>BNJV01001263.1_pt1 | contig 1459744 bp, 1686 predicted proteins | sample 8540591 | NCBI WGS metagenome assembly BNJV01 (sample SAMD00202457, study PRJDB9452) | human saliva metagenome | host: Homo sapiens
GAGATTTTTCAATACAAGTAAGCCTTTACTTATAAAAAATGATATAATGATAGCAAAGATAAAAAGGGGGATTGTGTTGTGAAAAAGACTTTTTTCTTGCTTTTATTTAGCTTGTTTTGTATTTTACCACTCTCTGTTTTTGCGGTTGATTTCAAGATTCGCTCTTATCAAGGTGATTTGAATATTCATGCAGATAATACAGCAGAATTTAGGGAGAAAGTAGTCTATTATTTTGATGAAGACTTTAATGGACAACTAGTAGGACTTGGCCATGCGGGTAAGATGCCAAAGGGCTTTGAAATAGATTCCAGTCCGAAGATTCAGGTATGGAAGAATGCTGCTACCATTGAAAATGTCAATAGTGAAGTGATAGAAGAATCGGAAGGCTATACTGTAAAAGTGTATAATCCAGGCCAAGGGGGGGATACCGTTGAAGTGGTAATCACATGGCAACTAAAAAATCTCTTATTTCTATATGATGATATCGCGGAACTTAATTGGCAGCCCCTGACGGATAGTTCAGAACCTATCGAAAAATTTGAGTTTCGAGTAACGGGTTTTAATGGAGCAGAAAAATTGTTCTTTCATACAGGGAAACTCTTTACAGAGGGCAAGGTAGAAAAGATAGACGGTGATTATCGTGTTCATTTACAGAACCTACCTCGTCAGCGTGGGGTTGAATTGCATGCATATTGGCCTAGAAAAGATTTGGAACAGCTTTGGATCAGGGATTGAAGGGCAATCGTTTAGCAGAATTTGAGAAAATAGAGGAATCCATTACTGCTGAAAAAGCTCAAAGCAAAGCTCTGATTACGTGGATCATCCCTTTGCTACTCTCGCTTTCTTTAGTCTTTAGTGTTATTTTATACTGCATTTATAGAAGAAAAACCTCCCCATCGAAGAAATATGCTAAAAATCACCGTCTCTATGAACCGCCAATGGACTTAGAACCGATGGTTTTATCGGAAGCTGTTTACTCCACTTCTTTAGAGGAAGTCAGCCCCTTAACCAAGGGAGGAGGGAAGTTCACCTTTGACCAACTCGTTCAGGCAACTTTATTGGATGTGATTGACCGTGGAAATGTTTCAATCATCTCAAATGGAGATGAGGTCCGTTTAAAAGTCGTAAAAGAAAAAGGACTGGCAAGTTTTGAAAAAGATTGCCTTAATTTGGCCTTTTCAGGAAGAGAAGAAGTGCTTGTTTCAGATTTGTTTGCAGATTACCAAGTGTCAACTAGTCTTTACCAAGGCGCAAAAGCAGCTGATGAAAAACGGATTCAGAAAACGGGACGTAAGCTTAAGTCGTCTTTCGAGCAAGCACTGAAGCAGATGCAGGATGGGGTGAGAAAGCGGGTTTCCTCTTTGCAACTTCCAGATTATTATCGTCCACTAAGTAACGGAGAAAAAATCTTGCGATTGACGATAGGCGTCTCTACGCTTCTACCTGCTTTCGTTGGTTTTGGCTGGTTCTTGTATAGTTTGGATGCTCACGGGTACCTTTTTCTGCCACTTCCTATCCTTGGGTTTGTGAGCTTGATGTTAGCTGCCGTCTATTATTGGACGACCCGATTTGATACTCGTGATGGCGTTTTAAACGAAGAAGGACTAGAGGCATACTATCTCTGGACTAGTTTTGAAAACATGCTTCGCGATATCGCTCGCCTAGATAAGGCAGAATTAGAGAGTATTGTTCTTTGGAATCGCCTCCTTGTCTATGCTACTTTATTTGGTTATGCGGACAAGGTGAGTCATTTGATGAAATCTCATCAGATTCAAGTTGAGAATCCAGATATCAATCTTTACGTAGCTTATGGCTGGCACAGTATGTTTTATCATTCTACTGCTCAAATGAGCCACTATGCTAGTATCGCAAACACAGCTAGCACCTACTCCGTATCTTCTGGAAGTGGAAGTTCTGGCGGGGGATTCTCAGGAGGTGGAGGCGGTGGTAGCATCGGCGCCTTCTAAAAAATCTATCGCAACATCCGAAATTATGTTATAATAGAGGACAGAAAAAGGAGTAATGCATGTATTTTTATTGAAATTTTGAAGTCAATCTTTTTTGGGATTGTTGAAGGAATTACTGAATGGTTGCCAATTTCAAGTACAGGTCACTTGATTTTGGTTGAAGAATTTGTACAATACAAGGACCAAAATGAAGCCTTCATGTCTATGTTTAATGTTGTCATTCAGCTCGGTGCTATTTTAGCAGTTATGGTAATTTACTTTAACAAGCTCAATCCCTTCAAACCTGGTAAAAATAAGGTCGAAGTTCGTCGAACTTGGCAGTTATGGTCAAAAGTTTTCGTCGCAACCTTGCCTTTGCTATTGGTTTTTAAGTTGGATGATTGGTTTGATGCCAACTTCCACAACATGGTTTCAGTTGCTATCATGTTGATTATCTATGGAGTTGCCTTTATCTATCTTGAAAAAAGAAATAAGGCGCAAGCTATTGAACCAACAGTGACAGAGCTAGACAAGTTGCCTTATAAAACAGCTCTTTACATCGGACTCTTCCAAGTCCTTGCCCTTTTCCCAGGAACAAGTCGTTCAGGTGCCACTATCGTTGGTGGTTTGTTGAATGGAACAAGTCGCTCTGTCGTAACGGAGTTTACCTTCTATCTCGGAATTCCTGTTATGTTTGGAGCTAGCGCTTTAAAGATTTTCAAATTTATTAAAGCCGGTCAACTTTTGAGTTTTGGTCAACTATTCTTGCTCTTGGTTGCTATGGGAGTAGCCTTTGCGGTCAGCATGGTTGCTATTCGTTTCTTGACCAGCTATGTGAAGAAGCACGACTTTACACTCTTTGGTAAATACCGTATTGTACTTGGTAGTGTCTTGTTGCTCTATAGTTTTGTGCGTTTATTTGTATAAGTTGAAAATAGAATAAAATAGGATAGTTCGCCAAAAAACATTTTGGGAGGAACTATCCTATTTTTATAATTATTTAGTTTATTTTTTATTACGTTATTCTGTCGTCTTGCCCTCTGTTTGACCAGGGTTTTAAACGTGAACTAAAAGATTGTATTTAATTTGATTGACTTAAAATTTCGTGGATTAAAGATTCATCAAAAATATCCAGTCCGATAGATTGAAGCATAAATTGTAAAAAATAAATCCGATCGACAATTTTTTCAGAAGAATTTTCAAAAATACTCCCTTCAACCCAAAAGTTAGTCAAAAGCAAGATTGTTTCGGCCGCTTCATTAGGGAAGGGGATGGGTTGGATGGACTGATCTTCTATTCCTTTTTTTATAATATCTGCAATAAGGGGAGTTCCTATACGCAGATTGTAACGGATAATAGTCAGCATGAACTCCGCATCAAGAGGCGCGTGATTCAACATTTCGTAGTTAGTTTTCTGACTTTTTAAACTAAACTGAAAAGTTTCTTTGAGCTGTTCTCTTCCAGTTAAATGACTGGTGGATTCAAGCCAGTCTAGCAATTCCTTTTCCATCAATTGATAACGCTGTTTTAAAACTGCAAAAAAAATTTCATCTTTTGATTGAAAATGGTGATAAATCGCCCCTTTTGAAATACTAGCTGTTTGCGCTATGTTCTGTACACTTGTTTTTTCATAGCCATTGTGAATAAAAAGCTGTGAAGCTGTTGATAAAATCTTTTCAATCATTGCTTGAGATTTTTCTGTTTTTGCGACCATTAAGTTCCTTCTCTCTGTTTTATTAAATTTATTTTATCAAAAAAAGAAGAAAAGGTAATATTTGAGCAGTCTAACAAGTCTCCTTCTTAAGAAAACCACTCTACTTTTTTAATTTTGCTTCCATACGTTTGATGTGATACAAGTTTGAGAGAACTGTAATTCCACCGATGGTCATTATTCCTAAACCATTCCAAGGGCTAAACAAAGTAGTGATGAGCCCGCCAGTAATTGTAGCATACCCACATTTCACTCCCAAACGAGAATGTCGGATACCGCTTTCTCCTTGTGTTAATCGATAAAACTGTTCTTTTTGCTGCATTATTTGCTTTTTAATGACTTCGTGATGACGTAGTTGATGTTGACGTACTCGTTGATCTTGTTTTGCGATATAATCAATTGTTTTTTCTAGCATAGATTTTTTCATGTTAAGTCCCTTCTATAAAAAAACCGACCAGACGGTATTTTTTTATGTTTTCTAGTTTAACAAATATAAATGAAGGTGTCAACTTCTAACACTTGCGGAAAAATATTTTTACTATCAACTATTTGAAATCAATCTCACCGTTTTTATTTTAAGTGCTGTAAATAATACATAATTAAAATCAAGTGGGCTTTTTTATTAATAAAATGTCAAAAAACAGCATAGTCCAAGTATGTATGTGAGAATGTTCCTTCTCTAAAATTACAGAATTTATCCTAGTACAAATGCGGTAGGGATTCAAACTAAACTATATTTTCCAAAAACATTCAGTTTTCTAGCAAGAGAGAGTGGGAACTAAGGGAAAGAAGTTTTCTTGAATTAGGATTTTTTAGAATCTATAATGTGAATAACAGCCTGTTGAATGCTGGCCAGCGATTTAAGATAGTTCCTCGAACTATTTTAGTGATTAGCTATCACGCTCTGAGTATTATTTCTAAAACAGAATGAGGCTGAAACACTGTTGTTCCAACCTCATTTGATTCAAACTAATGAAACTCCCTTAAGCTTTTTAAAATCCTGTCACTGTAATTCCTAGTAGACGAACGCCTTTTTCTTTTTCAGCTAGTTCTTCGTAGAGTTGAAGGGCAGTTTGAGAAATCTGACTAGCGTCCTGTGTTGCTTGTGGGAGGCTTTTTCGCCTAGTCAGAGTGGAGAAGTCAGCATATCGTATTTTAAGGATAATGATTTTTCCAGCTTTGTTCTGCCTGCTGAGATTGTGAGCTACTTTCTCAGAGAGTAGAGTCAGCTCTTTTTTGATGTCTTCTTCTGCCTGAAGAATCTTACCATAAGTTTTCTCCTTGCCGATGGACTTACGAATGCGATTGGACTTGACTGGAGCATTGTGAATACCACGAGCTTTTCTATAAAGATCAAAACCGAGTCTGCCAAACCGATCGATTAAAGTGACTTCTGAGACGTCCAATAAGTCTGAACCAGTATAAATGCCCATTTCATGAAGGCGTTCAACTGTTTTTTTGCCCACACCGTGAAATTTAGCAATATCCATTTGTTTGAGAAAGTCTTGGGCTTGATCAGGTAGAATTACTGTCAAACCATGCGGTTTCTGATAATCACTGGCCATTTTAGCTAAGAATTTGTTATAGGAAACGCCAGCAGAAGCAGTCAGGTGTAGTTCCTGCCAGATATCTTGTTGGATGAGACGAGCTATTTTGACAGCTGACTTGATACCAAGTTTATTTTCTGTCACATCCAAATAGGCTTCATCAATGCTCATAGGTTCAATCAGGTCGGTGTAACGTTTAAAAATAGCTCGAATCTGAAGTCCCACAGCTTTGTATTTTTCATAATTTCCAGAGATAAAGACAGCTTGGGGACAACGCTCATAAGCTTCTTTAGAACTCATAGCAGAGTGAATACCAAAGGCCCGTGCCTCGTAGCTACAAGTAGAAACAACACCCCGTCCGCCTGTTTGTCTAGGGTCACTTCCAATGATGACAGGTTTTCCTTTTAACTTAGGATTGTCTCTTATTTCCACTGCAGCAAAAAAGGCATCCATATCGATATGGATGATTTTTCTGGACAAATCATTTATCAATGGAAATATGAGCATTTTTGTTCCTTTCTACCATCATTTTCTATTTATTATACCCTTTTTTCTGAAAAAATGGAAAAGAGTAATTTCGCTTTCAAATATATAATACAGATTGTGTCAAAAAATAGACTGTATTAGAAAAGAAAGCAACAAAAAAGCCGTATATCACTTGTTGAAATCGGTTACTGTATGGTATACTTGACTCATGAATGTAACAGATGACTGTTACTAGAAAGAAAAATGAGGACATTAACATGGTTGTTAAGACAGTTGTTGAAGCACAAGATATTTTTGATAAAGCTTGGGAAGGCTTCAAAGGCGTAGATTGGAAAGAAAAAGCAAGTATTTCTCGCTTTGTTCAGGCTAACTACACACCTTATGATGGTGATGAAAGTTTCCTTGCAGGACCAACAGAACGTTCACTTCACATCAAAAAGATTGTAGAAGAAACGAAGGCTCACTACGAAGAAACTCGTTTCCCAATGGACACTCGTCCAACATCTATTGCTGATATTCCTGCCGGATTTATCGACAAAGAAAACGAATTGATCTTCGGTATCCAAAACGATGAACTCTTCAAATTGAACTTCATGCCAAAAGGTGGTATCCGTATGGCTGAAACTACTTTGAAAGAAAATGGATACGAACCAGATCCAGCTGTTCACGAAATCTTCACTAAATATGTAACAACGGTTAACGACGGTATCTTCCGTGCCTACACTTCAAACATCCGTCGTGCTCGTCATGCTCACACTGTAACTGGTCTTCCAGATGCATATTCACGTGGACGTATCATCGGTGTTTACGCACGTCTTGCTCTCTATGGTGCAGACTACTTGATGCAAGAAAGTAAACGACTGGAATGCAATCAAAGAAATTGATGAAGAAACAATCCGTCTTCGTGAAGAAGTAAACCTTCAATACCAAGCATTGCAACAAGTTGTTCGCTTGGGTGATCTTTACGGAGTTGATGTTCGTAAACCAGCGATGAACGTTAAAGAAGCGATCCAATGGGTGAATATCGCCTTCATGGCTGTCTGCCGTGTTATTAACGGTGCTGCCACATCTCTAGGACGTGTACCAATCGTACTTGACATCTTTGCAGAACGTGACCTTGCTCGTGGTACATTTACTGAATCAGAAATCCAAGAATTCGTTGATGATTTCGTTATGAAACTTCGTACAGTTAAATTTGCTCGTACAAAAGCTTACGACCAATTGTACTCAGGTGACCCAACTTTCATCACAACTTCTATGGCTGGTATGGGTAACGATGGTCGTCACCGTGTTACTAAGATGGACTACCGTTTCTTGAACACTCTTGACAATATCGGTAACTCACCAGAACCAAACTTGACAGTTCTTTGGACTGACAAATTGCCATACAACTTCCGTCGCTACTGTATGCATATGAGCCACAAGCACTCTTCTATCCAATACGAAGGTGTAACAACAATGGCTAAAGACGGATATGGAGAAATGAGCTGTATCTCATGCTGTGTGTCACCACTTGACCCAGAAAATGAAGATCAACGCCACAACATTCAGTACTTCGGTGCTCGCGTAAACGTTCTTAAAGCCCTTCTTACTGGTTTGAACGGTGGTTACGATGATGTTCACAAAGACTACAAGGTATTTGACATCGATCCTATCCGTGATGAAGTTCTTGAATTTGAATCAGTTAAAGCCAACTTTGAAAAATCTCTTGACTGGTTGACTGACACTTACGTAGATGCTTTGAATATCATCCACTACATGACTGATAAGTACAACTACGAAGCTGTTCAAATGGCCTTCTTGCCAACTAAACAACGTGCCAACATGGGATTCGGTATCTGTGGATTTGCGAACACTGTTGATACATTGTCAGCTATTAAATACGCTACAGTTAAACCAATCCGTGACGAAGATGGCTACATCTACGATTACGAAACAATCGGTGAATACCCACGTTGGGGTGAAGATGACCCACGTTCAAACGAATTGGCAGAATGGTTGATCGAAGCTTACACAACTCGTCTACGTAGCCACAAACTTTACAAAGACGCAGAAGCTACCGTATCACTTTTGACAATCACATCTAACGTTGCATACTCTAAACAAACTGGTAACTCACCAGTCCACAAAGGTGTATACCTCAACGAAGATGGTTCAGTGAACTTGTCTAAACTTGAATTCTTCTCACCAGGTGCGAACCCATCTAACAAAGCTAAAGGTGGATGGTTGCAAAACTTGAACTCACTTGCTAGCCTTGACTTTGGTTACGCAGCTGACGGTATCTCATTGACAACTCAAGTTTCACCACGCGCTCTTGGTAAGACTCGTGACGAACAAGTGGATAACTTGGTAACAATTCTTGATGGTTACTTCGAAAACGGTGGACAACACGTTAACTTGAACGTTATGGACTTGAACGATGTTTACGAAAAGATCATGTCAGGTGAAGACGTTATCGTACGTATCTCTGGATACTGTGTAAACACCAAATACCTCACTCCAGAACAAAAAACTGAATTGACACAACGTGTCTTCCACGAAGTTCTTTCAATGGATGACGCATTGAGCTAAGATTCAATTAGAATGGAAAGAAAGCTAGTCGATATGACTGGCTTTTTGCGTCTTTGAAAATTCTTTTAAAAAATAGTTAAATTTGGTCAAAAAGTTATTGACTTTTACTGACCAATGTGATATAGTAGAAACATAAGGAAAATGAATTCCTTAGAAAACTTCATTTTCAATGATTCTATTTCTTGAAAATGTACGATAGATACCCTAGAAAGGGGTGAGGCCTATGTTTAATCTAACAAATTTTGAAAAGAAGATGATAAAAGGCTTATTTAAAAAAGAAAAACCAGAAATTATACGTAGGGTAGCCGACAGCGAGTAGCTAACAGCTAGTCTAAATTTTTTAAAACAAAGGTCAGAGAAAGTCAAATTATTTTGACTAAGTAAATTTTTAATTAAACGAGGTATGAAATATGAATAACAATTTTAATAACTTTAACAATATGGATGATTTATTTAATCAATTGATGGGTGGTATGAGAGGATACAGTTCTGAAAATCGCCGTTACTTGATTAATGGACGCGAAGTGACACCTGAGGAATTTGCTCATTATCGTGCAACTGGGAAATTACCAGGAAATGCAGAATCTGATGCGCAAATGCAACAACATGCTTCAGGTATGAAACAAGACGGTGTCCTTGCTAAACTAGGTCGTAACTTGACAGCGGAAGCTCGTGAGGGCAAGTTGGATCCTGTTATCGGGCGAAACAAGGAAATTCAAGAAACATCTGAAATCCTCTCACGTCGTACCAAGAACAATCCTGTTCTGGTTGGAGATGCGGGTGTTGGTAAGACAGCCGTTGTCGAAGGCTTGGCGCAAGCCATTGTGAACGGAGATGTCCCAGCTGCTATCAAGAATAAGGAAATTATTTCCATTGATATCTCAGGTCTCGAGGCTGGTACTCAATACCGTGGTAGCTTTGAAGAAAATGTGCAAATCTAGTCAACGAAGTGAAAGAAGCAGGAAATATTATTCTCTTCTTTGATGAAATTCACCAAATTCTTGGTGCTGGTAGCACTGGTGGAGACAGTGGGTCTAAAGGGCTTGCAGATATTCTTAAGCCAGCTCTCTCTCGTGGTGAATTGACTGTTATTGGGGCAACGACTCAAGACGAATATCGTAACACGATTTTGAAGAATGCAGCTCTTGCTCGTCGTTTCAACGAAGTCAAGGTCAATGCTCCTTCAGCAGAGGATACCTTTAAAATTCTTCAAGGGATTCGTGACCTCTATCAACAACACCACAATGTTATCTTGCCAGACGAAGTCTTGAAAGCAGCAGTGGATTATTCAATCCAGTATATTCCTCAACGTAGCTTGCCTGATAAGGCTATCGATCTTGTCGATGTAACGGCGGCTCATTTGGCAGCTCAACATCCAGTAACAGATGTTCATGCTGTTGAACGTGAAATTGAGGCAGAAAAAGACAAGCAAGAAAAAGCAGTTGAGGCAGAGGACTTTGAAGCAGCTCTCAATGCCAAAACACGCATTGCAGAATTAGAGAAAAAAGTCGAAAACCACACAGAAGATATGAAAGTGACTGCCACTGTCAATGATGTGGCCGAATCTGTGGAACGAATGACAGGTATTCCAGTATCTCAAATGGGAGCGTCAGATATCGAACGTTTGAAAGATATGGCCCATCGTTTGGAACACAAGGTTATTGGTCAAGATAAGGCAGTAGAAGCAGTGGCTCGTGCTATCCGTCGTAACCGTGCTGGTTTTGATGAAGGCAATCGCCCAATTGGTAGCTTCCTCTTTGTAGGTCCAACTGGGGTTGGTAAGACCGAGCTCGCTAAGCAATTGGCACTCGATATGTTTGGAACCAAGGATGCGATTATTCGTTTGGATATGTCTGAATACAGTGACCGCACAGCCGTATCTAAGCTGATCGGTACAACAGCCGGTTATGTGGGGTATGATGACAATAGCAATACCTTGACAGAACGTGTTCGTCGCAATCCTTACTCTATCATTCTATTGGATGAGATTGAAAAGGCTGATCCTCAAGTCATTACTCTTCTCCTCCAAGTCTTGGATGATGGTCGTTTGACTGATGGTCAAGGAAATACAGTGAACTTTAAAAATACTGTCATTATCGCAACATCAAATGCTGGATTTGGCTATGAAGCTAACTTGACAGAAGATGCGGATAAACCAGAGTTGATGGATCGCTTGAAACCATTCTTCCGTCCAGAGTTCCTCAACCGCTTTAACGCAGTTATCGAGTTCTCACACTTAAATAAGGAAGATCTTTCTAAGATTGTGGACTTGATGTTGGCTGAAGTCAACCAAACCTTGGCTAAGAAAGACATTGATTTAGAAGTCAGCCAAGCAGCTAAGGACTTTATCACAGAAGAAGGTTATGACGAAGTCATGGGTGTTCGTCCTCTCCGTCGAGTGGTTGAACAACAAATCCGTGATAAGGTGACAGACTTCCACTTGGATCACCTAGATGCTAAACATCTAGAAGCAGATATGGAAGATGGCGTTTTGGTCATTCGAAAAAAAGCCTAACTCAAGATTTTGAGAATAAAAAAGAACCAGTTATTGTAACTGGTTCTTTTGCTTTTAGATGACATGGCGTTCAAAGGCATCATCTGAAATACCTTGTTCCAGGATGAGTTTAGCCCATTCTTTAGCAGAAAAGAGGCTGTGGTCCTTGTAGTTTCCACAAGATTCGATGGTTGTTCCAGGCACATCTTCCCAAGTAGTGGTCTCAGCGATTTCCTTGAGCGAATCCTTGATAACAGCTGCAATCTCGGCGCTGGTATGACGTCCCCACATAATCATGTGGAAGCCTGTACGGCAACCAAACGGTGAACAGTCAATCATACCGTCAATGCGGGTACGGATGAGTTTGGCCAAGAGGTGTTCGATAGTGTGAAGGCCAGCAGTAGGGATAGAATCCTCATTTGGCTGCACCAAGCGAATATCAAAGTTGGAGATGACATCTCCCTTAGGGCCTGTTTCTTCCCCAATTAAGCGAACATAGGGTGCTTTAACAATAGTGTGGTCAAGTTCAAAACTTTCAACAATAACTTCTTTTGACATGGTAGTTCCTTTCAGTTTTCTTCTTTCATTATATCATAAAGCCTGCTCTTGATGGAGTTTGACAAATGACTTTTTGAGACTAGCATTATAACAAAGTCTCCATACAAAACCCGCAGAATTATAAAGAAAGAATGGGGTAAAGGAAAAGAAAAACTGAGTTCTTTCTAATGAAGCTAGAGCGACTTTGAAAGATGGGATCAACTTTTAGAATTTTTGCTTGATCTCTGAACTAATTCTGAACTAGATTGGATATACTGGAGAAAATAAAGATAAAGGAGTTCGTTATGGAACATATGGTAAAAATAGAAGGAGTCTGCAAAAAGCAGGGCAACAAGCAGATTTTAGAAGATATTTCTTTTACAGCTAGAAGCGGTCGGATTACAGCTTTTCTGGGCCCAAATGGTGCTGGTAAAAGCTCGACCTTGAGGATTCTCTTGGGGTTAGATCGGGCGACAGCAGGAACTGCGACTTTTGATGGGCGAACTTATCAGTCAATGACTTATCCGCTCAGAACAGTAGGTGCATCCTTTGATGGCATTGGCGGTTTGCCAAATCGAAAGGTTTATGACCACTTGAGGATTATTGCAGCGAGTAATGCCATTTCCAAGTCTCGGATTGATGAGGTTTTGGAGATGACTGGAATCGCTCATAAGAGGAAGGATCTCTTGTCAAGCCTGTCTCTGGGGGAAGGTCAGCGGTTGGGTTTAGCAGCAGCTTTGCTGGGTGATCCTCAGTTTCTTATATTAGATGAGCCGACCAATGGACTGGATCCAAGTGGGATTAAGTGGTTTAGAAAGTTCATCCGTCAGCAGGCTGATTTAGGGAAAACGGTACTTCTATCATCCCACATCCTGTCAGAGGTGCAAATAGTGACAGATGATGTGGTCTTGATTCATCATGGGCGAATTGTTGAGCAGGGACGATTGGAAGAGGTGCTGCAAGATTCAGACAGTCTAGAAGATCTCTTCTTTGATTTGACAGAGGAGGTTTAAGATGAAAGAAACGATGTCCTTATTGCATTCAGAATGGTTGAAAATCCGCTCAACCAAGGCTTTCAGAGTGAGTATGGCCTTCATGCTGCTCTTGGTGCCTGCCGTATCTTGGCTGGAGGGCCGACAGTATTTGTCTATTGGCTTGGATGCTACGCCTGAGACGGTTCCCGGTTTGGCAGAAGCCATTGATCCGCTGGAATATCTAGGTCTCAACGGGGCCTCTATGGCAGGCATGGTTTTGGTCGTTTTAGCTGGAATTTGGGAGCTATGGAATTTCAGTCTCATAGCTTGAGAACTAGCCTCTTGACCTGTAATAACCGCCTGAAACTACTTGTGGGGAAACTCATGACCTTTGCTTGCTTTTCTCTTGCTACTAGCTTTTTATCAATTTACTTTAGCTATATGGTCATGCATCTGGCTTTAGGAAGGGAAGGGCTTGATCCAATTCTGCTCAATCAGGCAGCTTGGAGTCTGATTTTGTGGAAAACCTTATCTCTGACCTTATTGGGAATCCTTTCGTTTTTGTTAGGTTTATTGGCTCGGACCATGCTAGTTCCTCTGCTTTTTCTCGTACCCCAAATCTATAATCTGGGGAACTACCTGACAGCCCACACGAGTTGGGGAGCTTATTTGCCCCAGCCAGCAGGAGAGTTGTTTACTGCAACGCCAGCCTCCCAATATGTCAACAATCCCTTGCAAGGGCTGTTGATATTAGGCGCATGGTTACTAGTCATCGGCGGCATGACCTCTCTGCGCTTTTTGAAGACGGATTTAGGAGGGGAGATACTGATGATCAAAGCTCTGCTTAGAAGTGAATGGATTAAGTTCCGTTCCTACTATCTCGCTCTTGGTGCCGCCTTGGCAGCTCTGGTAGCCGTTCCTTTTTTTCTGTTGAATCTTGACTATAGTCAGATAGCAGTTGGCCAGACGAAGGCTCTGAGCGAGGCTTTGCATGCCCTCTATCTTGCGCAGCCTGTTATGGTTATCTTTACTTCACTCTATTTTGCCCAAGAGTTTGTCAAATCTGGGATGCGAACGAATTTTCTAACCGTATCAAATAGAAAGGCTTGGTTAGCTGGGAAATTCCTTTTTCTGGCCTTGCTACTCTTGGCTCTCTATAGTGTCATGATAGGCAGTTGTTTCCTTGTTATGCTGGCGCGTTTTGACCTAGACTTTAGCTGGTCCTTACTGGGAAAATTCCTCTATTACAGCTCTTTTGGTCTTCTCAGCAATCTTTTTCTGGCTTTTTTAACTGCCGGCCTCGCTTTGCTATTTCAATCTTGGGTTGTGCCGGTGTCGGTGCTCTTTCCTCTCTTGATTGGCCTCAGTCGTTTATTGGCAACTTTCATCAAAGAAGCAAAATACCTGCCCGATCTGGCTACGCTAAATCTTTTTGAGTATGAAGGACTTCAGCATTCAATAGAACTATCAGGGCTGGGAATACAGCTGTTCTGGCTAGCTTTGGTTTGGAGCTCTGCTATATTCTTAACCTTGAAACGAGATGTTCGCTAGAGGTATGCTATAATGGAACTCATGAGACAGTATCGTATTTTGGTGGTTGATGATGACCGGAGTATTTTGAAGCTGGTGAAAAACGTCCTAGAGCTCGATGCTTATGATGTGGCGACGCTTGATCGGATAGAAGACCTAGAGCTGACGCATTTTGTCGGATATGACTTGATTTTGCTGGATGTGATGATGGAGCCTGTTAATGGTTTTGAGTTGTGTTCCTACATTCGTCCTCATCTTTCATGTCCAATCATTTTTCTGACGGCTAAGGAGTTGGAGGCAGACAAGGTGGAGGGACTCTTTCGTGGAGCGGATGACTATATTGTCAAACCTTTTGGAACCAAAGAATTGCTGGCGCGTGTCAGAGCTCATCTTCGGCGAGAGGAAAGACGGAAGGAGCGCTATTCTGAAATTACTTCTTGTCAATTTTATCCAGAGCGCTATGAAGTTGCCTGTTTTGGTAAAGTCTTGAAATTTTCAGAGCGAGAGTTTAAGTTGCTGCATTTATTAGCTAGCAATCCCAAGCAGACCTTTTCAGCTGAACGCCTGCATACCTTGCTTTACCCAGAAAGCTCAGAAACACAGCTTCGCTCCATCTCAGAATACGTATATCAAATTCGCCAAAAATGCAAACAAGAAGGACTGCAAGTAATCGCAACAGTGAGAGGAGTAGGCTATAGATGGCAATTAGAACCCGTAATTTCAAAAGCCTAGTCTGGACAACCAGTTTAAAAATCGTCTTTTTCCATGTTTTGATTTTTGTGCTTATAGGTTATGAATTTACGCAAGGAAGTGATCACGTTCTTTTTACCTTGTTCTTTTGGGCAGGGAGTTTGCTGCTGATTACTTTTTATCATATTTTGAAATTGCTCCGAAAAATCGACAGGGAAATAAAAATGCTAAAGAGCGAGAAGCTTTTAGAAGAAAATCAAAGTCAGCTTTTTCGGATTGAGGAAATGCTAGAAGTTTATAGCGATTTACGGAGCAGCCACCAAGAAAATGCTCGTCTTCTAGAAAAAGAGCAGCAGCATAATCAGGAGTTGATTTTACAGCTATCAGCGACATCGCACGATTTGAAGACGCCCCTAACTGTGATTAAGGGAAATGCTGAGCTCTTGGAATTGGCGCAGTTAGGCCAGCCACAGGCAGACTATGCTGCTGAGATTTTGCAGGCTAGTCACAAGATGGAAGAATATTGTGGCTCTTTGATTGATTATGCTAAGACTTTTCAGATTGATGCTAATCAGTTCAGCCAACTTTCCTTAGGGGACTTTTTGGTTTATCTACAGGATGACTGGGCACTGTTCAGCAAACAGGAAAGTTATCGTTTTTCTCTCCAAGAAGATTGTGATCTTAGTCTGATTTTGTCGATTCATTTGGACTATCTCAAACGGGCTTTGCTCAATATTTTACTGAATGCGCTTGAACATGCAGACCCAGATCAAAAGGAAGTCAAGCTAACGGTATCAGTGCAGCAGGACCAGTTGGTTTTTGCTATCTGGAACAACGGCCCTTCATTTTCAGAGGAGATGCTGCTGGGAGCGGAACAGCTCTTTTACCAGAGTGACCAAAGCCGCAATTCAGCTAATCCCCATCATGGTATCGGCTTAGCCTTTCTAAGCAGGTAGCTCTCTTGCACGGTGGTCGTCTGACCCTGCTCAATCCAGACCAAGGAGGAGCCTGTGTCGAGTTGACAATTTCATTGAAATAAGTGAGGTTGGAAAAAATCATAAAACGCACAATACCAAGTGTTCAAAAAGCCTTGATATTATGCGTTTTATCTTTTATCGTGTAAAGATTTACTGGATTTTCCCTCAGATTGAGTTTTTTCCCAGCCTTGTTCATTTATTTGCGATACAAGCGATCGTATTGGTAGTATGGGTCAAAGGTCACGTTGATACCTAGCTTACGAAGGACGTTCTTGTCTTCGTCTGTCAAGATGATGGTTGAGTGGGCTTCGCTTCCTTTGAGGTTACCAAGTTCCTTCATGGCGCGCGCAGCGTCAGGGTTTTCCATAGCTGTGATGGCAAGAGCAATCAGGATTTCATTTGAGTGCAGGCGCGGATTGCGACTGCCTAGATGATTGATTTTAAGACCTTGGATTGGTTTGACAACTTCAGGCTCGATTAGTTTTACTTCTTTAGCGATGTTAGCGGATTTCTTGATGGCATTGATCAAGGCAGCGGCTGTTGGGCCAAAGAGTTCTGAGTTTTTACCAGTGACAATGTCACCAGATGGCAATTCGAGAGCTAGGGCAGGTCCGCCAGTTTCATCAGCCTTTGACGTGCTGCGACAGCAACTTTACGGTCTGCAGGTGTGATACCGAGGTCGTTCATGAGAAGTTCAATCTTCTTGACAGCAGTTTCTCCGACTTTTTCAGCTTTGAAATCAAGAACGGTTTGATAGTAGCGACGGATGATTTCTTGCTTAGACGCCTCTATAGCGGCTTCATTATCTGTAATAGCAAAACCAACCATGTTGACACCCATGTCTGTTGGTGAAGCGTATGGAGATTCACCGAGAATGCGTTCCAGCATACGTTTGAGCACTGGGAAAATTTCGATATCACGGTTGTAGTTGACCGTTGTTTCTCCGTAGGTTTGGAGATGGAAGGGGTCAATCATGTTGACATCATCAAGGTCTGCTGTGGCAGCCTCGTAGGCCAAGTTGACTGGATGATGAAGGGGCAGGTTCCAGACTGGGAAAGTTTCAAATTTAGCGTAACCAGACTTGATACCGTTGATTTGGTCGTGGTACATATTGGACACACAAGTTGCCAATTTCCCAGAACCAGGTCCAGGAGCCGTTACGACGATTAATTTACGACTGGTTTTGATGTAGTCGTTTTTCCCCATACCTTCTGGAGAAATGATATGATCCATATCAGTCGGATATCCTTTGATTGGATAATGAAGATAAGAATCAATTCCGTTTTTCTCGAGCTGGTTGCGGAAGGCATCTGCAGCGGGTTGGCCAGCGTATTGTGTGATAACAACGGAGCCAACAAAAATCCCCAGTTCGTTGAATTTGTCAATCAAACGAAGAACTTCTTGGTCATAGGAAATGCCCAAGTCACCTCGTGCTTTGGAATGCTCGATGTTGCTAGCATTAATGGCGATAACAACCTCAACCTGCTCTTTCAACTCCTGCAAGAGCTTGATTTTGTTGTCAGGCTCATAACCAGGAAGGACACGAGCAGCGTGGAAATCTTCTAACATTTTGCCACCAAACTCCAAGTAGAGCTTGCCGTCAAATTGGTTAATACGCTCCAAAATGTGGTCGCGCTGTAGATTCAAATATTGTTCAGAACTAAAAGCTTGTTTTTTCATTTTTTTACCTCTGACCTCCATTATAATAAAAAATTGGAAGTTAGGAAACTATAAAGGTAAAAAAGAAATCAAAAAGATTAGGCAAACGCTTGCACAAAGTTTGAAAAAGCGTTATCATAGACTGTAGATTATTAAAATAATGAGGTAACAAGATGCAAGAAAAATGGTGGCACAATGCCGTAGTCTATCAAGTCTATCCAAAGAGTTTTATGGACAGCAACGGAGATGGAATTGGTGACTTGCCAGGAATTACGAGTAAGTTAGACTATCTAGCCAAGCTAGGAATCACAGCGATTTGGCTTTCTCCCGTTTATGACAGTCCTATGGATGATAATGGCTATGACATTGCTGATTATCAAGCGATTGCTGCTATTTTCGGGAACATGGAGGATATGGATGAACTGATCGCAGAAGCTAAGAAGCGTGATATTCGAATTATCATGGACTTGGTGGTCAATCATACCTCGGATGAGCATGCTTGGTTTGTCGAGGCCTGTGAAAATCCTGACAGCCTCGAGCGTGACTACTATATCTGGCGGGATGAGCCTAACGATCTAGATTCTATCTTTAGTGGGTCTGCTTGGGAATACGATGAAAAATCTGGTCAATACTATCTCCACTTTTTCAGCAAGAAACAGCCTGATCTCAACTGGGAAAATGAAAAACTTCGCCAGAAAATTTACGATATGATGAACTTTTGGATTGATAAAGGTATTGGTGGTTTCCGTATGGATGTCATTGATATGATTGGCAAGATTCCTGATGAGAAGGTAGTTAATAATGGTCCTATGCTCCATCCCTATCTCAAGGAGATGAATCAGGCGACTTTTGGAGATAAAGATCTCTTGACAGTGGGAGAGACTTGGGGGGCAACGCCAGAAATTGCCAAACTCTACTCTGATCCAAAGGGTCAAGAATTGTCTATGGTCTTCCAGTTTGAGCATATCTGTCTTCAGTATCAAGAAGGCAAACCTAAGTGGCACTATCAAAAAGAACTGAATATTGCTAAGTTGAAAGAAATCTTCAACAAATGGCAGATAGAGTTAGGTGTTGAAGACGGTTGGAATTCCCTCTTCTGGAACAACCACGATCTTCCTCGTATCGTCTCTATCTGGGGAAATGATCAAGAATACCGCGAAAAATCTGCCAAAGCCTTTGTGATTTTGCTTCATTTGATGAGAGGAACACCTTATATTTACCAAGGTGAGGAGATTGGGATGACCAACTATCCATTTGAAACACTGGATCAAGTAGAAGACATTGAATCCCTCAACTATGCGCGTGAGGCTCTTGAAAAAGGCGTTCCACTAGAGGAAATTATGGACAGTATTCGTGTCATTGGACGTGACAATGCCCGTACTCCGATGCAATGGGATGAGAGCAAAAACGCTGGTTTCTCAACAGGTCAACCTTGGTTAGCCGTTAATCCAAACTACCAAGAAATCAACGTTCAAGAAGCACTGGCAAATCCGGATTCTATCTTCTATACCTATCAGAAACTCATCCAGATCCGTAAGGAGAACAGCTGGTTGATTCGAGCTGATTTTGAATTACTCGATACGGCTGATAAGGTCTTTGCTTATATCCGTAAGGACGGTGACCGTCGCTTCCTGGTCGTGGCTAATTTGTCCAATGAAAAACAAAACTTTTCAGTAGAAGGAAAAGTTAAATTTGTCTTGATTGAAAACACTGTGGCTCAAGAAACAGTTGAGAAGCAGACCTTGGCTCCATGGGATGCCTTCTGTGTGGAAATGACTGACTAAAATGAGCAAACCTCAAGCTTTTTGAAGCTTGAGGTTTTTTTACTAAAAAAATTGTGTAGAAAAAAATCTTTAAAAATATTTGTTAGAATTTTTCTAAAAAAATTATGCGAAAATTCTTGCTTTTTATAAAAAAATAGGGTATAATGGTGAAAATACTATCTTTAAGGAGATTACTTATGAAATCGAAAAAGTGGCTCTTAGGAGCAGGTGCTGTTTTGAGTGCAGCCCTACTGTTAACTGCTTGTGGGCAAAGTGAAAAGAAGGCTGATGCTCCCAAAACGTTCTCTTATGTCTACGCTATGGACCCATCTTCTTTGGACTATAGTGTGACGAGCAAGAGCTCAACCTCTGACGTTATAGCCAACGTTGTCGATGGCCTTTTGGAAAATGATAAGTATGGGAACTTAATTCCATCACTTGCAGAAGACTGGTCTGTTTCAAAGGATGGTTTGACTTACACCTACAAACTTCGTAAGGGTGTAAAATGGTATACTTCTGATGGAGAAGAATACGCTGAAGTCAAGGCAAAAGACTTCGTTACTGGTCTGAAACACGCAGCTGACGGCAAATCAGACGGCCTCTCTCTCCTTCAAGATTCTATTAAAGGCTTGGCGGAGTATGTCAGTGGTGAGAGCAATGATTTCTCTACAGTAGGAGTTAAGGCTGTTGATGATTACACGGTTGAATATACGCTCAACAAACCAGAAAGTTTCTGGAACTCTAAGGTCACAACTGCAACCATGCTTCCAGTTAATGAAGAGTTTTTGAATTCTAAAGGGAGCGACTACGGTGCGCCAACACCATCAAGCATTCTTTATAACGGTCCTTATTTCTTGAAATCATTGACTTCAAAATCAGTCATTGAATATGAAAAGAATCCAAATTACTGGGACAAGGACAATGTTAAGATTGACAACATCAAACTAACCTTCTATGATGGTTCTGACCAAGAATCCTTGATTCGTAGCTTTACACAAGGTGCCTATACAACAGCCCGTCTCTTCCCAACAAGCTCAAACTTTGAGTCAACTAAGAAAGAGTACGGCGATAAGATTGTCTACAGTCCACAAGAAGCGACAAGCTACTACCTCACTGTTAACGTAAACCGCCAGTCTTACAATAAAACAGCTAAAACAGACGAGGCTCAAAAACATCAACGAAAGAAGCTCTTCTCAACAAGAACTTCCGTCAAGCGCTGAACTTTGCCCTTGACCGTCATTCTTATACTGCTCAGTTGAATGGTGAAGAAGGTGCGAACAAGATTATCCGTAACAGTCTAGTACCTCATGACTATGTTCAAGTAGGTGAAAAAACCTTTGGAGAGTTGGCACAGGCAGAGCTGGTTTCTTATGGAGACCAGTGGAAAGATGTAGCCCTTACAGATGGCAAGGATACGATTTACAGTCCTGAAAAAGCTAAGGCAGCCTTTGCTAAAGCTAAGGAAGAATTGCAGGCCAAAGGTGTTACCTTCCCAATCCATTTGGATATTCCGGTTGAACAAACAGATGTAATCGCCGTCCAACAAACCAATTCACTCAAGCAGTCTATCGAATCATCACTTGGTACTGAGAATGTCATTGTCGATGTCCTTCAAATGACCGATAATGAAAAATTGAGCATTACTTCTCAAGCTAAGGTTCCAGCACAAAAAGACTATGACTTGAATGGAACTGGTTGGGGACCAGACTATCAAGATCCAGCTACCTACCTCAACATTCTTGATGCTAAGAAGGGTTCTGCCCTTAAGCACTTGGGTATCACTCGCGGAAAAGATCCAGAAGTGATGGCTCAAGTTGGTCTAGATGAATACAAGAAACTCTTGGATGATGCCGCTGCTGAAACAAGCGACCTCAATAAGCGTTATGAGAAATATGCTAAAGCGCAAGCCTGGGTATCTGATAGTTCGCTCTTGATCCCAGTTGCTTCTTCAGGTGGTTCTCCAACTGTTAGCCGTACTATACCATTTACAAAAGCTTACTCTCAAGTCGGAATCAAGGGAGATCCATTTGTCTTCAAAGGTTTGGAGTTGCAAAATGATGTTGTGACTACAAAAGAATACGAAGAAGCTCTCAAGAAATGGCAGAAAGAAAAAAAATTGAAACAAATGCCAAATACCAAAAAGAACTTGAAAAACATGTCAAGTAATCTATAAATAGAAAAAGGAAGTTGTAGGAAATCTCTACTTCCTTTTTTTGTTTTTTTGAGACACCAGTCGTCGTAAAAGTAGTAACTTTACATTTTTGAATAAATTTGATAAAATATAGTTATGTTATAAAAAGTGACATAAAGGAGTGGATGATGATCAAAATGAAAAAAAGACTAATCGGGACAGGTCTTGTCCTAGCTACAGGGATTTTACTGACAGCTTGTGGACAGTCCAACTCAGATACAAGTACCTTCTCATCAACATTTAGTGCAAATCCGACGACATTTAACTATCTTTTAGACTATTATGCAGATAATACTGCCGTTATTACCAATCTTGTGGATGGTTTGCTAGAAAATGACAGCTATGGAAATCTAACGCCAGCTCTAGCTGAAGAGTGGTCAGTTTCGGCAGATGGTTTGACCTATACCTACAAACTCAGAAAAGATGCCAAGTGGTACACTGCTGATGGAGAAGAGTACGCTCCAGTCAAAGCCCAAGACTTTGTCACCGGAATTAAGTATGCTGCGGACAACAAGGGCCAAGCTATGGATCTCATCCAAAACTCTATCAAGGGATTGAATGACTATGTGACAGGTGTGACCAATGACTTTTCAACTGTTGGTGTGAAAGCCTTAGATGACTATACGGTTGAGTACACTTTGACTCGACCAGAGCCGTACTGGAACTCAAAAACAACCAACAGTATCCTTTTTCCAGTCAACGAAGAGTTTTTAAAATCAAAGGATAAAGATTTTGGGACTTTGACGCCAGACAGTATCCTTTATAATGGTCCATATCTGTTAAAAGATTTCACATCAAAATCTTCGATCGAGTATGTGAAGAACCCGCACTATTATGATCATGATAAAGTGACCATTGAAAAAGTTAAGTTAGCCTATTTTGATGGATCAGATCAGGAGATGACCATTCGAAACTTTGAAAGTGGCGCCTATACGCTTGCGGGAGTCTATCCAAATAGTTCCAACTATGCCAAGACCAAAGAAAAATATCAAGATAATATCGTTTATAGCTTGCAGGACAAGACATCTTGGTACTTTAACTTTAACGTCAATCGCAAGACCTACAATCATACTGCTAAAACAACAGATGAACAAAAGAAATCTACTCAAACAGCTATCTTAAATAAAAACTTCCGTCAGGCTATCAACTTTGGTATTGATCGAACAGCCTACTCTGCTCAATCTAACGGTGAAGAAGCGGCTAGCAAGACCCTTCGTAATACTCTAGTTCCCCCAACTTTTGTCCAGATTGGAGATAAGACCTTTGGAGAAGTGACAGCTTCTAAGCTTGTCAACTACGGATCAGAGTGGTCAGGTATCAACTTGGCGGATGCCCAAGATGCCTACTTCAACAAGGAAAAGGCCCAAGCCAAATTTGCGGAAGCTAAAAAGGAATTGGAAGCCCAAGGGGTGACCTTCCCGATTCATTTGGATGTTCCAGTTGATCAAACCAATAAAAATGCGGTTTCTGGTATGAATTCTGTTAAACAAACCCTTGAAACAGTACTAGGTTCTGATAATGTTGTCATTGATGTTCAGCAACTTTCAACGGATGACTTTGGGAATGTCGCTTTCCTGGCACCAAATCCAGCAGCTCGTGATTACGATTTAAACTTTGATGGCTGGGTTGGTGATTACCAAGATCCATCAACTTATCTGGATCCCTTCAATGCTGAAAGTGGCTTCTATCTCAAGATTTTTGGTCTTGATGCTAAGGAAGACCAAGAACTCATCAAAAATCTAGGGTTAGATACCTATACGAAACTTCTGAAAGAAGCAGACGCTGAGAACAAAGATGTCGCTAAGCGTTATGAAAAATATGCTGAAGCTCAAGCTTGGATGATTGACAATTCTCTACTCATGTCTGCTATGTCAAATGGTGGGACAGCCTCTGTAACCAAAGTAACTCCCTTTACACGTGCCTACTCTCTAGTGGGAATCAAGGGTGACGGAAATAATTATAAGTACATGAGACTCCAAAAAGAGCCTGTTACCAAGAAACAATTTGACGAAGCCAAGGCTAAGTGGGAAGAAGAAAGTAAAAAGGCCATCGAAAAGAGTCAAAAAGAATTTGAAAATCATATCAAATAAAAAGTTGAAATAAGGTCTCTTTCAAGGGATCTTATTTTTCTTGTCGAGACTCTCTATATTGAATCGTCTAATCGGAAGCTACACATAGAAATAAAAACGCTTAACTCGACCGAATGAATGGAATTTATCTTGTATCTATGATATAATGTTTCTAACTATTGACGTATAGAGGAGTATCATGAGTAGACCTTCAAAGAGAGCTCGTTCGAGCAACATGAAGCGCAATATTAATATATTTTTACTAACTATTTATCTGATTTTGGGTGGTTTTTTGTTGTTTCTAATCTTTCGACACAACATACTTGCTTTCAGATATCTCAACATAGTCGCGGCAATCTTGGTTTTAACAGTGGCTGTTATCGGTTTTCTTCTGATTTTTTATAAAAAAGCTGAGAAGTTCACCATTTTTCTATTGATTTTGTCTATTCTTATAGGGTCTGTTTCTTTATTTACAGTCCAACAATTTATTGGCTTAACCAATCGTTTGAATGCGACGTCTAATTATTCAGAGTATTCGATTAGTGTTGTGGTTTTGAAAGACAGCGATATCAATAATGTTAGCCAGTTAGACAGTGTTATGGCTCCAACCGAAACGGATAATGAAAATATTCAAAAATTACTTACAGATATTAAATCAAATCAAGGTAAGGATCTGACAGTAGAGCAGAGTGCTTCTTATCTAGCGGCTTATAAGAGCCTGCTTGCAGGTGACACAAAGGCGATTGTTTTAAATAGTGTCTTTGAAAATATCATTGAATCAGAATATCCTGACTATGCTGCAAAAATCAAAAAAATTTATACCAAGGAGTTGACCAAAAAAGTGGCTGCTCCGAAGGCAACCAAGAATCAATCGTTTAACATTTATGTGAGTGGGATTGATACCTACGGGCCGATTAGTTCGGTTTCGCGATCAGACGTCAATATCCTGATGACCGTCAATCGCGACACCAAAAAAATCCTTTTGACAACAACGCCACGTGATTCCTATGTTCCGATTGCAGATGGGGGCAACAACCAAAAGGATAAGTTGACCCACGCAGGAATCTATGGAGTGGATGCTTCTATCCACACTTTGGAAAATCTCTATGGTCTAGATATTAACTATTACGTTCGCTTGAATTTTACATCATTCCTAAAATTGATTGACCTTTTAGGTGGAATCGATGTTTATAATGATCAAGAATTTACAGCCCACACTAATGGAAAGTATTATCCTGTTGGCAATGTGCATCTTGACTCAGAACAAGCTCTTGGTTTTGTTCGAGAACGCTATTCTCTAGCAGATGGTGACCGAGATCGTGGACGCAATCAGCAAAAAGTGATTGTGGCCATTATTCAAAAATTGACCTCAACTGAAGCCTTGAAAAATTATGATCATATCATTCAAGGCCTACAAGACTCTCTCCAAACCAATATGCCACTTGAGACCATGATGGACTTGGTCAATACACAGTTGGAGAGCGGTGGCAACTATAAGGTTAACTCTCAAGACCTAAAAGGAACAGGACGAATGGATCTTCCTTCTTATGCCATGCCAGATAGCAACCTCTACATGATGGAAATTGATGATAGTAGTTTAGCTGCTGTCAAGTCGGCAATTCAAAATGTGATGGAGGGTAAATGAGATGATTGATATTCATTCGCACATAGTCTTTGATGTAGATGACGGACCAAAATCAAGAGAAGAAAGCAAGGCTCTTTTGGCAGAAGCTTATCATCAGGGAGTACGGATGATTGTTTCCACCTCTCACCGTCGCAAAGGTATGTTTGAGACTCCAGAAGAGAAGATCGCTGCTAATTTTCGTCAGGTGCAGGAACTCGCCAAGGAAGTGGCAGATGACTTGGTGATTGCTTATGGAGCGGAGATTTACTATACACGAGATGTCCTTGATAAACTAGAACAAGGGCTACTCCCCACTCTCAATGCTAGTCGTTATGCCCTGATTGAGTTTAGTATGGACACACCATATCGTGACATTCATAGTGCCTTAAGCAAAATCTTGATGTTGGGTATTACCCCAGTCATTGCCCATATCGAGCGCTATGATGCTCTTGAACAAAATGAAAAACGTGTTCGTGAACTGATTGCAATGGGGTGTTATACACAAGTAAATAGTTCACACGTCCTTAAACCCAAACTTTTTGGAGAACGCTACAAGTTCATGAAAAAAAGAGCTCAGTATTTTTTAGAGCATGATCTGGTCCATGTGATTGCAAGTGACATGCACAGTCTAGATGGTAGACCTCCTCATATGGCCGAAGCTTATAGCATAATTGCCAAAAAGTATGGGGAAGAGAAAGCGAGAGAACTCTTTGAAGAAAATCCTCGACAAATTGTAATGAATCAACTAATTTAGGAGAAATGATGAAAGAACAAAATACTATGGAAATTGATGTATTTCAATTGTTAAATACCTTGTGGAAACGGAAATTGATTATTGCTTTGGTTGCTATCGTAACGGGAGCGATTGCCTTTGCATATAGTAGCTTTATTATAAAACCAGAGTATACCAGTACTACGCGTATTTATGTAGTCAACCGTAACCAAGGAGACAAGTCAGGCTTGACAAATCAGGACTTGCAGGCAGGTTCTTATCTTGTTAAAGACTACCGTGAAATCATTCTTTCCCAAGATGTGTTAGAAAAGGTTGTAACCGACTTGAAACTAAATATGTCAACAAAGGGTCTTGCTAGTAAAGTACAAGTGACGGTGCCAGTTGATACACGTATCGTATCTATTTCTGTTAAAGATAAACAGCCAGAGGAAGCTAGCCGTATCGCTAACTCTCTGCGTGAGGTTGCTGCTCAAAAAATCATTAACGTAACTCGTGTATCTGATGTGACAACGCTTGAAGAAGCGCGACCAGCCACTTCCCCATCATCTCCAAATATCCGTCGTAATACTTTGATAGCTTTTCTCGGAGGATTAGGGGTGGTAGTTGTCGTCGTCCTCTTGGTTGAGTTGCTAGATGTCCGTGTCAAGCGACCAGAGGATATCGAAGACGTTATGCAAATTCCACTCTTAGGGGTCATTCCAAATTTGGATAAATTGAAATAGGAGAGAACGATGCCAACATTAGAAATTACACAGAAAAAATTGGAGCTCGTAAAAAAGGCAGAGGAATACTACAATGCCTTGCGTACAAATATACAGTTAAGTGGAGATAATTTGAAAGTCATCTCTATTACTTCAGTTAATCCGGGAGAAGGGAAGTCTACAACTTCTACTAATACTGCTTGGGCTTTTGCGCGTGCAGGCTATAAAACCCTATTGATTGATGCGGATATTCGTAACTCGGTCATGTCAGGTGTTTTTAGATCTAATGAGAAGATTACTGGCTTAACAGAGTTTTTATCAGGTACAACAGACTTGTCACAAGGTCTATGTGATACCAATGTTGAAAATCTCTTTGTCATTCAGGCGGGCTCAATTTCACCAAATCCCACAGCCCTTTTACAAAGTGAAAATTTCAGAACGATGCTAGATACCCTGCGTAAATATTTTGACTATATTATCGTGGATACCGCTCCCGTAGGTATTGTGATCGATGCAGTTATTGTGACACAGAAATGTGATGCTTCTGTTTTGATTACGGCAGTTGGTGAAGCACATCGCCGTGATGTTCAAAAGGCGAAAGAACAGTTGGAACAAACAGGAAAGCCGTTTTTGGGTGTTGTCTTAAATAAATTGAATATCTCAGCGGAGAAATATTCTTCTTATGGAGGATATGGGAACTATGGAAAGAAATAAATAGTCTTGTAGTACCAAGATTATTTGAGATGATTATCATGGGAGGGGGAGTTTAAGGTGAAACAGAATGGCATCATCTATATTGGCTTTAAAAGAGTTATGGATGTTTTTATCGGCTTATTTGGAACAATATTCATAGTCTTGCCTAGTTCTTTAATAATCTATATTATCTATAAAATAAAAGGTTACAAAGGAAGTATATTCTTCACACAATATAGAGTAGGGCTAAAGGGGAAAAAATTTAAAATTATTAAATTTAGATCAATGGTTGAAAATGCTGAGGAAGTTTTGACCGCAAATAAAGCACTCTATGAAAAATATATAAATAATAGTTATAAATTACCTCCAAATGAGGATCCTCGTCTTACCAATATCGGAGATTTTATAAGAAAAACGAGTATTGATGAAATTCCTCAATTTATAAATTTAATGTTAGGTGATATGAGTCTTATTGGACCTAGACCGATTTTGGAGAATGAGTTAGAGGAGTATTCTAAGGAAGAACAGCAAGTTTTGTTATCTGTACGACCAGGTATTACAGGGATGTGGCAAGTTTCTGGTAGGAGTGAGGTATATTATCCTGAACGCTGTGAAATGGAACTGTACTATCCTCGGAACCAATCCTTTTTGTTGGATGTCAAAATCTTCTTTTTGACAATAAAAAAAGTTCTATCTGGAGAAGGGGCTCATTGATGTATGAGCTAAATCATCTAGCAAAAAATAGATAGAAAGATGAAGTTGAATACGAATAACGTTTCTTGGGTATTCGTATTCATTTTTTCAAGTGAAGGAAGCATTATGAATAAGTGGATTTAATCTAGTATTTTTTGCTTGAAAAAATGAATGGGGATTCAATCCAAAGAATTGTCCAGTGAGGCAAGATTTTAGGAATTGGAGTTAGGATGTAGAAATGTCAAAAAAGTATAAAATTATAGTAGCGACTCATAAAAGATTTCAAATGCCAGAAGATAAGGACTTATATGTTCCTGTTCAGGTTGGCAGTGAAGGAAAGGAAAATTTAGGCTACCAACGAGATAATCAAGGTAATCATATCTCACACCTCAATCCTTATTATTGTGAATTGACAGGATTATACTGGGCTTGGAAAAATTTAGACTGTGATTACCTTGGATTAGTTCATTACCGACGTTATTTTACAGATAGGAACCGACCTTATCATGATAAGATTGACATGAATGAAGTTATTCTATCGGCAGATCAAGTTAAGGAGCTCATGTCTGAAGTAGATGTCGTTGTTCCCAAAAAGAGAAAATATTATATAGAGACTCTCTATTCTCATTATGCCAACACTCATGACTCCAGTCATTTAGATGTAACACGAGAAATTATAAAAGAGGTTTCGCCAGAATATTTAGCAACATTTGACAAGGTGATGGACTGTCGTAGTGGCTACATGTTCAATATGTTTATCATGTCCAAAGAAAATGTATCATCTTATTGTGAGTGGTTGTTCCCTATCATTGATGAGTTGTACAGAAGATTGGATATAACAGGATACTCTGCTTTTGATGCAAGATTATTTGGGCGTGTTAGTGAGCGTCTCTTTAATGTTTGGTTAGACTACCAAAATCTACGTGTTAAAGAAGTTCCGTTTATGTATATGGAAAAAGTGAATTTATTTGAGAAGGGCAAATCCTTCTTGAAAGCCAAGTATTTCGGAAAAAAATATGGACAGAGTTTTTAGAGTTTACTAAGTAACTTTCAAGCTTTATACTAATATTAAAATTATTTAATTTAACTATCGTTGGGCGTTGTGAAACGAAGAACTCACCCTTAGTTTAGGAGGACAAGTATGTCAGATATAAAAATTATTCAAGATAAAATCCTCTTTATATTGAAAGAATTTATTAACATTTGTGAAGAAAATAATTTGACCTACTATGCTCTAGGGGGAACATTGCTTGGAGCAGTACGTCACAAAGGATTTATCCCTTGGGACGATGATATTGATATTGGCATGCCAAGGGAAGATTACGAAAAGTTTAAGAAAGTAGCTCCCAATTCTCTACCGAATAATTATAAATTTTTAAGTGAAGACACTGCTAATTATAAGAAAGCATTCTCTGTAATTCGGGATGATTCAACGAAAATCATAATGAATTATAGTAAAGAGGAACAGGTGGAGAGTTTGTGGATAGATATTTTTCCACTTGATGGCATGCCTGCTGCCCCTTTTAAGAGAAAAATGCATGAGTGTAGATACTTATATAGACGGATGATGGTTCAACTTTCTCAGTTTAATAGCTTAGTAAATCAGAAGAAAGAAAATCGCCCCTTAGTTGAAAAAGTAATTATTGCCTTTGCAAACATAGTTAAAATTGAGAAGATACTTTCTTTTGACTGGGCGCAAAAAAAATATTTAAAGACCATTAAAAGATATTCATTTGATGAAGAATTTTCAGGAAATTATACTGGGGCATATAAATTGAGAGAGATTGTACCCTCTGATTATTTTGGAACACCAGTCTTATTAAAATTCGAAGGAATTGCCTTGAGTTGTCCTTGTAGGTATAAAGAATATTTGACAGCGATTTACGGGGGAAATTACATGCAATTGCCTCCAGAAGAAAAGAGAGTCCAGCACCACTATAAAATAATATCGCTTGGTGAGAAAGAAGGATAAGAGTAGTTTAAATATGAAAAAAATAGCAATAGTTAGATACAATCTAAGTAAAATTGGTGGAGCTGAAAAAGTAGCTATCAGTATGGCTAATGAGTTGTCAAGCCATTATGATGTAAGACTTTTGTCTATTCTATTGGATGAGGATGGATTCATAAATTATGATATTCATCCAAATGTTCAATTGGTGAATTTTTTTACAAGGGTGATATTCGTATTAGAACTGCTATTTTAAAATTAACTACTAAGCTCAGAGAGTATATAAAAAAAGAAAGAATAGAAGTGATTTTTTCAATAGCTCCTTTAACAAATATCATGATACGGTTAGCTACTCTGGGTCTAGATGTGAAAATTGTTTTTTGTGATCATCACAGCTTAGAGTTTCAAGATGGAAGAAGTAGAAAAAAATACAGAGATATATTGGAGCGAAGTATTTTTGATAAGGTTGTTACTTTAACGCAGGAAGACCGGATAAAAATACTCAAAAATATAAGATTTCTATAGAGAAAGTAGCTACAATTTATAATTGGATAGAAGAAACCAAGCACCATAAAACAGGCTTGAATAATGATTCTAAAAAAATCCTCACGGTGGGTCGATTTCACAGTCAAAAGGGGTATGATTATCTTGCCAAAGTAGCTATAAAAGTATTATCCCAACATCCAGACTGGCAGTGGGATATATATGGTTCAGGGGATAAGCTTATTGAACAGGAGCTAAAAAGAGAATTAGAAGAAGGTAGTGTTTTTTCACAAGTTAATTTTAAAGGAAATGTAAAAGGAACTGAAAATATCTATCCCAATCATAGTATCTACGTCATGACTTCTCGCTATGAGGGTTTGCCTTTAGTCCTATTAGAAGCACAACAATACAATCTTCCTATTGTTAGTTTTAGATGTCCGACGGGACCTAGTGAGATTGTTGAAGATGAAATCAACGGATATCTGATTGATTGCTATGACGTGGATCAGATGAGTGAGAAATTGCTTGAACTGATGAAAAATGATGATTTGCGACAATCTTTCTCAGAACATGCCAAAGACAATATGGATAAATTTGATAAAAATAAAATTCTTAATCAGTGGATATATTTAATAGAAGAAATAGGAGCGGATAATCGTTAAAATGAGAAAAATGTTAATTTGCATAACTAGCTTAACAGGAGGCGGAGCTGAAAAAAATCACTGGTAAATTTTTATACAGCAGTTCAAGTATAAATATGATATTTCTTTACTCGTATATAGTGAAAAGAATAATTATTATGCACAAAAAAACTCAAAGATATCAAAAATAGATTATTTCATAAAAAAAGATTCACCATATCTTATTGAAAAAAACTTTTGAATAAGGTAGTGAAGTTTTTTTCCTAGGACATTGGTTTATAAATTTATTCTTAATAAAACTAGATTTAAAAAAAGAAAAAAATTCGACATAGAATTTGCATATATAGAAGGAAAGCCGACTAAAATTATTTCAGGCTCATACAATGAAGATAGTCTAAAATTAGCGTATATTCATTGTGATTTTTTTCTAAGAATTGGTACTCTCGTAAATCATTTAGAAGTATTAGAGATGAGAGTGTGTGCTATCAAAAAAATTTCATAATGTTTTTAGCTGTTTCTTTAGGTCAGAAAGAAAGTTTTGAAAAAAATATTTCCATCATGTAAATTGGATATAGTTCCAAATTTAATAGATCAAAAATGAAATAGAAAGATTAAGCAAAGAATCAAAGGTGCAAAAAGGCATTTCCTTATTTTTTTGTGCAGTGGGAAGATTGGCAGAAGTGAAAAAAATTATTCATTATTAATAAATGCATTTCACCAATTTAGAAAAAAATATCCTGAATTTCATTTATTAATTTTTAGGTGAAGGAGAGCTACGGCAAACACTGCAAAAATCAGATTGAGACTCTAGGTGAGCAAAATTACATTCAATTAGTCGGTTTTTCAAAGTAACCCATACTCTTATATAAGACAAAGTAAAGGGCTGGTTCAAAGCTCGATTTCAGAATCATTTAGTTATGTTTTAGCTGAAGCGTCAATATTAGGAGTTCCCACGATTTCGACTAAAAACCCAAGGGTCAGAATTAATGAGGAAATATTTTTGATGTTATAGAAGTTGATCATGATAGTGTGGCACTGGCTAAGGGAATGGAATTTATTCTCCAGAAGGAAATTGTTGGGGAAAAATACGGATTTCAATGAGGAAGCAATAAATAAGTTTGAAGCAATATTTTTCAAAAAAATAAAGGAGAAATAATTTGTGAAATATGATAGAGTATATAATCTAATTTTTTTAATATATTGTTCTCCGTGTCAACAGTTTTGTATATGCTGAAATTTGTAAATATTACGAAAATTGATAGTCTAAATATCTTAATTTTTAGCTAGTTCAGTATTTTTTTATTGCTACTTCACACAGTGATTTACGGCTTTTAATAAATTGAAGCTATTTTTGTCTATCCTTCGTATTATTTTTTTATGTTTTCTAATTTATTTTCAAGGATTAGTTTATCTAGAATTGCTTAATTTTTTTCTGATTTACTCAACTCTAAGAGTGAGTAATACTCAATTTAACAAGACTCATTGGTCAGTGTTTTTTTATTTTTTTATATTAGTAGTTTTATTTGCTAATGCAGGAATGATTAAAAAGTGTATTCGTTTTTTTCGAACTGGAGGGTTAGTAAGAGGATCGTTAGGGTTTGTCCATCCGAATTCACTAGGTCTCATGGCTTATGCAATTACATTAAATACATTGTACGTCTTTAACCCCAATAGATACAAAATTACTTTCTACTGCAGTCTTCTTATATTTAATTATTTTATATTTGCCATAACTGACTCTAGAACTTCTTTCTTAATAAGTTTATTGATTATTTTTAAGTTGTTTTTATTTTTTTGATTTTTAGAGGTACTCTATACAAAGTTGTTAAAAGTTCATTTATTTATATAGTAATGGTAGTAAGTTCGCTATTTATTATTTTAGCAACTACCTATTTTGAAGTGAGGGAACCTTTCATTTTTTTGAATAAACTTTTTACCAATAGAATTTACAGTGGTAATGTTTTTTTGTAGCTGAATATGGATATAATCTTTTTGGGAATTTTTATAAAGGGAGCACTACCTACTTTAACAGGAGATGTAATTATTGATAGTGGTTATGTGGGTTTAATTCTTCGTTTAGGTGTATTATTTTTTTATAGGTTACTTGTTGTTTATGTTGTTAAGAATAAAACAAAAATATTTTTTTATTAAAGGAAGCAATCTTGATTAGCAGCGTCTTTATTTCATTAATGTTTGAATCCTATGGGTTTTCTGGTTTTATTTTTTTCCAGTTTTATTTGTGGATTTTGTAGGTAAAAAGAAAGGAATTATGATGAGTTTAAAAGTTACAGTATTTACAGCTACATATAATAGGATGGATTTGTTAAAAAAATTGTATGACTCTCTAGTGAAGCAAACTAATAAAAATTTTGAGTGGATAATTGTAGATGATGGTTCAACGGATGATACCTCAACGGTAGTTCAGAAATTTTTATCGGAAAATGAATTGGATATAAGTTATATTTATCAAGAAAATGGTGGAAAGCATAGAGCGGTTAATAAGGGATTGGATAGAGCTAAGGGACAATTGTTTTTTATAGTCGACTCAGATGATGCTCTCCTTCCGAAAGCTATAGCTACTGTTATTGATAGATTCACAACTATTCAAGATAATCCCAAATATGCAGGCGTCGCTTTTAATCGAGGATATTCAGAGACAGTAATCGTTGGGGAAACGTTTGAAGGGGAATTTATAGATTGTGATAACTTGCATCGAGTAAAATATAATATTCTTGGTGATAAAGCTGAGGTCTACAGAACAGAAATTTTAAAAGAAATAAAATTCCCAGAAATTGAGGGAGAAAACTTTATGAGTGAAGTAGTTCTGTGGAATGAAGTAGCAAGAAGGGGACATAAATTACGATGGTTCAATGAGATTATTTACATATCTGATTACCTAGAGGACGGTTTGACAAAGAATAGTACGGCTATTTTTAAAAAGAATCCAATTGCTCATAAAATGATGACAAAAGAGTTACTACAGATTGATTATCCTTTAAAAAATAAATTGGGATATATTTATAAGTATCATAAGATTCAACAGAATTCTGTTCAAGAGACAGCTAGAGATTTACACATTTCATATATAGCAGTCGGTATTATTGTCGCAATGGGAAAAGTAAAAGATTTATTAAAAAAATAGTAAATAAAGCTGTGTTTTTATATGATGATAAAAAAACGTTTATGAAATTTTCGTGAGGTTTTTTTAGATTCAAGAGTGAACTTTCAGGTTAATTATCCAATATATCTATGAAACCTAGATCAATAAAATGGAGGAACTAAATGCTAAAGTTTTCTGTCATTGTACCTATTTATAATGTTGAAGAGTATATTGAGGAATGCGTATACTCTGTATTAAGACAGACATATAATAATTTTGAACTTATTTTGGTGAATGATGCCTCACCAGATCATTCGCTTGATATTATTACAAAAATAGCTGAAAAGGATTCACGCATTGTAATTATAGACAAAGAGAAGAATGAAGGTGTGGCATTAGCAAGATCATCTGGCTTAGCAAATGCTAAAGGAGATTACGTTGTTTATTTGGATGGAGATGATCAACTAATTCCAGAAGCGTTAAAAATTTTAGCTACTAAAATTGATTCACAAAATCCAGACATTGTAATTTTTCCTAAAATTAAGGAGAGAAACGGTGTGAAACATGTGAATCCATACTTCCCAAAGGAAATGCTCTTTGAGGAAGATAAAAAAGAACTATATAAAGGCTTTTTAAGTTATAGTTACTTTGTAATTGGATGCGCTGCTATTAATAGAGAGTTAGCTGTGCAATATGACATTGCTAATGAATTGAAAGAGATTTGGCTTGGAGAGGATTTATTGCAAAGCCTTCCTTTGTTGACACATGCAAAAAGGATTTTATACATTATAGAGGGAATCTATATAATGGTTTACAATCCTGATTCAGCAACAAGGAGTAAAGTATTAAGAAAAGATAGATATCTCCAAGCAATTGAAAATCATAAGGTAATTGAACAATATATACAACTATGGGATGAGGAAGAACTCCAAAATGATTTTCACGAACATGTTATGAATGATGTCATTTCCTATGCATTCGCAGGGTGTAGGGGTGCAAGCTCTGTTAGAGAGGGCAGTGAGTATCTCCAAACGATTGGTAGTGATGTAGGATTCCGTAGAGCTTACTCATTAGGATATCCTAAAAAAATGTCACATAAAATACTAGCATTTTTTCTAAAGCATGAGTTATATGTTATTGCGTATTGTTTAATTAAAATGAAAGAAAGGTTATCATCATGAAAGTTTTTGAAAAAAATTTTTTTATAATTTTTTTCATATAAAATCTTAACGATGATTCTTCCTTTTGTAACGGTTCCCTATGTAACTAGAGTTTTTTTAATCCAACATTGATGGGTGAATATAATTATACCGCCTCTATAGTCGCCTATTTTTCAACATTTGGTATGTTAGGAATTGTTATTTATGGAAGTAACCAAATTGCAAAAGTGAGTCATAAGGGGAAAAAAGAGATATCTCATGTTTTTTCTTCTGTTTATTATTTTCAGTTGTTTTCAACAACCCTGACGATACTGGTATATCTAGCCTATATTTTTCTTTTTCCAAGTCAATACCAACAATATTTTATAGTGCAAATCTTTTCTCTCATCGCAATAATGTTTGATATTAGTTGGCTATTTCAAGGATTAGAAGATTTTAAGCGAATTGTTATGCGAAATACAGTAGTCAAGCTAATCGGTGTCGTTTCTATATTTACATTGATAAAATCTCAGTCAGATATCTATTTGTATGTATTTATCATTAGTTTTTCCACGTTGATTTCGCAAGGTATTATGTGGTTAAGTGTAAAGAACTATGTCAATTTAGTTCGAGTCGGAGTAAAAGAGGTACTATCAAACTTTAAACCTAACTTATCTTTCTTTCTTCCCCAAATTTCAATTTCGATTTATAATACGTTAGATAAAATAATTTTGGGTTCTTTAGGTAGTGTATTTGATGTTGGAATTTATACCCAAGCTGTGAATATAAACTCTGTTTTAGTTAGTTTAGTAGTGACTTTAAGTGCTGTACTCCAACCTAGAATGACCAATTTGCACGCTCAAGGTAAACAAGAGGAAGTTCGCAGGGTAATGTCCGCATCAATGTTATTTAATAGCATACTAACCTTTCCAGTAGTAGTTGGAATATTGCTTGTTAGCCAAGAATTTGTTCATATGTTTTTGGGAAAAGAGTACGCTGAAACATTTATCGCCCTCAATATTGTTGTTTTCTCTCTAATACCGATTGCCTTTTCAGAAATTGTGGGACGTCAAACTCTGATTCCAACGGATAATGTTCGCTACTTTACAATTTCAGTAATGTCAGGTGCGGTAGTTAGTATTTTATTAAATTTTATTGTCATACCTTTTGGGGGATACAGAGGTGCGGCGCTTGTACATGTACTCGTTGAGATTATTGTATGCGCGTTAATGTCATATTATGCTCGTAAATATTTAGATATTTCGGCTTTACTCAGAATAGCTATTAAACCATTGATTACGAGTGTAGTGACTGTTATTATAGTGCATTTGATTTTTTCTTATATTTGGTCTATTTCTAACAGTTTGCTTAGTTTACTATTAAAAATAATAGTTTATTCAGTAATATATGGTATTCTATTATTACTGACAAGAACAATAACTCAGAATGAGATTTCTATGATAAGAAAAGCCCCCTAGTTTTTCTATATAATGGTGAGAATCATTAAAAAGTAAGGGAGATTTAATATGTACGATTATTTAATTGTCGGTGCGGGTTTGTCTGGAGCAATCTTCGCACACGAAGCTACAAAACGTGGAAAAAAAGTAAAAGTGATTGATAAACGCAATCACATTGGAGGGAACATCTACTGTGAGAATGTAGAAGGTATCAATGTCCATAAATATGGTGCCCATATCTTTCATACCTCTAATAAAAAAGTTTGGGACTATGTCAATCAATTCGCTGAGTTTAACAACTATATCAACTCACCTGTCGCAAACTATAAGGGAAGTCTTTATAATCTTCCTTTCAATATGAATACTTTCTATGCTATGTGGGGCACAAAAACTCCACAGGAAGTAAAAGATAAGATTGCTGAGCAGACAGCTGATATGAAGGATGTTGAGCCGAAAAATCTGGAAGAACAGGCTATCAAGCTGATTGGTCCAGATATTTATGAAAAATTGATCAAGGGTTATACTGAAAAGCAGTGGGGACGCTCAGCAACAGAACTTCCTCCATTTATCATTAAACGACTTCCAGTTCGTCTAACATTTGATAATAACTATTTTAACGACCGTTACCAAGGGATTCCTATTGGTGGTTATAATGTGATTATCGAAAATATGCTTAAAGATGTTGAAGTTGAGCTTGGTGTTGATTTCTTTGCTCATCGTGAAGAGTTAGAAGCATCAGCTGAAAAAGTTGTCTTCACAGGAATGATCGACCAGTATTTTGATTACAAGCACGGAGAGTTAGAATACCGTAGCCTTCGCTTTGAGCATGAAATTTTGGACGAGGAAAATTATCAAGGGAATGCTGTAGTGAACTATACAGAGCGTGAAATTCCTTATACTCGTATTATCGAACACAAACATTTTGAATATGGAACGCAGCCAAAGACAGTTGTCACGCGTGAATATCCAGCTGACTGGAAGCGTGGGGACGAGCCTTACTATCCAATAAACGATGAGAAAAATAATGCTATGTTTGCTAAGTACCAAGAGGAAGCTTCAAAGAATGATAAAGTTATCTTCTGTGGGCGTTTAGCAGATTATAAATATTACGATATGCATGTGGTGATTGAACGGGCGCTTGAGGTTGTGGAGAAAGAGTTTGAGCATGGCAAAAAGTAGAATTAACTGGATAGATTTTGGAAAAGGTTTTTCCATATTTTTAGTCTTAGTAGGACATGTGTTGCTTGGACTGTATCAATCAGAAAAATTCCCCGCAGCAGAAAACATACTATCATTGTTGGTAGCACAAGTCTATATATTTCATATACCCGTATTTTTTGCCCTATCAGGATACTTTTTCAAACCCATATCTGATTTGAAAGAGTTCTGGCAATATGCTAAAAAGAAGACGATTATTTTTGGCTTACCGTATATTTTCTATTCGATCATTCACTTTGGTCTTCAAAAAGTTGCAGGGGCATCTGTTCGTGTTCCTACAACCATATCTGATTTGCTAAATATCTATAAAGATCCTCTTGGGGTTTCATGGTATTTATATATACTCTGGTCGATTTTGATAATCTATGGATTAGTATCTATTTTAATCAAAAATCCTAGAATGTTATTTTTGATAAGTATTTTCGCTTATTGTTTAACCCTATTTGTTCAAACAGATATTTATATTGTTCAAAGAACACTAGTCTGGGGAATCTGTTTCTTTCTTGGTAGTGTGTTGAGTGAAATTCATTTTGATAAAATTAATTTGAAAAAGTTTCTGCTTTTCTTTGTGCTATTTGATTTTATTTATATGTTCGCTTGGTTCTTGTTTTATGAAGTAGGGTCTAAGAAGGATTATGTAAGCTATAGTAACCCAGGTTTGTGGGGAATTGCTTTTATTGTCTGTGTATTAGTTGCTTTTGCGATTTTTCCTAAAATGGAGAAAAGTTTCCCTAAAACTTTCCTATATTTCACTAAATACGGGAAAGATAGTTTAGGTATCTATATTCTCCATGCACCAATTTGTAGCATGATTCGGATTCTAATGTTGAAAGTGGGAGTAAACTCAGTTTTTCTTCACGTTGTTGTTGGGATTGTCTTAGGTTGGTATTTATCCATACTAGCAACTTATATATTGAAAAAAATTCCATTTTTGAATATTGTTTTATTACCACAGAAGTATATTAAGTTTTAATGAACCATTATCGTATATACTCTACAAATAGTAAAAAACAATATTAATCCAATCACATGAACTTGAACTAAGGTATTCTACCAAACTACCCAGACTAAAAGTTTGGAGCATATCCCTTTTATGCTAGAGAGCCACAAGAACTATTTGCCAACAGCTAAAACCTCCTGAGAAAGAATATTCTCAGGAGGTTGTTTTTATTATGGCTGTCCTGTTTGAGGAGCCTGATTTTGTTGATTAGGGTTTGTATTTTGTTGAGGTGAATTTGGTTGCTGACTGTTGCTCGTGTTTGGAGTTGTATTTGGGGGAGTCGTAGTAGTTTGCGATGTACTTTCAGAAGTAGAGGTTTCAGGGATAGAACGCTGTGGGGGAGATGGATTTGTCCATGTAGAGCGTGTTCCATTTTTAAAGATGAATTCTCCACTTCGATAGAGACCCTCCGGCATGGTCCAATCACCAGGGGAGTCATCTTCAGAAAGATAAGTCATCATCGAACGATAGACCTTAGCAGCGACGTAGAAACCATCCCCAACGATAGGAGTGAGACGGTTAGAATAACCAGTCCAAACAGCCATTGAGTATTTACGAGTATAGCCGACAAACATTTCGTCAGGAGCTACATATCCAGAGTTCTTAATGTATCTTTCAATCTCGTCATCTGTGTAGTTTGATGTACCAGTTTTACCAGCTTGTGGTAGCCATGAGAGGTAGGCACCACGACCAGTTCCATAGGTTAGGACAGTTTTCATCATCTCCGTCATCATGTAGGCAGTAGTTTCTTTCATAGCCCGTGTACCAGGGTCAGAAAATTCTTTTGAACTACCATCGCTAAAGACGACCTTGTTGACATACATTGGTTTACGGTAGATACCACCATTAGCAAAAGCCGCGTAAGCAGCAGCCATCTTCTCACTACTTGCTCCATACTTTTTATCAGATTCGGTTGTATTACTTGAAATAGCATTAGCATAGTGTATGCTTGGGTAGTCAATGCCTAGTCCATTTAGAAACGTCTTGGCACGATCTAGTCCAACCTTATCGAGCGTTTCTACAGCTGGCACGTTTCGTGACTGTTGTAGGGCGTACTGTAATGTAATATTTCCAAAGTAACTCTTATCCCAGTTGTAGACAGGGGTGTCAGTTCCAGGATAGTTATAGGGAACATCGCGAACCATTGCAGCCGTAGAGTCATAAATACCATACTCCAAAGCAGGAGCATAATCAGTGATTGGCTTCATAGTAGAACCCCAGTCACGGTTGGTTTCAACAGCCTGATTGATACCGAAGGAAACATTGCTTGATTGGTGGCGAGCACCTAGCTGGGCAATCACCTTTCCGTTTGTGACATCAACGATGGTAGAAGCTACTTGCAACTCATCATCTGGATAATTAACGTATTCGTCGGTATTGTAGATATCCCAGAGACGTTGTTGGACATTGGAATCAACGTTGGTATAAACTTCCATACCTGTAGTTAAAAGGTTGTAGCCCGTTTCCTGTTCAACTTGTTCAATTACTTCTTTGAGGTAATTATCCATGTGAGGTGGATAGGTATTGGCTGACTTCAGACTTTGGAGACCATCAGTAATAGGGGTGTTGATAGCTTTCGTATTGCTCGGCAGTAATATAATGTTCCCCTTTCATCTCAGAGAGAACGAGATTTCGGCGTTCTTGAGCAGCTTCTGGATGTGAGTAAGGGTCATACTGATTTGGAGCTTGAGGCATTCCGGCTAAGAGGGCCAATTGGGGCAGACTTAAATCTTTGAGGTCTTTGCCGTAGTAATTTTGAGCAGCTGTCTGCATTCCGTAGTTACCGTTTGACATGTAGACCTTGTTGATGTAGTAAGTTAGAATCTCTTGTTTGGTTGCTTTTTGTTCTAGCTGAACGGCAAGCCATGCTTCCTGAGCCTTACGTGAAAGGGTCTGATCAGAAGTTGAAGTAGAGAAATAGGTCAATTTAATCAACTGCTGTGTCAGGGTTGAAGCCCCCTGAAGTCCCCCCCCCCCACGAAGGTTTCGTAGAGTGGCACCGAGGATACGAATGGTATCGACTCCACGGTGATTGAAGAAACGATGGTCTTCGATTGAGACGATAGCATTGACCAACTCTGTCGGAATTTCGTTTGCTTGTGCATTGACACGTCGTTCTGATCCAAGATCGGCGATGAGTTCGTCTTTGTTGTCATAAATCTTACTAGACGTTGTAGCGACTAGTTTACTTTCGGATAGGGCTGGAGCCTTGCTCACATAGTAGAGGAAGAGACCTCCGCCTAGCATAATAGCTGCGATAAATAAGGTCAAAAGGCAGATACTTACATACTTAGCTATTCGTAGGATAGTTTGTTTGTTCATCTTATTTTACCACCTAGTAAATGTTCCTTGATAACGTCGAGATAGGGAATCTGAGGAAAAGCACCTGGCTCAATTGCATATCCAAATTCTCGAATATATCCAAGTGGCATTGACTTTTGTCCCTTATCCTTATGATAGAAACGAATGAGGTCAATAGCCGGCAATAAGTAGGTTTCTTGCTGAGAAGAAAAGTGAAGGAGGACAAAGCAGATACCTTGCTGGGCAAGGACTTGTTCCATATGACGAATCTGATGAGGATGAAATTCTTCATCGGAATCGCATATTTTTGTCTGGTTTCCTTGGCTTCAAAGTCGATGTAGTATCCATCATAAACTCCCGAATAGTCTGTGGTTGAGGCTTGTCTGAAGTAGGCTTCAACGATCTTGGCTCGACTTCTTTGGGGATAATCAACACGTACGATTTGGATGGGGGTAGGTTTTTTGTGGATAACAGCCACTCCCTGTGACAGATAGTAGTCGTTGGTAGCATTGATCATCTTTTCAAAAGACATTCCCCGATTTGCGAAATTTTTTGTTTGTGAAGGGGAGACCTGCTTTTTCTGTGATGAAATTTTATGTGGATAGTTGACCATAGTTCTCCTTATTGGTACAATAACATCACTTCATTATATCATAAAATTACAAAGAAAGGTTAAAAATGGCAACGGTTTTAATTTTGGGCTACTCTGCCTTTGATTTGGGTTTGTTTAATGACAAAGATATCCGCCTTGAAATCATAAAAAAGGCTATCCGACGAGACTTAGAACGCCTAGCTGAGGATGGAGTGGTTTGGCTTGTCTTTACAGGGGCTCTGGGTTTTGAATACTGGGTGCTAGAAGTTGCTCGGGATATGAAAGCAGACTATGGATTTCAACTTGCAACGATTTTCGATTTCGAAACTCATGGAAGTAATTGGAATGAGGCTAATCAGGTCAAACTAAGTGAATTTAAACAAGTTGATTTCGTTAAATACGCCTATCCACACTATGAGCATAAGGGACAACTGCGTGATTATCAGAAATTTTTGCTGGAAAATACGGACGGATGCTATCTCTTTTATGACGAAGAAAAGGAAAGCAAGTTAGGCTATTTTTTTACCAAATGATGAAAAAAATCAAGAAAACTATGTTACAAGAAGATTAACATTTGAGGACTTAAATGAATTAGCAGAAAATTTTTCCCGAAAAATTGAGGCTTTGACCTTGATTTTTTTGTTTGTTTTTTTATAATAATACTAGCAACTGATAATGGAGATAGAGATGGCAAGTATTATTTTTTCAGCGAAAGATATTTTTGAACAGGACTTTGGACGTGAAGTTCGTGGATACAGTAAGGCAGAAGTGGACGAGTTCTTGGATGATGTGATTAAGGACTATGAAACCTATGCAGCTTTGGTTAAATCTCTTCGTCAGGAGATTGCTGATTTGAAGGAGGAATTGTCTCATAAATCGCAGACAACGCCGACTCAGCCGGATTCTATCGAAATGACGAGCACTACCTCGATGACAAATTTTGATATCTTGAAACGCTTAAATCGACTTGAAAAAGAGGTATTTGGCAAACAAATTTTAGACAATCAAGATTGATAATTGAGTGTTTATCAAGTGCATAAATGCAATTTTTGGATAATCGCGTGAAGAGAATCTCTTTTCATGAGGAAAGTCCATGCTAGCACAGGCTGTGATGCCTGTAGTGTTTGTGCTAGGCGAAACCATAAGCCTAGGGACGAGAGATCGTTACGGCAGTCGAAATGGCTAAGTCTTCGGATAGGTCAGAGTAGGCTTGAAAGTGCCACAGTGACGGAGTCTCTCTGGAAACGGAGAGAGTGGAACGCGGTAAACCCCTCAAGCTAGCAACCCAAATTTTGGTCGGGGCATGGAGTGCACGGAAACGAACGTAGTACTCTGACTGCTAGCAGCTTCATGCTGTTAGTGGTAGACAGATGATTATCGAAGGAAGTGGTCCTAGTCACTTCTGGAACAAAACATGGCTTATAGAAAATTGCATATAGGTTGGGGCTGAGAAATCTTTCTCAACCTCATTTTTTAAAGTGAACAAAAGAAAGGTCTTGCAAGACTGTAAAATGAAAAAAGAATTTAATTTAATCGCAACTGCTGCAGCGGGTCTTGAAGCTGTCGTTGGGCGTGAGGTGCGAGAGCTCGGTTATGACTGCCAGGTTGAAAATGGCCGTGTCCGTTTCCAAGGAGATGTGCGGGCAATCATTGAGACCAATCTTTGGCTTCGAGCAGCTGACCGCATCAAGATTGTAGTCGGGAGCTTTCCTGCAAAGACCTTTGAAGAACTCTTTCAAGGAGTTTTTGCTCTGGATTGGGAAAACTATCTCCCGCTTGGAGCACGTTTCCCTATCTCAAAGGCTAAATGTGTTAAGTCTAAACTTCATAATGAGCCTAGTGTTCAGGCGATTTCTAAGAAGGCTGTTGTGAAGAAACTGCAAAAACATTATGCTCGCCCAGAAGGTGTTCCCTTGATGGAAAATGGTCCTGAATTTAAGATTGAGGTGTCCATCCTTAAAGATATGGCAACTGTCATGATTGATACAACAGGATTTAGTCTTTTCAAGCGTGGCTATCGTACAGAAAAGGGTGGAGCACCTATCAAGGAAAACATGGCAGCAGCCATTTTACAACTCTCTAACTGGTATCCAGACAAGCCCTTGATCGATCCGACCTGTGGTTCAGGAACTTTCTGTATCGAGGCGGCTATGATAGCTAAAAAGATGGCTCCTGGCCTTCGCCGTTCCTTTGCTTTTGAAGAATGGAACTGGGTCAGCGATCGGTTAATTCAAGAAGTGCGTACCGAGGCTGCCAAGAAAATTGACCATGAACTTGAACTGGATATCATGGGCTGTGATATAGACGCTCGTATGGTGGAAATTGCCAAGGAAATGCCCAAGCAGCAGGTGTGGCAGGCGATATCACCTTTAAGCAAATGCGGGTACAAGACTTGCGCACAGACAAGGTAAATGGTGTCATCATCTCCAATCCGCCATATGGGGAGCGTTTGTCTGATGATGCAGGAGTTACCAAGCTCTATGCTGAGATGGGAGAGGTCTTTGCGCCACTGAAAACCTGGAGTAAATTTATCCTGACGAGTGATGAAGCATTTGAAAGTAAGTACGGAAGTCCAGCTGATAAAAAACGAAAACTGTATAACGGGACCTTGAAAGTGGATTTGTATCAATACTTTGGTCAGCGTGTGAAACGCCAAGAGTTGAAATAGAAAGGAAGACAAATGAGTAACAAAACACAGGATCAGCAGAATCATGAGCAACAAGAAGCCCAATTTGATTTTGGAGAGGCTAAAGATTTGACAGTTGGTCAAGTCATTCGTAAAAATGAAGAAGTCGAAGCGGGTGTTCTGCCAGAAGACAGCATTCTGGATAAATATATCAAACAACACCGCGAGGAAATCGAGGCGGATAAGTTTGAAACACGTCAATTTAAAAAAGAAGAGCTACTAGCAGCTCAAGCTCAAGAAGAATTGACACAGGAAGTTCCAGAAATCACTGAAGAATCGGCGCCAGTCATAGAGAAACCCGAGACAGTTTCAGAAGAAACGGTGTCAGATTCAGCTGAAACTACAAGCTCAGACGTGATTTTGCCTCCTTTAGGAGAAGAAAACAAAGACTTGGAGTCGCTTGTGTTGGAAAAGCAAGCGCCAGTAGAGGTTGCTGATGAAAAAGAAGAGGAGACATCTATTCTTTCTCGTTCAGCCCAGTCAGAGCCTGAAAGTGATTCTAAGAAGAGAAAGTGGGTGGTTGCGGGATCAGTCTTGGCGGCAGCTCTCGTCTTGGCAGGAAGCTACTACGTCTATCGCCAAGTAACTCGCTCCAACCAAGCCATCCAGTCTTCTCAGTCGTCTTCTAACAATCAAGAAACACAAACGGACCTACAAGAGTTTAATACCCTCTATGATGCCTTCTATACGGATGCTAACAAAACAGCTTTGAAAAATAGTCAGTTTGATAAGCTGGATCAGCTAAAGACCTTGTTAGATAAACTTGAAGGTAGCCGAGAGCATACACTTGCAAAATCTAAGTATGATAGCCTAGCAACTCAAATCAAGGCTATCCAAGATATCAATGCCCAGTTTGAGACTCCTGCAATTACCGACGGTGTCTTGGATACCAATGCAAAAATCAAGGCAAATGCTAAATTTGCAGAAATTAAAACGGGAAATACAGAGCTAGATAAACTGTTAGATAAGGCCATTAGCCTTGGTAAGAGTCAGCAAACAAGTGCCTCTAGTTCAAGTTCAAGTAGCAGTAGCCAAGAAAGTTCAAGCACAACGACTGATAGTAGTACGAACAGCTCGTCTGCTTCATCTAGTTCTGCATCAAGTTCTCCAACTGCCCCAGCTAGTAATGATACAAACGGAGGCCTATCTAGCGATGGTGTCAACCTTCAAAGAAGTGTCAGCCGTGTACCATACAACCAATCAGCTGTAGACGATAGCAACAACCCTGCCTGGACTTTTGCTGATGGTGTTCTGGAACAAATCCTAGCAACATCACGTGCTCGCGGTTATATCACTGGTAATCAATATATCCTAGAACGGGTCAATATCGTAAACGGAAATGGTTATTATAACCTCTACAAACCAGATGGAACCTATCTCTTCACCCTCAACTGTAAGACGGGTTACTTTGTCGGGAATGCTTCTGGTCACGCAGATGACTTGGACTACTAAGCAATCGTTACAAAATTCTTTCCTTTCATAGGTAAAAATGATAAAATAAAACATATTAAACAAGAGGAGTGTCACATGACAAAAGCTAACTTTGGTGTCGTAGGTATGGCCGTAATGGGTCGTAACCTTGCCCTAAATATCGAATCTCGTGGTTACACAGTTGCTATCTACAACCGTAGTAAAGAAAAAACAGAAGATGTGATTGCTTGCCATCCTGAAAAGAACTTTGTGCCAAGCTATGACGTGGAAAGCTTTGTAAACTCAATCGAAAAACCTCGTCGTATCATGCTCATGGTTCAAGCTGGACCTGGTACAGACGCAACTATCCAAGCCCTTCTTCCACACCTTGACAAGGGTGACATCTTGATCGACGGAGGGAACACTTTCTACAAAGATACCATCCGTCGTAATGAAGAATTGGCAAATTCAGGCATCAACTTTATCGGAACAGGTGTTTCTGGTGGTGAAAGGTGCCCTTGAAGGTCCTTCTATCATGCCTGGTGGACAAAAAGAAGCCTACGAATTGGTTGCTGATGTTCTTGAAGAAATCTCAGCCAAAGCACCTGAAGATGGCAAACCATGTGTGACCTACATCGGTCCTGATGGAGCTGGTCACTATGTGAAGATGGTCCACAACGGTATCGAGTACGGTGATATGCAATTGATCGCAGAAAGCTATGACCTCATGCAACACTTGCTCGGTCTTTCTGCAGAAGATATGGCTGAAATCTTCACTGAGTGGAACAAGGGTGAATTGGACAGCTACTTGATTCAAATCACAGCTGATATCTTGAGCCGTAAAGACGATGAAGGCCAAGACGGACCAATCGTAGACTACATCCTTGACGCTGCAGGTAACAAGGGAACTGGTAAATGGACGAGTCAATCAGCACTTGACCTTGGTGTGCCATTGTCACTCATCACTGAGTCCGTATTTGCACGCTACATCTCTACTTACAAAGAAGAACGTGTGCATGCTAGCAAGGTTCTTCCAAAACCTGCTGCCTTCAAATTTGAAGGAGACAAGGCAGAGTTGATCGAAAAGATCCGTCAAGCTCTTTACTTCTCAAAAATCATTTCTTACGCACAAGGTTTTGCTCAATTGCGTGTAGCTTCTAAAGAAAACAACTGGGACTTGCCATTTGCAGACATCGCATCTATCTGGCGTGATGGCTGTATCATCCGTTCACGTTTCTTGCAAAAGATCACAGATGCCTACAATCGTGATGCAGACCTTGCTAACCTTCTCTTGGATGAGTACTTCTTGGATGTTACTGCTAAGTACCAACAAGCAGTGCGTGATATCGTAGCTCTTGCTGTTCAAGCTGGTGTACCAGTGCCAACCTTCTCAGCAGCTATTACTTACTTTGATAGCTACCGTTCAGCTGACCTTCCAGCTAACTTAATCCAAGCACAACGTGACTACTTTGGTGCCCACACTTACCAACGTAAAGACAAAGAAGGAACATTCCACTACTCTTGGTATGACGAAAAATAAGTAGGTCTGCCATGGGGAAACGGATTTTATTACTTGAGAAAGAACGAAATCTAGCTCATTTTCTCAGTCTGGAACTCCAAAAAGAGCAATATCGTGTTGATCAGGTAGAGGAGGGGCAAAAAGCCCTCTCCATGGCTCTTCAGACGGACTATGACTTGATTTTACTGAATGCTCATCTGGGGGATATGACGGCCCAGGATTTTGCAGACAAGCTGAGTCGGACAAAACCAGCCTCAGTGATCATGGTCTTGGACCATCGAGAAGAATTGCAAGACCAGATTGAGACAATCCAGCGCTTCGCCGTTTCTTACATCTATAAGCCAGTGATTATTGATCAGCTGGTGGCTCGTATTTCAGCGATTTTCCGAGGTCGGGACTTCATTGACCAACACTGTAGTCAGATGAAGGTTCCAACGTCTTATCGCAACCTGCGTATGGATGTAGAACATCATACCGTTTATCGTGGCGAGGAGATGATTGCTCTTACGCGTCGTGAGTATGACCTCTTGGCTACTCTCATGGGAAGCAAGAAAGTCTTGACTCGTGAGCAGTTGTTGGAAAGTGTTTGGAAGTACGAAAGTGCGACAGAGACCAATATCGTGGATGTCTATATCCGTTATCTACGTAGCAAGCTTGACGTAAAAGGTCAAAAAAGCTACATTAAAACCGTGCGTGGTGTTGGTTACACCATGCAAGAATAGGAAAGCAGTTGCAGTTCATTTGGAACTGCTTTTTTGCGAATTCTTCTATATTGACATACAGTCAGGTCTTTGCTACAATCAATTATGGAGGAAAAATCTAATGAAATTTTTGAAAAAAATAATGCGAGTTGGACTAGCAGTCTCTTTCTTTTCTTTGTTAGCGACAAGCACCGTCTTTGCGGATGATGCTGATTCAGAAGGCTGGCAATTTGTCCGAGAAAATGGTAGAACCTACTACAAGAAGGGGGACCTAAAAGAAACCTACTGGCGAGTGATTGATGGTAAGTACTATTATTTTGATCCTCTATCTGGAGAGATGGTTGTCGGCTGGCAATATATACCTGCTCCACACAAAGGGGTTACGATTGGTCCTTCTCCAAGGCAAGAGATTGCTTTTAGACCAGATTGGTTTTACTTTGGTCAAGATGGGGTGTTACAAGAGTTTGTTGGCAAACAAGTGTTAGAAGCAAAAACTGCTACAAACACCAACAAACATCATGGGGAACAATATGATAGTCCAGCAGAGAAACGAGTCTATTATTTTGAAGATCAGCGTAGTTATCACACTTTAAAAACTGGTTGGATTTATGAGGAGGGTCATTGGTATTATTTACAGAAGGATGGTGGCTTTGATTCTCGCATCAACAGATTGACTGTTGGGGAGCTAGCACGTGGTTGGGTCAAGGATTATCCTCTAACCTATGATGAAGAGAAGCTAAAAGCGGCTCCATGGTACTACCTAGACCCAGAAACTGGCATTATGCAAACTGGTTGGAAGTATCTTGGCAACAAGTGGTACTACCTCCGTTCATCAGGAGCTATGGAGACTGGCTGGTATCAAGATGGTTCAACTTGGTATTATCTAGATGCTCAAAATGGAGATATGAAGACAGGTTGGGCTTATGTCGGTAACAAGTGGTACTATCTCCGTTCATCAGGAGCCATGGCAACTGGTTGGGTGAAAGATGGTTCGACTTGGTACTATCTACATGCAAGTAATGGCGATATGAAGACAGGCTGGTTCCAAGTCAATGGTAAATGGTACTATGCTTATAGCTCAGGTGCTTTAGCAGTTAGTACAAGAGTGAATGGCTACTACGTCAATTATAATGGCGAATGGGTTCAATAATGAAAGAAGCGATTGTGAAGGAAACAATCGCTTTTTTTTGTGAAAATATAATAAAATAGATAGGAAAGAATAAATACTTGTATGAAAAATAAGACGGTCTTATCGTCTAGCAAAAGGAAAAAATGACAAAAAAAGTTGGTGTCGGTCAGGCACATAGTAAGATTATTTTAATAGGAGAGCACGCTGTCGTTTACGGTTATCCTGCCATTTCCCTGCCTCTCTTAGAGGTGGAGGTGACTTGTAAGGTGGTCCCTGCTGAAAGTCCATGGCGCCTTTATGAGGAGGATACCTTGTCTATGGCGGTGTATGCTTCGCTTGAGCATCTAAATATCAAGGATGCTTGCATTCGTTGTCAGATTGACTCAGCTATTCCTGAAAAACGGGGGATGGGTTCGTCAGCAGCTATTAGCATAGCAGCCATTCGAGCTGTTTTTGACTACTATCAAGCCGAACTGCCTCATCATGTATTGGAAATCTTGGTCAATCGAGCAGAGATGATTGCCCATATGAATCCAAGTGGTTTGGATGCCAAGACCTGTCTCAGTAATCGACCGATTTGTTTATCAAGAATGTCGGCTTTACAGAATTAAACATGGACTTATCAGCCTATCTGGTGATTGCAGATACAGGCGTTTATGGTCATACACGCGAAGCCATCCAAGTGGTTCAAAGTAAGGGCAAGGATGCCCTACCGTTTTTGCATGCCTTGGGAGAATTGACCCAGCAGGCAGAGGATGCGATCAGACAAAAAGATGCTGAAAAACTGGGACAAATCTTCAGTCAGGCGCATTTACATCTAAAAGAAATTGGTGTCAGTAGTCCTGAGGCAGATTCCCTCGTTGAAACAGCTGTGAGCTACGGTGCTCTGGGAGCCAAGATGAGTGGTGGTGGTCTAGGAGGCTGTATCATAGCCTTGGCAGTCAATCTAGATCAAGCACAAGAATTAGCAAAACGATTAGAAGAGAAAGGAGCTGTTCAGACATGGATCGAAAGCCTGTAACAGTACGTTCCTACGCAAATATTGCCATCATCAAATACTGGGGAAAGAAAAAAGAAAAAGAGATGGTTCCTGCTACTAGCAGTATCTCTCTAACTTTGGAAAATATGTACACAGAGACGACCTTGTCACCTCTACCGACGGCTGATGCCTTTTATATCAATGGTCAGCTCCAAAATGAGGCAGAGCATGCCAAGATGAGCAAAATCATCGACCGTTACCGTCCAGATGGTGAGGGCTTTGTCCGTATCGATACCCAAAACAACATGCCGACCGCAGCGGGTTTGTCCTCAAGTTCCAGTGGTTTGTCCGCCTTGGTCAAGGCTTGCAATACCTATTTCCAGCTTGGTTTGGATCGGAGTCAGTTGGCGCAGGAAGCTAAGTTTGCCTCAGGTTCTTCCTCTCGTAGTTTTTATGGACCACTAGGTGCCTGGGATAAGGATAGCGGGGAAATCTACTCTGTTGATACAGACTTGAAACTAGCTATGATCATGTTGGTGCTAGAAGACAAGAAAAAACCAATCTCTAGCCGAGATGGAATGAAACTTTGTGTGGAAACATCGACGACTTTTGACGACTGGGTGCGTCAGTCTGAGAAGGATTATCAGGAGATGCTGGTTTATCTCAAAGAGAATGATTTTGCAAAGGTTGGGGAACTAACGGAGAAAAATGCCCTAGCTATGCACGCTACGACCAAAACTGCATCACCAGCCTTTTCTTATCTCACAGATGCGACTTATGAAGCCATGGACTTTGTTCGCCAGCTTCGCAAGCAAGGGGAAGCCTGTTACTTTACCATGGATGCTGGTCCCAATGTTAAGGTCCTTTGTCTAGAGAAAGACTTGGAACATTTATCAGAAATCTTCGGTCAACGTTATCGCTTGATTGTGTCGAAAACAAAGGATTTGAGTCAAGATGATTGCTGTTAAAACTTGCGGAAAACTCTATTGGGCGGGTGAGTATGCTATTTTAGAACCAGGGCAGTTGGCCTTAATAAAGGCCATTCCCATCTATATGAGGGGAGAGGTTGCCTTTTCTGACAGCTACCGTATCTATTCAGATATGTTTGATTTTGCAGTGGACTTGACGCCAAATCCTGCCTACAGTTTGATTCAAGAAACAATTGCTTTGATGAATGACTTCCTCGCTGATGGTGGTCAGACTTTGCGACCTTTTTCCCTAGAAATTCATGGCAAAATGGAACGAGAAGGGAAAAAGTTTGGTCTAGGCTCTAGTGGCAGCGTCGTTATTTTGGTTGTCAAGGCTCTGCTGGCTCTACATGATATTACGGTTGATCAGGAACTCTTATTCAAGCTGGCTAGCGCGGTCTTGCTCAAGCGAGGAGACAATGGTTCTATGGGAGACCTTGCCTGTATTGTGGCGGAGGATTTGGTTCTCTACCAGTCTTTTGATCGAAAGAAGATAGCTACTTGGTTGGAAGAAGAAAACTTGGCGACAGTTTTGGAGCGTGATTGGGGCTTTTCTATCTCACAAGTGCAACCAGCCCTAGAATGTGATTTCCTAGTGGGATGGACCAAGCAAGTGGCTGTATCGAGTGACATGATCCAGCAAATCAAGCAAACATCGACCAGAACTTTTTAGCTTCCTCAAAAGCAACAGTAGCTACTTTGGTAGAAACCTTGGAACAGGGGAAAGCAGAAAAAATTATCGAGCAGGTGGAAAAGGCAAGCCAGCTTTTAGAAGGCTTGAGCACAGATATTTACACGCCTTCGCTTAGAGAGTTAAAAATGGCCAGCCAAGGTTTGCAAGCTGTTGCCAAAAGCAGTGGCGCTGGTGGCGGTGACTGTGGGATTGCCTTGAGTTTTGATGAGCAATCAACTGAAACCCTAAAAAACCGTTGGGCCAATCTGGGGATTGAGCTCTTATACCAAGAAAGGACAGGACATGACGACGAATCGTAAGGATGAGCACATCCGCTATGCCCTTGAGCAAAAAAGCTCCTATAATAGCTTTGATGAGGTCGAATTAATCCACTCCTCGCTACCGCTCTATGACCTAGATGAGATTGATTTGTCTACAGAATTTGCAGGTCGCAAGTGGGAATTTCCTTTTTATATCAATGCCATGACGGGTGGGAGTGAAAAAGGTAAAGAAATCAATCAAAAACTGGCTCAGGTGGCAGAAACCTGTGGGATTTTGTTTGTGACGGGCTCTTATAGTGCAGCCCTCAAGGACCCAACAGATGACTCTTTTTCTGTCAAATCTAGCCATCCAAATCTCCTCCTTGGAACCAATATTGGATTGGACAAACCTGTTGAGTTAGGGCTTCAGACTGTAGAAGAGATGAATCCTCTTCTCTTGCAAGTGCATGTCAATGTCATGCAGGAATTACTCATGCCTGAAGGAGAAAGGAAGTTTAGAAGCTGGCAATCGCATCTAGCAGATTATAGCAAGCGTATCCCTGTTTCTCTTGTTTTAAAAGAAGTCGGCTTTGGGATGGATGTCAAGACCATCGAGAGAGCCTATGAACTGGGTGTTCGAACCTTTGACCTATCAGGCCGTGGTGGCACCAGCTTTGCCTATATCGAAAACCGTCGCAGTGGTCAGCGTGATTATCTCAATCAATGGGGGCAGTCTACCATGCAAGCCCTTCTCAATGCCCAAAACTGGAAAGACAAGGTAGGGCTCTTGGTTAGTGGAGGGGTTCGGAACCCGCTGGATATGATTAAGTGCTTGGTCTTTGGAGCCAAGGCTGTAGGACTGTCACGGACAGTTCTGGAATTGGTTGAAACCTACTCGGTCGAGGAAGTGGTTAGCATCATCCAAGGATGGAAAGAAGATCTGCGTTTGATCATGTGTGCCCTTAATTGTGCCACCATAGCTGATCTGCAAAACGTAGACTACATTCTATATGGAAAACTAAAAGAAGCGAATGATCAGATGTAAAGAGGTCGGGACAAGAATCCCGCCCTTTTTTGTATCTCTTTGTCAATCGCTTTTTTCCATCCTCAGACCGAGGTGACTTTTTTGAATTGTGATAAAATAGAAAAGAGAGGATGCAGCTATGAAAAAATTTCAAATCTTTCTATTTATTGAAGCCTGTCTGTTGACGGGAGCTCTGATTTTGATGGTGTCAGAGCATTTTTCGCGTTTTCTGCTGATTTTATTCCTCTTTCTTCTCCTGATACGCTATTATACAGGTAAAGAGGGCAATAACTTCCTCCTCCTTGTGGCGACCATTCTTTTCTTTTTCATCGTCATGCTCAATCCCTTTGTGATTTTAGCTATCTTTGTAGCAGTCATATACAGCCTCTTTCTTCTCTATCCAATGATGAATCAAGAGAGAGAGGAGACCGACTTGGTCTTTGAAGAGGTAGTGACGGTTAAAAATGAAAAGAATCGCTGGTTTGGCAATCTCCATCATTTCTCTAGTCACCAGACCTGCCAGTTTGATGATATCAATCTCTTTCGCCTCATGGGTAAGGATACCATTCATCTAGAAAGAGTTATCCTGACCAATCATGACAATGTCATTATCCTTAGAAAGATGGTCGGAACGACTAGGATTATCGTACCTGTAGATGTGGAAATCAGTCTCAGTGTCAACTGTCTCTATGGAGATTTAACTTTCCTCCACCAATCCAAGAAATCCCTACGCAATGAACACTATCACCAGGAAACCAGGGACTATCTCAAAAGTAACAAGAGCGTCAAAATTTCCTAACCAGTATGATTGGAGATGTGGAGGTGGTCAGAGGATGAAAAAGCAATCGTATCTGTTAATCGGGCTGACTTCTCTCCTCTTTATCCTCTTTTTGACAAATAGTTTGCTTGATATTTTAAATCTTGATTTGTCCTATTTGTTACAAGATATTGAGAAAACAGAGAAACTAATCTTCTTGATCTTTGTCTTTAGTCTTTCCATGACCTTCTTTTTTGTCCTCTTTTGGCGAGTGATAGAAGAAGTATCTCGTAGAAAAATGCAGGTCAATCTCAAACGCTTATTAGCAGGAAAAGAAGTGGTTCAGGTTGCAGATCCAGACTTGGATGCCAGTTTCAAGTCCTTATCTGGCAAGCTCAATCTTTTGACAGAAGCTGTTCAAAAGGCTGAAAACCAAAGCCTAGCCAAGGAAGAAGTGATTATCAAGAAAGAACGGAAGCGGATAGCGCGTGATTTACATGATACGGTTAGTCAGGAGTTGTTTGCGGCCCATATGATTTTATCAGGTGTCAGTCAGCAGGCTTTGAAGCTTGATAGAGAAAAGATGCAGACCCAGTTGCAAAGTGTCGCAGCCATCCTCGAAACAGCCCAGAAGGATCTTCGGGTCTTGCTCCTGCATTTGCGACCAGTTGAGTTGGAAGACAAGAGTCTGGTTGAGGGGATTCAAATCCTCTTAAAAGAGCTTGAAGACAAGAGTGATCTCAAGGTGAGTCTCAAGCAAAATGTGACGAAATTGCCTAAGAAAATCGAGGAGCATATCTTCCGTATTATTCAGGAGTTGATCAGCAATACCCTCCGCCATGCCCAGGCATCTTGTTTGGATGTCTATCTCTATCAGACAGATGTTGAATTGCAGCTAAAGGTAGTGGACAATGGGATTGGTTTCCAGTTGGGGAGCTTCGACGACTTGAGTTATGGACTGCGAAATATTAAGGAGCGGGTCGAGGATATGGCTGGAACCGTTCAACTCTTGACAGCACCTAAGCAAGGACTGGCGGTTGATATCCGTATACCCCTGCTAGACAAGGAATCATAAAGGAGTAAAGATGAAAATTTTACTGGTAGATGACCATGAAATGGTCCGATTGGGCTTGAAAAGCTACTTTGACCTCCAAGAAGATGTAGAAGTTGTGGGAGAGGCGGCCAACGGTGTTCAAGGGATTTCCTTGGCCTTGGAATTGCGTCCAGATGTCATTGTCATGGATATCGTCATGCCTGAGATGAATGGGATTGATGCAACCTTGGCTATCCTTAAAGAATGGCCTGAAGCCAAGATTTTGATTGTGACCTCTTACCTAGACAATGAAAAAATCATGCCAGTCTTGAACGCTGGTGCTAGAGGCTATATGCTCAAGACTTCTAGTGCGGATGAATTACTGCACGCTGTTCGTAAGGTTGCCGCTGGAGAGCTTGCTATTGAGCAAGAGGTCAGCAAGAAGGTCGAATACCACCGCAATCATATCGAACTTCATGAGGATCTGACTGCGCGTGAGCGAGACGTGCTCCAACTCATCGCCAAAGGCTACGAAAATCAGCGCATCGCAGATGAACTCTTTATCTCTCTCAAGACGGTCAAGACCCATGTGTCCAACATCCTAGCCAAACTTGAGGTCAGCGATCGCACTCAGGCAGCGGTCTATGCCTTTCAGCACCACTTGGTAGGGCAGGAGGACTTTTAGATGAGTCTTGCAGATTTACTTGAGGAGCTAGAAGCGGGAAAAGACCCTGAGAAAGCAGGCCCAATGGAAGCCTATATGCGCCATCAATTTCCCTTTCTAGGCATTGCAGGTCCTGAAAGAAATTCACTCTATAAAAAGTATTTTCCAGAAGCGAAAAAAACAAAGATTATCGATTGGGATTTTGTAGACACTTGCTGGGAAAAGGAGCCTAGAGAATACCAGTATGTGGCTGCCAACTATTTGAAAACTATGCAGTCTTATCTAACAGAGAATGATTTGCCTAAGCTTGAGCGTCTGGTTGTGACCAAGTCCTGGTGGGATACGGTAGATATTCTAGACCGAGTAGTAGGAAGTTTGGTATATGACAATCCAGAACTGGGAGAAATCATCCTCCAATGGAGTTTATCAGATAATATCTGGCTGAGACGAGTCGCTATTGACCACCAGTTGTTAAGGAAAGAGAAAACAAATGTCCAACTGATGGAAAAGATCCTGCGCAACAATCTGGACCAGACAGAATTTTTTATCAACAAAGCCATCGGCTGGGTTCTAAGAGACTACTCCAAAACCAATCCAGACTGGGTAGCACGTTTCATCGAAAAAAACAAGGAAAGAATGGCTGAACTTAGTATCAAGGAGGCTAGCAAGTACCTTTAGCATCATTGAAAAGCGCGTTCATGACTTGAAAAAAGTCGCCCGTTTATGTTATAATAGACTGTATTTAAAAAATTTTAAGGAGAAATGACAGAATGTCTGTATCATTTGAAAACAAAGAAACAAACCGTGGTGTCTTGACTTTTACTATCTCTCAAGGCCAAATCAAACCAGAAGTGGATCGTGTCTTCAACTCAGTAGAAAACTCTTAACGTTCCAGGTTTCCGTAAAGGTCACCTTCCACGTCCTATCTTTGATAAAAAATTTGGTGAAGAAACACTTTACCAAGATGTGTTGAACGCTCTTTTGCCAAACGCTTATGAAGCAGCTGTAAAAGAAGCTGGTCTTGAAGTGGTTGCGCAACCAAAAATTGACGTAACTTCAATGGAAAAAGGTCAAGACTGGGTTATCACTGCTGAAGTCGTGACAAAACCTGAAGTAAAATTGGGCGACTACAAAAACCTTGAAGTATCAGTAGATGTAGAAAAAGAAGTAACAGACGCTGACGTTGAAGAACGTATCGAACGCGAACGCAACAACTTGGCTGAATTGGTTATCAAGGAAGCTGCTGCTGAAAATGGCGACACTGTTGTCATTGACTTCGTTGGTTCTATCGACGGTGTTGAATTTGACGGTGGAAAAGGTGAAAACTTCTCACTTGGACTTGGATCAGGTCAATTCATCCCTGGTTTCGAAGACCAATTGGTAGGTCACTCAGCTGGCGAAACTGTTGATGTTATTGTGACATTCCCTGAAGATTACCAAGCAGAAGATCTCGCAGGTAAAGAAGCTAAATTCGTAACAACTATCCACGAAGTAAAAGCTAAAGAAGTTCCAGCTCTTGATGATGAACTTGCAAAAGACATCGACGAAGAAGTTGAAACACTTGCTGAATTGAAAGAAAAATACCGCAAGGAATTGGCTGCTACAAAAGAAGAAGCATACAAAGATGCAGTAGAAGGTGCAGCAATCGATAAAGCTGTAGAAAACGCTGAAATCGTAGAACTTCCAGAAGAAATGATCCACGAAGAAGTTCACCGTTCAGTAAATGAATTCCTTGGAAACTTGCAACGTCAAGGTATCAACCCTGACATGTACTTCCAAATCACTGGAACTACTCAAGAAGACCTTCACAAACAATACGAAGCAGAAGCTGAGTCACGTACTAAACTAACCTTGTAATCGAAGCAGTTGCCAAGGCTGAAGGATTTGACGCTACTGAAGAAGAAATCCAAAAAGAAATCGAACAATTGGCTGCAACTTACAACATGGAAGTTGCACAAGTTCAGAATTTGCTTTCAGCTGATATGTTGAAACATGATATCGCAATCAAAAAAGCTGTTGAATTGATTACAAGCACTGCAACAGTAAAATAATCTTGAAAGATAAAAAGCCCACCTAATCAGGTGGGCTTTCTGCTGCTCTATTTTCCAAAAATCTCTTTTAAGTCTGCATCTGTAATCCCAATCATGGCTGGAATACTAGACCAGTTTTCCTCGGTAAGGATGTAGGATTGTTCACAGTCACTTGCTGTGGCAGTTTCAGAGAAGGCTTGTTTACTTTCTTCAATATTATTTTCAATTAAATCACTGAAACGTTCAATCAGATAGGTCTTACGGGCAGTTCCTATATGTCTGACTGCATAGTCAAAGGCCTGTAATTCGCCTAGTAGGATGAGCTTGCTCTTGGCTCGTGTGATAGCTGTGTAGATGAGATTGCGTTCCAGCATGCGCTTGCTAGCACTAGTAATGGGCAGGATGACAACGGGAAACTCACTCCCTTGTGACTTATGAATACTCATGGCATAGGCCAGGCGGATCTTGTACCATTCATTGCGTGGATAGATGATCTCATTGCCATCAAAATCAATGACAATCTCGTCTTGTTTAGACTCGGTGTATTTTCCAGGAATCAAATCTGTGATGTAGCCTAGGTCTCCGTTAAAGACATTGACTTCAGCATCGTTGACTAGGTGAATGACCTTATCACCCTTACGATAGTAGCACTGGGGAGCTTCAAAACTGAGTTGGTCTTTTTGTGATGAGTTAAGTAGGTCTTGCATGAGTTGGTTGATGGCGTCAATACCAGCAGTTCCTCGATACATAGGCGCCAGTACCTGAATATCACGAGCCGGAATACCACTTCTGAGGGCAGCGCCAAGAATTTTCTCAATTGTAGCTGGGATATGGTTACTCATAATTTCAAAGTAGGAGCGGTCTGCCTTTCTGGGTAAAGTCAGTTGGCAAGATGCCTTGTCGAATCTGGCTAGCCAAGGTAACGATAGTTGATTCCTCGCTCTGGCGATAAATCCGTTCCAAGCGAGTCTGCGGAATCAAGGGTATCTGGAGCAGATCAGCTAAGACCTGTCCAGGACTGACAGAAGGCAACTGGTCACTGTCTCCCACGATGAGGATTTTACTGTTAGAAGAGATGTTGGAGAAAAGTTGATTTGCTAGCCAAGTATCCACCATAGAAAACTCATCTACAATGATAAAATCAGCATCCAGATAATCTTCCAGATGGCTGGTATCATCGTCACCTGTCATTCCCAAATGACGGTGTATAGTAGCGCTAGGCAAACCTGTCAATTCATTCATGCGCCGAGCCGCTCGACCAGTTGGGGCAGCGAGAAGAATAGGTAAGTTGCTTTTTTTCTTGAGATCGAGTGCTTCAAGCAGGGCATAAACAGCGATAATCCCATTGATAACAGTCGTCTTACCTGTACCAGGACCACCTGTTAGGATAAAGACCTTGTTCTGGATAGCGTCACAGATAGCCTGTTTTTGGATGCTATCATACTCAATACCCAGTTCTTCCTCAACGCTAGCGATATGCTTTTGAATGGTTTCTAAATCCTGACTTTTCTGCTTTCCTTTTTCAAGGATACGAACCAAGTGACTGCGAATGCCTTCTTCGGCGAAAAAGAGGCTATTATCAAAGATTTTAGTATCAATTTGCTGAATCTTGTCTTCTTCAATGAGGTAGGAAAGTTCTTGGGCAACTTGGCTGGGGTCGAGTTCCACGGGACGGGAAGACTCGAGGAGAGTCAGGGTCTGTTCCAGTAAATCTCGAGCTTCCATATAGGTATCACCCGTATCCATACAGCCTTGAAAGAGACTGTGGACAAGACCTGCACGGAAGCGCTCAGGAGCTTGGCTTTCAATACCTAGTTCAGCAGCTAATTGGTCAGCAATGGTAAAGCCCAAGCCCTTGATATCCTCAACCAGCTGGTAGGGATAATTCTCGACAATATCCAGCGTTTCATCTTTGTAAAAGTCTTGAATCTGAAAGGCTAGTTTATTAGGAATGCCGTAGTTGGCCAGTTTTGCCAAGACCATTTCTGTCCCATAGTTGAGACGGAGGGTGGAGACAAAAGCTTCACGGTTTTTGGCAGAGAGTCCAGCAATACTTTCCAGCTTTTCAGGATGCTCCAGAATTTCGTCTATGGTATTTTCGCCATACGTATCCACGATTTTCTGGGCAGTCTTGAGTCCAATTCCCTTAAAATGGCTACTCGAAAAGTACTTGACTAGGCCTTTGCTAGTGGGTTTTGCTCGCTCATAACGACTGATCTGTAGCTGTTCACCATACTTGGAGTGCTGAACGATTTGCCCCCAAAAAGTGTAGTCTTCGCCCTCAATCACGTCCGCCATGGTTCCTGTAACGATGATTTCAAAATCGTCAAAGTCCTCCGCATTGGTATCTTGGATATCTAGGAGGAGGATGCGATAAAAATTACTGACATTTTCAAAAATAATACGTTCAATGGTGCCTGAAAAATAAACTTCCATAGGTTTCCTTTTTGATAGAAAAAGAGCTGGGATAGAGCTCTCAGTTAGGCTTTTCTTGGATCTGGAACTTGGTACAAGATATCGCCAAGTTGCAATCTAATCCTAAAAGGCTAACTCAAAAAGACTATCACAGCATCTGGTTGCTGGTTTTAAAAGATTCCGATACGGTTGAGTGGCCAGAAACGGAATTTGGCTTCCCCTTTGATTTGACTGGCCTTAAAGGTTCCAACATGGCGACTGTCGCTAGAAACCAAACGGTCATCTCCAAGGAGGAGGTATTCACCTTCAGGTACTGTAAAGCTGAAGCTGGTGTTGAAATTTACATCGACAGTAAAGGCCTGAGCCTTCTGAGCAAGGCTTCTAAAATAGACCCCCTTATCCCCTTCAAAGCCTTTCCCTGAATAAGTGCTCTGAAGTTTGTCGTTTTTAAACTGTTGGAGGTAGTCTGCTAGGTAAGGTTCGTCCGTTTCTTTATCGTTGATATAAAGTTTATCGTTTTCGTAGCGGATGGTATCTCCAGGCATACCGATAACCCTTTTGACAATGTCTTTATTTCCATCCTCCTCATGGGCAACAACGATGTCGAAGCGGTCAATTGGGAGGTGTTTAACAACGAAGAGAACTTCTCCATCAGCTAGGGTAGGGTCCATAGAGTGTCCTTCCACACGGACATTGGTCCAGAGAAAGAGGCGACTGAGCCCCACTACTATGATGAGGAACGTAAGTCCCCACTCTTTTAGAAATGTTTTAAAATAATTCATAATTTACCTTTCTAGCAGTGCTTTAGCTTTTTCAGTATTTTTAAAATGCAGTTTGGCACAGAAGTTGAGCCCTTTCATACCATAGGCCTGAAGGATTTTGCTAGCAACCTTATCAGAAGCGGTTCCTGCACCACTGGGCAGTTGGTAGCCTAGTTCTCGTCCAAGATTTTCCAAGTTTTCGAGGAAGAGATCACGCGCGATGATGGAGCTAACCGCAACAGCCATGTATTTCCTTCGGCTTTTTCTTCCAAACTAACCTTGTTTGGGAAATGATTGGCTTCTTGCATCAAGTACTTGTCATAGTTTTTAGGACTTGTAAAAGCATCAATCACGATTTTTTCTGGCTGGACTCCTTTTTGGAGAAGGAGAAAGATAGCCTGGTTGTGAAGGGCAACCTTTACAGAAACAGCATTGTAACACTCTCCGATAACTTCGTTGTACTTGCTCGGTGAAAGGAGGAGCGCTTGATGCTGGATCTTTTCCTTGAGGATAGGGGCGATCTGACGAATCTTTTGGTCTGTCAAAGTTTTGGAATCCCCCACTCCAAGTTTTCTCAAGAAGTCATGCTGGTCTGGTGTCACAAAGGAAGCCACGACAGCTAGCCCGCCAAAGTAGGAACCATTTCCCACCTCATCAGTTCCAATCATAGGGAAATCTTGTCCGCTCTTTTCTTGTCGGACTTGATAGCCAAAGAAACTGGCGTATTGCTCAGCAGCTTCTCCTTGCAGGAGGACTTTTCCTGAAGTATAGATGGAAACCGTTGCCTGAGGCAGGCGCAAAAAGTAGCGGATGTAAGGATTTTTACTAGGACTGAGAGCTTTCTGATACTGACTTAAAAATCTCTGAATTTCCTGTTCGCTAGGTGTGAGTGTGATACTTGCCATAGCTTCTATTGTACCATAAAAGCAGGAGAATTGGTAAAAACTGACAAAGTTAGCGAAATTTGGTATAATATCGTGAGGTGAATTTTATGGCAAATCTAAATCGATATAAGTTTACATTCGGGAAAAAGACATTAACCTTGACAACCGAGCATGACAACCTCTTTATGGAGGAAATAGCCAAGGTTGCGACTGAAAAATACCAAGCAATTAAAGAACAAATGCCTGGGGCAGATGATGAAACGATTGCCCTCCTTTTAGCGATTAACAGCCTATCGACGCAGCTTAGTCGTGAGATTGAGTTTGACGATAAGGAGCAGGAGCTTAAAGACCTTCGAAATAAATTAGTGGCTGTTAAGCAAGATCAGAGCAAGATTGAGGATTCCCTATGATTTCGATCCTTCTCTTGCTGGTTCTTGCTTGGGGCTTTTACATCGGCTACCGTAGAGGTTTGGTGCTTCAAGTTTATTATTTCCTCGTGGCAGTGATTTCAGCCTTTGTTGCTGGACAGTTTTATAAATCGCTGGGAGATTACTTTCACTTGCTTATCCCTTATGCCAATCCTCAGGAAGGACAGGGCACCTTTTTCTTCCCCTCAGACCAGCTTTTTCAGCTAGACAAGGTCTTTTATGCGGGTCTGGCCTACCTTCTAGTTTTCGGAATTTGTTACAGTATCGGACGTTTTATCGGTTTGTTCCTACACTTGATTCCGATTAAAAAGCTCGATGTCAAATGGTTTCGTATCGGAGCAGGTGTCTTGTCCCTATTGGTAACCTTATTTGTCTTGCAAATGGCTCTGACCATTTTTGCAACTGTGCCTATGGCAGCTGTGCAAAATCCCCTTGAAAAGAGCGTGGTAGCCAAAAACATCATCCAAAGTGTCCCTTTTACGACAAACCTTATCAAACAACTCTGGGTGACAAATTTAATCGGATAAAAAGGGCGGGAGTTTTCCTAGCCCTTTGTTTACAGATTGGAAAACTAGGGTCAGTTAAAGTCCAAAAACCTCTAGGCACTACAATCATGTAAACAAGCATACAAGGAAAGAATATGAATACAAAAATACTAGAAACCTTAGAATTTAATAAAATTAAAGCCTTGTTTGAACCTCATATCCTGACCGAACAGGGACTAGAGGAGCTAAAAAGTTTGGCTCCGACTACCAAGGAGGATAAAATCAAACAGGCTTTTGCTGAGATGGAGGAAATGCAAGCCCTATTTGTGGAGCAACCTCACTTTACCATCCTAGCGACACGTGAAATTTCGGCCGTCTGCAAGCGTTTGGAGATGGGGGCGGATCTCAATATTGAGGAGTTCCTACTCCTCAAACGAGTCTTGCTTGCTAGCAGAGAGTTACAAAGTTTTTATGCCAATCTCGAAAACGTACGCTTGGAACAATTGGCGAGATGGTTTGAAAAACTGCATGATTTTCCACACTTGCAAGGAAGTCTCCAAGCCCTAAATGACGCAGGTTTCATCGAAAATTTCGCCAGCGAAGAACTAGCACGCATCCGTCGAAATCCATGATAGCGAGAGTCAGGTCCGAGATGTCTTGCAAGACTTGCTCAAGCAAAAAGCGCAGATGTTGACCGAAGGAATCATTGCTAGCAGAAATGGCCGTCAGGTTTTACCTGTCAAGAACACCTATCGTAACAAGATTGCAGGTGTTGTTCATGACATCTCTGCCAGCGGAAACACGGTCTATATCGAGCCACGTGAGGTCGTGAAACTAAGCGAAGAAATCGCTAGTTTGCGAGCAGACGAACGCTATGAGATGATTCGTATCCTACAGGAGCTCTCAGAACGCGTCCGCCCTCATGCGACAGAGATCGCTAATGACGCTTGGATTATCGGCCATCTGGATCTGATTCGTGCCAAGGTGCGTTTCATTCAAGAAAGACAAGCAGTCGTTCCTCAACTTTCAGAGAATCAAGAAATTCAACTCCTTCATGTTCGCCATCCTTTGGTCAAAAATGCTGTCGCAAACGATGTACACTTTGGTAAGGAATTAACGGTCATTGTCATTACAGGGCCCAATACAGGTGGGAAGACCATCATGCTCAAAACCTTGGGTTTGACTCAGCTCATGGCCCAGTCAGGCTTGCCCATTTTAGCTGATAAGGGGAGCCGTGTCGGTATTTTCGAAGAAATCTTCGCGGATATCGGGGATGAGCAGTCTATCGAGCAAAGCTTGTCTACCTTCTCCAGTCACATGACCAATATCGTAGATATTCTTGGCAAGGTCAACAAACATTCACTTTTACTCTTAGATGAGCTTGGCGCAGGTACCGACCCGCAGGAAGGAGCAGCCCTTGCTATGGCTATTTTGGAAGATCTTCGCCTACGTCAGGTCAAAACTATGGCGACGACCCACTATCCAGAACTCAAGGCCTATGGTATTGAGACAGCCTTTGTGCAAAATGCCAGTATGGAGTTTGATACAGCCAGTCTGCGTCCGACCTATCGCTTTATGCAGGGAGTTCCTGGCCGAAGCAATGCCTTTGAAATTGCCAAACGCCTGGGCTTGTCAGATGTCATCGTTGGGGATGCCAGCCAGCAGGTCAACCAAGATAATGACGTCAACCGCATCATAGAACAATTGGAAGAGCAAACGCTTGAAAGTCGCAAACGTCTAGATAATATCCGTGAGGTGGAGCAAGAAAACCTCAAGATGAACCGAGCACTCAAAAAACTTTACAACGAGCTCAATCGTGAAAAGGAAACTGAGCTCAATAAGGCGCGTGAACAGGCTGCTGAAATTGTGGAACTAGCGCTAAGTGAGAGTGACCAGATTCTCAAAAATCTTCACAGTAAGTCTCAACTCAAACCTCACGAAATCATTGAAGCCAAGGCTGAGCTGAAAAAACTGGCTCCTGAAAAAGTCGACTTATCTAAAAACAAGGTCCTTCAGAAAGCCAAGAAAAAACGAGCTCCAAAGGTGGGGGATGATATTGTGGTCCTCAGTTATGGCCAACGTGGAACCTTGACCAATCAGCTTAAGGACGGCCGTTGGGAAGCCCAAGTTGGTTTGATCAAGATGACCTTGGAAGAGAAAGAATTTGATCTTGTTCAAGTTCAACAAGAAGCCCCAGTCAAGAAAAAACAAGTTAATGTCGTGAAACGTGCTTCTGGTCGTGGTCCACAAGCGAGATTGGATCTCCGAGGCAAACGTTACGAAGAAGCCATGAATGAGCTGGATGCCTTTATTGACCAAGCCCTGCTTAATAACATGGCGCAGGTAGACATCATCCACGGTATCGGTACAGGAGTCATCCGTGAGGGCGTCACCAAATACCTACAAAGAAACAAGCATGTCAAGAGTTTCGGCTATGCCCCACAAAATGCTGGCGGTAGTGGCGCAACCATTGTGACCTTTAAAGGATAGAAGGATTCCGTCATTTATAAAATAAAGCTAAATCAAACAATAAATTATAAAGACAGCTCCAGTCAGTTAAAAATACAAATTTGAGGTTGAAGATAAGATTGATAAAGTCAGTAGTCAATATACGGTAAAGAGATAGCAATGAGGAGTGATTTTTGGGAATATAGGAGTACTGTTTTTACAAATTTCACTTTATAAAAGAGTCGAGAAATACAGGATAGCTTTTTAAGATCTAGTACAGTTAGTTGGAGATTATTATCATATTGGAGTTTTTAGATGATGAAAGATTAAAAGTCGGTAATAGAGATTTTTTAATGATCATTGTTCAATCTGTTATATGTAAGAAATCACTATTGATCATGACTCAATGTTTGAAAATGGAGTGAGGGTTTTTGATTCTAATCATTAATCTAATAATTATCGCGTGTTTAAAACTGAATTGGGTATTAGCCACTGAAATGAGGTCAACGATATGATTGGTAGGATTTTAGTGATAAGGAAATCAAATATTTAGGCTAGAGGATAAAGAGAACTTGGTGATGTCTATTCGTCATCAACTAGAGAAAATTGATAGTGGAGAGTAGTAATGAAAATGTATCATAAAGTGATTGCTCTTGGAGCTGATATTCATTATCTTGATAAGGTAGAAACCGTAATAAAATCCGTTTCGGTTCATAATCATGAAGTGAAATTTTATGTGTTTAATGACGATTTACCTAGTGAATGGTTTCTTTTAATGAGAAATCGCCTTAAGGTTATTGGCTCTGAGATTGTCAACGTTAAAAAAACGGCTCACAACCTTCGTGATTTTCGCTTGCCAAATGCAATTCTGTCCTATGCTACTTTCTTTAGGTATTTCATAGCAGATGAAGTAGAAGAAGACAGAGTCCTCTACTTAGACTCGGATATGATCGTGAATGCAAGATTGGATGAATTGTTCTTCTTAGATTTACAAGGCTATGCCATTGCAGCTGTTCAAGATTTTGGACAAGATGGTTGGTTGACAACCTTTAATGCGGGTATGTTGTTGATTGATGCGAAGAAATGGCGGGAAAATCATTCGACAAAAAGTTTACTAGAGTTAACTGTCCAACACCATGAGCATGTTTATGGTGATCAAGGTGTTCTCAACATGTATTTTGGTGACCAGTGGCTACATTTGGATAAAGAGTATAACTTTATGGTTGGTTTGGATCAATTTTTACATTTGACAGGCAACAGTAAATGGTATGAATCCGACTATTATGGAAATTCTGAACCTAAGATTATTCACTATACATCCGAGTTTAAACCATGGACTCATTTAACTTTGACTCGTTTTCGTAAATTGTGGTGGTTTTATTATGGTTTGAATTGGAACGATGTATTATTGGAAGCAGATATTATCAGACGTTCTTTTAATGAGTTAGTGAGAGCACCGTTATATCATACTTGTATTTTTACAAATAGTGCTGTTTTAGAATCAATAGAGCATCTTTTGTCAGAACTATCGGAAGTTCATTTTACAATATTAGCGCCAACAAATTTTGCTGATAGTGTAGTTGACATGCAACGATTTTTAAATCTGTCAATTTATCCAAATTTTAATCCTTTTAATATGAAAGAAGCTTTGGATAATATGGATTTTTATTTGGATATCAATCATGGTGGAGTTGTAGAAACGATTGTAGAAGAAATTGGTAATAAACATAAACCAATTTTTGCTTTTGACAATACAAGTCATGAATTGAGAGGAGATAGTCGTATTTTTTCGTCAACTGAACCAGAGAAAATGGTAGAAGCGATTCGAAAATTTTTAGGAGAAGCACAGAGTGGGAAATGAGTTTAGGTAGCACTTTAAAATTTATCAGAAAGTTGTGATTTCTATTGAATTATGGCTCTACTTTTGGGGTAATAAGGTCATTCATACAATAAAAACTGGTGAACTAATTTCTATTTTATTCACAAACACATTGACAAATCCCCACTTTTCTTGTAGAATAATAAAAAATTAAATACCAACACCGAATGAAGTTTAATAGAAGTGGAGAAAGGTTTGTTTTCCATGACTGTAAATGGACGGAACTCTGGAGAGACCGTAAAGGCACCGAAGGGGCAAGGCAGGTAACTGCTCAAACTCTCAGGTAAAAGGACAGAGCTAAGATAGACCGCTTTTAGGCATTTATCTAGGCATTCCAGAGTACATGTATCTTGCATGTGCTCTTTCTTTTGGGGTTGAAAGATAGGAGTAGGACATGTTAGAATTGCTAAAAGCGCTTGATGCTTTCGTTTGGGGACCTCCCCTCTTACTGTTATTGGTCGGAACGGGTATCTATCTAACCATCCGACTAGGACTTTTACAGCTAGCTCGTCTTCCCAAGGCCTTTCAATTGATTTTTACCAAGGACAAGGGACATGGAGATGTGTCCAGTTTTGCTGCACTGTGTACAGCCCTTGCAGCTACTGTTGGAACGGGAAATATCATCGGAGTTGCGACAGCTATTAAGGTTGGTGGGCCAGGTGCTCTCTTTTGGATGTGGATGGCAGCCTTCTTTGGGATGGCAACCAAGTATGCTGAAGGCTTGCTGGCTATCAAATACCGTAGCAAGGATGCAAATGGGGCTGTAGCTGGAGGGCCCATGCACTACATTCTTTTGGGTATGGGAGAAAAGTGGCGTCCCCTTGCAATCTTCTTTGCCTTAGCTGGTGTATTGGTGGCCCTTCTAGGGATTGGTACCTTTACCCAAGTCAATTCAATTACAGAATCTATCCAAAATACAGCTCAAATTGATCCAGCTATCACAGCTCTTATTTTATCCATTTTTGTAGGAATCGCCGTCTTTGGTGGACTCAAATCCATTTCCAAGGTTTCAACAGCAGTTGTTCCTTTTATAGCCATCGTCTATATTTTGGGAACTCTTACAGTTATTCTCTTTAATATCGAGAAAATCCCAGCCACACTTGCCCTCATCTTTACTTCAGCCTTTAACCCAGTAGCTGCGGTAGGTGGTTTTGCAGGTGCTAGCATTCGGATGGCTATCCAAAACGGTGTGGCGCGAGGAGTCTTTTCTAACGAATCTGGCCTTGGTTCAGCTCCGATTGCAGCGGCTGCAGCTAAGACTAATGAGCCTGTCGAGCAAGGCTTGATTTCCATGACAGGAACCTTTATTGATACGTTGATTATCTGTACTCTGACAGGTCTGACAATCTTAGTGACAGGGGTTTGGAGCGGTGATTTGAATGGTGTTGCTTGACCCAGTCAGCCTTTTCAACAGTTTTTTCACATTTTGGCCCTGCTCTTTTGACTATTTTCCTTGTTCTCTTTGCCTTTACGACAATTCTTGGCTGGAATTACTACGGAGAGCGCTGTTTCGAGTTTCTCTTTGGTGTTCGCTTTATCTGGCTCTATCGAGTGGTCTTTGTGCTCATGGTCTTGTTGGGAGGTTTTATCGAGTTGGATATGGTCTGGATTATTGCAGATATCGTCAATGCCTTGATGGCTCTACCAAACTTGATTGCCCTTTTGGTCTTGTCACCAGTCGTTATTGCTGAAACCAAAAAGTATTTTAAACACTAACCCAATCACACTCTTAGTGTGATTTTTTTCTTTCATAAACGTTTCCTATCATGGCAATTGAAAATATATATTATCCAAAGAAGAAATTCTATGATAGACTAAATGATAATAAAATGAAAAGAGGTTTTATGATGACAACATTTACCATCCATACAGTAGAATCAGCTCCAGCAGAAGTGAAAGAAGTTCTTGAAACAGTACAAAAAGATAACAATGGCTATATTCCCAATCTAATCGGTCTCTTGGCCAATGCCCCAACCGCGCTTGAAGCCTACCGAACTGTCGGAGCCATCAACCGTCGCAATAGCCTAACCCCAGTTGAGAGAGAAGTAGTGCAAATCACAGCTGCCGTAACCAATGGTTGTGCTTTCTGCGTGGCTGGCCATACTGCCTTTTCGATTAAACAAATCCAAATGAATGATGATCTTCTCCAAGCCCTCCGCAACCGTACCCCAATCGAGTCAGATCCTAAGCTAGATACTCTGGCCAAGTTTACCTTAGCAGTCATCAATACCAAAGGACGTGTAGGGGATGAAGCGCTTAGTGAATTTTTAGAAGCCGGCTATACGCAGCAAAATGCCTTGGATGTGGTTCTCGGTGTCAGCCTAGCCAGCCTTTGCAACTATGCTAATAACTTAGCCAATACGCCTATTAACCCAGAATTGCAACCCTATGCCTAGTTCGAATCATAAAGAAAAAAATGAAGGCTGAGAAACCCAGTCTTCATTTTTCTATGCTATTTTAAGCGCTTTTATGCTATAATAATAATATGATTAATGGAGGTTGCCATGAAAAAACTCCCCTTGGTATTTTCTGGTTGTTTGTTAGGTTTGGCAGGTGCAGGAAATCTGGTTGCAGATACTTGGCCTGCTCTGTCACATCTGTTTAGTCTGACAGGGTTGATTTTGTGGATTTACTTTCTGATTCTTCATCTGTTTAATCGGAAGGAAACCAGGCAAGAATTGACCAAGCCCCCTCTTTTATCAGGAATGGCGACCTTTCCCATGGCTGGAATGATTTTATCAACTTATGTCTTTCGCTTGTTCCCTCATCTTCCCTTAGTAGCGCAAGGGCTATGGTGGTTTTCATTTCTCTTGGATTTGGTCTTGATTGCTGGTTTTACCATCAAGTTTGCTTGTCCGGGTCGGAGGGTTCATGCGACTCCAAGCTGGACGGTGCTTTATGTGGGGATAGCAGTGGCTGCCTTGACCTATCCTCTTGTAGGTATCATCGAAATCGCCTATGCGACCTTGATTTTTGGTTTTCTCCTAACCTTCTATCTCTATCCGCTTATTTATAGCGATTTAAAGAAACAGCCACTCCCACTAGCCTTACTTGGACAAGAAGGGATCTACTGCGCCCCTTTCTCTCTACTCTTGGCTTCTCTGATTCGAGTTGGAGGAGCAGGCCTACCGACTTGGCTCTTAATCGTCATGATTTTGGCTTCTCAATCCTTCTTTTTCTTTGTTTTAACTCGCCTGCCCAATATTCTAAAACAAGGATTTCAACCAGCTTTCTCAGCCCTCACCTTTCCAACCATTATCACAGCTACCTCTCTCAAGATGGCTCAGGGAATTTTGAAACTTCCATTTCTGGATTATCTGGTGTTGGCTGAAACTGTTATTTGCCTCACTATTTTATTCTTCGTATTGGGTGCTTATCTGATTTGGTTACGAAAAAAGGTCTAGCTATTATTTAGCTAGGCCTTGTTTTTTATGGTTTGATAACTTCAGCTCCACCCATGTAAGGACGAAGTACTTCTGGAATGGTCACAGAACCATCTTCATTTTGATAGTTTTCAAGAATTGCAGCCACTGTACGTCCAACTGCAAGTCCAGAACCGTTCAAGGTATGAAGAAGTTTAACTTTACCATCGGCTTCATCGCGGTAACGGATTTGGGCACGACGCGCTTGGAAATCTTCGGTATTTGAACAGCTTGAGATTTCACGATAGGTATTTTGGGCTGGAATCCAAACTTCCAAGTCGTAAGTCTTGGCAGCTGAGAAGCCCATGTCTCCAGTAGAGAGGGCAACGACACGGTATGGAAGGTTGAGTTTTTGAAGGATGTTTTCAGCGTTGGCTGTCATTTTTTCCAATTCTTCGTAAGATTCTTCTGGTTTGGCAAATTTGACCATTTCAACCTTGTGGAATTGGTGCAAACGGATCAAGCCACGAGTATCACGACCAGCAGAACCAGCCTCAGAACGGAATGATGGACTCATAGCAGTGAAGTAGATTGGCAGGTCTTTTCCGTCAAGTATTTCATCACGGTAGTAGTTAGTTAGAGGTACTTCAGCAGTAGGAATAAGGACATAATTAGTGTCTTTCAATTCAAAAGTGTCTTCCTTGAATTTTGGATATTGACCAGTACCAAACATAGAATCATGGTTAACTATGTAAGGTGTGATGACTTCTGTGTAGCCTTCTTTACCATGCTCATCTAGCATAAAGTTGTAGATAGCACGTTCCAGGCGAGCTCCAAGACCTTTATAGAAGAGGAAACGAGCGCCTGTTACCTTACCACCGCGTTCCCAGTCAAGGATACCGAGGTCTTCACCCAGATCCCAGTGAGCTTTTGGCTCAAAGTCAAATTCGCGCGGAGTTCCCCAACGACGAACTTCCACATTATCGTCTTCATCAGCTCCGACAGGAACGCTGTCAGCTGGGATGTTTGGAAGAGTAGTCGTAAATTCTGTCAACTTAGCATCGATTTCCGCCAATTCAGCATCCAAGGCTTTGACCTCAGCAGATAGGGTTTGCATGGCAGCAATCTTGTCATCTGCATTTTCCTTGTTGCGTTTGGCTTGGGCAATCTCAGCAGAAACAGTGTTACGTTCTGCCTTGAGCGTTTCAACCTTGACCAAGATGTCACGACGTTTAGCGTCGATTTCTTTCATCTCATTCAAGACAGCAGCATCTACACCACGTGTAGCTAATTTTTCAGCGACAGCATCAAAATCTGTGCGAATACGTTTAATATCTAACATAAGAACTCCTTTATGAAAAAAGCACACCTGACAAAGCGTTGGAGTGGCAGGGCCACGGTTCCATCCAACTTCACAGGTGTGCACTTGATTGTGTATGTAATTGTTACTAACGGTAGAATTTCACCTATCCCCTCTATCTGCTCGCAGCACCCGCAGACTTTCTGAAAGAAGGAGATAACTTACTTATCCGTTGCTATGATTATACTAAAGTTTCTACTTTTTTGCAAATAGATTTTTAAGTTTTTGTCCAATGGTCTGGAGTAGAGTCGGAAGTTTCACAACTTTGTCATTGCCAAGTTTTTCCCGAGCGATTTTGAGGATAGCTCCAGAGTCTTTTGAAGCAAAGAGGAATTTTCCTTGATCAGTGAAGACTTCAAAGTGACGGCTAATCTTGCGACCACTTACGTTGGCTCCGATTTGCTGAATGCTAGACCAGGGGATCTGGATATATTGTTCGACATTGACATCAGGATAAAACTCTAAGGCTTGATCCCCAACTAGAAATTTTCCAACTTTTCCAGAGATGGAGAGGTAAGATGTCCCAGTAGTTTGGAGGTCAATGACTTGATTGAGTGATTGGGCCATGATTAGTCTTCCTTACTTTCTCCAAAAAAGGCATTGTAGAGAGCTTTAATAGCGGCCTTCTCTTGCTCTTTATTGACAACAAACATGATGGAAACTTCACTTGAACCTTGGGACATCATCTGGATGTTGATTTTATTCTCAGACAAAGCACGTGTTGCAGTAGCAGTTACCCCGATATGGCTCTTCATCTTTTCTCCGACAATCATAATGATGGAAAGGTCATGTTCGATTTCAGCATGGTCCACTTCAGCCTTTTGAACGAGTTGACGTAGAATTTCTTCTTCTTTTATAGGAGTCAATTCACGGGAGCGGAGGATGATTGAAAGATCGTCGATACCTGTAGGCATGTGTTCCCAACCGATATTGAGATCCTCAAGGATTTGTAGAACCTTGCGACCAAATCCAACTTCTCGGTTCATGAGGTATTTTGACATGTTGATGCTGACGAATCCTGAGTCACCAGCAATCCCTACTACTGGGAATTTATCGCTACTGTGTTCTAAAACAATGCGTGTCCCTGGGTGGTCTGGGTTGTTGGTATTTTTGATGACAAGAGGGATTTTTCCGCGGTAGGCAGGAAGAAGGGCTTCGTCATGAAGGACTGAGAATCCTGCATAGGCCAACTCACGCATTTCGCGGTAGGTCAACTCTGGGATAGAGTGGGGTTGGTGAATGATACCAGGGTGGGCGGCAAAAATCCCATCCACGTCGGTAAAGTTTTCATAGAGGTCAGCCTTGACACCTGCAGCAATGATAGAACCCGTAATGTCTGATCCTCCTCGTGAGAAGGTACAGATTTGATTTTCCTTGGTAACCCCAAAGAAACCAGGAATGACAAGGACTTCGTTGCTGTCAGCCAAGCCTTCAATCTTGTCATAACTAGATGGAATGATGCGGGCATTTCCGGGTTCGCTGGTCACGATAATACCAGCTTCTCTAGGATGAACATAACGTGCATCAATACCGTTTTGGTTAAAGTAGGCTGCAATCAATTTGGCATTGTTGTTTTCTCCAGCCGCTAGGAAGGTGTCATAGAGAAAGTCATTTTCCTCAATAGGAAGAGTCGCTAAGGCACGGATGCTTTTAGAAATTTTTTCTAAAACAGTTGGTTTTAAGCCTAGTTCGCTCACCATAGCCGCATAGCGGTCGATAATCCAGCTTTGACTAACGCTGATATCATTTCCCGCTACATAGTCACGATAGTATTTGATCAAGGCATCAGTTACCTTGGTATCCTCAGCATTGCGTTTACCCGGTGCGGAAACGACTACAAAACGGCGTTCTTTATCACTTTTGACGATGTTTAAAACTTTTTCTAACTGACCAGCAGAGGCAAGAGAGCTTCCACCAAATTTTACAACCTTCATAAGGACTCCTCAAGTAAGTATTTTATACGATTATAGCAGAAAGAGGGGCATTTTTCAATGAAGAAAAAGGAATATAAAAAGCAGTTTGTCCTAAGACATACTGCAGATGATTTCTAAGTTTGATTTATAGTTTAATACCAAGGATTCGGTATCCTTCTGTAAGATACTCGCCTAAAGGTTTGTCAATCATATAAAATACTTCTATTTCTTTAGGATCTTTACTCAAAGATTTCACCTCATCAAAGCGGGCGAAAAAGATTTCATCAGGAGATTTTTGTTCAATATTTTTATTCCGACCTAGATACATGATGGTTTGGAGTGCTAAAATTTCTTCAAGGTTCAAATTCATAAGAAGTTCTATTATTTGATTTGAAAATACCTTAATTTCGTCTGGAACTTCTAAATCATCTCCAAGTACCACTTTATAAGTTCTTCTCTCTCGTTCTATCAACTCTTTTTTATTCGCTAAATTTACGACATCTTTCGCAACGTTAACTAAGTTTCTGTACATGTATTCCCTCCTTCTATAACAGCATGTCAATTAGATTGTATCATATTATATATGTGAAGACAAGTGAGATTATTTATTGTTGAAATATTGCTGATTATTATCAGCTGAGACACTTTCCTTTAGTTTTTTCTTGCCTCTTTATCCAAAAAAAGATATACTTTGAAAATAAAATAATTTCATTGCCTTACAAAAGAAAAGGAGAAGCTATGAATCATATCTTATATCAGATTGTAGATGATCTTGCTATCATTACTTTGAATCGTCCCGAAGTGGCAAATGGTTTCCATATCCCAATGTGTGAGGAGATTTTAGAAGCTTTGACCCTAGCAGAGCAGGATCAGGCTGTTCAGTTTATCTTGATAAACGCTAATGGGAAAGTCTTTTCAGTTGGGGGAGACTTGGTTGAGATGAAACGAGCAGTGGATGAGGATGACATTCCTTCTTTGAATAAGATTGCAGAATTAGTCAATACAATTTCTTTTAAAATCAAGCAAATTCCTAAACCCGTTTTGATGGAGGTAGATGGAGCAGTTGCTGGTGCTGCGGCAAATATGGCAGTAGCCGTTGATTTTTGTTTGGCGACTGATAAGGCAAAAATTCATTCAAGCCTTTTGTTGGAGTTGGATTGGCGCCAGACGCTGGTGGAATTCATCTCTTGAGTCGTAGTATCGGGGTAACACGAGCAGCACAACTTGCCATGACAGGAGAAGCCTTGACTGCGGAAAAAAAGCGCTAGAATGGGGCGTGGTATACCGTGTTTGTGAAGCTGATAAATTAGAAAAAAACAAGAGAACAAGTTCTGAAGAAATTAAGACGAGGCTCAGCTAACTCCTATGCAGCTATTAAGAAGCTAGTTTGGGAAAGTCAATTTAAGGATTGGCAGAATTATGCCGATTTGGAATTGAAACTACAAGAATCTTTATCTTTAACGGAAGATTTTTAAAGAAGGAGTTCGAGCTCATTCTGAAAGAAGAAGACCAAAAATTTTCAGGAAAAATAAAAAAATACTTGCACAATTTTTTTGAAGTTTGTTATACTTCTTCTATCAAATGTTTTGATAGTGAAAGTTTTTTTCTAAAGAGGAGGGATGAGAATTGGATTACCAACAAGTCAATGATTATTTAACATCCATTTTTAATAATGTCCTTGTGATCGAGGAGGTTAGCTTGAGAGGTAGTCGCTTCAAAGACATCTCCATCAAAGAAATGCACACGATTGATGTGATTGGTAAGTTTCCTGAGGCAACGCCTAGCAAGGTTTCCAAAGAACTGATGGTAACCTTAGGGACAGTTACGACGAGCTTGAATAACCTAGAAAGAAAGGGTTATATTGAGCGTGTTCGTTCAGACCAAGATCGTCGTGTGGTTTATCTGCATTTGACAAAGAAAGGTCGTCTAGTTCACCGCCTTCATAAACGTTTCCACAAGGCCATGGTCGAAAAAATTATTGATGGCATGAGTCCCGAGGAAAAAGAAGTCATGGACAGAGGCTTAAGGAACCTTTATCAATTTTTGGAGGATTTGAAATAATGGCTTTTGCAAAAATAAGCCAGGTTGCTCATTATGTACCAGAGCAAGTGGTCACTAATCATGACTTAGCCCAAATAATGGATACAAGTGATGAGTGGATTTCAAGTCGTACAGGAATTAAACAGAGACATATCTCAAAAACGGAGTCCACAAGTGACTTGGCGACAGAAGTTGCCAAGAACTTGCTGGCTAAAGGGAGCTTAACAGCCGACCAGATTGATTTTATCATTGTAGCGACGATTACTCCAGACTCGATGATGCCTTCTACGGCAGCTCGGGTTCAGGCAAATATCGGAGCTCATAGAGCTTTCGCCTTTGATTTGACAGCAGCTTGCAGTGGCTTTGTATTCGCTCTCTCAACTGCTGAAAAGTTTTTAAGCTCTGGACAATTCAAAAAAGGGATTGTTATCGGAGCTGAGACCTTATCCAAGGCGGTTGACTGGTCGGATCGTTCGACAGCTGTTCTCTTTGGAGATGGCGCTGGTGGGGTTCTCTTGGAAGCGAGTGAAACACGGCACTTCCTCGTTGAGAGTCTCTATACAGATGGCTCTCGGAGCGAGTGTTTGACCTATGGTCAAAGAGCTTTGACTTCACCCTTCTCAGATCAAGAAGCAGTTCCTGCTTTTTTGAAGATGGATGGACGAGCGATTTTTGATTTTGCAAATCGAGATGTTGCTAAATCAATCAAAGAGACCATTGAAAATGGTCCAATCGCAACATCGGAATTGGATTATCTCTTGCTTCATCAGGCAAATATCCGCATTTTGGATAAGATGGCTAAGAAAATCGGTGTAGACCGAGACAAGCTTCCCGCCAATATGATGGAGTATGGAAATACCAGTGCAGCAAGTATCCCGATTTTGCTTTCAGAGTGTGTGGAGAATGGCATGATTCGTTTAGATGGTAGCCAGACGATTCTCCTATCAGGCTTCGGTGGAGGTTTGACATGGGGCACACTCATTCTTACAATCTAGGTAATCATGTGGTAAACACATAGTTATAAATTTTTTATATTTTAAAGGAGTCCTATCATGGCAGTATTTGAAAAAGTACAAGAAATTATCGTTGAAGAACTTGGGAAAGATGCATCAGAAGTAACACTTGAATCTACTTTTGATGATTTGGATGCAGATTCATTGGACTTGTTCCAAGTAATCTCTGAAATCGAAGATGCCTTTGATATTCAAATTGAAGCAGAAGATAACTTGAAAACAGTTGGTGACTTGGTTGCCTACGTTGAAGAGCAAACAAAATAATTAACATATTACTAGAAGGAGTAGGGGAGACCCACTCCCTCTTGTTTAGGTAATAGTTTGAAACTCAAATGATAAACTCATCAAACTATTACGTAAGCAAGGAATGATGGAGGCACTATGAAAACACGTATTACAGAATTATTGAACATTGATTATCCTATTTTTCAAGGAGGAATGGCCTGGGTTGCTGATGGTGACTTGGCTGGTGCAGTATCAAAAGCTGGTGGTCTAGGGATTATCGGTGGTGGAAATGCACCTAAAGAGGTCGTAAAGGCTAATATCGATAAAATCAAATCACTTACGGATAAACCTTTTGGTGTCAACATCATGCTCTTGTCACCTTTTGTAGAAGACATCGTTGATCTCGTGATTGAAGAAGGGGTTAAGGTGGTTACAACTGGTGCTGGAAATCCAAGTAAATACATGACTCGTTTCCATGATGCAGGAATTACAGTTATTCCTGTTGTTCCAAGTGTTGCTTTGGCAAAACGCATGGAAAAAATTGGTGCAGATGCAGTTATTGCAGAAGGAATGGAAGCCGGTGGGCATATTGGGAAGTTAACAACGATGACCTTGGTCCGTCAAGTTGCTGCGGCTGTCTCAATTCCAGTTATCGCAGCTGGAGGAATTGCAGACGGTGAGGGTGTCGCTGCAGGCTTTATGCTTGGTGCTGAGGCTGTTCAAGTCGGTACGCGTTTCGTAGTAGCTAAGGAATCTAACGCCCATCCAAAATACAAAGAAAAAATCTTAAAAGCACGTGATATCGATACGACTATTTCAGCTCAACACTTTGGTCATGCTGTTCGTGCCATTAAAAATCAGTTGACACGTGACTTTGAGCAGGCTGAAAAAGATGCCTTCAAACAAGAAAATCCAGACTTAGAAATCTTTGAGCAAATGGGAGCTGGTGCTCTTGCTAAAGCCGTTGTTCATGGAGATGTAGAAGGTGGATCTGTAATGGCAGGTCAGATTGCAGGTTTGGTTTCTAAAGAAGAAACTGTCGAAGAAATCCTAAAAGATCTATACTATGGTGCAGCCAAGAAAATTCAAGAGGAAGCCTCTCGTTGGGTAGGAGTTGTAAGAAATGACTAAAACAGCCTTTCTATTTGCAGGTCAAGGTGCTCAATATCTAGGGATGGGGCGTGATCTCTATGATCACTATCCTATCGTCAAGGAAACCATTGACCAAGCCAGTCAGGTTTTGGGTTATGACCTTCGTGACTTGATTGATAAGGAAGAAACCAAGTTAAACCAGACTCGCTATACGCAACCAGCAATTTTAGCGACCTCGGTTGCCATCTACCGTCTATTGAAAGAAAAGGGCTATCAGCCAGATATGGTAGCAGGATTGTCTCTTGGGGAATATTCTGCTCTTGTAGCAAGTGGTGCCTTGGACTTTGAGGATGCAGTTGCCTTGGTTTCTAAGCGCGGAGCTTATATGGAAGAGGCTGCGCCAGCTGGTTCTGGTAAAATGGTAGCCGTCCTCAATACTCCAGTAGATGTGATAGAGGAAGCTTGTAAAACAGCTTCTGAAGTCGGTATAGTCACTCCAGCTAACTACAACACCCCGAGCCAAATCGTTATCGGTGGAGAGGAGGCTGCGGTTGACCGTGCAGTTGAACTTTTGCAGGAAGCAGGAGTCAAACGATTGATCCCCCTAAATGTGTCGGGTCCTTTCCACACAGCCCTCTAGAGCCAGCTAGCCAACAGCTAGCTGGAGCTCTTGAGGGGATTAGTTTCTCAGACTTTAACTGTCCTCTAGTAGGTAATACTGAAGCTGCAATCATGGAAAAAGACCGAATCCAAGAGCTCTTGACGCGTCAGGTGAAAGAACCTGTTCGTTTCTATGAGAGTATCGCAGTGATGCAGAATGCTGGCGTGACCAACTTCATTGAAATCGGTCCGGGGAAAGTCCTGTCAGGCTTTGTCAAAAAGATTGATAAAACAGCTCAACCAGCCAATGTCGAAGATTTGGCAAGTTTGGATGATTTGCTGGGAAACTAGTAATCCCTTCTCCCACAAAATACAACAGGAAACCAGGAGAAATAGAATGCAACTAAAAAATAAAAATATCTTTGTTACAGGTTCAAGTCGTGGTATCGGACTTGCCATTGCTCACAAATTTGCTCAACTGGGTGCCAATGTAATCTTGAATAGTCGCGGAGCAATCTCAGAAGAATTGCTGGCTGAGTTTTCAAACTACGGTGTCAAAGTGGTACCGATCTTGGGTGATGTTTCAGACTTTGCAGATGCCAAACGTATGGTAGATCAAGCGATTGCAGAACTCGGTTCTATCGATGTCTTGGTAAATAATGCTGGCATTACCCAGGATACGCTCATGCTCAAGATGACCGAAGAAGACTTTGAAAAAGTGCTTAAGATCAATCTGACAGGTGCCTTCAACATGACTCAAGCTGTCTTGAAACAGATGATTAAGGCGCGTGAAGGTGCTATCATCAATATGTCGAGTGTGGTTGGTTTGATGGGAAATATCGGTCAAGCAAACTATGCAGCTTCTAAAGCAGGTTTGATTGGTTTCACTAAGTCAGTTGCACGTGAAGTAGCCAATCGCAATGTACGTGTAAATGCTCTTGCGCCAGGAATGATTGAATCAGATATGACTGCCGTTTTGTCTGATAAGGTCAAGGAAGCAACACTTGCGCAAATCCCTATGAAACAGTTTGGCCAGGCGGACCATATCGCGGACGCCACGGTCTTTTTAGCCCAACAAGATTATTTGACTGGACAAGTTCTCGCTGTTGATGGCGGACTTAGCATGTAGAAAAAGAAAGATATAGGTAAAACAGATGAAACTAAATCGAGTTGTAGTAACAGGTTACGGATTGACCTCTCCTATCGGAAATACTCCAGAAGAATTTTGGAACAGTTTGCAAACTGGGAAAATTGGAATTGGAGAAATTACTAAATTTGACCACAGTGAATTTGCTGTGCACAATGCGGCAGAAGTTCAAGATTTTCCATTTGATAAATACTTTGTCAAAAAAGATACTAACCGATTTGATAACTATTCTTTGTATGCCTTGTATGCGGCTCAAGAAGCGGTGACAAATGCAAATCTTGATGTAGAAGCAATCGATAAAGATCGCTTTGGTGTCATCGTTGCTTCTGGTATCGGTGGTATCAAGGAAATCGAAGATCAGGTTATCCGTCTTCATGAAAAAGGTCCAAAACGCGTTAAGCCAATGACGCTTCCAAAAGCTTTGCCAAATATGGCTTCAGGAAATGTTGCTATGCGCTTTGGAGCAAACGGTATCTGTAAATCAATTAATACAGCCTGCGCCTCATCAAATGATGCCATTGGAGATGCCTTCCGCACTATCAAGTTTGGTTTCCAAGATGTCATGCTAGTTGGTGGATCAGAATCATCTATCACTCCTTTTGCTATCGCAGGATTCCAAGCTTTGACTGCCCTATCAACTACAGAAGATCCAACTCGTGCTTCTATTCCATTTGACAAAGACCGTAATGGTTTGTGATGGGAGAAGGTTCAGGGATGTTGGTTCTTGAAAGCCTTGAACATGCTGAAAAACGTGGTGCAACTATCTTGGCTGAAGTTGTTGGTTATGGGAATACCTGTGATGCTTACCATATGACTTCACCTCATCCAGAAGGTCAAGGCGCGATTAAGGCGATTAAACTGGCTTTGGAAGAGGCAGAAATTTCTCCTGATCAAGTAGCATATGTCAATGCCCACGGAACTTCAACTCCTGCTAATGAAAAAGGTGAAAGTGGTGCTATAGTTGCTGTTCTTGGTAAAGAAGTACCTGTATCTTCAACCAAGTCCTTTACAGGACACTTGCTTGGGGCTGCAGGAGCGGTAGAAGCAATCGCTACAATAGAAGCGATGCGCCACAGTTTTGTACCAAAAACAGCTGGAACAAGTGAATTGTCAGACTATATTGAAGCGAACGTCGTTTATGGACAAGGCTTGGAGCAAGAAATTCCTTATGCGATTTCCAATACATTTGGCTTCGGCGGCCACAATGCTGTTCTAGCATTCAAGCGTTGGGAGAATAAATAATTATGAATTTAAATGAGATCAAGGACTTGATGGCTCAATTTGACCAATCAAGTTTGAGAGAATTTTCTTATAAAAACGGAACGGATGAGTTGCAGTTCAGTAAGAATGAAGCTAGAATGGCTTCTGAAGCGCCTGCTCCAGTTTCTCCAGCACCAACTGCGGCAGCTACAAGTCCAGTAGTTTCTGTCCCTTCAACTCCAGTAGAAAGTGTAGTGGAAGAAGCTCCAGCGCCTGCTGAAACGACGGTTGCTCCAGAGGGTGATGTCGTTGAAAGTCCACTTGTAGGGGTAGCATACTTAGCTGCTGGACCAGATAAACCTGCCTTTGTCACAGTCGGTGACAGTGTCAAGAAAGGCCAGACTTTGGTAATCATCGAAGCCATGAAAGTCATGAATGAAATTCCAGCACCTAAGGATGGTGTGGTAACGGAAATTCTTGTCTCTAACGAAGAAATGGTTGAGTTCGGTAGAGGATTGGTACGTATCAAATGATCAATATTCAAGGAATTAAAGAAGCTCTACCCCATCGCTACCCCATGCTCCTAGTGGACCGTGTCTTAGAAGTGAGCGAAGATACCATTGTTGCCATTAAATGTCACGATCAACGAACCTTTCTTTAATGGTCATTTTCCTCAATACCCAGTTATGCCAGGTGTTCTTATCATGGAAGCCTTGGCACAAACTGCGGGTGTTTTGGAATTGTCCAAGCCTGAAAACAAAGGGAAACTCGTATTCTACGCTGGCATGGACAAGGTCAAGTTTAAGAAGCAAGTTGTACCAGGTGATCAATTAGTCATGACAGCTACTTTTGTAAAACGTCGTGGTACGATTGCTGTGGTTGAAGCAAAGGCTGAAGTGGATGGCAAGCTTGCAGCGAGTGGTACTCTTACCTTTGCAATTGGAAACTAAGGAGGTTCTCCATGTTTCGTAAAATTTTGATTGCCAACCGTGGTGAGATTGCGGTTCGCATTATTCGAGCTGCGCGTGAATTGGGCATTGCAACCGTGGCAGTTTATTCAACTGCTGATAAGGAAGCTCTTCACACACTCCTAGCGGATGAAGCTATCTGTATCGGACCTGGTAAGGCGACAGAATCTTATCTCAATATCAATGCGATTTTATCTGCTGCAGTCTTGACAGAAGCAGAAGCCATCCACCCAGGTTTTGGTTTTCTTAGCGAAAACTCCAAGTTTGCTACGATGTGTGATGAAGTGGGGATTAAGTTTATCGGCCCTTCTGGGGCTGTAATGGATACCATGGGAGATAAGATCAATGCGCGTGAGCAAATGATCAAGGCAGGGGTTCCAGTTATCCCAGGCTCTGATGGAGAAGTTCATACGGCTGAAGAAGCACTTGCAGTTGCAGAAAAAATTGGCTATCCAGTCATGCTTAAGGCATCGGCAGGTGGTGGTGGAAAAGGGATTCGTAAGGTTGAAAAGGCAGAAGACCTAGTCGCGGCCTTTGAGACAGCATCCAGTGAAGCCAAGGCCAATTTTGGGAATGGCGCTATGTACCTAGAGCGTGTGATTTATCCAGCTCGCCATATCGAAGTTCAAATCCTTGCTGACCAAGAGGGACACGTCATCCATCTAGGAGAACGGGATTGTTCTCTTCAGCGAAATAACCAAAAGGTTTTAGAAGAAAGCCCGTCCATCGCGATTGGAAAAACCCTTCGTAATGAAATTGGTGCTGCAGCCGTTCGTGCAGCAGAGTCTGTAGGTTATGAAAATGCAGGGACGATTGAATTTCTTCTCGATGAAGCGAGTGGCAATTTCTACTTTATGGAAATGAATACTCGTGTGCAAGTTGAACACCCAGTCACAGAGTTTGTTTCAGGTGTTGATATCGTGAAGGAGCAGATTCGCATTGCTGCCGGGCAACCCTTGCCTTTCAAACAAGAAGATATCGTCCTACGAGGTCATGCTATCGAGTGCCGGATCAATGCGGAAAATCCAGCATTTAACTTTGCTCCGAGTCCAGGGAAAATTACCAATCTCTACCTTCCAAGTGGAGGAGTTGGCTTGCGTGTAGACTCTGCAGTCTATCCAGGTTATACCATTCCTCCTTACTATGATAGTATGATTGCCAAAATCATTGTTCATGGGGAGAATCGTTTTGATGCCTTAATGAAGATGCAACGGGCACTTTATGAACTTGATATAGAAGGAGTGCAAACCAATGCAGACTTCCAATTGGATCTGATTTCAGACCGCCGAGTTATCGCTGGTGACTATGATACTTCCTTCTTGATGGAAACTTTCTTGCCAAAATACCAAGAAAAAGAATAGCCTTTCAAACAGTATGAGAACTAAAAGGGGGAGTTATGGCTCTATTTAGTAAAAAGGATAAGTATATTCGGATCAATCCCAACCGTTCCGTAAGGCAGGCGCCACAAGCCAAGCCTGAGGTTCCGGATGAACTCTTCTCCCAGTGTCCTGGTTGTAAACACACCATTTACCAAAAGGATCTCGGGAGCGAACGAATTTGTCCACACTGTAGCTATACTTTCCGTATTTCAGCTCAGGAACGCTTGGCTTTGACGATTGATTCTGACAGCTTTGTGGAGATGTTTACGGGTATTGAGACTCAAGATCCATTAAATTTTCCTGGCTACCAGAAAAAACTAGCTACTATGCGTGAAAAGACAGGTTTGGATGAAGCAGTATTGACTGGTACAGCTAACATCAAGGGACAAAAAGTTGCCCTTGGGATCATGGATTCTAACTTTATCATGGCTTCTATGGGAACCGTTGTGGGTGAAAAAATCACGCGCTTGTTTGAGTATGCAACGGTAGAAAACTTACCAGTCGTACTCTTCACAGCTTCTGGTGGAGCCCGCATGCAAGAGGGAATCATGAGTTTGATGCAAATGGCTAAGATTTCTGCGGCAGTTCAACGCCATTCTAAGGCAGGCCTTTTTTACCTGACGATTTTGACGGATCCGACAACAGGAGGTGTAACTGCTTCCTTTGCCATGGAGGGTGACATTATCCTAGCAGAGCCCCAGAGTTTGGTTGGTTTTGCTGGACGACGTGTCATCGAAAATACAGTCCGTGAGACCTTGCCGGATGACTTCCAAAAGGCAGAGTTCCTGCTTGAACATGGATTTGTGGATGCAATTGTCAAACGTAGAGAACTACCAGAAACAATTGCTAAATTAGTGAGATTGCATGGAGGAAGTCGCGGATGAATATTGCAAAAATAGTCAGAGAGGCTCGCGAGCAGAGTCGCTTGACAGCCCTTGATTTTGCCAATGGAATCTTCGATGAGTTTATCGAATTGCATGGAGACCGCTCTTTCCGAGACGACGGCGCGGTCATTGGTGGAATTGGCTGGTTAGGTGACCAAGCGGTTACAGTTGTCGGTATCCAAAAGGGGAAGAGTCTTCATGATAACCTCAAACGGAACTTTGGGCAACCCCATCCAGAAGGCTATCGCAAGGCTCTTCGCTTGATGAAACAAGCAGAAAAATTTGGCCGTCCAGTTGTAACCTTCATCAACACTGCTGGAGCTTACCCGGGTGTTGGAGCTGAGGAACGTGGACAAGGGGAAGCAATCGCTCGAAACCTGATGGAAATGAGCGACCTCAAGGTTCCAATCATCGCGATTATTATCGGTGAAGGAGGGTCTGGGGGTGCCTTAGCCCTGGCTGTTGCTGACCGTGTCTGGATGCTGGAAAATTCGATCTATGCCGTACTCAGTCCAGAAGGCTTTGCCTCTATCCTTTGGAAGGATGGAAGCCGTGCCATGGAGGCGGCAGAGTTGATGAAAATCACTTCACATGAACTCCTAGAAATGGGAATCGTGAACAAGGTAATCTCAGAGGCTGGTCTCTCAAGTAAAGAACTGCAAGCTCGCGTTAAAAATGAATTGCGTGCAGAACTAGATAGGTTGCAAGAGCTACCACTCGACCAACTTATTGAAGAACGTTACCAACGCTTTAGAAAATACTAAGATAATTTAAAAGCTAGAACAATTTGTTCTAGCTATTTTGATAACCGTATTTAGATGAAAAAAACGAATAAATAAGGTAAAATGATGACAACGGGTTAACAGTAGTGTATTTAATAGTAGAAATAGAAAGTTTCTTATTAGGAGGACAGTCATGAAAAAACGTACCTTGCTTTGGCTCATTTTAGCCTTTGTAGTATTTGGAGGAGGCGCATGGATTGCACAAGAGACAAATCTATTTGGAGGAATAACTCTGAGTCCACGAGCCAAGCAGTTGGCTTATCTAAAGGAGCATGAAGAGGAGATGGCGAACTTTATAAAGGCTAGAAATCCTAAAGTTGAAAGTGTTCAATTTGATTGGGAGAGCATGGAAGTTGGTCAGATAGGAAATGGTACCCTTCAAGGTGGGGGATATATTATAACATTGGATGGAAAAATAAATAACAATGAGGATACTGAATTTACAATTGGTTTCCCTATAGAATATAATAGCAATAGTATTCCCAATATTAAGAAAATTTCTGAAATGCAGCCCATAAGAATTTTGAAAGGAAATTTATGGGATCTTTATGAGTAATAGTAATTTAAGAATCCTTGCTAACTTTTATGCAAATTTAGTACAGTCGGCTTAATTAGGAGGATAATCATGAAAAAACGTACCTTGATTTGGCTAATTTTAGCCCTTGTAGTATTTGGAGGAGGAGCATGGATGGCGCAGAAAACAAATCTATTTGGAGGAGCATTTCTTAGTCCACGAGCCAAGCAGTTGGCATATCTGAAGGAGCACGAAGAGGAGATTAAGGAGTTTGTAAAATCTTTAAATCCTAAAGTCGAATCGGTTCAAATAGATTGGAAACAGACACAGTGGGATAAGATAGGAAATGGTACACCTCAAGGAGGAGGCGATATTGTTCAGGTTTATGGAGGCTTTAATAATATATCAAACTCAAGCTGGAGTGTTATTATTAAGATTACAGATGGAAAAATTTTAATTAATTCTATCGGAATTGGTAGTCCGTTGCGTATTGGGGGTAAACTGCTTGACTAATAGTAATTTAAAAACCTTTGATAATTTTTACTCAAATTTATATCATTCATTCCCCACTGACTTCGAATACTTGCTGAAAGTATTTTTTTACATTCATGATATTATATACTTAGATTCCGCTATATAGGAGGAAAGAGATGAAAAAACGTACTTTACTTTGTCTAGTTTTAGCACTTGTAGTCTTTGGAGGAGGTGCATGGATGGCACAAGAAACAAATTTATTTCTAAGCCCGCGAGCCAAGCAGTTGGCTTATCTGAAGGAACATGAAGAGGAGATGGCGAATTTTATAAAGTCTAGAAATCCTAAAGTCGAAAGTATTCAATTTAATTGGGATAGTATAAAGGTCGGTCAGGTAGGAAACGGCACTCCTCAAGGTGGAGGATATATGATGACAGTGGACGGAAAAATCAATAATAATAAGGATACTGAATTTACATTAGGCTTCCCACTGAAACGTAATACAAATGAAATTCCAGAGAAGCTGGTCATTATCCAAATGCAACCTATAAGAATTTTACGAGATGGAGGTTGGTTCTTATATGAGTAATAGTAACCTAAAAACCTTTGATAATTTTTACTCAAATTTAATATCACTTATTCCCCACTGACTTACAATACTTGCTAAAAGTATTTTTTTTTACATTCATGATATAATATACTTAGATTCCGCTATATAGGAGGAAAGAGATGAAAAAACGTACTTTACTTTGGCTGGTTTTAGCCCTTGTAGTATTTGGAGGAGGCGCATGGATGGCACAAGAAACAAATTTATTTGGAGGAATAACTCTGAGTCCACGAGCTAAGCAGTTGTCTTATTTGAAAGAGCATGAAGAAGAGATTGTAAAATTTGTAAAGGCTAAAAATTCAAAGATTGAATCTGTTCAGATGGATTGGAATAGTTTAACTGTTGAACAGATAGGTAATGGAACTCCACAAGGTGGAGGTTATAATCTATCAGTGAAGGGTTCTTTTAATTATATAAAGGATTCTGACTTTACAATAGATTTTCGATTAAAAAATAAAAATGATGTGCCTTCAATAGATAGGATTGGTATGTATAATCAGCCTAGAGTGTTAAAAAATGGAGGTTGGGACAAGTATGACGAATAGTAACTTAAAAACCTTTGATAATTTTTACTCAAATTTAATATTACTCATTCTCTACTAACTTAGAATACTTGCTAAAAGTATTTTTTTTTACAATTATGATATAATAAACTTAGATTCCGCTATATAGGAGGAAAAAGATGAAAAGACGTACTTTGGTTTGGCTAGTTATAGCCCTTGTAGTATTTGGAGGAGGCGCATGGATGGCACAGGAAACAAATCTATTTGGAGGAATAACTCTGAGCCCACGGGCTAAGCAGTTGGCTTATCTGAAGGAGCATGAAGAGGAAATGGCGAACTTCGTTAAATCTTGGAATTCAAAAGTTGAGAGTGTCCAATTTGATTGGGATAGTATGGAAGTTGGTCAGGTAGGAAATGGAACTCCTCAAGGCGGAGGTTATATGATGACAGTGAACGGTAGAATCAATAATAATAAGGATACTAAATTTACATTAGGTTTTCCACTAAAACGTAATTTAAATGAAATCCCTGAGAAACTTGTTATTATTCAAATGCAACCAATAAGAATTTTGAAAGGAAATTTATGGGATCTTTATGAGTAACAGTAATTTAAAAACCTTTGATAATTTTTATGCAGATTTAGCACAAGCTGCCTACACTTTTCGCCCAAGTAATTTTCCTCCTCAAAATAGTTCAACGAACGTACAAACATTTGATTTCTCAAATGATGGATATATGTTGGATGAGGATGGTAATGTAAAAGAAATCACCCCTGGAGGTAAACATCTACCCCATAATGGTAGAGTCTACTTGCAGCCGGATCCTGATTTGCGAGATACTTATAAAGTTACATCGATACCAGTTCCTGATGCGAATGGGATGAGGCAGGATATTCATCACAAACGTTATCAAAAAGGACTCTTAACTGATGATGAAGCTGGTTTCAGTGCCTACTACTTAACGGATACGCCTACCTTGACTAATGATACTACGAAAACTTATATGACTATCCGCGGCAGTGATGCCATCAGTAAAGAAAATTGGAACGACTGGATTGACAACGACGCTAAGTTCGCTCTCAATCATATCCATACACCGCAAGCCAAGTTAGCGACAGCAGGAATGAAAACGAAAATCGCAGAGATGCGCGAAAAAGCTCCGCAAGCTACGATGGACATCACAGGTCACTCCCTAGGAACCATTGTCTCTGCGCAAGGGGTAGCTGGGCTCACTGATGAAGAACTGGAGAAAATCGGCAAAGTGGTTCTCTTTGACGGTCCAGACACGACAAAGAGCTTAAAGAAAATGGGACTCAGTGATGAGAAAATCCAAAAGATTAGCGAAAAGATCGAGTACTATGTCAATCCTTTTGATATCGTGGGTATGCTCAATCGTGAGCATACCATCACTAAATTACCGGGGGACTCCGATGAACCCCTCAAGAAACCCGTCGGTAAAGTCAACGTCCTCGTCCCCTTGCATTATACCCAGATTACGGATCCGGAAAGCTCCCATGACTTTGGTGTTTTCCAATCGGATGGAAAGGGAAATTTGTTGACTGCGTCTGAGGATTTTCACCCGGAATTGCTCAGGGCTGGTGAAAAGCTGGCTCGACTGATAGCAACAACCTTGGATTCCCTCCGAGCTTTAGGAGTCGATGAAAATGTAGCCTCAAATATTTTTGAATGCCATTATGAGGGGTGAAGCTCTAACAAAGATGGCTATCGGTTATGTTGTTTTTGAGAATTTTACAACAGAATATAGTAAAATTGTCGAAGAAGCTCGTAAAGAATCGATAAAATGGGATAGAGAAGCTATTCCTCGTTATCAGGAACAACTGAGAAATGGCAATCTTACAGGAGAAAAAGAGAATTTTTGGTCCGAGCTCAGTTGCTTCAGACAGCAGCCCAGTTGGCAAATTTTGACATGGAAGATAAAGTAAAATCTGTGAAAACCTTACTTTCAGATGCTAAGGAAGATATTCAAAATATTGTAAAGGAGACAAGGTCAACAGCATTTGACATGGTTGGATATTTGTCAAGCTCAGAAGTTACGAATCTGCTTTCTGGTTTTAATACAACAAGCTTTTGGGATGAAGGCGTTGCGAGTGACACGAAGACTGCAGCAACATCCTTCCTGACACAAATCGAGCAACTAGGGGAAAGTCTGGTTAAAGCTAGTGGCTCCTTTGAGACCATAGATACAGATAGTGCTGAAGATTTTAATAATCTATTGGCAGATGTAAAACAAACATGGAGGGGAAAAAATGTTAGTCCTAACGGATGAGGATACTTTAATTACAAGAGAGCAGCTCGACAGAGGCTTCAAGGAAAGAATGAAGGAACAAGAACGCCAAGCAGTCAGGGCTTTGGTAACTGCAAAAGAGTTGTCAATCCTTGCTAAAGGAGCTGAGTTAGCTAAAAAATTGCAAGAAGCAGCCACAGATATGCAAGACTACGCTTCTAAGACCTATGTGAACAATATTAAGGGTGGATTTGAAGGGAAAGCTGCAGATGCTGCCGAAACTTACTTGACACAGACCTTGCAAACACCTACTTTACAAAGTCCAATCAAAAGCTAGGAGAAAACTAGTCATGGATAAAAAGGAACTTCAGAAATTAGAGGATGAGCACAATCGTAAATTGCGAGACTTAGAGCGTTTGGAGATGGATTTGGATGATGATTTCCACAAGTTTAGTAGGGAGACGGATCATCTCCTAGAGGCGCTCTCCTATGCATGTAGAGACAGTGGTTTTGCTGAAATTCAACCTTATATCTTTGAGATAGAGAACAATTTAGACAACTATCATCAACTGTATAAGAATCGTATAGAGAATGTACTGGAAGCTCGACACCAAGAGAATAAAAACTTTTATCAAAAGTTAGAAGAAAAGGATCTATAACAAATATACCCTATAAGAGAAGGGTAAAGTAAGTTTGTTATAGATTTTTTTATTATAGATAAAAAAAGAAGTGATTATACAATAAAAAGTAGATAATTTAATTCTTCTTACCAGTTTTTTTAGATGTAAGTAGAACTTTTTTTAAAAAAATATTTTTTTAGAAAAATGAATATTAAACTTGTAATTGAAGCAAATTATTGATATAATGAAGGAGTAAAAACAATATAAAGGAGTTTCACATGGCTTTAATTCAATTAACAACAGAAGAACTACGTACCTCTGCTCAAAAGTATACTCAAGGTTCTGAAGAAGTAAGACAAGTACTTCGTACATTGAGTCAAGAACAAGATACTATTCGCGACAACTGGAAAGGTGCAGCTTTTGAGAGCTTTGACCGCCAGTTTACAGAATTGTCTCCGAAAATTGAGGAATTTGCAACTTTGCTTGACGAAATCAATGCACAGTTGAATAAAGTTGCTGAAATTGTTGAGCAAAACGACCAAGATCTTGCTTCACAAATTTAATTTGTTATAAATGGCTTTAGGAGGGCGAGAGCCTTCCTATTTTTTATGGTGAATATGATTGAAAGCTAAAATGGGAAAGAATAGAATTTATAAATATGTAGGAAGTAGTCTGTTGGCATTAGGATTGCTGGCATTGATGGTTTTTTTGAATCTATCAGTTCAAAAAAATACGACTATTCATAATGAGAATAGTGCAAAAGCAAATCAACAGACCAAATTAAATGTGGCTATTGTAAATGAAGATAAGCCTGTCTATGTTGATACAAAAGAGTATAACCTAGGTGCTAGTTATGTAAAAAATATCGAGCGTGATAATTCACAAAACTGGTCTGTTGTTCCTCGTGGAGCTGCAGATTCTGGATTAGAAAGTGGGAAATACCAACTCGTTTTAACAATTCCTAGTGACTTTTCTGAAAAAATACTCGATATTAACAGCATCAATGTTGATAAGACGACCATTACTTACAAAGTCAATGCTCAAGGGAATCTACAGGTCGAAAATGACGCCAATAAACTAGCTAAGGATATCGTGGCAAATCTCAATAGTCAACTAGTGGATATGTATATGGTTAGTATTTTGAACAACCTTTATACGGCACAAAAGAATGTTCAAGCTAGCTCACAGATACAAGCGACCAATATCGGAAACTATCGTACGAACTTATATGGGACAGCTATCAACTCTAAAAATCTTTTCCCAACTCTCTATACTATGTCTAGTTCGTCAGTTGATGCCAACAAAGCGTTGAAGACGGTTTTGGAAAGTTATTCACAGGTTTTTGACCAACTGGATAGTTCGCAGACTACCTACGGTAAAAACTTTGGAACGATGCTGGACCAGCGGAAACAGGAAAATGAGAATGCGGATACCCTGAGTAAAATGATTTCACAGAGCAAGGATGAAGTGCATTCACAAGTTACGGCCTATGAACAAGCCTTAAAGGAGTATAAAATTCTGACTTCTCAGTTGGGGACTCTTCAAGGAGCACCAGCTCCAACGTATACAGGCACTCAAGAACCGTCTTATCAGGAACTAACGGGTAGTATCAGTCAAGAGATTGCAGGTTTAGAGAACAACTTGAAGTTGGAACGCAACAAGTTTGATGAACATAAAAAGAACATTAAAACCTTTATTGAAGAGAAGTTGGCGGCTTATTATGGTGTCGCCAAGAAGAGCACTATTACTCTTGATCAATTTTTAAATAAGGCTGGGAATAAGGACCTAGACACTGTTGAAAAATCAATAGAAACTCAGCTGAAACTTGCCATTGAAGAACTACCACAAGAGGACTTTAGTGGTCATAAGTTTACTAGTTTTGGTATCACCCCTATCACCATACCAAAAGTAGATTATAATGAAGTCAAAAACATTGCGACTCCAAATGATGGGACAAGTATGGCTGAACTAAAGAACTTAGAAAGCGAAGCTGTTACAAGTACAAGTGGAGTTGGTCGGACTGGCACCAAGGCCAAGGTCTCTTGGACGCCTGACACAGGACTAACTATTGATTCCGTTTCTTATAATGGTAAACCCGTTACATCTGGTCAGGAAATTGATTTGGAGACAGGTGGGACATTTAGAGTAGAGTACACTATATCTTCTGTAACTCCTCCTACTTCACCTAAACCTGCGATTACTATTTCTTTAAATGATATTCAGGCTGTCAGTGCACCGGTAGACGTGTTGAAGGTTCAACAAGCCGCTGTTTCTTATGGTCAAAAGGTTCAGAAATCGCTTCTTCTTATGACCAAGTAAACTCTCTGCTCAGTGCCTATAAGGCTGTAAAAAAATTGCGCAATAGTGACCTGAGTGATGCCTTGAGTAATATTTGGCTTGAGGCAATCACCTCAAATCTAAAGAAATACGAAGATAGCCTCGCTGATTCTACTAGTACCAGCGTCAATCAAAAGGTGGATCAAGCTTTAGCTAATCTAGTAGATTTAAAACCAAAACTAGAGAAGAATCTGTCTGATGTCTTGAAAAACAATGATGAGTTATCTAAAAAAATCAATGCTCAGTATGATTCATATACGCAATTACGAGGAAAACTAGATGATCTGGTGACGAAACAAGCAACGAATGAAAGAGATTCTAAGAATACGGACTCGGCCTTGTCAGCTTTAAGTAGTGAGTATGCGGCTCTTTTGACGAAGACCTCTGAGGTGAAGGCTTCTTCTCAAAGCAATATCAAGGCAGCTGAATCTGTTAATGAAGTTTTGAGCAATTTTAACCGCGAATTGTCAAATGCTCAAAGTAGCACAGAAAAGTTATCACAGAACGCAGAATCTTTGATGACACAGTTTAATGAAGAATTGACTAATAATGGAAACTTTGTAGAATCCTTCGTGAAGGTTTTGAATAATGCCTATGAAAATGGGGTACCAAACGAAGTATTGCTCAACTTCTTATCCAACCCTGTTGCTCAAAATTCTACTTCAGTAAAAGCGACTGTCAATGTTTACCGTCCGTTTACATGGATTTTACTATTGGAGATTATTAGTCTCTTTACAGCCTACCTGTTTGCAACTCAAAATGTTATTCGCAAAGTCAAAGATAAGTTCAAACTAGATAAGCTACATGATACGGATATTATGACAGTTGGGCTACTCTCTATTTTGGCTGTAGTAGTTGGTCTAGTAGTTGGTATTGTATCGAGTGCACAGCTTCATGTTGGCCGTGAATACCAACCGTCATGGGTCTTGCTGATTGTTTTAGCTGCGTTAGTATTGATTCAAGGACAGTATTTATTGCTCAAACATTTCCGAGTAATTGGAATGGGCCTTGCCTTCTTTATGATGATTAGCTTTGTCTATCTATCGAATGCAATTGGGACGACAGCTAGTCTAACAGGTTTCCCAGCCTTTATCAAAAATCTCAATGCTTTATCAATATTAGAAGCTTTACTCTCAGGATATTTTGATGGGCAACCAGCAAACATTTTAGCATTTGTTGCAATGACGATTGTCGTAGCTGGATTACTTGTTATGAATATTTTTATCAAAGAAAGAAGCTTTTGGCCTCAAGTATTTCAAACTGAGAAAGAATAGGAAATGAAAAAAATAATTCTTTTACTTCTTACCTTAGTAGCATGTGCAGCAGTCTCAATGGCTGCTGCAGATGATTTGAAAGATAATAGTCTCCAGATTGATGACTCCCGACTTGAGAAAAAAGAGGGATTAAAATTTGGATTACAATCTGAACAAATCAAGGAGCTTTTTAACGAAGCGACTCAAAAGAAGTTGCAAGACATGCAGCAGCATCAAGAGGAACAGTTGATCACAGAAAGGGGCCAACTGTTTTTCTGCTATACAGGAGCCAGTTAAAAAAACTTCCGAAGAGCAGTTGTTTCAACCAAATTCAAAAAAAATAACTAAATTTCAAACAAATATAGGTCAGGTAGAAAAAAGTGGATTAAGTGACTTTCTTCCAGAGATATTCTATATAGCATTAATTTCTTGCTTTTTGGAGCAACTGCTGTGATGAGTTATCGCGTGATGGTAGAGGGGATGGATTAAACTTTTAGTAAATCTATCAAGACAACTTGTGAGGAAAAAGATAAATCAGATACAGGAGGCATGTAAGAAGTGGAGCAACATATCAATATTACCCTACGCCTGAAAGAAAGAGATGTGGATATTCGTATTCCACGTCGGATTGAAGTGCGTCGATTAATCCGAGAAGTGGATGCCATTTTTAATCCGGATAAGAAGCGAAAAAAATATCAACTAAGAATTGTCAATAAAGGTTTGTTGATTGATGAAGGGAAACAACTGTCTGATTATCCCATGACGACAGGAGATCTAGTAGAGATAGAGGAGATATAGGTGACTGAGGAAAAATTTGTATTTGGTGAACAGCCATTTATCTATGAAAAAAATGAAACAACTTGGCAATTGAGCCTTAAGCGCTCAGATGTAGCGAGTCAAGATTTACGTGAACTGTTACTGTTGGATTTACATCATCCATTCTTTTTGGAGCAATCGATGGTTTCTGATGAGGATAGTGTAACCTTCTCCTATCAAGTTGAAGCTCATGGACTGACTTATGAAGAAATAAAGAGTCGTACCATTTCGGAGAGGATTCGTTTGGCGTTAAACGTTTTTCGTTTAGAGGGAGCCTTGGAGTTGCCAGTGACCTTCCTTTTGCATCCAGTAAATCTCTTTATTACCAAGGATGCTCAGGCTAAGATTGCTTATCGTGGAATTCCTGATCTGATGGTTCCTCAATCAATATCCTCAGAAGATTTTTTACGTCAGGCTAAGTGTTTTACTGTAACTCTATTTAGGGATTTGGACTTTATGGACCTTTACAATGGTTCCTTGGAATTAGAGACCTTGCCAGACTTTTTAAATGACCTGTGTCAGGCAGATGACATTGCAACAGCAGTTGCTATTTTGGAACGGTATTATGTAGAGAAATCTGCGAAAGAACAGGCGGATTTGATCTTGGTTCCAAGTAGACGGCATCGTGTATTTAAGCTTGCGACGATTTGGTTGACAGCGAGTGTTGTTTTGTTAATCGTTCCACTCATCTATCTGATTTTCGTGCAAAATCCCTTCAAAGAAAAGATGTTGCAGGCGGATACAGCCTTTATTAAAGTAGATTATAGTGGTGTTATTACAGAATTAGAGGGAATTGCTCCTGCTAGCTTGCCTAATACGCAGAAGTATGAGTTGGCCTATTCTTATATTCAGGGATTGGAATTTTCTTCTGAACAAAAGAAGGTCATTCTGAATAATGTGACCCTCAAGTCCGATGAGCTTTATTTGACTTATTGGATTCAAGTTGGGCGCAATCGCTTTGAAGAGGCGCTTGATATTGCCAAGCGGATTAATGACAGTGACTTGATTCTCTATGCTTTGACTCAGGAAATCAAGCAGGTTCGGGAAGATGGCAAGTTGTCAGGGAAAGATCGTGAAAGTAAACTGAATACTTTGGAGAGTGAATATAAGAAATACTGGGATAGCCGAAGTGAGCTATTAACAAGTGATTCTAGCTCTAATGCATCTACTAGTCCTAGTTCACAAGACAAGGCTTCTGAAAGCAAACCTTCATCTGAGAAGAAATCTAGCCCTAGCAGCTCCTCTAGCAATTAAAGTAGACCAAGGAGAGAAATTATGAAAAAACAAATCATTTTCTACAGCCAAGGTCTGCGTTATGAAGTAGAACTGAGTGCAGATAAGACGGTCTTGGTTGGGGCTACTGAAAAAGCTCAAGTCTACCTCCCTCAGCAGGAGAGACCGATTCAGCTAAAGATTGACGGTGACGAAGTCTTTTATCAGTATGAGGACGAAGCGGGATTATTGAAAGATGGTCTACGTTTGGGCGAGGTTGTCTTTTATCTCCGAGAAGGGGAGCCAAGGGTTTATGATCTTTTGGATTTATCCGAGTTTCAGATCGGTTCTCAAAGAGGTGCGTTGATCACACTAGATGAAGATGTTGAACTCTTACTCCAAAAATCTCAGAATCAATGGATGCTAACTAGATTAAAAGGTGGATTTTATCGAAACAACCATCTGGAACAGATGGATCAGCAATTGATTGGTTTTGGAGATGAGTTGAGTCTAGGGGCGGTGACAATAAAGCTCTATCCAGATGAAGTATGGATTCAGGGGCCTGCCCAAGTTGGGAAACAACTGACTCTGAGAGAACCATCTCGATATGGCTTTTATGAAGATTATCCAGATTATCATCGTTCTCCACGAATCATCTATCGTGGCAGCGAGGATAAAATCTTGATCAATCCCCCTGGACAGGAGCCGGTAAAGCCGAGTGATGAACTGTTAAAGCTAATCATTCCTCCTCTTATGATGGTCGGGGTAACCGTCTTGATCACCTTGATTCAACCTCGAGGGATTTATATTCTTGCGACAGTAGGGATGTCCATCACCACAATGATTTTTTCTATCCGTGGTTTTATCAAAAATCGTAAAAAGTACAAGGCTGATAAGAAGGAACGAATCGATCTCTATCGTCTTTACCTGAAAGATAAGGTCAAGGAATTGACTCGTCTGGAACGGGAACAAAAAGAAGGGATGCACTATCATTTTCCAACTATTTTAGAGTTGACGGACTTGGTTGAGAGTTACAATCACCGAATTTATGAAAAAACTCCCTTGCATTTTGACTTTTTATACTATCGTTTGGGACTCGGGAAAATGCCGACTAGCTATGACTTGAAATATGGTCAACAGGAGCGTAGCGGTAAGAAGGATGCTCTGGAAGAAGAGGGATACGCTCTCTATAGTCGTCACAAAAAAATTCCAGATATGCCGATTCCGGCAAACCTTAGCCATGGACCGGTGGGGTATATTGGACCTAGAAATCTCGTCCTAGAACAACTGCAGCTTTTAGTGATGCAACTAGCGACTTTTCATTCTTATCATGATGTGCAGTTTATTACGATCTTACCGGAAGAGGAAAGAACAATGGTCTTGGATGCGTTGGCTACCTCATGCCAAACTGCAAGAGCTGAATGTCCGTGGTTTTGTCTACAATCAACGAACACGAGACCAAGTTTTAAACAGTTTGAACCAAATCTTAAAACTGCGCCGTAGCCAAAAAGAGGAAGCCTCCCACAAGGAGAGCACTCTCTTCCATCCCCATTACGTGGTTTTAGTGACAGATGAAAAGTTGATTTTGGACCATGTTATCATGGAATTCTTTACCGAAGATCCAACGGAATTAGGCTGTTCTCTTATTTTTGTAGAGGATGTTATGAGTTCCTTGTCTGAGAATATCCAGACAGTCATCAACATCAAGGACCGTAATACGGGCCAACTAGTCATGGAAGAGGGAGTTTTGAAAGAAACGGACTTCCGTTTGGATCATTTCCCAGCAGATTATGATAAGGAGCGGATCGCCCGTACCTTGGCACCGCTCAATCACCTCCAAAACCTTAAGAGTTCGATCCCAGATTCCGTAACCTTTATGGAAATGTATGGGGCGGAGACCTTTGAGGACTTGCAGGTATCGAGCCGTTGGAAAAAGAACGCACCCTACAAGAGCTTGGCTGTTCCGATTGGGTTACGCGGCAAGGATGACATTGTTCAGCTCAACCTCCATGAAAAAGCTCATGGGCCTCATGGTTTGATCGCAGGGACGACTGGATCAGGGAAGTCTGAAACCATCCAATCCTATATTCTATCCCTCGCTGTCAACTTCCACCCACATGATGTGGCTTTCTTGCTGATTGACTACAAGGGTGGGGGAATGGCCAATCTCTTTAAAAACCTGCCCCACCTCTTGGGAACCATTACTAACTTGGATGGTGCCCAATCCATGCGGGCCTTAGCTTCGATCAATGCGGAGATCCATCGCCGTGAACGACTCTTTGGAGAGTTTGAAGTCAATCATATCAATCAATACCAGAAGAAGTTTAAAAACGGAGAAGCGACAGAACCGCTTCCTCATCTCTTTCTCATCTCAGATGAGTTCGCAGAGCTCAAGGTCAACCAGCCCGACTTTATCAAGGAGCTGGTATCTATTGCGCGTGTCGGGCGTTCCCTCGGTGTCCACTTGATCCTAGCTACTCAAAAGCCATCAGGTGTGGTGGATGACCAGATCTGGTCCAACTCTCGCTTTAAGATTGCCCTTAAGGTGGCGGATCGTTCGGACTCCAATGAAATGCTTCATACACCGGATGCAGCTGAGATCACTCAGACGGGACGTGCTTATCTGCAAGTCGGAAACAATGAAGTCTATGAGCTCTTCCAGTCAGCCTGGTCAGGCGCGGATTACCAGCCGGACAAGGACGATATGGGGATTGAGGATCATACGATTTATCTCATCAATGAATTGGGTCAATATGAAATCTTGAATGAAGACCTATCAGGCTTAGAAGATGTGGATGAGATCAAGGAAGTTCCAACAGAGTTGGATGCGATTGTGCAAAATATCAAACTTCTGAGTGAAGAGCAGAATATCCCGCCAGTACCACAGCCATGGTTGCCACCACTTAAGGAGCGCATCGCGTTAGAGGAACTGGAAGAAGTGCAGCCAGCAGTAGCCTGGGCACAAGAGAAACCACTCTCTGTCCTACTCGGAATGGCAGATATCCCGCAGGCTCAGAAGCAGGAAGCCATTTCTATCAATCTCTCTAAGGATGGGCATATCCTCCTCTATGGAAGTCCGGGTACAGGAAAGACGACCTTCCTTCAAACCGCAGCCATGGACTTGGCGAGAAAGTTCAGTCCCAAGGACCTTACCATGTACTTGATGGACTTTGGGACCAATGGTTTAGCTCCATTGTCCAAGCTTCCACAGGTGGCGGATACCATGCTTTGGAGCAAACGGAGAAGATTTCTAAGTTTGTGCGAATCATGGAGAAAGAACTCAACCGCCGTAAGAAACTGCTTGCGGACTACGGCGTTGGGACCTTGGAACTCTACCGTCAGGCTAGTGGTCAGGAAGAACCGGCTATTGTTATCCTCTTAGATAGCTATGAAGCCTTCAAGGAAGAAGCCTATGAGGCGGAACTCTTCAAGCTCTTGGTGCGTATCTCCCGTGAAGGTCTCAGCATCGGGGTTCATCTCTTGGTGACAGCCGGTCGTCAGACCAACCTTCGTGCTCAACTCTACTCAAACTTCAAGCACCAGTTGAGCCTACCACAGAATGATGCGAGCGAAGTGCGGGCTATCGTGGGCTCTACGCCACTCGCTATGACTATGGAAGACATCAAGGGACGGGCTCTCATGAAGCGTGAAGAGGTGGATGTCATCCAGCTGGCACTCCCAGTTTATGGAGCCAATGACACCCAAGTCCTCAACAACCTACGTCAGGAAGTGGCTTCCCTCCAAGAAGCTTGGACAGGACAACGCCCAAGTGCTATCCCGATGGTGCCGGAGGAGTTGACGGAGGCAGACTTCTATGGTCGTGCAAGTGTGCAGACTGCCTATGAACACGGCCTCGTGCCATTAGGACTTGACTTGGAGACAGTTGAGCCCGTTACTTGGAATCTGGCTAAAGGCAATCTTCTCTACCTAACAGATAAAGAAGAGCAGATGACGGCCTTGGTGAAACACATTGCCAAAGGAAAACAGAAGGTCATCGTCTTGGCACCGAAGTATCATAATTTACCTGAAATGGAAGGTGTTTTACTAGTGAGCGGAGGAGAAGCACTAGACTTGATGATTGATGGAATAAAAGAGAAAATTCATGTTAGATTAGACGAGCGAAATACTAAACATGAAGCGACCGTCATTGTATATAATATGACAGAACTAACGGAGGAATTATCACAATCATCTCTTGAAAGTTTAGAATTTATTTTGGATAAGGGAATAAAGGCTGGGTACGGAAGTATTTGTATATCAAATCCAGCGCTTAATAGACAGATTGATTCAGTCTCAAGAAAGGTGAGAAGTTATAAGCAATCCTTGCTAGGTATAAGGATAATGATCAAGTGGTTGTTACTGTTAATAATAAGCCACTTCGAGAAGAATTATTGGATAGTCAAGTTCATTATTACATAGCTGACAGCTTGGCAAGTAAAATAAAAGTTATTATAAAATAAAAAATAATATGAATGAAAGGATGATGTGAAATGGGAGAAAGAGCGAGACTTGAGGAACAAAGAAGAGTAGCACTTTCTAATCTACAACAAGTTGGTGATAAAATTGATGCATTGACAACAGCAAAAAATAACTTAGAGGCCTATAATACGGAGATATCCTATAAACTGAGTGATAACGCTACGATCGCAGAGACCTATCACTTAGATGGAACTAAGTATAAAAGTATGACAACGGATGAAAAAAAGTTATTAACTGATTTGACAAGTCTATTTAACAGTAAGAGAGAATCAACCGTTACAGCTTTAGAGGTCAAAATATCATCTTTAGGGCTAGAACGGGATAGATTAGTAAATTCGATTGCTAGCTTAAATTTTGCTATTGCTTATGCCAAGGATTAAAATAAAGGAGGCTTAGATGAGTAAAGTTACTGTTTCAAGAATACCAGATATTGACAGATATGCTGGAGGCGTAAAAAATATTGCAAAAACATATAAATCAACTTTGACAACAGCCAATCAGCAGTTAGTTATTAAAAGTGAAGGTCAGCAGGCTGACGCTGTTAATAAGTACCTTGAAAAATTAAATATTTTACAATCTCAGATTTTTACTCATTTTCCACAAGAGATAGGAAATTTTGGAACTAAAGTAAAAAATTATGCAGATGATTTAACAGGATTGGGATTTCAAATTAATGTTTGGTCATTAGATGGGGATTCTGGAGCAGATGGGGTTGCGAGCAAATTGAAAGGTGAGCAGTCTACAGCGGTTGAAACAGTATCTCAAGGTTTTCAATCAGTTCTAAACAAAGCAACAGATTTATTAGATGAAAATCGTATCAATCTGACGGATGATACCACTAAGACAAAGCAAGGATTGGAAGATGCAGCTAAGCAACGAACGACTATGGACTCCTCTATTCAATCTTCATATAAAGTTTTTAAGTCAAGCATGCAGCATTACGAGACCTTATTTATGAGTTTTGAAAAAGTAATAGTAAATGCTAAAGCTTTAACTACGCTGAGTGTTGACAAGGTTTTGAGTATGATTCATCAGAACCAATTAAAAGCAAGTGATATGAAAATTTTAGACGCTGTTCAAGATACAGGGGATGCAGCTGTTGTTGAGGCTATTTATGCTTCTGGTGATAAATTTAAGAGTTTAGGAAGTATTGATGCTACTAATGTGAGCGAGGCAATGTCCATGGTCATTTTTAAAGAAGTTACAGAAAAAGCTTTACAACCAGAAGGAAGTCTAACGGATCTTGAGACATTTCTTAATGAAGTAAGTTTTCAAGATAAGCCTAAGGCAAAGATCTATATGGAAAAACTGACAAAAGCAGGTGACAAAATTGGGCTTTTGATGATTGGAAAAGGATTGGAAGAACAACCAAAATTCCCAGAAAATCCGACAGAGGAAAATTTACTGCGATATAGTCAGGACTGGAAGAACTCACAGGCGAAACTGCAAACGATCAATAATCAATTAAATCGTACAGCAGCTGTAACGAGTCTTTTTGAAGCTTTATATGCTTTTGAAATTGGTAGGACGCACTATGGTTATGGGGAACACCATCACTTTGAAACGAATACCTTTAAAAAGGGAAGTTTGAAATTTACAAATGATAATCAGATGGAATTTGCGATGGAAAAGAAATTTGATTTACTCCCTGGAAAGGTTACCACTATCAATACCTATCACTATGCCGAAGAAGGTGGTGTTAACAATGATAAAGCTTTGCAAAATTTGCAAAATTTGAAGGTTGAGAGAGATAAGGCTTTGTTAAACTTTGTAACGGACGTTGCAAAATCAGCTGCTGTCTTTGCACCAACTCCACTATCAGTTGGTATTGCCGTTGCTACAGACTTGGTTCGACTTTCTTCTTCTAAAAATCTGAGTACAACCGTTAGAACGGCAACAAACTTTAAAGATTTGATTGAAGATAAAAATATAAAGAATAGTGCTGGTTTTGGAGGAAACACCCTACGTGCTCTTTATGATTATGTTGAAACTTCTCAGAAACTCAATTCAAAAGAGCGAGAAACACTAGATGGCTTAAATGAAACCCTCTTTGAAACAGGAGGAAATTCGGCGGTGGTAGACGGGAAAGTCATTAATGCTCGCTATGCGCCAGCCTTTGATTTGCAGTCAGCTATGGAAATGAAAGATATTGAAGAGAGTGGCTATCGGGCACACTTCTTCCGTCAGAAAATGGGGAATCATCTCTATGGTTCGACTGAGGAAATGAAAAATGCCATAGGAACTAATGAAACTGAAGATGCCAAAAAATATTTGAAAAAATATATTGATCAAATGAAGGCTAGTGGGGCAGGAGGTCAGTTGCCTTCTGATGTTCGCCAGCTCTTTGAGGGCGGTGGTGAGCGTGACTTTAAGATTGTCAATACCCTGAAAGATTCTTCAAATCCAAGAGGATTGACACAAATTACGGCTAAGGACTACTGGCAAGGAATTCAGAAAGCAACCGGACAAAAAGATCTGCAAACTTATTTTGGAACGGACTCCTCTACGTTTCTTGAGTCCCTTCATGGGGACTACAATAAACTACTTGGCAATGTCCCACCAGCTCAGGCTACAGGAAATTAGCCTAGAAAGTAGGTGTATATGAAATGGATCAAACATAAATGGGTCATCAGCACCCTCCTTCTAATCAGTATCTTTTCTGCAGTGCTCCTATACAACCATCTCACTGTTCAGAAGGACGAAGTCAAGTATGATGATTTCAATAAAAGTGGATAAGATTTTACTATTTGGAGATAAGCAACAGTATGTGGTTGGCCTTGATAAAGAAGGTCGTGGAACGGCAGCAGATCCAACGCAAAACTATCTGGTATCTCAGGAGCGTAGGAAGCAGGAACGTCTTGCCAATAATAATCATCAGCTAGAGGGAGATTATTGGTATCTGATTCTACATGACTTGCGTACGAAGGATTTTAAGGAACGGAAGATTGATCTCTATAAGGAGCTATATAGGTATGATTATCAGCTCCAACCATGGGGGTGGGATTCTGTCTACTATAATGGGAAAGATTACGTAGCTGTGCAAGTCACTCATAAAGATGCCCCAAATACCCAAAATGGTCGTAGTCGTTACCTTTTTTGGGATATAGAGGCAGAGAAGTTTCAGGAAGCTCCACAAGGTTTTGATGCCAAGACTTATATAGAGGAAATGGGACTGGGCTTTATGTATACTAATTTAAATGATGCTATGAAACCCTATCATTCGGCTATAATATCTTGGACACTCTCATTTTCTGGATTTGATACTAAAGAGAAATTTCCTAAGACGTCTAATTTGTATCAGGAATGTTCAGATATGCTCGACTTAGTGCAAGAAGAAAAAATTTCTATGGTATATTTGCGAAAGGGCCAAAACACAAAAGAGTCTGTCTTTGAGGATTTTCGTCATTGGTTTGCGCCAATCGGTCAGGATAAAATAGATGTTGTAGCTACTAATCCTAAAACGGGGGAACAAACCCCCATCAACTCTTATCAAGAGATGGAAGATTGGACGCGACGTTACTTAGAAGAAAATAAAGACTGAGTACATATGAAATGGATCAAACATAAATGGGTCATCATCACCCTCCTTTATTCTCAAAAAGTGGAAGATTAGTGGAACAAAAATTTATAAAGATTTAAAAATGAAAGGAGTTTTATATGGGGAAACGCAATATAAATAGCAATGATATAAGGAATGCCCATGTTCAGTTTGTACAAGTTCCTGGAACAGATGGGAAAGAATTTTCGTGGATTAAAGATGATTCAAAAGATTTCATTAAGGCAGCAGACACTCAGTTAGTGGCTGCTTCGTCCAAACTTAGTAGTGTTGTTAAATCATTATCAGACTACCTTGATGAAGTTGCAAAAAAATTTGAAGAGGCCGATGATGCTCTTGCAAAATCTATTGGTACATTAGAGGTATTATCGTTGCAAGAGTATGACAAACGGAAAGCGGCAGAAAGAGTGAAGAAAGCAGAAAAGTATGCTTCCGAAGCTAAAACACCTAGTGAAAGATATGCGCGTCGTAAAAATGCTCAATTATTGCAAGAGCAATTGAAACAACTTCCATAGCTTTAGTAACTGTCTGAAAAGATCACTATGCTTTAAATAAAAATCAAAAACGAGGAGCTGCTTTATTATTAAAGCAACTTCTCGTTTTTTGTCTGTTCTATGTCGTAAGATGAATTAGCGTGGCTATAACCCTAAATTCATAATGCAAAAATATAGCTTTGTTCCCATGGGAAGAGGAGGATTTTGATATTGTGGTATAATAGAACAAGAACATTTTCTTTCTAGTACCTTGAAAATTCTATATTTTTCGCTTGTTTATCCGCTCTGCTATTTACAAAAAATATATCCTGTCCCCCGCTGTCAACTTCCACCCACATGATGTGGCTTTCTTGTTGATCGACTACAAGGGTGGGGGAATGGCCAATCTCTTTAAGAACCTACCCCACCTCTTAGGAACCATTACAACTTGGATGGCGCCCAATCTATGCGGGCTCTGGCTTCGATCAATGCGGAGATTCATCGCCGGGAACGGCTCTTTGGAGAGTTTGAAGTCAATCATATCAATCAATACCAGAAGAAATTTAGAAACGGAGAAGCAACTGAGCCCCTGCCCCATCTCTTCCTCATCTCGGATGAGTTTGCGGAGCTCAAGGTTAACCAGCCTGACTTTATCAAGGAGCTGGTATCCATCGCTCGGGTCGGGCGTTCCCTCGGGGTCCACTTGATCTAGCGACTCAGAAGCCGTCTGGGGTGGTGGATGACCAGATCTGGTCCAACTCCCGCTTTAAGTTGGCGCTTAAGGTAGCCGATCGAGGCGATTCTATGGAAATGCTTCATACGCCAGATGCGGCCGAGATCACCCAGACAGGACGAGCTTATCTGCAAGTCGGAAATAATGAAGTCTATGAACTCTTCCAGTCGGCCTGGTCAGGGGCGGACTACCAGCCGGACAAGGATGATATGGGCATTGAGGATCATACCATCTACCTGATCAATGAATTGGGCCAATATGAAATCTTGAATGAAGACCTATCGGGCTTAGAAGAGGCAGATGAGATCAAGGAAGTTCCGACAGAGCTGGACGCGATTGTGCAGAATATCCAAGTTTTGTGTCAGGAACAAGAAATTCCTCCAGTACCACAGCCTTGGCTGCCACCGTTGAAAGATAGAATCACGCTAGAGGACTTGGAAGTCGTGCAGCCAGCAGAGGCTTGGAAGCAAGAGAAGTCTCTTTCCTTCCTACTCGGGATGGCGGATATCCCGCAGGCTCAGAAGCAGGAAGCTGTGTCTATCGATCTATCCAAGGATGGGCATGTCCTTCTTTACGGAAGTCCAGGTACAGGGAAGACGACCTTCCTTCAGACTGCCGGTATGGACTTGGCGAGAAAGCACAGTCCCAAGGCCCTTACTATGTACTTGATGGACTTTGGGACCAATGGTTTGGCGCCTTTGTCTAAGCTACCACAGGTGGCAGATACTATGCTTCTGGATCAAGCAGAGAAGATTGCCAAGTTTGTGCGGATCATGGAGCGAGAGCTCAACCGGCGCAAGAAGCTCTTGTCAGACTATGGCGTAGGGACCTTGGAGCTCTACCGTCAGGCTAGCGGTCAAGAAGAACCGGCTATCGTCATCCTTTTAGACAGCTATGAGGCAATCAAGGAAGAGGCTTATGAGGCGGAGCTCTTCAAACTCTTGGTTCGCATCTCTCGTGAAGGTCTCAGCATCGGAGTACATCTCTTGATGACAGCGGGTCGACAGTCCAACCTTCGGGCCCAACTCTATTCTAACTTCAAGCACCAGTTGAGCCTTCCACAGAATGATGTGAGCGAAGTCCGCTCTATTGTGGGCTCTACGCCATTAGCTATGACCATGGAAGACATCAAGGGTCGTGCACTGATGAAGCGTGACGAAGTCGATGTCATCCAGCTGGCTCTGCCAGTAGCGGGTGCCAATGACGCACAAGTCCTCAATAACCTTCGTCAGGAAGTTGCTTCTCTTCAAGAAGCTTGGACAGGACAGCGCCCAAGTGCCATCCCGATGGTACCAGAGGAGTTGACGGAGGCAGACTTCTATGGTCGTGCAAGTGTACAGGCTGCCTATGAACAAGGACTCGTACCTCTGGGACTAGACTTGGAGACAGTTGAGCCGGTTACGTGGAATCTAGCTAAAGGAAATCTCCTCTACTTAACAGATAAGGAAGAGCAGATGAGTGCTTTGACTGAGCAGATTGCACGAGGCAAGCAGAAGGTGATTGTGCTAGCACCGAAGTATCATAATCTGCCTGAAATGGAAGGTGTGACGATTCTTGCAAGTCCAGAGGAATATCTAGAAGGATTAGATATGATGGAGTTCAAGGTTCAGGAGCGTTTAGAAAAGAAACAGAGAGACCATGTCGCAACAGTAGTTGTTTACAATTTAACCGAATTGGTGGGAGAATTAAACTCAGAAGTGCTTGATACTCTAGCATATGTCTTAGAAAAGGGACTTCGAGCTGGTTATACTTCCGTTGTGATGAGTTCACCAGCGCTCACTAAACATATTGATGTCGTTTCTAAGATTGCTCGTTCTTATAAGCAGGCTGTTGTAGGACTTCGGTTAAGCGACCAATCAGTTCTGACCGTGACTAATAGGTCTGTCCGTGAGCCACAGTTAGAAGAACAAGAACACTACTATGTGGCCGATGGGTTGGCAAGTAGAATGAAAGTATTAATGATATAGAAAGGGAGGATAGCAATGGCTAAAGATATTGAAACTATTATAGCGTTGACCAATGCTTTGTATAGCGCTTCGTCAGTAACAAGCCAAGCGGCTAGTAGAAAAGCAGAATTAGAAGCCGAGCGAAAGAATGTTAAATCAATCTACAGATATCTGGACATCCTCATCGTTGTCATCTTATATTGCAGGCGAAAAGTATGATGACGAGGCGAAACAAGAGAGAGAGACGATTTGGACAAATTAGAGAAAATGCTGTCTGAAAAAAAGGATGAGATTTTGTCTTTGCTGGATAGTAAGATTTCGGAAGCAGAATCAAATTTACAAAGTGCTCGGTTGGCAGAATCAAATGCTCGTAATGCTTTAAATGAGGCCTTGGCTGCGAACTAGAAAGGAGAGGTAGATGTCGATACAAGTAAAAAATATATCAGGTCTAGACAGCTATGGAACTAGTATTCATACTTTTGGCGGTCGTTTTGACGAAGCGGCGAGTGATACAGTCCGAGAATTTAATACTAGCCTTGAAGGTGAAAAGGCAGAGGCCATTAATGCATTCTTTGAGAAGTTGAATACGATACAAACAACAGTTTTTAAGGATGCTCCCAAAGCTATCATGACCTATGGTCAACAAGTTTTCACCTTTACGGGAGAATTGAAAGGTTTGGGTTTTTCTTCCTTGGCTTTTACAGATGATGAATCAATAACCACTCTAACGAACTCTTTGGAAAGTCAACAACGTGATGAGATTACTGGAGTGAAAAGTAAAGTGATACAAGCACTCCAGCAAGCTGTTGATGTAATGGGAGAAGGGGATGCCACAATTTCTAATTTTGATTCCACAGTTGACAGTTTGATTTTGGAGGAAGTAAAGTCTAGAAAGGAAACACATGAGGGAATTAAGACTGCTCATGAAAAAATAGAGACTGATATTACAAAGTCAGCCGAGACCTTTGAGTCTTTAACACTTTTGACTCAAAATGCCAAGGCCATAACTTCTATCCCAGCTTTAAATATTTTGGATGCTATCCAACGAGGTGATTTAAGACAGGATAATGTCAATTATCTTGATGCGGCTTATACCTCTGATGATGTTGAAATTATAAAGGTTTTAATTTCTGAATCTAGATATAAGACAAAAAAAGACTATTTTGAAAAATTAGCCAGAGCGAAAGTGAATGATGCTAGTCTCCCAACGACGATGCTAATTGCCAATCGTCTAGAAAAGGCTGCTGAGAAAGGTGAAGTTGATGGATTAGGGGCATTCTTTGAGGTTCTTTCTAATCGAGATGTGAAAGAGGTTCAAGTCTATACAGCGAAATTATCATCTAGTATTGATACGATTGTAGATGGCCTTAATGCTAAGGGGCAATCGTTGAGAAAGCCTATGCCCAAAGACTACAATAGTAAAGAGTATGAAGAATGGTTAAAAGGGGAAGAGGAAGCAAAAGAACGCTTAAAATCATTAAAGGAAACCTCCGTTCGCTATGGTCGTCTAAACAATATTTTAACGTATATGAATACTGAAAAATTTGGAAATGATAGAAGAACAGTTAAAGGAGTCGCCCAAGAAAATGGGAAGATTGGTGATTATACAGTGTCGATTAAACGAAATATTAAAGCGGGAAGTTTTACCTCGTCGAAGACTGATGGAGAATATACCTTTACAATCCAAGATTTAGGAGTGGATCGAAAGAACGGCTCTGAAACGATTAGTGTAAGTAGTTATAAGGAGCAGGATCAGCTTGGAAAATTAGATAAAATGGAAGAACTTAGAAAGCAAAAAGACCGCTTATGGATGGAATCGGCTTATAATATAACTAAGAACATTGTATCTATGAAACCGATTGCAGGTTTCGTTTGGAATATGGTAGAAGCAGCAGCGGCAACCAAAGAGGAGAAGAACCTACTTAACCTACTTGATGATGTAGCTAAAAATGGTACAAAGGCACTGAGTGAAACTGATTTCAAAAAATATAAGAATCTAAAAAAATCTAGTTCGCATGTTGCTGGTGGTTTCTTAGAACATTTTGAGAAAGCTCAAAAGATTCAATCAGAGTTGGAAAAAATGGATAAAGATCTTTTAAAACAAGAAATGGATACAGGTGCTACAGCAATAAAAGAAGGAAATAGCTATAAGCATATTTCTGGTCAATCTCGTTATGACTTTGAGGCCAATCTTCGGATGGCAGACCTCCAACAGAATGGGATGAAAGGTTATTATTTCCGCAAGATTTTAAAGGAAAAACCAGGTGATATAGAAGGAGCAGTTAAAGATTTAAAAAATCTAGAAGAACAATTAAAAGCGATTGAAGCATCTGGGGACTATACAGAGGAAGTGAAATCTCTTTTCAGTGGGGACGGTAGCATTTCTCCTAAGCAACTGGGGGGAGAAAAGCTCGTCAAAGGATTGAGAGAATTTGAAAATGTAACACAAAATATTAAAGATTATAAATTTAATTATGCTGATTATGGTAAGAATGAGGATCTTTATTTCGATCACTTAGTTGGCATAGGAGGGAACTAATAGTGAACAAACAGGTATTTAAGAATCGGAAGGTTATCTGGTCACTCCTTCTTCTTTTTCTAGTCATAACGGGATCTTGTTTCTTACTTTTCTTGAAGCCCGGTCAACCCCAAAAAGAAAAAGAGTATAGAATAAGAACTGCTATGGGAAAATCAGACTTTCAATTATTTGGAGATAAGAATCAATATGTCGTTGCACCTACAAACAAAGGGAGTTTCTTTGTCAGTAAAACATATGCGATCACTGATGAATATAAGTTCTTTTTAGAAGAGGATAAAATTAACATTCCTCATCACCAGAGGGAGGGAGAGTATTGGAATTTAGTCCTATATAATTTAGACGAGAAGGGATTGCCAGAGCGAAAGATAGACCTTTTTCAGGCAGTGCGAAGCTACAATCAGAAAAGCATTCCTAGAAATCTACTCACCTCGTATTACGTTGAGGACACTCACTACTTTGGGTTAGAAATTGTAGATTTATCGGATGAAGAAAATCCAATTTACAAATATGCCTATCTCAATGTGGAGACTGAAGAAGTAGTGGATCTTCCAAAAGATACCAGGTTTGGAATGGATTCAGTTATCAGTAGTACTGCAAGAATAACAAACTATGATAAGGTTCTAGACTCTAAGGGTTATATTGATCCATCAAATGAGATCGTCACAACTAGGCTTGAAGGGCAAGTTCCAGACCCTAACATCAATCTCTATAGTCTTTATCCAGACCTAGAAGATAAACTCATCAATCAGAATTGGTCACTTTATGTTCGTCCAGATAAGGTCACACCGGATGAGTGGTTTGATACCCTTCTTCATTGGTTCGCCCCAAAAGGGGAAGATATCCTAACTGTTTATGGACGTAATGATGATGGGAAAGTCTCAGATGTTCAGATTCATAACAGCCAAGAGGCGAATGCCTGGTTGGAGCAGCATCCAGATCTAAAAAACCTTTATAAAGTAGATATGGGAGACAGCCGATGAGTAATAAGAAAATTAATCCGGATAATCTCAGCCGGGTGAATGGTGCATTTAAGGATATGAGTGGGGAATTAGAACATAACGTTTCGGACCTCATTTCTTCAAGTGCCACGGAAAAGCTTCAAGCTGCGACAGATGGTATTAAGAAACTCTCTAAGGAAATGGTGGAGACGATTAGTTCCTTAGATGAGTATCTTGGGGCGGTTGGTGAGGCCTTTCGAAGCGCAGATGCGAGTATGGCTCAGTCCATCGGTCAGAATATGTATACAAAAGCTCCTGAGTCACGAGCAGAACGTAGAGAACGTTATATCCAAGGTGGAAAAGATTCCCAAGAACGCCATAATCGTAGAAAAATGGCTGATATCGCTGAGGGGCGATATAGTGATTTTCCATAATTACACAAATCACCTGAATTTATTTCAGGTGGTTTTCTTTTGTTTTCCACATCTTCTCATGGTATCGCTCATGTGGTATAATGGATTAAGAGTTTATAATCCTTGTTCATCAGATACAAACAACAAATACTTAGGAGGAAGTTAATGAAACTATATAGAAAAAAGATACTAATCATTCTGGGAATTTTAAGCCTCTTAGTCATAACGGGATCTTGTTTCTTTCTTCTCTTGAAGCCCAGTCAGAAACCCAAAGAGCTAGAGTATTTAATGGGAACTGCTAGGGGAAAATCAGATTTTCAACTATTTGGAGATAAGAATCAATATGTCCTTGCGTCTACAAACAAAGGGAGTTTCTTTGTCAGTAAAACATATGCGATCACAGATGAGTATAAGACTTTTATAGTAGAGGAAGAAGGAAAGATACATGAAACACCTCATCTTCAGATGGAGGGAGAGTATTGGAACTTGATTTTGTATAATTTAGACGAGGAGGGCTTGCCTGAACGAAAGATTGACCTTTTTCAGGCAGTGCGAAGCTACAATCAGAAAAGCATTCCTACAAATCTACTCGACTCCTATTACGTTGAGGATACTCACTACTTTGGGTTAGAAATCAGAGATTTAACGGATGAAGAAAATTGGGTAATCAGAACAGTCTACCTCAATTTGGAGACGGAAGAAGTAGTGGAACTTCCAAAAGACACAAAGTTTGAGATGGATTCAATTATCAGTAGTACTGTAAGAGCAACGAATTATGATAAAATTTTAGACTCTAAGGGTTATATTGATCCTTCGAATGAGATCGTCACAACTAGGTCTGAAGGGCAGGTCCCAGACCCTAACATCAACCTCTACAGTCTTTATCCAGACATCGAAGATAAACTCATCAATCAGAATTGGTCACTTTATGTCCGTACAGATAAGGTCACACCGGATGAGTGGTTTGATACCGTGTTACACTGGTTCGCCCCCAAGGGAGAAGACCTTCTAACCGTTTATGGACGTAATGATGATGGGAAAGCCTCAGATGTTCAGATTCGTAACAGCCAAGAGGCGAAAGCCTGGTTGGAACAACATCCAGTCCTTCGGAAGATATAAGAAGGTTGTTAGAAATGACGGAGTGAAATTGAATGAGTAATAAGAAAATTAATCCTGATAATCTCAGCCGGGTGAATGGTGCATTTAAAGATATGAGTGGTGAGTTAAAACATAACGTTTCGGACCTCATTTCTTCAAGTGCGACGGAAAAGCTTCAAGCTGCGACAGATGGTATTAAGAAACTCTCTAAGGAAATGGTGGAGACGATTAGTTCCTTAGATGAGTACCTTGGGGCGGTAGGTGAGGCTTTTCGAAGCGCAGATGCAAGTATGGCTCAGTCCATCGGTCAGAATATGTATACGAAAGCACCTGAGTCACGAGCGGAGCGCAGAGAACGCTATATCCAAGGTGGAAAAGATTCCCAAGAACGCCATAATCGTAGAAAAATGGCTGATATCGCAGAGGGGCGATATAGTGATTTCCCATAATTATATGAACTCACCTGAAAATAATTCAGGTGGGTTTCTTTTGTTTTTCTATTATTACTCTTCTTGTAGTATCATTCATATGGTATAATGGGTAAAGAGTTTATAATCTTTGTTCTTCAGATACAAAATAGAAAATACTCAGGAGGAAGGCAAAGAAAAAAGTGTTTGATAGCTGTCAAACACTTTTTTCTGTTTACTGTTCTTCTGTTACAAACTGGCTGAGCAGTCCATTGATAAAACGGGCAGATTTTTGATCTGAGAAGACCTTTGCAAGCTCGATAGCTTCGTTAACAGCAACCAGCTGAGGGGTGTCGAATGAAGTGATTTCAAAGACTCCTAAGCGAAGGAGGTTTCTCTCCACGAGTGTTAAACGCTCGATGGTCCAACCTGCTTTTAAATGCTGTGTGATTTGCTTGTCTAGTTCTTCCTTTTTAGCCTGAACACCAGAAACTAGCTCTGTCAAAAAGGCTGGAAGTTGCACATCCGTATCTTCACGATCATGAGTATAGGCGAAACGACAAGCAGTTTCGACATCCGTACCGAATTCAAGACTCATGAGAGCTTGAAAAGCGCATTTACGGAGTTGGCGTCTAGATTCTAATAGTGGACTAGTCATTGAGGAAGTCCTCGTCAAATAGATCTTTCAATTCTGGTTTTGGTGTTTTATCTGGAACGATACCTGCAACGTGGATATTGATAGCAGGAGTTCTACATCAGCCATATTACGGACGGCATCTTTAACAGCTTTCTGGATAGCAACAGCTACCTTAGGAACTTTTACTCCGTACTCAAGGTAGAGATAGATATCTGCTGTGAGTTCTTCGTCCACGTTTTTTAGATAAACGCCACGGCCGAGTGAAAGTTTTGAAAGGGTATCAGACACTGATTTGTTTGAAAAAGAGTGAACACCCTCTACTTTTGCAGTAGCAATAGCAATGATTTTTTCAAGTACACGTGGGGCGATAACGATTTCGCCAAGTTGTTCTTCAATTCCCATAGAATGACCTCTTTCTAGAGATTAGGCACGAGAAACGTAAGTTCCTTCTGCAGTGTTGATAACGAGTTTTTGTCCTGCTTCGATGAAGTCTGGAACGTTTACGACAAGTCCAGTTTCCATCGTTGCTGGTTTACCAGAACCTGTAACAGTAGCACCTTTGATAGATGGTTGAGTTTCTGCAACTGTCAATTCGACAGTAGTAGGAACGGTAACACCAATCACTTCAGTTCCGTAGAATTGGATCTTCACTTCTGAGTTTTCAAGGATGTAAAGCAATTCGTTTTCAACGTTGACTACAGGAATTTCGTATTGGTCGTAAGTTTCTGTGTTCATGAAGTAGGCTGTGTCATCCATTTTGTACAAGTATTGAGCTGGGACAGTCTCGATGATGGCTTGTTCAAATTTTTCCTCTGGACGGTAGCTTGTGTCAAATGTAGAACCAGTACGGACATCACGTAATTTCATACGCATGATTGTGTTTCCTTTACCTGGTTTGTGGTGGCTAGCTTCCAAAACGCGGATCAATTTTCCGTCAGCTGTTTCAAAGGTCATACCAGCCTTTAATTTACTTGCTTCAATCATGTTTTTACCTCTTTAATAAATAATTTACTCTTTATTGTACCATAAAAGACAACATTACTCAAATGTCAAAAGGAGCTTAATTAGTTGACTGGTACGATATTTCCATCTTCGTCTTTGGTAACGAGGACGTATTTTCCGTCGACTTCGATGTAAAAATTCTTGCTGGCAGTTTGTCCAGCATTTTGAGCCGGTGCTTGATTTTGGACTTGTTGGCTTAATTGACCACCCAGAGTTTGGCCAAGATTCATGCCCATAAACATGTTCATCCCATTGCCATTTCCTTCGTTGGCAGCTGCAGCAATGAGCGCTTCGTTTCGAGCACGGCGTTCTTCAATTTCAATCGTGTTGTACTTCATTGCCACGAGCTCACTATCAAGCTTGCGAACGATATCAAGACTTTCTTGGTCGTAGCTGAGGTCTTCAAGCAAGATGTTAGTTGCTTCAATCCCGTAGAGGCCTGTCCAAACCTTGTTGACCTCTTGTTTAGCGAGTTCGTTAAAGGTATCTTGATTAGCATTGAGGCTATAGATATCAACCTTGTTTCGTTGGTGTATTTGGCAATGGCAATCGCAATTTTTGGTGCGATATTTTGACGGAGCGTTCCTTGAGCTACATCCTGGAGAGTGAATGGCTGTCCGTCAGTAATTTGACGGCTAACAGAACTCACGTAGAAGAGGACTGGATCTGCTATTTTTACATCAAACAAGCCATAGAAACGGATGTTAAGCAGTTGTTGGTAACGTTCGCTGAAGTATTCAACAGCGTTTTGTGTGCCGAACTTATTACCTGCAATAGGTTGCATGCGGATAAAGATAATTTCTTGTTGAGTGATGACTTGTCCACCAAAAGAGAAACGGTTTTTAAAGTTTTCCCAAGTGCCTTTTAAACCACCTTTTTCAAGGAGCCAGGCGTTATCACCAGCTTGCCATTCGTGGCTACCAGCTTCAAGGACCTCACCAAGGAAGGTACCGTTGTTTACCAAAACAGCGGTATAGCCTTGGGGAACGATAACCACACTGCCATCTGACAAGAGGCCTGTATTTTGATTGCTGTGACGAGAACGTCCATCTGGGTCTTTAGTGAGTAATTGCCCCTTGATGGCCAAGGCGTCGCCAGAGACATTATCTGGAAGGACAATGGCTTCCTTGAATTTACTATCATTAAAACTATTTAAGCCTGCTGATAAGGCTGCACGTATAAATCCCATAATTCCTCCTAATTATAAAGCTCGTCTTCATCCACAACATCATAGGTATCAAGTACCCATTGGTTTGGACTGCGAGAGAGATTGGCACCACAGTAGTCACACTCGCTAACTGCAGAGATTTTTAATGGGGCGCCACAGTTTGGACAGTGGTCGCTCACAACTTGGTCTGGATTGACTGCTTGCGTTTGGCTACCATGTTGACGGATAAAGTTCAATTGATACACGGTGAAGAGATCTTTTTTAGGATCTCCTTCGAGGACACGACGAGTCTCATCGTCAATGACATAGTCCCGCAAGGTAGATGACAGAATCACCACTAAGGTATCGTTTCCGTCAGGATTTTCAATGAACTCCTTGATGCGAACATTTTCGATACAAACTTTCTCTAAAACATTAGTTGTTTTAGCTCGAATATGGTCCTCAAGTTGGGTACTATGTTGAGAGTAGAGACTGGTACTTTCCAAAGCGCGGACAGAGTTCCAATTTTTCTCAGTCCAGGCAACCTGCAATTTAAGGTAGACTTCCTTAACCCAAGATGTGAAGGCTTCCGCGTCAAAGTTTGGATCCCCGTATTTCACACGGCTAATGGCCAGTGTGTTGTGTTCAACTCGACGATGGAGCGTCTGATAATCATTACTAGTGTGGGTTGAACTCGAATCTCCAGACTTACTCTGCAAGGATTTGACGATAACAACTAGTATGATTCCTCCGACTAATATGAACATAAATCCTAGATAGGGAGAGCTAGTAGAACTGTCAGAGGATGATCCGTATCCAGATCGGTAGTAGTGATAGGATGAGCCGCCAGAACGACTTCCACCTCCACTTGAGCGGCGGCTACTACTTCTGGAGCTACTGCGGCTGCTCCCTCCACTTCTGGAATGTCCAACACCCGCATCAACGATTTGAGGCACGGATAGAAAAACAAGTAATAAACAGGTCATTAAGAGAGCGTAAAACTTTTTCATGTGTCTCCTAACTATATGATTGAAAAGGTAGAATTCTGAATTTGAATGATTATTAAACTATTTAATAACCTTTAAAAATCATCTAAGATATACTAGGTGTTATTTACTAGCATTTAGCTTCTTTATGGAATGGCGCTCGATGAGCCATCCCACAATCCATCCTATTGCTAGCAAGTAATTTTCAAAAGCACCGATAGCATTTACAGGAGAGTGATACTCCATATAATTGAGTAAGTGATTTGTTCCTATTCCAATTCCGCCAATAATGAGAGCAAGAAGTGCGATTCGTAGATAGAACCAATCGTATTTAATATTGATAGCGAGAATAATAATCAATACAGCTAAATTCCATATTCCAATTTCTCGTTGCCAACCAGCAGATATTCCGTACCCGGAGTGACTTCCCATGTATGATGGAAAGAAAATTTGTAGTATAGAAGCGCCTAACATAGCGATGATGACTAAGACAAATAGCAATCGTAAAAATTTGTTCATTTATTCTCCTTGTCTCATTCTCGGTTTAAAAGTAGAAAAAATGTATAAAGCGTAAATTACTCACTGTCTTTCAATTTCGCCAATTCTTGTGCAAGCAGTTTAAGGGCGACTTGTGGGTTGGCTTGGCCTTTGGTTGCTTTCATAAGGAATCCTGTGAAGGCCTTGTCTGCGTTGCGTTTGCCTGATTTGAAGTCGGCAACAGCGGCTTCGTTATCAGCAAAGACTTGGTGGATAATTGGAATCAAGATAGCTGGATCTGAGATTTGGACCAAGCCTGCTTTTTCCACGTATTCACGCGCGCCACCGCCATTTTTTTAGCCAGGTGGACAAAGACTTTCTTGGCAATCTTAGAAGAAATAGTGCCGTCTTCGATGATGGCAATCATTTCTACCAAGTTTTTCTGGTGTCAATTCGATTTGTTCCAGTGTCTTGCCTTCAGCATTCAAGAATTGAGCGACTTCGCCTTGGAGCCAGTTAGAGACTTGTTTGGCATCGCCACCGAGGGCAACAGCTTTTTCAAAGAAGTCAGAAGTAACTTTGTTTGCAGTCAACTGACTAGCATCGTAGTCTGACAAGCCAAGATTAGATACGTAGCGCGCACGGCGTTCTTTTGGAAACTCTGGCAACTCTGTACGCATTTCTTCAATCCACTCATCAGAGATTTCAAAGAGGGGTAGGTCTGGTTCTGGGAAGTAGCGGTAGTCTGCAGCACCTTCTTTGACACGCATGAGGATGGTTGCTTTGTTAGCTTCGTCGTAACGGCGTGTTTCTTGGCGAATTTGACCACCTGAGCGAAGGATTTCAGCTTGACGTTGGACTTCGTATTCAAGACCCTTGCGAACATTTGAGAAGGAATTCAAGTTCTTCAACTCAGTCTTGGTACCGAATTTCTCTTGACCATAAGGACGAAGGGAGATGTTGGCATCCACGCGCATGGAACCTTCTTCCATCTTAACGTCAGAAATGCCAGCGTACTGGATAACTTCCTTGAGGGCAGTCAGATAAGCATAGGCTTCTTCAGGAGAACGCATGTCGGCTTCAGATACAATCTCAATCAATGGCACCCCTTGACGATTGAGGTCAACATAAGAGTAGCCATCTGTACCGTGGGTGTTCTTACCAGCATCTTCTTCTAGGTGAGCACGTTCGATACCGATTTTCTTAGTCGTACCGTCTTCTAGTTCTACTTCAATCCAGCCGTTATAACCGATTGGCTCATCAAACTGAGAAATTTGATAGGCTTTTGGATTATCAGGGTAGAAGTAGTTCTTGCGGTCAAAGTGCATCTTTTTGTGGATGTCCATGTTGAGGGCAAGAGCTGCCTTGATACCGGCATCTACGACACCCTTGTTGAGAACTGGTAGTACTCCTGGGAAAGACCAGTCAATTACGTTAGTGTTGGCGTTTTGGTCATTTCCAAAGTGGGCAGATGTAGGTGAGAAGATTTTTGAATTGGTGTTGAGCTCAACGTGGACTTCAAGTCCAATGACTGTTTCAAAGTTCATTAGTTATCACCTCCAAAAATCACGGGTTGTTGTTTGTGGTAGTCTGTTGTTGCTTCAAAAGCAGCAGCAGCTTGGTAAATGGTTTCTTCTGAGTATTTAGGACCGATCAATTGGAGGCCAACAGGTAGACCTTGAGCAAATCCAGCAGGAATTGAAATTCCTGGGAGACCAGCCAAGTTGACTGGGATGGTCAAAAGGTCAGCCAAGTACATGGCAACTGGGTCGTGGTTGAGAGAATCCAAGTCGTAGGCAACACTTGGAGCAGTTGGTCCCAAAATCAAGTCGTAATCCGCAAAGACTTTTTCGAAATCTTGGATGATGAGGGTACGGACCTGACCAGCCTTTTTGTAGTAGGCATCGTAGTAACCTGATGATAGACTGAAAGTACCCAGCATGATACGGCGTTTTACCTCTTCACCGAAACCTTGACTACGGCTGTTTACATAGATTTCATCAAGGTTGCTTGCATCTTCTGCGCGGTAGCCGTAACGGATACCGTCAAAGCGTTGCAAGTTTGATGAAGCTTCTGATGAAGCGATGATGTAGTATACGGCAACACCGTATTTTGAGTGAGGCAGGCTCACTTCTTCGACGATGGCACCAAGTTTTTCAAAGTGTCTAGAGGCATTCAGAATGGTTTCCTTAACCTCTGGGTCAATCCCTTCACCGAGATATTCTTTAGGCAAAGCAATTTTCATGCCCTTGATGTCTTTACCGATTTTTGAAGTAAAGTCGGCAATGCGGACAGGAGCAGAAGTCGAGTCTTTGGCATCTTCGCTGGCAATAGCGTTGAGCAAGAGGGCATTTTCTTTAACAGTTGGTGCGAAAGGTCCGATTTGATCTAGTGAGCTACCGAAAGCAATGAGACCGAAACGTGAAATCGTTCCGTAGGTTGGTTTGAGACCAACGATCCCGTTAAAGGCAGCAGGTTGGCGGATGGAACCACCAGTATCAGAACCAAGTGACAAGCGAACTTGGCCTGAAGCTACAGAAGCAGCAGAACCACTTGATGATCCACCAGGAACCTTGCTGTGGTCCCAAGCATTTTTAGTCGCACCGTAGTGAGAAGTCTCACCTGAACCACCCATGGCAAACTCGTCCATGTTGGTTTTCCCAACGACAATCATGCCCTTGGCTTTGGCATTGGCAACGGCTGTCGCATCAAAGATAGGCTCGTAGTTGTAGAGCATTTTTGAGGCTGCAGTTGTGAGGATACCGTCTGTAGAGATATTATCCTTAACAGCCAATGGAATTCCTGAAAGGACATTGTCCGCGTCAATTCCAGCTTCATCAATAGCCTTAGCTTGTGCAAGGGCTTGCTCCTCAGCGATGGTTACAAAAGCGTTGATAGCTTTCTCGCGAGACTGGATATCTTCAAGAGTTGCTTGGGTCAATTCAGTTGCAGAAATTTCCTTAGAGACAAGGAGGTTGTGCAAGTCTTCAATAGTTTTGTTATTAAAAGTCATTAGGCATCTCCTCCATCATCTAGGATAGCTGGTACCTTGATATAGTAGTTTTCTTTCAGGTACGTTTTTAAACAAGCGGTCACGGTCTGTTCCTTCTTCGGCCACATCCGGGCGGAGTACGGTCTTGCGGTCTGCCATGGTCGTAGTAGGTGCGACACCAGTTGTGTCGACTTCGCCCAGCAATTCAACCATGTCAACAATTTTAGATAAGGTGGTCGCAAAGGCGGCAGTTTCTTCTTCAGAGAATCTTAATTTTGAAAGATTGGCAACGTGTGTTACCTCTTCTTGCGTAATTTTCATCTTGCATCCTTTCGTGAAATGATGATTTTTAGTCTGTTCTATTTTACCATATTTTCCTATAAATAAGGGAGCCAAACTGAAAAGAAATAGAAATTGAAAAATCGCTTTTAATTCGCTATAATGGTTAAACTAGAGAATAGAGAAAATAAGAGTTAGGATAAAAATATGTTCCATCAATTTATCACCAGATCTCAGACGGTTCCTCCTCCTATTCCACTCTTTTGGTATGGGGCTATGATGCTTCTTTTAGTGCTTTGTATTTATGGAGCACTTGCTTATCACCAAAATCCGAAATTTGTCCGCTTGTTTAAGTGGATTCAGATTCTCCAGTTGCTAGCCCTATATAGTTGGTATGTTGGTTTTGGGATTCCATTTTCTAATAGCCTTCCATTTTATCATTGTCGTTTGGCTATGTTTGCGGTGGTTTTCTTGCCTGATAAATGGCGGAGCAAGCAATATTTTGCCCTTTTAGGAGCAAGTGGAGCGGTCTTTGCTTTGGTTTACCCCGTTTTTGACCCCTATGATTTTCCTCATATTACCAGTTTTTCATTTTTGATTGGCCACTATGCCCTTTTGGTGAATTCCTTGGTTTACTTGATGAATCACTATGATAAGACCTTGCTCAAGAAATATATGATTGTAGCCTATACCTTTATCCTCAATCTCTTTCTAGTTGGGGTTAATCAGGTGACGGGTGGAAATTATGGTCTCTTAAGAGATACACCGTTTATCTCGAATGCTCCTCTATGGCTAAAGTACCTCCTTGTGTCGGCCATCCTTTCACTGGCTCTTGTTCTCTTTGATATCTTGTTCAAGAAACGGTGGAAAAAGAGAAATCAGGCGCAATCTGTGCTCTAGCTTGCCTTTTCATCGGATGAGCAATTGAAAAACTCCCCAAAATCCGATATAATGGAGAGTTGAAAGGAATAGTAAAATCCAATGTAAAAATCATTCTTAACTACTGAAACAACTAAAAATAGAAAATCAAAGAAAGAGAACTTATGACTATTCAACAAGAAATTAAGAAACGCCGTACCTTTGCCATTATTTCCCACCCGGACGCCGGGAAGACAACCATCACTGAGCAGTTGCTCTATTTTGGAGGCGAGATTCGTGAGGCTGGTACCGTAAAAGGAAAGAAAACAGGGACTTTTGCTAAGTCTGACTGGATGGATATCGAGAAACAACGTGGGATTTCGGTCACGTCATCAGTTATGCAGTTTGACTACGATGGCAAGCGCGTGAACATCCTAGACACACCAGGACACGAGGACTTTTCAGAAGATACTTATCGTACCTTGATGGCGGTAGATGCTGCGGTCATGGTCGTGGACTCTGCCAAGGGTATCGAGGCTCAAACCAAGAAATTGTTTGAGGTTGTGAAACATCGTGGCATTCCAGTCTTTACCTTTATGAACAAGCTGGACCGTGATGGCCGTGAACCACTAGATCTCTTGCAAGAACTAGAAGAAGTCCTAGGTATTGCAAGTTATCCAATGAACTGGCCAATCGGGATGGGGAAAGCTTTTGAGGGCTTGTATGACCTCTATAACCAACGTTTAGAACTTTATAAAGGTGATGAGCGTTTTGCCAGTCTAGAAGATGGGGACAAGCTTTTTGGTAGCAATCCTTTCTACGCTCAGGTTAAGGACGATATCGAACTTTTGCAAGAAGCAGGAAATGAATTTTCAGAAGAAGCTATTTTAGCGGGTGAATTAACACCAGTCTTCTTTGGTTCAGCCTTGACAAACTTTGGGGTGCAGACCTTTCTTGAGACCTTCCTCAAATTTGCTCCAGAACCACATGGACACAAGAAAACAGATGGCGAAATTGTGGATCCTTATGACAAGGATTTTTCAGGATTTGTCTTTAAAATCCAAGCCAACATGGACCCTCGTCACCGTGACCGCATTGCCTTTGTCCGTATCGTATCAGGTGAGTTTGAGCGAGGAATGAGTGTCAATCTGCCTCGTACTGGGAAGACTGCCAAGCTTTCTAATGTCACCCAGTTTATGGCGGAAAGTCGTGAGAATGTGACAAACGCTGTTGCAGGAGATATCATCGGGGTTTACGATACCGGTACTTATCAGGTTGGAGACACCTTGACGGTTGGAAAAAACAAGTTTGAGTTTGAACCACTGCCAACCTTTACCCCTGAGATTTTCATGAAAGTTTCTGCTAAGAACGTTATGAAACAAAAATCCTTCCACAAGGGTATCGAACAATTGGTGCAAGAAGGAGCCATTCAGCTTTACAAGAATTACCAAACTGGTGAGTACATGCTAGGAGCTGTCGGACAACTCCAGTTTGAAGTCTTTAAGCACCGCATGGAAGGCGAATACAATGCGGAAGTAGTCATGAGCCCGATGGGTAAAAAGACCGTTCGTTGGATCAAGCCTGAGGACTTGGATGAACGGATGTCCTCAAGCCGCAATATCTTGGCCAAAGACCGTTTCGACCAACCAGTCTTCCTCTTTGAAAATGACTTTGCCCTCCGCTGGTTTGCGGATAAGTATCCAGACGTAGAGTTGGAGGAAAAATGTAACTCAGCACCAACAATTGGAATTAAAGTTCCTAATTGTTGGACGCTAGTCGCTATTTGGCGAACTAGCTAACTGCCTTACTAATTCATCAGCGAAAAATAATCGTTTTCGCCTCTTCGTGTCGTAGATTACGGCTATTAATTAGTATGGCATTTTGCTTAAATGCGTTGTAAGAAAAGTCCGCGAATGCTTTCGATTCGTGGATTTTTTCGTTGGAAAGGATAGAAAGTTACCTCGGCTACCGGCCTCATTAGTTCATTTGTGAAACTACCTTTAAATACTCTACTCCTAAAAGTCTGTGGATGCTATTGATTCATGGACTTTTTCTATATTTTGAATAAAAATCAATTCCCTGAGTGATTGGAATTATTTGCTCAATTTTTAAAGCATATAGAAATGGTTAAAAAATAAATAAAATATATTAACAGAACAATAAAATGAAGATTATATTGAAAAAACAGAATAGATTTGAAATCAAGTTATTTTTGAAATCATTTTCTTTCTTTAGGATATATTATAGATATTGAATTGTCGGTATATTTGGTATATAATAAGAAGATAGTATTTTATAGGTGAATAGATCTTTTTCAAGTTGAGGGGATGAACATGTTTTTTAGACGCCAGAAGGGTGAATATAGAGAAACAGACCGTGTAACTCGGTTCAAATTAATCAAATCAGGGAAGCATTGGCTACGGGCCTCGACTTCCCTTTTTGGCTTATTTAAGGTGATGCGTGGAAGTGCGGATACGAGCCAAGTAAAGACAGAAATGGTTGAAAAGCAAGAAGGTCAGAAGTTGACCGGCGTGGATGTCTTGAAAGGGATAGCAGCTACGGGAACGATCTTAGGTGGTTTTGCTGCGACGCAAACGCGTGTTTATGCCAATGATGCAGTCGCTGTTGAAAAGACTGTCGAATCAAAAGATACCCTGGCGACGAGAGATTCAGTAGTGCTAGGGACGACACAGGATCATCAAGATGCTGCTAGCTTGTCTTTGTCTACCAGTCAAAGCCAGTCATTGTCAGAATTCAATTCGCAGAGCGCCAGTCAATCTGCCTCTACGAGTCAGTCTGTCAGTGCCTCAAGCTCTTCTAGCATGAGCCAGTCGATGAGCGAATCTGCTTCTACTAGTCAGTCCTTTGCAAACAGTCAAAGTGTAACTGCTAGTTCAGGTGAATCCCTTGGGACACAAAATCAAGCGAATAGTAATCTGTCAGAGAGAGCTTCAGTTGGTGTTCAAAGTCAGTACCAAGCAAGTGAGTCAGCTCGGGAGACAGTGAAAGAATCACAACCTTCAAAAGAATTAAAAGCAGTTGATTTTTCTACAGAATCCTTGCCTCAAAGTCAGTCTGGTCGTGTAAAGAATGAAGGTGTGACGGCTGAATCGAGTTTCACAATGACTTCTGTAGCCTTGACAGAAAAGCAAAGTGAAGAAAAACGGAAGAAATTAGAGGCCTTGTCTGCTGAGATTGGGCAGTTTCTAGCTCAAGCTCAGGGGCTTCCAAACTCGGATGAGGCGATCACGAAGGCTAGTCTAGCGAAGAATGAGATAGCAGAAGTCTTGAAAGGGGAAGCTTCTGACCTTGCCCCTATCCTACAAAAAGCTATAGAAGCTCGAAATAGTATTGCAAATGCTGTGTTACGTGCCAAGTCTGGACTTCGTGACAGCAGAAACGGACAAGCTTTGACCCAAGCTTCAAATACCGCTAGCTTCAGAGCTGCTAGGGATACAGAGAAGCCAGAACTTCAGAAAATAACCGTTACAGGTGGCGCAGTTCTAGAAGGACAAAAATTTAAAATTTATCGAGAAGAAAATTTTTCTGGGACCATTGAGTTTACTGATAACAGTGGTCGAATTGAACATGCAAAATTTGTTCCTACTGCTGTTCCCGCGGCCTATCCGGCTACTTCAACTGTTGTCTCATTCACTACGAGTAATGGTCAAAGTATCAGTATGATTGTTCCGACAAATAAACTAGCCAAAGATGGAAATGCTACAGCATCAAATCCTTTCACCGTTTCAATCACGGGTTCTGTTGGAAAAAATCAAGCAGTAAATAGTTTGTGGACTCGTTATGTTTTCACCTATGATCAGGAAGGTAATTTTAGCGGAAATACTACTGACGTAGGTCTTGTAAAAGATTTAACAGCCAACCCTGCCGCAATTCAATTTGAAGTCCATGCTCAGTCTGAAAAGTACGAACCAGCTATCAATGCTGAGGTGAATCGAAACTTTACTCTAACGGCCAATTCAGGGACTGTTTCTGTTGGTGAAGCCAGTCAGTACATCACGAATGCTACAGGGACACCAGAATTACCTACTACAGGAATTACTAAGGGAACTAGAACAACCTATACTTGGAAATCTGGAACCAATACGAATTTGTCTGCTGGTCGGCATACTTTGACAGCGGTGGTAACTTATCCAGATGGAAGTACGGATGAAATTGACGTGAGCTTTACTGTGCGCCCTCAGACGCCAAGGATAGAGAATCAATATCTTAACGAAAAAGGTGGGCTCTCAAATCAAGCGATTACGGTAGATGGGGTTGCTCCAGATGGGACTGTTACTCTTACAATTGCAGGGGAGACGTTCACCAAACAAGCAACGGTGAGCTCGACTAGTGTAACCTTTACTGCAAATGAGCTGAAGAAGGTATATGATCGTAATGGAGGACGACTTCCTAGTGGACCGGTGACTGCAAGTACGACAGTGGATGGTTTGGTTTCAGATACATTTAATGGACAAATCACGCCAAATCAAGCGTCAATTTCAGTAAGTAATAGCCAGTCTGCCTCGGTGAGCTCGAGTGAGTCAGCCTCGGTGAGCTCGAGTCAGTCAGCGTCTGCAAGTTCGAGTCAGTCCGCTTCAGCGAGTGCGAGTCGATCAGCTTCAGTGAGCGCAAGTCAGTCTGCTTCAGTAAGTTCGAGCCAATCAGCGTCAGCGAGTGTCAGCCAATCCGCTTCAGTGAGCGCAAGTCAGTCTGCTTCAGTAAGCTCGAGTCAATCCGCATCTGCAAGTTCGAGTCAATCCGCTTCAGTGAGCGCGAGTCAGTCAACTTCAGTAAGTTCGAGCCAATCAGCATCCGTGAGCGCCAGTCAATCAGCGTCTGTAAGCACAAGCCAATCCGCTTCAGCCAGCGCGAGTCAATCGGCTTCAGTAAGCTCAAGTGAATCCGCTTCAGTCAGCTCGAGTCAATCTGCGTCGGCAAGCTTAAGCCAGTCCGCATCAGTAAGTTCTAGTCAATCCGCATCCGTGAGTGCAAGTCAGTCAGCATCGGTAAGTTCGAGCCAATCCGCTTCAGCCAGCGCTAGTCAATCCGCTTCAGTGAGCGCAAGTGAATCTGCGTCAGCCAGCGCTAGCCAGTCCGTATCGGTGAGTGCTAGTCAATCAGCCTCAATGAGCGCTAGTCAGTCTGCATCAGTAAGTTCGAGTCAATCCGCATCCGTGAGCGCTAGCCAGTCAGCTTCAACTAGTGCTAGTCAATCAGTATCTGTAAGTTCGAGCCAATCAGCTTCAGCAAGTTCGAGTCAGTCCGCTTCAGTGAGCGCTAGCCAATCTGCATCTGCAAGCTCCAGCCAGTCAGCTTCGGTAAGCTCAAGCCAATCCGCTTCAGTAAGCTCAAGCCAGTCAGCATCTGCAAGTGCAAGTGAATCCGCTTCAGTAAGTTCGAGCCAATCCGCTTCAGTGAGTGCTAGCCAATCCGCTTCAGCGAGCGCCAGCCAGTCAGTCTCAATAAGCGCAAGTCAGTCTGCATCTGCAAGCTCGAGTCAGTCCGCTTCAGTAAGTTCGAGTCAGTCCGCATCAGTAAGCGCAAGTGAGTCAGCCTCAGCCAGCGCAAGTCAATCTGCGTCTGCAAGCTCCAGCCAGTCCGCATCAGTAAGCACAAGTGAATCGGCTTCAGTAAGTGCCAGCCAGTCCGCTTCGGTAAGTGCTAGTCAGTCAGCGTCAACGAGTGTGAGCCAATCTGCCTCAGTAAGCTCCAGCGAATCTGCTTCAGTGAGCGCCAGTCAATCAGCTTCAGTGAGCTCGAGTCAGTCTGCATCGGTAAGTTCGAGCCAATCCGCTTCAGCGAGCGCTAGTCAATCCGTCTCAGTAAGCTCAAGCCAATCCGCTTCAGTGAGCGCAAGTGAATCAGCATCAGCGAGCGCAAGTGAATCTGCTTCCGTAAGCTCTAGTCAATCCGCATCAGCGAGCGCGAGCCAGTCTGCCTCAGTAAGTTCGAGTCAGTCCGCTTCAGTGAGCGCAAGTGAATCTGCATCAGTGAGCTCGAGTCAGTCCGCGTCAGTCAGCACTAGCCAGTCAGCATCAGTGAGCTCGAGTCAATCAGCCTCAGTAAGTGCAAGTGAATCTGCATCAGCGAGCTCGAGTCAATCAGCGTCAGTGAGTGCCAGCCAATCCGCTTCATTGAGTGCCAGTCAATCAGCCTCAGTCAGCTCAAGCGAATCTGCATCAGTTAGCTCAAGTCAGTCAGCTTCATTGAGTGCAAGTGAATCCGCCTCAGCCAGCGCAAGTGAATCTGCATCAGCCAGCGCAAGTCAGTCTGCTTCAGTCAGCTCGAGTCAATCAGCGTCAGTCAGCTCAAGTGAATCAGCTTCAGCAAGTTCGAGCCAATCAGCTTCAGTGAGTGCGAGCCAGTCAGCATCTGCAAGCTCGAGCCAATCAGCCTCAGCGAGCTCCAGCCAGTCAGCTTCAGTGAGCGCAAGTCAGTCTGCTTCAGCGAGCGCTAGCCAATCAGCCTCAGCCAGCGCAAGTCAATCTGCGTCTGCAAGCTCCAGCCAGTCCGCATCAGTAAGCACAAGTGAATCGGCTTCAGTAAGTGCCAGCCAGTCCGCTTCGGTAAGTGCTAGTCAGTCAGCGTCAACGAGTGTGAGCCAATCTGCCTCAGTAAGCTCCAGCGAATCTGCTTCAGTGAGCGCCAGTCAATCAGCTTCAGTGAGCTCGAGTCAGTCTGCATCGGTAAGTTCGAGCCAATCCGCTTCAGCGAGCGCTAGTCAATCCGTCTCAGTAAGCTCAAGCCAATCCGCTTCAGTGAGCGCAAGTGAATCAGCATCAGCGAGCGCAAGTGAATCTGCTTCCGTAAGCTCTAGTCAATCCGCATCAGCGAGCGCGAGCCAGTCTGCCTCAGTAAGTTCGAGTCAGTCCGCTTCAGTGAGCGCAAGTGAATCTGCATCAGTGAGCTCGAGTCAGTCCGCGTCAGTCAGCACTAGCCAGTCAGCATCAGTGAGCTCGAGTCAATCAGCCTCAGTAAGTGCAAGTGAATCTGCATCAGCGAGCTCGAGTCAATCAGCGTCAGTGAGTGCCAGCCAATCCGCTTCATTGAGTGCCAGTCAATCAGCCTCAGTCAGCTCAAGCGAATCTGCATCAGTTAGCTCAAGTCAGTCAGCTTCATTGAGTGCAAGTGAATCCGCCTCAGCCAGCGCAAGTGAATCTGCATCAGCCAGCGCAAGTCAGTCTGCTTCAGTCAGCTCGAGTCAATCAGCGTCAGTCAGCTCAAGTGAATCAGCTTCAGCAAGTTCGAGCCAATCAGCTTCAGTGAGTGCGAGCCAGTCAGCATCTGCAAGCTCGAGCCAATCAGCCTCAGCGAGCTCCAGCCAGTCAGCTTCAGTGAGCGCAAGTCAGTCTGCTTCAGCGAGCGCTAGCCAATCAGCCTCAGTAAGTTCAAGCGAATCAGCCTCGGTAAGCTCTAGTCAATCAGCCTCAGTAAGTGCAAGTGAGTCAGCTTCAGTAAGTTCGAGCCAATCAGCCTCAGTCAGCTCAAGCCAATCAGCTTCAGTGAGCTCGAGCGAATCCGCGTCAGTAAGCTCGAGTCAATCCGCTTCAGCGAGCTCGAGCCAATCTGTATCGGTGAGCTCAAGTCAATCGGCTTCAGTGAGTTCGAGCCAGTCAGCTTCAGTGAGCGCAAGTCAATCCGCTTCATTGAGTGCTAGTCAGTCAGCTTCAGTAAGTGCCAGCCAGTCAGCGTCCGTAAGCTCAAGCGAATCCGCTTCAGTAAGTTCGAGCCAATCAGCGTCTGCAAGCTCAAGCGAATCCGCTTCATTGAGTACGAGTGAGTCAGCCTCAGTCAGCTCCAGCCAATCTGCTTCAGTGAGTTCGAGCCAATCAGCTTCAGCGAGCGCAAGTCAATCAGCCTCAGTAAGTTCAAGCGAATCAGCCTCAACGAGCGCTAGCCAATCAGCTTCAGTGAGTGCGAGCCAGTCAGCGTCCGTAAGCTCAAGCGAATCCGCTTCAGTAAGTTCGAGCCAATACGCATCATTGAGTGCCAGTCAATCCGCCTCAGTAAGTTCGAGTCAATCCGCCTCAGCGAGCTCGAGCCAATCCGCATCATTGAGTGCTAGTCAATCCGCCTCAGTAAGTGCTAGTCAGTCAGCTTCAGCGAGTTCGAGTCAGTCAGCTTCAGTAAGTGCCAGCGAATCCGCTTCAGTAAGTTCGAGCCAATCAGCATCCGTAAGCGCAAGTGAGTCAGCCTCAGTAAGTTCGAGTCAATCCGCTTCAGTAAGTTTGAGCCAGTCAGCTTCATTGAGTGCCAGCCAATCAGCATCGGTAAGTTCGAGTCAGTCCGCATCGGTGAGTGCGAGTGAGTCAGCGTCAGTGAGCGCAAGTGAGTCAGCATCTGCAAGCTCGAGCCAATCCGCGTCGGCAAGCTCCAGCCAGTCCGCTTCATTGAGCGCCAGTGAATCCGCTTCAGCCAGTGCCAGTCAATCCGCCTCAGTAAGTTCAAGCGAATCTGCATCGGTAAGTTCAAGTCAATCTGCGTCTGCAAGTTCGAGTCAGTCAGCATCAGTGAGCGCAAGTGAGTCAGCATCTGTAAGTTCGAGCGAATCGGCTTCAGTAAGTTCGAGCCAATCTGCTTCAGCGAGCGCTAGCCAATCAGCCTCAGTAAGTTCAAGCGAATCCGCTTCAGTAAGCTCGAGTCAATCCGCTTCAGTGAGTTCGAGCCAGTCTGCATCATTGAGCTCGAGTCAATCCGCTTCAGTCAGCTCAAGCCAATCCGCTTCATTAAGTGCCAGCGAATCGGCTTCAGCAAGCTCCAGCCAGTCAGCATCGGCAAGAGCAAGTGAGTCAGCCTCAGCGAGCGCCAGCCAGTCCGCCTCAGTCAGCACAAGTGAGTCTGTATCGGCAAGTTCGAGTCAATCCGCTTCAACAAGTACTTCAACTTCTGCAAGTATGCTAGGAGCCGAGTTGGCGTTGGAGAGTGCTTCGATTTCAGCAAGTACATCAGTGAGCGAATCTATTTCAACGAGCGCATCACTCTCAGCTAGCATGTTCGCCAGTGAATCGACTCTAGCAAGTACTTCGATTTCAGCAAGTGTGTCAGTGAGCGAGTCTGCGTCGATTAGCGCTAGTCTCTCGACTTCAGATTCTATTAGTAGATCTGCGTCAGCAAGTGCTCTGGTATCTACTTCAACAAGCACCTCTCTCTCAATGGCCAGCATTGCAAGCCAAGGTCAATCCGCTTCAAGCAAGCCGAAACAAGTCTTGCCAAATACAGGAGCGTCGACTTCGGTAGCATCTGCTTTATTGGGAGCATTGGCAGCTGTGACAGGTATCGGTCTTCTTGCCAAGAAGGATCAGAATGACGATCAAGAAAGTCATTGATAAGATATAAATCAATGAATAAATAGTGAAATGGAAAACCTTTGAAAACATGATTTTTCAAAGGTTTTTTCTATATGTGAGAAGAGGGAAATCCTCTTTTGAGTTTGAAATAAACTAGGGGAAAAGGTATAATAGGAAGGTGAGATAATCATCGAAAAAATCAGAAATATAGTAGAAGAAAAATAGCCAAAAGAATGTGAAAAGAAAAGGGGACGAAATGAAAAAAGAGCTTCAAAAAGCCATTGTACTCGGTGGTGATAATGCTTATATGGACAAGATTGAGACAACAATTAAGTCAATCTGTGCCCATAATCGAGCAGTGACTTTTTATGTTTTCAATGATGATTTGCCATCCGAATGGTTTCAGCTCATGGAGAGACGTCTAGAGCCTCTAGCCTCAAAAATCATCAATGTCAAGATTAGTCATCAAGGTTTGAAAGGGTATAGTTTACCACTAGCTCACTTAAGTTATGCAACTTTCTTTCGTTATTTTATTCCTCAGTTTGTTAGCGAAGATCTAGCCTTGTATCTAGATTCGGATATTATCGTTAGATCAAACCTAGATCAACTCTTTTTAGAAGATATGACAGACTGGCCAGTAGCTGCTGTCGCAGATGCGCTAGTTCCTAGCACTTTTAATGCAGGTGTCTTGCTGATTAATGTGGCTCTCTGGCGCCAAGAAAAGGTGACGGAGCACTTGTTGAGCTTGACAGACCAACTGCATGACCAAGTTTTTGGTGATCAGGGCGTGTTAAATCACCTGTTTGAAGGTCGTTGGAAACCTCTGCCAGCTACCTATAATTTTATGGTTGGTATGGATACAGTGGCTCGAAATTACCAGATGGATTCTTGGTATAGGGATTCTCTTGCTACTGAGAAGACAGCCAAGATTATCCATTATACAGGGGACAAGCCGTGGTATCAAATCAACCTCAACCGTTTCAGGGAGGACTGGTGGTTTTACTACGGACTAGAGTGGTCTGATATTGTCATGAAAAAATGTGATTTCCATAAAGGATTGGCATCTTTAGTTCAAGCTCCCCAGTATGCGACCGCTATTTTTACCAATACGTGTCACATAGAGCAAATCGAACACCTGATCCAAGAATTGCCCGATGTAGAGTTCTCTATCCTAGCTCATACCAATTTTGCGCCGGAAATCATGAACTTACAATCACATCTGAATGTACGACTCTATCCTTACTTTAATCCCATGAATGTCAAAAAAGTCTTGGAAAAGATTGACTTTTACTTGGATATCAATCATGAGGATGAAATTGCAAACATTATCCAAGAAGTGCAGCAAAGAGAAATCCCTATATTTGCTTTTGAAACCACTAGTCATGACTCGAGTGGTTACAGTCACGTATACTCACCAGCAGCCGTAGATCAAATGATCGAGTCTATCCGCACGCTTTTGGAATCAAAGAAGCAGTCGTTGTGAACTGAAGGAAACTAAATGAAAAAAATAATTGTTCTCGCAGGAGATTATGCCTATATCCGCCAGATTGAAACAGCACTCAAATCTCTCTGCTACCATAATAGCCATGTCAAGGTCTATATCTTTAACCAGGATATTCCCCAGGAGTGGTTCCGTGCTCTCAGACCGATAGTAGAGCAAATGGGCGGTGAGTTGGTGGATGTCAAGATGCTTGGCGCCCAGTTTCAGATGAACTGGAGCAACAAACTGCCCCATATCAATCACATGACCTTTGCCCGTTACTTTATCCCTGATTTTGTCGAAGAGGACAAGGTTCTATACTTGGACAGTGATTTGGTAGTAACGGCTGATCTGACGACTCTCTTTGAAATGAACTTAGGCGAAAACTACCTGGCTGCTGCACCATCTTGTTTTGGAGTTGGGGTTGGTTTTAATGCAGGTGTGCTCTTGATCAATAACAAAAAATGGCGGGCAGAAGCTGTGAGACAAGAGCTAGTTGAGTTGACGGAGCGGGAACACCAACATGTGAGTGAGGGAGACCAGTCCATCCTCAATATGCTCTTTCATGACAGCTATGCTCCTCTGGATCAGAACTATAATTTCCAGATTGGTTTTGACAGTGGGGCTGCCTCGCATGGACATGAGTTCATCTTCCAGATTCCCCTAGAGCCCCTGCCAGCCATCTTGCATTTCCTCTCTCAAGACAAACCTTGGAACACTCATTCGGTTGGGCGTTTGCGTGAGGTTTGGTGGTACTATCATCTGATGGAGTGGTCTGCCATTACTGAAAAATGGCGTCAGGCTGGAATTGACTATCCAGTCACAGTCTATCAGCCAGCTATGTCTTGTGTTAATTTGACTAACTCCTGGCATCTTGAGAAAATCGACTATCTGGTTCAAGCCTTGCCAGAGGTGCATTTCTACATTGCAGCCTATACGACGATGGCACCGGAACTCATGCGCTTGTCACGTTTTGAAAATGTGACCCTCTATCCCAACACCTTCCCCCTCTTGGTCGAGAAACTGATCCAGCAGACAGATGTCTACCTCGATATTAACCACGATGACAAGCTGAGTGTTGTTTATGACTATATTTCACGCTTTGAGAAACCAATCTTGACTTTTGACAATACCCAGTCGCGGGAACTACCTGAAAGTGCCTATGCAGGTATTTTCTCAGCAGAAAGGCCAGAAGAAATGGTGGTTGCTCTGAAGGCTTATCTGGACGAGAAAACTCACGAAAACTGAGATAGAGATTTGAAGATGCTAAGATAAAAAGGCTGGATTGGTCCCGTATGACAGGACAATTGAAAGATAAAAAGAAAAGGAGGAGCTAGTGAAAGAATTTCGTTCATCGATAGCAGTAAAAAAAGGGATGCACACCCTGTTTTTGCTCTTTATTTATGTGCTCGGGAGTCGTCTGGCTCTTCCTTTTGTTGACCTCAATAGTCGGGATTTTCTCGGAGGAGGCGCAGCCTATCTGGACTTTTCAGTAGCCCTGACTGGTGGAAATCTTCGCAGCCTCTCTCTCTTTTCCATCGGGCTTTCACCTTGGATGTCAGCTATGATCTTGTGGCAGATGTTTTCCTTTTCAAAGAAACTGGGCTTAAACTCGGTTTCTTCGGAAGTCCAGGATAGACGGAAAATGTACTTGACGTTAGGGATTGCCTTGATTCAGGCCTTGGCCTTGACTACAAACCTTCCTGTCCAGGCTCCCTACAATCCCTTCTTGGTCTTTCTCCTCAATACCAGCCTTTTGGTTGCGGGGACCTTCTTCTTAGTTTGGCTGTCTGACATCAATGCGTCTATCGGAGTTGGAGGGCCTGTCGTCATCCTTCTTGCCAGTATGGTGGCTTCACTCCCTCAGGACATCATCCAATCGGTCCAAGTTCATAAGATATCTCCTTGGCTGCTTTTCCTATTGGTAGTGCTTGGTGTCCTCTTTACCTATCTCGTCGTTCTCTTTTACCGAGCTAGATACCGCATCCCTATCAATAAAATCGGGCTCCATTCTCGCTTTAAACGCTATTCCTATCTGGAAATCATGCTCAATCCTGCGGGTGGCATGCCTTATATGTATGTGCTGAGTCTCATGGGCTTGCCTTCTTATCTCTTGCTCTTGCTTCAACATCTGGATAAGGACAATCCGCTCTACCCTGCCATACTGGAGCAGTATGCGATGGGGAAACCCTTGTGGATTTATGCTTATATCCTTATCCTCTTTGTCTTTAGTATTGCCTTTGCTTTTGTCAATGTGAGTGGTCAACAGATCGCAGATCGGATGAAGCAATCAGGAGATTACATCTACGGAGTCTATCCGGGTGAGGATACCAGTCGCTTTATCAATCGCTTGGTTCTTCGATTTGCTCTGATAGGTGCAGTTTTTAACGTTACCTTGGCTGGACTTCCAATCTTGTTTGTCTTGAAGGATGAGAGTCTGTTCAAAGTCAGCATGATTCCCGGACTCTTTTTAATTTTGAGTGGCATGCTCTTTACGATTCACGACGAACTGCAGGCGCTCCGACTAAATGAAAGGTATCAGCCACTATTCTAGGAGGTTTTGATGTATTACTTTATCCCAGCCTGGTATGGCAAGGAACGTCTCTGGCATGCCGATTTGACACCCTGGTATTTTTCTCATTTTAAGCTAGAATTTGATGACACCTTCAATCAGATTCGCCTGATGCAACGCCAAGGGATCCCTGCCCAAGTCCTCCTTTTGTCCTATCAGCCTCATCTGCGCTATTTTCTCCATCGCCAAGGTATTTTAGAAGCACCGGTTTATTCCTTATTTGATGAATTGCAGGATTTTCATGAGATTCGACCACAGGTCTTGCAACTAAGAGATATTGAGTGGGATGAGGATTGCGACTTTGTTTACAGTCCCTTTACTATTCTGGTGCTGAAGGATGGCAAGCCCTATGCCCAGGTAGAGCATGGGATAGAAGGTTTTATCAGTACGATTCAGTATTTCAAGGAAGATGGGCTCTTGTCTGCCAATTACCTGATGGATGATCGGGGGCTGGTTTCCAGTGTGATTTACTACGAAGAGGGTCAGGCTCTCTACCAAGACTACCTCAATCCCAAGGGACTGTGGCAGTTTAGAGAGTACTTGCAAGATGGGGGCCGTATCGAGGTCAATCCTATCTTTGCTTTTCGTTTCCAAAAAGAGTCTTACCGAGATATGGGAGAATTGATTGCGGAGTTTTTTGACAAGAAAATAGCTCAACTCCCTGAGGAAGGAGCGACCTATTTTCTGCCTGCTTGTGACCAGCACAATGCTTTTCTTTTAGATCGATTGCCTCGCCAAAGCACCAAGGTTCTCAGCCTTTTTATCGGACGAAATCCTCAAGAACAATTACTGCAACTGGCGGATTTGTTGCCTAAAGTGGACCTTGTTCTGGTTGACAGAGAGGACACCTTGCACTTGGCTCAGTCTGCCTTTCCAAATCAAGCAGCGAAGTTTCGTCATTTATCACCTTTTGATACCCGCTTGGAGCTGGGAAAGAGCCAGACTCGGAAGGAGTCGCTCATCTACTATCAACTGGACTTTGAGCAGGGGATAGAGGACCAAGCGCTCTATCAGGTCTTGCATTTCCTTTCTGAAAACAAGGATACGGAGCTGGTCTTTGGAGCCTTTGCTGCTAGTCAAGAAGAAATGAAACAGCTGGAAACACGAGTTGCTAAGATGGTCTCAGATCAGTTTCAAGATCAGGAACTGGAGAAGGAAGTTGATTACCAAGGAGCTGAAAATCCGCTCGAGGACAATCGCCATCAGAGCAAGCGCTATTCGTTTGTCAATATGAAGGATGAATCGGAGTTAATCAAGCAGCTGGAATTTGTTCGTTTGATTGTCGATCTGAACAGGCAACCTCTTCTTTATACCCAAATCGCGGGGATTAGTGCTGGTATCCCTCAAATCAATAGGGTCAAAACAGAGTATGTCAGCCATCAGAAGAATGGCTATCTGTTGGAAAATATAGCTGATTTTGCGCAAGCTGCCCATTACTATCTCGATAGCCTGCAGGTGTGGAATGATGCTTTGATCCATTCCATCGAAAGATAAAGGAACACACTGGGGAGCAATTCCTGATCAAGCTAGAAAAGTGGTTGGAGGAGGTGACTCATGGAAAAGAAGTATAAGATCTTGCAAATCGGTCCAGAAGATTGGCGAGAGACACTTGCCCTACCAGCCCAACTAGACTGGTATCATGTTCCTCCCAACACACCGTCTGCCATCCAGAAAATCATGGATGAGAATGATCTAGATCACTTTCATGCTGTCATTCTCACGGATGGGGCTTATCTAGTAGATTTGTTGCCTTTTGCATCTAGCTTGGAACCCTATACGGTTTTCTATCCAGAACAGTTTGCAAGTCAGGATAAAAACATTCAGAACCTCATCAAACAGCACTGCATGCAAGCGATGGACCTGTCAGACCGCCAGGGCTTTGTTCGAGACCTCTCTACCTCCCTCTTTGAAGGTGGTTATGGAGACAAGCTGAGCCCAGCTACGATAAGGATTCACCCGAGTTTCCAAGGCTCTGTCTCCTATCAGGGATTTGAGCATCTGGAGCTGGAAGGAGACTTTGGCAAGACCTATACCCAGCTAGCTTCTTGGGCCTATAATCAGTCTGTCCAAGCCCATTCGCCAATCGAACTCTGGCTCGAATATGAAAAGAGTGGACTAGTGGAATTGCGCCTGCGATTGCGAAAAATCCCAGCAGGATCCGTTTCAGAGATTAGACAGGACATTCTCCTTGAGGAAGCAGACTTTGCCTCAGCAATCATTGTGGAGCAAGACTATGACGCTTATCTGAGCATTTCTCTTGAAGCGCGTGGTCTGGGAAAGGTCAACATCGGCAATCTCCACCAACGCTGGAGCCGGAAACAGTTTGGAAAGTTTGTTCTCGGTGGCAATATCCTGCATGACAAAAAACGTGAGGAAATCAACTATTTCTTTTCACCCAGGGGATTTCAAGCCACCTCTAGCAGTCTATTTCTCAGGTTACCGTCCGGCGGAAGGTTTTGAGGGTTACTGGATGATGAAGAAGCTCAGATGCCCCTTTCTCCTCTTTTTCGGACCCTCGATTAGAAGGAGGAGCCTTTTACCTAGGAACTGAGGAATTAGAAGATAAAATTCAAGCAACAATCCAACACTATCTAGACTATCTAGGCTTGGATAGAAGTGACTTGATCCTATCTGGGCTGTCAATGGGAACCTTCCCTGCCCTCTACTATGGAGCCTACTTTGAACCCAGGGAATCGTAGTCGGAAAACCCTTGACCAATCTAGGAACCATCGCACAGCGGGGCCGACTAGAGGCGCCAGGAGTCTTTCCGACTAGCTTTGATGTCTTGCACCTTCAGACAGGAGGAGTGAGCCAGAAAGACATGAAGGACTTGGATCAACGTTTTTGGACCCGATTTAAACAAGCTGATTTTTCCCAGACGACCTTCGGCCTTTCTTACATGAAGGACGAGGATATGGATAGTAGTGCCTATGACCAGCTAGTGGAGACACTTTGTCAGACAGGAGCCAAGATTTTGTCCAAAGGAACCGCAGGTCGACACAATGATGATACAGGAACAAACGTTGCCTGGTTTATTCATTTTTACAAGATGATACTAGAAGAATACGGAAGAGGTGAGACATGATTATCATCAAGAGAGAGGATATTAGGTGGGGTGAGATGGGAGCCACTTATCTTTATGGTAGCCAGATCACCTATCATGCAGACGGTCATGTTACCCTGAAAAATCCTTTGCTGGCTTCAGGTGAAACCCTTAAAACCTGGTTTTCTAGTGTCAATTACCAGGCTACTAGAAGTCAGCCCAGCCTCCCTCTTCTTAAGAAAAATCACACCTACCGTCTCTCTATGAAGATGCAGGTTCAACCAGCCAATGGTCTCTATCTCAAACTGACTTTTTTAAACCGTTATGAGGTAATCATCGAGGAGAAGATTGAAAGACAATTTTCCTTTAGCTTCACCTATCCTGAAGCGGCCTACACCTACCGCCTTTCCTTGATTAGTGCAGGTTTTGAGGCTCTTGACTTTGTTTCGTTTTCTATTGAGGAGGATGCTGGTGTTTAATCGTTTGTATCAGGAAAGACAACTGAGAAAGGTCAAGAAACTTTTAAGCCAAATCAACGCCCTCAAAGAAGAGATGGCTGCCCTCAGTGATGAGGAAATGGCTGCAAAGACAGAGGAGTTTCGCCAGCGCCTTGCCCAGGGAGCAACCGTGGATGAGCTATTGGTAGAAGCCTATGCCCTTGTTCGTGAGGCCGATAAACGGGTCTTGGGTCTCTTTCCCTATGATGTGCAAGTCATGGGAGCCATCGTGATCCACCAAGGAAATGTGGCAGAGATGAATACGGGTGAAGGCAAGACCTTGACTGCAACTATGCCTCTCTATCTCAATGCCCTAACGGGAAAAGGCAGCATGCTGGTCACAACTAATGACTATCTGGCTAGACGGGATGCAAGCGAAATGGGCCCAGTCTACCAATTTTTAGGTCTAACTGTCGGTCTGCCTTTTTCAGAGGATCCAAAAGAGGACTTGACTGCCGAAGAGAAAAGAAAGATCTACACCTCAGACATCGTCTACACGACCAATAGTGTCCTGGGCTTTGACTATCTCAACGACAATCTTGCCTCAACTCGTGAGGGGGAAATTCCTGCCTCCCTTTAACTATGTTATCATCGATGAAATCGATGACATTCTACTCGATAGTGCCCAAACTCCCTTGATTATCGCAGGTTCTCCCCGCGTCCAGTCTAACTATTATGGGATGATTGATACCCTAGTGACGACCTTGGTTGACGGAGAAGACTACATCTACAAGGAAGAAAAAGACCAAGTTTGGTTGACCCGAAAGGGGGCCCAGACGGTTGAAGGATTCCTAGGAATCGATCATCTCTACAAGGAAGAGTACGCCAGTTATGTTCGGCATCTAGTCTATGCTCTCAGAGCTCATACGCTCTTTACCAAGGACAAGGACTACCTGGTTCGAGGGCAAGAAATGGTCTTGTTAGACAAGGGAACAGGGCGCTTGATGGAAATGACCAAGCTTCAAGGCGGTCTCCATCAAGCCATCGAAGCCAAGGAACATGTGAAGCTTTCTCCTGAAACCAGAGCCATGGCTTCAATCACCTACCAGAGTCTCTTTAAAATGTTTCGCAAAATCTCAGGTATGACAGGAACGGGAAAGGTTGCAGAAAAAGAGTTTTTCGAAACCTACAATATGGCTGTCATTCGCATCCCAACCAATCGCCCACTTAGGCGAATGGACCATCCGGATAATCTCTATGTGACCCTCCCTGAGAAAGTGTATGCTTCTCTCGAAGCTATCAAGACCTATCACGCCAAAGGCAATCCACTCCTGATCTTGTCGGATCTGTAGAAATGTCCCAGCTTTATTCGTCCTTGCTCTTGCGAGAGGGGATTTCCCACAATGTCCTTAATGCCAATCATGCGGCGCGTGAAGCCCAGATCGTCGCAGAGTCTGGACAGATGGGGGCAGTGACCGTTGCGACTTCTATGGCCGGTCGCGGGACAGATATCAAACTCGGTCCAGGTGTTGCAGAATTGGGCGGTTTGATTGTGATCGGTACCGAGCGAATGGAGAGCCGACGGATTGACCTGCAAATCAGAGGTCGTTCCGGCCGCCAGGGCGATCCAGGTATGTCACAATTTTTCGTGTCGCTTGAAGATGATGTGATCAAAAAGTTCGGGCCATCTTGGGTTCACGACCTGTATCAAGACTACCAAGTCGAAGATAGTAGCAATCCCATTCTACTCAAGGCTCGCAAGTACCGCAATCTCGTCAGAAAAGCCCAAGAGGCTAGTGATAGTGCCAGTCGCTCTGCACGCAGACAAACCTTAGAGTATGCGGAAAGCGTCAATATCCAGCGTCAGATGGTCTACAAAGAAAGAGATCGTTTGCTGGATGGGAGCCGTGATTTAGAGCATATCCTTGAGGACATACTGGCAGACTATACCAAACAAATCTCAGAAAAAGCCTATAGCAGCCCCCAAGAACTCTTTCACTTCATCGTGACCAATATTAGCTTTGGGATGAGAGAATTACCAGCTGATTTGGATTTAGCTGATGCAGATCAGATTCGGGAGTTACTAGAGGAAATAATAGCCAAGGAAATCGCAGCCAAAAAGGAACTCCTCCAACCTCACCAGCTCTATGATCCTTTTCTGAGAATATCCATGCTCAAGGCTATTGATGACAACTGGGTTGAGCAAGTCGACTATCTCCAACAGCTCAGTCTAGCAATCGGGAGCCAGTCTGCTTCTCAAAAGAACCCTATCGTAGAGTACTATCAGGAGGCCTATGCTGGCTTTGAAACCATGAAGCAACAAATCCGTACAGATATGGTACGCAATCTTCTCATGGGGATTGTGGAAGTAACGCCCAAAGGTGAGATTCTCACCCATTTTCCATAAAAAGAGGATCATATGACAATTTACAATATAAATCTAGGAATCGGTTGGGCGAGCAGTGGTGTCGAGTATGCCCAGGCTTACCGAGCAGGGATTTTTAGAAGTTTAGACCTAGCATCTAAGTTTATCTTTACCGACTTGATTTTAGCAGACAATATCCAGCATTTAACGGCCAATATCGGCTTTGCGGATGATCAGGTAATCTGGCTTTACAATCATTTTACAGATATCAAGCTAGCCCCGACCAGTGTCACAGTTGACGAAGTCTTGGCCTCTTTCGGTGGCCTTGAGAGTCATAGGGAGCAAGATGGCAAAGTCTTGCGTGTCTACTTTTCAGATGAGGATAAATTTGTGACCTGCTACTTGGTAGACTCGGCTAAGAATCTAGTACAGCATGCAGAGTATGTGTTTGGGGGGAACTTGATTCGCAAGGATTATTTCTCCTACACACGTTACTGTACAGAATATTTCGCGCCCAAAGACCAGATGGCTAGGCTCTATCAACGAAGCTTTTTTAATGAAGACGGCAGCACTGCTTACGATATCTTGCTGACTGAAGGACAGGAAGAGGTCTATCGATTTAAAGATCGGATTCTGTACGGAAAGCCAGCCCTTATGCGCTATTTTATGCAACGTTTGAACTTGAGCAAGTCTGATTTTGTCATCTTGGATAGGGAAACAGGGATTGGTCAGGCTGTTTTTGAAGAAGCACAAAAGGCCCATCTAGCAGTTGTCGTTCACGCAGAGCACTATAGTGAAAATGCTAGCAACGAAGACTATCTCCTCTGGAATAACTATTATGAGTATCAGTTTACAAATGCGGACAAGGTCGATTGTTTTATCGTGTCTACGGATCGGCAGAAGGAAGTTCTCGAAGGTCAATTTGCCCAGTACAGTCAGCATCGTCCACGAATCGTCACGATTCCAGTTGGGAGCATTGATCAGTTGACGGAGCCTGCTAGAGAACGCAAGCCCTTTTCTCTCATTACCGCTTCGCGTTTGGCCAAGGAAAAACACATCGACTGGCTCGTCAAGGCGGTTATCCAAGCGCATCAAGTCCTTCCAGAGCTTACCTTTGACATTTATGGCAGTGGGGGTGAGGAGTCCCTTTTAAGGGAAATCATCACGGCTCACCAAGCGGAGAACTATATCCAGCTCAAAGGGCATGCAGACCTGGCTCAGATCTATCCCCAGTATGAGGTCTATCTGACAGCCTCAACCAGCGAAGGCTTTGGTCTGACCTTGATGGAGGCAGTTGGTTCAGGCTTGCCCCTGATTGGCTTTGATGTGCCTTATGGCAACCAGACCTTTATCCAGGACGGTCAAAATGGCTACTTGATTCCAAGTTCAGACGACCATGTTGAAATGGAAATTAAAAGGGCTTTTGCAGAAAAAATCTGCCAGCTCTATCAGGAAAATCACTTGCCAGATATGAGAAAAGCATCTTATGACCTAGCGAGAGAATTTTTAACAGATAAGGTAAGGGACAAGTGGAAGAAAACGATAGAGGAGGTCCTGCATGATTCAACTATTTGATCGATATGGCCAGGAAAGCCGAGATTTACATGAAAGTCTAGAAGCTGCTGGTCTGTCCCATGTCACAGTTGTGATCGAGCCAGACGGCTTTCTCCCAGATGGGATTCTTTCTCCCTTTACCTACTATCTAGGTTACGAGTCGGGAAAGCTCTTTATTTCAACCAAGTAGCCGTACCTGAGTTTTGGGAGATTGCGGGCAATAACCAGTCGGCGCATATCCTAGAGGATTCTCGGGAGAGAGGCGTGATTCACTATGTGGATGCTCCTCAGGCCCGTCTGGTCAAGCAAGTCGACTGGAAGGACCTATCCGGCCGTATCTACCAAGCAGACCACTATAACCGATACGGAACCTGCTTTGCCAAGACCACTTATAGTGCAGATGGGCAGGCTATCCTGACCAAGTATCAGGATGCAAAGGGACAGGAAATTGTCCTAGAAAATCATGTGACAGGCGATATCCTCCTAACCTTGCCCGGACAAGCCCTGCGCCATTTTAAAAATCGAGTGGAGTTCACGATCTTCTTTTTGCAAGACTTGGGAATCGACACTCGCCACCTTCTCTTTAATACTCTAGCTACCTCTTTCTTGGTCTCATATCATTATCCAGACAAGAGCGGACAGGATATCTTGGTTTGGCAAGAACCGCTAGATGATTGCCTTCCTGGGAATATGCAGCTGCTCTTGGAGCAAGAGGGGCTGAGAGCCAAGCAGATCCTCATACCAGATAAGGCTACCTATGAACAGGCCTTGACCTTGACCAATCCAGCCTATCATGACAAGTTTGTCCATCTAGGTTATCATTATCAGTTCAAAAGAGAAAATTTCGTTCGACCAGATGCCTTGATTGTTACCAACTCAGATCAGATCGAGCATATCGAAACCCTGATTGAGTCCTTGCCAATGGTGACCTTCCGAATCGCGGCAGTGACTGAAATGTCGTCCAAGTTGCTAACCTTGCTTTCCTATCCCAATGTCGTTCTCTATCAAAACGCTAGTCCGCAAAAGATTCGAGAACTCTACCAGCTGTCGGATCTCTATCTAGACATCAATTACGGAAACGAGCTTTTGGATGCTGTCCGTCAAGCCTTCGAGCACAATATGCTCATCCTAGCCTTTGACCAGACAGCTCATAACAGACCTTACACAGCTCCAGAACACCTCTTTAATGTGCAGACTGTTGGAGACATGATTGCGAAGATTCAAGAAGCTCTCAGCAGTCTTGACAAGATGGGCCAAGCCCTTGGACATCAAGGTCTCCATGCTAACTATGTGGACTTGGCTACTTACCAAGAGAGGATGGAAAGGATAATAGGGGAAGGACATGACTAAAAAAGATTTATTTTACAAGGATGTCGAAGGACGCATGGAAGAGTTAAAGCAAGGAGCGCTTAAGAAAGAAAAGCCTAGCCGAGGAGAAAAGATCAGTAAAACCTTCTCCATTTTACTCGGCTTGCTCATCCTTCTTACCCTGATCTTTACATTATTAGGAATCTTGAGGTGAAAATGATGGAAGTTTTGATGATTGTAGGAATAATCCTAGCCATCGCCTTGATTGTTCTGGTTCTCATCCAACCTCGTCAAAGCCAACTCTTTTCCATGGATGCGACCAGCAATATCGGAAAACCAGGCTACTGGCAGAACAAGCGCTTGGTAAAAATGGTAACCCTCTTGATTAGCCTAGCCTTGTTTGTCTTGCTCCTCGTTTTTATGATGGTGACCTATCAGTAAAGAACCTCAGAGGAAGTCATCTGAGGTTCTTTGCGTTCTAGTTTCCATATTTTTGATAAAAATCGACCTTAACCTGGATAAAGGTTTCGGCTTCGCGTAGTAGTTGCAGGAGGGTGGCACGGGTTTCAAACTCCTCACGTGTTTTCGGGAGACTCCGATTGCGGAAGACTTGCAGATAGCGTTCGATGTCATCAAGTAAGTCATGAGCAGGATTGGTCTGACTTAGCTGGGCAGCAATCTTTGAAAAGAGCTGGGCCAAGATCAAACTCTCACTTGCGGCCAGATGACAGGTATTGATCTGCTGGGCCATGTTTCGTAGAATACGACTTTGTCGCTGCCTCATCTCAAAGTAATGGATGTGGTAGTCCGTCTGGTGAAAGAGATGGTCCGAGTGATCCAGGTAGACCAGTTTGAGAGCCTCATCGAGGAGCTTGTCTAATTGGTCAACGAGTTGGGCTTGATTGCGTCCGTCTCCCCTCGACAGATAGTATTTAAAGCGAAGCAAGATGTCTTTTAACTTTTCTTCGACCTGAAGGTGGTAGCTTTGGATGGCTTTCTCACGAGAGGGCATATAAAGGTTGACCAATAGAGCAAGCTTGTCCCGATGAGAAAGAGGAGTACTTCATTAAGCAAGAGATCAGGGGAAGTAGACTCCTGTACCAAGAGATGACCGACCAAGACACTGCTAGGGGTGATGCCGATTTCCCAGCCCATTTTGTAAGCAAGAGGGACATAGAGAGCCAGGTAGAGGCCCAGACTCCAGATGTGAAAGCCCGTCAGCTGAAAGGCTAGAACACCGATAGCGAGCGCTAGGAGCATGGAAAAGAGGCGGTTACGTGCTAATTTCAGCGTGCTTCTGCGTGTGTCGGAGAGGCTTAAGAGAGCGATAATTCCGGCTGAAACTGCTGACGATAAATCTAAAAAGTAAGCGAAAAAACAAGCGAGACAGGTCGCTAAGACCAGTTTGGTCGTACGTTGAGTGAGGGACATGAAAATTTCCTAAACTAATAGAGTCAAGTGTTTAACGAGGAGTTAGAGACTAGGGACGAAGTTTTCGGTTTGTAGCATACTCGGCAACCGCTGTAAAGAGGACATCTGTAGAAGAATTCAGGGCTGTTTCGCAGGAGTCTTGCACGACTCCGATCACAAAACCGACTCCGACAACCTGCATAGCCAAGTCGTTGGAAATCCCAAAGAGGCTACAAGCTACAGGAATGAGGAGAAGGGATCCCCCAGCGATCCCAGAGGCCCCGCAGGCAGAAATGGCAGCCACGACACTGAGCACAAATGCTGTCTCAAAGTCTACCGAAATTCCGAGTGTGTTGACGGCAGCCAAGGTCAGGACATTTATGGTAACAGCAGCGCCAGCCATGTTGATGGTTGAACCAAGCGGGATGGAGACAGAGTAGGTGTCAGGATTCAGTCCCAAATCTTGGCAGAGTTTCATATTGACAGGGATATTTGCAGCAGAGCTACGAGTGAAAAAGGCTGTAATACCACTGACACGTAGACATTTCAAAACAAGGGGATAGGGATTTTTCCTCATAAAGAGAAAAGCGATGAGCGGGTTGATGATGAGAGCGACAAAGGCCATAGTAGCAATCAAGAGTCCTAGGAGGACACCGTAGTTGGCCAGACTGGCAATACCCTTGTCTGAGATGGTCTTAAACACCAAGCCTAAAATTCCAAAAGGAGCTAGGTTGATAATCCATTCTACGATTTTAGAGGTGACATCCGCCATGGTTTTCAGTAATTCTTTACTGTGTTTACTTGCCTCTCTCATAGCCAAGCCAAAGATAACTGCCCAAGAGAGAATCCCGATATAGTTGGCTTCAACAATGGCATTCAAGGGATTGTCCACCAGTTTGAGTAGTAGATTGCTGAGGACTTGACCAATACCGTCAGGAGCAGCAACTTCTGTATTTGCGTTGGTCAGGGTGATTTGTACAGGCAGTAAGAAACTAGCTAGAACGGCTACCAATGCAGCAGCAAAGGTTCCGAGCAAGTATAGGAAAATAACCGTCTTCATATTGGTGTTTTGTCCCTTTTGGTGTTGGGAAAGGGCATTGGCAACAAGGGCAAAAACCAAAATAGGAGCGATGGCTTTCAGTCCACCTACAAAGAGATCTCCAAGCAGGCCAATTCCTGTAAGGTTTGGAAAGAGCATTCCTAATGTAGCTCCCAAGATCATTCCAATAAGGATTCGTTTGATGAGGCTTGCCTTGGTCCAGGCTCTAATGATTCGTTTCATAGCAGTCTCCTTCAAATGTATTGTTTATAATTATAGTATAAATATGCTATAGAGGCAAGTGATATTTTGAAAATATGGCCTATAATTGAATAATTATGAAAGAAAAGAGAAGGACGATTTTATGGTATAATAGGGAAAAGGAGTTTTATATGCAAGATTTTTTTCAACGCTATTTTGATAAACTTGATTTAACAACCATGTTAGAGAATCTCTTAACCAAGGTGATTTCTCTTTTGATTTTGTTTTTGCTATTTTATATAGCTAAAAAGATGCTTCACGCCACTGTACGAAAGATTGTAAAGCCCTCACTTAAATTTTCCAATCGAGATGCTGGCAGACAAAAGACCATTTCTCGTTTGCTGGAGAATGTCTTTAACTACATTCTTTATTTCTTCTTGCTCTATTGCATCCTGTCTATTTTAGGTTTGCCAGTTTCCAGCCTCCTTGCTGGTGCGGGGATTGCTGGGGTGGCCATTGGTATGGGGGCGCAAGGCTTTCTATCCGATGTCATCAATGGTTTCTTCATCCTTTTTGAACGCCAGCTTGATGTGGGTGATGAAGTGGTTCTCACAAATGGACCGATTACCGTTTCTGGAAAGGTCGTTAGCGTAGGGATCCGTACAACGCAACTGCGGGGTGACGATCAAGCCCTTCACTTTGTTCCCAATCGTAATATCACCGTCGTCAGTAATCTATCTCGTGCTGAATAGGCCGGCTATTTTAGCAGATTTGTGGTACAATAGAAGGAGTTTGGTAAAGGAGAGAGTATGCTATTTGTAGAGAAAAAATTAGGTCACGATTGTACATGGATAGACCTTGATGTAGACAAGATTAAAAACATGGAAGACCTTTCGGATGTCTATGGATTGGACAAGGAAACCATCGAGTATGCTCTGGATAGAAATGAGCGTGCCCACATGGACTATCACCGTGAAACGGGAACGGTAACCTTCATTTATAATGTTCTTGATTTAGAAAAAGACAAAGAATATTATGAAGCGATTCCGATGACCTTTATCGTTGAAAAACAACGGCTGATCACAATTAGCAATCACAAGAATAGTTATGTGATTAAACGAATGGCATCCTACCTTGAAAGCCATGAAGTTGTTTCAATCTACAAATTTCTTTTTGCCAGTTTAGAGATTATAAGCAATGCTTATTATCCAGTTATTGAAGAAATGGATAAAAGTAAGGATGAAATCAGTGCACTTCTTCGTCAAAAAACAACTAAAAAAAATCTTTTTGCCCTCTCTGACTTGGAAACTGGTATGGTTTACCTGACAGCAGCTGCCAAACAAAATCGTCTCCTCTTGGAACACATCCAAGGGCATGCTCTTTATCGCAATTTTAATGAGGTAGAAAGAGAGCAGTTTGACGATGCCATGATTGAAGCGCATCAGTTGGTTTCGATGACAGACTTGATTTCTCAAGTTTTGCAACAACTCTCAGCCTCTTACAACAACATCCTAAATAATAATCTAAATGATAATTTGACAACTTTGACAATTATCTCAGTCTTACTAGCTATCCTTGCGGTTATTACAGGATTCTTCGGAATGAATGTTCCCTTACCGTTTGCAAATGAACCAAATGCTTGGATTTATATTTGCTAGCTAGTCTCATTTTATGGGTAGTCTTAGCCCAATATTTAAAGAATATTGCTAGAAATTAAAAAGAAAAGGAGCCAGAATGGCGATTGAAAATTACATGCCAGATTTTGCTGTGGAAGCAGTTTATGATCTGACAGTCCCAAGCCTGCAGGCGCAGGGGATCAAGGCTGTTTTGGTCGATTTGGACAATACCCTCATTGCTTGGAACAACCCTGATGGGACGCCAGAGATGAAGCAATGGCTACATGACCTTCGTGATGCAGGTATTCGCATCATTGTTGTTTCAAATAATACCAAAAAACGGGTACAACGCGCAGTTGAGAAGTTTGGGATTGATTACGTTTATTGGGCCTTGAAGCCTTTCACTTTTGGGATTGACCGTGCCATGAAGGAATTCCACTATGAGAAAAATGAAGTGGTCATGGTCGGCGACCAACTTATGACGGATATACGAGCAGCTCACCGTGCAGGTATTCGCTCGATCTTGGTCAAGCCCTTGGTCCAACATGACTCTATCAAAACGCAGATTAACCGAGTTCGCGAGCGCCGTGTCATGCGAAAAATCACTGAAAAGTACGGACCGATTACATATAAAAAAGGAATCTAACTATGGAAGAAATTCTCTGTATTGGTTGTGGAGCAGCCATTCAGACGACAGACAAGGCTGGTCTTGGATTTACTCCCCAGTCGGCACTTGAAAAAGGGTTGGAGACTGGCGAAGTTTATTGCCAACGCTGTTTCCGTCTTCGTCATTACAATGAAATCACAGATGTCCAGTTGACGGACGATGATTTCCTCAAGCTCTTGCACGAGGTGGGTGACAGTGATGCCTTGGTGGTCAATGTCATTGATATCTTTGACTTTAATGGCTCTGTCATCCCTGGCTTGCCACGCTTTGTATCGGGCAATGATGTCCTCTTGGTTGGAAATAAGAAAGATATCCTGCCCAAGTCTGTTAAACCGGGCAAGATTAGCCAGTGGCTGATGGAGCGTGCCCACGAAGAAGGACTTCGTCCAGTGGATGTCGTCCTGACTTCAGCACAGAATAAGCATGCTATTAAGGAAGTCATTGACAAGATTGAACACTACCGTAAGGGCCGCGATGTCTACGTAGTTGGGGTAACCAACGTTGGAAAATCAACTCTCATCAATGCAATTATCCAAGAAATCACGGGTGACCAGAATGTCATCACGACTTCACGATTCCCAGGAACAACCTTGGACAAGATTGAGATTCCGCTTGACGATGGATCTTATATCTACGATACGCCGGGAATCATCCACCGTCACCAGATGGCCCACTACTTGACGGCTAAATCTCAAGTATGTCAGCCCTAAAAAGGAAATTAAGCCCAAAACCTATCAGCTTAATCCTGAACAAACCCTATTTTTAGGTGGTCTTGGACGCTTTGACTTCATATCAGGAGAAAAGCAAGGATTCACAGCTTTCTTTGACAATGAACTCAAACTCCACCGTACCAAGCTAGAAGGCGCTAGTGCTTTTTACGACAAGCACCTAGGAACCCTTCTGACACCACCAAATAGCAAGGAGAAAGAAGATTTTCCAAAATTAGTCCAGCATGTATTTACCATCAAGGACAAGACTGACTTAGTCATTTCAGGACTCGGCTGGATCCGCGTAACAGGCACCGCCAAAGTCGCCGTCTGGGCACCAGAAGGCGTCGCCGTCGTCACACGAAAAGCAATCATTTAAACACAGAAAGGAAAGAGTTGTCTGGATTCGGGCGAGCTCTGCGAGCCCATAACGAATACTTTTCGCCGTGGTGTCAGTTGGTACAAGGAGTTGTACCAACTGCGGAAAATTTGAGACCTTAGGCTCAAATTTTAGTCATGAAAGTCCGAAGGACTTTGCTGATGTCCGTCACCACTTCAGAAAAGTATTAAAAGAAACTCTTTTAAAGAAATTATGTCATTAACATCAAAACAACGTGCCTTCCTCAACAGCCAGGCACACACCCTCAAACCCATCATCCAAATTGGAAAAAATGGTCTCAACGACCAAATCAAGACCAGCGTCCGTCAAGCTCTTGACGCGCGTGAATTGATCAAGGTTACTCTCTTACAAAACACAGATGAGAACATCCACGAAGTAGCTGAAATCTTGGAAGAAGAAATTGGTGTGGATACAGTCCAAAAAATCGGACGCATCTTGATCTTATTTAAACAATCCAGCAAGAAAGAAAATCGCAAGATTTCTAAAAAAGTTAAAGAAATCTAAGACTGAAACTCCAAGAAACTGTTTTTACAGAGAATTAAAGGAAGACGAGCCTATGGCAATCGAATTATTGACTCCCTTTACCAAGGTAGAGTTGGAGCCGGAAATCAAGGAGAAAAAACGCAAACAAGTTGGGATTTTAGGGGGGAATTTTAACCCCGTTCACCATGCCCATCTTGTTGTAGCGGACCAAGTACGACAACAGTTAGGACTGGACCAGGTCCTGCTCATGCCTGAATACCAGCCACCTCATGTGGACAAAAAAGAAACCATCCCTGAACACCACCGCCTCAAGATGCTTGAATTGGCGATTGAGGGGATCGAAGGTCTGGACATTGAAACTATTGAGCTAGAGCGCAAGGGCATTTCTTACACCTACGACACCATGAAGCTTCTAACTGAAAGAATCCAGATACGGATTATTACTTTATCATCGGGGCCGACATGGTGGACTATCTGCCCAAGTGGTACCGAATTGATGAGCTAGTCGACATGGTTCAGTTTGTGGGAGTCCAGCGACCACGCTACAAGGCAGGAACTTCCTATCCAGTTATATGGGTAGATGTGCCCCTTATGGACATCTCATCCAGCATGGTGCGTGATTTCCTTGCCCAAGGTCGGAAACCCAACTTTCTTCTACCTCAGCCAGTGCTAGACTACATCGAGAAGGAGGGGCTTTACTGATGGCATACCAAGACTATATCAACTGTTCCCGAGAGGCTTTGTTGGAAAGAATGGCAGAGCTTCTACCTGAAAAACGGTTAACCCATTGTTTGGGTGTGGAGCGTGCAGCCATAGAACTGGCTCAGCGCTTTGGTGTGGATAGTGAGAAAGCAGGTCTAGCAGGACTTCTCCACGACTATGCTAAAAAGTTGTCAGATCAGGAATTTCTAGACTTGATTGACCGTTATCAGCTAGACCTCGACCTCAAAAACTGGGGAAACAATGTCTGGCATGGCATGGTCGGAATTTACAAGCTTCAAGAAGATTTGGATTTGCATGATTCTGAAATCCTGCGAGCTATTGAAATCCATACTGTCGGTGCTGGTCAGATGACCGAGCTAGATAAGGTCATCTACGTCGCAGATTATATCGAACACAATCGTGCCTTTCCAGGAGTGGACCAGGCGCGTGAAATTGCAAGTTTGTCGCTCAATAAGGCAGTGGCCTATGAAACGGCACGTACCGTGGAGCATCTAGCTCATCAGGGATTCCCCATCTATCCCCAAACCCTTGAAACCTATAACGCCTTTGTGCACTATTTGAAAGAGGACTAAATGAACGAAAAAGAATTACTAGAACTAGTCGTGAAAGCGGCTGATGAGAAACGTGCGGAGGACATCCTTGCACTTGATGTACAAGATTTGACCAGTGTGACAGACTACTTTGTTATCACTAGCTCGATGAATAGCCGTCAGTTGGACGCAATCGCTGAAATATCCGTGAAAAAGTAGCCGAAGCTGGTGTTAAAGGCAGCCATGTCGAAGGTGATGCAGCGGGAGGCTGGGTCTTACTAGACCTCGGCGGTGTTGTTGTGCATATCTTCTCAGAAGAAATGCGTGCCCACTATAACCTAGAAAAACTATGGCATGAGGCGAGCTCAATAGACATTTCAGAAGCCTTAGCATAGTAGATGAACTCAGTTGCAGTCAACTGGGTTTATTTGCTTATTTTAGAAAAAAATGGATAGAAAGGTGAGGGCGTCGTGTTTTGTTCATCTCGAAACTGAACACGAGCTAAAAGCTGCGAGAAAAAGAGTAACTTCCTTTGTATCTGACGATACAGCAGAAAGTTTCCTATTTTCTCCTTGCTTTTAACGCTCTTTGTATCTTAGAAAGGATTTGAACCCGTCCTGTAATCGTCGGAAAATAGATAGCCTTCCTTGGAGCTCGGCTCCATCGTCAAGCTCCTAATTTTCATTCCGATTACGGGCGGACTTGGTATCATGAATATGGCGACTTATGAAACCTTTGCGGCTGTTTACGATGCTGTGATGGATGATAGTTTATACGATAAATGGACGGATTTTTCTTTGCGACATTTGCCAAAGACTAAGGAGAGAAAGAAGCTTTTGGAATTGGCTTGTGGGACAGGCATCCAGTCTGTCCGCTTTTCTCAAGCTGGCTTTGATGTGACGGGGCTTGACTTGAGCGCAGATATGCTGAAGATTGCGGAGAAGAGAGCAACATCAGCCAAGCAAAAGATTGATTTTATTGAAGGCAATATGCTGGATTTATCTAAGGCAGGTCAATACGACTTTGTCACGTGTTATTCGGACTCTATCTGCTACATGCAGGATGAGGTCGAGGTAGGGGACGTTTTCAAAGAAGTGTATAATGCTCTTAACGAAGATGGGGTTTTTATCTTTGATGTACATTCGACATATCAGACTGACGAGGTTTTTCCAGGCTATTCTTACCATGAAAATGCAGAAGATTTTGCCATGCTTTGGGACACCTATGAGGACGAAGCTCCTCACTCCATCGTGCATGAGTTGACTTTCTTTGTCAAGGAGGCTGACGGTTCCTTTAGTCGCTACGATGAAGTGCATGAGGAGCGGACTTATGAAGTCTTGACCTATGATATTTTGCTGGAACAAGCTGGTTTCAAGTCCTTCAAACTCTATGCGGACTTTGAGGACAAAGAACCGACAGAAACCAGCACCCGTTGGTTTTTTGTGTGTAATAAATAATTTTATGAATTTGAAAAGGGGATGCAAATTAGATGCTTAAATTTTTACATTTAGAAGATTATCGTTGTTTCAAAGATACAAAACTAGAGTTTAAAGATTTAACAATTGCAGTTGGAAAAAATAATGCAGGGAAATCAACCATTATTGAAGCATTGAGAATAATTTCTTATGCCTTATCCAAACCAATTTTTAGAAGTATTCCTGATGGTTTGACTCGCGATTTCCCTAAAAAAGCTAAATGTATTATTATTAATGGTAAGATGTTAAAAATCAATACTGGTACGATTCCACATAACTATGTCGAAGGGGCTAAACCAAAACTCACTGCAGGATTTTATGATGGTTATAAAATTGTAGTTCATTTCTATGATGGATTAATATTTGCACTTGTTTATGACTCGAATGGTAAAATTATTACTAATAAAAAAATACTTTTTAACAATTCTGGATTTCCTAAGTTAAATATTTTACCTCAAATAGGTCCGTTAAGAAAAATTGAAAAATATTTGTCGGAAGAAACTGTAAGGAAAGATAAGGATACATATTTATCATCATTGCACTTCAGAAACGAGATATATTTGGAAATGACTAATGATGAAGAAGTATTTAATGAATTTTCTTCATTAATAAAGCAAACATGGAAAAATCTGCAAATAAATCCTCCAAAACTTGACTACTCTTCAGATAATACTTTGGTTTCTTTAGTTGTAGGAGAGAATGATTTTATGACAGAATTAGGGTATGTTGGTAATGGGCTTCAAATGTGGTTACAAATGATGTGGTTTGTTACTAAATCAAAAAACCAAGGTATAACGACGGTTATTTTAGATGAGCCAGATGTGTATATGCACCCCGATTTACAACGAAAATTATTGAAATATGTTCGTAGAAATTTTCAACAAGTGATTATTGCGACTCATTCAATAGAAATTATTTCTGAAGTAGATTCAGAGAATATTTTGAATGTTAGTAATAAAAAGAAAAATTTGAAGTATACGAATCAGTTACTTGCTGTTCAAAAAGTGGTAGATGAAATCGGAAGTATTCAAAATATGTCTTTGTTACGTTTGTTTACGTATAAGAAATTACTATTTCTTGAAGGTGAAGATATGTGGTTTTTGAGGAAGTTTTTTGATAAGGTATATCCTGAAAGTGATTTTTCAATTGATCATATATTTTCTATAAAAATAGATGGTTTTTTTCGAACTTTAACAAATATTTTTAAAGTGGCTGATTTTTTTAAGAGTATTGATGGAAAGATAAGTATTATTGGAATATTAGATAGAGATTATTATCCCGATTCGTACTTGAGTTCAATAAAACAGGATGCAGAAGCAAAAAAAGAAGCGAAAGAGCGTCTAAAGTTACATATTTGGACTAAAAAAGAAATAGAAAATTATCTTTTGATTCCTGAAGTTTTATTTAGAATATCAAAAGGACAAGATAGAGCTAAGTTTTATCAAGAAGTAGGAGATATCTGCGAAACTTTTCGAGAAAAGACATTAGAAAAATTTTATGATAAGATGACTACTTATGGAACAGGGGATGGTAAAGAATTAGATTCTAAGTGGGAAGCATCAAAGCAGTTATCTAAATGTCGGGAATTATTTGATAATCGATGGAAAGTTAGTTTAGAAAATAAGATTTCGATGATTAATGGTAAAGATTTAAAAAGTGAAATTTATAAATTTATTGAGAAAGAGTATCATCAAAGTTGCACAGATAATATTATATTTAAAGAAATAAATAGCGAGGAAGTGCATGAGGATATTAAGAATTTATTTTTAGATATTATTGATGGTATAGAAATATAGGCGTTAAAAGTAGGAGAGCATCATGACCATCACAGGTATTATCGCAGAGTTCAATCCTTTTCATAATGGGCATAAATACCTGCTTGAGCAGGCAGAGGGATTGAAAATCGTTGCCATGTCAGGGAATTTCATGCAGCGTGGAGAGCCTGCTATCGTGGACAAGTGGACTCGGGCCCAGATGGCACTGGAAAATGGCGCAGACTTGGTAGTGGAATTGCCCTTTTTAGTCAGTGTTCAGGCAGCGGATTTCTTTGGCCAAGGGGCTGTGGATATCTTGACTCGATTGGGCATTGATAGGCTGGCTTTTGGGACAGAGGAAGTTCTGGACTACCAGAAAATTGCTGACCTATACACGGAGCAAGGTGCTGAGATGGAGAAATTTGTGGAAAATCTGCCTGACTCTCTCTCCTATCCCCAGAAAACCCAAGCCATGTGGAAGGAATTTGCAGGTCTTGATTTTTCAGGCAATACCCCCAATCATGTCCTTGCTCTTGCCTATGCCAAGGCGGTTGCTGGACGCAACATCAAACTGCATCCGATTCAGCGTCAGGGCGCTGGTTATCATTCTGTGGACAAGGATGTGGACTTTGCCTCGGCGACAGCACTCCGTCAGCACCAGAGGGACAAAGATTTCTTAGAACGCTTTATGCCTTCTGTTACCCTCTTTGAGCAGGCCAGTAAGGTGAGCTGGGATGACTATTATCCCTTACTCCGCTATCAAATCTTGTCAAATCCAGCCCTAACCACCATCTATCAGGTCAATCAAGAAATGGCTGTGCGTATCAAGGATGCCATCAAGACAGCTCAGTCTGTAGAAGAATTGGTCGAGGCAGTTGCGACCAAGCGTTATACCAAGGCGCGTGTCAGACGCCTCTTGACCTATATCTTGGTGCAGGCTAGAGAAAGTGACTTGCCAGAAGGTATCCATGTCCTTGGCTTTACCGAAAAAAAGGCAGACAACACCTCAAGTCTTTGAAAGGGCAGATCCATCTAGTTAGCCGAATTGGGAAAGAGCCTTGGGATGCTATGACTCAAAAGGCAGACCAGATTTACCAACTAGGGAATTCAAGTATAGCAGAGCAGAATTTTGGACGAGTGCCTATCAAAATCGAAACAAACGAAGTCTACTGAAAGGTGGGCTTTTTTAGAAGATTTTCGAATAAATAGATAGAAAAGAAGAATCTTGTACAAGTTCCTGACAATTTCTTTCTTTTTGTGTATAATAGTGGAAAAGAGGTAAAACGAGGTATGGTTATGGAAGCAGTTCTATATTCAACATTCCGAAATCATTTAAAGGACTACATGAAGAAGGTAAACGATGAATTTGAACCTTTGACGGTGGTCAATAAAAATCCTGATGAGGATATTGTTGTCCTTTCAAAAAGTGAGTGGGATAGTATTCAGGAAACTTTGAGAATTGCTCAGAATAAAGAACTTTCTGACAAGGTCTTGCGAGGAATGTCCCAAGTTCGTGCAGGACGCACTCAGGTCCGTGTGATTGAGGAATGATGGATGTTACTCAAGTTTACAGAAGATGCTTGGGCGGATTATTGCTATTGGCAAACTCAGGACAAGAAGACGTTAAAAAGAATAAACATGCTAATCAAGGATATTCAACGCGATCCATTTACAGGAATTGGGAAACCAGAACCACTCAAGTATGACTATCAAGGAGCTTGGTCACGGCGCATTGATGCAGAAAATCGCTTGATTTATATGATAGATGGAGATAGCGTGGCTTTCTTGTCCTTCAAAGATCATTACTAAGTCTACTGAAAGGTAGGCTTTTTTATTGTATGTTTTAATGAAAATGTCATTTTTAAGAGTTAGAAAGTTTGTTTTGTGATTTCAGAACTTTCTTCTAAAATTCACACAAAACTCTTCAATTTGGGTTTGTGAAAATCGGTTTTTTATGATAGAATATTAAGGAATGTATGTCATTCGATAAACAAATTTAATGAGGTAAAAACATGGAAATCATGACACTTGCGATTGCTGTTTTTGCCGTCATCATTGGTTTAGTCATTGGATATGTCAGCATCTCAGCTAAGATGAAATCATCTCAAGAGGCTGCAGAGTTGATGCTTCTAAATGCTGAACAAGAAGCAACTAATTTACGAGGACAAGCTGAGCGCGAAGCGGATTTATTGCTAAATGAAGCCAAGAGCGAAAGCAAGTCTCTTAAAAAAGAAGCACTATTGGAGGCCAAAGAGGAAGCCAGAAAATACCGTGAAGAAGTGGACGCTGAATTTAAGTCAGAACGTCAGGAGCTCAAGCAAATTGAAAGTCGTTTGACGGAGAGAGCTACGAGCCTTGACCGCAAAGACGACAATTTGACGAACAAAGAAAAAACACTTGAACAAAAAGAACAAAGTATTTCTGATAGAGCAAAAAACCTTGATGCACGTGAAGAGCAATTAGAGGAAGTCGAAAGACAAAAAGAAGCTGAACTTGAACGTATCGGTTCCCTTTCCCAAACTGAGGCTCGAGATATTATCTTGGCTCAAACAGAGGAAAACTTGACCAAGGAAATTGCTAGTCGCATTCGTGAGGCTGAGCAAGAGGTCAAGGAACGTTCAGACAAGATTGCGAAAGATATCTTGGTTCAGGCTATGCAGCGTATCGCTGGTGAGTATGTAGCGGAGTCAACAAACTCTACAGTTCATCTACCAGACGATACCATGAAGGGACGCATTATCGGTCGTGAAGGACGCAACATTCGTACCTTTGAAAGTTTGACAGGGGTTGATGTGATTATCGACGATACACCGGAAGTGGTAACCTTGTCAGGATTTGATCCGATTCGTCGTAAAATTGCTCGTATGACCATGGAAATGTTGCTCAAAGATGGCCGTATCCACCCAGCTCGTATCGAGGAGTTGGTGGAGAAAAACCGTCAAGAGATTGACAATAAGATCCGAGAATATGGTGAGGCTGCAGCCTATGAGATTGGTGCGCCAAACCTCCATCCAGACTTGATGAAGATCATGGGACGCTTGCAGTTCCGTACTTCATATGGACAAAATGTCTTGCGTCATTCGATTGAGGTTGCTAAGTTATCTGGTATCATCGCCAGTGAACTTGGTGAAAATGCAGCTCTTGCCCGTCGTGCTGGATTCCTTCACGACATCGGGAAAGCTATTGACCGCGAGGTTGAAGGAAGCCACGTTGAGATTGGTACGGAGTTGGCTCGTAAGTACAAGGAACACCCAGTTGTGGTGAATACCATTGCTAGCCACCACGGCGATGTGGAAGCCGAAAGCGTCATTGCAGTGATCGTTGCTGCAGCAGATGCCTTGAGTGCAGCGCGTCCAGGTGCTCGTAGCGAGTCTCTTGAAAGCTACATCAAGCGTCTCCATGATTTGGAAGAAATCGCCAATGGCTTTGAAGGAGTGCAAAATAGCTTTGCCCTTCAAGCAGGACGTGAAATCCGTATCATGGTTAATCCAGGACAAATCAAAGACGACAAAGTCACAATCTTGGCTCACAAAGTTCGTGAGAAAATTGAAAATAATCTCGATTACCCAGGAAATATCAAGGTAACCGTGATCCGCGAACTTCGTGCAGTAGATTATGCTAAATAAATAAGAAAGAGCAGTTGAAATATTACTGCTTTTTTGTTACACTAGATAGAAAGACTGTAGAAGGATAACTGACGCTATCATCACTATCCGAGAGAAATTTTACTTTATTTCACAGACTAACTAAAGGAGACATAATGGCAGACCGAGGCTTGCTAATCGTTTTTTCTGGTCCTTCAGGAGTTGGGAAAGGAACGGTTAGAAGAGAGATTTTTGAGAGTTCTGAGAATCAATTTCAATACTCTGTATCGATGACGACACGTGCGCAACGTCCTGGCGAAGTGGACGGGGTGGACTATTTCTTCCGTACTCGTGAAGAGTTTGAAGAGCTGATCCGTCAAGGTCAGATGTTGGAATATGCAGAATATGTCGGTAACTACTATGGAACTCCTTTGACCTATGTCAATGAAACTCTGGACAAGGGAATCGATGTCTTTCTTGAGATTGAAGTTCAGGGAGCTCTTCAGGTTAAGAAAAAGTTCCAGATGCTGTCTTTATCTTTCTAACGCCACCAGATTTGGATGAATTGCAAGATCGTTTGGTAGGTCGTGGAACAGATAGCGCTGAAGTGATTGCCCAACGAATCGAAAAAGCCAAGGAAGAAATTGCCCTCATGCGTGAGTATGATTATGCCATTGTCAACGATCAGGTGCCCCTCGCTGCTGAACGTGTCAAGCGTGTGATTGAAGCAGAACACTTCCGAGTGGACCGTGTCATTGGTCACTACCAGGAGATGTTGCCAAAATCTCCGACTACTCGATAAACTATAGGAAACAGGTACAAGCAAATGATGTTAAAACCCTCTATTGATACCTTGCTAGACAAGGTACCATCAAAATATTCACTCGTAATCTTGGAAGCAAAACGTGCCCATGAACTAGAAGCCGGTGCACCAGCAACTCAAGAGTTTAAGTCTGAAAAATCAACTCTTCGCGCTTTGGAAGAAATCGAGTCAGGCAATGTAACCATTCACCCAGATCCAGAAGGAAAACGTGAAGCGGTTCGTCTCCGTATCGAAGAAGAAAAACGCCGCAAAGAAGAAGAAGAAAAGAAAATCAAAGAGCAAATCGCTAAAGAAAAAGAAGATGGTGAAAAAATTTAAGGTTGGGGGGACTCAATCTTATTTTTTCTATTGCAAGAATGTACTGACAAGAAGGAGGTGAGAAGATGGCTATTGCAAAGATTATCGTGGATGTTCCCCTGATGCAGACGGACCAGCCATACAGCTACAAGGTCCCTGAGGAATTTGTAGAGATGCTGGAAGTCGGTATGCGGGTTCATGTGCCTTTTGGCAAAGGCAATCGTTTGATCCAAGGAATTGTGCTAGGCCTGGAGTCCCATTCGGATGAAGAGGCTGCCAATCAGGATTTGAAAGAGATTGCAGAGGTGCTAGACTTTTCTCCTGTCTTGACTCAAGAGCAACTCTGGCTGGCTGAGGAGCTACGTAAGTCTGTCTTTTCTTACAAAATCTCCATTCTAAAAGCCATGCTTCCAGGATTTTTAAACTCCAGCTATGATAAGATTCTTTATCCTCTGGAAGGTCTGAGTCAGGCAGACCGAGAGCGCTTGTTCGGTTCAGGAGATTCGCTAGCCTTTTCTTCTCTAGACCTTGCCAAGCAAGCTGAAATGATGCGCTTGACCAGAAAAGGGTTGCTCCGTTTAGAGTACCAGGCTGTTGATCAGAAGAAGGTCAAGACCCAATCTTGGTATGAGGTCCATGTTGAGCAGTTAGAAGGTGTTGAGATTTCTGCGCGTGCTAAGAAAAAGGCAGAGCTGAGAGACTATTTACTGTCTCATCCTGAGAGTGCTCCTCTGGCTAGCTTGTTAGAGTCTTACTCACGCGAGCAAGTCAACTTCCTTGTGGATCAAGGCGCTCTAACCCTAGTCCAAAAGGAAGTGCAACGTTCAGCTGCTTATTTCGAAGGCATTGAGGTCAGTCAACCTTTGGAATTGAATCCAGAACAAAGACAGGCGCGTGATGCCGTTGTCAGTGCTATTGGCAGTCAACAGCCTCCTTTCCTCCTTCAAGGGATTACAGGAAGTGGGAAAACAGAGGTTTACTTACAGATCATCCAAGGGGCCTTGGACAAGGGCAAGACAGCCATTTTGCTGGTGCCTGAGATTTCCCTGACGCCACAGATGACGGAACGTTTTATTGCCCGATTTGGTGAGAAAGTAGCCATTCTCCACTCAGGCCTGTCCAATGGTGAAAAGTACGACGAGTGGCGCAAGGTAGAACGCGGCGATGCCCAAGTTGTTGTTGGCGCTCGATCAGCCATCTTTGCTCCACTGAAAAATCTGGGTGTCATCATTATCGATGAAGAACATGAAGCTAGCTACAAACAAGACAGCAATCCCCGTTATCATGCCAGAGAGGTCGCCATTCTACGGGCCCAGTACAATCAAGCAGCCCTGGTCCTTGGTTCGGCGACACCGAGCTTAGAAAGCCGTGCGCGGGCTGGCAAAGGTGTCTATCAACACTTACGTCTGACCCAACGAGCCAATCCTTTAGCCACCATTCCTGAGGTTCAAGTGATTGACTTTCGTGACTATATCGGGCAGAATGAGACGTCAAACTTTACGCCCCCTTTGCTAGAAGCCATCCAAGACCGTCTGGATAAAAAAGAGCAGGTAGTCCTCATGCTCAACCGTCGGGGCTATTCTAGCTTTGTTATGTGTCGGGAGTGTGGAACGGTAGATAGCTGTCCCCAACTGTGATATTTCTCTGACTCTCCACATGGATACCAAGACCATGAACTGCCATTACTGTGGATTTTCAAAGGGAATTCCTCATGTCTGTCCCAACTGTCAGAGTCGCAGTATTCGTTACTACGGGACGGGGACTCAGAAAGCTTACGATGAACTGGCAGAGCTCTTTCCTCAGGCTCGCATTCTGCGGATGGATGTGGATACGACCCGCAGGAAAGGCAGTCACCAAGCTCTTCTTGACCAGTTTGGCCGAGGGCGAAGCAGATATCTTGTTGGGAACTCAGATGATTGCTAAGGGCTTGGATTTTCCAAATGTGACCCTAGTCGGAGTCCTCAATGCGGATACAGCCTTGAATCTGCCTGATTTCCGTTCTTCTGAGAGAACCTTCCAACTCTTAACTCAGGTGGCAGGACGGGCAGGTCGTGCGGAAAAAGCTGGGCAGGTCTTGATTCAGTCATACAATCCGGAGCACTATGCCATTCGTTTTGCCAAAAGATCAGGACTATGAAGGTTTTTATGCCTATGAAATGAGTATCAGACGTCAACTCGGCTACCCACCTTATTATTTCACCATTGGGATTACCCTCTCTCACAAGAAAGAAGAAGAGGTTGTCAAACGTGCCTATGAAGTTATGGGAATTTTGCGCTCAGGTTTATCGGAAACTAGTAAAATCCTTGGACCGACACCAAAACCCATTGCCCGTACCCACAACCTTTATCATTACCAGATTTTGATTAAATACCGTTTAGAAGATGAGCTGGGTCCAACTCTCAATCGAGTTTTGGCCTTGACTCAAGAACGGGAAAATAGCGAGCTTCGTCTCAGTATTGACCATGAGCCGCAGCAATTTTTATAAGAAGGAGAAGAAATGACAAAACTAATCTTTATGGGGACACCCGACTTTTCAGCGACAGTCTTAAAAGGACTTTTGACAGATGACCGTTACGAGATTCTAGCTGTTGTGACCCAGCCAGATCGCGCTGTCGGTCGTAAAAAAGTCATCCAAGAAACCCCAGTCAAGCAGGCTGCCAAAGAAGCAGGCCTTCCTATCTACCAGCCTGAAAAATTATCTGGAAGTCCAGAGATGGAAGCCATTATGAAGCTAGGGGCAGATGGGATTGTGACCGCTGCTTTTGGGCAGTTCCTCCCAAGTAAACTTCTTGATAGCATGGATTTTGCGATCAACGTTCACGCTTCCCTTCTTCCAAAACACCGTGGTGGCGCCCCCATTCATTATGCCTTGATTCAAGGGGATGAGGAAGCTGGTGTGACCATTATGGAGATGGTTAAGGAAATGGATGCAGGAGATATGATTTCCCGTCGCAGTATTCCTATCACAGATGAGGACAATGTCGGCACCTTGTTTGAAAAATTGGCAATCGTTGGTCGTGACTTGCTTTTGGACACCCTTCCTGGCTATATTGCTGGGGAGATCAAACCTGTGCCTCAGGACCCAAGCCAAGTCACTTTCTCGCCAAATATCAAACCTGAAGAAGAGAAACTCGATTGGACCAAAACCAATCGTCAACTCTTCGACCAAATACGTGGCATGAATCCATGGCCTGTTGCCCACACTTTTCTCAAGGGAGACCGCTTTAAGATTTATGAAGCCCTGCCAGTAGAAGGTCAGGGAAATCCAGGCGAGATCCTTTCAATTGGCAAGAAGGAATTGATCGTCGCAACGGCAGAAGGGGCTCTATCTCTCAAGCAAGTCCAGCCAGCTGGAAAGCCTAAGATGGACATTGCTTCCTTCCTCAATGGAGTTGGACGGACATTGACTGTAGGAGAACGATTTGGTGGCTAAAGTAGAAACGGCTAGAAGTCTAGCTCTAGCAGTATTAGAGGATGTTTTTATCAACCAAGCATACTCCAATATTGCTTTAAACAAACACCTCAAGGGGAGTCAACTCTCAGTAGCAGATAAGGGGTTGGTGACAGAGATTGTCTACGGAATGGTAGCCCGCAAACTGACTCTGGAATGGTACCTGTCCCACTTTATCGAAGACCGGGATAAGCTAGATAACTGGCTCTATATCCTGCTCCTTCTGAGCGCTTACCAACTTCGGTATCTGGATAAGATTCCTAATCACGCTGTTGTTAATGAAGCAGCGGAACTAGCCAAAGCCCGTAAAAAAGGCAGTGAAAAATTAGTCAACGCCGTCCTTCGTCGTATCTTGCGAGAAGGCTGGCCAGACATTGACAGTATCAAACGCAAAAACAAGCGTGATTCCATTGCTTATTCTCTCCCAGTTTGGCTCGTGTCTAAATTCAAGGAAGAATACGGTGAAGAGCGAGCACAAGCCATCTTTAAAAGTCTCTTGGTGCGCAACAAAGCCAGCATCCGGGTGACCAACTTGAGCCGAAAAGAGGAAATCAAAGCTTTGTTAGAGGCGACTGATTCCCCTTTGGCGGCCACTGGTCTGGTCAAGGAGCAAGGCCACTTTGCAGGTCATGATTTGTTTGCGGATGGAGCCATTACCATCCAAGACGAATCTAGTCAATTAGTTGCTCCGACTCTTGATCTAAAAGGTGATGAACAGGTCCTGGATGCCTGTGCCGCTCCGGGTGGAAAAACAGCCCATATGGCTTCTTACCTCACATCTGGTAAGGTGACGGCTTTGGATCTTTATGATCATAAGTTGGACTTGATCCAAGAAAATGCGGAGCGTTTAGGTGTGGCAGATCGGGTTCAAACGCAAAAATTGGATGCCAGAAAAGTGCATGAGTTTTTTGGTCGGGACTCTTTTGATAAGATTTTGGTAGATGCTCCCTGTTCTGGGATTGGACTTTTACGTCGCAAACCAGACATCAAATACAATAAAGAAACAGCAGATTTCACGTCCTTACAGGAAATTCAGCTGGAAATATTAGGTAGTGTTTGTCAAACGCTACGAAAAGGTGGTATAATAACTTATAGTACCTGTACTATTGTCTCTGAGGAGAACTTTCAAGTCGTTGAGGCGTTTTTAGAAAGTCATCCCGAGTTCGAGCAGGTTAAACTAGAACACGAATGTAAAGATATCCTGAAAGATGGCTGCATCCTGATCACTCCTGAATTGTATGGAAGTGATGGATTCTTTATCAGCCAATTTCGCAAGATATCAGAATAGGAAGGAACTGACACAATGGAAATAGCATTATTAACAGATGTTGGTCAGAAACGGACAAATAATCAGGACTATGTTAATCACTTTGTCAACCGAGCAGGACGCACTATGATCATCTTGGCTGACGGGATGGGAGGACACCGTGCAGGAAATATCGCTAGTGAGATGGCGGTCACAGACCTCGGTGTGGCTTGGGTGGATACCCAAATTGACTCAGTCAATGAAGTTCGTGAGTGGTTTGCCCACTACCTAGAGATTGAAAATCAAAAAATTCATCAACTAGGTCAGGACGAAGCCTACAGAGGCATGGGAACAACGCTAGAAGCTGTTGCGTTTATTGACAACCAAGCCATCTATGCTCACATTGGAGATTCTCGTATCGGTTTGATTCGTGGAGAAGAATACCACCAGTTGACGAGTGACCATTCTTTGGTCAACGAATTGCTCAAGGCTGGTCAATTGACTCCAGAAGAAGCAGAAACTCACCCTCAAAAGAATATCATCACCCAGTCCATCGGACAAAAAGATGAAATCCAGCCAGATTTGGGATGATTACACTGGAGTCAGGAGATTATCTCTTGCTCAATAGTGATGGTTTGACCAATATGATTTCGGCAAGCGAGATTTATGATATCGTAACCAGCGATATTTCCCTAGCAGACAAGGCGGCAACCCTCATTCGCTTCGCTAACAATGCAGGAGGTTTAGACAACATTACGGTTGCCCTTGTTTACATGAACGAGGAGGCAGCAGAATGATCCAAATCGGCAAGATTTTTGCCGGGCGGTATCGGATTGTCAAGCAGATTGGTCGAGGAGGCATGGCAGATGTTTACTTGGCCAAGGATTTGATCCTAGACGGGGAAGAAGTGGCAGTGAAGGTCCTGAGGACCAACTACCAGACAGACCCGATTGCTGTGGCACGTTTCCAACGTGAAGCGAGAGCCATGGCGGATCTGGACCATCCTCATATCGTTCGGATAACAGATATTGGTGAGGAAGATGGTCAACAATACCTAGCTATGGAATACGTAGCAGGTCTTGACCTCAAGCGCTATATTAAAGAACACTATCCTCTTTCAAATGAAGAAGCAGTTCGGATCATGGGGCAAATCCTCTTGGCCATGCGCTTAGCCCATACTCGAGGAATAGTTCACCGGGATTTGAAACCTCAAAATATCCTCTTGACACCAGACGGCACAGCTAAGGTCACGGACTTTGGGATTGCCGTAGCCTTTGCGGAGACCAGTCTGACCCAGACCAACTCAATGTTAGGCTCTGTTCATTATTTGTCACCTGAGCAAGCACGTGGTTCTAAAGCGACCTTCCAGAGTGATATCTATGCAATGGGGATTATCTTCTATGAAATGCTGACGGGACATATCCCTTATGATGGGGATAGCGCGGTTACGATTGCCCTCCAGCATTTCCAGAAACCACTTCCGTCCGTCATAGCTGAAAATCCATCTGTCCCTCAGGCTTTAGAAAATGTTGTCATTAAGGCGACTGCTAAGAAGCTGTCAGACCGTTATCAGTCTGTTTCAGAAATGTATGTGGACTTGTCAACTAGCTTGTCTTATAATCGTCGGAATGAACCGAAACTGGTCTTTGACGATGCGAGTAAGGCAGACACTAAGACTTTACCAAAAGTTCCACAAAGTACACTGACATCGATTCCTAAAGCTCCGGCGCAGGAAGAACGCCCTCAGCCAAAGAAAGCAACCCAACCAGTCGCTGAGCCAGCACCTGCGCCAAAGCCAGCTAAAAAACGGAAGTTTAAGGCTCGCTATATGATTCTTTTAGCTAGTCTTCTATTGGTTGCGGCCTCTTTGGTCTGGATTTTGTCTAGAACACCTGCAACGATTCCCATTCCTGATGTGGCTGGACAAACCGTTGCAGAGGCTAAGGAAGCTCTTAAAAAATCCAAATTTGAAGCTGGTGAAGAAAAGTCAGAGGCCAGCGATACAGTAGCAGAGGGACGTGTTATTCGAACGGATCCAGAAGCTGGTAGCGGCCGAAAAGAAGGAACCAAGGTTAATTTGATCGTTTCTTCTGGTAAGCAATCCTTCCAATTGAGCAATTATGTTGGACGCAAGTATACGGATGTCGTAGCCGAACTCAAGGAGAAGAAGGTTCCTGAAAATCTAATCAAGATGGAAGAGGAAGAATCCAATGAAAGCGAACCTGGAATCGTCATCAGACAGACCCCTGCTTCGGGTTCGACTTATGATCTCTCAAAAGCCACTACGATTACCTTAACAGTGGCTAAGAAGGTGACTAGTGTCAGCATGCCTAGCTACATTGGTTCAAGTCTCGAATTTACTAAGAATAATCTGACTCAGATTGTTGGAGTAAAAGAGGCTAATATCGAAGTTGTTGAAGTATCGACTGCCCCTGAAGGAACGGCAGAAGGAACTGTTGTAAGTCAAACGCCAAGAGCAGGAGAACTGGTTGATCTTGCAAGTACGCGTATCAAACTTTCCATCTACAAACCAAAAACACCACCGTCAACTTCATCCTCTAATCCTGCCCAACGTGGGAACCAGGGTTCTCCTACAAGTCCAAACCAGGGGAACCAACAAGGAAATCAACAAGGGCACACTCCTTCTAGCAGTTCATCCAATAATGAAGGATCTCACGAAAGTTCTCGAGATTAAACGAATCTTTGTCATGATTTCATGACAAAGATTTTTTTTTCACAAGATTTTGTGATAAAATATAGGGAGTAGAAAAAGGAGGAGAAAATGGACGAATCGAGAGAGTTGAATGCCGTCATTGATGTGATTATGCTAGCAGGAACCATTCTCCTGAAAAGTGGCTCAGAGATTCATCGGGTCGAGGATACGATGATCCGTATTGCCCATTCGCAGGGAATATTGGATTGCAATGTTCTTGCCATGCCCGCAGCTATTTTCTTTTCTATTGAAAATACCAATATTTCTCGGATGAAACGGGTGACCTCATCCTCTTATAACATTGAAAAAGTTTGCGATGTCAACCAAGTATCACGGGAGCTTGTGGGCGGGCAGATTGATCTCTCGACAGCCTTTAAAAAGCTCAAAGAAATTGGTAATCAAGCCCTTCCTTATACAAAGTTCCAAGTGACTGTAGCAGCGACCCTCAGTGCCCCTTTCTTCTCGATTATGTTTGGGGGCAATGTTTATGACGCTTTTGGTGCAGCTATTGCAACTTTATTTGGATTTGCCTTCTCTCTCTTATGTCGAGAAGTTTGTCCGCATTCCTTTTGTAACGGCCTTTGCAGGTGCCTTTGTTTTCGGCTTGATCGCCCAGTTCTGGGCCCGCTATACAGGCTTTCCTTCGACAGCAGACCTGATTATAGCAGGAGCGGTCATGCCCTTTGTTCCAGGGATTGCTCTGACAAATGCGGTACGGGATATCATGACCAACCATATCAACTCTGGTATGAGCAAGATGTTTGAATCCCTGCTCATTACCCTCGCTTTAGGGGCCGGTACCTCCGTCGCCCTAGTTTTGATGACATAAGATGACTCTAACAAGTATTTTACTCCAAGCAGTAGCGAGTTTACTCGCCATTATCACCTTTCTAATCGTACTGAATGTTCAACGCTCCATGCTCCTACCTGGTGGTATTTTGGGAATGGGTGTTTGGCTCCTCTATCTCGTGCTCAAAGAACCAACCAATGTTATTATTGCGACCTTTATCGCAGCAGTAATTGGCTCTTGCATCAGTCAGATTTTAAGTATTGTCTATAAGACACCAGCGGTGGTCTTTGTCTTGGCTATTCTTGCCCCCTTGGTGCCAGGTTATTTATCCTATCGAACGACAGCTTTCTTTGTGACAGGCGATTACAGCCATGCTATTGCCAGCGCGACTTTGGTGGTTATGTTAGCCCTCGTTATTTCTATTGGAATGGCAAGTGGAACGGTAATTCTAAGCTTTATTACTACATCCGAAAACAACGAGGAATCTCTTCCTAATGCAGTCAAAGCAAAGACTTGATTTGTTGAATCAAGTCTTTTTTCTCTCTTTTGTTCCTATTTGTGATAAAATAGAATGAAACGATTTTTTACAATGAATGAAAAAACAGAGGTAAATATGACAATCGGTATTGATAAGATTGGTTTTGCGACCAGTCAATATGTCTTGAAATTACAAGACTTAGCAGAAGCGAGGGGAGTTGACCCCGAAAAATTTAGCAAGGGACTCTTGTTAAATGAAATTAGTATTGCGCCACTGACTGAGGACATTGTTACCTTGGCAGCTAGTGCAAGCAACTCTATTTTAACAGACAAAGAAAAAGAAGAAATCGATATGGTCATCGTGGCAACCGAGTCAGGGATTGACCAGAGTAAGGCAGCGGCAGTCTTTGTTCATGGCTTGTTAGGCATTCAGCCTTTCGCTCGGAGCTTTGAAATCAAAGAAGCCTGCTATGGAGCAACGGCTGCCCTTCATTATGCTAAATTGCATGTGGAAAATTCTCCAGAGTCCAAGGTCTTGGTCATTGCCAGTGATATTGCCAAGTATGGTGTCGGAACTCCTGGCGAACCAACTCAGGGTGCTGGAAGTGTGGCCATGTTGATCACCCAAAATCCGCGCATCATGGCCTTTAACAATGATAACGTTGCTCAAACGCGCGACATCATGGATTTCTGGCGTCCGAACTATTCAAGCACTCCTTATGTAAACGGCATGTACTCGACCCAACAGTATCTTGATTGCCTGACAACGACTTGGGATGAATACAAGAAACGCTATGATTGGACTATGGATGACTTTGCGGCTATCTGCTTCCACTTGCCTTATCCTAAGTTGGCCTTAAAAGGCTTGCGCAAGATGATGGACAAAACTTTATCTAAAGAAAAACAGGATAGTTTGCAAGAGAACTTTGATAAGTCCATTCTCTACAGTCAGATGATTGGGAATATCTACACGGGTTCCCTCTTCCTCGGCCTTCTCTCCCTTTTGGAAAATGCAGAGACTTTGAAGGCTGGAGATAAAATTGCCCTCTACAGTTATGGAAGTGGAGCGGTTTCAGAGTTCTTTAGTGGTGAATTGGTCGAAGGCTATGAGGCTTACCTAGACAAGAGCGCTTGAGCAAACTCCGGCAGCGTACAGTCTTATCTGTTACAGACTATGAAAAAGTCTTCTTCGAAGAGGTACAGTTGGATGAATCTGGTTCAGCCCAATTTGCAGGCTATGAACATCAAGACTATGCCTTGGTTGAAATTGTCGACCACCAACGCCGTTATAGCAAGGTTGAAAAATAATGAAGATAAGTTGGAATGGATTTTCTAAAAAATCATACCATGAGCGCCTTGAGTTGTTGCGAGCTCAGGCGCTCCTTAGTCCTGAAAAGCAAACCAGTCTAGAGCAGGATGAGCAAGTCAGCTTGGCAGTTGCAGATCAGCTGAGTGAGAATGTGGTAGGAACTTTTTCTCTGCCTTATTCGATCATTCCAGAGCTTGTGGTGAATGGTCAGGATTATACAGTTCCTTATGTGACAGAAGAACCCTCAGTGGTTGCTGCGGCTAGCTATGCCAGCAAAATCATCAAGCGAGCAGGTGGTTTTACTGCTCAGGTTCATCAGCGCCAGATGATTGGTCAGGTAGCCCTTTATCAAGTTGCTGAACCTGAACAAGCGCAAGAGAAGATTGCCAGCAAGAAGGCAGAGCTCTTAGAACTTGCCAATCAAGCCTATCCCTCCATCGTTAAACGTGGTGGTGGGGCGCGTGATTTGCATGTAGAACAGATCAAAGGTGAAACAGACTTTCTCGTTGTCTATCTCCATGTCGATACCCAGGAAGCCATGGGGGCTAATATGCTCAATACCATGCTAGAAGCCTTGAAACCAGTCTTAGAAGAACTCAGTCAGGGGCAAAGTCTCATGGGTATTTGTCCAATTACGCGACAGATTCTCTAGTGACAGCAAGCTGTCGTATTGCCTTTCGCTACTTGAGCCGACAAAAGGAAGAAGCCAGAGAAATAGCAGAAAAAATGGTTTTGGCTAGCCAGTTTGCGCAGGCAGATCCTTACCGAGCAGCTACTCACAATAAAGGGATTTTTAATGGTATCGATGCCATTTTAATCGCCACGGGTAATGACTGGCGTGCTATCGAAGCTGGGGCTCATGCCTTTGCCAGTCGAGATGGACGCTATCAAGGTCTCAGTCAATGGAAACTGGACATGGAAAGAGAAGAACTGGTGGGCCAGATGACCCTACCTATGCCTGTAGCGACCAAGGGTGGCTCTATCGGTCTCAACCCCCGTGTAGCTCTTAGTCATGAACTGCTGGGAAATCCTTCTGCAAAAGAATTAGCTCAGATTATCGTTTCTATTGGTCTTGCACAAAACTTTGCAGCCCTCAAAGCCTTGGTGAGTACGGGCATCCAGCAGGGCCACATGAAATTACAGGCCAAATCCCTAGCTCTCTTAGCTGGTGCTAGTGAGTCCGAGGTTGCTCCCCTCGTTGAGCGCCTCATCGCAGATAAAACCTTTAACTTAGAGACAGCCCAGCAATATTTAAAAGTCTGGCGGTCTTAACCAGTTGAAACCGTGGTATTAGTCTCAAAAAATGAAACATAAGGAAAACAAGTTCATTGTCAATTGAAAAGTCTCACATATAACGAAGAACAGGAGAGGATTACATTATTCTCTCTTTTTTTGATATTTGAATCACAGAGAATGTACCCATTTTCAACAATACAATCCTTTACAGTTAATTTAAGGGAAATATCATCCATTTCTTACTTTAGGGTATGGAAGTGAAGCAATTCTATGGTGAATGGTTTTATAGTAATAAAGATCATTCTAGTAATGTTTTAAAACTCCTCTAAAAAGGATTTTCCCATTCTTATGTTTACACTACTTTAGAAAACAGCATGTTTTTGTAACCCCTTCCATGCTTGTTGTTGTATTTTAAAACTTTTAGGTATAAAATGGAAATATATAAAATGGGATGAAGAGGGGATGAATCATGTCTAAGAAAAAGTCCGATACTCTTTGGGCTAAGAAAAAGGAAGAAAATGGTAGATTTTTTTGGTTACCCTTGTCTCAGCATCTAGAAGATACAAAAGATATAATTGGACTTCTCTGGGAGCATTGGTTAAGTGAGGGGCAAAAAAAGCTGATTGAGGATTCTCTGGATTCAGTAACACATGATGACGGTTTAGGGAAACGACTTGCACAATTTTTAGCTGCTGTTCATGATATCGGGAAAGCAACTCCAGCTTTTCAAACTCAAAGAGGATTTGCAAATTCAGATGATTTGGATATTCAACTATTAGAAAAATTGGAGCAGTCAGGATTTACTAAAATTAGTTCACTTCAACTATCATCACCAAAAAAGAGTCATCACAGCCTTGCAGGTCAATATTTGCTATCTAGTTATGGTGTTCAAGAGGATATTTCGACTATTATTGGTGGACACCATGGACGACCGATTGATACGATTGAGGATGTAAAAAATCAAGGGAGCTATCTTTCAAACTATTTTCAAAATGAAAGTAAGGAGAGTGCTATCCATAAGAATTGGGATTTGGTTCAAAAAGAAATCTTCAACTGTGCTTTAGATGAGTTGGGGTTTGACTCTGTGAGAGAGCTTCCTAGAATTAAACAGCCTGCTCAAGTTATCTTATCAGGATTGCTGATTATGGCTGACTGGATTGCTAGTAATGAGTACTACTTTCCTTTATTAAGTGTCAATGAAAAAGAGGAGGTAGATAAGTTAAGACGCCTTCAAGATGGGTTTGAAAGGTGGAAAAAAACTAGTTTGTGGCAACCTAAATATATCTCAAAACCAGATAGTCTTTATAAGGAAAGATTTGGATTTGAACTAATAATGTTCAATCAACCTTATCTCATGTTATTACTCAAATATCTAAACCTGGGATTGTAGTTCTAGAAGCACCAATGGGGTTAGGGAAGACAGAAGCTTCATTGATTACAGCAGAGCAGTTAGCTACTAAGACGGGAAGAAGCGGTCTTTTTTTTGGTTTACCAACTCAGGCGACATCGAATGGGATTTTTAATCGTATTGAAAAATGGGTTGAAAGTTTAAAAGATGATTCTGAAGACATACTATCTATTCAGTTGGTACACGGGAAAGCAGCTCTAAACGAAGATTTTTTAAAACTTAAAGCTAATACATTTAATTTTGACGATGTAGAAAATGGTAGCGTTATCATTAATGAATGGTTTTCTGGGAGAAAGACTTCGGCTTTAGATGATTTTGTAGTGGGGACTGTTGATCAGTTCTTAATGTTAGCATTGAAACAAAAACATTTAGCTTTGCGTCATCTAGGTTTTAGTAAAAAGGTTGTTATTATTGATGAAGTTCACGCCTATGATGCTTATATGAGTCAATATTTGATGGAGGCGATAAAATGGATGGGAGCCTATGGTGTTCCAGTAGTCATTTTGTCAGCGACATTACCTTCTCAACAAAGAGAAAATATCCTTAAAAGCTATATGTCTGGGATGGGGATCAAATGGCGAGATATTGAAAATACGGACCAATTAAAGACAGACGTTTATCCTTTAATCACTTATAATGATGGCTCAGAGATTTATCAAGTTACAACATTCAATAAGCAAAACATAAAAGACATTCACATCATTCGTTTACAAGAAGAGCAGTTATTGGGAACTGTTAAAGATGCCCTTGAGGGCGGTGGAGTAGTTGGAATCATTGTCAATACAGTGAGAAGATCCCAAGAGTTGGCAAGAAACTTTTCGGAAATTTTTGGAGATGATATGGTGGAATTACTTCATTCCAGTTTTATTGCGACCGAAAGAATCCAAAAAGAGAAAGAATTATTACAACAAATCGGAAAAAATGTAGACCGTCCACATAAGAAAGTTATCATTGGAACTCAGGTGATTGAGCAATCCTTGGATATTGATTTCGATGTGATGATAAGTGATCTGGCACCTATGGACTTGCTAATACAACGTATTGGACGACTTCATCGACACCAAATAGACCGGCCTCAAAAGCATAAAATAGCTAGGTTTTACGTTTTAGGAACTTCCCAAGAGTTGGATTTTGAAGAAGGAAGTAGTTTTGTTTATGGTGATTATCTGTTAGCCAGAACTCAGCACTTTTTACCAGATATCATGAGATTACCAGATGATATTTCACCATTAGTCCAGAAAGTTTATAGTCCAGATTTTACAATTGAGTTTTCAAGTCAGGAATTTCAGCAAAAATATTTAGATGCTAAGACGGAGCATGATGTCACGATTAAGAATAAGGAAACAAAGGCAAGAACATACCGTATCAATGATCCTGTCTTAAAAATATCGAGACATAGAAACAATAGTCTGATTGGTTGGTTGAAGAACCTGCATCCAAACGATAGTGAAGAAAAATCTAATGCTCAGGTTCGTGATGTTGAAGATACAATTGAAGTGATTGCTTTAAAGAAAATGTCTGATGGCTATAGCTTATTTATTGAAAATCAAGATATATCTCAGAATATTGATAATCCTTCGGTCGCTAAAAAAGTAGCACAAAATACTTTACGACTTCCTATGAGTTTATCCAAGGGCTATAATATCGATCAAACTATTGAAGAGCTTGAAAGGTATAACAACAGCTATTTAAGTCAATGGCGAAATTCATCGTGGTTAAAAGGAGCTCTCGGGATTATTTTTGATGAAAACAAAGAGTTTATTCTCAATGGGTTTAAACTCTTATATGATAAAAAATATGGGATTACAACGGAGAGGTTAAATAAGAATGAGTCGATTTAATTTACTAGATGAACCCTGGATTTCTGTCGTTTATGATGAAAGGAACAACAAAAGAAGTTTCCTTGCAGGAATTATTTATAAATGCTCATCAGTACAAAGATTTAGCAGGAGATACAAAAACGCAAGATTTTGCTGTGCTGCGAGTTTTGCTGGCTGTGTTACATACTGTCTTTTCACGCTTTGATGCAGATGGTAATGTCTATGAGTATCTGGCAGTAGATGAGCGGTTTAAACAAATTGAGCCTGTGGAAGAATCTGATATTGCTGACTATCAGGATGATTTATATGATACATGGATAGATCTTTGGGAAAGTGGTAAGTTCCCAGACATTGTTAGTCATTACCTAGAAAAATGGCGGGACCGCTTTTACTTATTTGATAAGGAATATCCATTTTTTCAAGTTAGAAAAGAGGATATTGTAGCAGACAAAATTAGTAAAGCAAAAGCAAGCAGTATCTCTGGGAAAAATATCAATAGAACGATTTCAGAGAGTGAGAATAAGTTAGCCTTATTTTCCCCAAAGAATAGTAAAAATAAAGAACAACTGACTGCTTCCGAAGTTACACGATGGCTTTTAACTTTTCAAGGGTACTCAGGATTATCCGATAAAGTTATTTTTGGAAAAGAAAAATATAAAGTGTCAAAGGGATGGTTGTTTGATATCGGGGCAGTTTTTATACAGGGAACTTCTTTATTTGAAACGCTGTTACTAAATTGTATCTTGCCATTCTATGACCATGGTAATTTAGAAAGTATTCAATGTCCCTGTTGGGAATTTGCTAGTTCTGATAATATTAATCGCTATTTGTTTGGTAGTGAATGTACAGATTTAGCTAATCTGTATACGATTTGGAGCAGAGGGATTTATATTGATCCAGAATATGATTTAAATAAGCCTTTTTCTTTTGAGATTGTAAAATTACCCGAAATCAATCATCGGGACAATTTTTTAGAGCCGATGACAACATGGAAATATAATACTACAGGAGAAAATAAAGATAGCTATACTCCTAGGAAACATCTCTTGAATCAATCGTTGTGGCGGTCATTTGGTTTGCTAGCAGTAGAAGATAGAACAGGGCACTTTAGAAAACCGGGAATTATTGATTGGCTAGGAGATATAGGTGACATAATAGGAAATAGATTATTTAATATTATTTCCATTAGTATGCAGGACGATGGGAATGCTACTTCATGGCTTCCAACTGATGAAGTTATTGACTCTATACTTATCAATGATTTAGTTTGGCGGATTTTAATGAGAGTGGTTGGGTACCACGTATTAATGAGGTGGTGGAAGAAACAAAAACTGTCATTTCCAAAGTATATAAACGCTATATAGAGGATCTAAAAGAAATTAGGAATATCTCAAACAACAATTATACTAATCAGATGGTTGAAATGCTCTATTTCAAAATCGATCACCCTTTTCGAGAATGGTTATCCAGTATCCTACCAGATGATGAAAAGGATCCTAAAATCAAAGAATGGAGAGATTTGCTGAAAAAAATGGTTAAAGCTGAAGCAAAGAGCATCTTAGGTCAAGGAGGAACTAGGGACTACCTCGGCACTGAAAAAGATGGTCGAATAAAAAATATTGCAACTGCCTATAATTCATTTGAATATTTGCTTCATCAACAATTAAAATAGGAGGTATGTGTGTTGGAACAATCCAAACAGACAGTTGGTTCTGTCACAAAAAGAATTATTAGACAATTGAGTTATGAGTTGGAGTCACCATTGAGTAAAGCCGCACTGGCCAAAATTAGAAAAACGTTGGGTAAACCCTTGAGCGATGCAACAGATATCTGGCCGATTTTATTTGAGCATTTACCAGAGGAGTTCGTCAATTCATACCAGCAGCCTAGCTATGAGGAGTTAGCGATTTATACAGCTATCCAATTTTACGCCTTACATCAACAAGGAACTTCAACCAGTGTGATGTTAGATGAGCTCGATACTTATCAAAATATCGGTTCTGCTCTTAGTCAACTTAGAAAAGGAGATGACACGACAGCCATTGACAGAAGGTTCAATGTCATGATTACATCATCAACTTTTGAAGAGTTGATCTACCATTTACGCCACATGATGATGTTACTCAAAACAAAGTCTCCTGCTACAAAGGTTGATTATGCTAAGTTAGCTGAAGACTTGTATTGGTTTTTAAAAAATGTACAAGAAAATCTTCGCCTAAATTGGGCAAGATCATATTATAAACAAATCAAAGGAGAAAAACACAATGACAACTAACCAACGCTTATTTTTAGATATTCATGCTATACAAACCTTACCACCTTCAAATATGAATAGAGATGATACAGGTAGCCCAAAGACTGCTCAGTACGGGGGTGTAAAAAGATCGCGCGTGAGTTCTCAAGCTTGGAAGAGAGCTATAAGAGACTATTTTAACACTAATGGAGAACAGTCTAATGTCGGTGTCCGAACAAAAGACATTGTAAGATATGTTGCAGGTAAAATTGTAGAACTAGATAATTCTATCAGTTTTGAAGATGCACTAACCAAAGCAGATACAGTCTTGATAGCTACTGGCATTAAGAAAAAAGGTAAAGTCAAGGCACTTTACTTTATGGGGGATAGACAAGCTGAGAAATTGGCTCAAGCAGCCTATGAAAATCTGACTGATAAAAAAGAACTTCAAAAACTAGCTAGCTCCAATCCAGCCATTGATGTTGCTATGTTCGGTCGAATGGTAGCTGAAGATCCAGTTCTAAACGAGGATGCTTCCTCTCAAGTTGCCCATGCTATTTCAACACATGCTGTACAAACTGAATTTGACTTCTTTACTGCTATTGATGATTTAGCTCCAGAGGATAATGCAGGTGCAGGTATGCTGGGAACCATCGAATTTAACTCTTCTACGCTCTATCGTTATGCCAATGTTGCGATTCATGAATTATCAAAACAACTAGAGGATGAGAAATCCTTAAAGAACAGTTTGAATTTATTCATCGAAGCATTTGCAAATTCACTCCCGACAGGAAAAGTGAATACCTTTGCCAATCAAACTTTACCACAGGCTCTAATCGTTTCTTTACGTGATGATCGTCCTGTTAATCTTGTCAGTGCATTTGAAGAACCAGTTAAATCAACGGATGGTTATGTGGCAAAATCTATTGAAAAACTGTCTAAAGAGTATACAAGAGTTGAAAAATTCGTGAATAAACCACTTTTGACTTTCTATGTGACTTTGGATGAGAATGAGAGTTTAAAACAAATAGGTGAGGAAAAATATTCAGTTTCAGAATTATTAAAAGATTTGTCGGAAATCTTAGGACAATTCCTCAAAAAATAGGTGAATACATGAAGACTATTTTGTTGAAATTTGCTGGTCCTTTGCAATCTTGGGGGACAAGTTCACATTTCGAAACAAGACATACGGATTTTTATCCTTCTAAGAGTTCTGTTATTGGGTTGATTGCTTCAAGTTTAGGATATCGTCGAGACGATGATGAAAAAATTACTCGTTTAAACGAGCTGGATTTTGCAGTTCGAGTGGATCAACAAGGAAATTTACTTAGAGATTTTCATATTGCACAGAAGTATACAGAAAAAGGAAAGTTTGAACGAAATTATGTCACAAATCGTTATTATTTAGAAGATGCTGTTTTTGTAGTGGCTCTTTCTCATAATAATGAGCAGTTTTTGGAAATGATTTTACAAGCTTTGAAAAATCCCTATTTCCAACCATTTATGGGAAGAAGGGCTCTGCCGTTTACTGCAGATTTTATCTTAGGTGAGACTGAGATTGGAGCAGTTGAAAGTTTGAGAACTCTTGAATGGCAAGCCTCACCATGGTTTATGAAGAGAAAGCTTATGGATGTCGTAACTTTAGAAATCTATTCTGATAGACATTTAACCGATAGAGGTATTTATCAACTGAGACAAGATGTTGTCAAGTCTTTTTCACAAAAGGGGAGAAGGTTTGGCTATAGGTATGAAACTAGAGAACTAGTTCAAGTTCGGAATTCGTTTCAAGATAAAAATACGGCACATGATGTTTTTAAGAGTATAGGAGATTGATGGTATGTATATCTCAAGAGTAGAAATTGATCACACCAATCGCCGAAAAATTAGGTGCTTAACACATATAGGCGCTTATCATGCTTGGGTAGAAGAGAGTTTTCCAGAAGAAATGGAACAATCTATTCGAACAAGGAAATTATGGCGTATAGATCGTATCCAAGATAAAGATTACCTGATTATTGTTAGTGAAAATAAACCTGATTTACAACGATTAGAAAAATATGGGGTTTCTGGTAGTGCTCAAACCAAGGATTATCAACAATTTTTAGATAATATCTATACTGGTAGCCGAATGAAATTTCGAGTGGTGCTTAATCCAGTTATTTCCTTAGTATCACCAGATAATCTTAAGAGAGGTATTGTAAAACCTCATGTTACGAGTGAATATCAGATGAATTATCTGCTAGAACGCTCTGACAAAAATGGATTCTCACTGATAAAAGAAGATTTTTCAATCGTTGAACGTGGTTATGAGGTGTTTAAAAAAGCTGTTAAACCTATCCGATTGATAAAGGTTGTTTACGAAGGAATCTTAACAGTTAGTGATGCAGATCTTTTTAAGAAGCTTTTGACAGAAGGAATGGGAAAGAAAAAAGCATACGGTTTTGGTTTAATGACCGTTATTCCATTGGGAAACGAATCATGGTAAAAAAAAAAAGTGGAACGAAGAAAACATCTCTGCGAGAACTTCCTAAAATAAGCGATCGTGTCAGCTTTATTTACGTAGAACACGCAAAGATAAATCGTGTGGATAGCGCTATTACAGTGCTTGATAGCAACGGAACAGTTAGAATACCTGTTGCTATGATTGGTGTATTATTGTTAGGACCGGGTACTGATATTAGCCATCGTGCTGTAGAGTTGATAGGAGATGCTGGAACCAGTATGGTTTGGGTTGGTGAGCGAGGTGTTCGTCAGTATGCTCATGGAAGATCCTTAGCACACTCGACAAAATTCTTAGAGAAACAGGCTAAACTGGTTTCAAATTCTCGGTCGCGTTTAGCTGTTGCCCGTAAAATGTATCAAATGCGATTTCCTGGTGAAGATGTCACCACATTAACAATGCAGCAACTACGGGGTCGTGAAGGAGCTAGGGTGAGAAAAGCATATAGGATGCAATCTGAAAAATTCAAGGTTCCTTGGGATAAAAGAGACTACAGGCCTGATGATTTTGAAGGAGGGACGGTAGTGAACCAGGCACTATCCGCAGCTAATGTAGCACTTTACGGCTTGGTGTATAGTATAGTGGTAGCGCTAGGTGTTTCTCCAGGTCTTGGTTTTGTACATACCGGCCATGATTTATCCTTTATTTATGATATTGCAGACTTATATAAAGCTGAATTGACTATTCCCTTAGCTTTTGAAATTGCAGCTAACTATACTGAGGATGATGATATTGGTAAGGTTGCTCGATTGAAAACAAGAGATTCCTTCGTAGATGGCAAGCTAATGGCTCAGATAGTTACTGACATTCAATATCTATTTGAAATAGATGATGAAGAGGAGTTAGTGATTGATACGCTTTCTTTGTGGGATGATAAGGATAAACTTGTTAAACATGGAGTTAGTTATACGGAGAATTGATAATATGCCACTGACTGTTTTAACTTTAAAAAATGTTCCGCCGTCTTTAAAAGGAGATTTAACTAAGTGGATGCAAGAAATTGCCACAGGGGGTTTACGTTGGAAATATCAATACTAGGGTTCGTGAAAAGTTATGGGACCGTATTAAGGCGAACGTTGGAAAAGGTGAGGCTACAATTAGTTACGCCTTTAGAAATGAAATTGGCTATCAATTTGATACCGTAAATGCTCAGCGGAGTGTCCTAGACTATGATGGAATCCCATTAATTCTATTACCTAGCCAAACAGACAGCAATCGGAAAATATCCAGTTTTGGATATAGTGATGTTGCTAAGTATAGACGCATCAAGCGTTTTGGCAGTCATTCAGAAGTTTCTTTAAAACCACAGAGTTCCTATATTGTAATTGATATTGAGACGGATGGTTTAGATGAGAATGAACATACCATTATAGAAATTGGGGCACTTAAGGTTACTCCATCCACTACAGAAGAGTTTAATGCTCTTATCAAATATGACGGAATCTTGCCTACGAAGATTTCTAAATTAACGGGAATTTCTCAGGCTCTATTAGAACAAAATGGTCGAGATTTAAAAGAAGCACTTTCCGATTTTTTGCTTTTTATAGGTGAATCAGCTTTAGTTGGCTATGGTATCAATTTTGATGTTAAGTTTATTAACAATGAGCTTAACAAGTTAGGTTTACCTTTATTAACAAATAAAACTCATGATTTAAAGAAATTTGTAAAGAGTGAAAAGCTATTTCTGGCTAACTATCAATTACAGACAGCCCTTAAGGAATATGGAATTGAGGAGGTAGTTCCTCATAGAGCTTTACAGGACGCTAAGTTAATCTACCAGTTATCAATAAAAGTGAATAAATTTTTGGATAGAATCAATCGGGATTAGCGATTTCAATAGGATCTTTTAGTGTTTTTCCCGCACACGCGGGGGTGATCCTGTGTCTAGCGCATTATTAGGATACCAGTTTACAGTTTTTCCCGCACACGCGGGGGTGATCCTACTTCGATGTCTGTATCCGCAAACTTGAACGGGTTTTTCCCGCACACGCGGGGGTGATCCTGGTTGGACAACAGAAATTGATTATACTGGGCTGTTTTTCCCGCACACGCGGGGGTGATCCTTGACGCACCTGTATTTGTTTCAACAGGATCTTGTTTTTCCCGCACACGCGGGGGTGATCCCTCTTTGTTCTCAGCAATACATTCCCATCCGTTAGTTTTTCCCGCACACGCGGGGGTGATCCTAAACCCTTGAATCGCTTTGTCGTCATAGTAATGTTTTTCCCGCACACGCGGGGGTGATCCTGTTACGGACTAGAAATCAGCGTGAAGCCAGCAGTTTTTCCCGCACACGCGGGGGTGATCCTATGGTTTTATCAAGATTACAGTATCAGACACAGTTTTTCCCGCACACGCGGGGGTGATCCTGTCTTCGGGGGCAAAGTTAAAGGCTTTGATTTGTTTTTCCCGCACACGCGGGGGTGATCCCAAGCTCGATACCGAGGTTATCGGTCAATTCAGGTTTTTCCCGCACACGCGGGGGTGATCCTGGTCTTACGTTATCAACCAGGACTTCCTAAACGTTTTTCCCGCACACGCGGGGGTGATCCCTGACGAACCTAAACCATTGAATGTTACCAAAGGTTTTTCCCGCACACGCGGGGGTGATCCTATCGAGGTAGGCTGGAAGTCACGACGGAAAGCGTTTTTCCCGCACACGCGGGGGTGATCCTGGTATTTTCTCTAAAACAATCCAGATTGGACGGTTTTTCCCGCACACGCGGGTGTGATCCTTCACTTTAGAGGGTGCTAGTGGTTCTCTTGCTGTTTTTCTCGCACACGCGGGGGTGATCCTGGCGAACTTCACACAGACCAAGCTTTTAAAACGTTTTTCGCGCATACGTAGGAGATTGACTACATAAAATGAGATATAAGAAAAATATCCCTATTGAAAACTGATAAATTAGAGATAGGAGTGTTTTATTATAGGAAAAAAGCATATTCTGTGTAAATGAAGATATCTTACATAACAAAGGAGAAGACAAGTGAATCGAATGAAGTCATCATGGAGACATTTGGTAACAATAACATCAGTTGGGTAAAAAACTTGTAGAAGAGTATAAGAAAATTTGTCTTGTATCTGTTGCCTTAGAGTGTTTCAGAACTAAATGTTCAACATTTTTTGATTGGAAAAACGAGACTAAAATCCTTCTGCCAAATCCCTAGCTCTCCTAGTAGGTGCTAGTGAGTCTGAAGTTGCTCCACTGGTCGAGTACTTGATTGCAGACAAAAACTTTAACTTAGAGACAGCCCAGCGCTATCTGGAAAATTTACGATCATAAAAAACTCAGACGAATTTGTCTGAGTTTTTTGTACTTATATACTTTTTCCAGGCAATAGGGTGACTGGTAAGAAGTAACCAGTTGTCGCGACTTCCTTGCCTTCGATCTTCTGCAAGAGAAGATCAACAGTGAGGTGGGCAATCTCTTCCAAGGGTTGCTTGATGGTCGCCAGTTGAGGGTAGTAATTCTCGATAAAGTAGGTACCATCATAGCCGATGACTTTGAGTTCTTCAGGAACAGAGATTCCCAGTTCTTGAGCGATTTTGATCACTAGGATAGCTGTCAGATCATCCGAAGCAAAGATCGCATCTGGTTTCTGATGGGTCAAGATATTCTTGATTTCCATTTCCTTTCTGACGGGAGAAAAGTCACTTGAAACATTGATAATAGGAGCTTTCGGGAGTATAGAGGCAAAGCCAGCATGACGCAGTCCAGTCGGTGAGTTCGAGTTGTCATTTCCTGTAATCATGATGATAGACTGGGCACCTGTCTTGACCAAGGTTTGGGCAGCGAGAACCCCGCCACCGTAGTTGTCAGAGGAGACAACAGGGATGTCTGGAGACAAGTTTCGGTCAAAGGAAATGATCGGTGCCGTCACACGATTGTAGTCTTCGATTCCCAAGTTGTGACTTCCAGAAATGATACCGTCGACCTGATTGGCCTCCAGCATTTCAATGTACTCCCGTTCTTTTTCAGAGTCATGTTCGCTGTTACAGATGATGGTCTTGTATCCATTCTTAAAGAGTTGGTGTTCCAACTTACCAATCAATTCTGCGTAGAAAATGTTGGAAATGTTAGGAAAAATCAAGCCGATTAACTTAGCTGATTTTCCTTGGAGGCTACGAGCTAAATTGTTGGGCTTATAGCCCAATTCTCTCATGGCTTCATTGACCTTGAGAATGGTTTTTTCAGACAAATAGCCTTTTTTATTGATAACCCGTGAGACGGTAGTGGGGCTGACGCCTGCAAGTTTGGCGACATCAGTTAGTTTTGCGACCATAATCTAATTCATAGTAGGTTCCGGTTGGCTTTCCAGATTTGATCAGGATACCATTTTGATCGGCATGTGGAAAGACGCGACCAGAAAATACTTTTTCTCCTTTATTGATGAAAATTTCAAAGACAGAATTGTCGATGAAGATGTTAGCACTAGTAGTTTGATTGTCGATTGGGCAAGAACGAGTGCTTCCAAATTCTTGGGCATACTGTTCTCCAGCCTGGCTACGATCCACTGTCACTTGACCATTTATAAGGTCAAAGTTGATTGAAAGACCCTTGCCTTCTTTCTCAGCAAGTAAGACAATCTCGCTCTGGCTATTGGCCTCCAAGTTGAGCTCTAGTTCATAGGTGTTATTGGTTTGAGCACGATTTGAAAAAGGTTCTTCAGAGGCACGAAGTTCTTTGATAGCTGCGACAGGGTATTGGTAGAGTTTCCCATCTTTGATAGTGAGTTCTTTGACCAAGGAGAAAGTTCCTTGGTGGTCAAAACGATCAGAGGGGTAGGCTACATCTGGTAGCCCAAGCCAACTTACTGCTAGTGCACGTCTGTCAGGAGCGTTAAAAGCTTGAGTCGCATAGGCTTCGAAACCATAGTCTAGGTTGTGAAGGGGTGACACATCTACCATTTTGGCATTTTCAGGATCAAAGGAAACCCCGATTTTGTACATGTTTGGATAGATATTATCATAGTCTAGAACTTTTTTATCCAATCCTTGTGGACAGTAGAGAAGGACAGGTTGCTCCCCTACAAAGACCAGATTTGGGCATTCCATCATGTAGGCAGTGCGATCGTTAGCAAAGTTAAGGTCGCCAACTGCTTGCCAGTTTGTATAATCATTGTCCACAGCCTTGTAGAGACGGACGAAGCCTTTTTTCTCCAAGTCCTGTCCACCGACGATGGCATAATATTGACCTTTAAAGTTAAAAATTTGCGGATCGCGGAAGTGGTCAGTAGAGTCTGCTGGCTGGTCAATCAAGATCTTGTCAATCTTTGTAATCTTGCCATCCTTATCCATCAAAGCCCCAATCTGGTAAGGGTGACGGATCCAGTTTTCATCACGGACATTTCCAGTATAAAATAGGAACAACTGATCGCCGAACTGCATGGCAGAACCAGAGTAGGCACCGTGGCTATCTAATGGAGTATCTGGCAAAACTTTGACTCAGTTTCTGTAAAGTGTACCAAATCATCACTTTCAAGCTGCACCCAAGACTTCAACCCATGGGCTGCACCAAAGGGGAAGTTTTGGTAAAAGAGAATCCATTTGCCATCAAAATAAGAAAAGCCATTTGGATCATTGAGAAGGCCCATTTTAGGCTCGACATGGTAACGAGTATGCCAAGGAGATTGTGCCATCTTTTCCTTGATTTGCTTGACTTCATCATTTGTCCAGTCTTCGTAGCGTCTGTAACGACGCTCAGTTGTCCATTCCATTTTATCTTTCCTCCATAAGTTCTATTCTATTATTAATAGTAAACGTTTTCGACAAAAAAAGCAAGTCTTTTATGTTAAAAAAGAGAAAAATATGTCAAACGATTACCAGAAATTAAGCAAAGGAAATTTGACAAATTTTCACGAAAAAATGAAAGAAAATGTAAATAAAAAGCTTTGAACCCTCTAACATAAGGATATTTTTTTGAGGAAAAAGAAAATATCCCTCAAAAACGAGCAAGAATAATCAGGAGTAAAAGAAGTAAAATAAAAATTTCTGCAAAACGCTTGACATATTTTAGAAACGTGATAAAATAATAGTCGTAGGGCGAATAAAATCGCTTTCAAACAAGAACAAAATTTTTATAAGGAGATTTTTGCAAATGAACAATCAGGATATTGCAAAAAAGGTCATCGAAGCCCTTGGCGGACGTGAGAATGTCAACAGTGTAGCCCACTGTGCGACTCGTCTGCGTGTCATGGTCAAAGATGAAGGGAAAATCAAGAAGGAAGTGATTGAGAACTTGGATAAAGTTCAAGGAGCTTTCTTTAACTCAGGCCAATACCAAATCATATTTGGGACTGGTACAGTAAACAAGATGTATGACGAAGTGGTTGCACTTGGTTTGCCAACATCTTCTAAAGAAGATATGAAAGCAGAAGCTGCTAAACAAGGAAATTGGTTCCAACGTGCTATCCGTACTTTCGGTGACGTCTTTGTACCAATCATCCCAGTTATCGTAGCAACTGGTCTCTTCATGGGTGTGCGTGGTCTCTTGACTGCTCTTGGAATGACACTTCCAGCTGACGTGACAACATATACTCAAATCTTGACAGATACAGCCTTCATCATCTTGCCAGGTTTGGTTGTATGGTCAACCTTCCGCGTATTCGGTGGAAATCCAGCCGTTGGTATCGTCCTCGGTATGATGCTGGTTTCTGGTTCGCTTCCAAACGCCTGGGCTGTAGCATCAGGTGGTGAAGTAACAGCTATGAACTTCTTTGGCTTCATTCCTGTTGTTGGTTTGCAAGGTTCCGTTCTTCCAGCCTTCATCATTGGGGTGGTCGGAGCCAAGTTTGAAAGCTCTCCGCAAAGTGGTTCCAGATGTCTTGGATCTCTTGGTGACGCCATTCGTGACACTTTTGGTGATGTCTATCCTTGGACTCTTTGTCATCGGACCAGTCTTCCATGTTGTTGAGAACTACATCCTTATCGGTACAAAAGCGATTCTTGGCTTGCCATTTGGTCTTGGTGGTTTCTTGATTGGTGGGGTTCACCAATTGATTGTCGTATCAGGTGTACACCACATCTTCAACTTGCTTGAAGTGCAATTGCTTGCTGCCGATCATGCCAACCCATTCAACGCCATTATCACTGCAGCTATGACAGCTCAAGGGGCTGCAACTGTTGCCGTTGGTGTCAAAACTAAAAATCCTAAACTGAAAACACTTGCTTTCCCAGCTGCTCTTTCTGCCTTCCTCGGTATTACAGAGCCTGCTATCTTCGGGGTGAACTTGCGTTTCCGTAAACCATTCTTCCTTTCATTGATTGCTGGTGCTATCGGTGGTGGACTGGCTTCAATCCTTGGTCTTGCTGGTACTGGTAATGGTATCACCATCATCCCTGGTACAATGTTGTACATTGGTAACGGTCAATTATTCCAATACATCCTTATGGTAGCTGTATCATTCGTTCTTGGTTTTGCACTTACTTACATGTTTGGTTACGAGGACGAAGAAGAAGTTGCTACTGAAGTAGCGACAGAACGTTTGGTTCAAGAAGAAACAACTGGTAACATTCCAGTAGCTCCTCAAAATGAAACAATCCAAACTCCAATCGTTGGGGACGTAGTTGCTCTTGAGAATGTTGATGACCCAGTCTTTTCAAGTGGTGCAATGGGACAAGGGATTGCAGTGAAACCAAGCCAAGGCGTGGTTTACGCACCAGCTGATGCAGAAGTATCAATCGCCTTTGCTACAGGACATGCTTACGGTTTGAAGACAGCAAACGGAGCTGAAATCTTGATCCACGTTGGTATCGATACGGTGACTATGAACGGTGAAGGCTTTGAACAAAAAGTTTGCTCAAGGCGACAAGGTCAAAGCTGGTGATGTTCTCGGAACCTTTGACTCAAACAAAATCGCTGCTGCAGGTCTTGACGACACAACAATGGTTATCGTAACCAACACAGCAGACTACGCTTCTGTGACACCAGTCGCAAGCGGTTCAGTTGTCAAGGGTGACGCTATCATCGAAGTGAAAGCCTAGTCCTCTTCGAAAATCAGATTTAAAAATAAAACGAACAAATATTATGTTTGTTCGTTTTTACTTGGATGGTAAGATTTACAGAGGAAAATCTAAAATATTGAGAAATCTAGCCCTTTAAAATGTGCTATAATAGAGAAAACAAAGATAAGAGGTTTATCATGACAAAATTATATGGAAGCTTAGAAGCGGGCGGTACAAAGTTTGTCTGTGCTGTCGGAGATGAAAATTTTAACATTGTAGAAAAAACACAGTTTCCTACAACAACTCCTATCGAGACCATCGATAAAACCATCGAATTCTTTTCAAAATTCGATAATCTTGCTGGTCTTGCTGTCGGTTCATTTGGTCCGATTGATATCGATAAAAACTCAAAAACCTATGGCTTTATCACAACGACTCCAAAACCTCACTGGGCAAATGTAGACTTGCTTGGGGCTCTCCGTCGCGCCCTCAATGTACCCATGTATTTCACAACAGATGTAAACAGCTCTGCCTATGGTGAAGTGGTTGCTCGTAACAATGCTGGTGGTCGTATCGAAAACTTGGTTTACTACACGATCGGTACAGGGATCGGAGCAGGTGTCATCCAACGTGGCGAGTTTATCGGTGGTGCAGGTCACCCTGAAATGGGTCACTACTATGTGGCTAAACACCCAATGGATGTAGAAAAAGGATTTAACGGCGTATGTCCTTTCCATAAGGGTTGTTTGGAAGGCTTTGCCGCTGGACCAAGTCTAGAAGCTCGTACAGGTATTCGTGGTGAAAACATCGAACTCAACAGTTCTGTCTGGGATGTTCAAGCCTACTACATCGCTCAGGCTGCGGTCAATGCTACTGTGACTTTCCGTCCAGATGTGATCGTCTTTGGTGGTGGGGTTATGGCCCAACAACACATGCTGGACCGTGTACGTGAGAAATTTACAGCTCTTCTCAATGGCTACCTACCTGTACCAGACGTGCGTGACTATATCGTGACTCCAGCAGTCGCTGGAAATGGTTCTGCCACACTTGGGAACTTTGTCCTTGCTAAGAGTGTCGCAAAATAAAAAAAGCATCCGTTTGGGCAACCAAACGGATATTTTGATTGAAGACATTGTTTTTGAGCCTTTCCTTAAGTTATGACGGACGGTAGCGACTTTCTTCGAAATTCCATACCTAAACTTTGAGCCTAAAGTCTCAAAGTTTCCGAACACCTGAAACCATTAGATTTCAGGTGTTTCTATCACGGCGAAAAGGCTAGGTAAGTCCTCGCTTTACTCGAGAAAAAGAGGCATGATTTTCATACTAAAGTATATTTAGTATCAAGCGATAGTCTGTCTATGTTCAAAAAATCCGTTTGGTTTTCCAAACGGATTTTTCTATTCTCAAAACATTTGCCAGAAGAAATCAATGATATAGGTCAAACCATAAGTGTAAACCACTAGGGTAAAGGGCTTGGTCAAAATGATAATAATCATATAGCGCTTGAAGGTCATCTTGGTCAGGGCTGCCAGCATACAGAGAAAGTCAGCTGGGCTAACTGGCCAGATCATCATAAAGATAAAGAAACGATCGAAGCGATTGCCCTTATCAAGCCAGCCGATGTATTTATCATAGGTGCGCTTGCTGACGACGGACTGGACAAGGCGGCCCCGTAGAGGCGCACGAGGTAAAAGATAATGGCACAGCCAATCACGATGCCGATATAGTTATAGATGGTTCCGATGATGTGGCCGTAAATAAAGACCCCAGCCACTGAGGTCAAAGCTCCCGGAATGATTGGAACAACGGTTTGTAGGATCTGTAAAAAGATAAAGAGTGGTGGCCCCCAAACCCCAGCTTGCTGGATAAAGGCCGATAGGGTTTCCTTGGACTGTAAAACACCCGCCTGATAGGCCCAAATACAGAAAATCAAGGTGCCGACTCCCCCGACGATAGAAGAGATATTGATGACTTGCTGTAGAAGGGGAGAAACAGCTTTCATTTGCTTATCCTGTGACATGTAAACTCCTCATAGATAGTATGATTCTACTATACCATATTTTATGGAGAAAAACTATCTGGATTATCTGACTGGTGAAATAAGTGTGGTAAAATGAGAATAAGAAAATGACAGTATAGAATGAGGGGGGTATCATGTTAGGTTTAAACTTTAAAGGAAGCTGGCGCCAATACCAAAAACAGGTCTTGGATCGTTTTCAGGACTATCAAGCAGACGGTCATGTTCATCTAGTGGCTGCTCCAGGGTCTGGAAAGACAACCATTGGTATCGAGCTAATCGCTCGTTTTGGCAACCCAGCCCTTGTTTTAGTTCCTACTGTCACCATTCGTGAACAATGGGTGGACAGGATTCAAACAGCCTTTTTAGAGAACGAACAGAAGATTTCAGATCTCGTTTCCCAAAACTTAAAGGAGATGAAAGCATTAACGATTGTGACCTATCAGGCTTTTCATAGTGCCATGAACCAACTGCAATCACAAGAAGATGGTGAAGAAGAGGATTTTGTGGGGTTTGATTTGCTTGCAAATCTAAGAACTCAGAAAGTTGCGACTCTTTGCTTGGACGAATGCCACCACCTGCGCAATGAATGGTGGAAAAGTCTGGAAGCCTTTCGCAAGCAGTATGAACAGCTGCAAGTCATCTCCCTGACAGCCACACCACCATATGACAGCGAGCCAGAACTCTGGGAACGCTATATCCGAATGTGCGGGGAGATCGATCAAGAAATAACAGTACCCGAATTAGTCAAGGAAGACACTCTTTGCCCTCATCAGGATTTGTCTATATGTGTTCACCAACAGCTGAAGAGTCGGAACGTCTCAAACAGTTTGAGGAGACTAAGTGGGACTATATTCATCACCTTATAGTCGATCCTTATTTTCAAACATTTGTAGCAGGGTCTAAGGTCCTCAAAGGGGATATTTCATCTGATTTGCTCTTAGAAGATCCCAAGTACTTGTCTGCTATGTTGATTTATATGCATTCTCAGGGGTTAACGATTCCTCCCTCTTTGCAAAATTTACTGGGAACCCAGAAGCTTCCAGCATTGACCTCCTACTGGCTGGAGACGCTGTTGCAGAGCATACTCTATCAGACACCAGATTGGTATGAGGATCCAGATGGATATAAGAAAAAGTTAGAGGCTGACTTGAAGGCGCGTGGCTTGGTGGAAAAACGTCAGGTTTATCTGGTTAAGTCTAAGTCTTCTGACCAACTTTTAACCCAATCTCTAGGGAAGTTGTCTGCCATTGCCGATATCTTTTTGACGGAGTATGAGAGTCTAGGTCAGGAACTGAGACAGTTAGTACTAGCTGACTATATTCGCAAGGATTTTGCCACCTATCTGGGAGATGATCAGGCGACCATTTCTCAGTTGGGGGTTCTCCCTTATTTTGAAAGCGTTCGTCGAAAAGCTCAGGAGCAAGAGATCCCTGTATCTTTGGCTGTCTTGTCAGGTAGTGTCGTTATTTTGCCTACCGATGTGGCATCAGAGTTGAAGGAACTCTTGCCTCAGGTTCCTCTTAGTTTCTCATCTATTGGTCACTTGGATCCAAAAGATTATGTGCAGGTTGGTTTCCCTAGCTCAGCTAAGGGAATCGTAGCGACAGTGACGGAGCTTTTTCAACGAGGGCAGATTCAAGTCCTAGTCGGAACCAAATCACTCCTCGGAGAGGGTTGGGATGCTCCTTGTGTTAATTCCCTAATACTCGGAAGCTTTGTGGGGAGCTTTATGCTAAGTAACCAGATGCGTGGCCGTGCCATTCGTATCTGGCCGGGACATCCAGAAAAGACCAGTAACATCTGGCATCTGGTAGCCGTTCAAGCGCAAGCACTTATCACTCTTCCTGGTGAGGAGCCTAGACCAGAGAGCAATCAGGATCTGCAGACCTTGTCGCGACGGATGGAGCATTTTCTTGGCTTGGCCTATAATCAGGAGAGTATTGAGACCGGTTTGGATCGTTTGGATTTTCCCAAGCCCCCCTTTAGGAAAAAGCAAATCAGCGAGTATAATGAGCGAGTTAAGAGTCTCTCCAAGGATCGAGCAGGCTTGCGCAAAAAATGGCAAGATGCTCTCGTAGTGGCAGATCGATTTGAGATTGTCACTGAAGTCGCTGCTCAACAACAGAAGATTCCAATCATGCTCCAGTTTGATGCATTAAAATGGGTTCGCATGTCTTTGTTGCTCCTAGCAGTGGATTTATTGCTCTTGTTGTTTAGATTGAGACTGATTAGAGTTTGGTGGCTTACGGCAGCCTGTCTCCTCTTTTTTGCCTTTGCATCTTGGCGCTACCTCTGCTATAAGAGTCCCTATAAACGATTGCAGTCTCTGGGTGAGCAGATTCGAAAGGCTCTGCTAGATTTGGGGCATCTAACGGACGGTCAATCCCGCGTTCAGGTAGAGGAGGACAAGGGAAATTATATGATTTTTGTCTATCTCAAGGGAGGAAGCATGAGGAACAAGGAGTTGTTTGCTCAGACTGTGGGAGAATTCTTTGCTCCAGTGGACAATCAGCGCTATCTCTTGAAGGCAGAGAAAGTCCGACAAGATCAGTCACCTTACTATGCCGTGCCTAGTCTTTTTGACAAGCGCAAGGAAGAAGCGCAGAAATTCCTCGACTTTCTGACTCCGACTATCGGACATTATCACCTCGTCTACACACGAACAGAGGCCGGACGGAAAACTCTTCTCGAAGCTCGTATCAAAGCTCTCTCCAATAAACGACCGTACCTTGACTAAGAAGAAGGTTAAAAGTCGATTCGAGTAGGGTAGGTAGCTATTCGAAGTTTCGAAGATATGAATTTCCTAAAGTTTACATGTATTCTAAACTTAGAATGACAAGTAATACATAAATTTATAGGTATTCTAAGCTTCGAATAGTCTATCTGAGAAAGTTTTGAGGTCTTCGAGCTTTCGAATAGTTGTCTTTCCTAAAGTTTAGATGTATTCTAAGGCTAGAAAAGTTAAAATCTAAAAATAGTAAGAGTCTCTATCTGACAGACGGAGTGTATGTCTAGTCAGATAGGGATTTTCTATTTCTGAAATGACTGATTTATCCTGTAAAAGTAAGAAACAGACTGAAAAAGTGCTGTTGGGATGATAAAGTAGACAGTTGAGCGGATGAGTGTCCTAAGTTCTTTGCTATTTGTTAGAATTGTCTTATCAACTTAAAGGAGAAATCTGATGAAGAAAGATAAAGAAAATGAGGAGAGTATCCTATCGGCACTTCCTTTATGGGGCCTCTTATTTTTGGTCTGTGTATTGCTTCAAGTTTATGTAAGAAAAGACAGACCTTTGATTCAACCTCCTAGACAAGGAAGCATTGTAAAAACAGATCAAAAACAGGTCTATCTTCCTGAACTAATCCAGTCTTTATTTGATAAAGAAAAAACTAAATGATTCGTTAAATAGAAAGGTTATCATCATGACAAAAACATTTACCATCCGCCCCCCTAAGCTACACCAACTTTACCAACCGTGAGTTTGAAAGTCTCATGGTAGATACGGGTCAACTACTAGAAGTTTTTGCCAAGGCACATAAGGACGAGCCTATGTATAGCAAGCACCTTGATTCCTTCAAGAGCAAGCTAGCAGACTTCCAAGGCCAACTCGCTATCGTAGAAAAGAAAGAGGCGACGAACCTGACCGAAGTCGACCGCAATCGTGACAGTGCCCTAGTCGGTCTCTTTACCCTTCATAGGGGCTTTGCTAAGATCAAGGAGACCAAACTCAAAGAAGCCCATGAGACCTTGAAACCAGTTTTTGCCAAGTACAAGGACATCACCAAGCACAGTAATGATGTGGAAACGGCAGAAATCAAGAGTCTGCTCAAAACGCTGAGCGAAGAACCCTACCAGACGGCAGTTACCAGCCAAGGTCTGACACCTATGCTACAGGCGGTGATCAGTGCGCAGGAGGAGTATGATAAGGTGGAAAGTCAGGCGCGTGCGCATAAGTCTGCCAAGGAAGTCGGCAAGACCAGACAAGTCCGTACCGAACTAACCAGTATCTACGATCTCTTTATGCGCTATACCGCAGCCAGTGCAGAAGCCTATCCAGAAAAAGAGCACCTGACCAAACTACTTAAAGACCTCAATACAATCCGAGATAGTAAACGTCGATTGACTGGTTCAAGTAAGAAGGAGAAGAAAGCGAAAACAGAAGAAGCGACACAGGTAGCAGGATAAATACAAACGTCTTTAGATATATTATTATCTAAAGGCGTTTTTTGGTGAATTCGTGGTATAATTTTAGTGAGTAGTTCTCTAGAATTGTAATTGGGTATAACTTATATTTTAATTTATAAATTATTGTAATGAAGGAAGAGTTTATGGTAGATTGTAATAACGAAGAAGAAAATAAAAAGGAATCTGAGAAAGTCTCTAAAGAAATGAACTCAAAGATTTCAAGTTTAGAAGAAGTTAGAGTTAACTTTCAAAAAATCAATTTAGATATTTCTGAGAAGATGAGGCCGATTTCTGAGGCATGTTTAAAACTATTATCGCAAATAGAGATACCCAAAATAGATTTTAGTCCATTGCTTTCATTGATTGATAAGATAAATGAGTCGTATTCCTATACATTTAAATCCTTAATAGATACTTTTTCTTCAATTGATTTCGAAAAATATGAAAAAGACCTAGAGGAGCTTGATAAAAGAAAAATAGCACAATTCTTGCACTATGATATTTATCCTCCGTTATTATTCATTGATGAAATGGGATCATATGAAATAGAAAACCAAAAAGAAGCTAATATTGTACTGATGAACTATCTATCATTATGGGAGGAAAAATATGGTAGAACAGTTTATGATTTTGTTCCTAAATCTCTAAAAACATATAAAGAGATTTGTCAACTACAAAATCTTGAACAGCTAAAAATGTATAAAACAATGGTCATGTTTTGCTGTGAAAGAATTGAAAATGTACTTGCTAAACTCCAAATACAAGAACAAAAGAAAAAGCAATCTGAAATTAAAGTTTCTCAAAAATCGTTTAGAAATTTTTATGGATTCTTTGAATCATGATGAATACCTGAAAGAGTTAATTTCTCATATTGCTTATATTTCTGAATATCATGATAAAAGTTTTAGGGAGATAAATCTTTTCAAGAGATTTGAGGACTTAGATGAAGAATATGATGAAGAAACACTCCCTTTAAATAGAAATCTCTTTATGCATGGTTTGGTTGATGAAAAAAATGTGAATTATTTAATGGTTCAGAAAGCTGTTTTAGCTTACTCGTTTTTTGAGCAACTATATGTATTAAAAACTAGAAATAGTAAAAAAGCTAGGATAAAAAATTTGAGGAGAAAAGGGATTTCTAGAATGTCAAAAAGTAAAAGGAGATTTTATGCTGACGAATCAAGACATTGAAGATATTGTAAGAGAGTTTTTTTATCAAGAAACTGAAGGGGAATATTGGGATTTTAAAGAAAAACCATATTTCTATGAAGGTCAAAGCGAAAAGGATAAGAACAAGAAAAAGGGAGACCTTCTTCATGATATTATTTGTATGGCAAATAATATGAGTAATCATGATGCATACATTATAATGGGAATTAGTGATAAACCAGTAGAGATTACAGGTGTAAAACAATTTACTAAAAAATGGACTCAGGAAAGTTATCAAGATTTTTTACAAAATTTATCTTGGGCCGGAGATTGTGTGCCTTCTGTTGAGTTGAGAAGTATAAATAATGGTAATTTAGAAGTTCTTGTAGTTAAAAAGTCTACTAAGGTTCCCTTTTATTTGACTCAAAGGTATAATAAAGTGAAAGAAAATCAAATATATGTAAGAAAGGGAGCAAAAAATACTGCTATTGATAGTCAGGGTAATATAGATGACATTGAAAAACTTTTTAAGTTTAGATTGGGTATAATACCATTTCCGAAAGAGAGAGTTATCACATATATTGATGATACAGAGAATTGGGTGAAGATGAAGAGCTCTTATGAAAGTATTTCATGGTACTATGATCCTTTTCCAGAATTTACTATTGATTTAATTGATGATCCACAAAACAATGAATTAAGAACACCAGTTTATGCACTTATTCATCCTAACGCAAGAAGTTCTTGGCAAATTTTACGTCTAAAATACCATCAAACAATCTTATTAGAGTTTACCTCACATTACATTGATGAATATAGAGGTTTTTCTGTTCAACCAAAGTATAATTTTTTAAAAATTTCCAATGGGTTTGAAAATATAAAATTAAATTCTACTTATTACTACTATTTGCATGATTCTATCGAGATTAAGCTAATGTATTTGTTGAAGGAACTACTTGAGCAGGATGGTGATGCATGGAGACGACATTTAAGCTTAATTCCTGTTTTTTATAGTGATGATGAAAGAAAAGCTATTGAAGTATATATTGAAGAAAATAAAGCTAATATAATTATGAAAATAGAGAAAGAGAGTGAGAAGATCTGCTTAGGTTATAACTATGATGGTGATGAGCAAACTAGTAAATGGGATAAAGATGAAATAGCAGTAACCAAAGTTGTTAAAAATATTTTAGATGAGTATAGGAAAAATAAGATATATGGAAAAATAAAGTAATACTCCACATATTAGGTTCCAGAATTATGAAGATGAACGGGATGTAGAAAAATTAAAAATATTTTCGAAATTATTAGAAATGCTGAATCAATTCCACGGAACCATACCAGAAGCTGATGCTGAGCTTAAAAAGTGTTTGAAGGAATTTAAAAGTTGATGAGAAAAACAAGGATATAGCAAAGGAAGTGTGCTTATGAAGTCAAATGAAAATGAAGAAAATCAAACAAGTGTAGGAATAACATTGACCTCACGTCATGAATTTAGTAGTGATAAAGATGAATTGGCTTGGGATTTTTATCTCAAATATTATGGAGAATTTTTGTTTAAAAATGAGGAAGAAAAGTTCATTTTTAAGCATGGAAGTAGGAAAATACAAGTTAACGGAGATGTATCTTTTAACATAGTTCCTACATCATTTGATGGAAAGAGTAGGCTATACGAGTCGATATTAAATGAGACAAATGTTTCGGATGTATTGAAAGATTCTCTTGAAGTCATGCGTTATTCTCCAATGAACATCAGTATTTTACCTATGAAAGGTGCTTTAAATAACACAAAAGAATATTTAGGGAATGACCGATTTGATACTTTTGCTTATTTCATGAATCAGTATTATGAAGGAATTAAAGTGCCTATTATTAATGCTGGGGCGCCAAGTATGTGTATAGAAAATCGTTTGGAGTTGCAGGTTTTTTTGGATAGCTATAATACTGCTGGAGAGTTCTTTGAGGATATCTATGGTATTGATGAAACATTTGTTAATGAATTGATAGAATCAGGTAAGTCTCTAATTACGAATAAGGAAGAGTACTGTGCTTATATTAAATTAGCTCATAAGTACTGGTGTTATAGACTTAACCATGAGAAAATGACAAATTTACTTGATAATCAAAAAATTATACAATACAAAGATCATTTGAATACCATTTTAAAAGAGATTGAAATACTAGAAAATAGTATTAATAAGAAATAAAGCATACTTTAAGAGTCTACTTCATAGGGCTGTTACTTTGTTTCCATATTTCCTGGAAACTGATAGAAAGTAAGGAGAAATATGGAACAAACTAACCAAAAATCCCAATGCCAACAACTCTGGGCTAGAAACAAATACCTCGTTTTGAGCCATTCCAGCAATATTTACAATGAGATTCGCCAATACTTGAAGAATGAAGAGGTGGAGCTGAGTCTGGTTCAAGAATTGATCGACCGTGCCTGTCAAATCCCTGAGCATAGAGGTCAAGTCTGCAATGCCTTTCAGCATATTTGGGGCTATTTCAAAAAGAAAGCGACAGATGCTGAGCGCAAGGACTACATGCTCTTGCTGGCTCGCTACCGCTTTGGTCAGGCTTCTAAGGAAGATTTAATTGCTAAGACTCGAGACTTGCTTGATCGCTATCCAAACACCTACTTGCAACATTCGACTTTACTGAAAGGAGACGCCCATGAGACTTTGGCATGAGGCTTTGATTTCACAACTTCCCCGTCCTCAACTTTTGGGGCAACATCGAGAGTGTTGCGCCCTTCGTGGCAATGGCTGGGGAAGAAAGCATGCGACAGTGGACTATGTCTTTACCTATTCGCCCTATCGTCTCTATGCCTACCATGACTTGATCATGAAGGAGATGGCTAACCGAGGCTACAATGTTAGTCCAGAATGGCTGGACAAGAACTACCGTGGCAAAATTTGTCCTCCCTATGAAGACTTGCCTGAGGAAAAGTTGGGGAATCCCATCTATAGTGAGCATAACGCAGGATACTATGAGGAGTGTCTGGCTAATCTCCGTGAGAAAGGCATTGAGCTGGAGTAAAAAATCTAATTAATAGTGTATTGAGAATTGTAAATCATATATATCTGTGTGACGAAAATCAATAAATTAAAATGTTTATTGAAGTTATTTAAATTTGATAATATAGAATAAAAGGAAAATTCAATTATGGAATTGACAATATTTGTTGATGAATCAGGGAATACTGGTAATCATTTTTTCGAATCTAATCAAAAATTTTTTACATTGGGATTTGTTATCGTACCAAATAGTAAAATTGAGATGCAGTACAATCTCATTAAGGAGTATAAGGAAAAATTATGTTTAACAGATGAGTTGAAATCTTCTAATTCAAATTTTAATTCTGAACTAAATATAAAAAATAGATTAGAGTTTTTTAATGATTTAAAAAGTAACGGAATTTACTTTGACTTTATGTGCTATGAAAAAAATATGGTCTTAGCTCAAAAAATAACTGAATGGCTATTTGATCCAAATAATAATTGCTTTATGAATAATAGAATCACAGAACCTAACTTAGGAAGGGGGTTTCGAAAAAATATTGCTGAACTATTATTTATGAGTCTATCTGAAGAACAATGGGCTGAACTTGGTGATAAATTTAGAAGAACAAATAAAAGAACTAAAGTGAGATATCTTACAGCTGATGATATTAGGAATTTGATAATGTGTTTAAAATCAGCTATAGAAAGATATAATAAAGATTTTGCCCAGTACATAGTGATTGAAGAGTTTAAAATTGATTCTATTCTAGAAGAAATTAATTGTGAGAAAGATTATTTATTGTATGAGCCGTCATTATTTTCTGCTTTAAATGATATTCTGAGTTGTTTTTGAAGGAAAAATTAATAATTGAATCTGATTTCCAACTTAAAATTCAAGTTATTCATGACAAGAATTCTAATGATAAACTACAGAATTCTTTATATTCGCACTTGAAATATTGCGTAGATAATATTCCTTTTCTGACCTTAGATTTTCTTTTTGTTGATTCTAAAGATGAGGAGTTAATACAAGTTGCTGATTTATTTGCGGGACATATTTCGAGAATGGTCAAGAATATAGATAGTTATTTATCTATTGAGGAATCACGAAATTTTATTTTAGAGTGTATAGATAACAAAGATTCGAAATTTGCTTTTTCATTTCAAACATGGGAGAGTATTCTCAAAAAAGCAAAAGATGAATATCAAAGTAATGACTTGACTTTAGAATTAGGTAAGTGGAGAAATTTTGTTAGGAAATACAAGTAGGTTTATAGCTAATTAATATTTCTAATTATTACAAGAGACTGAACAAAGGAGTTTTATTAGAGAAAACCACCCTATAGTCTTTTCTAATAGCAAGCCATAGTCACTGATGAGAATCGCCAATAGCTCGTTTGAGCATTCCAACTAAAATACAGCCATAAAACAAGCTATACAAAGGATTTGAGACACTGGTCTCAAGTCTTTCTGTTGTCTAAAAGAGTGATATAGTTTCAAACTATATCAAAGCCTAATTATTTACAATTATACAGACAGTTTCTTTTCTGTTAAGATAGTTTCAACAACAAATTTTGGAGGACACATCATGTCAACTACGATCATCGGTTTCCCTCGTTTGGGCGAATTCCGCGAATTGAAATTTACAACTGAAAAATACTTTAGAAAAGAAATCTCAGAAGAAGAACTCTTGGCAGCGGCAAAAGAATTGCGCGCAAAACACTGGAACATTGTCAAAGAAAAAGGCATCACTGAAATCCCATCAAATGACTTTTCTCACTATGACAACTTCCTCGATGCAGCTTTCCTTTTCAACGTGGTACCTGCATCCGTTCAAAACTTGGACTTGTCTGACCTTGAGCGTTACTTTGCTTTGGGTCGTGGTTACCAAGGAGAAAAAGGGGATGTTCGTGCCCTTCCGATGAAGAAATGGTTCAACACCAACTACCACTACATCGTGCCTAAATTTGAAAAAGACACTCAAGTTAAATTGGCTGGTCACAAGATCTTTGATGAGTTCCAAGAAGCCAAAGAACTTGGATTGAACACTCGTCCTATCCTTGTAGGTCCGTTCACTTTCCTTCAATTATCAGACTTTGAGGAAGGCGTGAAAGCAGAAGACTTCGTAGATAGCTTAGTAGCTGCTTACCAAGAAGTTTTTGCTAAATTGGCTGAGCTTGGTGCGACTCGCATCCAACTCGACGAAGCAGCTCTTGTCAAAGATTTGACAGCTGAAGAAAAAACTCTCTTCTTGAACCTCTACAACAAACTCTTGGCTGACAAAAAAGGTCTTGAAGTCTTGCTTCAAACTTACTTCGGTGACGTTCGTGACGTCTACTCTGATCTTGTGAACTTGCCAGTAGATGCCATTGGTTTGGACTTCGTTGAAGGTAAGAAAACTCTTGAACTCGTTAAAGGTGGTTTCCCAGCGGACAAGACTCTCTATGCAGGGATTGTCAATGGTAAAAACATCTGGCGTAACAACTACGAAAAGAGCTTGGCTGTTCTTGAGCAAATCCCAGCTGAAAACATCGTTTTGACAAGCTCATGCTCACTTCTTCATGTGCCATTTACAACGGCTAACGAAGAATTTGAACCAGCTATCTTGAACCACTTTGCTTTTGCAGTTGAAAAATTGGATGAACTTCGTGACTTGGATGCTATTCGCAATGGTCAAGGTGCAGAAGCACTTGCAGCTAATAAAGAACTCTTTGCGACTGAGCGTGTGGGTGAAAATGCAGAACTTCGTGCGCGCATCGCTGGATTGACAGACGCTGACTACACTCGTTTGCCAGCCTTTGCGGAACGTGAAGCCATCCAAGAAGAAGCCTTTAAACTTCCAGCTCTTCCAACAACAACCATCGGTTCATTCCCTCAAACTAAGGAAGTCCGTGCCAAACGTTTGGCTTACCGTAAGGGTGAATTGTCACAAGAAGAATATGATGCTTTCCTTGCTGAAACTATCGACGAATGGATCAAATGGCAAGAAGAAGTTGGATTTGACGTGCTTGTACACGGTGAGTTCGAGCGTAACGACATGGTTGAGTACTTCGGTCAAAACTTGTCAGGTTACCTCTTCTCTAAGAATGGTTGGGTACAATCTTACGGTATGCGTGGGGTGAAACCACCAATCATCTGGGGCGATGTCACTCGTCTTAACCCAATCACTGTGAAATGGTCTAGCTACGCACAAAGCCGTACTGACAAACCTGTTAAAGGTATGTTGACTGGACCTGTTACCATCCTTAACTGGTCATTCCCACGTGAAGACATTTCTATCAAGGATTCAACTCTTCAAATCGCTCTTGCCATCAAGGATGAAGTTCTTGACCTTGAAGCTGCAGGTGTGAAAATCATCCAAATCGACGAGGCTGCTCTTCGTGAGAAATTGCCACTTCGTCGTAGCGACTGGTACGAAGACTACCTTGACTGGGCTATTCCTGCCTTCCGCTTGGTACACTCTACAGTAGCGCCAGACACTCAAATCCACACTCACATGTGTTACTCAGAATTTACAGATATCATCCCAGCTATCGACAACATGGATGCGGACGTTATTTCCTTTGAAGCAAGCCGTTCAAACCTTGAAATCTTGGACGAACTCAAAGCGAAACTTCCAAACAGAAGTGGGACCTGGGGTTTACGATATCCACTCACCTCGTGTGCCAAATGAAGGTGAAATCGACCACACAATCGATGCTATTCTTGCTAAAGTACCAAGCAAGAAAGTTTGGATCAACCCTGACTGTGGTTTGAAAACACGTGGTATTCCAGAAACAAAAGAAAGCTTGATCCGCCTTGTCGAAGCAGCAAAAGCTGCGCGTGAGAAATTGTAAGATAAGATTTCTCTCTTGACACTGACTGATCAAGGAACTGCTTGGCCCTAGCTGGCTCAGCAATCATGAAATCAAAAAGAAAAGGATAATGACTATGTCACGCCAAACACCGTCACTTTCATTTGAAGTGTTCCCTCCAAACCCAGCTGTGGGTAATGATAAAATTATTTCAGCCTTGCAGGATATGCGGGAGCTGACACCGCACTTTATCAGTGTGACTGCCAGCAATAATAAATTTAATATCAAGGAAACGACGGTTCGTTTGGCTGACTTTATCCAGAATGACTTGGCGATTCCAACTATTGCCCACTTGCCAGCTATCTATCTGACCAAGGACAAGGTTGCTGAAACCATTGCGGACTTGGATAAGGTTGGGGTACAGAAAATCTTGGCCTTGCGTGGGGATATTATCCCTGATGTGGAACCACAAAAGGATTTCCGCTATGCAACGGACTTGATCGAGTTCATCAAGGAACAAGCCCCTCACTTTGATATTATCGGAGCTTGCTACCCAGAGGGACACCCTGACTCGCCAAACCAGATCTCGGATATCCAAAATCTCAAGAAGAAAGTGGATGCAGGTTGTTCAAGCCTCGTAACGCAACTTTTCTTTGATAATGAGCGTTTCTATGATTTCCAAGACAAGTGTACCTTGGCGGGGATTGCTGTTCCCATTCATGCGGGTATCATGCCCATTCTGAACCGTAATCAAGCGCTTCGTCTCTTGCAAACGTGTGAGAATATTCATCTTCCACGAAAATTCAAGGCTATCTTAGACAAGTATGAGCATGACCCTGAGTCGCTCAGAGCAGCAGGACTTGCCTACGCAGTGGATCAGATCGTGGACTTGGTAACCCAGGATGTCGCAGGTGTGCATCTCTACACCATGAACAATGCTGAAACAGCAAAATACATCCACCAAGCAACCCATGCCTTATTTAACCATCAGTCTTTAGGATAATAAAAAGCAAACCATTCTTCTCAGGTGAGGGGAATGGTTCCTTTTTAATAGAAAAGCCCGCACTTTTTAAGAAAAATATGATAAAATAGACTCTGTACGTACTTGATACAAAGATGAGGGTATTTAAGTTATAGAAGTTTTTTATTAAAACCTGATAATAGGTGTCTATAAAAAATACGAACGAAGTGAGTATTAAAAGATATTTTACGCTATAGTGGTATCTTAGATGATAACAATGTTATTATCTAAGACGAGATTTTTGAAACATTTGGCTCAAAAATTAGGGATGAAATTCCCTGGATTTCTAAAATCATCCACTGGATAATTTTACCTCCAGTTCACACTATTTCAGGGAACTATCAAAAAGATACTTAATTGAATTTTGGTCTCATTTCTTAGGAAAAAAGATAAGCTTCCTAGCACTCATCGAGTGCGGCGTCACCTTCCTATTTTTCTACAGAAATGTTCGGCAAGCCTAACCGTCCAAAATATCTTGATTAATTGAACACGCCTACAACTCTGTGGAAAAAGATAAATCTACCTAGGAGCAGTCGCTCCGTCGTTCGATTTCCTATTTTCCTTTGAGTTGCTTAACGGCTTAGTATCTTGATCTTTGTAGGCAAGGCGTATAATTTCATCAATCCAAAGGGGATTAAAATGACAAAACAAGTGTTTCAAACGACTTTTGCGGGTCGTGAGTTAATCGTAGAGACTGGTCAGGTTGCTAAGCAAGCAAATGGCTCTGTTGTCGTCCGTTACGGTGAGTCAACTGTCTTGACTGCTGCCGTTATGTCTAAGAAAATGGCAACTGGGGATTTCTTCCCACTTCAAGTCAACTACGAAGAAAAAATGTATGCGGCTGGGAAGTTTCCTGGTGGTTTTATGAAACGTGAAGGGCGTCCTTCGACAGATGCAACTTTGACAGCGCGTTTGATTGACCGTCCAATCCGTCCTATGTTTGCGGAAGGTTTCCGTAACGAAGTGCAAGTCATCAATACGGTTCTTTCTTACGATGAAAATGCCTCTGCTCCAATGGCAGCTATGTTTGGTTCATCCTTGGCACTTTCTATCTCAGACATTCCGTTTGACGGTCCAATCGCTGGGGTACAAGTGGGTTATGTCGATGGCCAAATCATCATCAACCCTACTCAAGAACAGGCAGAGCAATCGCTTCTTGAATTGACAGTAGCTGGGACCAAACACGCTATCAACATGGTTGAGTCTGGTGCCAAAGAATTGTCAGAAGAAATCATGTTGGAAGCCCTTCTGAAAGGGCACGAAGCAGTCAAAGAATTGATTGCCTTCCAAGAAGAAATCGTTGCGGCAGTCGGTAAAGAAAGCAGAAGTGGAATTGCTTCATGTAGACGCTGACTTGCAAGCTGAAATCATTGCAGCTTACAACAGCGACCTCCAAAAAGCGGTCCAAGTAGAAGAAAAATTAGCTCGTGAAGCTGCAACTCAAGCAGTTAAAGACCAAGTAACAGCGGTTTACGAAGAAAAATATGCAGACCATGAAGAATTTGACCGTATCATGCGTGATGTGGCTGAAATCTTGGAACAAATGGAACACGCTGAAGTGCGCCGTTTGATTACGGAAGACAAGGTGCGTCCTGACGGTCGTAAGGTTGATGAAATCCGTCCTTTGGATGCGGTTGTTGACTTTCTTCCTCGTGTGCACGGTTCAGGTCTCTTTACTCGTGGCCAAACTCAAGCCCTTTCAGTCTTGACCTTGGCTCCGATGGGAGAAACTCAAATCATCGATGGTTTGGATCCAGAGTACAAGAAACGCTTTATGCACCACTATAACTTCCCTCAATACTCTGTAGGGGAAACTGGTCGTTACGGTGCGCCTGGTCGTCGTGAAATTGGTCACGGTGCTCTTGGTGAGCGTGCTCTTGCTCAAGTCTTGCCTAGTTTGGAAGAATTCCCATACGCGATCCGCTTGGTAGCAGAAGTCTTAGAATCAAATGGTTCTTCTTCTCAAGCCTCTATCTGTGCGGGCACTCTTGCCCTTATGGCTGGTGGTGTGCCAATCAAGGCGCCAGTAGCTGGTATTGCCATGGGTCTCATCTCTGATGGAAATAACTACACTGTATTGACAGATATCCAAGGATTGGAAGACCACTTTGGAGACATGGACTTTAAGGTTGCCGGAACTCGTGACGGAATTACAGCCCTTCAAATGGATATCAAGATCCAAGGAATTACAGCAGAAATCTTGACTGAAGCCCTTGCTCAAGCCAAGAAAGCGCGTTTTGAAATCCTTGATGTGATTGAAGCAACCATTCCAGAAGTTCGTCCAGAATTGGCTCCAACTGCTCCGAAAATTGATACCATCAAGATCGATGTTGACAAGATCAAAATTGTCATCGGTAAAGGTGGAGAAACCATTGACAAGATTATCGCTGAAACAGGCGTTAAGATTGATATCGACGAAGAAGGAAATGTGTCCATCTACTCTAGCGACCAAGATGCCATTAACCGAACCAAAGAAATCATCGCTGGCTTGGTTCGTGAAGCCAAAGTGGATGAAGTTTACCATGCTAAGGTTGTTCGTATCGAGAAATTTGGTGCCTTTGTCAACCTCTTTGATAAGACAGATGCACTTGTTCACATCTCAGAAATGGCTTGGACTCGTACCAACCGTGTCGAGGACTTGGTAGCTATCGGTGATGAAGTCGATGTTAAGGTTATCAAGATTGATGAAAAAGGCCGTATCGATGCCTCTATGAAAGTTCTTCTTCCTCGTCCGCCAAACCTGAGCATGATGAAAAAGGCGAAAAGTCTGAGAGACCTCACCGTCCACGTCATCACAAGGACCACAAACCTAAGAAAGAAGTTACAGAAACACCAAAAGATTCAGAATAAGAAAAGGAGAAATGTATGGGATGGTGGCGCGAAACCATTGATATTGTAAAAGAAAATGATCCAGCGGCACGCAACAGCTTGGAAGTTTTGCTGACTTATCCAGGTGTCAAGGCCTTAGCTGCCCACCGTTTCTCGCATTTTCTCTGGAAGCACGGCTTCAAACTCCTGGCTCGGCTGCATAGTCAGTTTTGGCGCTTTTGGACTCAGATTGAGATTCATCCGGGTGCTCAGATAGAATCAGGTGTCTTTATCGACCATGGTTCTGGCTTGGTGATTGGAGAGACGGCGATTGTTGAAAAAGGCGTTCTTCTCTATCACGGAGTGACTCTTGGTGGGACTGGTAAGGATGTTGGCAAACGCCATCCGACTGTGCGTAAAGGAGCTCTCATATCAGCCCATGCCCAAGTCATCGGACCAGTGGAAATCGGTGAAAATGCCAAAGTCGGTGCTGCTGCAGTAGTCGTGGCAGACGTACCTAGTGATGTGACAGTTGTCGGTATTCCAGCTAAGATCGTCCGAGTTCATGGACAGAAGGATGAACCAACGATCCACGAAGTCGAAGAAAAACGAGAGTACTACGTCAATAAACTCGAGCAGGCTAAAGAAGCCAGTCACAGATCGTCGGGGTTGTAGAAGATAGCTATATGATTCAAGCAAGAAATAAGTTGAGCCAAGAAGAGTTATTTGAAGCGAAAAAACTAATTGACTGTTGCCAAGCCTATGATGGAACTTATCGTGATCCCTATCTTTCTAACATGCTTAATTTTGACCCAAACATGCCCGCCTTTTTCCTTTATTATGAAAAAGGCGAACTTGTTGGTCTATTAACTGTCTATGCTGATGACCAAGATGTGGAAGTGACGATACTGGTTCATCCAAATCATCGCCGTCAGGGAATTGCGCGTGCTTTGTTTACGAGTTTTGAGAAAGAAACGGCTTCTTTCCCTATTCGTTCAGTTACTTTTCAGACAGAACGTATTTTTCTAGAGGGTCATCCTGATTTTGTCAGCAACTGGGGATTGGTCGAGGATGAAGAGACAGAAACCTGGTTAGGTAAGGATAGAAGACCTTATCAGTTAGTAACTGTTTCTAATCTTGAAGTTTTGTTAGCAGATAGTTCGTATCAGGAGCAAATTAGCCAGTTAAAATTTCAGGCATTTTCAGAGGAACATGAATCGAGAGAAGTTGTGGATAGATATGTCGCTGAAGCTCTGAAGGATTCAGAAAGTCGCCTATATATTTTATTAAAAGACGGTCAGGTTATTGGGACTTGCACGGTAGATTTATCGACTAATACGAATTACTTCTACGGTTTAGCAATATCAGAACTTGAACGTGGCAAAGGCTACGGAAGCTATTTAGCAAAATCCCTAGTCAACCAACTGATTGAGCAAAATGATAAGGAATTTCAGATTGCAGTAGAGGACAGCAACGTAGGTGCCAAGCGCTTGTATGAAAAAATCGGCTTTGTCAAACAGACACAGGTAGTTTATTTGAATGAGAAAGAGTAGAAAAATGCTATTAGAAGAATTCGAAAATGTACCTGCTGTTATCGAACCAACTGATCGAAGTATTCGTGGTGGTGGAGAAATCTGTGACACGATCATTTTATCTTTTAATGGAGAAATCATTGAACGAGTAAAGCAGTTTGAAGATGTTTACGAAGGTGGCTATCTAACCAATCTAAATGGTAGATTTCCATGGTATATCTATGAAAAGGATGGGAGTAAGGTAGCAGTTGCTATAGCTACGATTGGAGCCCCGATGGTTGTTGGGCTCTTAGAAGAACTCAAAGCAAGAGGATTTAAGAACTTTATTGTGTTGGGTTCTTGCGGAGTTCTAGATCAGTCTATTCAGGCAGATAAGATTATCCTACCAAGTTCAGCTCTACGTGATGAAGGTACAAGTTATCATTACGCTCCTCCAAGTGATGAGATAGCTTATGACGAAACTTTGCTCTTAACCATGGAAGAAGCTTTGAACAAATCTGGCATTGAGCACATTCGAACAAAGGCTTGGACGACTGATGCCTTTTATCGAGAAACGCCTGATAAGGTCAAGCGTCGCTTGGCTGCTGGTGCACAAGTGGTGGACATGGAAGCTTCAGCTATCATGGCTTGGAGTCAATTTCGCAAGAGTAAAGTCTATCAGTTCTTCTACACAGCTGACTATGTGGATCATCATAACCGAGCCTGGGATGCCCGCCATGAAGAGCGGACAGCTGATGCCATGACTTTTTTCACTATCGCTTTGATAATAGCCAAGGAACTAGAAAGGTAACTACAAGAATGGCAGTATATTTTTTTACGGCTGTATCACCATGGATGGCTACTTGGCAGACAGTCAGCACAGGATAGACTGGTCTGCATCAGCTTGGTTCTGTAGAGGATACAGGCTATGATGACTTTTTACAGGCAAATGGATATCACCATCATGGGCAAGCGGACCTTTGAGGAAATCCAAGATTTGCAAGATGTAGAAAGTTTTTATCAAGCTACGGAAAACTATGTCTTTACGCATGATAGGCACCTGCCTGTCAGCAATTACCAGCCAGTAGCTGGGGATGTGGTGGACTTTGTTCGCCAGATTGACAAAGGCAAAAATGTCTTTGTGATTGGTGGTAATTCCTTAGTAGGACCGCTCTTGGATGCGGATCTTTTCGACCACCTCATTATTCAGATAGCACCCCTTATCCTAGGAAAGGGGGTTCCCCTCTTTACCCAAGAGGAAGGGCAGCGCTTTTACCAACTGGATAGCCTCAGACAATTTGGCCCATTTGCAGAGCTGGTTTTCAGCCGAAAAAGTCAGAAATAGAGAAGGGAGTGGACTGCATGATTAAAATTTACGACACCATGTCTCGTGATTTGCGAGAATTTGTCCCAATCGAAGAAGGAAAGGTTCGCATGTATGTCTGTGGGCCAACGGTATACAACTATATCCACGTTGGGAATGCCCGTTCGACGGTGGCTTTTGATACCATTCGTCGTTATTTCGAATACCGTGGCTACGAAGTTGCCTATATTTCCAACTTTACAGATGTAGACGATAAGATTATCAACCGTGCCAAGGAAGAAGGTATCACGCCTCTGGAGGTTGCGGACAAGTACATCGCTGCCTTTCGTGAGGATGTGACAGCCTTAGGCGTGAAACCTGCGACTCGCCATCCGCGTGTAGTAGAGTTTATGGCTGACATCATTCGTTTTGTCGCTGACTTGGTTGAAAAAGGCTTTGCCTACGAGAGTCAAGGAGATGTTTACTTCCGCGTGGAAATCTCACAACTATGCTAAGTTGGCCAATAAAACCTTGGAAGATTTGGAGCTGGGTGCTTCAGGTCGTACCGATGAAGAAACGGCTCGCAAGGAAAATCCTGTAGACTTTGCCCTTTGGAAAGCTGCAAAACCAGGCGAGATTTCTTGGGACAGTCCTTGGGGACCTGGTCGTCCGGGTTGGCATATTGAATGTTCAGTCATGTCGACAGAGATTTTGGGAGATACCATTGATATCCACGGTGGTGGAGCTGATTTGGAGTTTCCTCACCATACCAACGAAATTGCCCAGTCAGAAGCAAAAACAGGCAAGACTTTTGCTAACTACTGGATGCATAATGGCTTTGTCAATATCGACAATGTCAAGATGTCTAAGTCCTTGGGCAACTTTATAACCGTACACGATGCCCTTAAAACTCTTGATGGGCAAGTGTTGCGTTTCTTCTTTGCCACTCAGCATTACCGTAAACCTATCAACTTTACGGAAAAAGCAGTGCGTGATGCCGAGACCAATCTTAAGTATCTAAAAAACACTTATGAGCAACCATTTTCTGGGACTGTAGATGCTCAAGAGTTACAGGCTTTTAAAGATAAGTTTGTTGCCGCTATGGATGAGGATTTCAACTCCGCAAATGGTATTACAGTTGTCTTTGAAATGGCCAAATGGATCAACTCAGGAAACTATGATGCAAGTGTTAAGGAAGCTCTTGCGGCTATGTTGGAGGTCTTTGGGATTGTCTTTGTTGAGGAAGTTTTGGATGCAGACATTGAAGCCTTAATCCAAAAACGTCAAGAAGCGCGTGCTAATCGTGACTTTGCGACAGCAGACCAAATCCGTGATCAATTAGCGGCTCAAGGAATTAAGCTCCTTGACACCAAGGATGGAGTGAGGTGGACTCGTGATTGATGTCAATCTCATTAACGGGATTGCGCTAGCTTTTGAGGGAGATGCAGTTTACTCCATGTATATCCGTCGCCATCTCATCCTTAAAGGAATGACCAAACCCAATAAACTCCACCAAGAGGCGACTAAGTATGTGTCAGCCAAGGCTCAGGCTCGCTTGATTGCCCTCATGTTGGAAGAGCAAGTCCTGACGGAAAAAGAAGAAGAAATCTACAAACGTGGTCGCAATACCAATAGCCACACAAAGGCTAAAAATGCTGATGTGGTGACTTACCGCATGTCTACAGGTTTTGAAGCAGTGATGGGCTATCTCCATCTGACTGAAAATCTGGAGCGTCTAGAGACTATAATTTCTTGGTGCATCCAAAAAGTGGAGGGCTAGAATATGATTGCAAAGGAATTACAGGACTGGTTTCCTGAAGCTCAGATTTCAGATCAGCCGATTGAGAAACCAGGCTATCTTACTCTCCCTTTAGCTTCTCAGCAGTGGATTCTACTGGAGGAAGCTGGGCTCAGCGAGCGTGAAAAGCAGTTGGTTGCCCTTTTGACCCAGCAGGAGCAGGCTCGTTCGCTCAATCCTTGGTATCCCTATCTGATTGAGGGGAAGGGGCAGGCACCGCAAGCATTTAAAAAAATTCAGCTGGTTTATTGCCATCTGTCTTATTACCAACAGGAAAATCTAGCCTCTTGGCTAGATATGATGCAGACCCTCTTTCCCAACTGCCAAACAGTGTTACAGGTCGGGGCTCAGGATTATGTGTTTGTGCTTCAACAAGATAAGTACACCTCTGTTCGCTCAATCTTATCTGATACGATTGAAGCGGTTGAGTATGACTTTGGCCTTCGTCTGTCTATCATGTTGGGGCAGGTGTGGTTTCAGACAGGCTCTCAAGCCCTATCAGACCTAATCAAAACGGAGCGAGATTTGTTTAAGACTTGGTGGCGTCAAGGCCATCAAGGGGTTCATACATTTTCACAACTCTATCTGTGGAGTATGGGAGAAAGACTAGTGGACCTGAAGGTAATCAAGGAATGCCTGCACCAGATAATCTTGGATCAGGACCAGATTCAGGAAATTATCCTTTCTCTCTGGGAAAACAGTGCTGTCTTAACGAAACAGCCCAGCAACTCTATCTGCATCGCAATTCTCTTCAATACAAGATTGATAAATGGGAAGAATTGACAGGGCTTCAGTTGAAGGAGTTGACGGATCTCACCTTGTGCTATCAGTTGATTTTACCAGATATTCTCTAAAGTTTTGTGCAAGTTGCACAGAACTTTTTTATTTTTTTGGTCACCTTGCCATAGAAATGTAAAGCGTTTTCATTTATAATATAACTATCAAAAAATAAAAGGAGTTCACCTTCCATGGTAGAATTAAATCTTAAAAACATTTACAAAAAATATCCAAACAGCGAACACTACTCAGTTGAAGACTTCAACTTGGACATCAAAGACAAGGAATTTATCGTTTTCGTAGGTCCTTCAGGATGTGGTAAGTCTACAACTCTTCGTATGATCGCTGGTCTTGAAGACATTACAGAAGGTACTGCATCTATCGATGGCGTGGTTGTCAACGACGTAGCTCCAAAAGACCGTGACATTGCCATGGTATTCCAAAACTACGCTCTTTACCCACACATGACTGTATATGACAACATGGCTTTCGGTTTGAAATTGCGTAAATACAGCAAAGAAGACATCGACAAACGTGTGCAAGAAGCTGCAGCAATCCTTGGCTTGAAAGAGTTCTTGGATCGTAAACCAGCTGACCTTTCCGGTGGTCAACGTCAACGTGTTGCCATGGGTCGTGCGATCGTCCGTGATGCAAAAGTATTCTTGATGGACGAACCTTTGTCAAACTTGGATGCCAAACTTCGTGTATCTATGCGTGCTGAAATTGCGAAGATTCACCGTCGTATCGGGGCTACAACTATCTACGTAACACACGACCAAACAGAAGCGATGACTCTTGCAGACCGTATCGTTATCATGTCAGCAACTAAGAACCCTGCTGGTACAGGTACTATCGGACGTGTTGAACAAATCGGTACTCCTCAAGAAGTTTACAAAAATCCAGTTAACAAATTTGTAGCAGGATTTATCGGAAGCCCAGCTATGAACTTCATCAATGTGAAATTGGTTGGTGGTGAAATTGTTTCTGACGGTTTCCGCTTGAAAGTTCCAGAAGGAGCATTGAAAGTTCTTCGTGATAAAGGCTACGAAGGTAAAGAATTGATCTTCGGTATCCGTCCAGAAGATGTGAATGCAGAACCTGCTTTCCTTGAAACATTCCCAGAATCAGTGGTTAAAGCAACTATCTCTGTATCAGAATTGCTTGGTTCAGAATCTCACCTTTACTGCCAAGTTGGTAAAGATGAATTTGTTGCGAAAGTGGATGCTCGTGACTACTTGCAAACAGGTGCAACAGTTGAACTTGGATTTGACTTGAACAAAGCGCACTTCTTCGACGTAGAAACTGAGAAAACAATCTACTAAGATGAATAAATAGAATAGCAAAGCACTGCAGAGTTTCTCTTGCAGTGCTTTCTTTTAAATGCATAGGCTAGGCATGAAAACAGGCTTTTCTAGTTTTAATATTCTTAAAAAAGTGATAAAATGGTAGGAAGAATTGGAGAGAATAGATGCCGAAAGAAGTGAATTTGACGGGCGATGAGGTTGTCGCTTTAACGCAAAAATATTTATCGAAAGAAGATGTTGCTTTTGTACATAAAGCCTTGGTTTACGCCGTTGAATGCCATAGTGGTCAATACCGTAAATCTGGCGAGCCCTATATTATTCATCCCATTCAGGTGGCAGGGATTTTAGCTAAACTCAAGCTAGATGCCGTGACGGTTGCCTGTGGTTTTTTGCATGACGTGGTTGAGGATACGGATGCGACACTGGATGATTTAGAGCAAGAGTTTGGTCATGATGTTCGCATTATTGTTGATGGAGTGACCAAGCTTGGTAAGGTCGAGTACAAATCGATTGAGGAGCAACTAGCGGAAATCACCGCAAGATGCTCATGGCCATGTCTGAGGATATTCGCGTTATCTTGGTTAAACTGTCTGACCGCTTGCATAACATGAGAACGCTTAACCATCTACGAAAAGACAAGCAGGAACGTATTTCTAGAGAAACCATGGAAATCTATGCACCGCTTGCTCATCGTCTGGGTATTTCCAGCGTCAAGTGGGAGTTAGAAGACTTGTCCTTCCGCTATCTCAATCCAACTGAGTTTTACAAGATCACTCACATGATGAAGGAAAAACGCAGAGAGCGTGAGGCTTTGGTCGATGAAGTCGTGACAAAGTTAGAGGAGTACACTTCCGAACGCAATCTAAAAGGAAAAATCTATGGCCGTCCCAAGCATATCTACTCTATCTATCGCAAGATGCAGGATAAGAAGAAACGCTTCGAGGAAATCTATGACCTGATTGCCATTCGCTGTATCTTAGAGACTCATAGTGATGTCTATGCCATGCTTGGCTATGTGCATGAGCTTTGGAAACCAATGCCTGGGCGTTTTAAAGATTATATCGCTAACCGTAAGGCCAATGGTTACCAGTCTATCCATACGACTGTCTATGGGCCAAAAGGTCCGATTGAATTCCAGATTCGTACCAAGGAAATGCACGAGGTTGCTGAGTACGGGGTTGCGGCTCACTGGGCTTATAAAAAAGGAATCAAGGGGCAGGTCAACAGCAAAGAATCAGCTATCGGGATGAACTGGATCAAGGAAATGATTGAGTTGCAAGACCAGGCTGATGATGCCAAGGAATTTGTGGATTCTGTTAAGGAAAACTACCTAGCTGAGGAGATTTACGTCTTTACCCCAGATGGGGCTGTACGTTCCCTTCCAAAAGATTCAGGCCCGATTGACTTTGCCTATGAAATTCATACCAAAGTCGGTGAAAAAGCAACTGGTGCCAAGGTCAATGGCCGTATGGTTCCTTTGACAACCAAGCTCAAAACTGGGGATCAGGTCGAAATCGTCACCAACCCTAACTCCTTTGGCCCGAGTCGTGACTGGCTTAACATGGTTAAGACTAGCAAGGCGCGCAACAAGATTCGTCAGTTCTTTAAACCAAGATAAGGAATTGTCTGTTAACAAGGGCCGTGAAATGCTGATAGCTCAGTTCCAAGAAAACGGCTATGTAGCCAATAAATTCATGGATAAGCGTCATATGGACCAAGTCCTTCAAAAAACTAGCTACAAGACAGAAGAATCTCTCTTTGCGGCCATTGGTTTTGGAGAAATCGGTGCCATTACGGTCTTTAATCGTCTGACTGAAAAAGAACGCCGTGAGGAAGAGCGTGCCAAGGCCAAGGCGGAAGCAGAAGAGCTTGTCAAAGGTGGCGAAGTTAAGGTCGAAAACAAAGAAACCCTCAAGGTCAAGCATGAGGGTGGTGTGGTCATTGAAGGTGCTTCAGGCCTCTTAGTGCGGATTGCCAAGTGTTGCAATCCAGTTCCGGGTGACGACATTGTCGGCTACATCACTAAGGGACGCGGTGTAGCTATTCACCGTGTGGACTGTATGAATCTCCGTGCCCAAGAAAACTATGAGCAGCGTCTCCTTGATGTGGAATGGGAAGATCAATTCTCAAGCAAGGAATACACTGCCCACATCGATATCTATGGTCTCAACCGTACAGGGCTCTTAAACGATGTTTTACAAGTTCTCTCCAACACAACTAAGAATATCTCAACCGTTAATGCTCAACCAACCAAGGATATGAAATTTGCTAATATCCATGTCTCATTTGGTATTTCCAACCTCTCTACACTGACCACAGTCGTGGATAAGATTAAGAGTGTGCCAGAGGTTTACTCTGTTAAACGGACTAATGGCTAATTGTCCTAGCTCTTACTAGAAAGGCTATTATGAAAATCATTATCCAACGAGTTAAAAAGCTCAAGTCAGTATCGAAGGTCAGGTTCATGGAAAGATCAATCAGGGACTCTTATTGCTGGTCGGTGTTGGTCCAGAGGACCAAGAGGAAGATTTGGACTATGCTGTGAGAAAGCTCGTCAACATGCGGATTTTTTCAGACGCAGAAGGCAAGATGAATCTGTCTGTCAAGGATATTGAAGGGGAAATCCTTTCTATTTCCCAGTTTACCCTCTTTGCGGATACCAAGAAAGGCAATCGTCCCGCCTTTACAGGTGCAGCCAAGCCGGATATAGCAACTGCCTTCTATGAGTTTTTCAATCAAAAGCTAGCTCAGGAAGTCCCTGTTCAGACAGGCATCTTTGGAGCGGATATGCAGGTGGAGCTGGTAAATGATGGGCCAGTTACCATCATTCTTGATACTAAAAATAGATAAGAAAACCAAGCCAGCTGGCTTGGTTTTTGTTTATAGACACTCCCAGAAGGTGATGTGTTTGTTGTAAAAGTCGGGATAGTTTTCTCTTAGGTGGCTAGCCGTTATATAGTATAAAGTAGAATGACAGGAAGTAAAGACTGGAGTAAGAGAGTAGAAATACTGAGGGTCAGTGATGGCTAAAAAGACAAATAATAGAAGGTCAACGGAGAGAATCCCTAAGTAGTAGAGGCGAATTTTTTTGTTCATCTGAGGATAAATCTCAGAGAACTGTTTTTTGAGTCGGAAGACTAAGCGAGACAGCAGTAGTCCCTGAGCAAGGATGAAAATGAAGCAAAAAATCAGACCTCTCTCCAAAGAAAGTTCGTATCGAGGTCTGAAAGTTACCAACAGTAGCAAATCGCAGAGTACAATGGCTGCAAAATGGATTCTAAAGAGCTTTTTCATAAGATGACCCCCCTCTTTTATCTAGCTTCATTCTACACTAAATAAATAGGACTTACAAGCAAAATAATAAAAAATCCCTGAAAGGAACTTCTTTCAGGAATAAGGGCTTAGTTGATTTTTTCGACATAGAGTTGTTTGGCGATATCCATACTAACTTGGAGGTCTTCGTCTTTGTTGACCAGAGTAAAGCTATTGGAAAAGCTATCAAACTGCTTGACTTGGAGTTGGTCACCGATATGAATTGCGTGTTTTTCTAGATATTTGAGTAGTTCAAAGCTATCATGAACACGAGTCAGGAGATAGGTTCCAGCTTCTTGGACGTCTGCAAGTGGCAGGTTATTGATTTCAATCAAGAGTTCTCCCTCGGCTGGTATGGTTCCACCGTGGGGGCAGGTTTGAGGGAAACCCAGCAGTTTATCCAGTCTCTTTACAAATAGGTCAGAGACTGTGTGCTCTAGGACCTCAGCTTCTTCGTGGATCTGATCGCTAGTATAGTCGAGATGGTGGACTAGAAAGACTTCAATCAACCGGTGTTTGCGATAGAGCTCGGAGACCAGTTCGAGTCCGATATCTGTCAATAGATAGCCGTTCTCCTTATCCTTGAGGATGAGATTTTCACTTTTCATGCGTTTGATCATCTCTGTTACGGCAGGTGGAGAGACCTGCATACGGGCAGCAATTTCTTTGTTGGTGATTTTTTGCATGTCCGTACCGATTTCATAAATACATTTTAAATAATCTTCTTTATTTGGAGTCATTCGTTTCCTCTTGTATATTCTCTCCATCTAGTATACCAAAAAAAGCTAGATTTCTCTAGCCTTCTGCCACAATGGATTTGATTTTAGTCCAACTCTTTAACTGCAGCAATAGCAGCTTCAAAGTCTGGCTCCGTGTTGATATTGTCAACGTATTCTACGTAACGGATGACATTGTCAGTATCGAGAACAAAGACGGCACGTGCAAGGAGATGCCATTCGTTGATCAAGAGGGCATAATCACGCCCGAAAGAATGGTCAAAGTAGTCTGAAAGCATGATGGCATTGTCAAGGCCTTCAGCCCCGCACCAGCGTCCTTGAGCAAATGGTAGGTCCATAGAAACGGTAAGAACGACGGTGTTGTCAAGGTTGGCTAGTTCTTGGTTGAAACGACGTGTTTGCGTTGAGCAGATACCAGTATCGATAGAAGGGACAACACTCAAGACTTTTTTCTTTCCATCAAAGTCAGCTAGCGTTTTTTTAGAGAGATCGGTTGTCGTAAGAGAAAAATCAAGTGCCTTGTCTCCGACTTGCAGTTGTTTACCTGTAAAGGTTACAGGATTTCCGAGAAAAGTGGTCATGAAACTACTCCATTCTTTTTTCTTTTATTTTACCGAGAATTGTCAGATTTTTCCAATGATTTGACTGGAAAGTGTAAAAAAACGCCTGTTCATGTGAGAACGACGTTTTTTAATGGATTACTTAGACAAACCTTCAGCAATCTTGTCAAGGTTGTATTTCATCATGCTGTAGTAGCTGTCGCCTTCTTTCCCTTCTTCAGCGATTGAGTCAGTAAAGATTTGTGCGTAGATTGGGATGTTTGTGTCTTGTGAAACAGTCTTCATTGGACGGTCATCGACACTTGATTCAACAAAGAGTGATGGAACTTTTGTTTGGCGAAGTTTTTCAACCAAGGTCTTGATTTGTTCCGGTGTACCTTCTTCTTCCGTGTTGATTTCCCAGATGTAGGCACTTGGTACGCCGTAAGCTTTAGAGAAGTATTTGAAGCATCCTTCGCTGGTTACGATGAGTTTCTTTTCAGCAGGGATATTGTTAAATTTCTCTTTGGCTTCTTTGTCTAGTTTGTCTAGTTTTTCAGTATAGTCTTTGAGATTTTTTTCGTAGAATTCCTTGTTGCTAGGGTCTTTTGCAATCAGTTGTTTAGCGATATTTTTAGCATAAATTATCCCATTTTCAAGGTTGAGCCAAGCGTGTGGGTCTTCTTTACCTTTTTCGTTTTGACCTTCAAGGTAGATGATGTCTACACCATCGCTAACTGCAAAGTAGTCTTTGTTTTCAGTTTTCTTGGCATTTTCGACCAATTTTGTAAACCAAGCATTGCCACCTGTTTCAAGGTTGATACCGTTATAGAAAATCAAGTCAGCTTGAGAGGTTTTCTTAACGTCTTCAGGAAGTGGTTCGTATTCGTGTGGGTCTTGACCAACAGGAACGATACTATGAAGATCAATCTTGTCACCAGCGATATTTTTGGTAATATCAGCGATGATTGAGTTTGTAGCAACAACTTTTAGTTTTTGACCAGAAGCAGTATCTTTTTTTCCGCTAGCACATGCGACAAGTGCAATGACGGAAAGAAAGAGTACAAGCAATGTACCTAATTTTTTCATTAGATTCCTCCAGATAGGGTTTCCCGTTATTTAATGATTTTTTTGTTTTTCAGTTTCAAGTATCGTTGTTTAGGAGAGATAAAGAAACTGATTAGAAAGAAGCTGGCGGATGTGAGCACGATGCTGGATCCTGCTGCGAGATTGAAGCTATAGCCGATAAAGAGTCCCAAAACAGAAGCGGTTGCCCCTAGGGTTGATGAAAGGAAAATCATGCTCTTTAGGCTATTAGCATAAAGGTAAGCCGTCGCAGCTGGGGTGATCAACATGGCTACGATAAGAATAGTTCCAACACTTTGCATGGCGGTGACTGACACAAGGGTCAAGAGCACCATGAGCAGATAGTGGTAGAAATTGACGGGCATTCCCATGGCTTTAGCCAGGAGCTCGTCAAAGGATGTAATCAATAGTTGTTTAAAGAAAATCCCGATAATCAAGAGAATCAATGCCCCAACACCGATGGTGATCCACATGTCCGTATCTTGGACAGCGAGGATATTCCCAAAAAGGATATGGAAGAGGTCTGTCGAACTCTTGGCAACACTAATCAAGATGACACCTAAGGCTAAGAAAGATGAAAGGTAATACCAATGGCGGTGTCACTCTTGATGATAGAGTTTCCCTTGATGTAGGTAATGATGATGGAAGCCATCAAACCAAAGATGATCGCTCCAATAAAGAAATCAATTCCCAGGATAAAGGAAAGGGCTACGCCGGGCAAAACTGCGTGAGAGATAGCATCTCCCATGAGAGACATCCCACGTAGGATGATAAAACATCCCACAGCTCCAGCAACAACTCCGATGACAATAGCTGTTATCAAGGCGTTTTGTAGGAAATGGAAATTTTGCAATCCATTGATAAATTCTGCTATCATAGGTCACCTCCATTGAAAAAGAGTTTGCTACCGTAGGCCTTTTTAAGATTGGCTTCGGTAAAGGTTTCTATAGTCGGACCAAGGTCTATTAATTCTCGATTGAGAAGCAAAACTTGGTCGAAATAATGGGGGACTTTGCTGAGGTCATGATGGACGATGAGAACTGTTTTACCAGATTTTTTTAGGTCTCTCAGCGTGTTCATGATAATCTCTTCACTAACCGAGTCAATCCCGACAAAAGGCTCATCTAAAAAGATGTAGTCAGCTTCCTGCACAAGGCAGCGGGCAATCAACACACGTTGGAATTGTCCTCCTGAGAGCTGGCTGATTTGGCGATCAGCATAGTCTGAAAGTCCAACGATTTCAAGAGCCTCTGCCACTTTTTTCCAGTGGCTGGCCTTTAAAGTGTGAAAAAGCGGGATAGATGGATAGAGTCCCAGTGAGACACATTCCTTGACCTTGATAGGGAAATTGTAGTCGATATGGATTTTTTGCTCGACATAGGCAACTCGATGTAAAGATTTCTTGACTTCTTTGTCGTCGAGAAAGGCCTGACCTTCATGTGGGATAATTCCCAACATACCTTTTAATAAAGTTGATTTCCAGCACCATTTGGACCAATAATTCCGGTAATCGTTGGTCCTTGGAGCACTAGTGAAATATCCTTTAGTGCCAACGTTTCTTTGTAGGAGACACTGAGGTTTTCGATACGTATCATACAGTTGTATTCCTCCTGCCTTTTAATATACCTTAAAAAAAAAATTAAGTCAAGTTAATTTTTGAAAAATTTAAAATAATAACTGAAAAACGAAGAAAAAAGAGAAACCATTTTTAATTGCATTCCCAAGTGTTTTTTGCTAAGCTAAGAATAAGTGAAAAATGAAAGCGAGAACAAGATGACACGTTATCAAGATGATTTTTATGATGCTATTAATGGCGAATGGGAAAAAACAGCTGTCATTCCAGCTGATAAATCTCGAACAGGTGGTTTTATTGACCTTGATGAGGAAATTGAAGAGTTGATGCTGGCAACAACGGACAAGTGGTTGGCAGGAGAGGATGTCCCAGAGGATGCTATCCTCGCAAACTTTGTTAAGTACCATCGCATGGTACGCGATTTTGATAAGAGAGAAGCAGATGGGATCAAGCCCGTCCTTCCTCTGCTCAAGGAATATCAGGATTTGGAGAGTTTTGCAGATTTTACCAGCAAACTGGCAGAGTTCGAACTAGCTGGTAAACCAAACTTCCTTCCATTTGGTGTATCGCCAGACTTTATGGATGCCAGAACCAATGTTCTTTGGGCCAGTGCTCCAGGAACAATCTTGCCAGATACAACCTACTATGCTGAAGACCATCCTCAACGTGAGGAGCTCTTGACTCTTTGGAAGGAAAGTACAACGAATCTTCTCAAAGCCTATGATTTCTCAGACGAGGAAATCGCAGACTTACTAGAGAAGAGATTGGAATTGGACCGTCGTATCGCAGCAGTGGTTCTTTCAAACGAAGAAAGTTCAGAATATGCCAAACTCTACCATCCATACGCTTATGAAGAATTCAAAAAATTTGCTCCTGCCCTACCTTTGGATGACTTCTTCCAAGCTGTTCTTGGGCAAGTTCCTGACAAGGTTATCGTAGATGAGGAACGTTTCTGGCAAGCAGCAGATCAGTTTTATAGTGAGGAAGCTTGGCCTCTACTCAAAGCAACCTTGATTTTGGCAGTGGTGAATCTTTCAACAAGCTATCTCACAGATGAGATTCGTGTCCTGTCAGGTGCTTATGGTCGTGCCCTTTCAGGTGTGCCAGAAGCACAGGACAAGGTCAAGGCAGCTTATCACTTGGCCCAAGGTCCTTTCAAGCAAGCTCTTGGTCTCTGGTATGCGCATGAAAAATTCTCTCCAGAAGCCAAGGCAGACGTAGAGAAAAAAGTAGCAACTATGATTGACGTTTATAAGGAACGCTTGGCTAAGAACGACTGGCTCACACCTGAAACGCGAGACAAGGCCATTGTCAAACTCAATGTCATCAAGCCTTATATCGGTTATCCAGAGGAATTGCCAGAACGCTACAAGGACAAAGTAGTGGATGAAACTGCCAGTCTCTTTGAGAATGCTCTAGCCTTTGCGCGTGTGGAAATCAAGCACAGCTGGAGCAAGTGGAACCAACCGGTTGACTACAAGGAGTGGGGGATGCCAGCTCACATGGTTAATGCCTACTACAATCCTCAGAAGAACTTGATTGTCTTCCCAGCGGCCATTTTACAGGCTCCATTCTATGACTTGCATCAGTCGTCTTCTGCCAACTACGGTGGGATTGGTGCTGTTATTGCCCACGAGATTTCTCATGCCTTTGACACAAATGGTGCTTCCTTTGATGAAAATGGTAGCCTCAAGGATTGGTGGACAGAAAGCGACTATGCTGCCTTTAAAGAAAAAACGCAGAAAGTTATCGACCAGTTTGATGGACAAGAATCTTACGGCGCAACGATTAATGGGAAACTAACCGTGTCTGAAAACGTTGCCGACTTGGGAGGAATTGCTGCAGCCCTTGAAGCTGCTAAGAGAGAACCAGACTTCTCTGCTGAAGAATTCTTCCACAACTTTGCTCGTATCTGGCGCATGAAAGGCCGTCCTGAGTTGATGAAACTTATGGCCAGTGTCGATGTGCACGCGCCTGCTAAACTCCGTGTCAATGTGCAAGTACCTAACTTCGATGACTTCTTTACAACCTATGATGTCAAAGAAGGCGACGGCATGTGGCGTTCACCAGAGGACCGTGTGATTATTTGGTAAGACAAAAACCAAGGAGATTATCCTTGGTTTTTTGCTTGTTAGAAAAAGGGATTAAAGGTCTTTTCGTGAGCGATAGTCGTAGCTGGACCATGCCCAGGGTAGACATCGTAGTTAGGGAGGGTGAAGAGTTGCGTCTGAATGCTATGAAGGAGTTGTTCCGTGCTACCTGTAGGAAGGTCTGTCCGACCGATGGTTTCTCGGAAAAGAGCATCTCCGGTCAAGACAAGATGGGCATCAGGAAAGACCAGGGAAACGCCGCCGATAGAGTGCCCTGGGGTCGGTAGAACGGTAAAACGAAATTCCTCAAGCTGGTATTCTTCATGAAAGACAAAGGTGTGCTCTGCAGGTTTTGCGACCACGTCTGCCATATCATCATGACGAGGGAGACCAGAGAGATTATCTACAGGTGTATAAAGCCAGCTAGCTTCACTCTCTGCTACATAAACTGGGGGATTTCCAAAAGTATCACGAACCAAGTCCAGACTCATAATATGGTCGTAGTGGGTGTGGGTCAGGAGAATCGCGCAGACTGGTTTGTTGATTTTTTCGATAGTCTTGCGAATAGCTTCCCAATGGCTACCTGGGTCAACCACAATCAGGTGTTGGTCTCCTTCCAGATAATAAGTGTTTTCATAAGCAACGGGATTCACGGTTTTATGGATTTTCATACTGGCTCCAATCTCAAAGAATGTACTAAACTAAGTATAGCACAGAAGAGGGAAATAAAGTGAAAAGAAAGTCCCTCATTTGTATTCAAGGTTGGTTGATTTATATTAAAAAAAGAAGGAAATTGCTGTAAGATAAGTTGTTTCGGCTTTTTTAGTTGAACGGTAATAAGAGTATAGGATAAATAAGAAATAACTGACCAAAATACACTGATTTCGATACAGGATACACTCATATTTTATAGCAATAATTATAATTAAATTATGTATAAAAATAATATATGAGAAATGTATCACAATATAAATATATACTTTGATACATTAAATAGTATTTTTATTGAGTTTGTTTTTCAACAAAAAAACAAAAAGGTTTACATATTGTAAATATAGGACTTGTTCTTGTTTTGCAAATTAAATGATTTGGATGTTATTAATTTTATTTTAAATAAAAATTATAAAAATTGTTGAAAAAGATAGGGAAAGTGTTAGTATGAATATGCATATTGAATACGAGGATATAATCCTTTTAGAATAATGAAATTTAAAGACCATTTTTTGAGTAGGGAAGAAATTTCGTTTTTTCTATATTTCAATATCGATATAATAAAAATAGGAGGGTTGTGTATCTTATGAAGAGTAAGCAACAGGGGTTTAGAACGGAGAAATACATTCGATATGGGATTCGAAAGTATAGTTTTGGAGCGGCCTCGGTGGCAATTGCGACCGGTTTGATGATGTTCCTAGGTAATGGTGCGGTATCGGCAGCGGAAGTACAAGGTGCAGATGCAACAGTGGCAACGACAACACCAGTAGCAACAAAGGAGTCGGAGTCAACTATAACGGCGGAGAAATCTGAAGCTAAGGCGTCAGAAAAAGTAGTAGAGACTAAAAAGTTGATAAGACTGCTCTGACTAAAAAAGTAGTTGAGTTAGAAGCGAAGATTGCATCTGCAAAGAAAGCTGATGCAACAGCGATAGCTACTGCAAATGAAGTATTGACTGCGGCAAAGGCAGTTCTTGCAAACGAAACTGCAAAACAGGCTGATATCGATGCAGAGCATGCTAAAGTTGAAGCTTTGATTACAGTTGTAGTTGAGTCAGACGAAGCTGGGAAACAAGTTGAGAAAACAGCAGCAACTACAGCAGTCAAACCAGTGGCGACCACTGCTACAGAAAAAGCAGAAAAAGTAGAAGAAACAAAAGAAACTGTCGAACCAGTCCAAGAAGCTAAAAAAGTCTTAGAACAAGTTACCTCTGAAGCTGAGGTAACCAATGTTTTAGCAACTGAAGCAGTCCGGAAAAATAAACTTGATGCTGAAAACAAAGCGGCAATTGAGGAGGCGATAGCTAATAATAAAGAAGTTATTGCGGAAGCTAAAAAAGTGTTAGCTACGGATAGCGTTACAGCTAAACAAGGCAATGAACAATTGTCACGTTTGAACGAGTCAATTCTTGCAGTATATAATGAGCTAAAAAAAGCAGGAATCGGAAAAGATGGAAACTTTGGAGTCGCTTTGGCTGCTCAAGATTTCTATGCCGAAGAGGGTTCTAACACAACTCATGCATCGGAAACAAACGCTGCAAATCATACTGGTAAAGATACCTATACAATTCCAGTACAAGAAATTAAATTAATTACGGGTACTGATGCTACAGGGTTAGAGATTGAAGTCTATTCTAATCAACGGACTGGTGAAGATACCAATGCTGGAAATGGGATGCATACAGAACAGGGTGGAAAAACTGGTCATAACAACAAAGGACGTGTAGACTATCCATTAACCCCTGATGCTGCTAAAAAATTAGCTGAAGAAGCACCACTTTGGAGAAATAAACTCCGTGCGGATGGGTCAAGAATTTTAAACGCTGCGACGTCAATATACTCTGCCAACGGTGGTTATGAATACCTAGCTACAGAAATTTATGGCTATGGGTATGAACAAGGAGTTGACAGAGTTTATATTAAAGGTTTGAAAGATCGTATTGCAGTTACAGAAAAAGCTAAGCAAGCTGGTTGGAGTCTTACCTCTGTAACACCAACTAACCTTGTACCAGGTGTTACTTATGATGAGGCGACAGATACCATTCAAGGTAAAGTAGTTGCTGGTATTGAAAATGGAGTATATGACTTACGATTCAATATTACTGCAACGAATACAGATGGGCGGACTGTCACCTTCCAAATTCAGAATCTACGTGCTGGTTGGGTAGGTTGGCAAGATAGCACACCTCCTACAATTCAGTCAGATTCAGCTCGTTATGATAGAACTGTTGGTGATGATGCGAATATCAATCTTCGTTTTCATGATTCTTCGGGAGCTAGTGCGATACCTGGCAATTCAGCAGGAAGCTATGACTATACAACTGCTGAAGGTAAGTAGTTAAAGTTCGTCAAAATTCTTCTAAAGCAGTCACAGGTGTCTCAGGCTACAACACTATAGGAGCAGAATTAGATGATTCTAAAGTGTTGATTCCTGGCACAAACTATACTGTAACAAACAGTACTGCTGAAGAGCAAAAAGCTGCTGGAACCAACATGGGTAATGCTGTCATTGGAGGTAAGGTGACAGAGGCAGGTATCTATACCGTTTCAGTATTTGCTAAAGATTATGATAAATTATCTAATAATACGACATGGAATCAGTCAGGTCAAGAGGCGCACGGTTCTATTACTGTAGTTGTTAAGCCTAAAGTTGAAGTTCAAAACGTTGAGACCTATTCAACAACAGTTCCTGTTAAAATCTCGACAGGTGCTACAAGTGCTAAGGTTACAATGCCAGATGGAACTGTAACAAACTTGAAAGCCGTTAATGGTAAATGGCTTGTAGATAGTGGTTCAACCAATACTGCGGTTACTGAAAATCAAGAACTAGGTGCTGTAGATTCAAATACCGTCTTTAATATTCCAGTCACGTCAGAAGCAACTGCAAAAGTTGGTGTTGATAATATCAAAGTAGAAGCATCAGCTGAAAATGTTAAGGGAACTTTCTTACGTGAGCGAGTTGAATTGAATGGAACTGATGGGCAAAAACACACTGCAGTTTAAATAGTACATCTGGTCACTGGGAGCTTCCTGCTGACTATGCCGAAGTGAAAACAGCAAATGGAGATGGGACTACAACTTGGACAAAACGCCAAGTATACACTGAAGCGAAACTAGATGGCGGTATGAAATTCTTCATTTACGAATATACTCGTCAACTTGATAAAGATGGAAATGTAACCAGTGTAACTACTCCTGATCGTCCAATGACGGAATATGTTTCTCAAAATACTAACCAAGCTGGCGATGGTATGTCAGTAACTATTACTTTTGACAAACATTCAAACACATGGACATCATCAGATGGAACAGAAGTTACTGCTAAAAAGTTGGGTGATGATTCATGGGAAGTTCATACTAAATCAGGTTTTGGTGGAATCATTAGAGGAACAATCGCAACTAACTCAGATGTTGCGACTGTTGTCAATACGAAACCAACTGCAAGCTCACAAGATTATACTTCTACTAAAGGAACTGCGGTAGATCTCCGTAATGAAGCAAAGCTGCAGTGACAATCTCTGATGCAGAAGATACTAAGTACGGAAAAACAACTTACATTACTCGTATTACAGTAACATCTCCTTCAGGAGTTCAGAAGGTTTATGACACTAAACAAGATGCAAACAACTATAATCTTGCTAGTGGTTATACACTGAGTGAAGTGGGAGTCTATACAGTAACAGTTGACGTTATTGATAGTAATGGCAATTACACAACAGATGCTACAATAGGTGGAACTGAATCTGGTGTGGATCATGGGGCTGGCTCATCAACAGCTACAACAACTTACCACATCACAGTAACAGACACGATTGAAGGTCATAATGTAACATCCACAGATGTTCAAGGAGCGACTCAAACAGGTACTCCAACCTTTACATCTGTTGGTGATGGCTCACCTGTGGCACCAAGTGCTACTTCACCTGCTAAGTTGGTAGATCCTACCACTGGTAACTTAGTTGACCAAGTAACAATTGATGGTCAAGGAACATACACAATTAATAATGAAACTGGTGTTGTGACATTTGTTCCGTTGAAAACATTCACAGGTACAGCAACCCCAGTGACTGTATCATTAACAGCAACTCTTGGTCAAGATAAAGATGGACAACCTATTACCGCTACAGCGACAGCAACTTATACTCCAACTGTTACACCAGTTACTCCAACAGCAACTCCTGCAGAATCAACTGGAATCCAAGGCGCTACTCAAACAGGAACGGTAGCATTCAAAGAAGGACACTCTGTTGCTCCAATCAAGCCGAACTCAGCTGTTCTTCTTGATAAGAATGGTACTCCGGTAGCACCTGGAGCTTCAGTAGATGCTTTGGATGAGAATGGTAACAAAGTAGGGGAATATACAATTGACCCAACTTCAAATACTGTAACATTCACTCCAACCGATAAGACTTACAAAGGTAAAGTCCAACCTGCAACAGTTCAGGCTGAAGATGAGAATGGTACAAAAGTTAAGACAACTTATACTCCACATATTGTAGGTGTTACTCCAACAGCAGAACCTGCTAAGTCAGTTGATGTCCAAGGAGCAACTCAAGAAAGTACAGTAACATTCAATGGTGGCACGACTACACTGGATGGTAAACAGGTGACTGTAGATATTGACCCAGCTACTTTCACTCTTTTAGATGAAACCGGAACTCCAGCAACATCTGTTCCAGCTAAAGACCCTAGTGGAAATGTTATTGGTACATATACTCTGAAAACAGTTGGTGAACAAGCCGTTGCAGTCTTTACCCCAACTGATAAGACTTATAGTGGTGAAGTTCAACCTGTGCGTGTACAGGCTAAAGATAAAAATGGTATTTCGGTTGAAACAACTTACACACCATTGATTACGCCAGTTACACCAACAGCAACTCCAGCAACTTCTGAAAATATTCAAGGAGCAACACAAACAGGCACCCCTACATTTGTTCAAGGTGATGCAATTGCACCAATTAAACAAGGTTCAGTAAAACTTCTTGATAAAGAAGGAAATGAAGTTCCTGCAGGTCAAACAACTCCAGCTTATGCTGAAGATGGGACTACTGAAATTGGTACATTCTCTATTGATCCAACAACTGGAAAGGTAACCTTTAGTCCAACGGATAAATTGTATTCTGGTAAGGTTACTCCAGCAACTGTGCAAGCAGAAGATGAAAATGGAACTAAAGTGACGACAACTTACACGCCACAAATTATCCCAGTAAATCCTATTGGAGTTCCTGCGACTTCTGAAGATGTTCAAGGTGCAACTCAAACTGGAAAACCAGAATTCCAAGGTGGAACTGCAGTTGTCAATGGAAAGAAGTTACTGTTGAGATGAATGACACTGTTCCAGCTAAATTGATTGATTCTAAAACTGGAAATGTTGTGGATTCTATCACTATTCCGGGTGAAGGTACTTATACTGTAGCACCGGACGGAACAGTAACCTTTGTTCCTGAAAAAACCTTTACAGGTCAAGCATCAGGCGTTGAAGTTTTACGTGAAGACAAGAATGGAACCCCCGTTACAGCAAGCTACACTCCAGTTGTTAAGGCAGCAATTCCAACAGCTACTGATGCTGTTACAGAAGACATTCAAGGTGCAACTCAAAAAGGAGTGCCTACATTCCTAGGTGGTAGGGTTACTGTTAATGGAGTGGAAAAAATTGTTCCTATTGATGAAACTAAAGGTCTTGAACTTATTGATCCAAAAACAGGAAAACCAACAGATCAACCAATTGTCATTCCAGGCGAAGGAACTTATACTGTAAATAATGGTATGGTAGAATTTAAGCCAGAACCACAATTTACCGGAAAAGGAACAGGCGTAAAAGTTCAACGTGTAGATGAGAATGGAACTCCTGTAAAAGCTAAATACACTCCAGTTGTTAAACCAGCAACTCCAACAAGTTCGGATGTTATTACAACAGATGTTCAGGGTGCAACTCAATCAGGAACACCAACATTTGAAGGTGGAAAAGTCAAAGTTAATGGTATTGAGAAAACTGTTGAAATTGATGAAACAGTCAAACCAACGTTTGATGATGGTACAAAAGAGAAGACAATTCCAGGTGAAGGTACATATACTATTGATGAAACTGGAAAAGTAACCTTTACTCCCGAGAAGACATTTACAGGTCAAGCAACAGGTGTGACTGTTAAGCGTGTTGATAAGAATGGAACCCCAATTACAGCTAAGTATACCCCAGTTGTTATCCCGGTTACACCTACTTCAAAAGATTCTGAATCAGAAGGTCCGAAAGGACAACCTCAATCAGGAACACCAACATTTGAAGGCGGAAAAGTAACAATCAATGGTAAAGAAATTCCGGTAGAAATTGATGAAACAGTTAAGCCGACCTTTGACGATGGTACAACAGAGAAGAAGGTACCAGGTGAGGGTACATATACTATTGATGAAGCTGGAAAAGTTACTTTCACACCAGAGCCAGAATTTGTAGGTCGAGCAACTGGAGTAACAGTTAAACGTGTTGATAAGAATGGAACCCCAATTACAGCTAAATACATCCCTACTGTACGTCCGAATACTTCATTTGTTGATACTAAAGGAAATATCCTAGCACCAAGTGAAGATGGTTCGCAACCTAAGAAAGATATTCTAGGATATAAAATTGTTGAAACTAAGGTTGATGAAAAAGGCAATGTGGTCCACGTTTATGAGAAGGTTAAGACCAGCCACAAGGATAAGGAAGGGAATGAAATTCCAGGTTATCCAAGTGAAGACGGCGAACAACCTAAGAAAGATATTCCAGGTTACCGCTTCGTAGAGACCAAGAAACTTCCAAACGGTGACACAGAACATGTCTACGAAAAAGTGAAGACTAGTCACAAGGATAAGGAAGGGAATGAAATTCCAGGTTATCCAAGCGAAGACGGCGAACAACCTAAGAAAGATATTCCAGGTTACCGCTTCGTAGAGACCAAAAAACTTCCAAACGGCGACACAGAACATGTCTACGAAAAAGTGAAGACTAGTCACAAGGATAAAGAAGGGAATGAAATTCCAGGTTATCCAAGCGAAGACGGTGAACAACCTAAGAAAGATATTCCAGGTTACCGCTTCGTAGAGACTAAGAAGCTTCCAAACGGTGACACAGAACACGTTTATGAGAAGGTTAAGACCAGTCATAAGGATAAGGAAGGCAATGACATTCCAGGTTATCCAACCGAAGACGGCCAACAACCTAAGAAGGAAATTCCAGGTTACCGCTTCGTAGAGACTAAGAAACTTCCAAACGGTGACACAGAACACGTTTATGAGAAGGTTAAGACTAGTCATAAGGATAAGGAAGGCAATGACATTCCAGGTTATCCAACCGAAGACGGTGAACAACCTAAGAAAGATATCCCAGGTTACCGCTTCGTAGAGACTAAGAAGCTTCCAAACGGTGACACAGAACACGTTTATGAGAAGGTTAAGACAAGTCACAAGGATAAGGAAGGGAATGACATTCCAGGTTATCCAACCGAAGATGGTGAACAACCTAAGAAGGAAATTCCAGGTTACCGCTTCGTAGAGACTAAGAAACTTCCAAACGGTGACACAGAACATGTCTACGAAAAAGTGAAGACCAGTCATAAGGATAAGGAAGGCAATGACATTCCAGGTTATCCAAGCGAAGACGGTGAACAACCTAAGAAAGATATTCCAGGCTACCGCTTCGTAGAGACTAAGAAACTTCCAAACGGTGACACAGAACACGTTTATGAGAAGGTTAAGACCAGTCATAAGGATAAGGAAGGCAATGAAATTCCAGGCTATCCAACCGAAGACGGTGAACAACCTAAGAAAGATATTCCAGGTTACCGCTTCGTAGAGACTAAGAAACTTCCAAACGGCGACACAGAGCATGTCTACGAAAAAGTGAAGACTAGTCACAAGGATAAGGAAGGCAATGACATTCCAGGTTATCCAACCGAAGACGGTGAACAACCTAAGAAAGATATTCCAGGTTATCGCTTCGTAGAGACTAAGAAACTTCCAAACGGGGACACAGAACATGTCTACGAAAAAGTTGTTACTGCCCCTCAACAAAAACCGACTGAGCAATCTCCAACTACTAAAGCAACCAAAGAATTACCTAATACTGGTACGGAAGATCATGCAGCTTTGGCAACTCTAGGAGTACTTGGTTTGATGAGCGGATTTGGACTTGTGTCTCGCAAGAAAAAAGAAGACTAATTCTATACTCGAGATTCTAAGTAGTATCCATTAGTTTCTTAAACAAAAAACCAACTAATCATTAGGTTAGTTGGTTTTTGTCTATTCTCGATTTTTCCAAGCTTGGTAACGGGTATCAATCAAGAGTTGGGTTAGTCGTCCCATGGTTTCTCTTTCTTCGGGAGTGAGGGATTGAGCTTGGACAAAGAGATGGTGAATGTGTTCAATGATCTTGAAGGAAGAAAGATCGTTGATAGAAGAGATTCCAGCATCAAGAATGATTCCAAAAAGAGGTCGAAGTAGAGCTGCAGTTCCGTATCAGGGACCGTCTCAACCCATTCCTTGAAGGTAGTATCGACTTGCTGGCTGTCACTATTGGTCTCGTCCAGTTGGACAAAGTGTTTGTCTTCAACCTGCCAACTAAAGGTGTCATGCTGGGCAAGACCACCCAAGGCAGTGCTTCGAACGATGATCTTTTTATCTGGAATTTCCAGCATCATCCCGATGATAGACCCTTGTGGGATAAATACTTTCGTTCTTTCCATCATGTTTTGATAGCCTGGTGTTTCGGTTAGTTCCTTGTGAAGTCCAGGTGCATCAAAAGTATAGACAGAGATAATGTTTTTCTGCAAGTTTGGATCAAGTTGACTGGCAGCATAGACAGCTAAATTGCCCCCTTTTGAGTGTCCTGCTAGGATAACCTTTTGGTTGGGGTGTTGAGCAAAAAAACTCTCTAAATACTGGAGGGCATGTTTTTGAGCAGGGATTTCCTTCATATAGGTCATATGGAAATCTTCTTTCCAACCGATGATGCTATCATCCGTTCCGCGAAAGACAAGCAAATAGGTATCGAGACTGATACGATAAGTCATGGCTGCGAACTGTTTTTGCAATTCAGGATCGATATCGTTGATAAAGTCTGAGAGCTTGCAATTTTTAAATCGTTTGTGTTGAGCGAGCTGATCCAACAACTGGAGACGATTTTTATTGGTCAACATCGTCGTGTCTCTAGGGATTTGAGGTGCAAGATCTATGAGGCGCTTTGGTTCTTGGGTAACTACATCATCAAAAGGAAGATAGGTTAATTCAGTCAAGGCAAGAACATCTAACTCGTTCACGGGGAGGTCATAAAAGGAATCGTATGCTACATCATTTAAGTAGTCAAAAATATTGGCCATAAAAGCTCCTTTCTCTATGTTTATCCTACCACATTTACCTAGAATTAGCTAGTAGGGTTTGATTGAAATACATAGAAGATAGATTGCTCCTATTTCAAACCTCTAAACGAGCTTACTTGTATGTTTTTGCTATCAATCCCATTTTCCTTTAAAAAATTCTTCATCTCATTTACATCATCAGGCTGACCTGTGATGAGATAGCTGGCTTGATTGCCGTATTCATCAATAGCGTGTTTTAAAAATGCTTGACTTTGAGAAAATTCATCGCTAGTTTTATAAGTAAAATTCGATGTTTTTTGAGCCAGTTCCTTCATCTCATTATCGAAAATAGTAACTCCTTTGTCAAAATGGTTGAGAATAATCGGACATTTCCCAGCCCATTCTTTGATAAGGGGGCGTAGAGCAGAAATGCCGACATCAGATGCAAAGCAAACTAGTGGCTTATTCGTATCTTTAACAGTCAAAGAGGAATCCAGCCAACTCATCTCAATCTCACTGCCAGCCGGTAAATGTGTCAAGGTGTTCTTAAAGTTGCTACCACTATTATGAGTCAAAATGAGAATTTCATCTTCATCAGGTGTGGAGGCAATGGTTAGCCATCGACTGGTTTGCTCTCCGTTAGGTTCATATTTACTAGCAGTAGACGAGGTATCAGGGAGTGTAAACTTAGCATAAGCCCCAGCTTTCCAGATTTGATGACTCGGTTTTGTGATATGAATTAAATATAGATCTCCGCTGGGGTTTTCGATGGATTTTATCGATAATGTCTGGCTTCGTCCAAGATAAGCGATGGCACCCAAAGTTATAATACATAGCGCTCCAAGTGTTGATAGAATGATAATAAACATTTTTTTACCTCTTTTCATTTTTTATGACTCCTGTTCTTAATTTTATGAATGAACTATAAAATTATTCATTCATATCTTTTCAAAAAATAAAGAAATCCATTCTTTATTTTAGAACTCCTTTAATGAAGTTGGTCGCAAGTATTTCGACAGTTTTGCCAATATCTGGAAAATCTTTTTCCGTGATATGCATATCCATATAGTAAAAAAGATTATAAACCTGTAAAATATCTTGAATCTTTTCTGGCGAGTACCCTTCAGACTGCATACGATTTGTAAAAGTTTTAACTAGAAACCGATGAAAAGGATTTGCGACTTTGCCTTCTTCCGAGGAATAGTAGCTGTGCAACTCATCTGCGATGGCAGGATTGTACCATTCTGCAAGGATTTTATTGGAAGAAACGAGAGTTCTGGACTGAGCAAATAGTTGACCAATGAGGTCGATCATGTCAATTTCCCAATCCAGTTCTTCGATCATAGCTTGGCGAACACGGTTGTTTTCATCTATATAGATGTCTAGAAAAATGGCTTCTTTACTCTCGTAATAGTTATAAAAAGAACCAACTGCAACACCAGCTTGCCGAGCAATTTCTGAAATTCCTGTTGCCTTGTAACCTTTTTTCGAAAAAACGTCATAAGCTGCTGTTTTTAGAGCTTGTTTTTTGTCCAATATGATTTAACCTCCTTTGTCCATGAATGAATAAAATTATTCGTTCATTCATATTCTAACAAATCATGGCTGGCTTGTCAATAAGAAGGCTAGATCTATTAAATAAGTTAAAGAAACGCTAACTAAATGAGCACAAAAAGGAAAATATAGGATAAGGCTGGAACTATAATTAAAAATAAGGTATGATATCAGTGGGAATGTCCTCTATTTAGCATCTGTTTTCTGATCTGGGTTTTGGAAATAGGCTGCTAAACAGCATGAGATACTGATCCGTAAATCTGATATGAAGGGTTTTGATACTTTGAGAAATAACAAAGGAGGAGCGCATGCACAAGATTTTACTAGTAGAAGATGATCAAGTCATTCGGCAACAAGTGGGGAAACTGCTCTCTGAGTGGGGCTTTGAAGTCGTTTTGGTAGAAGACTTTATGGAAGTGTTGAGTTTATTTGTCCAGTCGGAACCTCATTTGGTTCTCATGGATATTGGTCTGCCTCTTTTTAATGGTTACCACTGGTGCCAGGAGATTCGCAAGATTTCCAAGGTACCTATCATGTTTCTGTCATCGAGAGATCAGGCTATGGATATCGTCATGGCGATCAATATGGGAGCGGATGATTTGTGACCAAGCCTTTTGACCAGCAGGTTCTTTTGGCTAAGGTTCAGGGCTTGTTGCGCCGTTCCTATGAGTTTGGGCGGGATGAAAGTTTGCTAGAGTATGCAGGTGTGATTCTCAATACCAAGTCTATGGATCTGCACTATCAGGGGGAAGTATTGAGTTTGACCAAGAATGAATTTCAAATTTTGCGGGTCTTGTTTGAACATGCTGGCAATATCGTAGCCCGTGATGACCTGATGCGGGAACTCTGGAACAGCGACTTTTTCATCGACGACAACACCTTGTCTGTCAACGTTGCTCGTTTGCGTAAAAAATTGGAAGAGCAAGGTTTGGTTGGATTTATCGAAACCAAGAAAGGAATAGGATACGGACTGAAACATGCTTGATTGGAAATCATTTTTTTTAGCCTATCTGCGTTCTCGCAGTCGCGTTTTTACCTATATTTTTTCATTAGGCTTTCTCGTCCTTCTCTTTCAGTTTTTATTTGCTAGTCTAGGAACTTATTTTCTTTATTTCTTTCTGCTCAGTAGTTTTTTGACCTTCTTATTTTTGGCTTGGGATATATTTGCAGAAGCTCAGGTTTACCGGCAGGAAGTACTCTATGCTGAGAGAGACCCCAAGTCTCCTCTGGAATGTGCGCTAGCAGAAAAACTCGAAGAGCGTCAGTCTGAATTGTATCAAAAGAAGTCGGAAGCGCAGAGCAAGCTGACGGATTTGCTTGATTACTACACCTTATGGGTTCACCAGATCAAGACCCCCATTGCGGCTAGTCGCCTTTTAGTAGCAGAAGTCTCTGATCGGGAGGTCAAGCAGCAACTGGAACAGGAAATTTTCAAGATCGACTCCTATACCAACCTGGTTTTGCAGTACCTGCGTTTAGAGAGTTTTCACGATGACTTGGTATTTGAGAAGATACAAGTTGAGAACTTGGTCAAGGAGATGATTCGCAAATACGCTATTTTCTTTATCCAAAAAGGTTTGACTGTCAATCTGCATGACCTAGATAAGACAATCGTTACGGACAAGAAATGGCTACTGGTAGTCATCGAGCAGATCCTCTCAAACAGTCTCAAGTACACCAATCAAGGTGGTCTAGAAATTTATATGGAAGGTCAGGAGCTTTGTATCAAGGATACGGGAATCGGGATTAAAAACAGCGATGTGCTCCGAGTCTTTGAACGTGGCTTTTCAGGCTACAATGGGCGTTTGACCCAGCAGTCATCTGGACTGGGCCTCTACTTATCCAAGAAAATTTCTGAAGAACTGGGTCACCAGATTCGCATCGAGTCTGAGGTTGGAAAAGGAACGACAGTGCGAATTAAGTTTGCGGAAGTGAACCTACTCATTGAGTAAAAAGAAATGCTAAGAACTTGGAAGAAATCTTTCAAGCTCTTCTTTAGATTTCTATGTAGTGAGAAAATAGGATAGAACAAAGAAAAAGGTAACTGGAATTTTTCCCGTTCACTATCTTTTAAATTGATTGAGTTCTTCAGAGAAAGGTTGTAAAATTTTTGATATAATATCAAGGATGGACTGACGGATGCTTAAAGGATAATTTTCAAAAAAATAACAGGTGAGAATTAAAATATGTAAAATTGAAAAGAAGTCTCTCTGCCACCATCTAAGCAGAAACAAGAGTATATGAAATAAAAGGAGTAACCAATGACTGGAAATTATTCAACACGTGAATATCGTGAGAAATTATATGATGATCTTCATGTTCGATTAAGAGATACAGTGATTTTGATGTGTGCGATTTTTATTGCCTCTATAGGTTTAAATATGAATTCAACAGCTGTCATTATTGGAGCCATGCTGATTTCCCCTCTTATGACATCGATTGTTGGACTCGGATTTGGTTTAGCTATTTTTGATACGCGTTTAATCAAGCAATCTTTAGAGGTTTTATTTACTCAAGTATTGGTCAGCTTGCTTGTTTCGACTCTGTATTTCTGGATTTCTCCCTTATCTTATGCAAGTAGCGAATTGATTGCACGAACCTCTCCAACCATTTGGGATGTTCTCATTGCTATTGCTGGTGGGATAGCAGGTGTAATTGGGTCAAGGAAAAGAGTTAGAAAAACCAACAACACCAAGTCTTGAAGCTTTTTGGGATTTACGGCAAAATTTCTTTGCTTGTTTTCTTTCCTTTTTCTGGTTGGGATCGTTATGGATGGCACTAAACACATTATGGGAAAAGGTTGAGAAAATTTCCTCAGAAATTATTTGGTGGAATTTGTTTCTACTCTTGGAGCGGCAGGAGTTCTCTTTGGAGAATTTCATGCCATCCAAGATACCAGTCTGAATGATGTGGTGGACCGGATCTATATAAATGTCAAGGATTTACCGTTTCAGTCCTTGGGAGCTTTAGCTAATATCCTGTCTGATGTTAAGAAGGGACTGATTCAAGACAGTCATATCTGGTCTTTCTTCCAGTCATTTTTCAAACAATATCAGTTGATAATCAGCTTAAATCAGATCTATCAGTTTGTCTATCTTTCTCTGATGGAGATCATGTCCTATCTTCACTTTGATTATTGGAAAAAACGGCTCGGTCAGGAGCTAGTATGAATAAGGAGAACAAATGAGACGTTTAAAAATGTTATGGCATATTATACAGGTTACGGGTTTTACTCGGTTTTGCTCTGAGTTTTTGTGACCTTTGTTTTTGGGTCAGGAGGCGTGCTTTTCCTAGTTGAACCTGCTATCACAAATTACGGAGACGGTCTTTGGTATGCTTTTGTGACTTCGACGACTGTCGGCTACGGGGATCTCCTAGCTGTGACCTTGATTGGAAGGATTACCAGTGTCTTCTTGACGATTTATGGGCTCATATTTTTTGGCTGTTTATCAGCTGTTATTATTAATTATTATACCGATTTAAATAAGGAAAGAGGAGAGGACAAATGACTGCCAATTATTCAACACGGGAATACCGTGAGAAATTATACGATGACCTTCATGTTCGATTGAGAGATACAGCGATTTTGATGTGTGCAATTTTTATTGCCTCTATCGGTCTAAATATGAATTCAACAGCTGTTATTATTGGAGCCATGTTAATTTCACCTCTCATGACACCGATTGTTGGACTGGGATTCGGTTTAGCTATTTGATACGCGTTTAATCAAGCAATCTCTAGAGGTTTTATTGACTCAAGTGTTGGTCAGTTTGCTTGTCTCGACTCTGTATTTCTGGATTTCTCCCTTGTCTTATGCAAGTAGCGAATTGATTGCACGAACCTCTCCAACCATTTGGGATGTTCTCATTGCTATTGCTGGTGGGATAGCAGGTGTAATTGGGTCAAGGAAAAAAGAAGCAAACAATATCGTGCCAGGAGTAGCCATTGCAACAGCTCTGATGCCACCTATCTGTACTGCAGGATATGGTTTAGCTAACGGAAATGTACGATTTTTATTTGGGGCTCTCTATCTTTTCTTGATCAACTGTGCCTTTATCATGCTAGCCAACATTATTGGAACAAGAATTTTGATGAGAAAATCTCCCTTAAGTTCATTTAAAGAGCTAAACATTAAAATGAAAATTGGCTTGATATCCTTGATTGTATTATTGGTTCTTCCAGCCAGCTATTCAGCAGTCACTCTGACGATGGATCAAGCACGAAAAGAAGGGATCAAACAGTTTGTAGGAAAAGAGTTCGCCAATCATACGGTCATTAATCAAGTCTATAAGTCAAGGGACAATGAATTAGTCTTGACGGTTGTTGGAGATCCGATTTCAGAAGAAGAATTAGAAAGGATCCACCAAAAACAAGCCTCTTACGGTATTCAATCTGTTCAATTAAAAGTCAATCAAGTCCATAATTCGATAAAATTAGATAGTGAGATGACCAAGGAATTTTATGAAAACATTAACAAGTATATCGATCAAAAACTCTCTGAAAAAGATTCACAAAAAGATCTCGTAAAAGAAAATGAAGCAGACAAGGATTGAGGATATTGAACTTATCTAACTCATGGAAGCAAATGTTGGGAGGATATCCTATATCCAACAGTTAGTGGATAGAAAGGATTGTTGATGAGGATACCATTTGTGGTGGTTTGACCAATCACGACTAGCTCAGGTTAAATAAAATATAAAAAAGCAACAACTATTTCAGTTGTTGCTTTTTCTTACTGAAAAATGTTTCTCAGACAGTGATCGTTTTATTTTTCCACACGTGATTTGTTGGCGATATCAGCTAGGATAGCTTGCACAAAGTCATCGACTGAGACAGTTTGTGTTTCTTTTTGGCCATAGCGACGAACGTTGACAGTTCCGTCTTCCATTTCCTTATCACCAACGATCAATTGGTAAGGAATCTTGCTGGTTTGTGAAGCACGGATCTTGAACTGCATTTTTTCGTTGCGTTCATCCACATCAGCACGGACACCACGGTCACGGAGTTTTTTAGCTACTTCCCATGCGTAGTCTACGTGTTTTTCGTTAGAAACGGGGATGAGAGTTACTTGATGTGGTGCAAGCCATGTTGGGAAAGCACCTTTGTAGTTCTCAATCAAGATAGCTGTGAAGCGTTCCATGGTTGAAATAACACCACGGTGAATCATAACTGGACGGTGTTCTTCACCATCAGCCCCGATGTATTTGAGGTCGAAGCGTTCTGGAAGCAAGAAGTCAAGCTGGATAGTCGAAAGGGTTTCTTCTTTTCCAAGTGCAGTTTTAACTTGGATATCCAATTTTGGTCCGTAGAAGGCTGCTTCACCTTCAGCTTCAAAGTAGTCAACACCCATTTCATCAAGAGCTGCACGAAGCATGGTTTGGGCATTTTCCCACATCTCATCGTTGTCAAAGTACTTGTGAGTATCTTGAGGGTCACGAAGAGAGAGACGGAAGCGGTATTCAGTCAAGTTGAAGTCTTCATAAACATCGATAATCAACTGAAGGGCACGTTGGAATTCTTCTTGGATTTGTTCTGGAGTTACAAAGAGGTGACCGTCGTTGAGTGACATTTCACGCACACGTTGAAGACCAGTGAGGGCACCAGATTTCTCGTAGCGGTGCATCATACCGATTTCAGCGATACGGATCGGCAATTCGCGGTAAGAGTGAACATGGTGCTTGAAGACTTGGATGTGGTGCGGGCAGTTCATTGGACGAAGAACAAATTCTTCTCCGTCCCCCATGTCCATGGTTGGGAACATGTCTTCTTGGTAATGATCCCAGTGACCAGAAGTCTTGTAAAGCTCTACAGAAGCAAGTGGTGGAGTGTAAACGTGTTGGTAGCCAGAAGCCAACTCTTTGTCGACAATGTAACGCTCCAATTCACGACGGATAGTCGCACCGTTTGGCAACCAGAATGGAAGTCCTTGACCAACTTCTTGTGAAATCATGAAGAGGTCAAGCTCTTTACCAAGTTTACGGTGATCACGTTCTTTAGCTTCTTCACGCATTTGAAGGTAGTTCTTCAAGTCTTTCTTGTCAAACCAAGCTGTACCATAGATCCGTTGCATCATAGCGTTGTCGCTATTTCCACGCCAGTAGGCACCAGCAACGTTGAGCAGGTGGAAGATTTGAATCCGACCTGTTGATGGGACGTGAGGTCCACGGCAGAGGTCCACGTATTCACCCTGACGGTAGATGGTCAAACCACCTTCGTCTTCTGAGTGTTCTTCAATCAATTCCAACTTGTAAGGGTCGTTTTTGAAGATTTCACGTGCCTCATCTTTCGAAACTTCCTCACGAATAGAAGGGAAGTTTTCTTTAACGATTTTTTGCATTTCTTCTTCGATACGAGGCAGGTCTTCGTTCGAAATTTGACCAGTAGTATTGTCGGTATCGTAGTAGAAACCATCTTCGATAGCTGGTCCAACACCCAAGTGAATGTCTGGGAAGAGGCGACGAGCTGCTTGGGCAAACAAGTGAGCAGCTGAGTGACGCAAGATTGGAAGGGCATCTTCGTGATCTGGTGTCACGATTTCGATGCTTCCGTCTTCAGTGATAGCACGAGTAGTGTCGATGAGTTTGCCGTTGAATTTACCAGCAAGAGCTTTTTTAGCTAGGGAATTGCTGATAGATTGGGCAATTTCAAAAGTTGTCACGCCAGATTCGAATTCACGAACAGCGCCATCTGGGAAAGTAATCTTAATCATGGTTTTCTCCTTAAATATTTATTCTATTTTTGTTGGACAATTTTAAGAGCCGAGCAACCTCTTCCGCGGTTTGATTCTCTGATTGACTGCCATCTGTTACGAGACTAGGATAGCCTAATTTCATCGCTTCCTTACGAACCATTTGGGCAAAAAGAATGTCTCGTTGCATCCAGTTTTCAAAAGCTTGCTCAGGGTTGGTTGTACCCTCTAAGACATAAGGAACCCATTCTCTCTGTATATAATGCTTTTTTTGAAAATCAGCTGTCGGAGTCAAGCATAGATAGGAAGACGCTGGGCATTCAAGCTCCTTTACCAAGTGGGGCAAAAGTCCTGCCCCCTCAACCAAGAGAGGTCTATCTTGATTTTTTATCAAGTAAGATTTTACATAAGGAAAAATCTCTTCATAAAAGCGCCATTCTTCATCTGCCATCTCTTCTGGATTTCTCATCCAGATTTGTTCTGGACTTCTGTCCTGTCTCAGAAGGCAAATTGGCTGTGAGTCTGCACTTGCTTGACTCATCATCTCGTTTACCAAATCATCCAATTTGATATGAAGTAGTTGATACTGTCTAGCAAGAAGTGAAGCAATTGTTGATTTTCCACTACAAGGCGATCCGCCAATCATATAAAGCATCATTCTTCCTCCTTCTGACAAAATAAAAACGACATCCTCGAAAGGACGTCGCAACGTGGTTCCACCTTCATTTATGTTCCTCAAAAAAGAGGAACACCTCTGATTGGCTTTAACGTAGCCACCGTTTTATGTTTGCATAAAAGTCAGTAGAGTAGTATCAGTTTAGGCTTTCTATGCGTTTCCAGCAACCACGCACTCTCTAGTAGAAAGGGACTAAGTGACTTGTCTCTATGCATTATTATAGCATGATTGCGAGAATTTTCAAGGTTTTTGCATAATTTTTTTATTTTTCTCTCGCTGGAAGACATGCTTGATCCCCACACCAGAAGCCATACCAAGTAGGGTAAAGATTTCGTAAGCTAGGAAATAAAGCAGAATGAATTCACCAAAGGTGATGATGGTAAAGCAATAGAGCAGACCAATACCGAGTAGCCACCAAAGTGAGAAATGAAATCGATAGCTATAAAGTAGTGATACGATAAAGGTTGCCAGAGGTGAAAAGAGGATGATGTTGTAAATGTACAGTCCCTTCAGTGTATATGGGTCAGAGATGAGTAGAGAGAGGAGTTCATAGAGTGGCCAGTAAAAAAAGAAAATGACAAGGTAGTATGGGATATACTTAAGATAATTCCGCATGGCAATAATCCTCCAATCTGCAAAAATTGAGAGATATTTGAGAGATGTTGAAGACCACATAATCCTAAATGAAGGGGAACTCTCTACTTATATTATAGCACGATTTAAAAGCTCTTACAATTTAATCCAGTGATCAGTGATAGTGATCTTTTCGAGTGTTTTCTGCTATAATACTAACAAAAGAAGAAAGAGAGAATGAGGAGAAAGAATGACTAAAATAGCAGTTCTTTCAGACATACATGGAAATACGACAGCTTTGGAAGCTGTTCTGGCTGATGCTAAAGCGGCAGAGGTAGACCAATACTGGCTTTTGGGAGATATTCTCATGCCAGGAACAGGACGTAGAAGGATATTGAACCTCTTAGCTAGCTTGCCTATTACAGTAAGAGTGCTGGGAAATTGGGAGAACAGTCTCTGGCGAGGCCTGCATCGCAAGTTAGATCCTACAATAGCGAGTCATCGTTATCTCCTGCGTCAAAGTCAGTACATCTTAGAGGAGGTCAGCCCTGAAGAAATCGAAGACCTCAATAATCAACCCATGCAAGTTCATCGTCAGTTTGGTGATCTGACGGTAGGAATCACTCACCATCTCCCTGATAAAAACTGGGGTAGAGAATTGATCCATACGGGAAAACAAGAAGATTTTGATAGATTGGTGACGAATCCACACGCCTCTATCGCAGTATATGGCCATATCCATCAACAGTTGCTTCGTTATGGAAGTGATGGCCAGTTGATTCTTAATCCAGGGTCCATTGGACAACCCTTCTTTCTAGATGCGAAGTTGCGTAAGGACCTGCGGGCCCAGTATATGATCTTAGAGTTTGATGAAGCAGGTTTGTCTGATGTTGATTTTCGTCGAGTGGATTATGATGTAGAAGCCGAATTGCAGTTGGCTAAGGATTTGAAGCTCCCCTATTTCCAAATCTACTATGAAAGTTTGGTAAATGGGATTCACCATACTCATAACCATGAATTGTTAGGTCAGATTAGTGAACAAGAAGGTTATGATCAGGATGTTGAACTCTGGATGGAAAGAGACAAGAAAGATTGGTTTTAAGAGGAGTTCTAGCTAGAAATCAGATAGTCTAGTGACTGCTGTTTCCCGATAAGTCGAACTGGATACGAATTGACGGCTTCTCAAATTTATGTTAGAATAACGGAATATAACTAATTTGAATCTCATACTAATTGATATTCAAAATAAGAGGAGACAGATAATGAAACCAGAAGAGTTACACGCTATTGCCTCGGAGTTGGGCTTGCAATTTGACGAAGATTCGCGTAGTATTTATGGCACGCAGTCAGGCTATTTACTTTTCCTGCAAGAAACTGATGTGAAAAATCAGTTTCGACTTTGTGTCAGTGTGAGTTTGAATGGCAATCCTGCGGATTCAGAAGAAAATGAATTGGTTTGGGATGAGTTTAAGAGTGAATCTCTTCCAAACTTGTCGACCTTGTCTATCAATCAGTACCTTGTTTCTTTTGTCGTAAAAGGTGCAATGCGCAAATCCAAAACAATTGAAAAGTTACAGACGCTCATAACAGACCTCGTTGCATTCCTTGAAACCCATCATTTCGTCCAAGTGTGTGCCTATAGCGGTCAGGAGGGTCCCGTTGGTCTCTATCAATTAGGTGATTCAATTTTCCTTATCAACTAGGAAAGCTATCAATTGCTGAAGAGCAACCTTCAGATCGAGGTGGATTCTTATCAAAACCAGAAGGAAAATGTTCTTCTTGGAGCAGTTGGTGCATTGCTGGGAGCCTTGATTGGTGGAGCAGTTGCTCTATTTATCGCACGTCTAGGTTATGTAGCTATGGTAGCGGGTATCGTTCTAGGGATTTGTACCATTAAAGGATATGAAATCCTTGGAAGAAAGGTATCTCGAAAGGGGATTGTGATTTCCTCTATTTGGATGGTGATTACTGTCTTTCTAGTAAATCAAATTGACTTGGCGATGGAAGTCGTTGCCAAACTAGGGGTTGAGTTTCCCTTTGCTTTCCGAGTGGTGAATCAATTAATCTTTAGCGGTGATTTCCCAGATAACTATTTTTATAATCTAGCTATGTTAGCTGTGTTTACCTTAGTTGGTGCTGGGGTGTCTATCAGCTCAGTCTGGTCAAGTCATAAAACAAAAGGGATTGTCCGTAAAATTGTATAAAAAAATAAGTCTTTGTATGCCCTCTACCGCTCTGGTTGCCAAGAGGGATACAGGACTTTTTGCATGGAGAAGGTAATCATTCGTTAATATTTGACAGGATAAGCAAAAAAGGTATAATGTTTATACGGGAAAAGATGAATAAAATATCAATGAAAGGAGAAGAAGATGCAAATTTCAAGCCGATTTACAATTGCGACTCATATGATGATTATTATTGCAATGCAGGATACAGACAGCAAGGTAACCAGTGATTTTCTTGCGGCTAGTGTCGGAGTCAATCCAGTCATTATCCGTAAGACTTTATCGCAACTCAAAAAAGCTGGATTGATTTCAGTTGCTCGTGGTACGGGAGGAACTGAGATAATAAAAGACCTTCAAGAGATCAGTTTGTTGGATGTCTACCAAGCTGTGGAGTGTTTAGGAAAATCTGGTAAGCTCTTTAGTTTCCATGACAATCCAAATCCTAATTGCCCAATTGGTGCGAATATCCATGCAGTTTTGGACCAAAAGCTGTTCGATGTTCAAGAAGCTATGGAAAACCAACTGCGTCAGACAAGTCTGGCTCAGGTTGTAGCAGATGCTCAGAATAAACTGTCTAAGTAAGAGGACTAAGGTTCTCTTTTTCTATTGCTATAATTATGGTACAATGTAGTCATTAAAGGAGGAGACTATGTACTTTATCACAGGATTTTTTGTCCTACTTTTTCTCGTTTCGTTTTTAAGGGACAATCGTAGTCTCTGGAATCCAGCTCTCTTGCTTTTGTCTCTGCTCTTTTCTTATATGTCCATTGCCAATCTTTTTTACGAAGCTGGGCAGAAAGAAGTGCACATGGTTTTCTTTGCAGGGATTTTTCTTCTGCTGCCTTTTTTCGTTTTTCTAAGTGGTTTTTTCCTTATTTATAATGGATTTGTGTTATTGAAAAAAGAAGGAAAATCCAAGGCAAATTATTTGTCTCTAGGATTAGGCTGCGTGATTCTATTCTTTTTTGTGATCATGGCGATTCGAGTGAGCGATACCAAGGGCTTGTTTTACACCAATCATCTAGTGAATATTATCTTTTTCTTTTTGATTTATTCGTATTTGATTTTTGGTTTTGCCTTTGCAGGATTTCTGCTTTATTCCATTCTGTATCTTTTCATTCCTAAGAAAAAACATTATGATTTTATCATCATTCACGGAGCAGGCTTGTTGAATGGAGAAAAAGTCACTCCCTTACTGAAGAGTCGCATTGACAAGGCAGTAGAAGCTTATCACCAGTCTCTCAATCCCAATGTTAAAATCATCGCAAGTGGTGGTCAAGGTGGGGATGAGAAGATTTCCGAGGCTCAGGCAATTTGTAATTATTTGCTGGAAGAGACGGATGTTCCGAGAGAAGCGATTCTCCTAGAGGAAGACTCAACGACGACCTATGAGAATCTTCTCTTCTCAAAAGAAATGGGAGAGAAGCTGGTGGCCAGTCCACGTTTTCTCTTTGTGACCAATGATTACCATGTTTTTCGTACCAGTACCTATGCTCGCCGTATTGGGATGAAGGGAGATGGTCTTGGTTGCCGTACAGCCGCCTACTATATCCCATCGGCCTTTATCAGAGAATACATTGCTCTATGTGTGAAGATGAGATGGCTTTTTCTCGCCTTCTATATTTTATTAATTTTAGCTCTGATTTTCTCCTATAGAGGTGTTCTATGGTAATATGTAAAATTCATATTGTAATTCTTGTTAGAATCTCTAAAAAATCTTGTAGTAACCCTAAGGGAAAAATTGTCACTAGTAATGAAAGAGCAGGGTAAGTGATTGTGAGTGCGGTTTTTGGAACGGTTTCATGATTGCTCGTCAATCAATTGAACAATTTCTAACCTAGTTACAGATTTTCAGAGAGAGTCAAAAATAGGCAACTGAATATGAGTAGACTAGAATTTTACAGTCAACGACAAATAAAAATGTGAACAACAACAGTGGTTCACATTTTCTTTTTGGTCTATGGCAAAATGGCTTTTAGTTCCTTCAGGATAGTTTGCAAGGTTACGATCGCTTGTTCTCCTTGTTGTGGTTGATAGAGTAGTTGGAAATACTTGCGAATAGTTTCTTCAAATTGCTTAGGGAGGAGTGTACAATTGGTCTTTGTGTACTCCAACATTCGTTTTTCACCAGGATGGGTTTGCTCATTGAGCGCAAATAACAAGTCAAAGTAGGAAGCAAAAAACTCACTCGTACGATGATTCATACTGAGAAGATCTTGGCGTTTGATAGCTTTTTCTATTTGGTGAGAGAAGGCAGGCATGGCTTGTTCTAGCAAAAGGAGCTGCCTTTCAATGATATGCTTTTTGAGTTCCTGTGGATAGGGAATCTGGTAGGTTCTTTGGAGAGAAGCATAGTGTCCATTCGGGTCGTATAGAATCTTGCTGTGGAGTAGATTGTGCCACATACAGGTTGTATAAGAGTTTTGGGCTTGATGCTGAAAAACGGTTGAGTTCAATTCCTGTTCAAACGACTCCAGCGAACGATAAATCAACTCGATTTCGATACCGTTGTTTAGTACACAGTCGTCCTCTAACTCCCAAAACTGGTTTCCAATTTCCATATAGGAGCAGTATTTGCTCAAAATTTTGAGGCGAGTCGCCTCATCAATAGAAGAGTTGAGATAGACATAAACGTCATAGTCAGAATTTTGATCATAGTTTTGTCCTGCACGAGAGCCACCAAGAGCGATAGCTTCTACTTGTTCCAGTTGAGAGAATTCTTTGCAAAGTTCGTGGATCATGATTTTTCTCCTTGCTTTATGGTTTTAAAGTCATTTTACCAAAAAGTAAAACGTTTGCATAGCATTGAGTTACTCTTTTTCATTTATAGCAAAAAATGTGAACCCTTGTTTTGAGTTCACATTTCGTTTTTATTCCGCAGCTTGTTGCCAACGTTTTGCTAGCTTATGAGAAAGGCTGGAAATAGCAAAGTTAAAGATAAAGTAAATCAAGGCAATCAGGATATAAAGACTGAAGACCTGCTCTGGTTCGAAATAGCGTCCCATGAGAATTTGGCTGGCGCCAAAGAGTTCTTGTAGAGCGATAACAGAGTAGAGAAGGCTGGTATCCTTAATCACAGTTACAAACTGAGAAATGATGGCTGGCAGCATTTTACGGATCGCTTGTGGGAGAATGATGTAGTAAAGGATTTGCGCAGAGGTGAATCCTTGCGACATTCCTGCTTCGTACTGGCCCTTGTCCACGGCATTGAGACCGCCTCGGATAATCTCAGCCAGGGCTGCTGAGGTAAAGAGGGTAAAGGCAGTGATACCAGCAGGTGTGGACTTCATCTTAAACACCAAAAAGATGGTGAAATCCAGAGGAGGTTGGGAACGTTACGTACAAACTCGATATAAATGCTGGAGATGATCCGTAAGACAGGATTTTTCCCATTTCTCATGACGGCTAGTACTGTTCCGATAAGGGTCGAGAGGACGATAGCAATCAGAGAAATGTAGAGAGTTAAGCCAAATCCTTTAAAGATAAAGACTAGGTTATCTGGGGTCAAAACTTCTAAAATAGATTCCATAGTAACCTCCTAAAGTGAATAGGCTTTTTTGTTGGCTTGCTCCATCTTGCGACCAAACTGTGCAACAGGGAAGCATAGGGCAAAGTAGAGGAGAGCAGCGCCTAAAAAGGCTGGGATATAGTTTCCGTTGAGAGCCGACCAAGACTTAGTCACAAACATCAAGTCTACTCCAGAGATGATAGCTACGGTAGAGGTGTTCTTGATGAGGTTAACAATTTGGTTGGTCAATGGAGGGAGAATGATGCGGAAAGCCTGAGGCAAGATAATTAAGCGCATGGCACTGATATAGGTAAAACCTTGCGACAAGGCGGCCTCCATCTGACCACTAGGAATAGACTGAATCCCTGAACGAATAACCTCAGCGATATAGGCGCCGTGATAGAGTCCAACACAGAGAACAGCTGTCCAATAAATTGGAATCATGATGGTGTGATTACTGATAAGAGGCAAACCATAAAAGACGATGACAAACTGCACCAAGAGGGGAGTGTTTTGGTAAAATTCGACAAAGATACGAGCCAAAACACGCAAGAATGGGCGTTTGCTGGTTGACATGGCCCCAAAGAAGATGCCCAAAACCATGGCGAGGATAAAGGAACCAACCGCTAGGGCAAGGGTGAAGAGGAAACCATTGAAAAATTGTCCAAAATCCTGAAAATAGGCTGTCCAAGATGATAAATCTGTCATGGGGTGTCCTCCTTAATCTGCGGTATGGCTAGATGGTTTGAGCTTGTAACGGTCATAGAGCTTCTGCAAATTACCGTCCTTGGTCCATTTAGTGACCAAGGTATCAAGATAGTCGTTTAGCTCCGTGTTTGATTTCTTGGTGACGATACCGTAGTCAGATGGCTTGAAACTATCATCTAGTAGTTCTGTCCGTTTACTAATGTAGCCAGACAGGATAGAACGGTCCACGGAAAAGGCATCAATACGGTGAGCGTGAAGGGAAGTAATCAATTCTGGGTAAGAACCAAGTTCGACGAATTTAAACTTCAGACCTTTCTTTTTACCCAGTTCAGTAATCAAGCGCTGGGTGATGGAACCTTGGGCAACCCCAATGGTTTTGCCGTTTAGGTCCTCAATGCTTTTGATGTTGGCGGATTTATTGACCAAAAAACCAGAAGCGTCCGTATAGTAGGGACTGGTGAAGTTGTATAGTTTTTTACGTTCGTCTGTGATGGTGAAGGTCGCGATATCCATGTCGACCTGTTCATTGTCTAATAGTGGTCCACGTGTTTGAGCGGTAACTGGAACGTAGCGAACCTTGACCTTGAGTTCATCTGCAATCATCTTGGCCAAATCCGTTTCGATACCAGAATAAGTACCGGTCTTGGGGTCCTTGTAGCCAAAATTGGGAACATCTTGTTTGACACCGACAACCAGTTCGCCTCTTTTTTGAATGTCTGCGACACTGGTATCAGCCTGGACTGGTTTGGCAGCAGCAAGGCTGAAAAGGCTAATCAATAATGCTGATAAAAAGAATTTCTTTTTCATAGGCGCCTCCTTATTTGACTTTGTCACTTTCGTGGTTGATAATTTTGCTGAGGAATTGTTGGGCACGAGGTTCGCTTGGATTGTCAAAAAGTCATCGACATCTGTCGTGTCTACTAAAACCTCTCCGTCGGCCATAAAGATAATGCGGTCCGCAACTTCACGGGCAAAGCCCATTTCGTGGGTAACGATGATCATATTCATCCCATCATGTGCCAGTTTCTGCATAACTGCTAGAACATCTCCGATGGTTTCAGGGTCAAGAGCAGATGTTGGCTCATCAAAGAGGAGGAGCTCCGGATGCATGGCAAGACCACGAGCAATGGCGATCCGCTGTTTTTGACCACCAGATAGCATAGCTGGATAGGAATCTTTCTTGTCCCACATATTTACAAATTCCAGATATTTTTGGGCTGTTTTTTCAGCTTCTTTTTTATCAATTCCTAGAACTTTAATGGGCGCAAGTGTCACGTTTTCTAACACTGTTTTGTGTGGATAAAGATTAAAATGTTGAAAAACCATGCCGACTTCCTTACGAAGAGGAACTAAATCTTTCTGACTAGCACCTGCTACTTGGTGTCCATTGACCAGGAGACTTCCTTTGTCAACAGCCTCTAAACCATTGATTGTACGGATAAGAGTGGACTTCCCAGAGCCAGAAGGTCCAAGCAGGACAACAACTTGTCCTTTTTCAAAACGGAGATTGATGTCGCGGAGTGCGTGATAGTCTCCATAATATTTTTCGACGTTTTTAAATTCTACTAAAGTCATGAGAGATCTCCTTTGTGTTAGATTTTATAACATGATTCTACACCAAAAGAATGTTCTTGTCAAATCATATCTGAAAAAAATTCACTAAAATGTTATAAAAAAGCAATCTGAATAGAGAAAAAGCCTAAATCATGTTATAATGAAACGATAGAATTCTTAGAAAGAGTGGATGTCTTTTTGATAACTCCTACTTATAAATGGCAGTTTGCCCCGCAGATTGAAGATGCGGATTTTACAAAGATAGCCAAGAAGGCTGGGCTGGGTCCTGAAGTGGCTCGGTTATTATTTGAAAGAGGGATTCAGGATGAAGAAAGTCTGAAGAAGTTTTTAGAACCTTCTTTAGAGGACTTACATGACCCCTATCTGCTCCATGATATGGACAAGGTAGTTGAACGGATTCGTCAGGCCGTTGAAGAAGGGGAAAACATTCTCATCTATGGAGACTACGATGCGGATGGAATGACTTCAGCTTCGATTGTTAAGGAAAGTTTAGAACAGCTTGGCGCCGAGTGCCGTGTTTATTTACCCAATCGTTTTACCGACGGCTATGGTCCCAATGCCAGTGTCTATAAATACTTTATCGAGCAAGAGGAAATTTCCTTGATTGTGACAGTGGATAATGGGGTTGCAGGTCACGAAGCCATTGAATTGGCCCAGTCTATGGGAGTGGATGTCATTGTGACTGACCACCATTCCATGCCGGAAACCCTTCCTGATGCCTATGCGATTGTTCACCCTGAGCATCCAGATGCGGACTATCCCTTCAAATATTTAGCTGGTTGTGGAGTGGCTTTCAAGCTGGCTTGCGCTCTTTTAGAAGAAGTACAAGTGGAGCTACTCGATTTGGTAGCTATCGGAACCATTGCAGATATGGTGAGCTTGACAGATGAAAACCGTATCATGGTTCAATATGGTCTGGAAATGCTGGGGCATACTCAGCGTATCGGTTTGCAAGAAATGCTAGATATGGCTGGGATTGCTACGAACGAAGTGACAGAAGAAACGGTTGGATTCCAGCTTGCCCCTCGTTTAAATGCTTTGGGGCGTTTGGATGATCCCAATCCTGCCATTGATTTGCTGACTGGATTTGATGATGAGGAAGCGCATGAGATTGCCCTTATGATTCACCAGAAAAATGAAGAGCGCAAGGAAATCGTCCAGTCAATCTATGAAGAAGCTAAGACCATGGTGGATCCTGAGAAGAAGGTCCAGGTTTTTGGCCAAGGAAGGCTGGAATCCTGGCGTTCTGGGTATCGTTGCTGGTCGTTTGTTGGAAGAACTAGGGCGGACAGTTATCGTTCTTAATATAGAAGATGGTCGTGCCAAGGGTAGCGCTCGTAGTGTGGAAGCAGTCGATATTTTTGAAGCTCTGGATCCCCATCGAGATCTCTTCATCGCCTTTGGCGGCCATGCTGGTGCAGCAGGAATGACGCTAGAAGTTGAGAAACTCTCAGATTTATCTCAGGTTTTGGAAGACTATGTCCGTGAAAAAGGTGCAGATGCTAGTGGTAAGAATAAGTTAAATCTAGATGAAGAGTTGGATTTGGAGACTCTTAGTTTAGAAACGGTCAAAAGCTTTGAACGCTTGGCACCTTTTGGAATGGACAATCAGAAACCTGTCTTTTATATCAAGGATTTTCATGTCGAAAGTGCCAGAACCATGGGAGCAGGCAATGCCCACCTCAAACTAAAAATTTCCAAGGGTGAGGCGAGTTTCGAAGTAGTGGCCTTTGGACAAGGTAGATGGGCGACAGAATTTTCTCAAACCAAGAATCTAGAATTGGCAGTCACCCTGTCTGTCAATCAATGGAATGGCCAAACTGCCCTCCAGTTGATGATGGTGGATGCGCGTGTGGAAGGTGTTCAACTCTTTAACATTCGTGGGAAGAATGCAGTCTTGCCAGAAGGGGTTCCAGTCTTGGACTTTGCTGGAGAATTACCAGAATTAGCGACCAGTGAAGCGGTTGTTGTGAAAACCATTCCTGAGGATATTACACTGCTTAAGACTATATTTAAGGAACAAAATTTCTCTGCGGTCTATTTCAAGAACGACATTGACAAGGCTTACTATCTGACAGGTTATGGGACTAGAGAGCAGTTTGCAAAATTGTACAAGACCATTTACCAGTTCCCAGAGTTTGATATTCGCTACAAGCTGAAAGAATTGGCGACTTATCTCAATATCCAACAAATCTTGCTGGTCAAGATGATTCAAGTATTTGAGGAACTGGGCTTTGTGACAATCAAAGATGGTGTCATGACTGTCAATAAAGAAGCGCCGAAAAGGGAGATTGCTGAAAGTCAGATTTACCAAAATCTCAAACAAACCGTTAAAGACCAAGAAATGATGGCGCTGGGTACCGTGCAAGAAATGTATGACTTTTTAATGGAGTAATAGATAGAAAGGGACTGAGATGACCTATCTCGGTCTCTTTTTGTCGGATAAATGCTTGGTGTGGGAGTGGTTGATTGGATAGTCTTTTGGATGGTTTGCTGATGTAAAGGTTGGGGAAATGATTCATTTTTTTATTCTCTTCTATCACTTTATACGATGTCTGCTTTTAAACCTTATGTAGTAAAAGTATAAATATTTGTAACAGGACTAAAATATAACTCTAAACGAACTGACATGTAAATCAAGTATGATTTTCTTATCAAGAAAATATAAGGGGAATCTGGTTATGAAAAAAACAGTTACGAAACTGACTCTTGGTTTGACTTCTACCGCTATTTTGGCTACGGTTGGGGCTCAAACTGTTCATGCGAATTCTTACGTTGTTCAAGATGGTGATTCATTTTATGCCATTGCAACTGCAAACGGCATGGATCCGCATGAGTTGGCAGCTTTGAATGGAAAAACTATCTTTGACACCATCCACCCAGGCGATGTATTGGAAGTAAGTGGTTCCGCTCAGGCTAGCTCTACCTACAGTGCTCCAGCTAGCACTGCGAATGTGGTATCTGATACAGAAGATGTTGTCGAAAAGACTCCGACAAACTATGGAAACTCTTATCCTGTTGGTCAGTGTACATGGGGTGTGAAAGAATTGGCGCCTTGGGCTAGCAACTGGTGGGGAAATGCCAACACGTGGGCAATCTACGCGAGCGCTCAAGGCTATAAGACAGGAAGTGTTCCAGTAGTAGGAGCAATCGCCGTTTGGGATGGTGGTGAATATGGACACGTTGCTTATGTAACAGATGTTCAAAGTGAAAACTCTATCCAGGTATTGGAAGCAAACTACAGACGTCAAAAGCAGATTGCAAATTACCGTGGCTTCTTTAATCCTCATGAATTTTTAGGTAACGTCACTTATATCTATCCAAACTAAAGATGATAAAAAGATTTAGAATTTCTAAGTCTTTTTTCTTTTTGAAGAAATTTCCTATCGTTAAGCTCCATCTTAGTGGCTAATTGCTGAAAAATTTTTAGATTTTGAAGCGAACAGGAAATTCTCGCTTTTAGATGCAGATAAACCATGTCTTTGTAGAAAATAGTTCTCAAGTCGAGAGGTAAAAGCAAGTTTTTTGAACTAAAAGAAAAATTTAGAGTTCGAGAAAGGTATCTGAAATCAAATTGATTCAGAAAATCCGTATTTTTGATGGTACAATCGTTCTATTATCTTCGATGAAGCCTCCAAAAGAGAAGTCAAAGTAAAAGAATTCGATTCACAGTAGTGACTAATCTCTAGTTAAAAACCCATCTTCGTTTTGAAAATAATCAAAAAAATGGTATAATGGTAGGAAAAGATTCGGCTGAAAGTTTGAGAACTTTTAGAATAAGAGGGTGAATTCGCCCTATAATCAAGATAAATGAAGTTTCGGAGGGAAAATGAGTAATATTAGTTTAACAACACTAGGTGGTGTACGAGAAAATGGGAAAAATATGTACATCGCTGAAATCGATGGTTCTATTTTTGTTTTGGATGCTGGGCTTAAATACCCTGAAAATGAACAACTAGGGGTTGATGTCGTCATTCCAAATATGGACTACCTTTTTGAAAATAGCGATCGTATCGCAGGGGTCTTTTTGACCCACGGACATGCGGATGCCATTGGTGCCCTGCCTTATCTTTTGGCAGAGGCTAAGGTGCCTGTGTTTGGTTCTGAGTTGACCATTGAGTTGGCCAAACTCTTTGTCAAAGGAAATGATACGGTTAAGAAATTCAATGACTTCCATGTGATTGATGAAGATACAGAGATCGACTTTGGAGGGACTGTGGTTTCCTTCTTCCGTACAACTCACTCTATCCCAGAAAGTTTGGGAATAGTCCTGAAAACAACTGAAGGTAGTATTGTTTACACAGGGGACTTCAAGTTTGACCAGACAGCTAGTGAATCCTATGCGACGGATTTTGCTCGTTTGGCAGAAATCGGTCGTGATGGTGTCTTGGCGCTCCTCAGTGATTCAGCCAATGCTGATAGCAATATCCAGGTGGCGAGCGAGAGTGAAGTTGGGGATGAAATTACCCAGACCATTGCAGACTGGGAAGGTCGTATCATCGTTGCCGCAGTTGCCAGCAACCTTTCTCGTATCCAGCAGGTTTGATGCTGCAGCAGATACAGGTCGCAGAGTTGTTTTGACTGGATTTGATATTGAAAATATCGTCCGCACTGCGATTCGTCTCAAAAAATTATCTCTAGCCAACGAAAGTCTCTTGATTAAACCTAAAGAAATGTCTCGTTTTGAAGACCATGAGTTGATTATCCTTGAGACGGGCCGTATGGGTGAGCCTATTAATGGACTTCGTAAGATGTCCATCGGTCGCCACCGCTATGTGGAAATCAAAGACGGAGACTTAGTTTATATCGTAACGACTCCATCTATCGCCAAAGAAGCTGTCATGGCGCGTGTTGAAAACATGATCTACCAAGCTGGTGGTGTGGTGAAACTCATCACCCAAAGCTTGCGAGTATCCGGACACGGGAATGCGCGTGATTTGCAGTTGATGATCAATCTTCTGCAACCAAACTACCTCTTCCCTATCCAAGGGGAGTACCGTGAGTTAGATGCGCATGCCAAGGCTGCCATGGCAGTTGGGATGTTGCCGGAACGCATTTTCATCCCTAAAAAGGGAACGACCATGTCTTATGAACATGGAGATTTTGTTCCAGCTGGAGCAGTTTCTGCAGGGGATGTCTTGATTGACGGAAATGCCATCGGGGATGTTGGAAATGTCGTCCTTCGTGACCGTAAGGTCTTGTCAGAAGATGGAATCTTTATCGTGGCAATCACTGTCAACCGTCGTGAGAAAAAAATTGTGGCCAAGGCCCGTGTTCATACGCGTGGGTTTGTTTACCTCAAGAAGAGCCGCGATATTCTCCGTGAAAGTTCAGAATTGATTAACCAAACGGTAGAAGAGTATCTTCAAGGTGATGACTTTGACTGGGCAGATCTCAAAGGCAAGGTTCGCGACAATCTGACCAAGTACCTCTTTGATCAAACCAAGCGTCGTCCAGCAATCTTGCCAGTCGTGATGGAAGCAAAATAATAAGCAGAATACCTACAGAAAAAGTCGAAATTCGGCTTTTTCTTATAGAATAGTAAAAGGAGACAACCATGGCAGTTATGAATATTGAGTATTACTCAAAAGTTTTGGATATGGAGTGGGGCGTTACCGTACTCTATCCAGATGCTAGTCGGGTGACTGAACCAGATTGCACAGATATTCCTGTCCTTTATCTTTTGCACGGAATGTCAGGAAACCAAAATAGCTGGCTCAAACGTACCAATGTCGAACGCTTGTTGCGTGGAACCAATCTCATTGTTATCATGCCCAATACAAATAATGGCTGGTACACAGATACTCAGTATGGCTATAACTACTATACTGTTCTAGCAGAAGAACTCCCCCAAGTCATGAAACGTTTCTTCCCTAATATGACCAGCAAGCGAGAAAAGACCTTTATAGCTGGTCTCTCCATGGGAGGATATGGTTCCTTCAAACTCGCTCTATCGACAAATCGTTTTTCTCATGCGGCTAGTTTTTCTGGTGCGCTCAGTTTTCAGGAATTTTCTCCTGAAAGTCAGGATTTGGGAACACTTGCCTACTGGCGAGGAGTTTTTGGAGAGATTAAAGACTGGACAGCTAGTCCTCATTCGCTTGAAAGCATGGCTGCAAAGTCCGATCAAAAGACCAAACTATGGGCTTGGTGTGGGGAGCAAGACTATCTCTACTCTGCCAATAATCTCGCAGTGAAAAACCTCAAAAAGCTTGGTTTTGAGGTGAACTATAGTCATAGTCCAGGCAAGCACGAGTGGTACTACTGGGAAAAACAATTGGAGCGTTTTTTGGCTACCTTACCAATTGACTTTGTCTTGGAAGAACGTTTATCTTAGTTTTAGGTTTCTTTCAGCTTTCTTCAGTAAAATAGAGAATCTATCTTGATCAAGGAGAATGTAATTTCAAGATAGGTTCTTATTTTTATGAAAGGTGGAGCGTCATGTTCTGGATTATTCGACTATTCTTCCGATTTCTTTTGGGAATTTGGCGTTTCTTCTGGCGTCTGGTTTGGACTGTGGTCATTCTACTGCTCATTGCCTTTGGAGTGATTTGGTATCTGACAGGTGATTTTCATTCTGCGGTCAATCAGGTTGAAAAAATGAGCAAGATTGGTCAAGGTGGCTGGAATCAATGGAAGGAGACGGGGACGCTGGAAGTCTTGTCTCAGACAGACAGTCACCAACATGCAGAAGGCAAGTGGGCTCAAGCTTCAGCTCGCATCTATATTGAGCCTCAAATGGATGAGACCTTTCAAGGTGCCTATGCAGAAGCCATAAAAAACTGGAATCAAACGGGAGCCTTTACCTTTGAGGTGGTTGCGGATCCTAGTCAGGCAGATATTGTGGCAAGTGAAATGAATGATGGATCGACTGCTGTAGCTGGTCAAGCCGAGAGTCAAACCAATTTGTTAACCAATCAATTTATATCTGTAACGGTTCGCCTGAATCACTATTATCTATCCAATCCAAACTATGGTTATTCTTATGAACGAATCGTGCACACGGCGGAGCACGAGCTGGGGCATGCCATTGGATTGGATCATACCAACGAAACTTCTGTCATGCAGCCAGCAGGTTCTTACTATGGAATTCAGCCTCAGGATGTGACAGCTGTTCAAGAACTCTATTCCAGTAGCGACTAGATGAAGTCGGTGCAATCTGAAATGAAATCAAAGCTCCTCCAACAAGTGATTGGTGGGCTTTTTGTTCGTCCTGTTACGGCCTTTTTGCTATAATGGAACTATGAACAACTTGATTAAATCAAAACTAGAGCTCCTGCCAACCAGCCCTGGTTGTTACATTCACAAGGATAAATGGCACTATTATCTATGTAGGAAAGGCTAAAAATCTGCGCAACCGCGTGCGCTCCTATTTTCGTGGGAGTCACGATACCAAGACGGAAGCTCTGGTATCTGAGATTGTGGATTTTGAATTTATCGTCACTGAGTCCAATATTGAGGCACTTCTCCTAGAAATCAACCTGATTAAGGAAAATAAGCCCAAGTACAATATCATGCTCAAGGATGATAAGTCCTATCCCTTCATCAAAATCACCAATGAGCGTTTTCCTCGCTTGATTATCACCCGTCAGGTCAAAAAGGACGGAGGTCTTTATTTTGGCCCTTATCCAGATGTGGGGGCAGCCAATGAAATCAAGAGACTATTGGACCGGATTTTTCCTTTTCGGAAATGTACCAACCCACCCTCTAAAGTCTGTTTTTATTACCATATTGGCCAATGTATGGCTCACACCATCTGTAAAAAAGATGAGGCTTATTTCCATTCCATGGCTCAGGAGGTTTCTGATTTCCTAAAAGGACAGGATGACAAAATCATCGATGACCTCAAGGGCAAGATGGCAAAGGCAGCTCAAAGTATGGAGTTTGAACGTGCGGCGGAATACCGTGACCTGATTCAGGCCATTGGAACGCTTCGGACCAAGCAACGGGTCATGGCGAAAGATTTGCAAAATCGGGACGTCTTTGGTTACTATGTGGATAAGGGCTGGATGTGTGTTCAGGTTTTCTTTGTTCGTCAAGGCAAGCTCATTGAGCGGGATGTCAATCTCTTCCCCTACTACAATGATCCGGATGAGGACTTCTTGACCTATGTGGGACAATTCTATCAAGAAAAATCTCACCTGGTTCCCAATGAGGTATTGATTCCGCAGGATATTGACGAAGAAGCCGTCAAGGCCTTGGTGGATACCAAGATTCTCAAACCCCAACGTGGAGAGAAAAAACAACTGGTCAATCTAGCCATAAAAAATGCCCGTGTTAGTCTGGAGCAGAAGTTCAATCTGCTAGAAAAATCTGTTGAAAAGACCCAAGGAGCTATTGAAAATCTGGGACGCTTGCTCCAAATCCCGACCCCAGTACGTATCGAATCCTTTGATAACTCTAATATCATGGGAACCAGTCCTGTTTCAGCTATGGTGGTCTTTGTCAACGGTAAACCGAGTAAAAAAGATTACCGTAAGTACAAGATAAAAACGGTTGTAGGTCCAGACGACTATGCTAGTATGCGAGAGGTCATCCGCAGACGTTATGGTCGAGTACAACGAGAAGGTTTAACCCCACCAGATTTGATTGTCATTGATGGGGGGCAAGGTCAAGTCAATATCGCTAAGCAAGTTATTCAAGAAGAGCTAGGTTTGGATATTCCAATTGCAGGTCTGCAAAAGAATGACAAGCACCAAACCCATGAACTGCTCTTTGGAGATCCGCTGGAAGTGGTGGAGTTGTCACGAAACTCTCAGGAATTTTTCCTCCTCCAACGCATCCAAGATGAGGTCCACCGCTTTGCTATCACTTTCCACCGGCAACTGCGCTCCAAAAATTCCTTTTCTTCACAGCTGGATGGAATTGAAGGGCTAGGACCTAAACGCAAGCAAAATCTTATGAAGCATTTCAAGTCTCTCACTAAAATCAAGGAAGCCAGTGTGGATGAAATTGTCGAAGTTGGTGTGCCAAGAGCAGTCGCAGAAGATGTGAAAAGAAAGTTGAACCCTCAGGAAGAAGTGGAGTTGGCTCAAGTGGCGGAAGAGAGAGTAGATTACCAAACGGAAGGAAATCATTATGAACCATAAAATCGCAATTCTATCAGATATTCATGGCAATGCGTCGGCGCTAGAAGCAGTGATTGCAGATGCTAAAGCACAAGGAGTCAGTGAATACTGGCTCATGGGAGACATTTTCCTCCCTGGTCCAGGTGCAAATGACTTGATCGCTCTGTTAAAGGAACTGCCTATCACTGCAAGTGTTCGAGGCAATTGGGATGATTGTGTCCTTGAGGCTTTAGATGGGCAATATGGCTTGGAAGACCCACAGGAAGTCCAGCTCATGCGATTGACCCAGTTTTTGATGGAGCGAATGGATCCTGAAACGATTGACTGGCTACGAAGCTTACCTTTGCTAGAAAAGAAAGAAGTTGAGGGGCTGCGCTTTTCTCTTTCTCATAATTTGCCTGAAAAAAACTATGGTGGGGATCTGTCTGTTGGGAATGATACAGAGAAATTTGACCAACTCCTAGATGAGGAAACGGACGTGGCAATCTATGGTCATGTCCACAAGCAGTTGCTTCGTTATGGAAGTCAAGGGCAACAAATCATCAATCCAGGTACGATTGGCATGCCCTATTTTGATTGGGAAAAGTTAAAAAATCACCGTGCCCAGTATGCTGTGATAGAAGTGGAAAATGGGGAATTGGTAAATATTCTATTCCGAAAAGTTTCCTATGATTATGAAGCAGAGTTAGAATTGGCCAAGTCCAAGGGGCTTCCTTTTATCGAAATGTATGAAGAACTACGTCGAGATGACAACTATCGGGGGCACAATCTGGAACTCTTAGCTAGTTTAATTGAAAAGCATGGGTATGTGGAGGATGTGAAGAAATTTTTGGAGACTATAAAGTCAGAATATAAGGTAGACTAGTTTCTTTAAATCCCTGAAAATTAGTTGGAACTGGATGAGGGGTTCCCTGATTTAAAAGATGGACTTCGTTTGGTTACTCATCCTTGTTCCAATTTCTTTCTATGAAAAATCTCTGTAAGCTCTTTCAAAATATGGTAGAATGGATGCAGTAGAATTAGAAAAGGAAATCGTAAGTGAACTATGCTAAACTTGAATTCAATGCACAAGACCATAGTGGCTATTGGTCCTATATTATAAGGTAATTAAGACCAAGTTGCTTTATAGAATGATATAAGGAGGTGTGTTAATGAATAAGCGTAAAAAATGGGGTATTATTGCTTTAGTAATCTGTATTATAGGAGGAGTTATAATGTTTAGTTTGAATCATCCAAAAGAAAAAACATTGGAAGAGAAAATGAGAATCGAACAGGATAGGGTAGCAAAGTTTTTAGTTAGTAACTATGATTTAGCTGATGGACAAAAGATTGAGAGAGTGAAGTTTGTTGAATTTCAAAAAAATGAAAGCACCGGGAGTTGGAGGATTACTGCTAAAGTAAATAATCAATATGATATATCTGTCAAAATAGATTCTTTAAATGAGAATGGGAAAATAAGAAGTTCTAATTATTCACCAACAGAATTCATAAAGAGAGAACACAAAGAAGAAGCTGGGTATGATATAGCAGTAAAAATTATCTACTTAGAGGAGAGATAACTATATGGTTACAGAAGAAGATTATAGATATATAGTAGATGATGTTTACGATGTTGACTCTGGTAAGGTGAGTAATCCTATTCAGGAGGGACGATTAGTTGCAAACGATCGGTTTAAAGTAATCTCTAAACCCATAGATAACACCTCCAACGGTATGCAGGCGATGGCAGTTGCTCCTGTGGATAAAAATGGGAATGTGGATTATAGCCATGTAGTGATTGCCTATGCAGGGACGAATAAAGATGACATAAAGGATCTTGGTACGGATGTACAGTCTTTATGGCTTGGGAGGGAAAAACTACAGTCTCGTTCAGGACTAAATTCTGCGAAGTAGTAGATTCTCAGTTTGTGACGGTGCTGGATTACGCTAATGTTAGTTAAAATAGCTGTTTATGTTATACTATAAGGTAACTGGGGCTAGTTGCTTTATAGAATGATATAAGGAGGTGTGTTAATGAATAAGCGTAAAAAATGGGGTATTATTGCTTTAGTAATTTGTGTAATAGGAGGAATCGTGATGTTTAGTTTAAATCATCAAAAAGAAAAAACATTGGAAGAAAAAATGAGAATCGAACAGGATAGGATGGTATTGTATTTAGTTAATCATTATGAGGGAATCAATGAAATAGAATTTAATGATATAGAAAAATAATGCTACAACAGGTTCAAGAACTGCGTTATTAACTCTAAATAAAGAACTTGAAATGGAAATTACTTTCTTTAAATTTAACGATAAAACTGACAATTATGTAATTAGTTGGAATAAAAGATTAAATTTACAAGAAAAAAATGAAATCACTAATCAACAAACAATAGATAATATTAAAGTGAAATATTGGAGCAAGTGATGAAAATAACAGATAAAAATTATAATGATATTGTTGATGGAGTTTATAATGTTGATGCAGGAAAAGTAAAACGACCTTGGAGAGACGATAAGATTTTTAAATCAAATGGACAAACTTTTCGAGTTCTTAGTACAAAAGACAACACCTTCAATGGTATGCAGGCGATGGCAGTTGCTCCTGTGGATAAAAATGGGAATGTGGATTATAGCCATGTAGTGATTGCTTACGCCGGGACGAATAAAGATGATCGACTTGACATCCAAACAGATATCCAATCAATAGGATTTGGTGATAGACGGATGTTGTCGGATTCAGAAACAAAGACATTTAGAAAATCTCAATTTCAAACGGCTCTGAGTTTTGCGGAAGAAATCGAAAAAACTTATCCCTCTGCTAAAATTACAACTGCGGGGCATTCGCTTGGAGAGTCTCTGGCTATGTATGTTGCTTTGAAGCGAGGTTATGCCAATGTTGGGTACAACGGACCAGATATTCATAACTTGATTTCGAAAGAAGAAATCAAGTACATGCAAGAACATCCAGAACAATTTCGCAATTACCGGCATAAGTATGATGTTATTGGCAATATTATGGGAAATACGACTCAAACAGCTATCTATCCTTATATCTATCCTGCAAAAGATAACTGGGGTGACAAGTTAGAATATCATAACTTGTCCCAGTGGCGATTTGATGAGAATGGCCAGCTAGTTGATTTGGATGGAAAACGTGTCACGAATCTCAAAGTAACGGCGCTAGCAGAAGCAACAGCAGGTATGTACCGCTACCAAAAAATTAAAAGCTACCTCTCGGCAGATGGTTTGTCAAGTAGGGAAGAGATATACTTGGATAGCTTGCAGGGAATGGCTCTAGGGGAAGGAATGGCTAATGCAGCTCGAGCTGGTGCGGACGACATCAAGCATCTTCAAGAAGAGGTGGTGTCAAAAGTACAAGAACTATGGGATCAGCTTGACTTTAGTAGTTTTCGATACCTGAGTTATGATGAAGTTCTATCAACTTTTGCATCTGCGGGTGTGACTCAGGATACGATTGTCGGTTCAGTTGAGCAAGATTTTGAGCAAATGAATCAAAAGGTTGAAAAACTAGCCACAGAGTTTGATACCCTTAACCAACAGATTATCCAAGTCATTGAGAGTAAACTAGCTACAGATAAGGAATTGGCAGGAGAATTTAGAAATGGAACAGTCGGATTTAGTCTTCCAAAAGTTAAAAGCAAAAGAAAAAGAGCATTATGATTTGGAAGATGAGTATCTAAAGCGGAAAGCAACTTTTACGAATCAATATAATGAACTCTATGAACGTCGAGACCGCCTTGCCCGAATCGTCGAAGACGAAGCTAGCAAGATGACTGCTTTTCTTCAAAAAGGACAATATAGTTACCAAGATGGGGAACAGTTTTATAGGAGTTTACAACAATTGATGGAGGATTCTCAGTTTGCGTGTAGGCGTAGAGAAGATGAATTGCAGTACCATGAAGAGGTGTTAGATAGAGATTATCGTAAAAAGCAAGATGAGTTAGAACGGACAATCGGAGATTTAAGGAGGTCATATGCTCGCACCATTAAATGAATATTATACAGATGAAGAATATGAATTTGCTTTACGTCAGATGTATCGCATGATGGAGAGGAATAGAATCTATACAATGGCGGCAGTAATCCTAAAGGAAAAAAATTCTTTGCAAACCAACTATAAAGAAAAAGTGAGAGAAAGTGCGGAGGAGACAAAAGTCGCTATTGGGAAAATAAAATCACAGATGGATACGGCCATAAAAGGTCAGGTAAAGAAAAAGTTGGAAGAAGTGACAACGGAGAAGCTATCTCAGTATGATTCCATTTGCTAATTTTATAGTGAGTAACTAGAATAATTACTACAAACTGCATGGAGCAGTTTTTTTGCTCTTGCTTTTCCTATGAAAAATCTCTGCAAGCTCTTTCAGAATATGGTAGAATGGAAGCAGTAGAATTAGAAAAGGAAATCGATTATGAAATTTCTTGAATTAAATAAAAAACGTCATGCGACTAAGCATTTTACTGATAAGCCGGTAGATCCCAAAGATGTTCGTACAGCTATCGAAATCGCGACTTTGGCTCCAAGTGCCCACAATAGCCAACCATGGAAGTTTGTGGTGGTTCGTCAGAAAAATGCTGAATTGGCAAAATTGGCTTACGGTTCCAACTTTGAACAGGTATCATCAGCACCTGTAACCATTGCCTTGTTTACCGATACAGATCTTGCCAAGCGTGCCCGTAAGATTGCCCGAGTTGGTGGTGCTAACAATTTCTCAGAAGAGCAACTTCAATACTTTATGAAAAATTTGCCTGCCGAGTTTGCCCGATACAATGAGCAACAGATTAGTGACTACCTGGCCCTTAATGCTGGTTTGGTTGCCATGAATTTGGTTCTGGCTTTGACAGACCAAGGGATTGGTTCCAATATTATCCTTGGTTTTGACAAATCAAAAGCCAATGAAGTTTTGGATATCGAAGACCGTTTCCGCCCAGAGCTCTTGATTACGGTAGGTTACACAGACGAAAAATTGGAACCAAGCTACCGCTTGCCAGTAGATGAAATTATCGAGAAAAGATAGAAGGAAGAAAAAATGACAGCAATTGATTTTACAGCAGAAGTAGAAAAACGCAAAGAAGACCTCTTGGCTGACTTGTTTAGCCTTTTGGAAATCAACTCAGAACGTGATGACAGCAAGGCCGATGCTGAGCATCCATTTGGACCTGGGCCGGTAAAAGCCTTGGAAAAATTCCTTGAGATCGCAGACCGCGATGGCTATCCAACTAAAAATGTTGATAACTACGCAGGACATTTTGAGTTTGGTGAAGGAGAAGAAGTTCTCGGAATCTTTGCTCACATGGACGTGGTGCCAGCTGGTAGCGGTTGGGACACGGACCCTTATACACCAACTATCAAAGACGGTCGCCTTTATGCGCGTGGTGCTTCAGATGACAAGGGTCCAACAACAGCTTGTTACTATGGTTTGAAAATCATCAAAGAATTGGGGCTCCCAACTTCTAAAAAAGTTCGTTTCATCGTCGGAACAGACGAAGAATCAGGCTGGGCAGACATGGACTACTATTTTGAACATGTAGGACTTGCGAAACCAGACTTCGGTTTCTCTCCAGACGCTGAATTCCCTATCATCAATGGTGAAAAAGGAAATATCACGGAATACCTCCATTTTGCAGGTGAAAATACAGGTGCAGCTCGCCTTCACAGCTTCACAGGTGGTTTGCGTGAAAACATGGTACCTGAATCAGCAACAGCAGTTGTTTCAGGTGACTTGGCTGACTTGCAAGCTAAACTAGATGCCTTTGTTGCAGAATACAAACTCAGAGGAGAAATCAAAGAAGAGGCTGGCAAATACAAGGTGACCATCATTGGGAAATCAGCTCATGGTGCTATGCCAGCTTCAGGTGTCAATGGTGCGACCTACCTGGCCCTCTTCCTCAGCCAATTTGACTTTGCTGGACCAGCCAAAGACTACCTCGACATCGCTGGTAAGATTCTCTTGAATGACCATGAGGGTGAAAATCTCAAGGTTGCTCATGTAGATGAAAAGATGGGTTCCCTTTCTATGAATGCCGGTGTCTTCCGCTTTGATGAAACAAGTGCTGACAATACGATTGCTCTTAACTTCCGTTATCCAAAGGAACAAGTCCAGAACAAATCAAGTCAATACTTGAAACCTTACCAGTTGCTTCTGTTAGCCTTTCTGAACACGGTCACACCCCTCACTATGTACCGATGGAAGATCCACTTGTGCAAACCTTGTTGAATGTCTATGAAAAACAAACTGGTCTTAAAGGTCACGAACAAGTCATTGGTGGTGGTACCTTTGGTCGCTTGCTGGAACGTGGGGTTGCCTACGGTGCTATGTTCCCGGACTCAATCGATACCATGCACCAAGCCAACGAATTTATCGCCTTGGACGATCTCTTCCGAGCAGCAGCAATCTATGCAGAAGCTATCTATGAATTGATCAAATAAAACGATAGAAGTCTGAGATTTATGCTTGGACTTCTTTTTGGAGGGAAAACAGATGTCTCAAATTGAAAGAATCAAGCAAGCCATTATGGCGGATCCGCAGAATACCAGCTATACAGAACGCGGAATTGAACCTCTCTTTGCGGCGCCAAAGACTGCCCGCATCAATATTGTCGGTCAGGCTCCTGGGCTTAAAACGCAAGAAGCTGGGATTTATTGGAAGGATAAGAGTGGCGATCGCTTGCGTGAGTGGCTAGGTGTAGATGAAGATACCTTTTACAATTCGGGCTTGTTTGCAGTTATTCCCATGGACTTTTATTTCCCAGGACATGGAAAATCGGGCGACCTTCCCCCCCGTAAAGGCTTTGCCGAAAAATGGCACCCACAACTCTTGCAAGAATTGCCCAATATCCAATTAACTCTCTTGATTGGGCAATATGCCCAAGCCTATTATTTACATGAGAAAGTTAGTGGCAAGGTGACAGAACGGGTAAAACATTACCAGAACTACTTACCAACCTATTTTCCTCTAGTTCACCCTTCTCCTCGTAATCAAATTTGGATGGCTAAGAATCCTTGGTTTGAGTCAGAAGTGGTGCCCGATTTGAAAAAAAGAATTCAAAAGATTCTTGGAGAAACAAAATGAAAGAAATTACTTTTAACGATTTTTACCAGCTTTATCAAAATGAGCAACTTTCTCTAGTGGACGTGAGAGAAGCAGAAGAGTTCGAGACGCTTCATTTAGAAGGTGCTCAGAACCTACCACTTAGTCAATTAGCCGATATTTATGATCAATTGGACAAGGACCTCTTGCATTATGTCATTTGTAAATCAGGAATGCGTTCAGCACGTGCTTGTCAGTTTCTAGCTGAACAGGGTTATGACGTTATCAATGTTCAAGGTGGAATGACGACCTTTGAAAATCTTTAAACCTCTATAGCGATAGATCCTAATCTTCCCTTGCTCGGTTCCAACTGAGTGAGGGATTTTGTTTTTAGATAATTCTTATTTTTAAAAATATTGAAAACATTCAATGATTAATTTTGGATACTTTTTTCAGAGTCTTAATCATGGTATACTAGGTCAGTATTTTAGAAATATGAAGGAGATTATTATGGCTAAAAAAGGTGCCCTAACAGGCTTGCTCCTGTTTGGAATATTTTTTGGTGCGGGAAACTTGATTTTTCCACCTTCTCTAGGTGCTTTATCTGGAGAACAGTTTCTTCCTGCCATCGCAGGTTTTGTCTTTTCAGGTGTTGGTATTGCCGTCTTGACACTTATTATTGGAACTCTAAACCCTAAGGGATACATTCACGAGATTTCTAAGAAAATCTCACCTTGGTTTGCGACGCTTTATCTTGCAGTCCTTTATCTATCGATTGGCCCTTTCTTTGCCATTCCGCGTACAGCTACAACAGCTTACGAAGTTGGGATTAGTCCCCTCTTATCCGAAGCAAACAAAGGTCTAGGATTGATTATCTTTACGGTGTTGTATTTTGCAGCGGCGTATTTGATTTCGCTTAATCCATCAAAAATCTTGGATCGAATCGGACGTATCTTGACACCAGTCTTTGCTTTATTGATCGTTATCTTGGTTGTACTAGGTGCCTTCAAATATGGTGGAACAAGTCCTCAAACTGCCTCAGCTGCTTATCAAGCTTCTGCCTTTGGCACAGGTTTCCTAGAAGGTTATAACACTTTGGATGCCCTTGCCTCAGTTGCCTTCAGTGTGATCGCAGTTCAAACCTTGAAACAACTTGGATTCTCCAGTAAGAAAGAATACATTTCAACTATTTGGGTGGTTGGTATCGTTGTAGCTCTTGCCTTTAGCGCTCTTTACATTGGTTTAGGTTTCCTTGGAAATCATTTCCCAGTGCCAGCTGAAGTGATGAAGGGTGGAACACCAGGTGTTTATATTTTGTCGCAAGCAACTCAGGAAATCTTTGGTTCAACAGCTCAACTCTTCCTTGCTGTTATGGTAACAGTAACCTGCTTCACAACAACAGTTGGCTTGATTGTATCGACAGCAGAGTTCTTTAACGGACGTTTCCCACAAATCAGCTACAAGGTCTATGCCACTGCCTTTACCTTGATTGGGTTTGCCATTGCAAATCTTGGTCTTGATGCAATCATTAAGTACTCAGTGCCAGTACTGGTAATCTTGTACCCAATCACCATCGCCATTGTGATGATCGTGATTGTTAATAAGTTTGTAGCCCTATCAAAACCGGGCATGCAGTTAACCATTGGGCTTGTTACAGCTATTGCTCTTGCAAGTGTCCTTGGAAGTTCCTTTAAAATTGAGTTTCTAGAAAATCTGATTAATGCCCTTCCGTTTGCGTCAGCCTCTCTTCCTTGGCTAGTGCCAGCTATGATTGGAATTTTGCTTTCATTGGTTCTACCAAACAAACAAGAGAGTGATGTTTTTGAGATGGAATAAAAAAATTCTTGGTCATTGACCAAGAATTTTTTGTATGAACACGACTCATTAGTTGGTTTGTTCAGTATAACCAGCCTCTTTAAGCATTTTTCTAGTTTTTAGAAAACTGACACGGCTTCCAGAGCCAGAAACTTCATTTGGCATTGCTTTTTTCATCTCTTCGAGATTCACAACAGTCATGTCAACCTCCATGCTATGGATGACTTTTCCATCTTTGAATTCGATATTTTGTGTAATGCCTTTAAGTCCTTCCTCCTTTTTATAAGTTTTCACGATAAGTTCTTTAATCTCTTCTGCTGACTTGTCCAGTATTTCAGGGTCAAAAACATTATAGACTTCTTGTTTTACAACATCATCCCCCTTAACAGTGTATGTCAAGGTAGAAGTTCTTCCGGGATTGCTATTGTGAACAAAAATGTAGTTTTTTGTCTCATCTTTCTTTTCAGATGATTGTTGACTGCTTTGTTTGATCTCGCTTGACTGAGTTGTTGTGTCTTCTTTGGTACTGCTGTTTGCAGTTGTTGATGCTTGTTTGGAACATCCGAGTAGGAGGATAAGTGAAGCCACTAGAGCTAATGAAGTTTTAACATAAGTTTTCATAAAATTTCCTTTTATAATCAAAGTATTTTGTATTATAACATGATTCTACTACAAAATCAACTAGACCTCCCCTCTCATCTGATTTGACATGACAATGAACAGAAACTAGTCTGACGATTAAAGTTTTGTCTCTATCTGTTTCAAAAATTTTTTATCGTATGGATTGAAAAGTGGGAAGTTTTAAATGCACTTTTTATGGGATTTGGAGGAATCTATCGGACTCATCAGTTAGGAATATAGTAAAATACCCCAAGAGTCAGAGTTGTGTCTAACTTTTGGGGTGGACCTACACTAGTCTATATGAAATTTTGGGAGATTAGTTCGTCTTCTCTGAGAATCCCATTTTTTCCAGTGCTTTTTTAGAATTTGAGAAACTGACACGATTACCGATACCAGAATATTCTTCAGGAAGTGCTTTTCTAAGTTCGCTAATGCTTGCAACTGAGAAGTCAACTTCTAGATCTTGAACAACTTTTCCATCTTTGATTTCAATCGTTTGTTTAACACCTTTGAGTCCATTATAACCTTTGTACTTTTCTTCGATAAAACTCTTGACATCTTCTGGAGTTGCGTTAAGAATCTCAGGATCTGCAACATTTTGAGCGGTTTGCTTGATAACATTGTCCCCCTCTACAGTATAAACCAAGGTAGAAGTGATTCCAGAATTATTTTTGTTTACAAAGGTATGTGTTTTAGTTGTTTCTTTCTTTTCAGATGATTGTTGACTGCTTTGTTTGCTCTCACTTGACTGAGTTGTTGTGTCTTCTTTAGAACTGCTGTTGGTAGGTGTTGACGCTTGTTTGGAACATCCGAGCAGGAGAATAAGTGAAGCCACAAGGGCTAGTGATACTTTAAAGTATGATTTCATATTTGTTACTTTCCTTTCATAATCAAAGTATTTGTATTATAACATGGATCTATAGTGAAAGCAACTAAACACAGTTTTTCTCCTTTTGAGAAGGAGTCTGACTAGAAAAATGTTATAATGGTAGGAAAGAGGTGAAGAAATGAATCAGACTATAAACTATATCAAAGAACTAACCGCTATTGCATCTCCAACAGGCTTTACTCGTGAGATTTCAGACTACCTAGTACATACTTTAGAAGAACTTGGTTACCAGCCAGTTCGTACAGCCAAGGGCGGTGTCAATGTGACCATTAAAGGTCAAAATGATGAGCAACAGCGTTATGTGACTGCCCATGTGGATACGCTGGGTGCTATTGTTCGTGCAGTCAAACCGGATGGCCGTCTCAAATTGGATCGTATTGGTGGTTTCCCTTGGAACATGATTGAAGGTGAGAACTGTACGGTTCATGTGGCTAGCACAGGTAAAACGGTATCTGGGACCATCCTCATCCATCAGACTTCTTGTCATGTCTACAAGGATGCAGGAACTGCAGAACGTACGCAGGACAATATGGAAGTGCGTTTGGATGCAAAAGTGACCAATGAAAAAGAAACCCGCGCCATGGGCATTGAGATCGGTGATTTTATCAGCTTTGACCCGCGAACTGTTGTGACAGAAACTGGTTTTATCAAGTCTCGCCACTTGGATGACAAGGTTAGCGCGGCAATTCTGCTCAATCTTCTTCGTGTTTATAAGGAGGAGGGAATTGAGTTGCCAGTAACAACTCATTTTGCCTTTTCAGTCTTTGAGGAGGTTGGTCACGGTGCCAACTCCAATATTCCAGCTCAGGTAGTGGAATATCTAGCTGTGGATATGGGAGCTATGGGCGATGACCAGCAGACGGATGAATATACAGTGTCTATCTGTGTCAAGGACGCTTCAGGTCCCTATCACTATGACTTCCGTCAACACTTGGTAGCTTTGGCGAAGGAGCAAGATATTCCATTTAAGCTCGACATTTATCCATTTTACGGTTCAGATGCTTCAGCGGCTATGTCAGCAGGAGCAGAGGTCAAACATGCCCTCCTTGGAGCTGGTATTGAGTCCAGTCACTCTTACGAACGAACACACATTGATTCAGTAGTGGCGACTGAGCGTATGGTCGATGCTTATCTCAAGAGTGCATTGGTAGAGTAATATGTGCTTGATTTGTCAAAGAATTGAATGGATCAAGGCAGGGGAAAATCCCTACTTTGTAAAAGAACTAGAAACAGGCTATGTTGTTATTGGGGACCATCAATACTTTAAAGGCTATACCTTATTTCTGGCAAAAGAGCATGTCACAGAACTCCACCATATGGAGACTTCTGAAAAATTGCGTTTTCTAGAGGAAATGAGTTTGGTCCAAGAAGCTGTTGCCAAAACGTTTAAAGCTGAAAAGATGAACATCGAACTTCTAGGAAATGGAGATGCCCACGCTCACTGGCACCTCTTTCCAAGACGGTCAGGTGATATGAAGGGGCATGGGCTTAATGGCCGTGGTCCAGTCTGGTGGGTACCCTGGGAAGAAATGGCGGCAGAAGATTGCCAAGTGAAATCCCATGAGTTGGAACAAATGATTAAAGCCTTATCCGATGAATTAGAGAAGCACTTGGTATAAGAGAGGAAGAAAAAATGAAAAAAAGATACATCGTTTTATCTGGTTTGCTGGCAGTAACCCTAGCAGCATGTTCTCAAGAAAAACCTAAAAATGAAGAAAACACTCAAAAAACGGAACAAACTAGTCAACCTGAAGGAACTGTAGGGAGCAAATCTCAACCCTCTAGTCAGAAGAAGGCAGAAGTTGTCAATAAAGGAGACTACTATAGTATTCAAGGGAAGTACGATGAAATCGTCATAGCTAATAAGCATTATCCTTTGTCAAAAGACTATAATCCAGGAGAAAATCCAACAGCTAAAGCAGAGTTACTGAAACTCATTGCAGCAATGCAAGCAGCTGGCTACCCAATCAGCGATCACTACAGTGGTTTTAGAAGTTATGAAACCCAAACCAAACTTTATCAAGACTATGTGAATCAAGACGGTAAGGAAGCAGCAGATCGCTACTCAGCTCGACCAGGTTATAGTGAACATCAAACAGGTCTTGCTTTTGATTTGATTGGGACTAATGGAGAATTGGTGACAGAGGAGAAGGCGGCTCAGTGGCTCTTAGATCATGCAGCTGACTATGGCTTTGTCGTTCGCTATCTCAAAGGCAAGGAAAAAGAGACTGGCTACATGGCGGAAGAATGGCATCTTCGCTACGTCGGAAAAGAAGCCAAAGAAATTGCTGCAAGTGGTCTCAGTTTGGAAGAGTACTATGGCTTTGAAGGCGGAGATTACGTCGATTAAAAAAGTAATTTTTCTCTTGCATTTTTAGATAAATAGTGTATAATGGAAAGGTATGTGTAAAGCATACTTGTGGGAGGTAAAAATCTTTAATTACCGCCAAAACCACAAAGGAGGATTTAAAAATGGCTAAAAAAGTCGAAAAACTTGTAAAATTGCAAATCCCTGCTGGTAAAGCTACACCAGCTCCACCAGTTGGACCTGCTCTTGGTCAAGCTGGTATCAACATTATGGGATTCACAAAAGAGTTCAACGCTCGTACAGCTGACCAAGCTGGTATGATCATTCCAGTTGTTATCTCAGTATACGAAGACAAATCATTTACTTTCGTTACAAAAACACCACCAGCTGCTGTTCTTTTGAAAAAAAGTCGCAGGTGTTGAAAAAAAGGATCAGGTACACCTAACAAAACTAAAGTTGCTACAGTTACTCGTGCACAAGTACAAGAAATTGCAGAAACTAAGATGCCAGATTTGAACGCAGCAAACATTGAGTCTGCAATGCGTATGATCGAAGGTACTGCTCGTTCTATGGGATTCACTGTTGTTGACTAATCAATAACACCCCCAATATAACCCGCAAGACTTCATCATTTCGAGAAGTGACGTGGGAGATGAAAATCGATTGAACCACTTACAAGGAGAATAGAAAATGGCTAAAAAAAGCAAACAACTTCGTGCTGCTCTTGAAAAAATCGACAGCACAAAAGCATACAGTGTAGAAGAAGCTGTAGCACTTGCAAAAGAAACTAACTTTGCAAAATTTGACGCAACTGTAGAAGTTGCTTACAACTTGAACATCGACGTTAAAAAAGCTGACCAACAAATCCGTGGCGCAATGGTATTGCCAAACGGTACAGGTAAAACTTCACGCGTTCTTGTTTTCGCACGTGGTGCAAAAAGCTGAAGAAGCAAAAAGTCGCTGGTGCAGACTTTGTTGGTGAAGATGACCTTGTTGCAAAAATCAACGACGGTTGGTTGGACTTCGACGTAGTTATCGCTACACCTGACATGATGGCTCTTGTTGGACGTCTTGGACGTGTCCTTGGACCACGTAACTTGATGCCAAACCCTAAAACTGGTACTGTAACAATGGATGTTGCTAAAGCAGTTGAAGAGTCTAAAGGTGGTAAAATTACTTACCGTGCAGACCGTGCAGGTAACGTTCAAGCAATCATCGGTAAAGTATCATTTGAAGCTGAAAAATTGGTTGAAAACTTCAAAGCTTTCAACGAAACAATCCAAAAAGCAAAACCAGCTACAGCTAAAGGAACTTACGTAACAAACTTGACTATCACAACTACTCAAGGTGTTGGTATCAAGGTTGACGTAAACTCACTTTAATTAACAGATTTTTAAAAACGAGTACGAATGTGCTCGTTTTTTAGGTACAACGGGCATTCCGTTCATCTGAGGTGTAAGTCCTCTGTGGGTACCATATACTAGTAAACCCAAAAGTGATTCCCAAGCCTGACTATTGTGAGTGCCTGATCGAACGGCATTAGGATAGACTGTTTAAGTCTGACGTTGGAAATAAGAATCGGCAGAGAAAGAGATAGAGAAATCTTGGCTATACGAATAGGCACGTGATAGTAAAGCGTATATAGCGGATAAGGAGGCCAGCAACTCTAAAGTACAAATATGTAGCCGTAACCTATATGCGTAAACTACGTGAGCAATTGAATTCGAACTTGAGAGGTGATTAATAGATTTATGCTATAGTCATGGCAGTTTGTATGCTTTTGATTCTAGTTTATCAAATAATAGATTAGAATTGTCAGATAATATAATTTTATGTTATAATGAAGAAAAAATAGAGGTGTTCAAATGTCAGAAGCAGGTCATAAGTTTTTAGCAAAACTGGGGAAAAAACGCTTACGTCCAGGTGGAAAACGTGCTACAGATTGGTTAATTGCGGAAGGAGAATTTTCAAAAGAAAAGAGAATACTAGAAGTTGCGTGCAATAGGGGAACTACAGCAATTGAGTTGGCACAGCGTTTTGGTTGTAAGATAACTGCTGTTGATATGGATGGACAAGCCTTAGAAGTGGCTAAAAAATCTGCTGAAACGGCAGGTGTTGCTCATTTGATCAGATTTGAAAGAGCAAATGCAATGAAACTTCCTTATGGAGATGCTAGTTTTGATATTGTTATAAATGAAGCTATGCTGACTATGCAAGCCGATCAAGCTAAGAAAAAATGTGTAATGGAGTATCTAAGGGTTTTAAAACCTGAAGGTCTTCTTTTGACACATGATGTGCTTCTTAAGGAAGCTAAAGAGTCTGTCAGACAGGAATTGTCACAAGCAATTCATGTAAATGTAGGTCCTTTAACTCAAGATGGTTGGGAACAGGTGATGATAGAATCAGGTTATCGTGATGTGAAAATATTGACTGGTGAAATGACATTAATGAAATTATCAGGTATGATTTATGACGAAGGTTGGCTAGGAACTTTGAAAATTTGCGTAAATGCTTGTAAAAAGGAGAATAGAAAGCAGTTTTTAACTATGTATAAAATGTTTGCTAAGAATAAACAGAAATTGGGCTTTATTGCTATGGCTAGTTATAAATCGTCAAATCGTTAGATAATTATTGAAGTTAACTTTTCCTTTTTTCTTTCTTAAAAAATATGCTATAATAGAGAGTAAAAAACTTTGAAAGAAAGAAAAAGATGAATTTAAAAGATTATATCGCAACGATTGAAAATTATCCTAAGGAAGGTATTACCTTCCGTGATATCAGCCCTTTGATGGCAGATGGAAATGCTTATAGCTACGCTGTTCGTGAAATCGTTCAGTATGCAACTGATAAGAAAATCGACATGATCGTGGGTCCAGAGGCTCGCGGATTTATTGTTGGCTGTCCCGTTGCCTTTGAGTTGGGGATTGGCTTTGCACCTGTTCGTAAACCAGGAAAATTGCCACGTGAAGTCATTTCAGCTGACTATGAAAAAGAGTACGGTATTGATACCTTGACCATGCACGCGGATGCCATCAAACCAGGTCAACGCGTTCTCATCGTAGATGACCTCTTGGCGACAGGTGGTACTGTCAAGGCAACCATTGAAATGATTGAAAGACTTGGCGGAGTTGTAGCCGGTTGTGCGTTCTTGATTGAACTTGATGAGCTTAAAGGCCGTGAAAAAATCGGAGATTACGATTACAAGGTACTTATGCATTATTAATGAAAAACAGTCCTTGGGGCTGTTTTCTCTTCATCTGCTATATAAACAAACTATAGCTAGTTAGAGAAAAACTATAATTGAAAACTATATCTTCTTGCAGTATAATAAAAGGACTAAGTGTTTGAGATTTGACTTCAAACACATTCAATTATTTCTAAAAGAGTACAGTTAGGAGAAGGTTATGCCGATTAGAATTGATAAAAAATTGCCAGCTGTTGAGATTTTACGGACAGAGAATATCTTTGTTATGGACGACCAACGGGCTGCTCATCAGGATATTCGCCCCTTGAAGATTTTGATTTTAAATCTCATGCCTCAAAAGATGGTAACAGAAACGCAACTCTTACGGCATTTGGCCAATACCCCCCTTGCAATTAGATATTGATTTCTTATATATGGAAACACATCGTTCCAAGACAACTCGTGCCGAACATATGGAAACCTTCTATAAAACCTTTCCAGAGGTCAAGGATGACTTTTTTGATGGAATGATTATCACAGGAGCACCAGTGGAGCATTTGCCTTTTGAAGAGGTGGACTACTGGGAGGAATTCAAGCAGGTCATCAAATGGTCTAAGACGCATGTTTTTTCAACCCTCCATATCTGTTGGGGAGCACAAGCAGGTCTTTATGTTCGCTATGGCGTTGAAAAGCACCAGATGGATCGGAAACTATCAGGCATTTATCCACAGGATACCTTAAAAGAAGGGCACCTTCTTTTTAGAGGTTTTGATGATCGCTATGTAGCTCCTCATTCTCGTCATACTGAGATTTTAAAAGAAGAAATCTTAAACAAGACCAATCTGGAGATTCTGTCAGAAGGTCCTGAGGTTGGGGTTTCTATCCTAGCCAGTCGGGATCTTCGTGAGATTTATAGTTTTGGTCATTTAGAATATGACCGTGATACTCTAGCAAAAGAGTATTTTCGTGATTGTGAGGCAGGACTTAATCCTCATATTCCAGAAAATTACTTCAAAAATGATGATGTGAATGAGACACCGTGTCTCTGTTGGTCTTCATCAGCTGCCCTCTTTTTCAGCAATTGGGTAAACTATGCAGTTTATCAAGAAACCCCTTTTGACTGGAGAAAGGTAGAGGATGATGCGGCTGCATTTGGATATCTATAAGAGGAATTATGACATATTTTGACGCTTTTAAATCAGGGAACTTGGTTTTGCCAAGTGCCCTGCTCTTGCATTTTAAGGAACTCTTTCCTTCCAGTGAAGATTTTCTGGTCTGGCAATTTTTCTATCTACAAAACACCACAGCCCTCGGAGATGTTTCGCCTAGCCAAATAGCTGAAATCATTGGCAAAGAGGTAGCAGATGTCAACCAATCTATTTCGAATTTGACTGAAAATGGTTTGCTACAATATCGAACCATTGAACTAAACGGTGAAATTGAGCTGATTTTTGATGCTAGTTTGGCTTTTGAACGCTTGGATAGCTTACTAGATAGCCAAACTCCAGCTACAACAGTCCCAAACCCGCAGAATCAGTTGAAGGATCTGGTTGAAACTTTTCAGCAGGAATTGGGACGCTTATTAACACCATTTGAAATCGAAGACCTTTCTAAGACTGTCAAAGAAGACGGAGTTAAGGCGGATTTGATCAAGGAAGCTCTCCGAGAGGCCGTTCTCAATGGCAAGCCAAACTGGAAATATATTCAGGCAATCCTACGAAACTGGCGCCATGAAGGCATTCAATCTGTTGCCCAAGTAGAGGCCAAACGAGCAGAGCGAGAAGCGAATAATCCCAAACAAGTTCAGGCTTCGGCTGATTTTCTCGATGCCATGAATTTGTGGCAAGATTAGTCGCTTGAAAAATCTTGAAAATTAGAGTAAGGTTTGCAAGCTCCTTATAAATATGATAGAATAATAGTGAATAAAATGAAAAAAGAGGTATGTGAAATGTCACGTAAACCATTTATCGCTGGTAACTGGAAAATGAACAAAAATCCAGAAGAAGCAAAAGCATTCGTTGAAGCCGTTGCATCAAAACTTCCTTCATCAGACCTTGTTGAAGCAGGTATCGCAGCTCCTGCAGTTGATTTGACAGCTGTTCTTGCTGCTGCAAAAGGTTCAAACCTTAAAGTTGCTGCTCAAAACTGCTACTTTGAAAATGCAGGTGCTTTCACTGGTGAAACTAGCCCACAAGTTTTGAAAGAAATCGGTACTGACTACGTTGTTATCGGTCACTCAGAACGTCGTGACTACTTCCATGAAACTGACGAAGATATCAACAAAAAAGCAAAAGCAATCTTTGCAAACGGTATGCTTCCAATCATCTGTTGTGGTGAGTCACTTGAAACTTACGAAGCTGGTAAAGCAGCTGAATTCGTAGGTGCTCAAGTATCTGCTGCTTTGGCTGGATTGACTGCTGAGCAAGTTGCTGCATCCGTTATCGCTTATGAGCCAATCTGGGCTATCGGTACTGGTAAATCAGCTTCACAAGACGATGCACAAAAATGTGTAAAGTTGTTCGTGATGTTGTAGCTGCTGACTTTGGTCAAGAAGTTGCTGACAAAGTTCGTGTTCAATACGGTGGTTCAGTTAAACCTGAAAACGTTGCTTCATACATGGCTTGCCCAGACGTGGACGGAGCCCTTGTTGGTGGAGCATCACTTGAAGCTGAAAGTTTCTTGGCATTGCTTGACTTTGTAAAATAATCTAGGTTATTCCAGACAGTCTTTTAAGACTGTCTTTTTTTAAAAAAAATTCTGTATATTTTTCTTAAATTATCAGTCTATTGCAACTTTTCTCAGATAGTACATTTTCCTTGATATCATTTTCTGGTAGTAGTATACTTGTATTATAGCTACTGTGAAGTAGTTATAAAAAAATGAAAAGAGGTAAGAAATATGGTTGAATTGAAAAAAGAAGCAGTAAAAGACGTAACAACATTATCTAAAACAGCGCCAGTAGCATTGGCAAAAACAAAGGAAGTATTGAACCAAGCAGTAGCAGACTTGTATGTGGCTCACATTGCCCTTCACCAAGTTCACTGGTATATGCGTGGTCGTGGTTTCCCTCGTATGGCATCCAAAAATGGATGAATACATGGACAGCCTTGATGGCTATCTTGACGAAATCAGTGAACGTTTGATCACTCTTGGTGGCAAACCTTACTCAACTTTGACAGAATTCCTTCAACACAGTGAAATCGAAGAAGAAGAAGGAGAATTCCGTAACGTTGAAGAAAGCTTGGAACGTGTTCTAGCGATTTATCGCTACCTCATCGCTCTTTTCCAAAAAGCTTTGGATGTGGCTGATGAAGAAGGCGATGATGTTACAAACGATATCTTTGTTGGTGCTAAGGCTGAACTTGAGAAAACAGTTTGGATGCTTGCAGCAGAACTTGGACAAGCTCCTGGTTTGTAAAATATAGTTGCCACCCCTTTTATCATGAGGTACCTGATAAGTGCCCATGACCAATCATCTTTTAAAAGTCATGTAACTGTAAACAGTTGCATGATTTTTTTGTTTGCTGGACTTAGGACACATTGTCAAAAGTAGGATTTTACGGTATAATAGTTGCTGTTCAATAACATATGAATTTTAAAGAATAATTGTTAGTTTAAGGAGGACTTATGAACAACTTACCAAATTGCCCAAAATGTAATTCAGAATATGTCTACGAAGACGGAAGTCTCTTGGTCTGCCCAGAGTGTGCCTATGAATGGAACCCTGCAGAAGTTGCAGAAGTAGAAGAAGGTGTTGTTGCTATTGATGCCAATGGAAATAAATTGGCTGACGGCGATACTGTAACCTTAATCAAGGACTTGAAAGTAAAAGGTGCGCCAAAGGATTTGAAACAAGGAACTCGTGTTAAAAATATCCGTATTGTAGAAGGTGACCACAACATCGACTGTAAGATTGATGGTTTTGGAGCTATGAAACTCAAATCAGAATTTGTTAAGAAAATCTAGCCATGAAACTGAACTACAAATTTATCTTTTATAGTCGTGTCCTCTTGTTCTTAGCGGCATTTACAGGGGTTTATTTAGAAATTACCAAGCACGGTGGCTTTGGTATGCTCCTTTACTACACAGTGTTGTCCAATCTTTTGGTAACGATTTCACGGGTTATCTGCTCCGTGTGATGAGCCGTTCAGGTGAAAATTGGCAAAGTCCGACCTTGCTTCGTCTCAAGGGTGGCGTTACCATGAGTATCATGATTACCTGTGTGATTTACCATTTTATGCTTGCTCCGATCGCGACAGACTTTTACCGTGTGGAAAATTTCCTTTGCCACTATATCGTTCCACTCTGGTTTTTAGCTGACACCCTCTTCTTTGATAAACGGGGTCAATACAAGATCTGGGATCCAGTCTTATGGACCATCTTGCCCTTGGTTTATATGATTTTTGCCTTGTTTAACGGCCTGGTCTTAAAACTCAATATTCCGAATTCCAAGGACAATCCCTTCCCATATTTCTTTTTAAATGTGAACAAGGGTTGGGACGTGGTTATTAAATGGTGTTTGACTATCTTTGTGGCCTATATGGTTGCAGGCTTCATCTTCTATCTGATCAAGCAAATCAAGCGAAAATAGTCTTCCTATTAGGAAAGTTAGGACGGAGTCTCTAGTTCAATCGGGCTCCTTCTTTTCTTGCCATCTTCCTTTTAAAAGGATAAACAGTGAGAAATATACAGAAAGAAAATTCATGAAACAATATTTAGAACGGGCTAGTATTTTGGCCCTCTCCCTCGTTTTGATTACCTCCTTTTCCATCTCAAGTGCTCTGCCAGCCATGTTTGACTACTATCAAGGCTACCCCAAGGAACAAATCGAGCTCCTGGTCAGTCTCCCTTCTTTTGGAATCATGATTATGCTGGTTTAAATGGGTTTTTGGAGCGGTTGTTTCCTGAGAGACTTCAGATTAGTCTGGGACTTCTCATCCTTTCTATCGGTGGGACAGCCCCTTTCTGGTATCAGGAGTACAACTTTGTCTTTGCGATGCGGATTTTATTTGGCTTGGGTGTTGGGATGATCAATGCCAAGGCCATTTCCATCATCAGTGAACGCTATCATGGAAAGACACGGATCCAGATGTTGGGTCTTCGCGGATCAGCAGAAGTTGTCGGGGCATCGATTTTGACTCTAGTTGTAGGTCAACTCTTATCCTTGGGATGGACAGTGACCTTCTTGGCCTACAGTGCGGGGTTTTTAGTATTGATCCTTTATCTGCTCTTTGTCCCTTATGGGAAAGAAAAGAAAGAAACAAAGAGAAAAGAGACCGAAACGACTCGTTTGACAGGACAGATGAAAGGCTTAATTTTTCTATTGGCTGTCGAAGCAGCAGTAGTTGTCTGCACCAATACAGCTATCACCATTCGTATTCCTAGTCTGATGGTGGAAAGAGGTCTAGGGGATGCCCAGTTATCGAGCTTGGTTTTAAGTATCATGCAGTTGATTGGTATCTTGGCAGGTGTGAGTTTTTCTTTCTTTATCTCTCTGTTTAAAGAAAGGTTGCTCCTTTGGTCGGGTATCACCTTTGGATTGGGGCAGATTGTGATTGCCTTGTCTCCGTCATTGGGTGTGATGGTAGTTGGAAGTGTTGTGGCAGGTTTTTCCTACAGTGTGGCCTTGACCACTGTCTTTCAGCTTCTTTCTGAAAGAATACCAGCCAAGCTCCTTAATCAGGCAACATCTTTTGCAGTGCTAGGATGTAGCTTTGGGGCCTTTACGACACCTTTTATTCTTGGTGCGATTGGCTTGGTGACTCAAAACGGTATGTTGGTCTTCACCATTTTAGGATGTTGGTTGATTGTCACTTCTATCTTTGTTATGTACGCACTTCAAAAGAGAGCTTAGGATTGGTTTCCTAAGTTTTTCTTTTTGGGAATTTTGTACCCAGACAATTATTGGTTTTTAAACTTGTTTACACTTTTATTTCCTGATAAAATAGAAGTTATGACAAGATATAAAGCAATCATTTCCTATGATGGTTATGCCTTTTCTGGTTTTCAGCGCCAGCCTCATGCGCGGAGCGTTCAAGAGGAAATCGAAAAAACCTTAATGAGACTCAATAAGGGGCAAGCCATCACTGTTCATGGTGCTGGTAGGACGGATAGTGGGGTCCATGCTCTGGGACAGGTTATTCATTTTGATCTGCCCTATCAGATGGATGTGGAAAAACTCCGTTTTGCTCTGGATACCCAGTCACCAGAAGATATCGATGTGATTTCAATTGAGCTTGTGGCGGATGATTTTCATTGTCGTTATGCAAAACATAGCAAGACATATGAGTTTATCGTGGATAGGGGGCGTCCTAAAAATCCGATGCGCCGTCACTATGCTACTCACTTTCCCTATCCCCTCGATGTGGAGCGAATGCAGATAGCTGCCAAGAAATTAGAAGGAACCCATGATTTTACTGGGTTTACAGCATCTGGAACCAGTGTAGAGGACAAGGTTCGGACTATTACAGAAGCCAGCCTTAGTGTTGATGAGACAGGCCAATTGACCTTTACCTTTTCAGGAAATGGTTTCTTGTATAAGCAGATTCGCAATATGGTGGGGACGCTGCTCAAAATAGGAAATAATCGAATGCCAGTTGAGCAGATTGACTTGATTTTGGAGAAGAAGGACAGAAAACTTGCAGGTCCAACGGCTGCACCGAATGGCTTGTATTTAAAGGAGATTCGTTATGAAGAATAATCGTATTTTAGCCCTTTCTGGGAATGATATTTTTAGTGGTGGTGGTTTATCAGCTGATTTGGCTACCTATACCTTAAATGGTTTGCATGGCTTTGTAGCAGTGACTTGTTTGACGGCCTTGACCGAAAAGGGCTTTGAAGTCTTTCCAACTGACGATGCCATTTTTCAACATGAATTGGATAGCTTACGTGATGTCGAGTTTGCAGGAATTAAGATTGGCCTTCTTCCTACTGTCAGTGTGGCTGAGAAGGCCTTGGACTTTATCAAGCAACGTCCAGGAGTGCCTGTGGTATTGGACCCCGTTTTGGTCTGCAAGGAAACGCACGATGTAGCTGTTAGTGAACTCTGTCAAGAGTTGATTCGCTTTTTCCCTCATGTCAGTGTGATTACGCCAAATCTTCCTGAAGCAGAATTATTGGCTGGTCAGGAAATTAAAACATTGGAAGACATGAAAGCTGTAGCGCAGAAATTGCATGATTTAGGAGCGCCAGCAGTTATTATCAAGGGAGGCAATCGCCTCAGTCAGGACAAGGCAGTGGATGTCTTTTATGATGGACAAACTTTCACTGTTCTAGAAAACCCAGTCATTCAAGGCCAAAATGCGGGTGCAGGATGTACCTTTGCCTCAAGCATCGCCAGTCACTTGGTTAAAGGGGATGAACTTTTACCAGCAGTAGAGAGCTCGAAAGCTTTCGTTTACCGTGCTATTGCACAAGCAGATCAATATGGAGTAAGACAATATGAAGCAAACCAAAACAACTAAAATCGCCCTTGTATCCCTCTTAACCGCCCTTTCTGTGGTTCTAGGTTATTACTTGAAAATTGGAACGCCAACAGGAATATTGACTCTCTTGGATGCAGGTATTTTCTTTACTGCCTTTTACTTTGGCAGTAAAGAAGGGGCCGTCGTTGGAGGACTAGCAGCTTTTCTGCTTGACCTTTTATCAGGCTTTCCACAGTGGATGTTCTTTAGCTTGGTAAACCATGGCTTGCAAGGATTTTTTGCAGGTTTTAAAGGGAAATGGCAATGGCTAGGCCTTGTCTTGGCTACTATCGTCATGGTAAGTGGCTACGCTCTGGGCTCAACTCTAATGAATGGTTGGTCAGCAGCCTTGCCAGAAATCCTTCCAAACTTCCTACAAATACCTTGGGAATGGTTGTGGGATTTGTAGTCTTTCAGAGTGTCAAGAAGATAAAATAAAAAAGTCAGCTATTTGAGCTGACTTTTTGCTTATCTAGGTTTAATCAAAATAAAGCAAATCTTTGCTGGTGCTTGTAAAGAGGTCAAAGCCATCCTTGGTAACAACACCGCAGTCTTCGATGCGGACACCGACTTTACCAGGGATATAGATACCAGGTTCAACAGAGAAGCACATGCCTTCTTCGATAACCATGTCGTTTCCTTCCATGATAGATGGGAATTCGTGGACATCCATACCGATACCATGACCGAGACGGTGATTGAAGTACTCACCATAGCCAGCTTTTTCGATCACTTCACGAGCTGCACGGTCAACCTCATGAGCTGTTACACCAGGTTTGATAAAGTCAAGGGCAGCCTGTTGGGCTTCTAGAGTCAAGTTATAAATATCCTGCTTGAATTGGTCTGGTTTTCCAACAGCGACCGTACGAGTCATGTCTGAGGCATATCCATTAACCATAACACCGAGGTCAAAGAGGAGAAGGGCATTCTTTTCGACCTTGTTTGCTCCAGGGATACCGTGTGGATTTGCAGCGTTATCGCCAGTCAAGACCATGGTATCAAAACTCATTTCATAGCCTTCACGTTTCATGGCAAAGTCGATTTGGGCAATGATATCTGTCTCTGTCTTATCAAGAGAAATATTGTCAAAACCAACCTTAACAGCCTTATCAGCATAGATACCTGCAACCATCATTTTTTGCACTTCGTCAGCTGATTTGATGAGGCGCATGCGTTGGATGCGAGGAGTGAGGTTTTCAAACTCAGCAGTTTCAAAAACTGTTTTCAAACCATGGTATTTGGTCAAGATGAGATTGTCAAACTCAACAGCGACACGTTTGAAGTCAAGTTGAGGCAAAGCGTTTTTGATTTTTTGCCATGGATTTTCAGAATCCACATAGCCCACAACTGGGAAAGAGACAGTGCTGCTTGCACGCTCAACCTCAAGGGCTGGGACAAAGAGGAGAGGTTCCTGATCCGCTAAAACAAAGAGGAACATTTGGCGTTCATGGGGATCACTGTAAAAGCCAGTGAGGTAATTGATAGTGACGGGGTCAGATACGACAGCGACGTCTAGTTTTTCTGATTCAAGATATGTTAGGATTTGTTGTAATTTAGACATATGCTACCTTCTTTCTACCCCTCTATTTTGGCAAAAAATGAGAGAAAATGCAAGGGAGAAGGGTAAAAGAACAGGCAAAAAGAACTCCGAAAGGATAGCGGAGTTCTTTTATCTAATTTTCCTTAGTTTAAGAAAAGTCAGCCTTGCTTTTCACGTCGCTGTATTCTTCAGCGATTTCTTGACTGAGGATATCCTCATAGGCAGGGAGTTGGATATCCTGACCGTATTTCTTCTTAAGGGCAGTAGTGACCAGGCGATAAGCTAGATTGGCATTACGAGAGAGGATAGGTCCGTGGAAGTAGGAACCAAAGACATTCTTATAATGAACCCCTTCGCCGACCTTTTCTTCGTTGTTTCCATTTCCATAGACCACCTGTCCCAGTGGTTTTTGGTCATCCGAGAGGAAGGTACGGCCCTGGTGATTTTCAAATCCATAGTAGGTTTCATTGAAATCTTCATTGTGAATTTTGATGTCACCGATAAAGCGATTATTGGTCTGGTTGAGGGTATAGTGGCCCATGACCCCTAGACCTTCGATGCGTTTCCCTGAAGCCTCAACATAATATTGCCCCAATAGTTGGAAACCACCACAGATGGCTAGAACCACTCCGTCGTTTTGGATGTAGTTGTCAATGCTTTCTTTTTTAGCAGGAAGATCGCCTGCGATGATGCTTTGTTCAAAGTCTTGGCCGCCACCGAAAAAGGCGATATCGTAGTGATTTTCGTCAAAGTCATCATGGAGAGAAACGATGTCAACCGTCACATGTGCCCCCAGTTTTTCAGCCACATACTTGAGCATGAGGATGTTTCCATTGTCCCCGTAGGTATTCATGAGGTTTCCATAGAGGTGGGCGATGTTGAGCTGATAAGGGTAGTTGCTAGCTTTTGAGGAAAGTGAAGTATAAACCATCAGTTCATCTCCTTTCTAACAATCTGACGACTAGCCAGCAGTTCACGGAATTCCAGCATAGCAGTATAGGTAGCCAGGATATAGGCATGCTTGCAGTCTTGGTTCTCAATGGTCTTGAGAACTTGCTCTAGATTGCTTGTTTCAGTGATTTTCTCAGCTGGATAGCCTGTCACTCGTAGACGACGTGCGATTTCAGAATGACGAACACCGCCAGCGTTTATTTCTGGAATGTCCATGTCAGTGATTTGTTCAAAGTCAGCATCCCAAATCCAGCTAGTATCAATCCCATCAGCATAGTTGGCGTTGAGAAGGACAGATAGGCTAAATGGATAAGGAGCTAGTTTGATCATCTCGATAGCCTGAGTTGCACCGACTGGATTCTTAATCAAGACGAGAGTACATTCCTTGTCGCCGATATGGAAGGTTTCCTGGCGTCCAAAGACAGCACGGCTCTTATCAAATCCTTGCTTGATGAGTTGTGAATCAGCCCCGAGGAAACGGGCAATAGCGACCGCAGCAAGGGCATTGTAGATGTTGTAAAGTCCACCGATTTGGATTCCGTATTCTTGTCCGTCAATGACAAAACGAGAGCGATTGTTGGTCAACTCAACCAAGTCTGTCAGACGGTAGTCCAAGTCAGGTCGTTTGCAACCACAATTTTCACAGATATAGGCACCCAAGTTGGCATAGGTATTGTGCTCATATTTGAGGATGCCTTGACAGTCAGGGCAGAGGATTCCTTCGGTATTGTAGTGAGCCAGTTGGGCTGGCCCTTTTTCCAAGTCAAAACCAAAATACTCTACAGGATTTGGAATAGCTGGCTTGTAGAAAAGCGGACTGTCACCATTGAGGAGAACAGTAGCCGTAGGCACCTTACGGATGGCATCCAAAATCATGTTATAAGTTGTGTAAATCTCACCGTAGCGGTCCATCTGGTCACGGAAAATGTTAGTGATGACAAAAAGGCTAGGCTGGATATAGTCACAGATACGAGAAAGACTGGCTTCGTCGATTTCGAGGACGGCAATGTTTTTCCCAGTTTTAGAGGATTTGGCCGTCAAGAAGGTTGTCGTTATCCCTGTGATCATATTGGCGCCACTAGGATTGGTCAGAACCTGACCATAAACTTCTTTTAAAATGCCGACAGTGAGAGCAGTTGTCAGGGTTTTCCCGTTGGTTCCAGTGACCACGACAATCTCGTAGTTCTTAGCTAGATTTTGTAAAATATCTTTATCAAATTGAAGGGCGAGTTTTCCTGGGAGCGTACTTCCGCGGCCAAGACGGCTTAAAACGAAGTGAGAAGAACGCCCAGCTAGGAGGCCCAAAGTAGTTTTTAATTTCATGTTTCTATTATATCATAAAAGAGGGAAAAGACAGATTTGATACTCAATGAAAATCAAAGAGCAAACTAGGAAGCTAGCCGCAGGCTGTACTTGAGTACGGCAAGGTGAAGCTGACGTAGTTTGAATTTGACTTTCGAAGAGTATGAGATTTCGCAGAAACAAAAACAGCCCTCGTCGGGCTGTTAGCTAACAAATCAGTCTCAACTTAAATCGCAAATAAGTCATTCAAGTTCTCAGCCAAGGTTGGGTGAGTGAAGATTTGTTTTGTGAAGTAAGTGTAAGGAATCTTGTTGTCCATGGCAACAGTGATGATGTTGATGATTTCTTGAGAACCTTCTGAGAAGATACTTGCTCCAATAATTTCTTTTGTTTCAGTATTGACAACAGCTTTGAAGGCTCCGCGAAGGTCTCCATTTACGTGACCGCGAGGCATGGCAGCAACAGGGATTTCCTTCACTGCGTATGGAAGTTTCAAATCAGCTGCTTGGCTTTCAGTCAAACCAACTTGTGAAAGTGCAGGTGTGATGAACATAGTGTTTGGTACATTGAGACGGTCTTCAAGTGTGTAGCTGCCATCTCCAACAAGGTAGCTGTAGACAACACGGAAGTCATCAAGTGAGATGTAGGTGAATTGAGGTCCACCGTTGACGTCTCCAACTGCAAAGACACCAGGAACGTTTGTTTGACAATGCTTGTCTACATTGATAGCACCACGCTCAGTTAATTCAATATCGGTATTCTCAAGTTGAAGTGGTTCTACGTTTGGTTTACGTCCAGTTGCGTAGAGAAGGGCATCGAAGCGGTAAGTTTCGTTTTCAGTTACGACAAGGACTTGGTCACCGTCGTTTTTGATTTCAGTGGTACGGATGTTTTGAAGCAATTCAATACCGTCTTCTTCCATGTATTGCTTAGCAAGAGCTGCGATGGAAGGTTCTGCACGAGGTAGGAAAGTATCCAAGGCATCTAGGACTGTAACTTTGCTTCCAAGTTTGTTGTAAAGACCTGCAAATTCAAGACCGATGTTTCCGCCACCAAGAACTCCAAGTTTTTCAGGCAATTTGTCCAAGTTTTGGATACCTGTTGAGTCAAAGACGTTTTTGCTTGTAGCAAGTCCAGGGATTGGCAAGACGTTTGAAACAGCACCGGTATTGATAACGATAGTTTCAGCAGTCAGTTCTTGTTTTTCATCACCAGCTTGGATTTCGATGACTTTGTTTGAAAGGAAGTGAGCTTCCGCATCAAAGATATCCACGCCAGTACCCGCAACAGTTGCATAGTTTTTACCATTGAGGCGACCAGTGACGGTATTTTTGGTAGCAATGACTTCTTCAAAAGACAAATCTTTCTCAGCAGCAACTAACAAGGTCTTAGTTGGGATACATCCGATGTTGATACAAGTTCCGCCATACATAGCTTTACTACGTTCAACGAGGGCAACTTTTTTGCCAGCTGAAGCCAATTTACCAGCTAGTGTTTTACCAGCCTTACCAAATCCAATAACAATTAAATCGTATGTTAACATTTTTTAATCCTCCTGTTTGATTTCATTCTAGCACAAGAAAAAAACTTTTGCACAATTCCGCTACGGAGAAACGAATCATATAAGGCTGTATTTATATTTGTGGAAAATCGTTTACATGATTTTCCTTAAAGATTATACTATCTTTTGCCCCGCTCTTGTGTTATACTAGATAGGTTGCAAAGAAACTCGTACTTTTCTTTCGTGGAAAAGAAGCAACACGGTATCTCGTTTTTAAAGAAGATACATCATGAAAAGAAAAGTATATACTAAGCGCTATAGGATGGCTTCGCACCATCTTTAGAAAGAAGAAAAACGTGAAATTTAATGAATTTAACTTGTCTGCTGATTTGCTAGCAGAGATTGAAAAAGCTGGATTTGTAGAAGCAAGTCCCATCCAAGAACAGACCATTCCATTGGCTCTTGAGGGGAAAGACGTTATCGGTCAAGCCCAGACTGGTACAGGGAAAACCGCAGCCTTTGGCTTGCCAACCCTTGAAAAAATCCGTACAGAAGAAGCAACTATTCAAGCCTTGGTCATCGCTCCAACTCGTGAACTCGCTGTTCAAAGTCAAGAAGAACTCTTCCGCTTTGGTCGTAGCAAGGGAGTGAAAGTTCGCTCAGTTTACGGTGGTTCAAGCATTGAAAAACAAATCAAAGCCCTTAAGTCGGGTGCTCATATCGTTGTAGGAACACCAGGTCGTCTCTTGGACTTGATCAAACGCAAGGCTTTGAAATTGCACGATATTGAAACCCTCATCCTTGATGAAGCGGACGAAATGCTCAACATGGGCTTTCTTGAAGACATCGAAGCTATTATCTCTCGTGTCCCTGAAAGTCGTCAAACCTTACTCTTTTCAGCAACCATGCCAGATGCTATCAAACGTATCGGTGTTCAGTTTATGAAAGAACCTGAGCATGTGAAGATTGCTGCCAAAGAATTGACAACAGAGCTGGTGGACCAGTACTATATCCGTGTCAAGGAACAAGAAAAATTCGACACCATGACTCGTCTCATGGATGTAGAACAACCAGAACTTGCTATCGTATTTGGTCGTACCAAACGCCGTGTGGATGAATTGACTCGTGGACTTAAAATCCGTGGCTTCCGTGCAGAAGGCATTCATGGTGATTTGGACCAAAACAAACGTCTTCGTGTCCTTCGTGATTTTAAAAATGGCAATCTTGATGTTCTGGTTGCGACGGATGTGGCAGCGCGTGGTTTGGATATTTCAGGTGTGACCCATGTCTACAACTACGATATTCCACAAGATCCTGAAAGCTATGTTCACCGTATCGGTCGTACAGGGCGTGCTGGTAAGTCAGGTCAATCTATTACTTTTGTATCTCCAAATGAAATGGGCTATCTCCAAATCATCGAAAACTTGACTAAAAAACGCATGAAAGGTCTCAAACCTGCTAGTGCAGAAGAAGCCTTCCAAGCTAAAAAGCAAGTTGCGCTCAAGAAAATCGAACGAGATTTCGCAGACGAAGCAATTCGTGGGAACTTTGAGAAATTTGCTAAAGATGCTCGTAAGTTAGCTGCCGAATTTAGTCCAGAAGAATTGGCTATGTATATCTTGAGTCTGACAGTCCAAGATCCAGACAGCCTCCCTGAAGTGGAGATTGCGCGTGAAAAACCACTGCCATTTAAACCATCAGGTAATGGCTTTGGTGGCAAAGGTAAGGGAGGTCGAGGAGACCGTCGAGATCGTGATCGCCGTGGTAATGGTCGCCGTGATGATTTCAAGAAAGGCAGTCGTGGGAACGATCGTTTTGATAAAGACAGACGTTACCGTAATAAAGACAATAAAAAACCTCGCAACACTTCAAGCGAAAAGAAGACCGGCTTTGTTATTCGTAACAAAGGAGACAAATAGAAAAAAGCGATTCACACTGAGAATCGCTTTTATATATAAGGAGACCGATAGTAAAAGAAGATGGTGATAGTAAAGGATAGGTGAAACGGAAAGGGATTTATCATGTCATCTTCTTATGATGTTATAATATCAAAAATAAAATAGGATGTCAATAAAAAAATCGCTTTTTTTTCTAAAATATTTTTGCTGTTCAAAATTGCAATTAAATAAGCAATTTTCAGATAATTATTGAAATAAAGACTTTTCTATGTTATAATGGAAGCGATTATATGCGAGGTAAAAAATGGCACATTTATTAGAAAAAACAAGAAAAATCACGTCTATTCTAAAGCGCTCTGAGGAGCAACTCCAAGATGAACTTCCTTACAATGCGATCACACGCCAGTTAGCTGATATTATTGATTGTAACGCTTGTATTGTGAATAACAAGGGACGTCTCTTGGGTTACTTTATGCGTTATAAGACCAATAATGACCGTGTAGAACAATTCTTCCAAACCAAAACCTTCCCTGACGTCTATGTACAAGGGGCAAACATGATTTATGACACGGAAGCAAATCTTCCTGTTGAACATGATTTGACTATTTTCCCTGTGGAGAGCCGTGCGGACTTTCCAGATGGGTTGACGACCATCGCTCCGATTCATGTATCAGGGATTCGCCTAGGTTCGTTGATCATTTGGCGCAATGATAAGAAGTTTGAAGATGAAGATTTGATCCTTGTCGAGATTGCGAGCACGGTTGTAGGGATTCAACTCTTGAACTTCCAACGTGAAGAAGATGAGAAAAATATTCGCCGTCGTACTGCTGTAACCATGGCAGTCAACACCCTTTCCTATTCAGAACTTCGTGCCGTTTCAGCTATTCTAGCTGAGTTGGATGGAAATGAAGGACAATTGACTGCATCTGTCATTGCAGATCGTATCGGTATCACGCGCTCAGTAATCGTCAATGCTCTCCGCAAGCTAGAGTCGGCAGGAATCATTGAGAGTCGCTCATTAGGAATGAAGGGGACTTATCTCAAAGTTCTAATTGGTGATATTTTTGAGGAAGTGAAAAAGAGGGACTACTAATGGCAAAAGCTTTAATCTCGATTGACTATACAGAGGATTTCGTAGCAGACCATGGAAAGCTAACTGCTGGCGCACCCGCTCAAGCAATATCAAAAGCCATTGATCAGGCAACCAGATTAGCTTTTGATCGTGGAGACTATGTCTTTTTCACAATTGATGCTCATGAGGAGAAGGATACATTCCACCCAGAAAGCAAGCTCTTTCCACCACACAACATCATCGGAACTAGCGGTCGTAACCTTTATGGCCCCCTAGCTGACTTTTATGCTGAGCATGAGGCGGATAGTCGCGTCTTTTGGATGGACAAACGTCACTATTCAGCATTTTCAGGAACGGACTTAGATATCCGTTTGCGGGAACGTCGGGTAGATACGGTCATTTTGACCGGTGTATTGACTGACATTTGCGTCCTTCATACGGCTATTGATGCCTATAATTTAGGTTATCAAATCGAGATTGTCAAGCCTGCGGTTGCTTCTATTTGGCCAGAAAATCATCAGTTTGCTCTTGGGCATTTTAAGAACACATTGGGAGCAAAATTACTGGATGAAAACCTTGCTGAAATTGAACTATAAGCCTGTTGGAAAAATGAAAAAAATCTGAAAAAAGTGTTGACAAAGATTTTGAAAGTTGATATACTAGTAAAGTAATCGACGCGGGGATGGCGGAATTGGCAGACGCGCAGGACTAAGGATCCTGTGACCGCTTTAGGTCGTGAGGGTTCAAGTCCCTCTCTCCGCATAGGGTAAGAGTTAGCTTTGGCTAGCTCTTTTTGTTTTTACAAAGAAGACTAGAGGCTACGTTTCCTATATCGAAAAATATTGGTATCAAGAACTGTTCATTGTATCAGAACATTTAAACTGAGTTTTCCAATTCATTCTATCAAGAATATCCTCAAAAACTAGTCAGAAAATGAAGAACTTAGGAAATGGAAAAATACTAATCAGAAAGACGTGATTATCATTTTTAAAATGAAGTAGATTTTTGATTGGTACTAGTTCTCCTTATATAAGAAGGAAGGTTAGAGTTTGCTAGCTTTTTTGTTTTTTCAAAAAATAAATCAAAAAAATTTTCGATTTCATAAACATTTCATATTTGGATTTTATAATAGTCTTACAAATATGGAGGTGACAAATGAATCCAATCCAAAGAGCTTGGGCTTATGTCAGCAGAAAACGACTGAGAAGTTTTATTTTATTTCTGATTTTATTTGTCCTTTTAGCAGGAATTTCAGCCTGTTTGACTCTGATGAAGTCCAACAAAACAGTAGAAAGCAATCTTTACAAATCACTCAATACATCTTTTTCTATCAAAAAGATAGAAAATGGACAGACCTTCAAGTTGTCTGACCTAGCATCCGTGAGCAAGATTAAGGGACTGGAAATGTCTCTCCTGAACTTGAGACGGTCGCAAAACTGAAAGACAAGGAAGCGGTGAGTGGTGAGCAGAGCGTAGAACGTGATGATTTGTCAGCTGCAGACAAGAACTTGGTTAGCTTAACGGCTCTTGAGGATTCATCCAAGGATGTCACCTTTACCAGTTCGGCTTTCAATCTAAAAGAAGGGCGACACCTTCAAAAAGGGGATTCCAAGAAAATCCTTATCCACGAAGAGTTGGCCAAGAAGAACGGTCTTTCGCTTCACGACAAGATTCGCTTGGATGCTGGTCAGTCCGAAGCTGGAAAGGGGCAAACAGTAGAGTTTGAAATTGTCGGCATCTTTTCTGGTAAAAAACAAGAGAAATTTACAGGCTTATCTTCTGACTTCAGTGAAAACCAAGTCTTTACAGACTATGAAAGTAGCCAAAGTCTTTTGGGAAATAGTGAGCCTCAAGTCAGTGCAGCCCGCTTTTATGTAGAAAATCCTAAGGAAATGGACGGACTCATGAAGCAGGTGGAAAACTTGGCTTTGGAAAGTCAAGGTTACCAAGTCGAGAAGGAAAACAAGGCCTTTGAACAAATCAAAGACTCAGTGGCAACCTTCCAAACCTTCCTGACCATCTTCCTTTATGGGATGTTGATAGCTGGAGCTGGAGCCTTAATTTTGGTCTTGTCTCTCTGGTTGAGAGAAAGGGTCTACGAAGTGGGGATTCTACTCGCACTTGGAAAAAGCAAGATCTCAATCTTCCTACAATTCTGTTTAGAGGTAGTTTTGGTATCACTTGGAGCTTTGCTTCCATCCTTTATCGCTGGAAATGCCATCACATCCTATCTACTCCAAACTGTACTAGCCAGTGGAGATCAGGCAACCTTACAGGACACGCTGGCCAAAGCAAGTGGTCTATCAACCAGTCTCCTATCCTTTGCAGAATCCTATGTCTTTCTGCTCCTGATTGGTTGCTTGTCTGTAGCCCTTTGTTTCGTATTTCTATTTAGAAAATCGCCTAAAGAAATTTTATCATCTATTAGTTAAGAAGGAGAAATCATGACTTTATTACAATTGCAAGATGTTACCTACCGTTATAAGAACACTGCTGAAGCAGTTTTATATCAGATCAAGTATAATTTTGAACCCGGAAAATTTTATAGTATCATTGGTGAGTCAGGAGCAGGAAAATCCACTCTCTTGTCTCTACTGGCTGGTCTAGATAGTCCTGTTGAAGGTTCTATCCTTTTCCAAGGAGAGGACATTCGGAATAAGGGGTATTCTTACCATCGCATGCACCATATTTCCCTGGTCTTTCAAAATTATAACTTGATAGATTATCTTTCTCCGCTGGAAAATATCCGCTTGGTCAACAAAAAAGCAAGCAAGGATACACTTCTTGAGCTTGGTTTGGATGAAAGTCAGATCAAGCGGAACGTTCTCCAGTTATCAGGTGGTCAACAGCAACGTGTAGCCATCGCTCGCAGTTTAGTCTCAGAAGCTCCAGTTATTCTAGCTGATGAGCCAACAGGAAATCTGGACCCTAAAACTGCTGGAGATATTATCGAACTGCTCAAATCACTTGCCGAGAAACAGGTAAATGTGTGATCGTCGTCACCCACAGTAAAGAAGTGGCACAAGCGTCAGATATTACACTTGAATTAAAGGATAAGAAACTAACTGAAACTCGCAATACTACAAAATAAGATGAGCTTGTTTTGATAGCATTATGAAATCAAATCTAGAAAGGGAACCTATGTTACACAACGCATTTGCCTATGTTACAAGGAAGTTTTTCAAATCGATTGTTATCTTCCTGATTATTCTCCTCATGGCGAGCTTGAGTTTGGTCGGTTTGTCGATCAAGGGAGCTACTGCCAAGGCTTCTCAGGAGACCTTTAAAAATATCACCAATAGCTTCTCCATGCAAATCAATCGTCGCGTCAATCAAGGAACGCCACGTGGTTCTGGGAATATCAAGGGTGAGGATATCAAAAAAATCACCGAAAATAAGGCCATCGAGTCTTATGTTAAACGCATCAACGCCATCGGAGATTTGACTGGATATGAACTCATCGAAACGCCAGAAACCAAGAAAAATCTCACTGCAGACCGTGCCAAACGGTTTGGCAGCAGTTTGATGATTACAGGTGTCAATGACTCCTCGAAAGAAGATAAGTTTGTCTCTGGTTCTTACAAACTGGTCGAAGGTGAGCACCTAACCAACGACGACAAGGACAAGATCCTCATGCACAAGGACTTGGCAGCTAAACACGGTTGGAAAGTCGGAGATAAGGTCAAACTAGATTCCAATATCTATGATGCAGACAATGAAAAAGGTGCCAAGGAAACAGTTGAAGTGACAATCAAGGGACTATTTGATGGTCACAATAAGTCAGCAGTAACCTACTCACAAGAACTCTATGAAAATACAGCTATCACAGACATTCACACTGCTGCAAAACTTTATGGATACACAGAAGATACAGCTATTTATGGGGACGCAACCTTCTTTGTAACTGCAGACAAGAACTTGGATGACGTCATGAAAGAGTTGAATGGCATCAGTGGTATCAACTGGAAGAGCTACACACTTGTGAAGAGCTCCTCTAACTACCCAGCTCTAGAGCAATCCATCTCTGGTATGTACAAGATGGCTAACCTCCTCTTCTGGGGTAGCTTGAGCTTCTCAGTTCTTCTCCTTGCACTCTTGCTCAGCCTTTGGATCAATGCTCGTCGCAAGGAAGTGGGAATTCTCCTCTCTATCGGTCTCAAGCAGGCAAGTATCTTGGGGCAATTCATTACCGAATCTATCTTGATTGCCATCCCTGCTCTCGTTTCTGCTTACTTCTAGCCAACTACACAGCTCGAGCAATCGGAAATACTGTTCTTGCCAATGTCACTTCAGGTGTTGCCAAGCAAGCCAGCAAGGCTGCTCAAGCCTCTAATCTTGGTGGTGGTGCAGAAGTAGACGGCTTTAGTAAGACCTTGTCTAGCCTAGACATTTCCATTCAGACATCAGACTTTATCATCGTCTTTGTACTTGCTCTGGTTCTAGTGGTTCTCGTTATGGCGCTTGCTTCAAGCAATCTCCTCAGAAAACAACCAAAAGAGCTCTTGCTCGATAGCGAATAAAAAACTTGCTACCTATTCTCCCCTAAATGGGGTATAATATAGGTAGCATTTTTATCTATTTCATCTTGATAAGTACTCTGTTTATCTGGATGAAGCAAGATGATTTACAAGAAATTTAAAGGAATGTGAAACGTTTTTTCTATGAAAATTTTAATTGTAGAAGATGAAGAGATGATCCGTGAGGGGATCAGTGATTATCTGACAGATTGTGGTTATGAAATCATTGAGGCTGCGGACGGTCAAGAAGCTCTGGAAAAATTTTCCAGCTATGAAGTAGCCCTAGTACTACTGGATATCCAGCTGCCCAAGCTTAATGGTTTAGAAGTCCTAGCCGAGATTCGTAAGACCAGTCAGGTTCCTGTCTTGATGCTGACAGCCTTTCAGGATGAAGAATACAAGATGAGTGCTTTTGCTTCTCTAGCAGACGGTTATCTGGAAAGCCTTTTTCTCTCTCCCTTTTAAAAGTGAGGGTAGATGCGATTTTCAAGCGCTACTACGATACGGGACGAATCTTCTCTTATAAGGATACCAAGGTGGACTTTGAGAGTTACAGCGCAAGCCTCGCAGGAGAAGAAGTGGCCATTAATGCCAAAGAGTTGGAAATTCTGGACTATCTGGTGAAAAATGAGGGACGAGCCTTGACTCGTTCTCAAATTATCGATGCTGTCTGGAAGGCAACAGATGAGGTTCCCTTTGATCGTGTCATTGATGTTTATATCAAGGAACTGCGGAAAAAGCTAGACCTAGATTGTATCCTCACTGTGCGCAATGTTGGTTATAAATTGGAGCGAAAATGAAACGAACAGGTTTATTTACAAAGATATTTATCTATACCTTCTCGATTTTTAGTGTTCTGGTTATTTGTCTTCATTTAGCCATTTATTTTCTCTTTCCCTCTACTTATCTGAGCCATCGTCAAGAAACCATTGGCCAGAAAGCGACAGCCATTGCCCAGTCCCTGGACGGAAAAGATAGGCAGAATATTGAGCAAGTCATAGACTTGTATTCCCAGAGCAGTGATATCAAAGGAGCTATCAAGGGAGAGATGACCGAGGACAAGTTAGAAGTCAAGGACAACTTTCCTCTGGATACGGACCGCCAAACTACTTCCCTCTTTATCGAGGAGCGTGAAGTGAAAACGCAAGATGGTAGCACGATGACTCTCCAGTTTTTAGCGTCCATGGACTTGCAAAAGGAAGCAGAGCAGATCAGTCTCCAATTTCTTCCCTATACCTTGTTGGCATCCTTTCTGATTTCTCTTTTGGTGGCCTATATCTATGCTCGAACCATTGTTGCCCCGATTTTGGAAATCAAGCGGGTGACCCGTCGGATGATGGATTTGGATGCCCAAGTGCGATTGCGCGTGGATTCTAAGGATGAGATAGGTGATCTCAAGGAACAAATCAATAGCCTCTACCAGCATCTCTTGACTGTTATTGCGGACTTGCATGACAAGAATGAAGCTATTCTCCAGCTGGAGAAGATGAAGGTTGAGTTCCTACGAGGGGCTTCTCATGAACTGAAAACACCTCTGGCTAGTTTGAAAATCCTAATCGAAAATATGAAAGAAAATGTCGGCCGTTATAAGGATAGAGACCACTATCTTGGAGTTGCCTTGGGGATTGTGGACGACCTCAGTCACCACGTTCTCCAGATATTGTCTCTTTCTTCTGTTCAGGAATTGCGAGACGAGAAAGAAGAGGTTGACCTCCTTCAGATGACTCAAAGTCTGGTCAAGGATTATGCTTTACTCGCCAAGGATAGAGAACTTCAGGTAGACATTAGCCTAACTCATCAGCAGGCTTACATAAACCCATCTGTCATGAAATTGATTCTATCTAATCTCATCAGTAATGCTATCAAGCACTCTATTCCAGGCGGCTTGGTTCGTATCGGAGAGAGAGAAGGGGAACTCTATATCGAGAATAGCTGTAGTCCTGAGGAACAAGAAAAATTGGCCCAGTCTTTTTCTGAAAATGCTAGTCGCAATGCCAAGGGTTCAGGAATGGGGCTCTTTGTGGTCAAAAGTTTATTAGAACACGAGAAATTACCTTATCATTTTGAGATGCAAGATGATCGTTTGACCTTCTTCATGTCTTATCCTAAAGTCGCTCAAGACTAAGGAGAAGAAAGGGGTTACATTGATTGAGTTGGAAGAAATTCAATCTAAAGTATGGGAAAAACTAGCTTTTTTTATCAAAAAGTGATAAAATGAACAATGTAAATGGGATGTCCCAAAAAATATATAGGAGGCCTGACAAATGGCAATCGTTTCAGCAGAAAAATTTGTCCAAGCAGCTCGTGACAACGGTTATGCAGTTGGTGGATTTAACACAAACAACCTTGAGTGGACTCAAGCTATCTTGCGCGCAGCAGAAGCTAAAAAAGCTCCAGTTTTGATCCAAACTTCAATGGGTGCTGCTAAATACATGGGTGGTTACAAAGTTGCTCGCAACTTGATCGCTAACCTTGTTGAGTCAATGGGTATCACTGTACCAGTAGCTATCCACCTTGACCACGGTCACTACGAAGATGCACTTGAGTGTATCGAAGTTGGTTACACTTCAATCATGTTTGACGGTTCACACCTTCCAGTTGAAGAAAACCTTAAATTGGCTAAAGACGTTGTTGAAAAAGCACACGCTAAAGGTATCTCAGTAGAAGCTGAAGTTGGTACTATCGGTGGTGAAGAAGACGGTATCATCGGTAAAGGTGAATTGGCTCCAATCGAAGACGCTAAAGCAATGGTTGCAACTGGTATCGACTTCTTGGCAGCTGGTATCGGTAACATCCACGGTCCTTACCCAGCAAACTGGGAAGGTCTTGACCTTGACCACTTGAAGAAATTGACAGAAGCTCTTCCAGGCTTCCCAATCGTATTGCACGGTGGTTCAGGTATCCCTGATGACCAAATCCAAGCAGCTATCAAACTTGGTGTTGCGAAAGTTAACGTTAACACTGAATGCCAAATCGCATTCGCTAACGCAACTCGTAAATTTGCTCGTGACTACGAAGCAAACGAAGCAGAATACGACAAGAAGAAACTCTTCGACCCACGTAAATTCTTGGCTGACGGTGTAAAGCTATCCAAGCATCAGTTGAAGAACGTATCGACGTATTCGGTTCAGAAGGTAAAGCTTAATCTAGCTGAACAATAAAGAAAGAACCTGCCCATTGGGTGGGTTTTTTGGTGTCTGGATATATAGCGAATATACTGTAGAAGAACCAATCTTAAGTTGCTAAAAGGACCTATTTTTTGTACAATAATGCTATGAAAATACTGAAAAAATGGTTTCTTGGCTTTCTTAGTTTCATTCTTTTGTTTTTACTCGCTACATTCATCTTTCACCGTATCAGTTTGGAAAAGGAAGAAGCATCACTGAAACCTATGGGGCAACAAGTTCTCGTCAATGGACATCAAATAAATGTTTACGTTGAAGGGGATGGTTCTGAAACTATTGTAGTTCTCTCAGGTGCTGGTATTGCTTCTCCTATATTGGATTTTAAAGAAGTATCGGAATCCTTATCGAAACAGTATAAGGTAGTTATCGTGGAGCGGGCGGGATATGGTTATAGTGATGATAGCAATCATTCAAGAGATGTGATGGAGGTTTTGTCTGAGACTCGCCAAGCTCTTTCGCAAGCAAATATCACAGGGCCGTTTATCATTCTGTCTCATTCCATGGCTAGTCTAGAGAGTTTGGCTTGGCAGGAGAAGTATCCTGATGAAGTGAAAGCCTTGATTGGTTTAGATTGGGCATTGCCATCAAGTTATGAGAATTTAAAGGATAATCAGGCCTTGCTTACGTTGGCCTATTGGAGCAGCAAGATTGGTTTATTACGCTACTTCCCTGAGTCTTTTTATATAAAAAATCAAACTCTGACCGAAAATGAACGAAAACAATATAAACTTCTAGCTTATAAGCAGTTGATGTCACAAGCCATGCTTCATGAATCCCAAACGGTAAAGAAAAATGCCAAGAAAGTTACTTCTAGCATCAATCCGAAAATTCCCACCTTACTACTGGTGTCTAACGGTAAAGGTACTAGTTTTAGCCAATCTGAGTGGCAACGTTATGCAGAGAGATTTGCAAGCGACCAGTCTAATGTTCAAGTCGTCTATATGGATGCGCCTCATGACCTCTATCATTATCAAAGTCATGAAATAGTTTCTCAGATTGAAGATTTTTTAAAGAGTAATTGATGGTTTAGAGATCATTTTAATTTTAGACTGATGACAATAATTAAATGCTGAAGGATTAACAGTAGAATTATGATTTTTTTCGATTAAAAAAATTCTTTTTCTTACTAAAAAAACCCTGCCCATTGGGCAGATTTTTTGGTATTTTTAAGGAAAAAAATCAAACCAGAATTTTTTTGATTCAAAAGTATTATTTTAAGAGTGAAATCTCTAATTTCATAATCTGTAGGCAAACGCTTGCATTCCGTTTTTTATTGGACTATAATAGGTTGGTATAAAGCCTTCTGTAAGAATAACAATTAGAAAGTTTAGAAAGTAAGGATTTAGAATATTTGTAGTCAAAAATACAATGTTGCTATTCCTTACGGTAGGGAGATAGATATGGCAATGATAGAAGTGGAACATCTTCAGAAAAATTTTGTGAAGACAGTAAAGGAGCCGGGGTTAAAGGGAGCTTTGCGCTCCTTTATTCATCCTGAAAAGCAGACCTTTGAAGCGGTCAAGGATTTGACCTTTGAGGTACCAAAGGGACAAATTTTAGGTTTTATTGGGGCAAATGGCGCTGGGAAGTCGACAACCATCAAAATGCTGACCGGGATTTTGAAACCGACATCTGGTTTTTGTCGGATTAACGGCAAGATTCCGCAGGACAATCGCCAAGATTATGTCAAGGATATTGGAGTGGTCTTTGGTCAACGTACTCAGCTATGGTGGGATTTGGCTCTGCAAGAGACTATACGGTCTTGAAAGAGATTTACGATGTGCCAGACTCGCTCTTTCATAAACGCATGGATTTTTTGAATGAAGTCTTGGATTTGAAGGAATTTATCAAGGATCCCGTGCGAACTCTTTCACTGGGGCAACGGATGAGGGCGGACATTGCGGCTTCCTTGCTTCACAATCCCAAGGTTCTCTTTTTAGATGAGCCGACCATTGGTTTGGATGTTTCGGTCAAGGACAATATTCGTCGGGCAATTACTCAGATCAATCAAGAGGAAGAAACAACCATTCTCTTGACCACTCACGACCTGAGCGACATTGAGCAACTCTGTGATCGAATTTTTATGATTGATAAGGGGCAAGAGATTTTTGATGGAACGGTTAGCCAGCTCAAGGAAACCTTTGGCAAGATGAAGACTCTTTCCTTTGAACTGCTACCAGGGCAAAGTCATCTTGTCTCTCACTATGAAGGCTCTTCGGATATGACCATTGATAGACAAGGAAACAGCCTCAATATTGAATTCGACAGTTCCCGCTACCAGTCGGCTGATATTATCAAGCAAACCCTGTCTGATTTTGAAATCCGCGATTTGAAGATGGTGGATACGGATATTGAGGATATTATCCGTCGCTTCTATCGAAAGGAGCTCTAAGATGGTCAAATTGTGGAGACGTTATAAACCCTTTATCAATGCAGGGATTCAGGAGTTGATTAGCTATCGAGTCAACTTTATTCTCTATCGGATTGGTGATGTCATGGGAGCTTTTGTGGCTTTCTATCTCTGGAAGGCGGTCTTTGATTCCTCGCAAGAGTCTTTGATTCAGGGCTTTAGCATGGCAGATATCACCCTTTACATCATCATGAGTTTTGTGACTAATCTTTTGACCAGGTCAGATAGCTCCTTTATGATTGGGGAGGAGGTCAAGGATGGTTCCATTATCATGCGTTTGTTGCGACCAGTGCATTTTGCGGCTTCTTACCTCTTTACAGAGCTTGGATCCAAGTGGTTGATTTATCTCTGTTGGACTGCCATTTTTAAGTGTCATTGTCTTGATGAAAATTTTATCTGGGCAAGGAATTGTAGAAGTACTGGGATTAACCATCCTTTATCTCTTTAGCTTAACCCTAGCCTACCTGATCAATTTTTTCTTTAATATCTGCTTTGGATTTTCAGCCTTTGTCTTTAAAAATCTATGGGGTTCCAATCTACTCAAGACTTCTATAGTGGCCTTTATGTCTGGAAGTCTGATTCCCTTGGCTTTCTTTCCAAAGATTGTTTCTGATATTTTGTCCTTCTTGCCTTTTTCATCTTTGATTTATACTCCAGTTATGATCATTGTTGGGAAATACGATGCCAGTCAGATTCTTCAGGCGCTTTTGCTACAGTTCTTCTGGCTCATAGTGATGGTGGGCTTGTCTCAGTTGATATGGAAACGAGTCCAGTCCTTTATCACTATTCAAGGAGGTTAGTATGAAAAAATATCAACGCATGCATTTGATTTTTATCAGACAATACATCAAGCAAATCATGGAATACAAGGTCGATTTTGTGGTGGGCGTGTTAGGAGTTTTTCTGACTCAAGGCCTGAACCTCTTGTTTCTCAATGTGCTCTTTCAACACATTCCTTCCTTAGAAGGCTGGACTTTTCAAGAAATCGCCTTTATCTATGGATTTTCCTTAATTCCCAAGGGACTAGATCATCTCTTTTTTGACAATCTCTGGGCTCTGGGGCAACGTTTGGTGCGAAAAGGAGAGTTTGACAAGTACCTGACGCGTCCTATCAATCCTCTCTTTCACATCTTGGTTGAGACCTTTCAGATTGATGCCTTGGGCGAACTATTGGTCGGTGGAATTTTACTAGCGACAACAGTATCAAGCATTGCTTGGACTCTTCCAAAATTCCTGATTTTTCTAGTCTGCATTCCTTTTGCGACCTTAATCTATACTTCCTTGAAAATCGCGACTGCCAGTATCGCTTTTTGGACCAAGCAGTCAGGCGCCATGATTTACATTTTTTATATGTTTAATGACTTTGCCAAGTATCCGATTTCCATTTATAATTCGCTTCTTCGTTGGTTGATTAGCTTTATCGTGCCTTTCGCCTTTACGGCCTACTATCCTGCCAGCTATTTCTTGCAGGACAAAGACGGGCTCTTTAACATTGGTGGGTTGATGTTGATTTCCCTTGTTTTCTTTGTTATTTCTTTAAAACTCTGGGATAGGGGCTTGGATGCCTACGAAAGTGCGGGTTCGTAAGAGATAAGATAGGATGAGAGTTAAAAATTAAATATGTTACAAACAACCGTTGAAAATTATAGCGGTTGTTTTTGCATGTTTATTAAGGCATAAATTCTATCCATACCCCTTTTTGCGATTTTGGTAGTTATTCCAGTTAATTGCTACTATTTTTGATGGTGTGAATGTGCTGATAATGTATCCCAGTTAACTACGAAAGTTTTGGGTTTATATTTTTTTAATGTACATTAAAAAAAAATTAATGCGTGTTAATTTTTTTCTTGACTTAAAAATTTTTTTAATTGATATACTATTTTTTTCAGAGAGCTAACAATTATATATAAATGTACTACTCTATCCCACTAGATAATACGTCATAAAACTTTTTATAACAAAGGCTAGCAAGGTTAAAGTTTTCTATCTATTGGGTTTAAAATAAAAAATGAAGGAATTATAATGAAAAAAAGTACGGTATTGTCATTAACTACTGCTGCAGTTATTTTAGCAGCATATGCCCCCAATGAGGTAATTTTAGCAGATGCACCTAGTTCTGAAGATGCTTTAAGAATTTCTGATAAAGAAAAAGTAGTAGCAGATGCACCTAGTTCTGAAGATGCTTTAAAAATTTCTGGTAAAGAAAAAGTAGTAGCAGATAAAGAAACAGAAAAAAATGAACAATCTGAAGAACTTCATAATGTTATAGAAACTTCAAAGGATACTGAGGAGAAGAAGACAACAGTTATTGAGGAAAAAGAAGTTGTTAGTAGAAAGCCTAAGATAGACAAAAAAACTAGTAACGAAGGAGCAAGTATCAAAGAAGACTCCAATCAATCCAAAGGAGATGATGCGAACTCATTTGTAAATAAAGATACAGAAAATCCTAAAAAAGAAGATAAACTTGTCTATATTGCTGAATTTAAAGATAAAGAATCTGGAGAAAAAGTAATTAAGGAACTATCCAATCTTGAGGATACAAAAGTTTTATATACCTATAATACGATTTAATGGCGCTGCCATTGAAACAACTCCAGATAATTTGGACAAAATTAAACAAATGGAAGGTGTTTCGTCGGTTGAACGATCACAAAAAGTCCAACCAATGATGAATCATGCCAGAAAGGAAATTGGAGTTGAGGAAGCTATTGATTACCTAAAGTCTATTAATGCTCCATTTGGGAAAAATTTTGATGGTAGAGGTATGGTCATTTCAAATATCGATACTGGAACAGATTATAGGCATAAGGCTATGAGGATCGATGATGATGCCAAAGACTCAATGAAATTTAAAAAAGAAGATTTAAAAGGCACTGATAAAAATTATTGGTTGAGTGATAAAATCCCTCATGCGTTCAATTATTATAATGGTGGTAAAATCACTGTAGAAAAATATGATGATGGTAGGGATTATTTTGACCCACATGGGATGCATATTGCAGGGATTCTTGCTGGAAATGATACTGAAAAAGATATCAAGAACTTTAATGGCATAGATGGAATTGCGCCTAATGCACAAATTTTCTCTTATAAAATGTACTCTGACGCAGGATCTGGGTTCGCGGGTGATGAAACAATGTTTCATGCTATTGAAGATTCGATCAAACACAATGTCGATGTTGTTTCGGTATCATCTGGCTTTACGGGAACAGGTCTTGTAGGCGAGAAATATTGGGAGGCTATTAGAGCATTAAGAAAAGCTGGAATCCCAATGGTTGTTGCTACAGGTAATTTTGCGACTTCTGCTTCAAGTTCTTCTTGGGATTTAGTAGCCAATAATAATCTGAAAATGACAGATACTGGAAATGTAACACGAACTGCCGCACATGAAGATGCGATAGCGGTCGCTTCTGCTAAAAATCAAACCATTGAGTTTGATAAGGTTAACATTGGAGGACAAAGTTTTAAATACAGAAATATAGGAGCTTTTTTCGATAAAAATAAAATCCTAACAAATGAGGATGGGTCAAAAACTCCAAATAAATTAAAATTTGTATATATAGGCAAAGGTCAAGACAAAGATTTGATAGGCTTGGATCTTAAGGGCAAAATTGCAGTAATGGATAGAATTTATACCAAGGATTTAAAAGATGCTTTTAAAAGAGCAACGGATAAAGGCGCACGTGCCATTATGGTTGTAAATACTGTAAATTACTACAATAGAGATAATTGGACAGACCTTCCAGCTATGGGATATGAAGCGGATGAAGGGACTACTAGTCAAGTATTTTCAATTTCAGGAGATGATGGTGTAAAATTATGGAACATGATTAACCCTGATAAAAAAACTGAAGTCAAAAGAAATAATAAGGAAGATTTTAAAGATAACTTAGAACAATACTATCCAATTGATATGGAAAGCTATAATTCTAATAAACCGAATGTAGGTGATGAAAAAGAAATTGACTTTAAATTTGCAGCTGACACAGACAAAGAACTTTATAAAGAAGATATTATAGTCCCAGCAGGGTCTACATCTTGGGGGCCAAGAACAGACTTGCTTTTAAAACCGGATGTTTCAGCACCTGGTAAAAATATTAAATCCACTCTAAATGTTATCAATGGTAAATCCACTTATGGTTATATGTCAGGAACTAGTATGGCAACTCCAATCGTAGCAGCTTCTACTGTTTTGATTCGACCAAAATTAAAGGAATTGCTTGAAAGACCTGTCTTGAAAAATCTTAAGGGAGATGACAAAATAGACCTTACAAGTCTTACAAAAATAGCTCTACAAAATACTGCAAGACCTATGATGGATGCAACCTCTTGGAAAGAAAAGAGTCAATACTTTGCATCACCTAGACAGCAGGGAGCGGGGCTAATTAATGTTGCCAACGCTTTGAGAAATGAAGTTGTAGCAACTTTCAAAAATACAGATTCTAAAGGTTTGGTAAATTCATATGGTTCCATTTCTCTTAAAGAAATAAAAGGTGATAAAAAATACTTTACAATTAAGCTTCACAATACCTCAAACAGACCTTTAACCTTTAAAGTTTCTGCATCAACTGTAACTACAGATGCTCTAACTGATAGGCTAAAACTCGATGAAACATATAAAGATGAAAAATCTCCGGACGGGAAGCAAATTGTTCCAGAAATTCACCCAGAAAAAGTCAAAGGAGCAAATATCACATTTGAGCATGATACTTTCACTATAGGTCCAAATTCCAGCTTTGATTTAAATGCGGTTATAAATGTTGGAGAAGCTAAAAACAAAAATAAATTTGTAGAATCATTTATTCATTTTGAGTCAGTGGAAGAAATGGAAGCTCTAAACTCCAACGGTAAGAAAAGAAACTTCCAACCTTCTTTGTCGATGCCTCTAATGGGATTTGCTGGGAATTGGAACCACGAACCAATCCTTGATAAATGGGCCTGGGAAGAAGGATCAAAATCAAAAGCAATGGAAGGTTATGATGATGATGGTAAACCAAAAATTCCAGGTACCTTAAATAAGGGGATTGGTGGAGAACATGGTATAGATAAATTTAATCCAGCAGGAGTTATCCAAAATAGAAAAGATAAAAATACAACATCCCTAGATCAAAATCCAGAATTATTTGCTTTCAATAACGAAGGAATCAACGCACCTTCATCAAGTGGCTCTAATATTGCTAAAATCTATCCTTTAGATTCAAATGGAAATCCTCAAGATGCTCAACTTGAGAGAGGATTAACGCCTTCTCCACTTGTATTAAGAAGTGCAGAAGAAGGGGTGATTTCAATAGTAAATACAAATAAAGAAGGAGAAAATCAAAAAGACTTAAAAGTCATTTCGAGAGAACACTTTATTAAAGGAATTTTAAACTCTAAAAGAAATGATGCAAAGGGCATTAAATCTTCTAAGCTAAAAGTTTGGGGTGACTTGAAATGGGATGGACTCATTTATAACCCTAGAGGTAGAGAAGAAAATGCCCCAGAAAGTAATGACAAAAAAGATCCTGCTACTAAGATACGAGGACAATTTGAACCGATTGCGGAAGGCCAATATTTCTATAAATTTAAATATAGATTAACCAAGGATTACCCATGGCAGGTTTCCTATATTCCTGTAAAAATTGATAACACCCCTCCAAAGATTGTTTCAATTGATTTTTCAAACCCTGGAAAAATTAAGTTAATTACAAAGGATACTTATCACAAGGTCAAAGAGCAATATAAGAATGAAACGCTATTTGCGAGAGATCAAAAAGAACATCCTGAAAAATTTGACGAGATTGCCAACGAAGTTTGGTATGCTGGGGCTGCTCTTGTTAATGAAGATGGAGAGGTTGAGAAAAATCTTGAAGTCACTTATGCAGGTGAGGGTCAAGGACGAAATAGAAAACTTGACAAAGACGGAAATACCATTTATGAAATTAAAGGTGCAGGAGATTTAAGAGGAAAAATCATTGAAGTGATTGCATTAGACGGTTCTAGCAATTTCACAAAGATTCATAGAATTAAATTTGCTGATCATGCTGATAAAAATGGGATGATTTCCTATTATCTAGTAGATCCTGATCAAGATTCATCTAAATACCAAAAGCTTGGCGAGATTTCCGAATCTAAATTTAAAAATTTAGAAAATAGAAAAGAGGATAGTCTTAAAAAAGATACAACTGAAGTAGAACATCATCAAGAAAATGAAGAGGCTACCGAAGAAAAATCTAGCTTGACTATTCATAAAACAATTTCAACAATTAGAGACTTTGAAAGCAAAGATTTAAAGAAACTCATTAAAAAGAAATTTAGAGAAGTTGATGACTTTACAAGTGAAACTGGTAAGAGAATAGAGGAATACGATTATAAATACGATGATAAGGGAAATATCATTGCTTATGACGATGGTAGTGCCTTAGAATATGAAACTGAAAAACTTGATGAAATCAAATCAAAAATTTATGGCATTCTAAACCCATCTAAAGATGGACACTTTGAAATTCTTGGAAAGATCAGTAATGTTTCTAAAAATGCCAAGGTATACTATGGAAATAACTATAAATCGATAGAAATCAAAACGACCAAGTATGATTCCCATTCAAAAACGATGACATTTGATTTATACGCTAATATTAATGATATTGTGGATGGATTAGCTTTTGCAGGAGATATGAGGTTTTTTGTCAAAGATGATGGTCAGATAAAAGCTGAAACTAAAATTAGAATGCCTGAAAAAAATAAGGAAACTAAAGCAGAATATCCGTATGCATCAAGTTATGGGAATGTAATAGAATTAGGAGAAGGAGATCTTTCAAAAAATAAACCAAATAATTTAACGGACATGGAATCTGGTAAAATCTATTCTGATTCAGAAAAACAACAATATCTATTAAAGGATAACATCATTCTGAGAAAAGGCTATGCACTAAAAGTGACTACCTATAATCCTGGAAAAACGGATATGTTAGAAGGGAATGGAGTCTATAACAAGGAAGATATAGCAAAAATCCAAAAGGCCAATCCTAATCTAAGAGTTTTATCAGAAACAACAATTTATGCTGATAGTAGAAATGTTGAAGATGGAAGAAGTACTCAATCAGTATTAATGTCGGCTTTGGACGGCTTTAACATTGTAAGGTATCAAGTGTTTACATTTAAAATGAATGATAAAGGGGAGGCAATCGATAACGATGGAAATCTTGTGACAGATCCTTCTAAACTTGTATTATTTGGTAAGGATGGTAAAGAGTACACAGGAGAGGATAAGTCCAATGTAGAAGCTATAAAAGAAGATGGCTCTACGTTATTTATTGATGCAAAACCAGTAAATCTTTCAATGGACAAGAACTACTTTAATCCATCTAAAACTAATAAAATTTATGTACGAAATCCAGAATTTTATTTAAGAGGTAAGATTTCTGATAAGGGTGGTTTTAACTGGGAGTTGAGAGTTAATGAATCGGTTGTAGATAATTATTTAATCTACGGAGATTTACACATTGATAACACTAGAGATTTTAACATTAAGCTTAATGTTAAAGACGGTGACATCATGGACTGGGGGATGAAAGACTATAAAGCAAACGGATTCCCAGATAAGGTAACAGATATGGATGGAAATGTTTATCTTCAAACTGGCTATAGCGATTTGAATGCGAAAGCGGTTGGAGTACATTATCAATTTTTATATGATAATGTCAAACCAGAAGTAAAGATTGATCCAAAAGGAAATACTAGTATCGAATATGCTAATGGAAAATCTGTAGTCTTTAACATCAATGATAAAAGAAATAATGGATTCGATGGTGAGATTCAAGAACAACATATTTATGTTAATGGAAAAGAATACAAATCATTTGATGATATTAAACAACTAACAGATAAGACACTAAACATTAAGATTGTTGTAAAAGATTTCGCAAGAAATACAACCGTAAAAGAATTCATTTTAAACAAAGATACGGGAGAGGTAAGCGAATTAAAACCTCATACGGTGACTGTGACAATTCAAAATGGAAAAGAAATGAGTTCAACGATAGTGTCGGAAGAAGATTTTATGTTACCTGTCTATATGGGTGAATTAGAAAAAGGATACCAATTTGATGGTTGGGAAATTTCTGGTTTCGAAGGGAAAAAAGACGCTGGCTATGTTCTTAATCTATCAAAAGATACCTTTATAAAACCTGTATTCAAGAAAATAGAGGAGAAAAAGGAGGAGGAAAATAAACCTACTTTTGATGTATCGAAAAAGAAAGAAAAAACACAATCTAATTCAACTAATGATGTCAACAGTATTGTTTCTGATGAAAATGATAAAAACTTTGAAATTAACAAGAACATTTATCTAAATGAACAAGGAAACTTAACTAATAAAAATACCAACATCAATAGTAAATCAACTAGTAACAATCCTAATGAGTTGCCAAAAACCGGAACAGCAAGCGGAGCCCAGACACTATTAGCTGCCGGAATCATGTTTATAGTAGGAGCTTTTCTTGGATTGAAGAGAAAAAATAAAGATTAAGACAAAAGCTATAGAAAAAATGGTTTATGTACTGAGATTAGATAGTGAGGTGATGACATAGTTTTGTGAAAGTATTGATTTATAAATATATTATTTAGATTTCTATGAAAATGGGAGATTTAATAGAGATATATGTAAAAGCCTTGTCTCAGGACAGGCTTTTTCTAATGGAGATAAAAATTTCTTGACATCTATTCTCAGAGTGCTATACTAAAAGGGTAATCGCCGATTTAGCTCAGTTGGTAGAGCAACGCACTCGTAACGCGTAGGTCACAGGTTCAAGCCCTGCAATCGGCAGAATCAAGAAGTCCAAACGGGCTTCTTTTTTTGTAAATATAGGAAAGGTGGAACGTTTGAGATAGGTTCTATTTAACGTCAGAAACTCCTACTTATAAATTAAAACTAAAATTTATATTTTGTGGTATAATATATTTTAATAAGCACTTGTTTTCGTTCCGTTTTAGAGGACTATAGGCTGTTAATTATTCTAGAAATTTTTGCTTTGATTTTTTTAAAAAGTCATAAAAGTTCATGGATAGTAACGAATGAAGTCTCGCAAACTTGGCTGAATATAAATCAAAAAGGAGAAAATTATGAATAAGAAAGAACGGGAAAGACAATTTGAAGAGATTAACGGACGTAAGCGGTCAGAATCAAAGTTGACTCCAAATAAAAAAATAAAAATCTATATTGGCATAGCACTCGCTGTTTTAGTCACTCTTATCTTGGTAAGTATTTTCTCATATTTTCTGATTGTAAAGAAAGAGTCAAATCAAGCATCGTCTGCTGTTTCAACTACAGAGTCAACAAGTCAATCGTCTACAAGCCAAGGAAAGACAGATGAGACTGATAAGGATAAACAAGAGGAAATTCAGAAACTCAAGGATCAACTGACTGCTTTAGATACCAAAATTACGGAAGCAGAAGCATTTGTTAGCAAGTTCAAGAAAGAAACTGCTGTTCCAAAATTAGATATTGAAGCAATTAAGAACAATGACTTGTCTAGTTTAGAAGGTACTTGGCGTAGTCAATCTGGTAATGAATACATTATTAATGATTCTGGAGAAGTACGTGCGACTTGGTTTACAAATGATCAAAAGTACGAATCTGTAGTTGGATTAAAGGTATCAAAAGGACAAGATAATCGTAACCCTGAGACAGCGTCTATCAGTGCATGGGTAAAAGATTCTGTTGCTGGAGGATTTGTAATAGTAGCTGTGCCAAGTGGAGTCGTTATGCAACCTGCTGATGACGGAAAGATTACGGATAAAAGCAATCATACTGAGGAAAGACTACTTTCAGGACAAGATTATGGGTCTATGTTAATGAAACCAGAAAATGTTTATTATCGTGTGAAACCAGATACCAGTAAACTTGAGGAAGCAGAAAAGAACTTAGCTCAACTACAAGCAGACCGTGAATCAATCAAATCTTCTCTAGAGCCAAAGGAAAAGAAAAACTAGATGGTATTCGTTCAAAAATACTGTTACAATCGGCAGAATCAAGAAGCCCATTAGTGCTTCTTTTTCTTTTGTTACAAATATTCAACCACTTAGACAGAGATATTGACCAGATAGGCAAAAGGGCTTGTTCTTGAAAAATTCCTCTGCTATAATGGTTCATGTAAGGGGCGTGAGGGGTCAGTATCAGACAACTCAAGAACCTAAAAAAGAAAATGGAGACAAAAAAATGAAAAAATTATTAGGACTTGTATTTTTAGTAGAAGCAGCGCTAGTATTGTATTTCGGTTCTGTTGGATGGCCAAGTTTGGATGTCAACCTCTGGTCACTCATTCCGGTAGGATTGTTCCTCTATTTCACACTAGAAAACTTTTTGAAAAAAGATTACAAGGCTAGTCTGATGTGCTTGATCATTGCCTTTATCATCGCAAATGCTATTTTTGATCTTTTGCCAATTTCAAGTGGTTTGGTGATTGGTGCTGGTGTGCTAGCTTGTGTAGGAATTGGCTACCTCTTTCCTGATAAGGATAAAAAAGAAGATAAATAAAAAGTCTCGAGATTTCTCGAGACTTTTTTTATCGACCAGCGTAATATTTTTGGATCCCCTTTACGATGCCTGCGACCAGTTTGTCTTGGTAGTGGCTATCTCTGATTTGTTGGTTTTCGGAGAAATTATCCATATATCCAAGCTCTAGGAGAACGGCTGGTTTGGCGGTTTCGCGTAGTACGGCATAGCTGCTCTCCAACAGGCCAGCATCCTTGGCTCCTGTTTCTGCTAGAAGAGAGGAGTGGATGGCAGCGGCGAGGCGTTTGCTTTCACTCATACGATCAGGGTGATTGTGCCAGTATTTATTAATCTTACTTGGATAATCAGGTTCATCGCTATAGGAGTAGGTTTGAATACCGCTCGCTTTGAGTAGGTATTACCAGTAGCGTTGAAGTGAATACTGATAAAAATATCAGAGTTGGTCTTATTAACCATACGAGAACGTTCGGTAACAAAATCAACGTCAATATCACTATCACGAGAAGTGAGGACCTTGTAGCCTAGTTCTTCTAACTTAGTACGAAGCTTACGGTAAATCTGCATGTTGAGATCTTTTTCAGCTACATTGTAGTAAAAGGCACCTGAATCTCGACCACCGTGTCCAGGATCTAGGAAGATGGTATTGCTGTATAGTCCTTTTGTAAATCCACCTTCAGTTGAAACTTCAGAAATCCATTGGCCGTATTTTTGGAACAGGTGTTCCTTACCGTCTATCTTGTAAGTTCCTGAAACATAATGCCCATTATCATCTAGGTAGTAGCGTGCTTTGTCAGAGTTATCGTAAATCCATTCGCTCTTTGCCATGTAACCACCTGACTTGAGGTAGTATGCTCCAATCCACTCCTGATTGGCATAACGGCCATCCGCTTTTAGATAGAACCAGCTCTTGTAGGCTTTATCAAAGATCCACTCTTTTTCCGCCATGGCTCCACTGGTTTTGAGGTAGTAGCTTCCTTTCCATTTGTCTGCAAGCATCCCACCATTCTGGTCAAATGAGTACCAGGCCCCCTGAATCTTTTGCCAGTTTTCTTGGACATATCTCCCTGACCCGTTCGCATAGAACCAAGTATCCTTGATTTTGACCCAGTTGTTTTCAGCCATAGCTCCGCTCTGGTTGAAGAGGTAACCCTTGAAGGTTGTCGCACTCAGCATTCCGCCTTCTTTGTCAAAGTAGTACCAAGAACCGTTGATTTTCTCCCATTTATCCTGTGAGATCTTTCCAGAAGGAGCGACATAATACCAAATTTGGTCTAATTTAGTCCATCCCTTTTCTGCTATAGCTCCACCTTTTGTGAGCAAGTAGCCATCAACGGCAGTGTTGCTGAGCATACTTCCAATTTGGTCAAAATAGTACCAAGAGCCGTTAATTTTTTTCCAGGTGTTCTGAGCAAGTCGTCCAGAGGAATCAGCATAATACCATTGATTGTCCAGTTTGGTCCAGCTATTTTCTATCATGACACCATCTTGGTCAAAGGCATAGCCTTTGTAGACAGTAGAATGAAGACGATTACCATCTTGATCGAAGTAGTACCATTTGCCTTGGATTTGTTTCCAGTTTAAAGCAGGCTTATCATCTTGGTAAAAACGCCAGTGGTGATTTTCTTGGTACCATCCTTCTTTTTTGGGCTTGTCTTCTTGCACATCTACTTTCGGAAGAGCTTCTGATTTAGAGTTTTCCTCAACACTCGACTCTTTCTTTTCTTCTTTGGCAATTGCTTCCTTGACAGCAGATGTGGATTGAGTAGTGTTTTCTTCTCCTAAGACGGATGCGGGTGCTAATCCTGCGATTGAAAGGATTAAAGCACTGGTCAGTAGTATCTTTTTCACTTTCTATTTCCTAACTTTTTCTTTTCTCTTTTTCATTTTTCCTATTAATTATCGAATTGAACTTCTTCTAGTAAGTATTCGATAAAGCGTTCGCCCATCTTAGACAGGCTGGTTTTTTCATGCTGGATATAGACCAGCTCAATGGGATCGTCTATGTCCAGTGGAATGGAAACGATATTATCTCCGTTGAGGTTGCTGTTCAAAATCCCTGTTGCAATGGTGTAACCATCCAAACCAATCAAAAGGTTAAAGAGGGTGGCACGGTCACTGACTACAATGGATTTCTTGTGGTGCTCTTGTGAAAGAATCTCCTCTGAAAAGTAAAAGGAGTTGTGCGTCCCCTGATCGTAACTGAGGTAAGGAAAATCTTCCAAATCAGCCAGTTTGACCTTGTCTTTTTTAGCTAGAGGGTTGGTCTTGCTGACAAAGATATGGGGTTGAGCGGTAAAGAGGTGGTGCGCTAGCAGGTGGTTATCATCAAGCATTTTCGTTAAAACATCGCGGTTGTAGCTGTTTAAAAAGAGGACACCGACCTCACTACGGAAGTTCTTGACATCGTCAATAATCTCCCAAGTCCGAGTTTCACGAAGGAAGAGCTCATATTTCTCCATATCACTTTCTTTAGCAAGGAGACAAAGGCATTGACTACAAAGGCATAGTGCTGAGAGGAGACGCTGAAAAGTTCGCGGTGGGCGACAGGGTTTTTATAGCGTTCCTCCAGAAGCTGGGTCTGCTCGACAACCTGACGAGCGTAGGAGAGAAACTCCATACCATCGCGAGTCAAGGTAATGCCCTTGGGATTGCGGATAAAGATTTCAATGCCCATTTCATTTTCCAAGTCTCGAACGGCATTAGAGAGACTGGGTTGGGTGATAAAGAGTTGCTTGGCTGCCTCATTCATAGAGCCAGTTTCGACGATTTTGATAATATAGTGTAGTTGTTGAATTCTCATGTTTTTATTGTACCATACTTGCGGAAGAATGGGCAATGAAGACGAAGAAAATAGGGGGAAAGAGCTGGTCCAGTATTGAAAAAAAGTCTAGAATCTGCTAAAATGGAAGCTATGAAAACATTCTATGATGTGCAGCAATTTCTCAAACAATTTGGCATTATTGTTTACATGGGGAAGCGCTTGTATGATATTGAACTGATGAAGCTCGAACTCTCTCGGATCTATGATGCAGGTCTGATGGACAAGCTAGGCTATCTAGAGGCGGAAGCTGTTCTTCGTAGAGAGCACAAGATAGAATTAGACTACATAGAGAAAAATGGAGATAAGAACTTATGACAATTTGGATTGTTTGGGGAATCGTATTAGCGATGGTGGCATGGATGGGGTATAACTACCTTCGTATTCGTCGTGCGGCTAAGATTGTGGATAATGCGGAATTTGAAGACTTGATTCGGAAAGGGCAATTGATTGACGTCCGTGAACCAGCAGAATTTCACAGAAAACATATCCTCGGAGCTCGCAATATTCCTTCAAATCAGTTGAAGTCAAGCCTTGTAGCCCTTCGCAAGGATAAACCTGTCCTTCTCTACGAAAACCAACGCGGACAACGAGTGACCAATGCAGCTCTCTATCTGAAAAAACAAGGTTTCTCTGATATTTATATCCTTTCTTATGGATTGGATTCTTGGAACGGGAAGGTCAAGACGAGCTAACATTCTGTAAAAACTGTCGAATGAGTGATAAAGCTAGCATTTTATGGTATCATCATTTATATTAAATTTAAGGAGATTTTGTAATATGAATTCACAACAAAAGAAAAAACCTTCACTTATTTTAGGTATCTTATCTATCGTCCTTGGTTTGCTATCGCCAATAGTGGGTCTGATTTTGGTGATCATAGGATTGGTCTTGGCTTTTTCATACCAAAAAGAATCTGGACTGGACTATAAAACAGAAAAAATTCTCAATATCGTAGGACTTGTAGTTTCTGTTTTTAACTGGATTCTAGCAATCGCAATAGTTTTTAGATAAGCAAAAAACAAAAAAGCTTTAAATATAAAGCTTTTTTGTTTTATCGACTCATCTCTAAATAGTTTTTAATGATTTCCGATTCCTCTGGATTCAAGGGACGGTATTGCCCTTCTGCTAGTTCTGGGTCTAATGTAAAGTCACCGAATTGGACTCGTTTTAGGGCAGTCACCTTGACACCAACTGAGAGAAACATCTTCTTAACCTGATGAAACTTCCCTTCTGAAATGGTGATGGAGGCATGGCTCTCTGTTGGACTTGCGGATAGAATTTCTAGTTTGGCAGGTTTGCAGATGGTTCCATCTAAAAAGACAATCCCATCTTTAAATTTATGGATATGGTTTGGTGTGAGCAGTCCATTAACCTTGACTTGGTAAGTTTTATCCACATGATATTGAGGATGGAGGAGTTGAAAGCCAAGAGGTCCATTGTCTGTCAAAAGGAGCAGTCCTGTCGTATCGCGGTCTAGCCTACCTATCGCGTAGAGCTTGTCAGACTGGATGTCAGGCGGAAGCAGGTCCATGACGGTTGGCAGTTTCTTATCCTTGCTGGCTGTAACAACTCCGTTTGGTTTATGAAGCATGAGGTAGATGTGCTCATATCCTTGGATTTGCCTTCCTTGAAAGACTAGTTTGCAATCCTGTATCGACATTTTGAGCGAGGGAGCGAGCTGGACTATCGTCGACTAGGATTTCTTTTTTTAATAGAGCCTGTTTCATAGCCTTGCGACTGACCTTTTCTTGGGCTAATAATCTATCTAAACGCATACCAGCCTATCTTATCATAAGTCTCTGACTTTGAAAAGAGTTGCCTTGACTAGAAAAGCAGAGTGAAAACATTTACACTTAGCTGAACTGTGATTTTTGAATGAGACTGTGGTATAATTGTTCAGTTAGAAAATAAATTTTAAATAATATAGAGGAAATCATGACAAAATTAAGAGAAGATATCCGTAACGTAGCCATTATTGCCCACGTTGACCACGGGAAAACAACCCTCGTTGATGAATTGTTGAAACAATCTTCAACATTGGACGCTCGTACAGAGTTGGCAGAGCGCGCTATGGACTCAAACGATATCGAAAAAGAGCGTGGAATTACCATCCTTGCGAAAAATACAGCCGTTGCCTACAACGGAACTCGTATCAATATCATGGACACACCAGGACACGCGGACTTCGGTGGAGAAGTTGAGCGTATCATGAAAATGGTTGACGGTGTTGTCTTGGTCGTAGATGCCTACGAAGGAACCATGCCACAAACTCGTTTCGTATTGAAAAAAGCCTTGGAACAAGACCTTGTTCCAATCGTGGTTGTTAATAAAATCGATAAACCATCAGCTCGTCCAGCAGAAGTAGTGGACGAAGTCTTGGAACTTTTCATCGAGCTCGGTGCAGACGATGACCAGCTTGATTTCCCAGTTGTCTATGCTTCAGCTATCAACGGAACATCTTCCTTGTCTGATGATCCTGCTGACCAAGAAGCAACAATGGCACCAATCTTTGATACTATCATCGAACACATCCCAGCTCCAGTAGACAACTCAGATGAGCCTTTGCAGTTCCAAGTGTCACTTTTGGACTATAATGACTTCGTTGGGCGTATCGGTATCGGTCGTGTTTTCCGTGGTACTGTTAAGGTTGGGGATCAAGTTACCCTTTCTAAACTAGATGGTACAACCAAGAACTTCCGCGTTACAAAACTCTTCGGTTTCTTTGGTTTGGAACGTCGTGAAATTCAAGAAGCTAAAGCAGGTGACTTGATTGCCGTTTCAGGTATGGAAGATATCTTTGTCGGTGAAACCATCACTCCGACAGACGCTGTTGAAGCTCTTCCAATCCTACACATCGATGAGCCAACTCTTCAAATGACTTTCTTGGTCAACAACTCACCATTTGCTGGTAAAGAAGGTAAATGGGTGACTTCTCGTAAGGTGGAAGAACGCTTGCAGGCAGAATTGCAAACAGATGTTTCCCTTCGTGTTGACCCAACGGACTCGCCAGACAAATGGACTGTTTCAGGTCGTGGAGAATTGCACTTGTCAATCCTGATTGAAACCATGCGCCGTGAGGGCTATGAGCTTCAAGTGTCTCGTCCAGAGGTTATCGTAAAAGAGATTGATGGTATCAAATGTGAGCCATTTGAGCGCGTACAAATCGATACTCCAGAAGAATACCAAGGTTCTGTTATCCAAAGCCTTTCTGAACGTAAGGGTGAAATGTTGGATATGATTTCAACTGGTAATGGTCAAACTCGTTTGGTCTTCCTGGTTCCAGCGCGTGGTTTGATCGGTTACTCAACTGAGTTCTTGTCAATGACTCGTGGTTACGGTATCATGAACCATACCTTCGACCAATACTTACCATTGATTCCAGGGGAAATTGGTGGACGTCACCGTGGTGCCCTTGTTTCCATCGACGCTGGTAAGGCTACAACTTACTCTATCATGTCTATCGAAGAACGTGGTACAATCTTTGTCAACCCAGGTACTGAGGTTTACGAAGGAATGATTATTGGTGAAAACTCTCGTGAAAACGACTTGACAGTTAACATCACTAAGGCCAAACAAATGACCAACGTCCGTTCAGCTACTAAGGACCAAACAGCGGTTATCAAGACACCTCGTATCTTGACCCTTGAAGAATCACTTGAGTTCTTGAACGACGACGAGTACATGGAAGTAACGCCTGAGTCTATCCGTTTGCGTAAGCAAATCCTTAACAAGGCAGAGCGTGAGAAAGCCAATAAAAAGAAAAAATCAGCTGAATAAGAGCTAGAAAGAGATAAAGATGGTCTATTTAATCATAGGGATACTCTTATTACTACTCTATGTATTTGCGACACCTCAAAGTATCAAAGGAACAGTCAACATCGTTATCTTGGTCTTTGTAGTTGTTGCTCTCTTGATTTTGCTGATGTTGTCCATCTTGCAAATCTTCCAATTACCGACAGAATTCTTTGTCACAATCGCCATGCTGGCTCTAGCCTACTTTAGTTTGAGAGACATTACGCTCATGCCTGTAAAAAAGAGCAGAAGAAGATAAATAGAAAGAGAGCTACGGCTCTCTTTTTCTATGGTAGAATGAGGACTAGAGCATTTTCGTTTAGTATTATTTCCATAAAAATGGTAAAATAGTAGGAGTAGAAATGGAGTTTGAGACATGAAAGTAATCGATCAATTTAAAAATAAGAAAGTACTTGTTTTGGGTTTGGCTAAGTCTGGTGAGTCTGCGGCCCGTTTGTTGGACAAGCTGGGTGCCATTGTGACAGTAAATGACGGCAAGCCTTTTGAAGAAAATCCTGCTGCTCAAAGCTTGCTAGAAGAGGGAATCAAGGTTGTCACTGGTGGGCATCCTTTGGAATTATTGGATGAAGATTTCGCTCTGATGGTGAAAAATCCAGGTATCCCGTATAGCAATCCCATGATTGAAAAGGCATTGGCAAAGGGGATTCCAGTCCTGACTGAGGTGGAATTGGCTTATTTGATTTCGGAAGCGCCAATTATCGGTATCACTGGTTCAAATGGGAAAACAACCACAACGACGATGATTGGGGAAGTTTTAACTGCTGCTGGTCAACATGGTCTTTTGTCAGGGAACATCGGCTATCCTGCTAGTCAAGTGGCTCAAACTGCGACAGCCAAGGACACGCTCGTCATGGAACTTTCTTCTTTCCAACTAATGGGTGTCCAAGAATTCCATCCTGAGATTGCGGTTATTACCAACCTCATGCCCACTCATATCGACTATCATGGTTCTTTTGAAGAGTATGTGGCAGCTAAGTGGAATATCCAGAACAAGATGACAGCGGATGATTTCCTTGTATTGAACTTTAACCAAGATTTGGCAAAAGAATTGGCTACTAAAACACAAGCCACTGTTGTTCCATTTTCAACAAAGGAAAAGGTTGATGGAGCTTATCTGGAAGATGGTCAACTCTGCTTCCGTGGCGAAGTGGTCATGGCAGCTAGTGAAATCGGTGTTCCAGGTAGCCACAATGTAGAAAATGCCCTTGCGACCATTGCTGTAGCCAAGCTCCGTGGTGTGGATAATCAAACCATCAAGGAAACTCTTTCAGCCTTTGGTGGTGTCAAGCACCGTCTTCAGTTTGTGGATGAAATCAAGGGGGTCAAATTCTATAACGATAGCAAGTCAACCAATATCTTGGCTACTCAAAAAGCCTTGTCAGGATTTGACAATAGTAAGGTTATCTTAATCGCAGGTGGTTTGGACCGCGGCAATGAGTTTGACGAATTGGTGCCAGATATTACTGGGCTCAAGAAGATGGTTATCCTCGGTCAATCTGCAGAACGTGTCAAACGGGCAGCAGAGAAGGCTGGTGTGACTTATGTAGATGCGACAGATATTGCTGATGCGACCCGCAAGGCTTATGAGCTTGCGACTCAAGGAGATGTGGTTCTCCTCAGTCCTGCCAATGCTAGCTGGGATATGTATGCTAACTTTGAAGTACGTGGAGATCTTTTCATCGACACAGTAGCGGAGTTAAAGGAATAATATGAAAAAAATTGTCTTTACAGGTGGGGGGACGGTTGGACATGTCACCCTCAACCTTTTGTTAATGCCCAAGTTCATCGAAGACGGCTGGGAAGTTCACTACATTGGTGATAAACACGGAATCGAACACCAAGAAATCCTCAAGTCAGGCCTGAATGTGACCTTCCACTCTATTGCGACTGGGAAGTTGCGTCGCTATTTCTCTTGGCAAAATATGCTGGATGTCTTCAAAGTTGGTTGGGGAATTGTTCAATCGCTCTTTATCATGTTACGACTGCGTCCACAGGCTCTTTTTTCTAAGGGAGGATTTGTCTCTGTACCGCCGGTTATCGCAGACGCGAGTGTCAGGAGTGCCTGTCTTTATTCATGAATCTGACCTGTCTATGGGCTTGGCCAATAAAATCGCCTATAAATTTGCGACTAAGATGTATTCGACATTTGAGCAGGCTGCTGGTCTCGCAAAAAGTCGAGCATGTGGGGGGCAGTGACCAAGGTTTCAGATCAAAAACACTCCTGAACCAGATGAATTGGTGGATATCCAAACCCACTTTGATCCTAAATTGCCAACGGTATTGTTTGTCGGTGGTTCTGCAGGAGCTCGTGTTTTTTTAACCAATTGGTGACTGATCATAAGCAAGAACTGACAGAGCGCTACAATATTATCAATCTCACTGGAGATTCTAGCCTCAATGAGTTGAGTCAAAATCTCTTTCGTGTTGATTATGTGACGGATCTCTATCAACCTTTGATGGAGATGGCAGATGTGGTGGTAACGCGTGGTGGTGCCAATACGATTTTCGAACTCTTGGCCATGGCGAAACTCCATCTCATCGTACCATTGGGTCGTGAAGCAAGTCGAGGAGACCAGATTGAAAATGCTGCCTATTTTGTTAAGAAAGGCTACGCAGAAGAACTTCAAGAAAGTGACTTGACCTTGGAAAGCTTGGAGGCGAAACTCAGTCACTTGCTTAGTCACAAGGATCAATACCAAGCTAGCATGAAAGCTTCGACTGAATTGAAATCTCTTGCAGATTTTTACGATCTACTAAGAAAAGACCTAGCATAAGGAATATCAATGTCAAAGGATAAGAAAAAAGAATCAAACCAGAAGCAAGAATTGTCTGAATGGCAGAAACGAAACCAGGAATACCTGAAGAAGAAGGCTGAGGAAGAAGCTGCCCTTGCTGAAGAGAAGGAAAAGGAAAAACAAGCTCGTAAGGAAGCCAACTCGAAACTATTGGAGGAATCCAAGAAATCATCGAGTGAGTCAGATGAGGAAGCCTCAAGTCCAAGCAAGGAACTATCCGAAAAAGAAGAAAAATCTCAAAAGGATGACCGGAAAGTCAAAGAGGGAAAAGAGAAGAAGAAAAAAGAAAAACCAGAGAAACCAGCCAAACCTAAAATTGCGCCTGTTCATATTTGGCGAGCTGTGAGTATCTTGGTACCCAGTGTCCTGGTCCTCCTTCTTTCAGTCTATCTATTGACTCCACTTTCGACCATCAAAAATATCGAGGTTAAGGGGAATAGTAACACCCAGGCGGATGACATCAAACAGGCTTCTGGGATTCAAGATAGTGACTATACTTTAGCTCTATTGTTGGATAAGGAAACATACGCTGAGCGAATCAAGTCCAATCATTGGATAGAATCAGCGAAGATTAACTATCAATTTCCGACTAACTTTACGATTGAGGTTAAGGAATTTGATATTGTTGGTTATTATGTGTCTGGTGAAGAGTATTATCCAATTCTTTCTAGTGGTACAGTAGAGTCAACTCCTGTTGATCGCTTAAACTTGCCTGAGACTTATCTGACAGTTACCTTTAACGATGAGCAGCAGGTGAAAAAGCTGATAACAGGATTGTCTACCATCAGTGAGGATATCAAGAGTCAAATCCAGAAAATCGAATTAGCGCCGAGCAAGGCAACAGCAGATCTTTTAAAAATTACTATGCTGGACACAGATGAGGTTTTGGTTCCCTTGTCAGAATTGAGCAAGAAATTGCCTTATTACAGCAAAATCAAGCCCCAATTGACAGAACCGAGTGTAGTCGATATGGAGGCTGGAGCATACAGCTATACCATAGCGGATAAGCTGATAGAAGAAGCAGAAGAAAAAGCCAAGCAAGAGGCTAAGGAAGCTGAGAAGAAAAAACAGGAAGAAGAAAAGAAAAAACAAGAAGAACAGGGAAATCAAAGTCAAACGAGCCAGCAGTCACAGAGTCGTTAGACTAACTTTTTCTCTTGATTTTTGAATGGTATAGAAGTCCAGTTTCAAGTTTTTGCTTGACAAGTCCTACTATAAATAATAGAATAGAAAAAAACCTTTAAAGCAGTCCAGAGAGGCAGCTAAGGTTAGACGGTGAAAGGGTGGAGACTACCCATTTTTCGTGGAACCTTGCTGTTGGCAGGTTCCTTTTTTCATGCTCTCTAGCTTACAAAGGTAAAAGGAGAAAGGTATGCGTGAACATCGTCCAGTTATTGCTCTTGATTTTCCTAGTTTTGAGGCAGTCAAGGAATTTTTATCTCTTTTCCCAGCAGAAGAAAGTCTTTATTTAAAAGTGGGAATGGAGCTTTATTATGTGGAAGGTCCAGAAGTTGTCCGTTATTTGAAGTCACTAGGGCATAGTGTCTTTTTGGACCTCAAGCTACATGATATTCCCAATACAGTCAAATCTGCTATGAAGGTCTTATCTCAGCTTGGTGTGGACATGACCAATGTTCATGCTGCTGGTGGTGTGGAGATGATGAAGGCTTCGCGTGAAGGTCTTGGAAAAGAAGCAAAATTGATTGCTGTCACTCAATTGACTTCAACTTCTGAAGAACAAATGAGAGACTTTCAAAATATCCAAACCAGTCTTCAAGAATCGGTCATTCACTATGCCAAGAAGACAGCTGAAGCGGGCTTGGATGGTGTCGTTTGCTCAGCTCAGGAAGTGCAACTCATCAAGCAGGCCACCAATTCAGATTTTATCTGTTTGACACCGGGAATCCGTCCAGCGGGAGCTGCGGTTGGAGACCAAAAACGTGTCATGACGCCAGCGGATGCTTATCAAATCGGTAGTGACTATATCGTAGTGGGACGTCCCATTACCCAAGCTGAGGATCCTGTTGCAGCTTATCATGCTATCAAGGATGAATGGAACCAAGACTAAAATTAAAGAAATAGATTATAAAAACAAAAGGAGAAGACTATGACACTTGCTAAAGATATCGCTAGCCACCTCTTGAAAATTCAAGCCGTTTACCTCAAACCAGAGGAGCCTTTCACTTGGGCATCTGGTATCAAATCGCCGATTTATACGGACAACCGTGTGACGCTTGCCTATCCAGAAACTCGTAGCTTGATTGAAAATGGTTTTGTGGAAGCTATTAAAGCAGAATTTCCAGAAGTAGAAGTGATTGCAGGAACAGCGACAGCAGGGATTCCACACGGAGCTATCATCGCTGACAAGATGAACTTGCCTTTTGCCTACATCCGCAGCAAACCAAAAGACCACGGAGCTGGTAACCAAATCGAAGGCCGCGTAGCTCAGGGGCAAAAGATGGTAGTGGTTGAAGACCTCATTTCAACGGGTGGGTCTGTTCTTGAAGCCGTAACAGCAGCTAAACGCGAAGGAGCCGATGTTCTTGGTGTCGTAGCTATCTTCAGCTATCAATTGCCAAAAGCAGATAAGAACTTCGCAGACGCTAGTGTAAAATTGGTGACTCTTTCAAACTACAGTGAGCTGATCCACCTAGCCCAAGAAGAAGGTTACATCACACCAGAAGGACTCGACCTCCTAAAACGCTTTAAAGAAGACCAAGAAAATTGGCAAAACGCTTAAAACATAGAAAATCAGGTAGTCGCTAGGATTACCTGATTTTGTTTTTAATACTAAAGTTGAGCGATAACTTCCTCAGTTGTCAAAACTTGGTTGGCAATGTAGCCATAGTTTGTCAGGGCAGCTTGGTAGGCTTCTTCACCTGGAGCACCGACAGCATCGTTAACAACAATGACATTGTAGCCTAATTCTATGAGTTCACGCATGTGTGAATCCACGCAGAGATTAGCATTCATACCAGCCAAGATGACGGTGTCGATACCATTTTTGCGGAGTTGAAGGTTAAGGTCGTTGCTTTCTGGGCCAAAGATTTTATGTCCGTTGACAACAATAGTATCTTCATCCAAAAATGGTTTAATCTCTTCAATCATATCTGCTCCAGAGCCTTCTGGAATTGCTGAATACTGGCTATCACGCCAAAACATTTCGTTTTCAATCATCATCGTTTCACCAGCAGCTTTAAATTGCCACTTGTGATCGTGTGGATAGAAGTAGTGCGGTGAGATAAAACGCTTGTAGCCACGCTCTTGAGCAAGAGCGAAAAGCTTTGTCAGATTTTCAATAGTATTAACTTTTTCAAGAACGTCTTTAGTTGCTCCGAATCCTTTACCAGGATGTTTTAGGAATTCAACTTGTGGGTCTGTGATAACAAATGCGACATTTTTCTGATTGAACATGAGGTTCCTCCTAATATGATTTGATTAACAGCCAATAGGAATTTAGACTGTTAGTTTGATGAATTTCCAAATGGTAGTTTTAGTTATATACTGACCATTCGGTACAATTATAATAACATCTAAAATTGAATTTGTAAATTAATTTGCTCAGAACAAAAAATTTTAATGATAAAACAGTGGCAAAAGGAGGTGGTTTCAATTGTTTGGTCTCAGACTCTGAATCTGCTATAATAGGAAAAAAGAGAGGTGAGTAGATGAGCGTTAAAGAGCGTATTTTACAAAGTGCTGAGGAATTGATTTATCAGAAGGGTTATGTGGCCACCTCCATCAGTGACATCATGGAGGCAGCTGATGTTGGCAAGGGACAGCTTTATTATTATTTCAAATCTAAGAAGGAAATTGGTTTGACGGTCATTCAAGATATTTTAGCAAATTGGCGAAAAGAGCTTTTTGAAGATATTTTTGAAGCAGACAAGTCTGACAGTGACAAGTTTTCGGATATGATTGACTGGGTTTGTCAATTTCATGAAAGTCAGACGGTCTTTTATGGTTGCCCAATTGGTAATCTGATTGTGGAATTGTCCACAGAAGATGAGAACTTCCGCTGTCCTCTCAATGATTTTATGACCCAATGGACAGAGAAGTTAGCCAGCCTCTTGCAAGACCTGCATGCTGACTGGTCAGAAGAGCGGGCGCAGTTGCAGGCCCGTCAAGTCATCTCCAGTATTCAAGGCAGCATTGTCATTCTCAAAGTCAGCCAAGACATCCAAGTTTTGGAAAATAATATGACGGATTTGAAAAAGAATTATTGTTAATTTTTAGCCGAAGAATTAAAAGTATGTTAATTTATGGATTGTGGTTAGAGGTAAGAATGACAACAGATATTAAAACTGAAATTGGTCATAGAGTAAGACAGAAACGTGAACGTCACAAATTGACGAGAGAAGAGGTCTGTGGACAGAAGCTGACTTAATAATCAAACAGCTGATGCGTACTGAGCTTGGGCAATCCTTGCCAACAATTACTAAGTTACAATATTTATCTAAGCGATTAGAAGTTCCGATAGATACTTTTCTTGAAAATAAAGAACTAGCTCTTCCTGAGGAAGAGTTGCTGAGTCTAGACTTGATTGAAAGAATATTAGACTTGATAAGGACAGGGACAGGTAGTTTCGCTGAAGATATTTTTGATGATTATTTTAAGCAAGTAACACTAAAGCAAGTTTACACATTCAATGATTTACTATTAATTGATTATTTTGCTATGCAATGTCAAGACTTGATTTATAGAAGAGAGCATTAGATGATTTTCGGATTAAGTTGTTGAAACAGCAATTAGTTAGTGATGAAATGTATAATGTAGAGCTACTATCAGTTCTTTGTGCCATAGCGGGTGTTTATGTTGTTCATAGTGACTATAAGCATATGATATTTCTAGTAAAAAAGATGAATGAAATTTTATCAGTAACAATGTTGCAAGTCTATAAATCTGGAATTTCAGTATTTGAAGCTAAGTGCTATCTTTATTTTGAAAATGATAAAAATAAAGCAAAGGAACTTTATCACTCAGCAACTATACTAGCTGAACAATTTGATGATAAAGTATTAGAAAATGAAAAAGATTATTTGAATTTCCATAACTTAAGAAAGTTCATCATTTTTAATTATCTCTGTAAAATGATTGAAAGCATGAAATTTCCAAACAAAATATTTGAAAAATTTTGAAAAAAGAGTTAGAATATTTTTTGTAATATACAAAGTAAACGCTTACTTATCAAGGAGGACATTTTATGTCATACAAAACAAGCAATGCAGAAGGTCATGTAGATTTCATCAATACCTATGATTTGGAGCCAATGGCGCAACAAGTTATTCCTAAAGCAGCATTTGGCTATATCGCTAGTGGGGCGGAGGATACTTTCACTTTGCGTGAGAATATTCGTGCCTTTAACCACAAACTCATCGTTCCTCATACACTTTGCAATGTAGAAAATCCAAGTACAGAGATTGAATTTGCAGGCGAAAAATTGTCTTCACCAATCATTATGGCGCCTGTTGCGGCTCATAAATTGGCAAATGAACAGGGTGAAGTGGCGACTGCGCGTGGTGTGCATGAGTTTGGTTCTCTCTATACAACCAGCTCTTACTCTACTGTCGACCTTCCAGAAATTACGGAAGCCCTTCAAGGGACACCTCATTGGTTCCAGTTTTACTTTAGTAAAGATGATGGTATCAATCGCCACATCATGGACCGTGTGAAGGCTGAAGGTTATAAAGCGATTGTCTTGACGGCTGATGCTACGGTAGGGGGCAATCGTGAGGTCGATAAGCGTAATGGTTTTGTCTTCCCAGTTGGCATGCCGATTGTTGAAGAATACCTGCCAGAAGGTGCTGGTAAATCAATGGACTTTGTTTACAAATCAGCTAAACAGCGCCTATCTCCACGAGATGTAGAATTTATCGCTGAATACTCAGGACTTCCTGTTTATGTCAAGGGGCCACAATGCCGTGAGGACGTTGAACGTTCGCTTGCTGCTGGAGCTTCTGGTATCTGGGTAACCAACCATGGTGGCCGTCAAATCGACGGTGGGCCAGCTGCCTTTGACTCACTTCAAGAAGTAGCAGAAGCAGTTGACAAACGCGTACCAATTGTCTTTGACTCTGGTATTCGTCGTGGCCAACACGTCTTTAAAGCCTTGGCTTCAGGAGCAGACTTGGTAGCTATTGGCCGCCCGGTTATCTATGGCTTGGCTCTCGGCGGTAGTGTTGGTGTGCGTCAAGTCTTTGAACACTTGAATGCAGAATTGAAGACAGTTATGCAGTTATCTGGAACTCAGACTATTGAAGATGTCAAACACTTCAAACTCCGTCACAACCCATACAATCCAACCTTCCCAGTTGACCCTCGTGACTTAAAATTGTATTGATAAAATAGCTTGCCTCCACTTGATGTGGAGGTTTTTCTTCGTATATAGGAAGAATAAATCACCATTGAAATCTATATAAATATATTTTTCAGTCAAATATCTTGCTAGGGCTTTCATTTTTTGCTATACTGGTGCAGTAATTAAATAATAAAGACATTTGGGGTGCTTTAGGCTGAGATGATACCCATTGAACCTGATACAGTTAAGACTGGCGAAGGGAAATGTGAAACGTTTTTTCGTATGGCGAAATGAACGATCTAATCTTGTAAGCTAAACTCTAATTCTTGATTGTAATTGGAGTTTTTTTGTTTATATAAACTGGATGAAGGTGATACAAAGCATTTAGGTAGCTTTTCTTGAACGCCCTTGATTTTCTTTAAAAAGGTCAAGTAAAACTAGGATTTTCTTGATGTTTTGTTGATTACGAACGAGTAAAGAGAGGAAAAGTAAATATGGAAAGACAAGACTATGCATTTCAGCCAGGTTTGACTGTTGGAGAATTATTAAAAAGCAGTCAGAAGGATTGGCAGGCTGCAATCAATCATCGTTTTGTTAAGGAACTTTTTGCGGGGACAATTGAGAATAAGGTCTTAAAAGACTACCTAATTCAAGATTATCACTTCTTTGATGCCTTCTTATCCATGCTGGGTGCTTGCGTAGCCCACGCAGACCAGCTTGAATCCAAGCTTCGTTTTGCCAAGCAACTAGGCTTTCTTGAAGCAGATGAAGACGGTTATTTCCAAAAAGCTTTCAAAGATTTAAAAGTATCTGAGAATGACTATCTGGAAGTGACCTTGCATCCTGTAACAAAAGCCTTTCAGGAGCTTATGTATTCTGCTGTATCATCATCAGACTATGCCCATCTTTTAGTCATGCTGGTCATTGCAGAAGGTCTCTATTTAGACTGGGGTTCTAAAGATTTGGCTCTACCTGAAGCCTATATTAATTCGGAATGGATCAATCTCCACAGAGGTCCTTTCTTTGCAGAGTGGGTTCAATTTCTGGTTGACGAACTTAATCGTGTCGGGAAAAATCGAGAAGATTTGACAGAACTTCAGCAACGCTGGAATCAAGCAGTTGCTTTGGAATTAGCCTTTTTTGATATCGGTTATGAATTATAGGACAGATTCAATACTTTTATGTAGATTAAAAGAATGAACAAACAAACTATATAAATATATTTTTCGGTCAAATATCTTGCTAGGGCTTTCAATTTCTGTTATACTGGTCCAGTAATAAAATAATAAAGACATTTGGGGTGCTTTAGGCTGAGATGATACCCATTGAACCTGATACAGTTAAGACTGGCGAAGGGAAATGTGAAAAGGTTTTTTTCGTATGTTGAAGGAAACTGTCTAATCTTGTAAGGTAAACTCTAATTCTCGTTTGTAATTGGAGTTTTTTTGTTTATCAAAAGAGGATAGGCTTGACGGCAAGCCTTTCGGTAGCTCACCTTGAATGCCCCACTTTTCTTTAAAAAAGGAGTTTTTTATGTTGAAAAAATGGCAATTAAAAGATGTTATCTTGCTTGCTTTCTTGTCTATCTTTTTTGGTGGCGTTTTTGTGGGTTCCGGCTATCTGTTTGATATTCTCACACTAATCTTGGCCCCTCTTGGTTTACAGGCCTTTGCCAATGAAATCCTCTTTGGTCTCTGGTGTATGGCTGCGCCCATTGCGGCCATCTTTGTTCCAAGAGTCGGAAGTGCAACGATTGGAGAAGTGCTCGCTGCGCTTGCTGAAGTCCTTTATGGTAGCCAATTCGGTCTAGGTGCTCTTTTGTCTGGCTTGGTTCAAGGTCTGGGAAGTGAATTTGGTTTTCTCGTAACCAAGAATCGCTATGAAAGTTGGCTCTCTCTAACTGCCAATAGTATTGGGATTACCCTTTTTAGCTTTGTCTATGAATACATTAAATTAGGTTACTATGCCTTTTCTCTTCCTTTTGTCCTGTCCTTGCTGGTGGTGCGTTTTATTTCCGTCTTTTTCTTCTGTACCATTTTGGTTCGTGCCATTGTCAAACTCTATCATCAGTTTGCAGCTGGAGGCAAGGCGTAGATGGGGCTGGAACTACGGGGGATTCAATCCCCAATCTTTTCGGAACCGATTGATTTTACTTTTCATGAGCAAGCTTTTACCTTGTTAGTTGGGAGCAGTGGTTCAGGAAAATCCAGCCTCTTTCAAGTCATTGCTCAAGTCAGTTCCTTACCCTATAGTGGTCAAGTCCTGATAGATGGGAGTCAGGTCAGTCAGCTTTCTATCGTCGAACGTGTCCAGACGGTTGGCATTCTCTTTCAAAATCCCAATCATCAATTCACCATGGAGAACTTGTTTGAAGAGCTGATTTTTACTTTGGAGAATATCGGCCATCCCGTTCAGGAGATTGATTCTAAAATAGCCGAGGTGGTCCAGCAATGTCGCTGCGAGGCAATATTGCACCGTCCCATCCATCACTTATCAGGTGGGGAAAAGCAAAAGGCTGCGCTGGCTGTTCTCTTTGCCATGAATCCTAGGGTCTATCTCTTGGATGAGCCCTTTGCTTCTATTGACCGCAAAAGTAGGATAGAGATATTGGAGATTCTAAAGGAATTGGCCTCTAATGGGAAGACAGTCATCCTGTGTGACCATGATTTATCAGACTATGAAGTCTATATCGACCATATGGTGGAGCTAAGAGACGGCCAGTTAAGGGAGGTGTTTCAAATCCCAACCTCTGAGATGATACAGTCTGCTTCAAAGGAAGTTGACTCTAGCCCAGAACTATTCCATATGGACCGTGTGACTTGTGAGCTAGATCATCGCCCCCTCTTTTCCATTTCTGATTTTACATTCTACCAAGGAATTTCTTGTATCTTGGGTGATAATGGTGTCGGGAAATCAACCCTCTTTCGCTCCATTCTTCAATTTCAAAGTATAAAGGGCGCATTACTTGGAAGGGGTCGGTCCTGAAAAAGAAAAAGAGTTTGTATCGTGATCTGACGGGAGTTGTTCAGGAAGCTGAAAAGCAATTTATCCGAGGCAGTCTGCGAGAAGAGCTTCAATTAGATGGACCTGATTCTGAAAGAAATCAGCGAATTCTCCAGGCTCTACGATATTTTGATCTGGAGCAGGAACTTGATAAGAGTCCTTATCAATTAAGTGGTGGTCAGCAAAAGATTCTTCAGCTATTGACCATCTTGACCAGCAAGGCTTCTGTGATCTTACTAGATGAGCCATTTGCTGGTTTGGATGATAGAGCCTGCCATTATTTTTGCAAGTGGATTTTGGAGGACAGAAATCAAGGAAGAAGTTTTTTGATCATTAGCCATCGTTTAGATCCCTTGATCTCTGTGGTTGATTATTGGATCGAGATGACTAGTGAGGGGCTCCGTCATATTAAAGACGTGACAATCAGCAAACCTCTCAGTTTTCTGAGTAGGAATAGTCAAGGGGAGGTGAGGTAGTATGATCAAAGTAGCAACCAAGACACCAGTTATCAGCCTCTTCTTTCTAATTTTATCCTTGGAAACATCTTTCATTCCTTCGATTGCTCTGAATCTTTCGGTAGCCACATTTTGTATTCTCTTTATGCTCTATTACCGTCGATTTAAAGTATTGGCTTGGATGATTGTGCTCGCCATTTTACCATCTTTGGCTAATTATTGGGCAGTTCAGTTACATGGGGATGCTTCGCAGGCAGTGATACTTGGGACGAGGGCTTTTGTGACGGTTTGTATCGGTCTTGTCTTTGTTTCCTCTATTTCCCTAAAAGAGCTTCTCTTGTACTTGGCTCAAAAGGGGTTATCGCGTTCTTGGGCCTATGCCTTAATTGTGGTATTCAATGCCTTTCCCCTTATTCAGCAGGAAATCAAGTCTCTCAAGGAAGCTTGCTTACTGCGTGGCCAAAAACTGCATGTTTGGTCGCCCTTGATTTACAGTAAGGTTCTGATGACGGTTTTTAGGTGGCGCCATCTTTACCTGAGAGCTTTGTCTGCACATGGATATGACGAACATGCGCAGTTGGAGAATCGCTATCGGACTTTTTATATTTCTAAAAAAACAAAATTAATCTACCTGCTGTTCTTTTTATTGCTTCAAACCAGTTTATTTCTATAAAGGAGTTATTATGGAATTTACAGATATTGCGATGGAATTATCCAGGGAAGCTTGGCAGGCTTCCTTTCAGCATCCCTTTGTTTTACAGTTACAAGAGGGAACGTTGGAACCTTCCATCTTCCGCTATTACCTGATTCAGGATGCCTACTACCTGAAGTCTTTTTCAGAAGCCTATCACCTCTTGGCTGATAAGACTTCCAACGAGGAGATGAAAAGACTCTTGAAACAAAATGCTCAGGGTCTAGTGGAGGGTGAATTATTTATCCGCCAACAATTTTTCAAGGAATTAGGAATCAGCGACCAGGAAATGGAGCAACATCCAATCGCTCCAACCTGTTATCATTACATTTCTCATATTTATCGTCAGTTTGCAGAGCCAAACTTGGGCATTGCTTTTGCTAGTTTGCTCCCATGTCCTTGGTTATACCATGATTTGGGCAAGGCACTTAATCGCAAACCATCCCCGAATCCTCTTTATCAACAGTGGATTGAGACCTATATCACCGATGAGTTAGAACAGCAGATTAAAGAAGAAGAAGAGCTGGTCAATCAACTCTATCGCGAAAGCAACGAGACGGACAAACAAAAAATGCTAGAGGCCTTCCACCGAAGTGTCCACATGGAAGCTAAGTTTTGGGAGATGGCTTACCAACATCAAACCTGGACGAGCGATTTGCAGTCCTTAGAAAAAGAGAAGAAATAGAAAATGAGAAACCACCAACTACAAGTTCACAAATTAACCATTTTATCCATGATGATTGCTCTTGACGTAGTACTTACACCCATCTTTCGAATTGAAGGAATGGCACCAATGTCCAGTGTAGTCAACATTCTTGCAGGGATTTTGATGGGACCTGTTTATGCCTTGGTCATGGCTACAGTCACAGCCTTTATCCGTATGACGACTCAAGGGATTCCCCCTTTGGCCCTAACAGGAGCTACTTTTGGAGCCCTCCTTGCAGGTCTCTTTTATAAGTATGGTCGGAAATTTCGCTATTCTGCTCTAGGAGAAATCTTGGGAACAGGGATTATCGGTTCCATTGTTTCCTATCCTGTCATGGTTCTCTTTACAGGATCTGCGGCCAAGCTTAGCTGGTTTATCTACACTCCTAGATTTTTGGAGCAACCTTGATTGGTACAGCCATAGCTTTTCTTGCCTTTCGATTTTTAATCAAGCAGGAATTCTTTAAAAAAGTGCAGGGATATTTCTTTGGAGAAAGGATAGACTGATGCAGGAATTTACAAATCCCTTTCCTCTAACCTCCAGCTCCTTAATTCACTGCATCACCAATGAGATTTCCTGTGAGATGCTGGCCAATGGCATTTTGGCTCTGGAATCTAAACCTGTCATGGCAGATGATCCCCGTGAGGTCCTTGATTTTACCAAACAAAGCCAAGCTCTCTTCATCAATTTGGGGCATTTTTCAGCTGAGAAGGAAAAAGCAATCCGTCTGGCAGCTACTTATGCAGCTCAAGCTTGTCTCCCAATGGTAGTAGATGCGGTTGGCGTTGCGGCTTCCCCCATTCGTAAGGATCTAGTCACAGATCTTTTAGAATACAAGCCCACGGTCCTTAAAGGAAATATGTCAGAAATCCGAAGTCTTGTTGGCTTAAAATACCATGGAGTTGGAGTTGATGCGAGTGCTAAAGATCAAGAAACGGAGGATTTGCTTCAAGTTTTGAAAGACTGGTGTCAGACCTATCCTGGTATGTCGTTCCTAGTCACTGGCCCCAAGGACCTCATCGTTTCAGAAAATCAAGTTGCTGTATTGAGGAATGGCTGTGACGAATTGGACTGGATAACAGGGACAGGAGACCTGGTTGGAGCCTTGACAGCTGTTTTTCTCAGCCAAGGAAAGACTGCCTTTGAAGCTTCTTGCCTAGCGGTCTCTTATCTCAATATCTCTGCTGAGAGAATACTTGTTCAAGGAATGGGATTGGAAGATTTTCGTTACCAAGTTCTCAATCAGCTCTCTATCCTAAAAAGAGACGAAAACTGGCTAAAAGCTATCAAAGGAGATATTTATGAATAGAGAAGCACTCAGACTATATCTGGTAACCAATCGCTACCAAGATTCCTTGGAAAGCTTTCTTGAAAAAGTCGAGACAGCCTGCCGTTCAGGCGTTACCATCATCCAACTACGAGAAAAAAATCTCACTACCAATCAATACTATCAACTGGCAAAACAAGTCAAGGAAATAACAGATGCCTATCAAGTACCCTTGATTATCGATGATCGTTTGGATGTTTGTCTCGCGGTTGATGCTGCTGGGTTGCATATAGGCGACGATGAACTACCAGTTTCGGTTGCCCGCAAAGTATTGGGTCCTGAAAAAATCCTCGGTGTCACTGCTAAAACAGTTAAAAGAGCCCTCGAAGCAGAAACATCGGGTGCGGATTACTTGGGAACAGGAGCCATTTTCCCGACTACGACCAAAGAAAATGCACCCATTACCCTGATTTCAACCTTGAAAACAATTTGCCAAACGGTCGCTATTCCAGTAGTTGCTATCGGAGGCCTGACGTCAGAGAATATTGACCAACTTATTGGCACGGGTATAGCTGGAGTAGCTGTTGTACGTGATCTGATGCAGGCAGAAGATATTGAAGCAAAAGCGCATGCCTTTTTAACAAAGCTAGATGACATTGTTTCCTAATCAAAAACTCTCTAATTCCCTTAAAGTAGGAACTAGAGAGTTTTTTCTTAATCTTTAAAAGTTGTATGGTTGACTGGTCCAGAACCATGACCGAGTTGAGGAGCGTCTTGGATGGCTTTGTGATAAAGGCCTTGGCCTTATCAACTGCCTGGTAAAGACTTCTGCCCTTGGCTAGTTCAGCCGTAATCACAGCAGCAAAGGTACATCCAGTACCATGGGTGTGACAGGTTTGAATTCGTGGACTTTCCCAGACAAATTGTTGATCCTTGGTAAAGAGGAAATCCTTGGCACCACCTTCAAGATGGCCACCTTTGATAACAACGGACTGAGGACCAAATTCTTTTATAATCAGGCGACCGGCACGCTGCATGTCTTCTGGATCATGAATCGAAAAACCAACAATCTCTTCGGCTTCAGGAAGATTGGGAGTGATAATGGTTGCAAGGGGAAGCAGATTTGTTTTTAGGTAGCTTCTCGCACTGGTATCAATCAGGGTATCACCGCTTGTTGCGACCATAACAGGGTCAAGAACGTAGGGGCAGTCCAGCTTTTTAAGATAGGGTTGGATGATTTCCATGATCTCAGTAGTTGCCAACATCCCTGTTTTTACAGCCTGAGGCTTGATATCCGAAAAGACACTCTCCAATTGAGTTTCCAGCATTTGGTTGGAGACGTGCTCGATTAATTGAACGCCTCTGGTATTTTGAGCGACAAGACTGGTCACAACGGCCATTCCATAGACATTTCTAGCTTGGAACGACTTTAAGTCAGCCATAATGCCAGCACCGCCACTAGGGTCAGTTCCTGCAATGGTTAGAGCAACGGGTAAATAAGTCATCTAAAACCTCCCAACCAACTGAAGTTTGTATTCTCAAGAAAGCTAGTCTGTTTGAGGAAAGTAATAGAAGAGCAGCTAGTCCTCATTATCATTTCCACTTCCATCAGCTAGCATTACCTAGATTGAGTCAAAGGGATCTAACAGTCGTTAATCTCAGCTTTACGCACCCCTAGTGGTTGTTTTCTTTTTTCTACAGTATAGCATATTTTTATAGTTTATATAGTGAAATTTGACTGAAAATCCTTTATCAAATGCTTAAAATTCTATTTTTCGAAAAAATAATAAAAATTATAGTTGACAAATGTAGATTTTCGGAGTATACTAATAACTGTGATCGACAAATGTAGATTTAGGAGGTGTGATTATGCAGATTTCAGATGCAGAATGGCAGGTCATGAAGATTATTTGGATGCAAGGGGAACAGACCAGTAGCGATTTGATCAGGGTTTTAGCGGAGCGGTTCGACTGGTCCAAGTCAACCATTCAAACTCTTTTGGCTCGTTTGGTTGAGAAAGAGTGTCTGACAAGGAAAAAAGAAGGCAAGTCCTTTGTCTATTCGGCTCTTTTAACTTTGGACCAAAGTCGGGATTTGCTTATTAAAGATATTAAAGACAAGGTTTGTTCCCGTAGGATTAAGAACTTGTTGGCTGATTTGATTATGGAATGTGATTTTACTCTGGCTGACTTGGAAGACTTAGAAGTTGTGATTTCTGAGAAGAAAGTTAGCGCTGTAACAGAAGTAAGATGTAATTGTATGTAAAGGAGACGTCATGTTAAATAGTATTGTAACCATTATTTGTATTGCCCTTATAGCGTTTATCTTGTTTTGGTTTTTCAAAAAGCCTGAAAAATCTGGACAAAAGGCCCAGCAAAAAAAGGACTACCAAGAGATTCGTGTGGAGGTCATGGGGGGCTATACGCCTGAGTTGATTATTCTCAAGAAATCAGTGCCAGCCCGTATCGTCTTCGACCGTAAGGACCCTTCACCCTGCCTAGATCAGATTGTTTTCCCAGATTTTGGAGTGCATGCGGACCTGCCTATGGGTGAAGAGTATGTAGTGGAAATCACACCTGAACAGGCTGGAGAGTATGGTTTCTCTTGTGGCATGAATATGATGCACGGTAAGATGATTGTAGAATAGGAGAATGATATGACTGAAATCGTAAAAGCAAGTCTTGAACATGGTGTTCAAAAAATCCGTATCACGGCAGACAAAGGCTACCATCCAGCCCATATCCAGCTTCAAAAAGGGATTCCCGCTGAAATTACCTTTCATCGTATAACTCCTTCAAACTGTTACAAGGAAATCCTTTTTGAAGAAGAAGACATCTTGGAACCAATCGGCGTGGATGAAGAGAAGACAATTCGTTTTACACCTCAAGAGTTGGGTGAGCATGAATTCTCATGTGGCATGAAGATGCAAAAGGGAAGCTACACCGTAGTTGAGAAGACTCGAAAATCTTTGTCACTTTTGCAACGTTTTTTTGGATTACTAGTATCTTTACTGTGCCTCTTGTGATTATCATGATTGGGATGTCGACAGGAGGAATTAGTCACCAAGTCATGCGTTGGGGCACCTTTTTAGCCACAACACCCATCATGCTAGTAGCAGGTGGTCCTTATATCCAGAGTGCTTGGGCCAGCTTTAAAAAGCACAATGCCAACATGGATACCCTGGTTGCTCTGGGAACCCTAGTGGCCTATTTCTATAGCTTAGTTGCCCTCTTCGCTGGTCTCCCCGTTTACTTTGAAAGTGCTGCATTTATCTTCTTCTTCGTTCTTTTGGGAGCCGTTTTTGAGGAAAAAATGCGGAAAAATACTTCCCAAGCTGTGGAGAAATTACTTGACTTGCAGGCTAAAACTGCAGAAGTCTTGCGTGATGATAGCTATGTTCAAATCCCCTTGGAGCAAGTCAAGGTAGGTGACCTGATTCGAGTGCGTCCCGGTGAAAAGATTGCGGTTGATGGGGTTGTAGTCGAAGGTGTGTCCAGTATTGATGAGTCTATGGTGACAGGTGAGAGCCTGCCGGTAGACAAAACAGTTGGAGATACCGTCATTGGCTCAACCATCAATAATAGCGGAACGCTTGTTTTTAAAGCAGAAAAAGTTGGTTCAGAGACTGTCTTGGCACAGATTGTGGACTTTGTTAAGAAAGCCCAGACCAGCCGAGCACCAATTCAGGATTTGACGGATAAGGTTTCAGGGATTTTTGTACCAGCGGTTGTCATTTTAGGGATTGTGACCTTTTGGGTATGGTTTGTCTTGTTCAGGGATAGTGTAGTCGTGCTTGGAGCGAGCTTTGTCTCTTCTCTTCTCTATGGGGTGGCTGTTTTGATTATCGCTTGTCCTTGTGCACTAGGACTTGCAACACCAACGGCCCTTATGGTGGGGACAGGTCGCAGTGCCAAGATGGGGGTTCTCCTCAAAAATGGAACGGTTCTACAGGAAATCCAAAAAGTTCAAACTATTGTCTTTGATAAGACTGGGACTTTGACGGAAGGGGAAACCTGTGGTAACAGATATAATCGGCGACGAAGTAGAAGTGCTTGGATTGGCAGCCTCCTTGGAAGAAGCTTCCCAACACCCACTGGCTGAGGCCATTGTCAAGCGAGCGAGTGAAGCTGGACTTGAGATTCAAACTGTGGAAAATTTCCAAGCCTTGCACGGAAAAGGTGTCTCAGGGCAAATCAATGGAAAACAAGTTCTGCTTGGAAATGCTAAAATGCTGGATGGCATGAACATTTCTAGCACTTATCAAGAAAAACTAGAAGAACTAGAAAAAGAAGCTAAGACAGTTGTCTACTTGGCTGTTGACAATGAAATCAAAGGCTTGCTTGCCCTGCAAGATATTCCCAAGGAAAATGCCAAGTTAGCCATCAGTCAGCTGAAAAAACGTGGACTTAAAACAGTCATGCTGACAGGGGATAATGCTGGAGTGGCGCGTGCCATCGCAGATCAGATTGGAATCGAAGAGGTCATTGCAGGTGTCTTGCCAGAAGAAAAAGCCCATGAAATCCATAAACTACAATCAGCTGGAAAAGTAGCCTTTGTTGGTGATGGTATCAATGACGCTCCTGCCCTCAGTGTAGCGGATGTCGGGATTGCTATGGGAGCTGGAACAGATATTGCCATCGAGTCAGCAGATTTGGTGTTGACAACTAATAACCTTCTAGGAGTGGTTCGTGCCTTTGACATGAGTAAGAAAACCTTTAATCGAATTCTGCTCAACCTCTTCTGGGCCTTTATCTACAATGTCGCCGGCATTCCGATTGCAGCAGGAGTCTTTCAGGAATTGGTCTCGTTCTCAATCCAGAACTGGCTGGTCTAGCCATGGCCTTTAGTTCTGTATCTGTTCTGACTAGTTCACTCTTACTAAACTTTAGTAAAATAGACTAAAAGCGAGCTTGCTCGCTTTTTATTATAAAACAGTTCTGAAAAACGTTTTCAAACTGTACTGTAATAGAGAATCAAAACTTCTGAGCACATTCTTAGGAGACCCAAAACAAATGTGGTAAAGTAGTAGAGTAAAAATTTGCTGAAACGTTTCCAATTAGTATATGAAAACGGATGAATCAAATTTTAAAAATATTTGAAGGAGAGTTATCATTATGACTCAAGGGAAAATTACTGCATCTGCAGCAATGCTCAACGTATTGAAAACATGGGGTGTAGACACAATCTACGGTATCCCATCAGGAACACTCAGCTCATTGATGGACGCTTTGGCTGAAGACAAAGATATCCGCTTCTTGCAAGTTCGCCACGAAGAAACAGGTGCTCTTGCAGCGGTGATGCAAGCTAAATTCGGCGGCTCAATCGGGGTTGCAGTAGGTTCAGGTGGTCCAGGTGCGACTCACTTGATTAACGGTGTTTACGATGCAGCTATGGATAACACTCCATTCCTTGCTATCCTTGGATCACGTCCAGTTAACGAACTCAACATGGATGCTTTCCAAGAATTGAACCAAAACCCAATGTACAACGGTATCGCTGTCTACAACAAACGTGTCGCTTACGCTGAGCAATTACCAAAAGTAATTGACGAAGCTTGCCGTGCTGCAGTTTCTAAAAAAGGTCCAGCTGTTGTTGAAATTCCAGTAAACTTCGGTTTCCAAGAAATCGATGAAAACTCATACTATGGTTCAGGTTCATACGAACGTTCATTCATCGCTCCTGCCTTGAACGAAGTTGAAATTGACAAAGCAGTTGAAATCTTGAACAATGCTGAACGCCCAGTTATCTACGCTGGTTACGGTGGTGTTAAAGCTGGTGAAGTCATTACTGAATTGTCACGTAAAATCAAAGCACCAATCATCACAACTGGTAAAAACTTTGAAGCTTTTGAATGGAACTACGAAGGTTTGACAGGTTCTGCTTACCGTGTTGGTTGGAAACCAGCCAACGAAGTGGTCTTTGAAGCAGACACAGTTCTTTTCCTTGGTTCAAACTTCCCATTTGCTGAAGTTTACGAAGCCTTCAAGAACACTGAAAAATTCATCCAAGTGGATATCGATCCTTACAAACTTGGTAAACGCCATGCCCTTGACGCTTCTATCCTTGGTGATGCAGGTCAAGCAGCGAAAGCAATCCTTGACAAAGTCAACCCAGTTGAATCTACTCCATGGTGGCGTGCAAACGTTAAGAACAACCAAAACTGGCGTGATTACATGAACAAACTCGAAGGTAAAACTGAGGGTGAATTGCAATTGTACCAAGTTTACAATGCAATCAACAAACATGCTGATCAAGACGCTATCTACTCAATCGACGTAGGTGACACTACTCAAACATCTACTCGTCACCTTCACATGACACCTAAGAACATGTGGCGTACATCTCCACTCTTTGCGACAATGGGTATTGCCCTTCCTGGTGGTATCGCTGCTAAGAAAGACAATCCAGATCGCCAAGTATGGAACATCATGGGTGACGGTGCATTCAACATGTGCTACCCAGACGTGATCACAAACGTTCAATACGACCTTCCAGTTATCAACGTTGTCTTCTCAAATGGTAAATATGCCTTCATCAAGGACAAATACGAAGACACAAACAAACACTTGTTTGGTTGTGACTTCCCTAATGCTGACTACGCGAAAATCGCTGAAGCTCAAGGAGCTGTTGGATTTACAGTTGACCGTATCGAAGATATCGATGCAGTTGTTGCAGAAGCTGTTAAATTGAACAAAGAAGGTAAAACTGTTGTGATCGATGCTCGCATCTCTCAACATCGTCCACTTCCAGTAGAAGTACTTGAATTGGATCCAAAACAACACTCAGAAGAAGCAATCAAAGCCTTCAAGGAAAAATACGAAGCAGAAGAACTCGTACCATTCCGCCTCTTCTTGGAAGAAGAAGGATTGCAATCACGCGCAATCAAATAATTCCTCTCGTCGAAAATCAAAAGTAAACATTGAAGATTTTATTCTTTGATTTTCTTAGAGCAGAACTTGAAAAGATCGGAGTAATCCGGTCTTTTTATGGAGGATAGTAAATGAATTTAAATCAATTAGATATCATCGTTTCAGATGTTCCTCAAGTCTGTGCTGACTTGGAGCGTATTTTGGATAAAAAAGCCGATTATGTTGACAACAGTTTTGCTCAGTTCACGATTGGCAGTCATTGTCTCATGTTGTCTCAAAATCATTTGATTTCTTTGGAAAACTTTCAGTCAGGCATCATTCTTCATATCGAGGTTGAGGATGTAGACCAGAATTACCAACGGTTGAAAGAACTTGGTATCCAGGTTTTAAACGGACCAACTGTAACCGATTGGGGAACAGAGTCCTTATTAGTTAAAGGGCCTGCTGGTCTAGTGATTGATTTTTATCGTATGAAGTAGGTAATTCTATTATCAAATTTTTTATCTAAACATTCTTGGAGTGAAACTTAAAAAGATCGGAGCAATTCGATCTTTTTTGTATTTATGCGACTTTCAGTCCGTCTCGCTCCGTTAGGTGCGAGACAAAAAACCACCCGTTTTCACGGGTGGTTATGATTTCTACACTTATTGTTTGGCTTCCTGTTTTAATTGTTGCACCTGTTCCTCGTACTGGACAAGCTCCCTGTCTTTTATATTGATAGTCGCTTCTGCTTCAGCAATGCGGCTTCTCAGATCTTGAGTCTTGTTATGGTGATAGCTAATACCAATAGCACTACCAGCAATGATCCCGATTACTAGACAAGTAAAAATCACCAAAATCAAGGGAGCAGATAGTTGTGTAAAGACAAGACTGACAGTTACTGTTTGACGATTGAGTAGACCAAATGAGATCACAATGACTAATAAGCTCAAACCGCCAATTAGATAAGCCTTATCTTTCAGTGACAATTCATTAAATTTTTTTAGCATAAGTTCCTTTTTCTCCTGACTATGTTGATAGAAAACTACACACCATTTAGGTATTAACAAAATTCATTTTACTAGAAAATTTCGATACTGTCAATAATTTCTAACGGCTTATTTACCATCAATCAATCGATTCATTGAAAAGGAGTATTCATTTTCTAATATTTGATTGAGTAAACAGAACGGAGCAATTCGGTCTTTTTTCTGTTCCCTCTTTCTTATAACAAGATTGTGATAGTTTATATCTTTATAACAAAAGTTTTAAAGACTTGATTGTTTTGAAAAAAGATTATAAAATATGATTCATAAAAATGAAAGAGGTTTTGAAAATGTCTGAAAAACAAATGAAAGTTTTGGGTTGGGTAGCGACCTTCATGTCTGTTATGATGTACGTCTCTTACTTCCCGCAAATTATGAACAACCTGGCTGGTCAAAAAGGGAACTTTATCCAGCCCTTGGTTGCAGCCATCAACTGTAGTCTCTGGGTTTACTACGGTCTTTTCAAGAAAGAAAGAGATATTCCCCTTGCGGCTGCTAATGCGCCAGGTATCATTTTTGGTCTGGTAACGGCTATCACAGCTTTGATTTAAAAAGAAGACTGGTTTCAGTCTTTTTTGTACATAAAAATAGATTCTCAAGTAAAGAAAGTCTAATGAGAGTTGAGGAGAATAGCCGTTGACAGCGAGCTTTCTGATTGCTGCTTTAGGGGTTCCTCCATCAAGTAAGAGATTGTTTCGTTACTATTTTTACAAAATCTTCTCCCTACTTTATAAAATAGAAAAAAGAGTTCAATTCGAACTCTTTTTTTGCTATAATGAGGGGAGAAAAATCAGACAGGAGATCGACATGTCAGAACCATTATTTTTACAATCAGTTATGCAAGAAAAAATCTGGGGTGGGACCAAGCTACGTGATGAGTTTGGTTACGACATTCCAAGTGAAAAAATCGGGGAATACTGGGCTATCTCAGCCCACCCAAATGGAGTTTCTAAGGTAGCCAATGGACGCTACGAGGGAACAGACCTTGCTACTTTGTATGCGGAACACCGTGAGTTGTTTGGCAACCGTCCAGAACCAGTATTTCCTCTCTTAACTAAAATTCTCGATGCCAACGACTGGCTTAGCGTCCAAGTTCACCCAGACGATGCCTATGGACTAGAACACGAAGGCGAACTTGGAAAAACAGAATGCTGGTATATCATCGCAGCGGATGAGGGATCAGAGATTATCTATGGTCACAATGCCAAGTCAAAAGAAGAACTCCGCCAGCAAATTGAGGACAAGAACTGGGATGCCTTACTGACAAAAGTGCCAGTTAAGGCTGGAGATTTCTTCTATGTGCCAAGTGGTACCATGCACGCTATCGGTGCAGGTATCTTGATTCTTGAAACCCAGCAGTCTAGCGATACCACCTACCGTGTCTATGACTTTGACCGCAAGGATGACAAGGGCAATTTGCGTGAACTTCACCTTGAAAAATCCATCGATGTCTTGAACATTGGTGAACCTGCTAATAGCCGTCCCGTAACTATCAAAGCAGATGATTTACGTTCCACTCTCCTTGTGTCTAATGACTTCTTCGCAGTTTACAAGTGGGAAATCACTGGAAAAGTTGACTTTAAAAAGACAGCAGACTACAGTTTGTTTAGTGTCTTAGCTGGTCAAGGTCAGCTTACTATTGACGGGAAAAACTATCCAATCCAAAAAGGTAGCCACTTTATCCTACCAAGTGATGTTGAAACTTGGACCCTAGAAGGGCAAGGTTTGGAATTGATTGTAAGCCATCCATAAAAAAAGAAAGGGCCTGAGTTTACTACTCAAGTCCTTTTTGATTACATAAATTGGGCGATAAAAACCACAATGATGATAATAGGAATGATGAAACGAAGGAGGAAGAGCCAGACTTGGAAAAGTCCCTGTTTCCATGCTCTTTCATCAAGATGCAGTTCCTCCATGGCAAGGGCCTTTTTAAAGATATAGCCAGTAAAAAGTGACAGACAGAGAGCTCCAAATGGCATGAGGAGATTGGAAACCAAGAAGTCCATAGCATCAAAGAAGGTTTTACCCAAAATGTGAACATCTGCCATGACCCCATAGGATAGGGCTGAAGGAATGCCAAAGACGAAGGTCAAGATTCCTAAAGTCGCACTCCATTTAGCACGCTTGCTGTTGTCCTGGTTGGTGATATTGCCCACATTGATTTCTAGCATGACGACAGAGGAAGTAACCGTCGCAAAGAGGAAGAGCAAGAGGAAGAGGATGTAGAAAATGGTTCCAAAGGGCATCTTGTCAAAGAGTTGAGGCAAGACGATAAAGAGCAGGCTTGGTCCCCCTTCAGACTGAATATTGAAGGCTGACATGGCTGGGAAAATGGCTAGACCTGCCATGATGGATACCGAGATGTTCATGGCTACGATGGAAATCCCTGATTGGACCAGCTTGGTTTTCTTGTCCAAGTAGGACGCATAGGTCAGCATGGCTGTCACCCCTAGTGAGAGGGCAAAGAAAGATTGACCCAGAGCATAGAGGAGACCAGCGCTAGTTAGTTTTGAAAAGTCTGGTTTGAGGAAGTAGAGAACCCCATCCATGGCATTTGGTAAGCTGAGAGAGCGTCCAATAATCACAACAAAGATGATAAAGAGCAGGGGCATCATGACTTTCGAAGCTCTTTCAATCCCTTTTTGAACCCCACGTGATACAATAAAGATATTCAACAAGATAAAGGTAGCTTGAGCCCCTAGAGCAATGGCTGGGTTTGAAATGATTGAAGTAAATAACTGAGCATAATCACCCGTTCCACCAAGTTGGAATAATTTCCCAAACTCAATACCCAGATAGACTAGGATCCATCCACCGATAACACTATAAAAGGAGAGAAGGATAAAGAGAGCAAAGGCACCAATCCAACCGATAAAGTTGTACTTGTTATTGTTGCCAAGTTTCCAAAGGTTTTGATAGCGGAAACGCCAGCACTACGGCCAAGGGCAAACTCAGCCAGCAGGAGCGGGAAACCGATTAAAATGGTAGAAATGAGAAAGACCAGTAAAAAGCCTCCACCGCCATTTGCAGCAGTCATGTAGGGAAACTTCCAAACGGCACCAAGCCCGATAGCTGAACCAGCAGATGCTAGAATAAAGCCTAATTTTGAACCCCATTGTGATTTTTCTGACATAGTTGAAACTCCAATCTCGTTTTTAAAATAAGAAAAGGCTACTTGAGTTGTCAAATAGCCTTCTCTCAATGGCTCTTTATTAGCCTTCTGTTTGATTGATAGACTTGACTATCCTATCATGTTTTCTGATGTCTGTCAAGAAAACCATTTTCAAGTTTTCACACCTTTCTCAAAAAGTTAAAAATTTTTCTCAAAAACGCTTGACTCTGACCTAGGGGGAGGGGTTATACTATCAATGTAATACTCTTCGAAAATCAAATTCAAACCACGTCAGCGTCGCCTTACCGTACTCAAGTACAGCTTGCGGCTAGCTTCCTAGTTTGCTCTTTGATTTTCATTGAGTATAAGGAGGAAATCATGTACCATATAAAAGAAGCTGCGCAGCTTTCAGGTGTCTCTGTTAAGACTCTGCACCACTACGATAAGATAGGGCTTCTGGTTCCCTTAAAGTCGGAAAACGGCTATCGAACCTACAGTCAGGAGGATTTGGAACGCCTTCAGGTCATTCTTTACTACAAATATCTAGGCTTTTCTTTAGAAAAAATAGCAGAGCTATTAAAGGAAGAAAGGAAAGATTTATTGCCCCATTTGACTAGGCAGTTGGAGTATCTAACTCGAGAAAGGCAATATCTGGATACCTTGATTTCCACCTTGCAAAAAACCATTCAAGATCAAAAAGGAGAAAGAAAAATGACCATTGAGGAAAAATTCACTGGATTTAGCTATCAAGACAATCAAAAATACCACCAAGAAGCGGTAGAGAAGTATGGACAAGAAGTCATGGACCAAGCTCTCGAACGCCAAAGTGGTAGAGAAGATGAGGCTGCGGCCACCTTTAACCAAGTCTTTCAAGCTTTAGCTCAAAACCTTAAAAATGGACTAGCTGCAACAGCAGCCGAAAACCAAGAAGAAGCAGCTAAACTCTTGCAAGCTATTCGTACTTATGGATTTGACTGCTCTATTGAGGTATTCGGTCATATCGGCAAAGGCTACGTCTACAACCCAGAGTTTAAGGAAAACATTGACAAGTTTGGACCTGGTACAGCTCAATACACATCAGATGTCATATCGGCTTACGTTCAGACAAATGCAGAATAAATAGGCTAGGAATTTCCTAGCCTATTTTTTACTTCAAGTCATAAAGCCAGTCGTCACCGTCTTTGTAGTAAAAGAATTCACTGAGATTCTCTTCTAAAAAAACACGAAGCATATCAGACATATCATCAGTAGCAAGTTTTAGATGAGAAAGATTTTCAAAGTTCTCCCACCAAACTTTCCCTTCGTCTGAAGACTGGAGTTCACCAGTAAAGTGTTCTGTTTTGTAAAAGAGGACTACATAACGATAATCCTTGTCATCGTACCAGTTTTTGATACCACAGAGTTGGGGTTTGGAAATGGTCAGACCAGTTTCTTCTTTCACTTCACGAATGACAGCATCGACAAAGGATTCGCCACGTTCAACATGACCACCAGGAAAAGTAATGCCGGGCCAGTCGGGATTAACTCGATCTTGAACCAGAACCTTGTCTCCGTTTTGAATCATACACATATTGACAAATTCAACTGATTCTCTTTTATTCATTTTTACAACCTTTGATATTTAATCATAATGCAGACTTCCTGCCACCCAGCCGGTACAGAGGGCAGAAGTGATGTTAAAGCCACCCGTGTGGGCATTGATATCTAGAACTTCTCCAGCAAAGTGGAGGCAAGGAACTAGCTTGCTTTCCAGAGTTTTGGGATTGATTTCCTTGAGACTGACGCCACCTTTGGTAACAAAGGACTTGGCAAGAGACATTTTGCCAGTCACAGGAATTTTGAGAGCCTTGATAGATTGGACAAGTTGCTCGCGTTCTTTTTCAGTTAGCTGTTTAACTTTGTCAGGATAGCCTTGCACAAAGAACTCTGCTAAACGTTCTGGCAACAAAGTTTTTAAAGCATTTTTCAAGAATTTTTCTCGATTTTCCTCTAGAAATGCCAACAAGTCGCTCTCAGAAAGTTGAGGCAAGACATCGAGTGAGAGAAGCTCTCCGCCCTTGACAAAGCTAGACATGCGTAGGGCAGCAGGGCCCGACAAACCAAAGTGGGTAAAGAGCAGATCGTGAGTGATGACATGCTTACCATAGCTTAAGGTCACATCGTCTAGTGAAATCCCCTGAAGCGCTTTGTGTGGAAAATCAGTCAACAAAGGACTCTCAGCAGCCTCAAGCTCGGTAATGGTGTGCTTAAAATGGCGAGCAATCTCGTGACCAAAACCAGTCGAACCAGTCGAAGGATAAGACTTACCACCTGTTGTGACAATGAGTTTATCACAAGTGAAGCTTTGGTCTGCAGACTTGAGGATAAACTGGTTATCTACCTTCTTAACCGAAACAATCTCCGTTTGAGTAGCCACTTGACCACCTAGTTCAGTGATTTTCTTTTCTAGTGTCTCGATAATAGTCCGAGACTTGTCACTAGCAGGAAAGACGCGTCCGTGATCCTCAACCTTAAGTTTAACACCATTTTCCGTAAAAAAGTTGATAATATCATGGTTATCGAACTGAGAGAAGACACTGTATAGAAAGCGCCCGTTACCAGGAATTCCAGCCATTAGGTCATCTAAAGTTCCATTGTTGGTTACATTACAACGACCACCGCCTGTTCCAGCTAATTTTTGCCAAGTTTGCGATTTTTTTCGATGAGAAGAGTTTTCTGATCATAAAAGCTACTGGAAATTGTAGCCATCATGCCAGCAGGTCCACCACCGATGACAATAGTATCAAAATGTTTCATAGCTCTATTGTACCACAAAAAACAAGAGATGCTTGGCATCTCTTGTTGCTCATAATCTTAGTTAATTTCATATCCCATCAACAAACCGCCATCTTCTGCATAGAAACTGCAGAGACCAGACGTAGGGATGATTTTGATATCCGCTTGTGGGAAGGTTTCCAGCAAGCGTTCTGACAATTGCTGACAGAATTTTTCATTGCTGCAATGAGCCATGACGATACGGCCACCAGCGTAGCCAGCCTTGATGAGTTCTTCATAGGCTGCTTGAAGGGATTTTTTTGGTCCACGCGCTTTTTGTAGCAGTTCTAAGGTTCCAGTTTCACTTGCTTCCCCAACCATACGGATGTTGAGAAGGCCAACAACTGTACCGATCAGCTTACTCAAACGGCCATTCTTGACCAAGTTATCGACCTTAGCAAGAACAAAGAGCAATTTCGTTTTTTCTTGGTAGGCTGTAATAGCTTCAACAATTTCTTCAAAAGAAAGTCCTTGATCAATCAAGTCATTGATTTTTTCGACAATCAAGTCAACTTCACCACCTGCAGACAATGTATCGATCACATGAATCTGAGTGTCAGGATGTTCTTCCAGATAGATATTCTTAGCGAGCTGTGCACTATTATGGCTACCTGAAAGAGTACCGGTGATAGTAACGACAAAGATATGCTTAGCACCTTCAAATGCACGCAAGTAATCATCAGGGCTAGGACAAGCTGATTTTGAAGCCTCAGAAGTCGCATACATGGTTTTCATCATATGGTCAATGTCGAGACTGGCATCATCGATAAAGACCTGATCAGCTACTTGAATGGTTAAAGGAACACTAACAAATTCAGTATCAATAGCAGGAGTTGCCAGTTGACGATAATCACAACCAGAGTCAGCCACAATCTTCCAAGTCATAGAAATTCTCCATCTTTGTCACTTATACATTGACAAAGGTTCTGTCTTTTTTTACAATTGTATCATGAATGCCCTTGAAACAAAAAGCACCATCCGTCTGTTGTTACAAGTAGAAAGAAATTGTTATGTCTGAACGTAGAATATCTGAAAAATCTCTTGAAAATCTCAGAAAATCAAATCAAGAATCCAATTTTTTAACCAGAGAAGCAATCGAGACGGCTCTTTTGCAACTTCTAGAGAAAAAGGACTTGGCAAAGATCAGTATTTCAGAATTAGTCAAGCGGGCGGGCGTCTCTCGTGCCGCCTTCTATCGTAACTATGACTCCAAAGAAGAGATTTTGGAAAGCGTCTTTAAACGCAGTGTCCATAACATTATGGAACAGTTGAGCCACTACGATGTCAAAACGGATCTTTATCTAGTCTGGGTTCACCTTTTCCGTGCAGCCAAGAAAGAAGCCAAGGTCATCCAACTTGCTCTGGACTACCACTTGGAAAAGATTTTTGTCCAAGCTATGCAGGAATTTCTGGAAAAATATCACGGAAAATCAAAAGGTGTCAGCAGCTACCTTCATTCCTTTTGGAGTTCTGCCATCGTATCGGTTTTGCTCAAATGGATCAAGGATGGCATGAAGGTTCCAGCTGAAAAGATTGCCGATTTACGCTTGCCATTTTTCAAAAAATAGAGGAAAAGGAGAAGACTTATGACAGAAAAAAGACTGGCTTGGGATGAGTATTTTGCAGCCCAGGCTTTACTGATTGCTAATCGTTCGACCTGTAAACGTGCCAAGGTGGGAGCTGTCCTAGTCAAGGATAATAAAGTCATTTCAACGGGCTATAATGGTTCCGTATCGGGAACGGAGCACTGTATTGACCACGAATGTTTAGTCATTGAAGGTCACTGTGTCCGAACCCTTCACGCCGAGGTTAATGCCATCTTGCAAGGAGCCGAACGAGGGGTTCCCAGAGGTTTTACAGCCTATGTGACCCATTTCCCTTGTCTGAACTGCACCAAACAACTGCTACAGGTTGGTTGCAAGCGCGTGGTTTATATCAACCAGTACCGAATGGATGACTATGCCCAGTACCTTTATCACGAAAAAGGCACTGAGTTGACCCATTTACCATTAGAGACTGTTCAGACAGCTCTTCAAGAGGCAGATTTGATTTAAAAATTAATAAAAATAAATGGTTTAGAAAGCTTTTTAAACCGTTTTTTGATATAATAAGAAGAATAAATTGAAAGAAGGAACTCAGAAAATGGGAAAAATTGAAGTCATTAATCATCCACTCATTCAACACAAATTGTCAATCTTGCGTCGTACAGACACTTCTACAAAAGCTTTTCGTGAGCTAGTAGATGAGATTGCAATGTTGATGGGATATGAAGTACTTCGTGATCTTCCACTTGAAGACGTTGAAATTGAAACACCTATCACAAAGACCGTTCAAAAACAATTGGCTGGTAAAAAATTGGCGATTGTCCCAATTTTGCGTGCAGGTATCGGGATGGTAGATGGTCTCTTGAATCTGGTTCCAGCAGCAAAAGTTGGACACATCGGTATGTACCGTGATGAAGAAACCCTTCAACCAGTTGAATACTTGGTGAAATTGCCTGAGGATATTGACCAACGTCAAATCTTTGTCGTTGATCCAATGTTGGCAACAGGTGGCTCAGCAATCTTGGCTGTAGATTCACTAAAAAAACGTGGCGCATCCAATATCAAGTTTGTCTGCCTGGTATCTGCTCCAGAAGGTGTAAAAGCCCTTCAAGAAGCACACCCAGATGTAGAAATCTTTACTGCGGCTTTGGATGAACGCTTGAACGAACACGGTTATATCGTTCCAGGTCTTGGAGATGCTGGAGATCGCTTGTTCGGTACCAAATAAGATAGAGAAGTTCGTTTTTAACTTGAAAGGGGGTTGAGTTTTTGTTTCTGTTTAGAGAATAGAGCAAAAATTTGACCTTTTTTGACCAAAAAGATATAATAGTTCTGTATTGAGTCGTAAGACTAAGAAAATTCAACATTAAAAGGAGAAATGAATGATTCCTGTAGTTATTGAACAAACAAGCCGTGGAGAACGTTCCTATGATATTTACTCACGTCTTCTGAAAGACCGCATCATCATGCTAACAGGTCCAGTTGAAGACAACATGGCCAACTCCGTTATCGCCCAATTACTTTTCTTGGATGCCCAAGACAGCACAAAAGATATTTACCTTTATGTCAATACACCTGGGGGCTCTGTTTCAGCTGGTTTGGCAATCGTTGATACCATGAACTTTATCAAGGCAGATGTCCAAACAATCGTTATGGGGATGGCTGCATCCATGGGGACTGTTATTGCATCAAGTGGCGCCAAAGGCAAACGTTTCATGCTTCCAAATGCAGAGTACATGATTCACCAACCAATGGGTGGTACAGGTGGTGGTACCCAACAAACCGATATGGCAATCGCTGCAGAGCACTTGCTTAAAACTCGTAAGACATTGGAGCAAATCCTTGCAGATAACTCTGGTAAATCAGTCGAGCAAATTCATGCAGATGCGGAACGTGATTACTGGATGAGTGCCCAAGAAACACTTGAATATGGCTTTATTGATGAAATCATGGCCAATAATTCTTTAAGCTAAGCAACCTAGAAAGCAAACTCGACGGAGTTTGCTTTTTTTGATATAATAGGAGAAGATTTCTTAGAAAGAGGATTCCTCATGTTTGAAAAAACAAATCGATCAGGATTAATCATCTATCTCTACTATAATCGAGATGCAAAAAAAATTCAGGAATACGGTGATATCTGTTACCATTCCAAAAAACATCGTTACTTGCAGCTCTATGTTCCAACTGAGGAGCTAGATGACTTGGTTGAGAGATTAGGTAAGGAAAGATATATCAAGAAAATTAGACGTTGCCATATTCAAGAGCTAGAAACTCCCTTCGTTGGGAATCTCTATCGGACTGAAGAAAACGTTATCATTTAAAAAAGTTAAACAAATACATTGACAATTTTCTGATAATTCGGTATATTCTTAACATACAATTTTTGAAACAACTATAAGGAGATTAAAAATGAAGAAAAAATTTGCCCTATCTTTTGTGGCTCTTGCTAGTGTGGCTCTTCTTGCTGCCTGTGGAGAGGTCAAGTCAGGAGCGTCAAACACAACTGGAAATCCAGTAGACGAAAAAACAATTAAAATCGGTTTTAACTTTGAAGAGACAGGTGCTGTGGCAGCTTACGGTACAGCTGAACAAAAAGGTGCCCAACTTGCTGTAGACGAAATCAACGCTGCAGGTGGAATTGATGGAAAACAAATCGAAGTTGTGGACAAAGACAACAAGTCAGAAACTGCTGAAGCAGCCTCTGTTACAACAAACCTTGTTACCCAATCAAAAGTAGCAGCTATTGTAGGACCTGCGACATCTGGTGCAACTGCTGCAGCTGTAGCTAATGCTACTAAAGCTGGAGTGCCATTGATTTCACCAAGTGCTACTCAAGATGGTTTGACTAAAGGTCAAGATTACCTATTTATCGGAACATTCCAAGATAGCTTCCAAGGGAAGATTATTTCTAACTATGTAACAAACAAATTGAATGCTAAGAAGGTTGTTCTTTATACTGACAACGCTAGTGACTATGCTAAAGGTATTGCTAAATCTTTCCGCGAAGCCTACAAGGGTGAGATTGTAGCAGATGAAACATTCGTAGCAGGTGATACTGACTTCCAAGCTGCCCTTACTAAAATGAAAGACAAAGAGTTTGACGCTATCGTAGTTCCAGGTTACTACACAGAAGCTGGTAAAATTGTAAACCAAGCTCGTGGTATGGGAATTGATAGCCAATCATTGGTGGCGATGGATTTAACGGTGAAGAATTTGTTCAACAAGCAACTGCTGAAAGAGCATCAAACATTTACTTCATCTCTGGATTCTCCACCACAGTTGATGTTTCTGCAAAAGCTAAAGCTTTCCTTGAAGCATACCGTGCTAAATACAACGAAGAGCCTTCAACATTCTCAGCTTTAGCCTATGACTCAGTTTACCTAGTAGCAAATGCTGCAAAAGGTGCTAAAAACTCAGGTGAAATCAAGGACAACCTTGCTAAAACCAAAGATTTTGATGGTGTAACTGGTCAGACAAGCTTTGATGCTGACCACAATACAGTGAAAACTGCTTACATGATGACCATGAACAATGGTAAAGTTGAAGAAGCAGAAGTTGTAAAACCATAACATTAGAATAGTAATTGAAATGGGGAATGAGCCTTTGACTCACTCCCTGTTTCGGTGTTTATGAACTTGTGAAAATAATGAAATTTTCTAAAAAATAAGGATAGAAAAGAGTGAATGCTATGCTCCAACAACTTGTGAATGGTTTAATTCTGGGTAGTGTTTATGCACTTTTGGCTCTGGGTTATACCATGGTTTATGGAATTATCAAACTCATCAACTTCGCCCACGGTGATATTTACATGATGGGTGCCTTTATTGGTTACTTTTTGATTAATTCTTTCCAAATGGATTTCTTTTTAGCTTTAATTATTTCAATGGCAGGGACTGCGCTGCTTGGTGTTGTGATTGAGTTTCTTGCCTACCGTCCTTTACGACACTCTACACGTATTGCTGTATTGATTACTGCCATCGGAGTGTCTTTCCTACTGGAATACGGAATGGTTTATCTAGTAGGTGCTAATACTCGTGCCTTCCCTCAAGCAATTGAAACAGTCCGCTTTGACTTGGGACCAATTAGCTTGACAAATGTTCAATTGATGATTTTAGCAGTTTCTGTACTCTTGATGGTTTTATTGCAATTAATCGTCCAAAAAACAAAAATGGGGAAAGCCATGCGTGCGGTATCAGTTGATAGTGACGCAGCTCAATTGATGGGAATTAATGTAAATCGCACAATCAGCTTTACCTTTGCTTTGGGTTCAGCCCTTGCTGGTGCAGCAGGTGTTCTCATTGCCCTTTACTACAACTCTCTTGAACCTTTGATGGGTGTGACTCCAGGTCTAAAATCATTCGTTGCGGCCGTTCTCGGTGGTATCGGGATTATTCCTGGTGCAGCTCTAGGGGGATTTGTGATTGGCTTGTTGGAAACATTTGCTACTGCCTTCGGTATGTCTGATTTCCGTGATGCTATCGTATATGGAATCTTGCTTTTGATTCTGATTGTTCGACCTGCAGGTATCCTTGGTAAGAATGTGAAAGAGAAGGTGTAAACAATGAAGACAAATCTTAAAGTAAATATTCTCTGGTTATTCCTTCTGTTAGCGGGTTATGGATTGATTAGTGTACTGGTTTCTGCTGGTGTTCTTAATCTATTCCATGTCCAAATTTTAGAACAAATTGGGATTAATATCATCCTTGCAGTAGGCTTGAACTTAATCGTTGGTTTTTCAGGACAATTCTCACTTGGTCATGCAGGTTTTATGGCGATTGGGGCTTATGCAGCAGCGATTATTGGTTCAAAATCACCAACCTATGGTGCCTTCTTTGGAGCGATGGTCTTGGGCGCTTTGATTTCTGGTGCAGTCGCTTTGCTCGTTGGGATTCCAACGCTTCGTTTAAAGGGTGACTACCTGGCTGTTGCGACACTAGGTGTTTCAGAAATCATTCGTATCTTTATCATTAATGGTGGTAGTTTGACCAACGGTGCTCGCTGGTATCTTGGGTATTCCAAACTTTACCAACTGGCAAATGGTTTATCTATTTGTGGTGATCACAACTATTGCAACTCTCAACTTCTTACGTAGTCCAATTGGACGCTCTACTCTATCTGTTCGTGAGGATGAGATTGTCTGCAGAGTCTGTTGGGGTAAACACTACAAAGATCAAGATTATCGCTTTTTGTCTTTGGTGCTATTACAGCAAGTATTGCTGGTTCACTTCAGGCCGGTTTTATCGGATCTGTTGTCCCAAAAAGATTACACCTTTATTAATTCCATCAATGTGTTGATTATCGTTGTATTTGGTGGACTTGGATCCATTACTGGTACCATCGTTTCAGCGATTGTTTTAGGAATTTTAAATATGCTCCTTCAGGATGTAGCAAGCGTACGTATGATTATCTACGCTTTGGCTCTTGTATTGGTCATGATTTTCAGACCAGGTGGACTTCTTGGGACATGGGAATTGAGTCTATCACGTTTCTTTAAAAAATCGAAGAAGGAGGGACAAAACTAATGGCATTACTTGAAGTTAAACAGTTAACCAAACATTTTGGCGGTCTAACAGCTGTTGGAGATGTCACTCTTGAATTGAATGAGGGAGAATTGGTTGGTCTGATTGGACCAAACGGGGCTGGTAAAACAACCCTTTTCAATCTCTTGACCGGCGTTTATGAACCAAGCGAAGGTACTGTGACACTAGATGGTCACCTCCTAAATGGGAAAACTCCCTATAAGATTGCCTCACTTGGTCTCAGTCGTACCTTCCAAAATATTCGTTTGTTCAAGGACTTGACAGTTTTGGAAAATGTTTTGATTGCATTTAGCAATCATCATAAACAACATGTCCTTGCGAGCTTCCTACGCCTACCAGCTTTTTATAAGAATGAGAAAGAATTAAAAAGCAAAGCTTTGGACTTGCTGAAGATTTTTGATTTGGATGGTGACGCAAATACTCTTGCCAAGAATCTGGCCTATGGTCAACAACGTCGATTAGAAATCGTTCGTGCTCTGGCAACTGAACCTAAAATCCTCTTTTTGGACGAACCTGCAGCTGGTATGAATCCACAAGAAACAGCTGAATTGACAGAATTGATCCGTCGTATCAAAGATGAATTTAAAATTACCATCATGCTTATCGAACATGACATGAATTTGGTTATGGAAGTCACTGAGCGTATCTATGTTCTTGAATATGGTCGGTTGATTGCTCATGGGACTCCGGATGAGATCAAGAACAACAAACGCGTTATCGAAGCTTATCTAGGAGGTGAAGCCTAATGTCTATGTTAAAAGTTGAAAACCTCTCTGTGCATTACGGTATGATCCAAGCAGTTCGTGATGTAAGTTTCGAGGTTAATGAAGGTGAAGTTGTGTCACTTATCGGTGCCAATGGTGCTGGTAAAACAACCATTCTTCGTACCCTTTCAGGTTTGGTTCGTCCAAGTGCTGGTAAAATTCAGTTTTTAGGAAAAGAAATTCAAAAGTTGCCAGCTCAAAAAATCGTGGCAGGTGGCCTTTCACAAGTTCCTGAGGGACGCCATGTTTTCCCAGGCTTGACTGTTATGGAAAACTTGGAAATGGGAGCCTTTTTAAAGAAAAATCGTGAAGAAAATCAAGCCAACTTGAAAAAAGTCTTTTCACGTTTCCCTCGTCTGGAAGAACGCAAAAACCAAGATGCGGCAACTCTTTCAGGTGGTGAACAGCAGATGCTGGCTATGGGACGCGCTCTCATGTCTACACCTAAGCTCCTTCTCTTGGATGAGCCGTCAATGGGACTTGCCCCAATCTTTATCCAAGAAATTTTTGATATCATTCAAGATATTCAGAAGCAAGGAACAACAGTTCTCCTAATTGAGCAGAACGCTAACAAGGCCCTTGCAATCTCTGACCGTGGTTATGTACTTGAAACAGGCAAGATTGTCCTATCAGGAACAGGAAAAGAACTCGCATCATCAGATGAAGTCAGAAAAGCATATCTAGGTGGCTAAACTAGTCTGGGAGACTAGTTTAGGTTGTGGATGGAGATTGCGCACGCAATCCCTCTATAGTCCGGGGGACCTTTTTAGTTGGCGGATAAGGATTGCGCAAGTAATCATCCAATCCAGTGGATTGTTTTAGTCGGTAGATAAGGATTGCGCAAGCAATTCTCCTCTAGTCTGGTAGACTAGTTTAGGTTGTGGATGGAGATGATAATAGGTTTTCAATACTAGTTGCTAGTATCTTTAACAATTGAAAGAAATATAAATAATGTTTGCTAACTTGCACATATAGAGCTCTAGATTAGAGCTCTTTTTTGTAAAAGACTCAGATTATTCAAAATCTTGAAAAAGAGATGAAAGCGTTTGATAGATTTTCTAAGAAAGTGTATAATAAAAGTAGCAATATAGAAGGAGAAGTCTCATGGCAGTTAAAGATTTCATGACCCGTAAGGTAGTTTATATCAGTCCAGATACGACTGTAGCACACGCAGCAGATTTGATGCGCGAGCAAGGTTTGCACCGTTTACCTGTTATCGAAAACGATCAATTGGTTGGTCTTGTTACAGAAGGAACCATCGCAGAGGCAAGTCCATCTAAAGCAACTAGTCTTTCTATCTACGAGATGAATTATCTTCTCAATAAGACCAAAGTCAAAGACGTCATGATTCGGGATGTTGTGACAGTTTCTGGATACGCAAGCCTAGAGGATGCGACCTACCTGATGCTGAAAAATAAAATTGGGATATTACCAGTCGTAGACAATCATCAGGTCTACGGCGTCATTACAGACCGCGATGTTTTTCAGGCTTTCTTGGAAATCGCTGGATACGGAGAAGAGGGGATTCGCGTTCGTTTCATTACAGAAAATGAAGTAGGAGTGCTGGGAAAAATTGTAGCTCTAATTGTAGAAGAGGATTTAAATATTTCCCATACTGTTAACATTCCACGTAAGGATGGCAAGGTCGTTATCGAAGTTCAAATTGATGGAAATCGATTTAACTGCATTAAAGGACAAGTTTGAAAAAGAAGGAATTCAAGTGGAGGAGATCACTCATACCTCTGCTAAAGTCCTTTAAACCAGAGGCTTTAGAGCCTCTTTTCTTTTGCCGTCAAAAGCGGTGAAAAGCAAAATATGGAAAGAAATGAGAGATTATGGTATAATAAAACGATATGAAAAGGAGTATCTATGGACATTTCAGAAATTCGTCAAAAAATTGACGCAAATCGTGAAAAATTAGCTTCTTTCAGGGGGTCTCTTTGACCTCGAAGGCTTAGAGGAAGAGATTGCCATCTTGGAAAACAAGATGACAGAACCTGATTTTTGGAACGATAATATCGCGGCCCAAAAAACGTCGCAAGAATTAAATGAATTAAAAAACACCTATAACACCTTCCGTAAAATGGAAGAGTTGCAGGATGAAGTTGAGATTTTATTGGACTTTTTAGCAGAAGACGAGTCAGTCCATGATGAACTGGTCGAACAGTTGACAGAACTGGATAAGATGATGACCAGCTACGAGATGACCCTTCTCTTGTCAGAACCTTATGACCATAATAATGCAATCTTGGAAATCCATCCAGGATCTGGTGGTACTGAGGCACAGGACTGGGGCGATATGTTGCTTCGTATGTATACTCGTTATGGAAATGCCAAAGGCTTTAAAGTAGAAGTCTTGGATTACCAGGCTGGTGATGAAGCAGGTATCAAGTCTGTGACCTTGTCTTTTGAAGGACCCAATGCATACGGCCTACTTAAATCAGAAATGGGTGTTCACCGTTTAGTCCGTATTTCGCCATTTGACTCTGCCAAACGCCGCCATACTTCCTTTACATCCGTAGAGGTTATGCCTGAGTTGGATGATACCATCGAAGTGGAGATTCGTGAAGATGATATCAAAATGGATACTTTCCGTTCAGGTGGTGCTGGTGGACAGAACGTCAATAAGGTTTCAACAGGTGTGCGTTTGACACACATTCCTACGGGAACTGTCGTCCAATCAACGGTCGATCGTACCCAGTATGGAAATAGAGATCGTGCCATGAAGATGTTGCAGGCTAAGCTCTATCAAATGGAGCAAGAAAAGAAAGCTGCGGAAGTTGATTCCCTTAAAGGTGAGAAAAAGGAAATCACATGGGGAAGCCAAATCCGTTCATATGTTTTCACGCCTTATACTATGGTAAAAGATCACCGTACAAGCTTTGAAGTTGCTCAGGTAGATAAGGTGATGGATGGAGACCTTGATGGTTTTATCGATGCCTACCTCAAGTGGCGAATCAGCTAAGATAGAAAGGAACTCATATGTCAATCATTGAAATGAGAGATGTTGTCAAAAAGTATGACAATGGAACGACTGCCCTGCGTGGTGTATCTGTTACCATTGAACCAGGAGAGTTTGCCTATATCGTAGGACCTTCTGGGGCAGGTAAGTCAACCTTTATTCGAGCTTTATACCGAGAAGTAAAGATCGAAAAAGGAAGCCTAACAGTTGCAGGCTTTAATTTAGTTAAAATTAAGAAGAAAGATGTCCCACTGCTACGTCGTAGTGTCGGGGTAGTCTTTCAGGATTACAAACTCTTGCCTAAGAAGACTGTTTATGAGAATATTGCCTATGCAATGGAAGTAATCGGTGAGAGCCGTCGCAACATCAAAAAACGTGTTATGGAAGTGTTGGACCTGGTTGGTTTGAAACATAAGGTTCGCTCTTTCCCTAATGAACTCTCAGGTGGAGAGCAGCAACGGATTGCGATTGCTCGCGCGATTGTCAACAATCCTAAGGTATTGATTGCCGATGAGCCGACAGGAAACTTGGACCCAGACAATTCTTGGGAAATTATGAATCTGTTGGAACGCATCAATCTCCAAGGTACTACTGTCTTGATGGCAACCCACAATAGCCAGATTGTAAATACCTTGCGCCACCGTGTCATTGCCATTGAAAATGGCCGTGTCGTTCGTGACGAAGCTAAAGGAGAATATGGATACGATGATTAGTAGATTTTTTCGCCATTTATTTGAATCATTAAAAAGTTTAAAACGAAATGGCTGGATGACAGTAGCAGCAGTGAGTTCGGTTATGATTACCTTAACACTCGTTGCCCTGTTTGCATCTGTAATTTTTAATACAGCAAAACTGGCTACCGATATTGAAAACAACGTTCGGGTCATGGTTTACATTCGTAAGGATGTAGCTGATAACAGTGAAACGATTGAAAAAGAAGGTCAGACAGTTACCAATAATGACTACCACAAGGTTTATGATGCTTTGAAAGCTATGCCTGCTGTTAAGAGTGTTACCTTCTCAAGTAAAGAAGAACAGTACGAAAAACTAACGGAAACAATGGGTGACGATTGGAAGGTCTTTGAAGGGGATGCAAACCCTCTCTATGATGCCTATATCGTCGATACAAATTCTCCGAGTGATGTTAAAACGGTAGCTGAAGAAGCTAAGAAAATTGAGGGAGTATCAGAGGTTCAAGATGGTGGAGCCAACACTCAACGACTTTTTGAACTAGCTTCCTTTATCCGTGTTTGGGGATTGGTTATTGCAGGGCTCTTGATTTTTATTGCAGTCTTCCTCATTTCCAATACCATTCGTATCACTATTATTTCACGTAGTCGTGAGATTCAGATCATGCGTCTTGTAGGAGCGAAAAATGGCTATATCCGTGGTCCATTCTTGCTAGAAGGTGCTTTTATTGGCTTGCTTGGTGCAGCAATTCCTTCAGTCCTTGTATTCTTTGTTTACAATATGGTTTATCAATCGGTCAATAAATCCTTGGTAGGTCAAAACTTGTCAATGATTACGCCAGATGTGTTTATCCCTTTGATGACAGTCCTATTATTTATAATCGGAATTTTCATTGGTTCAATTGGCTCAGGGATTTCCATGCGTCGATTCTTGAAGATCTAGTTGGATTTAAATGCAAATTGCAGAACAAATCAGAAATAATATATATTTAAAAAGAGAAGTTTTCGTAAACTTCTCTTTTTCTTTTTAAAAAAATTAAAAAAATAGACAATTTTTTTATAAAAGCCTTTACAAAAAAAATAAAAGTGGTATAATTAATACATAACCAAATGCAAACGTTTTCGTAAAACGTTTGCCTAAATAAAATAAAGGAGATTTGAATGATGAAAGCTACATTCAAAAATGTCTTGTCTTTCGAATTTTGGCAAAAATTCGGTAAGGCTTTAATGGTGGTTATCGCCGTTATGCCAGCGACGGGATTGATGATCTCAATCGGTAAATCAATCGTGATGATCGACCCAAACCTTGCTCCTCTAGTGATTACAGGTGGAATCCTTGAGCAAATTGGTTGGGGGGTTATCGGTAACCTTCATATCTTGTTTGCCCTTGCTATTGGGGGAAGCTGGGCAAAAGAACGTGCAGGTGGTGCATTTGCAGCCGGACTTGCCTTTATCTTGATTAACCGTATCACAGGTACTATCTTCGGTGTTACAGGTGATATGTTGAAAAACCCTGAAGCAATGGTTACTACCTTCTTTGGTGGTTCAATCAAGGTTGCTGACTACTTTATCAGCGTTCTTGAGGCACCAGCGCTTAACATGGGGGTTTTCGTAGGGATTATCTCTGGTTTTGTTGGGGCAACAGCTTATAACAAATACTACAACTTCCGTAAACTTCCTGATGCCCTTTCATTCTTCAATGGTAAACGTTTCGTACCATTCGTCGTTATTCTTCGTTCAACTATTGCTGCAATTGTACTTGCTGCCTTTTGGCCAGTAGTTCAAACAGGTATCAACAACTTTGGTATTTGGATTGCCAACTCACAAGAAACTGCTCCAGTTCTTGCACCATTCTTGTATGGTACTTTGGAACGTTTGCTCTTGCCATTCGGTCTTCACCACATGTTGACTATTCCAATGAACTATACAGCTCTTGGTGGAACATACGAAGTGTTAACTGGTGCAGCAAAAGGAACACAAGTATTTGGTCAAGATCCACTTTGGCTTGCATGGGTAACTGACCTTGTTAACCTTAAAGGTTCAAATGCTGACCAATACCAACACCTTCTTACAACAGTCACTCCAGCTCGTTTCAAAGTTGGACAAATGATTGGTTCATTTGGTATCTTGATGGGTGTCATCGTTGCTATCTACCGCAATGTTGATGCTGACAAAAAACACCAATACAAGGGTATGATGATTGCGACAGCCCTTGCAACATTCTTGACAGGGGTTACTGAACCTATCGAGTATATGTTCATGTTCATCGCAACACCGCTTTACCTTGTTTATTCAGTAGTTCAAGGTGCTGCCTTTGCTATGGCAGATATTGTTCACCTTCGTGTCCACTCATTCGGTTCAATTGAATTCTTGACTCGTACACCATTGGCAATTAATGCTGGTATTGGTATGGATATCGTTAACTTTATCTGGGTAACTGTTCTCTTTGCGGTTATCATGTACTTCATTGCCAACTTCATGATTAAGAAATTCAACTACGCAACTCCAGGACGTAACGGAAACTACGAAACAGCTGAAGGAGCATCAGAAGAAGCAGCTCCTGGAACTCCAAAAGTTGCAGCAGCTTCTCAAGCCGTAAACATCATTAACCTTCTTGGTGGTCGTGCAAATATCGTAGATGTGGATGCATGTATGACTCGTCTTCGTGTAACTGTTAAAGACGCAGATCGCGTTGGTACTGAGGAACAATGGAAGGCTGAAGGAGCTATGGGACTTGTCATGAAAGGACAAGGTGTCCAAGCTATCTACGGACCAAAAGCTGACGTATTGAAATCTGATATCCAAGATATTCTTGACTCAGGTGAAATTATTCCTGAAACTCTTCCAAGCCAAATGACAGAAACTCAACAAAATACTGTACACTACAAAGGTGTAACTGAGGATGTTTACTCAGTAGCTGACGGTCAAGTTGTTGCCTTGGAACAAGTGGAAGATCCAGTTTTTGCTCAAAAAATGATGGGTGATGGATTTGCAGTAGAGCCAGCAAATGGTAACATTGTATCTCCAGTTACTGGTACTGTATCAAGTATCTTCCCAACAAAAACACGCTCTTGGTCTTGTCACTGACTCAGGTCTTGAAGTGCTTGTTCATATTGGTTTGGATACAGTAAGTCTTGAAGGAAAAACCATTTACTGTTCATGTCTCTGAAGGACAAAAAAAGTGGTTGCTGGTGATCTTCTTGTCACAGCTGACTTAGATGCTATTCGAGAAGCAGGACGCAAAACATCAACAGTGGTTGTCTTCACAAATGGTGATGTCCTTAAATCAGTTAAATTAGAACAAACAGGTTCTCTTGCAGCTAAAACAGCAGTTGCTAAAGTAGAATTGTAATATACTTGGGGTTGGAAGCTGTTTTCCAACCTCTTGTTTTAGGAGAAAATCATGAAATTTCTAACACTCAATACCCACAGTTGGATGGAGAAGGAAGCAGAGGAAAAATTCCAAATCTTACTCCAAGACATTCTTGATAAGGATTATGATTTGATTTGTTTCCAAGAAATCAATCAAGAAATGACTTCGCCTGAGGTAGAGGTTAACAATCACTATCAAGCTTTACCATCAGCAGAACCCATTCATCAGGACCACTATGTCCGACTTCTGGTTGAAAAATTGGCTGAGAAAGGGAAAAACTACTACTGGACTTGGGCTTACAATCATGTTGGCTATGACCGCTACCATGAAGGCGTAGCCATCTTATCCAAAACACCTATTAAGGCGCGTGAGATTTTAGTATCAGATGTAGATGATCCAACGGACTACCATACTCGCCGAGTTGCATTGGCTGAGACAGAGGTTGAAGGTAAGGAACTTGCTCTTGCAAGCGTTCATCTCTCTTGGTGGGATAAAGGTTTCCAAGAAGAGTGGGCACGATTTGAGGCTGTACTAAAAGAGTTGAAGAAACCTCTAATTTTAGCGGGTGATTTTAATAATCCAGCTGGTCAGGAAGGCTATCAAGCGATTTTAGCTAGCCCATTAGGATTACAAGACGCGTTTGAAGTTGCGAAAGAAAGAAGTGGTAGCTATACCGTTCCACCAGAAATTGATGGTTGGAAAGGCAATACCGAGCCATTACGAATCGACTACGTCTTTACGAGCAAAGAGTTAGAAGTAGAGAGTTTGCAAGTAGTTTTTGATGGACAAAATAGTCCACAAGTCAGTGATCATTATGGTTTGAATGCTGTATTGACCTGGAAATAATGAAAGAGGTTGGAATCAGAGGTTCCAACCTTTTAAGCTACTTGAATCTTTACTACAGGATTGAGACTCAAATGGGGCTACTGCAATAGGACAAAATATGGTATAATTGAAAGGATAGAATCGAGGATAGTATGTCATTTAAGAAATTTCAATTTAAAAATTATATAGTAGAAGCCTTGGAGGAGTTGAAGTTTACGACTCCTACCGAAGTTCAGGAAAAGTTGATTCCTATTGTCTTGGCAGGTCGTGACTTGGTGGGCGAGTCAAAAACAGGTTCAGGAAAGACTCATACTTTCTTATTACCAATTTTCCAGCAATTAGATGAAACTAGCGATAGTGTGCAAGCAGTCATTACTGCACCAAGTCGTGAGTTAGCCACTCAAATCTACCAAGCAGCTCGTCAGATTGCAGCTCACTCAGATGTCGAAGTTCGTGTGGTTAATTATGTAGGTGGTACGGATAAGGCGCGTCAGATTGAAAAACTTGCCAGCAACCAACCACATATCGTTATCGGAACGCCAGGTCGCATCTATGACTTGGTCAAATCTGGTGATTTGGCTATTCACAAGGCCAAGACCTTTGTAATTGATGAAGCGGATATGACCTTGGATATGGGCTTCTTGGAAACCGTTGATAAGATTGCAGGAAGCCTTCCAAAAGACTTGCAATTCATGGTTTTTCAGCGACTATTCCACAAAAATTGCAACCGTTCTTGAAGAAATACTTGTCAAATCCTGTCATGGAAAAAATCAAGACTAAGACAGTCATCTCAGATACCATTGATAACTGGTTGATTTCGACCAAGGGCCGTGATAAGAATGCTCAGATTTACCAACTGACTCAGTTGATGCAGCCTTATTTAGCTATGATTTTTGTTAACACAAAAACGCGTGCTGATGAATTACATGCCTACTTGACTGCTCAAGGATTGAAGGTAGCAAAGATTCATGGAGATATTGCCCCTCGTGAACGTAAGCGGATCATGAATCAAGTGAAAAAACTGGATTTTGAGTACATTGTCGCAACGGACTTGGCAGCGCGTGGAATTGACATTGAAGGTGTCAGCCATGTTATCAATGATGCCATTCCGCAAGACTTGTCTTTCTTTGTTCACCGTGTTGGACGAACTGGGCGCAACGGACTGCCTGGTACAGCGATTACCCTTTACCAGCCTAGTGATGACTCGGATATCCGTGAGTTGGAGAAATTAGGGATCAAGTTTACTCCTAAGATGGTCAAAGACGGAGAGTTTCAAGATACCTATGACCGTGATCGTCGTGCTAATCGTGAAAGAAGCAGGATAAGCTTGATATTGAAATGATTGGCTTGGTTAAAAAGAAAAAGAAAAAAGTCAAACCTGGCTATAAGAAGAAGATTCAATGGGCGGTGGATGAAAAACGCCGCAAAACCAAGCGTGCTGAAAATCGCGCACGTGGGCGTGCTGAGCGAAAAGCCAAACGCCAAACATTTTAAGTATAAAATTGGAGCTACATAGCTCCTTTTTCTAACTTAGTTTTATGAATTTTCAAAAATACTGCAAAAAAAAGTAAAAAGTGGTATAATGATAAGGTTATATAGTCCCGATAAGGTGGTAGGTATTCATTACTAGTAGTTTTCCTATCAGTACTTTGTAACTCTATAACAATATTTTTTAAGGGGGGACATTTTTATGTCAGAACGTAAATTATTCACGTCTGAATCTGTATCTGAGGGGCATCCGGATAAGATTGCAGACCAAATTTCAGATGCGATTTTGGATGCTATTTTAGCAAAGGATCCAGATGCGCACGTTGCTGCCGAGACAGCTGTATACACAGGTTCGGTCCATGTTTTTGGTGAAATTTCTACAAATGCTTATGTGGATATCAACCGTGTGGTTCGTGATACCATTGCAGAGATTGGTTATACCAATACAGAGTATGGTTTTTCTGCGGAGACGGTGGGAGTTCATCCGTCGCTTGTTGAGCAGTCACCAGATATCGCCCAAGGAGTTAACGAAGCCTTGGGAAGTCCGTGGAAATGCAGATCAAGATCCGCTTGACTTGATTGGTGCTGGTGACCAAGGTCTTATGTTTGGATTTGCGGTGGATGAGACAGAAGAACTCATGCCATTGCCAATCTCACTCAGTCATAAGTTGGTTCGTCGTTTGGCAGAACTTCGTAAGTCTGGTGAAATCAGCTATCTCCGTCCAGATGCTAAATCACAAGTTACGGTTGAGTATGATGAAAATGACCGTCCGGTACGTGTGGACACAGTCGTTATTTCAACTCAGCACGATCCAGAAGTTAGCAATGAACAAATTCACAATGATGTGATTAACAAGGTTATCAAAGAGGTGATCCCAGCTTCTTACTTGGATGAGCAAACCAAATTCTTCATCAATCCAACTGGTCGTTTTGTAATCGGTGGACCTCAAGGGGACTCAGGTTTGACTGGTCGTAAGATTATCGTGGATACCTATGGTGGCTACTCTCGCCATGGTGGTGGTGCCTTCTCTGGTAAGGATGCGACGAAAGTGGACCGTTCAGCCTCTTATGCAGCTCGCTACATTGCCAAGAATATCGTTGCAGCAGGCCTTGCTAAGAAGGCAGAAGTGCAATTGGCCTATGCTATCGGGGTGGCGCAACCTGTTTCTGTTCGTATCGATACTTTTGGTACAGGAACAGTATCTGAAAGCAAGCTTGAAAGCAGCGCGTCAAATCTTTGACCTTCGCCCTGCAGGAATTATTCAAATGCTGGATCTCAAACGCCCAATTTACCGTCAAACAGCGGCTTATGGACACATGGGACGTACAGATATTGACCTTCCATGGGAACGTTTGGACAAGGTAGATGCTTTGAAAGAAGCTGTGAAATAGAATTAAAAGATTGGTAGCTGTGCACTGCCAATCTTTTTTGCAAAAGAAAACCAGCTTTCGGCTGGTCTTCTTATTTTATAGGTATTGAAATCTCAATCAATTTATCTGAATAAAGCGTCTTGATATTGGCTTCATCAATGCTTCCTTTATCGATTTACGTTTCAAGAAGAAGTCTTGAATGGTTTCGATTTCAGGTTCACGAATAGCACGGTGTTTGTTGGAAATGAGGATTTCATAGTGAAGCGGGGCTTGTGTGAAAACTACATCTGTGTTTCCAGCAGAATAGACCTCGACAAGAGTTGCGTCTGTGCTTTCTAATTGGCTTTTAACAAGTTGCGAGTGTGAGTTTGTCGTATTGATAAGCTTCATAACAGTTCCTCCGATTTTCTAACTCTATTATAGCACTTTTTGGATAAAATCGTGTATTTTAGCCAATTCCATGCTGGATTTTCCAAGCTTCAATTCCCCATTTATGGCTACCACGTTTGAGTTTTTCAATTGCTTCATCAATAGGAAACCAAGCAATATGATTAAAATCTTCCAATGGTTTTTGTACTTCTTGGAAAGAAATAGCTTCATAGAGATAAGCTGGATTGTAGTAGTAGGTATCACGGTGGCGAGAGTAGAAATACTCATCAGCTTGCCCATAATAGGTTCCAATCTCAGCTGTAAAGCCAAGTTCTTCGATTAGTTCTCTCTTCAGTGCTTCTTGATGATCTTCGCCGGCTTCAATTTCTCCACCTGGCAAGAACCAAGCACCATTGGGAGCTTGAACTAGGACAATTTGTTTTTTCTCCGCATCCGGAATAACTGCGTACACACCATAGCGGGACTGGTAGGTCACATTCTCTTTTTTTATCACCAAAAGTTGGGTTTGCCATTGAACTGTCCTCATTCTCTAGTATCTTTATTATTATCATAATGGACGAGGGGCTAGCTGTCAAGAATTTACAGTTATTTTAGTAAAAAAGGTGCAGAAATTGCTAGACTTCCTGCACCTGTTAGGTCGTTTTATTCTTCTTTTTCAGAAGCAATCTCTTCTGTTTTTTCAGTTTTTTTGGCAGATTTGATTTGAATCTTGCCATTGCTTGTCATAACTGCCTTGAGGTCTTTTTCACTTGGGTTTTCAAGGTAGTAGTCTGTGATAGCATCCTCGATATGGTCTTGAATGGTACGGCGGAGTGGGCGCGCCCCCATTTTTGGATCATAACCTAGGTCAACTAACTTTTCCTTGACTTTGTCCGTTACATCTAAATGAATGTTGTTGCTGGAGAGGCGTTTGTTAACATCTGCTAGCATGAGTTCGACGATTTGAAGAAGGTTGTCCTTGCTGAGAGCTTTGAACTCGATGATGCCGTCAAAACGGTTCATAAATTCAGGGCTAAAGAAGTTGCCGAGTTCACCGAGAACAGAGTTGGTTCGACCTTCACGAGCTGCCCCAAAACCAACGCTGGCTTCGGCCTTACCAGTACCCGCATTTGAGGTCATGATAATGATAGCATCCTTAAAGCTAACTGTTCGTCCTTGCCCATCTGTCAAACGACCATCGTCCAAGACTTGAAGGAACATGTGCATCACATCTGGATGGGCTTTCTCGACCTCATCGAGAAGGATGAGAGAATATGGGTTGCGACGAACCTTTTCAGTCAGCTGCCCAGCTTCATCATAACCAACATAACCTGGAGGGGCTCCGACCAATTTAGCTACACTGTGTTTTTCCATGTATTCACTCATATCAAAGCGAATCATGCTGTCAGCAGAACCAAAGAGCTCAATGGCTAGTTGTTTGGAAAGTTCTGTTTTACCAACACCAGTTGGTCCGACAAAGAGGAAGCTTCCGATTGGCCGGTTAGGAGTTCCAAGTCCAACACGATTACGACGGATTGCCTTGGCAATCTTATCGACAGCTTCATCTTGACCAATGACATGAGTTTTGAGGTCGTCTGCTAGATGGATAAGCTGAGATTGTTCTTTTTCTTTGAGTTCTCCAACAGGGATATTGGTTTTCTGCTCAATGATATGTTCAATAGTTTCTCGCTGATGATTGGAGTATCCTGATCGGTCACCTTGTTCTTTTGCATTTCCTTGTACTTGGCAATCTGATCGCGGAAATAAGCAGCCTTTTCAAAGTCTTCCTCTCGTGTAGCTTGCGCCTTGAGATTTTCAGCTTCAATTAAACGCTGATCAATCACTTTAGGATCAACAAAGTTCAGTGTCAGATTCATCTTAGAACCAGCTTCATCCAACAGGTCAATAGCCTTGTCTGGCAAGAAGCGGTCTTGGATATAGCGATTGGATAGATTTGCAGCAGCTTCTATAGCCGCATCAGTATACTTGACGTGATGGTAGTCTTCGTATTTTTTTTGAACCCCTTTGAGGATGATAATGGTTTCTTCAACAGTTGGTTCATCTACCTTGACGGGCTGCATACGACGCTCTAGGGCAGCATCTTTTTCAATGATGCGGTATTCATTGAGAGTAGTGGCTCCGACCATTTGCAATTCACCACGGGCAAGGGCTGGTTTGAGGATATTTCCTGCATCCATATTGCCATCGCCAGCAGATCCTGCACCAACAATTTCATGGATTTCGTCGATAAAGAGGATGATGTCCTCGCGTTTGCGAATTTCTTCCATGAGCTTTTGCATTCGTTCTTCAAATTGGCCTCGAATCCCTGTTCCTTGGACTAGACTGACCACGTCCAGACGGATGACCTGCTTGCCTTGGAGTTTATGGGGAACATCACCGTCGACAATCTTCTGAGCTAGGCCTTCCACAACAGCTGTTTTACCAACACCTGGTTCTCCGATAAGGACAGGATTGTTCTTGGTTCGACGGTTGAGGATTTCGATAACACGGATAATCTCCTCATCTCGACCGATAACAGGGTCAATATCTCCCCGACGAGCAATCTCAGTAATATTGATACCATATTCCTCTAGGAGTCCTTTTTCTTGGCTAGGAGGTGTTTGAAGTGGGCCGCGGTTTTGAGGTCCATAACCACCGTTTCCTCCATATCCCCCACCAGATTGAGTTGGAGGGACGTTATTAGAAGAAGGTTTGAAATTGTTCAAATCATTGAAAAAGTCGCCGAAAGGATCAAAGTCATGATTGTTTAAGTCAGTCATTCCTTTAAAGAGGGTATTATTTGGATCTGTTTTGATAATTTTATAGCAATTTTGACAAAGATCAATTTGCTTTTGCTGTCCATTGATATTGGTATACAGATGAATTGTTGAGTCGTTTATTTTACAGTTTTGACAGAGCATACATCTACCTCATTTCATTCTTATTCTTTGTCTAATAAAAAGGTCAAGAATAGTCAAAGTTCTATACTCTCATTATAGCATGATTAAGGTGTAAAGCAAGTAAAAAGATTGGGAAGTGGTCGTTTTTAAGAGAGGGATTCATGGAGAATTAAGCGACTTGAAGGTAAGAAAAAATCCCATTTGTGGTGACAAAAAGGATTCTCATTTATCGGGCCTTACTGCCCCTTGTTTTTATATTAGTAAAGGAGTTCGTAGATCTCCATTGCAATCAAATCAATGCTATCAAAGGTATAAGTTTCACGAGCTTCTACATCGCGAAGGGTGAAGAGTGATCCGTTTTCTTCGTCGTGGCTGTATGCAACTTCTGCGACAACAACACCTTCACGTTCAAAATTACGTTTTAGATTTCCACCATCTTTTGTCATTGCTTCTAGGCGGTTAATGATTCTAACCAAATGTGATTCCATTTTGATTCTCCTCCATTTCTTATCGTTTCTATTTTACCATAAACAAGAGGTAGTTGACTAGAAAAAAACTGTGATTTCTCTCTATTTCTCTATTCTATCAAGTTAATTGGTAAAATTAGAGAAAAAATATTGCATTTTAATTCAATTCGTGTTATAATCATACAATATAATACATAGAAAGTTGATTAAATATGAATTTTTCTTTTTTACCAAAGTATTTACCATATTTTAACTATGGTGCTCTGATTACCGTATTGATTTCCATCCTTGTTGTCTGCTTAGGAACCATTATAGGTGTTTTACTGGCCTTTGCTCAGCGATCACGCTTTAAACCGCTCGTCTGGTTTGCCAATGTCTATGTTTGGATCTTCCGTGGTACTCCGATGATGGTTCAGATTATGATTGCCTTTGCTCTTATGCATATCAATGCTCCGACTATTCAAGTGGGAATTTTAGGAGTTGATCTTTCTCGTTTGATTCCTGGTATTCTGATTATTTCTATGAACAGTGGTGCTTACGTTTCAGAAACTGTTCGTGCGGGGATCAATGCGGTTCCTAAGGGCAGTTAGAGGCTGCTTACTCTCTTGGTATTCGTCCGAAAAATGCCATGCGTTATGTCATTTTGCCACAAGCTATCAAAAATATTCTTCCAGCGCTGGGAAATGAATTTATCACCATTATCAAGGATAGTTCCCTCTTGTCGGCAATTGGGGTGATGGAGTTGTGGAATGGTGCAACGACAGTAGCAACAACAACTTATTTACCATTGACTCCACTTTTATTTGCAGCCTTTTACTATTTGATTATGACCTCTGTTTTGACAGTGGCGTTGAAAGCATTTGAAAAACATATTGGACAAGGAGATAAGAAATAATGACAGAAACCTTGATTAAAATTGAAGAACTACATAAATCTTTTGGGAAAAATGAAGTTTTAAAAGGCATCAATCTTGAGATTAAACGTGGAGAAGTTGTGGTCATTATCGGTCCGTCAGGCAGCGGGAAATCAACTCTCCTTCGTTCGATGAATCTCCTTGAAGAAGCAAGTAAAGGTAAGGTTATCTTTGAAGGAGTTGATATCACTGATAAGAAAAATGACCTTTTTGCCATGCGTGAAAAGATGGGTATGGTATTCCAACAATTCAACCTCTTTCCTAATATGACAGTGATGGAAAATATCACTTTATCACCAATTAAAACCAAAGGTGAAAGCAAGGAAGTTGCGGAGAAAAGAGCACAGGAACTGTTAGAAAAAGTTGGCTTGCCAGATAAGGCGACGGCTTATCCTCAGAGTTTATCAGGTGGTCAGCAACAACGGATTGCCATTGCACGTGGACTGGCTATGGAACCAGATGTTTTGCTTTTTGATGAGCCGACTTCAGCCCTAGATCCTGAGATGGTTGGAGAAGTTCTAGCTGTTATGCAAGACCTTGCCAAGTCAGGGATGACTATGGTGATTGTGACTCATGAAATGGGCTTTGCGCGTGAGGTAGCAGACCGTGTCATCTTTATGGCGGATGGAGTTGTTGTCGAAGATGGGACACCAGAGGAGATTTTCGATCAAACAAAAGAACAACGAACCAAGGAATTTTTGAGTAAGGTTTTGTAATACCTCATTTTTAGAAGAAATGGAGTAGGCATCATGGCTTCCAGTAAAGAATATTTAGATTTTATTCTCGAACAGCTATCAGAGCTAGAGGAGATGAGTTATCGTCCAATGATGGGAGAGTATATCCTTTATTATCGTGGAAAGATTATTGGAGGAATCTACGATAATCGTCTGTTACTGAAGCCTGTGAAGCTGGTCTTGGATCAACTGGGACAGACTAGGCTTGAACGTCCTTATGAAGGAGCTAAGGAGATGATTTTGATAGAAGACATTGAAGATAAATCATTTCTAATCAGATTAATCAAGGAGATGTATGAAGTCTTACCGGCTCCAAAAGTCAAAAAGAAAGCATGACAGATTTACCTAGTATAAATAGGCATAAAAGCTCGACAAGGGCTTTTTCTTATAGTTTCAGACTATAAGGTCCATTAGGCAAGAAGTGTTAGGATGGCGAGTTATTTTTTGATATAATAGAGGATATTTGATAGAAAAGAGAAGAGATATGGCACAGATTATCGATGGGAAGGCTCTTGCGGCTAAGTTACAAGGACAGTTGGCTGAGAAGACGGCTAAACTAAAAGAAGAAACAGGTCTAGTTCCAGGATTGGTAGTGATTTTGGTGGGGGACAATCCTGCCAGCCAAGTCTACGTTCGCAACAAGGAACGGTCAGCTCTCGCTGCTGGCTTCCGTAGTGAAGTAGTGCGAGTTCCAGAGACCATTACCCAAGCGGAATTGTTAGACTTGATTGCCAAATACAATCAAGATCCAGCTTGGCATGGGATTTTGGTTCAATTACCTTTGCCAAAACATATTGACGAAGAGGCAGTTTTATTAGCTATTGACCCCGAAAAAGACGTGGATGGTTTCCATCCCCTAAACATGGGTCGCCTCTGGTCTGGTCATCCAGTTATGATTCCTTCAACACCTGCAGGAATTATGGAGATGTTTCATGAATATGGGATTGATCTAGAAGGTAAAAATGCGGTTGTCATCGGTCGTTCAAATATTGTTGGAAAACCGATGGCTCAGCTTCTTTTAGCCAAGAATGCGACTGTGACTTTGACTCACTCACGCACCCATCATCTTGCCAAGGTTGCTGCTAAGGCGGATATTCTTGTGGTTGCAATCGGTCGCGCTAAGTTTGTGACTGCTGACTTTGTCAAACCAGGAGCGGTTGTCATTGACGTTGGGATGAACCGAGATGAAAATGGCAAGCTTTGTGGAGATGTTGATTATGATGCTGTTGCACCACTTGCTAGTCACATCACTCCTGTACCTGGTGGAGTTGGTCCTATGACTATTACTATGCTAATGGAGCAAACCTATCAGGCAGCGCTTCGAACACTAAACAAGGACTAGGAAAATGAAATTCGTATTTGACCTGGATGGAACGCTATCTTTTGACTACATGACCATAGATGAGGAGATTCAGCAGGTTCTTTTAAAGGCTGAAGATTATGGGCATGAGGTTGTGTTTGCCTCAGCTCGCTCTTATCGGGATTGTTTGGGTTTATTAGGCCCTGAACTCAGTCAGCGCTTGGTCATAGGGTTGAATGGCGGTGTAGCCTATCATTTGGGGAAGGGTATCTTTGAAAGGAATCTCGATGCTAGAGTTTATCAGGCGCTAGTGGATTATTGCCAGACTTATAATCTCCCTTTCTTTGTAGATGATTGCTTTGACTATAGTGGTCAGATTGTAGAGAAGATTCCATTTATTTCCAGTGTGGATCCCCTAAAGGTAGCTCGTCATCAGAAACTCGAGGACTTGGGTGCTCCGATTAAGGTAGTCGTTTATATGGGCGACCACGAGGAGTTGCTTGATGATCTGCTTGGTCAGTTAGAAAGACTAGGACAAGCTCATCTGTCTTATCATGCGCATGAAAAGTGCCTTTATGTTAATCCCTTGGATACTCATAAGGCGACAACTGTTGAAAGTTATGCGGGGAGAACTTCATCGCTTTTGGAAATGACCAAAACGATATTGAACTATTTAAAACGTCTCTCTATTCAGTTCAGATAGGAGATTTTGCTGGCCTTACTCCATATGCAGATGACACGTTAGAGCTTAAAGGAGCTCCTTCTCCAGCAGTTGCTGCTAAAATCTTACAGACCTTTGCGGAATTTAAGGGAAAATAGTGTAGAAGGAGGTTTGAACCTCCTTTTGTAGTATAATGGAGTGAGAGGGGAAAAACGATGAAAGTGATTGATCAAGCTTTATTAGAAAAAGTCATTATTGAACGTTCTCGTCACAGTCATAAGGGAGATTACGGTCGCCTGCTCTTGCTGGGAGGGACCTATCCTTATGGGGGAGCTATCATCATGTCAGCCATTGCAACTGTCAAAAGTGGTGCAGGATTGGTGACCGTTGGAACAGATAGGGAAAATATCCTTGCTCTACACAGTCATTTACCTGAGGCCATGGCATTTTCTCTTCAAGACCAGCAATTGTTAAAAGAGCAGTTGGAAAAGGCAGAAGTTGTCTTGTTAGGTCCGGGTTTGCGAGAGGATGCATTTGGAGAAGAACTCGTAAAACGAGTCTTTGACAGCCTTAGAAAAGACCAGATTTTGATTGCAGACGGCGGTGCTTTGGGCATCTTAGCAAACGGCCAGTTACCATTTCCTTCCAGTCAGCTCATCCTAACTCCCCACCAAAAGGAATGGGAAAGACTGTCTGGTATAGTTCTTGACCATCAAAATAAAGAGACGACTGCTAGGGCTCTTTCTACTTTTCCTCAAGGAACGATTCTAGTCGAGAAGGGTCCAGCAACTCGTATCTGGAAAGCTGGTCAGCCTGAATATTATCAGTTAGAGGTTGGAGGTCCCTATCAAGCGACTGGTGGGATGGGAGATACTCTGGCTGGGATGATTGCAGGTTTTGCAGGTCAGTTTCACCAAGTCAGTCTCTATCAGAGAGTGGTGACAGCAACTCACCTTCATTCAGCTATTGCGCAAGAACTAGCTCAAGAAAACTACCTTGTCTTGCCAACAGAAATTAGCAAGCTACTTCCGAAAACAATGAAAAAAATATCTCAAAAAGGCAGCTAATATCTTGGTTGTCTTTTTATGTTGATGTAGCTTTGTTGATAAAGTTTTCAAATACCTCAGAACCAGCGACCAACTGCTGAACTTGCGTGAAATTCTCTCTTTTAAGGTCTTGATTTTTACTCAAACTCAAAAGGAAAGCGAGATTGTTATCAAAGTTGAGGGGTGTCAAATCATGCTTTTTTTGATATAATTTTTAATGATGAATGCAAGAAATGATCGGTATGTGGTCGTTGATTTAGAGGCGACCAGCACCGGAAGCAAGGCAAAAATTATTCAAGTAGGCATTGTGGTGATTGAGAATGGTGAAATCATCGATCAGTATACGACTGATGTCAATCCCCATGAACCCTTGGATTCTCATATCAAAGAATTAACGGGTCTGACCGATCAGCGTTTGCTGCGGCACCAGAGTTTTCTCAGGTGGCCGGAAAAATTTTTGAATTGGTTAAGGACGGTATTTTTGTTGCGCACAATGTACAGTTTGATGCCAACCTTCTTGCGGAATTTCTCTTTTTTGAAGGATATGAATTGCGCACACCGCGAGTGGATACAGTTGAGCTTGCCCAAGTTCTGTATCCTCAGTTTGAAAAGTATAACTTAGGTATCCTTTGTCAAGAGTTGGGCATTGAGCTGGAACATGCCCATACTGCCCTGTCAGATGCTCAGGCAACAGCTGAACTCTTGCTTTACATGCGTCAAAAACTTTTTGAGCTACCTAAAGGGCTTTTAGAAAGCTTGTTAGACCTTGCAGACAACCTTCTCTATGAAAGTTATCTGGTGATTGAGGAGGTTTACCAGCAACAATCTCTCTTATCTTCGCCCGACTTGATGGAGCTTCATGGGCTTTTCCTCAAAAAGGAAAGCAAAGCCTTAGTCCCACGAAAGTTATCCAAAGATTTTGCTAAAAATATTTCTTTATTGGGGCTGGAGGACCGTCCGCAACAGCTGGATTTTGCGGAGAAGATTGAGCAATTATTGGAAGAACACCAGACATCCTTTATCCAAGCTCAAACGGGACTGGGCAAGACTTATGGTTATCTCCTCCCTGCTTTGAACTTGGAGAGTCAAACAGGTATCCTAGTGAGTGTTCCGACCAAAATTCTTCAAATCAAATCATGCAAGAAGAAGGTCAGCGCTTAAAAGAGGTCTTCCATCTGGAGATTCATAGTCTCAAGGGGCCTCAAAATTACTTGAAATTGGATGCCTTTCACCGAGTCCTCCATCGACCGGAGTCCAATCGCCTTTTCACACGTTTTAAAATGCAACTGCTCATCTGGTTAACAGAGACAGAGACTGGTGACTTGGACGAAATCGGGCAGCTTTATCGCTACCAGCACTTTCTGCCGGAACTAGTCCACGATGGTAAGCTTTCAAAGAAAAGTTTATTTGCTACAGAGGATTTTTGGAAACGAGGGCAGGAAAAGGCCAAGACCAGTCGCGTTCTCTTGACTAATCATGCCTATCTGGTCACTCGTTTGGAAGACAATCCAGAGTTTGTTGACAACCGTTTGGTAATTTTGGATGAAGCTCAAAAAATGCTGCTAGCCCTTGAAAATCTAGCCCAGCAGGCTTATCGCCTTGAGGAACTTGTAACCCAGCTTGATAAGTCCATAGAGTCAGAGGAAGATTTGGTTCAGAAACGCTTGCTTGAGAGTATCGGATTTGAATGTCGTTACTTGATGGAGCACTATCAGTCAGGTCTGAAGAATGGAAAGTGGTTGGATTCTCTCGAACACTTGCGCCAGCATTTTTCGGAGTTAGCTCTCCCAGAGTATCGAGAACTTGCAAACTTTTTCACCTCGGACCGTGAATTTTGGCTTGCTACAGCAGAGAAATCGAGCAAGGATGTCTTGATTTGTTCAAGTAAAAAAAGGCCGCTTTATACTAGCAGACCTATTGCCAGAAGATTGTAGGCTCCTAGGAGTATCGGCCACTCTTGAAATCAGTAATCGGGTTTCCTTAGCAGATTTGTTGGGATTTCCAGATGCTCCGCTTGTTAAGCTTGATGTAGCAAAACAGGAGCAACAAGAAGTCTTTCTAGTCAATGACTTTCCTCTTGTGACAGAAGTTTCGCCTGTTGACTATGCTAGTGAAGTGGCTTCTGTCATTCGAAGGTTACAGGCCTTTCAAGAACCCTTATTGGTTTTGTTTACTTCAAAAGAAATGCTGCTGGCAGTTTCGGACCTGCTCGACCAACCGCATCTAGCTCAGTATAAAAATGGGGAACCAAGCCAACTGAAAAAACGTTTTGAAAAAGGCGAACGCCAGATCTTGCTCGGAACAGGTAGTTTCTGGGAAGGAGTTGACTTTTCTACCCATCCTTGCGTAATCCAAGTGATTCCGAGATTGCCTTTCCAAAATCCCCAAGAACCGTTAACCAAAAAATTAAACCAAGAACTGCGTCAAGAAGGGAAGAATCCTTTCTATGATTATCAGTTACCGATGGCGATCATTCGGTTAAAGCAAGCCCTTGGTCGTACTGTTAGACGATCTGACCAAGGTTCGATTGCTCTAATCTTAGACAGTCGTGTCGTTAGCAAGCGTTACGGCAAACAAATTGCTCAGGCCTTGTCAAAAGAAGGGCTGTTCAGGTTCTTTCTAGAGAACAGCTAGAGCCTGCTGTAGCTGATTTTCTCCAATCTCGTCGCAATAGAATGAAAGAAAAATCCAAGAAAGAGAAAAGGTAAAAAATATGAAACGTTCCTTCGACTCTCGAGTCGATTATAGCCTCCTCCTACCAGTGTTTTGTTTACTGGTGATTGGAGTAGTGGCCATTTATATAGCAGTTAGTCATGACTATCCAAATAATGTATTACCAATTCTAGGTCAGCAAATCGCTTGGATTTCCTTGGGGCTTGTCATTGGATTTGTGGTCATGTTCTTTAATACCGAGTTTTTATGGAAGGTGACTCCCTATCTTTATGGTCTAGGGCTAGCTTTGATGGTCCTCCCCCTTGTTTTCTACAATCCAAATCTTGTAGCGTCAACAGGTGCCAAGAACTGGGTATCGATTGGTGGAACGACACTTTTCCAGCCATCGGAATTCATGAAGATTTCCTATATCTTGATGTTGGCTCGAGCCATTGTAAGATTCACTCAAAAACACAAGGAATGGCGACGGACTATTCCCTTGGATTTCCTATTGATTGGTTGGATGATTGCCTTTACCATCCCAGTCTTGATCCTCTTAGCCCTACAAAGTGACTTAGGGACTGCCTTGGTCTTTGTAGCTATTTTTGCAGGCATGGTTCTCCTTTCAGGTGTTTCGTGGAAGATTATCATTCCTGTTTTTGCGACAGGAGTGACTGCAGTTGCAGGTTTTATGGCCATCTTTATAAGCAAGGATGGACGTGCCTTCTTGCATCAGATTGGAATGCCAACCTACCAGATCAACCGCATCTTGGCTTGGCTCAATCCCTTTGACTTTGCGCAAACAACGACTTATCAACAGGCGCAGGGGCAAATTGCTATTGGAAGTGGTGGCTTGTTTGGACAAGGTTTTAATGTGTCCAATCTCCTCATTCCAGTACGTGAAAGTGATATGATTTTCACCGTAATTGCAGAAGACTTTGGCTTTATTGGTTCAGTCTTTGTGGTTGCCCTGTACTTGCTTCTTATTTATCGGATGTTGAAGATTACGCTCAGGTCAAATAACCAGTTCTACACCTATATTTCGACTGGATTTATCATGATGTTGCTCTTCCATATCTTTGAAAATATCGGTGCCGTGACAGGCTTACTTCCTTTGACAGGGATTCCTCTGCCTTTCATCTCTCAAGGGGGATCCGCAATTATTAGTAACCTCATCGGTGTCGGTCTCCTCTTGTCTATGAGTTACCAGACCAATCTAGCAGAGGAGAAAAGTGGAAAAGTTCCATTCAAACGAAAAAAAGTCGTCCTAAAACAAATCAAATAAGGAGGCCACTATGGCAAAAGTAGCAGTTATCTTAGCCCAGGGTTTTGAAGAAATTGAAGCCTTGACAGTAGTTGATGTCTTGCGTCGAGCAAACATTTCTTGTGATATGGTAGGATTTGAAGAGCAGGTGACAGGATCGCATGGTATTCAGGTAAAAGCCGACCGTATCTTTGATGGTGATTTGTCCGACTATGACTTGGTAGTTCTTCCAGGTGGCATGCCAGGATCAGCTCACCTACGAGATAATCAAGCCCTCATTTCACAGATTAAAGCCTTTGACCAAGCTGGAAAGAAAATTGCAGCTATCTGTGCAGCTCCAATCGTCCTTCATCAAGCAGGTGTCCTGATAGACAAGCACTTCACCTGTTATGACGGTGTTCAGGAAAACATCAGTGATGGAATTTACCGAAAGGAAACAGTAGTTGTGGATGGCAATCTAACAACCAGCCGAGGACCGTCAACTGCCCTTGCCTTTGCCTATGAGTTGGTAGAGCAGTTGGGAGGAGATGCAGAAAGTTTACGAGACGGCATGCTCTATCGAGATGTCTTTGGAAATCAACAGTAAAACGAGAGGCGGACTCTCGTTTTTTTATTTACTCTATGTCTAAAAAATGTTTCAGATGATTGTCTTGCGATTTTATATCAATCTTTTATAAATCAATCAAGTTTTGTCCAGAACTTTGTCTAGCATAAGAAGGAAATCTATCTCTAGAAATGTTAGTGTTTTCAAGTTGTTAGATAGAATACTTCAGATTGTTTCTGAAATCAAAAGATTCTTGAAAAAGATAGAATATTCAACAAATGTTATATTAAGATACTTTATCGTGTGAATTAATCTGCTTGTATTAATTTGAAATATAAAGTACTTTCTCTGTAATGTAATTGAAACGTGTTACTAGTATATTAAAATTAGTAAGAATTTTTTGCATATACGAAACTGGGGGAGTGATATGTTGGAAACTTTTGGAAAAATATTCAAAGTCATTAGAGAATCAAAAAAAATGTCCCTGAAAGAGGTAGCTGCTGGTGATATTTCCGTGGCTCAGCTATCCCGTTTTGAACGGGGAGTCAATGGGATCACACTTGATTCTTTTTATTGCTGTTTAAAAAATATGGCCGTTTCCCTAGAGGAGTTTCAGTATGTTTACCATAATTACATTGATTCAGATGATGTGCTGTTCTCAAAAAAAGTAGCTGATGCATATCAGGAAAACAATGTTGTCAAGCTCCAAAATATTTTGTCAAGCTCAGAAGCTTTGACCGAACAGTTTCCTGAGAAGAAAAACTATAAACTCAATACAATCATTGTCAGGGCCCTCTTGTCCTCCTGTTGCTCAGATTTTCAGATTAGCAAGAAGGATATTGAATTCCTGACGGATCATCTCTTTTCTGTTGAGGAGTGGGGACGTTATGAACTCTGGCTTTTTACAAACAGTGTTGATTTGATGACCTTGGAAACGCTGGAAACCTTCGCTAGTGAGATGATCAATCGTACCCAGTTTTATAATAACCTACCTGAAAATCGCCGCCGTATTATCAAGATGCTACTTAATGTCATTAGCGTCTGTATCGAAGGAAACCATCTGCTAGTTGCTATGAGGTTTCTCAATTATCTCGACCACTCTAAAATTCCTGAAACAGATCTATATGATCGAACGCTGATTAAGTATCATAGGGCTCTTTACTCCTACAAGGTTGGGAATACCAATGCTCTCAGTGACATCGAGCAATGCCTATCTTTTTTTGAATTTTTAGATTCCTTTGGTGTTGCTCAAAAGCTTAAAGAACAGTTTGAAAGAATTTGCCTTTCATAGTTGTAGATGTGCAACAAAAAATGATCATTTTGAAAAATATACTAGAATAAGAGCGTAACTTTATACTAAATTCAGAAGGAGGCTTTATGATGGAGAAAAAGATTCATTATAAGATGCATAAAGTTAAGAAAAACTGGGTAGCCATTGCTTTGACTACCTTGGCCCTTATTGTAGCACCAAAGGTACTTGGTCTAGAATCAGGCGTTGTCCATGCGGATGATGTAAAGCAGGTTGTAGTTCAAGAACCTGCTACAGCTCAGACTAGTGGTCCGGGTCAGCAAACTCCAGCCCAAGCTAAAATAGCATCTGAGCAAGAAGCAGAAAAAGTAACCCCTGCAGACAAGGTGACAGACGATGTTGCTGCTAGTGAAAAGCCTGCTAAACCAGCAGAAAATACAGAAGCAACAGTTCAAACCAATGCTCAAGAGCCTGCTAAACCAGCAGATACGAAAGAAGCATCTACAGAAAAGGCTGCTGTTGCTGAAGAAGTTAAAGCTGCTAATGCAATCACAGAAACTCCTAAAACTGAAGTAGCAGACCAGAATAAACAAGCAAGGCCAACAACTGCCCAAGACCAAGAAGGCGACAAGCGAGAAAAAACGGCTGTTGAAGACAAGATTGTTGCAAATCCAAAGGTTGCAAAGAAAGATCGCTTGCCCGAACCTGCTCAAAAACAGGGAGCAATAGCTGAAAGAATGGTGGCAGATCAGGCTCAACCTGCACCTGTAAATGCTGACCATGATGATGATGTCCTATCTCATATTAAGACCATTGATGGTAAAAATTACTATGTTCAGGACGATGGTACAGTTAAAAAGAACTTTGCAGTTGAACTTAATGGGAGAATACTTTATTTTGATGCAGAAACCGGTGCCTTAGTTGATTCAAATGAATATCAGTTCCAACAAGGAACCAGCAGTCTCAATAATGAATTCTCTCAAAAGAATGCTTTTTACGGTACGACTGACAAGGATATCGAAACTGTAGACGGTTATTTGACAGCAGATAGTTGGTATCGTCCAAAGTTCATCTTAAAAGATGGAAAAACATGGACGGCTTCGACAGAAACAGACTTACGTCCCCTTTTGATGGCTTGGTGGCCTGATAAACGTACTCAGATTAATTACCTCAACTATATGAACCAGCAAGGTCTGGGAGCAGGTGCTTTTGAAAACAAAGTTGAACAAGCTCTCCTGACAGGAGCTTCTCAGCAGGTTCAGCGCAAAATTGAGGAAAAAATTGGTAAAGAAGGCGATACAAAATGGTTGAGAACGCTGATGGGTGCCTTTGTCAAAACCCAGCCAAACTGGAATATCAAGTCAGAGTCTGAAACAACTGGTACTAAAAAGGACCACTTGCAGGGTGGAGCTTTGCTTTATACCAATAATGAGAAGAGCTCTCATGCTGACTCTAAGTTCCGTCTGCTTAACCGTACCCCTACTAGTCAAACAGGTACACCTAAGTACTTCATTGACAAGTCAAATGGTGGTTATGAGTTCTTGCTCGCTAACGACTTTGACAACTCTAATCCAGCTGTTCAAGCCGAACAACTCAACTGGTTGCATTTTATGATGAACTTTGGAAGCATCGTAGCCAATGATCCGACTGCTAATTTTGATGGAGTTCGTGTCGATGCGGTGGACAATGTCAACGCAGACTTGCTCCAAATCGCATCTGACTACTTCAAGTCTCGCTACAAGGTGGGAGAAAGTGAAGAAGAAGCTATCAAGCATTTGTCTATCTTGGAAGCTTGGTCTGATAACGATCCTGACTACAACAAAGATACTAAAGGTGCTCAACTAGCAATTGACAACAAGCTACGCTTCTCCTTGCTTTATTCATTCATGCGTAATCTATCTATCCGTAGCGGAGTAGAGCCAACGATTACAAATAGTCTAAATGACCGTTCTTCTGAAAAGAAAAATGGCGAACGGATGGCTAACTATATCTTTGTTCGGGCTCATGACAGTGAAGTACAAACCGTTATTGCCGACATCATCCGAGAAAATATTAATCCAAACACGGATGGTTTGACCTTTACTATGGATGAACTCAAGCAAGCCTTCAAGATCTACAACGAAGATATGCGCAAGGCAGACAAGAAGTATACGCAGTTCAACATCCCAACTGCTCATGCTCTCATGCTCTCCAATAAAGACTCTATCACTCGGGTCTACTATGGTGACCTCTATACCGATGATGGTCAATACATGGAGAAAAAATCTCCTTACCACGATGCTATCGATGCCTTGTTGCGTGCTCGTATTAAGTATGTAGCAGGTGGACAAGACATGAAAGTCACATATATGGGTGTACCTCGTGAGGCTGATAAATGGTCTTACAATGGTATTTGACTTCTGTTCGCTACGGTACTGGTGCCAATGAAGCAACAGATGAAGGAACAGCAGAAACCCGTACCCAAGGGATGGCTGTTATTGCTTCTAACAACCCTAACCTGAAACTGAACGAATGGGATAAACTGCAAGTCAATATGGGAGCAGCCCACAAGAATCAATACTATCGCCCTGTGCTTTTGACGACCAAAGATGGCATTTCCCGCTATCTAACTGACGAAGAAGTGCCGCAATCGCTCTGGAAGAAGACAGATGCTAATGGTATTTTAACCTTTGATATGAATGATATTGCAGGCTATAGCAATGTACAGGTTTCTGGATATCTGGCTGTTTGGGTACCAGTTGGCGCTAAGGCAGATCAGGATGCTCGTACAACAGCAAGCAAGAAGAAAAACGCTAGTGGTCAGGTCTACGAATCTAGCGCAGCCCTTGATTCTCAGTTGATTTACGAAGGATTTTCTAACTTCCAAGACTTTGCAACCCGCGATGACCAATATACCAATAAAGTTATTGCTAAAAATGTCAACCTCTTCAAGGAATGGGGAGTAACTTCATTTGAGCTACCACCTCAGTATGTATCTAGCCAAGACGGTACTTTCTTAGATTCTATCATTCAGAATGGTTATGCCTTTGAAGACCGCTATGATATGGCGATGAGCAAGAACAATAAATATGGTTCTTTAAAAGATTTGCTCAATGCTCTTCGTGCGCTTCACAGTGTTAATATCCAAGCCATCGCGGACTGGGTACCAGACCAAATCTATAACCTACCAGGTAAGGAAGTGGTAACAGCAACACGTGTCAACAACTACGGAACCTACCGTGAAGGTGCAGAAATCAAGGAAACTCTATGTAGCTAATAGTAAGACCAATGGAACTGATTTCCAAGGTAAGTACGGTGGCGCCTTCTTAGATGAGCTCAAAGCTAAATATCCAGAAATCTTTGAACGAGTACAGATTTCCAATGGTCAAAAGATGACAACAGATGAGAAGATTACCAAGTGGTCGGCTAAGTACTTCAATGGTACCAATATCTTAGGTCGTGGTGCTTACTATGTTCTTAAAGACTGGGCTAGCAACGACTATCTCACTAACAGAAATGGCGAGATAGTATTGCCTAAGCAATTAGTTAATAAGAATGCTTACACAGGATTTGTTAGTGATGCCAATGGTACTAAGTTCTATTCAACTAGTGGTTATCAAGCTAAAAATTCCTTTATCCAAGATGAAAATGGAAATTGGTATTACTTCGATAAACGAGGCTATCTTGTAACAGGTGCTCATGAAATTGATGGCAAGCACGTTTATTTCTTGAAGAATGGTATTCAACTTCGTGATTCTATCCGTGAAGATGAAAATGGTAATCAGTACTACTATGATCAAACTGGTGCCCAAGTTCTCAACCGTTACTACACTACTGATGGTCAAAACTGGCGTTACTTTGATGCCAAGGGCGTTATGGCTCGAGGTCTTGTCAAGATAGGAGATGGACAGCAATTCTTTGATGAAAACGGCTATCAGGTTAAGGGCAAGATTGTGAGTGCTAAAGATGGCAAACTTCGTTACTTTGACAAGGATTCAGGAAATGCTGTTATCAATCGTTTTGCTCAAGGTGATAACCCAAGTGATTGGTACTATTTCGGAGCAGATGGAGTTGCAGTGACAGGTCTTCAAAAGATTGGTCAACAAACACTTTACTTTGACCAAGATGGCAAGCAAGTCAAGGGTAAAATCGTGACACTTTCAGATAAGAGTATCCGTTACTTTGATGCCAACTCAGGAGAAATGGCGGTCGGCAAGTTTGCTGAAGGTGCCAAGAACGAATGGTATTACTTTGACAAAACTGGTAAAGCAGTGACAGGTCTTCAAAAGATTGGCAAACAAACACTTTACTTTGACCAAGATGGTAAGCAAGTCAAGGGTAAAGTAGTAACTTTGGCTGATAAATCCATCCGTTACTTTGATGCCGACTCAGGAGAAATGGCAGTCGGCAAGTTTGCAGAAGGTGCCAAGAACGAATGGTATTACTTTGACCAAACTGGTAAAGCAGTGACAGGCCTTCAAAAGATTGACAAACAAACACTTTACTTCGACCAAGATGGCAAGCAAGTCAAGGGCAAAATCGTGACACTTTCAGATAAGAGTATCCGTTACTTTGATGCTAACTCAGGAGAGATGGCAACCAACAAGTTTGTCGAAGGTTCCCAAAATGAGTGGTACTATTTTGATCAAGATGGAAAAGCAGTGACAGGCTTGCAGCAGGTTGGTCAACAGACTCTCTATTTCACGCAAGACGGCAAGCAAGTCAAAGGAAAAGTTGTTGATGTGAATGGGGTTAGTCGATATTTCGATGCCAATTCAGGGGATATGGCTCGAAGCAAATGGATTCAACTTGAAGATGGAAGTTGGATGTATTTTGACCGCGATGGTAGAGGTCAAAACTTCGGAAGAAACTAATCGAATTTAGCTCAATAAAAATCAAACTTTATCTGATGATATACAAAAACGATAACACCTTAAAAGGACGTTATCGTTTTTTGCCTGTTTGGAGAATAAATTACAATTGAAAAGAAAGATGGAATCATTGGGAACTGTAATGAATTAACAAGGGACTCCATATTGGAATAATCTTTTTCTGCACTCTATTGTGGTATTCAAAGCAATGAGTATTCTATTTTTAAAGTTTGAAAATCCAAAAGCGTTTCGTTTGTGAACAATGACGCGGTTGTTAGTAGTTTCTATTCTTTAATTTGTACATTTGAGATAAGAAAGATTTTGCTTGATTATTTATAGAGGAGCTATTCTTCACAAAAAGGCTCCATAGATGCAATAGTGTTTACTCTCTATATAAATTATAGAGCCGAAAAATCTAGGAAATCATCGCTTTTTTCATAAAAAAATGGTATAATGAAGGGTATGAAATATCACGACTATATATGGGATTTAGGTGGTACCCTATTGGATAATTATGAGACTTCTACTGCAGCCTTTGTAGAAACCTTAGCCCAATACGGAATAGAGCAAGAACACGACCGAGTCTACGAAGCTTTGAAGGTTTCGACAGCTTTTGCCATCGAGAAGTTTGCACCAGATATCGAGGATTTTTTAGAGAACTATAAAGAAAATGAAGCGCGTGAGCTAGAACATCCAGTTTTGTTTGAGGGAATTCCAGAATTACTCAAAGACGTTTCGGACAAGGGTGGTCGCCATTTCTTGGTTTCTCATCGAAATGACCAAGTTCTAGAACTTCTTGCTAAGACCCAGATATCGAACTACTTCACCGAGGTGGTGACTGCCAGTTCTGGCTTTAAACGAAAACCAGATCCTGAGTCCATGATTTATTTACGTGATAAATATCATATTACATCTGGTTTGGTCATTGGTGACAGAAATATAGATGTAGAAGCAGGTAAAGCTGCTGGCTTAGATGCCTATCTTTTTAATAACGTTGCGACATTGAGACAAGCAATAGACATGTAAGAAAAGGGAAAAAATGACAGAAGAAATCAAAAATCAACAGGCACAGGATTATGATGCCAGTCAAATTCAAGTTTTGGAGGGACTTGAAGCTGTTCGTATGCGTCCAGGTATGTATATTGGATCGACTTCAAAAGAAGGTCTTCACCATCTAGTATGGGAAATCGTTGATAACTCAATTGACGAAGCCCTAGCTGGATTTGCCAGTCACATCCAAGTCTTTATAGAGCCAGATAACTCCATCACCGTAGTGGATGATGGGCGTGGAATTCCTGTTGATATTCAGGAAAAGACAGGACGTCCCGCTGTTGAGACCGTCTTTACAGTTCTTCACGCTGGAGGAAAATTCGGCGGTGGCGGTTACAAGGTTTCAGGTGGATTGCACGGTGTAGGTTCATCAGTAGTAAACGCTCTTTCAACTCAACTAGATGTTCATGTCCATAAAAACGGTAAGATTCATTACCAAGAATACCGTCGTGGTCATGTTGTTGCTGATCTTGAGGTGGTTGGAGATACGGATAAAACGGGAACAACAGTTCACTTCACACCAGATCCAGAGATTTTTACAGAAACAACAACTTTTGACTTTGAAAAATTAAACAAACGTATTCAAGAACTAGCCTTTTTGAACCGAGGTCTTCAAATCTCCATCACAGATAAGCGTGATGGTCTCGAACAGACTAAACATTACCACTATGAGGGTGGGATTGCTAGCTACGTTGAATATATCAACGAGAACAAGGATGTTATCTTTGATACACCAATCTACACAGACGGTGAGATGGATGATATCACAGTTGAAGTAGCCATGCAGTACACAACCGGTTACCACGAAAACGTCATGAGTTTCGCCAATAACATTCACACCCATGAAGGTGGTACGCATGAGCAAGGTTTCCGTACGGCTCTGACGCGTGTTATCAATGACTATGCTCGCAAAAATAAATTGCTAAAAGACAATGAAGACAACCTAACGGGGGAAGATGTCCGTGAAGGCTTGACTGCAGTTATCTCAGTTAAGCATCCAAACCCGCAGTTTGAAGGACAAACCAAGACCAAACTGGGGAATAGTGAAGTAGTCAAGATTACCAATCGCCTTTTCAGCGATGCCTTCTCTGATTTTCTCATGGAAAATCCTCAGATTGCTAAGCGTATCGTGGAAAAAGGAATCTTGGCTGCCAAGGCTCGTGTAGCTGCCAAGCGTGCGCGTGAAGTCACGCGCAAGAAATCTGGCTTGGAAATTTCCAATCTTCCTGGAAAACTAGCAGACTGTTCTTCGAACAACCCAGCTGAAACCGAACTCTTCATCGTCGAAGGAGACTCAGCTGGTGGATCAGCCAAATCTGGTCGTAACCGTGAGTTCCAGGCTATCCTTCCAATTCGTGGTAAGATCTTGAACGTTGAAAAAGCTAGCATGGATAAAATCCTTGCAAACGAAGAAATTCGAAGTCTTTTCACAGCCATGGGAACAGGATTTGGTGCAGAATTTGATGTCACTAAGGCTCGTTACCAAAAACTCGTTTTGATGACCGATGCCGATGTTGATGGAGCCCACATTCGAACTCTCCTGCTAACCTTGATTTACCGCTACATGAAACCAATCTTAGAGGCTGGTTATGTCTATATTGCCCAACCACCGATTTATGGGGTTAAAGTGGGAAGTGAGATCAAAGAATACATTCAACCTGGTGCAGATCAAGAAATTAAACTCCAAGAAGCCTTAGCACGTCATAGTGAAGGGCGTTCAAAACCAACCATCCAACGTTATAAAGGTTTGGGAGAAATGGATGACCACCAATTGTGGGAAACAACCATGGATCCTGAACATCGCTTGATGGCGCGTGTTTCGGTAGATGATGCTGCCGAAGCAGATAAAATCTTTGATATGTTGATGGGGGATCGAGTAGAACCTCGTCGCGAATTTATCGAAGAAAACGCTGTTTACAGTACACTTGACGTCTAAAAATGTGGGAAATAGTTCCCTTGGTTTAAAAAATATGATATAATCATTACGATTGTTTCTAGTATAAAAGGAGTTTGATATGTCTAATGGACAACTAATTTATCTAATGGTTGCGATTGCAGTCATTCTGATCTTAGCTTATGTAACAGCTATCTTTTTACGTAAGCGTAATGTAAGCAGATTAACGGCCCTTGAAGAAAGAAAAGAAGAACTCTACAACCTTCCTGTAAATGATGAGGTTGAAGCCGTTAAAAACATGCACTTGATTGGTCAAAGTCAGGTGACCTTCCGTGAATGGAACCAAAAATGGGTTGATTTATCTCTGAATTCATTTGCTGATATTGAAAATCACCTCTTTGAAGCTGAAAGCTACAATAATTCTTTCCGTTTTTTCAAAGCTGCTCACAAGATTGATCAAATTGAAAGCCAAATTGGCTTGATTGAAGAAGATATTGCAGCTATTCGCAATGCCCTTTCTGAACTTGAAAAGCAAGAATCTAAGAATAGTGGCCGTGTCCTTCATGCCTTGGACTTGTTTGAATCCCTTCAACATACCGTTGCAGAAGATTCAGAGAAATATGGTAAGGCCCTTCCTGAGATTGAGAAACAATTGGAAAACATCCAATCTGAATTCTCTCAATTTGTTACCCTAAATTCATCAGGTGACCCAGTTGAAGCGGCAGCAATTCTTGATTCAACTGAAAATCATATTCTCGCTTTGACACACATCGTTGAGCGAATTCCAGCTCTTGTTGAAACCTTGACAAAGGAATTGCCAGACCAATTGGCAGATTTGGAAGAAGGCTATCGCAAGCTGTTGGATGCCAACTACCACTTTACAGAAACAGATATCGAGTCTCGTTTCCAACTTTTGCACGAATCTCTGAAAAATAATCAAGAAAATATTCGTCAGTTGGAATTGGACAATGCAGAGTATGAAAATAATCGCATTCAGGAAGAAATTAATGCGCTTTATGATATCTTCACTCGTGAAATTGCAGCTCAAAAAGTAGTTGAAAGTCTTCTTGCTACATTACCAACTTATCTCAACCACTTGAAAGAAAATAATCAGGTGCTTGTTCAAGACCTTGAACGCTTGACTAAAACCTACCTTCTTCCTGAAAGTGATGGCAATCATGTTCGTCGTCTTCAAGCAGAATTGGCTGCACTTGATACGGCAATCATGGAAGTGACAGAGGATCAAGGTGAGTCAACACAAGCCTACTCTGCTCTTGAAGAACAGTTGGAAATGCTTCAAAGCAACCTCAAGGATATAGAGGATGAGCAAATCTCTGTGAGCGAACGACTTGCGCAAATTGAAAAAGACGACCTCAATGCTCGCCAAAAAGCAAATGTCTATGTGAACCGTTTGCATACTATCAAACGTTACATGGAGAAGAGAAACTTGCCAGGTATTCCTCAAAGTTTCTTGAAACTTTTCTTTACTGCAAGTCATAACACAGAAGATCTGATGGCAGAGTTAGAACAACCACAAGTGAATATTGAATCGGTTAAACGCGTTCTTGAAATTGCAACAAATGATATGGAAGCACTTGAAACAGAAACCTATAATATCGTTCAATATGCAACCTTGACTGAGCAACTCTTGCAATACTCAAACCGTTACCGTTCATTCGATGAGCGTATCCAAGAGGCCTTCAACGAAGCGCTTGAAATTTTTGAAAAAGAGTTTGACTATCAGGCATCATTTGAAAAAATTTCACAAGCCTTGGAAGTTGCTGAACCAGGAGTCACAAACCGTTTTGTAACTTCATATGAGAAAACACGTGAAACGATTCGTTTCTAAACGAGAAGCTTAGATATTTCTAAGCTTTTTTATTTTTCTAAAAAGAAATCAGAATTCTTGTTTATCATTGAAATAATAGCCTCGATTTGATATGATGGAAATATGAAAAAAAATAGAGCGAAACGTGTTTCTCACGATAAAACGAGAAGGCTATTGCTTTCCCTTGTTGGAATCTTAGGAATTGCTACGATTCTATTAGGAAGTGCTATTGGTTATAAGCTACTACAAAAGCAATCTTACGAACAAAAAATTGAAGCGCTAAAAAGCGAAAAGGACCAGCAATTCAACTCAGGTAGTCAGAAGGACCATTTCCGAAAAGGTCAAGCTGAGGTGATTGCCTACTACCCTCTGCAAGGAGAGGAAGTCATTGCGTCTGTTAGAGAAAAAATCAACCAGGATATTAAAGAAAAGCTGGAAGATAAAGAGGACTTGGTCTTTTATTATAGTGAGCAATTGGATCCCGTCTTAAAGGGAGTTGTTGCTCGTAATATCAGCAAGCAAGTCTACGATTTGTCTGCATCAAAGGTTGAAGAAAAAGAAAAGACTTCTTTAGGGAAAATTTTCTTGACCGAAGATGGGAAAGCTTTTGACCTCAGTAAACTCTTCAAAGATGCAAGTAAGGCTAAGGAACTCTTACTGAGTCAAATCAAATCAACTCTAGAAGATAAGAAACTTGACCAGGCAAAAATTGATCAAGTTATAAAGAGCTTCACAGACCAAGAATTGACATCTTGGAGCTTTGATTATAAGGATAGTCAAATCATCCTTTATCCTGCTAATGCTGGAGAGACTGTTGAGGAAATTGCTTTGCCAATATCTAGTTTCTTTGATGTCATTGAGTCCTCTTATCTATTAGAAAAGGATGCTGAACTTTACCAAACATACTTTGCTAAGAAAAATAAAAAAGTTGTAGCCTTGACCTTTGACGATGGCCCAAATCCAACTACAACCACGCAGGCTTTGGATACTTTAGCTAAATATGGTGTAAAAGCAACCTTCTTTGTACTTGGTAAAAACATTGCAGGTAATGAAAATCTTCTAAAACGAATGAAATCAGAAGGTCATGTTGTAGGAAACCACAGCTGGAGTCATCCCGTTCTTTCACAACTTTCGCTCGAAGATGCTAAAAAGCAAATCACTGATACAGAAGATCTGTTAACTCAAGTTTTAGGATCAAGCTCTAAACTGATGCGCCCACCTTATGGTGCCATCACTGATGATATTCGAAACGGCCTTGATTTAAGCTTCATCATGTGGGACGTGGATAGTTTGGACTGGAAGAGTAAACGAGACAGCCATTTTGACAGAGATTCAACGTCAGGTTCGCAATGGTTCCATCATCCTCATGCATGATATTCATGGTCCTTCTGTTAATTCTCTACCAAGTGTTATTGAGTATTTAAAGGGTGAAGGGTATACATTTGTGACCGTTCCTGAATTACTCAATTCTCGCTTAAAAGCTCACGAGATCTATTACGATCGTGATCAATAATTTTTAAAATCTAAAGGAGCAAGTGTTCTGATAATCAGGATTTTGTTTCTTTAGATTTTCTTCACATAGAAAGGAAAAACGATGAAATCTTATACCCTTAATAATGGAATTTCAATTCCTGTACTAGGATTTGGAACATGGAAAGCTGAAAATGGAGAGGTAGCCTACCAAGCCGTTTTAGAAGCCTTAAAGGATGGTTATCGACATATCGATACTGCAGCTATCTATAAAAATGAGGAAAGTGTTGGTCGTGCTATTCGAGATAGCGGTATTCCAAGACAAGAAATCTTTGTAACGACCAAACTCTGGAATACCAATCACAGCTATGATGAAGCTCGCCAAGCATTTGAAGAATCAATGGAAAAACTGGGATTGGATTATCTAGATTTGTACCTTATCCATTGGCCAAATCCAAAACCTTTAAGAGAAAATGACGAATGGAAAACTCGCAATGCTGAAGTCTGGAGAGCGATGGAGGATCTTTACCAAGAAGGCAAAATCCGTGCTATCGGCGTTAGTAATTTCCTTCCTCATCATTTGGATGCCTTGCTTGAGACAGCAAGAGTCATTCCAGCGGTCAATCAGGTGCGCTTGGCACCAGGAGTTTATCAAGAGGAAGTGGTTGACTACTGTAGAGAGAAAGGAATTCTCTTAGAGGCTTGGGGGCCATTTGGACAAGGAGAGTTGTTTGAACAGAAAGAAGTCCAAGAAATTGCTGCGAAGCATGGGAAATCAGTGGCTCAAATCGCCTTGGCTTGGAGTTTGGCAGAAGGATTTTTACCTCTACCTAAGTCAGTAACAGCCTCTCGCATCCAAAGCAATCTTGACTGTTTTGGAATTGAACTCAGCAAAGACGAGCGAGAAGTCTTAAAGACAATTTCAGTGACTTCGGGCGCACCTCGTGTAGATGAGATGGATTTTTAATTTTTAAAATCGATTTATACCGAATTAACAAAGACTAGGAATCTTAAATCCTAGTCTTTTTATGTATAAAAAATCTAAATTGTTTGTATAATGAAATGATTTTATGGATTGAAATATAGGAACGGATTTAGAAAGCATTGGTTTGATAGAACAAATAACACGAACGATAAAATTAAATAAGCGAAATATATACGTAAATATTACATTTTTGTGACAATTCAGATTTTTATGAAAATTTATGATTATTTGCGTTATAATAGGTATACTTTAAAGAAAAAGGAGATTATTTATGAATAGACGACAACGTTTTTCATTACGGAAATACAAATTTGGTCTTGCTTCAGTTTTATTGGGAACTGCATTGGTTTTTGGAGCAAGTCAAGTCAGTGCCAATGAGCAGAGTACAGGTGAAAATCAAGCTCAAACTCAGGAAATTAAGACAGAGCTAAAAGACGATAAACACTCAAACTCTTCAACTGACCAAACCAATACTAATGGGATAGCACCAGTAGTTGGAGAGAAACAAGAAGCTGAAACTTCTAAAGAGGATGCTAGTAAACAAGATGCTAAGGTAGATGCTCCGGTTGATAAAACTGCTGAAGCCCAAGAATCAGGAAAGATAGCGCAGTTGCAAAAGAAGTAGACCAAGGTGTCGTCCAAAAAGAAACAACAGTCGCTACCAGTCCAGCGCCTGCTACTGAGAAGGCTTCTACAATAGAGAAAAAAGAGACTCAAGCAACGACAGCTCCTAAAACTACTGGAGAAACAGCAACTACAGAAAAAGAACAAGAAAAAACTGAGTCTGCAAAACCAAATAGTCTTTCAAGCAATGATATCATCACAGTACCGAAAACTTGGAAGGCTGGTTACAAGGGGACAGGGACCGTTGTTGCCATTATTGACTCAGGGCTTGATTTGAATCATGAGGTTCTTCGAATTTCGGATCCGTCAAAAGCAAAATTTAAAAACAAGGAAGCCATCGAAGCAGCTAAAAAGGCTGCTGGAATCGACTACGGTAAATGGTATAGCGATAAGGTTGTCTATGCCTATGACTACTTTGACGGAACAGATAAGATCAAAGAAGCAGAAAGAACTTCTCATGGGATGCACGTAACAGGGATTGCAGCTGGAAACCCTGATAAAGAAGCACCGAATGGTGAAAAGGTCTATGGTGTTGCACCAGAAGCCCAAGTTATGTTTATGCGTGTCTTTTCAGATCGCCAAAAGACGACCAGTTCTGCTCTTTATGTAAAGGCGATTGATGACGCAGTTGCCTTAGGAGCAGATGCCATTAATATGAGTTTGGGATCTAGCACTGGTTCTATGGTCGATGCTGGTTCTGATATTGTGGATGCCATCAAACGGGCTCGTGCCAAGGGAGTTTCTGTTCTTATCTCAGCAGGAAATAGTAATACATTCGGAAATGGTTATTCAAAACCACTAGCTGAAAACCCAGACTATGGCTTGGTTGGAAATCCATCCACTGTTGAGGATTCGATTTCAGTTGCTTCTGTCAACAATAAAACATTGACAACAGCCGTTTTTGAAGTTAAAGGTCTAGAGGGAAATGCCGGCCTTCATAACGGAAAATTTGATTATAATCAACCTGAAGCAGATAAGGACTTTGAAAAAGGAAAAGAGTACGAATACGTCGAAGCAGGCTTAGGTCGTGAAGAAGACTTTGCGAAGTTGGATTTAACTGGGAAACTTGCCCTCATTCAGCGTGGAGCCATGAACTTTTCAGAGAAGATCAAAAATGCACGAAAACACGGTGCAGTTGGTGCTTTGATCTACAATAATGTAGAAGGTGCAAATATCAATATGGCTATTGATGATGAAGCAAAGAAAATTCCTTCTGTATTTATTTCTAAACAGTATGGTGAAGCCTTAAAATCAGGAAACTACAAGATTGTTTTTAATGACAAGATGGATAATCGCCCTTCTGATGTAGCCAATCAGCTATCTGACTTTTCAAGTTGGGGAGTGACTACCGATGGACAATTGAAACCGGACGTGACAGCTCCTGGCGGCAATATCTATTCATCCTTTAATGACAATACCTATGGTAGTATCAGCGGAACCAGTATGGCGGCTCCTCACGTTACGGGTGTTGCAGTTCTGGTTAAGGAATACCTTCAAAAACACCATCCAGAATTGACTCCTGAGCAAGTATCAGAGACTGTCAAGGCATTGATCATGTCAACTGCAAAACCACATGTTAATAAGGACACAGGCACTTTTACCTCTCCTCGTCAGCAAGGTTCTGGTATTGTGGACACAGCTGCTGCAGTGTCAACAGACCTCTATGTAACGGGTGAAAATGGTTATCCAAGTGTGACTTTGGGAAATGTTGGAGATCAATTTACTTTCAAGGTCACTGTACACAATATTTCAGATACTGACCGTACTCTCAAGATGGTGGTGAATACCAATACAGACGAAGTTCAAGATGGAAATTCACCCTTCGACCTCGAAAATTAACAGAGACAGTCTGGCCTGAAGTGACGGTCAAAGCCCACAGCAGTCAAACAGTCACTGTTAAAGTAGATGCTCGAAAATTTGCTGCTGAACTCAGCAAACAAATGCCAAATGGCTATTTCCTTGAAGGTTTTGTTCGCTTTGTAGATCCAGCAGATGATGGGGATATTGTGAGTCTTGCATTTATGGGCTTCCGAGGAGAATTCCAAAATCTCCCTGCTGTTGAAAAACCAATTTACAATCTTGTCCGAGAAGGGAAAAATGGATTTTACACGGAAGTAGACAAGGAAAATCCTGCCGTTAACTACTCTAATGATGCTACCTATCTCGCAACCTTGCAAAATGACCTTCTAGTGTCTAAAGGTCAACGCCAAGGACGCCGAATTACTGTTCTTGGGATTGAACAAAATGCTGAAGGTAAGCATGTTCTTCAGTTGGACGAAAAAGGGAATGTCCGTATTGCCATTTCTCCAAATGATGATGGAAACAAAGACCTAGTTGAATACAAAACGGTTGCTTTGAGAAATCTTGTAAATCTTCGTGCAACAGTTTATGCGGCTACGGATACTAAGCATGAACATCCTGTTTGGGAGGGCGATGCAAAGGATCTCCGTAAAAATTATTTTGATGGTGACAGTAGAAATCTGAAGAGTTATATTCTAGATAATACTGCTTGGAGAGGTCAGGATTTTGATGGCAATACCGTTGCAGATGGTTTATATGACTATGTTATCAGTTATACACCAGACGTTCCAGGAGCCAAAGAACAACACACAACCTTTAAAATTCAGATTGATACTCAAAAACCTGTCATCACAAGTGGTTATATTCGCTTTAAAGATGGAAACCAAGAATTCGTAGCTCGCAAACCAAAAGATGTGGGTCAAGGCGGTATCCTTTCAGAAAAAGTCTTCTACCTCACACCATTTGACCAGAAAGGGACCATGGTTCTATCTGGGAAAGACCAGTCTGGAACTCGTGCGCTTGAGAACACCCATCTGATTAAAGCCAATGCTGACGGTAGTTATACACTTCCTAAGAATGTTGACAAGGCTAATATTTACTATCTTGTTGAGGACTATGCAGGGAATGTAGACTATATCTCGCTTGCCGAACTTGTTCGCGATCAAAATAGTGGTCGAGTGAAAATTGCCTTGAAGGATGCAAAAACAAATCAGGATATTGATACCCTCTACGTCTATCGAATCAAAAATAGCAAGGGGCAATATGTTGATGTTGACAAGACAAAAGCGATTCATTTCTTACAGTTTGGTCATTATACAGCAGAAATTTTCAGTTATGACCGAACAGAATTGAAGTTTATCAGTGCCTTGTCCCAAGAGTTTGACCTGACGGAAGAAAATAGTTTCCAAACCATTACCTTCCTAGCAAATCTCCTAGAGTATGCACCAGTATCTGTTTCTTTCAATCAAGCCGTTCCAAAGACGACTACAGTGGTTCTGAAAGGAGAAGATGGGACAAGGATCACTCTTCCTGCTGAAAAATACGGTCATTACGCCTTTGGTAAGAAAGTTGCTACAGGCCGTTATACTGTACAAGTCACCTTGCCAACTGGATATGAACTCCTTGAAGATCTCGTTTCATTACTCGTTCAGCCAGGTCGAAATAATGCTTTGCGTCTATCTGTCGTGTCTAAGTTGGCCTTGCTTGCTGTGGTGAATCAACAAAAAGAACTAGTAGAAACATCTCGTTACTTTAATAGTAGTGCGGATAAGAAAAGAGCTTATGATCAAGCTTTCCAAGTGGCACAGTCAGCCTTGTCAAGCAAGTTGAAACAAGAATTGATTGATGGCGTTCTCGCTAGTCTTGAAGCTGCTGGTAAAGCTTTGGATGGAAAAGATTCGAACGTTATAGCCTTGAAAGAAGCTATGAAAGCTTACTACGCAACGACTAAAACTGGACGATATGCTAATGCCAAGGAAAAAGTACGTCGAGCTTATGATCGTGCCTTCCAAGAAATTGCCTTACTAGCTGTGGATCCTAAAGTTAAACAGGATCAAATTGACCAATCTCTCATTGCCCTAGCGACGGCTAAAAGCAAACTAAATGGCAAGGCAACAGACTTCTCTAGTCTAAAGAAACTGGTCAAGGATGAACGCCTTTTCCAAGAAAAAAACGCGAGATTTATCTATGCTGACAAGAAAGAAAAAGCAGCTTATCTTTTAACTTTTAAAGAGGCACAGGAACTCCTTAAAGATCCAGGAGCGAGCCAAGAAGATGTCAAAGATGCCATTACAGCATTGAAACAAGCCAAGAGAAATTTACATGGCAAAAAACCAAAAGCGAAAAGACATCCTTAAACAGGAGTTTCTGAAGCTTTACTAATAAATGAGTCTGGAACTTTGTTTTCAGACTCATTTTTGGTTTACACTAGCTAGAAAATCTGCTATAATACTAGCTAGGAAAGAAAGTCTTATGGCGTTCTTCAAGCGAGCTTGGGGTAGTGGGAGCCAAGTAGAACAAGGTAAGAAACTGGCGCTTTCTGTCGTATTTTTAAAAACAATGAAGTAATAAATTAGGGTGGAACCGCGTTTTTGACGCCCCTAGTCGCGAGGCTTGGGTGTTGAAATTCGGTTCTTTTTGAATTTCGTCTAATGCCTAAGTAGAAAGGAGCATAATGCTTAAAGGATCTTGTTTATGCAAAGCAGTGACCTACACTTTAGATGAGGAATTGTCGGAATTAGTTTTTTGCCACTGCTCATTCTGTCGGAAAGCAACTGCGTCTGCCTATACAGTGAATGCCAAAGTTAGCAGTAAAAACCTAGTATTGCATGGAGAAGAACAGTTGGTTACCTATAGTTCATCTCCAGGAAAACAACGCTATTACTGTCAGAACTGTCATAGTCAAATTTTCACTGCTCAAGAAAATATACCAGAAGTCTGTGCTTTGAAACTAGGTACAATAGACGAATGCGATCAGAATTTACAAACGGTTCCCAAACGTCATATTTTTCAGGACCCAGCTTTTTCTTGGTTGCTTGATGAATAAAGCTAAAAAGATAATATAAATTAAAGGAGTAAACAATGTCTAAGAAATTAACATTTCACTGCGTCAGTGGCAGAGACCTCCTTATAGTCGGGCTGACCCACGCTCAGCACTAGAGTGCCTGAGCTAGACGCAGTACTAACTCGTCTTGCCTCGTATAATCGACGAGGTAGACTCGTGTCACAAGAATTTATAAAAAGGAGTAAATAATGTCTAAAAAATTGACTTTCCACTGCGTCAGTGGCAGAGACCTCCTTACAGTCGGACTGCCCCACGCTCAGCACTAGAGTGCCTGAGCTAGACGCAGTACTAACTCGTCTTGCCTCGTATAATCGACAAGGCAGACTCGTGTCGCAAAAAATCATTTTTTATTAAGGAGTATTCAATGTCTAAGAAATTAACATTTCAAGAAATTATTTTGACTTTGCAACAATTTTGGAATGACCAAGGTTGTATGCTCATGCAGGCTTATGATAATGAAAAAGGTGCGGGGACAATGAGCCCTTACACTTTCCTTCGTGCTATTGGGCCTGAGCCATGGAATGCGGCTTATGTAGAGCCATCACGTCGTCCTGCTGACGGTCGTTACGGGGAAAACCCTAACCGTCTCTACCAACACCACCAATTCCAAGTGGTTATGAAGCCATCTCCATCAAATATCCAGGAACTTTATCTTGAGTCTTTGGAAAAATTGGGAATCAATCCATTGGAACATGATATCCGCTTCGTTGAGGACAACTGGGAAAATCCATCGACTGGTTCAGCTGGTCTCGGTTGGGAAGTTTGGCTTGATGGGATGGAAATCACTCAGTTCACTTACTTCCAACAAGTCGGTGGATTGGCAACAGGCCCTGTGACTGCGGAAGTTACCTATGGTTTGGAACGCTTGGCTTCTTATATTCAAGAAGTGGACTCTGTCTATGATATTGAGTGGGCTGATGGTGTAAAATACGGAGAAATCTTTATCCAGCCTGAGTACGAGCATTCAAAATATTCATTTGAAATTTCGGACCAAGAGATGTTGCTGGAAAACTTTGATAAGTTCGAAAAAGAAGCTGGTCGTGCCTTGGAAGAGGGCTTAGTTCACCCTGCCTATGACTATGTTCTCAAATGTTCACACACCTTTAACCTGCTTGATGCTCGTGGTGCCGTATCCGTAACAGAACGTGCAGGCTATATCGCCCGTATCCGTAACTTAGCCCGTGTCGTAGCCAAAACCTTTGTCGCAGAACGCAAACGCCTAGGTTACCCACTTTTGGATGAAGCAACACGAGCTAAACTCCTAGCAGAAGACGCAGAATAGTAAGTAATATTGTGCTCTAAAATCGTTAAAGGCAAGTCGAAGACTTGCTAAAGGGATATGCACCGCGTACTGTTATGTGGGAATTTTTGAAACCTTGGGTTCAAAAATCAGTCAGCTAAATCCACTTTGATGAGACTGTTGGAAATCTTAGTTTATTTGGTATAAGATTTCCTTACAGACTCACAAAAGTTAGTTAGCGACGTCCCCAGTACCTAAGGTGCATATCAAAAAAGATTGAAGAAAATGTAAAGGAAAAAACATGACAAAAAACTTATTAGTAGAACTCGGTCTTGAAGAGTTACCAGCCTATGTGGTAACTCCAAGCGAAAAACAACTAGGTGAAAAAATGGTAGCCTTCCTCAAAGAAAATCGTCTTTCCTTTGAAGCCATTCAAACCTTCTCAACACCACGTCGTTTGGCTGTTCGTGTGACTGGTCTTGCAGACAAACAGTCTGATTTGACAGAAGATTTCAAGGGACCAGCAAAGAAAATTGCCCTGGATAGTGATGGAAACTTCACCAAAGCAGCTCAAGGATTTGTCCGTGGGAAAGGCTTGACAGTTGAAGATATTGAATTCCGTGAAATCAAAGGTGAAGAATATGTCTATGTTACCAAGGAAGAAGTGGGGCAACCAGTTGAAGCCATTGTTCCAGGTGTAGTAGACGTCTTGAAGTCACTGACTTTCCCTGTCAGCATGCACTGGGCTAACAACACTTTTGAATACATCCGCCCTGTACACACTTTAACTGTTCTTTTAGATGAAGAAGAGTTTGACTTGGATTTTCTTGATATTAAGGGAGGTCGTGTAAGTCGTGGCCATCGTTTCTTGGGACAAGAAACCAAGATTCAGTCAGCATTAAGCTACGAAGAAGACCTTCGTGAACAGTTTGTAATCGCGGATCCTCGTGAACGTGAGCAAATGATTGTTGACCAAATAAAAGCAATCGAAGCTGAGCATGGTGTACGTATCGAAATTGATGCTGATTTGCTCAATGAAGTCTTGAACTTGGTTGAATACCCAACTGCCTTTATGGGAAGTTTTGATGCCAAATACCTTGAAGTTCCAGAAGAAGTTTTGGTAACTTCGATGAAAGAACACCAACGTTACTTTGTTGTTCGTGATCAAGACGGTAAACTCCTACCAAACTTCATTTCAGTTCGTAACGGAAACGCAGAGCATTTGGAAAATGTCATCAAAGGAAATGAAAAAGTCTTGGTAGCCCGCTTGGAAGACGGTGAATTCTTCTGGCGTGAAGACCAAAAATTGGTCATTTCAGATCTTGTAGAAAAATTGAACCATGTGACTTTCCATGAGAAGATTGGTTCCCTTCGTGAACACATGATTCGTACAGGGCAGATTGCCATTCTCTTGGCAGAAAAAGCTGGCTTGTCAGTGGATGAAACAGTTGACCTTGCTCGTGCAGCAGCCATTTACAAGTTTGACTTGTTGACGGGTATGGTTGGTGAGTTTGATGAGCTCCAAGGAATTATGGGTGAGAAATATGCCCTCCTTGCTGGGGAAACTCCAGCAGTTGCGACTGCTATTCGTGAACACTACATGCCGACAGCTGCCGAAGGAGAACTTCCAGAGAGCAAGGTTGGAGCCATTCTAGCCATTGCAGACAAATTGGATACAATTTTGAGTTTCTTCTCAGTAGGCTTGATTCCTTCAGGTTCTAATGACCCTTATGCCCTTCGTCGTGCGACGCAAGGTGTTGTTCGTATCTTGGATGCTTTTGGTTGGCACATTGCTATGGATGAGCTGATCGATAGCCTTTACAGTTTGAAATTTGACAGCTTGACTTATGAAAATAAAGCAGAGGTTATGGACTTTATCAAGGCTCGTGTTGATAAGATGATGGGTTCTACTCCAAAAGATATCAAGGAAGCAGTCCTTGCAGGTTCAAACTTTGTTGTGGCAGATATGCTGGAAGCAGCAAGTGCTCTTGTCGAAGTAAGCAAGAAAGAAGACTTCAAACCGTCTGTCGAATCCCTCTCTCGTGCCTTTAACTTGGCTGAAAAAGCCGAAGGAACTGATACTGTTGATCCTGCTCTCTTTGAGAATGAAGAAGAGAAAGCCTTGGCGGAAGCAGTAGAATCACTCGTTTTGTCAGGGACTGCAAGTCAACAATTAGAGCAACTCTTTGCGCTTAGCCCAGTTATTGATGCTTTCTTTGAAAATACTATGGTAATGGCTGAAGACCAGGCTGTCCGACAAAATCGCTTGGCTATCTTGTCGCAATTAACCAAGAAAGCAGCTAAGCTCGCACGTTTTAACCAAATCAATACTAAATAAACTCAGTCAAACGGACTGTATCTTATCACAAAGGAGAAGAAATGGATCCGAAAAAAATCGCTCGTATCAACGAGCTTGCCAAAAAGAAAAAAACAGAAGGCTTAACTTCTGCTGAAAAAGTGGAACAAGCTAAACTTCGTGAGGAGTACATCGAAGGCTATCGTCGTTCTGTTCGTCACCACATCGAGGGAATCAAAATTGTGGACGAGGAAGGCAATGACGTCACACCAGAAAAACTACGTCAGGTACAACGTGAAAAAGGTTTGCACGGCCGTAGTATAGATGATCCTAACTCATAAAATGAAAGGGGGTGTAGATGATTTACATTCCCCTTTTCTGTTGCAATAAAAAAGAAGGAGCCAAATGGCTCCTTTTGGTTTCTTAGTTGCTTGCACCAGAAGTAGCGTCTGCGTCACCACCGTGGCCTCCAGCATCCCCTGAATCAGAAGCACCAGAAGTAGCATCGGCGTCTCCATGACCTCCAGCAGCAGGGGCAAATGGTCCGCTACCACCTACCAAACGTTGCCCAGTCTCTTTTAGGTACCAGTCAAGCCATGGTTGGAAGTTAAAGACGATTTCATTGATACCAGCGTATGATCCATCAGGATAGTACATTGCTTGGTAGTTGTGAGTGTTGATGACACCTGCAGGAGAACCTGGAACGATCGTACGAACGTATTCTTGGTTTCCGTTGCGAAGTGTTCCGATAACCCACTCTACGTTCTTCATACGTGCTGGTGGAAGAGAACCATGAACAGTCGACATACGGCTACCTGATTGAGGTGGTACACGTTTAGCAAACATGGTGTCTGGATCTTGGTGAGCGTTGTTGTAGTATAGGAATTGGTTGTTGTCGTCAGCGTATGTCAATTCAAATGGCATAGCTTTCAAGAACATATCGATTTGGTTAACTGTCAAGATACCGTGGTCTAATTTGACATAGGTATCACCAGAAACAGCTCCAGTGATTGCTGCAACTTTTTCTACCCATTCTGGATCGTCAGGATCAACTTCTGTAATGGTTGTAGCAATTGGTTTTCCACAATCCAAGTCTTCTGGTTCGATTGGTTTTGGTTTTTTCAATTTCGAAACGACTCCTACGTATTTTACAAAGTTATCTAAGCAAGTTTCAAGGAATTTAACAGTTCCTTCGTTGGTGATGTTTCCATTGTTATCAAAAGCTTCTTTGGCTTTACCAAGAAGGAACTCATTTCCTGGAAGCGTGTAGGCATTAACACCTGGAGCATCAAGGATTTTACGAAGGTGAACTTGTGCACGTGATGTTCCTTGGTCATAGTATGATGCACCCACAATCATAACAGGCTTGTTTTCAAATGGATGAACTTCGTATGAAAGCCATTCAAGTACAGATTTGAGAGAAGCTGAGATAGTGTGGTTGTGCTCAGGAGTAGCGATAATGACACCATCAGCACGTGTAATCTTGTTATACAAGAAACGCAATTGGAAGCTTTCGTCCCATTTTTCGTCTTGGTTAAACATTGGAACTTCGTCGATTTCAAGGACTTCTAATTCAAATTTGAATTTGAAATTGCGACGGATAAATTCCAAGAGTTTGCGGTTATATGATTGATCGTAGTTTGATCCAACAAGTCCAACAAATTTCATTCTTTCAGTCTCCTATCTTACAAATTTTCCCAGTCAAATTCTTCAGCATCTTTGCGAAGCAATTCTTGTGCATTGCGCAATTTTTCAGTAATTTTCACAAAGATACGGAAGTCATCAAAGATGGCATCCAATTTCTTGATGACATCAAGGTCAACCAAGTCACCACTTGGGTTAAATGCTTGAAGAGAGTGTGAGAGCAAGAATTCATCTGGTAGAACATTTGCCTTGATTTCAGGAGCGTTCAAGATTTGACGAAGCTGCAATTGGGCCCGTGATGAACCAAGTGTACCATAGGAAGCACCAGTGATCATGATTGGTTTGTTCAAAAGTGGGTAGATACCGTAAGATAGCCAAGCAAGAGCGCTCATCAAAACGGCAGGGATAGAGTGGTCGTACTCAGGAGTACCGATAATCACACCATCAGCCTCTTCAATTTAGCTGCAATCTCAAGAATTTCAGCTGGAAGTTGCTTATCTGCTGGTTTGTTGAAAACAGGGATATCCTTGATTTCAACGAGTTCAATTTCAGCTTTATCAGCAAAGTGTTTTTGCATGTATTGGAGCAATTGGCGGTTTGTAGAACGTTTAGAGTTCGTTCCAACAATGGCAATAAGTTTTAGCATGAGATTTCCTTTCTCTTTTTACATAATACAATTTTGAAGGCCTGAAGAACAAGCAAGGCGTCCTTCTTTGTCGATGAGGATGGCTTCAATACCATCTATACTTTCGACTTGCCAGAGGATAGAAGCGCTTCGTTCTCCGAAAAGGCGAGTTGTCCATATCTCACCATCAACGGATTTATCAGAGATAATCGTCAGGCTAGCAAGATCGGTTTCGACAGGAAATCCTGTCTCACTATCAAAGATATGGTGATAGTCTTTTCCATCTACTGTCAGGTGGCGTTCGTAGATACCTGAAGTGACAACGGATTTGTTAGAAGCAGGAATGGTTAGGAGATGATTGCCACGAGGATTTCGTGGATCTTGAATCCCGATCTGCCAGACTTTCCCATCTTTGGATTGATTGTTCCCGATGGTGAGGATATTTCCTCCGAGATTGATCAGGGCAGAGGTGACACCGTGTGCTTTTAAATACTGGGCAACCTTATCTGCACTATAGCCCTTGGCTAAACAACCTAAATCAAGCTTCATTCCTTTCTTCTCTAAAAAGACAGTAGAGCTAGTCGGATCCAACTTGATAAAATACGGGTTAACTAGAGGCAAGACAGCTTCGATTTCGTTTAGCTCTGGGAGTCGTGCATCTGCAAATCCGATTCGCCAGGTTTGAATCAAGGGACCAATACTGATATTGAGATGGCTAGATGGAGCTAGGCTGTGTTCTAATCCAAGAGAAATCAGTTCAAATAGCTCAGGATGAACCTTAACAGGTGCGATCCCAGCCTGGTAGTTGATTTCCATCAGTTCGGATTCTTGACTGTTGGCGTTGAAGCGGTATTCGAGTTCCTTGAGCAAATCAAAGGCTCCTGAAGTAGGCAATCAGCCTGTTCACCTACTAATGAAATCGTAATCGTTGTTCCCATTAGCCGTTCAGAACGTGAATGAAGAGGCAAGCTACCAGCTCCTTTCTCTTTATAGGAAATCATTCAATATAAGGTCGTTAAAGAAAAATTAAACCCCTTACATTTTCTTTCCATGTATCTAGCATATCATAAAGTCAGCGTTTTCACAAATGAATTTTGACAAAAAGTCAAGAAATATGCTCAAAACTAATATGAAAGCGATAGAAAAATTGGATTTATCAATGTTAAGTGTATTTTTTTCTGAAAAAAAGAGAATTCTGAGCAAATATCTTGTAAACGCTAACAGTAAATGATATACTAGAAAGGTAAATCAAAAATTAAAGGTAGGAATTTTTCTATGAGTAAAATCGTTGTAGTTGGTGCTAACCACGCTGGTACAGCTTGTATTAATACGATGTTGGACAACTTCGGACATGAGAACGAAATCGTAGTATTTGACCAAAACTCAAATATTTCATTCCTTGGTTGTGGAATGGCGCTTTGGATCGGGGAACAAATTGATGGCCCAGAAGGTCTCTTCTACTCTGATAAAGAAAAATTGGAAGCAAAAGGTGCTAAAGTTTACATGAACTCACCAGTTCTTTCAATTGACTACGATAACAAAGTTGTGACTGCAGAAGTTGAAGGTAAAGAACACAAAGAGTCTTATGATAAATTGATCTTTGCAACTGGTTCAACTCCAATCTTGCCTCCAATCGAAGGTGTTGAAATCGTTAAGGGTAACCGCGAATTCAAAGCGACTCTTGAAAATGTACAATTTGTTAAATTGTACCAAAACGCTGAAGAAGTTATTGAAAAACTTGAAGACAAGAGCAAACACCTTGAGCGCATTGCCGTTGTTGGTGGTGGTTACATCGGTGTAGAACTTGCTGAAGCTTCGAGCGTCTTGGAAAAGAAGTAGTGCTTGTAGATATTGTAGACACTGTCTTGAACGGCTACTATGACAAAGACTTTACTCAAATGATGGCGAAGAACTTGGAAGACCACAACATTCGCTTGGCTCTTGGTCAAACAGTTAAAGCCATCCAAGGTGATGGAAAAGTTGAACGCTTGGTAACAGACAAAGAAACATTTGATGTGGATATGGTGGTTCTTGCTGTTGGCTTCCGTCCAAACACAGCTCTTGCTGACGGTAAGATTGAACTCTTCCGTAACGGTGCTTTCCTTGTAGATAAGAAACAAGAAACATCTATCCCAGGTGTATACGCTGTTGGTGACTGTGCAACTGTTTATGACAATGCTCGTAAAGATACAAGCTACATCGCTCTTGCATCTAATGCTGTACGTACTGGTATCGTTGGTGCTTATAACGCTTGTGGACATGAATTGGAAGGAATCGGAGTTCAAGGATCAAACGGTATCTCTATCTACGGTCTTCACATGGTTTCGACTGGTTTGACTCTTGAAAAAGCCAAAGCTGCAGGCTATAATGCAACTGAAACTGGCTTAACGATCTTCAAAAACCAGAATTTATCAAACATGACAACCACGAAGTTGCCATCAAGATTGTCTTTGACAAAGACAGCCGCGAAATTCTTGGCGCTCAAATGGTTTCACACGATTCTGCTATCAGCATGGGAATTCATATGTTCTCACTTGCTATCCAAGAACATGTGACAATTGATAAATTGGCATTGACAGACCTATTCTTCTTGCCACACTTTAACAAACCATACAACTACATCACAATGGCTGCACTTACAGCTGAAAAATAAAAAATGATGAGCTATCTGGCCTTAACTGAAGGTCAGATAGTTTTTTCTTATTCCTGTACCCATACAATTATCCTTTTTTTATCTTGTACTTCATTCTAATCTGGCTTAAAATGAAATGGTAGCTACCAATACAAATGATGAGGATTAAGAAATGACTGAAAATCGTTATGAACTAAATAAAAACTTGGCACAGATGCTCAAAGGTGGGGTTATCATGGACGTTCAGAACCCTGAACAGGCTCGTATCGCAGAGGCTGCTGGTGCGGCTGCTGTTATGGCCTTGGAGCGGATTCCAGCTGATATTCGTGCAGCTGGTGGAGTTTCTCGTATGAGTGATCCAAAGATGATTAAGGAAATCCAAGAAGCGGTCAGTATTCCAGTGATGGCCAAGGTCAGAATTGGGCATTTTGTTGAAGCTCAGATTTTAGAGGCTATTGAGATTGACTATATCGATGAGAGTGAAGTGCTGTCTCCAGCAGACGATCGTTTCCATGTAGATAAGAAGGAATTCCAAGTTCCTTTTGTCTGTGGAGCTAAGGATTTGGGTGAAGCCTTGCGTCGTATCGCTGAGGGAGCTTCCATGATTCGGACAAAAGGAGAACCCGGTACAGGTGACATCGTTCAAGCCGTTCGTCATATGCGCATGATGAATCAAGAAATACGCCGTATTCAAAATCTTCGCAAAGATGAACTTTATGTGGCTGCCAAGGACTTGCAAGTCCCTGTAGAATTGGTCCAATACGTTCATGAACATGGAAAATTGCCAGTTGTAAACTTCGCAGCTGGAGGTGTTGCAACACCAGCAGATGCTGCGCTGATGATGCAATTGGGGGCAGAGGGTGTCTTTGTTGGTTCAGGTATTTTCAAATCAGGAGACCCTGTTAAACGAGCAAGTGCTATTGTCAAAGCGGTAACCAACTATCATAATCCTCAAATTCTAGCACAAATCTCTGAAGATCTAGGGGAAGCCATGGTTGGAATTAATGAGAATGAAATTCAAATTCTCATGGCTGAGCGAGGAAAATAGATGAAAATCGGAATATTAGCCTTGCAAGGCGCCTTTGCAGAACATGCAAAAGTGCTAGATAAACTAGGAGTCGCTAGTGTCCAAATCAGAAATTTAGAGGATTTTCAACAATATCAGAGTGACTTGTCCGGTTTGATTTTGCCTGGTGGAGAATCTACAACCATGGGCAAACTCTTGCGTGACCAGAACATGTTGATTCCTCTAAGAGGAGCTATTCTCAATGGCTTACCAGTCTTTGGAACTTGTGCGGGCTTAATCTTGCTAGCTAAGGAAATTACTTCTCAGGAAGAAAGTCATCTTGGAACCATGGATATAGTGGTTGAGCGCAATGCTTATGGACGCCAACTAGGAAGCTTCTATACAGAGGCAGAATGTAAGGGAGTTGGTCAGATTCCCATGACCTTTATCCGTGGACCGATTATCAGCAGTGTTGGAGAGGGTGTAGAAATTCTAGCAACAGTTGATAATCAAATCGTTGCTGCGCAAGAAAAAAATATGCTGGTGACCTCTTTTCATCCTGAGTTAACAGATGATGTTGGCTTGCACCAGTACTTTATCAATATGTGTAAAGAAAAAAGTTGAGAAAAGATTCTCAACTTTTTTACATGTAATAAACAATCGCGATATATTGGAGTGCAGATGCTGCTAGGATAAAGAGATGCCAAATCATGTGGAAATAAGGTTTTTTCTTAGCGTAAAATCCAGCTCCAACTGTATAACAGAGCCCACCAGTTACCATGAGACTCCAGAAAATTGGCGTTGTTTGACTGATAATGGCAGGAATGATAGCCAGAACCAACCAGCCCATAATCAAATAAAGGGCAAGGCTGAATTTCTCATTGACCTTTTTAGCAAAGATTTTATAGAGGATGCCAAAGATGGTCGTTCCCCACTGAATGGCGATGATCAGATAGCCAAACCAGTTATTCATCAAGGTCAATACGACCGGCGTATAAGAGCCTGCGATAGCCACATAAATCATAGAATGGTCGATGATTCGCAAGACGTATTTGTGGGTCGAACCATAGGCCATAGAGTGGTAAATGGTTGACGAGAGGAACATGAGAAATAGACTGATAACGAAGATAGAAACGCCAAAAGACGATAAAAATCCATGTGCTTCATAACTATAGGTGGATGAAATGGGGAGTAGGATGAGCATGATAACGGCACCGACAGCATGGGTCACGCTATTAGCAATTTCCTCTCCAAAACTGAGTTTTTTACTGAGTTTTAGGCTGGTATTCATTGGGATACCTCCTCTTCTTTGATAAGGATTAAGTCTAGAGTTTGATGATAGAGTTTAACCGTTTGACAGCTAGTTTGGATAATAGAATTTTCTGGATCAATCCCATGGTTCATGTAGTCCACAAAAGCATCGTAGAGCTGGTCTGAACTCGCTTGAGTTTGTAGAGTATTGAGGGTCTGGGCGATTTCTTGGATTGAAAAGACAGACTTTAGAGTGGTGATGGCAATCAAACGGGCAATCTGTTTGCGTTGGTATTTTTTCTTGTCTGGCTTTGTCAGGTAACCATGTTTGACATAGTTATTGACCATGGATGCGGTCAGACCCTTTTCTTTATCTGGAGAGATGGGGGCACAGACTTGGTTGACATAAAGCAAAACCTGATCCAGATAGAGGTCAATGTTTGGAATGTCTTCCCATTTTGGGTAGGAAAAGATAGAATTCATTTCCAACTCCTTTTTATCTAGTTTTAATAACTAGATTATAAAATAATAAAAAACAAAAGTCAAGTTTCAACTGCTTGTAGAAAGCTTTAAATTATGCTATGATGAGAGAAACTAGTCAGAAAAGAGGAGAGAAGATGGATATTCGTTTAGCTTTTCCAAACGAAGTAAATGCGATTATGCAGGTGATGGAGGATGCCAAAAAGTGCTTAGCCAAGTCTGGTAGTGACCAGTGGCAAAATGGCTATCCAAATGCTGATATCATTATTGATGATATTATCTCTGGTCAGCCTATGTGGCCTTAGAAGAAGGAGAACTGCTAGCCTATGCTGCTGTGACCAAGAGCCCAGAGAAATCCTATGAAGCCATTTATGAAGGGAGTTGGCAGGGGGGAGAATCAGAATATCTGGTCTTTCACCGTATCGCTGTGGCAGCAGATGTCCAAGGACAAGGTGTTGCTCAGACTTTCCTAGAAGGCTTGATTGAAGGTTTTGATTATCTAGATTTTCGTTCAGATACGCATGCAGAAAACAAGGCCATGCAACATATCTTTGAAAAACTAGGCTTCCAACAGGTCGGTAAGGTTCCAGTTGATGGGGAACGTTTGGCCTATCAGAAATTAAAAAAATGAAGCAGAATAAGTACGCAAAAATGCTCTACCCGTCGCCAATTGGAACCTTATCCTTAGTTGCTGACAAGCAATATCTGTATGGAATTTGGGTACAGGACCAAACTCATTTTGAGAGGGGAATCGCTGGAGATAGTATAGAAGTAGTTAAGAAACATCCTGTCCTAGACCAGGTTATTTCCTATTTAGATACCTATTTCGAAGGCAGTGTTCAGGATCTATCTGACTTACCTTTGGCTCCCATTGGAACGGATTTTGAAAAGCGGGTCTGGGCTTACTTACAGGCCATTCCTTATGGTCAAACAGTGACGTACGGACAAATAGCTCAAGATCTGCAAGTGGCTTCTGCCCAAGCGATTGGCGGAGCAGTGGGGCGTAATCCTTGGTCCATCCTCGTACCCTGTCATCGTGTGCTGGGGTCAGGCAATCGTTTGACAGGCTATGCATCGGGAGTCGAAAAGAAAGCCTGGCTCTTGCAACATGAAGGTGCAGCATTTCAAGAAAATAAAAAATAGAAAGAAAAGAAGATGTTAGAATTTATCGAATACCCAAAATGTTCAACTTGTAAGAAAGCAAAAAATGAATTGGATCAACTTGGACTGGAATACCAAGATGTCCACATCGTAGAAGAAACACCAAGTGAAGACGTGATTTTGAACTGGTTGGAAACTTCCGGTTTTGAAGTGAAACAATTTTTCAATACTAGCGGGATCAAATACCGTGAACTGGGCTTGAAAGATAAGGTGGGAAGTTTGTCAAAACAAGAAGCAGCCAAGCTTCTAGCGAGTGATGGCATGTTAATGAAACGTCCAATTTTGGTGGAGAATGGTGCTGTTAAACAAATCGGCTATAGAAAACCCTATGAGGACTTAGGTTTGAGATAGTTTTTATTTATCTCCTTGATAGGTAAAATATATAGCCTCCCTGTTTTAAAGTGTGATAAACTAGAAGATAGACAAAGTCTGAGTAGCCCGTAGCAAATAATTTGCTTGCGAGCAGAAGTATGATAGAATGAATCATTATCAGGAGAGGATGTTTTTATGACTGTTACAACATTTTTAGCATCAGATTGGTACCAAAGTTTGATGCAACTCATTCCGGATGGTAAGCTCTTTAGTTTGCGTTCGGTCTTTGATGGAATTCCAAGGATTGTCCAACAATTGCCTACAACCTTGATGTTGACGCTTGGAGGTGCACTCTTTGGTTTGCTGCTTGCCTTGATTTTTGCCATTGTTAAGATCAATCGTGTTAAAATTCTATATCCCTTGCAGGCCTTTTTCGTCAGCTTCTTAAAAGGTACCCCAATCCTAGTTCAACTTATGTTGACCTACTACGGAATTCCTTTAGCACTGAAAGCTATCAACCAACAATGGGGAACTGGTTTCAATATCAATGCGATTCCAGCGGCACTTTTTGCGATTGTGGCCTTTGCTTTTAATGAGGCGGCTTATGCAAGTGAAACCATTCGTGCGGCCATCCTTTCTGTTAATTCAGGTGAAATTGAGGCGGCACGTAGTCTGGGTATGACGCGAGCTCAAGTTTACCGTCGCGTGATTATTCCAAATGCGGCCGTTGTGGCGACTCCAACCTTGATTAATTCCCTTATTGGTTTGACCAAGGGAACATCTCTAGCCTTTAGTGCGGGTGTTGTGGAGGTCTTTGCCCAAGCTCAGATTTTGGGTGGAGCCGATTATCGCTATTTTGAGCGTTTCATCTCCGTAGCCCTTGTTTATTGGGTAGTCAATATCGGAATTGAAAGCCTCGGACGTTTCATCGAGAGAAAAATGGCTATCTCAGCGCCGGATACAGTGTCTACAGATGTGAAAGGAGACCTTCGTTAATGATTAAGATTTCGAATTTAAGCAAATCCTTTTCAGGACAGACAGTCTTGAATCATCTGAACTTGGATATCCAAAAAGGCGAGGTAGTGGCTTTGATTGGTTCATCTGGAGCTGGGAAATCAACCTTTCTTCGTAGTTTGAACTACCTTGAAACTCCAGATAGTGGAACGATTCAGATTGACAATTTTAAAGTTGATTTTTCTCAGATTAGCCAAGAGGAGATCCTAACCCTTCGTCGCAAGTTGTCCATGGTTTTCCAACAGTTTAATTTGTTTGAACGCCGTACTGCTCTTGACAATGTCAAGGAAGGTTTGATTGTCGTTAAAAAATTATCGGACGAGGAAGCAACAAAAATCGCCAAGGAAGAGTTGGCCAAGGTTGGTCTTTCTGACCGTGAAAACCATTATCCTCGCCACTTATCAGGTGGACAAAAGCAACGAGTTGCCCTCGCGCGTGCGCTTGCTATGAAACCAGATGTCTTGCTCTTGGACGAGCCCACTTCAGCCCTTGACCCAGAATTGGTCGGTGAGGTAGAGAAGTCTATTGCAGATGCTGCCAAGTCAGGTCAGACCATGATTTTGGTCAGTCACGATATGTCTTTTGTAGCCCAAGTGGCAGACAAGGTTTTATTCCTAGATAAAGGGAAAATCATCGAGTCTGGCACACCGGATGAAATCATCAATCATCCGAAAGAAGAACGAACAAAAGAATTCTTCGCTAGTTACAAACGGACTTATATTTGATATAATAGAAAAAGGAAAACTCAGTTAGTTGGACTAGCTGAGTTTACTCTTTAAAAAAGATAGAAACGAGAGAGATCATGCTACTGCATCTATTTTCTTTGTATTTCGAGAGTTTGATCTTAACGACCATCCTTGTCGTGATTTTTCTGGGGATTTGGATTGGATTGAGAGCCATGTCTGGTGTGGACAAGACAGCCAAATCTCGCCAAGCTCATCTCTATGATATGATTATGATTGGAGTTTTGGTCGTTCCAGTGTTATCCTTTGCCGTCATGAGTTTACTCTTGGTTTTCAAGGCATAATCCTTGCGTGACTAGCAAGAATGGGTTAGAATAAAGATAGTTACAACAAGAAAGAAGGAATCGAAATGTACGATACGATTATTGTCGGTGCTGGACCTGCGGGAATGACCGCTGCCTTATATGCTGCTCGAAGCAATCTGAAAGTGGCTTTGATTGAAGGTGGTCTGCCAGGAGGGCAAATGAATAACACATCTGATATTGAAAACTATCCAGGTTATGCTAATATCAGTGGACCTGAATTGGCTGAAAAGATGTTTGAACCACTTGAAAACCTTGGAGTGGAGCATCTTTATGGCTATGTTGAAAATATTGAAGACAAGGGTGACTTTAAGAAGGTAATCACTGATGATCAAGTTTACGAAACCCGTACTGTCATTGTAGCAACTGGTTCTAAACACCGTCTTTTGGGAGTTACCGGAGAAGAAGAACTGAACAGTCGAGGTGTTTCTTACTGTGCGGTCTGTGATGGAGCTTTCTTCCGTGATCAAGACTTGCTCGTAGTTGGTGGTGGAGATTCAGCGGTAGAAGAAGCTCTGTTCTTGACTCGCTTTGCCAAGACTGTTACCATTGTTCACCGCCGAGATGAACTTCGTGCCCAAAAGGTTTTGCAAGACCGTGCTTTTGCAAATGAGAAAGTCAACTTTATCTGGGATTCTGTTGTCAAGGAAATCAAAGGTGAAAACCGAGTAGAATCTGTCGTATTTGAAAATGTAAAAACGGGTCAAGTGACAGAGCAAGCCTTCGGTGGTGTCTTTATCTATGTCGGTTTGGATCCTGTTAGCGATTTTGTTAAAGAGTTGAATATTCAAGACCAGGCAGGCTGGATTGTGACAGATAATCACATGAAAACTGCCGTTGACGGTATCTTTGCAGTTGGAGATGTTCGCCAGAAAGACCTTCGCCAAGTGACAACAGCAGTTGGAGATGGGGCTATCGCTGGTCAAGAAGCATACAAATTTATTACAGAACATAGTTAATACACTTCGAAAATCTCTTCAAACCACGTCAGCTTCGCCTTGCCGTAGGTATGGGTACTGACTTCGTCAGTTCTATCCACAACCTCAAAACAGTGTTTTGAGCTGACTTAGTCAGTCTTATCTACAACCTCAAAGCAGTGCTTTGAGCTGTCTACAGCTAGCTTCCTAGTTTGCTCTTTGATTTTCATTGAGTATAATTATAAAAAAGTTTCCAATCAGATGACTGGAAATTTTTTTTATAGTCTATTTCGGAAAACTTCGTACATGAGAATGGCTGCAGCAACACTGGCATTGAGACTTTGAACATGCCCATTCATGGGAATAGTAATCATCTCATCGACCTGTTTTTTGATGTTGCTCGAGATGCCTTTTCCTTCATTTCCGATGATGAGGGCGATTTTCCCTTTTGTATTCCACTTGTGGCAAGGAGTACCGTTCATATCCGTTCCAAAGGTCCAGAAGCCTTCAGCCTTGAGTTTGTCTAGGGTTTGACTGAGGTTGGTAACTCGCGCAATCGGTACATGCTCAATAGCACCTGTGGCCGTTTGGCAACGACAGGAGTCACTCCGACAGCACGGTGCTTGGGAATGATGACACCTGAAACATTGGTCGCATCAGCAGTCCTTAAGATAGAGCCTAAGTTGTGAGGGTCAGTTAGACCATCCAGAATCAACAGAAGTGGATTTTCTTCTTGGCGTGTTTTTGCAAGGATGTGATCCAGCTCGCTATAGGCAAATTCGGACACTCGTAGAACAAAACCTTGGTGAACAGCGCCTTCGGTCATCTCAGACAGGGATTTTTTTGAAGTCCAAGAAATGGATACCTTCTTTTCTGTAGCCAGTTCCTTGACTTTTTCAACATTCTTACCTCGAAGATCTTCTTGGAGGTAAAGTTTATTTCCAGTGTTTGCAAGGAGGGCTTCTGTAACGGCGTGGACGCCATAGACAATATCATTTGTTTTCATGCCTCTATTATAACACAAAACCCCGTCTTGCAACGGGATTTTCTTTATTCCAGAATCAGTAAACCATCTTTAACAGCAAATGGATCTTTCTCATTGATACGATCGTAAAACATGATTCCGTTTAGATGATCAATTTCATGTTGGACAACGATAGAGTTGTAGCCTTTGAGCTTGATACGGTGTTTTTCGCCATCTTTGTCAAAGTAGTCAACAGTAACGCGAGCATGGCGGACTACATAGCCAGGTACGTTTCGGTCAACAGACAGGCAACCTTCTCCTTCGCCAAGAGCAGCGTCCTGAACAGAGTGAGAGACAATTTTTGGATTGTACATAATAGCTTGCAAGTCGTAGGCTTCCTGTGGAGTTTCACCTTCTTCCACAATATTTGGGACCAAGACGGCAATAATGCGTTTTGAAATATCGAGTTGGGGAGCAGCCAGCCCAACACCACCGCGGAGCCCCATTTTCTCAGCCATAACAGGATCTTGAGAATGTTTGAGGAATTGCATCATCTTTTCGCCAAGGATGATTTCCTGGTCAGACAGTGGGAAAGTGACTTCCTCAGCAACTGCGCGAAGAGTTGGATTCCCCTCGCGGATAATATCGTTCATATCAATTAAGTGAGCAGCTTTTGTAATACGTTCTATTGCAGACATTTTCTCTCCTTTCATTACCTCTACATGATAACACAAAATAGGCGAGAAAGAAAGTCGCAGAAGTTCCTAAAAAATAATATAATAAACGGTATTCCTCTTTTGTCTGTGGTATAATAAAAGAAAAGACTTGCACCAAAAGGCAAGGGGGAATAAAGATGGAAAAGCGACAAGATAGACGATCTCAGGGATCTCTTTATGGGGTGTGGAGAACTAGTGTGGATTTCTTTCGGAATTATAAATCCTGGACCAATGCCCAGTTTATTATTGTGTTATTGCTTGCAGTTGCCTTATCCATGGGGGGAAACTTATTAGTTCGAGCAGTACAAGGTAGTAAGGGAACAAGCCCTAGTAGTCAAACTCTTGATTCTGCTAGTACATCTGGTCAATCCAAGGAAGATCAGTCTGGTGAAACAACGGCACGTATCATGGCAAATGGTGACCTTCTTTATCATATCCCTATCTACCGAACAGCTCTTAAAGAAGATGGGACCTATGATTTTCATGAAAATTTTGAGTATGTAAAACCCTGGCTCAAGCAAGCTGATTTAGTAATTGGTGACTTTGAAGGAACGGTGAACAAGGACCACTACTTGGCAGGTTATCCTCTCTTTAATGCACCAGGGGAAGTCATGGATGCGATCAAGGATGCAGGCTACCAAGTTCTAGACTTGGCTCATAATCATATTTTGGATTCTCAAATTGAGGGAGTGGTTTCAACGGCTCAAGCTATTGAAAAGGCTGGAATGACACCCATCGGAGTCTACACGCATGAATCCCGAGACCAAGCACCTATAGTCATCAAGGAAGTCAATGGTATCAAGGTAGCTCTCCTGGCCTATTCCTACGGTTTTAATGGCATTGAGCAATATATCTCTCAAGAGGACTATAATCGCTATCTTTCTGACCTGAATGAAGATAAGATGAAGGCAGAAATCGAGCGTGCAGAGAAGGAGGCGGATATTACTGTCATCATGCCTCAGATGGGAATTGAGTATCAGCTAGAACCAACGGAAGAACAGAAAAAACTGTACCATAAAATGATTGACTGGGGAGCCGATATTATCTTTGGAGGGCATCCTCACGTCGTTGAACCTGCTGAAACAGTTGAAAAAGATGGTGACAAAAAACTGATCATCTACTCCATGGGAAATTTCCTCTCAAACCAGCGCATTGAAACCATGCAAGATGAGGAAAATGCCAAGTGGACGGAGCGCGGTGTTCTCATGGATGTGACCATTAAGAAAAAAGATGGAAAGACAAGAATTGAAGCTGCTAAAGCGCATCCTACTTGGGTCAATCGAACACCCAAAGGGACTTACTCTCCAGAAGGCTATCCGCTCTTCCTCTATCAGACCTATATCCTAGAGGACTTCATTGAAGGGGGGACGTTACCGTGACAAGTTGGACGAGGCGACCAAGGAACGAATTGACACGGCCTATAAAGAAATGAATGAACATGTAGGGTTGAAGTGGTAGGCACTTGCCCTAAAGGAGACGAGATGACGATTAAATTGATTGCAACAGACATGGATGGAACCTTGCTAGACCCGAGGGGGCAGCTGGATTTGCCCCGCTTGGAAAAGCTTTTAGATCAGCTGGATCAAAGGGATATCCGTTTTGTCATTGCGACAGGGAATGAAGTTCACCGTATGAGGCAATTACTGGAGCACTTGGCGAGTAGAGTAGTTCTGGTAGTTGCCAATGGGGCGCGTATTTTTGAAAACAATAAACTGATTCAAGCGCAGATTTGGGATGATGCTACGGTTGACAAGGCTCTCCTTCATTTTAAAGGGAGAGAGTGTCGAGATCAGTTCGTCGTTACCAGTATGAATGGGAGTTTTGTCAAGGAAGGAACGGTTTTTACAGACCTGGAAAAATTTATGACTCCAGAGATGATTGAAAAACTTTACCAAAGGACCAATTTTGTGGATGAGCTAAACTCAGACCTCTTCGGTGGAGTGTTAAAGATGAGCATGGTTGTTGGTGAAGAACGTTCTAGTTCAGTTTTGCAGGAAATTAATGATTTATTTGATGGTCGTGTAAGAGCTGTTTCTAGCGGTTATGGCTGTATCGATATCCTGCAGGCTGGGGTTCACAAGGCTTGGGGATTGGAAGAATTACTCAAGCGCTGGGATTTGACATCAGAACAAATCATGGCTTTTGGTGATAGCGAAAACGATATAGAAATGTTAGAGCTGGCTGGAATTGCCTATGCGATGGAAAATGCGGCTGATGAGGTCAAGGCAGTTGCGACTGCCCTGGCACCAGCCAACAGCCAGGCGGGTGTGTATCAAGTTCTAGAGAATTGGTTAGAGAAAGAGGGATAGGGTGGCAGTACAGTTATTAGAGAATTGGCTCTTAAAGGAGCAGAAAAAAATTCAAACCAAGTATCGTGAATTGAATCAAGTATCTGTTCTAGAGCCAGATATCATCTTTATTGGTGATTCGATAGTGGAGTATTACCCTCTTCAAGAGTTGTTTGGGGTTGCCAAGACGATTGTTAATCGTGGCATACGAGGCTATCAGACGAGATTGTTATTAGAGAATTTGGATGCCCATCTTTATGGTGATGCTGTCGATCAAATTGTTCTCCTAATTGGAACAAATGATATTGGAAAAGATATTCCCATGAATGAAGCCTTGGATAATCTTGAAGGTGTGATTCAATCGCTCAACCGAGATTATCCGCTGTCACAAATAAAGCTTGTTTCTATTCTGCCAGTCAATGAAGGAGAAGAATACAAGCAGACTGTTTATATCCGAACCAATGAAAAGATCAGAGAATGGAATCAAGCCTATGAGGCTCTAGCATCCGCCTATATGCAGGTAGATTTTGTGCCGATTTATGATAGTTTGACAGATTCAGAAGGGCAACTTCAATCAGCCTATACAACGGATGGCCTCCATCTAAGTGTAGCCGGTTATCAAGCCTTATCAAAAGCCTTAAAAGGGGTTCTTTTCTAAAGAAACGGCTTGATTTTGCATTTTTTTTGAAGATAGGTTATAATAGTTCTAACATCCTGGGGTCGTTACGGATTCGACAGGCATTATGAGGCATATTTTGCAACCCGTGTGGCGACGTAAACGCTCAGTTAAATATAACTGCAAAAAATAACACTTCTTACGCTCTAGCTGCCTAAAAACCAGCAGGCGTGACCTGATTTGGATTGCTCGTGTTCAATGACAGGTCTTATGATTAGCGAGATACGATCAAGCCTTGTCTAGTGGTTTGATAAGAGATTAATAGACTCGCAGTTCCTAGGCTTGAGTTATGTGTCGAGGGACTGTTAAAATAATACATAACCTATGGTTGTAGACAAATATGTTGGCAGGTGTTTGGACGTGGGTTCGACTCCCACCGGCTCCATTATGAACAGGTATACAGTAGATTTTTTCCAAATTGTATCCTTTGTTGTATCCTTCGTTGTATCCTTCGTTGTATCCTATTTATTCTAGTATGTTAGTGGAGAATTACTCAAGAGGCTGAAGAGGACGGTTTGCTAAATCGTTAGGTCGGGTAACTGGCGCGGGGGTTCGAATCCCCCATTCTCCGTTAGATAAACCCAGTGTTTTCTAAACAAATCTGCTTGGAGGTGGTCTCCAAGAGTAAACTTTCATAAAGAGGTGAAACATGAAAAAGATCAAGTTACTAAGTATCTTAGCACTCTCAACAGTTGTCTTAGGTGCATGTTCTGCATTTTCTAATCAGTCATCTGAAGCTTCTTCTGACAACAAGGAGAATACGGAACAAGTTGAGAAGAAAGATGAAGCAGCAGAAGTTAAAGAAAAAGTTACAAAAGATGCTGAAATTCTCTTAGACTCAGTTCTCACTAGCGACTCTAGTCGATTTAAAAAGATTTATGGCGAAACCTATGAAAAATGGACTGAGGCCATTTTTGCAGTGCAAACAAGTGAAAAAATCAAAGAAGAAGGTCTTTCACCTGCATCTACCTACTCAGTACAATGGCACAAAGATTTCCCTGTAGAAACTCCAGAAGAAACCATTTCAGGTTTCTTGAAGATGAAACGCAAGTTATTCCAAGATATCGGTTCTTACACTGTTAAAGATGTGAAGGTTGATGAATCAGGCAATACTGCGACTGTTACTTTTAACTCTAAGAAGTTGCATTCTAAAGGGTTGACTTCATCAATTCGAGAAGTTCTAACAATTCTTATTGGTGGTATCGATAACTTAGGTAAGTACAACCAAGCTGGATCAAACGTTGATATCAAGCGTTACCAAACATTGGTAACATATTGGATTTACGAACACCTCTTCAGAAAAGATTTTGCTACCTACAGTGATGTAGATGCTGAAGCTGCTCTTACACCTCTTACTACTGGAGATTTTGATACAGAAATCAAACTAACCAAGGATAAGGATGGAAACTGGCTGATTTCTCAAGAAGATTATCGTACTTTATCAACTGAGTTAATGGATACTACTGAGGGATATGATAAGATTGATCGTAAGAACTCTACAAAATCTAAGAGCAAATCTACAGACAAGTCTTCTGATAAATCTTCAGATAAATCCACTGATAAATCAACAGACAAATCTTCAGATAAAAAAGATAAAAGCAATATCTAATCCTAAGATTTAAAAGAAAAACAAGTAGTCTTAATAAACTACTTGTTTTTTTATGAATTAGGATAGGGAAGGATACAGAAAAATGTGATGTGATAGTTAGAGTAACTCAGCCTTTCATTTCTATATATTGTTCTTAGAACGATAAAAAAACTGCATTGAGGTGCAGTTTTTCTTTTTTCTACGGAAGACATGGGATTCGAACCCACGCACGCTGTTACACGCCTACCGCGTTTCCAACACGGCCTCTTAAGCCTCTTGAGTAATCTTCCAATACTTACTCAAATAGTCTACCATAAAGCCACTTATCTTGCAATAAAAATTTTGGAAATAAGAAAAATGATAGAATTTGAAAGAAAATGATAAAAAATGCTTGACTTTAGTAGAGAATGTGCTAGAATGAATAGTGTAAACGATAACAGGAGGTGATTTGGTGTTAAAAACTGAGCGGAAGCAACTGATTTTAGAGGAGTTAAATCAACATCATGTAGTTTCCCTAGAAAAATTGGTTAGTCTATTAGAAACATCAGAATCGACAGTACGAAGAGATTTGGACGAGTTGGAGGCGGAAAACAAACTTCGCCGTGTGCATGGTGGAGCAGAATTGCCCCACTCCTTGCAGGAAGAAGAAACCATCCAAGAAAAATCTGTCAAAAACCTTCAAGAGAAGAAGCTACTGGCTCAGAAAGCAGCCTCTCTTATTAAGGAACAAGATGTTATCTTTATTGATGCTGGAACGACAACTGCTTTTTTAATCAAGGAATTGGTTAATAAGAATATCACAGTTGTGACCAACTCCATTCACCATGCGGTTCAGTTGGTTGAAAAACAGATTCCAACTGTCATGGTTGGAGGAAGTGTCAAGATGGCAACAGATGCATGTATCGGTGGTGTTGCTCTTAACCAAATCAATCAATTGCACTTTGACCGTGCCTTTATTGGGATGAATGGTGTCGACGATGGTTATTATACGACTCCTGATATGGAGGAGGGAGCCGTTAAGCGTGCTATTTTAGAGAATGCCAAACAAACCTATGTCTTAGTGGATTCGTCTAAGATTGGACAAACTTGCTTTGCCAAGGTAGCACCACTTAAACGCGCTATTGTCATCACAAGTCAAGGGCATGAGCTCTTGCAGGCTATTAAGAAGAAAACGGAGGTAATAGAAGTATGATTTATACAGTCACACTCAATCCATCCATTGACTATATCGTGCGCTTGGACCAAGTTCAAGTCGGTAGTGTCAATCGTATGGACAGTGATGATAAGTTTGCTGGTGGGAAAGGAATCAATGTCAGCCGTGTTTTGAAGCGCTTGGGTATTCCAAATACTGCGACTGGATTTATCGGAGGTTTTACTGGTAAATTTATCACAGATACCCTTACAGAGGAAGAAATCGAAACTCGTTTTGTCCAAGTAGCAGAAGATACTCGCATCAATGTCAAGATTAAAGCAGACCAAGAAACAGAAATCAACGGGACTGGTCCAAATGTGGAACCGGCTCAGTTAGAAGAATTGAAAGCTATTTTGTCTAGTCTGACAGCAGATGATACGGTTGTGTTTGCAGGTTCGAGTGCTAAGAACCTAGGCAATGTTATCTATAAAGATTTGATTGCCTTGACACGCCAGACTGGTGCGCAAGTGGTTTGTGATTTTGAAGGACAGACCTTAATTGATAGTTTGGACTACCAGCCACTTTTGGTTAAACCAAACAATCACGAGCTTGGAGCTATCTTTGGAGTGAAACTCGAAAGTTTAGATGAAATCGAGAACTATGCTCGTGAGTTACTAGCTAAAGGTGCACAAAACGTTATCATCTCTATGGCTGGCGACGGTGCTCTTCTTGTCACATCTGAGGGAGCTTACTTCGCTAAACCTATCAAGGGAACAGTCAAAAATTCAGTCGGGGCTGGTGACTCTATGGTTGCTGGATTTACCGGTGAATTTGTCAAATCAAAAGACGCAGTAGAAGCCTTCAAATGGGGAGTGGCTTGTGGAACAGCAACTACCTTCTCGGATGACTTGGCAACAGCGGAATTTATTAAAGAAACATATGAAAAAGTTGAGGTAGAAAAACGATGAAAATTCAAGACCTATTGAGAAAAGATGTCATGTTGCTGGATTTACAGGCAACAGAAAAGACAGCTGTCATCGAAGAGATGATTAAAAGTTTGGTAGATCACGGTTATGTGACGGATTTTGAAACCTTTAAAGAAGGAATCTTAGCGCGTGAAGCTCTCACTTCCACTGGTTTGGGTGACGGAATTGCTATGCCTCACAGCAAGAACTCTGCTGTCAAAGAAGCAACGGTTCTCTTTGCTAAGTCAAACAAGGGTGTTGACTACGAAAGCTTGGATGGGCAACCAACAGACCTCTTCTTCATGATTGCAGCTCCAGAAGGTGCCAATGATACTCACTTGGCAGCCTTGGCAGAATTGTCTCAATACTTGATGAAAGACGGTTTTGCTGACAAACTTCGTCAAGTAACATCAGCTGATCAAGTTATTGAACTTTTTGACCAAGCTTCAGAAAAAGCTGAGGAACCTGTTCAAGCACCTGCTAATGACTCTGGCGACTTTATCGTAGCTGTTACAGCTTGTACGACAGGTATTGCCCACACTTACATGGCTCAAGAAGCCCTTCAAAAAGTGGCTGCTGAATTGGGTGTTGGTATCAAGGTTGAAACCAATGGTGCAAGCGGAGTCGGCAACCAACTAACTGCAGAGGACATCCGCAATGCTAAAGCTGTTATCATCGCGAGCAGACAAAGCTGTTGAGATGGATCGTTTCGATGGCAAACCATTGGTTAATCGTCCAGTTGCAGACGGTATCCGTAAGACAGAAGAATTGATCAACTTGGCTCTTTCAGGAGATGCTGAAGTTTACCGTGCTGCTAATGGAGCAAAAGCTGCAACAGCATCTAATGAAAAACAAGGCCTTGGTGGTGCCTTCTACAAACACTTGATGAGTGGTGTATCTCAAATGTTGCCATTCGTTATCGGTGGTGGTATCATGATTGCCCTCGCCTTCTTAATCGACGGAGCTTTTGGTGTGCCGCAAGATAGTCTTGGCAATCTCGGATCCTACCATGAGCTCGCTTCCATGTTCATGAAAATCGGTGGGGCTGCCTTTGGCTTGATGCTTCCAGTCTTTGCAGGATATGTAGCCTACTCTATCGCTGAAAAACCAGGTTTGGTAGCTGGTTTCGTTGCTGGTGCTATTGCCAAAGAAGGTTTTGCCTTTGGTAAAATTCCTTATGCCGCAGGTGGTGAAGCAACTTCAACTCTTGCAGGTGTCTCATCTGGTTTCCTAGGTGCCCTTGTTGGTGGATTTATCGCAGGTGCCTTGGTTCTTGCTATCAAGAAATACGTTAAAGTTCCTCGTTCACTTGAAGGTGCTAAATCTATCCTTATCCTACCGCTTTTCGGAACAATCTTGACAGGATTTGTTATGTTGGCTGTCAATATTCCAATGGCAGCAATCAACACTGCTATGAATGACTTCCTAGGTGGTCTTGGAGGAGGTTCAGCTGTCCTTCTTGGTATCGTTCTTGGAGGCATGATGGCTGTTGATATGGGTGGGCCAGTTAATAAAGCGGCTTATGTCTTTGGTACTGGTACGCTTGCAGCGACTGTTTCTTCAGGTGGTTCTGTAGCAATGGCAGCAGTTATGGCTGGCGGAATGGTTCCACCACTTGCTATCTTTGTCGCAACCCTTCTTTTCAAAGATAAATTTACCAAGAAGAACGCAACTCTGGTTTGACAAACATCATCATGGGCTTGTCATTTATCACTGAGGGAGCGATTCCATTTGGTGCTGCTGACCCAGCTCGTGCGATTCCAAGCTTCATCCTTGGTTCAGCAGTAGCGGGCGGACTCGTTGGTCTTGCAGGTATTAAACTCATGGCGCCCCACGGAGGAATCTTCGTCATCGCTCTTACTTCAAATGCCCTTCTCTACCTTGCCTTTGTCTTGGTTGGCGCAATTGTAGGTGGTGTGGTTTATGGCTACCTACGCAAACCACAAGCATAAAAAGTATTAGAATAGAAAGATTGTTACCATTTGGTGCAATCTTTTTCTCTATTCGAAATGGCTGTGAAATATGGTATAATAAAAGAATGGCAAACAAGAATACTACAAAAACAAGACGGAGACCGTCTAAAGCAGAATTTGAAAGAAAACAAGCTATTCAGAGGATGTTGATTTCCTTAGGGATTGCTTTATTGTTGATTATTGCAGCCCTCAAGCTTGGTGCGGCGGGTGTCACACTTTATAATCTCATTCGACTGGTGGTTGGAAGTTTGGCCTATGTGGCTATAGGCGGTCTCCTCATTTATCTTTTTCTATTTAAATGGATCCGCAAGCAAGAGGGACTTCTGTCAGGATTTCTTTGTATCTTCGCTGGCTTGCTCTTGATTTTTGAGGCCTACTTGGTATGGAAATTTGGCTTGGAGCAGTCAGTTCTAAAAGGGACCTTGTCTCAAGTTATGACGGACCTGACTGGTATGCGGGTGACTAGCTTCGCTGGTGGAGGCTTGCTTGGTGTTGGACTCTATATCCCCATATCCTTTCTTTTCTCAAATATCGGATCGTACTTTATTGGAGTCCTCTTGATTCTAGTTGGGGCACTCTTGGTTAGTCCTTGGTCTATTTATGATGTTGCAGCCTTTATTGGAGCTCAGTTCAGATCCTTCATGGAAAAACAGGAACAGAGAAAACAGGAACGCTTCATCAAGAGAGAAGAAGAGAAGGCTCGTCAAGAAGCTGAAGAAGCAGCCAGAATTCAGAGAGAACAAGAAGAACAGGATGCATTACCGCTTCCTCCTGTAGATCCTGAAACGGGAGAAATCTTATCAGAAGTACCAGACTACGATTTCCCACCAATTCCTGAGGAAGAGTGGATCGAACCGGAGATTATCCTCCCTCAAACTGATTTTGACGTTCCAGATGTGGAAGAAGATTTTGAGGATGAAGAGGTGCAGGTTGATTTTTCTACCAAAGAAGCTCTCGAATACAAACTGCCAAGCTTGCAACTCTTTGCGCCAGATAAACCCAAAGATCAGTCCAAGGAAAAGAAGATTGTTCGAGAAAATATCAAAATCCTAGAAGAAACCTTTGCTAGCTTTGGTATCAAGGTGACGGTAGAACGGGCTGAAATTGGACCATCAGTTACCAAGTATGAAGTCAAACCAGCAGTCGGTGTACGGGTTAACCGCATTTCCAATCTGGCAGACGACTTAGCGCTAGCTCTGGCGGCCAAGGATGTTCGGATTGAGGCTCCAATCCCTGGTAAATCCTTAGTCGGAATTGAAGTACCCAACTCTGAGATTGCGACCGTTTCCTTCCGTGAACTCTGGGAACAGTCTCAGACTAAACCAGAAAATCTCCTCGAAATTCCTCTAGGGAAGGCGGTCAATGGAACTGCTCGCACCTTTGACCTTTCCAAGATGCCCCACCTACTTGTTGCAGGTTCGACGGGATCAGGGAAGTCAGTCGCAGTTAACGGTATTATCGCCAGCATTCTCATGAAAGCAAGACCAGATCAGGTCAAGTTTATGATGGTGGATCCAAAGATGGTTGAGTTATCGGTGTACAATGACATTCCTCACCTCTTGATTCCAGTTGTGACCAATCCACGCAAGGCCAGCAAGGCCCTGCAAAAGGTTGTAGATGAGATGGAAAATCGTTACGAACTCTTTGCTAAGGTTGGAGTACGAAATATCGCTGGTTACAATGCCAAGGTTGAGGAATTTAATAGCCAATCTGAGTACAAACAAGTGCCCCTGCCTTTGATTGTTGTCATTGTAGATGAGTTGGCAGATCTCATGATGGTGGCTAGCAAGGAAGTGGAAGATGCCATCATTCGTCTCGGACAGAAGGCGCGTGCTGCAGGGATTCACATGATTCTCGCAACGCAACGTCCATCGGTTGATGTTATCTCTGGTCTTATCAAGGCCAATGTCCCATCTCGTGTGGCTTTTGCAGTTTCATCAGGTACAGATTCACGAACCATCTTGGATGAAAATGGAGCAGAAAAACTGCTCGGTCGAGGAGATATGCTCTTTAAACCAATTGATGAAAATCACCCAGTCCGTCTGCAAGGATCCTTTATCTCAGATGATGATGTCGAACGCATCGTAAACTTCATCAAGGCTCAGGCGGATGCGGACTACGATGAGAGTTTTGACCCAGGAGATGTCCCTGAAAATGAAGGAGATCTCTCTGACGGAGAAGCTGGCGGCGATCCGCTTTTTGAAGAAGCCAAGGCTTTGGTTATCGAAACCCAGAAAGCTAGCGCTTCGATGATTCAGCGTCGTTTGTCAGTTGGATTTAATCGTGCGACCCGCCTGATGGAAGAACTCGAAATGGCAGGTGTCATCGGTCCAGCTGAGGGAACCAAACCACGAAAAGTATTGCAACAATAAAAAAATAGCTTCTTTCCAAATTTGGAAAGAAGCTATTTTGGTGATTACTGGTTCGTTTTAGTTTCAGAACTCGTCGTATTTGACTGTGTTCCATTATCGCTTGTTTCTTTATTTGTAGCTGGTGTAGAAGAGTCCTGAGTTGTTGTTTTCTGCTCTTCTTTTTTCTCCTCTTTTTTATTGGATTGAGAAGTTTCTTCTTGCGTGGTATTTTCTTTAGTGGAAGTGTTGTCCCTGTTAGGTGTAGTATTTTTCCTGAGGGGATTCCTTTTTGAATCTCCTTGACAACAGTTGTTTGGGTTGTGGTCGGTTCTTTCTTGTTGTTTTTTTGTTATTATCCATGGCGTTCATGATGGTGATAGTAGCGGTGATTAGGCCAAGGATACTACCGATGGTAGCAATCGTTTTTTGAAAAACAGTAAATCCCTTTTTGATGTGTTCTGTTTTTGGTTTTGAAGTTCTACGATAGTTAGACATGATACTCTCCTTTGATTATGATTTATTATACCTCATTTCTTTTAAAAAAATCTTAAAAAAAGAGAAAACTCCCTTTCTTGTCGCAGGTCTCTTTTTCGTGATACAATAGAAGGAGTGATTTTAGAAAGCGTGAGAAAACATGATCTACTTTGATAATTCGGCGACAACCAAGCCTTATCCTGAAGCACTTGAAACTTACATGCAGGTCGCTTCAAAAATTGTAGGAAATCCATCTAGTCTCCATCGTTTGGGAGATCAGGCAACACGAATTTTTAGATGCTTCCAGCGACAAATTGCAGATTTGATTGGGAAGAAGAGTGATGAAAATCTTCTTTACCTCTGGTGGAACAGAAGGAGATAACTGGGTCATCAAGGGTGTGGCCTTTGAAAAAGCCCAGTTTGGCAAGCATATCATCGTATCAGCTATTGAGCATCCAGCAGTCAAGGAATCAGCCCTTTGGCTGAAAAGTCTAGGTTTTGAGATAGATTTTGCTCCAGTTGATGAGAAAGGATTTGTGGATGTTGAAGCATTAGCAGATTTGATACGTCCTGATACGACTCTCGTCTCCATCATGGCAGTTAACAATGAAATCGGTTCTATCCAGCCAATTCAAGCTATTTCAAAACTGTTGGCAGATAAGCCGACTATTTCTTTCCACGTTGATGCGGTTCAGGCACTCGCTAAGATTCCGATTGAAAACTATCTGACAGATCGAGTGGATTTTGCAACATTTTCGAGTCATAAGTTTCATGGTGTCAGAGGTGTTGGATTTGTCTATATCAAGTCTGGTAAGAAGATTACGCCTCTTTTAACTGGTGGTGGTCAGGAGCGAGACTCTCGTTCGACAACTGAAAATGTGGCAGGGATTGCAGCGACAGCCAAAGCTCTCCGTTTATCTATGGAAAAGTTAGATATCTTTGCTAGTAAGACAGGGCAGATGAAGGCAGTCATTCGTCAAGCCCTTCTGGATTATCCAGATATTTTTTTGTCTTTTTCAGATGAGGAAGACTTTGCCCCTCATATCCTGACTTTTGGGATTAAGGGTGTTCGTGGTGAAGTCATCGTTCACGCCTTTGAAGACTATGATATTTTCATTTCCACAACCTCTGCTTGTTCGTCCAAGGCAGGAAAACCTGCGGGGACCTTGATTGCCATGGGAGTGGACAAAGATAAGGCCCAGTCAGCTGTGCGTCTAAGCCTAGACCTGGAAAAATGATATGAGTCAAGTCGAGCAGTTTTTGACCAAGCTAAAATTAATTTACAATCAAACTAGAAAAGTAAGATAGGAGCATTTATGCAGTATTCAGAAATTATGATTCGCTATGGAGAATTGTCAACCAAGCACAAAAATCGTATGCGTTTCATCAATAAACTTCGCAATAATATTTCAGACGTTTTGTCTATCTATCCTCAAGTTAAGGTAACCGCAGATCGCGACCGTGCCCACGCTTACCTGAATGGAGCTGATTACACAGCAGTAGCAGAATCACTCAAACAAGTCTTTGGAATTCAAAATTTCTCCTGTGTATAAGATTGAAAAGTCAGTGGAAGTTCTGAAGTCTGCTGTCCAAGAGATTATGAAGGAAATCTATAAGGAAGGGATGACCTTTAAAATCACTAGCAAGCGTAGCGACCACAACTTTGAATTGGATAGTCGTGAACTCAATCAAACTCTCGGTGGAGCTGTTTTCGAGGCTATTCCAAACGTACAAGCTCAGATGAAAAATCCAGATATTAATCTTCAGGTTGAGATTCGTGAAGAGGCTGCCTATCTTTCCTATGAAACTTTTCGTGGAGCAGGAGGATTACCTGTGGGAAGTTCTGGTAAAGGTATGCTCATGTTGTCAGGAGGGATTGACTCACCTGTAGCAGGTTATCTAGCTCTTAAACGTGGGGTAGATATTGAGGCGGTTCACTTTGCCAGTCCGCCATACACTAGTCCTGGTGCCCTCAAGAAAGCCCACGACTTGACTCGAAAATTGACCAAGTTTGGGGGCAATATCCAGTTTATCGAAGTACCTTTCACAGAGATTCAAGAGGAAATCAAGGCTAAAGCGCCAGAAGCCTACCTCATGACCTTGACGCGTCGTTTTATGATGCGCATTACCGACCGTATCCGTGAGGTACGAAATGGTTTAGTTATCATCAATGGGGAAAGTCTTGGCCAAGTAGCTAGCCAGACCTTGGAAAGCATGCAGACTATCAACGCTGTGACTAGCACTCTAATTATTCGTCCCGTGGTTACGATGGACAAGTTGGAAATCATTGACATCGCGCAGGAAATCGATACCTTTGAAATTTCAATCCAGCCTTTTGAAGACTGCTGTACTATTTTTGCACCTGATCGTCCTAAGACCAATCCTAAGATAGAGAATGCAGAGCAGTATGAAAAACGCATGGATGTTGAAGGCTTGGTTGAGCGAGCAGTGGCAGGTATCATGATTACTGAAATCACTCCCCAGGTTGAAAAAGATGCTGTCGATGAGTTAATTGACAATCTCCTCTAATCAGAAAATCCAGAAGAATTCAGAAAAACAAATGAAAAAAGTTAGTTATTTATCCTTAAAATGGACAATTACTGACTTTTTTTCTATTTTTATGGTATAATGAGATAAAAATTTTTGAATATAGAGAGTTTTCTGACAATGAATCATTCCTACTTTTACTTAAAAATGAAAGAACACAAACTCAAGGTTCCTTATACTGGAAAAGAGCGTCGTGTGCGTGTGCTCCTGCCAAAGGATTATGAGAAAGACACAGACCGTTTTTACCCTGTTGTTTACTTTCATGATGGGCAAAATGTCTTTTACAGCAAGGAGTCCTATATCGGACACTCTTGGAAGATTATTCCAGCCATTAAGCGGAATCCTGACATCAGTCGCATGATTGTTGTTGCTATTGACAATGATGGTATGGGACGGATGAATGAGTATGCGGCTTGGAAGTTTCAAGAATCTCCTATCCCAGGCCAGCAGTTTGGTGGTAAGGGTGTGGGAGTATGCCGAGTTTGTCATGGAAGTGGTCAAGCCTTTTATCGATGAAACCTATCGTACCAAAGCTGATCGCCAGCATACGGCTATGATTGGTTCGTCACTAGGAGGCAATATTACTCAGTTTATCGGACTAGAGTACCAAGACCGAATTGGTTGTCTAGGTGTCTTCTCATCTGCTAACTGGCTTCACCAAGAAGCCTTTAACCGCTATATCGAGCGCAAGAAATTGTCGCCTGAACAGCGCATTTTCATCTATGTTGGAACAGAAGAAGCGGATGATACGGACAAGACCCTGATGGCTGGCAATATCAAGCAAGCCTATATCGACTCGTCGCTTCGCTATTACCGTGATTTGATTGCAGGTGGAGTACACTTGGATAATCTTGTCTTGAAAGTTCAGTCTGGTGCTATCCATAGTGAGATTCCATGGTCGGAAAATTTACCAGACTGTCTCCGATTTTTTGCAGAGAAATGGTAAGTTAGGAAAGGAGAAAGCCAATGCATATTGAAAACCTCAGCCACTGGAGTGGCAATCTCAACCGTGAAATGTACCTCAACCGTTATGGACACGCTGGGATTCCAGTTGTTGTTTTTGCTTCATCTGGTGGTAGTCACAACGAATACTATGATTTTGGCATGATTAATGCCTGTGCTTCCTTTATCGAAGAAGGCCGTGTTCAGTTCTTTACGCTATCCAGTGTGGACAGTGAGAGCTGGTTGGCTACTTGGAAAAATGGTCATGACCAGGCGGAGATGCACCGCGCCTACGAACGCTATGTGATTGAGGAGGCCATTCCTTTTATCAAGCACAAGACAGGTTGGTTTGATGGCATGATGACGACAGGTTGCTCAATGGGAGCCTACCATGCACTCAATTTCTTTCTCCAGCATCCAGATGTCTTTACCAAGGTGATTGCCCTCAGTGGTGTTTACGACGCACGTTTCTTCGTTGGCGATTACTACAACGACGATGCAATTTACCAAAACTCACCAGTAGATTATATCTGGAATCAAAACGACGGATGGTTTATCAATCGTTACCGTCAGGCAGAAATCGTCGTTTGTACGGGCCTTGGTGCCTGGGAACAAGACGGTCTACCATCCTTCTACAAGCTCAAAGAAGCCTTTGACCAGAAACAAATTCCAGCCTGGTTTGCTGAATGGGGACACGATGTCGCCCACGACTGGGAATGGTGGCGTAAACAAATGCCCTATTTTCTTGGACACCTGTATCTATAAAAGGAGTTGCCTATGAATTACCTTATTATTTCTCCCTACTATCCGCAAAACTTTCAACAGTTTACCATCGAGCTAGCTAATAAAGGCATCACAGTCTTGGGAATTGGTCAGGAGCCCTACGAACAACTTGATGAACCTTTGCGCAATAGCCTGACTGAGTATTTCCGTGTAGATAATCTTGAAAACATAGACGAAGTCAAACGTGCTGTTGCCTTTCTGTTCTACAAGCATGGACCAATCGATCGCATCGAGTCCCACAATGAATACTGGCTTGAGCTGGACGCAACACTTCGTGAGCAATTTAATGTCTTTGGTGCCAAACCAGAGGATCTCAAAAAGACCAAATATAAGTCTGAGATGAAGAAACTTTTCAAAAAAGCAGGTGTCCCTGTGGTACCTGGTGCTGTTATCCAGACGGAAGCAGATGTGGATAAAGCAGTGAACGAAATCGGTCTACCAATGATTGCCAAACCTGATAATGGAGTGGGAGCGGCAGCAACCTTTAAGCTTGAGACAGAAGACGATGTAAATCACTTTAAGGCTGAATGGGACCATTCAACCGTTTATTTCTTTGAAATTTGTCACTTCTAGCGAAATCTGCACCTTTGATGGGCTTGTGGACAAGGATGGCAACATCGTCTTTTCAACGACTTTCGACTACGCCCATACACCACTTGATCTGATGATTTATAAGATGGACAATTCCTACTATGTACTCAAGGATATGGATCCCAAACTGCGCAAGTATGGCGAGGCCATTGTCAAGGAATTTGGTATGAAAGAGCGCTTTTTCCATATCGAGTTTTTCCGTGACGGGGATGACTACATTGCCATTGAGTACAATAACCGTCCTGCAGGTGGCTTTACCATTGATGTTTATAACTTTGCCCACTCCTTGGATCTCTACCGAGGTTATGCAGCTATTGTCGCAGGAGAAGAGTTCCCAGCATCAGAATTTGAACCTCAATACTGTCTAGCTACTTCACGTCGTGCCAATGCAAATTATGTCTATTCAGAAGAGGACCTTCTTGCCAAATACAGCCAGCAATTCAAGGTCAAAAAAATCATGCCAGCAGCTTTTGCAGAGCTACAAGGGGGATTACCTTTATATGTTGACCACTCCGAGTCGCCAAGAGATGGAGCAGATGATTGTAGACTTTGGTCAACGTCAAGAATAACGATTAGGATGAAAGGAGTTTGACCCCTTTTGTCCTTTTCTTAAAGATAAGTTAAATAAAGCGTTTTCCATAGATTCTTTTAGAAAAGATATTGCTAAAAGGCCTAAAAATTGATAGAATAAGGATTGTCTAAAAAAATTTAAGGAGAATCTATCAAATGGATTTTACATGGGCTATTAAATATGCCACAGAATTCTTGGGAACTGCTATTTTGATCATTCTTGGTAATGGTGCAGTTGCTAACGTTGAACTTAAAGGTACGAAAGGTCACCAAAGTGGCTGGCTCGTTATCGCGGTTGGTTACGGTATGGGGGTTATGATCCCAGCCTTGATGTTTGGTAACGTATCTGGTAACCACATCAACCCAGCTTTCACTCTTGGACTTGCTGTTAGTGGACTTTTTTCTTGGGAGCAAGTACCATATTACATCCTAGCACAAGTTTTGGGAGCAATCTTTGGTCAAGCTTTGGTTGTAGCGACTCACCGTCCTTACTACTTGAAGACAGAAAATCCAAACAATATCTTGGGTACCTTCTCAACAATTTCAAGCATCGACCACGGTACAAAAGAATCACGTTTTGCAGCTACTGTTAACGGTTTCCTCAATGAGTTTGTAGGTTCATTTGTTCTTTTCTTTGCAGCACTTGGCTTGACTAAAAACTTCTTTGGTGCAGAGGTTCTTCAATACATGAAACAAATGGCTACTCAAGCTGGACAAACTGTTGATTTAAGTGAATTGGCAGTGAAAGCTCAAGTAGCTCCACATACAGCTGCTGGGATCTCAGTTGCGCACTTGGCACTTGGTTTCCTAGTGATGGCCTTGGTAACTTCACTTGGTGGACTACTGGACCTGGTTTGAACCCAGCTCGTGACTTCGGACCACGTCTTCTTCACGAACTCCTTCCAAAATCAGTCCTTGGTCAACACAAGGGTGATTCAAAATGGTGGTATGCATGGGTTCCGGTTGTAGCTCCAATTTTAGCGGGTATTGCAGCAGTAGCACTATTCAAACTACTTTACCTATAAGAAATGAAACTGGGGAATCCCAGTTTTTTTCTTGTAAAATTTCTAAATAAAATAGATATGGCTTGTAAAATATTCGAAAATCCTTTAAAATAAAAGAGTTGGAGGAATATATGAAGGTGAATGAGATTGTTCGGATCGTTCCGACTTTGAAAGTTAATAATCGAAAATTAAATGAAAAATTTTACATTGAAACCCTGGGGATGAAACCTTTGCTGGAAGAGTCTGCCTTTATTTCTCTAGGTGATCAGACAGCTACGGAGAGATTGATTTTAGAAGAGTCTCCAAGCATGCGAACACGCAAAGTTGAAGGACTTAAGAAGCTAGCTAGACTCTTGATAAAGGTTGAGAATCCTTCTGAAATTGAAGCTCTTCTTTCTCAGATGAAGTCTCTTCCTCGTCTATTTAAAGGAAACCGTGGGTATGCTTTTGAGATTGTTTCTCCTGAAGAGGATGTGATCCTTGTTCATGCAGAAGATGATATAAGAGATTTGGTTCCACTGGAAACTGTTCCTGAATTTTATTCAAATACAGGTATAAAATACATGAGCCAATTTGAGGTTTCTATGGAGTTGCGTTTGCCTGAGGAGACAGAGAGCTTACTTGATCCTGAAGGAGTAGCGCCAGTAATTACCTTTACGAAAGGGCAAGGACCAGATTTGGTTGTTGAAACAATGTCACTTGGGACCTGACGATGTTAAAATTTTTAGTCAAGAATTTTGATTTAACCAGTCTTCGTCAGAAATTTGAAAAGACAGGCTACTTTGTCCCTAAGTCTGAAAAATTCTTCCTTGGTAAAGATACCAATAACATTGAATTGTGGTTTGAAGAAGCATGAAGTGGGAAAAAATTCTAAGAAAAATAGAAAATCAAATCGAGGCAGGGATTTATCCCGGGGCCTCTTTTGCGTATTATAAGGATGGTGAATGGAAAGAGTCTTATCTAGGATTGAGTGATCCAGAAAGAGACTTGAAGACAGAAAGTGGTTTGGTTTATGATCTAGCCAGTGTGAGTAAGGTAGTGGGAGTGGGGACGGTTTTTACCTTCTTGTGGCAGCAGGGCAAATTAGATATTGATCGACCGGTGACGGATTTTTTACCGGAGTGTGATTATCCTGATATCACTATACGGCAACTTTTGACCCATGCTACAGATTTAGACCCCTTTATTCCAAATCGGGACCTCTTGACTGCCCCTGAATTAAAAGAAGCCATGTTTCACCTCAATAGACGAAGTCAGCCAGCCTTCCTATACTCGGACGTTCACTTTTTACTTTTGGGCTTTCTTTTGGAAAAAATCTTTAATCAAGACTTGGATCAGATTATAGAAGAACAAGTTTTGGAAGCATGGGGGATGAAGGAGACCAAGTTCGGTCCCGTTGAGCAAGCTGTCCCAACAGTGAAAGGAGTGGAGGCCGGAAATATTCATGATCCCAAAGCCCGTCTATTAGGGAAACACGCAGGAAGTGCTGGTTTGTTTTCGACTGTTAAGGATCTGCAGATCTTTCTGGAACATTACTTGAAAGATGATTTTGCTGCAGAATTGAGCCGAAATTTTTCTCCCTTAGATGATAAGGAGCGGTCCCTAGCCTGGAATTTGGAAGGAGCCTGGCTCGACCATACGGGCTATACTGGTACCTTTATCATGTGGAATCGAGAGAAACAAGAAGCTACTATCTTTTTATCCAATCGAACGTATGAGAAGGATGAGCGTACCCAGTGGATAGTTGACCGAAACCAAGTCATGGAAATGATTCGTCAAGAGGAGTAGGGGGAAGCATGTCGAAAACCGTAAAAGGAACTCTGTATACAGTAGTGGCAGGGATTGCTTGGGGCTTGTCTGGAACCAGTGGCCAATACCTGATGGCACACGGGATTTCTGCTTTAGTCTTGACCAATTTGCGACTTATCATTGCAGGCTTGGCACTGGTGTTCTTATCCTATACGACTTCAAAGGATAAATTCCTTTCTTTTTTAAAAGACAAAAAAAGTCTGCTATCTCTGTTGCTATTTGCAGTTTTTGGACTTTTCTTAAACCAGTTTGCCTATCTTTCTGCCATTCAGGAAACCAATGCTGGAACGGCGACAGTTCTCCAGTATGTATGCCCCGTTGGGATCTTGGTTTATACCTGTATGAAGGATAAGGTAGCTCCGACACTGGCTGAGATTATTTCGATTGGATTGGCTATAGGAGGAACTTTTCTGATCGCGACGCATGGGAAAGTCGACCAGTTGTCTGTCACACCCCTAGGTCTGTTCTGGGGCCTCTTTTCAGCCTTGACCTATGCCCTCTATATTATTCTTCCCATCGTTTTGATTAAGAAGTGGGGCAGTATTTTGGTGATTGGTGTCGGGATGGTTATTTCTGGTGTAGTGGCTATTCCCTTCACAGGAGTCTTACAGGCCAGCATACCAACCAGCTTAGATTTTCTCTTTGCATTTGCTGGGATTATCATCATCGGAACGGTCTTTGCATATACAGCTTTCCTAAAGGGAGCTAGTCTGATAGGCCCTGTTAAGTCTAGTTTATTGGCTTCCATAGAGCCAATTTCTGCCGTTTTCTTTGCCTTTCTGATTATGAAGGAACAGTTTTATGCGATTGATTTTTATAGGTATGGCTATGATTTTTACTAGCCGTGACCATTATTTCATTGAAAGATTTACTGTTGGAAATAAAGAGTAAGTAATTAAAAAATCCACTCAATCGAGTGGATTTTTTGTGTATAGATGATTAGTCTTTATTTTCGTGTGGCAAAATCAAGTTCAAGATGATTCCTGTCATGGCTGATAGAGCAGTACCTGAAAGTGTAACTGGGCCAAGTTTGAGGATAGCCCCACCAAGTCCAAGTACCAACATGGCACTTGCGATGATGAGGTTACGCATTTGGCTGAAGTCAACGCGTTCCTTAATCAAAACTTTCAAACCATTGCTGGCGATAACCCCGTAGAGAAGGATGGACATGCCACCAAGCACAGCATTTGGAATGGTTGAAATCAAGGCAGTAAATTTACCAAGGAAGCTAAGAGCAATGGCGATGAAAGGTAGCGTTACGGATAACAGAGACAGAAGCGATACGAGTCATCCCGATAACTCCTGTATTTTCTCCGTAGGTCGTATTGGCTGGTCCACCGAGGAAAGCAGATACAGATGTCGCAATACCGTCACCGAGAAGCGTACGGTGAAGTCCTGGTTCTTTTAGGAATTGACGGCCATAGATTTGGCTCAAAACTGTGTGGTCTCCGATGTGTTCTGAAATGGTTACGATAGCGATAGGCAAGATTGCGATTGTTTCAGGACCGAAGTATAAGTTGTACTCTTTAAAGGCACCACCAGTGCTAAATGGCAAGTAGAAACCAGGAATTTCAAACCAGTTGGCTTGAAGGACTGGGGTAAAAGTCAACCAAACCAAGCATCATAGCGAAGATATACCCACCGATGATGGCAAAGAGGAAAGGAATGATACGAAGGAAACCTTTTCCTTTTGTATTGATAAAAGGTCGCAATCAAGAACGTAACAACGGCTACAAGGGCGTTTTTTTCCAGTTTCCGTCTGCTACAAGTCCAGCATTCGTTACAGCAGAACCAGCAAGACCAAGACCGATAACGATAATCATAGGTCCGATAATGATTGGTGGCAAGAGTTTATCAATCCATTTCGTACCTGCAAAACGAACACTTGCTGCTACAAGGACATAGACCAAACCAGTCAAGATTACCCCCGTTTGAGCAGCAGATACATCGCCCCCCATTTCTTTCATAGCTAAAGACATAGCCGTGATAAAGGCGAATGAAGAACCTAGGTAAACTGGAACCTTAAAGCCAGTAGAAATCATGTAGATAAGTGTTCCAATACCGGATGCAAAGAGAGCAACCGATACGGGCATTCCCAAAATTAAGGGAACGAGAATGGTTGCGCCAAACATGGCAAATACGTGCTGGAAGCTTAGAAGAATACCTTTACCAGCAGAAGGACGTTGATCAACGTCTAGTAACAAGTCAACAGTTGATTCCTGTTTCATAAAAACCTCACTTTTGGGCACCAAAAAAGAGCCCATTATTTTGCAGCAATAGGCCCTCAGAGTAAGACTTTTTAAAAAATAGCTATCTTTTAAAAATTTATATAAATCTGCGCCTTCGTCACCTCACAGGATGACATTAAAAACCTTTGCTTGTGATAGTATAGCAGAAAAAAATGATTTTGTAAATCATTTTTTTCCCGAGCTCGGAAATGCGAGAGCGAGGTTGATTTTGTAAATGGTTTTCTGAATTTTAAACAAGGGGGCACCATTGTTTAAAGTGGGCGTTTGTTGGGCATGCCAGCCTTTCTTGGGTACTTGTTAGGCGTCTCCTTTTTCTTTTCGACCACAGTGATGTAGCGCGGATCTCCATTTGGCAGGGCATAGCTGAGGTTGTCCTCTACCTTACTAAAGAGGAGGTTGAGGGCATTCTTGGCTTCTAGCAATTCCTCAGGAGCATTGCTGGCCTTGAGTGCCAATAGTTTGCCGCTAACCTTAAGATAGGGAATGGTCAGCTCAGACAAAACCTGCATACGGGCAACCGCACGAGCCGTCACCACATCAAACTGGGCACGGAAGTTCTTGTCTTGAGCAAAGTCTTCTGCCCGTCCATGGTAGAAGTGAACACCATCCAAATCCAACTCCTGAGCCAAAAGCTGAAGGAAGTTGATGCGCTTATTGAGCGAATCAATGATGGTCACATCTAACTGAGGATAGAGGATTTTCATGGGTAGACTAGGAAATCCTGCCCCCGCGCCGATATCAAGAAGTTTGATAGTTTCATTTGAAATCAAGCCTTGCAGAATAGGTGCAATCGAATCATAAAAGTGCTTAAGGTAGACTTCTTCTTTATCCGTAATAGCGGTCAGGTTAATCTTTTCATTCCACTCGACCAAGAGTTCAAAATACCGTTCAAATTGGTTCTTTTGCTGGTCAGAAAGTGGAAGATTTTGCTCAGCGAGCAAGCTGTAAAATGTTTCTGGTTTCATAGTACTTTCCTTCTCTAGTATCATCTTATTTTACCATATTCATTAAAATTTTGATATACTGGTAGTAATCTAAAAGCAGAAAGGAATAAGATTATGACTTGGATTATTCTTGGAGTTTTGGCTCTGATTGTTATTTTTGTGATTGTTAGCTATAACGGTTTGGTTAAAAATCGTATGCAGACCAAGGAGGCTTGGAGCCAGATCGATGTTCAGTTGAAGCGTCGTAATGATATCCTTCCAAACTTGATTGAAACAGTCAAAGGCTATGCCAAATATGAAGGTTCTACCTTGGAAAAAGTAACAGAACTTCGTAGACAAGTAGCCGCAGCAACTTCACCAGCAGAAGCTATGAAGGCTAGTGATGCCCTTACCCGCCAGATTTCTGGTATCTTTGCAGTAGCAGAGAATTACCCAGACTTGAAAGCTAGTGCAAACTTTGTTAAATTGCAAGAAGAGTTGACCAATACAGAAAATAAAATTTCTTATTCACGCCAACTCTACAACAGTGTTGTCAGCAACTACAATGTAAAACTTGAAAGTTTCCCAAGCAACATCATCGCAGGACTATTTGGCTTTAAAGCTGCAGACTTCCTTCAAACGCCTGAAGAGGAAAAGGCAGTTCCTAAAGTTGACTTTAGCGGTTTAGGTGACTAAGATGTTGTTTGATCAAATTGCGAGCAATAAACGAAAAACCTGGATTTTGTTGCTGGTTTTCTTCCTACTCTTGGCCTTGGTTGGTTATGCGGTTGGCTATCTCTTCATGCGCTCAGGTCTTGGTGGCATGATTATTGCCTTGATCATCGGTCTTATCTACGCTCTGACCATGATCTTTCAATCGACAGAGATTGTCATGTCTATGAATGGGGCGCGTGAGGTTGATGAGCAAACGGCACCAGACCTCTACCATGTAGTAGAAGATATGGCCATGGTGGCCCAGATTCCTATGCCGCGTGTTTTCATCATTGAGGATTCTTCTTTAAATGCCTTTGCAACAGGTTCGAATCCGCAGAATGCCGCAGTAGCAGCAACGTCGGGTCTCTTAGCTATCATGAATCGTGAGGAGCTAGAAGCTGTTATGGGGCATGAAGTCAGTCATATCCGAAACTACGATATCCGCATTTCGACCATTGCTGTTGCCCTTGCAAGTGCCATTACCCTTCTGTCTAGTATGGCAGGACGGATGATGTGGTGGGGTGGGGCAGTCGCAGACGGAGTGATAATGATCGCGATGGAAATGGTTTGGAGATTATCATGCTTATTATCTCTCTCTTAGCCATTGTTCTAGCACCTCTCGCAGCAACCTTGGTGCAGCTTGCCATTTCCCGTCAGAGGGAATTTCTAGCGGATGCATCCAGTGTGGAGCTGACCCGCAATCCTCAAGGGATGATCAATGCCTTGCGCAAGTTGGACAATAGCGAGCCAATGCATCACCATGTCGACGATGCTAGCAGCGCTCTTTATATCAATGATCCCAAGAAAGCTGGCGGACTACAAAAACTATTTTACACCCACCCACCTATCTCAGAACGAATCGAACGCTTGAAACAGATGTAAAAAAAATCCAGAGCTCGTCTCTGGATTTTTGCTATGTTCAAAATTTATAAATCTTGTAAATCAACAACTTCCAAACCATTTTCTGTCAAACGATAGATACTCGTACAGACCTCTTTTAAGAAGCGTCTGTCATGCGAAACAGTGATCAGACCGCCGGGATAGGAGGCAAAGAGTTTTCTGAATTCAGGTTGAGAAGTGGGGGGAGAAATTTCGTGTAGGCTCATCCAGAAGGAGAAAGTTTGATTTGCGCAATACTAAATCCAACAGAAGCAGTTTGCCTTGTTGACCACCAGATAAAGAATGAATTTGGTGGTGCATCTCTGGATAACTGAAATTGAGACTGGCTAAGTGAGATTGGATTTTCTGTAATTCCTCTTTTTCCCCAGTTTGGCTGAGATAGGCTACTGGAGATAGATCCAATTCCAGTTTTTTGTGGTAATCTTGTGGCATAAAACCAAGAGAAATTTCTCTTTTGTTGCTTAGGAGTTGTTGCAACTTGGCTAACAGAGTTGATTTCCCAACACCATTTGGACCGATGATACCGATTTTATCTTGACCACGGACCGTTAGTCGTAACTCCTGAGCTAAAATGCGCTGGCCAATGGACAAATTTTTCTTTTTTTCCAGTTGGACTAAGACTTTAGAAGTCGGTAATGGTTGGATATCTGAAAAGAAAAGTTGGATTTGTTCCTCTTCAAGTGGCTTTTGGGTCATCGACTGAGCTTCCTTTTCAAAACGTTTTTCTTGAGAGAGAACAGTTTTCATCTTTTTAGCCAATAGGCGACCAGCAGTACTGTCTTTGGTAGCTCGAAGTGAAGTTTCTACATTTTGCTTGACGCGACGATGCTTTTCCATGGTTTTGTCATAGGCTCTCTGGTCGTTAGCAGCTTGCTGGCTTTGTCTGGCAAAATTAGCCTTTCTCTGCTCACTGTAGAGATCATAGTCTAAATGCTCGACTAGCGTTTCTGCTTCTTTCCGATGCTTGACCAGACGTAAGTGGACAATAGTATCTGCCGTCTGAGAAAGAAAGTCTTCATCATGGGAAATGAAAATAACGGTTTGCCTCATCTTTTGTATCTGACTTTTTAGCCAATCAACTGTCTCAAGATCCAGGTCATTTGAAGGTTCATCTAAAAATAGAATCTCAAAGGGTTTTGCCAACTCATGGATGAGCTGAATTTTCAAAGCTTCGCCACCTGATAGACTGCCAATTTCTTGGTCGCTAGCAAAACGGTCGCTATCAAAGTGCAACTCCTCTGCCAAACGATAAATAATGCTGTAGTCTAAATCAGCAGAATCCAAAAAGAAGTAGTCATGTAGAGTTCTATTTTTTAGCTCCTCAGGTAACTTTTGAGGAATGTAGGCCAGTGATTGAAGGTCAGACTGAATGTCACCCTTGATAGTAAAATCAGGTAATGCTTCCCCCATTAAAGCTCGTAGTAAAGTCGATTTACCATTTCCTTCTTCACCAATAATAGCAACCTTTCTCCGTCTTGGATAGTCATGGTTAGGTTAGATACAAGATCTCGTAGATCTTTGTTTTGTGTGATGGTCAGATGATTGATTTTTATCATATTGTTGCCCTTTCTAGAATGTCCATAATGCATAACAAAAAGCTCTACTTTATCTAGTAGAGCCCAAAGTCACTGTCAAGAACGCCATTATCCATGTCAAAAATCTTGTCAACCTAGGTCCGTCTAACCCTATCCAACCTAAGAGGATCAGATGGTTAGCTTTCTAGTTTTTTGGATTTTCAAAGAGGATAAAGTACTAGAAAATCTAGTACAAAAAGAGCATGCAAAAAGAGACAAAAACAAGATCTACTAAATAAAGTTCTTTATTTGATAGACTTAGTTTTTCATGTCTCCCTTACCTCCGAGTATTAGTACCTCTATCCTATACCTTTAAGGAAATTTTGTCAATAGTAAATCCAAAATTTTAAACTCTAAAATCCAAAAACAGGTCCATAGAGAGTCAGTACGTGTTTGACGTGCTCGTAATGGAACTTGTCATAGTTGCGCCAAGCGGTGCGTGCTTGATCGTTTAGTTTAAGGCTCCCCAGTCCGATCAGTAGACTGGTACGTTGGTAAAATTTCTCAAGGTCGATTAAGATACTGTTGTCAAGCTTTTCCGCTTTTTTAAGTTCCTTGAGAGTGCTGTTCAGCAGTTCTTGTAGACGGAAATCATCGGCTGTACCCTGTTTGCAACTTTGGTAGCTTTTATTTAACTCGGATAGGAGTTGGTAAGCTTGGTTGATTAGTGCTTTGTCTTCCATATGAGCATCCTCCTTGCTCTGATGTATTCTTGCCTATAGTATAGCACTAAACAGAAAATATGTCATAGTAAATATGTTAAAAAGGAGATTTTAATATCAAAGTTTGGAAGGCTGACTTGTAGCCTTTTCATGGTATAATCAAGTGAGTAAATCTTTATGGAGGAAATATGAAGTTAAATATTCAAGAAATTCGTAAGCAGCCTGAAGGCCTACATTTTGAACAAGCTTTAGACCTGGCATCAGACTTGCGTGCCCGTAATCAAGAAATTTTAGATGTCAAAGATATCCTTGCGGTAGGGAAGGTCCAATACGAAGACCGCATGTATTTCTTAGATTATCAACTATCTTACACCATTGTCCTTGCTTCCAGTCGTAGTATGGAGCCGGTTGAGTTGTCAGAGTCTTATCCAGTGACAGAGGTTTTCATGGAAGGCGCAACCAACCAACTAGATCAGGAAGTTCTTGATGATGACCTGGTCTTGCCTATCGAAAATGGGGAAATCGACCTTGCTGAGAGTGTGTCAGATAATATCTTGCTAAACATTCCAATCAAAGTCTTGACAGCTGAAGAAGAAGCTGGTCAAGGATTTGTTTCAGGTAATGACTGGCAAATCATGACAGAGGAGGAGTACCAAGCTCAACAAGCAGTCAAGAAAGAAGAAAACAGTCCATTTGCTGGCTTGCAAGGACTGTTTGACGGAGACGAGTAGATGGTTTTATCCAAGAAACGTGCCCGTCATGTCATAGAGGAAATTATTGCCCTCTTTCCAGATGCTAAGCCTAGTCTTGATTTTACCAATCACTTTGAACTATTGGTTGCAGTGATGCTGTCAGCCCAGACGACAGATGCTGCAGTCAACAAGGCTACACCAGGTCTCTTTGCTGCTTTTCCAACGCCTCAAGCCATGTCTGTCGCAACTGAAAGTGAAATTGCTTCACACATTTCTCGTCTGGGACTGTATCGAAATAAGGCTAAATTCCTTAAAAAATGTGCCCAACAACTATTAGACGATTTTGACGGCCAAGTACCTCAGACTCGCGAGGAATTAGAAAGCCTAGCAGGTGTTGGTCGCAAAACAGCAAATGTCGTCATGAGTGTTGGCTTTGGGATTCCAGCCTTTGCAGTGGACACTCATGTTGAGCGTATCTGCAAGCATCATGATATTGTCAAGAAATCGGCTACACCCCTCGAAGTAGAAAAACGTGTCATGGACATTCTGCCACCAGAGAAATGGTTGGCAGCCCACCAAGCCATGATATACTTTGGACGGGCTATCTGTCATCCAAAAAATCCAGAATGCGATCACTATCCTCAATTATATGATTTTAGTTCGTTATAAGTGAAAATAATGAATGTTTTTACTTGATTTGAACGGGTCTTTGTGATATAGTAATGACAATAAAATATTCCTTTAAACCTGTCCCGTGAGGCAGACAAGGAGCTGGATTAAGTAGAAGGGTGAAGTCTATACTGTTTACAGTAGGGCTCGCTTGGCTATACATTTCAAGTCTCCTTGTAGAAGGAGACTTTTCTTTTTGGAGGTTTGTCATGAAGACAAAAGAAGTTGTAGACGAATTGACTGTCAAACGAGCGATTACGCGAATTACTTATGAGATTATCGAGCGCAACAAAGATTTGAATAAAATTATCTTAGCTGGGATAAAAACGCGTGGTGTTTTCATCGCTCATCGTATCAAAGAACGCTTGGAGCAGTTGGAAAATATCACTGTTCCTGTTGTGGAATTGGACACCAAGCCTTTCCGTGATGATGTTAAAAGCGGAGAAGATACTTCTTTAATTTCTGTTGATGTGACAGACCGTGAAGTTATCTTGGTGGATGATGTACTCTATACCGGCCGTACCATCCGCGCCGCTATTGATAACATTGTCGGCCATGGTCGTCCTGCGCGCGTGAGTCTTGCGGTGCTAGTTGACCGTGGACATAGAGAATTGCCAATCCGTCCAGATTACGTTGGGAAATATCCCAACCAGCCGTTCTGAAGAAATCATCGTAGAGATGACAGAACTTGATGGCCAAGACAGAGTTCTGATTACTGAAGAAGCTTAGAAAGCTGAAGGAGTAGCCATGTCAGAAAATCAACAAGCATTGAACCATGTGGTTTCCATGGAAGACCTCACAGTTGATCAAGTGATGAAATTGATCAAACGAGGTATCGAGTTTAAAAACGGAGCCCAACTTCCCTACGAGAACAAACCTATCGTATCGAATCTCTTCTTTGAAGATTCTACACGAACACATAAGTCCTTTGAAGTGGCAGAGATTAAGCTGGGGCTGGAACGACTTGACTTTGATGTGAAGACTAGTTCGGTCAATAAGGGTGAGACACTTTATGATACCATCTTGACCCTATCTGCTCTAGGAGTGGATGTCTGTGTGATTCGCCACCCAGAGGTTGACTATTACAGAGAGTTGATTGCGAGTCCGTCGATTACGACTTCCATTATCAATGGTGGTGATGGCTCAGGTCAACATCCTAGCCAGAGCTTGCTTGATTTGATGACCATTTATGAGGAATTTGGCCACTTTGAGGGTCTCAAGGTTGCTATTGCAGGCGACTTGGACCACTCACGCGTTGCCAAATCTAACATGCAAATTTGAAACGCTTGGGTGCGGAACTCTTTTTTGCAGGTCCTGAGGAATGGAGAAGTCAAGAGTTTGCGGACTATGGACAGTTTGTAACTATTGATGAGATTATTGATCAGGTGGATGTTTTGATGTTACTCCGAGTTCAACATGAACGCCATGATAGTGGAGCCGTTTTTTCAAAAGAAGATTACCATGCTCAACACGGTTTGAACCAAGAACGCTATAATCGCTTAAAAGAAACAGCAATCATTATGCATCCTGCTCCAGTGAATCGAGATGTGGAAATTGCTGACCACTTGGTTGAAGCACCAAAATCACGCATTGTCCAACAAATGACCAACGGTGTCTTTGTTCGAATGGCAATCTTAGAATCCGTATTGGCGAGTAGAAACGCCAACTAAAACACAAGACGTTAAAAGACGCCAGTGAGCGTCCACGAGAGGTGAAAATATGACAAAAAGACTTCTAGTATTAGAAGATGGCACAGTTTTTGAAGGCAAGGCCTTCGGAGCAGACATTGATGTAACAGGCGAAATCGTCTTTAACACAGGGATGACTGGTTACCAAGAATCCATTACAGATCAGTCTTATAATGGACAAATCTTGACCTTCACTTATCCTTTGGTAGGAAATTATGGCATTAATCGTGATGATTACGAATCCATCATTCCAACTTGTAAGGGAGTTGTCGTTTTCGAAGAAGCGCGTCGAGCTAGCAACTGGCGCAACCAAATGACCTTGGATGAATTTTTGAAAGCTAAGAAAATTCCAGGTATTTCAGGGATTGATACGCGTGCACTTACCAAGATTATCCGTAAGCATGGTACCATGCGTGCAACCTTGACTCACGTTGGGGACAGTATGGACCATGTGACGGACCAGCTCCAAGCAACAGTCTTGCCGACAGACAATATCAAACAAGTTTCTACTAAAACTTCCTATCCAGCTCCAGGAGTTGGTTTGAGCGTGGTCTTAGTAGACTTTGGGCTCAAGCACTCAATTCTACGTGAACTTTCTAAGCGCAACTGTAACGTTACGGTTGTTCCGTATTCAACAACGGCAGAAGAAATTCTCCACCTCAATCCTGATGGAGTTATGTTATCAAATGGTCCAGGTAACCCAGAAGATGTTCCAGAAGCACTGGACATGATTCGTGGTGTGCAAGGAAATCCCAATCTTCGGAATTTGTATGGGGCACCAACTCTTTGCTATGGCAAACGGGGCTAAGACCTACAAGATGAAATTTGGTCACCGTGGATTTAACCACGCGGTACGTGAGATTGCAACAGGACGTGTAGACTTTACCAGCCAAAACCATGGTTATGCAGTCAGCCGTGAGGACTTGCCAGAGCATTTGATCATCACCCACGAAGAAATCAATGACAAATCAGTTGAAGGAGTTCGCCACAGATACCAACCAGGTTTTTCTGTACAATTCCACCCAGATGCAGCTCCCGGTCCACACGACGCTAGCTACCTCTTTGACGAATTTATCGAGATGATGGAAGCCTTTAAAGAACTGAAAGGCTGTTGAGGCAATGAATAATTTATTTTATAAATTTCAGGAAATTTTTTTGAAGAAAAAAATCTGACGAATATAAAGGCTACTCAAAAATACAAAGGAAAAAGTTGCTAATGAATTATTAAGAAATGAAGTTTCTAATATCATAAAGAAAAAAATAATCTACCTTTAAAAGTATCAGAAATCAATGCCTTTGTGGTAGGTAGCAAATATGAGTATGATTTATTAATTTTTAAAAAGAAAAATTCTCTTTGTAATAATTTTTGCATATAATTATGAAGATGTAAAAAGCAATAATAGAATGTAAAGTTAATGGGTTATATGATCCTGTAAAAAATACGGATAGTATTGCAAAAGCTGTTAATGAGGTTAGAAGGTTAAATAAGGATTTTAGCTTTGGTTACATTACGTTTAGTGAGGTAGTACCAAAGTATAAAACTTCGGTTCATTATTGGAATTTGACAGAGAAATTTTTTTAAAGGAAAAAAAGTAATTGGTTCCCATTTGTTTGCTATTACTTTAAGGACAGGAAACCAAGTTATTAAAACAACAACAACAGAGGATTTCGAAAAGTTCATACTTAAGTTAATTAACTGATAAAATTTCTAAATAAATTCATTTATTTAATGTCGCTCTGTGAGGCGACGAATAGAAAGGAGAAGATACATTGTTCGCGGAAGTGAACACGCCCTAAGAACTGTGTGAAAAAGATAAACATCGTCTTGACGCTAAAGGCGTCTGCACCGAGTTTCCTATTTTCACTTTGTTCTTGACGGGCTTTGTATCATAAACTATGCCTAAACGTACTGATATTCAAAAAATTATGGTGATTGGTTCTGGTCCGATTATTATTGGTCAGGCTGCTGAGTTTGACTACGCTGGGACCCAGGCTTGCTTGTCGTTGAAAGAGGAAGGTTATGAGGTTGTTTTGGTTAACTCAAACCCTGCAACCATCATGACGGATAAGGAGATTGCGGATAAGGTCTACATCGAACCGATTACACTCGAGTTTGTGACACGTATTCTCCGTAAGGAACGTCCAGATGCCTTGCTTCCAACTCTTGGTGGTCAAACAGGGCTTAATATGGCCATGGAATTGTCTAAAAACGGTATTCTTGATGAGCTTGGTGTCGAACTTCTGGGGACTAAATTGTCTGCCATCGACCAAGCGGAGGACCGTGACCTCTTTAAACAATTGATGGAAGAGCTTGAGCAGCCGATTCCTGAATCTGAAATTGTCAACACAGTGGAAGAAGCTGTTTCCTTTGCGACATCAATCGGCTACCCAGTTATCGTTCGTCCAGCTTTCACACTTGGTGGTACTGGTGGTGGTATGTGTGCCAATGAGGAAGAACTACGTGAAATTGCTGAAAATGGGTTGAAACTGTCACCTGTTACCCAGTGTTTGATTGAGCGTTCCATTGCTGGTTTCAAGGAAATCGAGTACGAAGTCATGCGCGATTCAGCTGACAATGCCCTCGTTGTTTGTAACATGGAAACTTTGACCCAGTGGGGATTCACACAGGGGATTCTATCGTATTTGCTCCTGCGCAAACCATGTCAGACTATGAAAACCAAATGCTACGCGATGCGAGCTTAAGCATCATTCGTGCCCTCAAAATTGAAGGTGGATGTAACGTTCAGCTGGCCCTTGATCCGCATAGCTTCAAGTACTATGTTATCGAAGTAAACCCTCGTGTATCGCGTTCGTCAGCCCTTGCTTCTAAGGCGACGGGTTATCCGATTGCCAAATTGGCTGCCAAGATTGCCGTTGGTTTGACTTTGGATGAGGTCATCAACCCAGTTACAGGTTCAACCTATGCCATGTTTGAACCAGCCCTTGACTACGTCGTTGCTAAGATTCCACGTTTCCCATTTGACAAGTTTGAAAAAGGTGAGCGTCGTCTTGGAACTCAGATGAAAGCAACTGGAGAAGTCATGGCCATCGGTCGTAACATCGAGGAATCTCTTCTAAAAGCATGTCGTTCACTTGAAATTGGCGTTCACCATAATGAAATGCCTGAACTGGCAACCGTTTCTGATGATGCCTTGATTGAAAAGGTTGTCAAGGCTCAAGATGACCGTCTCTTCTACGTATCAGAAGCCATTCGCCGTGGTTACACACCAGAAGAAATTGCTGAATTGACCAAGATTGATATCTTCTATCTGGATAAACTCTTGCACATCTTTGAAATTGAGCAAGAATTAGGTGCCCATCCACAAGATTTAGAAGTCTTGAAAACAGCTAAACTCAATGGATTTTCAGACCGTAAGATTGCGGAACTCTGGAAAACGACAGATGACCAAGTTCGCAAACTTCGTTTGGAAAACAAGATTGTTCCAGTCTATAAGATGGTCGATACCTGTGCAGCGGAGTTTGACTCTGAAACACCATACTTCTATTCAACATATGGATGGGAAAATGAGTCTATCAAGTCTGATAAGGAATCTGTCCTTGTCCTAGGTTCAGGTCCAATCCGTATCGGTCAAGGGGTTGAATTCGACTATGCAACTGTTCACTCTGTTAAGGCGATTCAGGCTGCTGGCTACGAAGCCATCATCATGAACTCAAACCCAGAGACAGTTTCAACCGACTTCTCTGTATCTGATAAACTCTACTTTGAACCATTGACATTTGAAGATGTGATGAATGTCATTGATTTGGAACAACCAAAAGGAGTCATCGTTCAGTTTGGTGGTCAAACAGCTATCAACCTTGCGGAGCCCTTGGCAAAAGCAGGTGTGACCATCCTTGGCACACAGGTTGCTGACCTAGACCGTGCCGAAGACCGTGACCTCTTCGAGCAAGCCCTTAAAGACTTGGATATTCCACAACCACCAGGCCAAACAGCGACTAATGAAGAAGAAGCTGTGCTTGCTGCTCGCAAGATTGGTTTCCCAGTCCTCGTTCGTCCATCTTATGTCTTGGGTGGACGTGCCATGGAAATCGTTGAAAACGAAGAAGATCTCCGTTCTTACATGCGTACCGCTGTTAAGGCCAGTCCAGACCACCCAGTCCTTGTTGACTCTTACATCGTTGGGCAAGAGTGTGAAGTTGATGCCATTTCAGATGGAAAAATGTCCTCATCCCTGGTATCATGGAGCATATCGAACGTGCTGGTGTCCACTCAGGTGACTCAATGGCCGTTTACCCACCACAAACCTTGTCTCAAAAGGTGCAGGAAACCATCGCAGACTATACTAAACGCCTAGCAATCGGCCTCAACTGTCTTGGGATGATGAACATCCAGTTTGTCATCAAGGATGAAAAAGTCTATGTTATTGAGGTTAATCCACGTGCCAGCCGTACAGTGCCATTCCTTTCTAAGGTAACTAATATTCCTATGGCTCAGGTAGCGACTAAGCTCATTCTTGGGCAAAGTCTTGAAGAACTTGGCTACCAAGATGGACTTTATCCTGAAAGTACTCGCGTTCATATCAAGGCACCAGTCTTCTCCTTTACGAAACTAGCTAAGGTAGATAGCTTGCTCGGTCCTGAAATGAAGTCAACAGGGGAAGTTATGGGTTCTGATACTACTTTGGAAAAAGCTCTCTACAAGGCTTTTGAAGCTTCTTACCTACACTTGCCAACCTTTGGGAATGTGGTCTTTACCATCGCTGATGATGCCAAAGATGAAGCCTTGGACTTGGCTCGTCGTTTCCAAAATATCGGTTATGGTATCCTTGCGACAGAAGGGACAGCAGCCTTCTTTGCTAGTCATGGACTTCAAGCTCAACCTGTTGGAAAGATTGGTGACGATGAACAGGATATTCCAAGCTTTGTTCGCAAAGGGAAAATCCAAGCGATCATCAATACTGTCGGAACCAAACGAACTGCTGACGAAGATGGTGAGCAAATCCGTCGTTCAGCCATTGAACACGGAGTGCCACTCTTTACAGCTCTAGATACAGCTAATGCCATGCTCAAGGTGCTAGAAAGCCGTAGTTTTGTCACAGAAGCGATCTAGTTGAGAAAGAATTTTCACAGTTTTAAAGCCAGCGTCAGAAAACGCTGGCTTTTGCAATACAGATATTGCTTATTTGAACTATCATTCTTTCCTTAAGAATCATTCTAAATTGTGATATAATAAGGGAGAATTGGAAATAGGAAACTATTTTCATGATATTTTCAAAAATCCCATTAAGAAAATAGGTAAAGACAGATTAGAAAGTGTAAAATTCCGATGTCTTCTTACAAAAAAGTCTCTCTTTCTGAGATCAACCAATCTATTGAAACTCCCAATAACAATCATTTTTGGCAAAATCTAAAAGCATTTTTAGGACCTGGAGCCCTTGTAGCAGTTGGTTATATGGATCCTGGAAACTGGATTACCAGTGTGGTTGGTGGTGCTTCCTACAAGTATAGTCTCTTATTTGTTATTTTAATTTCATCCATCATTGCCATGCAACTACAACAGATGGCTGGGAAGCTCGGTATCGTAACTAAGATGGACCTAGCACAGGCAACTGCACATCATGCTCCCAAGTGGCTTCGTTATAGTTTATGGGTGATTTTAGAATTAGCTTTAATGGCGACCGACTTAGCTGAGGTTCTAGGCTCAGCGATTGCCTTAAATCTTTTTATTTAAAAATACCAATTATGGTCGCTATCCTCTTAACCGTTTTTAGATGTATTTCTTTTTGTTGTTGTTGATGAAATTTGGCTTCAAAAAAATTGAAGCCATTGTTACGACCCCTTATTTTTAACCATATTAGCCATCTTTACCTATCTGGTAGCTTTATCCAATCCAAGTATTCAGGGTATCTTTGGTGGTTATTTACCGACTTCAACTTTATTTGAAACACCGTTACCAGGTCATGAAAGCCAATTGACCTTGGCTCTAGGAATTGTGGGAGCGACAGTCATGCCCCATAATCTCTATCTTCATTCATCCCTATCCCAAACAAGGAAAATCAATCACAAAGATAAGAAGGATGTTCGAAAAGCCGTGCGTTTTATGACCTGGGATTCAAATCTTCAGTTGTCCCTAGCCTTTATTGTCAATTCCTTGCTTCTTATTTTAGGGGCATCTCTCTTTTTTGGTCATGCATCTGAAATTTCAGCTTTTTCTCAAATGTACAATGCTTTACAGGATTCGACAATAGCAGGAGCGATAGCCAGCTCAACTCTGTCAACTTTATTTGCCCTAGCCCTCTTAGCAAGTGGACAAAATTCGACCATTACAGGTACTTTAACAGGACAGATTGTCATGGAAGGTTTCTTGCATCTGAAATTGCCTCAGTGGATGATTCGTATCGGTACCCGTATTTTTGCCTTGCTACCTGTGATTATAGTCGCCGTTTTGTTTGGGCATCAAGAAAAAACTTTGGATCAGTTATTGGTCTATTCACAGGTCTTTCTGTCAATCGCTCTTCCGTTTTCAATCTTCCCCTTAATCTATTTGACCTCTAAGAAGTCACTGATGGGAGAATTTACCAATGCCAAGTGGAACACCATCCTAGGTTACGCAGTTTCAATCATCTTGACCATTCTCAATATCAAGCTTCTTTTCGATATTTTTTAACCTCGTTTGACATCAATCATAGTGTCAGCGTGAAGGTTGACAACATAGAAAGTAGTAGTGATTGGTTCATAAAAAGAAGTACAAAAAAAGAACAGTGGTAACTGTTCTTTTTTATCATTATTTGAGACCGTATTTTTTGTTGAAACGATCCACGCGTCCATCTGCTTGAGTGAACTTTTGACGTCCAGTGTAGAATGGGTGTGAGTCTGATGAAATTTCCACACGGATCAATGGGTAAGTTTCGCCTTCGAACTCAACAGTTTCGTTAGAGCGTTTTGTTGAACCGCTAAGGAATTTGTAACCAGTAGTTGTGTCCATGAAGACAACTGGGCGATATTCTGGATGGATATCTTTTTTCATTTTGCAATATTTCCTTTCTGCCATGGTCTCTTTGCGAGCCATAGATTGTTACTATACTAGTCTATCAGATTCTGATAAGTTTGGCAAGTCTTTTCCCTGATTTTATTAAAAATCTTGATAAAAAATCACTCCAGTGTTTACTGGAGTGACGGTAGAAGAATGATTAGTTCTCTTGTTTTGGAGCTTTTTTTCTTCTTGTTGATTTTTTTACTTCTGGTTCTTTTACTGGTTCTACGTTTTTCTGTCGCTGATTCAGTTTCTTTTTTTCAGATTCAGTAGGTTCTGTTTCTTTTTGATTCTGTTACAGTTTCAGCTTCAGCCTCAGCCTCTGTTTCTGTTGGTTCGGCTACTGGCTCAGCTTCTGTTTTTGTTTCAGATTCTGTAGTTTCTTCTTTTACTGGTTCTGTGTTTTCTGCCGCTGATTCAGCTTCGACATGAGCTGGTTCCTTAGCTTCTTCTTTTTGCTCGGTTTCCTCTTTAGCTGTCTCTGTTTTTTCAGCAGTAGTTTCTTCTTTTTTACGTTCTTGAGATTCTTTTTTGATTTCTTCGACCGCAGTTTTAACGGTAGAGCTTGTTACACGTCCGACAGTTTGAGCAAAATCTTTACCAGACTCAGCTAATTCAGTAAATGACTCTTTTGTAATTTTACCACCTGACATTGCCAAGAGACCAGTTACAACTAGTGCAATGCTAGCAAGAATAGCCAAAATCAAACCAAAGCCGATTGAAATGCCGTATCCACCAAAGTTAGACATGTATTTATTTACATTAAAGAGACTATTTAGTGTGACAAGAGTTGCAATTGCACCCGCAACAATGACACCAATTGAGAACCCTTTAGGCATTGCTTTATTCATATTATTCAAGCAAGCAAGAACAATAGACACAATAGCCGCGATAATGACAAACCAACCATCACCTTGGTAACCATTCACGCTATAGGACCCAAAAGAACCTGCATTTAAACTAGCCCATGGCAAGAGTGAACCAAGAATGGCTACTCCAGCAGAAATGAGAATATACAAACGATTTTTTTCCATTATTAAGTCTCCTTTTATTCAGTTTGATTTATTATACCATAAACTGAGGTACAAAGAAACCGTATATTTTAAGAATCTAGCATATAAAAGGCCAAGAAAATTCTTTCTTAGCCTTGGTGAATCTGTAGAGTTTCTTTCAGTTCTTTATATATTTGTTCGTTTTCTTCTAGACTATAGGAATTGGCACCACTGGCTAATGGATGCCCTCCTCCGTCGTGTTCTTTGGCAATTTCATTGATAGGGGTGATTTTACTGCGCATACGCACACGGAAGTGACCATCAGCTTGCTCAACAAAGATAGCCCAAGCCTTAACAGTATCAATTCGACCAGGTGCTCCGACAATCGCAGCCGTTTCAGCATCCGTAACCTTATATTTTTCCAAGATGTCTTGAGTAAGCAGAACGCGTGCAGCCCCATTCTCATCAAATTCTAAGTGATCATAAACATACCCTTGCAATTTTGCAATCTTGAAGCTCATGGTATCCATTTGACGAGATAGTCCAGCAAAGTCAAAATCAATTTCTCGGAGCTGGCTAGCTATTCTAAAGGTACGGGCACTAGTTGAAGGGTAGAGAAAACGCCCTGTGTCCCCGACAATTCCCTGCATAGAGAAGTCGTGCCGCTCACTAGATAAAGCTAGCTGATTTTTCTTGAGCAAATAAAGCAATCATCTCACTGGCACTGCTTGAACTTGTATCCACCCATGATAGGTCACCATAGATATCATCATTTGGATGATGATCGATTTTGATGGTAAAAGCAGCTTGTTCGTAGCGTTTATCATCGATACGAGGGCGATTCGCTGTATCACAAATAATAGCAAGAGCTCCTTGGTAGTCACTGTCTTGGACAGTATCCATTTCTGCCATCCATGTCAAAAGTCGGTTCATTATAGCCGACAGCTTTGATGGTCTTTTTCAGGAAAATGGTGATTGAGCAAGGCTTTTCAAGCCTACCTGACTCCCCTATGGCATCAGGATCTGGTTTCATATGACGATGAATGATAATGGTATCGTATTCTTTGATTTTTCTCTAAAATTTGCTGGCAAATTTCCATAAGTAACCTCAATTCTTTTCTCATTTCATTGTAGCACAAGAATTTTTTTATTTTTTTAAAATGAAAAAGATATGATATAATGGAGAAAGATAAATTGAGGAGGACGATATGGCATTAGCAAAAAAATTGTATTTGCCAGTATGACAGGTAATACCGAAGAAATTGCAGATATTGTAGCAGATAAATTGCGTGACTTGGGCTTGGATGTCGATGTTGATGAATGTACGACTGTTGACGCTTCAGACTTCTTGGAAGCGGATATCGCAATCGTTGCGACTTACACTTACGGAGATGGAGAATTGCCAGATGAGATGATGGACTTCTACGAAGACCCTAGCTGATCTCAACTTGAATGGCAAAATCTACGGAGTGGTCGGTTCAGGAGATACCTTCTACGACGAATTCTGTAAGGCTGTTGATGACTTTGATCGTGTATTTGTAGCGACAGGAGCTGAAAAAGGTTCAGAGTGTGTTAAAGTGGACCTCTCTGCCGAAGAAGAAGACATCGAACGTTTGGAACAATTCGCAGAAGAATTGGCTGCAAAAGTAGGATAAGAATCAAACTGCGCTGACTGGAAGAAGTCAGTGCGTTTTTTTATTAGTTTTTTTGGGATTTTACTAGCCTATTTGGTGGCTTTTTGATACAATAATTCAAATAAAGGAGGAGACACTATGGATTTAGATACTATTCGGCAAGAAATTGATCAAATCGACGACCAAATCGTCAAGCTCCTAGAAGAACGGATGCATTTGGTTGAGGGAGTAGTTGCCTATAAGAAAGCCTCAGGAAAACCTATTTTAGATTCCAAGCGAGAAGAAATCATTTTTGAAAAGGTCAAAAATCGAGTAGAAGATAAGCGCTATCAGGAGACCATTGTTGCAACTTTTTCAGACATACTCAAACGTTCGCGTGATTATCAGGATCAAAACATTAAATGAAAAAAGAACAATTTTATCCGCTAGGGATTTTTCTGGCTGCAATGTTGGGTGGCCTTGTCCGCTACTTTGTATCTAGTCAGTTGCCAGCCAGTCCTGAATTTCCTTGGGGAACCCTTCTCGTCAATTACCTGGGAATATTCTGCCTGGTCTATCTGGTAAAAGGCTATCTGGCCCATAAGGGAACTAGTAAAGGCTTGGTTTTGGCGCTGGGGACGGGTTTTTGCGGAGGTTTAACAACCTTTTCTAGTCTACTCTTGGATGCTATGAAATTGCTCGATACTGGGCGTTATCTTAGCTTAGTCATCTATCTGCTTTTGAGTATTGGAGGAGGTCTGCTCTTGGCTTATGTTCTAGGGAGGAAGAAATGGTAATCGTTTATCTTGCAATCGCCTGCGGGTTCGGAGCCCTGGTGCGTTATTTCTTTTCCCGCTATAATCAAGCTTCAAAATTACCTCTAGGAACTCTCATAGCCAATCTTCTAGGATGTTTTTTGATCGGCCTACTCTACAATCATGTGGAGTCCAAGGAAATCTATGCCATCCTAGCGACAGGTTTTTGTGGAGGGTTAACGACCTTTTCAACCTTGAATGATGAGCTACAAAGACTGTTAAGTGACAAGAAGGTGTTTTATATCTATTTTCTCTTAACTTACCTAGGCGGCTTTCTAGCGATTTTTTTAGGGATTCTGCTATAAATTTCTTTACTTTTAGGTGGAAATTTGGTAAACTGTATCTTGTGTGTAATGGACGCACAAAAATACAGTTTATCCGCTGAGGAAGGTTCCTCAAGATTGACAAAGATAGGAGAATAAAATGAATCCATTAATCCAAAGCTTGACTGAAGGTCAACTTCGTACAGATATCCCATCATTCCGTCCTGGTGACACTGTTCGTGTACACGCGAAAGTTGTCGAAGGAAACCGTGAACGTATTCAGATTTTTGAAGGTGTTGTTATCGCACGTAAAGGTGCTGGCATCTCAGAAAACTACACAGTTCGTAAAATCTCTAACGGTGTAGGTGTTGAGCGTATCTTCCCAATCCACACTCCACGTGTTGAAAAGATCGAAGTTGTTCGTTACGGTAAAGTACGTCGTGCGAAATTGTACTACTTGCGTGCTCTTCAAGGTAAAGCAGCTCGTATCAAAGAAATCCGTCGTTAATTCGACTAAAAAACTCTGCTCATCCAGCAGAGTTTTTCTCTAGCTCCCTTAGTTCAATGGATATAACAACTCCCTCCTAAGGAGTAGTTGCAGGTTCGATTCCTGCAGGGGGCATATAAACTATTGATTATTCTGGGTGCTTGAGGTGTTTTGCCCCAAATTCGCCCCTAAATTTCCGAATATCTCTCTTACTTCTGAGTTGCTTTCGTCCTCTAATTCCTTCAACTGATGAGCGTACACCTCAATAGTGATGTTCATATTCTCATGGCCAAGGATTTTAGAGATAGATAGTAGTTCAACGTGTTTTGAAATCAAGAAAGAAGCGTATGTGTGTCTAAGCGAGTGAGCATGGACATTTCTTCCAACGATATATCTTAGCGTCTTATTGACTGCATTGTTTGATATGTTAGAGAAAATACGATTATCTTTATTTTCCAGCCAATGATCTTGTCTGTACTTTTTTAATAATTCAAGAGTTGAGTCGTCAAGCGGTATCTTTCGGATACTGCTTTTTGTTTTTGTAGAGCTGAAATCAAGATTCGTTTTGTAATTCCAGGTCTTATCTACAGAAAGAACCTTGTTATCATAGTCTACACTGTCCCATGTAAGCCCTAAGCATTCAGCGAAACGCATTCCAGTAACTGCGATAAGATAGATCACTGCATAAGATTGAACGTCCATTTTACGCTTTGAAACAGCTATAACTTTCTTGTACTCTTCAACTTCAAGAAATTTGGTTTCTTTCTCAATCCCTTTATGTTGGGATACCGCTTTGGCAAAGGTTGTGAAATCCTTTTGAATGATTTCCTCATGAACTGCCATAGCAACGCATTGCTTGATATGAATATTCAATCTTTCAACTGATGCTTGAGAATGAGTCTCAGCAAATGTATTTAGGGCTTGCTGGTAGATTGAACTGGTTATGTTTCTTAGCTTTGTATTTGCAAACAGTCGTTTGATATGCTTGCCAGTAATTTGATAGACTTGCCAGGTTACTGGTGCTAAATTTGGTTTCTTATGGATGGTAGACCACTGGGTGAAGTAGTCGTAAAGGGTAATGTCGTCCGAAACATAAGAGGGAAGAAGTAGTTCTTTCTCTCTTTCGGCTGCTGCTATCTGTGCAGCCTTTTTAGTCGGGAATCCCCCTTTTTCAGCTTTCTTGTATTTTCCGTCGTGAGATTTATAAGAAATGCGATATTCCCATTTTCCATTTTCTCTTTTTCTGTATGATGCCATTTGCTTTTAACCTCATTTCTTGGTAAAATGAGTATAAGAAAAGGCCCTTTTGAATGGTTTTTTCTTATACACGACTTCCTCACGCTCAGACTCGCCAAAGTTTGAGAGCGTGGGGATTTTTTAAAAATTTTATATTAGAGTTGACAAAAAGTTATAGAAAATTACCATGATAATCACAAATGCTACAAACACAATACAGCCACATCCATAGGTGCACCCATCTGAATCATCTGCCCCAAAAGTAGTTTTGTTGTAAACTTTATTATAAATTGCTCGTTCTGGATCCTTTACCAATCCAGCACCTTTTTGCCCATAAAGTGGCGATGTGTTCGCTTTTATCCTTCGTGTCACTGATCCAGTTGTGCGCGCTGATAATCTCTTTTTTATATTCGGTGTCCGTGATCCGATTTTCATACTATTCTCCTATCAACTAATCAAAGAAAAATATTCGTCAATGACCATTACTTCATCTATGATGGTTTTTAATTTGTGCTTTTTCATGAAGTGTAAGTAGTTGAAAGATAACTGATCATCAGATAGAGCAAGTTCTTCTTCTAACAATTTGTGAATCATATGTCTATTAGCTTCATTTTCGCACCTGTTGTGGTTATTTTTGTATAACTCAGCAGAATGGTCCATGTGCCCTAATTCGTGGTATATGACCCGTTTTTTTGCATTCTCTGACAGTTCACGGTTTATAAAATAATATTGATTTCTTTGATGTAGACTCCTGGTTTATGCCAGAGGTCATTATCAAAATAGGCGAGAGTGACACCGTGTGAGTCTACCAACTCTTCAATAGTCATAGGCTATCATCCTTCAAATATTTTTTTAAAATTAGTTGTTTTATCTCATGAACTAGAGTAAAATAGAATTGAAAGGAAGTGATTAAAATGAAGTTGAAACTCTATGCACATTTAGCTGTACTGTTTCAAGTTTCTGCATTTGTTTTTTTGATTTGTTACTTTTTTCTAAGACAAATCCTAACACTTCCAATCATCGTTTTACTCAGTTTCGTTATTTCTGAAATTATTCTTCAACTTTTTCTGGAGATTCGAGTAGTTCATCTTGAAGAATCCTAGTTGCTACTTCTGGAGCTTTGATATCTAGTTGAGATGTAGCGCCTTTAAACTGCGGACTCATTCCTTTATCTATTAATAATGCAATAGCCTCGGCATTTATTTTATTTGCCTGGGCTTTTTTGATTGCTTCATCCCCATCGCTATTTAACTGAGCTTTAAATTTCCCAAGCTTAGAATCAACTTCAAAGTTTGCACCATTGCGTTTAATTAAATTGCGAAAAGCAATTCCTCCAGTTAGAATAATGATAAATACTAGAACCGGGATTAGTATTTCAGGATGTCCAAGTAGTTCAATCGGTCCTTTCGATTGAACATTGGTTCTTAGAACGACTTTCTCATCTTTTAATTCATCAGATTCTTTTACAACATTGACCATTTGCAAGACAGTGTACAGAAATGTTGAGTATTCAAAAGCATCAATATTGTTTTCTTCTTGTACTTTGAAAGTGATACTCATGTGGTCATGATCGATGTAGGCATCATATAGACCGCGGTTGATAAATTTTTTGTAGGCATTTGCATCAGTGATGGTATGGCCTGAATAGACTAATTTGTAAAGTTTCGGGTCAATATCTCTGTTTGGTATAACTCCGAACCAGTGCACATCCATCCTCTTGTTAAATGGGCAAACGTTAGATGCAGACTCTATGACACTATCAGACTCAGTATAAGGTCTACTTGTTATCTCACCAACAAGAAAATCATTTGGGGATTCCGATGGAACGATGACGATATCTCCAACATTAAGACTATATGCAAATTTCATCATTTGATTATAGGCTGAACCAGGTTTTTCTATCCTATTGTCGAACTCCTTGATTTTTCCTTTGATTGCAACTTCGTCAAGATTTTTAAGGTCATCTAATGTTATATAATTCCATCCGATAGCGATATAACCACCTGTAAGAAAGCTTTTAAAAAATTGCCCTTTCTGAGCTCTTACGAACCAATAATCCTTAGAGCTATCAACTGATGGTAGTTGTTGATATATTTTTTCAAAAAGATTATTGAATAACAAAGTATCTTGTTCAGTAATCGCCATACTATCTACCTCTCAAATAAATCTCGATGATGTTCTGGATGGCATCGAGATTTTCCTCTGTAAGTGGCTTGCCATCGAAGGTCTTGGCATTCTCCGCCATCTCTCTGAGATCAGCCGATGTATATCCTGCTACCGTATCATTATTTGCAATAGACGGATTATCCGTCCGACTGAGTAAATAATCGGTGGATACGTTGAAGTAGTCGGCGATTTCTTGTAATCTGTCTGATTTAGGAGTTTTTTCTTTCAAAGTATAAAGGTAATTTATACTATAACCTAAATCTTCAGCGACTTTTTGAAGGCTTATTCCTCGTTTTAGAGCGAGTTCCTTAATTTTTTCAAGTGTTGAAAACATTGTTATATCACCTTTTCTAAGACATGACAGAAAATATTTCATAAAAAAGTGTTATTTTCTATTGACAAAAATAATACTAAAGTGCAAAATAATTTTTGTAAGTTTTTGTAAGTTAATGAGTTAGTAAAAAACAGAGTTAAAACTTATCTAAAAATAAATAGCTTTGGCGAGCAAATAGGTTGATAGATATAACGTTTTATCAAGGTTTTTAATTATGCTTTCATTTTACACCTTAGTGTAAAAGTTGTCAAGCATTTTATAAAAATAATTTACTGACTCTTTAACTCTATAAAAAATAAAAGGAGGAGGAACATGAGCCAACAACATCGTAAGTGGATTGAGCTTGTAAAAGAGCGAATTGAAAAACGTGGATGGTCACAGACGGACTTGGCCATTGTTGTAGGTGTTAGTCCATCAGCCATCACACAGTTGCTGAAAGATGGAAAAGGGAGCGATGACTTGAAGCTTCGCATTAACAAGAAGTTGCGAATCAATGAGTCATGGGAGAAATTTGAGGAGTAGGAGGAGTGAAATGATTCATCATTATATTACAAAGTATAAAGAGAATGGGCGAAACTATGCAGAAGCATGGGTTCAAATTGATATTTCGGAAAAAGTTTTTGCTTATCAAAAAAACGCATCTATTTAGATGCGTAGAGTGATCGGATTATTGTTTAATCCAACCATTACCTGGTTTTTGAGTTGGTGGTAATCTGTCGCCTTTATCGATGTGAACAACACGACCACCAGGTACATTACCGCCACGAGGACCTTTTTCGACATAAGTTCCTGCAGGCTGATTATCTGTTCCAGGTTTTATTGGAGTCTTTGACATAAGACTGCTCCTTTCTATTGAAATTTTTGACTAAAACGGTGAGAGGTCCTAGTCAAGAACTATTATATGCTAAAAAACTACGTTTGTCAATATATAGTGTAAATAAGAGAAGTAAATCTGATGAAAACACAATATATAGTGCAATAGCATATATAGGCATAAAAAGTAAAAAAATAAAGCTAGATAAGGAGAAAAAGGCTATGCTTTGGGAAAAATATCTGAAAAACTTTCAGAACGAAATTGGACAGTTTATAAACTTTGCTTAAAAGCAGGTGTCGGACCAGCTGGAATCTATCGTTTAAGAGATGGAGAGATGAAAGATTTATATTTTGACACGGTCAAGAAAATTGCTGATGCGTTGGAAATCAGCGTAGATGAACTAAGGTAACAAAAAAGCACCTAATGGAAGTTAGGCGCTTACTAAAATAACTAACTGAATTATAACACGAAAGGAGCAAAAATGGAAGAGTTGATCCAAGCGATTGCAAGTCAGATTAAGTTTACCGTCTTACAATCAGCAGATATTGAAGAAGCGTTCCCTCTGGAACTCAAGCGTAAAGATGTGGCTAAAATGCTTGGCGTTTCTGTAGATACGTTCGATGACCGTTTTCGCTACCAGAAGGGATTTCTAAATATAAATGACAAGCGTTGCCCACGAGATGCAGTTCGTGAATGGTACAACAGCATGTTGCTGAGCAGTAACCGTATCATTGTTTGTACTCTTAAGATTTAAGTAACTGTAAAACTGCAATTTAATTTATTGATTTACCCTCATTGTGATATGTTCATACTAAAAACCGCTCTCCTTAGCGGTTTTTTGTCTATTCTTACCTTTTGCTACAATACCCACGTACGAATAGCATGGGCTACGCCAGATTCGTCATTTGTTTTAGTGATGTATTTGGCGATTTTTTTGAGTTCTGGATTTCCATTTTCCATAACAACGGGATTACCCACGACTTCCAGCATGGCACGGTCATTTTCTTCGTCCCCGATGGCCATGGTTTCATCTTTGGTCAATCCTAGTTTTTCAGCTAAGTGTATAATGGCTGAGCCCTTGTCTACATTCTTTTTAAGGAGTTCGAGGTAGAAAGGAGCTGATTTGTTGATGGAGTAGCGTTCGTAAAATTCCGCTGGGATTTTTTCAATTGCGGCATCGAGAATCTCTGGTTCGTCGATAAACATACATTTGACGATTTCTTTACCAGCCATTTCTTCAGGAGTACGGTAGAAGATGGGCATGCTGACGAGGGTTGATTCGTGTACTGTGTATTTTCCAATATTGCGATTGGCAGTGTAGATACCATCCTTGGTAATGGCGTGCATGTGAACACCGAGCTTGCGACTGAGGAATTCCATATCCAGATAATCCTCATAGGTCAAGGATTCGCTGATAATCTCATGACCAGTCGCAGTTTCTTGGACGAGGGCACCGTTGAAGGTTACAACATAGTCCCCCTCGTCTCTCAACTTTAAGTCGTCCAGAAGTTTGGCAACACCTGCGATAGGACGGCCCGTTGCAATCACGACTTTGACACCAGCTTCTTTGGCATCTTGGATGGCAGAAAAGACTTCAGGAGTGATTTCCTTTTTACTGTTAACCAGGGTACCATCGATATCGACGGCGATTAGTTTAATACTCATATATTTTCTCTATTCGTTCTTATTTGGGGTAAAATGATCGTTCTCAATCAAGTGTAAAAATTGCTGGGTGATACTTGCGAAGATGCTGTTTTGATCTAACATTTCTTTTGGGAAATAGAAACGATTATCTCCGTGGCGGCTGCCAGCAAGGGATTGGACGATAGGAGACAGGCTAGAGAGTTCTGCCAGCTCCCCATTTTTTTGTAAAATTTCAATCTGAGTCCGTGGATTTTCAGATTCGGGACGATAGATATCATAAGGGAGGTCAAAGTTCTTATGAATAGCAGTGTAGTAGTCTGGATCAAAACCGATTTCTTCAACCAGTTGTCTCATGGTTGCGAGTTGGTCTTGGTCTTCTTGTGAAAAGGTGATGGATTTAAAGACCTTACGGTTGACAAAGCGTTGCGACAAGTCAGCGAGAATCTTGTCAGGACTGGTCATCCAGAGCTGGAAGTAGGTATTCATCACGCCATCATCAAGAGCCAGATAGTCAGCGAGAGTGACTTTCTTCTCGAAAAAAGGGAGTAGATGTGGAGAAGTGCGTGCAAAGAAGTCCTTGTCCTCAGGGTAGAGCTCCTTGGCACGTTTGAGGAGATTCTGCAGGAGAACCTCCATGGCACGTGTTGCTGGGTGGAAATAAACCTGCATATACATCTGGTAGCGACTGAGAACATAGTCTTCGATGGCATGCATGCCATTGCGCTGAAAGGCGATACCATTTTCGACTGGACGAATGACTCGGAGGATTCGAGTCAGGTCAAATTCCCCATAAGATGCTCCTGTAAAATAAGAGTCGCGCAAGAGATAGTCCATGCGGTCTGCATCAATTTGGCTAGAAATGAGCTGTACGACCTGCTTGTTAGGGTAGGTATGGTCGATGACACTGGCTACCTTTTCTGGAAAATCTGGCGCTACTTGAAGCAGGACTTGGTGAATCTCTGTCTCAGGACTTTGGATAATTTCCTGAGTAATGGCCTCATGATCTGTATCAAAGAGATTTTCAAAAGTATGCGAGTAGGCACCATGTCCAAGGTCATGTAGGAGAGCAGCGGTCATGGTCAAGAGAGACTCAGCAGGATCCCATTCTTCAGGATATTTTTCTTCAAAAATCTCCGTGATACGTCGAGCAATCTCATAGACACCCAAGCAGTGGGAAAAGTACTGTGCTCCCCACCGTGGAAGGTATAACTGGAAGTTCCTAGTTGCTTAATACGGCGCAGACGTTGAAATTCTTTTGTATTGATCAAGTCATAGATGACTTGATTATTGACATGGATATAGTTGTGAACTGGGTCACGGAATACTTTTTTTCGTTCATATGACCATTATAGCAAAAATCCTGCTCTTTTTGGTAAAATAGTAGGACAAGAGACAAGAAAGAGGATTTGATGTGAAGATTCGGATGCGAAATACGATTCAGTTTGATGAGCAGTTGGAAGTCATCGACCAACTCTATGACGTGGAAGTACGTGAAAAAGGAGATTATAGCTATTTACTCTTTTATAATGAGGAAAAGGAGAAAGTGGTTCTCAAGTTTCATCAAGAAGAACTGGTGATGACCCGTTTCTCGAGTCCCAAGACCATCATGCGTTTTCTAAAGGATAGTGATAGTTTGGCCTATATTCCTACTCCAATGGGGATGCAGGAGTTTATCATTCAAACGAGTCATTACAAACTGGATGGGCAAAAGATTGAGCTAGCCTATCAACTACAAAACCAAGAGGGACATCCTTTTGCTAGCTATCAACTAGAAATTACTTGGGGATAAGAAAAAGGTTGGCGAGGGCCAACCTTATTTGATATAGAGTTCTTGGTTTTTTAGGACAATTTCACGCACACTTGCAAACTTCTTGAGTTTTTTTAAGTTCTTCAGGATGGGTTACGAGAGTGATAACATAGCCCTCTTTGCCCATGCGACCTGTACGGCCAGCACGATGGGTATAGGTTTCCATATCTCTAGGGACGTCGAAGTTGACAACACATTCCAAGCTATCAATGTCGATACCACGAGCCAGAAGGTCTGTTGCAAGAAGAAGAGTTAGTTGCTTGTTCTTAAACTTTTCCAAGATAACTTTTTCTAAACTTGACATTGACATCACTAGCGAGGGAAACGGCCAAGACATCGCGATACTGTAGCTTTTTCCTCTGCGCTTCCAAGGTCTGAGAGGCTGTTAAAGAAGACCAGACCACGAAAAATCCTCCACATGAGCTAGTTTTTCGTAGCATATCCACTCGGTGACGTTGGTCTACCTGCATGTAGAAGTGTTGGATGTTGTCCAACTTTTGATCAGAAATGTCGATGGTGCGCGTGTTTGGAGCAATCTTTTCTTGGTCAAACTTGGTCGTCGCACTCATGTAGATGAGTTGGTGGTCTCGAGGTGCGTAGTGAGTAATTTTCTCTACAAAGTGAATCTGAGAATCATCGAGCAATTGGTCAAATTCATCTAGAATGATGGTTTCCACATTCATCATCTTGATTTTTTTCAATTTAATCAACTCAAAGATACGGCCAGGAGTTCCAATCAGAATTTCTGGCCCTTTTTTTAGGCGTTCAATCTGGCGTTTCTGACTCGAACCTGATAAGAAAAGCTGAGCAGTCAAGCCGATAGCCTCTGACCACGTTTTACATACATCAAAAATTTGTCCAGCCAGTTCTGTATTTGGTGCTAGAATTAAGAGTTGCTGGGCCTTTTTCTTTTGTAGTCTGAGAAGACTCGGTAGGAGGTAAGCTAGGGTCTTACCAGTTCCTGTTGGACTCACTCCTAGGAGATTTTCTCCAGCAAGAATGGGCTCAAATAGTTGAGTTTGAATGGGAGTGAATTCTTGGAAACCGAGTTGGTCGCTTAGTTCTTGCCATTCAGTAGGTAGTTTGGTTTTCATTTTTCTGCCTCAAATCTAATGCCAGCAGACTGGCGCATGGTATATAGTAGCTCATGAACAGAGCTTGCATCATCCAGCCAGTTCTGGTAGAGCGTCTGGTCTGGTTGCTTGATCATCTGTGCGAATGCAGCAACTTCCTCAGTCATCGTATGGGGAGCTTGTTGGATAGGGAGCTGGACTTGGTTTCCTTGGTGGTCGGTAAAAATAGCTGTGCGGACATGCTCAATCGTGTTAAGGGTCAAGGTTCCATCTGCTGTGTAAATCTCACAAGGAAGATTGGAAGTGATGTTTTTCCCAGCCTTGATATGAACTTGAAAGTCAGGGTAGAAGAGGATACCGTCTCCATTTAGGTCAATGCTATTCTCAAGCTGTTGGGCTTGGTAGGTTGCGTTCTGAGCCTTTCCAAAGAGGCGAACGGCAGCGTAGAGAGGATAAATCCCCAAATCCATAAGGGCTCCACCAGCAAAACGATCTGAAAAGACATTTGGCGTCTGTCCAGCCAATAAGTCAGGCATCTTGGAAGAATACTTGGCATAATTGAAATCTGCTCCCAACACTTGCTTGTCTGCTAAAAAGTTTTTGATAGTAGTAAAAGCTTCCTCGTGGTAGTTTCGTGCTGCTTCAAAGATAAAACAATTATTTTTCTCAGCTGTCTGTCTCAAATCCAGCCACTCTTGTGGCTGAGTGACAGCTGGTTTTTCAAGAATGACATGCTTGCCAGCAGACAAGGCAGCCTTTGCTTGAACAAAATGCAAGGAGTTTGGACTGGCGATATAGACCACATCAAAGGAAGACTTAAAGAAGTCTCCTAATTGATCAAAGAGTTGGATATCCTGATAGCGGGAAGCAAAGGTTGCCGCAGTTTCTAACTTTCTAGAGTAGACAGCAACCAGCTGGTATTCTCCACTGGCATGGGATGCTTCTATGAAATGATGGCTGATAGCGCCTGTTCCGATAACACCTAATTTAAGCATAAATACTCCTTTTCCGACTTCAAATCCTTCCTTCATTATAACATAGAAAAGAAGGACTATCCAACAGATGGTAAAAATTTTCAAATGGGCTACGAATTTCTTGGAGAAAGTGGTACAATATTTAGATAAGTAGATGAAATGAGAAGGGGGAGAAGATGAGATTATTACCAATAAGAAAAATATCACGTCAGTCTAAGAGGCTAGCGCTTTTTTTGACTTTTTGTGCAGGGTATGTCGATGCCTATACCTTTATCGTGCGAGGGAACACCCTTGTGGCTGGACAAACAGGGAATGTGGTTTTTCTCTCTGTAGGACTCATTCAACAAAATGTATCGGATGCTAGTGCTAAAGTAATGACCTTGCTTTTCTTTATGATGGGTGTCTTTTTTCTGACATTGTATAAGGAAAAACTACGAATTGTTAAAAAGCCGATTTTGTCCTTGATTCCACTTGCAGTCTTATCCCTAATTATAGGCTTTGTGCCGCAAACGGTTGACAATATCTATCTCGTACCGCCCTTGGCCTTTTGTATGGGTCTGGTGACAACTGCTTTTGGAGAAGTGTCAGGTATTGCCTATAATAATGCTTTTATGACAGGGAATATCAAACGAACCATGTTGGCTTTTGGAGATTATTTCCGGACCAAGCATACGCCTTTCCTACGAGAGGGCTTGATTTTTGTTAGCTTGCTTAGCAGTTTTGTCTTCGGAGTTGTTTTTTCAGCTTATTTGACGATTTATTATCAGGAGAAGACAATTCTAGGTGTTCCTCTTATGATGAGTATCTTTTACTTCAGTATGCTTTTTGCTTCTTGGAGAAAAAAAGGAAAGAAAAAGCTTAAATTTGATTGATTTCGCTTGTAAGAAAAAAGAAGATATGCTATACTTGAAGAGTTGACTATGCACAGTCCTGTGCAACCGCACGAACATCGTTTGCTCACATAGTGAGTATAAAGTGGTTCGTCCCACGATGCTAGGCGAGTCTTCACAAAAATACGGGGAAACCCTAAAAATCATAGGAGGTGCATAATGAGCACATACGCAATTATCAAAACTGGCGGAAAACAAGTTAAAGTTGAAGTTGGTCAAGCAATCTACGTTGAAAAATTGAACGTTGAAGCTGGTCAAGAAGTTACTTTTAACGAAGTTGTTCTTGTTGGTGGTGAAAACACTGTTGTCGGAACTCCACTTGTTGCTGGAGCTACTGTAGTTGGAACTGTTGAAAAACAAGGAAAACAAAAGAAAGTTGTTACTTACAAGTACAAACCTAAAAAAGGTAGCCACCGTAAACAAGGTCACCGTCAACCATATACAAAAGTTGTCATCAACGCAATCAACGCTTAATTTTAAGGAGAACACATGATACAAGCAGTCTTTGAGAGAGCCGAAGATGGCGAGCTGAGGAGTGCGGAAATTACTGGACACGCCGAAAGTGGCGAATACGGCTTAGATGTCGTGTGTGCATCGGTTTCTACGCTTGCCATTAACTTTGTCAATTCCATTGAGAAATTTGCAGGCTACGAACCAATCTTAGAATTAAACGAAGATGAAGGTGGCTATCTAAAGGTTGATATACCAGCGGATCTTCCTTCACACCAGAGAGAAATGACGCAGTTATTCTTCGAATCATTTCTTAGGTATGGCAAACTTATCGGAGAACTCTTCTGAGTTCGTCCAAACCAGAGTTATCACAGAAAACTAACACGGAGGAAAACATTATGTTAAAAATGACTCTTAACAACTTGCAACTTTTCGCCCACAAAAAAGGTGGAGGTTCTACATCAAACGGACGCGATTCACAAGCAAAACGTCTTGGAGCTAAAGCAGCTGACGGACAAACTGTAACAGGTGGATCAATCCTTTACCGTCAACGTGGTACACACATCTATCCAGGTGTAAACGTTGGACGTGGTGGAGACGATACTTTGTTCGCTAAAGTTGAAGGCGTAGTACGCTTTGAACGTAAAGGTCGCGATAAAAAACAAGTTTCTGTTTACCCAATCGCTAAATAAAAAGGTCCAGTGAACCTTTTTATCCCGAGCCTTGAAATGAAAAGGCGAGGAAGCTAGAAGTAGCATAAAATAAGGCTTTCCGAGTTTTCGGAGAGCCTATTTTTTTGTTTTGATACACATTTTGAATTTAATAGAGAATAGTTAGATTTAAACTTGCGATGGACACTTTTTTCTTTTTTGGAAAAGTTCTGAAATATGGTATAATGAACAGATAGAGAAGTTGGGGGTAAAAGATGAACATTCAACAATTACGCTATGTTGTGGCCATTGCCAATAGTGGTACTTTCCGTGAAGCTGCTGAAAAGATGTATGTTAGTCAGCCAAGTCTGTCTATTTCTGTGCGCGATTTGGAAAAAGAGCTGGGTTTTAAGATTTTCCGTCGGACGAGTTCGGGGACTTTTTTGACCCGTCGTGGTATGGAATTTTATGAGAAAGCGCAGGAATTGGTCAAAGGATTTGATGTTTTTCAAAATCAATATGCCAATCCTGAGGAAGAAAAGGATGAATTTTCCATTGCCAGCCAGCACTATGACTTCTTGCCACCAACGATTACGGCCTTTTCGGAACGTTATCCTGACTACAAGAACTTTCGTATTTTTGAGTCTACCACAGTTCAAATTTTAGACGAAGTGGCTCAAGGACATAGTGAGATTGGGATTATCTACCTCAACAATCAAAAATAAAAAAAGGGCATCATGCAACGGGTTGAAAAAGCTTGGTTTAGAAGTTATTGAACTAATTCCTTTCCAGACTCACATTTATCTTCGTGAAGGGCATCCTTTAGCACAGAAAGAGGAATTGGTCATGGAGGACCTAGCGGATTTACCAACGGTTCGGTTTACTCAGGAAAAGGATGAGTATCTATACTATTCAGAGAACTTTGTCGACACCAGCGCGAGCTCGCAGATGTTCAATGTGACCGACCGTGCTACTTTGAATGGTATTTTGGAGCGGACAGATGCCTATGCGACTGGATCTGGATTTTTAGATAGTGACAGTGTTAATGGCATCACAGTCATTCGTCTCAAGGATAATCTAGATAATCGCATGGTCTACGTCAAACGGGAAGAGGTGGAGCTTAGCCAAGCTGGGACTCTTTTCGTTGAGGTTATGCAAGAATATTTTGATCAAAAGAGGAAATCATGAAAAAAAGAGGAATAGTAGCAGTCATTGTACTGCTTTTGATTGGGCTGGATCAGTTGGTCAAAAATTATGTTGTCCAGCAGATTCCACTAGGTGAAGTTCGTTCGTGGATACCCAATCTCGTTAGCTTGACCTATCTGCAAAATAGAGGAGCAGCCTTCTCCATGCTGCAAGATCAGCAGTGGTTATTTGCTGTTATTACACTGGTCGTCATGGCAGGTGCCATTTGGTATCTACATAAACACATGGAGGATTCTCTCTGGATGGTTTTTGGACTGACTTTGATAATCGCGGGAGGTCTGGGCAACTTTATCGACAGAATGAGTCAAGGTTTTGTGGTGGATATGTTTCACCTAGACTTTATCAACTTTGCGATTTTCAATGTTGCTGACAGCTATTTGACAGTTGGTGTGATTATTCTATTGATTGCAATGCTTAAAGAGGAAGTAAATGGAAATAAAAATTGAAACTGGTGGACAACGTCTAGACAAGGCTTTGTCAGATCTGACAGAATTGTCACGCAGTCTCGCGAATGAACAAATCAAGGCTGGACAAGTTTTGGTTAATGGGCAAACCAAGAAAGCCAAATACACTGTCCAAGAGGGCGATGTGGTCACTTACCATGTGCCAGAACCGGAGGTTTTAGAGTATGTGGCTGAAGATATTCCGCTAGATATCATCTACCAAGATGAGGATGTAGCCGTTGTTAACAAGCCTCAAGGGATGGTGGTGCATCCGAGTGCTGGTCATACTAGCGGAACCTTGGTCAATGCCCTCATGTACCATATCAAGGACTTGTCAGGTATCAATGGTGTTCTCCGGCCGGGTATCGTTCACCGCATTGACAAGGACACGTCGGGTCTCCTCATGATTGCTAAGAATGATGAGGCCCACTTAGCACTCGCGCAAGAACTCAAGGACAAGAAGTCTCTCCGTAAATACTGGGCGATTGTTCATGGCAATCTTCCCAATGATCGCGGTGTGATTGAAGCTCCGATTGGTAGGAGTGAAAAAGACCGTAAGAAACAGGCAGTGACTGCTAAAGGAAAGCCAGCAGTGACGCGTTTTCAAGTCTTGGAACGCTTTGGAGATTATAGTTTGTTAGAGTTGCAACTAGAGACAGGACGTACCCACCAAATCCGTGTCCATATGGCTTATATCGGTCATCCAGTAGCTGGTGATGAGGTCTATGGTCCACGCAAAACCTTGAAAGGACATGGACAATTTCTCCATGCTAAAAACTCTAGGATTTACCCATCCGAGAACAGGTGAAACCTTGGAGTTCACAGCAGATATTCCAGAGATTTTTTTAAAGAAACGCTGGAAAGATTGCGTAAAACTGAGAATAGATAAAAGAGTTGAGATGCCTTGTCTCAACCTTTTTTTCATTTCAAGTCTTTTTCTATTTTTAAAGTATTCATGTTATAATGGATAAATATGAAGAATCGGAGTGAGACTATGAACTACAAACGAATCGTCTTTAAGGTGGGGACTTCGTCCTTGACAAATGAAGACGGGAGTTTATCAAGGAGTAAAGTAAAGGCAATTACCCAGCAATTGGCTATGCTGCATGAGGCTGGACATGAGTTGATTTTAGTGTCATCTGGGGCAGTAGCAGCAGGTTTTTGGAGCTTTGGGTTTTAAAAAAACGTCCGACCAAGATTGCAGATAAACAAGCTTCGGCTGCAGTTGGTCAGGGACTTTTGTTGGAGGAATATACAACCAACCTCCTCATGCGCCAGATCGTTTCTGCACAAATCTTGCTGACACAGGATGATTTTGTAGATAAACGTCGCTATAAGAACGCCCACCAGGCCTTGTCTGTATTGCTTCATCGTGGGGCAATTCCCATCATCAATGAAAATGACAGTGTCGTTATTGACGAACTCAAGGTCGGGGACAATGACACTCTGAGTGCCCAGGTAGCGGCGATGGTTCAGGCGGATCTCCTGGTTCTCTTGACTGATGTGGACGGTCTCTATACTGGAAATCCCAACTCAGATCCAAGAGCTAAACGTCTTGAGAAAATCGAGACTATCAATCGTGAGATTATTGATATGGCTGGTGGAGCAGGTTCGTCAAACGGTACTGGGGGTATGCTGACTAAAATCAAGGCGGCTACGATTGCAACGGAGTCAGGGGTACCAGTCTATATCTGCTCCTCCTTGAAATCAGATGCCCTGATTGAGGCAGCTGAAGAAACTAGGGATGGTTCCTTCTTCGTTGCGCAAGAGAAGGGACTTCGTACTCAGAAGCAATGGCTGGCCTTCTATGCTCAAAGTCAGGGAACGATTTGGGTAGATGGTGGAGCTGCAGAGGCACTTTCAAAAAACGGGAAAAGTCTCCTTTTATCGGGTGTGGTAGAAGTGGAAGGAAACTTCTCCTACCACGATATTGTAACAGTAGCAGATAAAGAAACAGGTCAATCTCTTGGAAAGGGACGTGTCCAATTTGGCGTCTCAGCTCTAGAAGATATGCTCCGTTCTCAAAAAGCTAAGGGAGTCTTGATTCACCGTGATGACTGGATTTCCATCACTCCTGAAATCCAGCTGCTCTTTACAGAATTTTAGAGGTGAACGATGGTAAGTACACAAGAACAATTTGAACAGGTACAGGCTGTTAAGAAATCAATCAATACTGCTAGTGAAGCAGTGAAAAACCATGCCTTGCTAGCCATGGCTGATCAGTTATTGGCACCTACTGAGGAGATTTTAGCTACCAATGCCCCTCGATATGGCGCTACCAAGGGGAAAAATCTCAGATGTCATGCTAGACCGTCTTTATTTGGATGAGGGACGTATAGAAGCGATGGCAAGAGGGATTCGTGAAGTGGTTGCTTTACCAGATCCTATTGGTGAAGTCCTAGAAACAAGTCAGCTTGAAAATGGCTTGGTTATTACTAAGAAGCGTGTGGCCATGGGGGTTATTGGTATTATCTATGAAAGCCGTCCAAATGTGACGTCTGATGCGACTGCCTTGGCTCTCAAGAGTGGGAATGCGGTCGTTCTTCGTAGTGGGAAGGACGCCTACCAAACTGCTCATGCTATTGTCACAGCCTTAAAGAAGGGCTTGGAGACGACTACTATTCATCCTGATGTGATTCAACTAGTGGAAGATACCAGCCGAGAAAGTAGCTATGCTATGATGAAGGCTAAGAGTTATCTAGACCTCCTCATTCCTCGTGGAGGGGCTGGCTTGATTAATGCAGTGGTTGAAAATGCCATTGTGCCTGTTATTGAGACAGGAACTGGAATTGTCCATGTCTATGTCGATAAGGATGCCGATGAAGACAAGGCTCTGTCTATCATCAACAATGCTAAAACCAGTCGTCCTTCTGTCTGCAATGCCATGGAGGTCTTGCTGGTTCATGAAGACAAGGCAGCAAGCTTCCTTCCCAGTTTGGAGAAAGTGCTGGTTGCAGAGCGTAAGGAAGCTGGACTGGAACCAATTCAATTTCGTTTGGATAGCACAGCAAGTCAGTTTGTTTCAGGTCGAGCGACTGAGGACCAAGACTTTGACACCGAGTTTTTTTAGACTATGTCCCTAGCTGTTAAGGTCGTGAGTAGTTTAGAAGAAGCGGTTGTGCATATTGAAGCCCACAGTACCCATCATTCGGATGCCATTGTGACGGAAAAATGCTGAAGTAGCACCTACTTTACAGATCAAGTGGATTCAGCAACTGGTTTATGTCAATGCCTCAACGCGTTTCACTGATGGAGGTCAATTTGGTCTTGGATGTGAGATGGGGATTTCTACTCAGAAACTGCATGCGCGTGGGCCTATGGGCTTGAAAGAGTTGACCAGCTACAAGTATGTGGTTACTGGTGACGGACAGATAAGGGAGTAAGAGATGAAGATTGGATTTATCGGTTTGGGGAATATGGGAGCTAGCTTGGCTAAGGCTGTTGTGCAGGCCAAGACGGGTGCTCAGATTCTCCTTGCCAATCGTAGTCAAGCGAAAGTAGATGCTTTCATCGCTAACTTCGGTGGTCAGGCTTCCAGCAATGAAGAAATTTGCAGAAGCAGATGTGATTTTTCTAGGAGTTAAGCCTGCTCAGTTTTCTGAACTGCTTGCTCAATACCAGACCATCCTTGAAAAACGAGAAAGTCTTCTTTTGATTTCCATGGCGGCTGGATTGACCTTGGAAAAACTAGCGAGTCTTCTGCCAAGTCACCACCGAATCATTCGCATCATGCCCAATACTCCAGTAGCTATCGGCCAAGGAGTGATTAGTTATGCCATGTCAGCAAATTGTCGTGCTGAGGACAGTGAACTCTTTTGTCAATTATTGGCCAAGGCCGGCCTCTTGGTTGAGCTGGGGGATGGCTTAATCGATGCAGCGACAGGTCTCGCAGGTTGTGGACCAGCTTTTGTCTATCTCTTTATTGAGGCTTTGGCAGATGCGGGTGTACAGACAGGATTGCCACGAGAAATGGCTTTGAAAATGGCAGCCCAAACAGTAGTTGGATCTGGACAAATGGTTCTGGAAAGCCAGCAACATCCTGGAGTTTTGAAAGACCAAGTTTGCAGCCCAGGAGGTTCGACTATCGCGGGTGTAGCAAGTCTGGAAGAACATGCTTTTAGAGGTACCGTCATGGACGCAGTTCAGCAAGCCTACAAACGAACACAAGAACTAGGTAAATAAGAGGTTGGATGACTCCCAGCCTCTTTTATGGTCGATTGAATGGAGAAGACACAAAAAGATTGTCACAAAAACCTATTTTTTTGATAGAATAGAAGGTAGAAAAAAAGAAATGAGTTAGACATGTCAAAAGGATTTTTAGTCTCTCTTGAGGGACCAGAGGGAGCAGGAAAGACCAGTGTTTTAGAGGCTCTACTCCCAATTTTAGAGGAAAAAGGAGTAGAGGTACTGACGACCCGTGAGCCAGGTGGAGTCTCGATTGGAGAGAAGATTCGGGAAGTGATTTTAGATCCAAGTCATACGCAGATGGATCCTAAAACAGAGCTTCTTCTCTATATCGCCAGTCGCAGACAGCACTTGGTGGAAAAAGTTCTCCCAGCACTTGAAGCTGGCAAGTTGGTCATTATGGACCGCTTCATCGATAGTTCTGTTGCTTATCAGGGATTTGGCCGTGGCTTGGATATTGATGCCATTGCTTGGCTCAATCACTTTGCAACAGATGGCCTCAAACCCGACTTGACACTCTATTTTGACATTGAGGTGGAAGAAGGGCTAGCTCGCATTGCTGCCAATAGTGATCGCGAGGTCAATCGTTTGGACTTGGAAGGCTTGGACTTGCACAAGAAAGTTCGTCAAGGTTACCTTTCTCTTCTGGACAAAGAAGGAAATCGCATTGTCAAGATTGATGCGAGTCTTCCTTTGGAGCAAGTTGTGGAAACGACCAAGGCTGTCTTATTTGACAGAATGGGCTTGGATAAATGAAACAAGATCAACTAAAGGCTTGGCAGCCAGACCAGTTTGACCGTTTTGTCCGTATCCTAGAACAAGACCAGCTCAATCACGCCTATCTCTTTTCAGGTTTCTTTGGAAGCTTGGAAATGGCGCAGTTTTTGGCTAAGAGCCTCTTTTGTACGGATAAAGTAGGCGTTCTACCATGTGAGAAATGCCGAAACTGCAAGCTGATTGAGCAGGAAGAATTCCCCGATGTTACCTTGATTAAGCCAGTCAATCAGGTCATCAAGACAGAACGGATTCGGGAATTGGTGGGCCAGTTTTCTCAAGCAGGGATTGAAAGTCAGCAACAGGTTTTTATTATCGAACATGCGGAGAAAATGCACCCCAACGCAGCCAATTCTCTGCTCAAGGTCATCGAAGAACCCCAGAGTGAAGTTTACATATTCTTCTTGACCAGCGATGAGGAAAAGATGTTGCCAACTATCCGGAGTCGGACCCAGATTTTCCACTTTAAAAAGCAAGAAGAGAAGCTCATCTTGCTCCTAGAACAAATGGGGCTTGTCAAGAAAAAAGCAACTCTTTTAGCCCAGTTTTGTCAATCGCGTGCTGAAGCTGAAAAACTGGCAAACCAGGCAAGTTTTTGGACCTTGGTGGATGAGAGCGAACGCCTGCTGACTTGGTTATTAGCTAAGAAAAAAGAAAGTTATCTCCAAGTTGCTAAATTAGCCAGCTTGGCAGATGACAAGGAAACAAGATCAGGTTTTGCGAATTCTCGAAGTTCTCTGTGGACAGGATCTCCTGCAAGCAAGAGTAAGAGTGATTCTACAAGATTTGCTAGAAGCTAGAAAAATGTGGCAGGCTAATGTCAGCTTTCAAAATGCCATGGAATACCTGGTCTTGAAAGAAATATAAACTCATACTCTTCGAAAATCAAATTCAAACCACGTCAACGTCGCCTTGCCGTACTCAAGTACAGCCTGCGGCTAGTTTCCTAGTTTGCTCTTTGATTTTCATTGAGTATTAAAAATGAACGATATAGAAAGGAAAGGGCTGGTTTATGGACAAAAAAGAATTATTTGACGCGCTGGATGATTTTTCCCAACAATTACTGGTGACCTTGGCCGATGTGGAAGCCATCAAGAAAAATCTCAAGAGCCTGGTAGAGGAAAATACAGCTCTTCGATTGGAAAATAGTAAGTTGCGCGAACGCTTGGGCGAGGTGGAAGCAGATACTCCCGTCAAGGCTAAGCATGTTCGTGAAAGCGTCCGTCGGATCTATAAAGACGGTTTTCACGTATGTAATGATTTTTATGGACAACGCCGGGAGCAGGACGAGGAGTGTATGTTCTGTGACGAGTTGTTATACAGGGAGTAGGCATGCAGATTCAAAAAAGTTTTAAGGGACAATCTCCCTATGGCAAGCTTTACCTAGTAGCAACGCCGATTGGCAATCTAGATGACATGACCTTTCGTGCCATTCAGACCTTGAAAGAAGTGGACTGGATTGCGGCTGAGGACACCCGTAACACGGGCCTTTTACTCAAGCATTTTGACATTTCCACCAAGCAGATCAGTTTTCACGAGCACAATGCCAAGGAAAAAATTCCTGATTTGATTGGTTTCTTGAAAGCGGGACAAAGTATCGCTCAGGTATCCGATGCGGGTCTGCCTAGTATCTCGGACCCTGGTCATGATTTGGTCAAGGCAGCTATTGAGGAAGAAATCGCAGTTGTTACCGTTCCAGGTGCTTCTGCAGGGATTTCTGCCTTGATTGCCAGCGGTTTAGCACCACAGCCACATATCTTTTACGGTTTCTTACCGAGAAAATCAGGCCAGCAAAAGCAATTTTTTCAAGCCAAAAAAGCCTATCCAGAAACTCAGATTTTCTATGAATCACCCCACCGTGTAGCGGATACGTTAGAAAATATGCTAGTAGTTTACGGTGACCGCTCGGTAGTCTTGGTCAGGGAATTGACCAAAATCTATGAAGAATACCAACGAGGAAAGATTTCAGAGCTACTAGAAAGTATTGCTGAAACGCCACTCAAGGGTGAATGCCTTCTCATCGTTGAAGGTGCCAGTCAGGATGTGGAGGAAAAGGACGAGGAGGACTTGTTTTCAGATATCCAAGCACGCATCCAACAAGGCATGAAGAAAAATCAAGCCATTAAGGAAGTTGCGAAACTCTACCAGTGGAATAAAAGCCAACTCTACGCTGCCTATCACGAATGGGAAGAAAATCAAGAAAATGACTAAACAGGGAAGTTTGCCTTCTTCCCTTTTTTTGTTATACTAGTAGAAGAAAAATTAGAAAGATTTGTGGGTGTCAAATAGTCTAGTAACTTGTTTTGATATGAACTTAGGTTCCACCCAAAGAGGTATTAGTGTCGTGTCTCAATCTTATATCAATGTTATCGGAGCAGGTTTGGCAGGTTCTGAAGCAGCTTACCAAATCGCAGAACGTGGTATTCCAGTTAAACTCTATGAAATGCGTGGGATCAAGTCAACACCCCAGCACAAAACAGACAATTTTGCTGAGTTGGTTTGTTCCAATTCCTTACGTGGGGATGCTTTGACAAATGCCGTTGGACTCCTCAAGGAAGAAATGCGCCGCTTGGGTTCTGTCATCTTGGAGTCTGCTGAGGCTACACGTGTTCCTGCAGGCGGTGCCCTTGCGGTGGACCGAGATGGATTTTCCCAGATGGTGACTGAGAAAGTGTCCAACCACCCCTTGATCGAAGTAGTGCGTGATGAAATTACAGAATTGCCGACTGATGTTATTACAGTTGTCGCTACTGGTCCTTTGACTAGCGATGCTCTAGCTGAGAAGATTCATGCCCTTAATGACGGCGATGGATTCTATTTCTATGACGCGGCGGCGCCTATTATCGATGTCAATACTATCGATATGAGCAAGGTCTATCTCAAGTCTCGTTATGACAAGGGAGAGGCGGCCTACCTCAATGCTCCAATGACCAAGCAAGAGTTTATGGATTTTCATGAAGCCTTGGTCAATGCGGAAGAAGCACCGCTCAATTCCTTTGAAAAAGAAAAGTACTTTGAAGGATGTATGCCTATCGAAGTCATGGCCAAGCGTGGCATTAAAACCATGCTTTATGGTCCGATGAAGCCAGTCGGTTTGGAGTATCCAGACGACTACACAGGACCTCGTGATGGCGAATTTAAAACCCCTTATGCAGTTGTTCAACTTCGTCAGGACAATGCGACTGGTAGCCTCTACAATATCGTTGGTTTCCAAACCCACCTCAAATGGGGGGAGCAAAAGCGTGTTTTCCAAATGATTCCAGGTCTTGAAAACGCTGAGTTTGTCCGTTATGGGGTCATGCACCGCAATTCTTACATGGATTCACCAAATCTTCTCGAGCAAACCTATCGTTCTAAGAAACAACCCAACCTCTTCTTTGCTGGTCAAATGACGGGTGTGGAAGGCTATGTTGAGTCAGCGGCATCAGGTCTAGTAGCTGGGATTAACGCAGCTCGTCTTTTCAAGGGAGAAAGCGCAGCTATTTTCCCAGAAACAACAGCGATTGGAAGTCTGGCTCATTACATCACTCACGCTGATAGCAAACATTTCCAACCCATGAATGTCAACTTTGGCATTATCAAGGAGTTGGAAGGCGAGCGTATCCGTGATAAGAAGGCTCGTTATGAAAAAATTGCAGAGCGTGCTCTTACCGACTTAGAGGAATTTTTAACGGTTTAATTTTTTTCAAAGAATTGCTCATGATACTATAAAAATCTTAGAAATTGTGATAAAATAGGTAGGATAAAAAAAGGAGAGTAAAAATGGCGAATCCCAAGTATAAACGTATTTTAATCAAGTTATCAGGTGAAGCCCTTGCCGGTGAACGTGGCGTAGGGATTGATATCCAGACAGTTCAAACAATCGCAAAAGAGATTCAAGAAGTTCATAGCTTAGGTATCGAAATTGCCCTTGTTATTGGTGGAGGAAATCTCTGGCGTGGGGAACCTGCTGCAGAGGCAGGAATGGACCGTGTTCAGGCCGATTACACTGGAATGCTTGGGACCGTGATGAATGCTCTTGTGATGGCAGATTCATTGCAACAAGTTGGTGTCGATACGCGTGTGCAAACAGCTATTGCCATGCAACAAGTGGCAGAACCTTATGTACGTGGACGTGCTCTTCGCCACCTTGAAAAAGGCCGTATCGTTATCTTTGGTGCTGGTATTGGTTCACCTTACTTCTCAACAGATACAACAGCAGCCCTTCGTGCAGCTGAAATCGAAGCAGATGCCATTCTTATGGCTAAAAATGGCGTAGATGGTGTTTACAATGCCGATCCTAAGAAAGACAAGACAGCTGTTAAATTTGAAGAATTGACCCACCGTGACGTTATCAACAAAGGTCTTCGTATCATGGATTCAACAGCTTCAACCCTCTCTATGGACAACGACATTGACTTGGTTGTCTTTAACATGAACCAACCAGGCAACATCAAACGTGTCGTATTTGGTGAAAATATCGGAACAACAGTTTCAAACAATATCGAAGAAAAGGAATAAGAAAATTATGGCTAACGCAATTGTAGAAAAAGCTAAAGAGAGAATGACCCAGTCTCACCAATCACTTGCTCGTGAATTTGGGAGGTATCCGTGCCGGTCGTGCCAACGCAAGCTTGCTAGACCGTATCCACGTAGAATACTATGGAGTTGAAACTCCTCTTAACCAAATCGCTTCAATTACTATTCCAGAAGCGCGTGTCTTGTTGGTAACACCATTTGACAAGTCTTCATTGAAAGACATCGAACGTGCCTTGAACGCTTCTGATCTTGGTATTACACCAGCTAATGACGGTTCTGTGATCCGCTTGGTTATCCCAGCTCTTACAGAAGAAACTCGTCGTGACCTTGCCAAAGAAGTGAAGAAGGTCGGTGAAAATGCTAAAGTGGCTGTCCGCAATATCCGTCGTGATGCTATGGATGAAGCTAAAAAGCAAGAAAAAGCAAAAGAAATCACTGAAGACGAATTGAAGACTCTTGAAAAAGATATTCAAAAAGTAACAGACGATGCTGTGAAACACATCGACGACATGACTGCCAATAAAGAAAAAGAAATCTTGGAAGTCTAAAAATAAACAGAAAAACTCAGTTGGCATTGCTGGCTGAGTTTTATTCGAAAGAAGGAAATATGAATACAAATCTTGCAAGTTTTATCGTTGGACTCATCATCGATGAAAATGACCGTTTTTACTTTGTGCAAAAGGATGGTCAGACCTATGCTCTTGCTAAAGAAGAAGGTCAACATACAGTAGGGGATACGGTCAAAGGTTTTGCCTACACGGATATGAAGCAAAAACTCCGCTTGACCACTCAAGAAGTTACTGCGACTCAGGACCAATTTGGTTGGGGAACCGTAACAGAAGTTCGAAAGGACTTGGGTGTCTTTGTCGATACCGGTCTACCTGATAAGGAAATCGTTGTGTCACTCGATATCCTCCCTGAGCTCAAGGAACTCTGGCCTAAGAAAGGTGATAAACTTTACATCCGTCTTGAAGTGGACAAGAAAGACCGAATCTGGGGACTTTTGGCGTATCAGGAAGACTTCCAACGTCTGGCTCGTCCTGCTTACAACAACATGCAGAACCAAAACTGGCCAGCCATTGTTTACCGTCTCAAGCTGTCAGGAACATTTGTTTACCTACCAGAGAATAACATGCTTGGTTTCATTCACCCAAGTGAACGCTACGCAGAGCCACGTTTGGGGCAAGTGTTAGATGCGCGTGTCATCGGTTTCCGTGAAGTGGACCGTACTCTTAACCTCTCCCTCAAACCACGTTCTTTTGAAATGTTGGAAAATGATGCCCAGATGATTTTGACCTACTTGGAAAGCAATGGCGGTTTCATGACCTTGAATGATAAGTCATCTCCTGACGATATCAAGGCAACCTTTGGTATCTCTAAAGGTCAGTTCAAGAAAGCACTCGGTGGCTTGATGAAGGCTGGCAAAATCAAGCAAGACCAGTTTGGGACAGAGCTGATTTAGGGAGGCTTATGAGAAAATCATTTTATACTTGGCTCATGACTGAGCGTAATCCTAAAAGTGACAGCCCTAAAGCCATCTTGGCAGACCTTGCTTTTGAGGAGTCAGCCTTTCCAAAACACACGGATGATTTCGATGAGGTGAGTCGCTTTTTGGAGGAGCATGCCAGTTTCTCTTTTAACCTAGGAGATTTTGATGCCATCTGGCAAGAATACTTAGAACACTAGAGACAATGAGATGAGGCTAGTATTTTATTGTTCTCTTTGCTATAATAAAAAGAAATAAACGGATTAGAGAGGTTCTTTATTTGAAGGAACATTCAATAGACATTCAACTAAGTCACCCAGATGACTTGTTCCATCTTTTTGGTTCCAATGAGCGCCATCTTCGTTTGATGGAAGAAGAGCTCGATGTGGTGATTCATGCTCGTACGGAGATTGTGCAGGTTATCGGAGAAGAGTCTACCTGTGAGGAAGCCCGTCAGGTTATTCAGGCTTTGATGGTCTTGGTAAATCGTGGAATGACAGTCGGCACGCCAGATGTGGTGACTGCGATTAGCATGGTCAAAAACGATGAAATCGACAAGTTTGTCGCCCTTTACGAAGAAGAAATTATCAAGGACAATACTGGGAAACCGATCCGTGTCAAAACCTTAGGTCAAAAACTTTATGTGGACAGTGTCAAACAGCATGATGTGACCTTTGGAATCGGACCTGCAGGGACAGGGAAGACCTTTCTTGCAGTGACCTTGGCAGTAACTGCCCTTAAACGCGGGCAAGTCAAGAGGATTATCCTGACTCGTCCAGCAGTGGAAGCAGGAGAAAGTCTAGGATTTCTTCCAGGTGATCTCAAGGAGAAGGTCGATCCTTATCTTCGACCAGTTTATGATGCCTTGTATCAGATTCTCGGCAAAGACCAAACGACCCGTCTCATGGAGCGTGAAATTATCGAAATCGCGCCCCTTGCCTACATGCGTGGACGTACCTTGGATGATGCCTTTGTCATTCTAGATGAGGCACAAATACGACCATCATGCAGATGAAGATGTTCTTGACTCGTTTAGGATTTAATTCGAAGATGATTGTCAATGGAGATATCAGTCAGATTGACCTGCCACGTAACGTCAAGTCCGGTTTGATTGATGCCCAAGAAAAGCTCAAGAACATTCACCAAATCGACTTTGTTCATTTTTCAGCTAAGGATGTGGTTCGCCATCCAGTTGTCGCTCAGATTATCCGAGCTTATGAACCAGCTTCAGTTAAAAATGAAGAAAAGAAGGAAGAAACAGAATAGCAAAAAAGCAGTTCAGATGTGAACTGCTTTTTTTAATGAGTGTCCAGCTTTAAACAAGTTCGTCGATAGACGTGTGCTCTTTATCGAGGCCTTGAGCAACTGGGAGGCTAGTTAAGTAGCCTTTATAAGTGGTCACACCTTGACGCAAGCCCTCATCTTCAGTAATTGCTTGTGCGAATCCTTTGTCAGCCAATGCTTCGATATAAGGAAGAGTGACATTGGTTAGGGCGATAGTAGAAGTACGGGCAACCGCACCAGGGATATTGGCAACGGCATAGTGGAGAACACCGTATTTTTCATAGACAGGTTCATCGTGCGTTGTCACACGGTCAGCTGTCTCGATAACGCCACCTTGGTCAACGGCAACATCAACGATGACAGAGCCTGGACGCATTTGTTTGACCATCTCATCCGTCACCAATTTCGGTGCTTTGGCACCAGGGATGAGAACTGCTCCAATCACTACATCAGCATCTCTCACACTTGCTTCGATGTTGAAAGAATTAGACATAAGAGTTTGGATTTGGTTTCCAAAGACTTCTTCTAGAGCTGAGAGACGCTTAGCGCTGATATCTAAAATAGTCACTTGAGCACCAAGACCAAGGGCAATGCGGGCGCATGTGTACCGACGACACCACCACCGATGATGGTTACTTTTCCTTTTGGAACACCTGGTACACCACCAAGTAAAACACCAGAGCCACCAGCTTGCTTAGTAAGGAAGTGAGCTCCGATTTGAACAGCCATACGACCTGCAACCTCACTCATAGGAACGAGGAGCGGTAGTTGTCCTTGATTATCACGAACAGTTTCATAGGCAATTCCTGTTGTTTTTGCTGCTAACATAGCTTCTGCTAATTCTGGTGCAGTGGCCATGTGCAAGTAGGTGAAGAGAAGAAGATCGTCGCGCAGATAACCGTATTCAGAAGCTAGTGGTTCTTTTACTTTCACGACTAACTCGGCAGCCCAGGCTTCAGCAGCAGTAGCGACAATCTCAGCTCCTTGCTTTTGATAGTCAGCATCAGTAAATCCTGAACCGAGACCAGCATTTGTTTCGATGAGGACACGATGTCCACGAGAAACTAAGCTATGGACACCAGCAGGTGTGAGGGCAACACGGTTTTCGTTATTTTTAATTTCTTTTGGAATTCCGATTAACATAGAGATAACCTACCTTTCAATTGACGGGATTGTTTTAGTTGTCACATTTCAGTTCATAAATCAAAAATGTGATGGTTTTATTGTATATGAAACCGCTTCAAAAATCAAGAAAAACTTGTCATTCAAATTTCTTTATGCTAGACTAGTGAGAATCAAGCTCTAATGGAGGAAAAAGTATGGAATCAATATTTGTTAAATTTTCCAAGTATCCAACTATAGAAACGGAGCGTTTATTGCTCCGACCTGTAACCTTGGACGATGCAGAAGCTATGTTTGAGTATGCCTCAGACAGAGAAAATACACGCTACACTTTTCCAACAAATCAAAGCTTAGAAGAAACCAAGAATAACATAGCTCAGTTTTACTTGGCTAGTCCCTTGGGACGGTGGGGAATCGAATTAAAAAATAACGGCAAGTTTATTGGTACCATTGACTTGCACAAGATCGATACTGTTCTTAAGAAGGCAGCTATTGGCTACATTATCAATAAAAAATATTGGAATCAAGGATTGACGACAGAAGCCAATCGTGCCGTGATTGCACTGGCTTTTGAGAAGATTGGAATGAACAAGTTGACCGCTCTTCACGATAAAGACAATCCCGCATCAGGAAAGGTCATGGAGAAATCAGGTATGCGCTTTCCCACGAAGAACCCTATGCCAGAATGGATAATAAAGAACCAGGTCGAATTATCACAAGAGTTCATTATGTCTTGACTAAGGAAGACTATTTTGCAAATAAATAAGCAGTTGAAAAGAAATTTTCGACTGTTTTTTCTTTCTCTTGCGAATAACTTAAGAGAGGAGAAAATATGGAAGCAATTATCGAGAAAATCAAAGAGTATAAAATCATTGTCATTTGTGCTGGTTTGGGTTTGGCCTTGGGCGGATTTTTCCTGCTAAAGCCATCTACACAAACATCTGTAAAAGAAACAAATTTGCAGGCTGAAGTCTCGGCCGTTTCAAAGGATTCATCGTCTGAAAAGGAAGTCAAGAAGGAAGAAAAGGAAGAGTCTGCTGAACAAGATCTGATCACAGTGGATGTCAAAGGTGCTGTTAAATCGCCAGGGCTTTATGACTTACCAGTAGGGAGTCGGGTTCATGATGCCGTTCAGAAGGCAGGTGGATTGACAGAGGAGGCAGATAGTAAGTCGCTCAATCTAGCACAGAAAGTCAGTGACGAGGCTCTTGTCTATGTTCCAACTAAGGGAGAAGAAGCAGCTAGCCAGCAGGTTGCCTCTGGAACGACTCCTTCGACAAGTAAAGAAAAGAAGATCAACCTCAATAAAGCTAGTCTGGAAGAACTAAACAGGTCAAAGGCTTGGGAGGAAAGCGAGCCCAGGATATTATCGACCATCGTGAGGCAAATGGCAAATTCAAGTCGGTAGATGAATTAAAGAAAGTCTCTGGTATTGGCGCTAAGACCATAGAAAAGCTAAAAGATTATGTCACAGTGGATTAAGAATTTCCCTATCCCCCTAATCTATCTGAGTTTTCTGTTACTCTGGCTTTACTATGCCATTTTTGGAGTGTCCTATCTCGCATTGCTAGGTTTTGTTTTTTTGATCGTCTGTCTCTTTTTCCAATTTCCTTGGAAATCGGCTGGAAAAGTTCTAGCGATTTGTGGAGTTTTTGGTTTTTGGTTTTTGTTTCAAAACTGGCAACAGACACAAGCTAGTCAAGACTTAGTTGCGTCTGTAGAGAAGGTGAGAATTTTACCAGATACTATTAAAGTTAATGGAGATAGTCTGTCCTTTCGGGGCAAGGCTGACGGCCGCACCTTCCAAGTTTATTATAAGCTACAGTCCGAGGAAGAGAAAGAGCTCTTTCAGGCCTTAACAGACCTTCACGAGATAGAGCTAGAAGGAAAACTTTCTGAGCCTGAAGGGCAGAGAAATTTTGGTGGCTTTAACTACCAAGCCTATCTAAAGACTCAAGGGATTTACCAGACATTGACTATTAATAACATCCAGTCACTTAAAAAGGTTAGCAGTTGGGATATAGGGGAAAATCTGTCTAGTTTACGTCGAAAGGCTGTAGTTTGGATCAAGGATCACTTTCCAGACCCTATGCGCAATTATATGACAGGGCTCTTGCTGGGACATTTGGACACGGACTTTGAGGAAATGAATGAGCTCTATTCCAGTCTTGGAATTATCCATCTCTTTGCCTTGTCGGGTATGCAGGTGGGCTTCTTTATGGATGCCTTAAGAAACTCCTCTTGCGATTGGGCTTGACCCAAGAAAAGTTGAAGTGGCTAACTTATCCCTTTTCCCTTATCTATGCAGGTCTGACAGGATTTTCAGTTTCGGTCATTCGCAGTCTCTTGCAAAAGTTACTAGCCCAACATGGTGTTAAGGGTTTGGATAATTTTGCCCTAACGGTCCTTGTCCTCTTTATCATCATGCCTAACTTTTTCCTAACTGCAGGAGGGGTCTTATCCTGCGCTTACGCTTTTATCTTGACCATGACTAGTAAAGAAGACGATGGGCTCAAGGCTGTTGCTGGAGAAAGTCTGGTCATTTCCTTGGGAATATTGCCCATTTTATCCTTTTATTTTGCAGAATTTCAGCCTTGGTCTATTCTTTTGACCTTTGTCTTTTCCTTTCTGTTTGATGTGGTCTTCTTACCGCTTTTGTCCATCTTATTCATTCTGTCTTTTATTTACCCAGTCACTCAGTTTAACTTTGTCTTTGAGTGGTTGGAGAACATCATTCGCTTGGTATCGCAGCTTGCAAGTAGGCCCCTGGTCTTTGGTCAACCCAACGCATGGCTGTTGATTCTACTGTTAGTTTCATTAGCCTTAGTCTATGACATGAGGAAAAACATTAAAAGACTAGCAGGATTTAGTCTCTTTATTGTGGGTCTCTTTTTCCTGACCAAGCATCCGCTGGAAAATGAAATCACTATGTTGGATGTGGGGCAAGGAGAAAGTATTTTCCTACGGGATATGACTGGTAAAACTATTCTCATAGATGTAGGTGGTAAGGCAGAATCTGATAAGAAAATCGAGGCTTGGCAAGAAAAGTCGACGACCAGCAATGCCCAGCGTACCTTGATTCCCTATCTAAAAAGTCGAGGAGTAGACAAGATTGACCAGCTGATTTTGACAAATACAGATAAGGAGCATATTGGCGATTTGCTGGAGGTGACCAAGGCTTTCCATGTCGGGGAGATTTTAGTATCAAAAGGAAGTTTGACACAGAAGGAATTTGTGGCAGAATTAGAAGCAAGTCAAACTAAGGTGCGCAGTGTGACAGAGGGGGATAATTTTTCGATTTTTGGGAGTCAGTTAGAAGTCCTATCTCCAAGGCAGATTGGAGATGGGGATCGTGATGATTCTTTGGTTCTTTATGGAAAACTCTTAGATAAGCACTTTCTCTTCACAGGAAATTTGGAGGAAAAAAGAGAGAAGGACTTGTTGAAGCATTATCCTGACCTAGAGGTGGATGTCTTGAAAGCAAGCCAACATGGTGCTAAAACCTCACCAAATCCAACTTTCCTAGAAAAAATCAAACCAGAAATTACTCTCATCTCAGTTGGAAAAAACAATCGTGCGAAACTCCCCCATCAGGAATCCTTGATACGAATGGAAAGTATCAAGAGTAAGATTTACAGAACTGACCAGCAAGGGGCTATCCGCTTTAAAGGATGGAATAGTTGGCGAATTGAAACGGTGCGATAAAATAGACAAAGTTTTTCGAAAAAATAACTTTTTATCTTGACAAGGGATAGAAAACTTGGTATCATATAAAAGTTGAGAAAAGCAGAAGTGAGAGCTTCTCGCCTTGTGACATCAAGTTGCCTGGCCCTACGGATGAAAAGTTTCTAAGAAACGCTATCATAACGTGCGGGCTTGTATCATTACGGGTCCGCTCTTGTTTTTCTCTAATAATAAAAAAGAGGTGAAAACCATAGCAAAGCAAGACTTATTCATCAATGATGAAATTCGTGTACGTGAAGTTCGCTTGATCGGTCTTGAGGGAGAACAGCTAGGCATCAAGCCACTCAGCGAAGCGCAAGCATTGGCTGATAGTGCGAATGTTGACTTAGTTTTAATTCAACCCCAAGCAAAACCACCTGTTGCTAAAATTATGGACTACGGTAAGTTCAAATTTGAGTATCAGAAAAAGCAAAAAGAACAACGTAAAAACAAAGTGTTGTTACTGTGAAAGAAGTTCGTCTGAGTCCAACTATTGACAAGGGTGACTTTGACACAAAACTTCGCAATGCACGCAAGTTCCTTGAAAAAGGAAATAAAGTTAAGGTATCCATTCGCTTTAAAGGGCGTATGATCACCCATAAAGAGATTGGTGCAAAAGTTTTAGCCGAGTTTGCTGAAGCAACACAAGATATTGCGATCATCGAACAACGAGCTAAGATGGATGGACGCCAAATGTTCATGCAGTTGGCGCCAGCAACTGACAAAAAATAATTGTCAGAAAGTTAAATAAAGGAGAAAAAATCATGCCAAAACAAAAAACACACCGCGCATCAGCTAAACGTTTCAAACGTACAGGTTCTGGTGGACTTAAACGTTTCCGTGCTTACACTTCTCACCGTTTCCACGGAAAAACTAAGAAACAACGTCGTCATCTTCGTAAAGCATCTATGGTGCATTCAGGAGATTTCAAACGTATCAAAGCAATGCTTACTCGCTTGAAATAATAGCCTAACAGTAAGTAAACAATTCTAGGAAATATTTGGAGGAAATAAAACATGGCACGTGTTAAAGGTGGCGTTGTATCACGCAAACGTCGTAAACGTATTCTTAAATTAGCAAAGGTTACTATGGAGCTAAACACATCTTGTTCCGTACTGCAAAAGAACAAGTAATGAACTCTTACTACTATGCATACCGTGACCGTCGTCAGAAAAAACGTGACTTCCGTAAATTGTGGATCACTCGTATCAATGCGGCAGCTCGTTTGAACGGACTTTCATACTCACAATTGATGCATGGTTTGAAATTGGCTGAGATTGAAGTTAACCGTAAAATGCTTGCTGACTTGGCTGTTAACGATGCAGCAGCTTTCACAGCTCTTGCAGATGCAGCTAAAGCAAAACTTGGTAAATAATGACAAACTGTTTCATTCTTACTCTCGTGGTTTTTACCGCAAGAGTAGGGTGAAACTTTTTTATTTTCCATAAATGATTTTCTATTTTAGAGAGTAAATAACAGATTTTTTCAAAGAAAATAGGATATTTCTTGTATAATAGGAATATCTAAAAAAGATTTGGAGTTAGAAGAAGATGATAATAGGTATTGATTTAGGAACGACTAATTCTTTAGTAGGGGTTTATCAAGATGGCCAGGTCAAGTTGATTCCCAATGCTTTTGGTGAGTATTTGACTCCTTCTGTTGTGGCTTTAGATGACAATGATGAGATTATAGTTGGAAAAATTGCCAAGGAACGCTTGGTAACTCACCCAGATAAGACAGTTTCTCAGTTCAAGCGTTTTATGGGGACCAAACATGAGTTGACGTTAGGGAATCGAGCATATAAGGCTGAAGAATTGAGCTCTTTTATCATTCGAAAGTTGGTAGATGATGCAGAGACCTATCTTGGAGAAAAGGTCGAGGAAGTGATTGTCAGTGTTCCAGCCTATTTCAATGATGCTCAACGCTATGCGACCAAACTAGCAGGGAAATTTGCAGGCGTTCAGATTGATCGGATTATCAATGAACCCTCTGCAGCGGCTCTTGCTAAAAGATCTATGGTAAACCAAGAAGATCAATCCTTTATTGTAGTTGATTTTGGCGGTGGTACTCTTGACATTTCAGTTGTAGAGCTTTTTGATAACATTGTCGAAATCGTCTCGATCGCAGGGGACAATCGTTTGGGAGGAGAAGACTTCACTGCGGCTATTGCTGAGGAATTTTTAGTCTCCAATCAATTAACCAAGGATTCGATTTCCCGAGAATTTTATAGCAAAATTCTGGTGCAGGCTGAAAAGACTAAGCTAGAACTCAATAGTAAAGAAGAAGTGAAGATGACAGTTCTGGACCAAGAACAGGAATACACTTTAGACCTGACCTACCAGCGTTTATGAGCTTTGTCAACCTCTGCTAGCCCGTGTTAAGGCTGTTTTGGATCGTGCCTTGATGGATGCACGTTATAGCTATGTATCATCTGATAACTTTGTTCTTGTGGGGGGGACTTCGAAACTCCGCTTGGTTCAGGACTTTTTATCCTACTGTATCAATCAAGTGGTGCAGGTATCGGATGATCCTGATCGGATGATTGCGAGAGGTTGTGCACTTCTAGCAGGTATCAAAGAACGCCAGGGTGAGATACGAGATTTATTACTTTCTGATATTTGTCCTTTTACACTGGGGATTGAGATAGTTGGAGACCGTTTTTCGCCGATTATTGAGCGAAATTCTACCCTACCTGCTTCACGCATCGAGCAGTACTATACGGCTGAATTGGGACAGAGCCAAGTCAAGATAAAGGTCTATCAAGGTGAGATGATGAAGGCATCACAAAACCTGTTCCTAGGAGAATTAGAAGTTCCCGTCCCTGTGAATACTCGAGTAAATGAAAGTTTCACAGTTCGATTTACCTATGATTTAAATGGGATTTTGGATGTCGAAGTGAAAATTGATTCCACACAGGAAGTCTTTAGTCATGTTATTCTCCAAGATAGCATTACTCTGACAGAAAAGGAAATTAAGGCTAAGCAAGCAGAGTTGACTCGCTATAAGATCAATGCTCAAGAAACAGAGGTTTATCGTTTCTTGATTGAAAAAGCGAATCGTGTGTACAGTATGCTCTTGGGGAGAAGAAGAGATGAGCTAATGGCTGAAACTAGACGATTTGAAGAAGAGGTCAGTCAAGCATCTGTTTATCATTTGCCAAAACTTTATCAATCATTTTCAAACTATCTAGACTTCCTAGAGCGAGGACTGTAAAAGAGGAGACCTTATGAATATATGGGAAACTTTAGGGATAGAGCCAACGACTGACGTCAAGCTTATTAGAAGGCGTTATGCTGAACTGGTTCGGCTCTATCACCCAGAAGACCAACCAGAAATTTACCAAAAAATTGTTGAAGCGTATCAAAAAGCCTTGACTTATGCGAGATCTAGAAACACAAGACTAGAAAATAGTCTAAGAAAAGCGAGTGACTCTCAAGAAGCTACTAAACTTGAAGAAGAGGCGAATGAAAAACCTAACTCTAGTCTCAACTTTGAACACTTGACTGAAGAAACGAAGACTGAGAACGAAGAGTCTGAAACATCTAGTCTTGATTTCAGTGATTATCAGCAATCGACTGATAAAACCAGCAATTCTTTTAACTTTGAAACCTTTAAAGCAGAAGAGAATGAGCAAAAGTCCCCCCTTGACTTTAGTGACTATGATGAGGAAGTTCAGCTAAATGGAGATTCTGAAGAAAGAGCTAAGAATACCCTCAACTTTGAAACGTTTGGTGACGAAGAGAACCGTGGGCAAGAAGGAATAACAAGGTCTACTCTTGACTTTAGTGGTTATAATGAAGAAACTTATCTGATTCGAAATGCGATTGAAAGTATTGTTGGAAATGACGGTTATAACCAAGAGGAACAAGAGCATCTATGGCGTCAGTTCTTTCATCAGTATCAGTATGATATGGACATTGTTCAATCCGTTTTAGAGGAAATGGATGTTTATATTTAATAAACCAGAGCAATTCTCTATCCTCATTCCCTTGCTGGAAGATTATATACCTGACTTCCGACACTGGGGCTATTACTATAAATTGAAGTATTGGAAAGTTAAAAGAGCTATAGCAGAAGAGGAAGGCAGTTCGCTTGAAAGCGCACATGAAGCCACTGAAGAATTCTATTATTCTTATCAACTTTGCCAAGAAATTCTCCAAGATTTTAACAAAGCAAATCAATTGAGCTCCTGGATAGAGTTTTTCAAGCACCCTTATTTGGCCTTTATGGTCTTAGATCAAGTAAATCAGAATCGTCAAATAATCAAGAGTGTGCCCGTTTTAACCTATATCCTGGAAAAAAACCGACAAGTCATATTTGAAGAGGATTATCCACTCTTGAACGACTTGGCTGATTACTTAGAGGAAGTAAAAGAGGAGCTGGGAGAAAACGTTGACTTTAGTCATTACACTCTAGATAATCCGGATGAAGTTGAGGCAGCCTTCTATGAGTTGCTCCATGCTCACTATGAAGACGAGTATAAACTGTTACGTGATTGGCAATACCTTTTTGAATCAGTCAAAGATCACACGCTCCTACTTGATTTGTTAGAAAAGGTGGACGTCTATCCTTTAACCAATGCGAAAGTGTTAGCCCTTGTTTTCCAATTTGTGGAGCGTTATAGTGATGAGGAATCAAATCCTTACCTGAAGAAACTCCATTTCTGGAAGAGTATCCATTCTTATCCTTCAGTGGTAGAGGAGTATGCACTTAACAAAAAAGAAAATTTTGATTACTGGTACAATGAAGGTTATCTTTATATAGATAAGCTCACCAAGAGCGATGAAGATATCAATGATTGGGAAAAGTGGAGAAGCTACTTTAAAGGAAGACCACGCATTCTAACGATTTTACTCCAACAGATCTATAAGGAGTACCATCGGTTTACAGACGGCGAGCTCCTGAGATATGTTTTGGCTCCTTTTCCTACTTCTAAAATGGCTCCCCAAATGATGACGGAGGAGACAGACCAGAAACTAGAAGAGATGACAGCTTATGCTTATGAACTTAGTCATCCAAAGGCCAAGCTCTCTTATTTGGATTGGAAAAAAAGACAGGTATTTAATAATAAGTTTCTTCAGATTTTCTCTGGTCTCTTTACGATTGTATGTTTGCTACTCAGTATTATAGAGCGACCTGGTTATAATTCATGGGTTCATGCGGGCATGTTTTCACTCTTTTACGTCTATATGCTAAAATTAAGGAAAACACCGATTGAGGAGGGAGTGACTGCTAGAGGAGAAAAACGGAAATTCTACTACAGTCCTCATCCATGGTTCCTATTAATCTTGTTATTAATCCTCGTCATTCCATCCTTACCATTTGGTCTCATTGGTGCCCTTATGTTCATTACATTTTTCAGCTTCATCGATGGTTTCCAAGTGAGTCAGGGGCTGAAGTGGGATTATTCTTTGGAGAAGCTGATTCCTATCGGTATCTTTCTTTCTGCTGGTTTTCTTTCTGCTTTGGTAAATCAAAGCCAGACTATTTCAGGAGTTGCAACAGCCTACTTCCATATTTTTGCAATCCTTGTGATTTGCTTGTCTTTTACAAGATTCAGTCCTGGATTTCCACCATCTCTGAAGAAAATTTTCATACCAGCAATCTTGGGAATCCTACTCTTTCAAACGTTGCCATATATTCACAGCCGTTTAGATATCTTTGATCCAACTATTCTACGAAATGAAACACTGGCTATAACTGTTATCCTCTTGTTAAATGGAATTGCCTTATCTTATTTTACAAAGGAACAAGGCTTCATGATTGGTGTGAAGAAGGTCTTTATGATTTATGGATTGCAGATCTTTATTTTCCTAAGAAGACTGTTCCGAATCCTATTTGCACCAAATTCAGTTTTCGGTAATAACTATCATTACAAAGACTTACTAATCATGAACAGCGAATTTACGTTCTACTTCCTCGAGGGACTTTTTGTCCTTATCATGCTTTTCCTTATTCGCAATATACGCAAGGAAAATCGTAAAAGTGCTGCTTAGAATGAAAGCGTAGAGAAGAGGACTCTGGTTCAAGTTTCTAGTAAATTTTCCTGAATAAAGGTATAATAGAACTATTAAAACGAAAGAGGTAATGAAAATGGCTTCAAAAATGCTACACACTTGCTTGCGAGTAGAAAACCTTGAAAAATCAATCGCTTTTTATCAAGATGCTTTTGGATTTAAAGAATTGCGTCGCAGAGATTTTCCAGATCATGCTTTCACCATTGTCTATCTAGGACTTGAGGGGGATGACTATGAGTTGGAGTTGACCTATAACTATGATCACGGTCCTTACGTGGTAGGAGATGGCTTCGCCCATATCGCCCTCAGTACACCTGACCTTGAGGCCCTACATCAAGAACATAGCGCTAAAGGCTATGAGGTGACAGCTCCTAATGGACTTCCAGGAACTCAACCAAACTATTACTTTGTCAAGGATCCTGACGGTTACAAGGTCGAAGTCATTCGTGAAAAATAATCCAGTGAAGTCAAGTAGAATGTTCGTTTTCTACTTGACTTTTTTTCTTTGAAAGAGTATACTAATACAAATTTAACCTTTAAGGGGAGTCCAGAGAGACTCACAAGGTGTCAGATAAAAGGGATAAGGGGACTCTCTGAGGAGACTTTTTAAGTGTGCGCATGAGTTCTAGCCTAACCCAACTGAGGCCTTGCATTAGCAAGGCCTTTTCTTTATCTGGTCCCCTTAAATTTAAGGAGGAAAAGTCATGAATCCCACATGTAAGAAGCGTTTGGGTGCCATTCGTTTGGAAACCATGAAGGTGGTTGCACAAGAGGAAATCGCGCCAGCAATCTTTGAATTAGTCCTAGAAGGGGAGATGGTTGAAGCCATGCGAGCAGGTCAATTTCTTCATCTGCGTGTGCCTGATGATGCCCATCTCTTGCGCCGTCCTATTTCAATTTCGTCTATTGACAAGGCAAACAAGCAGTGCCACCTCATTTATCGGATTGAGGGGGCTGGGACCGCTATTTTTTCAACCTTAAGTCAGGGAGATACTCTTGATGTGATGGGACCTCAGGGAAATGGTTTTGACTTGTCTGACCTAGACGACCAGAGTCAAGTCCTCCTCGTTGGTGGTGGGATTGGTGTTCCGCCCTTGCTCGAAGTAGCCAAGGAATTGCATGCGCGTGGGGTGACAGTAGTGACAGTCCTTGGTTTTGCCAACAAGGATGCTGTTATTCTCGAAACAGAATTGGCCCAATATGGTCAGGTTTTTGTAACGACAGATGATGGTTCTTATGGTATCAAGGGAAATGTTTCTGTCGTCATCAATGACTTAGACAGTCAATTTGATGCTGTTTACTCATGTGGGGCGCCTGGAATGATGAAGTATATCAATCAAAGGTTTTATGATCATCCAAGAGCCTACCTATCTCTGGAATCCCGTATGGCTTGTGGGATGGGGGCTTGCTATGCCTGTGTTCTAAAAGTGCCAGATAGTGAGACTGTCAGCCAACGCGTCTGTGAAGATGGCCCTGTTTTCCGCACAGGAACAGTTGTATTATAAGGAGAAAGTCATGACTAGAAATCGTTTACAAGTTTCTCTACCGGGTTTGGATTTGAAAAATCCAATTATTCCAGCATCAGGCTGTTTTGGTTTTGGTCAGGAATATTCCAAGTACTATGATTTGGACCTTTTAGGCTCTATTATGATCAAGGCAACGACTCTAGAACCCCGTTTTGGGAATCCTACTCCCAGGGTGGCAGAAACGCCTGCAGGTATGCTCAATGCAATCGGTTTACAAAATCCAGGTTTAGAAGCTGTTTTAGCTGAAAAGTTGCCTTGGCTGGAAAGAGAATATCCTTCGCTTCCCATCATCGCCAATGTAGCAGGCTTTTCAAAACAAGAGTACGCTGCCGTTTCTCAGGGGATTTCCAAGGCTACAAATGTAAAAGCTATCGAGCTCAATATCTCTTGTCCGAATGTGGATCACGGCAATCATGGACTTTTGATTGGGCAAGATCCTGACTTGGCTTATGAAGTGGTAAAGGCAGCTGTGGAAGCCTCTGATGTGCCAGTTTATGTTAAATTAACCCCTAGTGTAACGGATGTTGTCACCATCGCCAAAGCCGCAGAAGATGCAGGGGCAAGTGGCCTAACCATGATCAATACCCTTGTCGGTATGCGCTTTGACCTTAAAACCAGAAAACCAATCCTAGCCAATGGAACAGGTGGAATGTCTGGACCAGCAGTCTTTCCAGTAGCCCTCAAACTCATCCGCCAAGTCGCCCAAACAACCGACCTTCCCATCATTGGAATGGGAGGAGTGGATTCTGCTGAAGCAGCGCTAGAAATGTATCTGGCTGGTGCCTCTGCTATCGGAGTTGGAACAGCCAATTTTACCAATCCATATGCCTGTCCTGATATTATTGAAAATTTACCAAAAGTCATGGATAAATACGGCATTAGCAGTCTAGAAAATCTCCGTCAGGAAGTCAAAGCCAATCTGAGATAAGCTAGGTCTTCCTTATCGTCAACAAGAAATAGAATCTTCATCAATTTGTAATATTTCCGTCGATTAACTATGTTACAATAGGGTTTAGAAAACGTTATTGGAGCATTTAAATGAAACGATGGAAAGTGGCCCTAGTAAGTGCTGGCTTATTGGGGTGTTTTTTTACTGTAGTGGAGACAGCAAAAGCAGAAGAGGGGACTTGGCAAGGAAAGACCTACCTCAAAGCAGACGGGAAACCAGCAACCAAGCAATGGCTTTTTGACCAAACGCATCAGAACTGGTTTTATCTTAAAGATAATGGTCAACGTGCAGAAAATGGCTGGTTGACAGTTGGTGGTAAAGATTACTATTTTAACGAAGCTGGAAAATTAGCTACGAAAACGTGGGTTGGCCAGTACTATGTGACTGAAAGTGGTGCTAAAGCAAAGGAACAGTGGATATTTAATCAGGAAAAAGAATCCTGGTATTATCTAAAGTCTGATGGTCAGAAAGCTCAAAAAGAATGGATTCAACAAGGTCAAGAAAAATATTACCTTAAAGAAGACGGGAAAATGGCCAAAGATGAGTGGATCACTCAAGGTGAGAACCAGTACTACATCAATTCACAAGGTAAAATGCTGAAAAATGCTTGGCTTGGTAAAAGCTATATATCAGAAAATGGTAATAAGGTTAAACAAGCCTGGATTTATGATGACAACTATAGCAGTTGGTTCTACCTTCAACAAGATGGTACCTATGCTGAAAATAGGTGGTTAACTATAGATGGGAAGGACTACCATTTTAAATCAGGCGGTTATCTTTCTACTGAACGTTGGATTGATCGCTTCTATGTTGCGAAGAGTGGAGCTAAATTGAAATCGGAATGGCTCTTTGATAAGAATTATGATGCTTGGTTTTACTTGAAAGCTGACGGAACCTATGCCGAAAAAGGCTGGGAAACGATTAAAGAAAAAGATTACCATTTCAAATCAGGCGGCTATCTTTCTACCGAGCGCTGGATAGATCGTTTCTATGTTGCGAAGAGTGGAGCTAAATTGAAATCGGAATGGCTCTTTGACAAGAATTATAACTCTTGGTTTTACTTGAAAGCTGACGGAACCTATGCTGAAAAAGGTTGGCAAACCATCAAAGGAAAGGATTACCATTTCAAATCTGGTGGCTACCTCTCTACGGAAACTTGGATTGACCGTAATTATGTGACAAGTAGTGGATCAAAAGCTGGTAAAGGATGGCTCTTTGATAAGAATTATAACTCATGGTTCTATATCAACTCTGATGGAAATTATGCCAATAAAGAATGGCTCTGGGATAATGGTTACTACTATCTCAAATCTGGTGGTTATATGGCTGCGAGTGAGTGGGTATGGTACAAGAATAACTGGTTCTACCTCAAGTCAAATGGAAAGATGGCTGAGAAAGAATTAATCTACGATTCATCCGACCAATCATGGTACTACCTTAAATCAGGCGGTTATATGGCAAAAAATGAAACTGTGGATGGTCATACCTTGGATGCTTCTGGTAGATGGCATGTTGCGGATAAAACCAAATATTACAAAGTTAAACCAATCACTGCCTATGTCTATAGTGCATCTGGAGAAATCTTGAGTTACATTAACCAAGGAAGCATTGTTTCACTGGATAGCTCGACGCGAAAAGGCGGCCGACTTGCAGTTTCGATTTCTGGCTTGTCTGGCTATATGAATCAAAGTGATTTGACAGCAGTAGATGAAGGTAGCGAGTTTATCCCTCATTATACTAGTGATGGGAAATTCCTCTACCATGAACTCTCTCCATATACGAGTATCAAAGTAGCTCCACACACCTCTGCTATGGTTATTGGTAAGAAGTACTACTCAACTGATGGAGAGCACTTTGATGGCTTTACCATTAAAAATCCTTTCCTCTATAAAAACTTAAGAGAACCAAGTAATTATAGTGCAGCTGAATTGGATAAACTGTATTCGATGATGAACTTGCAGGATAGTCCTCTAGCAGGTAAAGGAGCGACTTTCAAAGAAGCTGAGGAACGCTACGGTGTCAATGCCCTTTACTTGATGGCACATAGCGCTCTTGAAAGTGCGTGGGGACGTAGTCAAATTGCCAGAGATAAGAACAACTTCTTTGGTATTGCTGCTTATGATACTAGCCCATATCTCTCAGCCAAGAGCTTTGATAATGTGGACAAAGGAATTCTTGGAGCGGCCAAGTGGATTCGTGAAAATTACATTGACTATGGTAGAGACCACCTTGGAAACAAGGCAACCGGAATGAATGTTCGCTATGCTTCCGATCCGTACTGGGGTGAGAAGATAGCCAGCATCATGATGACCATCAACAGCAAACTTGGTGGGAAAGACTAATCAAAAGAAATCAACGGTAACTACTGAGAAGTGGTTATCGTTTTTGTTTTAAACATTGGGGGAGAAATAGTATAATAACAGTCTCTTTATTCTTGAACAATTAACAAAATGATAGTAAAATGTAATAGGAGATGTTAATCTAATTACTATATAAAGAGGAGACTTTTATGAAAAAAGCTACTATCCTTCTCAATTGCCTTGCTTTCAATCACAACACTAGTTGCTTGTTCTGGACATAAGGCGGAATCAAAGGTCCCAGAAGAAAAAATTGAACAGAAGCAAATCAAGTTCGATGAAAAGTTGTTTAAAGAAGCTGGACTCTTGCCTTTTAAAAATGAGAAACAACTAGAACTTGGGGAATTGGATTCTAAATCACGCGCAACGGGTGCTCATATTCAACTTAAGGACAGTGATGAACCAACAGAGAAGAGAGAGCCTAAGATAAGTTATAACCCAGTTGGTTGGCACAACTATAATTTTTATTATGGAGATGGCTCTAAAAAGGCTTGGTTGATGAATCGTGGTCATTTGATTGGGTACCAGTTTAGTGGATTAAACGATGAAAAGAAAAACTTGGTTCCTATGACTAACTGGCTCAATGCTGGAAATTATTCTGGAACAGATGACCAAAACCAAAGTAGCATGCTTTACTATGAAAATCGATTGGACTCCTGGTTGGCCAATCACCCGAACTACTATCTTGATTACAAGGTGACCCCAATCTATCAGAAAGATGAATTGATTCCGAGACAAATTGAATTGCAGTATGTGGGAATTGATGAAAATGGCAAACTCTTGGAAATCAAATTGGGTGGTAGTAAAGAAAAGGTTGATCAGTATTCAGTGACACATGTTATTTTAGACAATGTTTCAGCTAATGCGGAAATCAATTATTTGGATGGTACGGCTAAAAATACAGTTGAAAACAAAGAAGAAAAAGCTAAAAAAGAAGCTGAAGAAAAGGCTAAGAAGGAAGCTGAGGAAAAAGCCAAGAAAGAGGCTGAAGAAAAAGAAGTAACTGAAAAGAAAGCAAAAGAAGAAGAACAGGAAAAAGCTCGTCAAGCCGCACAAGAACAAGAAGAAAGCCAGGAATCAAACTCGCAATCAACAAATTCAGGTGGTTACTTAGAGATAGAAACGGAAGATGGCACAGACCAAATGGTAAATTCGCTTCTAAGAAAGAAATTAGAGAAGCCGGATTGCAGTGGTAGTGAGAATTTAGCAGATACACAGTCAAAAAGCCGTTGGAAAACGGTTTTTTGTTATAATTAAACTAAGAATGTAGCATTAAAGGAGAACAGCATGACATTTGAAGAAATTCTGCCTGGATTAAAGGCTAAGAAAAAATATGTACGAACTGGTTGGGGAGGGGCTGAAAACTATGTGCAGCTTTTTGACACCATCGAGCAAAACGGGGTTGCACTTGAAGTGACGCCTTATTTCCTAATCAACGTTTCTGGAGAAGGGGAAGGTTTTTCCATGTGGAGCCCGACACCTTGTGATGTTTTGGCGACGGATTGGGTAGAAGTGCATGACTAGACGCGTATTGATTACGGGAGTGAGTTCAGGGATCGGTCTAGCTCAAGCTCGCTTCTTTTTAGAGAATGGTTATCAAGTTTATGGTGTAGATCAGGGAAAAAATCCAGTTTTAGATGGTGATTTCCACTTTTTGCAGAGAGATTTAACTCTTGACTTGGAACCAATTTTTGACTGGTGTCCTCAGGTGGATGTTTTGTGCAATACTGCTGGAGTTTTGGATGATTACAAACCGCTTTTGGAACAGTCTGCCCAGGAAATTCAAGAGATTTTTGAAATCAACTATGTGACTCCAGTTGAGCTGACACGACATTATTTGACGCAAATGCTGGAAAGTAAGAAGGGAATCATTATCAATATGTGTTCAATTGCTTCAAATCTAGCAGGTGGTGGTGGTCACGCCTATACTTCCTCTAAGCATGCCTTAGCTGGCTTACCAAGCAGTTGGCTCTAGACTATGCTGAAGCTGGGATTCAGGTCTTTGGTATCGCTCCAGGTGCTGTCAAGACAGCTATGACCGCTGCCGACTTTGAGCCAGGTGGACTAGCTGACTGGGTAGCTAGTGAAACACCCATCAAACGCTGGATTGAGCCAAGTGAAATAGCTGAAGTTAGCCTCTTCCTAGCAAGTGGGAAAGCAAGCACCATGCAAGGACAAATCCTGACTGTGGATGGTGGCTGGTCTTTGAAGTAGGAGGAGTTGGATGGAAATCAAAAAACACTTTGGAGTCTATGGTATTTGCTTTGAAAATGGGAAGTTACTCTGCATTGAAAAAACGAGAGGCCCTTATCAACATCGTTATGATTTACCCGGTGGTAGTCAGCAACTTGGTGAAGGACTGACGGAAACGCTGATTAGAGAAGTTATGGAAGAGACAGGATATACTGTTAGAAGCTACTCCAATCCTCGAATCTACGATATTTTCGTCAGGGAAGAGTTAAAAAATTGTGTGGTTCACCATATCATGGCATTTTATGATATTGAGGTCAACGAGAAGGAAGCTCAAGTTACTATTTCGGAAGCTGTCTCTGATGGTGCGAATGATTCACTTGGATATGTTTGGATGGATATTCAGAAAATCACAGAAGAAAATGCATCACCATTAGTCTTGAAGATTAAGTCTGAATTATTAGGATTTCCAGAGCTGGACAAGACCTTGTATATGAATTGGAAGGTGAGAGATGAGAAACCAACTTGTCCTTAGTGGAGAACAAATTGTTGAAAAAGTTTATCCTCAGTTATTGCACCACGTCGGTATGATTCGTGGAGAATATTTGTTGAGAGAGCTTAATCAGAACATCCTATTAGCAAGTTGCCAGCAATTTGTAAAAGATTATCTAGATACCATTTGCTCCTTGTACTCAGACGAAGAGGTTTGGTATCGTTTTTCAGAGTTAACAAATACAGAAGCTAATTGTTTAGAGGGGACTAAAGAGCATTTTGATGAAAATCATCCCTTGTTTGGTTATAGAGGAACTAGGCGCTTGCTGGCGTGTCCTGATGAATTTCAGGCTGAAGCACATGTCGTTACAGAAGTTTATCAAACAAATCCCAATCTGTCTGTTATCTTTCCTTTTGTCAATGATGCTGAGCAGTTAAAGCAAGTTATTAGGGTATTACGTCAGCATGGTTTTACTGGAAAAGTCGGTACAATGATTGAATTACCGTCAGCTTATTTTGACTTGGACAGGATACTGGAAACTGGTATTTCAAAGATTATAGTTGGAATGAATGATTTGACTTCTTTTGTTTTTGCGACTGTGAGAAACAGTCAATGGCATGATATGGAAAGTCCAATAATGTTAGATATGCTGAGAGATATGCAGGATAAAGCAAGGATGAAAAAGATTAACTTTGCTGTAGCAGGCTATCTGAATCCTTCTTTCATACAAAAAATGAATCAGACGGGTATCAAGTGTATTATCCACTACAGTTCTATTCCAGAGATTTTTGATTTAGAGATTGACCATCCAGACCACCTCAAACGTGTAAAAGAATTAAGTAAAAAATTACAAAGGAGCAACCCATGACACCGCAAGAAATGTGGAATGACTACAAGCAAATCAACCCCTCTATCGGAGATGAGATAGATGCCTGGGCTTTTGGAGTAGAGGCAGATCTCTTAGCTGACTTGGTTCTAAGAGGCGAAAAGACAGCAACTGCCTCGGCCTATGACCTCTACGCACTAGAAGACGAACCACTTCCACAAGAAGGGACCTTCGATGTCATTTTAGACAGTCAAAATCAGGCTGTCTGTATTGTCGAAATTACAAAGGTCTCCGTTCAGCCTTTTCATCAAGTTTCTGCAGACCATGCCTACAAGGAAGGTGAGGGAGACAAATCTTTAGCCTATTGGCGCCAGGTTCATGAAGACTGTTTCACGGAGTGGCTGGAGGAAGCGGGCTTGACTTTTACACCTGACAGCAAGGTTGTTTTAGAAGAATTTTGCAAGGTCTACCCTCTGTAGACAGATAGAAGGAAGAAAGTTTTGGAAATCGCCGTCCAATCCTTTTTTCTTAAGCAAAACATGATATAATAAGTTTGTTTGAAGAAGAGTAAAACTCTTAAACTTAGAATAGGAGAAAACTATGCAAGCAGTTGAACATTTTATTACCCAATTTGTTCCTGAACATTATGATTTATTTTTAGACTTGAGTCGTGAGACCAAGACCTTTTCTGGGAAGGTGACCATTACTGGTCAAGCACAAAGTGACCGTATTTCCCTTCACCAAAAAGACTTGGAAATCACTTCTGTAGAAGTTGCGGGTCAAGCTCGTCCATTTACAGTTGACCATGACAATGAAGCCCTTCATATCGAATTGGCTGAGGCTGGTCAAGTTGAATTGGTCATCGCTTTCAGGAAAAATCACAGACAACATGACAGGGATTTACCCTTCTTACTACACAGTGGATGGTATCAAGAAGGAAGTCTTGTCTACTCAGTTTGAAAGCCATTTTGCGCGTGAAGCCTTCCCATGTGTGGATGAGCCTGAAGCCAAAGCAACTTTTGACCTTTCTCTTCGTTTTGATCAAGCAGAAGGTGAAGTGGCCTTGTCGAACATGCCAGAAATCGATGTGGAAAACCGTAAGGAAACAGGCGTCTGGAAGTTTGAGACAACACCTCGCATGTCTTCTTACTTGTTAGCATTTGTAGCAGGTGATTTGCAAGGGGTGACCGCTAAAACTAAAAACGGTACCCTCGTAGGTGTCTACTCAACCAAAGCCCACCCACTATCTAACCTTGATTTCTCATTGGACATCGCCGTTCGCTCGATCGAGTTTTACGAAGATTACTATGGAGTTAAGTATCCAATCCCTCAATCTCTCCACATTGCCCTTCCTGACTTCTCAGCTGGTGCTATGGAAAACTGGGGTCTTGTGACCTACCGTGAAGTTTACTTAGTTGTGGATGAGAACTCAACCTTTGCTAGCCGTCAACAAGTTGCCCTAGTTGTAGCACATGAGTTGGCTCACCAATGGTTTGGTAACCTCGTGACTATGAAATGGTGGGATGACCTTTGGCTTAATGAAAGCTTCGCTAACATGATGGAATACGTCTGTGTGGATGCCATCGAGCCAAGCTGGAATATCTTTGAAGACTTCCAAACAGGTGGTGTTCCAGCTGCGCTTAAACGCGATGCGACGGATGGTGTTCAGTCTGTCCATGTCGAAGTCAAACACCCAGATGAAATCAATACCCTCTTTGACGGAGCTATTGTCTATGCCAAAGGAAGCCGTCTCATGCACATGCTTCGCCGTTGGCTCGGTGATGCGGATTTCGCTAAAGGCTTGCATGCTTACTTTGAAAAGCACCAATATGGAAATACCATTGGTCGTGACCTATGGAATGCCCTTGGTCAAGCATCAGGTCGTGATGTTGCAGCCTTCATGGATTCTTGGTTGGAGCAACCTGGTTATCCAGTTCTCACTGTCAAAGTTGAAAATGATGTCTTGAAGATTTCGCAAAAACAATTCTTTATCGGTGAGCACGAAGACAAGAACCGTCTCTGGGTTGTGCCACTTAACAGCAACTGGAAAGGCTTGCCAGATACACTCGAAACTGAAAGCATCGAAATCCCTGGCTATGCCGCTCTTCTTGCTGAAAATGAAGGAGCTCTTCGCCTTAACACAGAAAATACAGCCCACTATATTACAGACTACCAAGGAGACTTGTTAGATGCCATTCTTGCTGACCTAGTTGAGCTTGATAACACAAGCAAACTACAAATCGTCCAAGAACGTCGTCTGCTTGCTGAAGCGGGTCGCATTTCTTATGCAGACTTGCTCCCAGTCCTTGATAAACTTGCTAAGGAAGAGTCTTACCTTGTGGTTTCAGCTGTTTCTCAAGTGATTGCTGCCCTTGAACGCTTTATCGATGAAGGAACAGAAACTGAGAAAGCCTTTAACAGTCTGGTTGCTAAATTGGCTCGTCATAACTATGACCGTCTTGGTTTTGAAGCCAAAGATGGAGAATCAGAAGAGGATGAATTGGTTCGTCAGTTGGCCGTTTCTATGATGATTCGCTCAAATGATGCAGAAGCTAGTCAAGTCGCTAGCCAAATCTTTGCAGCTCACAAGGAAAATCTTGCAGGACTTCCAGCAGCAATCCGTGCTCAAGTTCTCATCAATGAAATGAAACACCATGAGACCAAGGATTTGGTCGCAACTTATCTGGACCTATATACTCATGCGACGGATGCGGTCTTTAAACGCCAGTTGGCAGGAGCTCTTGCATATAGTACAGATGCCGACAATATCCAAACCCTGATTGGCTCATGGAAGGATAAATTTGTAGTGAAACCACAAGACCTTTCTTCATGGTACCTCCAATTCCTCGGACACCAAGCTACCCAAGAAACTGTTTGGGTATGGGCGCGTGAAAACTGGGATTGGATCAAGGCAGCTCTTGGTGGGGATATGAGCTTTGATAGCTTTGTTATCCTACCTGCCCATGTATTTAAGACTGAGCAACGCTTGGCAGAGTACAAGGCCTTCTTTGAACCACAACTCTCTGACCTTGCGCTTAGCCGCAACATTCGTATGGGGATCAAGGATATCGCAGCGCGTGTTGACTTGATTAAACGTGAGAAAGCAGCAGTAGAAGCTGTTGTAGCCCAATATGCTAAAGCTTAATTCATTCGAAATGTAAATAAAAAACTCAACTTTCTCTCTAAAAACAAGAGAGAGTTGAGTTTTTTTTAAGGCAATTTTGGTATAATAATCATGACAAGGAGGAGTTTCTGATGATAAAAATCTTATTAGTAGAAGATGACCTAGGTCTGTCAAACTCAGTATTTGACTTTTTAGATGATTTTGCAGATGTCATGCAGGTCTTTGATGGAGAAGAAGGTCTCTACGAAGCAGAAAGTGGCGTTTATGACTTGATTCTGCTTGACCTGATGTTGCCTGAAAAAAATGGTTTCCAAGTCTTGAAAGAATTGCGCGAAAAGGGAATTACGACACCAGTTCTTATCATGACTGCTAAGGAAAGTTTAGATGACAAGGGACATGGTTTTGAGTTGGGAGCGGATGACTACCTCACCAAACCTTCTACCTAGAAGAACTCAAAATGCGGATCCAAGCCCTTCTCAAACGTTCAGGCAAGTTTAACGAAAATACCTTGACCTATGGGGATGTTGTCGTGAACCTTTCAACGAATGAAGTAAAAGTGGAAGATACTCCTGTGGAACTGCTCGGAAAAGAGTTTGAGTTATTGGTTTACTTCCTTCAAAATCAAAATGTGATTCTTCCCAAGACACAGATTTTTGACCGTCTATGGGGATTTGATAGCGATACGACTATTTCCGTTGTAGAAGTCTATGTTTCAAAAGTTCGTAAGAAACTGAAGGGAACAGCCTTTGCTGAAAATCTTCAAACCTTGCGTAGTGTCGGGTATATTTTAAAAGATGTTCAATAAACTAAAAAAAACATGGTATGCGGATGATTTCAGCTATTTCATTCGAAACTTTGGAGTGTTCACCCTAATCTTCTCTGCTATGACCTTGATTATCCTACAGGTCATGCACTCCAGTCTCTATACTTCTGTAGATGAAAAACTACAAGCCCTTAGTAGTAGTCCTCAAGCGGTCATTCAGTTAGCCCTGAATCGGGCAACTGAGGAAGTCAAGGATATTCAACCCGCAACTGCGGATGCCAGCAAGGCTGAAATCAAGCCCAATGTTAGCTCCAATACAGAAGTTTTGCTTTGACAAGGATTTTAACCAACTCTTACTGGGTAATCGCTTTTTAGGCTTGGACAAGATCAAGCTGGACAAGAAAGAGTTAAATCATATTCGCCAAATCCAAGTTGTCAACAGCTATGGTCTGGAAGAAACCTATCGAATGGTCTTGATGGAAACCAACTCTTCCACCGTATCAAGTAATGTCAAATATGCGGCGGTTCTAATCAATACCAGCCAGCTTGAGCAAATCAGCCAAAAACACGAGCATTTAATTGTTGTAGTGATGGCTAGTTTCTGGCTCCTGTCTTTAATTGCCAGTGTTTACCTGGCACGTGTCAGTGTCAAACCGCTATTGGAAAGTATGCAAAAGCAGAAATCCTTTGTTGAAAATGCCAGTCACGAACTGAGAACGCCTTTAGCCGTTTTACAAAATCGCTTAGAGAATCTCTTTCGAAAACCAGAGGCAACAATCATGGAATCCAGCGAAAGTATCGCTTCCAGTCTTGAAGAAGTTCGCAACATGCGCTTCCTCACGACCAATCTTCTCAACCTTGCACGTCGAGATGATGGAATCAAACCAGAAATAGCAGAAGTTTCTCCACAATTCTTTAAAACAACCTTTGCCAACTATGAGTTGATTGCTTATGAAAATGATCGTGTTTTCAACTATGAAAATCGAATTTATCGTCCATTCATGACCGATCAGTTGCTCCTAAAACAACTCATGACCATTTTATTTGACAATGCCATCAAGTATACTGAAGAAGATGGGGAAATTGAGTTTGTAGTCTATGCTACAGATCGCCACCTCTATCTTACAGTAACGGATAACGGAATTGGAATTTCAGCTGCTGATAAGAAGAAAATCTTTGATCGCTTTTACCGTGTGGACAAGGCGAGAACCCGTCAGAAAGGTGGTTTCGGCCTGGGACTATCTTTGGCAAAGCAGATTGTTGATGCTTTACGAGGAACGATTGCCGTCAAAGATAACAAACCTAGAGGAACAATTTTTGAAGTTAAGATTGCTATTCAATCTCCTTCAAAACGTAAGAATAAATAAAAAGGACAGTTATATAACTGTCTTTTTTGATAACTAGAAAAGAGGTTGGTAGTAGTACCAACCTTTATTTTGAAAATTTTCGTTTCATTATCTTTCTTTGAAGTTGTAAAAGTGCGAAGCTTGTTGCCATAGCAGCGATAAATGATAAAGCTGTATTAAATTTTAAGGATAAAAAAATAAAACTAAAAAGTGCCATAAAAATACAGAAACAAGCGATATTTACAAAAAATAAAATCTCTTTTAGGTTAGGGCCGACTGGGGCTTCTGGTGTATAATCTTGATAAAGTGGAGTTTGATTTGATTCGGGAGCTTGTTCAAACTCATAAGCTTCTAGTTTTCTTGCGGACATGATTCTCTCCTTAACAGTACATAACTATTTTATCATTTTTTATGCAGAGAATTATTACAGAATTGTTACAAAACTACTAAAGTCTCTTATCAACTTCTAAGTTACTCTTCTTGACACCTACTAGGGAAAGTGATAGCATGGATGTTACACTTAAAACAGATGACCTAACCTTCTCTATTATAAATATACTGAGAAAGGAAAGGATAACTTATATAAATTGATAGCAAGCTGAGGCTTTTTCCTAAGATGATTTGTTGAGTTGCTACATGGATACTTTTGAAGAGTATTGGTAGGAGTTGTTTTGAATGGATGATAAGACAGCGATTCTGTCTATTGGACTGGGTGGCTTTTTGCTACCTCTGGGGAAAAGTTAAAGGAGATAAGCATGTATCTTGCTATCAAAGAAATAGTACGAAATAAACTTCGATATAGTTTGATTCTAACTACCATTTTTCTTATCGCTTTTATGGTCTTTTTTATGACCAGTCTAGCTCTTGGTCTTGTGCGAAACAACCGAGCAGCTATTGATAATTGGCAAGCAACGGGTGTGGTTTTATCTGACTACGCAAATGATAATTTGACGGCATCCTTTATTCCTGAAAAGGACTACAAGGAAAAGAGTTCTGAAGAGGCTGCTCCATTGGGCTATATGTTCGCTGTGACCAATCTAGTCGATGGTAGTGAAAAGATCAACGTTTCCATCTTTGCTCAAGACTGGGACTCTTTTATCTCTCCTAGTTTGACGGAGGGTCGTTATCCTGAAAGAGATGATGAGGTTGTCGTGGATCAGTCTTTTGAGAACTATGGGATGAAGCTAGGTGATGCCATTCAGCTCAATGGAAGCGAGACAAGTTACAAGATTGTAGGCCTGACTCAAGGAAATAAATTTTTCACAGAGCCTGTTGTCTTTACGAGTCTGACAACTTATTGGACCTTACAAGGAACCTTGAAGGCCAATCGTTCCGTCTCTGCCTTGGTATTGAAAAATGACATAGAAGTGTCTGGCGATGGATTGAAACAGATTTCCATTCCAAAAATGATATCGAAAATTCCTGGTTACACACCTCAGGTTAATGTATTTTCAGGAATGATTCTTGCTATGATTGTCATTACAGGCTTGATTGTGGGAATTTTTGTTTATATCATTACCATCCAAAAACTAGGCCTTTATGGAATAATGCGGGCTCAGGGGATACAGATCAAAACCATTGTATGGTCTCTGTTCTGTCAAATCTTCCTCCTAGCTGGTATGGGGATTGCTTTAGCCTTGCTGGCAATCGGAGGAGTGATTTTAGTCTTACCAGCTACCTTCTTTTTCTATCCAAGTTGGATAGCCTACTCTGTCCTAAGCTTGGTAATTTCCTTGATGGCCCTTCTAGGTGGTGTCATTTCACTTCCACGCTTGCTAAAGGTAGACCCGATTACTGCGATTGCAGAATGATAAGGAGAATAGTATGACAGCATTGATTGAAATGAATCAAGTGACAAAAACCTACGGGGAAGGAAAGATGAGAGTCGTAGCCCTGCATGAGACGAATTTTCAGCTAAATGCGGGAGAGTTCGTAGCTATCGTCGGGCCTTCTGGATCTGGAAAGACGACTTTTCTAACGACTCTAGGACAACTTCAGGAAGCATCGAGTGGAAAAATTTTGGTAAAGGGGAAGGAAACAGGCAGTTTGACGGAGAAGGAAAAAACAGATCTCCGTTTTAGAGAGTTTGGTTTCATTCTCCAGGCTTCAAACTTAATTCCTTTTCTAACAGTCAAGGAACAGCTGGATTTGATTGACAAACTAGATAAGGGAAAAAATAGTAAAAGTGACCGAAAAGAACTCTTTGACTTGTTGGATTTGGAAAAAGTTCAAAATCATTATCCCAAAGCTCTATCGGGTGGCGAACGTCAACGTGCCGCGATTGCTAGAGCGCTCTATAACAATCCAAGCATTGTGCTTGCAGATGAGCCGACAGCCAGTCTAGATACTGAGCGTGCTTACCAAGTAACGGAGATGCTGGCTGCCATTGCCCATGAACAAGGCAGAGGAGTTGTCATGATCACTCATGATACACGCCTTCTTGATAAGGTTGATCGTATTTATGTCATGAACGATGGCCACCTAGTTGAAGAAACACATGCATAAAATAGAGTGAATGGTACAAGTTACTGTTCACTTTTTTGATTGCAAACTTTAAAAAAGACTTTGACTTTTTATAAAACTACTAGTATTCATAGCTGATTTTTGAGAATTGTGGTATAATTTTCCTTATGGAAAAGATTATTATTACAGCAACTGCTGAAAGTATTGAACAAGTTGAACAACTGCTTGAAGCTGGTGTAGACCGTATCTATGTCGGTGAGAAAGATTTTGGTCTTCGTCTGCCAACGACTTTTAGTCATGACCAATTGCGTGAGATTGCTAAGTTGGTTCATGAAGCAGGCAAGGAATTGATTGTCGCGGTTAATGCCCTCATGCACCAAGATATGATGGACCGTATCAAGCCTTTCCTAGATTTCTTGGAAGAAATCAAGACAGACTATATTACTGTTGGGGATGCAGGCGTTTTTTACGTAGTCAACCGTGATGGCTATTCCTTTAAGACCATCTACGATGCTTCAACCATGGTGACAAGCAGTCGTCAGATTAACTTCTGGGGTCAAAAGGCAGGCGCCTCTGAGGCTGTTTTGGCGCGTGAAATTCCATCTGCTGAACTCTTCAAGATGCCTGAGATTTTGGAAATTCCGGCTGAAGTGTTGGTTTACGGAGCTAGTGTCATTCACCATTCTAAGCGACCACTTTTGCAAAACTATTATAACTTTACGCATATCGATGACGAAAAGGCGCGTAAACGTGACCTCTTCTTGGCAGAGCCAAGTGACCCAGAGAGCCATTACTCTATCTTTGAAGACAATCATGGTACCCATATCTTTGCCAACAATGACCTTGATTTGATGACCAAATTGACAGAGTTGGTGGATCACGGCTTTACTCACTGGAAGCTAGAAGGTCTCTACACCCCAGGTCAAAACTTTGTGGAGATTGCAAAACTCTTTGTCCAAGCACGCAGCTTGATTCAAGAGGGGAATTTCAGTCATGACCAAGCCTTCTTGTTAGATGAGGAAGTGCGCAAGTTACACCCTAAAAACCGTTTTCTCGACACAGGATTCTATGATTATGATCCTGATATGGTTAAATAGGACACCAAAACCCGAAATAAAAATGTTCGGGTTTTTCCAGTGTATCCATGAAATAAAAACGGATACATGTTATAATAAAAATAGCTCTTTAATGGAGGTATTTAAGTGGAGAATCTGAAAAAGATGGCAGGTATCAAGGCTGCTGAGTTTGTCAAGGATGGCATGGTAGTCGGTCTGGGAACGGGCTCTACTGCCTACTATTTCGTAGAAGAAATTGGCCGTCGGATTAAGGAAGAAGGTTTGCAGATTACTGCTGTGACAACTTCCAGTGTGACCAGTAAACAGGCTGAAGGACTAAACATCCCGCTCAAGTCGATTGATCAAGTGGACTTTGTCGATGTGACGGTTGACGGGGCGGATGAAGTAGATAGCCAGTTTAACGGAATCAAAGGCGGAGGTGGTGCCCTTCTGATGGAGAAGGTTGTCGCAACGCCCTCAAAAGAATACATTTGGGTGGTAGATGAAAGCAAACTGGTAGAGAAACTAGGTGCTTTTAAATTGCCAGTAGAAGTGGTTCAGTATGGCGCAGAACAGGTCTTTCGTCGGTTTGAGCGAGCTGGCTACAAACCAAGTTTTCGTGAAAAAGACGGTCAACGTTTTGTGACCGATATGCAGAACTTTATCATTGACCTAGCCTTGGATGTCATTGAAGATCCGATTGCTTTCGGACAAGAATTGGACCATGTCGTTGGTGTCGTAGAGCACGGCTTGTTCAACCAAATGGTGGATAAGGTCATCGTAGCGGGGCGAGATGGTGTTCAGATTTTAACTTCAACAAAAGCAAGATAACTAAAATAATAAGGAGACAGACTATGTCAAAATTTAATCGTATTCACTTGGTGGTACTGGATTCTGTAGGAATCGGTGCTGCGCCAGATGCCAATAACTTTGTCAATGCAGGGGTTCCAGACGGAGCTTCTGACACACTGGGACACATTTCAAAAACCGTTGGTTTGAATGTACCAAACATGGCTAAAATCGGTCTAGGAAATATTCCTCGCGAAACGCCGCTTAAGACTGTACCAGCTGAAAGCAATCCAACAGGTTATGCAACAAAATTGGAAGAAGTTTCCCTTGGTAAGGATACCATGACTGGTCACTGGGAAATCATGGGACTCAACATTACCGAGCCTTTCGATACTTTCTGGAACGGATTCCCAGAAGAAATTTTGACAAAAATCGAAGAATTTTCAGGACGTAAGGTCATTCGTGAAGCCAACAAACCTTACTCAGGTACGGCTGTTATCGATGATTTCGGACCACGTCAAATGGAAACTGGGGAGTTGATTATCTATACTTCAGCTGACCCTGTTTTGCAAATTGCTGCCCACGAAGACATCATTCCTTTGGATGAATTGTACCGTATCTGTGAATACGCTCGTTCAATTACCCTTGAGCGTCCTGCCCTTCTAGGTCGTATCATTGCCCGTCCATATGTTGGTGAACCAGGTAACTTCACTCGTACAGCAAACCGTCGTGACTTGGCTGTATCTCCATTTGCACCAACCGTTTTGGATAAATTGAACGAAGCAGGTATAGATACTTACGCTGTTGGTAAAATCAACGATATCTTTAATGGCGCTGGTATCAATCATGACATGGGCCACAACAAGTCAAACAGCCATGGAATTGATACATTATTGAAGACCATGGGCCTTGCTGGGTTTGAAAAAGGATTCTCATTCACAAACTTGGTGGATTTTGATGCCCTTTACGGCCACCGCCGCAATGCTCATGGTTACCGTGATTGCTTGCATGAGTTCGATGAGCGCTTGCCTGAAATTATCGCAGCTATGAGAGAGGATGACCTTCTCTTGATTACTGCGGACCACGGAAATGACCCAACCTATGCTGGAACTGACCACACTCGTGAATATATTCCACTTTTAGCTTACAGCCCTAGCTTTAAGGGAAATGGTGTCATTCCAGTCGGACATTTCGCAGATATCTCAGCGACTGTTGCCGATAACTTTGGTGTTGAAACTGCCATGATTGGGGAAAGTTTCTTAGATAAATTGGTATAAGATGACGCGATATGCTTTACTGGTTAGGGGCATTAATGTCGGTGGAAAGAATAAGGTTGCTATGGCGCAACTTCGTCAAGAACTGACAGAGTTGGGACTGGAAAAGGTTGAAACCTACATCAACAGTGGCAATATTTCTTTACTTCGACAGATGCCAAAGCCCAATTGGTTGAAAAGTTAGAGACTTTCTTTAAAGTCCATTATCCATTTATTCAGAGCTTTTCTTTGCTGAGTCAGGAAGATTATGAAGCAGAGCTGAAGAATCTGCCAGATTGGTGGACCAAAGACCTAGCTCGAAAAGATGTCCTCTTCTACACGGAGAGCTTGGATGTGGATCAAGTCATCGAGAAAGTGAACAGTTTGGAACTGAAAGATGAAGTGGTTCATTTTGGAAAACATGGGATTTTCTGGGGGAAATTCTCTGAAAAATCCTACTATGCAACTGCCTATCACAAGCACTTGCTCAAGATGCCTTTTTATCGCAATATCACCATTCGCAATGCAAAAACCTTTGACAAAATCGGTCAAATGTTAACAAATAATAAAGGAGACACACAATGACATTTTTAGATAAAATCAAGGAAACAGCTGCTTTCCTGAAAGACAAGGGAATCCAAGCGCCTGAGTTCGGTCTAATCCTTGGATCAGGACTTGGAGAATTGGCAGAAGAAATCGAAAATCCAGTTGTAGTAGACTATGCAGATATCCCAAACTGGGGTCGTTCAACAGTTGTCGGACACGCTGGGAAATTGGTATATGGTGAACTTTCAGGCCGTAAGGTCTTGGCTCTTCAAGGTCGCTTCCATTTCTACGAAGGCAATCCTCTTGAAGTCGTGACTTTCCCAGTACGTGTGATGAAAGTTCTCGGATGTGAAGGTGTCATTGTAACCAATGCGGCCTGGTGGTATTGGATATGGTCCTGGTACCTTGATGGCTATCTCAGACCATATCAACATGACGGGTCAAAACCCATTGATGGGTGAAAACTTGGATGATTTTGGTCCACGTTTCCCTGATATGTCTAAAGCCTACACACCAGAATACCGTGCTACTGCCCATGAAGTGGCTAAAAAACTCGGTATCAAGCTTGATGAAGGTGTCTATATCGGTGTAACCGGTCCGACTTATGAAACACCTGCAGAGATTCGTGCCTATAAGACATTGGGAGCAGATGCAGTTGGTATGTCCACTGTTCCTGAAGTTATTGTGGCAGCCCACTCTGGCTTGAAAGTTCTAGGAATTTCATGTATTACGAACCATGCTGCAGGATTCCAAGAAGAACTCAACCACGAGGAAGTTGTAGAAGTGACTGAACGTGTCAAAGGTGATTTCAAAGGCTTGCTTAAAGCGATTCTTGCTGAATTGTAATGTCATGAGAGTTCACTTTATTTTACATGAGACATTTGAGGTTCCAGGCGCATATCTAAAATGGGCTATAGAACGAGGTCATCAAATTACATCAACAAAGGTTTATGAAAAAGAACCTCTTCCTGAAACAATTGACGGGATTGATTTTCTGATTGTCATGGGTGGTCCTCAATCACCTGATGAGGATAGAGAAAACTTCCCATACTATGATCCAAAGGCTGAGCTTGCTTTTATGAAAGAAGCGATTGCAGCAGATATTTATATTGTTGGTGTCTGTCTTGGTGCGCAACTCCTGTCTGTTGCCTATGGTGCGGAGTATGAACACAGTCCTGAGCGCGAGATCGGCGTTTATCCTGTGACATTGACGATGCAAGGTCTAACAGATCCTCATGTCAGCTTGTTCGGAAAAAACATAGAAACCGGCCACTGGCACGGTGATATGCCAGGGCTGACAGATGAAGCTGTCGTCTTAGCGACCAGTCAAGGTTGTCCACGCCAAATTATTCGCTTCAGTTCAAAACATTATGCCTTTCAGGCTCATTTGGAATTTGATCCAGACGCAGTAGAATTATTGATTGCTGCGGATGGTGAGGAGAAATTAAGAGAGCAAAGTGAAAAGTTGCCTTTTGTTCAAACACCAGAAGAATTACGTGGAAACGATTATTCTGAAATGAATGCAAAACTGTATGCATTTTTAGATTCATTGGTAAACTAGGAACTACAGAAAGGCAGAGTATCTGAGTTATAGTCAAACTCGGGCTAATTGTTCTGTGAAATATTTAATTTTAAAATCAAGAAAGAAAGGATGGGTAAACCGTATTTGCTGAACTGAATACGGGCGGCTCTCCTCTAAATTAAAATTAAGAAAGAAAGGAATTGACCCCACCCTAAAAGCAGTGGGAAAAAGATAGTTGGTCTTGCGAGCATCGCTCACTGCACCCAACTCCTATTTTCCCTTCGCTTTTTGACGGGTTTGGTATCTTTCTAAATATCAAATATAAATTAAAGAAAGGCTGGGCTCCTGTATTCGCTGAACTGAATACGGGCGGAGAACTGTGTAAAAAAGATAAACTTCCTAGCATCATCGATGCTTCGTCAATTTTCTACTTTTACTATGTTCTCTGTCACCTGTCCTACTAATAAAATAGAAAGGCAGAGCGTGTGTTTTTATTTGAACACGAGAAGAAAACTCGGAAAATAGATAATCTGATTGAGAAATCAGGATTTCTCGTCAGATTCCTAATTTTCAGTCGTTTTCTTCTCGCTCTTTGTATCATAAATTATGTCTATCCATATTGCTGCTCAGCAGGGGGAAATTGCTGACAAAATTCTTCTTCCTGGGGATCCTCTTCGTGCGAAATTTATTGCGGAGAACTTCCTTGAAGATGCTGTTTGTTTTAACGAAGTGCGTAACATGTTTGGCTACACTGGTACTTACAAGGGCCACCGTGTATCTGTCATGGGAACTGGGATGGGGATGCCATCCATTTCAATTTACGCGCGTGAGTTGATTGTGGACTACGGTGTAAAGAAATTGATTCGCGTGGGAACTGCTGGTTCTTTGAATGAAGATGTCCACGTCCGTGAATTGGTTTTGGCACAAGCAGCTGCAACCAATTCAAACATCATCCGCAACGACTGGCCACAGTATGATTTTCCACAAATTGCAAGTTTTGACTTGCTAGACAAGGCCTACCATATCGCCAAAGAACTTGGTATGACAACCCACGTTGGGAACGTCTTGTCATCTGATGTCTTTTACTCAAACTACTTTGAAAAGAACATCGAGCTTGGTAAATGGGGAGTTAAGGCTGTGGAAATGGAAGCAGCAGCTCTTTACTATTTAGCGGCTCAACACCATGTTGACGCTCTTGCAATCATGACTATTTCTGATAGCTTGGTCAATCCAGATGAAGACACCACTGCAGAAGAACGCCAAAATACCTTCACTGATATGATGAAGGTTGGATTGGAAACCTTGATTGCAGAGTAATCAGAGAATAGATTTTCAATTACATTACAAGAACTGTTGTAAGTGATTTATTTTCAATATCTTAGAAATGATAAAGGAAGAGTTGAAAATCATATTGCTGGAGCAATTGGTTTTCAACTTTTTTAGAACCCAGCTTAAGGAGAAATGTGATGGATAAAATTGAACAATTACAAGACTTGATAGATCAAAGCCAACGGATTGTTTTCTTCGGAGGGGCAGGTGTGTCAACCGAGTCTAATATCCCAGATTTTCGTAGTTCAGATGGTGTTTATAGTCATCAGTTAGGCCGTCATTTTACGGCAGAGCAACTCGTTTCTCGGACCATGTTTGAGCGCTATCCAGAAGATTTTTTTGACTTCTATAAAAAATACCTGATTTATCCAGAAGCCAAGCCTAATGCTGCTCACGCTTATCTAGCTGCTTTGGAAAGGACAGGTAAGCTAAAGGCTGTTGTGACACAAAATATCGATAGTCTTCATGAAATGGCTGGCTCCCAAAAGATCTTTAAATTGCATGGGAGCGCGGACCGTAATTACTGCCTAGGTTGTCATCGTTTCTATGACTTAACTGCCTTTCTGGCCCTCAAGGGAACGATTCCTCACTGCTTGGACTGTGGCAAGGTGGTCAAGCCTGACGTGACCTTGTATGAAGAATCACTTGACATGGATGTTTTTAGTCAAGCTGCACAAGCTATTCGGCAAGCAGACTTGCTGATTATTGGTGGGACTTCCTTGGTTGTTTATCCTGCAGCTAGCCTAGTAAACTATTTTTCTGGGACAAATCTGGTCGTTATCAATAAAACCAGTATTCCACAAGACAGCCAAGCTACATTGGTCATTGAAGGCAAGATTGGGGAAGTTTTTTCGAAATTGAGACAATAAAAAAATTTTAGAAGATAGTAACAAAACCTTGTTACTTGAAAGAGGAAGATATTTCAGTTTTTGATCACTATCTCACTCATTGAGACTTGTTACAAACTAGCTGAGAAAATCAAAATACCTTCACAGATATGATGAAGGTTGGTTTGGAAACCTTAATTGCAGAGTAAAATGTAAAAGAAAATCCTGATTTCAATTGAAATCAGGATTTTTTCATAGATGCGATTTTTTCTGGGTCTGGTGTAACGCGGAGGGTCTTTTGTCCTGTGTAGGTTACAAAGCCAGGTTTGCCACCAGTTGGTTTATTGAGTTTCTTGACTTCAATCATATCCACTTGCACGAGATTTGACAAGCGACCTTTGGAGAAGTAGGCAGCTAATTCAGCCGCATCTGTCTTGACTTCGTCAGAAGGATTGAGATTTCCTGAGATGACGACGTGGCTTCCAGGGATGTCCTTGGCATGGAACCAGAGTTCTTCCTTGCGGGCCATTTTAAAGGTCAATTCCTCGTTTTGCAGATTGTTTCGTCCAACATAGATGATGGTCTTGCCATCACTAGCCAGATACTGTTCTGGTTTTTTGCGCTTGTGGATTTTCTCTCGCTGTCTTCTACGGATAAAGCCTGTTTGGATCAGTTCTTCACGGATTTCAGCGATTTCTTCCAGTCCAGCTTGGTTGAGCACAATCTCGACACTTTCCAGATAAAGAATGGTTGCCTTGGTTTCTTCGATCAACTCAGTCAGGTATTTGACAGCTTCTTTGAGTTTCTGGTAACGTTTAAAATAGCGCTGGGCATTCTGACTGGGAGTCAAGGCCTTATCAAGAGCAATGGTGATAGGTTGATTGGTGTAGTAGTTGTCCAAGGTAACCTGATCTTGGTCATTAGGTACTTGGTGAAGGAAGGTTGTCAACAATTCTCCTTTTTGGCGAAACTCCTCAGCATTGTCTGTCGCTAGTAATTCTTTTTCTTGTTTTTTGAGTTTGTGGCGATTTTTCTGAAGTTCATTTTCAACACGGCGAATGAGTTCACTGGCCTGCTGTTTGACGCGATCGCGCTCTGCCTTGTCCTTATAGTAGGTATCCAAGAGCTCTGAAAGGCTGGCAAAAGGCTCTCCTACACGATTCGCAAAAGGAACTGGACTGAAGGAAGTCTCTGTTAAGCATGGCTTGGTTTTTTGACTGAAAAAGTTACGGAAAGTAGACAGTTTATCACTGACAAGAATGTTTTCCAATTCATTTGCCGTATCACGTCCTAAACCTTGAAAGAGGCTTTGAAGATTTTTTGCAGTTAGTTCTTGGGTTTGCAGAATTTCAAAGAGCTTTTCATCCTTGACAGTATAAGGATTGAGAGATTCGGTACTAGGCGGAGCAATATAGGTTGAACCTGGAAGTAAGGTGCGGTAGCTATTTTGTGAAAAGCCAACGTGTTTAATGACTTCGAGGATTTTATGGCTGCTTTTATCAACTAGTAGAATATTGCTGTGTTTGCCCATGATCTCGATAATCAAGGTAGCCTGAATATGGTCCCCAATCTCATTTTTATTGGAAACTGTAATTTCCACAATACGGTCATTTTCGATTTGCTCGATCGACTCAATCAGGGCACCCTGCAAATACTTTCTCAAAACCATGATAAAAGTCGAAGGTTGGGCTGGATTTTCAAAAGTCGTTTGGGTTAGCTGAATGCGACCAAAAACGGGATGGGCAGAGAGGAGCAGGCGATGGCTTTGGCGGTTGCTGCGGATTTGCAAGACCAACTCTTGTTCAAAAGGTTGATTGATTTTCTGGATGCGACCATTGACTAACTCACTTCGCAATTCCTCAACCATGTGGTGTAAAAAAAATCCGTCAAATGACATCGTTCTCTCCTTGTGATTGTATTCCATAGTATTATATCAAAAAGGTAGAATAAAATCATGGAAATATGGTATAATAAAGCCAAGTAAAGAGAATCGAGAAGTACATGTATATTGAAATGGTAGATGAAACTGGTCAAGTTTCACAAGAAATCTTGCAACAAACCCAAGAAATTTTGGAATTTGCTGCCCAAAAAATAGGAAAAGAAGACAAGGAAATGGCAGTCACTTTTGTGACCAACGAGCGTAGCCACGAACTCAACCTCGAGTACCGTGATACAGATCGCCCGACGGATGTCATCAGCCTTGAGTATAAGCCAGAGTTGGATATTTCCTTTGATGAGGAAGATCTGCTCGAAAATCCTGAATTAGCAGAAATGATGTCTGAGTTTGATGCCTATATTGGGGAACTGTTCATCTCTATCGATAAAGCGCATGAGCAGGCTGAGGAATACGGTCACAGCTTTGAGCGTGAGATGGGCTTCTTGGCAGTACACGGCTTTTTACATATTAACGGCTATGATCACTACACTCCGGAAGAAGAAGCGGAGATGTTCGGTTTACAAGAAGAAATTTTAACAGCCTATGGACTCACAAGACAATAAACGAAAATGGAAAAATCGTGACCTAGTATCCAGTTTAGAATTTGCCCTTACAGGAATTCTGACTGCGATCAAGGAAGAACGCAATATGCGAAAACATGCAGTGACAGCCCTTGTGGTTATCCTTGCAGGTTTTGTTTTTCAGGTGTCACGGATCGAATGGCTCTTTCTCCTGATGAGCATTTTCTTGGTAGTAGCCTTTGAAATTATTAACTCTGCTATCGAAAATGTAGTGGATTTAGCCAGTCACTATCACTTTTCTATGTTGGCAAAGAAAGCCAAGGACATGGCAGCAGGAGCCGTGCTGGTGGTCTCTCTTTTTGCTGCAGTGACAGGTGCACTTATCTTTCTCCCACGCATTTGGGATATACTATTTTAAACACTAAGAGGAAATTATGACATTTAAATCAGGCTTTGTAGCCATTTTAGGACGTCCCAATGTTGGGAAGTCAACCTTTTTGAATCACGTCATGGGGCAAAAGATTGCTATCATGAGTGATAAGGCGCAAACAACGCGCAATAAAATCATGGGGATTTACACCACGGATAAGGAACAAATCGTCTTTATCGATACACCGGGAATTCACAAGCCAAAAACAGCTCTTGGGGATTTCATGGTGGAATCTGCCTACAGCACGCTTCGTGAAGTGGATACCGTTCTTTTCATGGTGCCAGCTGATGAGCCACGTGGAAAGGGTGACGATATGATTATCGAGCGTCTGAAAGCTGCCAAGGTTCCTGTGATTCTGGTGGTGAATAAGATTGATAAGGTTCATCCTGATCAGCTCTTGGCTCAGATTGATGATTTCCGTAACCAGATGGACTTTAAGGAAATTGTTCCTATCTCAGCCCTTCAAGGAAATAACGTTTCCCATCTAATCGATATTCTGAGTGAAAATCTGGAGGAAGGTTTCCAGTATTTCCCAGCTGATCAAATCACAGATCATCCTGAGCGTTTCTTGGTTTCAGAAATGATTCGTGAGAAGGTTCTTCATTTGACTCGCGAAGAGATTCCTCATTCTGTCGCAGTAGTGGTCGACTCTATGAAGCGTGATGAGGAGTCTGACAAGATTCATATCCGTGCAACTATCATGGTGGAGCGAGATAGCCAAAAGGGGATTATCATCGGAAAAGGTGGCGCCATGCTCAAGAAAAATTGGGACCATGGCTCGTCGTGATATCGAACTCATGCTAGGGGACAAGGTCTTTCTAGAAACTTGGGTCAAGGTCAAGAAAAAAACTGGCGTGATAAAAAAAGCTAGATTTGGCTGACTTTGGCTATAATGAAAAAAAGAATACTAAGTAGAGGTGGGCTCATGCCTGCTTCTTGTTTTTTTAAAGAAGGAGGATTTATGCCTGAATTACCAGAGGTTGAAACGGTTCGTCGTGGCTTAGAAAAAAATTGATCTTGGGAAAGAAGATTTCTAATATAGAGATTGCTTATCCCAAGATGATTAAGACGGATTTGGACGAGTTTCAAAAAGGAAGTGCCTGGTCAGATTGTTGAGTCAATGGGACGTCGTGGAAAAATATTTGCTTTTTCTACCTGACAGATAAGGTCTTGATTTCCCATTTGCGCATGGAGGGCAAGTATTTTTTTACTATCCAGACCAAGCACCTGAACGCAAGCATGCCCATGTTTTCTTCCAGTTTGAGGACGGTGGAACGCTTGTTTATGAGGATGTGCGCAAGTTTGGTACTATGGAACTATTGTCTCCTGACCTTTTGGACACCTACTTTATTTCTAAGAAATTAGGGCCTGAACCAAGGGAGCAGGACTTTGATTTACAGGTCTTTCAAGTTGCCCTATCCAAGTCTAAAAAGCCTATCAAATCCCACCTTTTAGACCAGACCTTGGTAGCTGGTCTTGGCAATATCTATGTGGATGAGGTTCTCTGGCGAGCTCAGGTTCATCCAGCTAGACCTTCGCAAACTTTGACAGTAGCAGAAGCGTCAGCCATTCATGACCAGACCATTGCTGTTTTGGGACAGGCTGTTGAAAAAGGTGGTTCCACCATTCGGACCTATACCAATGCTTTTGGGGAAGACGGAACCATGCAGGATTTCCATCAGGTCTATGACAAGGCTGGTCAAGAATGTGTACGCTGTGGTACCATCATTGAGAAAATCCAACTAGGCGGACGAGGCACCCACTTTTGTCCAAACTGTCAAAGGAGGGACTGATGGGAAAAATCATTGGAATCACAGGAGGAATTGCCTCTGGTAAGTCAACCGTGACAAATTTTCTAAGACAGCAAGGTTTTCAAGTGGTTGATGCTGACGCAGTTGTCCACCAGTTACAGAAACCTGGTGGTCGTCTGTTTCAGGCTCTAGTACAGCACTTTGGTCAAGAAATCATCCTTGAAAACGGAGAACTCAATCGCCCTCTCCTAGCTAGTCTCATCTTCTCAAATCCTGAGGAGCGGGAATGGTCTAAACAAACCCAAGGAGAGATTATTCGTGAGGAATTGGTTGCACTGAGAGACCAGTTAGCTCAGACAGAAACGGTTTTTTTCATGGATATTCCCCTGCTTTTTGAACAGGACTACAGTGCTTGGTTTGATGAAACGTGGCTGGTCTATGTGGACCGTGATGTTCAGGTGGAACGTTTCATGAAACGGGATCATCTTTCTAAGGAAGTAGCAGAGTCCCGTTTGGCCGCCCAATGGTCTTTAGAAGAAAAGAAAAAATTGGCGAGCCATATATTAGACAATAATGGCAGTCGTGATCAGCTTGTGGCTCAAGTAGTGAAGTTACTTGAAGGAGGCGATAGCTGTGCAAGAGATTAGTTGGAAAGAGAATCTTCGTGTCGCCTGGTTCGGTAGTTTTCTAACGGGCGCCAGCATTTCCTTGGTCGTTCCTTTCATGCCTATCTTTGTGGAGCAGTTGGGAATTGAAGGAGACCAAGTTGCTTTCTATGCTGGATTAGCCATCTCAGTTTCGGCTGTTTCAGCAGCTCTAGTTTCTCCCATCTGGGGTATTCTTGCTGACAAGTACGGTCGAAAACCCATGATGATTCGAGCAGGTCTTGCTATGACCATTACCATGGGAGGTTTGGCCTTCGTGCCAAATATCTATTGGCTACTCTTTCTGCGCTTGCTCAATGGTGTATTTACTGGTTTTGTTCCCAATGCGACAGCCTTGATCGCTAGTCAGGTACCGAAAGATAAGTCTGGAGCGGCTCTGGGGACTCTATCTACAGGTGTTGTTGCAGGAACACTGACGGGTCCCTTTGTTGGAGGCTTTATTGCTGAAATTTTTGGTATTCGCAATGTCTTTTTATTGGTAGGTTCTTTCTTATTTTTAGCTGCAATCCTAACCATTTTCTTTATCAAGGAAGATTTTCAGCCAGTTGCTAAGGAGAAGGCTATCCCAACGAAAGAAGTATTTTCTTCTTTCAAGTATCCTAGACTCTTAGTAAACCTATTTTTGACTAGCTTTGTCATTCAATTTTCAGCTCAATCAATTGGCCCCATTCTGGCTCTCTATGTGCGGGACTTAGGGCAGACTGAGAATCTCCTCTTTGTATCAGGATTGATTGTATCCAGCATGGGATTTTCTAGCATGATGAGTGCTGGAATTCTAGGAAAACTTGGCGATAAGGTAGGGAATCATAGATTGTTAGTTGCGGCGCAGATTTATTCCGTCATCATTTACCTTCTTTGTGCCCATGCAACCAGCCCCCTTCAACTTGGCTTGTATCGTTTTCTCTTTGGTCTGGGAACAGGAGCTCTCATACCAGGTGTCAATGCTCTTCTTAGCAAAATGACTCCAAAATCAGGTATTTCACGGATTTTCGCCTTCAACCAAGTCTTTTTTTACCTTGGTGGAGTGATCGGACCTATGGCGGGATCCGCAGTTGCAGGATATTTGGGCTACCATGCTGTCTTTTATGCGACAGCAGCCTGTGTAGCTTTCAGTTGTTTATGCAACTTAGTACAATTTAGATCATTATTAAAAGTAAAGGAAATCTAGTGCGAGTAAAAATCAATCTCAAGTGCTCCTCTTGTGGCAGCATGAATTATCTAACCAGTAAGAACTCCAAAACCCATCCAGACAAGATTGAGGTGTTAAAATATTGTCCAAAGGAAAGAAAAGTAACTTTACATCTTGAATCTAAGTAGAATTTATGGTAAAATAATAGGGATTTTAAGGAGTTTGATATGTATAACCTATTATTAACCATTTTATTAGTATTATCTGTTGTGATTGTGATTGCGATTTTCATGCAACCAACTAAGAACCAATCCAGCAATGTATTTGATGCCAGCTCAGGTGATTTGTTTGAACGTAGTAAAGCGCGTGGTTTTGAAGCTGTGATGCAACGTTTGACAGGTATTTTAGTCTTTTTCTGGCTAGCCATTGCCTTAGCATTGACAGTATTATCAAGTAGATAAGAAATGGGCAGGACTAGGTCTTTGCCTATTTTTATTTTTATACTCTTCAAAAATCAAATTCAAACCACGTCAGCGTCGGCTTGTCGTATATGTGTTACTGACTTCGTCAGTTCTATCCACAACCTCAAAACGGTATTTTGAGCAACCTGCGACTAGCTTTCTAGTTTGCTCTTTGATTTTTATTGAGTATTAAATGATGTTTGAGAAGGTCTTACAGTAAAAGAAAATTAAAAAATCTAGAAAGAAAACATGAAAGATAAAATTAAAGAATATTTACAAGAGAAGGGGCGAGTGACGGTAAATGATCTAGCTCAGGCTCTCGGAAAGGATGGGTCCAAGGATTTCCGTGAGTTGATTAAAACCCTGTCTCTGATGGAAAGAAAGCACCAGATTCGTTTTGAAGATGATGGTAGTTTATGTCTGGACCAAAAGAAGAAACATGAAATTACCCTCAAAGGGATTTTTCATGCCCATAAAAACGGCTTTGGCTTTGTCAGTCTAGAAGGCGAAGAGGACGATCTTTTTGTAGGGAAAAATGATGTCAACTATGCCATTGATGGCGATACCGTTGAAGTGGTCATCAAGAAAGTTGCTGACCGCAACAAGGGAACTGCTGCAGAAGCAAAAATTATCGATATCTTAGAGCATAGCCTGACGACAGTTGTCGGGCAAATCGTTTTGGATCAGGAAAAGCCCAAGTATGCGGGCTACATCCGTTCAAAAAATCAGAAAATCAGCCAACCCATCTATGTGAAGAAACCGGCTATCAAGTTGGAAGGTACTGAAGTTCTCAAGGTCTTTATCGACAAATACCCAAGTAAGAAACATGATTTCTTTGTTGCTAGTGTCCTTGATGTGGTGGGGCACTCGACTGATGCTGGGATTGACGTTCTTGAAGTCTTGGAATCCATGGATATTGTTTCAGAATTTCCAGAAGCTGTTCTCAAGGAGGCAGAAAGTGTACCAGATGCTCCGTCTCAAAAGGATATGGAAGGTCGTCTTGATTTAAGAGATGAGCTTACCTTTACCATTGACGGCGCGGATGCCAAGGACTTGGACGACGCAGTTCACATTAAGCCTTTGAAAAATGGCAATATCGAACTCGGTGTTCACATCGCGGATGTTTCCTACTATGTGACAGAGGGTTCTGCACTTGATAAGGAAGCCCTTAACCGCGCGACTTCTGTTTATGTGACAGACCGTGTGGTCCCAATGCTTCCAGAGCGTCTGTCAAATGGTATCTGCTCCCTCAATCCTCAAGTCGATCGCTTGACCCAGTCTGCTATTATGGAAATTGATAAACACGGTCGTGTAGTTAATTACACCATTACACAAACAGTGATCAAGACTAGTTTTCGTATGACTATAGCGCTGTCAATGACATCCTGGCTGGCGACGAGGGAAAAAGACAAGAGTTTAAGAAAATTGTTCCTAGTATCGAACTCATGGCCAAGCTACATGAAAGGCTAGAAAGCATGCGTGAGAAACGTGGTGCCCTTAATTTTGATACCAGTGAAGCTAAGATTTTAGTAGATAAAAAAGGCAAGCCAGTGGATATCGTTCTTCGTCAGCGTGGTGTTGCTGAGCGGATGATCGAGTCCTTCATGTTGATTGCTAATGAAACGGTTGCCGAGCACTTTAGCAAGCTGGACCTACCTTTCATCTATCGAATCCACGAGGAGCCCAAGGCTGAAAAAGTTCAGAAGTTTATTGACTATGCTTCAAGCTTTGGCTTGCGCATTTATGGGACTGCCAGTGAAATTAGCCAGGAAGCGCTTCAAGACATCATGCGTGCTGTTGAGGGAGAACCCTATGCGGATGTATTGTCCATGATGCTTCTCCGTTCTATGCAACAAGCTCGCTATTCTGAGCACAATCACGGTCACTATGGACTTGCTGCCGACTATTACACTCACTTTACCAGTCCGATTCGCCGTTATCCAGACCTCCTTGTCCACCGTATGATTCGGGATTACGGCCGTTCTAAGGAAATAGCAGAGCATTTTGAGCAAGTGATTCCAGAGATTGCAACCCAGTCTTCTAATCGTGAGCGTCGTGCCATCGAGGCAGAGCGTGAAGTCGAAGCTATGAAAAAAGCTGAGTACATGGAAGAATACGTGGGTGAAGAGTACGATGCGGTTGTGTCTAGCATCGTTAAATTTGGTCTCTTTGTTGAATTGCCAAACACAGTCGAAGGCTTGATTCACATTACCAATTTGCCTGAATTTTATCATTTTAATGAACGGGATTTGACTCTCCGTGGGGAGAAATCAGGAACAACCTTCCGTGTAGGTCAGCAGATTCGCATTCGAGTTGAAAGAGCCGATAAGATGACAGGTGAGATTGATTTCTCTTATATTCCAAGTGAGTTTGATGTCATCGAAAAGGGCTTGAAACAAGCTGGTCGCAGAGACAGGGGTCGTGGTTCAAGTCGTCGTTCGGATAAGAAGGAAGACAAGAGAAAATCAGGGCGCTCAAATGATAAGCACAAGCATTCACAAAAAGATAAAAAGAAAAAAGGCAAGAAACCTTTTTACAAAGAAGTAGCTAAGAAAGGAGCCAAGCATGGCAAAGGGCGAGGGAAAGGTCGTCGCACAAAATAAAAAGGCGCACCACGACTATACAATCGTAGATACGCTAGAGGCAGGAATGGTCCTGACCGGAACTGAAATTAAGAGCGTTCGAGCTGCTCGAATCAATCTCAAGGACGGCTTTGCCCAAGTAAAAAATGGGGAAGTCTGGCTGAGCAATGTTCATATCGCTCCTTACGAAGAGGGTAATATCTGGAACCAGGAACCAGAACGCCGTCGTAAACTCCTGCTCCATAAGAAGCAAATTCAAAAATTGGAACAAGAGACCAAAGGGACAGGAATGACCCTTGTTCCCCTCAAAGTCTATCTCAAAGATGGCTATGCCAAGCTTCTTTTAGGACTTGCTAAAGGGAAGCATGACTATGACAAACGGGAGTCGATCAAGCGTCGTGAACAAAACCGCGACATCGCGCGTGTGATGAAAGCTGTCAACCAGCGTTAAGAAGAGGAAGTAAAATGGAAAAATTAATTGCCTATAAACGGATGCCCTTGTGGAATAAACAGACCATGCCTGAAGCAGTTCAGCAAAAGCACAATACTAAGGTCGGCACTTGGGGAAAAATTACTGTCTTGAAGGGGGCACTCAAGTTTATTGAATTGACTGAAGATGGTGAGGTTCTAGCTGAGCACCTCTTTGAGGCAGGGGCTGACAATCCCATGGCGCAACCACAAGCCTGGCACCGAGTGGAAGCTGCCACTGATGATGTAGAATGGTACTTGGAATTTTATTGTAAACCTGAGGATTATTTCCCTAAGAAATACCAGACCAATCCAGTCCATTCGGAAGTATTAGAGGCTATGCAGACGGTGAAACCAGGAAGAGCCTTGGATTTGGGTTGTGGTCAGGGGCGTAACTCTCTCTTTCTCGCACAGAATGGTTTTGATGTGACAGCTGTGGATCAAAATGAATTGTCCCTTGAAATCTTGCAAAGCATTGTGGAACAAGAGGATCTAGAAATGCCTGTCGGACTTTATGATATCAATTCAGCCAGCATTAGCCAAGACTATGATTTCATCGTATCGACAGTTGTTCTGATGTTCCTACAAGCGGACCGCATTCCAGCTATTATCCAAAATATGCAGGAGCACACCACGGTCGGTGGTTACAATCTTATCGTCTGTGCCATGAATACGGAGGATTATCCTTGCTCGGTTAACTTCCCATTCACCTTTAAAGAAGGGGAGTTGGCGGACTACTACAAGGATTGGGAATTGGTCAAGTATAATGAAAACCCAGGACATCTGCACCGTCGTGATGAAAATGGCAATCGCATTCAACTACGCTTTGCGACTATGTTAGCCAAAAAGTCAAGTAAATCAAACCTATACTAGCGAATAGAAATCACTTTGCAAGGTTTCTATTCGTTTTTGTTTGCGTTGGTTGATTGGGACGAGCAGGATTTTATGCTATACTAGAAGTAGGAAATCTGAGCAGTAGGGCTGTATTGTTGATACTCTCAGCGCAAGAAAGTCTTTATGATGGAGGTGGTCGAATGACGAGTCTTTTGGTGGAATTGTATGATCGGCATGTATTGGAAAAGAATGTCTACCAAGCCTTTATCAGTGATTGTGATGAGATTCTTTTTCTATCTTTGACAAAAATAAGCAATGAAGAGAAACTCTCTCTCCGTCAGTTCATCATGGAAGAGGTGCCTCATATTCAACGAGTGACCTTTCGTCAGCTAACCTTAGAACAACTAGCGGATCAGTTAGATTATTGTCTAGCAAGCTATGGCCAGGTTCTTCTTGATGTTTTTGGTGGGGATTCGCTACTAGCCATATCCCTCTATCAATACGGCTTGAATCGCCACCTCCCCATCGTTGCCATGGATGTCGAGCGGGGAAAACAATACAAGTGGGGAGCGGGCCAGTTAGAAAAAGAAGACATGGACATTCCAACCCTAAGCATCCAACAGCTGATAGCCTTGCGTGGTGGAAAAATGCTCAAATCAAAACGCCCTATCCACTCAGCTCAGCAAATTGCAGCCATCAAAAAGCTAGCCAGCTCTGCCATTGCCAATCCTGCCCACTGGTATCAAGTGACCCAATTTTTCTCTCTAGCTAAGACCAATGACCTGCATGCTGAAACCGAAAAGAAACTGGAAAACAACGGCAAGTATTACCTCTATCCAAAATCCCTTATTCCTTTACTTGTGGAAGCAGGGATGCTTTGTATTGAAAGCGAGGACAAGAAACGAGTAGCCTACAGCTTTCCAAGTCAAGAAGCTCAAGTTTTTTGCCGCAACAAGGGACATATTTTAGAGGTATATCTCTATCTCTTGGCGCTTGAATCTCAGCTGTTTGATGAGTGCATGATAGGTGGTGAGATTGATTGGAATGGCATCTTTCCAGAGGCAGACAATGTTCAAAATGAAATTGATGTTATTCTGAGAAAGGGACGCTCGATTACCTTTATCTCTTGCAAGATGACAGATTTATCAGTTGAAGCCATCAATGAACTAGAAGTCTACGCCAATCATTTTGCTGGGGAGAGTTGCCTCAAGCTAATTGTCTGTACGGGGAAAATCAATCCAGCTTATGCCAATCGCTGCCAGGAATACGGCGTGCTGGTCATTAGAAGTGAGCAGATTCCCAATCTCATTCCCATGCTAAAAAAATATTCTAAGAGACAAAAAAGATAAGAAATAATATCATGAAAGGCTGGGATTCCAGTCTTTTTTTTCTTCTTTTTCGAATAAATGAGAAAAGGAGGTAGACCATGTTTGTAGCCAGAGATGCCAAGGGGAATTTGGTAAATGCCCTCGAAAAAGATGTGACCAAGCAAGCTTATACTTGTCCAGCCTGTGGAGGCGGACTACGGTTACGCCAAGGACAGAGTATTCGAACGCACTTTGCCCATAAAAGGTTAAGAGATTGCATCGCTATATTCGAGAATGAAAGTCCAGAACACTTGGGCAACAAAGAGGCCCTTTATCACTGGGCCAAGAAAGACTGTCAGGTTGCCTTAGAATATAGTCTGCCTGAGATCCAGCAGATTGCGGATGTTCTCGTCAATGGGAAACTAGCTCTGGAGGTTCAGTGCAGTCCCTTGTCTCAAAAGCTTTTAGGCGACAGAAGTCAAGGCTACCGTAGTCAGGGCTACAAAGTTATTTGGCTACTGGGAGAAAAACTCTGGTTAAAGGAGCGATTAACACAACTGCAAAGGGGATTTCTCTATTTTAGTCAAAATATGGGTTTCTATGTTTGGGAACTAGATTTCAAAAAACAAGTTTTGAGACTCAAATATCTTCTGCATCAGGACCTACGTGGCAAGCTTCATTTTCAGGTCAAGGAATTTCCCTATGGAAAAGGAAATCTCTTGGAAATTCTACGATTTCCTTATCAGAAACAAAAACTGCCTCGTTTTGCAGTTGTGCAAGATTCCACTATCTGTCACTACATTCACCAGCAGTTGTACTACCAAACGCCTTACTGGATGAAGAAGCAGGAGGAAGCTTATCATCGAGGAGACAATCTATTAAACCATCAACTGGACGACTGGTATCCCCAAGTCAAGCCGATAGAATCGGGTGATTTTTTGCAGATTGAAACGGATCTGACTAGCTATTATAGAAATTTTCAGACTTACTATCAAAAAAATCCGAAAAATAATCGCCAAAAGCTCTATCCACCAGCCTTTTATCACTTATATTTCTCAAAAAATGTGGTAAAATAGAAAGGATGGAGGAATCTTATGGTATTACAACGACATGAAATAAATGAAAAAGATACATGGGATCTTTCAACAATCTACCCAACAGACCAGGCTTGGGAAGAAGCCTTGAAAGACTTAACTGAAAAAGTACAAACAGCATCTCAGTATGAGGGGCATCTCTTGGATAGTGCAGACAGTTTGCTTGAGATTACAGAATTCTCACTCGACTTGGAACGTCAAGTTGAAAAGCTTTATGTCTATGCGCATATGAAAAATGACCAGGACACGCGTGAGGCCAAGTATCAAGAGTACTATGCTAAGGCAATGACCCTATACAGTCAGTTAGAACAAGCCTTTTCATTCTATGAACCTGAGTTTATGGAGATTAGCGAAGAGCAGTATGCGGCCTTCCTAGAAGCTCAACCAAAACTCCAAGTTTACAAGCACTTTTTGACAAGCTCTTGCAAAAGAAAGACCATGTTCTTTCGCAACGTGAGGAAGAATTGCTTGCTGGAGCAGGAGAAATCTTTGGTTCTGCTAGTGAAACCTTCGCTATTTTGGACAATGCGGATATTAGCTTCCCATACGTGCTTGATGACGAAGGCAAGGAAGTGCAACTCTCACACGGTACTTACATCCGTTTGATGGAGTCTAAAAACCGTGAAGTGCGTCGTGGTGCCTATGAAGCCCTTTATGCGACATATGAGCAATTTCAACACACTTACGCTAAGATCTTGCAGACAAATGTTAAGGTGCAAAACTACCGAGCAAAAGTTCGCAACTATAAGAGTGCTCGCCATGCAGCCCTCGCAGCAAATTTTGTTCCAGAAAGTGTCTATGAAAATCTAGTAGCAGCAGTTCGCAAACATTTGCCACTCTTGCATCGATACCTTAACCTGCGTTCTAAAATCTTGGGGATTTCAGATCTCAAGATGTATGATGTCTACACACCGCTTTCGTCAGTAGATTATAGCTTTACCTACGAAGAAGCCTTGAAAAAGGCAGAAGAAGCCTTGGCAGTTTTAGGTGACGACTACTTGAGCCGTGTTAAACGTGCCTTCAGTGAGCGTTGGATTGATGTCTATGAAAACCAAGGCAAGCGTTCTGGTGCCTACTCTGGTGGTTCTTACGATACCAATGCCTTTATGCTTCTCAACTGGCAGGACAATCTAGACAATCTCTTTACCCTTGTCCATGAAACAGGTCACAGTATGCACTCGAGCTATACTCGTGAAACCCAACCTTATGTTTACGGAGATTACTCTATCTTCTTGGCTGAGATTGCCTCAACGACCAACGAAAATATCTTGACAGAGAAATTGTTGGAAGAAGTAGAAGACGACGCAACGCGCTTTGCTATTCTCAATAACTTCCTAGATGGTTTCCGTGGAACAGTCTTCCGTCAAACTCAATTCGCTGAGTTTGAACATGCCATCCACCAAGCAGACCAAAATGGAGAAGTCTTGACAAGTGATTTCCTCAATAAGCTCTACGCTGACTTGAACCAAGAGTACTATGGACTCAGCAAGGAAGACAATCCTCAGATCCAATACGAGTGGGCACGCATTCCTCACTTCTACTATAACTACTATGTTTATCAGTATTCAACAGGTTTTGCAGCTGCTTCAGCCTTGGCTGAGAAGATTGTCCATGGTAGTCAAGAAGACCGTGACCGCTATATCGACTACCTCAAAGCAGGTAAATCAGACTATCCACTCTATGTCATGAGAAAAGCGGGAGTGGATATGGAAAAAGAAGACTATCTTAACGATGCCTTTGCAGTCTTTGAACGTCGCTTAAACGAGTTTGAAGCCCTTGTTGAAAAATTGGGACTAGCTTAAGATGGTAGAGTCTTATAGTAAGAATGCCAATCACAATATGCGCCGGCCTGTCGTCAAGGAAGAAATCGTAGAACTCATGCGCCAGCGTCAAAAGCAGGTGACAGGTTCCTTGAAAGAATTGGAGACCTTCGCTTGCAAGGAAAATATTCCCATTATTCCCCATGAAACGGTCGCGTATTTCCGTTTTCTCATGGAGACCATACAGCCCAAGAACATTTTGGAAATTGGGACGGCAATTGGCTTTTCAGCCCTCTTGATGGCGGAACATGCGCCAGATGCCAAGATTACAACCATTGACCGTAATCCTGAGATGATTGGTTTTGCCAAGGAAAACTTTGCCCAGTTTGACAAGCGCAAGCAAGTCACCCTCATAGAGGGAGATGCAGTCGATGTTTTATCCAGTTTGACAGAAACTTATGACTTTGTCTTTATGGATTCGGCCAAGTCCAAGTACATCGTCTTTCTGCCTGAAATCCTCAAGCACTTGGAAGTTGGTGGAGTAGTGGTCTTGGATGATATTTTCCAAGGAGGAGATGTTGCCAAGGACATCATGGAAGTCCGCCGAGGTCAACGCACCATTTACCGTGGTTTGCAAAGACTTTTCGACGCAACGTTGGACAATCCAGGTCTAACAGCAACTCTAGTTCCACTTGGGGACGGCATTCTCATGCTACGAAAGAATCTAGCAGAAGTAGAGCTTCCTGAGAGCGAATGATTTTCAGAAAAATTTAAGAAATTATAGTAAAATAGATAAGGTAACACTTACCGTAAAAGGAGTAAAAATGAAGAAAAAACTTATGGCAGGAGCCATCACACTTTTATCAGTAGCAACACTTGCAGCTTGTTCAAACAGTTCTGAAGGAAAAGATTTGATCAGCATGAAGGGCGATGTGATTACAGAGCATCAATTCTTTGAAGAAGTAAAGAACAATCCAACTGCACAACAAGTCTTGCTCAATATGACCATCCAAAAAGTATTTGAACAACAATATGGATCAGAAGTAACGGATAAAGATGTGGATGATGCTGTTGCTGAAGAACAAAAGAAATACGGCGATAGCTACAACAGCGTGCTTCAACGTGCAGGTATGACACCTGAGACTCGTAAAGCTCAAATCCGCACTAGCAAATTGGTTGAATTAGCAGTTAAAGGCTGCTGAGAGTGAGTTGACAGACGAAGCCTACCAAAAAGCTTTTGAGTCTTACACACCAGATGTAACAGCTCAAATCATCCGTTTGGATAATGAAGACAAGGCAAAAGAAGTACTTGAGAAAGCTAAAGCAGAAGGTGCAGATTTTGCTCAGTTGGCAAAAGACAACTCTAACGACGACAAGACCAAAGAAAATGGTGGAGAAATCACTTTTGATTCTGCTTCTACAGAACTTCCAGAACAAGTCAAGAAAGCAGCCTTTGCCTTGGATGTGAACGGGGTTTCTGATGTGATTACAGCTACTGGAACACAAGCCTACAGCAGTCAGTTCTACATCATCAAAGTAACGAAGAAAACAGAAAAATCTTCTAATATACAGGATTATAAAGAAAAATTGAAGACCATCATCTTGACTCAAAAACAAAATGATTCAGCCTTTGTTCAAGGAGTAATTGGTAAAGAATTGCAAGCAGCAAACATCAAGGTTAAGGATCAAGCCTTCCAAAACATCTTCACCCAATACATCGGTGGTGGTGACTCAAGCTCAAGCAGCAGCTCTTCATCTAACTAAGAAATCAAAAAACAAATCTCAAAAGAGATTTGTTTTTTTATACCTGATACTAGAAAATGAGTAAAATTCGAAGGATTAAAGGATAAGAGTTTTTTTCTTTCTGAAAAAGTGGTATAATAGCAATCAAAACTAGAAAATAAAACGGAATTGGGAACAGAAGCGTCTGTTCCTATTAGAGTGGTGAAATATGAAAATTAGTAAAAGGCACCTACTAAACTATTCCATTTTGATTCCTTATTTCCTTTTATCGATTTTGGGACTGATTGTGGTGTACTCGACAACGAGTGCAACCTTGATCGAAGAAGGGAAAAGCGCCTTTCAATTGGTGCGTAACCAGGGGATCTTCTGGATAGCTAGTTTGATTTTGATTGCCTTAATCTATAAATTAAAATTAGGTTTCCTAAGAAATGGGCGTCTCATCTTTATCGTAATGATTGTGGAGATGGTTCTTTTAGCTCTGGCGCGACTGGTCGGGACACCTGTCAATGGAGCATACGGATGGATTTCTGTAGGACCTGTAACGATTCAGCCTGCAGAGTACCTTAAGATTATCATCATCTGGTACCTGGCACATCGATTTTCAAAACAACAAGATGAGATTGCGGTTTATGACTTCCAGGTTTTGACACAGAATCAGTGGCTACCTCGAGCTTTTAACGACTGGCGTTTTGTTCTGCTAGTTCTGATTGGTAGCTTGGGAATTTTCCCAGACTTGGGAAATGCGACCATCTTGGTCTTGGTGGCGCTCATCATGTATACGGTTAGTGGGATCGCCTATCGTTGGTTCTCGACCATTTTGGCTCTCTTGGCAGGGAGCTCAATGTTAGTCTTGTCTGTCATTCGCTTTGTTGGGGTTGAAAAGTTCTCTCAAATTCCTGTATTTGGTTACGTTGCTAAACGTTTTAGTGCCTTCTTTAATCCCTTTAATGACTTGGCAGGTGCAGGACACCAGCTCGCAAATTCCTACTATGCAATGGTAAATGGTGGCTGGTTTGGACTGGGACTGGGGAATTCTATCGAGAAGCGTGGTTATCTGCCAGAAGCCCATACGGATTTTGTCTTTTCGATTGTCATCGAGGAGTTTGGATTCGTAGGAGCTAGTATGATTTTGGCTTTACTCTTCTTCTTGATTTTGCGAATCATCTTGGTTGGTATTCGAGCAAAGGATCCCTTTAACTCCATGGTTGCTATTGGTGTCGGAGGAATGATCCTTGTTCAGGTCTTTGTCAATATTGGTGGGATTTCAGGGTTGATTCCTTCTACAGGGGTAACCTTCCCCTTCCTTTCACAAGGTGGGAACAGTCTATTGGTATTATCCGTAGCCATCGCGCTTGTACTGAATATTGATGCCAGTGAAAAACGTGCCAAACTTATCAGAGAATACGAGAATCAAACCGATGAAAATCTGTAAGGATTGAATGGAAAGGAAAGTATATGTCTCTTCAAAAATTAGAAAACTATAGTAATAAAGCAGTCGTCCAAGAAGAAGTCTTGATTCTGACTGAGCTATTAGAAGATATCACAAAGAATATGCTAGCGCCAGAAACCTTTGAAAAGATTATCCAGTTGAAGGAATTATCAACTAGCGAGAATTATCAAGGGCTCAATGACCTAGTGACCAGTCTTTCGAATGAAGAAATGATTTACATTTCACGCTATTTCTCAATCCTTCCACTTTGATTAATATCTCTGAGGATGTGGATTTGGCCTATGAAATCAATCACCAAAACAATGTGGACCAAGACTATCTAGGGAAACTATCTACAACGATTAAGATGGTAGCTGAAAAAGAAAATGCAGCCGAAATTTTAGAAAAGTTAAATGTCGTTCCTGTCTTGACCGCCCATCCAACGCAAGTACAACGCAAGAGTATGCTGGATTTGACCAACCATATCCATACGCTTTTGCGCAAGTACCGTGATGTCAAACTCGGTTTGATTAATAAAGAAAAATGGCACACGGATCTCCGTCGTTATATTGAAATTATCATGCAAACGGACATGATTCGTGAGAAGAAATTGAAAGTAACCAACGAAATCACCAACGTGATGGAGTATTACCAAAGTTCTTTCCTGAATGCTGTTCCGCGTTTGACGGCTGAGTATAAAAAATTAGCCAAAGAACAAGGTATTGAGCTCCAACATCCAAAACCAATTACTATGGGGATGTGGATCGGAGGAGACCGTGATGGAAATCCTTTCGTAACAGCGGAAACCCTCAACAAATCAGCCTTGACCCAGTGCGAAGTCATCATGAACTACTATGATGAAAAGATTTATAATCTTTATCGTGAATTTTCACTTTCAACCAGTATCGTGAATGTTAGCGACAAGGTTCGTGAGATGGCGCTGAGGTCACAAGATAACTCGATTTACCGTGAAAAAGAACTCTATCGTCGTGCCCTCTTTGACATCCAAGCTAAGATGCAGGCTACCAAGGCTTATCTCATAGAAGACAAGGATCTTCAGCCAAGATATGCCACTGCAGATGAATTCTATCAAGATTTGTTGGCCATTCGCGATTCTCTCCTTGAAAACAAAGGGGAATACCTGATTTCTGGAGAATTTGTCGAGTTGATGCAAGCTGTCGAAATCTTTGGTTTCTATCTTGCTTCTATTGATATGCGCCAAGATTCTAGTGTTCATGAAGCTTGTGTGGCAGAATTGTTAGCATCCGCAGGAATCAACGACCACTATAGCGATCTGTCTGAAGACGAAATGTGCCCTCCTCTTAAAAGAGTTGGAAGAAGATCCTCGTATCCTCTCAGCGACTCATGCTGAAAAGTCAGAACTGCTTGAAAAAGAACTCTCTATCTTTAAAGCTGCGCGCAAGTTGAAGGATAAACTGGGTGAAAATGTTATTCGTCAAACCATCATTTCTCACGCAACCAGTGTATCTGATATGTTAGAGCTAGCCATTATGCTTAAGGAAGTCGGCTTGGTGGATGCCCAAAAAGCCCGCGTTCAGATTGTTCCCCTCTTTGAAACAATCGAAGACTTGGATCACTCAGAAGAGACTATGAGAAGATATTTCTCTCTACCTTTGGCTAAAAAATGGATTGCTTCAAAAGACAACTACCAAGAAATCATGCTTGGCTACTCTGATAGTAACAAAGACGGTGGTTACCTGTCATCATGTTGGACTCTCTATAAAGCTCAACAACAACTGACTGCTATTGGGGATGAATTTGGCGTTAAGGTTACTTTCTTCCATGGTCGTGGTGGTACTGTGGGTCGTGGTGGTGGACCAACTTATGAAGCCATCACATCTCAACCGCTCAAGTCTATTAAGGACCGTATCCGTCTGACTGAGCAAGGAGAAGTCATTGGAAACAAATACGGTAACAAAGATGCAGCCTACTATAACCTTGAAATGCTGGTTTCTGCTGCCATTAACCGTATGATTACAAAGAAGAAGAGTGATACCAATACGTCAAATCGTTACGAAGCTATCATGGACCAAGTAGTAGACCGTAGTTATGATATCTACCGTGATTTGGTCTTTGGAAATGAACATTTCTATGACTATTTCTTTGAATCAAGTCCAATCAAGGCTATTTCAAGCTTCAATATCGGTTCGCGTCCAGCAGCTCGTAAGACCATCACTGAAATCGGCGGTTTGCGTGCTATCCCTTGGGTTTTCTCATGGTCACAAAGCCGTGTCATGTTCCCTGGCTGGTACGGAGTGGGATCAAGCTTTAAAGAGTTTATTGATCAAGATCCAAAGAATATCGAGTTTCTTCGAGACATGTACCAAAACTGGCCTTTCTTCCAATCTCTTCTTTCCAATGTGGACATGGTCTTGTCTAAGTCTAATATGAATATTGCTTTTGAATATGCCAAGCTCTGTGAAGACGAAGAAGTACAAGCTATCTACTACACTATTTTAGATGAATGGCAGTTGACTAAGGACGTTATTTTAGCTATCGAAGGTTATGACGAACTCTTGGCAGAAAACTCTTACCTAAAAGACAGTCTAAACTATCGTATGCCTTACTTTAATATCCTTAACTACATCCAGTTGGAGTTGATCAAACGTCAACGTCGCGGAGAATTGTCGGCAGACGAAGAAAAACTGATCCATACAACTATCAACGGAATTGCAACTGGTTTGCGTAATTCAGGCTGATATTCTACAAACTTCCTCTTTTTTCAAGGGGAAGTTTTTGAATTGTTTAAAAAATTCTAAAAATAAGCTTGACAAGTAGTTGAAAAATGATATAATTTAAACATTCAGAAAGTAATCATGCTCATTTTTTAGAGAGTCTGTGGTTGGTGAAAGCAGATAGATGAAATTGATGAAATTGGGCTGAATGTACTTAAGAATTTGAAATCATAAGAATTCGGTGAGCACACCTTACAGTGCAACTCGTTATTGCGAGAAAGAGCGATAGGGATATTCCCTATAATTGAGGTGGCACCGCGCATCGACGTCCTCACACAAGTTTTTTGTGTGAGGACTTTTTCTATGGGGAGGAAAGATATTGGAATTTAAACGATGGCATCGCTTGATGATGTGATTTAAAAAGTTAAGATAAAAGAATTAAGGAGAAAGAAAAATGAAAAATAAACGTTTGATTGGAATTGTCGCTGGATTAGCAGTATTGGTAGTGGCTAGCTTGATTTATTCATCAATGAACAAACCAGCAGCTAAAGAAGAGCAAAAGGTTGCTAAGGTTGGTGTCCTTCAATTTGTTAGTCACCCATCCTTGGACTTGATTTACCAAGGGATTCAAGATGGACTAGCTGAAGAAGGATATAAAGACGACCAGGTAAAAATCGACTTTATGAACTCTGAAGGAGATCAGAGCAAGGTTGCACCATGAGTAAACAATTGGTAGCAAATGGAAACGACCTTGTTGTTGGGATTGCAACACCAGCTGCTCAAGGACTTGCTAGTGCTACAAAAGACCTACCTGTTATCATGGCTGCTATTACAGACCCAATCGGTGCTAACTTGGTCAAAGACTTGAAAAAACCAGGTGGCAACATCACAGGGGTATCAGACCATAACCCTGCTGAACAACAAGTAGAGTTGATTAAAACCCTCACACCAGATGTCAAAACAATCGGCGCTCTCTACTCAAGCAGTGAAGATAACTCAAAATCACAAGTTGAAGAATTCAAGGCTTATGCTGAAAAAGCAGGTTTGACAGTCGAAACATTTGCCGTTCCATCAACCAATGAAATTGCTTCAACAGTTAATGTCATGACAAGCAAGGTCGATGCGATTTGGGTTCCAATTGACAACACCATCGCATCAGCATTCTCAACAGTTGTTTCAAGCAACCAAACAGCTAAAAAGCCAATCTATCCAAGTGCCACTGCCATGGTAGAAGCAGGTGGATTAGCATCTGTAGTAGTTGACCAACACGATCTTGGAGTGGCTACTGGTAAAATGATTGCCAAAGTTTTGAAAGGTGAAAAACCAGCTGATACGCCAGTTAATGTCTTTTCAACTGGTAAGTCAGTGATTAACAAAAAACTAGCGCAGGAACTTGGTATCACCATTCCTGAGTCCGTTCTAAAAGAAGCAGGACAAGTGATTGAATAAAGATAAAGGAGGGGCTGGACACATCTCCTCCCATTTTTACTAAAGAAAGAAATGAGTGAAAGATTATGATAGTATCCATTATTTCTCAGGGGATGGTCTGGGCGATTTTAGGTTTGGGAATCTTTATGACTTTTCGAATTTTGAATTTTCCAGATATGACTACTGAAGGTTCTTTTCCTCTTGGGGGAGCAGTAGCTGTAACCTTGATAACACAGGGAGTCAACCCATTTTTAGCAACCCTAGCCGCAGTAGGAGCGGGCTGTCTAGCTGGAATGGCGACCGGTCTCTTATATACCAAAGGAAAAATCCCAACCCTCTTATCAGGGATTCTGGTCATGACTTCTTGCCATTCCATCATGCTCATGATTATGGGACGTGCCAATCTGGGGCTTCTTGGAACCAAGCAAATTCAGGATGTCTTGCCTTTCGATTCAGACCTTAACCAACTCCTGACTGGATTAATCTTTGTAGCTCTTGTTATTGGCCTTATGCTCTTTTTCCTGGATACTAAACTAGGTCAAGCCTATATCGCTACAGGTGATAATCCTGATATGGCTCGTAGTTTTGGAATTCATACTGGTCGTATGGAACTCATGGGATTGGTTCTTTCAAATGGGATCATCGCACTTGCAGGGGCCTTAATTGCTCAACAAGAAGGATATGCGGATGTTTCTCGAGGAATTGGAGTGATTGTCGTAGGGCTTGCTAGCTTGATTATTGGGGAGGTTTTGTTCAAGAGTTTGACCTTGGCAGAGCGACTCATGACCATCGTAGTAGGATCTATTGCTTATCAGTTCCTCGTATGGGGAGTGATTGCTCTTGGGTTTAATACAAGTTATCTTCGTTTGTACAGCGCCTTGATTTGGCAGTTTGTCTCATGATTCCAACCTTCAAAAGCAAATACCTGAAAGGAGTCAAGTTTAGCAAATGACAGCAATTGTAGAATTAAAAAATGCTACAAAAGTCATCACGAATGGCTTTGACGAGGAAAAAATCATTCTGAATGATGTTTCTCTTGAAATTTTCGAACATGATTTCATTACCATCCTAGGGGGAAATGGAGCAGGGAAGTCAACGCTTTTTAACACGATTGCAGGTACCTTACCTTTGACAAGTGGAAGTATTCGTATCATGGGCGAGGACGTGACGAATTTTTCACCTGAAAAGCGGGCTAAGTACTTGTCTCGCGTCTTTCAGGATCCTAAGATGGGTACGGCTCCCCGTATGACAGTGGCGGAAAATCTCTTGATTGCCAAGTTTCGTGGTGAGAAGAGAGGACTCCTGCCTAGAAGGCTTTCAAGCCATAGGGAAGAGTTTCAGGCTACCATTGAAAAAGTGGGAAATGGTCTTGAAAAGCATCTAGATACTCCGATTGAGTTTCTATCAGGTGGACAACGTCAGGCCTTGAGTCTCTTGATGGCAACCTTGAAGCGACCTGAGTTGCTCTTGTTGGATGAACACACAGCAGCTCTTGACCCAAAGACCAGTGTGGCCTTGATGGAATTAACAGATGACTTTGTCAGCAAGGATCATCTGACAGCCTTGATGATTACCCACCATATGGAGGATGCACTGAAGTATGGAAATCGTCTGATAGTCATGAAGGAAGGTCGTATCATCCAAGACCTCAATAAAGAAGAAAAAGCTAAGATGAAAATTTCAGACTACTATCAATTATTTGAATAGATGAGTGAAGTAATCATCAAAAAATAGTGAAAATTAACTTAGAAACATGGAAGTGTTTCTGAGTTTTTTATCTCCTCTTTCTATCTAGAAAAATAAGGCAAAGAGAATTACGGAAAGCGTATGAAATGGTTTACTTTTTTTCAGAAATAAGCTATACTAGTTTACGTGAAACTATGATAAGATGGAGGTATTGTGGATGGTTGACAAGCAAGTCATTGAAGAAATCAAAAACAATGCCAACATTGTGGAAGTCATAGGTGATGTGATTTCTTTACAGAAGGCTGGACGGAACTATTTAGGGCTCTGTCCTTTTCATGGTGAAAAGACCCCCTCTTTCAACGTAGTTGAGGACAAGCAGTTTTATCACTGTTTTGGCTGTGGTCGTTCAGGAGATGTCTTTAAGTTTATCGAAGAATACCAAGGCGTGTCCTTCATGGAAGCTGTTCAGCTCTTAGTGAGCGTGTCGGTATTCAACTAGCTATGCCTATCCAGTCTCGTCCCCAACAAGCTTCCCCTCATCAAGCTCTATATGATATGCATGAAGAAGCAGCACGCTTTTACCATGCAATCCTCATGACGACTAAGATGGGAGAAGAAGCAAGGGCTTATCTCTACAAACGTGGGTTGACGGATGAAGTTCTGAAGCACTTCCAAATTGGACTAGCTCCAGCCGAGAGAAACTATCTTTACCAACGTTTATCTGGCAAGTTTGAGGAAAAGGATTTATTGGAATCTGGCTTGTTTTATTTGTCAGATGACAATCAGTTCTTTGATACCTTTTTCGGACGGATCATCTTTCCTTTGACCAATGACAAGGGACAGGTCATTGCATTTTCAGGTCGTATCTGGCAAGAAACTGACAGTCAGACTGCCAAATATAAAAATAGTCGCTCGACTGCAATTTTTAACAAGAGTTACGAATTGTATCATTTGGACAAGGCAAAAAAGGGAACAGGTAAGATTACAGAGCTCTATCTGATGGAAGGCTTCATGGATGTGATTGCAGCCTACCGTGCTGGTATAGAAAATGCTGTAGCTTCCATGGGAACAGCCTTAAGCAAGGAGCATGTTGACCACCTCAAACGCTTTACCAAAAAAATTGTTCTCAGCTATGATGGCGACAAGGCAGGGCAGGCAGCAACAGCCAAAGCTCTGGAAGAATTAAAAGATTTCTCAGTGGAAGTTGTCCGAGTACCTGATGCCATGGACCCAGATGAGTATTTGCAAAAGAATTCTGCTGAAGACCTGGCTTACCTTTTAACCAAGACTCGGATTAGTCCTATAGAGTTCTATATTCACCAGCTAAAGCCTGAAAATAGTGATAACTTACAGGCGCAAATCGAATTCATTGAAAAGATTGCGCCCCTAATCGCCAAAGAAAAGTCTATCACTGCCCAGAATTCTTATATCCACATTCTAGCAGATAATCTCCCTTCCTTTGATTACCAGCAGGTGGAACAGATTGTAAATGAAAGTCGCATTGTTCAGAGGCAGGAAAGAGTCAAAGAGGAGCAACCTCCAGCAGCGATTAGTTTACCTGTAACGCGGCAACTGACAGCAGTCATGAGAGCAGAGGCTCATCTCCTCTATAGGATGGCTGAGAATCCAGTTGTTCTAAATGACTACCGATTAAGAGAAGATTTTTTCTTTGATACCCCAGAATTTCAGATTCTTTACGAATTATTAAGTGAGCAGGGAGAAATCGGCTCAGAGGAGCTTTCTCATCAGACGCCTGAGGTTGAAAATGCTTGGTACCACGTGCTTAGCTTGGATTTGCCAGTTGAGATATCGCCTCAAGAGCTAGAGGAAGTCGAAGCGACTCGAAATCGTGCCCTCCTCAGCAAGGACAACTTAAGAATTAAAAAGAAAGTGCAGGAAGCTAGTCATGTAGGAGATACAGACACAGCCTTGGAAGAATTGCAACGATTGATTTCCCAAAAGAGAAGAATGGAGTAATAATGGCAACAAAACAAAAAGAAGTAACCACATTTGATGTGCAAGTAGCGGACTTTATCCGTAACCACAAAAAAACAGGAACAGCAACAGATGATGAAATCAATTCAAGTCTGGTTATTCCTTTCACCCTCGATGCAGACGGCATTGAAGACCTTTTGCAACGGATTCAGGATGCTGGAATTTCTATCACAGACAACGAAGGAAATCCAAGTGCGCGTGTGCTTAGTGCAGAAGAAGAGCCAGAACTCAGTGATGAGGACTTGATTGGCTCAACTTCAGCCAAGGTTAATGACCCAGTCCGTATGTATTTGAAGGAAATCGGGGTTGTTCCTCTCTTGACCAACGAAGAAGAAAAAGAATTGGCCCTAGCAGTTGAAGCTGGTGATATCGAAGCTAAACAACGCCTTGCAGAAGCTAACCTTCGTTTGGTGGTTTCTATCGCTAAGCGCTACGTAGGACGTGGCATGCAATTTCTTGACTTGATCCAAGAAGGTAACATGGGCTTGATGAAGGCAGTGGATAAGTTTGACTACTCTAAAGGATTTAAGTTCTCAACTTATGCAACTTGGTGGATTCGTCAGGCGATTACCCGTGCCATCGCTGACCAGGCCCGTACTATTCGTATCCTGTCCACATGGTAGAAACCATCAACAAGCTTGTCCGTGAACAGCGTAATCTCCTTCAAGAATTGGGACAAGATCCAACTCCTGAACAAATCGCTGAGCGTATGGATATGACACCTGACAAGGTCCGTGAAATCCTAAAAATCGCTCAAGAACCAGTATCACTTGAAACACCGATCGGTGAAGAGGACGATAGTCATCTTGGGGACTTTATCGAAGACGAAGTGATTGAAAATCCCGTAGACTACACAACTCGTATCGTTTTGCGTGAGCAGTTGGATGAAGTTTTGGATACTCTCACAGACCGTGAAGAAAACGTTCTGCGCCTTCGTTTCGGGCTAGATGATGGGAAAATGCGTACTCTTGAAGATGTTGGTAAAGTCTTTAACGTGACTCGTGAGCGTATCCGTCAGATTGAGGCTAAGGCTTTGAGAAAATTGCGTCAACCAAGTCGCAGCAAACCCCTTCGTGATTTTATTGAAGACTAAGAGTGAGGAATAACATGGCTTATACAGAAGAGCAAATTGAAACGATCAAAACACGCATTTTAAATGCTTTGGAAGAAGTCATCGACCCTGAGTTGGGGATTGATATTGTCAACCTAGGTTTGATTTATGAAATTCGTTTTGATGGTGAAACAGGTCACACTGAAATTGATATGACCTTGACAACTATGGGCTGCCCACTGGCTGACCTTTTGACAGACCAGATACACGATGCGATGACAGATGTGCCTGAGGTAACTAATACCGAAGTTAAATTGGTCTGGTATCCAGCTTGGACAGTTGAAAAAATGAGCCGATACGCGCGTATCGCCCTAGGAATTAAATAAAGACTAAGAAAAATGAGAGAGACGATTGGAAAATAGGGTAAATTTATCCTTTTTCCTTTGGTCTCTTCTTTCTTTTGCTGATTTTCTGGAAATAAAATGGTATAATGAAAGGTATGGAAAACGAAAAATTGCGTATTAATATGCTAAGCTCAAGTGAAAAAGTAGCTGGTCAAGGAGTGTCAGGAGCTTATCGAGAATTGGTTAGTCTCCTTCATCGCGATGCCAAAGACCAGTTGATTGTTACAGAGAATCTTCCTGTAGAGGCAGATGTAACTCATTTTCACACCATTGATTTCCCTTATTATTTATCTACTTTCCAAAAGAAACGCTCTGGGAGAAAAATTGGCTATGTGCATTTTTTGCCTGATACGCTTGAGGGGAGTTTGAAGATCCCATTTTTCCTAAAAGGAATTGTCAAACGCTATGTTTTTTCCTTTTACAACCGAATGGAACACTTGGTGGTGGTCAATCCCATGTTTATCGAGGATTTAGTGGCTGCTGGTATTCCGCGTGAAAAAGTAACTTATATTCCAAACTTTGTAAATAAAGAAAAATGGCATCCATTACCAACTGAACAGGTTGCACAACTCCGGAAGGAAATGGATCTCGCGGAAGATCAGTTTGTCGTCATCGGTGCGGGTCAGGTTCAGAAACGTAAAGGAATTGATGATTTTATCCGTCTTGCTGAGGAATTGCCAGAAATTACCTTTATCTGGGCAGGTGGTTTTTCATTTGGTGGGATGACAGATGGTTATGAACGCTACAAGAAGATAATGGACAATCCACCCAAAAATCTTATTTTCCCTGGAATTGTGTCACCGGAACGGATGCGGGAACTTTACGCTATGGCGGATCTATTCTTGCTACCAAGTTACAATGAATTATTCCCTATGACTATCTTAGAGGCTGCTAGTTGCGAGGCTCCTATTATGTTAAGAGATTTGGATCTGTATAAGGTTATTCTTGATGGGAATTATCGTGCTACAAGTGATGTTTCCGAGATGAGAGAAGCAATCCTAGAATACAAGAATGACCCTGAAGCCTTAAAGGACTTGAAAGAAAAAGCTCGCGAGATCTCCAAAGAGTACTCTGAGGAGCATTTGTTGGAAATCTGGTTAAAATTTTATCGAGAACAGGCTACTTTGGGCAAAAAGTGAGGTAATTTATGCGAATTGGTTTATTTACAGATACCTATTTCCCTCAGGTTTCCGGGGTCGCGACTAGTATTCGGACTTTGAAAACTGAGCTTGAAAAGCAGGGGCATGCAGTTTTTATCTTTACAACGACTGATAAAGACGTAAACCGATACGAAGATTGGCAAATCATTCGCATTCCGAGTGTTCCTTTCTTTGCGTTTAAGGATCGACGTTTTGCCTACCGAGGTTTTACAAAGGCGCTTGAAATTGCCAAGCAGTATCAACTCGACATCATTCATACCCAGACAGAATTTTCACTTGGTTTGTTAGGGATTTGGATTGCGAGAGAATTAAAAATTCCAGTTATTCATACCTACCATACCCAGTACGAAGACTATGTGCATTACATTGCTAAGGGTATGCTAATTCGTCCGAGTATGGTAAAATATTTGGTGCGTGGCTTCCTTCATGATGTAGATGGTGTGATTTGCCCTAGTGAGATTGTTCGTGACCTTTTATCGAAATACAAAGTCAAGGTTGAAAAGCGTGTCATCCCAACTGGAATTGAGCTGGCTAAGTTTGAACGACCTGAGATCAAAGAGGAAAACTTACAAGAGCTTCGTTCGAAGTTAGGTATTCAGGAAGGCGAGAAAATGCTGCTGAGTCTTTCTCGTATCTCCTTTGAGAAGAATATCCAAGCAGTCTTAGCTGCCTTTGTGCAGGTTTTGAAAGAAGAAGACAAGGTGAAGTTGGTTGTTGCTGGAGACGGACCTTATCTGGATAGTCTGAAAGAACAAGCAGGGAAATTAAACATACAAAAACATGTGATTTTTACAGGTATGATTGCTCCAAGTGAGACAGCCTTGTACTATAAAGCAGCTGATTTCTTTATTTCAGCCTCTACGAGTGAAACTCAAGGCTTAACCTATCTAGAAAGTCTAGCCAGTGGAACACCTGTTATCGCTCATGGCAACCCCTATCTTGAAAATCTGATTAATGATAAAATGTTTGGGACCCTCTACTATGGAGAACGAGAGCTTGCAGGAGCTATCCTTGAAGCCTTGATTGCTACTCCTGATATGTCTGAACAAAAGTTAGCGGATAAGTTGTACGAGATTTCGGCTGAAAATTTTGGGAAACGAGTTCATGAATTTTACCTTGATGCCATTATCTCAAATAACTTTGAACATGAGTTACATGATGGACAACCTGTCACTCAACGCTTTTTAAAAACGATTCTCTATCTACCTCAACAGGCTGTTACAAGCCCAGTAAAAGAATCCAAGCGTATTTTAAGAGCGTCTCGAAAACAATTGTCTAGCATCAGAGATTATTGGAGAGACGAATTCAAATAATAGAATAAGAGGAAGAAAAAATGAAAAAATTAATGAGAAGCAGGAAAGATCAAAAAATTGGTGGAGTATGCGCAGGAGTTGCTCATTATTTTGATATTGATCCAACAATTGTTCGTGTCATTTGGGCTGTTCTTGCATTTTGTTATGGGACGGGAGTCCTTGCTTATATCATTTTATGGTTGATTGCACCAGTTTCAACAGAATATTAAATTAGAATTATATAGAAAAAGGAGAAGTTATGGCTTTTGGAGATAACGGAAAACGTAAAAAAACATTGTTTGAAAAGGTGACACTTGTTGTCGTGCTCATCATGTTGTTTGTAACCCTTGCTGGTATCTTTGCAACTGCGCTTGGAGCTTTTAGTAGATTCTAAGCAAGCTACGAGGATAGAGACAATAACTAATGACTGGGTTCTCCCCAGCCTTTTTAAAGTGAGAAGAAAATATGAGTATGTTTTTAGATACAGCCAAGATTAAGGTCAAGGCTGGTAATGGTGGCGATGGCATGGTTGCCTTTCGCCGTGAAAAATATGTCCCTAATGGCGGTCCTTGGGGTGGTGATGGTGGACGTGGAGGTAACGTTGTTTTCGTGGTAGACGAAGGCTTACGTACCTTGATGGATTTCCGCTATAACCGTCATTTCAAGGCTGATTCCGGTGAAAAAGGAATGACCAAAGGAATGCACGGACGTGGTGCAGAAGATCTACGTGTTCGCGTGCCACAGGGGACTACTGTACGTGATGCGGAAACAGGTAAAGTCATCACAGACTTGATTGAACATGGTCAAGAATTTATCGTGGCTCATGGTGGTCGAGGTGGTCGTGGAAATATCCGTTTTGCCACTCCAAAAAATCCTGCACCTGAAATCTCTGAGAATGGAGAACCAGGACAAGAACGTGAGTTGCAACTGGAATTGAAAATCTTAGCAGATGTTGGTCTAGTCGGTTTCCCATCTGTCGGAAAGTCAACTTTGCTTAGTGTTATCACTTCAGCTAAACCTAAAATCGGTGCTTACCACTTTACGACAATTGTTCCTAATTTGGGTATGGTTCGTACGCAGTCAGGTGAATCTTTTGCAGTAGCAGACCTTCCAGGTTTGATTGAAGGGGCTAGTCAAGGTGTTGGTCTTGGAACCCAGTTTCTTCGTCATATCGAACGCACTCGAGTTATCCTCCATGTCATCGATATGTCAGCTAGTGAAGGACGTGATCCTTATGAGGACTACCTTGCTATCAATAAGGAATTGGAATCCTATAATCTTCGTCTCATGGAACGTCCACAGATTATCGTGGCCAACAAGATGGATATGCCTGAAAGTCAGGAAAATCTGAAAACTTTCAAGGAAAAGTTGGCTGCAAACTACGACGAGTTTGAGGAACTTCCAGCCATTTTCCCAATTTCTGGATTGACCAAGCAAGGGTTGGCGACTCTTTTGGACGCGACAGCTGAATTGTTAGACAAGACTCCAGAATTCCCGATTTATGATGAATCCGATATGGAAGAAGAGACTTACTATGGCTTTGACGAGGAAGAAAAAGCCTTTGAGATTAGTCGTGATGATGATGCGACATGGGTACTTTCTGGTGAAACTAATGAAACTCTTTAACATGACCAACTTTGACCGTGACGAATCGGTCATGAAGTTTGCCCGTCAGCTTCGTGGTATGGGGGTTGACGAAGCCCTTCGTGCACGTGGCGCCAAAGATGGCGACTTGGTCCGCATCGGTAAATTTGAGTTTGAATTTGTAGACTAGGAGATTGATATGGGAGATAAACCGATATCATTCCGAGATGCAGATGGCAATTTTGTTTCTGCAGCAGATGTGTGGAATGAAAAGAAACTAGAAGAATTGTTTAATCGTCTCAATCCTAAACGTGCTCTTCGATTGGCGCGTACAAAGAAAGAAGAAACACAGTCAAAGAAATAAAAAATTCCCGTGATCTTTTAATCACGGGATTTGTTTTATTCACTAAAGAAAAATGGCGGCGCATATTTTTTAAGACTCTCAAAACAAGCCTGCGCTTTTGCAGCATCTTCACAGATAATCATGCAGACATCGTCTCCACAAAGGGTTGCAACGACATCTGGAAAAGCCAAGGAATCAATTACAGATCCAAATGATTGGGCTAAACCGGGTAAAGTTTTCAAAATAACTTGGTGTTGCACCGGACGCAACATAACAAGAGCATCTTCCATATAATTTTCAAGACGTTTTTCCCATTTGGAGATAGAGCCTGTATTTAGCACATAGTAAGAATTATCCTCTTCGCGCACTTTTGAAAGGTTCATAGTTTTGATATCGCGTGATAAGGTAGCCTGAGTAACTTGGATATCATTTTCCGCTAATAAGGCTTGTAATTCAGCTTGCGTATGGATTTTGTTTTTTGAAACGAGGGCGCGGATAAGTTGGTGTCTGTGTTCTGATTTGTTCATAAAGTAAGTACTCCTTTTAAAAGGTACAGTAAGCGTGGACTGAACGAAAACGTCAGTCGGGTGGTAGGCGGTATTGTCACGTATGATGATTTTAAAGTCAGTAGGATAAAGAACTAGATGGAGAGATTCTCCTTCTTTTAACTTTTCACTAGTTGGGTGCAGATAAACTGGGTAGCGATTCGTTCATCTACATTGATGTTCTTTAATGACAGTGAATCATTCAATTTGGGTAGCTTTTTGTCACGGCGTTTTGTGAATTTACTCTAAATGTAATTCACAGAGATTTCCAACATGTGGTCTGGTAGCGTGTATGATAAATGGTTACACATGTTGGTTAGAGGGAGTATCTTTTGTCCAAGTTCCGTCTAGGGGCTTCTAAAATGCTTTCAGATGAACTGAATTTGATACAAAGTTTATGTCTGATTCGACTGTTCAAGTGGAAATCCTTGGTTATAGGAAGTTCAATGGTCAAATTCATTGACTTTTCCTTTGAATACTTCCATATTGAAAGTCTGGTAGATTATACCTTTTGACAAGGTAGGATAAGACTAGACTGTGCTAAATCAACAGTCAACTGATAGTCTGTATTATCTCGAATTGTAATCTCAAAGTCTGTTGTATAGAGAACCAAACGGATAGTATCTCCTTCTTTAAGTTTGTAGATAGTTGGTTGAAGCTCTAGCTTAAAGTCCATCCATTCATTTGGTTGGATTTCTTCAATCGTCAAGAGATTGGTTCGATTTTGAAGATTAAGGTAGCCTTTGGTGATGACACGTTGGGCACTTGGGTTGAATGGCAGTTCACAGAGATTTTCAAGCATATGGTAGCGACCGTTGTCAATGGTTCTAGCACTTAAAACAGCTGGATAAGGCTGTAGGTATTTCTTTTGTCCAAGTTCTAACAGTTGGGCTGATAATAAGCCCTTGTTCGTACTCGATTTGACACGAAGTTTCAGCTCCACTCGCCCATTTAAGTGAAGGTCTTGACTCACTGGAAGGTCAATGGTGATCTGATTGGTTTTTCCTTGATATAGTTCAGTGTTGAAGGTCTGGTAAGTTTTTCCATAACGATCAAAATCTTTTTGATCATACTGGTTTTGAATCACTTTTTCTTCAGTTCCAAGAGAGAAGCTATGCAGTTCCTCCTGTTTGCCAAAGTTATCAAGACCTTGCCATCTTTGCGGTGCGATATTGTCCTGCCAGATGACAGTCGGAAGTTGATAGCCTGAGTCAAGTCCTAACAATTTCTTACTTAACAAGGCATTCATGGACTCGCGGAAGTCGATCGACTGCCAGTTATTCATATAAACATGGGCACCATGATGGAAAAAGAGGTGCTTATTGATATGGCTAGGAAGGGCATGAAACATCTGGTAAACATGAAGAGGTTTGACGTTCCAATCCTGGGAACCATGCGTAAAGACGACCTCGGCTTGAACCTTGTGAGCATTGAGCAGATAGTTGCGGTCATGCCAAAACTGATTGTAGTCACCAGTCTTGCGATCGAGTTTCTCTTTAACCTTTTCTAAGTCTGCTTGATGAGCTTCATTGCCACGAATATAGTCACCGGCTTGGAGGTTGCGAGAGTAGGTCAATTCAGCAAGTGAGTCAAAATCCTCACCGGGATAACCACCTGGGCTGGTTACCAGACCATTTTCACGATAGTAGTTGTACCAAGAGGAAATACCTGCTTCTGCGATGATCACTTCCAAACCATCAACACCAGTGGTGGCGAGACCATTAGACATGGTACCTAGATAGGAAATACCTGTTGTTGCGACTTTGCCGTTTGACCAGTCAGCCTTGACTTGGCGCTTGCGCGTGTGGTCCGTGAAAGCACGGCAACGACCATTGAGCCAATCAATGACATTTTTATAGGCCTCAATCTGCTGGTAGTCCCCATTGGTCATGAGCCCTTGGGAATCCCTGGTCCCAACACCTGATACATAGAGATTGGCAAATCCACGTGGGAGGAAGTAGTCATTTAGAGTATATGAGCTATTGATATGAGATAGCTTTTCTTCAGCTTCTGTGACAACTTCTGCTTGACCATGAGGTTCGACTAAATTCAGCTTAGGTTCTTCAAGTTCAATGGTGTGGGGCGGTTTGACCTCAAGCTCTCCCTCCATTTTATAGAGAGCCTTGTCACTGGCTTTGTCGTTGGTCCCTTGGTGGTAAGGGCTGGCAGTCATGACTGAAGGAATCTGTCCATCATAACGCGGGCGAATAATGCTGACCTTGACTAAGTCAGGGAGTCCGTCTTTATCAGTATCCACACGGCTCTCGACATATACGACTTCACGAATGACATTGTGAGTAGAGAAGGTTGCCAAGCTCTTACCATTAAAGTAGTGGTAGTGATTGTCTTCTGAAATGAGTCCATCACTAACAAGCTGATCGATGAGCGTATTTCCTTTTTTCGTTCGCGTATTGAGTAACTGATAAAGATTTTCAATGAGATCCCCATAAACAATAGGAAAACCAGTTTCTTTACGAAACTGTTCGGCATCCTCAAAGTCAACAAGATAGCTAAATCCTAAAAGTTGAAAAACTACTGTGTAGAAAATCTCCGCAGTTAACTCACGGTCTGACTGGAAAAAAGTTACTAAATCTGTTTCTTTATCCGCAGCCAAAGTCGACAAGGCATAATCCGTGTCAGAATAAGTGAAAAAACTCCAACGAATGAAGTCTTCAAACTGTCTTTTTAAGGACAGTTGGGGTGACAGCTTTAGACCAAGACCTTCTAATTCCTCAAATCGTTGAGAACTAGTGGTTGGTTGATAGCTGAATTGATTAAAACGCATGTTTCTCTCCTTTGAAAACAGACTGGATTTATTATATCAAAAAAGAGGGAAAAATGGAATAAATAAACTTAAATGAAATAAATTTCTTAAACCAGCATATCTATTTGGTAAGTTATTATAAAATACTGAATAAATACCATAGAAGTAAGCCTTTTTCTAGAGATTTTTATATGTAAAACTGCATATAACTCCTATCTTTATTATTCTTCGTTTGGTATAAATATATCTAAATTTACATTTAAAACTATTATATAATATTAATTTTTATTTTCTTCCTTTGAAAAGTGAAGAATTTAACACTAAGAAGAGAAGAAGTTTGTAACTGATGATATTGAAAAGAAAGCATCCGAGTAGCTTCAATATCCAACTTAAAATGGTATAATAGTAGTAAAACGAAAGCAAGGAGGAGAAGAAATGATTGCACAGCTCGACACCAAGACTGTTTATAGTTTTATGGAAAGTGTGGTTTCGATTGAAAAATATGTACAAACAGCTAAAGAGTACGGCTATTCTCACCTTGCTATCATGGATGTGGATAATCTCTATGGAGCCTATCATTTTCTAGAAGTGACTCGTAAGCATGGCATTCAACCTTTAATTGGTTTAGAAATGACCTTGCTCAAAGATGAGGAGAATCTCTCTCTACGTTTTCTAGCCCTATCCACTAAAGGTTATCAAGAGTTGATGAAGTTATCCACTTTAAAAATGACTGGACGGAAAAAATGGTCTGACTTCACCTCCCACCTCGAAGATGTGGCCATTATTGTTCCCTATTTCAATGGGGTCGAACAGCTGGATTTGGGGCATGATTATTTTATCGGTGTCAGTCCAGATACTTCTCAAGAAGTCTTTACTAGACCCATTCTTCCACTCTATCAGGTCAACTCTTTTGAAAAAGAAGATATTCAAGTTTTACAAATCTTGTCAGCAGTCAAGGACAATGTCAGTCTGAGAGAAGTGGATGTGCATTCACAACAGGGAATCTTTCTACCTGCCTCAGACTTGGAAGCACGTTTTATGAATCACTTCCCTCAGGCGCTTGCCAATCTCCAAGGTTTGATAGAGAATGTAAGCTATCAAATCGACCCAAGTTTAAAACTTCCTCGCTTTAATCCTGAAAGACCAGCAGTAGAAGAACTTCGAGAGAGGGCTGAGCAAGGCTTGAGTGACAAGGGGTTGACCTCAGCTATTTACCATGAGCGACTGAATGAGGAATTGGCTGTGATTCATGATATGGGCTTTGACGATTATTTCCTTGTAGTTTGGGATTTGCTCCGTTTTGGACGCTCCCAAGGCTACTATATGGGAATGGGGCGTGGTTCTGCTGTTGGTAGTCTGGTGGCTTACTCACTGGATATTACAGGAATTGACCCGGTCGAGAAGAACTTGATTTTCGAGCGCTTTTTAAATCGTGAGCGCTACACCATGCCTGATATTGATATCGACATCCCTGACCTTTATAGGCTGGAGTTCATTCGCTATGTTCGTGATCGCTATGGCAGTCAACACGTGGCACAGATTGTCACTTATTCGACCTTTGGAGCAAAACAGGCAATTCGTGATGTTTTTAAACGTTATGGTGTTCCAGAGTATGAATTAACCAATATTACGAAAAAAATCAGTTTTCGAGATACGCTAACGACAGCCTATGAAAAGAATTTACAGTTTAGGCAGATCATCAATAGTAAGATTGAATATCAAAAAGCTTTTGAGATTGCTCGAAAGATTGAAGGGTATCCTCGTCAGACCTCTATCCATGCCGCTGGGGTCGTTATGAGTGACCAAGATCTGACAGACTATATCCCGCTCAAATATGGTGAGGATATGCTCATCACTCAGTATGATGCTCATGGTGTTGAAGCCAATGGACTTCTAAAAATGGATTTCCTCGGTTTACGTAACCTGACTTTTGTCCAAAAAATGCAGGAATTGCTTGCGGAGTCAGCGGGAGTTCATCTAAAAATCGAAGATATTGATTTGGAAGACAAAGAAACTCTGGCCCTCTTTGCTGCTGGAAATACCAAGGGGATTTTCCAATTTGAACAACCTGGCGCCATTCGGCTCTTGAAACGAGTTCAGCCGCAAGTCTTTGAAGAGGTAGTAGCAACGACATCCCTCAATAGACCGGGGGCAAGTGATTATATTGATAATTTTGTCGCTCGTAAGCATGGTAAAGAAAAGGTGACGGTGTTAGACCCTGCCTTAGAAGACATCCTTTCATCAACCTACGGTATTATGCTCTATCAAGAGCAGGTTATGCAGGTAGCTCAACGCTTTGGAGGATTCAGTCTTGGTAAAGCCGACATTCTCAGACGTGCCATGGGTAAGAAAAATGCCAAAGAGATGCATCTGATGAAGGAAGATTTTATCACAGGAGCTATGAAATTGGGGCATACAGAAGAAAAGGCCAACCAAGTTTTTGCAGTGATGGAAAAGTTTGCCGGCTACGGTTTTAACCGATCCCACGCCTATGCTTACTCAGCCCTAGCTTTCCAGCTTGCTTATTTCAAGACACACTATCCTGCTATTTTCTTTCAAGTTATGTTGAACTATTCTAGCAGTGATTACATTGTAGATGCATTGCAGATGGGCTTTGAAGTAGCTCCTTTAGCAATCAACAGCATTCCCTATCATGATAAGATTACCCAAGAGAAAATCTATCTTGGTCTAAAAGCCATTAAGGGCATGCCAAGAGATTTGTCTTACTGGATTATTGAAAATCGTCCCTTCTCAAGTATTGAAGATTTTGTAACACGTCTTCCCAAGAATTACAAGAAACTGTCGCTTTTGACTCCTTTGGTTGAACTGGGGCTTTTTGATGAATTTGATAAGAACCGTCAGAAAATCTTAGTGAACCTACCAAACTTATTTGTTTTTGTTGAGGAATTAGGTGGACTTTTTGCGGATACAAATTATAGTTGGACTGAAGCTGATGATTTTACTGAGGCAGAGAAATTTTACAAAGAGCAGGAACTGATTGGGGTAGGTATCAGTGCCCATCCTCTCCAAACTCTTGCCAAACAAGCCCTATATCCGACGACGCCAATCACTAATCTAACCGAGGGAGCTCAAGCCACTCTCCTAGTTGAAGTGCAAAAGATTAAAGTGATTCGAACCAAGAAAGGCGAGAGTATGGCTTTTCTACAGGTTCATGATAGTAAGTCTCGGATGGATGTAACTGTATTTTCAGACCAATATAGAAAATTTGCTTCCAATTTATCCGAAGGGAAATTTTACTACATCAATGGCAAAGTTCAATCTCGAGATGGTCGTCTGCAAATGATTGCACAAGATTTGAAAGAAGCAGTAGCGGAACGATTCTGGATTCAAGTTAAATCATGAAAATGATAAAGAGATTTCAAATATCCTAGAACAATACAAAGGCCCAATCCCTGTCATTATCAGGTATGAAGAGGAAGGAAAAACGGTTGTTTCTACACAACATTTTGTAAGAAAAGATTCTGCTCTAGAGGAAAAATTAGAGGGAATTGCTATGAAAACGATTTATCGCTAAAAATACGGAAAATAGAAGAATTTTCGATTTAAATGTGGTATAATCAGTAGGAATGTTAAAAGAAAAAGGAGCATAAACCAAATGAAACGTATTGCTGTTTTGACCAGTGGTGGAGACGCCCCTGGTATGAATGCTGCCATCCGTGCAGTAGTTCGCCAAGCAATCTCAGAAGGAATGGAAGTTTTTGGTATCTATGATGGATACGCAGGTATGGTTGCCGGTGAAATTTATCCGCTTGATGCTGCTTCAGTAGGAGACATCATTTCTCGTGGTGGTACTTTCCTTCATTCTGCTCGTTATCCTGAGTTTGCACAACTTGAAGGCCAACTTAAAGGGATTGAGCAATTGAAAAAACACGGTATCGAAGGAGTCGTAGTTATCGGTGGTGACGGTTCTTATCATGGAGCTATGCGCTTGACTGAACATGGATTCCCTGCTATCGGGCTTCCAGGTACAATCGATAACGATATCGTTGGAACGGACTTTACAATCGGATTTGACACGGCAGTAACTACTGCTATGGATGCAATCGATAAGATTCGTGATACATCATCAAGTCACCGTCGTACTTTCGTTGTTGAAGTAATGGGACGTAACGCTGGTGATATCGCTCTTTGGGCTGGTATCGCAACTGGTGCTGATGAAATTATCATCCCTGAAGAAGGCTTCAAGATGGAAGATATCGTAGCTAGTATCAAAGCTGGTTATGAGCACGGTAAAAAACACAACATTATCGTTTTGGCAGAAGGTGTTATGTCAGCAGCTGAATTTGGTCAAAAACTAAAAGAAGCAGGAGACACTAGTGACCTTCGTGTAACAGAACTTGGTCACATCCAACGTGGTGGATCACCAACTGCGCGTGACCGTGTATTGGCATCACGCATGGGGGCACACGCTGTTAAACTCCTTAAACAAGGAATCGGTGGTGTCGCTGTTGGTATCCGTAACGAAAAATGGTTGAAAATCCAATTCTTGGTACAGCAGAAGAAGGAGCTTTGTTTAGCTTAACTGCAGAAGGTAAGATTATTGTTAACAACCCTCATAAAGCTGATCTTGAACTTTCTGCTTTGAACAAGAGTTTGTCCTAATCAACTTTCATTAATTTGGTAACATGACCATAAAAGGTCGAATTATATAAAGGAGTCACAAAAATCATGAACAAACGTGTAAAAATCGTTGCAACTTTAGGTCCTGCGGTTGAAATCCGTGGTGGTAAAAAATTCGGTGAAGACGGATACTGGGGTGAAAAACTTGATGTTGAAGCTTCAGCTAAAAACATTGCTAAACTGATTGAAGCAGGAGCAAACACTTTCCGTTTCAACTTCTCACACGGTGACCACCAAGAACAAGGTGAGCGTATGGCAACTGTTAAACTTGCCGAAAAACTTGCAGGTAAAAAAGTTGGTTTCCTTCTTGATACTAAAGGACCTGAAATCCGTACAGAATTGTTTGAAGGTGACGCAAAAGAGTACTCTTACAAAACTGGTGAAAAAATCCGTGTTGCAACTAAACAAGGAATCAAATCAACTCGTGAAGTGATTGCTTTGAACGTTGCTGGTGCTCTTGATATCTACGATGATGTTGAAGTTGGTCGTCAAGTATTGGTTGACGATGGTAAATTGGGTCTTCGCGTTGTTGCAAAAGACGATGCAACTCGTGAGTTTGAAGTTGAAGTTGAAAACGACGGAATTATCGCTAAACAAAAAGGTGTAAACATCCCTAACACTAAAATTCCTTTCCCAGCTCTTGCTGAACGTGATAACGATGATATCCGTTTCGGTTTGGAACAAGGTATCAACTTCATCGCGATTTCATTTGTACGTACTGCGAAAGACGTTAACGAAGTTCGTGCAATCTGTGAAGAAACTGGTAATGGTCACGTTCAATTGTTTGCGAAAATCGAAAACCAACAAGGTATTGACAACTTGGATGAAATCATTGAAGCTGCTGACGGTATCATGATCGCCCGTGGTGACATGGGTATTGAAGTACCATTCGAAATGGTTCCAGTTTACCAAAAATGATTATTACAAAAGTAAATGCAGCTGGTAAAGTCGCTATCACAGCAACAAACATGCTTGAAACTATGACTGAAAAACCACGTGCAACGCGTTCAGAAGTATCAGACGTGTTTAACGCTGTTATCGACGGAACTGACGCTACAATGCTTTCAGGTGAGTCTGCAAATGGTAAATATCCACTTGAGTCAGTTACTACGATGGCAACTATTGACAAAAATGCTCAAACTCTTTTAAAAGAATACGGTCGCTTGTCATCTGTTAACTTGTCACGTAATTCTAAGACTGAGGTTATGGCTTCAGCTGTTAAGGATGCGACAAATTCTATGAATATCAAGTTGGTGGTTACTCTTACTAAGACAGGTCACACTGCTCGTTTGATTTCTAAATACCGTCCAGATGCTGATATCTTGGCAATCACTTTCGATGAATTGACTCAGCGTGGTTTGATGCTTAACTGGGGAGTTATTCCAGTAACCACTGATCGCCCATCAAACACTGATGATATGTTTGATCTCGCTGAAAGAATTGCAGTTGAGCAAGGTTTGGTAGAATCTGGTGATGATATTGTTATCGTTGCAGGTGTACCACTTGGCGAAGCTGTTCGTACAAACACAATGCGTATCCGTACAGTACGTTAATCTAACACAAACCTATCATTTCAGACTGAAAAGCTTGAGTGATAGGTCTTTTTTTATCAAAATGGAATGGTATTTAGTAAATAGGAATGGGAAAAAACTGAAAATTATGGTATAATAGAATGAAAAGACCTTTTTAGTAAATTTTGAAAGAGTAAAACATGAGAAAAATTGTCATCAATGGTGGACGTCCATTGCAAGGTGAGATCACCATTAGTGGTGCTAAAAATAGTGTTGTAGCGCTTATTCCAGCTATTATCTTATCAGATGATATTGTCACTTTAGATTGTGTTCCAGATATTTCAGACGTTGCTAGTCTTGTCGAAATCATGGAAATTATGGGGGCGTCTGTTAAGCGTTATGACGATGTCTTGGAGATTGATCCAAGAGGCGTTCAAAACATTCCAATGCCATATGGCAAGATTAATAGCTTGCGTGCTTCTTATTATTTCTACGGAAGTCTTTTAGGTCGCTTTGGTGAAGCTACAGTTGGACTTCCTGGCGGATGTGATCTAGGGCCTCGTCCGATTGACCTTCACTTAAAAGCCTTTGAAGCCATGGGTGCTAAGGTCAGCTATGAGGGAGATAATATGAATTTATCTGCCCAAGGTAAGGGGCTTCATGGCGCAAGTATTTACATGGATACTGTCAGCGTTGGAGCAACGATTAACACTATGATTGCTGCGGTTAAAGCTAAGGGACGCACTGTCATTGAAAATGCGGCTCGTGAACCGGAAATTATCGATGTTGCTACCCTTTTGAACAACATGGGGGCCCATATTCGTGGTGCAGGGACTGATATTATCATTATTGATGGTGTCGAGAAACTTCATGGAACGCGTCATCAGGTTATCCCAGACCGTATCGAAGCTGGAACCTATATTTCACTTGCTGCAGCGGTAGGAAAAGGAATTCGTATTAACAACGTTCTCTATGAGCACTTAGAAGGCTTTATCGCCAAACTAGAGGAAATGGGCGTTCGTATGACAGTCTCAGAAGACAGCATCTTCGTTGAAGAACAGTCCGATTTGAGGGCCATCAATATCAAAACTGCACCCTATCCTGGGTTTGCAACCGATTTGCAACAGCCTATCACGCCACTTTTACTAACTGCCCAAGGTCGTGGAACCATTATTGATACGATTTACGAGAAACGTGTTAATCATGTCTTTGAGTTAGCGAAAATGGATGCAGATATTACGACTACAAATGATCACATTATCTACAATGGTGGACGTAACTTACACGGGGCAAGTGTAAAAGCTACAGACTTGCGAGCTGGTGCTGCACTTGTCATCGCCGGCTTGATGGCTCAAGGCCAGACTGAAATTACGAATATTGAGTTTATCCTTCGTGGCTACTCAGATATTATTGAAAAATTGCGTAGTCTTGGAGCGGATATTACACTCGTTGAAGACTAAGCCGTTGAGGTGATTATGAATATTTGGACCAAATTAGCAATGTTTTCTTTTTTTGAAACGGAGCGCTTGTATTTGCGTCCTTTCTTTTTTAGTGACAGTCAAGCGTTTTTCGAGATTGCTTCAAACCCTGAGAATTTACAGTTTATTTTTCCCAGTCAAGCAAGTTTGGAAGAAAGTCAGTACGCCCTTGCTAACTATTTTATGAAGAATCCTCTGGGTGTTTGGGCAATTTGTCTCCAAGGAAATCAGGAAATGATTGGCTCCATTAAATTTGAAAAAATCGATGAAATCAAAAAAGAAGCAGAAATTGGTTACTTCCTAAAAAAAGATTCTTGGTCACAAGGTTTTATGACTGAAGTGGTTACCAAGCTATGTCAGCTTTCATTTGAAGAATTTGGTTTAAAACAATTATCCATCATCACTCATTTGGAGAATCAAGCTAGTCAAAAAGTAGCCTTTAAAATCGGGCTTTAGCCTCGTCCGACAGTTTAAGGGGAGCGATCGCTATACACGAAAAATGAGGGACTATCTTGAATTTCGATACATAAAAGGAGAATTCAATGAGTAAACACCAGGAAATTTTGTCCTATCTGGAAGAGTTGCCAATTGGGAAGAGAGTTAGTGTTCGCAGTATTTCCAATCACCTAGGTGTTAGTGACGGAACAGCCTACCGAGCTATCAAAGAAGCTGAAAATCGTGGCATTGTTGAAACTCGGCCACGTAGTGGAACCATACGGGTCAAGTCCCAAAAAGTGGCTATTGAGAGGCTAACCTATGCTGAAATTGCTGAAGTCACCTCATCTGAAGTTTTAGCTGGTCAGGAAGGGTTGGAGAGAGAGTTTAGCAAATTCTCCATTGGGGCTATGACAGAGCAAAATATCCTGTCTTATCTCCATGATGGCGGTCTTTTGATTGTAGGTGACCGTACTCGTATTCAACTTTTAGCCTTGGAAAATGAAAATGCAGTCCTTGTAACAGGTGGTTTTCATGTCCAAGATGATGTTCTTGAGTTGGCTAATAAAAAAGGGATTCCAGTTCTGAGGAGTAAACATGACACTTTTACAGTAGCGACCATGATTAACAAAGCCCTCTCAAATGTTCAAATCAAAACCGATATTCTGACAGTCGAAAAGCTCTATCGTCCCAGTCATGAGTATGGTTTTTTGAGAGAAACGGATACAGTCAAAGACTATCTAGACTTGGTCCGTAAGAACAGAAGTAGCCGTTTCCCAGTTATTAACCAACACCAAGTGGTTGTTGGGGTTGTTACCATGCGTGATGCGGGAGATAAGTCACCCAGCACAACGATTGACAAGGTGATGACGCGGAGCATCTTCGTAACAGGCTTAGCGACTAATATTGCCAATGTCAGTCAACGAATGATCGCAGAAGACTTTGAGATGGTTCCCGTTGTCAGAAGTAACCAAACCTTACTCGGTGTCGTAACACGACGAGATGTCATGGAAAAGATGAGTCGTTCCCAAGTTTCAACTTTGCCAACTTTCTCCGAGCAAATCGGGCAAAAACTCTCTTATCATCATGATGAAGTCGTTATTACTGTTGAGCCCTTTATGCTGGAGAAAAATGGGGTCCTTGCTAATGGAGTCTTGGCTGAAATCCTCAACCATATGACCCAAGATCTCGTTGTCAATAGCGGACGTAATCTCATCATTGAACAGATGTTGATTTATTTCTTGCAGGCTGTACAGATAGATGATACTCTGCGGATTCAGGCTCGTATTATTCACCACACGAGACGCTCAGCTATTATTGATTATGATATTTATCATGGTCATCAGATTGTTTCAAAAGCAAATGTTACGGTTAAAATTAATTAGAATCTAGGAGAAAAAATGATAACTTTAAAATCAGCACGTGAAATCGAAGCCATGGACAAGGCTGGTGATTTCCTAGCAAGTATCCATATTGGCTTACGTGATTTAATTAAGCCAGGCGTGGATATGTGGGAAGTTGAAGAGTACGTTCGTCGACGTTGCAAAGAGGAAAATTTCCTTCCCTTACAGATTGGTGTGGATGGTGCTGTCATGGATTACCCCTATGCCACTTGTTGCTCTCTCAATGACGAAGTAGCTCACGCTTTTCCACGTCATTACATCTTGAAAGATGGCGATTTGCTCAAGGTTGACATGGTACTGGGTGGTCCGATTGCCAAATCCGACCTCAATGTCTCTAAACTTAACTTCAACAATGTTGAGCAAATGAAAAAATACACCCAAAGTTATACTGGTGGTTTAGCTGACTCATGTTGGGCTTATGCGGTTGGTACACCGTCTGAAGAAGTGAAAAACCTTATGGACGTAACCAAGGAAGCTATGTATGTAGGAATTGAGCAAGCAGTTGTCGGCAATCGTATCGGTGATATTGGTGCAGCCATTCAAGAATACGCTGAAAGTCGCGGTTACGGTGTCGTTCGTGATTTGGTTGGTCATGGTGTTGGTCCAACAATGCACGAGGAGCCAATGGTTCCTAACTACGGTATTGCAGGCCGTGGACTCCGTCTCCGTGAAGGAATGGTACTAACCATTGAACCCATGATTAATACTGGTGACTGGGAAATTGATACAGATATGAAGACTGGCTGGGCTCATAAAACCATCGATGGCGGCCTGTCTTGCCAATATGAACACCAGTTTGTGATTACCAAAGACGGTCCTGTTATCTTGACTAGTCAAGGTGAAGAAGGAACGTATTAAAAAAAGGGAGCTTAGCTCCTTTTTTTGTGTCAAATTTTATCAAAATAAATAAGCGTAGCAGACTTCTTACAAATTTATCCTTTTGTAGTAAAATAGGATTAGAATTTTGAGAAAGTAGGTAATTCGTTGGAGTCGATTATATTTCTAGTATCTGTTTTTTTAGCAGGTATCCTGTCCTTCTTTTCACCCTGCATCTTTCCTTTGCTACCTGTCTATGCTGGTATTTTACTGGATGATCAGGGGAATTCGAAAAGCTTTCGCTTTTTTGGAAGAGACGTTGCATGGTCTGGTTTAATTCGAACCTTGTGCTTTATTGCAGGAATCTCCCTCATTTTCTTTATTTTGGGATTTGGAGCTGGATTCCTAGGGCATATGCTCTATGCAGACTGGTTTCGTTATGCTATGGGAATAGTCATTATTCTTTTAGGACTTCATCAGATGGAAATCTTGCATTTCAATAAACTGGAGGTTCAAAAGACAGTCACCTTCAAACAATCAAAGTCTAATCACTATCTGTCAGCCTTTTTACTTGGGATAACCTTTAGTTTTGGTTGGACCCCTTGTATCGGACCAGTCTTAAGTTCAGTCTTGGCCCTAGCAGCTTCAGGTGGCAATGGTGCTTGGCAAGGAGCTGTGTTAACATTAGTATACACATTGGGAATGGCCCTTCCTTTCATTGTTTTGGCCTTGGCTTCGGGCTGGATTATGCCCTATTTTAGTAAATTAAAACCCCATATGATTCTACTAAAGAAAATCGGGGGAGCTTTGATTATTTTGATGGGATTATTATTAATGCTAGGGCAATTAAATGCCTTGTCAGGAATTCTTGGATAAAAGGAGAAAAAATGAAAAAAGTTATTTTTGCTGGATTGAGCCTCATGTCTCTATTCTTGTTGATTGCCTGTGGTGAAAAAGAAACCAAACAGACAAGCAGTCCAAAACAACCTGCTGTACAACAAATCGCAGTCGGTAAGGATGCGCCAGACTTTACCTTGCAGTCTATGGATGGCAAAGAAGTCAAGTTATCAGATTATAAAGGGAAAAAGGTCTATTTGAAATTCTGGGCTTCTTGGTGCGGACCATGTAAAAAAAGCATGCCTGAGCTGATGGAATTAGCTGCCAAACAAGATCGAGACTTTGAAATCTTGAGTGTCATTGCACCAGGTCTACAAGGTGAAAAACAGTTCAAGACTTTCCAAAATGGTATCAAGAACAAGGATACAAGGATATTCCAGTTCTATATGATACGCAAGCAACTACCTTCCAAGCCTACCAAATTCGTAGTATTCCAACGGAATACTTGATTGACAGTCAAGGTAAAATCGGAAAAATCCAATTTGGTGCTATTAGCAACGCTGATGCAGAAGCAGCATTTAAAGAAATGAAATAAAGAAAAAATCGCGATTGTTCGCGATTTTTTTATAGTTTTTCATTGATAAAGCGGATAAATTGATTCCACCAAACCTTCAAAAAGAAGGCTTTTTCAACTTTCTTTTCAGAAACCATTTCAAAAGATGGTTTGTCGGAAGTAAGATAACCTTGGCCAATCAAATCCTGATCATCATAGGTTAGAGTACCAACAACCTTGCCTTCTTCTAATGGAGCCATTTCTGATGTTGATTTCGGTGTGAATTGGAGAGCTGGTGTAGTACCGCTTCCGATGCGTTGGACGATGGAAATGTCTGACTTAGCGACAGCTGTCACATTATCTTCTTTACCATCCAGAACTGTTACTTTACTATCGTTGTATGCTTCACCTTTCTGAACGACGGTTTTTAAGGCAAAATTTGCAGAAATATAATCTAAAAGTGCAGAAGTAGCAGTAAAACGTGCATAAGGGTTGGTATCTTGTTGATCTGCATTCAAAACAACCGTAATAATACGCATCCCTTTCTCAACAGTTGTTCCAACGAATGAAGCACCAGCTTTATCAGTAGTACCTGTCTTTAGTCCATCAATACCACCACGATAGGCAGGCATTCCCTCCAACATATAGTTGGTTGAGTGGATTTCAAGTCCTGCAAAGGTAGAAGTTGGTTTTTTGGTGATTTCCAAAACTTGAGGATAATCTCGGATGAGGTTACGAGCGACGATTGCAACATCGTAGGCACTCAACTTGTTTTCATCGTCTTTTTTAGAACCAGGATAGATATTATCGCCAAGGGTCTCATTATTTAAACCAGTAGTGTTTACAATAGTTGCATCTTGAATTCCCCATTCAAGAAGTTTAGCCCTCATCTTGTCTACAAAGTCTTTCTCAGAACCAGCAATCTTTTCTGCTAGCGCAATCGCAGCACTGTTTGCGCTGGATACCATTGTAGCCTCTAATAGTTGTTCAACAGTATAATTTCGAGCTTCCATAGGGACGTTACTCGCCTCAGAATTAGTTGTAAGTTTGTAAGGATAGTCCGAAATATCAACAGGTGTAGATAGGCTGATAGTTCCTTGTTCCAGAGCTTCATAGACCAGATAAACTGTAACTAGTTTTGTAATAGAAGCAATTTCTACAGGCTGATTTGCATCTTTTTCATAGAGGATTTTTCCAGTTGTAGCCTCGACAGCAATAGCATGTTTAGCAGCAACATCAAACTCCTGAGCAGAAACAGTAGAAGCTGCTCCAAAAACTAAAAGTGTCATAAAAGATAAAATTATTTTTTTCATATTAGCTTTATTTTATCATAAAGAAAAAAAATATTCTCGCTTTTTTACTAAAGCCATCTTATCTTTTTCAGAAATGTGGTAAAATAGAGAGAAGGAGGATACCTATGTTCCGCAGAAACAAATTATTTTTTTGGACAGCTGAAATTTTATTATTAACACTGATTTTCTATCTTTGGAGAGAAATGGGAGCCATCATTACTCCCTTCGTGACAGTTGTGAATACCATCATGATTCCATTTTTGCTTGGTGGATTTTTTTACTACATTACAAATCCAGTCGTTACTTTCTTAGAAAAGAGATGTAAGATCAATCGTCTAATTGGTGTCTTGGTCACTCTTTGTGCCTTGATTGGTGCTATCGTTGTAGGGGTCGTTTATCTCTTGCCGATTTTGATTAATCAGTTGACCAGCTTGATTATTTCTAGTCAAAACATCTATAGTAGACTACAAGATTTGATCATCGATTTGTCCATGAATCCAGTCTTCCAAAATATTGATATTCAACAAACAATTCAACAACTGAATCTCTCCTATGTGGATATCCTCCAGAATATCCTTAATAGCGTCAGCAACAGTTTAGGAAGCGTTCTTTCAGCTTTGTTTAGTACGGTTCTGATTCTCATTATGACCCCTGTATTCTTGATTTATTTCTTGTTGGATGGTCATAAGTTGCTACCAATGTTGGAACGTACCATCTTAAAACATGACAAATTGAATCTTTCTAGCCTTTTAACCAATCTCAATACAACCATAGCGCGCTATATCAGTGGAATTGCGATTGATGCGGTTATTATTGGATGTTTAGCCTATATTGGCTATAGCGTTATCGGATTAAAGTACGCCCTAGTTTTTGCTATTTTTTCTGGAATCGCAAATTTGATTCCTTATGTTGGTCCAAGTATTGGCTTGATTCCAATGGTGATTGCCAATGTGTTCACAGATCCTCATCGTATGTTGATTGCGGTTGCTTATATGCTCATTATTCAGCAGATTGACGGAAATGTTCTCTATCCACGTATCGTTGGAGGGGTTATGAAAGTGCATCCGATTACGATTTTGGTGCTCCTTTTACTGTCAAGTAATATCTACGGTGTCATAGGGATGGTCGTAGCAGTACCTACTTACTCTATTTTTAAAGAAATTACTAAGTTCCTAGCGAAATTATATGAAAACCATAAAGAAGCTAAGGAACTGGAAAAAACAGAATCAAATTAAAATCAGGGAGACCTGATTTTTTTGATGAAAAGACTATCGCCAAACGAAAAGAAGTTTGAATTCATATTGCCATAAAGAAGCAGAAGAACAGGATTTGATAAGATTTAGATTAATTCACAAAATATGTGTAAAACACTTGCAATTTAGCAGAAATTTGATAAAATAGTAAGGAAAGTTAGACTGTATTGCCTACTGTCTATCTATAAATATATTTTATTGGAGGCTTTTACTCAAATGGCAAAAGAAAAATACGATCGTAGTAAACCACACGTTAACATTGGTACTATCGGACACGTTGACCACGGTAAAACTACTTTGACAGCAGCTATCACAACTGTATTGGCACGTCGCTTGCCTTCAGCAGTTAACCAACCTAAAGACTATGCGTCTATCGATGCTGCTCCAGAAGAACGCGAACGCGGTATCACTATCAACACTGCGCACGTTGAGTACGAAACTGAAAAACGTCACTACGCTCACATCGACGCTCCAGGACACGCGGACTACGTTAAAAACATGATTACTGGTGCTGCTCAAATGGACGGAGCTATCCTTGTAGTAGCTTCAACTGACGGACCAATGCCACAAACTCGTGAGCACATCCTTCTTTCACGTCAGGTTGGTGTTAAACACCTTATCGTCTTCATGAACAAAATTGACTTGGTAGACGACGAAGAATTGCTTGAATTGGTTGAAATGGAAATCCGTGACCTCTTGTCAGAATACGACTTCCCAGGTGACGATCTTCCAGTTATCCAAGGTTCAGCTCTTAAAGCTCTTGAAGGTGACTCTAAATACGAAGACATCATCATGGAATTGATGAACACTGTTGATGAGTACATCCCAGAACCAGAACGTGACACTGAAAAACCATTGCTTCTTCCAGTCGAAGACGTATTCTCAATCACTGGACGTGGTACAGTTGCTTCAGGACGTATCGACCGTGGTACTGTTCGTGTCAACGACGAAATCGAAATCGTTGGTATCAAAGAAGAAACTCAAAAAGCAGTTGTTACTGGTGTTGAAATGTTCCGTAAACAACTTGACGAAGGTCTTGCTGGAGATAACGTAGGTGTCCTTCTTCGTGGTGTTCAACGTGACGAAATCGAACGTGGACAAGTTATCGCTAAACCAGGTTCAATCAACCCACACACTAAATTTAAAGGTGAAGTCTACATCCTTACTAAAGAAGAAGGTGGACGTCACACTCCATTCTTCAACAACTACCGTCCACAATTCTACTTCCGTACTACTGACGTTACAGGTTCAATCGAACTTCCTGCAGGTACTGAAATGGTAATGCCTGGTGATAACGTGACTATCGACGTTGAGTTGATCCACCCAATCGCCGTAGAACAAGGTACTACATTCTCTATCCGTGAGGGTGGACGTACTGTTGGTTCAGGTATGGTTACAGAAATCGAAGCTTAATTCGATTAAGTTCCCAGAAGAACAATTATTTAAGTCAGACACTAAAAGAATCTTGCCTTGCAAGGTTCTTTTTTTCTTCTCCTTACTCTATTTGAAGTGCTTCTACTCTAGCAGTATAATAGTTTTTTTGGTATAATAAAAGTTATGGAAATCGAAAAAACCAATCGTATGAACGCCCTTTTTGAATTTTATGCGGCGCTTTTGACAGACAAGCAGATGAACTATATTGAACTCTATTATGCTGATGATTATAGTCTTGCTGAGATTGCTGAAGAGTTCGGTGTCAGTCGTCAGGCTGTCTATGATAATATCAAGCGGACGGAAAAGATTCTAGAAGATTATGAGATGAAACTGCACATGTATTCGGACTACATTGTCCGCAGTCAGATTTTTGACCAGATCTTGGAGCGTTATCCCAAGGATGACTTTCTGCAGGAGCAGATAGAAATTTTAACAAGTATTGATAATAGAGAATAAGTATGGGGAGTATAGTCATCTACAAAGGTATACCCTGTAAACTATTAGTCTGCTGAGACTCCTTTTTCCCACAAGGCTACAAATCCTCTCGTCTGATTCTATCTTTCGAGCTCTTCAAGAGGGATTTAGCTGTTGGGGATATCCAAATGAGATAATGAAAGAAGTCACTCCAGAAGAACTTGTTTGTTTACAAGATTTTGGACGTTTTCCACCGAATTAATGAAACATAGGAGAAAAAAATGGCATTTGAAAGTTTAACAGAACGTTTACAGAACGTCTTTAAAAATCTACGTAAAAAAGGAAAAATATCTGAGGCTGATGTCCAGGAAGCAACCAAAGAGATTCGTTTGGCCTTGCTGGAAGCCGACGTTGCTTTGCCTGTTGTAAAGGACTTTATCAAGAAGGTTCGTGAACGTGCAGTCGGACACGAGGTCATTGATACCCTCAATCCAGCCCAACAGATTATCAAAATCGTTGATGAGGAATTGACAGCTGTTTTAGGTTCCGATACGGCAGAAATTATCAAGTCACCAAAAATTCCAACCATTATCATGATGGTCGGTTTGCAAGGGGCTGGTAAAACGACATTTGCTGGTAAATTGGCTAATAAACTCAAAAAAGAAGAAAATGCTCGTCCTTTGATGATTGCGGCAGATATTTATCGTCCAGCAGCCATCGATCAGTTGAAAACACTTGGACAACAAATCGATGTCCCTGTTTTTGCACTTGGAACAGAAGTGCCAGCTGTTGAGATTGTTCGCCAAGGTTTGGAGCAAGCCCAGGCCAATCACAACGATTATGTCTTGATTGATACGGCAGGTCGATTGCAGATTGATGAGCTCTTGATGAACGAGCTTCGTGACGTTAAGGCCTTAGCTCAACCAAACGAAATCCTGCTCGTCATTGATGCCATGATTGGTCAGGAAGCGGCTAATGTTGCCCGTGAATTCAATGCTCAGTTAGAAGTGACTGGTGTTATTCTTACCAAAATTGATGGGGATACTCGTGGTGGTGCAGCTTTGTCTGTTCGTCACATCACTGGAAAACCTATCAAGTTCACTGGTACGGGTGAAAAGATAACAGATATAGAAACTTTCCACCCAGACCGTATGTCAAGCCGTATCCTTGGTATGGGGGATATGCTCACTTTGATTGAGAAAGCTTCTCAGGAATACGATGAGCAAAAAGCCCTTGAAATGGCTGAGAAAATGCGTGAAAACACCTTTGATTTCAATGATTTCATTGATCAATTGGATCAGGTTCAAAACATGGGGCCAATGGAAGACTTGCTCAAGATGATTCCAGGTATGGCTAACAACCCTGCCCTTCAAAATATGAAGGTGGATGAGCGACAGATTGCGCGCAAACGTGCCATTGTGTCTTCTATGACACCTGAAGAACGCGAAAATCCTGATTTGTTAAATCCAAGTCGTCGCCGCCGTATCGCTGCTGGTTCTGGAAATACCTTTGTCGAAGTCAATAAATTTATCAAGGACTTTAACCAGGCCAAACAGCTCATGCAAGGTGTCATGTCTGGGGATATGAACAAGATGATGAAGCAGATGGGAATCAACCCAAATAACCTTCCAAAAATATGCCAAATATGGGAGGGATGGATATGTCTGCCCTTGAAGGCATGATGGGACAAGGTGGAATGCCGGATATGTCAGGTCTCGGAGGAGCAGGCATGCCAGATATGAGCCAGATGTTTGGTGGCGGACTCAAAGGTAAAATCGGCGAATTTGCCATGAAACAGTCTATGAAACGTATGGCCAACAAAATGAAAAAAGCGAAGAAAAAACGTAAATAAAAAATGAAAGCAGAAGTGCTACCTAAAAAAGAACTCTGAATCCGATTCAGAGTTCTTTTGTGTTTGATTGGTTTATTCCCACTCAACGGTTGCGGGTGGTTTACTTGTAATATCGTAGACGATACGGTTAACGTGGTCTACTTCGTTTACGATACGTACTGAAATCTTTTGAAGGACTTCCCAAGGAATCTTGGCAAAGTCAGCTGTCATACCATCGATAGAAGTGATCGCACGAATGGCGATGGTGTAGTCGTAAGTACGACCATCACCCATAACACCGACTGAACGAACGCCTGTGTTGACAGTGAAGTATTGCCAAATATCACGATCAAGACCAGCTTTAGCGATTTCTTCACGTAGGATAGCATCAGACTCACGAACAGTTTCTAGTTTTTCTTCAGTGATTTCACCCATGACACGGATAGCGAGACCTGGTCCTGGGAATGGTTGGCGCCATACGATGTGGTCTGGCATACCAAGCTCTGTACCGAGGGCACGGACTTCGTCTTTATAAAGAGTGTTCAATGGTTCAATCAATTCAAACTGCATGTCTTCTGGAAGACCACCAACGTTGTGGTGTGACTTGATGGTTTGGGCTGTATCTGTACCAGACTCAATCACGTCAGTGTAAAGCGTTCCCTGAGCAAGGAATTTTACATCTTTTAGCTTGCTTGCTTCGTCATCAAAGACATAAACAAATTCGTTACCAATGATTTCCGTTTTTGCTCAGGATCAGAAACGCCAGCAAGTTTGTCAAGGAAGCGTTTTGCAGCGTCTGCTTTGACGATATTCAAACCAAACTTACCACCAAGCATGTCCATAACTTGGTCAGCCTCTCCCTTACGGAGAAGACCGTGATCTACAAAGATACAGATTAATTGATCACCGATTGCTTTTTGAAGAAGAACCCCAACAACAGAAGAGTCAACACCACCTGATAGACCTAGAAGAACACGCTTGTCACCTACAGTTTCACGGATTTTCTTGATCTGCATGTCGATGAAGTTGTCCATTGACCAGTCGCCTTTAGCCTTACAGATGTTAAGGGCAAAGTTGCGAAGGATATCATTTCCGTATACAGAATGGCGCACTTCTGGGTGGAATTGGATACCATAGATGTGCTTTTCTGGGTTTTCAATAGCTGCATAAGGACAGTCAGCAGAAGTGCCAGTACGAACAAAATCAGCTGGAATCTCTGTAACAGCATCGCCATGACTCATCAAAACAATCTGTTCTTCAGGAGTCCCTTCAAAGAGGGCAGAAGTGGTATGAGTAAGTGGTGATTGGCCATACTCGCGGTTACCAGCATCACCTGCAGGAACAACTTTTCCTCCAAGTTTATGAGTTAAAAGTTGCATACCATAGCAGATTCCCAAAATTGGAATGCCAAGTTCAAAAATTTCTGGGTCAATATCAAATGAACCATCTTCGTATACAGAGTTTGGTCCACCAGAGAGGATGATCCCTACAGGGTTAATCGCACGAACCTCTGCAGCTGAGATTTTGTGACTTTTTAGCTCTGAAAAAACACCAATTTCACGAATACGGCGTGAAATCAGCTGGTTGTATTGGCTACCATAGTCCAGCACAATGATCTTTTCGACATCTTGCAAATCAGTTGAAATGTTGCTCATCTTTTTCCTTTCTCAAAAGAAATATCTTTTTCAATATTCTATCACAAATAGGGGCGAATTACCAACTAAACAAGGCGAAGTTTGACTTTTTCTTAGCAAATACGGTACAATGGAGAAAATAAAGAAAAGAAGTGAAAATCATGTTACCAGCTTATATGAAAATCCACGATCAGATCAAGAAGGATATAGATGAGCATTATTGGAAAATCGGAGAGAGGCTTCCAAGTGAGCGAGATTTAGCTGAACAGTTTCAAGTTAGCCGGATGACATTACGCCAAGCTATCTCTCTCTTGGTCGAGGAAGGAGTTTTGGAGCGTCGTGTAGGAAGTGGGACTTTTGTCTCTAGCACTCGTGTCCAAGAAAAAATGCGAGGAACAACCAGTTTTACGGAGATTGTCAAATCTCAAGGGAAAGTACCTTCCAGCCAACTCATTTCTTACAGAAGAACCATTCCAAATGAGCAAGAGGTCGCAAAGCTGGGGATTACTCCAACAGAGAATATTATCCGCATGGAGCGGGTTCGGTATGCCGATCAAGTTCCTCTGGTCTATGAAGTTGCTTCTATTCCCGAAAAGTTTATTAAAAATTTTAAAAAAGAAGAAGTAACCAGTCATTTCTTTCAGACCTTGCAAGAACATGGTTACCGAATTGGAAAATCCCAACAGACCATTTATGCGAGATTGGCTAAGGAAAAGATTGCCCATTACTTAGAAGTCGAGAAAGGGCATGCGATTCTAGCCTTGACTCAGGTTTCCTATCTCGAAGATGGGACAGCTTTTGAGTATGTAAAGAGTCAATACGTGGGCGAACGCTTTGAATTTTATCTTGAAAATAACTAGTTTAGAAAGGCTAGTTTTTTGTTTTCTTAAAAGATTAGAATTGTCAAAACAATCTGTCTAGGCTTGATTTTATCCATTATTTACTATAAAATGAGAAGGAAAAACGTCAAACTTTTATATTGCAAATAGGAGAAAAAATGACAAAAACATTAAAACGTCCTGAGGTTTTATCACCTGCAGGGACTTTAGAGAAGCTGAAAGTAGCTGTTCAATATGGTGCGGACGCAGTTTTCATCGGTGGACAGGCCTATGGTCTTCGTAGCCGTGCGGGTAACTTTACCTTTGAGCAGATGGAAGAAGGTGTCCAGTTTGCTGCTAAGTACGGTGCCAAGGTCTATGTGGCTGCTAACATGGTTATGCACGAAGGAAACGAAGCTGGTGCTGGAGAATGGTTCCGTAAGTTGCGTGATATCGGGATTGCGGCAGTGATCGTGTCAGATCCTGCCTTGATTATGATTGCAGCAACAGAAGCACCAGGTCTAGAAATCCATCTTTCAACTCAAGCCAGTGCAACCAACTATGAAACTCTAGAGTTCTGGAAAGAACTTGGTCTAACTCGTGTGGTTTTGGCCCGTGAAGTTTCAATGGAAGAATTGGCAGAGATTCGCAAACGTACAGATGTTGAGATTGAGGCTTTTGTCCATGGAGCCATGTGTATTTCTTACTCAGGTCGCTGTACGCTATCAAACCACATGAGTATGCGTGATGCCAACCGTGGTGGTTGTTCACAGTCTTGCCGTTGGAAATACGATCTCTATGACATGCCCTTTGGTCAAGAACGCAAGAGTCTTAAAGGTGAAATTCCAGAAGAATTTTCGATGTCAGCCGTTGACATGTCCATGATTGACCATATTCCAGATATGATCGAAAACGGTGTAGACAGTCTCAAGATTGAAGGTCGTATGAAGTCTATTCACTATGTTTCAACAGTTACCAACTGCTACAAGGCAGCTGTAGATGCTTATCTCGAAAGTCCTGAGAAATTTGAAGCTATCAAACAAGACTTGGTGGATGAGATGTGGAAGGTTGCCCAGCGTGAATTGGCAACAGGTTTCTACTACGGTACGCCGTCTGAAAATGAACAGTTATTTGGCGCACGTCGTAAAATTCCTGAATACAAGTTTGCCGCTGAAGTGGTTGCTTATGATGATGCGACCCAAACGGCAACCATTCGTCAACGAAATGTCATCAACGAAGGCGATCAAGTTGAGTTTTATGGACCAGGTTTCCGTCATTTTGATACTTATATCGAAGATCTTCATGATGCCAAGGGCAATAAAATCGACCGTGCTCCAAATCCAATGGAACTCTTGACCATTAAGGTTCCTCAACCTGTGCAAGCTGGGGATATGGTTCGAGCTCTCAAAGAAGGTCTTATCAATCTCTATAAGGAAGACGGGACAAGTGTCACAGTTCGTGCCTAGATAAGGAAAAGTGAATGATTCAAGTGCAAGGATTGTTGGTAGATAATGAAAGCAGATGTGTTCACTATCATGGTGAAAAGGATATTATTTCCCTCCAGTGCTATGAGTGTAAAAAATACTATGCTTGCTATCAGTGCCACAATGCTATAGAAACGCATTTGTTTTCGCCCTATCCCTTGGTGCTTTCTGAGGATCGACCGATCTTATGTGGGGTTTGTAAGAGGACAATGACTTTCCAAGATTACCAAAAACAGATGGCTTGTCCTTACTGCCGTGCACCATTTAATCCAGGTTGTAAACAACACTATTCCTACTATTTTAAATAAAATGAATCGATCCAAGTTCTTAACTTGGATTTTTCGGTTTGTTTCAGAAAATATAGTAAAATCAAGAAAAACTCGCAATCTAAAATGGAAAAACTTTCTATAGAATAGTGTAAAAATAGCAAAAATAGAAATAAATCAGCTGAAACGCTTCCAACGTAAGTAAAAAGTTGACAAAAACAAATTTTAGGACTAAACTAAGTAAGTAAATTTTAAATAAAAGGAGAATTCATCATGAATTTAACATTTTTCGGTCTATGTCTTGCCTGTATGGGTGTATCTCTTGCAGAAGGATTTTTGATGAACGGTTTGTTCAAGTCTGCAGCACGCCAACCAGACATCATCCCACAATTGCGTAGTTTGATGATCATGGGGATTGCCTTTATCGAAGGAACATTCTTTGTAACCTTGGCGATGTCATTTGTCATTAAATAGACAACTCTATTTAGAAATGGAGGTGTCAAACCATGGAAGAAAGTTTGAATCCAACCGTTAATATTGGACCAATATCCTTTGATTTGACCCTGCTTGCCATGTCTCTTGTAACTGTTTTGATGGTTTTTGCCTTTGTCTACTGGGCAAGTCGTAAAATGACCATCCGTCCAAAGGGCAAACAAAATGCTCTTGAGATGATTTACGACTTTGTGATTGGTTTTACCAAACCAAACATTGGAGAATCATACATCAAGGATTATTCCTTATTTCTGTTTTCTCTATTTCTGTTTATCTTGGTTGCCAATAATATCGGCTTAATGGCAAAAGTACAAACAACAAACGGTTATAACTTGTGGACTTCCCCAACAGCCAACCTTGGATACGATTTATCCCTATCATTCTTGATCACTTTGATCGCCCATGTAGAAGGAGTTCGTCGTAGAGGCGTTAAAGAATATTTGAGAGCATTTGTTACACCTGGCTTTATGACTCCGATGAACATTTTAGAAGAGTTCACCAATTTTGCTTCCTTGGCGATTCGGATCTACGGAAATATTTTTGCCGGTGAGGTCTTAGCTGGATTGCTATTAGCCTTGTCACAAAATGCTTTGTATTGGTATCCTTTTGCCTTTATCGCAAACATGTTATGGACAGCCTTTTCAATTTTCATTTCATGTATTCAGGCTTATGTATTTACCATGTTGTCATCTATGTACATTGGTAAAAAAATAAATGAAGGGGAAGAGTAAGTAGAGGAGGATTAGAAGATGGATTTAACTATTAGTACCATTATCGGTGACTTTATTCTTATCGCTGGTTCCTTCCTTTTATTGATCTTTTTAGTGAAAAAATATGCTTGGGGAAATATTTCCAGCATCTTGGATGAACGTGCTGAAAAGATTTCTTCAGATATTGATGGTGCCGAGGAAGCCCGTAAAAAGGCTGAGGAACTAGCTAACAAACGTGAAGCTGAGTTAGCAGGTAGCCGTACCGAAGCTAAAACGATTATCGAGAATGCAAAGGGAACTGCTGAGAAAAGTAAAGCCGATATTTTAGCCGAAGCTAAACTTGAAGCAGGGCGCTTAAAAGAAAAAGCCAACCAAGAAATTGCGCAAAATAAAGCTGAAGCTTTACAAAGTGTTAAGGGCGAGGTGGCAGATTTGACAGTTAGTCTAGCTGGGAAAATCATCTCACAAAACCTTGACAGTCATGCCCATAAGGAACTCATTGATCAGTATATCGATCAGCTAGGAGAAGCCTAATGGACAAGAAAACAGCAAAGGTAATTGAAAAATACAGCATGCCTTTTGTCCAATTAGTGATTGAAAAAGGAGAAGAGGACCGGATTTTTTCAGACTTGGATCAAATCAAGCAAGTCGCAGAAGAAGCGGGCTTACCCTCTTTTTTAGCTCAGGTGGCAGTTGATGAGTCTGATAAGGAAAAAACAGTTGGTTTTTTTCAAGACTCTGTCTCACCTTTAATGCAAAACTTTATTCAGGTTCTGATTTACAATCACAGAGCAAATCTTTTTTATGATATCATTGTTGATTGTTTGAATCGTCTTGAAAGAGAAACCAATCATTTTGTAGTCACGATCTCCTCAGCTCATCCTTTAACGGACGAACAGAAGAAACGTTTACTTCCCTTGATAGAGAAAAAAATGTCTCTGAAAGTACGGAGTATTAAAGAACAAATTGATGAAGGACTCATTGGTGGTTTTGTCATTTTTGCTAATCACAAGACAATTGATGTGAGTATTAAACAACAACTTCGAGTTGTTAAAGAAAATTTGAAATAGAAAGTGGTGTTCTTTTGGCAATTAACGCACAAGAAATCAGCGCTTTAATTAAGCAACAAATTGAAAATTTCAAACCCAATTTTGATGTGTCTGAAACAGGTGTTGTAACCTATATCGGGGACGGAATTGCGCGTGCTCACGGTCTTGAAAATGCCATGAGTGGAGAGTTGTTGATCTTTGAAAACGGCTCTTATGGGATGGCGCAAAACTTGGAGTCTACAGACGTTGGGATTATCATTCTTGGAGACTTTACAGATATTCGTGAAGGTGATACCATTCGCCGTACAGGTAAAATCATGGAAGTACCTGTGGGGGACAGCCTAATCGGACGTGTTGTCGACCCACTTGGTCGTCCAGTTGATGGTCTTGGTGATATCCATACTGACAAGACTCGTCCAGTGGAAGCGCCAGCTCCTGGCGTTATGCAACGTAAGTCTGTATCAGAACCATTGCAAACAGGTTTGAAAGCTATTGACGCCCTTGTTCCGATTGGTCGTGGTCAACGTGAGTTGATTATCGGTGACCGTCAGACAGGGAAAACAACTATTGCGATTGATACAATCTTGAACCAAAAAGGTCAAGATATGATCTGTATCTACGTAGCGATTGGACAAAAAGAATCAACAGTCCGTACACAAGTAGAAACACTTCGCCAGTACGGTGCCTTGGACTACACAATCGTTGTGACAGCCTCTGCTTCACAACCATCTCCATTGCTCTTCCTAGCTCCTTATGCCGGAGTTGCTATGGCAGAAGAATTTATGTACCAAGGCAAGCATGTTTTGATCGTTTACGATGATCTTTCAAAACAAGCGGTCGCTTATCGTGAACTTTCCCTCTTGCTTCGTCGTCCACCAGGTCGTGAAGCCTTCCCAGGGGATGTTTTCTACCTTCACAGTCGTTTGCTTGAGCGATCAGCTAAAGTTTCTGATGAGCTTGGTGGTGGATCTATTACAGCCCTACCATTTATCGAGACACAAGCGGGAGATATCTCTGCCTATATCGCAACCAACGTGATCTCTATCACTGACGGACAAATCTTCCTTGGTGATGGTCTCTTCAATGCAGGTATTCGTCCAGCCATTGATGCGGGTTCATCTGTATCCCGTGTAGGTGGTTCGGCACAGATTAAAGCCATGAAGAAAGTTGCTGGTACACTCCGTATCGACCTTGCTTCATACCGTGAGTTGGAAGCCTTCACTAAGTTTGGTTCTGACTTGGATGCAGCAACACAGGCTAAGTTGAACCGTGGACGTCGTACTGTGGAAGTATTGAAACAACCTGTTCATAAACCACTACCTGTTGAGAAACAAGTAACCATTCTCTATGCTTTGACACATGGTTTCTTGGATACGATTCCTGTAGATGACATTGTTCGTTTTGAGGAAGAGTTCCATACTTTCTTTGATGCTCATTATCCAGAGATTTTGGAAACCATTCGTGAAACAAAAGACTTGCCAGAAGAAGCAGTCTTGGATGCTGCGATTACAGAGTTTCTCAATCAATCCAGCTTCCAATAAGAATAGAGGTGTCAGATGGCAGTATCTCTAAATGATATTAAAACAAAAATCGCCTCAACCAAAAATACGAGTCAAATCACTAATGCCATGCAAATGGTATCGGCTGCCAAGTTAGGTCGCTCTGAAGAAGCAGCGCGCAACTTCCAAGTTTACGCTCAGAAAGTTCGTAAGCTTTTAACGGATATTTTGCATGGTAACGGATCTGGTGGTTCAACCAATCCGATGCTCATCAGTCGCCCAGTTAAGAAAACAGGCTATATCGTTATTACTTCAGACCGTGGCTTGGTTGGAGGTTATAATGCTTCCATCCTTAAAGCCGTTATGGAGTTGAAAGAAGAATACCATCCAGATGGTAAAGATTTTGAGATAATCTGTATCGGTGGTATGGGAGCTGATTTCTTTAAGGCTCGTGGTATTCAGCCAATCTATGAACTACGTGGCTTGGCAGATCAACCTAGTTTTGATGAAGTTCGTAAAATTATTTCAAAAACGATTGATATGTACCAAAACGAACTTTTTGATGAATTGTACGTCTGCTACAACCATCATGTCAATACTCTCACAAGTCAAATGCGTGTGGAACAAATGCTGCCGATTGTTGACTTGGATCCAAATGAAGCGGATGAAGAGTATAGCTTGACATTTGAGTTGGAAACGAGCCGTGATGAGATTCTAGAGCAGTTGTTGCCACAGTATGCCGAAAGTATGATTTACGGGGCTATTATCGATGCCAAGACAGCTGAAAATGCTGCAGGTATGACAGCTATGCAAACGGCGACCGATAATGCCAAAAAGGTCATCAATGATTTGACAATCCAGTATAACCGTGCTAGACAGGCGGCGATTACACAAGAAATTACAGAAATCGTAGCGGGGGCTAGTGCCTTAGAATAAGGCTTTGCCTCCCTCGTATCAAATGAACTTAGGACCTAGTTGAGCTAGGAACCGACAGTATCTTATATAGAATAGGAGAAGGAGATGAGTTCAGGTAAAATTGCTCAGGTTATCGGACCCGTTGTAGACGTCTTGTTTGCAGCAGGGGAAACACTTCCTGAGATTAATAATGCACTTGTCGTCTACAAAAATGACGAAAGAAAAACAAAAATCGTCCTTGAAGTAGCCTTGGAGTTGGGTGATGGTATGGTCCGTACGATCGCCATGGAATCAACAGATGGTTTGACTCGTGGAATGGAAGTTTTGGACACAGGCCGTCCAATCTCCGTACCAGTAGGTAAAGAAACTTTGGGACGTGTCTTCAACGTTTTGGGAGATACTATTGACTTGGATGCTCCTTTCGCTGAAGACGCTGAGCGTCAGCCAATTCATAAGAAAGCTCCAACTTTTGATGAATTGTCTACCTCATCTGAAATTTTGGAAACAGGGATTAAGGTTATCGACCTTCTTGCCCCTTACCTTAAAGGTGGGAAAGTTGGACTCTTCGGTGGTGCCGGAGTTGGTAAAACTGTCTTGATCCAAGAATTGATTCACAATATTGCCCAAGAACACGGTGGTATTTCAGTGTTTACCGGTGTTGGGGAACGTACTCGTGAAGGGAACGACCTTTACTGGGAAATGAAAGAATCAGGCGTTATCGAGAAAACAGCCATGGTATTTGGTCAGATGAATGAACCACCAGGAGCACGTATGCGTGTTGCCCTTACTGGTTTGACAATCGCCGAATACTTCCGTGATGTAGAAGGCCAAGATGTGCTTCTCTTTATCGACAATATCTTCCGTTTCACTCAAGCTGGTTCAGAAGTATCTGCCCTATTGGGTCGGATGCCTTCAGCCGTTGGTTACCAACCAACACTTGCTACGGAAATGGGTCAATTGCAAGAGCGTATCACATCAACCAAGAAGGGTTCTGTAACCTCTATCCAGGCTATCTACGTGCCTGCGGATGACTATACTGACCCTGCGCCAGCAACAGCTTTTGCTCACTTGGATTCAACTACAAACTTGGAACGTAAGTTGGTACAGTTGGGTATCTACCCAGCCGTTGATCCGTTGGCTTCAAGCTCTCGTGCCTTGGCACCTGAGATTGTTGGTGAGGAGCACTACGCAGTTGCTGCTGAGGTTAAACGTGTCCTTCAACGTTACCATGAATTGCAAGATATCATTGCTATCCTTGGTATGGATGAACTTTCTGATGAAGAAAAGACCTTGGTTGCACGTGCCCGTCGTATCCAGTTCTTCTTGTCTCAAAACTTTAACGTTGCAGAACAATTTACTGGTCAACCTGGTTCTTATGTGCCAGTAGCGGAAACAGTTCGTGGCTTTAAGGAAATCCTTGAAGGAAAACATGACCAGTTACCAGAAGATGCCTTCCGTGGTGTCGGTTCAATCGAAGACGTCATTGCTAAGGCAGAAAAAATGGGATTTTAAGAGGTGATCTATGGCTCATTTAACTGTCCAGATCGTGACACCAGATGGCCTCGTCTATGATCACCATGCCAGCTTTGTATCGGTACGAACTCTGGATGGTGAGATGGGGATCTTGCCACGACATGAAAATATGATTGCTGTTTTAGCGGTTGATGAAGTGAAGGTAAAACGTATCGATGATGATACTCATGTGAACTGGATTGCAGTGAACGGAGGAATTATCGAGATTGCTAATGATATCATTACCATTGTAGCAGACTCAGCAGAGCGTGCTCGTGATATTGATATCAGTCGTGCAGAACGCGCGAAACTTCGAGCTGAACGAGAAATCGAAGAAGCCCATGATAAACACTTGATTGACCAAGAGCGTCGTGCAAATCGCATTGCAACGTGCTATCAACCGTATCAATGTCGGAAATAGACTATAAAAAAATGAACTTGAAACTCAAGTTCATTTTTTTTAATGTGGGAAGCTGATGCAGACTGCTTCAGGGACATGGAAGTCGTTAGAAAGTTCTGCAAGACGACCACTTTTAGGATTACGCTTAAAGACGGTTGCGTTATCAGAATCTTGATGAACAGCAATGAGAAACTCTTGATCAGGAGTTAGGTCGAAATCACGTGGATTTTTACCATGGCTTGGTACAATCTCTAATAATTCCAAGCTACCATCAGCGAGGATTGTATAGACTGCAATGGAATCATGACCTCGGTTGGATGCATAGAGGTATTTGCCATCTTTTGAAAGACGAATGGCAGCAGTAGCATTAAAGCCTTCGTATCCATCTGGTAAGGTTGAAATAACTTGCATGCGTTCAAATTCACCAACCCCATCATAAATCAAGACCTCTATGGTGCTATTCAGTTCGCAGATGAGATAGGCAATCTTATAGTGGTGGTGGAAAACAATGTGGCGAGCACCTGCTCCAGCTTGGCTGTGATAAGTGTAGAGTTTACTTAGTTTTCCTTCTGGACTAATATCATAGGTCGTTACTTCATCTGTACCTAGATCACATGTGACGAGATACTGGTCAGGTGTTAGGTCTGTATAGTGTACATGTGGGGAAGTTTGGTTTTCATGAGGACCTTGTCCACTATGCTGATCTAGATCTGTTTGGATGAGGCTACCATCCTCTTGACGTTTATAAACTAGAACTTGACCTTTATGATAGTTGGCACCGTACACGAGGCTACGCTTTTCATCCACTGCCACATAACAATGGGGAGCGCCTTCTTCAACCACATGATTTAGCAAAGCGCCATCTGTCTTGTAAGCAGCGATTCCACCTAAGCCATCCTGGCTCCCTACAGTGTATAAGTGTTGCTGTTGGTCAAAGGCAAGGTAGGTTGGACTTGGTTCAGCAGCAAAGAGTTCAAGATTTTCAAGCTGGCCTGTTTCTGTATCAAAATCTGCCTTGTAAATCCCTTTAGATAAGCGACGAGTGTAAGTTCCAAAATAAACAGTTTCTTTCATGTCCATACCTCTTAATAATGATAAGTTCATTATACCACAAAATGGCAGTCATGAAGCATCAGATTCATCCATGTAAGCACTTTAAAAAAGAGTTATTTTAGTCTAAAAATGGTATAATGAGAGAACGACAGAAAGGATGTATTTATGGAACATAAAGAGAAACATTTTAGCCTATCTTGGTTTTTTAAGTGGTTTTTAGATAATAAAGCCATCACTGTATTTTTAGTAACCTTGTTACTGGGGCTAAATATTTTCATTCTAAGTAAGATTAGTTTTATCTTTTTACCAGTTTTGGATTTTCTTGGGGTTGTCATGTTGCCAGTTATTTTATCTGGTTTACTTTATTACCTCCTCAATCCGATTGTTGACTGGATGGAGAAGCACAAGATCAATCGTGTCCTTGCCATTAGTATTGTTTTTGTTATTATTGGACTCTTTATCATTTGGGGGCTGGCAGTCGCAATTCCTAATCTGCAACGTCAAGTCTTAAATTTTGCGAAGAATGTGCCGACATACCTGGAAGATGCTGATAAGGTGATCAATGACCTTGTAACCAAACGCTTGCCAGATGATTTTAGACCACAGTTGGAGCAGGTTCTTTCCAATGTTTCTAGTGAGGCGACCATGTGGGCCAGCAAAATCTCTTCTCAAGCTGTTAACTGGGTTAGCGCCTTTATCAGTAGCGTTTCCCAGGTCATTGTAGCGGTTATTATCGTACCCTTCATGCTCTTTTATCTTTTGAGAGATGGGAAAGGTCTACGAGACTATTTGACTAAGTTTATCCCAAACAAGTTAAAAGAACCTGTCGGACAAGTTTTGTCAGATGTTAATAAACAGTTGTCAAACTATGTTAGAGGGCAGGTTACAGTTGCTATTATCGTGGCAATTATGTTTATTATCTTCTTTAAGATTATTGGTCTCAGATATGCTGTGACTCTGGGGATCACGGCTGGTATCCTCAATCTAGTACCTTACCTGGGTAGTTTTCTTGCCATGTTGCCTGCTTTGGTTTTGGGCTTAATAGCGGGGCCTGTCATGCTTTTGAAAGTGATTATTGTCTTTATTGTTGAACAAACGATTGAAGGTCGCTTCGTTTCTCCGCTTATTTTAGGTAGTCAGCTAAACATCCATCCGATCAATGTCCTCTTTGTTCTCCTAACTTCAGGCTCCATGTTTGGTATTTGGGGAGTCTTGCTGGGAATTCCAGTCTATGCCTCTGCCAAGGTCGTTATCTCAGCTATCTTTAACTGGTATAAAAAAGTCAGCGGTTTGTATGAAGAAGAAGGGGAGGAAATCAAGAGTGAACAATAGTCAACGCATGCTCCAGGCTTTGGATGAACAGAATTTAACCAAGCGGATCAGTATTTTCACGAAGCCCTCGAAACAGATTCAAGTGAAGTTCTTTACGAACTAGCAAGCTATTTAGAGGGAATTGGCTTTTATCCTCAAGCTAAAGAAATTTACCAAAAAATCGTTACAGAATTTCCAGAAGTGAATCTGAATTTAGCAAGCATTACTAGTGAGGATGGCAATGTTGAGGAAGCCTTTGCTCACCTTGAGGAAATCACACCCGAAAGTGACTGGTACGTGTCGGCTTTGGCCTTGAAGGCTGACCTCTATCAGTTGGAAGGATTGACAGATGTAGCACGTGAAAAGTTACTGGAAGCTTTAAACTACTCAGACGATCCCTTATTAGTTTTTGGTTTGGCTGAGTTGGATAGCGAGTTAGGGAATTATCAGGAAGCTATTCAGGGCTATGCTCAATTAGACAATCGCTCTTTCTATGAGCAAACGGGTGTCTCAATTTATCAGCGAATTGGCTACGCTTATGCCCAGTTAGGCAAGTTTGAAGCCGCAACTGAATTCTTAGAGAAAGCTTTAGAACTAGAATACGATGACCAAACTGCCTTTGAACTGGCTAGTCTTTACTTTGACCAAGAAGAGTATCAAAAATCTGCCCTTTACTTTAAGCAGATTGATACCATTTCACCTGATTTTGAAGGATATGAATATGGTTATAGTCAAGCCTTGCATAAGGAACATCAGGTGGAAGAGGCCCTTCGTATCGCTAAACAAGGTTTGGAGAAAAATCCGTTTGAAACACGGCTCTTACTGGCTGCTTCTCAATTTTCGTATGAATTACATGATCCTAGTAGTGCAGAGCAGTTTCTCCTTACTGCCAAAGAAGATGCAGAGGATACAGAAGAAATTTTCCTTCGACTTGCAACCATTTATATGGAACAAGAGCGGTACGAAGATATCATCGCTCTCCAAAGTCAAGAACCTGAAAATCTCTTGACCAAGTGGATGATTGCCCGTTCTTACCAGGAAATCGAGGATTTAGATAAGGCCTATGAGCTCTATCAGGAACTATCGCTTGATCTCAAGGATAATCCTGAATTTCTGGAGCAGTATACTTATCTCCTACGTGAATTGGGATATTTTGAAGAAGCCAAAGTGCAAGCTGAAGCTTATTTAAAACTCATTCCAGATGATGTTCAGATGCAAGAACTCTTAGAAACACTTTAAGGATTTCTAATTTTTGTAAAATCTTATTAACAGAAACGAATGACTTTAAATGAATGATTTGAAAGACCTCATAGGTCTTTTCTTTTTTACTAATATAATATAAATGTTAGAATTTCTTATAGCTAATTTAGATGAAGTTTTGAACAATGAAAGCCTGCTAAACCCTATAAAATAAGGGTTTAAAGGTATGATTTGAACATCGAACTACTATGAAATACTTGACAAATTTATATAAGAATATATAATAATAAATAGGGGAATCTATCCCCAAAAATAAAGGAGGCAAATGTTGTGAAAAAGATTAATAAAAAACTTTCTCATGCATTCATGGCGCTATTGTTAGTAGCTTCAGTATTTATCCCAGTACTAAGAACTAGCAATGTGGTTAAAGCTGCTGAACTACCATCTAGTAGCTATACGCTAACGACAGTACCGACAATTAACAATAATAAGTTAGTTGACGGTGCAGAGTATGGTGAAGGGAAATTTTACCTTCAAACCACTTACAAATTCGACAACTCAACAACGTTGAAGAATGGTGACTTTATGGTTTATAAAGTTCCAAATGAATTCAAAATTGAATCAGATTCAACTACTGAAATCTTTGGTAACGATGGAGTCACTAAGGTTGCTGAGTTAACGACAAATAAGTCTGCAAATACAGCGACTGTAACGGTAAGTAACGAAGATTATTTTGCTAACTTACCTGAAGAGAAACAAATTTCGGCCTTATTTACTGTTGTATGGGCTGATAATGTTGAACTCAATAAATCGTATCCAATCGACATTCCTGGAGCAGGAGTATACAATTTGACTCGTATTGTTCCAGATGAGGATCTAACAGGATTCACTAAATGGGGAGTTCAAGATACGAACGATCCAAATTATATTAATTGGTATATTCGCGTAAACAAATATGCCAATCCTTATGAAGGTGTTTCGATTCAAGATACAATCCCTGAAGGACAAGTATTAGCTAGTGAGATTACAGGTTACTACTTTACTGAATGGGGTAAAGATGAGCATCATCCTCTTTTGAATCCAAGTCACATTGTTGTTCAAGATTCTAATCACTTCACTATTACTCCAAATGGTAATGGTGATCTAACCAACCAAGGTTTGTATGTAGTTTATAAGACTCGTATCACAGCTCCAGTTGATAATACAACAAAGAAAGCTTTCAATAACGTTAAAATTACGACTTCGACTGAAAACTTTGATGTAGAAGGTTTTGCACCATTAACCACAACTGAAGGTATTAGTTCTGGTTCACGTTCTACAGAAGTTTCATTTGAGGTTTCTAAGCAGTTAAAAGGAAAAGACTTAGCTGCTGAAGAATTTAGCTTCCAACTACTTGATCCAAACGGATCAGTTGTGGAAACTGTTAAGAATGATAAAGATGGCAAAGTGAAATTTAAAGCCGTTAAATTCTCTACAGTGGGTACTTATAAGTATCAGATCAAAGAAGTTAATGATCAAAAACCAGGTTTGCTTACGATGATAAGACTATTAACGCAGAAGTTACTGTAACAGATGTTTATGGTGAGAAGTTTGCAAGTGTTAAATATGACAATAAAGTTTTTGTAAATTCGTATTCTGCTAAATCTGCAACAACTTCAATTACTGCTAAAAAAGTCCTAAATGGTAAAACTCTTGAGGCAGATAAATATGAATTTGAATTGAAAGAAGGCGACAAACTTGTAGCTACAGCTAAGAATGCTGCAGACGGAACAGTTGCTTTCCCAGCGATTGAATACACTGCTGCAGGAATTCACACATACACGATCACTGAAAAAGCTGGTAATGAAACTGGTGTAACTTATGATAAAAATGCTTATACAGTAACAGTAAAAGTTGTAGACAATGGTCAAGGTCAACTTGTAGCAACAGTTACAGGTAATAATCCAACCATCATAAATACTTATGTTGCTGAGACTCCGGGTTCTTCAGATAACAAACCTAAACAACCAGAAGAAAATAAAGAACTACCAAATACTGGTACATCTGAAATGACTATCTTGCTTACTGTTGTAGGAGTAGTACTTGCATTTGGTTCCATTCTCTTATTCCGTTTCAAAAAAGTTAAATAATCTAGTTGAAAAATCTTAATGCCTTTGCTATGGCATCATCAAAGAGCCACTTGTATGGATAGTAGAAATGATACTATTCTTATAAAGTGGTTCTTTTTTTATATCTCTAGAGGTATGAAGTGAATGAGAGAAAACAGCGTTCTGTATCAATGAAATTTTTATAGATATTTGATAAAAAAATTGGATCATTGTTCTCTCAGATTTAGAAGTTAAACTTATATTCGAGTCTAGAATCCTTATAATTCTTCTAATTTTTTAAGATGATATTTCGCACGGATTTCTTAGATAAAGGTGTATAGTTCAAGAATTATAGAATTTTTTTACAAAAACCCTTGCTAAATTGTTTATTTATGCTATAATAGGAACAATAATTTTTAGGAGGTGCAGTATGTCTTATATGTTTGAGATATTACCAAGTTTATTGAATGGTGCAAGTATGACTCTTCAAGTCTTTGCTCTGGTCTTGATCTTTTCAATTCCTTTAGGTATTGTCGTTGCCTTTGCTTTGCAAGTTCGTTGGAAACCCCTCCATTATCTGATTGACCTTTATATTTGGGTGATGCGAGGGACTCCCTTGCTCTTGCAATTAATCTTTATTTACTATGTTCTCCCTAGCATTGGGATACGTTTAGATCGTTTGCCTGCTGCTGTGATCGCTTTTGTATTGAACTATGCAGCCTACTTTGCAGAAATCTTTCGTGGAGGGATTGAAACCATACCTAAAGGTCAATATGAGGCTGCTAAGGTCTTGAAGTTTAGTCCTTTTGACACAGTGCGCTATATTATTTTGCCTCAGGTTACAAAGATTGTCTTACCGAGCGTCTTTAATGAAATCATGAGTTTGGTCAAGGATACTTCATTGGTTTATGCCCTTGGGATTTCAGATTTGATTTTGGCAAGTCGGACAGCAGCCAATCGAGATGCCAGCCTTGTGCCTATGTTTTTAGCTGGGGCGATTTATTTGATCATGATTGGTCTTGTAACCATTGTAGCGAAAAAACTTGAGAAGAAGTACAGCTATTACAGATAGGAGGATTGCTATGTTAGAACTACGAAACATTAACAAGGCCTTTGGTGGCAAACAAATCTTAACCAATTTCAGCCTATCAATTCCTGAAAAGCAAATCCTTGCAATCGTAGGTCCATCAGGAGGCGGAAAGACAACCCTATTACGTATGCTAGCTGGGTTGGAAACCATCGATTCGGGGGAAATCTACTATAACGGCGAATCGCTAGCTATAGACGAACTAGAAAAGCGCAATCTTCTGGGATTTGTTTTCCAAGATTTTCAACTCTTTCCGCATTTGTCAGTTCTAGATAACTTAACCTTGTCGCCCATAAAAACGATGAGTATGGACAAGGAAGTTGCTGAGAAGAAGGCGCGTGGTTTGTTAGAGCAACTTGGGTTAGCTGGGCATGCAGATGCCTTCCCTTTCTCACTTTCAGGTGGGCAAAAACAACGGGTGGCCTTAGCACGCGCCATGATGATAAACCCAGAAATTATTGGATATGATGAGCCTACATCAGCCTTAGACCCAGAATTGCGATTAGAAGTAGAAAAACTTATCCTTCAAAATAAAGAGCGTGGGATGACCCAGATTGTTGTGACCCACGATCTTCAGTTTGCGGAAAACATTGCTGATCAGATCCTTAAGGTTGATTCAAAGTAGGAGTGGGAGGTGCCTATGAAGAGAAAGAAAATTGCCCTTGTACTTGCTCTGTTCTTTAGCTTCTTCCTGACGGCTTGTACTCAGAAGGCAAGTGATCCAAATCAGGATAATTGGGCCAAATATCAAAAGCAGGGAAGCATTACCATTGGCTTTGACAATACCTTTGTTCCCATGGGATTTGAGGAAAAGAATGGCCAGTATGCAGGCTTTGATATCGACCTAGCCCAAGCTGTTTCTGAAAAGCTAGGAATTCAGATTAAATTTCAACCCATCGACTGGGATATGAAAGAAACCGAACTACAAAATGGTACCATTGATGCCATCTGGAATGGCTATACAGCTACAGATGAACGGAAAGAGAAGGTTGCTTTTACCATTCCTTACATGGAAAATCAACAAGTTTTGGTATCCAAAAAGTCTCAAAATATCCACTCAGTTCAGGATATGGCTGACAAAGTTTTAGGGGCTCAGGCTGGATCTTCTGGCTATTTGAATTTTGAAGGACAACCCGAACTACTCAAGAATCGAGTAAAAGATCAGAAGGCCAATCAATACCAAAGTTTTAATGAAGCCTTAATTGATTTGAAGAATGATCGGATTGATGCCCTTGTGATTGACCGGGTATATGCCAATTATTATCTCCAGTCTGAAGGAATATTAAATGACTACAATGTCTTTTCTGCTGGATTTGAAAGTGAAGCTTTTGCAGTGGGTGTTAGACCTGCTGATAAAACTTTGCTAGATGCTCTGAATCAAGCCTTTATCTCACTATACCAAGAAGGAAAATTCCAGGAAATCAGCCAGAAGTGGTTTGGGGAAGATGTAGCCACCAGTCAAGTTAAAAATCAAGAATAAGAAAAGAGATTGAGTTTTTTCTCAGTCTCTTTTTGCATTGAAAAATCCTCTGGAAAGTACCAGAGGATAAGAGCTTATTTCATTGTTGGGAAGAGCAATACATCACGGATAGTAGTTGTATCAGTGAGGAGCATGCAGAGACGGTCGATACCGATACCCAAACCACCTGTTGGTGGCATACCGTATTCAAGAGCCTCGATGTAGTCGTAATCGATACCTGTTGCTTCATCATCACCAAGTTCTTTAGCTTTGGCTTGAGCTTCGAAACGGCTAAGCTGGTCGATTGGGTCGTTCAACTCAGTAAAGGCGTTACCGTATTCCTTGGTCATAATGAAAAGCTCAAAGCGGTCAGTAAAGCGTTCGTCTTCAGGGTTCTTCTTAGCGAGTGGAGAGACAGCTACTGGATGACCGTAGACAAAGGTTGGTTGAATCAAGGTTTCTTCAACGAACTCTTCAAAGAAGGCGTTGATAATGTGACCAACTTCAGTGTAATGTTTCTCAACTGGAACTTTCTTCTCAGCAGCGATAGCTTTAGCTTCTTCGAAAGTCATGTCTTGCCAGAAGTCTACACCAGTAATTTCTTTGATGGCATCCACCATGTGAACGCGTTTGAATGGTTCGTTGATTTTGATTTCAGTTCCTTGATAGTTTACTGGACCATCGCCCTTAACTGCTTTAGCAGCGTGTTGGATAATGCCTTCGGTCAAATCCATGATATCTTGGAAGTCTGCATAAGCTTGGTAAACCTCGATAGAAGTGAACTCAGGGTTGTGAGTGGCGTCCATTCCTTCGTTACGGAAGATACGGCCAATTTCATAGACACGTTCCATACCACCAACGATAAGGCGTTTCAAGTGAAGCTCAGTCGCGATACGAAGCACCATGTCAATGTTTTGGGCATTGTGGTGAGTGATAAATGGACGAGCAGCAGCACCACCAGCTTCATTGTGAAGAACAGGTGTTTCCACTTCAAGGAAACCTTTTTGGTCTAGATAACGACGGATTTCAGAGATGATTTTTGAACGAGTGACAAAGCGTTCAAAGCTTTCACGGTTAGAAATCAAGTCAAGGTAACGTTTACGATAAATTGTTTCAACGTCAGTCAAACCGTGGAATTTCTCAGGAAGCGGGCGAAGTGCTTTAGACAAGTGTGTGATGTGAGTTGCCTTGATAGAAAGTTCTCCCATATCTGTACGCATGACTTCACCTTCGACACCAAGGAAGTCACCGAGGTCAGCCTTTTTGAAGATTTCGTAGTTTTCTTCACCGACTTCATCTTTACGAACGTAGATTTGGATTTGACCTTCACGGTCTTGGAGATGGGCAAAGCCAACTTTCCCTTTACCACGTTTGGTAACCAAGCGACCAGCGATAGTAGCAGTTTCATTTAATTCATGTAATTGTTCTTTATCAAGTTCTGCAAATTTGTCTTTAAGCTCTTGTGAGTTAGCAGTACGTTCAAAACGTTTTCCGAAGGGATCGATTCCTTGTTCACGGAGCGCAGCCATTTTTTCACGGCGAACGATCTGCTGGTCATTTAGTTCTTCCATATGTTCTGTAGACATGGGTTCCTCCTAATTTTACTCAAAATTTGATACGATGAGTCATTTTTTGCGATACTCCCATTTTATCATAAATAGCAGAGAAATTCACGGATATTCTTTGAAAACTAAAAAGAACTTGACTATTAAGATCAAGTTCGATTATTTTTCTTGATAGGAAGTGTCATTCCATCTTTCCAGAGTGAAGGATTCAAAATCATTGGTCTCTAAAACTGTCAGACTAGCATTTGCCAAGCCTCCATCTTTGCGAAGGTGAGCCTCTTTATAGCCTAAGAGTGTACGCAGGCTAGCAGTGAGATTTGCCCCATGACCAACGATCAGAATGTTTTCAGCCGGACTTTCTTTCAGAGATTTGATAAACTGAATGGTTCGCTGAGTCGTAGAGTAGAGAGATTCGGCTTCAAACATCCTCGTATCAAACTGAGCCAGATTAGAGCGAAAGGCCTTGATTTGTTGAGGGTAGATGGCATTGAGCGTAGCAATTTTTAATCCCTCTAGTTTTCCAAGTTGCCATTCACGTAGGTCAGGAATGCTCTTCAAAGGACAAGGGGATTGGAGTTGACTTTGGATAATTTCAGCAGACTTAACTGCTCTGGGTAAGTCACTAGAATAAATCGTATCAAATGAATTTCCTTGAGATGTTGACCCAGTTGTTTTAGTGTGTCAATGGACTCTGGAAGAAGGGGAGAGTCACCGCTAGCACCTTGAAAACGTCCTTCAAGATTCCAGACAGTCCGACCATGGCGGACAAAATAGAGTTTCATCAGTTGTTTTCCTCCAAGAGATCAGCAAAATCTGCTTTTACAAAGTTGGCTAAGTCTCGAGGTCGAATAATGATACTGTGCCCGACTTCTCCAGCAGAGACAATCATTTGGTCTAAATCCAAAGCAGTCTGATCAATAAAAATAGGATAATTGTGTTTTTGGCGAATGCCGACGGGGTTATTAGCCCCATGAATATAGCCTGTCGTTTTTTCTAGGTCTTTTTGTGGAATCATGCTCACTTTTTTATTACCAGAAACCTTTGCTAGTTTTTTCTCAGCGAGGTGTTCTGTTATGGGAACGATTCCGATGATTGGTCCCGTTTTGTCTCCTAATAGAGCCAAGGTTTTAAAGATATGAGTTCGATCATATTCCGAAGGAAGTTCACCCTCAAGCGCATTGATTTGAATACCAGAATGGTCAATACCCGCCTTGGTCAAGATTTGTTCGACCAAGGTTTTCTTAATCTTCACTTTTTTTGCCATTATTTATACTTATCCTCCAATTGACTCATCCAGATACCAAGCCAAATGCCAAGTGCAAAGAAGAAGGCGATGAGAACATAACTCACAATAGAAAGTCCAGTGTATTGGATACTTTCAGCACTTCCAGCATTTGGAATCAAAATCAAGAAGGTGCTTGATAGCACAATTCCAATAATAAAGTGATAAACACGGGAGTGGTAGTTGTTCAAGGCATGGTCCATTAATTTTGAAAAAATGATGAGTGTTGCACCTGCACCAATTCCGATAGGAAGGAAAGTACCGAATAAATCAAAGGTCTTAAAACCAGTTAGCATTGGAGCGTACAGCCCTAAATCAAGAGTAGATTTGACGGACTTAAACCAGGCACCAAGACACCTAGAGCTAAAAGAGCACCTGCTAAGATAAAACTAGCGAAACTAGCACTGAGAGAACCAACAACAAAGTTTAGCGCGTAGAGCCCTAGGCCTGAAAGGATAAAGGTAGTCCAGAACCAGACTAGGTCAATCTTGTCACGATCAGATTCTCGAGTAGATTCTTTAAGGAGACTTGGAACTGTACCGATGATAGCTCCAGCAAAGCTCCACAAAACATAGACTTGATAATTTTCTAGCAGATACTCGATTGGATAAGAAAACAAACCAATGCCTAGCAACATCCCGATTGCTACTGGGATAAAGTATAGGACATTCTCTTTAAAATCCTTAAAGGGATGAGCCAGAAAGCTAATCATTCGCTCATAAATCCCCAAAATAGCTGCTAAAACACCACCAGAAATTCCAGGTAGGATAAATCCTAAGGCGATGACGATTCCCTTAATAACTCTTGCAATCCATGAAAACATCATAAAATCCTCAATTTCATAAAATTCTTTCTCTATTCTATCAATTATAACACAGACGAGAAGAAAATGAAAAGACAAGTGAAAAAGAGAGCGATTTTCACTTGTCTTATGGTCTTAAAAATAGTTTTCTGAAGGTTTCTTCTTTTTCCTTCAAGGTAGAAATGAGATTAATATCTAAATGATGCTCAAATCCAGCAATTCTTCCTTTTGAAGTATACTGATGGAGGTCATAGTCTAAATCAGTATTAGGCGTGGTTTCAAAGTAACCTGAATTCGTTCCATAAGATGGAATCCAGACAGCAGAGAACTTATCTGTATTGATACTATGCTCTTGCATGAAATAAACACCGATGTAAATACCGATATTTTTAGCGCCAAGTGCTTCTAGTTTAGCTCTAAAAGCTTCAACACCTTCGTTCATATCAGACATTGTTTTTTCTTCAACATCAAGCCAGTAGTAACTAGGGTTATATGGAGAAGCAGCGTTGTAGAAAACCTCAGCAGCTTTTTCCATTTTTTCCTTACTAGTACCTGCTAGATAGGCATAAACAGCAACTGGAACATTGCGCTTTTGAAATTCTGAAATATGATTTATATAGGCTTTATCGACACCATTGGCATAGGCGGCATTATTTGTTTCAGTATGCTGACCCCCATTGTGGACACGAACAATAACACCAGAAATATTTTGAGATAAGGTATCGTAGTTGATTTCCTCAGGTCTTTGCCAACCAGAGACATCAATAATAGGTTTGTCAAGATTATGCAAGGCCTGATTTTCAACCTGGACTGCATTGGGTTTTGACTTGACAGGATGGTCTTCATAAGTTGGTTTATTGAGGATCAAATAGCTATAAATATAGTAAATAAAGTAAAAATAATAGCTGGATGAATCTTTTTTCTCATATCTATTTAGTTTAACGTAAATAGATAAAAAAATCAAAGAAAACATCGGAAAAAGTGAATATATGGGCGTCTTTTCCCTATTTCTCTGTTTGTTTACTCCTAAGAAACTAAATTATGGTATAATATAAGGGAATTTCTAGAGAAAAGAGAAGATTATGTCAAATTATGCCATTATTTTAGCAGCGGGTAAAGGTACTCGCATGAAATCAGATCTTCCAAAGGTACTTCACAAAGTAGCTGGAATTTCGATGTTGGAACATGTTTTTCGTAGTGTTGGTGCTATTCAACCTGAAAAAACAGTTACTGTAGTGGGTCACAAGGCTGAGTTAGTTGAACAAGTCTTGACTGGACAGACAGACTTTGTAACTCAGTCTGAACAGTTAGGAACTGGTCATGCTGTCATGATGGCAGAGCCAATTTTGAAAAATTGCTCTGGTCATACTTTGGTTATCGCTGGGGATACGCCTCTGATTACGGGTGAAAGCTTGAAAAATCTCTTGGATTTCCATATCAATCACAAAAATGTTGCGACTATTTTAACAGCTGAAGCAGCGGATCCTTTTGGATATGGTCGTATCGTCCGTAACGATAATGCAGAAGTTCTTCGTATTGTTGAGCAAAAAGATGCCTCAGATTTTGAAAAACAAATCAAGGAAATCAATACAGGAACTTACGTTTTTGATAACCAACGTCTTTTTGAAGCTCTTAAAAACATCAACACCAACAATGCTCAAGGAGAATACTATATTACTGATGTGATTGGTATTTTCCGTGAGGGTGGTGAGAAGGTTGGTGCCTATACTTTGAAAGACTTTGATGAAAGTCTCGGGGTAAATGACCGTGTAGCTCTTGCGACTGCAGAAGCAGTGATGCGACGCCGTATCAATCACACTCACATGGTTAACGGCGTCAGCTTTGTCAATCCAGAAGCAACCTACATCGACATTGATGTTGAGATTGCTCCTGAGGTCCAAATCGAAGCCAATGTTACTTTGAAAGGTCAAACCAAGATTGGTGCTGAGACTGTTTTGACAAACGGTACTTATGTAGTGGATAGCACTATCGGAGCTGGAGCTGTGATTACCAACTCTATGATTGAGGAAAGTACAGTTTCAGATGACGTGACTGTAGGTCCTTATGCCCATATCCGACCAGGTTCAAGCCTAGCTTCTCAGGTTCATATTGGAAACTTCGTAGAAGTCAAAGGTTCTTCAATCGGTGAAAATACCAAGGCAGGTCATTTAACCTATATCGGAAACAGTGAAGTAGGCAGCCATGTTAACTTTGGTGCTGGTACGATTACAGTAAACTATGACGGTAAAAACAAATATAAGACCGTGATTGGCAACAATGTCTTTGTTGGTTCAAATTCAACCATCATCGCCCCTGTAGAACTTGGAGATAATTCTCTTGTTGGAGCTGGTTCAACCATTACCAAGAATGTACCTGCGGATGCTATCGCAGTTGGACGTGGACGACAAGTTAACAAGGATGAGTACGCAAGGCGCTTACCTCATCATCCTAAGAACCAGTAGGAGTCGATTATGGAATTTGAAGAAAAACGCTTAGTCGGAAGGAAATCTATCAAGGCCCTATCTTTAAACTGGTGCAAGATCAGGTAGAACTGCCAGAAGGCAAAGGTACTGCCCAACGTGATTTGATTTTTCACAATGGAGCTGTTTGTGTACTAGCTGTGACAGCTGAGGATAAAGTTGTACTCGTTAAGCAATATCGAAAGGCCATTGAGGCTGTTTCTTATGAGATTCCCGCAGGAAAACTGGAAACTGGTGAAAATGCAGATCCAATGGCAGCTGCACTTCGTGAATTGGAAGAAGAAGTTGCCTACACAGCTAAGTTAGAACTGTTGTACGATTTCTATTCTGCGATTGGATTTTGTAATGAAAAACTAAAACTCTACCTCGCTAGTGATTTGGTCAAGGTGGAAAATCCTCGCCCACAAGATGATGATGAAACTTTGGAAGTTTTAGAAGTAAGCCTAGAGGAAGCCAAGGACCTGATCCAGTCAGGTCATATCTGTGATGCCAAGACCATTATGGCGATCCAGTACTGGGAACTACAAAAGAAATAGAGGAGCAACCCATGGGAAAACCTTTATTAACAGACGAAATGATTGAACGTGCCAATCGTGGTGAGAAAATCTCAGGACCACCTCTTCAGGATGATGAGGAAACCAAAATCCTGCCTACTGCATCACAACATCTTGGTTATTCACGTTCTAGAGACCACGGTTTTAGTCAAGATACACTTACAATCGAAGTAGAGCCAACGATTCATAAGAGCCGTCGTATTGAGAACACTAAGAGAAATGTTTTTAATTCGAAACTCAATCGCATCTTATTTGCGGTCATCCTACTCTTGATTTTGTTAATTTTGGCGATGAAACTCTTGTAATTGAAAGGACTTGAAATGAAAATTGGAATCATTGCTGCCATGCCAGAAGAGCTAGTATATCTGACTCAGAATTTGGACAAAACTCAAGAAGTCCAAGTCTTAGGAAATACCTACTATACTGGCACTATTGGCAAGACAGAAGTTGTCCTAGTTCAGAGTGGGATTGGGAAGGTCATGTCGGCTATGAGTGTAGCTGTTCTAGCTGACCATTTTCAAGTAGAAGCCATCATCAATACAGGATCTGCAGGAGCTCTTGCCGAAGGGATTGCTGTTGGAGATGTAGTGATTGCGGATAAGTTGGCTTACCATGATGTGGATGTGACTGCTTTTGGCTATGCTTATGGCCAAATGGCGCAACAACCTCTTTACTTTGAATCAGACAAAACCTTTGTAGCCAAAATCCAAGAGAGTCTATCTCAGTTGGACCAAAACTGGCACCTAGGCTTGATTGCTACAGGAGACAGTTTTATAGCTGGAGATGATAAAATTGCTAGTATCAAAACCCACTTTCCGGATGTTTTAGCAGTTGAAATGGAAGGGGCAGCCATTGCACAAGCGGCTCAGGCTCTTGGTCTACCTTTCCTAGTCATTCGTGCCATGAGTGACAATGCCAATCACGAAGCCTCTATCTCTTTTGATGAATTTATTATCGAAGCTGGACGTCGTTCTGCCCAAGTCTTACTAGCCTTTTTAAAGGCTTTGGATTAAGCGGAAATTTGACAGTTTATCTAGCTTATGATAAGATTTAAATAAAGAAAAGCTAGAAAACGTTTCAGAGGATATTATGAGTATTGAAATGACCGTCAGTGAGATTGCAGAGGTCTTAGGTCTATCTCGTCAAGCAATCAACAATCGTGTCAAAGAACTTCCAGAAGAGGACACGAAAAAAAATGACAAAGGTGTAACTGTAGTTACTCGAAGTGGCTTAATCAAGCTTGAAGAAATCTACAAAAAAACGATTTTTGAAGATGAGCCAGTCAGTGACGATGTAAAACAACGCGAACTGATGGAAATCTTGGTCGATGAGAAGAATGCTGAAATTCTTCGATTGTACGAGCAACTCAAGGCCAAGGACCAGCAGTTGGCAGAAAAAGATGAGCAGATGCGCATCAAAGACCGTCAGATTGCAGAAAAGGACAAACAGTTGGATCAACAGCAACAGTTAACTCTTCAAGCTATGAAGGATCAAGAAACCTTGAAACTCGAGTTGGACCAAGCAAAAGAAGAAGTCCAAGCAACCAAAAAAGGCTTTTTTGCTCGCCTTTTTGGAGGAAAATAAAGAAGCTGTTTGGGTTACTCACTAACCTAATGGCTTCTTTTATTATTTATAGTTTAGTTTGGGTAGTAATTGAGGTAAATAATGGAAAAATTAAGAGATTATATCGCCTTTGATTTGGAATTCAATCAACACGAGGGGGTTACCCATTTAATTCAAGTATCAGCAGTCCGCTTTCAAGATGGACAAGAAAGTGCTGCTTTTGATTCTTATGTTTATACTACAGCCCCATTGAAGAGTTTTATCAATGGTTTGACTGGGATCACAGCTGAAACCTTGAAAGATGCGCCAAAGGTAGAACAAGTTTAAAGGACTTTCAGGCATTTGTCGGCGACTTACCTATCATTGGTTACAATGCAGCTAAGAGTGATTTGCCTATTCTCTTGGAGCATGGCATTGATTATCGTGACCAGTATAAGGTTGATCTATATGAGGAGGCTTTTGAACGCCGTAGTTCTGATCTACACGGCATAGCCAATCTTAAATTGCAAACTGTAGCGAATTTTTTAGGCTTTCACGGGAAGTCTCATAATAGTTTAGAGGATGCCCGCATGACGGCGCGTGTTTACGAAGCTTTTTTGGAATCGGATGAAGGAAAGCTATTAATAGAAGACCAGAGTAGTTTTTCGATGAATAATCCTTTTGGTGGCTTAGATTTATCCCAATTTTTAGACTAGGAGTGCCTATGAAACCTGAAAAACCTAAAAAGCTAGGTTTTAGGAAGATATACTATAACCTAGATAAGATTTTATTTCTATTTTTCTTGATATTTATGATGGTTGAGTTTGTCTGGCTACCATTAAATTCATGGATTGCTGGCATCCTTCTGAGACAAACTGGTTACTTGTTTATCTCCTACAATAACTTTTGGGCGATTATACAAGGCTCGCCTTTTATCAGTTTAGCCTTTCTCATCTTAATTGCAATCAATCTCTTGGTCGCTTATTTTCAGATTTGTCTTTTATTCATTGGAGCGCGTCACCTTCTCTACCATGAAAAGAGAACCTTGATCGAGTATAGTCGAAAAGTCTTTCAACAGAGTTTTCTATTTATGAAACGATTCAGTTTCTGTAAAATGGCCTTTGTCTTCTTTTACGTAGCTATGCTTTTTCCTTTCATCAGGAAAATTTTAAAAATCTATTACCTTAATAAGATTATTATTCCAGATTTTATCGTTACCTACCTTGAAGATAAGTATTGGCTAGTTGGTCTGCTGATTCTGTCCTCTGCTTGGATTTTACTCTATATTTCAGTTCGTTTCATGTTTGCTCTTCCCAAGATTCTCTTTGAAAAGAAAACAGTGAGAGAGGGAGTGAAATATAGTCTGCAAAAGACAAAAAAACACGTTATCTTTTATTCTTGGAACTTGCTTCTCATTATCATTAAAACCTACCTCTTTTTCTTTCTACTCTTAATTCCCATATTGTTTGCTCAAGTTGTAATGGATGAATTAACTCATAAAGAATCCCTAGTCCTAGGGATAATCAATTATGTCTTGATTAAGAACTTCCATTATATGACCTTGACTTACTTCCTCGTTAAATTTGTTTCATTTTTAACTGGTGAAGAACTTGAAATCATGCCAAGAAGGAAGAAAGACCATTTGATGAGATGGGGAGTAATGGGCTGCGCTAGTATCGTTTTTGCTTTAGAGGGTTATATCTATCTTGAGTCTCCTGACACGAGTACCCCTTTGGTTATTTCTCACAGAGGAGTTTCCAATAAAAACGGAGTTCAGAATACAGTCGAGTCGTTAGAGAAAACAGCTCAACTAAAACCAGATTTGATTGAAATGGATGTCCAGGAAACCAAAGATGGTCAGTTTGTAATGATGCACGATGCTAACCTCAAAAATTTAACAGGTATTAATGCTACACCGCAAGATTTGACTCTGGATGAATTAACAAATACAGATATTTACGAGAATGGTTATCAAACAAAGATTTCAAGCTTTGATGCCTATTTAGAGCGTGCAAATGCTTTAAACCAAAAATTGCTGATTGAGATTAAGACCAGTAAAAAAGATAGTCCGCAAATGATGGACCATTTCCTCGAAAAGTACGGAGCGACTATCAAGAAATATGGACACCAGATGCAATCGCTAGACTACCATGTGATTGATAAAGTGTTGACTTATGATTCTGAAATTCCAGTTTACTTTATTCTTCCCTATAACAGTATCTTCCCAAGAACAAAGGCAACTGGTTATACCATGGAATATTCAACCTTGGATGAGTACTTTGTTAATAAACTTTGGACAACAGATCAAAGGTTATATGTATGGACTGTTAATGGTTCTGACGCTTTCGACAAAGCCATTCGTCTAGGAGCCAACGGTATGATAACAGATGACCTAGAAATGGTACAGTCACAGGTATTGATGGCTCAGGATGACCCTGAATACACTGATTTGATTCTTAAGAAAGCCATGGAATTTTTTGACTTCTAAGAAAAAAGAGAAACATTCGTTTCTCTTTTCTTATGGATTAGAAAGGCAATTTTCCAGCGAAAGCACCAAGTTTCTTCTTAGTCGTTTCGTCGATTTGGTCTATCGCAGCATTGATAGCTTGAACAATCATGTCAGAAAGAGTTTCAAGGTCTTCTGGGTCAACGACGGCTGGGTTAAAGTTGATGCTTACAACTTTCTTATCTCCAGTTAAGGTTGCTTGGACAAGGTCTTGAGCAGATTTTCCAATAAATTCCATAGCAGCGAGTTCTGCTTGGCTTTGTTCCATTTGTTTTTGAAGTTTTTGTGCTTGACGCATCATGTTTTGCATATTCATCATAGCGGTTTACAGTTTCCTTTTTTTCTATTATTTTTCCTTTTTATTTTAACAATTTTAGGATTAAAAGTCTATTATTTGTTTAATTCATGAGATATATGACCTTTTATAATGAGTCTCTCAAACAACTTTTAAGAAATTTACTATGCACACCTAGTATTCTTTGCTAAACAAATAATTTCATTTAAGCTTTCTTTAAGGTTTCTATTATATTCTAAAGAACTCTATATTAACCGAACGTTGAATGGATAATATAGAGGATAACCTAATTTTATTTCTTGATTTATTATGGTCTTTCCGGATTTAGTAACACATTGTTCACTTTACCTTAAATGGTGTGTTGATTAGACTAAATGATTCACTGTCTTTTCTTCATGATGGAGGCAGATTGTGATATAATAGATGATAATGAGTTTTTTAGAATAAACTAAAGGAGAATATAAATGATCTATGCAGGAATCCTAGCCGGAGGAACTGGCACACGCATGGGAATCAGTAATTTACCAAAACAATTCTTGGAGTTGGGTGATCGTCCTATTTTGATCCACACAATTGAAAAATTTGTTTTGGAACCAAGTATTGAAAAAATTGTAGTTGGAGTTCATGGAGATTGGGTATCTCATGCTGAGGACTTGGTTGACAAGTATCTTTCTCTTCACAAGGATCGCATCATCATTACAAAGGGTGGTGCTGATCGCAATACCAGTATCGAGAAGATTATAGAAGCTATTGATGCCTACCGTCCAATCACTCCAGAAGATATCGTGATTACGCATGACTCTGTTCGTCCTTTTATCACACTTCGCATGATTCAGGACAATATCAAACTGGCTCAAAATCATGATGCGGTTGACACAGTAGTAGAAGCAGTTGATACCATTGTTGAAAGTACTAATGGTCAGTTTATCACTGATATTCCAAATCGTGCTCACCTCTATCAAGGTCAAACACCTCAGACATTCCGCTGCAAGGATTTCATGGATTTGTATGGTTCCCTATCTGACCAAGAAAAGGAAATCCTGACGGATGCATGTAAGATTTTTGTTATCAAAGGGAAGGATGTTGCTCTAGCTAAAGGGGAATATTCAAATCTTAAAATCACAACTGTGACAGACTTGAAAATCGCGAAAAGCATGATTGAGAAAGACTAAGGCTATGATTAATCAAATTTATCAACTGACAAAACCAAAGTTTATCAATGTAAAATACCAAGAAGAGGACATTGATCAGGAGAATCATATCCTTATTCGTCCAAATTATATGGCGGTTTGTCATGCGGATCAACGTTACTATCAAGGGAAACGCGATCCAAAGATATTGGCTAAAAAGCTTCCAATGGCCATGATTCACGAGTCTTGTGGAACTGTTATTTCCGATCCAACTGGGACTTATGAAGTCGGTCAAAAGGTAGTTATGATTCCCAATCAACCGCCTATGCAGAGTGACAAGGAGTTCTACGAGAACTACATGACAGGAACCTACTTCCTATCTAGTGGTCACGATGGCTTTATGCGAGAATTTGTCTCTCTTCCAAAAGATCGTGTTGTGTCTTATAATGACATTGAGGACACAGTTGCAGCCATAACTGAGTTTGTAAGTGTTGGCATGCATGCCATGGATCGATTCCTGCATCTTGCTCATAGCAAGAGAGAGCGCATCGCTGTTATCGGAGATGGTAGTTTGGCCTTTGTGGTTGCGAATATTATCAATTACACTCTACCAGAAGCAGAGATTATCGTGATTGGTCGCCATTGGGAAAAACTGGAACTCTTCTCTTTTGCAAAAGAGTGCTATATCACGGATAATATTCCAGAAGATTTGACCTTTGATCATGGATTTGAGTGTTGCGGTGGTGATGGTACAGGCCCAGCTATCAATGACTTGATTCGCTATATTCGTCCACAGGGAACGATTCTCATGATGGGAGTGAGCGAATACAAGGTTAATATCAATACACGAGATGCTTTGGAAAAAGGATTGTTATTAGTAGGCTCATCTCGTTCAGGACGCATCGATTTGAGAAGGCCATTCAAATGATGGAAGTCAAAAAGTTTGCGAATCGTCTGAAGAATATCCTTTATGTTGAAGAGCCTGTGAGAGAAATCAAGGACATTCACCGTGTCTTTGCTACAGACCTAAATACTGCTTTCAAAACAGTATTTAAGTGGGAAGTGTAGAAGATGGAGGTTAATTGTGGAGAAACTCATCAAAGAAAAAATTTCTTCTTTACTATCTGATGAAGAGGAAGTACTCAGTGTTGAACAGTTGGGAGGCATGACCAACCAAAACTATTTGGTTAAAACAACCAACAAACAGTATATTGTGAAATTTTTTGGTAAAGGGACTGAAAAACTCATCAATCGTCAAAATGAAAAGTACAATCTTGAACTTTTAGAGGATTTAGATTTAGATGTCAAAAATTACCTCTTTGATATTGAGTCAGGGATTAAAGTAAATGAATACATCGAATCAGCAGTAACTCTTGATTCAACATCTATCAAATCCAAGTTTGAAAAGATTGCACCAATTTTACAAACCATCCATGCTTCAGGGAAAGAATTAAGAGGAGAATTTGCTCCTTTTGAGGAAATCAGCAAATATGAATCCTTGATTGAGGGACCTATCCCTTATGAAAACTATGAAGCTGTAAGAAAAGATGTATTTTCACTAGAAAAGAGATTGGCTGATTTGGGTGTTGATAGAAAGTCCTGTCACATCGATTTGGTACCAGAAAACTTTATCGAGTCACCACAAGGTCGTTTGTATTTGATTGACTGGGAATACTCTTCTATGAATGACCCGATGTGGGATTTGGCAGCTCTTTTCTTAGAGTCTGAATTTACAAAGCAAGAGGAAGATGATTTCCTTTCCTACTATGAAAGTGACAAAACGCCTGTATCACGTGAGAAAATTCGTATCTATAAAATCTTGCAAGATACTATCTGGAGTTTGTGGACAGTGTACAAAGAAGCTCAAGGGGCTGATTTTGGAGATTATGGTATCAACCGTTACCAAAGAGCTGTCGAAGGTTTGACTTATTATGGAGGTTAGGATGAAGAATAAAAATGGTGTTTCCTTTGGTCTGCTCTCTGGTATCTTCTGGGGATTAGGTCTAACAATTAGTGCTTATATCTTTTCAATTTTTACAAATCTTTCACCTTTTGTGGTGGCTGCTGCTCATGATTTCTTGAGTATCTTTATCTTGTTAGCTTTTCTTTTGGTAAAAGAAAGAAAAGTTCGTCTTTCGATTTTCTTAAATATTCGAAATGTGAGTGTAATTATCGGTGCTTTACTAGCAGGACCTATTGGTATGCAGGCCAATCTTTATGCGGTTAAATATATCGGTAGTTCTCTAGCTTCATCTGTATCGGCTATTTACCCAGCAGTTTCAGTTTTACTAGCCTTCTTCATTTTGAAACACAAGGTTTCAAAGAATACAGTATTCGGTGTTTTCTTGATTATTGCAGCTATCATTGCTCAAACCTATAAGGTTGAACAAGTTAACTCGTTTTACATTGGGATTCTTTGTGCCCTTATCTGTGCCATTGCCTGGGGGAGTGAAAGTGTTCTCAGCTCCTATGCTATGGAAAGTGATTTAAGTGAAATTGAAGCCTTGTTAATCCGACAAGTAACCTCATTCTTATCCTATCTTGTGATTGTGCTCTTTTCTCACCATTCATTTGCAGAAGTGGCAGATGGGCAATTATTCGGTCTCTTGATTGTCTTTGCGGCCTTGATATGATTTCCTACTTAGCTTATTATATCGCCATTAATCGCTTACAACCTGCGAAAGCGACAGGTTTGAATGTGAGCTATGTAGTTTGGACTGTCTTATTTGCAGTTATTTTCTTGGGTGCACCGCTAGATATGCTGACAATCATCACTTCACTTATTGTTATGGCTGGTGTTTATATTATTATTAAAGAATAAAGGAGATTCGTGTGAAAGCGATTATTTTGGCAGCGGGCTTAGGAACTCGTCTACGCCCTATGACTGAAAATACCCCAAAAGCTTTGGTTAAGGTCAATCAAAAACCCTTGGTAGAATACCAAATCGAGTTTTTGAAAGAGAGAGGAATTGATGAGATTATTATCGTTGTTGGTTACCTCAAGGAACAATTTGACTACCTAAAAGAAAAATATGGTGTTCGTTTAGTCTTTAACGACAAGTATGCTGATTACAATAACTTCTACTCACTTTATCTAGTAAAAGAAGATTTGGCTAACAGCTACGTCATCGATGCAGATAACTATCTTTTCAAAAATATGTTTAGAAACGATCTTAAACGTTCTACCTATTTTAGCGTTTATCGTGAAGACTGTACGAACGAGTGGTTCTTGGTTTACGATGATGACTACAAGGTTCAAGACATTATTGTTGACAGCAAGGCTGGTCGCATTCTGAGCGGAGTATCATTCTGGGATGCACCAACTGCTGAGAAGATTGTTGGCTTTATTGACAAAGCTTACGAGAGTGGTGAATTTGTTGATCTCTACTGGGATAACATGGTTAAGGATAATATCAAAGAATTGGATGTCTATGTCGAAGAATTAGAAGGAAATAGCATCTATGAAATTGATAGTGTAAAAGATTACCATAAGTTAGAAGAGATTTTATCTACTATTGAGTAAGGAAAGAGAAGAAGGCTTGTGCCTTCTTTTTTTGTGTATTTTATAACAAGAATGTTTGATATTGATTGTATTCTTTAAATGAAACAAAAATTACAAAAAAATGAACAAAATAAAACAAAAATTATTGACAACGATTTCATATAGTGTTATACTTATAGCATAAAAGATAATTGAAAGAAGGGAAAATGTTATGGGATTAGATCATTTCTTTGACAAAAACCTGGTGTTTTGCTTAGAAGCGGATAATCAAGAACAACTCTTTGATCAGGTAGCAAGCTTGTTGGAAGAACGAGAAATTGTCACTCCAACTTATCGTGAAGCCTTGATCACGCGTGAAAAGTCATTTCCAACTGGTTTAGATATGGAATTTCTAGGAAAGGACTTGCCAAATGTAGCGATTCCTCATACAGATATTGTTCATAATCTAGCTGAGAAAGTAGTGGTTGTTCGATTAGAAAAACCAGTAACTTTCACAATATGATAGCTCCTGATAAGGAAGTAGAAGTATCCCTACTCTTCTTTATCATTAACAACTCAAGTTCAAGTCAAACAAATATTCTGGCTCAGTTGATGGACTTTTTCACAGGAAATGGACATCTGGAAGATCTATCAAAAATTTCCGAACCAGAAAAACTTTATGCTTACATTGCTGAAGCAACCGCTTAATCTTGTCTATTAAAAAAAATCGGAGGAAATCCAAATGATTAAAATTCTTGCTGCCTGCGGTGCAGGTGTTAACTCAAGTCACCAAATTAAAAGTGCTCTAGAAGAAGAACTTTCAAACCGTGGTTATGACGTTCACTGTGATGCCGTCATGGTGAAAGATGTAAACGAAGACCTTATCAAGGGCTACGATATCTTTACACCAATCGCTGCAACTGACCTTGGTTTTGAACCTGGTATTCCAGTAATTGAAGCTGGACCAATCTTGTTCCGTATTCCAGCGATGAGCGCTCCAGTATTTGACAATATTGAAGCAGCTATCAAAGAACACGGACTAAGCTAATTTATTCTTTATCTTGTTAACATTCATATAACTAAAAAAACGGGAGGAACTATTATGGATGTCATTATCGAACTAGCCAATAAGATTTTCAAGCCAGTCTTGGAAATGGGTGGTCCTATCATCATGCTGATCATCTTGACAGTATTGGCTTTACTATTTGGAGTGAAATTCTCCAAAGCGCTTGAAGGTGGTATCAAACTTGCCATCGCCCTTACTGGTATCGGTGCTATCATCGGTATGCTCAATGGAGCTTTCTCAGAATCACTTAAAAAATTCGTTGAAAACACTGGTATCCATTTGAACATCACTGACGTTGGTTGGGCACCACTTGCTACCATCACTTGGGGCTCTGCTTGGACACTTTACTTCTTGCTAGTAATGTTGATTGTCAACGTTGTGATGCTTGCAATGAAGAAAACGGATACACTTGACGTCGATATCTTCGATATCTGGCACTTGTCAATAACTGGTCTTTTGATTAAATGGTACGCAGATAACAATGGAGTTAGCCAAGGAGTTTCACTCTTCATCGCAACTGCAGCAGTTGTCCTTGTAGGTATTTTGAAGATCATCAACTCTGACCTGATGAAACCAACATTCGACGATCTTCTTAATGCACCAAGTTCATCACCAATGACTTCAACACACATGAACTACATGATGAACCCAGTTATCATGGTTTTGGATAAGATTTTTGAAAAATTCTTCCCAGGTCTTGATAAATATGACTTTGATGCTGCTAAATTGAACAAAAAAATCGGTTTCTGGGGATCTAAATTCTTTATCGGTTTCATCCTTGGTATTGTTATTGGTTTTATGGGGACTCCACAACCTGTTGAAGGACTTAAAGATGCTGCAAACTGGCAAGAAGTTATTAAAGGTTGGTTGTCTCTTGGTTTAACAGCCGGTGTAGCTTTGGAACTCTTCTCACTTATCGGATCTTGGTTCATCGCAGCCGTAGAACCACTTTCACAAGGTATTACAAACGTTGCTACTAAACGTCTTCAAGGACGTAAATTCAACATCGGTCTTGACTGGCCTTTCATCGCTGGTCGTGCTGAAATCTGGGCTTGTGCTAACGTACTTGCTCCAATCATGCTAGTAGAAGCTGTTCTTCTTTCAAACGTCGGTAATGGTATCTTGCCTCTTGCAGGTATCATCGCTATGGGTGTGACCCCAGCTCTCTTGGTTGTTACACGTGGTAAATTGCTCCGTATGATTATCTTCGGAACACTCTTGTTGCCTCTCTTCCTTCTTTCTGGTACTCTTATCGCACCATTTGCAACAGAACTTGCTAAAGGTGTAGGTGCCTTTCCTAAAGGTGTAGATAGTGCTCAATTGATTACTCACTCAACTCTTGAAGGACCAATTGAAACTATTTGGTTGGGCAATCGGTAATGCTACAACAGGTGATATCAAAGCAATCCTTGGTGCAGCAGCCTTCCTTGTATTCTATGTAGGTATCTTTGCTTGGTATAGAAAACAAATGATCAAACGTAACGAAGAATACGCAGCAAATGCTAAATAATTCGCTCCTATAAAATGTAAATTGTGAAAACTAGGTTGTTAATTTCCTACATTGGGAGTGGCAACCTAGTTTTTTATATAAAAATCTAAAAATAGTTGGAGAATATTATGGTAATTGAAATCAAATCAGACCAGTTAACGGTCCAGTTTAAAATCTTAGGTGGCGCCTTGTCGTCAATCAAGGACCGAGAAGGCATTGAGTATTTGTGGCAAGGAGATGCCACTTACTGGAGTGGACAAGCGCCAGTACTTTTTCCAATCTGTGGCTCTTTAAGAGAAGATACAGCCTTCTACAGTCATGCAGATGGAACAGAGACGAAAGGAAACATTCCTCGCCATGGTTTGGTCCGTAAAAAAGAATTTGAGTTGGTTGATCAAACAGAAAACAGCGTAACCTTTGCTATCGAAGATGATGAGAATACTTATCAAAACTATCCTTATCATTTCCGCCTTGAAATCACTTATAAGGTTACTGGCAAGACAGTTCGTACTCAATACAAGATTTTCAATAAAGAAACCAGCAAGGTCCTGCCATACTTTATTGGTGGACATCCAGGCTTTAATTGCCCTCTACTAGATGGCGAAACTTATGAAGATTACTATTTAGAGTTTGAGAAAGAAGAGACTTGCTCTGTTCCCCGTCCTTTCCCAGAAACAGGAATGTTAGACTTCCAAGATAGAAGTTTATGGTTGGATGGGCAAAAAGAATTAGACCTTAGCTATGATTTGTTTAGCACAGATGCAGTGACTTTGGATGAGTTGCAATCCAGAACAATTGCGCTTCGTTCTCGTAAGCATGAGAAGGGATTAAAAGTACACTTCCAAGAGTTCTCAAATCTCATCATTTGGTCAACTTTGAATAAGGGACCTTTCATTGCCTTTGAACCATGGTCTGGCTTATCAACTTCACTTGAAGAAGGAGATCATCTAGAAGATAAGAAGAATGTTCGTCTCTTGGAAGCTGGTCAAGTAGATCAGATTGGCTTTGATATTGAAATATTTTAGATAAAAAACCACAAAAACAAACATTTACTGTTGACTTTTTCTATAAATAGGAGTATATTATGTTTGTAAACAACAAATGATGTTTGTAACAAACAAATAATCACTTGTTATATTCTCTGTCGCAGAGAAAGTTTCTTTCTAGGAACTTGATTTCCTGGACTTGGATAAGGTGATATTCATCTCATTCAATCCAATTTGTCAATAAACTGCTAGAAAGTCTTTGTAGGTAAACTGCTAACTATAAAAGTCTTTACTAGCCTAGAAAAATAAAAAGGAGTATACAATATGTCTATTGTTATCGGTGCAGATGCTGCAGGTTTGAGATTGAAAGAAGTTGTGAAAGACTTCTTGGAAAAAGAAAACTTCCACGTTGTGGATGTTACAGCTGAAGGTCAAGACTTTGTTGATGTGACTCTTGCTGTTGCTGCAGAAGTAAACAAAGAAGAACAAAACCTTGGTATCGTGATTGATGCTTATGGGGCTGGTCCATTCATGGTCGCAACTAAAATCAAAGGAATGGTTGCTGCAGAAGTTTCAGATGAACGTTCAGCTTATATGACTCGTGGACACAACAACTCACGTATGATCACTATGGGTGCACAACTTGTTGGTGACGAATTGGCTAAAAATATTGCTAAAGGTTTTGTTAACGGCAAATACGACGGTGGTCGTCACCAAATTCGTGTGGATATGTTGAACAAAATGTGCTAATTAGATTACAGTAAGAAAGGTAAGTTAAAAATGAGAATTGCAATTGGATGTGACCACATCGTAACAGATGAAAAAATGGCGGTTTCAGAATTTTTGAAATCAAAAGGATATGAAGTCATCGACTTTGGTACCTATGATCACACACGTACTCACTACCCAATCTTTGGTAAAAAAGTTGGTGAAGCTGTAACTAGCGGTCAAGCTGATCTTGGGGTATGTATCTGTGGTACTGGTGTTGGTATCAACAACGCTGTAAATAAAGTTCCAGGAGTTCGTTCTGCCTTGGTTCGTGATATGACAACAGCACTTTATGCAAAAGAACAATTGAATGCCAACGTTATTGGTTTTGGTGGTAAAATTACTGGTGAATTGCTCATGTGCGATATCATTGAAGCTTTCATCAATGCTGAATACAAACCATCAGAAGAAAACAAAAAATTGATTGCGAAAATTGAGCACGTTGAAACTCACAATGCTCATCAAGCAGATGCAAACTTCTTTACAGAATTCCTTGAAAAATGGGATCGTGGTGAATACCACGACTAAGAGGTGACGCATGATTTTAACAGTCACAATGAATCCATCCATTGATATTTCTTATCCTTTGGATGAATTGAAAATTGACACTGTCAACCGTGTGGTGGACGTGACCAAGACAGCTGGTGGTAAAGGTCTCAATGTTACACGAGTTCTTTCAGAATTTGGTGATTCTGTTGTTGCTACTGGTTTGGTCGGTGGTAAACTTGGTGAGTTTTTGGTAGAGCATATCGATGATAAAGTAACGAAACGTTTCTTCTCCATTCAAGGAGAGACTCGTAACTGTATCGCTATTCTGCACGGTGACAACCAAACAGAAATCCTTGAAAAAGGTCCCGAAGTTCTGGAACAAGAAGGGCAAGATTTCTTGGCTCATTTCGAAAATCTCCTTGACACTGTGGAAGTAGTTGCTATCTCTGGTAGCCTGCCAGCAGGTCTTCCAGTTGACTACTATGCAAGCTTAGTAGAACTTGCTAATCGCAAAGGAAAACCAGTTGTTCTAGATTGCTCAGGTGCAGCACTTCAGGCAGTTCTTGAATCACCACACAAACCAACAGTAATCAAACCAAATAACGAAGAATTGTCTCAGCTTCTTGGGAAAGAAGTTTCTGAGGATTTGGATGAATTAAAAGAAGTTCTTCAAGAGCCTTTATTTGCAGGGATTGAGTGGATAATTGTTTCACTTGGTGCAAATGGTGCTTTTGCAAAGCATGGGGATACTTTCTACAAGGTTGATATTCCAAGAATTCAGGTAGTGAACCCTGTTGGATCTGGAGATTCTACTGTGGCAGGGATTTCCTCAGGTCTTCTTCATAAGGAATCTGATCAAGAACTCCTCATCAAGGCCAATGTCCTTGGTATGCTCAATGCCCAAGAAAAGATGACAGGTCATGTCAATATGGCCAACTATCAAGCTTTATATGATCAATTAATAGTAAAAGAGGTATAAAATGGCTTTAACAGAACAAAAACGTGCACGCTTAGAAAAACTTTCAGATGAAAACGGCATTATCTCAGCTCTTGCCTTTGACCAACGTGGCGCTTTGAAACGCCTCATGGCTCAATACCAAACAGAGGAACCAACTGTGGCTCAAATGGAAGAACTCAAAGTCTTGGTAGCAGATGAATTGACAAAATACGCATCCTCTATGCTTCTAGACCCAGAGTATGGACTTCCAGCTACAAAAGCGCTTGATCCAAATGCTGGTCTTCTCCTTGCTTATGAGAAAACTGGCTACGATACAACTAGCACTAAACGCTTGCCTGACTGCTTGGATGTTTGGTCTGCAAAACGCATCAAAGAACAAGGTGCAGACGCTGTTAAGTTCTTGCTTTACTATGACGTAGACAGCGCTGACGAACTCAACCAAGAAAAACAAGCCTACATTGAACGCATCGGTTCAGAGTGTGTGGCAGAAGATATTCCATTCTTCCTTGAAATCTTGGCTTACGATGAAAAAATTGCTGATGCTGGCTCTGCAGAATACGCAAAAGTGAAACCACACAAGGTTATTGGTGCTATGAAAGTCTTCTCAGACCCACGCTTTAACATCGATGTCTTGAAAGTAGAAGTTCCAGTCAACGTCAAATACGTTGAAGGCTTTGGCGATGGTGAAATCGTGCATACTCGTGAAGAAGCTGCAGCTTTCTTCAAAGCGCAAGACGAAGCAACAAATCTTCCATACATCTACTTGAGTGCGGGTGTATCAGCTAAACTCTTCCAAGAAACGCTTGTCTTTGCCCACGAATCAGGTGCAAACTTCAACGGAGTTCTTTGTGGCCGTGCAACTTGGGCTGGATCAGTTGAAGCCTACATCAAAGACGGTGAAGCAGCAGCTCGTGAGTGGTTGCGTACAACTGGATTTGAGAACATTGACGAACTCAACAAGGTTCTTCAAACAACAGCGACTTCATGGAAAGAACGTGTATAAGTTTCCCCCCTAATCTTAGGAACATTGATCTAAATAAAAATTTTAAAAAAAGTTGAATGTAAAGGTTTACAAAAAAACTGACTTGTGCTATACTTAAATCACAAGTTAATACAAGGTGAGTGTTACTAAGTAATATTAGGCATGATCACAGGTGAATTAGAAATCAAAGGATTTTCTAGTTCATTTGTGGTCATTTTTTGTACTCATATACCTTTAAGATATAAAAGGAGGTTGACATGTATCGAATTCTAAATCCAATGAATCACAATGTTTCACTTGTCAGAAATGACAAAGGAGAAGAGGTGATTGTAATTGGTAAGGGGATTGCATTCGGAAAGAAGAAGGGGGATTTGATTGCTGAAAATCAGGTTGAGAAAATCTTTCGGATGAAGACAGAGGAGTCTAGGGAAAACTTTATGGCTCTCCTCAAAGATGTTCCGCTTGATTTTATCACAGTGACTTATGAAATCATTGATAAGCTATCAAAGAAATATCATTATCCGATTCAAGAGTATCTCTACGTAACCTTGACAGATCATATTTACTGCTCTTACCAAGCTCTAGCACAAGGAAGGTACAAGGATAGTAATCTGCCAGATATTTCCACTAAGTATCCTGTCGCTTTTCAAATCGCAAAGGAAGCCTTTGAAATCTATCGTCAGAAGTTGACAGAAAATTTCCCTGAAGACGAAATTATTCGGATTGCTTATCATTTTATCAATGCCGAAGGTGAGAATGAAGTGGAAGTTGTTGAGTCGATTGATAAGAGGAAAGAAATTCTCAGGAATGTTGAAGAAGTGCTAAAGGGTTATGCAATTCAACGAACCAAAGAGAATAATCATTTCTATGATCGTTTTATGATTCATCTCAACTATTTTTTGGATTATTTAGACCGTTCCAGAGATGATAATCAATCACTTCTGGATATGGAAGATCATATTAAACAATCCTATCCAAAAGCGTTCGAGATTGGTTCCAAGATCTATGATGTGATTACGCAACATACGGGTCTTGATTTGTATAAAAGTGAACGAGTTTATCTAGTTCTACATATCCAACGTTTATTGTCATAAAAATTTAATTAAAAATACATAAGGAGAATTCTATCATGAATAGAGAAGAAGTAACATTGTTAGGTTTTGAAATCGTAGCCTATGCTGGCGATGCACGTTCAAAACTATTGGAAGCCTTGAAGGCTGCTGAAGCTGGCGATTTTGCGAAAGCAGATACTCTCGTAGAGGAAGCTGGTGGTTGCATCGCTGAGGCTCATCACGCGCAAACAAGTCTATTGACTAAGGAGGCAGCTGGTGAGGATTTGGCATATAGTGTGACCATGATGCACGGTCAGGATCACTTGATGACAACTATCTTGTTAAAAGATTTGATGCACCATTTAATCGAACTCTACAAGAGAGGAGTTAAGTAATGAATAAATTAATTGCTTTTATCGAGAAAGGAAAGCCTTTCTTTGAAAAACTGTCTCGTAATATCTACCTTCGTGCCATTCGAGATGGTTTCATTGCTGGAATGCCAGTTATTCTCTTCTCAAGTATCTTTATCTTGATTGCTTTTGTACCAAACTCATGGGGCTTTAAATGGTCTGACGATGTTGTCAATCTCCTCATGAAACCTTATAGCTATTCAATGGGGATTCTAGCTCTCTTGGTAGCTGGTACAACAGCTAAGTCATTGACCGACTCAGTAAACCGTAGCATGGAGAAAACCAACCAAATCAACTATATGTCGACACTTTTGGCTGCGATTGTTGGTTTGTTAATGTTAGCAGCTGATCCTATCGAAAATGGACTAGCTACTGGATTCTTGGGGACAAAAGGTTTGCTTTCGGCCTTCCTTGCTGCCTTTGTTACTGTAGCCATCTATAAGGTTTGTGTTAAGAACAACGTCACTATTCGTATGCCTGACGAAGTTCCACCAAATATCTCACAAGTCTTTAAAGATGTGATTCCATTCACTCTATCAGTGGTTTCTCTTTATGCTCTTGATTTACTAGCTCGTCATTTTGTTGGTGCAAGCGTAGCTGAATCAATCGGTAAATTCTTTGCACCATTATTCTCAGCTGCTGATGGCTATCTAGGTATTACCATTATCTTTGGTGCCTTTGCCTTCTTCTGGTTTGTTGGTATCCATGGTCCATCTATCGTTGAACCTGCTATCGCAGCGATTACCTATGCAAATGCCGAAGTCAACTTGAACCTTCTCCAACAAGGTATGCACGCTGACAAGATTCTTACTTCTGGTACACAAATGTTTATCGTTACCATGGGTGGTACTGGTGCGACACTGGTTGTTCCATTCATGTTCATGTGGTTAACCAAATCGAAACGTAACCGTGCAATCGGACGTGCTTCAGTAGTTCCAACTTTCTTTGGTGTAAATGAACCAATCTTGTTTGGTGCACCGCTTGTCTTGAACCCAATCTTCTTTATTCCATTCATCTTGCGCCAATTGCCAACGTATGGATTTTTAAATTCTTCATTGAGACGCTTGGCATGAACTCATTTACTGCCAACCTTCCTTGGACAACACCAGGTCCGCTCGGTATTGTTCTCGGTACAAACTTCCAATTCTTGTCATTTGTACTTGCTGCTTTGTTAATTCTTGTTGACGTAGCCATCTACTATCCATTCCTCAAGGTTTATGATGAACAAATCCTTGAAGAAGAACGTTCTGGTAAAGCCAATGATGAATTGAAAGAAAAAGTAGCTGCAAACTTCAATACTGCCAAAGCAGATGCTATTCTTGAAAAAGCTGGTGTAGAAGCAGCGCAAAACACAATCACAGAAGAAACAAATGTTCTCGTTCTCTGTGCAGGAGGAGGTACAAGTGGTCTCCTTGCAAATGCTCTAAACAGGCAGCTGCAGAGTACAAAGTTCCTGTTAAAGCAGCAGCTGGTGGCTATGGTGCTCACCGTGAAATGTTGCCTGAGTTTGATCTGGTTATCCTTGCTCCTCAAGTTGCTTCAAACTTTGAAGACATGAAGGCCGAAACCGACAAACTTGGTATCAAACTTGCCAAGACAGAAGGTGGCCAATACATTAAACTGACTCGTGATGGAAAAGGCGCTCTTGCCTTTGTTCAAGCGCAGTTCGAAGAGTAAAATGTAAATAGCGAAGAAGTGAGATGGAGGAACTCCTCCCAACTATACCCCCATCTCATTTATATTTCTTGAAAGGTGAAATACATGTCAAAAACATTACCAAAAGACTTTATTTTCGGTGGCGCAACAGCTGCCTATCAAGCAGAAGGTGCTACACATACTGATGGTAAAGGACCAGTAGCGTGGGATAAATATCTTGAAGATAACTACTGGTACACTGCTGAACCAGCCAGTGATTTCTATCACAAATACCCAGTTGACCTCAAACTTGCAGAAGAGTATGGTGTTAATGGTATCCGTATTTCAATCGCTTGGTCACGTATCTTTCCAACTGGTTATGGGAAGGTTAATGACAAGGGGGGGTTGAGTTCTATCATAATCTATTTGCAGAATGTCACAAACGGCATGTTGAGCCCTTTGTAACTCTTCATCACTTTGATACGCCAGAAGCTCTACATTCAAATGGAGACTTCTTAAACCGTGAAAACATTGAACACTTTGTAGACTACGCGGCTTTCTGTTTTGAAGAATTCCCAGAAGTAAACTATTGGACAACCTTTAATGAAATTGGGCCAATTGGTGATGGTCAATACTTGGTTGGGAAATTCCCTCCAGGTATTCAGTACGACCTTGCTAAAGTATTCCAATCTCATCACAATATGATGGTGTCGCATGCGCGTGCAGTCAAGCTATATAAAGGTAAAGGTTATAAAGGTGAAATTGGTGTGGTTCATGCCCTGCCTACTAAGTATCCTCTGGATCCAGATAATCCAGCAGATGTTCGAGCGGCTGAGTTAGAAGATATCATTCACAATAAATTTATTTTGGATGCAACTTATCTAGGACGATATTCCGAAGAAACCATGGAAGGTGTCAACCATATCTTAGCAGTCAATGGTGGAAGCTTAGATTTGCGTGAAGAAGACTTCGCAGTCCTAGAAGCTGCAAAAGACTTGAACGACTTCCTAGGAATTAACTACTACATGAGTGATTGGATGCAAGCCTTTGATGGAGAGACGGAAATCATCCACAATGGAAAAGGTGAAAAAGGAAGCTCTAAGTATCAGATTAAGGGAGTTGGTCGTCGTGTAGCTCCTGATTATGTCCCACGTACCGATTGGGATTGGATTATCTACCCTCAAGGTTTGTATGACCAAATCATGCGCGTGAAGAAAGATTATCCTAATTACAAAAAAATCTACATCACTGAGAATGGTCTCGGATACAAAGATGAGTTTGTGGATGGGACAGTCTACGATGATGGGCGGATTGATTATGTTAAGAAACATATGGAAGTGATTGCATCTGCAATCTCTGATGGAGCCAATGTCAAAGGATACTTTATCTGGTCGCTGATGGATGTCTTTCTTGGTCAAATGGCTATGAAAAGCGTTATGGCCTCTTCTATGTTGATTTTGAAACCCAGGAGCGTTATCCAAAGAAATCAGCTCACTGGTACAAGAAACTAGCTGAGACCCAACTTATTGATTAAAATTGAACAAAAATTCCCCGCTACAAAGGCAGGGGAATTTTTATGGTTTTGATAAAAGAATGGTTGTTTGTTTCGACAGCTCTTCAAATGTCTCCTGACTCAGTTTGGAATCTGAAACGATGGTATCAATCTCTGAGATATTGTAGAAAGTGTAAAAATCAAACTTATTAAACTTACTGTGGTCTGCCAGTAAGTATTTTTTATTGGCATTGTTCAAGGCGATTCGTTGTACCTCGCCCTCTTCCTCGCTGAAAGTAGCAATTGCCTTATCCTTAATACCATTACAACTTACAAAAGCTTTAGAAAACTGAAGGTTGGTCAAATCCTGTAAGGTAAGTGTCCCTACAAAAGCACCAGTGATGGAGCGATAGTTTCCACCAATCAAAATCAAATCTGTTAGTTTTCGTTCGTTTAGGATGAGAAAAACTGGAAGACTGTTTGTTACAACACGAATATTATCAATTGGGAGTTCACGAGCAAAACATTCTAAGGTTGTTCCTGGCCCGATAAAAATGGTTTCACCTTCGTCAATCAAATGACCTGCAAAACGGCTAATTTCTTGTTTTTCAGCAATCTGCAAGCCTTGTTTTTCAACGTTTGAGCGTTCGTTGTTTAAGAGAGAACCTGTACGAAGTTTTTCAGCGCCACCATGCACACGAACCAGCAAATCTTTATCTGCCAATTCTTGTAAGTAGCGGCGAGCTGTCATATCTGACACATCAAGACTCTCCATAATCTCTTTTACAGTAATAGTGCCTTTTGTGTTTACTGCTTCTAGAATACTATCTAGTTTTTCTTGCTTTAGCATCCTTATCACCTCGATTTCTACTATTATTATCTTACCATAAAACGCTCAATTAATCAAATAGAAAAAAACAAAATAAAACAAAAAACAAAAATATCATGGTTGTTTTAAACAAACCATGATATTTTGAATGATCGGCCAAATTAGTCTAAACCGTAGTTGTAGTCCTCGTCTTGCATGGCTTCAACTTCACCAAGGAGGTAACCATTTCCGACTTGAGAGAAGAAGTCGTGGTTAGAAGTTCCTGTTGAAATACCGTTCATAACGATTGGGTTGACATCATCAGCTGAATCTGGGAAGAGTGGATCTTGTCCTAGGTTCATAAGAGCCTTATTGGCATTGTAACGAAGGAAGGTTTTAACTTCTTCGGTCCAACCAACACCGTCATAGAGACTTTCTGTATAACCTTCTTCGTTCTCATAGAGGGTATAGAGCAGGTCGTACATCCACTCTTTGAGCTTTTCTTGCTCTTCTTCAGGTAATTCATTGAAACCAAGTTGGAATTTGTAACCAATGTAGGTTCCGTGAACAGACTCATCACGAATGATCAGTTTGATGATTTCCGCAACGTTGGCCAATTTGTTGTTACCGAGATAGTAGAGGGGGGTGAAGAAACCAGAGTAGAAGAGGAAGGTTTCAAGGAAGACACTGGCAACTTTCTTTTCTAGTGGGCTACCATTGAGGTAGATTTCATTGATAATTTCTGCTTTTCTTTGTAGGTAGGGATTAGTGTTGGTCCATTCAAAGATTTCTTCAATTTCAGCCTTGGTATTCAAGGTTGAAAAGATAGAAGAGTAAGATTTTGCGTGAACAGATTCCATAAACTGGATGTTGTTGAAAACAGCTTCCTCATGCGGTGTACGGATGTCTGAGCGAAGCGCCTGAACTCCTGTTTCAGATTGCATGGTATCCAAAAGGGTCAAACCACCAAAGACTTTTCCTACTAAGTCTTTTTCTTTGTTTGATAGTTTTCTCCAGTCGTCTAGGTCATTTGACAAGGGGATACGCGTATCGAGCCAGAATTGCTCTGTCAGCTTTTCCCAAGTTGATTTGTCGATGACATCTTCGATGGCATTCCAGTTAATGGCTTTGTAGTAAGTTTCCATTTTGTAAAATTTCTCCTATATATTTTGTTAATGCAAATGCTTTTTAATGATATTTGCGTAATGATGTAAATTTCTCTTTTCGAGTTCTTTTAGAAAAACTTCTAATGGTGGAATATTACTCATATATGGAGAACTATCTGGCCCAGTGTAAAGACCGCCACCTGGCCCAGTGTAAAGACCACCGCCTGGTCCAGTATAAAGACCACCACCTGGTCCAGTGTAAAGACCGCCACCTGGTCCAGTGTAAAGACCGCCACCTGGTCCAGTGTAAAGACCGCCACCTGGTCCGGTGTAAAGACCGCCACCTGGTCCAGTGTAAAGACCACCATCTGGTCCAGTGTAAGCACCACCACCTGGCCCAGTGTAAAGACCACCACCTGGTCCGGTGTAAAGACCACCACCTGGTCCAGTGTATCTATTTCTAACCCACATTAATCCAGTCCTTTCAAATTATGCTTAAATCACACAGCTTTCACATTGGTTAGCACCGACTTCCCCACCATCATCTGTAAAGGTACGGACGTAGTAGATAGACTTGATACCCTTGTTGAAGGCATAGTTACGAAGGATAGACAAGTCACGTGTCGTTTGTTTGTTCTCTTTCTTCCATTCGTAAAGACCTTTTGGAATGTCGCTACGCATGAAGAGAGTGAGTGAAAGTCCTTGATCCACGTGTTCAGTTGCGGCAGCGTAAACATCAATCACCTTACGCATATCCATGTCATAAGCAGAAGTGTAGTAAGGGATAGTATCTGTTGACAAGCCTGCAGCTGGATAGTAGATTTTACCGATTTTCTTCTCTTGGCGTTCTTCGATACGTTGTGTAATCGGGTGGATAGAAGCAGAAACGTCGTTGATGTAGCTGATAGAACCATTTGGAGCAACAGCAAGGCGGTTTTGGTGATAAAGACCATCTGCTTGAACCTTTTCGCGAAGTTCAGCCCAATCAGCAGCACTTGGAATAAAGACATCTTTGAAGAGTTCTTTAACACGGTCTGATTTTGGAACAAACTCGCCTGTCACATACTTGTCAAAGTAGCTTCCATTAGCATAGTCTGATTTTTCAAAGTTGTGGAAGGTGATACCACGTTCACGCGCGATGTTATTAGATTCTACCAAGGTCCAGTAGTTCATAAGCATAAAGTAGATGCTTGTAAATTCAACTGACTCAGGAGATCCGTACTCAATCAGTTGTTGGGCAAGGTAACTATGAAGCCCCATGGCACCAAGACCAAAGGTGTGAGCCAAACTGTTTCCATGGTCGATAGTAGGGACAGCTACGATGTGTGAACTATCTGTAACGAAAGTAAGGGCACGAACCATAGCGCGAATAGAACGACCAAAGTCAGGTGAAGTCATCATGTTGACCACGTTGGTTGATCCAAGGTTACATGAAACGTCTGTTCCCATTTGAAGGAATTCTTGAGCATCGTTAATCAAGCTTGGTTCTTGAACTTGAAGAATCTCAGAACACAAGTTACTCATGATAATCTTACCATCAACCGGGTTTGCACGGTTAGCTGTATCAATGTTGACGACATAAGGGTAACCAGATTCTTGTTGCAATTTAGAGATTTCAGTTTCCAAATCACGCGCCTTGATTTGTCTTGCGGATATTTGGATTTGCGACCAATTCATCGTATTTTTCAGTGATGTCGATGTAGTTGAATGGCACACCATACTCAAGTTCTACAGAGTACGGGCTGAAGAGGTACATTTCTTCATTTTTACGAGCCAATTCGTAGAACTTATCGGGTACTACAACACCGAGTGAAAGAGTCTTAACACGAACTTTTTCATCGGCATTTTCTTTCTTAGTGGAAAGGAAAGCGATGATATCTGGGTGAAAGACATTGAGGTAGACAACCCCAGCACCTTGACGCTGACCCAATTGGTTAGAGTAAGAGAAACTGTCTTCGAAGAGTTTCATAACTGGTACGACACCAGAAGCTGCTCCTTCATAACCTTTGATAGGTGCGCCAGCTTCACGAAGGTTGCTTAGAGTAATACCTACACCACCACCGATACGTGAAAGTTGAAGAGCTGAGTTGATAGAACGTCCGATAGAGTTCATGTCATCAGTTACTTGAATCAAGAAACAAGATACCAACTCCCCACGACGAGCACGACCTGCGTTCAAAAAGGAAGGAGTAGCAGGTTGGTAGCGTTGGTGGATGATTTCATTGGCAATATCAGTCGCAATTGCTTCATCCCCGTCAGCAAAGTAAAGTGCATTAAAGAAGACACGGTCTTCCATACTTTCAAGGTAATATTCACCGTCATTAGTCTTCAAGGCATACTGGTTGTAAAACTTATAGGCAGCCATGAATGATTTGAATTGGAAGTTTTGGTCTTTGATAAATTGATGCAATTCTTCCAAACTCTGGACGGTATTTCTTGAGAAATGCAGTTTCGATGTAGTTGTGTTCAATGAGGTAGTTGATTTTATCAGTAATTGAATCAAAAACCATGGTATTTGGAACTACATTTTCTTTAAAGAAGGCATCCAAGGCTTCCTTATCTTTATGAAGCATGATTTGTCCATTGACAGGACGGTTGATTTCGTTATTGAGACGGAAGTAAGTTACGTCCTCAAGATGTTTTAATCCCATAAAATTTCCTTTATCTAATTACAAAAGAAAGGCCTCTAAGTTAGCCCTAGAAGCAATCTCTTCTGGATGATGTACTAAGATTATGCTAATTGTTTCAGTTTTCCTGGTTGGAAGCCTGAAAAGACTTCAGTTGGTGTTTGGATAACAGGAGCAGCGCTGAAACCGAGCTCTTTAACTTGATCGATGTACTCTGGTTGCTCGTCGAGATTGATCTCACGATAAGCGACATTGTTGCTGTCCAAGAAACGCTTGGTCATCTTACATTGGACACAGTTGTTTAGAATAAACGGTTACCATTTTCGTAACTCCTCTTTCAAAATAGATTACTTTCTTAGTATATCAGAAAAAAAAACTTTGTCAAACTTTTTAAACTAAATCTTGTGCTAAAAAGTTACAGTTTTAAAAACAAAGCACAAGATATAGTGTTTTGTCAGAGTGTAAAATTGGATTTTCATTGAACTATCAAAGTTTATCAAAACAAAAAAACTATATACTGTATATTGGTAAGATAAATAGAAGATTTTCAGCAAGTTATCTGAAAGGAAATAGAAGAAAGTCCATAAAACACTTGAAAAATAATCTAGAAGGTGATATAATACAGTCTTGTAAGGGTTATCACATATAATCCAAAAAAGAAATAACTAAAGGAGAGTCAAACTATGGCTTCTAAAGATTTCCACGTAGTGGCAGAAACAGGTATTCACGCACGTCCAGCAACATTGTTGGTTCAAACAGCTAGCAAATTTGCTTCAGATATCACTCTTGAATACAAAGGTAAATCAGTAAACCTTAAATCTATCATGGGTGTTATGAGTCTTGGTGTTGGCCAAGGTGCTGACGTTACAATTTCAGCTGAAGGTGCAGATGCTGACGATGCAATCGCTGCTATCACTGAAACTATGGAAAAAGAAGGATTGGCATAAGGAAAATGACAGAAATGCTTAAAGGAATCGCAGCATCTGATGGTGTTGCAGTTGCAAAAGCATATCTACTCGTTCAACCGGATTTGTCATTTGAGACTATTACAGTCGAAGATACAAACGCAGAAGAAGCTCGCCTTGATGCCGCTCTACAAGCATCACAAGACGAGCTTTCTGTTATTCGTGAGAAAGCAGTAGGTACGCTCGGTGAAGAAGCAGCTCAAGTTTTTGACGCTCACTTAATGGTTCTTGCTGACCCAGAAATGATCAGCCAAATCAAGGAAACAATCCGTGCGAAGAAAGTGAATGCAGAGGCAGGTCTGAAAGAAGTAACAGACATGTTTATCACTATCTTTGAAGGCATGGAAGACAACCCATACATGCAAGAACGCGCTGCGGATATCCGCGACGTGACAAAACGTGTATTGGCAAACCTTCTTGGTAAAAAATTGCCAAACCCAGCTTCTATCAATGAAGAAGTGATTGTGATTGCGCATGACTTGACTCCTTCAGATACAGCTCAATTGGACAAAAACTTTGTAAAAGCTTTTGTAACCAACATTGGTGGACGTACAAGCCACTCAGCTATCATGGCGCGTACACTTGAAATTGCAGCAGTATTGGGTACAAACAACATCACTGAAATCGTTAAAGATGGTGATATTCTTGCCGTTAACGGTATCACAGGTGAGGTTATTATCAACCCAACTGATGAGCAAGCAGCAGAATTCAAGGCTGCTGGTGAAGCTTATGCGAAACAAAAAGCTGAATGGGCTCTCTTGAAAGATGCACAAACAGTAACTGCTGATGGTAAACACTTTGAATTGGCTGCCAACATCGGTACTCCAAAGACGTTGAAGGTGTCAATGACAACGGTGCAGAAGCTGTTGGTCTATACCGTACAGAGTTCTTGTATATGGATTCTCAAGACTTCCCAACAGAAGATGAGCAGTACGAAGCTTACAAGGCTGTACTTGAAGGAATGAACGGTAAACCTGTTGTCGTTCGTACAATGGATATCGGTGGAGATAAGGAACTTCCTTACTTCGATATGCCTCATGAAATGAACCCATTCCTTGGATTCCGTGCCCTTCGTATCTCTATCTCTGAGACTGGAGATGCTATGTTCCGCACACAAATCCGTGCCCTTCTTCGTGCTTCTGTTCACGGTCAATTGCGTATCATGTTCCCAATGGTTGCGCTCTTGAAAGAATTCCGTGCAGCGAAAGCAGTCTTTGACGAAGAAAAAGCAAACCTTCTTGCTGAAGGTGTTGCAGTTGCGGATAATATCCAAGTTGGTATCATGATCGAAATCCCAGCAGCAGCAATGCTTGCAGACCAATTTGCCAAAGAAGTTGACTTCTTCTCAATTGGTACAAACGACTTGATCCAATACACAATGGCAGCAGACCGTATGAACGAACAAGTTTCATACCTTTACCAACCATACAACCCATCAATCCTTCGTTTGATTAACAACGTTATCAAAGCAGCTCACGCTGAAGGTAAATGGGCTGGTATGTGTGGTGAGATGGCTGGTGACCAACAGGCTGTTCCACTTCTTGTCGGAATGGGCTTGGATGAGTTCTCTATGTCAGCAACATCAGTACTTCGTACACGTAGCTTGATGAAGAAACTCGATACAGCTAAGATGGAAGAGTACGCAAACCGTGCCCTTACAGAATGCTCAACAATGGAAGAAGTTCTTGAACTTCAAAAAGAATACGTTAATTTTGATTAATCGAAAAGTCCTTGCAACTCAGTTGCAGGGATTTTTTTAAATAATTTTCAAGAAAAATCTTTTTTTATAAAGTCCATTCTAGAGAAAGTAGCGGTGAAGAATAAAAAAATACTTAACTGGTTCATAAAGTTCTTGACAAGTTGAAAATTTAGGAGTAAACTATTAACCAGTTAAGTAATAGAGAGGAGTTTCTGCAATTTAGAAATGAATTGCAACTAGAAATATCAAAAAAAGAAAGTGAGTTTCGATGAAAAATTAATAAAAAAATACCTTGCTGGTTCTCGGCAGCTTTTAAATTTTAAGTGTTTGCTCTTACGAGTTGGGACTGTATCAAGCCAGAACGGTCAAGGAAAATAATCGTGTTTCCTATATAGATGGAAAACAAGCGGCGCAAAAAACGGAGAATCTGACTCCTGATGAGGTTAGCAAGAAAGAAGGCATCAATGCGGAGCAAATCGTCATCAAGATAACAGACCAGGGCTATGTCACTTCACATGGCGACCACTATCATTATTACAATGGTAAGGTTCCTTATGATGCCATCATCAGTGAAGAGTTGCTGATGAAGGATCCAAACTACCAGCTCAAGGACGAGGATATTGTCAGTGAAATCAAGGGCGGTTATGTTATCAAGGTAGATGGAAAATACTATGTTTACCTTAAGGACGCATCCCATGCGGATAGTGTCCGTACGAAAGAAGAAATCAATCGGCAAAAACAAGAACATAGTCAGCATCGTGAAAGAGGGACTTCAGCAAACGATGGTGCGGTAGCCTTGGCACGTTCACAGGGACGCTACACCACAGATGATGGTTACATCTTTAATGCATCCGATATCATTGAAGATACTGGTGATGCTTATATCGTTCCTCATGGCGACCATTACCATTACATTCCCAAGAGCGAGTTATCAGCCAGCGAATTGGCTGCAGCCAGAAGCCTTTCTATCTGGTAGAAGTGGCCAATCAAATACGCCTACTTATCGCCGTACCAATAACAACAGTGCTAGCAGCGATGTAGATAGATGGACTCCATCCTATAATAATCAAGGCAACAGCTATACGAACACGAACACAGCTAACAACAGTAGCGACGATAACCAAGCAAGTCAGAGTGATGAGGATATTGATAGCCTTCTGAAACAACTTTACGCCTTGCCGCTCAGCCAACGACACGTAGAATCTGATGGTCTTGTCTTCGACCCAGCACAGATTACAAGTCGAACAGCTAGAGGAGTTGCTGTGCCTCATGGGAACCATTACCATTTCATCCCTTATTCACAGATGTCTGAATTGGAAGAACGAATCGCTCGTATTATTCCTCTACAGTACAGTTCGAACCATAGGGTGCCGGATTCAAGACCAGAACAACCAAGTCCACAACCGACTCCGGAACCTAGTCCAAGCCCGCAACCTGCACCAACTCCTCAACCAACTCCAAGCAATCCAATTGACGAAATTAGTTAAACAGGCTATTCGAAAAGTAGCTGACGGCTATGTCTTTGAGGAGAATGGAACCTCACGTTATATTCCTGCCAAGAAGCTTTCAGCAGAAACAGCAGCAGCCATTGATAGTAAACTAGCCAAGCAAGAAAGTTTGTCTCATAAACTCGGAGCTAAGAAAACCAACCTCCCATCTGATGATCGAGGATTTTACAATAAGGCTTATGATTTACTAGCAAGAATTCATCAGGACTTACTTGATAATAAAGGGCGCCAAGCTGATTTTGACGCTTTGGATAAACTGTTGGAACGTTTAAATGATGAAAGCAGTGATAAAGTCAAGTTGGTGGATGATATCTTGGCCTTTCTAGCACCGATTCGTCATCCAGAACGTTTAGGAAAACCAAATGCGCAAATTGCCTACACTGATGATGAGATTCAGGTAGCCAAGTTGGCAGGCAAGTATACAACAGAAGATGGCTATATCTTTGATCCTCGTGATATCACCAGTGATGAGGGGGATGCCTATGTAGCTCCACATATGACCCATAGTCATTGGATTAAGAAAGATAGTTTGTCTGAAGCCGAAAGAGCGGCAGCCCAGGCTTATGCTAAAGAGAAAGGTTTGACTCCTCCTTCAACAGACCATCAGAATCCAGGAAATACGGAGGCTAAAGGAGCAGAAGCTATCTACAACCGCGTGAAAGCAGCTAAGAAGGTGCCGCTTGATCGTATGCCTTACAATCTCCAACATACCGTGGAAGTTAAAAACGGTAGTTTAATCATTCCTCATTATGATCATTACCATAACATAAAATTTGAGTGGTTTGACGAAGGACTTTATGAGGCACCTAAGGGGTATAGTCTAGAAGATCTCTTTGCGACTGTCAAGTACTATGTCGAACATCCAAACGAACGTCCGCATTCAGATAGTGGTTGGGGCAATGCAAGTGACCATGTTCAAAGAAACCAAAATGGTCAAGCTGATACCAATCAAACGGAAAAACCATCAGAGGAGAAACCTCGGACAGACAAACCTGAGGAAGAAAAACCTCGCGAAGAGAAACCTCAAAGTGAGAAACCAGAATCTCCAAAACCAACTGAGGAGCCGGAAGAAGAGTCACCAGAGGAACCAGAAGAACCTCAGGTCGAGACTGAAAAGGTTGAAGCGAAGTTGAGAGAGGCTGAAGAGCTACTTGCAAAGATCCAAGACCCCATTATCAAGTCCAATGCCAAAGAAACTCTCACTGGCTTAAAAAATAACCTGCTATTTGGTGCTCAGGATAACAATACTATTATGGCAGAAGTTCAAAAGCTGTTGGCATTGCTAAAGGAGAGTAACTAAACCTACCCCAATTTTCTAACTCCTAAAAACAGGATAGGATATATAGAAAAGATTAATCTAAAATGAGAGCAGAATGTAAGTTCTAGTTCTCATTTTTTTCATGAAAATGTGCAAAATATCTTGACATATAGTGTAAATAAAGATAAACTATTTACTAGTTAATTAAATGGTTAAATACTAGTTAAGGAGTAATGATGAAAAAAAGAACATTTCTATTATTAGTGGCAAGTTTGCTGGTTCTTGTCTTAGGAGCATGTAGCCAAAAAGAAAAACAAGAAGCAAAAGGGATGAAGATTGTAACAAGTTTTTACCCAATCTATGCCATGGTCAAAGAGGTATCAGGGGACTTGAATGATGTACGGATGATTCAGTCAAGTAGTGGGATTCACTCCTTTGAACCGTCAGCTAATGACATTGCTGCTATCTATGACGCGGATGTCTTTGTCTACCATTCTCATACGCTCGAATCTTGGGCTGGAAGTCTAGATCCTAACTTGAAAAACTCAAAAGTTAAAGTTTTAGAAGCTTCTGAAGGAATGACCTTGGAACGTGTACCGGGCTTAGAAGATGTAGAAGCTGGTGACGGCATCGATGAAAAAACACTCTATGACCCTCACACTTGGTTAGATCCAGAAAAAGCAGGTGAAGAAGCTCAGATTATCGCTGACAAACTTTCGGAGATTGATAGTTCTAATAAGGAAACGTATCAAAAGAATGCTAAAAACTTTATCGCTAAAGCCCAAGAATTGACTAAGAAGTACCAGCCTATTTTTGAAAAAGCGAGTCAAAAGACCTTTGTTACACAACACACAGCCTTTTCTTATCTCGCTAAACGCTTTGGTTTGAAACAACTTGGTATAGCAGGGATTTCCCCTGAACAAGAACCAAGTCCGAGACAACTAACAGAAATTCAAGAATTCGTTAAGACCTATAAGGTTAAAACCATCTTTACTGAGAGCAATGCTTCTTCTAAAGTCGCTGAGACCTTGGTCAAATCAACAGGAGTTAGCCTAAAGACACTCAATCCTTTGGAAGCTGATCCTGAAAATGATAAAACTTACTTAGAAAATTTAGAAGAAAATATGAATGTTCTTGCAGAAGAATTAAAATGAGGAGATGATGAAAATGAAGAAGAAATACCTTGCAGCAGGATCGGCTCTTGTCCTTTCCCTAAGCCTTTGCATCTATGCATTGAACCAACACCAGGTAGAAGAAAACAAAGATAATAACCGTGTGTCTTACGTTGATGGGAAACAAGACACTCAAAAAACAGAGAATCAGACACCAGATCAAGTTAGCAAAAAAGAAGACATTCAGGCTGAACAAATTGTTGTGAAAATTACCGATCAAGGTTATGTGACTTCACATGGTGATCATTTCCATTATTACAATGGTAAAGTTCCTTTTGACGCGATTTTCAGCGAAGAACTGTTGATGAAAGATGCCAATTATCAACTGAAAGACGCTGATATTGTCAACGAAATCAAAGGTGGCTACATTATCAAGGTTGATGGTAAGTATTATGTCTACCTTAAAGATGCGGCTCATGCTGATAATATTCGTACGAAGGAGGAAATTGAGCGCCAAACAAGACCATACTCACGACGCACCAACTTCTAATAGTGCAGTGGCGCTTGCTCAATCTCAAGGTCGCTATACAACTGATGATGGCTACATCTTTAATCCTTCTGATATTATAGAGGATACTGGAGATGCTTATATTGTCCCTCATGGTGGACATTACCACTACATTCCAAAGAGTTCCTTGTCTGCTAGCGAATTAGCTGCTGCTCAAGCTTACCTTTCTGGAACTAGAAAACAACCGACTGTGACGGACTATCGTCCGAGTCCAAACGCAACTGGTCAAACTACCAACCCAAGTCAACAGGCTGAAACACCAAGTAATCAAGCTGAGAGTCTTCAAAGTCTATTGCAGCAACTCTATGCTCTTCCAAGTAGTCAACGTTATGCTGAATCAGATGGCTTGATTTTTGACCCTGCTAAGATTTCAAGTAGAACGCCAAGTGGCGTAGCGATTCCTCATGGAAATCACTATCATTTCATCCCATATACAAAGCTTTCTGCCTTGGAAGAAAAGATTGCGCGAATGATTCCTTTATCTAGCGACAGTGGGAAACCAACACCTTTAGAAAATCCAAGTAAACCAGCAGAACATCCAGCTCAACCAGATCATCCTCATGACCAAGACGGTAACCATGGAAGTCTGGATACCAACCATGAAGACCATGACCATGATGGAGAGGAGCATGACCACCATCACGGCGAAGAACATGATCATGGTTTTGCAGCTGACCGTGTCATCAGTGAGGATGAGCAAGGTTTCGTAGTATCTCACGGAGACCACGCTCATTATTTCTTTAAGAAGGACTTGACTGCAGCTCAAATCAAAGCTGCCCAAGATCACTTGAAAGAAAATCATCAGCCTCAGCACCTTCAACCACTCGCAAAAAGTGTAGAGTCTTTCTCAAGAGATGCTAGCGATGAAGAAAGATTGCTTACATTTCTAAGACATATGGGGTTCCACTCGAAGCGATTCGCATTTCAAATGGATTCTTTGTCTTTGGAAATCCGGATCAAGCTTATGATCCAACCCATATCCATCCCTATGCCGTTCGAAAAGAACATGTTCGTATTCCTCTCCAAACTGGGAATCCAGAACTGGATTTCCTAAATGAACTGTATACGACTGCCCTACGTGATGGGGTATCTCCTTATAGTTTACAGGTAGAAAGTGGTAGTTTTGTGATTCCTCACGGAGACCACAATCACTACATCAAGGTTCAAACTAAGGGCTATGAAGTAGCTTTGAAAAATAAGATTCCGGCCCTACAATCGACCTATCAACCTGGAGCATTTGATGAACAAATAGTTCTATCTAAGGTGGATCAACTTTTAGCAGATAGCAGAAGTCTCTACAAAGACCAGCCAATCATGCAGAGACGTGTTGAACTTGCTTTGGGGCAATTCACCGAAAATATGAAAAAACTGGCAACAAACTCAACTGCTGGATATCTAGCAGCCTTGGATCTCTTTGATAAACAGTATATCCATGTGGATCAAAGTGTGGCACCGGTTGAAACTTCACCTTTAGATAAGAAGTACCAAGCCCTTGTAGATAAGATCAATACACTGGATACAGATACTTATGGCTTGCCTAAGAAAGATCTTTTGGTACATTTGCAGGAAGCAAAACTAGCACAGGATGAGACAGAGTTGGCTGCCATTGAAGCGAAACTTCAGGCTTTGCAAGATTTTCGAGATCGGACAGGAGTCACAACAGTAGAGTACATCAAGTACTTCTACGAACATGTGTCTGATGGTCGTTTGAGAGAAGAACTTCGGAACCGTGTTGCCAAGTTGACTTGGGAACTTTACCAGTCACAATCTTTCCTCAAAGCAACCGACTTGAACAAGCTATTCCCAACTATTTACCAAACTAAGTTAGAAGTAGAAGAAGCTCTCAAAGAAGAACCCGTTTCTACAAAAGTTGGTAAGACTATTCTAGATACGGAAAGTAGATAGTCAAACTGCTAAGACCGCCATCTATGAATTCCTAAAAGAACTCTACGGTGATTTTATGCCAGAAGAGCGGGTTAGTCATGTTAAGAAGGAAGAAGTGGATGCTCTCCTAACTAAAGCTGCTCAACTCCTAGCACGTGTCAAAGAAGATGGTGTCAAACAATCCCTAGCTGAAGAAGCAGCTAATATCAAAGCGGCTACTGAAAAGGAAAATGCAGACCTTGACGAAGCTAAAACACAACTTGAGGATCTCTTGAATCGTATTGCAGCGACTATCCAACGAGAGAAAAAAGAAGCAGAACAAGATCCACAAACGGTGATTATCTACCAAAAACTCTATAATATCTTGCTCTCTCTTCACAAGTACTTAGAGGATAACAAAGGAACCGATGCTGACTTTGAACGTGTTGATGCCCTATTTGATCAACTCGCAGCTAAAAGTAGTGATAAAGAAGGTCTCCTCACTCTAGCTAAAGATATCATTAGCTTGAACCAAGAACTTCGTTCAAAAGCAAGTGAAACTGACAGTCAATCTAAGTCTGAGAAAGGCAGTGAAACAACTGCTTCTCAATCAAGCGAAAAGCAAGAGAAAAGTGAGACTGAGCCAAGTGCTCAACCAAACGAATAAAAAGAAAGACGAAGTAGCTGAGCTACCTCGTCTTTTTTAGTCTTTATAAGCTACAATACCAATGATGGTATCCACCGCACGCTCCATGGTCTGAAGACTCACGTATTCAAAACGTCCATGCATGTTTTCACCACCAGCAAAGATATTAGGAGTTGGGATCCCCATAAAGGAAATCTTAGACCCATCTGTTCCACCACGAATTGGTTCGATAATTGGCGTGATTCCCAGATCCTCCATTACGGCTTTGGCAATGGTTACAGGAGTCATGTCTTTCTCAATGACTTCCTTCATATTGTAGTACTGGTCTGTCAGAGTTAAGGTCACGCGATTATTCCCAAGCTCTTGATTCATCTTGTCAGCGATGGCTTGCATAGCTGCTTTACGAGCTTCAAAGGCATCTTTTTCAAAGTCACGGATGATGTAGCTTGCACGCGCCTCCTCGACACTACCTGTCACATCCATAAGATGATAGAAACCTTGATAACCATCTGTCAATTCAGGTCGGTCATTCTCTGGAAGTTGATTATGAAAATCAATCGCTAGCTGAAGGGCATTGACCATCTGTCCTTTAGCAGTACCAGGGTGAACATTGCGCCCTTGGAAATGCAATTCAGCACCAGCTGCTGAGAAAGTTTCATACTGAAGCTCACCTAGCGGACCACCATCAACAGTATAGGCAAAGTCAACGTTAAAGTCTTCAGCATCAAATTTGTTAGCTCCAACACCGATTTCTTCATCTGGTCCAAAACCAACTCGAATCTCACAGTGTTTGATTTCGGGATGAGCAGTCAGATATTCAATAGCAGTCATAATTTCAGCAATCCCTGACTTGTCATCAGCACCCAGCAAGGTCGTGCCATCAGTTGTGATAAGCGTTTGGCCTGGATATTTCTCAAGGCTCTTGAAATCAGCAGGATCGAGTTTAAATCCAGAATCACCCAAGTCGATAACTCCACCATCGTAATTTTCAATGACTTGCGGATTAACTCCCTCAGCATTAAAATCAGCAGTATCCATGTGGGAGATGAAGCCAATCTTGCGTGTCAGGCTGGGATCATTAGCTGGTAAGGTACCAATAGCAAAACCATTTGGAAGGTAGTAGACGTTTTGCAGACCGACACGTTTCATTTCAGGAATAAGAACATTGGTCGCAAAATCTACCTGGCTTTGCGTACTTGGAGTAGTAGTAGAGTGTTCATCAGAACGCGTATTGACCTTAACGTAGGTCAAGAAACGATCTAAAAGGTTCGGATAAGTCATAAAAACTCCTTTAACAATCATAAAATAGAATGCAAACTTCGGAAAAAACCTTATTCTGAAAATTTCATGAATTTTTGAAAAAAATATAATAATTCAAATTCAATAGACTTTTAAATGAAATTTTGGATATTCTAGAATAAAATATATGCATTGATATTTTTATGAGATTTTTTTATTCTTTTTTTCATTTTACCATAGAATAGTTTGAAAGACAAAGAAGAATCATACTCTTTTATTAATTAACATAATATAGAATTAATCATATTAATTGACACTGCGTGAACTTTATTGTACAATTATCTTGTAAATGTCCTAGATTGATATAGTAACAATATTAGTACATTCTAGTTAAGGAGAATAAAATGAACATTCGCTTCGATTTTAAGAAAGTTCAAATTATTGCACGCCGTTTAGTTACACTGTTAGCTATTCTCTTTTTGTGTGCTCCGATAAGTCTGTTAAATGCAGATTCTACTACAGAACCTCAGACAACTCTTCACAAGACAATTACTCCGATATCAGGACAGGATGACAAGTATGAGTTGTCATTGGATATCACGTCCAAACTGGGAACGGAGACCCAAACGGATCCCTTGGATGTTGTTTAGTAGCAGACCTCTCAGGAAGTATGCAGAATCAGGATGTCCAATCTTTTGATGGACGGACGATCAGTCGGATTGACGCATTGAAAAATACTCTAAGAGGAACAAATGGTCGTAAGGGCTTAATTGATACCATTCTATCCAATTCCAATAACCGCTTATCTATGGTAGGATTTGGTGGGAAAATTGACAATAAAAAGGTTGATCAGTATTGGGATGGAAATAAATGGAGACTATTTAGACCATACTGGCCCTATGAACGGATGACAAAATACTATGATGGTGTTTCACCATGGGATGATGCTAACACGATTTTAGGATGGAGTAACAATGCTCGTGCTGCTAAAACAGCGGTATACAACATGAGTATTGCAGGAGGTAATTCCATTGGTACTGAGTCAGGGATTGGTACTGGGACCAATATTGGGGCTGGATTAACCTTGGCCAACCAGTTAATGGGAAGTGCAAGATCTAATGCTAAGAAAGTCGTTATTTTGCTTTCAGATGGCTTTGCGAATATGGTCTACGATGCCAATGGTTACACTATATATAACTACAATAACGAAGATCCTAATATCGAAACAGCTCCCCAGTGGTTTTGGGATAGATTAAATAATAATCTAAATAGTCTATCATATAGCTTGGCTCCAACACTTGATGGTTTCTATTCGATTAAATTTCGTTATTCAAACAATGTCGACAGTATTACCAGTCTGCAATATTATATGAGGCAACATAATGCCTCCATTCCAAATGAAATATTCTCTGCAAATGATGAAGACCAGTTACGGGACAGTTTTAAAGATATCACTGATAAGATTCTGCCACTGGGAATCCACCATGTGTCCATCAAGGATGTTCTTTCTAAGTATGTCCAGCTATTACCGAACGGATCGTCAGAGTTTCGTGTAGTGAAAGAAAAGGATGGTAGCAGTGAAATATTAATTGAAAATCAAGTAACTTTTGATACCAAAACAACCTCAGAAGGATTAGTGGAAGTTACGGCAAAATTCTCCGAATTATTCCTTAGAAGATGGAGCTAGATATGTCCTAAAATTCACTGTTACATCTAGTCAAGAAGCCCTGGATGCCATTGCTGGTGATAAAAAACTAGAGGCTGGTGATGCTGAGGGTTCTGATGTCAATAAACTCTACTCCAATAAAGGTGCTAGTGTCACCTATTCCTATGGAATAGGCACCTCTCAAACCAAGACCAAAGAATACTCTGACAACCCAACCTTTAAGCCTTCAGATCCATTAACGGTACCAGTGGAAGTTGAATGGCAAGGTGTGACGGGTGCGAGAACTGTTATTACAGCTGATCAACCGAGTAATGTTGAACTGAAACTGGTTCAAAAGAACAAGAACGGAGGTCCTGATAATCAAGACTATCGAAAGACAAATGTGAATGTTAGTAAAAACGTATCTAATGAAACGAGGAACTTTGAAAAAGTTGCCAAAGGATATCAATACGATTTAATTGCACCGGACGTCCCCGCCTTTACCAAAGAAATAAAAAATGTTGGTACAGAAACTAAACCATCCTTCAAGGTAATCTATAAACAATTGCCAAGTCTGACGATTAAGAAAGTGTTGGAAGCTGAAAGTAACTTGAACAAAGAGTTTAGGATTAAGGTAAAACTAACCTCTCCTGATTCTACACCATTGAATGGAACTTTTGGCGATATAACTGTTGTGAATGGAGAAGCGGAGATCCGTGTCGAAAAACGAAAACGTTGGAAAGGTATTCTAAGCTATCTTCCTCGAGGAACCCATTACAAGGTTGAAGAAGAAGCGGCATCAACGAACGGTTACCACGTTACATATGAGAATCAAGAGGGCGATCTGAATAAAGACGAAACCAGTATTGTCACGAATCACAAGCTTCCAAGTTTATCAGTTACAAAAAAGGTTACGGGTGTATTTGCCAACCTATTAAAATCCTTCAAGATTACCATTAACATTAGGGATGCTCAGAATAGTCCACTGAATGGAACCTATACTGCAACGGTAAATAATAAAAGAACCCCTCTGCAATTTACGAATGGTCGAGTGTCTATTGATCTAAACAAAGATCAAACCATAAAAATTGATGGACTTCCACTCAATAGTCACTATACCGTAGAAGAGGAATCAAACTCTTCTAGTGGATATCAGGTATCTTATGAAAATCAAGAAGGCAAGCTGGATGGAGACAAGTCCGCGACAGTCACGAATAATAAGAATAGCGTGCCTGAAACCGGAGTTGACTTCCTCAGCAGTACACTCATGTTAGGAATAATCCTTCCTCTAGGGGGAATCTTCTTTACAATCCTACTCGGATATCTAGTGGTACATAGGAGAAAATAATGCTACTTAAAAAGAAACATAAGAAAACAGTAACACAAGTCAATCGGGATAAGTCTCCGCCGAGTGTATGGGGAGATATCCTCTACTTAGTCAGTAAGCTTCTGATGGTTGGGTTTGTACTGGCCACCCTTTACTTTTTTGTCTTTGGACTATTGAGATACAATGACGATGGCATGAAGCCAGCCTTAAAAGATGGCGACTTGGTTGTCTACTATAGGTTGGATAAACGTTATTCGATTGGTGATCTGCTCGTCTATAGTTATAAGGGTAAGGAAAGAGTGGCGCGTGTCATTGCAACCGAAGGAAGTACGATCGATATAAACGAAAATGGTCTCATCATCAACGGTTCTCCTCAACAAGAGCAGGATATCTACAAAGAAACGCTGCTCTATAAGGAAGGGGCTACCTTCCCAATGAAAGTCCCAGCAGGACAACTCTTTGTCCTCGGAGACAATCGAACAACGGCTGTAGATAGCCGTGCTTTTGGAACCATTCCTATACAGGATACCCATGGCAAGGTGGTAACAGTCCTAAGGCGACGGGGCTTTTGATGATAATTTATGAAAAAAGAAATTTAAAAATAAAAGGAATAATCATGAAAAAAACATTTTTGAAAAAATTAGTTACTGCAAGTATTGCAGCTGTAACCGCCTTGTCGGTCTTTAGAGGAGTGCCAACATTTGCGGATACAAATGATGATAATCTCGCAACAGCTAGAGCAACAGGAGAAAGTGATGCTAAAGTTGCTATAAATAAAACTTTAAAAATTGCCGAAGGAATTACTACACCTAATGCAACTTTTACATTTACCTTCACACCTCAAACTGGAACATCATCTAATGGGGCACCATATGAAACTGGAACGAATATTCCAGATCAGAGTGTAACTTTTCGTTCGTCAGATGTCTTGAAACCGAATGAAGATAGTATAAAAAAAGACACAACTAATATTTTTTATTCTGTTAGATATAATCATGCTGGTGAATATGTTTATAGAGTTGCAGAAAAGAATGATGGTTGGCAAGCAATTTCTAAAAATGGTACCCCTATTGATTATATGACTTATGATACGCGTACATACGACATGCACGTTATTGTAAAGAATAAGAGTCGTGAGAATGGGACTTACATTTCATCTGTGTATTTTAAAGAAACCAGTAATACTAATGGCGCAAAAGTAAAACCTTCTACAGGCTCTGAAACATATAAATATGACTTATTTAGTAACATCTATCGAAAAGATGCTGGAAAAATTACGGACCCCAATGATCCAAAACCAAATAATCCAGATCAAGCTAACATAGATCCAACAGCAAATTCATTAGTTATTAAAAAAGTTGTGTCAGGATCAAGTGCTGATAAGACTAAAAATTTCACTTTCAAACTTACTTTTAAAAAAGCGTCGACTGAAGAAGCAAGTTCAATTAATGGTAGTATTGATGGAGTTTCCAAAACTTTTGAATATGATAGAGAAACTACAATTACTTTAAGACATAATCAAACTCTTGTATTTAAAAAAATTCCAGCTGGTACAAAATATAAATTAGTTGAAGTTAGTTCTCAGGGATATACTGCATCATCAGAACTCAAATCAAATGGTTTAATTAGAACACAGAATGGAACAAAATCACAAGATTTTACACAAGAAAATATCCTTATTGGTGAAAAACCAAACGATAACACTATCACAAATAGCTTACCAGACGTTACCCCTACTGGTCTCTTGATTGACAACCTTCCTTTCATCTTGATGATTGGTCTTGGTTTGGCTGGATTTGTTGTTTTGTCTAAAAAACGCAGACAAGCTTAGGCAACTGGTTTGACCGATGAAAATCAAGCGTGAGAAACCAAAAAGGAGTTTGTCTAGGCGTCTGGTCCTTGCTGTAGATGCATTGATGAATCATATCTTGCTCCTCTTGACAGCCTTAGTCTTTCTCTTTGGTTTCTACGCCCTTTGGGATGCCAATCAGGTTTATTCTCAGGCTTCATCAAGTGAGTATGAGGCCTATAGACCAGTGAGTACCACTGAGAAGGATGAGCTTGCTAGTTTCTGGCTTTCACAAGCTACAGCAAGTCAATCCAGAGGTTATCGGTTGGATCAATGTCTATGGCACCAATATCGACTATCCCTTAGTCCAAGCCAAAGACAATGAAAAATACCTGAACAAGGATTCCAAGGGAGAATTTGCAGCTACAGGAGCTATTTTCCTTGAGGCTCGAAATGAATCCAAGTTCGAAGACTTTAATACCATCATCTACGGGCACCATGTAGAAAATGGGGTTATGTTTGGAGATGTAGCAAAGTTTTCTGATAAGGAATTCTTTGACCAGCATCGCTACGGTAGTATTTACTATAATGGCGTTGAAAAAGGTCTTGAGATCTTTGAAATGCTCGAGGTAGACGCCTATGACTTTAACATCTATGATCCAGGTATTAATGGAGATGATCGGCGCCAAGAATATATCGATCACTTACTCTCGGTTGCCATCCACAAGCGAGATATCACACTGGGGCTAAATGACCATATCATCCTTCTCAGTACCTGTTTCCTAGACGTAACAAATGGAAGACATATCGTAGTTGCCAAGATTACGGATACAGTTCCAAAGAACACCTTCCATACGAAAAATCAAAACCATTCCCTTACAGTGTCTTTGATGATTCGTCACTTGGACGATTTCTCTCATCGATTCCTTTGTGGATATGGTACATCATCTTATTTATCTTGCTCTTGCTATTAATATTCTTGCTCATCATCCTCTACTTGATCTTGCGTCGTAGAAGAGAAGCAAAGGAAGAAGGAGCAGATACCATTACTGACTAAACTACCAATAAAAGAGAAAGGGACAGCCTCTCTTGCTCTTTTATTTTCAAGGCTAGAAAGGAGAAAGAAGGAAATATGAAAACAAATACGAGTCGCAAAGTTATAAAGGTCATTCTATCCCTCTTTCTAGCTTTTTTCTGTCTTTTTACAGCTGATAGAGTCCTTGCAAGTGACTATGATCATTATAATCCCATTGAAAAGGATGCCAGCAGTACGGGCTTTGAAACCTTGCAGCATCTCAACAAGGATGTTTGTGGTTGGATTAGCCTTGATGGGACCAAGGTAGACTATCCCCTCTTGCAGAGTCAGGACAATGTCAAATACCTTGACCGCAATGCTTTTGGTGATTATACTGTGTCAGGTTCTATATTCCTAGACTATCGTTTTAACCCCAACTTTACCGACTTTAACACCATCATTTATGGTCACTCCATGGCTTCTGGTGCTATGTTTGGGGAGATTCAAATTTGCGGATCAAGATTTTTTTGAAAAGCATCGCTATGGTTCTATCTACTACAATGGTCGTGAACGTGGTCTGGAGATATTTGGGATTTTAGAAGTGGATGCCTATGACACGGAGATTTACCGGACTTTGAGTTCCAACGATGAGGAACACCAGGCTTACTATCAATATCTGCTAAGTAAATCCAAGTACAAGCGAGATGTTTCCTTGACCTCAACGGACAAGATTGTTTTATTAAGCACCTGTTTCCTTACTATTACCAACGGACGGCATATCCTCTTAGCTAAAATAACGGATGCACCAGTAAAAGCAGCCCAGGATAAAAGTGGAGAAGCAGTAGGGACGCGCTATTTTGACCAAGGGCTACCAACGCATTGGATTTATATCCTAGCCTTTCTACTCCTTATTATCGTCCTCTTACTTCTTATCCTCATCATCCTAATCATGAGACGAGATAAAAAGACTAAAGACAAAAAGAAATAGTAGACGTCGGAAGCGTTTACTATTTTTTTCTTTCATGATAGAATAGATAGTGAAAATAATAACATAAGGATAATAACATGAAAAAAGCAATATTGATGATGACCTTTGGATCTCCAGAGGAGATTAGTTTTGAAGGAGTAGCAGAATTTTTTACAAACATTCGTCGTGGTGTTAGACCCGAAGACCACGAGATTCAGACCCTCTATGACAACTACGTCCTTATCGGTGGGACACCTTTGCAGCGGATTACAAGGGAAGAAGTTGCTTTAGTAAGAGAACGTATAGGGGAGGAGTACGGTATCTACTTTGCCAATAAGTTTTCTCGCCCCTTTATTCCAGACGTGATCAAGCAGATGGAAGCTGATGGTGTTGAAGAATGTATCTGCTTGATTTTGGAACCTCATTATTCCTTTTACTCGGTGATGGGGTATGAAAAGTTTTTGGAAAGTCAGCAGATCCGATTTTTAGTAATTAAGGACTGGTATCAACAACAGCCTTTGCTGGACTTCTGGACAGATGAGATTGAAAAAATTTTACGAAACCATGTGGGAGAAGAGCCTTTCAAGGTAATCTTTTCAGCTCACAGTGTTCCCATTTTTGCCTTGGACTATGGAGATCCATATATCGATCAGATTTTTGATAATAGCAAGCTAATCGCTGAACAACTCGGCCTAACAGCCGACCAGTATACCAATACTTGGCAGAGCGAAAGCGATATTGGAATCCCTTGGATTAAGCCAGATGTCTTAGAATATTTACGAGAACAAAAGCAACATCCAGAGCATTATATTTTTGTCCCGATTAGTTTTATCAGTGAGCACATTGAAGTCTTGTTTGACAACGATGTAGAATGTTATGAGTTGTGTCAAGAATTAGGTGTCACCTATCATCGCCCACCTATGCCCAATACAGATAGCCGTTTAATTGACGCTTTAGTTGCTACTGTACGAGCCAATGAAGACAAAGAATTTAAAGCTTTTCTCCCAGAAGAAGAAACCTTCGATGAGTTAGCGCCTTCGGCAACTACAAAGGACATCATGGAGGAGACAGACGACCTTCAGATGCCAGAATTTGTCAAAAAACTCATTGAGAAAAAAGGCCGTGAAAATGTGAAGATGCCTTACTTGATTAAGAAAATGCTCGAAAAGGCTGGGAAGTTACCAAAAGAGTAAAGAAAAAAGGATTTAGCTTTAAGCTAAATCCTTTATCTGTTTTATTTTTTCTCAAGAAGAGCTTTGATTTCTTGAAGAACTTCAAGTTCAGTTGGAGCAGCAGGTGCTTCCTCAACCACTTCCTCTTTCTTACGAAGGTTTTGCGCTTTTTCCATAGCTTTAATAACGAAGAAAAGCACAGTACCTACAACGAGAAAGTTGATAATAGCACTCAAGAATTTACCATATGTAACACCATTCCATGCAAGCTCAGCGATGTTTTGTACTTTCGCAGCTTCCAAAGCTGGGTTCAATAGAAGTGGAGTGATGATATCGTTAACAAATGAAGTAACGATAGCACCAAATGCAGAGGCAATGATCACACCGACAGCAAGGTCAACGACATTACCACGAAGCAAGAATTCTTTAAGATCCTTTAACATTTTCATAAATTCCTTTCCTAATTTTCTAATTTATTATATCCTAAATTGTGACAAAAAGCAACTTGAACGCTCAAAGTGGTCAGTTGTTCCCTTTAAAAATATAGATTTTACTGAAAATATAGTTTAAAATGATGATCAAGATTTGTGCTAGAATAGTTTCAATCGTATTAACCCTATCTATATTAAATTCGACAAACTGGCCAATAATATCAGGGAAAGTTGTAACAAAGATATAAGTTAAAAGAACGTCAAGACCAAGAGTAGAAAGACGAGCTAAGAAAAACTTAGCCAGGCGGGTTGGCTAATTCCTTCTCTCTTGTTTAAAGACGATTGTATCATTTGTGAGAAAGGCAAAGAGAATCCCGATAATATTTGCGAGGGCAGTTGCGAGGATTTCCTGGTGGCTGATATGGTAAATAACCAAACGTGATACAATAGAAACCAGAGTAGTAGCGCCACCAAAAAAAAGATAGGCAAGGATTTCATTATCAAAGAAAGCTTTTATTTGATTTTTCATGATTTTAGTATAGCATAAAGTCATATATTGTGCTATACTGGTAAGGTTGATAACCTCAACCCTTGGTGCTTAGCTTCTTTCACCAAGCATATTTTACGCGGGAAACCGCTAAAGGAGAAAACATGAAAAAATTAACTGTTCGTGACATGGCAGACATCGCTATCGTTGCTGCGATCTATGTAGTTTTGACTATTACGCCACCAATCAATGTTCTTAGTTTTGGGGCGTATCAGTTCCGTATTTCAGAAATGTTGAATTTCTTGGCCTTTTACAACCCTAAATACATTTTCGGTGTGACAATTGGATGTATGATTGCTAATTTATTTAGTAGTTTTGGCCTAATAGATGTCTTTGTCGGTGGAGGTTCTACCCTAGTTTTCCTTAGTCTAGGGGTATTGCTCTTTGCAAAATACAGCAAAGATTACCTCTTTAACGGATTGATTCGAAAAGATCATTTCTTCTTTTCAATCCTCTTCTCCATTTCAATGATTACCATTGCAGCTGAACTCCATATCTTGACAGAAGCTCCCTTCTTCTTCACATGGTTCTCTACTGGAATTGGTGAGTTTGCATCACTTATAGTGGGAGCGATTTTGATTGGTAAATTGGGACAGCGAATCGATCTAACAAAATAAGAAGTTTATAAGCTAGATTCTTGCTAAATCTAGCTTTTTTCATTCCATAAAATTAAAAGAGAGCGCTTGACAAGAACATAGAACTATAGTATACTTTTTAGGTAAGCTGATTTAGCTCAGTTGGCAGAGCGCATCCATGGTAAGGATGAGGTCGCCGGTTCAATCCCGGCAATTAGCATTAAATAGATACAAAAACCCTTATTTACAAGGGTTTTTGTTATGTCTGCCCCAAATTTTTCAAAGATATTTCTTATGCACCTGTATAAATGAAGCAAAGAGTTTTGGATGTTGACAAAAGTGACTCTATCTAGTAGAATAGTAGATGCGATGAGTCGATAGGTAGTCTTCGGACTACTATTGAGCATAAGGAGGTCATAACGCAGGAGCGGACCTTGATGAGTTGTGTGAACCTGCTCATCACATGAAGATGCCTCTTAGTCCCTGGTCAATGACTGGGGATTTTTTATTTTCAGAAAATATAACCCAAAAATGCTTTTCAATTTTTGGAAAAAGTAGTATAATACATCTATTATAGAAATTTTTAGAAAATTCCGAAAGAGGTTATTTATGGGATATACAGTTGCTGTAGTTGGCGCGACAGGTGCTGTCGGAGCTCAGATGATAAAAATGTTGGAAGAATCATCACTTCCTATTGATAAAATTCGTTACCTTGCTTCTGCACGTTCAGCAGGCAAAACTTTGAAATTTAAAGACCAAGATATTACGATTGAAGAAACAACTGAGACAGCCTTTGAGGGTGTTGATATTGCACTCTTCTCAGCAGGTGGTTCGACATCAGCTAAGTATGCACCATACGCAGTTCAAGCTGGGGCAGTAGTAGTAGATAACACATCTTATTTCCGTCAAAATCCAGATGTTCCTTTGGTTGTTCCAGAGGTCAATGCTCATGCACTTGATGCCCACAACGGAATCATTGCCTGCCCTAACTGTTCAACAATCCAAATGATGGTGGCTCTTGAGCCTGTTCGTCAAACATGGGGCTTGGATCGTATCATCGTTTCAACTTACCAAGCAGTCTCTGGTGCAGGTATGGGAGCGATTCTTGAAACACAACGTGAACTTCGTGAAGTCTTGAATGATGGTGTGAATCCACGTGATTTGCATGCGGAAATCTTGCCTTCAGGTGGTGACAAGAAACACTATCCTATCGCCTTTAACGCTCTTCCGCAAATCGATGTCTTCACAGACAATGATTACACTTACGAAGAGATGAAGATGACCAAGGAAACGAAGAAAATCATGGAAGATGACAGCATCGCAGTGTCTGCAACATGTGTTCGTATTCCAGTCTTATCAGCTCACTCTGAGTCAGTTTATATCGAAACAAAAGAAGTGGCCCCAATCGAAGAAGTGAAAGCAGCTATCGCAGCCTTCCCAGGTGCAGTTCTTGAAGATGATGTAGCTCATCAAATCTATCCACAAGCCATCAATGCAGTTGGTTCACGTGATACCTTTGTTGGTCGTATCCGTAAAGACTTGGATGCAGAAAAAGGAATCCACATGTGGGTTGTTTCAGATAACCTTCTCAAAGGTGCTGCCTGGAACTCAGTTCAGATCGCAGAAACACTTCATGAACGTGGATTGGTTCGTCCAACAGCTGAGTTGAAATTTGAATTAAAATAGTCATATCGTTTAGGAGTTCAGATGAACTCCTTCTTTGAAATAGAGAGGTGTTTCTCATGTCTTATCAAGATTTAAAAGAGTGTAAAATCATCACGGCCTTTATTACCCCTTTCCATGAGGATGGCTCCATCAACTTTGATGCCATTCCAGCCTTGATTGAGCATTTATTGGCCCATCACACAGACGGCATTCTTCTAGCTGGAACGACTGCTGAGAGTCCGACCTTGACCCACGATGAGGAGTTGGAACTCTTTGCGGCTGTACAAAAGATTGTTAATGGACGTGTTCCTTTGATTGCGGGTGTAGGTACCAATGATACGCGTGACTCGATCGAGTTTGTCAAAGAAGTAGCAGACTTTGGTGGCTTCGCTGCTGGACTTGCGATCGTACCATACTACAACAAACCTTCTCAAGAAGGCATGTATCAGCACTTTAAAGCTATTGCAGATGCATCAGATTTACCTATTATCATTTATAACATTCCAGGGCGTGTAGTTGTTGAATTAACTCCAGAAACCATGCTTCGCTTGGCTGACCACCCAAATATCATCGGTGTTAAAGAATGTACCAGCTTGGCTAATATGGCTTACTTGATTGAGCACAAGCCAGAAGAGTTCTTGATTTATACAGGTGAAGATGGAGATGCCTTCCATGCCATGAACCTTGGTGCGGATGGGGTTATTTCTGTTGCCTCCCATACAAATGGAGATGAGATGCACGAGATGTTTACTGCCATTGCAGAAAGCGATATGAAGAAGCTGCAGCTATTCAGCGTAAATTCATTCCTAAAGTCAATGCCCTCTTCTCTTATCCAAGTCCTGCTCCAGTTAAGGCGGTCCTTAACTATATGGGATTCGAAGCTGGACCAACTCGATTACCTCTAGTTCCAGCACCAGAAGAAGATGCTAAACGCATTATCAAAGTTGTCGTAGATGGCGACTACGAAGCAACTAAGGCAACTGTAACAGGTGTCCTTAGACCAGATTACTAATAAAGACAATAAAATCCATGACCGCAAGAAGGATCATGGATTTTTCTTATTTTCCTAAACAGAATTGGCTAAAGAGTTGGGTGATGAGTTCATCAGGTGCGGCATCTCCAGTGATTTCTCCGAGAATTTCCCAAGTACGGGTCAAGTCAACTTGAAGCAAATCAACTGGCATCCCCAGTTCCAGCCCTTCATTAACAGCTTGTAAGCTTTCAACGGCCTTTTCAATCAAGGAAATATGACGGGCATTAGATAGGTAAGTAGCATCTTGCTCGACCAAACCAGCATTTTCAAAGAAGAGATTGTTGATGCGCTCTTCAATCTTATCGATGTTTTGGTTTTTAAGAACTGAAATACGGATGACATCTTCAGGTAGTTCCGAAGTTTCAAACGCTTCAGGCAGATCAGTTTTGTTAAGCAGAATAATGCGGTTGGTATCTTGGCTGATTTCTAATAGTTGGCGATCTTGGGAGGTCAGTGGCTCACTGGCATTTAATACTAGTAGTACCAAGTCAGCTTCCTTGAGGGCTTTTCTCGAACGCTCAACACCGATCTGCTCCACGATATCATCTGTTTCTCGAATACCAGCTGTATCAATCAATTTGAGAGGAACACCATTGATGTTGACGTATTCTTCGATAACATCTCGTGTCGTACCAGCGATGTCTGTAACGATGGCCTTGTCCTCACGCAAGAGGTTGTTGAGGAGGCTCGATTTCCCAACGTTGGGACGTCCGATGATAGCAGTTGAAATTCCCTCACGAAGGATTTTACCACGACGAGCTGTTCTAAGGAGATTGGTTAGCAATTGCTCAAACTCCATAGTTTTCTCACGGACGACTGCAGTAGTGGCTTCCTCAACATCGTCATACTCAGGATAGTCGATATTGACCTCAACTTGGGCAAGTGTATTGAGGATTTCTTGGCGAGTATTATTAATGAGGTCAGAAAGAGAACCGTCCAATTGTTTGACTGCAATATTCATGGCCTTATCTGTCTTAGCACGGATGATGTCCATCACTGCCTCAGCCTGTGTCAAGTCCACGCGACCGTTTAGAAAGGCGCGTTTGGTAAATTCACCAGGTTCTGCCAACCGAGCTCCTTCACGGATAGCTAGTTGGAGAATCTCATTGGTCACCGCAATCCCACCGTGAGTGTTAATCTCGATAATATCCTCACGAGTGAAGGTCTTTGGAGACTTCATAGCTCCAACCATAACCTCGTCCATGACCTTACCAGTTTGAGGGTCAGCGATATGTCCGTAGTTGAGAGTATGGCTTGCAACCTTGCTCAAGTCTTTTCCTTTAAATCTTTTGGGCAATAGCAAAACTATCTGTTCCGCTCAGGCGGACAATACCAATGGCTCCTTCACCTAGTGGAGTAGAGATAGCAGCGATGGTATCAAATTCACGTGTAATCATACTAATTCCTTTTGTATTTCTTTTCTTAGGATAGGTATCCAAGCATCTCTTCAAATTGTAACAAAATTAGACTATTTCTTCAATGGATGCTACTTGGAGATTGAAAAAGCCTAAGCAATTCTGCTTAAGCTGGTTTATTTGGTGCGCATTTCCCCTTGAGGAAAGTAAGTTCCTTCTGGCATGTCGTTGATGATGACATGAACAGCTGATTGAGGTGCTCCAGTGTTGCGGACAACAGCTTCCGTTACTTCCTTAGCAAGAGCTTTCTTTTGATCGAGCGTGCGACCTTCAAATAAATCGATGCGTACAAATGGCATAATAGCTTCCTCCACTAGTTTTTGATTTCTTCTATTTTACCACATTTTGCCGTTTAAAGCTTCAGAAAATTATGATATACTAGAATGTAGCAAAAATTTAGAAATGGACGTGAAATAATAGCATGGCACAGTTGTATTATCGTTATGGGACCATGAACTCTGGTAAGACGATTGAGATTCTCAAGGTGGCCTATAACTACGAGGAGCAAGGAAAGGGAGTTGTGATTATGACTTCGGCTCTGGATACGCGTGACGGTGTTGGCTATGTGTCGAGCCGAATCGGCATGAAACGCCCAGCCATTGCGATTGAGGAAACGACGGATATCTTCGGCTATATCCGAGACTTACCTGAGAAACCTTACTGTGTGTTGGTCGATGAGGCCCAGTTTCTCAAGCGTCACCATGTTTACGACTAGCTCGTGTTGTCGATGAGTTAGACATACCTGTCATGGCTTTTGGTTTGAAGAATGACTTTCGCAATGAATTGTTCGAAGGTTCCAAATATCTCTTGCTCTTAGCAGACAAGATTGACGAAATCAAGACCATTTGTCAGTACTGTAAGAAAAAGGCGACTATGGTGTTGCGTACGCAGGATGGTGTGCCAGTCTATGATGGCGAACAAATTCAGATCGGTGGAAATGAAACCTATATCTCAGTCTGCCGAAAACATTATTTTGCGCCTGAAATCAATAAGGAGAATGAAGAAAAATGAACATCTATGATCAACTACAAGCTGTAGAAGACCGTTATGAAGAATTAGGAGAATTGCTCAGTGACCCTGATGTCGTTTCAGACACCAAGCGATTCATGGAGCTTTCAAAAGAAGAGGCTTCAACTCGTGATACGGTAACAGCCTACCGTGAGTACAAACAAGTTCTTCAAAACATCGTTGATGCCGAAGAGATGATTAAGGAATCAGGCGGAGATGTGGACTTGGAAGAAATGGCCAAGCAAGAATTGAAAGATGCCAAGGCTGAAAGAAGAGTATGAAGAAAAATTGAAAATCTTGCTCCTTCCAAAGGATCCAAACGATGACAAGAACATCATCCTTGAAATCCGTGGAGCAGCTGGTGGAGATGAAGCAGCGCTCTTCGCTGGAGACCTTCTAACCATGTACCAAAAGTATGCAGAAGCCCAAGGCTGGCGCTTTGAAGTCATGGAAGCTTCTATGAATGGTGTCGGTGGTTTCAAGGAAGTGGTTGCTATGGTTTCTGGTCAATCTGTATATTCTAAGCTTAAGTACGAATCTGGGGCCCACCGTGTGCAACGTGTCCCTGTGACAGAGAGCCAAGGCCGTGTCCACACCTCAACAGCGACAGTTCTAATCATGCCTGAAGTGGAAGAAGTAGAGTACGATATTGATCCAAAAGACCTTCGTGTTGACATCTACCACGCATCTGGTGCTGGTGGTCAGAACGTCAACAAGGTTGCGACTGCCGTTCGTATTGTTCACTTGCCGACCAATATCAAGGTTGAGATGCAGGAAGAACGTACCCAGCAGAAAAACCGTGAGAAGGCTATGAAGATTATTCGTGCGCGTGTGGCTGACCATTTTGCTCAGATTGCCCAAGATGAACAAGACGCTGAGCGTAAGTCGACAATCGGTACTGGTGACCGTTCAGAACGTATCCGTACTTACAATTTCCCACAAAACCGTGTCACAGACCACCGTATTGGATTGACCCTCCAAACTAGATACCATCTTGTCTGGTAAATTGGATGAAGTTGTGGATGCCTTGGTTCTTTATGACCAAACACAAAAATTAGAAGAATTAAACAAATAATGAAATTAGCTCAATTATTTTCAGATTTTGAAGAAGAGTTGATGAGACAAGGAGAGGAAGCAGAAAGCCTCTCTTTTGTCTACCGTAGCCTAAAAAATCTCTCTTTTACGGACTTTGTCTTTGCTCTTCAGCAGGAAGTGACAAAAGAGGAAGAAAATTTTGTAGAAGAAATTTACCAGCAGTTAGCGGCCCACAAACCAGCTCAGTATATCATTGGTCACGTAGATTTTTTTGGAATGCAGTTAAAAGTTGATGAGCGGGTTTTGATTCCTCGGCCAGAAACAGAAGAGTTGGTGGAACTCATCCTCACAGAAAATCCTGAGGAAAATATTAAGATTCTAGATATTGGGACTGGAAGTGGGGCCATAGCTCTTGGATTAGCTAAAAACAGACCAGATTGGTCAGTGACAGCAGCAGATATTTCCCAAGCCGCCTTAGAGCTTGCATCAGAGAATGCTAGAAATCAAAATCTTAATATATTTTTTAAAAAATCTGATTGTTTTGCAGAAATTTCTGAAAAATATGATATAATTGTATCCAATCCACCCTACATCTCTCGTGAAGATGAGTCAGAGGTCGGTTTGAATGTTTTGCATTCGGAGCCTCATCTAGCTCTCTTTGCAGATGAGGATGGCCTAGCTATTTACCGCAGAATTGCGGAAGATGCAAAAGACTATCTCACAGATGGTGGTAAGATTTACCTTGAAATTGGATACAAGCAAGGTCAAAGTGTTCCTGCGCTTTTTAGGAAATATCTTCCTGAAAAACGAGTACGAACACTCAAAGACCAATTTGGTCAAGATAGGATGGTTGTCGTTGATGATGGACAGGATTAGACAAGAGTTGGAAAAGGGTGGGGCAGTTGTCTTACCTACCGAGACAGTTTATGGTCTCTTTGCCAAAGCTCTAGACGAAAAAGCAGTGGACCATGTTTACCAACTCAAACGTCGTCCCAGAGACAAGGCTCTTAACCTCAATGTTGCCTCTTTAGTGGATATCTTGCACTTTTCAAAGAATCAGCCAGCTTATCTACAAAAGCTTGTAGAGACTTTTTTACCGGGTCCCTTGACCATTATCCTCGAAGCCAATGACCGAGTTCCCTATTGGGTTAATTCTGGTCTTGCAACTGTTGGATTTCGGATGCCGAGTCACCCCATTACCCTTGATTTGATTCGAGAGACAGGTCCCTTGATTGGGCCGTCTGCCAATATCTCAGGTCAGGCAAGTGGAGTAACCTTTCAGGAAATTCTGAAAGATTTTGACCAAGAGGTTCTGGGTCTGGAAGATGATGCTTTTCTAACTGGACAGGATTCAACTATTTTGGATTTGTCTGGAGACAAGGTGAAAATCTTACGCCAGGGGGCAATTAAACGAGAAGATATACTTGCTCGGTTGCCAGAGATTTCTTTTGAGGAGGAATGAGATGCTCAGAGATTTGGAAGAAACAGATGTGAAGGCTATATGTGAGATTAACCAAGAGGCTTGGGCTACTCTTTTAGTCCAGAGGACACAGCTAGTCAACTAGCTAGATTATCTCAGGATTCCCATCATTTCCTACTTGGCTATGAGGATGAAGTCAGCCATGTCTTGCTTGGATATGTCCATGCTGAAGTTTATGAATCCCTCTATTCCAAAGCAGGATTTAATATCTTAGGCTTAGCGGTTTCGCCTCAAGCGCAAGGGCAAAGTATCGGTAAAAGTTTACTGCAAGGGTTGGATCAAGAAGCAAAAAGACGGGGTTATGGGTTTATCCGCTTAAACTCTGCTGATCATCGTCTGGGAGCTCATGCATTTTATGAAAAAGTTGGTTATACTTGTGATAAAGTGCAAAAACGGTTTATTCGCATCTTTTAGTTTATTTTCTTATTGTAGAACCAAACTAAAGGACCAGTCACACTATAAAGGAGAAGACCTATGATTTTTGACAAAGATGATTTTAAAGCCTACGATGCTGATCTCTGGAATGCTATTGCCAAAGAAGAAGAACGCCAACAAAACAACATTGAGTTGATTGCTTCGGAAAACGTGGTTTCCAAGGCTGTTATGGCGGCTCAAGGGTCTATCTTGACGAACAAATATGCCGAAGGTTACCCAGGACGCCGTTATTACGGTGGTACAGATGTGGTGGACGTTGTAGAGACTCTGGCTATTGAACGCGCGAAAGAAATTTTCGGTGCAAAATTTGCCAATGTCCAACCCCACTCAGGAAGCCAAGCAAACTGTGCTGCTTACATGGCCTTGATTGAACCAGGTGATACGGTTATGGGGATGGATTTGGCTGCAGGTGGACACTTGACCCACGGAGCTCCTGTCAGCTTCTCTGGTCAAACCTACAACTTTGTTTCTTATAGTGTGGATCCTGAAACAGAACTCTTGGACTTTGATGCTATTTTGAAACAAGCCCAAGAAGTAAAACCAAAACTGATTGTAGCAGGTGCTTCAGCCTATTCACAAATTATCGACTTTTCAAAATTCCGTGAAATTGCAGACGCTGTTGGAGCTAAGCTCATGGTGGACATGGCTCATATCGCTGGTTTGGTTGCAGCTGGTCTACATCCGAGTCCAGTGCCATACGCTCATATTACAACAACAACGACCCACAAAACCCTTCGTGGACCACGTGGTGGTTTGATTTTGACCAATGACGAGGACCTAGCTAAGAAAATCAATTCAGCTATTTTCCCTGGTATCCAAGGTGGTCCTTTGGAGCATGTTGTGGCGGCTAAGGCCGTTTCCTTCAAAGAAGTCTTAGATCCTGCCTTCAAGGAATATGCTGCTAATGTTATCAAAAACAGCAAGGCTATGGCAGCTGTCTTCTTGCAAGATCCTGATTTCCGTATCATCTCAGGTGGCACTGAAAACCACCTCTTCTTAGTCGATGTAACCAAGGTTGTTGAAAACGGAAAAGTTGCTCAAAACTTGCTGGATGAGGTCAATATTACCCTAAATAAAACTCAATCCCATACGAAACCTTATCACCATTTAAAACAAGTGGGATTCGTATCGGATCTGCAGCCATCACTGCACGTGGATTTGGTGAAGGAGAAAGTCGCAAAGTGGCTGAACTCATCATTAAAACCCTTAAGAATGCAGAAAATGAAGCTGTCTTAGAAGAAGTGAGAAGCGCAGTCAAAGAATTGACAGATGCCTTCCCATTATACGAGGACTAATACTTTTATGGACATTTATATTAAGAAAGCCATTATCCATCAGTTCAGCCCAGATGATACCGAGTTGTTCCTAGCGGATAAGTTTCTCAATATCACTCCAAAAATCGAAGAATACCTGCGCAAAAAAATTGAACGTGTGTATTCAGATGAAGCCAAGACTGGGATTTTCGAAGAAGAAAATCCCTTCTTCAATCACATCACAGATGATTTGTTGGAGACGTCAGTAACACTGGCTAATCTTTGGAAAGAGGAGTTCAGTATTTCTGAAAACCTCAAGACCAATGACTTGGTTTTTGTTCAGTTTTCTAAAGAAGGCGTTGAACATTTTGCTTTCTTGCGAATTGCTCTACGTGAGACCTTGACCCACCTCGGTGGAGAAGTTGATAATCCAATCAAGCTAACTCAGAATAACTTACCTGGATTTGGAACGGGAGCTGATGAGGCTTTGGTCGTCAATCTTCAAAGTCGCAAGTACCATTTGATCGAGAAACGAATCAAGTACAATGGGACTTTTTTGAACTATTTTTCAGAAAATCTCCTAGCTGTCGCGCCTAAGATCTCTCCCAAGAAATCCATCAAGGAATTGGAAAAAACGGCTCAGAGAATTGCAGAGTCCTTTAACACAGATGACTTTCAGTTTCAATCCAAGGTCAAATCAGCGATTTTCAATAATTTAGAAGAAAGCAATGAATTGTCGCCTGAAAAATTGGCTAACGACCTTTTTGATAACAACCTGACAGCTCGTCTAAGTTTTATCGACCAAGTCAAGGAAGCCGTACCCGAACCAGTCCAGTTTGATGAAATTGATGCCAGTCGTCAGCTCAAGAAATTTGAAAACCAAAAACTTTCCTTGTCAAACGGAATTGAACTCATCGTTCCTAATAATGTATACCAAGACGCAGAATCTGTTGAGTTTATCCAAAATGACAATGGAACCTATTCTATCTTAATCAAAAATATTGAGGATATTCAAAGTAAATAATGTTTAAATTTATAAGAAGAGTGCTTGTGCTAGCAGTCTTCCTTTTCGCAGGATACAAAGCTTATCATATCCATCAGGATGTTAAACAAGTCATGACCTACCAACCCATGGTGCGAGAAATTCTCAGTGAAAGAGATACTCCAGCCAATGAAGAGTTGGTGCTCGCCATGATTTATACCGAAACGAAGGGTAAAGAGCGGGATGTCATGCAGTCTAGTGAGTCTGCTAGTGGCGCTACCAATACCATCAATGACGATGCCTCTAGTATTCGCCAAGGGATACAAACACTAACAGATAACCTCTATTTGGCACAGAGCAAAGGAGTAGATGTCTGGACCGCCGTTCAAGCCTATAATTTTGGACCTGCCTATATCGACTTTATCGCTCAAAATGGCAAGGAAAATACTCTGGCATTAGCCAAGCGTTACTCCCGAGAAACGGTCGCTCCAATCCTTGGTAATACTACAGGGAAGACCTACACCTATATTAACCCTATTTCTATCTTTCACGGTGCCGAACTCTATGAAAATGGTGGAAATTATTACTACTCGAGACAGGTTCGCTTTAATCTCTATATCATGAAATTCTTTAATTTCTTCTAAACATCTGGTTTGACCAGGTGTTTTTCACTATAAGCTTTTTTTAAGATTGTTTTATTACCCTAGAAAGGTAAAGGAGGGAATACCCTATGAGAAAGAAACTCTTTCTAACAAGCGTTGCAGTTTTGTGGGCAGCAACAGCTATGACGAGTGTCCACGCAGCAACAGATGTTCAAAAAGTAATCGATGAAACCTATGTTCAACCTGAATATGTTCTAGGTTCTTCTCTAACTGAAGACCAAAAAAATCAAACTCTTAGCAAACTTGGCTATGACGCATCAAAAGACACCAAAGATATCAAAACCATGACACCTGATATCTATTCGAAAATTATGAATGTGGCTAATGATGCGAGTCTACAACTCTATTCGTCGGCCAAGATTCAAAAAGCTGGGTGACAAATCACCTCTAGAGGTCAAGATTGAAACGCCTGAAAATATCACCAAGGTAACGCAGGATATGTATCGTAATGCAGCAGTGACCCTGGGAGTTGAGCATGCCAAAATCACAGTTGCAGCTCCTATACCAGTTACAGGTGAGAGCGCCCTAGCTGGGATTTACTACTCGTTAGAGGCCAATGGTGCTAAAGTACCGCAAGCCAATAAAGACCTAGCCCAAGAAGAACTAAAAGCCTTGTCCGATATCAATGCTGAAAACAAGGACAAGTCAGGTTATGATGCCAATAAGCTCAATGCGGCTATGACAGATATCAAGGCAGGACTAGCTAAAGCTAAAGAAAGCAAGGGAAATCTGACAGAAGAAGATGTTCGCAAAATCGTTGAAGACACCTTAAAAAACTACAAACTCGATCAGGTTATAACAGGAAACCAGGTCAATATCATCATCAATTTTGCGCTCAACCTCTCAAAGAGTGACATTTTGAACAATGCTGATTTCACCAAAACTCTAAATGATCTCAAACAAAGCATCGTTTCCCAAGCTGGAGATAGTTTTAAAAATATCAACCTCAACTTTGATGCCAATAAAGCGCTAGAAGAGGGGGGCAACTTCTTTAGCTCTCTTTGGCAAGCCATTGTCAACTTCTTCAAGAGTTTTGGTGCTTAGGTCATTTCATGATATAATAGATGGTAACAGAAATGTTGCCGTCTTTTTTTAGACCGATAGAAAGTGAAGAATATGTTAAAGAAAAATGATATTGTAGAAGTTGAAATTGTTGATTTGACCCATGAAGGGGCAGGAGTTGCCAAGGTAGAAGGCTTGGTCTTTTTTGTAGAGAATGCTCTTCCGACTGAGAAAATTCTTATGCGTGTCCTTAAAGTCAATAAAAAAATTGGCTTTGGGAAAGTTGAAGAATACCTTGTTCAATCACCTCATCGTAACCAAGATTTAGATTTGGCTTACCTGCGTTCAGGTATCGCTGACTTGGGGCATCTTGCCTACCCAGAACAGCTCAAGTTTAAAAGCAAGCAAGTCAAAGACAGTCTCTACAAAATTGCTGGCATTAGAGATGTAGAGGTCGCTGAAACGCTGGGTATGGAAAATCCAGTCAAGTACCGTAACAAGGCGCAAGTTCCAGTTCGTCGTGTCAATGGTGTCTTGGAAACTGGCTTTCCGTAAGAATTCCCATGATCTCATGCCACTGGAAGATTTCTTTATCCAAGATCCTATGATTGATGAGGTAGTAGTGGCCCTACGCGACTTGCTCCGTCGTTATGATTTGAAACCTTATGATGAAAAGGAACAGTCTGGCTTGATTCGAAACCTCGTTGTGCGTCGTGGGCACTATTCAGGACAAATCATGGTCATTTTGGTAACCACTCGTCCGAAAGTTTTCCGTGTTGACCAATTGATCGAACAAATCATCAAGCAGTTCCCAGAGATTGTCTCTGTCATGCAAAACATCAATGACCGAAATACCAATGCGATTTTTGGTAAGGAGTGGAAGACTCTTTATGGTCAAGACTATATTATGGACCAGATGTTGGGAAATGACTTTCAAATCGCTGGCCCAGCCTTTTACCAGGTCAATACAGAAATGGCTGAGAAACTCTATCAAACAGCCATTGACTTTGCAGAGTTAAAAGGAGATGATGTGGTGATTGATGCTTACTCAGGAATTGGAACGATTGGATTGTCTGTTGCGAAACATGTAAAGGAAGTCTACGGTGTTGAAGTGATTCCAGAAGCCGTGGAGAATAGCCAGAAAAATGCTAGTATAAATGGCATCACTAATGCCCACTATGTATGTGATACAGCTGAAAATGCTATGAAGAATTGGCTCAAGGAAGGTATCCAACCAACCGCTATCCTAGTCGACCCACCAAGAAAAGGCCTCACAGAAAGCTTTATCAAGGCAGGTAGTCAAACAGGAGCAGACCGCATTGCCTATATCTCCTGCAATGTTGCAACCATGGCGCGTGATATCAAACTCTACCAAGAGTTGGGCTATGAATTGAAGAAAATCCAGCCGGTGGATCTATTTCCTCAAACGCACCATATCGAGGTTGTAGGACTGCTGGAGAGAAAGGGATAAAGCCCACCGTTTCAGGGTTTACAAAAGACTTGATATTCGGTTTTTTTTGAATTTTTGAGTGAAGTATAAATCTAACAGTCTAAAGTGATGTAGTAGGATTGGTAGTGGTAAAGTATGAAATTTATTCCCACATACGCAGAGGGGGTGCAAAATGTTCCAGCAGGTAGGGTGTCTGTGGGAATTGTTTTGCACCCCCTTTTTTTGATATCACCAAGATGGTCGATGGAAGTAGGAGTTCAGTAATTGATACAATAGTCTACAATGAAATGCTTTATAACCTAGTATTTCTATATTGAAAGATGTGACATGCTTGATTGCATACATCAAATAGTGGGAAGTATTCAATCGATTTATAAAGTTGAATCAAAATTCTAAAAAACACTTGCAATTTGACGAGTTTGTGATACAATATTGACTATAAGGTTATCGGGAAGATGACCAAGTCAAAAAAGGAGAATAATGATATGCCAGCAATTTCGTTGACCCCAGAACAGTTAAAGTCTGAAGCACAAACTTATACCAATGCTTCTGAACAATTGAAAGATGCCATTAACAAAGTTTCAGGCGCAAATGGTCGTCTTCAAGGACAATGGCAGGGTGCGGCTTCCAATCTTACTTGGAACAATTCCAACAATTATCAGTAAGCGTAACTCAAATGGAACAACTTCTTGAAAGTATCCATGCACAATTGAATCAATACGCAGATACTGTTGCTGATCGTGACCGTCAGGATGCAACTTCATTTGGTTTGAATTAATCATCGGTGAACGGTGCTTCGAAAGGGGCGTCGTTTTTTGCTAGTTATAAGTGGAAAAGGGAATAATGAATAGTCCTCATAAAGAAAAACGATACTTAAAAATTTTAACTGCAGTAGCATGCGTATCCCTGTTATCAGGTTCTCTTGTTTATTTTGCATTAAAGGATCAGAGCCTTCACTATTCAAGTGAGATCAAGCAAACTGCTAAGGTTCAATATGCGCTTGTGAATGAAGATAAAGGTGCAAGGTTTGAAAATACTGATTATAATTTAGGCTCGGATTTTGTCACTTTAATTAATCAGGATACAGAGAATAACTGGGAGACAACTAATCGTAGCGTGGCTGAAGCAGGATTGAAGTCTGGTCAGTTTGATGCAGTTATTACTCTTCCGTCAGACTTTTCTGAGAAATTGTTGAGCTTAGAGAGTGTTTCTCCAGAAAAAGCCACTGTTTCTTACCAGATTCGCGAAGGGCAAAACGAACAAGCTAATCAGGCTGTCCACAGTCAAGTTAATACAGTCTTACAAGGATTTAACCAACGGGTGGTTCGGATGTATTTTTCGAGCATCATTCGGAATCTTTCAGATGCACAGACGAATGTGAATCAGATGGCATCTACAGAGTTGTCTCAAAATACGTTCATCATTTCAAATATTCAAGCTCCATTTTCGACCCTACCAGATTCATTTAGAAGTACTCAATCCATTGCAAATAGTCTGAAGACGGATAATGAACTCTTTAAGACCCAACAAGAAGCTTTTGTTAAATCAGTCGCAAGCAGCATGGAAGCGAACAACAACTCTTTAGATGTTTCTGGGAAAGCCCTTGAGTCTACAACAAACTCTGTGAATGAGTTTTCAAAAGAAGCTAATACTCGTCTTGAAAAGTCAACCGACCAATATAAGGAGCAATCTGAAAAAGATAAGGCTACCTTGGAAAAACAATGGACAGATGATCAGAAACATTATTTTGACTTGTATAATGCCCTTTACACTGTCGGGAATGCTAAATTAAAAGAATTGCAGTCTTCCGATACGGCAACCGGTTCCTTTATGGCAGATTTCAAGGCTAAGGCGGGGGAGTATAAAACTGCACAAAGTAAGGTCAAGGGGAACTTAGAGGCACAAATCACTTCTTTAGAAAAAGAAGTAGCGGAGCTTAGAGCACTCAGGGAGACCATTGCAGAGACTTATTATGGCTCTAAGGATTTAAGTGATCAGACAGCTACTGATAAAGATATTCGCTCGGCTATTTTGAACTTAATGACGAAGCCAGAAAATCGAAGCAAACTCCCTAAGCAGTATATTGAGGCAATTGCTAGTCACTTACCGATGATTTCATCTGGAGATTTGAGTGCTCTCATTGCTAAATTAGAGCAAGATAAATTGATCTCATCAGATGAGGCTACAACTTATCGTAATGCACTGAAAATTGTGTCTAACTACAGTAGCGAGTTGGGTGGCTCTTTAGGACAAAATACAACCTTTAAGTATCTGTCCTCAGCGGCTACTGTTACTAGTCCAGTGACCTATCCCATTCACCAAACTCTAGAATTTGATCCGTCAACTGGTAGTCAGACAGTCCAATTGAACATCGATGATGCAAAGATGGGGAATCTTGAACTGGAAGGTGTGACGAAAGATTCAATTGAAGCCTCTATCCGTCAACAGTTAAAAGATACAGGCTATCATGTGACAGCTGCAGTATCAGGAAATACAATTCAAGTCACATTTGTCAATAAAAGAACGGCGTCAACTACTCCTGTCGCCTCTTCGGGCTCAGGGGGATCAAGTACTTCAAATGCGGGTGCAAGTGATGCAGCAACATCTACAAATTCCACTTCTACAAGTGAAAGAACGGCAGCAACGCCAACTACTTCATCAGAAGTCAGTCAACCAAGCTATGCGACACTTCCTAAAAAGGTGAGTGTCACGATTAGTGGTCAGATAAAGTGGAATTTATCTGATGATGTGAAAAAGAATTCCTATAACCAAGTAGGTTATAGTTGGACAGATGGAAGTTCAGTTCAAGCTAGTGCTCAATTATCTGTCTTTAATGGTAAGTATGACACTTTGGCTGAGGATTTACCTGCGATTCTGAAAAACTTCCAAAACCTAGACCTTACTGCCCAACAAATCGTTACTTTATTTGCATCACCAGGGGCAAGTTTAGATATCAATCAATTTGCAGGCACGCTATCAAGTGGTACTCTCGTACAAAAGGCTAGTCCAGATTCTGTATATAGTCTCTACAATAATCTAACTGACGATGAACGGGCTTCAGAAATATCGGATGTTTTAGTTACGAAGTATCGACTTGCAGGAGATAATTTATACAAACAGGTAGATCAGCAATTAAAGGATGTGACAGATATTCTAGGTGAAAAAGAGAATCCTAAAGAAGGCACCCTTCATCAAGTGTATCAGTCTCTCCCAGACTCAGATTTGCTTGTTAAGCAAGCTTCTGCCTTAAATACCTGGTATGGGGAAATGCAGAAGGTCTTAGATGAGGCTCATAATCAGTGGAAAGATTCTGAGAAACTTGCTTATGAATCAGTTGTCAATGATCAAATCCACAACCAGAGAAGATGAATACCTCTAAGCTGGAAGAAGATGTGAAGTCACTTTTGTCTCAATACGATAGCTTACGAGATAGTTCTAAAAAAGCTGCACAAGCTACAGCTGATGGAGCTGCTCAGGTACGAGATATCTCACCACAAATCCAACAGTTAAACGAGACAACAGAGTCGGTTCAAAAGTCTGCAGATGGTGTTCTTTCCAGTCTGAATCAGAGTGTGAAGGAAACAAGTGGTACAGTTGAGAAAAATACCTCTTATGCAGAACAGTTTGGAAAGGTGCTTGCCAATGCGAAAAGTGGAGGTGCTGATAACAAGCAAGTGTTTAATTTCTTATCCGATCCAATTACTACAAAAGTTACAGAAGGTAAGACACAGGCAGCTAGTCACATTTCCATCATCCCCTATTATATGACCTTGTTGTTATCGGTTATTTCTTTTGTGATAGCTATGACGATCGGACGCTTTGTTAAAGATAGACAGGAAAGGGAAGAAACTGATCTTTTGACAACGAAAAAGTGGGACTTGAAACTTCAAAGTTTCTTACCGACAATCATAACAGTTGCTGTTGGTTCGATTTTGTTTTCAGGAGTTACAATAGGAGTAGCAACAGCAGCCAATGGATTCTTATGGTTCATTTATAGCTTTATGTTAATGGCAAGTTTGATTTTGATGCTATCTTACGGCTTGAAGAAAGCTCCGTATCCGACTTATATTGTATCCGCATCCCTCTTAGGTTTTTATCTCCTACTAACTCCTATTTTGGGAGTAGCAACTCAATCAGGAAGTTTCCTTAATTTCTTATATCGAATGTCTCCGTTACAAAATATTGAAAATGGCTTTAGTTATCTCTTGGTTGGTGGTAGCTTAAGCATTGTAACGATTCTTCTACTCTTATTATTTGTAGGAATCGGAGTTAGTCTTAATCTCTTTACAAGAAAGAAATAATCAAGGTAAGGATCCGTAAGGATCCTTTTTGTCTTCTTGTGAGATGGTGTGATTTGTAGTATAATAAAGCTATCTTTACCAAGTGGGGGAGGAGATTTATGAAGAAGGTTCAAGTCATTTTTAGTCTATTATTGTTGTGTCTTTTTCTTAACTCAGGTGATGTCCGAGCAGATGATGGAAGTTTTGAAATTAATAATCAAACCATCTATGATCAAGGGAACAGTCCTCAGACTACTAAGTCTAAGAATATTCCTGAATTATTTTTAGAAGATAGTGTGAAGAAAGAAAAACAGCTACAAAAAGCACAGCAAGAGAATATTCATCAAGCGCAGTCCTCTCTTTTTACCGGGACTAAAGATACGAATAGTTTTCAGAGTCAGGATAAGGTGACGCGTGGCTTGTTTCAAGCAGATTATAGAGCAGATGAAACAATTTTGACTGTAGAGAGCACCTCTAACACTTCGCTACCTACTTGGCTATCTATTTTGGGATTTGGGATAGGTCTACTTGGAGTGACCTATCTAGGTGTTTGGCTAGGTAGGAAGTACTCAAAAGTGCTTCGTTTTAAGAAGGAGAGTGTGTGATGAAGATAATTACGGTTGGTATAAAATGGAGAGAGCAAATATATGATTTGAAACTTCCAACACAGGTTTCATTCAAGAGAGTAAAAGAGCTGATATGTGAGTCATTTTCAATGATGAACCAAGAGCTACCAAGTCACTTTGATCTTCAAGTGACTAATAAATCAATTGTCTTTTATGATGATGACCAGATAGCGGACTTTCCTTTAGGAAACGGAGATCAATTAGAAATTGTAGGGAGAAAGAAATGAAAGTACAAGAGACAAGTATCCAATCCAAGTGGTCGAAAGAGGCTGGTGAATTAGAGATTAAGTTATCCGCTAATCAATTTCAACTGAATCGGATGAAGCAGTATCGATTTTTTTTTTTAGAAAGCACGGCACATTTAGCTCAAGGAGCAGTGAAAGAAGAGGCAGAAGAGGTCGTCCGTCTTTCTTACCAAATTCCAGCAGGTTATCAGTCGATTCGAGAAGCTGTTGAAAATAAAGAAATCTTAGAGCGCCTTCATCTTTTTCAAAAGTTACAATTCTTAAAAGAAACTGTCGATCAGCCTATGAAACCCTTTATTCACCCAGATAATCTGTTTGTAAGCGGGGAAAGTGTCCTTTTAGGACATAGAGGGATGACAGATAGTGTTGTTCCTTTTTCACTCATGAAAGAGGACTTGTTAAAGCAATATAAGGCTTTAGCTGTGTTCATTTTACAACCTAAGCTCAACTTTGAAGAGTTAATTGATAGTCTTACGACGGTAAAAAATGCTTTTGCGGAAATTCTTTTTAAAGCGGAGACTTTTGATGAAGTAGACCATCTCATTAGTGAGCAGGTTCGTATTCAAGAAGAGAAGCGTCAAAAGGAAAAACTGTTTGTCTCGAAAAGGAACTATCAATTGTTTAAATGGGGTTCTTTAGGACTCGCAATTGTAACAGTTGCGATGGGGATTGCAACAGGTATTTATGCTTTTTATGTGGTGCCTAAGCAGGATAAAATCATTCAGGCTGAGACGAGTTACATTGCTAAGGATTATACGGCAGTGGTAGAAGGTCTTAAGTCAGAAGCTCCAAATAGTCTTCCGAAGGGAGTCCAGTACACACTTGCGGCTAGCTCGTTAGAGTTAGACAATCTGACTCAAGAACAAAAGGAAGCTGTATCTAGAAACTTGTCACAGAAATCTAGTGAGAATACTCTTTCTTATTGGATCTATATCGGTCGTGGGGAACTTGAAAAAGCACTTGATATTGCTCAAAATATTGGGGACATTCAGTATATCCTTCATGCTTATACGAAGCTCTATGATCAGGTCAATACAGACAGTACGATGAGCGGAGCGAAAAAGCGAGAACTCCTTGAAAAGTATCAAAAAGAAATTGATAAGTTACAGGAACAATTAAACGGAAGTTCAAAGGCAAATATTACATCAAAGGAGACTAAAAATGGCAACTAAGGGCAAACAAGCGACTTGGAGTCAAAAGCTGTCAGATGAAGAGGTTCTTTGGCATGTGTTTTCGTTTAAAGAATGCTTTGAGTACAAAGAGTTGACCGAAAGGGCCTCCTCAATCAATATTGGAGAAAGTCATATCTCAATTACTGAAAGTGGTCTTGAAAAGGACGGAATCCCTTGGGCTGGTCAGGAGGAGGAAAGTCTGGTAGCCATTCCACATGAACAGATTCAGATCCATTCCTTTACCTATCCTAAGCTGGACTTACTCTTTTCTAAGGAGAAGAAAGCAGATGTTTGCCTTGAAAGTCAAGCTCTCCTTTACCTGAAGGTTAAGGAGAATACCTATCATCTCTCTGGATCATCTAATGGAGCTAAGGTTTATCTAAATGGACAAATTCTAGAGGAAGTTGATGCCTCTATTCAGGTAGGGGATGTTTTGGTGGTGGACTGCTTTCTTTTCTCATTTCGAGAACATCAGATCCATTTCCTGCCCTTGAGCGGACAGTACACTATCCAATCTGATCATTTGTTTGAAGAACCTTATCAAGCTGAGTTCCCACATGAGTTTCCTAATTATCGTAGAAGTCCACGCATTTATCTAAAAGAGCCTGAGGACAAGGTGGAAATCAATTCACCAGCGCCAGAAGAAAAACTTAGACGTGGTGAGCTATGGCGTGCGATCGTACCGCCTGTTGGAATGGTGGTGATTAGCGGAGCCTCTAGTGTCTTTATGCAGGGAAATGCCTTGCTTATGATGGGAATGGCCAGTGCCAGTCTCTTGACAGCTGGATTTTCAGTATCGAGCTATTTTACCAACAAAAAGGAAGTCAAAGAGAAGAATCAGAAAAGAAACGATGATTATCAAGAGTATCTCTTAGAGACAGGAAGCCAATTGAGTCGTCTAAAGGCGGAACAAAAGAAAGCCTTGACATATAATTTTCCATCGGTTGATGAATTAGTGGATTTAGTAGAAAGTTACAACCCACGGATTTATGAGAAGATGGTGACAAATGATGACTTTCTAAAGGTTCATTTAGGAACTGGAGCGATTGATTCTAGTTATTCCTTACGTTTTCAACCAACCAATCGCAAGGAAGACTGGAGCCGCTTTGTCGAGAAAAAACTGGTACAACCGCATATAAAATTAGAGGATGCGCCTATTGTTCTCTCTCTACGTGATCAGGCTTTGGGATTAGCGGGAGCAGCTCCTGTCTTACGAGTAGCAGTTCAAACACTATTGTTTCAGATTGCGGCGCTCCATTCCTACCATGATGTAGAGTTTGTGACCTTGGTCTCCCAAGAGGAATACGAGAATCACTGGCGAGAATGGCGCTGGTTGCCTCATGCGCAAATGCGGAGTCTCAATCTACGGGGACTTATTCACGATGACCAGACCAGGGACATGGTCTTGACCTCTTTTTACCAGATGTTAGTCAAGCGTCGTCAGGTTGTTCGGGAACAAAAGCAGGAGCAAATCTTCTCGCCGCACTATGTCTTGACGATTTTGGATGAGTCATGGCTGTCAGGACATGGGCTCAATGAATTTCTGGCAGAGGATATGACCCAGTATGGGGTGACGGTTATCTGGGGTAAGGAAAGTCTCAATATGTTGCCTGAGACGGTGACGGCAGTGGTTGATTACCAAAATGGAGAGACAGCCAAGCTCGTCAATAATCATCATATCTATGTCAACCAAGACTTTAAGCCTAATCGTCTGCCTCAAAATGGAAAACTTGAAGAAGCGATTTACCGTTTGGCCAATCTCAATCATATCGAAGTGGAGAAAAACTCGATTCCAGATACGATTTCCTTTATGGAACTCTACGGTGTTAAGCAGGTCGAGGAATTGGATGTGGAGAAACGCTGGCAGGCGGCGGATGCATCTAAGTCTCTCGCTGTACCTCTAGGTGTTCGAGGGAAGGATGATATTGTGCTGCTCAACCTTCATGAGCGTGCCCATGGTCCACACGGACTAGTTGCAGGGACTACCGGCTCTGGTAAGTCTGAGATTGTGCAGAGCTATATTCTGTCTCTAGCTGTTAACTTTGCGCCAGAAGATGTTGGATTTCTTCCGATTGACTTCAAAGGGGGGAGGAATGGCCAATCTCTTTGCCAAGCTGCCTCACTTGATGGGTGCTATTACTAACTTGGATGGAGCTGGGACGGCTCGTGCGCTGAAGAGTATTCGTGCGGAACTTCAAAAGCGTCAGCGTCTCTTTGGGAAATTCGGTGTCAACCATATCAATGGCTATACCAAGCTCTATAAAAAAGGGAAGGCACTTAGCGATCCAGAGGAGAAAAAGACCTATCCGACAGAGCCTTTACCTCATCTTTTCCTGATCTCAGATGAGTTTGCGGAGTTGAAGCAAAATGAACCAGAGTTTATGGCAGAACTCGTCTCCACGGCACGTATCGGACGTTCCCTAGGGGTTCACCTGATCCTTGCGACTCAAAAGCCATCTGGAGTGGTAGATGAGCAGATCTGGTCTAATTCTCGCTTTAAGCTGGCGCTCAAGGTTGCCGATCCTTCAGACTCAAATGAGATTATCAAAACCCCAGATGCGGCTAGTATCACTCAGCCTGGTCGTGCTTATCTTCAGGTCGGAAACAATGAAATCTATGAACTCTTCCAGTCAGCATGGAGTGGAGCAGATTATCAGCCTTATAGTGATGAAGGTAATCAAGTAGATGAACGGATTTGGTTAGTGAATCAACTAGGGCAGAGCGAACTCTTGATTGACGGAAATGATGGAGATTACTCGGTTGAAGAGACACAAGAGCAGGAGACAGAGCTTGAAGCTGTGATTGATTATATCAATAAGGAAACGGAGCGTCTGCAAGTCATCCTCCCTGAAAAGCCATGGTTACCACCTCTTGGAGAGGAGCTAGTAGGAGCGGCAATTGACCATCAAGCAGAGTGGACAACCCCACGTCAACTCTCCATTCCACTAGGCATGCTGGATCTGCCAAGTGCTCAAAAGCAGGAGGTCTACCACTTTGATATTGAGGAGTTGGGCAATACCGTCTTATATGGGTCCCCAGGCTTTGGAAAATCAACAGCTCTTCAAACTATCCTCATGAATCTGGCTCGTAGAAATACGCCTGAGCAAGTTCAGTTTAACCTTTTTGATTTTGGGACGAATGGTCTCTTACCAATTAGAGGGTTGCCACATGTGGCGGATCTGGTTCGACTAGATGAGGAAGAAAAGCTCCTCAAGTATCTGAAACGTCTGGATAGTCTTATGAAAGAGCGGAAAGCCCTCTTTACAGAGGTTGGCGTGTCTAGTCTGTCACAGTATGAGCAAAAGACAGGTCAAGCACTCCCTGTTCTTCTCAACATCTTTGATGGCTATGACTCAGTACGGGAAAGCCCATTAGAGGAGATCATCGAGTCAGCTGTCAACCAGCTCCTACGTGAAGGAGCTAGTCTGGGTATTTATACTCTGATAACCGTACTCAGCGCTAGTAGCTTGCGTTTACGGATGAGCTCGACGATTCCCAATGCTTTGAGCTTTTACTTAGTAGAAGAAGGAGCGCTTCGGACGGTTATGGGACGTGATGCCCTGCCAGGCCAGGAAATTGTCGGCCGTGCTCAGGTGACACAGGAAGAAGTTCTAGAGTTACAAGTCTATCTGCCGATAGAAGGAAAAGACGATATCGACCGTCTTTCTCACTTAACAGCAGAAATCCAATCGATGAATCAGGACTGGCAAGGCTTACGTCCAGAAGCAGTACCTATGTTGCCAAGTAAGATTTCTACGAGTTTCTTTGAAGATCACGAGGAAGTTCAGGATATGTGGCAAAGAGGCGAGTTGCCAATTGGTTTGACAAAGAAAGTACACACCCGGTTGGCTTTGTGCCAAAACGAGACGGCTACTTTGAGCTTCTCTATGATACCATGCAACAGCTAGAATATGGCGAAGCAGCGCTTCTGACAGGCTTAGAAAAAGTGCCTAGTCACATTAAAAAGTTCTTGGTGGATCCAACAGGAAACTACCATCAGTCGGAAGGGCTGTTCGACGAAGTATTTGTGGGCGAGGAGATCCCTGGTTTCTTTATGGATATGCAGTCTGAAGTGGATGCGCGCACGCCAGCTGATTTGGATTATCCTATCTACATCTTGATTCCAGAAGCACAAGCCCTCAGCAAGCTTATGAATCTTAAGATGACAGAAGATGCCTTTAAGGCTCTCCTGCACAAAGGAGGGACAGTTGGGCTCCACTTCATCTTTATGGGTGAGCTTCGTCAGATCGTTAATGGCTATATGGAAGTGGATAAGATTCTGAAGGTCAATGTGCCTGCAGGCTGTATCGGTATTCGTTTCCAAGACCAGAATGTTGTATCTATCAAGAGTAGCTTCACAGAATCGGTTGTCGGAGTGGATGAGTACAACTACTTCACCAGCCGAGAAGGCTATCGTATTAGCTTATCAGTGAATAAAAGCGAGTCATTTGACTTGCTTTTATTTTTAGGGTTCTTTCCCAATCCTTATGGTAAAACATTGGAATTTTTGATATAATTAGAGAAAAAGTGGAGAAGTTTATGTATGGGACGATACGATAGTGCTATTGCGAATTGTCATGCACAAATCCGTTGGATTCGTTTGGATATACGTACTTATGAGAATAAGATAAGACGGTTGGAATCTGCGAATGATTGTATCCAGAGTCAGATGGATGTTGTTAGTAAAAACAAGACTTCTGCGAGTGATTTGAATAAGCACTCTACAACTGATTTTCAAGGGACTTGTCGGGAAGATTTTAATAAAACGTTAGCAGGAATTTCCGATGCGATTACAACTTGGTTGACAGATACAGAAATGAATCGTAGAGGCCTTAACTAGCTTGAAGCAGAGTGTGGATGGTCTCCATTCCTCCATTGTCAGGGATATGGATGCGACGAATAAATATTATACGAAAATTTCTGACTTGATCTCACTGAAAGCTCCCAGTAAGGATAAGTTGAGTCGGGCTATTGAGGCGTCGAAACAGTCGCTCTCAGAGACGGAGAAGCGCCTGACTGCCTTCAATGACAAGCAGGCCACAAGTGAGTTAGATGCGATTTTAAACAATCAAAATAAGGGCTTAACGAAGGTGAGTGGGACGGTTACCATGGCCAGCCCTTATCGTAATCCTGAAGCGCTAGCTATCTATCGTAATCCTCATTTCAAGAAGGCGGTAAACCGTTATCACCAGAAAGTGGATAGTCTAGCAAGGGCTTACTTCCAGAAGAATCATCCAGGCGTTGCATTTGACAAGGACAAGGCAGGGATTGAGGAATTGCAGGCTCTTTCGAGGGAGGTGACTAAGAAGGCGGAGTATGGAGGGGAAGGAAAAAATCAAACTTACACGTTAGAGGAAGCCGTGAAAGATTTCGCTGAAGGCTTGACGCCAAGCGAATTTTCTAAAGAAACTATAGGAGCTTTTTTGGATCATGTTAAAGGGAAAGTTATTGAGGAATCTAAAAATATAGGTCGTTCACTGGCGGCGACTTTGCAACCGCGTGATGCCGCAGGAAGATTTATAAAAGATAGTTCAAAAATTAGAAATTGGCTAACTAGCACGCTGAAAAAAATACCGAATTCTACCAGTAAAGTTCTTGGAAATGTTGCTAAATGGGGTGGAAGAGGACTTGTTGGTCTAGGAATGTGGTCAGAAGGAAGTGAGCATTATAAAGAATACCATAATGTTGGTAGAGCAGTTAGTTATGGCTTAACGGCTGGAACAGCTGGCTGGGTAGCCGGTCTTGCTGTGGATTCAGCTTTGGCTGGAGCAGCTACAGGTTTACTTCCAATTGTAGTTGGTGTAGGAGCAGCTGTTGTAGTTGGTTCTGCTGTTTCTGTAGGTGTAAAAGCTCTGTATAAAAATGTGAAACCATTTAGAGCTGTAGTTGATGGTGCAGGAGATCTTTTAAACGGAATAGGAAAAGGAATATCTAATATCGGAAAATCATTTAGCAATCCACTTAAAGCAATTAAAGGAGTTTTTGGATAATGGAAAAAAAAGATAAATATGTAGCCCGTGTAGTAGGTAGACTAGACAATCGTTATTATTTAATAGAAGTCCATAACCGTCTTTATGTAATAGATTATTTTAATCCAAATGACATCCGAAATTATTTGTGGGGATTTTTTCCAAAACATTTTTCAAGTTATAATATTTATGATGTTACAGATAGATCAGATAGATATAAAATTAAGTCTAATCCAAAATGGTTATCTGTTTTAAAAAGTATCAATGCTAGTAGTTTTATCAGTTTAGTGGTAGCATTGTGGTTATTGTTCTTTCCACCTACTTTTGCTCATAATGATAAAATCCCTCAGTTTTGGCTTCCGATTTTAGTTGTATTTGTTGTAGGTCTGCTACTGATTATTACTTTTTTAAATTTAGGCTTGGATAAAAGCATTGACCTTGAACAATTAGACCATAAAATAATAAGCCCTACTACAGTAATTAAATCTGAGAAAACATATTTACCTGAAAAATTAGCAAAATTTATTTTCTTTGTTTTAGGATTATCTGCTTGCTTTATAGTCGGAATACTCACATCAAATTATTTTACATTATTCTTCTTCACTTTTGTTGGGGGATATGCTTTGATATTGTACCCTTATTTTATAGAAATAATACTAAACAAATATAAGTTTCAAATTAAAAATACACAGGAGGCATAAAATGTTATTACCATTAGGAAGTATTGTTTACCTAGCAGATGGTAACCAGAAAGTTGTGATTATTGGTCGTGGAATGATTGTTAATCAGGAGGGAACAGATGTTGTTTTTGACTATACAGGCTCTGTTTTTCCAGATGGTCTCAATCCAGAAGAGATTTATTATTTTAACGAAGAAGATATTGACGAAGTCATATTTGAAGGTTACTGTAATGATGAGGAAGAACGCTATGCAAAGCTTTATCTACAGTGGTTGGAGGAAAACAAGGAGAAAGTGGTAAAAGGAAGAACGAAATAGTATCATTTTTATACTATTATTTTTACCAGAGTAGCTTTACAGAGTCCGTTGTCGGAGTGGATGAGTACAACTACTTCACCAGCCGAGAAGGCTATCGTATTAAGCTTATCAGTGAATAAAAGCGAGTCATTTGACTTGCTTTTATTTTCCATTCCTTATGGTAAAACATCAGAATTTTTGATATAATTCTATTAACTGTAAGATTTAGTCAAAAGAGGTATAAAGATGAGTGATTTTGAAGAAAAGCGGCTTGCTAGTAATGCTTATAATCGAGCGCAAGCGAGTCGCTATGAAAGTTTGGCGAATCAGTACCAGAAAGCATACGATAAGAAAAAAGCAGAGATTGAGAAGTTAGAATCTGCTAGAAAAGAACTTTCTAAGCAAATTCAATCCTATAGTGAGTTCCGCAATACAGTTTCTCAATACTCTACAACTATTTCTACAGATACCTTTAAAGGGACAAGACGTGATACATTTGATAAGACTTTATCGAAATTGCGACGACGATGAATACGCATCAAAATGATCATGAAATGAATTTGGCGAAGTTGGATGCAGAGATCGCAAAGCGAAAATTGGAGCTAGGCGATTTAGGTGGTGCTATTGGAAGTGCTTGGAATGCGGTTGAAAGCTTCTTGGCAGCTATTTTTTAGGGAGTAGGATAGATGGATAAAATAGGAATCAGTTCGGCTTCTTGGCAACGTGTTGTTACCTCAGCACGGACTAAGGTCGCATCTGTATCAGACATTCAAGTGACAAAGATTGGAAAAACTACCTTGAATCGGATGAAATCTTTTGAGACCCTTCAAGAACAAGCGAAAAAAATTCTGAGTGATTATAAGGATTTTGAAATGGAGCGTACTTCTCAAATGATTACGGTTGGTGAGAAGATTGTGGCTGATGATAAAGCTATGGCCGGTCAGTTTGATAAGAATACAGCCAATGTGAGGTTTAAGTAATGGTTCAATACGATAAGAATAAGATTTTTACAAGTATTATTACTAGCCGTACGAGAGAGACATTCGAAGTAGATGATACTTTGATTCAACTTGGTCAACAATTAGGAATGCGTCCGCAGATTTTGAAGGGACTCTATAAGGCTCTGAGAAAACTGGAGGATATCTATGAGTATGTGCCAAGTTTCGGTGCAACTTTTACTTGTCATTTTGATTATGAGAACCAGGAAGCTCAGATCCATTATAATCAACTAGATCAACTATTTTCCATCACGGATTTACAGGATTTTATGGGGATTGTGGACAGTGTCTACAGTCCTATTTATCCTTTAGGTTCTGTTGTTGAGCTAGATTTGGAGCTTTTACCAGAGGAACTCCAGAAAAGCTTAGCGGAGGGGCCAGGACCACTCGTTACGATTTCAGGCCGTAAGATGCCTCTTCAAGAAGGATTTGATGACTATGTGGTAGACTACTTGGCTCGCATCTGGCCCTTGGGTGAGATGCCTGGAATGGATGCTTTTTCGTTAGTAACATGATGATTGAGCGACTTCGTTTTGAAGGCTATAGTGATGACTGGGAAAGTCAGTTCACAGAGGATGTTTTACGTGCGACTCAGCTCTCCCATCAACAAGTATCGACTGCCTTTATGCGCAGTGAGGATTTTGTTCGGTATTATGAGCCGTATTTAAACACGGAGGAAGACTAATGGGATTTTATGTCGATATTGCGGAGCTTCAGAAAGCCCAAGAGGCCTATATGAAGATGGTCGCAACTGCTCAGAGTCAGTTGGATACCGCTAAAAATGGGATGAATGCCATCATCACCAGTAATTCCATGCATGGAGAAGTTGGGAAAGCGATTACGAATGAAATCAATAATGTTCATAACCCCGTGATTGTTGGCTTAAAGAATGGCTTAGAATTTCTAGGTTCTGAGTTTTCCAAGACGATCACGGATTTTCAGAATCTTGTTGGCGAAACCTCTGCAACAGCAGTTTTAGCAGAAGAAACTTTGGATGATGCGGTCAAGAAGCTAAATGAAGCCGATGAAAAGCATAAGGTGATGGATACCAATTTCAAGAGTATCTATGATGGTATTTCGAGTCTCTATCACCTGAGTGCTCCCTTAAGCAGCACCTTCTATACTAATACCCAGACAGCTCGGAAGTATGTTCAGGATACGAAGAATAAGGTCAATGCCTTTGATAAGATGACGACAACCAGCAGTGCAGAGCAACTTTTTAGTGCTTTAAGTAGCCAGATGGTGGCTGCTGGAAGAGTGAAGAGTCTGAGTTATAGTGATCCTATTTTAACCAACTTTGTGGCGCATGAAGATCTCGGTAAAGCGATTTATGAGATGGATCAGCAGTATGCGAAAGCCAAGGCAGAAGCGATTGAGGCTGCTAAACGCAAGGCAGAACAAGAAGCCGCTGAGCGAGAAGCTTCTTATCGCCGTCATCACCCCATCCAAGCCTGGCTGAAGGATCGCTCGAATGGGATTGGTTCCTGGTGGGGCGATGTTGTTGAGGGAACACGAAATCTGCCTATTCCACAGGACTTGAAAGATACACTCCTGTTTGCGGAAGGTTTTATTGGTTCAGCTGGAAGTATGGTTTCAGATACTGCCATCGGAGCTGTAGATTTGACTCAGATCATTGGCATTGCTAGTATTGATGGCGTCAATCGCTTAACAGGAGGTCGAACTCCAGAGTGGATGAAGCGGGACTTGCAAGGGACGGCAGATAACCTGTCTAGCCTTGCGGAGTTAGGAGTAGGAACTTACACTGCTCTGACGGATCCAGGAGCGGCTCAGCGTGGCCAGGATCCCAATGCTAGTTATGCGGATAAGGCAGCTTATCGTGCTCAGGAGACAGGGAAAGCCCTCTGGGATAAGGTCACCCATATGGATGCCTATGATGCAGGAGGCTTGACCTTTGAGATTGCCAGTCTTTTTGTCGGTCCAGCAGTGTAGGTAAGATGGCTAAGGGGACCAAGCTAGGAGCTAAGGCAGCTGAGATGATTCAGTTAGCCAAGAACAGCACCAAGGCAAGAATTCTCGCAAATGTTGAAAAATGGGGTTCAAAGGTTGACAAGATTCTTGCGAAGAGCAATAATGTCATTGGAAAATTTGGCGAGAAATTATTAGATACCCGAATCCCAGTCGGCATTCGTAAAAAGGCATTTGCCTTTGCGGGAGGTATGGGCTCAATGCCTACCTTCAGCGTCGAGAGTAAGACTCTGCGTGATGTGATGCACTTCTCAAGCAAACATGCGGATGATGTTGTGAGAGTGGCAGAGAAGCCCTTTGACAAAGAGCGGATTCTTGAAAATATTAGGCAAAGTCGACTTGCACGGGAAAGTTCGAAGTTTGGGGAGTATTTAAGAAAAGAAAATCAAATTAAATACCCTACAGGTATTGATGGTAGTGTAAAAATAATAGAGAAGGCTGACCTTCCATCATGGATTGTGGATTCATTTCAGGATGGACAATATCGGACGGTAGTGACAACAGAAGAAGTAACTGTTTATCGTACATTTGGAGGGAATGCAAAACAAGAGGGAAGTTTTGTAACTTCCAGCCCTGCAAAAAATAGAATTCAAGCGAAGATTGATACTGCATTACTTCCCGAATGGAAAAATACTCGAATGTATGAAGTAGAGATTCGAATTCCTAAAGGAGAAAAACTGAGTATTGGAAAAGTTGCGCCACAGAAGATTTCTTCATCAGGGACTGTTCTAAAAGGCGGTGCGGACCAAATATTATTACCACAGGGATGGTCGCAGGATTGGGTTGTGAATGTAAGGACTGTCCCTAATTAAGGAGTAGATTATGAGTATGAAATCAATAGAGATAGCCAATAAAATTTTAGAAATAATGGATGAACAGTATCCTTCAGAAATACAGGAGAAAGGAGCAATTAACACTCTTTATACCATTATTAGATCAATAAAGGAAACAGAAACTATCCCATCGAATGTTCATCTTAAGGATCATGCACGTATGTTGATAGATGCAACTGCTAATTATAATTTAGAAATCATCTACCTACTTCAAGATTTAGATAAGGAATTGAAAAAGAATGAACATAAAAGATAGTTTACAACATTTTTCATCGAATCGAACAGAAGAGAATAGGTCGAAACTTCTTTCAGATATGGAGAAATGGACGCTGTTCGCCCCTATAAGATGGATAGATAAGCAGACGTTCCGCATTCTCCATATTCAGGATGGAACAGAAAATTTTTATCTGCCGATTTTAACGAGTCAAGAAGAGCAACTGCCGCCTATAAGTGATAATAATTCAATTCTTTTGGAATCTGTTCGCCTATCTGATTGTATACAGTTACTTCTGTCTAATCATCAAATAGCTGGAATTGTTCTAAACCCTATGTCTGATAATGTAGTCCTTCCATCGGCATTATTCTACGGACAGAATACGACGGAAAAGCAAGTATCATTTGGGGTTCCAAGTAAAGATTATTCTTGGCTGACAACTCCTTTAATTTCATTCTTACAACAGAATACGGGTGTTCGGACGGTCTACCTATTGATGGTTGTTAGAGAGAATCAACCAGTAGCAACGCTCGTTGTAGATGGTGAAGAAAAAGATTGTCTTGCTATTGTTGATTATTTAAATCATCAGCAGTATTCTGAAGCTATTGATATTCTTCCCCTACAGACAGCTTTTTCAAAAGAAATCATTAAAGATGTTTCTCCTTTTTATACTAATCTATAGTACCATCTCTTCAAGAAGGATTTGATGACTATGTGGTAGACTACTTGGCTCGCATCTGGCCCTTGGGTGAGATGCCTGGAATGGATGCTTTTTTCGTAAGTAACATGATGATTGAGCGACTTCGTTTTGAAGGTTACAGTGACGACTGGGAAAGTCAGTTTACAGAGGATGTTTTACGTGCGACTCAGCTCTCCCAGCAACAAGTATCGACTGCCTTTATGCGCAGTGAGGATTTTGTTCGGTATTATGAGCCGTATTTAAACACGGAGGAAGACTAATGGGATTTTATGTCGATATTGCGGAGCTTCAGAAAGCCCAAGAGGCCTATATGAAGATGGTCGCAACTGCTCAGAGTCAGTTGGATACCGCTAAAAATGGGATGAATGCCATCATCACCAGTAATTCCATGCATGGAGAAGTTGGGAAAGCGATTACGAATGAAATCAATAATGTTCATAACCCCGTGATTGTTGGCTTAAAGAATGGCTTAGAATTTCTAGGTTCTGAGTTTTCCAAGACGATCACGGATTTTCAGAATCTTGTTGGCGAAACCTCTGCAACAGCAGTTTTAGCAGAAGAAACTTTGGATGATGCGGTCAAGAAGCTAAATGAAGCCGATGAAAAGCATAAGGTGATGGATACCAATTTCAAGAGTATCTATGATGGTATTTCGAGTCTCTATCACCTGAGTGCTCCCTTAAGCAGCACCTTCTATACTAATACCCAGACAGCTCGGAAGTATGTTCAGGATACGAAGAATAAGGTCAATGCCTTTGATAAGATGACGACAACCAGCAGTGCAGAGCAACTTTTTAGTGCTTTAAGTAGCCAGATGGTGGCTGCTGGAAGAGTGAAGAGTCTGAGTTATAGTGATCCTATTTAACCAACTTTGTGGCGCATGAAGATCTCGGTAAAGCGATTTATGAGATGGATCAGCAGTATGCGAAAGCCAAGGCAGAAGCGATTGAGGCTGCTAAACGCAAGGCAGAACAAGAAGCCGCTGAGCGAGAAGCTTCTTATCGCCGTCATCACCCCATCCAAGCCTGGCTGAAGGATCGCTCGAATGGGATTGGTTCCTGGTGGGGCGATGTTGTTGAGGGAACACGAAATCTGCCTATTCCACAGGACTTGAAAGATACACTCCTGTTTGCGGAAGGTTTTATTGGTTCAGCTGGAAGTATGGTTTCAGATACTGCCATCGGAGCTGTAGATTTGACTCAGATCATTGGCATTGCTAGTATTGATGGCGTCAATCGCTTAACAGGAGGTCGAACTCCAGAGTGGATGAAGCGGGACTTGCAAGGGACGGCAGATAACCTGTCTAGCCTTGCGGAGTTAGGAGTAGGAACTTACACTGCTCTGACGGATCCAGGAGCGGCTCAGCGTGGCCAGGATCCCAATGCTAGTTATGCGGATAAGGCAGCTTATCGTGCTCAGGAGACAGGGAAAGCCCTCTGGGATAAGGTCACCCATATGGATGCCTATGATGCAGGAGGCTTGACCTTTGAGATTGCCAGTCTTTTTGTCGGTCCAGCAGCTGTAGGTAAGATGGCTAAGGGGACCAAGCTAGGAGCTAAGGCAGCTGAGATGATTCAGTTAGCCAAGAACAGCACCAAGGCAAGAATTCTCGCAAATGTTGAAATGGGGTTCAAAGGTTGACAAGATTCTTGCGAAGAGCAATAATGTCATTGGAAAATTTGGCGAGAAATTATTAGATACCCGAATCCCAGTCGGCATTCGTAAAAAGGCATTTGCCTTTGCGGGAGGTATGGGCTCAATGCCTACCTTCAGCGTCGAGAGTAAGACTCTGCGTGATGTGATGCACTTCTCAAGCAAACATGCGGATGATGTAGTACGAGGAGTAGGTGGTTCTGGAGAAGTAAGGCAACTCGTTCCGCGTAAGCTATCTGATTCAGAGAAAAAACTTTACAAGCGTCCATCAGGTTATAGGAAGAATACAAAGGAAACTGTCTGGGATAAAGCTAAGGATGAACAAGGTGTTGTCAAAGATCCTATTACTAAAAAGGTAATGGATATTGAGGAGCCTTGGGATATGGGGCATAAACCGGGACATGAATTTAGAAAACACCAACAAAGTGCGGCTGATAGAAAAATAACTCGTAAACAATTTTTAGATGAATATAATAATCCCAATAGCTATAGACCAGAGTTACCAGAATCTAATAGAAGTCACATTGGTGAAGATAAGACGGATTTTTATTTTGGTCCATGATTTTGAAGAAAGGACTTACTATGGAATATGATAAAAAAGAGATAGCTAGAAAGCTTTTAGATGATGTTGGCGGTACTCCAAGAGTATATGCATTTAAAGATGAATCTGGAAAAGAAATTGACATATTTTGTGGTGATGATTCTCCAATTGAACACGTATCTTCTTACTCCACTGTTGGGTTATCAGACTACACTTTGAACAAAAAGATAGATGATAAATCTTTAAGAGCAGAAATTATTGGTTCAACAGATAGTAGGAATGATTTGTTTCCAAATATAATAAGTGACTGTGCTTTTAAAGTGATGAATGGATCATCTCCTTGTATGCCAGGGACTGTATTTCTAAATGCAATAGATAATTATTATCTAGATTCTAATATGAAGCACATGTTATTGACTATCCCATTTTTATGGGAGTTGCACGATTTGGAATTTGATCATGAATATGTAACTTGGTTGTTTGCAGTTCCGATTTCTGAGTCGGAGTACCATTTTTTTGTTGAGAATGGGTATCAAAAATTAGAAATGTTATTTGAAAAAAACCAAATAGATATTTATGATTTAAATCGTAGTCCTGTGGTTTAGATGATATTTTACGTTGATGAAGGATTCTCTCCTGTTTGCGGAAGGTTTTATTGGTGCAGCTGGAAGTATGGTTTCAGAGACTGCCATAGGAGCTGTAGATTTGACTCAGATCATTGGCATTGCTAGTATTGATGGCGTCAATCGCTTAACAGGAGGTCGAACTCCAGAGTGGATGAAGCGGGACTTGCAAGGAACGGCAGATAACCTGTCTAGCCTTGCGGAGTTAGAGTGGGAACTTACACTGCTCTGACAGATCCAGGAGCAGCTATGCGTGGCCAGGATCCCAATGCCAGCTATGCGGATAAGGCAGCTTATCGTGCTCAGGAGACGGGGAAAGCCCTCTGGGATAAGGTCACCCATATGGATGCCTATGATGCAGGAGGCTTGACCTTTGAGATTGCCAGTCTTTTTGTCGGTCCAGCAGCTGTAGGTAAGATGGCTAAGGGTACGAAGTTAGGAGCTAAGGCAGCTGAGATGATTCAGTTAGCCAAGAACAGTACCAAGGCAAGAATTCTCGCAAATGTCGAAAAATGGGGTTCAAAGGTTGACAATATCCTAGCGAAGAGCAATAATGTCATTGGAAAATTTGGCGAGAAATTATTAGACACCCGAATCCCAGTCGGCATTCGTAAAAAGGCATTTGCCTTTGCGGGAGGTATGGGCTCAATGCCTACCTTCAGCGTTGAGAGTAAGACTCTGCGTGAGGTAATGCGCTTCTCTAGCAAACATGCGGATGATGTAGCTAAAGAAAAAACGTTCCTTCAAGACATGGCTGGTATGTCTAGTACTACAACACCTTTATCTAATGCACCTTATATTAAAAATGGGAAACCTAATGGTAGACCAGGACCGACAGGAAAGAAGAAGCTTGAATTTGAAAAAGCGGTTTATGATGCTCAGGTTGATCCAGATGGTGTATTACGAGATTTAAATACCGGTGAAATTATTGAGTGGAAACCAGGACAACCTAGAAAAGGGGCTGTAGATTTTGGACATGAAAAAGGTAAAAGCTATAAAGAGATGTTTGAAAAATATAAAAACAGAGAGATAACATTAGATGAGCTTAAAGAATTTCAGTCTAATCCAGATAATTTTAGACTAGAAACACCTTCAGCAAATAGAAGTCATAAGTATGAGTAAGGAGATGGGTGATATGGAATCAAAAGCAATATTTGAAGCTGCACAGGTAGGCGATTTTAAATTACTGAAAGATTTATATAGCGGTAGTATAAATCAGGTAAATAAGGAACAATTGAATCTTTTATCGGTTGTCCTCACTAATAGTGATAAAATTGATGACCGAATTAAGATAATTAACTTCTTGCTCGATAGAGGTATAGATATAAACTATCAGGATAGAGATGGTAGAACAGCACTACATAATTTTTTTCAATTTAAAGCAAATTGGAGACCGAATGTAGATTACGCAGTAAATGTAATAGCTAGTTTAATTGAAGCGGGTATAAATATTAATGCAATTGATAAATATGGATCAGTAGCATTAATTTATTCTTTAACTGTTTTAAAATTAACAACGCAAGATGCATATCCTATTTATGAATTATTGCTAAAACATAATGCAGATTATACTCTAAAAAATGATGCGGGTAAATCTGCGTTAGACTACGCTAAAGAGTTATCTTGGAGAAATGATTTTTAAATATTTTGGAGAAGTATAAAAATGAAAGTAAGTGATAATTATGGGGGATTTGTTCTATCAAGGAATGTAAAAAATGGATTACCTATTGCGTATACTTACAGAGAAAAATCTCGACTGTTACAATTAAATGGATGGACCATTTATTCTAGTTCCGATGATGAGGAATACGTAAATAATCCCCAAAATTTTGAAATTGTATCAGCAAAAACCATGTTTTCTATTGCACCCGTGATGGAAGAAATTTTTGAAGCGAAGTATGGGACGAATTTAGCGTGGCTATACGAGGAGGGGGTTCATGTTGGTTTCTATGATTTAAATGAGGAAAAGGAGGTAAAAATATCTGAAATTTTAGATTAGTTATATATACTAGTATTATCATGAAAGAGTCCTACTTAAGCCAAGGCAGAAGCGATTGAGGCTGCTAAACGCAAGGCAGAACAAGAGGCAACTGAGCGAGAAGCTTCTTATCGCCGTCATCACCCCATCCAAGCCTGGCTGAAGGATTGCTCGAATGAGATTGGTTCCTGGTGGGGAGATGTCGTTGAGGGCACACGGAATCTACCGCTTCCTCAAGGGATAAAAGGTACACTCCTGTTTGCGGAAGGTTTTATTGGTGCAGCTGGAAGTATAGTTTCAGAGACTGCCATCGGAGCTGTAGATTTGACTCAGATCATTGGTATTGCCAGTATTGATGGCATCAATCGATTAACAGGAGGTCAAACTCCAGAGTGGATGAAGCGGAATTTGCAAGGGACGGCAGATAACCTGTCTAGCCTTGCGGAGTTAGGAGTAGGAACTTACACTGCTCTGACGGATCCAGGTGCGGCTCAGCGTGGTCAGGATCCCAATGCTAGCTATGCGGATAAGGTTGCTTATCGTGCTCAGGAGACAGGGAAAGCCCTCTGGGATAAAGTTACCCATATGGATGCCTATGATGCAGGAGGCTTGACCTTTGAGATTGCCAGTCTTTTTGTCGGCCCAGCAGCTGTAGGGAAGATGGCTAAGGGCACGAAACTAGGAGCTAAGGCAGCTGAGATGATTCAGTTAGCCAAGAACAGTACCAAGGCAAGAGTTCTCGCAAATGTCGAAAAATGGGGTTCAAAGGTTGACAATATCCTAGCGAAGAGCAATAATGTCATTGGGAAACTTGGGGAGAAATTATTAGATACCCGAATCCCAGTTGGCATTCGTAAAGAGGCAGTTGCCTTTGCGGGAGGTATGGGAACCATGCCTGCCTTCAGCGTTGGGAGTAAGACTCTGCGTGAGGTGATGCACTTCTCAAGTAAACATGCGGATGATGTAGTGAGAGTGGCAGAGAAGCCCTTTGATAAAGAGCGGATTCTTGAAAATATTAGGCAAAGTCGACTGGCGAGAGAATCATCAAACTTTAAAGAGTATGTGGCTAAAGAAAAGGACTTCTTTGAAGGCATTGCTAAAAATAAGAGATTTGAAGCATTTGGAAAAGGAGAATTATCCTTTGATGATGTCTTATCAGACTATGCTAAAGAGTATGCTGAATTAGTAAATAATAATGAAAAATGGACCTGGTCTAAAAATTTTGTTAATAGCAATAAAATTACTAAAGGACAAAAGCAATTAATTAAAAATCTTGCTATACAGGAAGGTTATATACCTAAAGTAAAAGTAACACCGGCTGAAGGAATGAGGTATGGATTTGCAGATTTTGAGGGAGCAAATCTAGTACAAGAAACTGTTCAGCTCCCCAAAGAACTTTGGTTAAAGACTGATAGAGAGCAATTTAAGTGGTTAAATGAAAAGATCGGTGGATTTAGAGAAGGGATGACTTGGCATCACACAGAAGTATCAGGAAAAATGGAGCTAGTTCCCTATGGCATACATAATATAACATTGCATAATGGTGGCCGATCAGCGGGTCTTTGGGCATATGCACCAAGATGATTCTGATATTGATTTTTTATGAGGTGTATGTAATTCTTGTATAGCGCTGCTAATATATATTGAATGTGGTATTCATTCTAAATATAAAAAGAAAGGAAAAAATTAGAAAGTGGAAGATATTAGAACGGTAATCCTCCCTTTGCCTAGTATTGAATTGGTTAAGGAAAAGGAGGAAGAATGGTGCATTGAGTTACCGAGTTCCTTTAAGGAATTCATAATCAGATATAATGGGATAATTCCTAAAAAGAATCTTTTTAAAATCAGTGATGATAAAGAGTATGTTATAGAAAGATTCCTTTGTATTTTAGATGATTTTGAAGAGAATTCCCTAGGAATGTACGATATTGATGTTATATGGAGTCCAATACTAGAAATTTTAAGTGTGGATCCAGATTCTGTTGGTGTAGAACTATTACCAGTAGCAACACTGTTCGGTGGTGATTTTATATGTTTAGATTATAGAGAAGGGACCCAGAACCCCAAGGTATGTTATTGGAAGCGTGAGGATTCATACGAATGGCATCCTAGTGTAGAGTTTGTTTCAGATACATTTGAAGAGTTTTTAGGAATGCTATATTCTGAAGATGATATTGCAAATAGCTAGTATTTGGTTACGGAATCATGCTTTTTGGTATATGTTAAGAGTAATGCACAAAATATAATGTAGGAGTTCTATTTATGAGTGATAAATTCCTTGAGTCATTTATTGAAAAAACTTTTTATAATGAGCTATTTAGTAAGTTGAAATCTTACATCTCTCTTCATAGGGATGAAATAATGGTTAAATCCTATACTCTATCTTCGATATCCTATAAAGCGCTAAATGATTTTAGCGTCAAGAGTGTTTTAACATGAAATATGGTTGGTGGTGTGTTAGAATCTTATTTGCTTGTAGTAGCGATATTAGAAATAAAAGGACACTCTAAATATGGATATGAAGTAGATAATGCTGAAATATGGCTAGATGTAACGGTTTCTTACCAATTGAATAATGGACTTCATCATTTCTCCGTAGGGAATATCACAGAGTATGATGCTACTAATAAAGAGATGAAACAAACTCCAGATTTTACTCTGGAGTTTGTTCCCTATATCTATACTAGGGATATGGAACAAGTTGCGGAAGGAATAGTGAGAAGATACTATCCAGAGGCGTTACAGACTCCGATGCCTCTACCTATTGATGAGTATCTTTCAAATATCGGTCTGACAAAAGTTGAAGGGAAATTGACTCCAGATAGTTCCGTTTTTGGAGAGATGATTTTTAAAGATACAACTGTCACGTTGTATGGTGAAGATACTCCTAAAAAATTGGCTGTTTCAAAAGGAACTATTCTGGTCGATCCAGAGGTAATCTGTTTACGAACAATGGGAAGCAGGCCACAAGTGAGTTAGATCCACTTTTAAACAATCAAAATAAGGGCTTAACGAAGGTGAGTGGGATGGTTACCATGGCCAGCCCTTATCGTAATCCTGAAGCGCTAGCTATCTATCGTAATCCTCATTTCAAGAAGGCGGCTAATCGCTATCATCAGAAAGTGGATAGCCTGGCACGGGCTTATTTCCAGAAGAATCATCCAGGCATTGCATTTGACAAGGACAAGGCAGGGATTGAGGACTTGCAGGCTCTGGCTTCGTAAAGAGGCAGTTGTCTTTTCGGGTGGTATGGGAACCATGCCTGCCTTCAGCGTCGAGAGTAAGACACTACGTGATGTGATGCACTTCTCAAGTAAACATACGGATGATGTAGCAAGAGGTGTAGGTGGTTCTGGGAAGGCGGAGAGAGTCACACAAGCTGTCAATAATATGTCGGAGTTTTTTGAGACAGACTTTGGAAAAAAGATTGTGGGAAGCCTTAGAAAGACTAAGAAGAAGTATGACGGGCAGAGTGTTTATGAAGTGATGAAGAAGATTGATAGAAATTTGCGCAAAGGAGATTACCTGTATTTGGATGGTTTACATATGGACCATTTTGAAGTTTTTGATAAACGTGGTAATTTGAAATCTGTACTTAATCTTGATGGTACTTTAAACACAGATAAGTTATTAAAAGCTAAAGGAAGGAAATTACATTGAAGGAAGAAATCTATAAACTTTATGAGGTGTGTAAACGATTCAATTCGAGGCTAGGATACTCGTTAGAAGAAAATAAAAAATTAAAAGATTTTAAAGAATTGATAGATGATAATCTATCTGATGACTTTCAAGAGCTTATGTCAGGTATTTCAGCATTCAAGGAAGAAATAATTGATCAAAGTATAGCTGATGAGCAATACAGTCAATTCTATTACGAGTTATTGTCTTCGATGGCTAACTTTTCTTCTTACTTTGCAGATTTGCATGAAATAATTTTTGATCTAAACAAAAGACGCAGATTTAAAATGGGAGAAATTACCAAAGAGGAATTAGTCAGTTCAGATGAAATAATTTTAGACGATGAGGACGATGAATCTGGAAATTAAAGAATAGATATTTATTGTTTTTCTAAACGCATTAAAGATTTTGTCCGGCGGAGGATGTAGTACGAGGAGTAGGTGGTTCTGGTAGGGCGGAGCGAGCCACACAAGCTGTCAATAATATGTCGGAGTTTTTTGAGACAGACTTTGGAAAAAAGATTAGGGACAATCTTAGAAAGACGAAGAAACAATATGACGGGCAAAGTGTTTATGAGGTGACTAAAGATATAGATGATATTTTGAAAAAAGGAGATAAATTGTACTTAGATGGTCTGCATAAAGATCATTTTGAGGTATTCAATAAAAGAGGTAAAGTAAAGGATGTTCTTAATCTTGATGGAACTTCTAATAGTAAAAAATTTAATTTAGCTTCTGGGAGGAGATTAAAATGATTAGTTCAGAGTTAAAAGATGTAATGAAACGATTGACTATTCTTAATGAGAATAATAAAGGTGTGCTACTTAGAGAAGAAAGTATCAGAGATATAGACAATACGATAAATATCTTTCTAAAAAAATATGAAGATCGTTTTTATGAAGGATTAAGATTGTTTAACAAGATAGACATTACTACAATTTCCTCTTCAGAGAATTCAGATTATACTATTGCTTTCTATAATCTATTAACTGGAATTAGGGGGATAATCGATTGTTTTGATGACTTTGATGATATTTTAGTTGAAATGAATAAAAACTTCATGTATCAAAGTGGCGAAATAGCAAAAGAAGAATGGGAAAGTTCAGAGGAAGTTGTCTTGGATGACGAAGAAAATGAATTTGGAGATTGAAGAATAGATATTGATTCCTCTTAAATGAATGGGCAAGTCGAAGAATGAAAAATGGAATTTTAGATTTACCAGAAGGATTGGGAAGGTATTAAAAATGAAACAAAAAGTATCGTTATGGCTTGGTAATTTTGCCAGTCAAGAAGAATTTCAAGAATACTTCAAAATTTCATATAAAGAGGATGGGGATAGCGTTTCTTCAGAATTTGAGACAGACTTTCATTTGTCGTACTACGATAGAGATTTAGTTGAAAAAGATTGGGTTGATGTTTCTGAAAATAATATTGATGTTTTGCTTGAAGGTTTCTCATACGATGAAGAGATTATTATGCAGTTTCCTAAAATATCATCAACCTATAATACAATTGTTTTGATTTATGATTTTGATTATTCTAAAGAAGAATTAAAAGTAAGTAACAATGGTTCTGGGACATTAGAGTTTATTGGTATCGCAGAATACGATTACTAAGCGTAGCATATAAGGAATTCTGGCACATTATCGACCCATCTAAGCCTGGCTGAAGGAACTCTCGAATGAGATTGATTCCTGGTGGGGCGATGTCGTTGAGGGCACACGGAATCTGCCTATTCCACAGGAGGCTTGACCTTTGAGATTGCCAGTCTTTTTGTCGGTCCAGCAGCTGTAGGTAAGATGGCTAAGGGTACGAAGCTCGGAGCTAGGCAGCTGAGATGATTCAGTTAGCCAAGAACAGTACCAAGGCAAGAATTCTCGCAAATGTCGAAAAATGGGGATCAAAGGTTGACAATATCCTAGCGAAGAGCAATAATGTCATTGGGAAATTTGGCGAGAAATTATTAGATACCCGAATCCCAGTCGGCATTCGTAAAAAGGCATTTGCCTTTGCGGGAGGTATGGGAACCATGCCTACCTTCAGCGTTGAGAGTAAGACTCTGCGTGATGTGATGCACTTCTCAAGCAAACATGCGGATGATGTAGTGAGAGTGGCAGAGAAGCCCTTTGATAAAGAGCGGATTCTTGAAAATATTAGGCAAAGTCGACTTGCACGGGAAAGTTCGAAGTTTGATGACTATCTTCGCAGAGAGTATGAAGCTAAGGGACACTATTTCCCAGAACGTGTTGAAATGCCAAATGGCAAGCGTGCTTATCTATCGGCAGATGATGGTTTCGATGGAAGAAATTCCTGTCAGATCACGAAGTTATGTGGATAGTGAGGGGCATATTAAATGGCCACCGGAAGAAACTCAAGGTTTTGTTACAGATCATCTAGGTAAGCCGATAACCTCCCCTGCTAATATACATACGGGTCAGATTATTGATAGATTTGGTCCTTCAGGGGGGACGTATGTTAGTCCGGTTGAAGATGGAAAAATTATAGCTTTTAATAAACGCGGATTACCTTATCCAGAGGGGTATCAAGATTATCATCAATATGAAGTAGTTAAAGATATAAATCTTAAAAATCTTGAAGAAGGTTTTCTTTCTATGTCTGATGTGGATCAAGAAAAACTTTCTATTATAATGCAAAAACGAGGGATATCATTTTCAGATTTAGCTACTCCTGCAAAAGGTGAAATTGCAAAAGCTTTTGGAGCTGGTGGTGGAACGCAGATTAAACTTGGAACATCTGTTAGCTGGTACGAAAAAATGGGACTATTAAAGGAGATAAAATAAATGGATAAATTGATGCATGAAAAAAAAATAATTCAACAGAAAATTGAAGAGTTAAATTATACTACGCTAAGAGTCTCCGTATTTAATGGCAGGAATAAAGGGAGAGAAGATTGGCAAACGCGAATAGAATATGATGAGGGGGAAAAAGTATACTTAGTTTATTCTTTAGGAGATAGGGCAAGTATTATAGGAAAGATTAGAACATTTGGAAATTTTGAAGAAGCAGAGCAATGCTTATTTGAGATATTGGATTTAACTGTAAAATATAACAAGTTGCAAGTGATGACTAACGAGGAACCAGAATATCCTTCTCCTTTGTGGGACAAACCATAATGATAAATTTAGAAAAGCAACGCAGTGAAATTTGATTTGAATTTTATCGAGCTCTCCCATCAACAAGTCTCGATTGCCTTTATGCGTACTGAGGATATCAAGATTATCATAAATATGAGGTAATACATGATTTGACAAAAAGTAATATGGAGTGAAGTAAATGATATTTGAAGATTTATTAATGGAAATTCAATCTGATTTGGTGTCTTTAGGATTAGAATATTCGAATAGTCAAATTGATGAAATTTATTTGTATGGTTATATGGAAGAAGGTAGTTATTTTTTTCAATTTATTTTTTTAAGAAAAAAATGGGGAGATAATTAAACTTAATCAGATTAATGATTTTTTTGAATGAAAATGAAAAAAATAGATGATTCACGTGATAGACAGATACAACTTCTAGAATTAGGAATTGATGATTTAGAAAAAAATCGAGATTTTGTTTGAGAATAATAAAAAAAGAAGTACCTACCGAAATCAAAATTATTTATAATAAGAGCAGCAATAGTCTCAAATCCAAATATAGTTATTCACCTATTTCAGATGATACTTCAGAATTAGAATTATTCAATAACTGGTATGATACGGTGAAAGTAGAAAATAATATTTGAAGATAAGCTAATGAATTTACAAGTAGTCAAGCGCTTTGAACTTAGTTTCTACTCCATTATCATATAGTTATGAGAACCAGGAAGCTCAGATCTATTATAATCAACTAGATCAACTATTTCCATCACGGATTTACAGGATTTTATGGGGATTGTGGACAGTGTCTACAGTCCTATTTATCCTTTAGGTTCTGTTGTTGAGCTCGATTTGGAGCTCTTACCAGAGGAACTCCAGAAAAGCTTAGCGGAGGGGCCAGGACCACTCGTTAAGACTGGCCATTAGAATGGATTTCGGATTTTAGAATAGTTCCTAATTGATGGATTATCAATAATTGAAGGAGAAAAGAGATATGACAAGTAGTTTAAAGCGAATTGCTGAAAAAATTGTTTTTATTATTGAAGAAGAGTACCCCAAACAAAAAAGTGTTACAGGCTCAATTCAAAGTATTTATCAATTAGCAAATGAAATTATAGAAAGTGGAGAAGTAGCAAAAAACATAAATCTTAAAAGTCTAGTTAGAATGTTTGCAGATGAGACAACGCATTATCAAAGTGAGATCATTTACTTACTTCAAGATTTAGATAAGGAATTGAAAAAGAATGAACGTCAAAGATAGTTTACAACATTTTTCATCGAATCGAACAGAAGAGAATAGGTCGAAACTTCTTTCAGATATGGAGAAATGGACGCTGTTCGTCGCTATAAGATGGGTAGATAAGTAGATGTTCCGCATTCTCCATATTCAGGATAGAAAGGATTTAATAAAATGGAAACAGACAATACGGTATCTATTTGGATAGGTAATTTCAAAAATTTAACTGAGTTAGAAAATTATATTAATCTAACTTATGATGATGAGGGAGAAATCGTTGTTTCTGATTTTTTCAACGATTTTAAGATAGACATTAATGATATAGATGAAGATTTAATTGAAAAAGCAGTTTTGTCAAATGAAACAAACGATATATCTATTATTTTGCGAACTGCTTCCTATGAGGAACAGTTGTTGTGTGAATTGAACGTATTAGAGAGTCTGACTATAAATAAAGGCAATGCAGTTGTACTAATCTATAACTATACTTATGATGGCTCTGTAAAATCCTCAGATTATTTAAATTTCATTACAAGTGTAGATTATAGATAAAACAATAACTTAGGAGTCTTATCGTCGTCATCGCCCCATCTAAGCATGGTTGAAGGACCGCTCGAATGAGAGTGGTTCCTGGTGGGGCGATGTTGTTGAAGGTACGCGGAATCTGCCTATTCCACAGGACTTGAAGGATTCCCTCTTGTTTGCGGAAGGTTTTATTGGTTCAGCTGGCAGTGGATGCCATCGGAGCTGTAGATTTGACTCAGATTATTGGCATTGCTAGTATTGATGGCGTCAATCGCTTAACAGGAGGTCGAACTCCAGAGTGGATGAAGCGGGATTTGCAAGGGACGGCAGATAACCTGTCTAGCCTTGCGGAGTTAGGAGTAGGAACTTACACTGCTCTGACGGATCCAGGAGCGGCTCAGCGTGGTCAGTATCCCAATGCTAGCTATGCGGATAAGGCTGCTTATCGTGCTCAAGAGACAGGAAAAGCTCTTTGGGATAAGGTCACTCATATGTATGCCTATGATGCAGGAGGCTTGACCTTTGAGATTGCCAGTCTTTTTGTCGGTCCAGCAGCTGTAGGTAAGATGGCTAAGGGGACCAAGTTAGGAGCTAAGGCAGCTGAGATGATTCAGTTAGCCAAGAACAGTACCAAGGCAAAAATCCTCGCAAATGTTGAAAAATGGAGTTCAAAGGTTGACAATATCCTAGCGAAGAGCAATAATGTCATTGGAAAATTTGGGGAGAAATTATTAGACACTCGAATCCCAGTCGGCATTCGTAAAGAGGCAGTTGCCTTTGCGGGAGGTATGGGAACCATGCCTGCCTTCAGCGTTGAGAGTAAGACTCTGCGTGATGTGATGCACTTCTCCACCAAACATGCGGATGATGTGGCGAAAGTAGCAGAGAAGCCCTTTGATAAAGAACGATTACTTCAGAATCTTAAAGAGAGCCAACTGGCGAGAGAATCGTCAAACTTTAAAGAGTATGTGGCTAAAGAAAAGGACTTCTTTGAAGGCATTGCTAAATAAGAGATTTGAAGCATTTGGAAAAGGAGAATTATCCTTTGATGATGTCTTATCAGACTATGTATCTGAATATACAAAGTTAGTAGACGGTAATACAACATGGAATTGGAATAAAGATATTAGAGAGAGGGCTAATCTTACAGGTGCTCAAAGACGCTTGATAAAGAATGAGTCAATTAGACATGGTCTGCTACCGAAAGTCGCAGTTCGACAAGTTGAAGGGCTTAGATATGGCTACGCAGATTTTAAAGGTGCAGGTTTGGTTCAAGAGACAGTACAATTACCAAAAGAATTATGGAAGAAGACTGATAGAGATCAATTTAAGTGGTTAAATGAAAAGATCGGTGGATTTAGAGAAGGGATGACTTGGCATCATACAGAAGTTCCAGGTAAAATGGAGTTAGTTCCATTTGGTATCCATAATATAGTTCCACACAATGGAGGACGTACTATAGGTCATTGGGCCGACGCTATAAGATAAATAGGAAGGATTTAATGTTTAATAATGGAATATAAAAATACGATAATAACACCATTACCTGACGAACAGTTACTGAATGAAGAAGAAAAGATATGGAGGGTTTCACTCCCAGCATCTGCTAAGGAATTTTTTAAACAATATAGTGGGTTGATTCCTAAGAAGAATATCTTTAGCGGAAAGTTACCTCAAGATCAGGAACGTATAATAGAACGTTTTTTATGTATTTTACATGATACTCAAAATCATACTTTGGGTATGTATGATATAGATGTAATTCTAACGCAATTAGATGAACGCTTACTGTATTCTGAAGATATTTTAGGAGTAGAATTACTACCTGTAGCGGCTTTATTTGGCGGAGACTTTGTTTGCTTAGATTATAGTCAGAGAAGGGAGAATCCTAGTGTGTGCATATGGCATCATGAATCTTCTTATGAACTTAATCCATCCACAACTTTTATCACGGATACATTTGAAGAGTTTTTAGGAATGCTATATTCTGAAGATGATATTGCAAATAGCTAGTATTTGGTTACGGAATCATGCTTTTGAGTATATGTTAAGAGTAATGCACAAAATATAACGCAGGAGTCCTATTTATGGGTGATAAATTCCTTGAGTTATTTATTGAAAAATCTTTTTATAATGAGCTATTTAATAAATTGAAATCTTACATCTACCTTCATAGAGATGAAATAAAAGTTAGATCCTACACTTTATCTTCGATATCCTATAAAGCGCTAAATGATTTTAGCGTCAAGAGTGTTTTAAAAGGACTTGGATTCTTACTACGACGAAGTCGTCAACCAGAAAGTCTTGAAAGATTGGTGTAGCATTTATGACAGCAAGTACTCGCCAAGCAACTATTGCGATATCAAAATTGAACCCCAGCGGGAGAATTGGTAGTAAGTTGTATAAGAAACTATGAAATAACTTTCAAACAGTTTTACTCATTTTTATTAGGGTGTTTGGAATAAGACAGTATACTTTTCGTTCAAAAGTGTTATTTAAATGTTGATTCATTCACTTTCATTCTACAGTATAGAAGTTTGCTAGCACCACATGTTGAGGCGGTATCACTGCTTGTACGAGCTGAGGCATCAGCGAAGTAGAAGTAGATGTTCCGCCCATGGGATAGGACTCGTAGAATGAGGAGGGAAACCGACGAAATGATACGGTAAGTCCGAACCGCTGAGTGCATGGCTCTGCTCTTCCGATCTGAGACAGTCGAAAAGTAGAAGGGGATGGTATTGGTATCAATCAATGAATAACAAAGTAACAGCATGATTCAAAACATTTGCTTGTAATTTGCGGAGGAACATCAATATGGATGGAATAACAAAAGATTCTATAAAAACGGCTAAACTAATGAAACAATTATGGCCCCAATTGACCGATAAAGAAGCTATTGATGAAGTAAAAAGATATACGAATGGCAAAAATACTGCAATCTTTACTGAAGTTGAAGGTGACACAATTGTTGGTCTAGCAGTATGTTCACTCAGATTTGATTATGTTGAAGGTTGTAAATATAGTCCTGTTGGATTCTTAGAAGGGATTATTGTCGACGAGGAATATCGTTTAAAGGATATTGCTAAAAATCTCTGTACAAAATGTGAGGAATGGGCGAAAAATAAAGGATGTAAGGAATTTGCAAGTGACTGTACTTTAACGAATACGGATTCTATAAGATTTCATCTCAATATTGGATTTCAGGAGGCAAATAGAATTATTCATTTTAAGAAAAAATTATAATTTAGAAACGTGAATAAACTTGTTTAAACTTTATGTATCTTTAGAAAGTGTGTTAACTTGAAAGAACAAATTTTTTTGATGGGTGGGAATCCCCCAATAACGAAATATACCATTGTTGATAAAATTGTATTATCAAGCAAGATTGAAAGAATTGTTATTTTTACAGTTTTTCGAGATAATTGGCAACCCTATATGAAAAAGTACACGGAAGTTTTCCAAAGTCAATTTCCTAATCTAAACACTGATTACTTACTTTTGGACACTGAGCAAATTGATTTTGATAGCTATTTAGATGCTGATCTAATCATCATCGGTGGAGGAAATACGGAAAAATATATAGCTACTTATGTCAATCAGGAGTTCAAAAATTATATCGATCATATGCTTAATAAAGGGGCAAAAGTTATAGGGTTTTCTGCAGGAGCCCTATTATTAGGAGAAAAAGTCTATGTCTCACCTAATGATAATTCAGATCATCAGATAAAGATAAAAGATGGATTAGGACTCTTTAGTCAGTTTTTAATTAGTGTCCATTATGATTCATGGAATGATAAAGCAAATAAGGATAGAGCTGAAGAACTCGTTAACGTTCCCATAATTCCACTAAATGATCATTCCTGTCTTGTCTTGGATAAATTTGGGAACATTATAGAGAAAATTGACTAATTCTAATCATGCGAATTTGAATCTACGAAGCTAAAGTATTGACGAAATGAATAATGAAAAGCCTTGATTGTAAGGCTTTTTTGTGTTTTTATGATAGAATATAGGTAGTTATAATCGAGATCAACTAAGAAGCAGTAAAAATATTATTCATAAAATAATCAAGATAAGGGCGATAAAATGACAGAAATTGACAAAAAGAATTTAAAAAATTATCTTTATTGTACATTTGGAATTACTTATATAGCTTGGGGGATTCTTGCCATCTTTACGCGATCTCATATTTTTGGATTAGAAACGATTATAGGAAGAACATTACATATAGTAGGTGCACTTGGACCAGCTATTGCAAGTGGCTTTTATTTGAAAAGGAATAATATAAAATTTAAACATTTTGTATTTACTAAAAGAAAAAGTAGTAGTATTTATTTCATTATTCATTTGTTAGCAATTTTGATACTATTTTCTGTATCTTCCTTAGAATTAAACGGAGTATCCATTTATCTGATGCCACTATTCTTTATTCAATTAATTTTTTTTGGTGGCGGACATGAAGAATTAGGATGGAGAGGTATACTACAACCTTTACTTGATAAAAAATATACTTATTGGCAATCTAATTTGATTGTAGGATCAATTTGGGGAATATGGCATCTGCCTTTATGGTTTATAGTTGGAGAAAGTCATCAAGGATTTCCTTTTTATTTTTATTTTTTTATATACATTATTTTTTTAAGTTTTGTTTTAGGGCTTCTTTACCGTCAAACGAAATCTGAGGGATACTGTGTATTATTTCATGCGTTCGCAAATTTGTTAAATCTCTATTTTTGTGTTAAAAAAATTAATTTTATTTTTTTATTATCATTTTTTTATTGTTTATTTAATCTATACTATATTGGCTAGTAATAGAATTAGTAAGGAAAAAATATTTTAAATTTTTGATCAGTATAACTATTATCGAAAGTAATGATTGATGTATTTAGATGATCAATGTTAGTGAATTTCAATTCGATGTGGTATCACTGTTTGTTCAAACAGATTAACAAGGGTGTAGCTAGTGAAAGTCCTACAGTAAGGAGTTTAAACATGAAATTCCATGAATTTGGTGATAAGAATTTGCCTCCTATTTTACTGATACATGGTGGTGGCAGTTCTTGGTGGAATTATCTTCGTCAAGCACGAATCTTGTCAAAAGAATACCGTATTATTCTACCCACTTTGAATGGCCACGGCGAGGAATATCAACTTGATTATGTTTCTACGGAAGATTCTGCTTTGGAGATTCTAGACTATATCAAAGCAAACTGTGGTGGGAAATTGTTTGCAATCGGTGGTGTTTCACTTGGTGGTCTAATTGCCATGGAGCTTTTGTCTTTAGACAGTGAAATTGCTAAGAAGGCCATCATAGACGGAAGCCTCTGTATTCCTCAACCAAGGTTAGCTAAAATCAGCATGTTTCTAGTGTCTCTGTTTGGTAAACTGATGTTCAATAAATTCTCTTGCAAACTTCAGTTAAGCATGATGAACAAACTCTATCCTAAACTGGCTTATCCAGAGGAAATAAAAGCTTATTATTTGGAAGATTTGCCAAGGACGCCTGTCAAAACATTGGTGACAATTTACAAAACCTATATGGGGCGTTACAAGCTCAAGAACACGATTTCTGCAAGCAAGGCGCAGGTTCTTTATATTTATGGTGAAAAAGAATTGAACTGTGTGAAAGCATCAGCGAAATTATTTCATAAGCTACATTCAAATACAATTTTGTATGAAGCAAAGGGCTATAACCACGGCTATTTATCAGCTTACCTGCCTCAAGAGTGGATTGATTTGGTAGTGCCATTTTTAAAGAGTGATTCATTAGAAATGTGTAACGAATCTGATATGCCATAAGGAGGAAACGGATGCTAGGAGCAATTATTGGAGACATTGTAGGTTCTGTTTACGAATGGAACAATATCAAAACTAAGGATTTTCCTTTATTTCGTGAGGATTGTTTTTTCACGGATGATACGATAAGATCGAACCGCTGAGTGTGTAGCTTTGCTGGTAAAAGCGTAAAAATCTTATAACAAAAGAACTTAAGAAAGTATTGAAACAAAGGCTTTTGCCGTAAGAGATATTTTAGTATTATGCCTGAAATTAAAATAGGCTAAGAGTAGATTTGTGAGTTTTGAACAATTTTTCCTAGCATACTTAGGAATGGAGAGATAAGATGACATGGACTAAGGAATATTTTTCTAAAATTGAATTTATTATTCATTGTGGTTGTGAAATTTTTGGTTATTTTGAGTGTAATCTGATGAACTCTGAACTGTCCTACCAAGAGTGTGGGAATACTGGAATGATCGTTTTTGAACATAGTCAGAAACTATCCGAAAAAGCCTTATCTAAACTCATGAAATATACGCGACTTATTGATTTTGAGAAATATAGAAAGGGGAACAAATCAAATAAGAATGATAAAGTTATTGGTTATAGAGATGCATTTTCGATAACTTTCAAGGGCTATAGTCAAGATGGACAAGCTTTATTGATATATAATATGGACTATGTTTACAAGGATTGGTACAATAGACCCGTTGATAACTTGTACAGTTTTATAAGCGAAACCTATTTTTCAGATTTTCAAAATAATAGATGTTTTATTGCTCAAGGGCTGATGGCTGGTGTACTTCCGTTTTAGGTATAATAGGAAGATGTAGTACATAGTGGAATCAAAAAAGTTTTTTAATTATAATTTGATTAGATGAATACCTATAAATTATACAAAATTCGTTAATAGATAATTTTAAAACTATAGTTGATGGTCAAATTCCCGATATCTTACAAGGAGGAATCTTATGCTAGGAGCAATTATTGGAGATATTGTAGGTTCAGTTTACGATTGGAACAATATCAAAACGAAGGATTTTCCTTTATTTTGTGATGATTGTTTTTTCACGGATGATACGGTAAGTCCGAACCGCTGAGTGTGTGAGTTTGTTAGTGAAACATTTTTAATATTCATAAGATTTAAAGTTGATTACAAAAAAAGGAAGTATTATCATGGGAATATTCGATGATTTTGAGTACAAAGAAAACTACCAAGATGAAGAAAAAGTAATTGAAGTACTCAAAAAGATTTTAAGAGCAATTCATCTAAATAATTATAGAGATATTTTGGATTGTGTTGATGGTTCAGAAGTTGATGATGTAAGAGAGTTACTTGAATATATTGACGATTCATTACAATTAAATGATTTTGATAAAATTGATGAATATGGTGTAGATTGTAATTTCCATCCGAATTATGAGTACTCCCAACTACAAGTTTATGAATTTAATGATCAAACTGGCTTTGTTGTTGAATATGAGATGACCTCCGATTCTGAATTAGTAGATTTAACCCTACAATTAGAATTTTTATACAATAATGATGGTTACAAAATAACTTCTATAGATGTCGACCCTGGATAAACAACACTTAATTATCTTCGTTATATGATAAATGCGTATATTAAGGCTAGATAATTTGATTGTAAGTTGCTTAAAATATCGGTTAGTTTTTCAAGTATTGAGAGATTAAAGATGTATCTATTGGAATTGTACCAAAATGATTATTTTAAAAATTTAGTCGCTTTTGATTCTTTAGAAGAAGGGAAAGCCTTTGTTTCTCACGGATGATACGGTAAGTCCGAACCGCTGAGTGTGTAAGCTTGTTAGTGAAACGTGGCTAATCCTCAAAAAAATTATTTTAAGATGAAAACTAAATTGGTTTTAAGGAGGTGTTATATTGATAGAGAGCAGACCTGAGTTTGATGCAATCACATCGTTTGATGAGTTTAATAAATACTATTGGTATCGTGATGAACTTTCACAGATATGCAAGTCATTAGGGCTTGAATATAGAGGTACAAAACAAGAACTCAATCATATTATTGAGCAGTACTTCAAGGGGAATTTGATTAAAAAATCATCAGTAAAAAGAAATAAGAAACGAGTAGAAGTCGTTACTTTAGATACGCCCTTACTTGAGTGCGGATTCTCCTTTAATGCAGACTTTAGAGAATATTTCTCAACTTTAACAGATGTTTCGCCCTTTAAATTTACTGCTGATATGGCTACAGCTTGGAGAAAAGTCAAAAGAGAACATGATTTGAGTTTTACAATCCAAGATATGCTAAAAGTTTATTATGGAGATTCAGATTATGCCAAGTATGACCATTCGGTTTGTCAATGGAATCAATTTTTAAAGGACTTCTGTGCAGACGAAAATAGTCGTAACTACTCAAACAAGTTAAAAGTTGCTTCTATTCTTTGGAAAGAAGTTAAAAATTCAAGTAATGAAAAAATTTATTCAAAGAATCTTTTGACTGAATATGCTGATAGAATAAAAGACTATTGTAAGTAGAAACGCCATCTCACTTGGTGGCAGAGGCAGCTTATGGTATTCCTTATTGGATAAAGGATAAAACTTATTCTGATTTGGATGAATCCTTAAAGGTGATGGGAAAATAGAATAAAATTATATTAATCTCCAGTACGTCTGATTTCTATTTTTTGAGCTTTCATTATATAATAGCATTATATGTAATGACTGATGTAGTTACACTAACATTTCTATTTAAAAATTAAGGAGTATTATCAATGAAAAAAGCAATGTTAATTATCAACCCTACCTCTGGTGGGGAAAAGGCTTTGGATTATAAGGACAAGCTGGAGAATAAAGCCAAAGATTATTTTGAGCACGTGGAAACCAAAATTACCGAAAAAGCCTTAGACGCAACACACTTTGCTGAGGAAGCTTCACGTGAGCAGTACGATGCAGTGGTTGTGTTTGGAGGGGACGGGACTGTCAATGAAGTTATTTCAGGTATTGCTGAGAGAGAATACGTTCCTAAGTTGGGTATTATCCCAGGCGGTACGGGTAACCTCATTACAAAACTTTTGGAAATCAATCAAGACATCGATGGCGCTATTGATGAACTCGATTTTAACTTAACCAACAAGATTGATATCGGTAAAGCAAATGATAACTATTTTGGTTATATCTTTAGTATCGGTTCTCTGCCCGAGGCGATTCACAATGTTGAAATTGAAGACAAGACAAAATTCGGTATTTTAGCCTATGCTGTAAATACCATGAAGTCTGTGATGACGGATCAGGTCTTTAACATTAAGGTTGAGACAGAAAATGGAAATTATGTTGGTGAAGCTAGTCATGTTTTGGTTCTCTTGACAAATTACTTTGCTGATAAGAAAATCTTTGAAGAAGACAAAGATGGCTATGCCAATATTTTGATTCTAAAAGATGCCTCTATATTCTCTAAATTATCCGTCATTCCTGATTTACTAAAAGGAGATGTTGTCAGCAATGATAATATTGAGTATATCAGAGCGCGTAATATTAAGATCTCTTCAGATAGTGAATTGGAGTCAGATGTTGACGGCGATAAATCAGATAACCTACCTGTAGAAATCAAAGTCCTAGCTCAGCGAGTAGAAGTATTTTCAAAACCGAAAGAGTAGAAGGTAAAAATTAGTTTATCTCTCACAGAGAAGTAAAGTTTCATATCAAAGATTGGAGGAGGAATGAATTCTCTATTTGATGAATTTCGAACAATTTGTTCTCATTTAAACCAAGTCGGAATCACTCCGACGCTCATGGGGTCTTTGGGGTTTGAATACCGTTCAAATGAAGATTGGGAGCCGTCTGACATTGACATTCATGTCTCTGGAGATCCTAGAGGATGGGATGCGCCTGATCATCTCAGGATTTATGACTGGGACAAGATAATGAAAGTGATGAATCACTTAGGCTATACCTTGATAGATATTCATGAGCATGAATTCCAAAAAGATGGACTGAGTGTTGAATTCGGAAGTATCGATTCTTTACCAGATTTTGCAGGAGTTTCGGAATCGGATATAGAGTTGATTCATCTCGAGGACATCACTTTTCGCGTTCCAAGTTTGGAACAGTTTTTAAGTATTTACAAGGCTTCTTCCCAAGATTCCTATCGAAATGACCACAATAACAATAAGGATTTTAAAAAGATAGAATGGTTGGAAAGACATTTGTAAATCATCAATCAGAAAGTAGTAGGTATTAAGACTTACTGCTTTTTTATTCTCAAAAACAATCCACTCGAAACTGCGGACAAGCCTTGCAAATAAAATACGAAAGTAGTATACTAGAGTCACGATTATGAAAACGTTTGCGCAACAAGGTGAATAAAAGTAAACTAGGAGAGAAAACAATGGAATTAACAGCCATTTACCATAGACCAGAGTCGGAGTATGCTTATCTTTATAAAGATAAGATAATGCACATTCGTATCCGGACTAAAAAAGATGATATTGAAAGCATCCATTTGCATTATGGAGACACTTTTATCTTTTTAGAGGACCACTATGAAGCAAACAAGGCGATGGTCAAAGTAACTTCTGATGCCTTATTTGATTACTGGCAAGCGGAAGTTTCAGTTGGCTATGCACGACTCCAATATCTTTTTGAACTCAAAGATAAGCAAGGTCAGGGTATTTTGTACGGCGATAAGGGATGTGTTGAAAACACGCTAGAAAACCTTCATTATGAAGGAAATGGCTTCAAAATTCCGTATATCCATGAGATTGATGCTTGTCATGTTCCTGACTGGGTAGCAAAGACGGTATGGTACCAGATTTTCCCAGAACGCTTTGCTAATGGCAATCCTGAGATTTCTCAAGAAGGGGCTCTGGCTTGGGATTCCTCTATCAAACCAAAAACGAGTGATTTCTTTGGTGGTGATTTACAAGGTATCATTGACCATCTGGATTACTTGCAGGACTTGGGCATTACAGGTCTTTATCTCTGTCCGATTTTTGAATCCCCAAGCAATCACAAATATAATACAACGGATTATTTTAAAATTGACCATCATTTTGGAGACAAGGAAATCTTCCGTAAACTGGTGGAGGAGGCCCATCAGAGAGGCATGAAATCATGCTGGATGCTGTTTTCAATCATATCGGGGATCAGTCTCCTCAGTGGCAGGATGTTCTCAAGCATGGTGAAAAGTCGGAATATAAAGACTGGTTCCATGTTCAAGAATTTCCCGTGACCAAGGATAAGCTAGGAAACCCAAGAAAACTCCCTTATCATACCTTCGCTTTTGCCAGCTATATGCCCAAGCTCAATACGGCCAATCCTCAAGTGAGGGACTATTTGCTAAGCGTTGCGACCTACTGGATTGAAGAGTTTGATATTGATGCTTGGCGCCTGGATGTGGCAAATGAAGTCGACCACCAATTTTGGCGAGATTTCCATAAGGCTGTCTTGGCTAAAAAGCCTGACCTTTATATTCTTGGAGAGGTCTGGCATACTTCCCAGCCTTGGTTAAATGGAGATGAATTCCATGCAGTCATGAACTATCCTCTCTCCGACAGTATCAAGGATTATTTCTTGCGAGGGGTTAAGAAGTCTCATCAATTTATCGATGAAATCAATAGCCAATCAATGTACTATAGACAGCAGATTTCGGAAGTGATGTTCAATCTCTTGGATTCGCATGATACGGAGCGCATTTTGGCTACTGCCAAGGAAGATGTTCAACTCGTTAAGTCTGCCCTTGCTTGCCTCTTTCTACAAAGGGGGACACCGTGTTTCTACTATGGAACTGAGTTGGAGTTAGGTGGAGGGCCAGACCCAGATTGCCGTCGTGTCATGCCTTGGGAACGTGTTTCCGATAGCAATGAGATGTTGAATTTTATGAAGAAATTGATTCAGCTTCGTAAGGATGCTTCAGGCATTATCCAACATGGAAGCTATAGTCTGCAAGAAATCAAGCCTGATGTGCTTTCTCTAGAATGGAATAATGATGGACAAAAACTCCAAGCTATTTTTAACCAATCAAATGAAAACTATCTTGTAGACCGTGATTCTGTAGTGCTAGCCAGTCATTGCCAAGTATTGGAGCAGCAACTGGTGATATTGCCTAAAGGTTTTGTGATTTTTTACTAGGGAGAAATTAAAAGTGAAAAGAAAATTCTAGTATAGAAAGCATTTTACAAACAGACTATTTGGTGTCTTGCTACAACTGATATATAATTTAACTTAGAGAGAATAGGAGGATTAATCAGATGGAATTAAAAGATTTTACAGAAAAAGAACAGGAAATGATTAAGAAAGGGCTGACTACGTCTAAGATTAGTGACAAGGAAACTGCTGAGAAAATTCTTGCGCTTGTCCCACAAGACTTGATTAAGCGCATCCCTTTTTTTGTCAGAAAACATGCTACAACACGTACTATTAAACGCATTTCAATTGAACACCCTGAACTCTACGCTGCAGCCCAAACAAGTGGTGAAATCCCAGAAAAAGAACGTGAAGAATTGCGTCAGATTATCACGACTATCTTTGAACAAAAGATGAATAAGCATAGTATTAATTAGAGAATGAAAATATATTTTATTGGCGGTTTGGGAAGTAATGTCTGTCATAGCAAGGATTTTCTTCAAGAGCTAGACTCGATTGCTTGTTTTATAAATCCATATGAAAAGTATTTTAGAGATGAAATAGAGTTGAAATCATGGTTTAAAAAGGAGATAGTTGGGGAAGAATCTATCTGTCTGATAGGCCATTCTCTCGGAGGAGATTTGGCTCGTTATTTCGCATCGGAATTTCAAGAAGTGAAAAAACTGATTCTTTTGGATGGTGGCTATTTAGATTTAGATAAGATTTTACCTTTAGATACAGAGTTAGAGGAAACCAAAAACTATATCAAGTCTCAAAACCTTTCTGACATAGATATTCTTATTTCTAAAGAAAAATCTGAAGCAAAGCATTGGTCAAAAAATATGGAAGAAGCTGTAAGACATTCCTATCATTGGAATGTGCAGTATAATAGATATGAGTTAGCTATAAATTATGAAAATATAGAAACGTTACTACAGCTACGGAGAAAAATACAAGCGTTTAAGAGAAAAGTGGGAAATACCTTGTTTATTAGTCCTCGATATCCTAATGAAGTAGCATGGATAGAAGAGGCTCTAAAAGAATTGCCAGACTATTTTGATACTATTTTTCTAGATAACTTTGATCATGAGCTTTATACTCAAGCACCTAAAGAAATTGCTTCTTTGATTAATGAGTGGCTCTCTTATTCTTAGCGAACGATTGATTGAACTATGATAATTAATATAAGATTACAGTCTACTCAGATTCAATAAAAATCGTACACCTGATGATTTGTCTGGTGAAGGAAATATTCCACAGTACAGTCGGACGGGATAGATAGAAATTGGTTATAGAATTTGTAAGAATAATAAATTTTAAACGTTAAGATGGAGGATTAAAGAGATGGGAAAAATTGAATGGAACCAGATAAAGACGCGTTTAGATGCCTTGCTGGTCATTGATGAGTATCGAACAGATCCAAACGAGACCTGGCTTCGATTGATCGTTAAGACTGAGGAAAGCTATGGACTCCGTTACCTTATCGACAACGGTTCTGGTGATTCTCTAGATGTGATTTTCACTGATAAAATGATCCTTATAAAGGGCTTTGATCATGAAAGCAGTTTGAGTCAATTTGCTGCTGACGAGTGGAATCAAGACATCATAGACGGATTTTATAGAGGACTGGATGAAAAGTATCAAAACCTATACTCAGAAGAGCAAAAAGATGAAACAACCTTCTTTATCTGGTATGACGGTCAAGAACATCAAAATACCTATCAAGATCAGGACGGTGGCGAATGGTTGTTATCCTATTTCTTTGACAGTTTTGAGAAATTTCATGAGTTTGTGACGGATTACTATTCAATTACCGTAGATGAGGACTTACTTATAAAACTTTACAATCAAGGACAGCTTTCAGAAGTAGAATTGGAGCAGTTGATTCATACTTCCTAGCTGGAAATATGTATAAAATCTGATGAAAAGAATTGATTTTCAATATCAAGTTATACTTTAAGATTATTAAAATATCTAATGGTTGTAGTTTCTTTTTTTCTTATATCTTTGACGTTTTGAAACGATTTCTTTTTTTATTGATGAATAATATTTCACGAACAAAAAACGGAATTCTTTAAAAAAGTTTCACAAAATACTTTACAAGCTCTTATAAATATGATATAGTTATAAGGCTTAGAAAATGAGATGATGTTTCTAGCAAATATAAACCCGAGTAAAAAATGCCTACGGACAGGCAGGGTTGAATGCCGAAGCGTGGTTGAAAAGCCACATTATTGATAGGGTTAAAAGCCTACTTTTATAAGTTGATGTTAGGACGCTTGTCCTAATTCATAAATTTTTAGTGTGGTGAAAGCACACGTCATCTTGTGAAACGATCAATAAAGTACGTAATATTTGCTACTAGAGAGTTAGGAAACATCGGGAACAGACATACTCAACAGAAACCAAAATAAACACGTCAGAAGATTGCAGAGCAGGTGAAAACCTGCTCTTTTTTCATAAGTCAACCTTTAGCGCCTTTATCTTCTTGAGGTGCTAAAAATATGGTAAAGGAGTATGTCTTGAAGAAGTTAGATCAAAACCAAGCCCCAATTTATGAGGCCTTGGTCAAGCTACGCAAGAAAAGAATTGTCCCCTTTGATGTGCCAGGTCACAAGCGTGGACGAGGAAATCCAGAACTTGTCGAACTGTTAGGAGAAAAATGTGTTGGCATTGATGTCAATTCTATGAAACCCTTGGATAATCTTGGTCATCCCATTTCGATTATTCGGGATGCGGAGGAATTAGCTGCGGATGCTTTTGGTGCAGCCCATGCCTTTCTCATGATTGGAGGTACAACCTCATCAGTTCAAACCATGATTCTTTCCACCTGCAAGGCGGGAGATAAGATTATTCTGCCACGAAATGTCCATAAATCTGCTATCAATGCGTTGGTTCTATGTGGAGCCATTCCCATCTATATCGAGATGAGTGTGGATCCTAAAATCGGCATCGCTTTAGGTCTTGAAAATGACCGTGTTGCCCAGGCAATTAAGGAGCATCCAGATGCTAAAGCTATCCTAATCAACAATCCTACTTACTATGGGATTTGTTCGGATCTGAGAGGATTAACAGAGATGGCTCACGAAGTGGGCATGCTAGTTTTAGTGGATGAAGCTCATGGTGCGCATTTGCATTTTACAGATAAACTTCCAATTTCTGCTATGGATGCAGGTGCTGATATGGCGGCGGTCTCTATGCATAAGTCTGGTGGGAGTCTGACCCAAAGCTCCATTTTACTTATCGGGGAGCAGATGAATCCTGAATACGTTCGTCAGATTATCAACCTGACCCAGTCTACATCAGCATCTTACCTGCTGATGGCAAGTCTCGATGTTTCTCGTAGAAACCTAGCCCTTCGTGGTAAAGAGTCCTTTGAGAAAGTTATTGAGTTATCTGAGTATGCTCGTCGTGAAATCAATGCCATCGGTGGCTACTACGCCTACTCAAAAGAGTTAATAGACGGTGTCTCGGTTTGTGATTTTGACGTGACTAAGTTATCAGTCTACACTCAGGGGATTGGTTTAACAGGGATTGAAGTTTATGATCTCTTACGGGATGAATATGACATTCAGATCGAGTTTGGTGATATTGGCAATATCTTAGCTTATATTTCCATTGGCGACCGCATCCAAGACATCGAGCGCTTAGTCGGTGCTTTGGCTGATATTAAGAGACTCTATTCTCGAGATGGGAAGGACTTGATTGCTGGAGAATATATCCAGCCCGAGTTGGTGCTGTCTCCACAAGAAGCCTTCTATTCAGAAAGAAAAAGTTTAACCTTGGATGATTCTGTTGGACAAGTCTGTGGGGAATTTGTCATGTGCTATCCTCCAGGGATACCAATCCTAGCACCAGGTGAACGGATTACACGAGAGATTGTGGATTATATACAATTCGCCAAGGAACGTGGTTGCTCCCTCCAAGGGACGGAAGATCCAGAAGTCAATCACATCAACATCATTGAGAGAAAGGAGAACTAGATGGATTTATGGTTTTCTGAAGTTCATACTCCAGATGTGAAACTGTCCCTGAGAACAGCCAAGCAACTCTATGCTGGAAAGTGAGTGGCAGGATATTGAGGTATTAGATACACCAGCTTTTGGAAAGATATTGATCTTAAATGGCCATGTCTTGTTTTCAGATGCAGATGATTTTGTTTACAATGAAATGACCGTCCACGTACCCATGGCTGTCCATCCAAATCCAAAGAAAGTATTGGTTATTGGGGGTGGTGACGGGGGTGTTGCCCAAGTATTAACACTCTATCCTGAACTGGAACAAATCGATATTGTGGAACCGGATGAGATGTTGGTTGAAGTCTGTCGTGAGTATTTCCCAGACTTTGCTGCAGGGCTAGATGATCCTCGTGTTACCATTTACTACCAAAATGGGCTTCGTTTTTTACGAAACTGTGAGGATGATTACGATATCATTATCAACGATGCGACAGATCCATTTGGGCATACGGAAGGGCTTTTTACCAAGGAATTTTACGGGAACAGCTACAGAGCTTTGAAAGAGGATGGTATCATGATTTACCAGCATGGGAGTCCGTTTTTTGACGAGGATGAGTCAGCTTGCCGAAGCATGCACCGCAAGGTCAATCAAGCCTTTCCAATCAGCCGGGTCTATCAGGCCCATATCCCAACCAGTCCAGCGGGCTATTGGTTGTTTGGATTTGCATCGAAAAAATACCACCCTGTCAAAGATTTTGACAAGGAAGGCTGGAAAAAACGCCAGCTTTTCACAGAATACTATACTGCAAACTTACATGTGGGAGCCTTTATGTTGCCTAAGTATGTTGAGGATATTTTAGAAGAAGAGGAAGGGAAAAAATGAGTCGTTTATTAGTTATCGGATGTGGGGGCGTTGCCCAAGTTGCTATTTCAAAGATTTGCCAAGATAGCGAAACATTTACAGAGATTATGATTGCTAGTCGTACCAAGTCAAAATGCGATGACTTGAAAGCTAAATTAGAAGGCACAACAAGTACAAAGATTGAGACAGCTGCTCTTGATGCTGACAAGGTTCAAGAAGTGATTGCCTTGATTGAAAGCTACAAACCAGAAGCTGTTTTGAATGTAGCACTCCCATATCAAGACTTGACTATTATGGACGCTTGTTTAGCAACAGGAGTCCACTATATTGACACAGCCAACTACGAAGCTGAGGACACAGAAGACCCTGAATGGCGTGCGATTTATGAAAAACGCTGCAAGGAGCTTGGTTTTACAGCTTACTTTGACTACTCATGGCAATGGGCTTATCAGGAAAAATTTAAAGAAGCAGGCTTGACCGCTCTGCTTGGATCTGGTTTTGACCCAGGTGTGACTAGTGTCTTTTCAGCCTATGCTCTCAAACACTATTTTGATGAAATCCACTATATCGACATTTTAGACTGTAATGGTGGTGACCACGGTTATCCATTTGCAACAAACTTTAACCCAGAAATCAATCTCCGCGAGGTTTCTGCGCCAGGTTCTTACTGGGAAGATGGAAAATGGGTCGAAGTTGAAGCTATGTCTATCAAACGTGAGTATGATTTCCCACAAGTTGGACAGAAAGACATGTATCTCCTTCACCATGAAGAAATCGAATCACTGGCAAAAAATATTCCAGGCGTTAAACGGATTCGTTTCTTTATGACTTTTGGTCAATCCTATCTAACGCATATGAAATGCTTGGAAAACGTTGGTCTCCTTCGTACGGATGCTATTAACTTCAACGGACAAGAAATAGTGCCAATCCAATTCTTAAAAGCCTTGCTTCCAGACCCTGCAAGCCTTGGCCCACGCACTGTTGGAAAAACCAATATCGGTTGTATCTTTACAGGTGTCAAAGACGGAGTTGAAAAGACCATCTACATCTACAATGTTTGCGACCATCAGGAATGTTACGCTGAGGTTGGCTCCCAAGCTATTTCTTACACGACTGGAGTTCCAGCTATGATTGGAACAAAATTAGTTATGAACGGTACTTGGAAACAACCTGGAGTTTACAACCTTGAAGAGTTGGATCCAGATCCATTTATGGAAGCTTTGAATGAGTACGGCTTGCCTTGGGTTGTGGTTGAAAACCCTCAAATGGTGGACTAATGAAGTTAGAACAAGTACCCACACCAGCTTATGTCATTGACTTGGCCAAGTTAGAAGCCAACTGCCGTATTTTACAATATGTTCAGGAAGAAGCGGGCTGCAAGGTTTTACTGGCCCAGAAGGCTTATTCTCTCTACAAAACCTACCCCATGATTAGCCAGTATCTATCTGGTACAACGGCTAGTGGACTCTATGAGGCTAAACTAGCACGAGAAGAGTTTCCAGGGGAAGTCCATGTATTTGCACCTGCTTTCAAGGATGCAGACTTGGAGGAATTGCTGGAAATAACGGACCATATCGTCTTCAACTCAGAGAGACAGTTGCGTAAACATGGTCCTCGTTGCCGAGAGGCTGGTATCAGTGTCGGTTTGCGCCTCAACCCTCAATGTTCTACCCAAGGTGATCACGCGCTCTATGACCCTTGTGCTCCGGGATCTCGGTTTGGAGTTACTTTAGACAAGATACCGAGTGATTTGCTGGACTTAGTAGATGGTCTTCATTTTCATACCCTTTGTGAGCAGGGGGCAGATGATTTAGAAACAACTTTGAAAGCTGTAGAAGCGCAGTTTGGACCTTATTTATATAAGGTCAAATGGCTCAATATGGGTGGAGGACACCACATAACGAGAGAAGACTATGATGTGGATTTGCTGACTTCTGAAATCAAGCGTATCCGAGAAACTTACAATCTTGAAGTCTATATCGAGCCGGGTGAAGCTATTGCGCTCAATGCGGGTTCTCTAGCAACTGAAGTATTGGATATTGTCGAAAATGGTATGGATATCTTGGTTTTAGATGCCTCCGCGACCTGCCATATGCCAGATGTACTTGAAATGCCCTATCGTCCACCTTTGAGAAATGGATTTGAACCGCAGGAAAAAGCCCATACCTATAGACTTTCTTCCAATACCTGTCTGACGGGTGATGTGATTGGTGATTATAGTTTTGAAAATCCAGTCCAAATCGGTGATAGACTTTACTTTGAAGACATGGCAATCTACTCCTTTGTCAAAAATAATACCTTTAACGGTATTGGCTTGCCAAGTCTCTATCTTATGGACGAGCAGGGTGACTGCAGCTTAGTCAAAGCCTTTGGCTATCAAGACTTTAAAGGGAGATTATCATGATAGAAACTCCGAAAAAAGCAGGCTATCGTATGCCAGCAGAGTACGAACCCCATCATGGCACCCTCATGATATGGCCGACTCGACCAGGTTCATGGCCTTTTCAAGGAAAGGCTGCTAAAAGAGCATTTACTCAGATTATCAAGACCATAGCAGAAGTGGAAAGAGTCTATCTTTTGGTGGAGCAGGACCATCTATCTGAAGCTCAATCCTATCTTGGAGACAAGGTTGTTTATTTAGATATTCCTACTAATGATGCCTGGGCGCGTGATACTGGGCCAACCATTCTCGTCAATGAAAAAGAGAAAAGTTGGCAGTCGATTGGTCTTTTAATGCCTGGGGTGGTACAGTCGATGGCCTCTACCAAGATTATGAAGATGATGACCAAGTAGCCAGTCGCTTTGCAGAACTCTTAGAGATACCTGTTTACGAGGCCAAACCTTTTGTACTGGAAGGTGGTGCAATCCATAGCGATGGTCAAGGAACCATTCTTGTGACTGAAAGTTGCCTACTTAGTCCTGGTCGCAATCCCCACTTGTCTAAAGAGGAAATCGAAAACACCTTATTGTCGAGCCTGGGAGCTGAAAAAGTTATTTGGCTACCTTATGGTATTTATCAGGACGAAACCAATGAACACGTTGACAATGTTGCCGCCTTTGTTGGTCCTGCAGAGCTTGTTTTAGCTTGGACAGACGACAAAAGTGATCCTCAGTATGCCATGTCTGCAGCTGATCTTGAGCTTTTAGAAAAGAAAACGGATGCAAAAGGTCGCACTTTCACTATTCATAAGCTTCCTATCCCAGCTATTCGTCAGGTTGTCACTAAGGAGGATTTACCAGGTTATATCTATGAAGATGGGGAAGAGGAGCGTTATGCAGGTGAACGTCTTGCAGCTTCCTATGTCAATTTCTATATTGCCAACAAGTCTGTCTTAGTGCCACAATTTCAGGATGTAAACGACCAAGTGGCCTTGGATATCCTCAGCAAGTGTTTTCCAGACCGTAAGGTCGTAGGAATACCAGCTAGAGATATTCTTTTAGGTGGTGGCAATATCCACTGTATCACCCAACAAATCCCAGAATAGGAGAAAAAGATGAGAAATGTAAGAGTTGCAGCGATCCAGATGCAATGTGCCAAGGATGTGACAACAAATATCCAAACCGCAGAGCGTTTAGTACGTCAGGCTGCAGAACAAGGCGCACAAATCATCCTCTTGCCAGAGCTGTTTGAACGTCCCTATTTCTGTCAGGAACGCCAGTATGACTACTACCAGTATGGCCAGTCAGTGACAGAAAATACAGCCATTCAGCATTTTAAAGTGCTTGCTAAGGAATTACAGGTTGTTTTACCGATCAGTTTCTATGAAAAAGATGGCAATGTCTTGTATAACTCAATCGCCGTCATTGATGCTGATGGAGAAGTGCTGGGCGTCTATCGGAAGACCCACATACCAGATGACCATTATTATCAAGAAAAATTTTACTTTACGCCTGGTAACACAGGTTTCAAGGTCTGGGACACTCGTTATGCTAAGATTGGAATTGGTATCTGTTGGGATCAATGGTTCCCTGAAACAGCCCGTTGTCTTGCATTGAATGGGGCAGAATTGCTTTTTTACCCAACAGCTATTGGTTCAGAGCCAATTTTGGATACAGATAGTTGTGGTCACTGGCAACGTACTATGCAAGGTCACGCAGCAGCTAATATTGTCCCAGTCATTGCAGCCAATCGTTATGGTTTGGAGGAAGTCACTCCTAGTGAGGAAAATGGCGGACAGAGTTCCAGTCTTGACTTCTACGGTTCGTCCTTTATGACGGATGAAACAGGAGCTATTCTAGAGAAAGCTGAAAGACAAGGTGAAGCTGTTCTGTTAGCGACCTATGACCTTGACAAGGGAGCAAGTGAGCGCCTCAACTGGGGACTGTTTCGTGATAGAAGACCCGAAATGTACCAACGAATTACGGACTAGAAGGTAAATTTCATAATAAACATTTAATATTCACGCCTGTCTTACAAAAATGTAAGATAGGCTTTAAATGTAAGATAGGTGTACGATTATACGCGGAAATGTATGCTATACTCTATGTAGATCAAAAAGAAAGAGGTTTATTATGAAAAAATGGAATGCGACACAGTTGAAGTATCTGATGGCGGCAGTAATGGTTCTAGACCATATTCCGCATATTACCGGAATCGTTTCTCCTTTGTGGGAAGGTATCTTTCACGCCTTGACCCGTTGTGTGGGAGTTTGGTTTGCGTATATGGCTATGGAAGGTTTTATCTATACTCGAAACTTGAAAAACTACCTCATCCGCCTCTGGTCTTGGGCGCTTATCATGTTTGCTGGAAATAGCCTACTCAACGCCCTATTTGCATCCAAAGGAGTAATGGTCAATAATAACATTTTCCTGACTTTGGCCATCGGTGTCACCATGCTTTGGATTGGTTTTCCCAGAAAAGAGCTGGATAAAAAAGAGAAGTTGTGGCGTCGGATTGGGCTTGCTGGGCTCTTGATTTTCGGTTGTCTTTTTACCGAGGGTGGTATCACCATGCTACCATTTCTCTTGATTAGTTACTCTTGCCGAAATCGTAAGGGCTTGCAAAATCTCCTATATGCCTTTCTGTGGGCCTTCTTGTTAGTGACTTCCATCCAAATCTACGACACATGGTACCAAACACTGGAAATGATGCTTTACAATTCTGACTGGCTCTTTATCACCGTATTTCCTTTTATTGCCTTGTATAATGGACAGCGAGGAAAAGAAACTAGTTGGAGTAAATATTTCTTTTATATTTTCTACCCAGCTCATCTATGGATTATAGCCTTGATTGCCTATTTGGTTAAGTAGATTCAATATCCATTAGCTCCTTCTTGCTTAAAATGTGAGAGGAGCTTTTCTGTATCTGGATTTCCTAATAAAACATGTTATAATAGTTTTAGAAAGGACGAGGTTTATGGCGAACATACTTGTAGTTGAAGATAATAATGAAATCCAGGAAATTTTAAGAACCCTTCTTACAGAGGAACACGAGGTGATTCAAGCATTTTCTGGGACAGAAGGTATCATGCAATTTGACAAAGGTGGCATCGATCTCGTCTTGCTAGATATCATGCTACCTGGGAAAAATGGTGACCAAGTCTTGCAAGCTATTCGACAAACGAGTCAGACTCCGGTCATCATGCTCACTGCTTTGGGTGATAAAAAGCTCATCAGCCAATATCTCCTAGATGGTGCCAATGATTATGTAGTAAAACCTTTTGATTTGGACGAAGTCTTTGCCAGAGTCACTGTGCAATTACGCCAAAGTGGTGAACATCAGTCAGAAGATCGAAGAGAAATTGATAACCTCGTACAAAGCTTTAAAAATATCCAGTTTGATGCGGATAGTTTTGAAATAAGTAACGCAACTGAAACCATTCGCCTTGCAAAGAAAGAGTGTCAGATTCTCCAAATGTTGCTCCAGCATCCTAAAAAGATCTTCACCAAAGAAGAACTCTATGAATTGATTTGGGAAGAAAGTTACCTGCCTGGAGACAATACGCTCAACACCCATCTAAGCAATCTCCGTAAAAAACTGCATCAACTGGATCCAAATCACGAGTACATCGAAACCATTTGGGGAGTTGGTGTTCGATTAAAAGGAGATAAGTAATGATTTACATTTTGATATCTATATTGCTCCTTACTAATATTATTTTGGCGATTTTTTTGATTCGCTATCATATAGCAATTAGAGATTTAAGCAGACAAATTGAAGAAAAGATTCGCTCTGGTAGCATGAAGAGGATCGGTGTAAATTTCTTTTCAAAGACCATTTTGCGTCTACATAACCAAATTGAGAATCTATTTCAAGAAGTGGAGCAAAACCAACTAATCATGAAGCGTGAAAAACGCACCCTAGATATGGCAATCAGTAACATTGCTCATGATATTCGGACACCTTTAACAATCGCTTCAGGATATACTCAACAACTAATAAAACACCCCGATAATAGTCAGGAAACTTTAAGCAAAATAGCCCATCATCAGGAACTGGTTTCCAAACGTTTGGAGGCCCTCCTAGAATACCGTCATTTGATGGAAGGAGCAGTCAAACCGAAACTGGAAGAACTTGATTTATCAACTTTTATAACGAAAAAGACTTTAGCTTATTACGACGTTTTTCAATCTTCACAGATTATTCTTGATTTTAATGTTGAACCAGGATTGAAAACGGCGACTGATGAGGACTTGCTTGATCGAATTATACAAAACCTCCTTGGAAATGTTCTCAAGCACGGTAAGGAGAAGGCACGACTTTCTTTGAAAAAGGAAGAAAATAGGCTTGTTTTGGAAATTGATAATCTAGTCAAAAAAACTATCAAGAATATAGACAATCTCAGCAATCGTTTTTATTCTGAAAATATGTCGGATACTGAAGAATCCTCTGGTTTAGGTCTCTATATTACTGAGGAATTAGTTCATCTTCTTGGAGCGGATATGAAGCTAGCCACTGATGGAGAATGGTTTTCGGTCTTTATTTATCTTTAACAGAAGAAACCTCCTCTATATCCTAGAGGAGGTCCTTTTTATAAGCTCTTCTTCTTGAAAACGGTAAGGCCACTAAGAGAGAAGAAAAGTATGATAGCGATGCAAACCGTGATGGTATAGAGAATAGCTTGACTATCAGCAGTCATGGCATAGGCAAAATTTAAGCTCAGATATCGTAAAATTTCGATATTTGGAAAGATAAGCATTGGCATAGAAAGGATGATAGAGGTAACTAGATAGCCGATAAATACGGCAAGATAGGAGTGAGTCACATAGAGAATAAAGGAAATAATCGAAAGCCAGGCGAGGAGGCAGAGAAATTGAAGGAAAATCATTAAGAGGAGATTAGCAATAAAACCATCAGGTATCGTACCAAGTCCGTTTAATAGAGTTGAGGGAACAAAAGCAATCACAAGGCTGGCGATGAGTTGTAAGAGAGCGATACTTGCTAGAACAAAGGATTTAGCAAGGAAAAATTCTGTGCGAGAAACACCGACTGTCAAACTATTTTTATAAAGCTTGCCGATTAAATCCACTCCGAGAACTAAACATGTTAGTATAATGCAGAGAAAAACGAGGTTTGAATCATTGCTAGACGCGTTGATAAGAGCTTGAACGCCGTCCCAACCTTTGGTCGGAAATTCTGTTTCAGGTGTAGTATTTACTGACATTAGATGTCCTGTAGCTCCGATAGTAGCACCCAGTAACATAAGTACAAAGAGAATGAATTCTGTAATCCAGAATCCTTTGGAGCGGAAAAGACGGTAAAAATCTGCTTGAATGGTATGTATCATGATTTTTCTCCTATTCTACCAATTGCGTAAAGTATTCTTCTAGGTTTTGACGGGCAAAGTATATCTCATCAATAGCAACATCGGCCAAAGTTAGTTGCTTGAGAATCTGTTTGACATCTTGTTCATTACCAAAGATATGGATTTCATTGTCAGGATTGACAACCTTAAACTGGAGTTGGATTTGTTCTTTCAATACCTGACAAGCTCTTTCTTTGTCGCTTGTTTTAAGCACAATATAATCCTCACTCAGTGTTTCAAACTCAGCTTTACTGATTTCACGGATAATCTTACCTTGATCCAGAATTCCAAAGCGATTAGCTAGGAGATAGAGTTCTGATAAGATATGGCTAGATATGAGAATGGTTATCCCTTTTTCTTGATTGAGCCGCTGGATCATGAGACGAAATTCTTTGATCCCAATTGGGTCGAGACCGTTAATAGGTTCATCTAAGATCAGGAAGTCTGGTTTTGATAGGAGGGCAATGGCGATACCAAGTCGTTGTTTCATTCCAAGTGAGAAATCACGAAAGACTTTCTTACCTGTATCAGACAAACCTACATAATCTAGTGTTTCTTGAATAACTTTATCAGCATTTGGAATATGGCGGATCATACAATAATATTTCAGATTTTGATAGGCTGTTAAGTGATTATGAGCTACAGGTGATTCGATAACTGAACCTACTCGAGATAAGCCCTTGGTCCACTCATTTTCCGATTGACTAGAAAAGAGGGAAACAGTTCCTTTATCCGCAAACAGTAGTTGTGTAATGATTTTGATAAGAGTAGTTTTACCTGCTCCATTTTTTCCGATTAGTCCATAAATATCTCCCTCTTTTATCGTTAGATTAAGATCTTGAAGAATGGCTTGTTTACCAAATTCTTTGGTCAGTCCATGAATTTCGAGTACTGTTTTCATGATTTTCTCCTTTAGATTTATTTTGATAACTTTAGTATAAAGCATAGAAATCAAAGAAAGCTCAAGTATTTCTAAAGAGTTTCTAAAGTTTTAGAAATTCTTAAATATCAAAACCCAGTTGACATGAACTGGGTTTCTTCTTATAAAATATACTTCTCAATGGCACGCGCAACTCCATCTTCTTCGTTGCTGGCTGTAACGTCATTGGCAAGGGATTTGACATGGTCACTAGCATTTCCCATGGCAATACCAAGGCCTGCAAACTGGAGCATTTCGATATCGTTATTGGCATCACCCATGGCCATAATCTCTGAGGGCTCGATCTTCAAAATCGCTGCTAGTCGAGAAAGAGCAGTAGCCTTGGTAGTTCCAAGTGGCATGGCTTCATAAATGACAGGCTGCGAACGAACACCGCTAAATCGTTGACAGAGTTCCTCAGCAAACCGCTGCTCAAAATCGTCTGTTTGTTCTTTTGTGCCTAAAAACATACCTTGGAACATACGATACTTGCCACTAGTCGCATCCTCAAGGGAGATTTCAGTCAGGTCTGAAAAGACTAGCTTGGCATCATTTTGAACAATCTCATTAGGCTTGCCACCGAGGACAAAATAATGTTTCTCATCAAAAAGAGTTAACTGGACGTCGCTTTTTTCTGCTAGATCATAAAGGTATTCAATGTCGGCTGGACTGAGTTCTTGCCAGTCAACTAGACTCCAGTCACTGGTCTGGTGAGTTGAACAACCGTTATTAACAATGACATACTCATTCTGGAGGTCCAGTCCTAGTTTTTTATAGTAGGGAAGGACACCGAAAAGCGGGCGACCTGTACAGAGAACCAATTTGACACCTTTTTCAATGGCCTGGTGAATGGCAGTAATGTGGGCTTGTGGAATTTCCTTGGCTTCGTTAAGGAGGGTTCCGTCCATATCCAAGGCTAGTAGTTTAATCATAAGACTTCCTTTTCTAGGTGTTTTGCTTTTATTATAGCATATAGACTATGAAATGTCTGACAGAATAGTAACATTTGACTTTCCTTTTCTTGAAAAAGAAAATAAAATCTTATATAATATGTATACTTAATATTAAAGGAGAAAAAATGTCAAAGTATCACTTTAATTCAATTTACAAAAATGATGAAACAGAGTCCACAGGTCTTCTGTTCATCAAAGTCTACAACAAGTGGGAAAGCAACTTAAAAAGAGTCTTGAAATTAGTTGGTCTCACTCTGCCTCAATTTATCGTTTTGACTTCGCTCTTGTTTCTGAGCAATAGAGAGGAATATGTAACGCAAGTTGATATCGCTCGGTTCACTGGTATGGATGTCATGACGGTTTCCCAGATTGTTAGGCTACTGGAGAAGAAAGACTACATTAGACGCGATCAACACCCAAAGGATAGTCGGGCAAAACTGGTCTCAGTGACGAAGTCTGGCGCGGAGAAGGTCAATCAAGCTTTACCTTTAGTAGAAGGTGTTGATGAAGAATTTTTTAAAAAACTATCTAACGATAGAGAAGTTTTTAATCGCTTTTTAGTAGAGTTGGAGGATAAAAATGCCTAGATATTGGGTCGGAGTTGTTTCGAAGAACCATGTTTTAAGAGGAGTTGAAGGGAATTTTTGTCAGGTCTGTCATGGAAAGGGCGGTCCCTTAAATCGTATGAAAAAAGGTGACTATCTTTTATACTATAGCCCAAAATACGATATGAACGGTCAAGACAAGTTACAGGCTTTTGTGGCCGTGGGTAAAATTATAGACGACAAGGCCTATCAAGTAGAGCAGTTTGAAGGATTTTTCCCCTTTAGACGAAATGTCGAGTATTATCAACCAGTCAAAGATTGCTCCATAGAAATAGCTAGACAACATCCTGAATGGAAAGATTATAGTTCTCGACTCCGTTATGGGCATTTTGAAGTTTCCAAAGACTTTTTCCTCTATATTTTTCAGCATATGAAAGTGGATGATGAGGTATGATTGATTTCCTAGTTAAATGATTGTCAACTAGAATTTGAATTTGGACTGTGAAGCGAACTTTGCTATAATAGAGTAAGAAACTTTGATAAACCAAACGAGGCTGAGATGAAATTACTGTATACTGATATTCGGACTTCTTTGACAGAAATTCTAACCAGAGAGGCAGAGGAGTTGGTTGCTGTGGGCAAGCGGGTCTTCTACATTGCCCCCAACTCTCTTTCTTTTGAAAAGGAACGCGCCGTGCTGGAATGCTTGTCCCAGCAGGCTTCTTTTGCGATTACCGTTACGCGTTTCGCTCAGATGGCTCGTTACCTGGTTTTAAATGATTTGCCAGCTAAGACGAGTCTAGATGACATCGGGCTTGGGATGGCTTTTTATAAATGCCTTGCCGAACTCGATCCCAAGGACTTGCGTGTTTATGGTGCGATTAAGCAGGATCCTCAATTTATCCAGCAGTTGGTTGAACTTTATCATGAGATGACGACTGCTCAGATGAACTTTTTAGACTTGGAAAGTTTGACGGATGAGGATAAACGAGCAGACTTACTCTTGATTTTTGAGAAAGTGACTGCCTATCTTAATCAAGGTCAGTTGGCTCAGGAAAGTCAGTTGTCCCATTTGATTGAGGCTATTGAGAATGACAAGGTAAGTAGTGATTTCAGTCAGATTGCCTTGGTTATTGATGGATTTACTCGTTTTTCTGCCGAGGAAGAGCGTGTAGTGGATCTACTTCATCGAAAAGGTGCCGAGATTGTTATTGGGGCCTATGCAAGCAAGAAGGCATATACCAGTCCGTTCACTGAAGGGAATCTCTACCAAGCCAGTGTGGAATTTCTTCATCATTTGGGGGCAAAATACCAAACACCTGCTCAGGATCGTTCTCAGACTCATGAGAAAATAGATAGTTTTGATAAGGCTTCTCGTTTGCTGGAGTCTTCTTATGATTTTTCAGAACTTACTTTAGATGTAGATGAGAAGGACCGTGAAAATCTGCAAATTTGGTCTTGTTTGATGCAAAAAGAGGAGTTGGAGCTGGTGGCTCGCGCTATTCGTCAGAAATTACATGACCATCCAGAATTAAGTTACAAGAATTTTCGTATTCTCTTGGGTGATGTGGCTTCTTACCAGTTATCGCTGAAAACCATTTTTGAGCAGTACCAGATTCCTTTCTATCTTGGTAGAAGTGAATCCATGGCCCATCATCCCTTAACCCAGTATGTCGAATCTATTTTGCGTTTGAAACGCTACCGTTTCCGTCAGGAGGATTTGATTAATCTCCTCCGAACTGGTCTGTATACTGACCTTAGCCAAGCGGATATTGATACTTTTGAGCAATATCTCCGCTATCTTGGCATCAATGGCTTGCCAGCTTTTCAGCAAACATTTACTAAATCCCACCATGGAAAATTTGATTTAGTTCATTTAAATACTCTTCGTTTGCGTATTTTGTCACCACTTGAAACCTTATTTGCCAGTCGGAAGCAAAAGACTGAAAATCTCTTGCAAAAGTGGAATACTTTTCTAAAAAATGCTGCTTTAAGCAAGCAGATGCAAGAATTGACAGCCACTATGGAAACTCTAGAACAGGAAAGACAAGCTGAAGTTTGGAAAGCCTTCTGCCATGTTTTAGAACAATTTGCGACAGTTTTTGCTGGTTCACAAGTTAGTCTGGAGGATTTCCTAGCCTTGCTCCATTCTGGAATGAGTTTGTCCCAGTATCGCACCATTCCAGCAACTGTTGACACCGTTCTGGTGCAGAGTTATGATTTGATTGCACCTATGACCGCTGACTTTGTCTACGCCATTGGGCTGACTCAGGATCATTTACCAAAAATCGCGCAAAATACCAGTCTTTTGACAGACGAAGAAAGACAAAGCCTAAATCAAGCGACTGAAGAGGGTGCGCAATTACTGATTGCAAGTAGTGAAAACCTCAAGAAATCGCTACACCATGCTTTCTTTAGTCAATGCTGCCCGTAAGCAGTTGGTGTTATCCGCTCCAAGTCTCCTCAATGAAAATGAGAGTAAGGAATCGGCCTATCTTCAAGAGCTAGTCCATTTTGGATTTAGCCGGATAGAGAAGAAGATTCATCAAAAAAGTCTGTCTAAGGATGATATGGGTTCTTATCACAGTCTCTTGTCTAGTCTAGTTGCCTATCATCAGCAGGCAGGTTCTAGTGAAAATGAAAAAGATGTGACCTTTGTCAAGGTTCTAGCGCGTGTGATGGGGAAAAAACTTGATCAAAAAGGTCTTACAAATCCTGCACTCCCAACTAGCCCAAGCAGCAAACCATTAGAGAAAGAGACCTTGAAGGCTCTCTATCCAGCTGACAAGGAGTTTTACCTGTCTACGTCTGGTTTGACGGAGTTTTACCGCAATGAATACAGCTATTTCCTCCGTTATGTCTTAGGTTTGCAGGAAGAATTGCGCCTTCGTCCAGATGCTCGCAGTCACGGGAATTTCTTGCACCGTATTTTTGAACGTGCCTTGAAACTACCTGCTGAAAATTCCTTTGACCAACGTCTGGAGCAAGCTATCAAGGAAACCAGCCAAGAACGCGAATTTGAAGCTATTTATCAGGAAAGTTTGGAAGCCCAGTTTACCAAGGAAGTTCTACTTGATGTCGCGCGAACTACGGGCCACATCCTTCGTCATAATCCAGCCATTGAAACCATCCAAGAGGAAGCAACATTTGGTGGTAAAGATCAGGCCTTTATTCAATTGGATAATGGTCGCAGTGTCCATGTGCGAGGCAAGGTTGACCGAATTGATCGCCTGAAAGCTGATGGAGCGCTAGGGGTGGTGGACTACAAGTCTAGTCTGACTCAGTTCCAGTTTCCTCATTTCTTCAATGGGCTCAATTCCCAACTGCCAACCTATCTTGCTGCCCTAAAAAGAGAAGGGGAGCAGAACTTTTTCGGTGCCATGTACTTGGAAATGGCTGAACCTGTCCAATCTTTATTATCTGTTAAAAGTTTGTCTGGAGCAGTAGCAGAAGCCAGCAAGTCTATGAAATACCAAGGGCTCTTTTTAGAAAAAGAAAGCAGTCACTTGGGCGAATTTTACAACAAACAAGGCCAATCAGCTGACAGACGAGGAGTTCCAGTTCCTACTAGACTATAATGCCCATCTTTACAAGAAGGCTGCTGAAAAGATTTTACAAGGCCAGTTTGCCATCAATCCATATACAGAGAACGGCAGAAGTATTGCCCCATACGTTCAGCAACATCAAGCCATCACTGGATTTGAAGCTAATTATCACTTAGGACAAGCCCGTTTCCTTGAGAAATTAGAGTTGGCTGACGGCAAGCGTCTGGTCGGAGAAAAACTCAAGCAAGCTTGGTTTGAGAAAATGAGAGAGGAGTTGAATCGATGAAGCCCATTTCCTTTTTAACGGAGGAAGAAATTCAAAAACTGCAAGAAGCAGAAGCGAGTTCGAGCAAGGAACAGAAGAAAACTGCCGAGCAAATTGAAGCCATTTATACGGCAGGGCAAAATATCCTTGTTTCAGCGTCTGCTGGTTCAGGGAAGACCTTTGTTATGGCAGAGCGTATTCTGGACCAATTAGCACGTGGCGTGGAAATCAGCCAACTCTTTATCTCGACCTTTACCGTCAAGGCTGCTACTGAACTCAAAGAGCGCTTGGAGAAAAAAATCAGCCAACAAATCCAAGAAACCGATGATGTTGATCTCAAACAACACTTGGGACGTCAATTGGCAGATCTACCAAACGCTGCCATTGGAACCATGGACTCTTTCACACAAAAATTCCTTGGCAAACATGGCTATCTGATTGATATCGCACCGAACTTCCGTATTTTGCAAAATGAAAGTGAACAGTTAATTTTAAAAAACGAAGTTTTTCATCAGGTTTTTGAAGAGCATTACCAAGGTGAGAATAAAGAGAAATTTAGCCGTTTGGTGAAGAACTTTGCTGGACGTGGCAAGGATGAACGAGGTCTGCGCCAGCAAGTCTACAAAATCTATGATTTCCTTCAATCCACCAGCAGTCCCCAAAAATGGCTGAACGAGTCTTTTCTCAAAGGGTTTGAAAAAGCTGACTTTGCAAATGAAAAAGAGAAACTGACCGAGCAAATCAAACAAGCGCTTTGGGACTTGGAAAGTTTCTTCCGTTATCATCTGGATAACGATGCCAAGGAGTTTCCAAAAGCTGCCTATTTAGAAGTTGTTCAACAGGTTCTGGAAGAAGTTGACTCTCTAAATCAAGAGTCCGATAGCCAGGCTTATCAAGCTGTGCTTGCGCGTATTGTCGCCATCTCTAAGGAAAAAAATGGTCGAGCTCTGGCTAACTCCAGTCGTAAGGCCGATTTGAAACCACTGGCTGATGCCTATAACGATGAGAGAAAGGTCCAGTTTGCTAAACTAGGACAACTGTCAGACCAGATAACCATTCTCGACTATCAAGAGCGTTATCATGAAGATACCTGGGATCTAGCTAAAACCTTCCAAACCTTTATGAGTGATTTTGTGGAGGCTTATCGTGAACGTAAACGCCAAGAAAATGCCTTTGAATTTGCTGATATCAGTCATTACACCATTGAGATTTTAGAGAATTCACCGCAAGTTCGTGAGGCTTATCAGGAGCGCTTCCACGAAGTTATGGTCGATGAGTACCAGGATACCAACCACATTCAAGAACGAATGCTGGAATTGCTGTCGAATGGTCACAATCGCTTTATGGTGGGAGATATCAAGCAGTCCATCTACCGTTTCCGTCAGGCAGATCCCCAGATTTTCAATGAAAAATTTCAACGCTATGCGCAAAATCCTCAAGAAGGAAAGCTGATTTTGCTCAAGGAAAATTTCCGTAGTAGTTCAGAAGTGCTATCAGCAACCAACGATGTATTTGAACGTCTCATGGACCAAGAGGTCGGCGAAATCAACTATGATAGCATGCACCAGCTTGTTTTTGCCAACATCAAACTAACTCCCAATCCTGAGAACAAGGCAGAGTTTCTCCTCTACGACAAGGACGATAGTGGGCAAGAGGAGGAAGAGAGCCAAGCAGAAACGAAACTCACAGGAGAAATGCGCCTAGTTATCAAGGAAATCTTGAAGCTCCATCAAGAAAGGTGTAGCCTTCAAAGAAATTGCCCTTTTGACTTCCAGTCGCAGTCGTAATGACCAGATCCTCCTCGCTCTGTCAGAGTACGGAATTCCTGTCAAAACAGACGGGGAGCAAAACAATTATCTCCAATCCCTAGAAGTGCAAGTCATGTTGGACACCCTGCGAGTCATTCACAATCCTCTGCAAGACTATGCCTTGGTAGCCCTTATGAAGTCTCCTATGTTTGGTTTTGATGAGGACGAGTTGGCACGCTTATCCCTTCAGAAAGTAGAAGATAAGGTCCAAGAAAATTTCTATGAGAAACTTGTTAATGCTCAAAAACTCGCAACAAGTCAGAAAAACTTGATTCATAAATCTCTAGCGGAAAAATTAAATCAGTTCATGGATATTTTGGATTCTTGGCGCTTGTATGCCAAAACCCACTCTCTCTATGACTTGATTTGGAAGATTTACAACGACCGTTTTTACTATGACTATGTTGGAGCCTTGCCAAACGGACCTGCTAGACAGGCCAATCTCTATGCCCTAGCGCTACGTGCTGACCAGTTTGAAAAGAGCAATTTCAAAGGCTTGTCTCGTTTTATTCGTATGATTGACCAAGTCCTAGAAGCCCAGCACGATCTCGCAAGCGTAGCCGTCGCACCGCCTAAAGATGCCGTGGAACTTATGACCATTCACAAGAGCAAAGGATTGGAATTTCCTTACGTCTTTATCCTCAATATGGATCAGGACTTCAACAAGCAAGACTCGATGTCAGACGTTATTCTCAGTCGTCAAAATGGGCTTGGTGTCAAATACATTGCCAACGTGGAAACAGGAGCAGTGGAAGCACACTATCCTAAAACCATTAAACTCTCTATTCCTAGCTTAACTTATACGCAGAATGAGAAAGAACTGCAACTGGCTAGCTATTCAGAGCAGATGCGTCTGCTGTATGTTGCCATGACGAGAGCTGAGAAAAAGCTCTATCTTGTCGGCAAGGGTTCTCGTGAAAAGCTAGAAGCCAAGGAATACCCAGCAGCAAATAACGGAAAATTAGATAGCAATACCAGACTGCAAGTAAGAAATTTCCAAGATTGGGTCTGGGCTATCAGTAAAGTATTTGCCAAGGACAATCTCAACTTTAGCTATCGTTTTATTGGTGAAGACCAGTTGACTAGGGAAGCTATTGGTCAGTTGGAAACAAGAGTCCTCTCCAAGATAGTTCTCAAGCAGACAACCGCCAGTCAGAAACCATCAAAGAAGCTTTGGAAATGCTGAAAGATGTGGAAATTTATAATACTCTTCACCGCGCAGCCATTGAACTACCAAGTGTTCAAACCCCAAGCCAAATCAAGAAATTCTACGAACCCGTTATGGATATGGAAGGGGTAGAAATTACTAACCAAACTCCATCACCGGAAAAGCAAATCAGCTTTGATTTACCAGATTTTTCAACTAAAGAAAAGGTAACTGGATCTGAGATTGGTAGTGCCACTCACGAACTCATGCAGAGAATTGACCTCAGTCAGCAACCAACACTTGCTAGCTTGACAGAAACTCTCAAACAAGTTCAAGCTAGTCCAGCTGTTAGAAAAAATATCAATCTTGCTAAAATCCTTGCATTCTTTGACACAGCACTTGGTCAGGAAATTCTTGCTAATACAGACCATCTTTATCGCGAGCAACCTTTCTCTATGCTCAAAAAAGATCAAAAGAGTCAGGAAGATTTTGTTGTTCGTGGGATCTTGGACGGCTATCTACTTTATGAGGACAGAATTATTCTTTTCGACTATAAGACAGACCGTTACGATCAACCAAGTCAACTCATAGACCGCTATCGTGGTCAGTTAGCCCTATACGGAGAGGCTTTATCACGAGCCTATTCGATTGAAAACATTGAAAAATACTTGATTTTGCTCGGTAAAGATGAGGTTCAAGTTGTAAAAGTATAATTTATACTCTTCGAAAATCAAATTCAAACCACGTCAGCTTCACCTTGCCGTATATAGGTGACTGACTTCGTCAGTTCTATCCACAACCTCAAAACTGTGTTTTGAGCAACCTACGGCTAGCTTCCTAGTTTGCTCTTTGATTTTCATTGAGTATTAGAAAGGAGACCTCGTGACACTTCCAGTTAGAAAATCCCTGCACGATGCGGTTTTACAGGCTTCAAAAGCCGATACTTGGGATCAAGCTACCAAGGAATGGAATGAAGTTTCCTTGATCTTTAATGGCATTGGCCGTAGTAATTGTGTCTGCGGGAATGCCATAAAATACGCCTACGAACTCTTTAACGGAGTCACAGGCCAACGTCTTTTTCCTATCGGAAGCGACTGTGTTCGCCATTTTCATCGTATTAGCCTCGATCGGCAACTAGAAGAGGAAGAAAAACTACTCAGAAAAGTTGAAAATCTAACCAGAAAGGCTCAGAAAAAGGAAAAAATCAAGGTTAATAAAAGCGATTTTGACGAACGACTTCTAAAATGGTTTTGGGAAAAAGGTGTTTTCAAAGCCAATCGTGGCAATCAATTCGCACCTGAGAGAGACTATCAGCTCTTCCTAGAGGTCTTTCAAGGCGGAAGTTGGACCAAGGCAGAGCCAAAGAAGAAGGCTCGTATGGAAGAAGTGCTGGAAAAGTGTATCAAACCTTTTTTACTTGGTAAGACCGATGACCAACTCTACCTTGTCAAACTAGGCAAGGAGAAAATCGACTACGAGCAGCATTTACGGATTCAGGCAGAGAAAGAACGCAAGAAGAGAGATAAAATCGCCAAGCAATACGCTGACAACCTCATTCTTGCTATGGGGCCTGCAGAACGAGCCTATCAAGATTACTTCGGCTTTACAGAAACCTTGACCCAAGAAGAACGAAAATGGGAAAAAATCCTCTTTGGTAAGAATAGGGACGAACGGGCTATCAAGGCTAAACAAAACCAAAAGGAGTTGGAAAAGGATCAGCGAATTGCAAATCAAGATCCTATTGAACGAAAGCAGAAGCAGACTTGGCTTCTCAATTCCTATTTTCGGGATTTGCCTGATGAAATCCAGATTTTCTCGGCTCCTATTAGAATATCGAAAAAGTGGAGAAGTACGCTTTTCAGATGAATACTTATCTGAGCATCTCATCGACTTTTTTTACAAGATGAAAGCCTTTGAGTTTGAGATTGCTCCGGAACAAGCTGCTGAATTTTTAAAAGAATGCCTTCAGGCAGAACATCTGTCATCTGCACAAGAAAGCTGGACTAGAGGGATTCTCCTCAATTGTCTTCATCCGTTTTTAGATAGGTTACTCATATAGAAAAAATCCTACCTTGTCTATGCATGGTAGGATTTAAGTATCTCCAAAGATGTACTGGTAAAGTTGGACGACTTTCTGAAAACATTGTGTGTCCATTCTTGTTATTTTTTGAGCATTACGCATCCGAAAATCAAAGGTATACAGTTGAAATGGATTGACAGCGCCATCTACCTTGTCCGACGAGACAGGAACGAGCAAGCCTTTTTCTGCCAAGCGTTGTTGGCCATGAGTGATAGGACAGACAGCTACAAAACCAGTTTGCAAGGCATATTCTCTCCTAGAAACTACCAAGGCAGGTCGCCGTTTCTGGATTTCTCGACCGACTGATGGATCAAAGTCCAGCCAAATGATATCCTGCTTTTCAGGAATATACTCAGATTTCGCTATCAAGTGACCTTACTCCTTCAAAATCATTTGTCATTCTCAAATCAGTAATCCCATCAAAAGGATCTTTCAGTTTTGGAGCTAAGACAATGACTCCGTCAATCCCTTTGTAGACGACCATTTCTTGACCTTCTGTCATCCCCAAATTTTTAGGAATGGTCACAGTGAGCGAATTCCCCACCTTCCGAGTCTTTACTGTATTCATTGCTCTACCTCCACGAATTAGTATACACTAAGTATATACCTGTTGGCAAAAAAAGTCAAGTAAATCCTGACTGGCATCAAGGATGTTTCGGACCAATACTATTTGTCGTTTATTGTGGTCAAAGCCTGTGCAAAAGTTCCTCATTTATGATAGAATAGGTAGTAAGAAAGAAAACGTTTTTACTACGTTTTTTTTAGTCGGAAGGGGAAAATATTATGGCTACTATTCAATGGTTTCCGGGCCACATGTCTAAGGCTCGGCGGCAAGTTCAGGAGAATTTAAAATTTGTTGATTTTGTGACGATTTTGGTGGATGCTCGGCTACCTTTATCTAGTCAAAATCCTATGTTAACCAAGATTGTGGGTGATAAACCTAAACTCTTGATTTTGAACAAGGCTGACCTAGCAGACCCAGCAATGACCAAAGAATGGCGTCAGTATTTTGAATCACAGGGAATCCAAACTCTGGCTATCAACTCCAAAGAGCAAGTGACTGTAAAAGTTGTGACGGATGCCGCTAAAAAGCTCATGGCTGATAAGATTGCACGCCAGAAAGAACGAGGTATCAAGATCGAAACCTTGCGGACCATGATTATCGGAATTCCAAATGCTGGTAAGTCAACTCTCATGAACCGTTTGGCTGGGAAAAAGATTGCAGTTGTCGGCAATAAACCAGGTGTTACTAAGGGGCAACAGTGGCTCAAAACCAACAAAGACCTTGAAATTTTAGACACACCAGGGATTCTCTGGCCTAAGTTCGAAGACGAAACCGTTGCTTTGAAACTAGCCTTGACTGGAGCAATTAAAGATCAACTACTCCCAATGGATGAAGTGACCATTTTTGGTCTCAATTATTTCAAAAAACATTATCCAGAAAAGCTAGCTGAACGCTTCAAACAAATGAAGATAGAAGAAGAAGCACCTGTTATCATCATGGATATGACCCGTGCTCTCGGTTTCCGAGATGATTACGACCGCTTTTACAGCCTCTTCGTCAAGGAAGTCCGTGATGGAAAGCTCGGTAACTACACCTTAGATACATTGGACGACATCGATGACGACGATTAAAGAAATCAAAGAACTTCTTGCCACTGTCAAAGAATTAGACAATCCCCTTTTTCTTGAACTGGAAAAGGATCCTCGTTCTGGGGTTCAAAAGGAAATCAGCAAACGTAAAAAAGCCATTCAGGCTGAACTGGATGAAGACCTTCGCCTGGAAACTATGCTTTCTTATGAAAAAGAACTTTATAAGCAAGGATTGACTCTAATTGCAGGTGTTGACGAGGTTGGCCGTGGTCCTCTTGCTGGACCTGTAGTCGCTGCAGCCGTTATCTTGCCGAAAAATTGTAAGATTAGAGGCCTCAACGATAGCAAGAAGATCCCCAAAAAGAAACATTTGGAAATTTATCATGCTGTTCAAGATCAAGCCTTGGCAATCGGTATTGGTATCATGGATAATCAGGTCATCGACCAAGTCAATATCTATGAAGCAACCAAGCTGGCCATGAAGGAAGCAATTTCCCAGGTCAGTCCGAAACCTGAGCACCTCTTGATAGACGCCATGAAACTGGAGTTGTCGATTCCCCAAACAGCAATCATCAAAGGAGATGCCAACTCTCTCTCAATCGCAGCTGCATCTATAGTAGCCAAGGTGACACGGGATGAATTGATGAAGGAATATGATCAGCAATATCCTGGATATGATTTTACAGCTAATGCAGGTTATGGAACAGCTAAACACCTAAAAGGACTAGAAAAACTAGGTGTCACCCCAATTCACCGAACCAGTTTTGAACCAGTCAAAACACTGGTTTCAACTAAGAAAGACAAGTAAGAGGAAATGATTATGGAGGAACAGTCAGAAACACTCAGTTCCAAGAAAGAATTTGCCTTTGCCTCAAGCACCATATTATCCCAAGTTGGACGAGGAATCATTGTTGGTCTCGTCGTCGGGCTAATCGTCGGATCCTTTCGTTTCTTAATCGAAAAGGGCTTCCATCTGATACAAGGACTCTATCAAGATCAAGCGCACTTAGTGCGCAATCTTTTTATCATTGGCCTATTTTATGTAATAGTTTGCTGGCTTAGCGCGAAACTAACTCGGTCAGAAAAAGATATCAAGGGTTCAGGAATTCCTCAAGTCGAAGCTGAACTAAAGGGACTCATGACTCTAAACTGGTGGAGTGTCCTCTGGAAGAAATATGTATTAGGTATTCTTGCTATTGCCAGTGGCCTTATGCTAGGGCGAGAAGGGCCAAGTATTCAACTTGGAGCTGTTGGTGGTAAAGGTATTGCCAAGTGGCTCAAATCTAGTCCAGTAGAGGAACGTTCCCTGATTGCCAGTGGAGCTGCTGCAGGTTTAGCCGCTGCCTTTAATGCACCGATTGCAGGTCTCCTCTTTGTTGTGGAGGAAGTCTATCACCATTTTTCACGATTTTTCTGGGTATCAACTCTAGCAGCTAGTCTCGTAGCAAACTTTGTCTCACTACTCATATTCGGCCTAACACCCGTACTAGATATGCCAGACAACATTCCTCTCATGACCCTAGACCAGTATTGGATATACCTCCTTATGGGAGTTTTTCTCGGGCTTTCTGGTTTTCTCTATGAGAAAGCTGTACTCAATGTTGGTCGAGTTTATGATTGGGTTGGTCAAACAATCCATTTAGATAGAGCTTATTATCCAATCCTAGCCTTTATCCTTATCATACCAGTCGGGATTTTCTTGCCACAAATTCTTGGTGGTGGAAATCAGCTGGTTCTTTCCTTAACTGAGCAAAATTTTAGTTTTCAAGTTTTATTAGCTTACTTTTTGATCCGCTTTGTTTGGAGTATGATTAGTTATGGAAGTGGCCTCCCAGGAGGAATTTTCCTACCCATTTTGGCGCTTGGTTCCTTACTTGGTGCCCTAGTTGGTGTCATTTGTGTCGATCTTGGGCTTGTCAGTCAGGAACAATTCCCTATATTTGTCATTCTGGGAATGAGTGGCTACTTTGGAGCAATATCTAAAGCTCCCTTAACCGCTATGATTCTGGTAACCGAAATGGTAGGTGACATTCGCAATCTCATGCCACTTGGCTTAGTGACCTTGGTGGCATACATCGTCATGGATCTACTCAAAGGGGCGCCAGTCTATGAGGCCATGCTAGAAAAATGCTGCCAGAAGAAGCGACAGACGAAGGAGAAGTCACTCTTATTGAAATCCCTGTATCAGATAAGATCGCTGGAAAACAGGTTCACGAACTAAACTTACCACATAACGTACTCATCACCACCCAAGTCCATAATGGCAAAAGCCAAACCGTTAACGGCTCAACTAGAATGTATCTTGGTGATATGATTCACCTGGTGATTCCAAAAAGTGAAATTGGAAAAGTCAAAGATTTGTTGTTGTAGATCATATTTACATAATTTATATTATGTCTTTTAAATTTTCGATTTCTTAATAAATTACATAAAAAAACCGATTCTCGCGCAGAGATCGGTTTTTGCTTCTTATATCGTTAAAACTAATTAAAATATTGTATAATAAGAAAAAGTAAGAAAAAGGAGGAAAGCTTAAATGAGTAATTCTAGCATCAAAAAAAGTCATACAAGAATACTAATCATTTTGTTACTCGCAACCATCACAGCAGGAGCTATTTTTATGTTTAGGTTGTTTGGGAAATCTCAAGAAGAGCGTCGGAATAGAGAGTATGAGGTTAGTTTGGTGAATGCCTTAAAGAATTCCTACAAAGGGATTGAGGAGATTAAAATTTCCAATCCAGAGTACACAAGCCCTCCTGGTTCGTGGTCTTGTGATCTAGAAATCAAATTTAAACATGAAGAAAAAATTAAGTATGGTGTTGGATATTCTCTAGACACTGAAGAAATAACAGATACTTCATTGGAATGGGAAAATAGAGTAAAAGATCGACAATTTTTAAATGAAAACAAGGGTAAAACTGCTTCGAAAATTAGGGTAACTTATTCTAATAATGACGAAGGAGAGCAATAATGGCATTTAGTTATACTGATAAACAACTCAATGAATTAAAGCATGGGAAGAATGTATATAGTGTCAATGCGGAATTTGCTGAGAAAAAGAGGGAATGATAATGAGTAAAGACAGATTAAGAAAAAGCTATAAACCATTATTCATAGTTTTACTATTCGTATTCATCACATTAGGAGGTGTTTTTATGTTTAGGTTGTTAGGGAAGTCTCAAGAAGAACGTCAAAATAGAGAGTATGAAGTCAGTTTGGTAAACGCCTTAAAGAATTCTTATCAAGGGATTGAGGAGATTAAGATTTCCAATCCAAACTACACAAACCCTCCAGGTTCATGGTCTTGTGATGTGGAAATTAAATTTAAAGATGAAAGAACTCTTTCATATGGAATTAATCATCATTTAAACTATAAAACCAATTATGGTGGACGTCAAGAAACAAACGAAGATTGGGAGTATTTAGAAACTCATAAAGGGCAAACTTTAAAGTCAGTGAAAATTACTTATTCTGATAGTGAGCAAGGAGAACTATGATGAATTTCCAATATACTGATGAACACTTGAATAATTTAAACCAAGATTATGCTGTTTATAGTGTGAACGAAGAGTTTTCAAGGAGAAAAAGGAGAAAAACATAAATGAATATTTCCAGCAATAAAAAAAGATATATAAGACTACTAATCATTTTGTTACTCGTAGCCATCACAGCAGGAGCTATTTTTATGTTTAGGTTGTTAGGGAAGTCTCAAGAAGAGCATCGAAATAGAGAATATGAAGTAAGTCTGGTTAATGCGTTAAAGAATTCCTACCAAGGGATTAAGGAGATTAAGATTATGGATCCTTACTATAATGACAAACCGGGTTCGTGGTCTTGTGATATTTCAGTACAGTTCAATGATAGTCAAACTATTACTTATGGAATTAATCACAGATTAACCTATAAAGAAAACCATGATGGTCTTATGAAAGAGAATACTAATGAAGAAATTAATCAACAATGGTCGATACTTCAAAAACACATTGGTAAAACAGAATCTACAATATTAGTACGATATTCAAATGGTGAAACAGGAGAGCAATAATGGTATTTAATTATACTGATAATCAGTTGAATAATTTAACCCAAGATTTTGCTATTTATATGGTAAATGAAGAGTTTTCAAGTAGAAAAAGGGGAAAAGCTTAAATGAATAATTCCAGCAATAAAAAAAGCCATAAAAGGATACTAATCGTTTTGTTACTCGTAGCCATTACAGTAGGAGGTGTTTCTATATTTAGTATGTTAGGGAAATCTCAAGAAGAGCGTCGAAATAGAGAATATGAAGTCAGTTTGGTAAACGCCTTAAAGAATTCCTATGAAGGGATTGAGGAGGTACATATAACCGACCCTTCATATGCATCAATTCCGTCTGATTCTTGGGGCGCAAAAGTTAAAATATTTTTTTCTGATAGCAAACAACTAAGTTATATAATCGCATTTAATAAACAAAATAACGAAATAAGAAGTAGAGATTTTCAAAATAGTTCTCGAAAAGATGATAATCAATATTTGATAAACCATCGTGGAATTACAGAAAAAAATGTAAAAGTGATTTATTCAAATGGTGAAACAGGGGAACAGTAATGGCATTTAGTTATACTGATAAACAACTCAATGAATTAAATCACGGAAAAAATGTTTATAGTGTCAATGATGAATATGCTGAGATAAAGAGGAAATGATAATGAGTAAAGACAGATTAAGAAAAAGCTATAAACCATTATTTATAGTTTTTCTACTCGCAACTATCACAGCAGGAGGTGTTTTTATGTTTAGGTTGTTAGGGAAGTCTCAAGAAGAACATCGAAATAGAGAGTATGAAGTTAGTTTGGTAAACGCCTTAAAGAATTCCTATGAAGGGATAGAAGAGATCAAAATTTCTAATCCAGAATATACAACCCCTCCGGGCGACTGGTCTTGTAAGGTTGATATTTTGTTTGAAGATGGGGAAAAAATATTCTATGGAATTCCACATAACTTAGATGAGATAGAAAATTACAATGGTCGTATGACTTATGGACAGCGAGATTTTCTTAACCGAAGAAAAGGAATAACAACTAATACAGTTACGGTTACATACTCTAACAAAGAAAGAGGGGAACAGTAATGGTATTTAATTATACAGAAAAACAACTTAATGAATTAAACCATGGGAAGAATGTATATAGTGTCAATGCTGAATATACTGAGAAAAAGAGGAAATGATAATGAGTAAAGATAGATTAAGAAAAAGCTATAAACCATTATTCATAGTTTTACTACTCGCAACTATCACAGCAGGAGGTGTTTTTATATTTAGTGTGTTAGGAAAATCGCAAGAAGAACATCGGAATAGAGAATATGAAGTTAGTTTGGTTGAAACTTTAAAAGATAGTTATGAGGGTGTTGAAGAAATTAGATTTTCTAATGCAAACTACACAAATCCGCCAGGAAGCTGGACTTGCGTAGTTGAACTATTTTTTAATGAGAGAAGCATAAAATATAAAATTAATTATTCAAAAAATGATAAACGTATTTCTGATGTATCCTTAGAAAGAGAGAATAGAAAAGAGGACCGAGAATTTTTAAATAGTCACTTGGGTAAGACTAGTAAACTCACAAAAATTATTTATTCAGATGGTTCAGAAGGAGAATATTAATGGTATACATTTATACTGATAAACAACTCAATGAATTAAATGACGGAAAATGTTTATAGTGTAAATTCTGAATATGCTGAGAGGAGTGGAGATAACAATGAGTAAAGACAGATTAAGAAAAAGCTATAAACCATTATTCATGGTTTTTCTACTCGCAACTATCACAGCAGGAGGTGCTTTTATGTTTAGTATGTTAGGAAAATCCCAAGAAGAGCGTCGAAATAGAGAGTATGAAGTAAGTCTGGTTAATGCTTTAAAGAATTCCTATGAAGGGATTGAGGAGATTAAAATTTCCAATCCAGAGTATACAAGCCCTCCAGGTTCATGGTCTTGTGATGTAGAAATCAAATTTAATGATGAAAGAAAAACTAAGTATAGGGTAGGCCATGGACTCCATGATAAAAAGAATTATCAAGGATCATTGACCAATGAGAAAAGGCAATTCCTTAACAATTACAAAGGAGTGACCGACTTAAAAGTAATTGTTACATATTCAGATAATAGCACGGGAGAACAATGATGACATTTTCCTATACAGATCAAATCTCATTGAAAGTATATCTCCTAATGATTTAGAAAAAAACCAACACCATAACTACCTCAGATGGTCAAGAATTCCGTGTCGTGGCGACTGAGTCTCACCGAGGAACAGGTTTTGACGGTTTGGCGGTAGCTCCTATAGTCAACGGCAAACCGGATTATAAAAGTATAGCTGTTATTGCTGCAGGAACTGATCCAGGGAGTTGCACTAAGGTTGATGTTTCCACTGCCATTATTGAAAGAGAAACATCCTTATCTCCTCAATATTTTGTAGCTGATCGATTTGTAAAAGAAATTATGGAAGATCCTAGATATGAAGTCAGTCAACTATCTGGCTATTCACAAGGTTCCTACATGCTGAAAATAGGAGCTAAATATCATATTCCAACTACAACTTTTAACGCTTGGTTCACTTATCTATCACTTTCTAACGAGGAAAAAGCATTTATTGATAAAAATCCAGCTATGTTTATAGATTATCGTAGAAAGTCTGATAATGTAGTAGTTATCAATGATTTCAATCACCCCGAATGGTTTAATAAGTCTTTCTTAAAAATGCCTGATACCATATACTAGCTTGATGGTAATAGCCATAAAATTGAAGACTGGGAGTTTTGATCCAGTAACTGGTCAACTTGTTGATGGCAAAGGAGGGAAGCCCTTGATTAGTGGCGTTTATCGAGCCTATGCCAACAGTCTCCGAGGAATGGCTCACTACAAGGACTTGAAGTCAAAATGGTCAACAGGTGGTATTAGTAGCTCTGAGGAAATATACTTAGATGCAGCTCAAGGTTCTATCCTATCATCATCAATGGCTACAGCAGCAAGAACTGGAGCTGATGAAGTGAGCGCCTTAGCCAAAAAAGCCAATCAGGAATTACAAGAAATTTGGTCAAAAATCGATTTTACAAGCTACACAGCATTAGCTCCCTATGAGGTTGATGCCATTTTTGCTAGTCAAGGCATCACTCAAGCACAGTTTATCGATACGTTTCAGACAGAGACAAATCAAACAGCCACTAAGATGAATGCTTCCGCCCAAGCATTTGAAAATATGGATAAACAATTACAGGAAGTCATCGAAAAAACAGTAGCAACAGATAAGCAATTAGCCAAGGAGTTTCGACAATGGAAAGAAAAGATGTAAAATGGGAGGAAATTAGAGAAAAAGAGAGAGAACTGTATACTCTAGAAGAACGATATTATCAAGAAAAGAAGAAACTCGATAACAAAGCCCTTGATCTAGACGAACGAAATGCAAACTTAGAAAAACTAATTTCCGAAGAAGTTGATAAAATGTATCATACTTTGAGAAAATTTTCGTCAACGGCTGATGATGTTAGAGACTATTTTATAGAAATAGAAAATTTGAGACACTTTTCGAATCAAGTATACAGAGATCATAGGATTAAACTCGAAGATGAGAGAGAAAAATACAATAACGAGTTTCGCAAAAAAAGAAATGATTTAGACGAAGAATTTCACAAACTAAGGAGAGATTATGCAAGCACCAATGAATGAATACTACACAGATGAAGAATACCAATATGCACTGAAACAAATGTATCGAATGATGGAAAGAAACCGAATCATTACGGAAGCAAAGTTAGCAATAACAGCAAAGAATAAATTAAAAGATAACTTTAATAAGGCAACTAAGAAAATTGCTACAGAAACCAAATCAACTATTACAAGCATAAACAGCCAAATGGACACTGCAATTCAAGGTAAAGTTCGCAAGAGTCTTGAAGAAAAGATACCAAATATGTTGCTCAAGTATGATGAAATTTAATAAAGGGTTCAGGATAAAACTAAAAGTTTATGTACAATTGACTTAACGTTAGCTAAACCATTGATACAACTGAATTAGAAGCATAAAGTACATTCTTTAAGGAGTGTACTTTATTTTTATTTTGTACATTATTCTGGAGTGGTATTTTGTATGTTTTCTAGTACATCATATTATCTAATCGAAGAAATTGATTTGTACATTTTTTACTCAAGTAGTAGCAGAAGAAGTGGTGGTTCAATTGTACATTTTATTTAAAATATTTATGGTAATAATAATAGTATTGAAGCATAAATAAAGTAGATACAGTGGTATAATAGTGTCAAAAGACTTTCAGGAGAAATGACATGAGATCACATACAGTAATTCTAGGAGCTGGTGCTACTATTGCAGCGATTCCAGATGGTGATAAAAACGGAAAAAGTTCTTCAGTTATGAATGGATTGCTAAAAAAACTAAATTTAGAAGAAATTCTTGCTGATGTTGAATTACAGACAAAGAGCGAAAATTTAGAGGATATCTATTCAGAATTATTTGATAGAGAAGAGTGCTCCGAAATAGTTAGAAAACTAGAAGAAAGACTCTATGATTATTTTGCTTCGTTGGAATTACCTGATGAACCAACAATTTATGATTTTTTAATATTAAGTTTAACTAATAAAGATTGTATAGCTACGTTTAATTGGGACCCTTTACTTATACAAGCTTATATTCGCTGTTCAAAAATTACTCTGAACCTGCCACAAATTCTTTGTTTACATGGGAATGTAGCTGTCGGTTTTTGTGAAGAACATACTGAGTTTGGAACAGTAGATTACTACTGTCCGAAATGTCATAATAAATTTTATCCAACAAAATTATTGTATCCAGTGAAAAATAAAGACTATTCTTCCGATGGATACATAAATTGGTGTTGGAAAGCATTAGATTACTTTGTAGATCATTCATATATGTTAACTATTTTTGGATACAGTGCTCCTAAGAGCGACGTAGATGCTGTTAATTTAATGAAAAAAGCATGGGGAAATATTGAAGACCGACCACTTGAAGAAGTTTCCGTAATAGATATTGTAGACGAAGCGACAATGCTAAATACATGGAAAGACTTTATTCATAGCCATCATTATAGGTATTCAAATTCATTTTTTGATTCTTACTTAGCAAAATTTCCAAGAAGAACTTGTGAAACCGTATTTGCAACATTTTCATTAAACGTTCCTTCTGATGGTAGTAGAGGATTTAAAGAGAATTTTAATTGGGATATGATAAAAGAGTTTTTATCTGATATGTTAGTTGAAGAACAGGAAAATAAAGGAAAATCAAATTTAAAATCGAAATATTTAGTTTGGAATGAAGATGTTAACAAATAATCCAATTAATCATAGTGTACTTAAATTGTCAATGGATTTCGATAATGCTTTTAAACATAAAAATATAGAGGAAATCCATAGACTAATAGAATTTGGAAAAAATATGGAAAATACTATTGATGATATTTCCAAAATTCAATTATTTTATTCCATCGGAACAGCATACGCTGATATATTTGAACTAAGTGATAATCTAGTATTCAACATTGATACCGATTTTACAGTTCAACAAATTTATTACTTTAGAAAAGCTATAGAAATTTCAAATAACGTTGATATAAATTCTGAGAACAGTAGATTTGTTTTCCCATTATTATGTTCACTTTACACCAATTACGCAAATCTTTTAGATGCTTGTGGTAGAAAACAGTTAGCTATCAAGATGTATTGTAAATGTATGCAAATTAATCCAAGATTCGCAATGGCTAGTGGTAACTTGGCTATTTGTCTACATCATTATCGTAATTTTTTGAATGATGACGAACACCTTCACTTTATTAAAAAAATTAAAAATTTAATAGAAACAAGCATAACTGTTTCAGACCCAAACAGAGTTGATTATGCAGAAAAACAATTTATTGAACTTTATGAACAATATCTTAACTATAAAGACTTAGATGAATGTTCTTGTAAAGACATTGATTACAATCCCAATTCACAAAAGTATCGTGAATGGTGTTGGAACAACGGGCTGTATCTTAATCCACTTAATGATTTACAAGCTGACGATATAAATAGATATGATGATAATCTTTTACTACCAAGTTTATTATTTCAATCCGATAAAGATTTAAACAAATATATTTCTATGTTTAATCAAATTAAGCAAGAATATGTTTATGCGCGTTATCTCTGTTTTAATAGCATTGAGAGTGATTCGGTTCATTATGCTGACGAGAATGTTGATCTTATTGATTGTCTGGACTACGTACAATACTCTATCCGAGTTGAAGGATTAAAAGCATCTTTTAAAACACTATATTCATTATTAGATAAAGTAGCTATGTTTATAAATGAATATTATTCTTTAAAAATTGAAACTCGAAAAGTAAATTTCCATTCAATTTGGAGATCAAATAGTGATTTAAATAAAATGTTGGATAAGAATATTGGTCTGTCATCTATATTTTTGGATAGAGAAAGATTTTGATAATGGTGATAATTCTTTAACAGCTAATCCAAACTCAAAAGCGATTGAAAATTATTAGAAATTATTTAGAGCATAGATTTACTAATATAACATTGAATATTTTTTTAATGGAAGTGAAGATAATGAAGATAATAATGAAACCAGACTGTATCTAACTGAATCTGAACTTCAAGAGTTTGCATTAGATTTATTAAATCTTGTAAGAGAAGTTATTTTTCACTCAAAAATGCCATTCAAATAAGTGAAAATGAAAAACAATCTACTCTAAGCAGTGAAGTTGCTTTAATTCCGATAAATTATGAAGAAGTAGATTTGGAAGATAAATTATAGCATTGAGCATACAATTTATAGTCGTTATAAAAAGCAATAGTCTAAATTCATTTAACTAATCGACTTAACTAGAGCTAAACCATTGATAAAACTGAATTAGAAGGATAAAGTACACTCATTAAGCAGTGTACTTTATTTTTGTTTTGTACATTATTTGTTGATTGCTTAATCAATACTACATCTCTATCAGGCAATTCAGACTTCATTTAGTCCTCTAAAACCCATGTTGAGGCGGTAAGTTTGCTAGTCAAGGAGTAAAACGACGAAGATTAGCATTTACTTCCGCCCATGCGATAGCTGTCCGTGATTGACAAGTGCTAGCACGCAGACAGAACGGAGATAGCGAACCGCTGAGTGTGTCGCTCTGCTCGTAAAAGCTTAGAAACCTTTGAACGAAAGGGATAATGAAAGCCTTGATTGCAAGGCTTTTTGCTTTATGGTGGGTAAGTATCAGAGTGAGAAAATTTTTGGAATGAGTAGAAGTGATAGCTAGAAATTATCAGTTTCTATTTCCATTTACCCTGTGGGTACGTGTTTGTTTCCATTGACAAGGAGTTTGTGGGAATAGAAATGTACCCACCTTGTTTGAATCAAGTGAAGTGTAGTTGAAGGAAATCTGTTGAAAGCAATACTTCATTTTACCGAATAAGTAATAATTTAGGCAACTTCAAATCGATTAAAAAAAACTATTTTAAAGGTTAAGAGTAGACAAAAAAATTGTCCACTCTTTTTTTGCAAACTCAATTTATCAATAAATGAAATGAGGGAATGTAAAAATGAAATATTTTTGAGGTTGAGTTAGAAAAATCCTGATGAATTTTTTTAAAACTACAAACAGAAGATTTTTGTGAAAGCTAATCGCTTGCTACTAAGGAAGATAATCCAGAGCGTTACAGTCTATGAAGAAAAACTTCGTCATATCCTTTAAATCTGGCATCGAATTGGAAGTATGAGTCTCATTCCATAACTTTTATATTGAACATATCATCTTGTTGTGTTATACTATAAATTGATATAAACAAAGATGTAGGAGGAACCGAAACTATGACAGCCTCAATGCGTTTAAGATAAGCTGGCAATAAAAAAAGCAGAATCTATACCCGATGATAGGCTTTTTTTGTTGTGCTTATTTATACGATATTGAGCATTCATTAGTTACGGTGAGGATATTGGTTATTTAACTATACCTTTATTTAACTATGTCTTTAATATGAATGTTTCCAAATTGTATGTATGCAGACCAAAAAGCCACATTGTGGGGTTTGGCCTGCATTTTTTTATTGCCTAGAATGCTATTCAAAAATAGAAATTCAAGCAAAAATAATATGCAGGAGATAATATAAATGGAAAAAAATACAACAATTGGAAACGAAAATTTTTATGCAATATGGGCAGGGCAAGCAGTATCATTAATCACTAGTGCCATCCTGCAAATGGCGATTATTTTTTTACCTTACAGAAAAAAACAGGATCTGCGATGGTCTTGTCTATGGCTTCATTAGTAGGTTTTTTTACCCTATGCGATTTTTGGGACCCTGCCATTGGTGTGCTAGTGGATCGTCATGATAGGAAGAAGATAATGATTGGTGCCGATTTAATTATCGCGCAGACTGGTGCAGTGCTTGCTATTGTTGCATTCTGTATGGAGCTACCTGTCTGGATGATTATGATAGTATTGTTTATCCGTAGCATTGGAACAGCTTTTTCATACCCCAGCACTCAATGCGGTTACACCACTTTTTAGTACCAGAAGAACAGCTAACGAAATGCGCAGGCTATAGTCAGTCTTTGCAGTCTATAAGCTATATTGTTAGTCCGGCAGTTGCAAAAGACTCTTATACTCCGTTTGGGATTTAAATGCTATTATTGCCATCGACGTATTGGGTGCTGTGATTGCATCTATTACGGTAGCAATTGTACGTATACCTAAGCTGGGTAATCAAGTGCAAAGTTTAGAACCAAATTTCATAAGGGAGATGAAAGAAGGAGTTGTGGTTCTGAGACAAAAACAAAGGATTGTTTGCCTTATTACTCTTAGGAACACTATATACTTTTTGTTTATATGCCAATCAATGCACTATTTCCTTTTAATAAGCATGGAACACTTTAATGGAACGCCCTAGTCATATTTCTATTACGGAAATTTCCTTTGCATTTGGGATGCTAGCAGGAGGCTTATTATTAGGAAGATTAGGGGGCTTCGAAAAGCATGTATTACTAATAACAAGTTCATTTTTTTATAATGGGGACCAGTTTAGCTGTTTCGGGAATACTTCCTCCAAATGGATTTGTAATATTCGTAGTTTGTTGTGCAATAATGGGGCTTTTCGGTGCCATTTTTATAGCGGTGTGCAAACAGCTCTTTTTCAGGAGAAAAATTAAGCCTGAATATTTAGGACGTGTATTTTTCTTTGATCGGAAGTATCATGTCACTTGCTATGCCAATTGGGTTAATTCTTTCTGGATTCTTTGCTGATAAAAATCGGTGTAAATCATTGGTTTTTTTACTATCAGGTATTTTTAATTATTGGCATTGCTATAGTTTGCCAAATGATAACTGAGGTTAGAAAAATTAGATTTAAAAATAAAACAATATTGGAGGAATATTTATGTATCTTATTTTTCATGTAACTCTTCCTGCTAAAATCGCAGGGTTTTTCCCTGCATACAAGCAAATGAAAGCATGCGATTATAGACAGGAGGAAATGTTATGGAATTAATATTAAAAAGCAAAAAGACATTCGTGTGGAATTCAAAGGACGCGATGTTTTAGATATAAATGAATTAGAAGTATATGATTATGACCGTATTGGTTTAGTAGGAGCAAATGGTGCTGGAAAAAAAGCACTTTTACTCAGGGTACTTTTTAGGAGAATTAACTCCCCCAGGATGTAAAAATGAATCGTCTGGGTGAACTTGCCTATATTCCCCAGTTGGACGAAGTAACTCTGCAGGAGGAAAAAGATTTTTGCACTTGTAGGCAAGCTAGGTGTTGAGCAATTAAATATACAGACTATGAGCGGTGGTGAAGAAACAAGGCTTAAAATAGCATCAGGCCTTATCGGCACAGGTTCATGGTATTTTAGCGGATGAACCTACGAGCCATTTAGACCGTGAAGGAATTGATTTTCTAATAGGACAGCTAAAAATATTTTTACAGGTGCACTGTTAGTTATTAGCCATGACCGCTATTTTTCTTGATGAAATAGTAGATAAAATATGGGAACTGAAAGATGGCAAAAATCACTGAGTATTGGGGAAACTATTCTGATTATCTTCGTCAGAAAGAGGAAGAACGTAAGAGCCAAGTCGCAGAATACGAACAATTTATTGCGGAACGTGCCCGATTGGAAAGGGTCATGGAGGAAAAAGCGAAAACAGGCTCGTAAAATAGAACAGAAGGCAAAAAGGTTCTTCAAAGAAAAAAAAGTACTGAAGACGGAGGGCGTTTAGCTCATCAAAAATCAATAGGAAGTAAGGAAAAAAAGATGTATAATGTCGCTAAAAACCCTAGAGCACAGGATTGCTACTTTAGGAAAAAGTAGAAGCTCCGGAAGGCATTCGCAGAATTCGTTTCAGGCAAAAGTAAAGCATTGAGCTCCATAATCCATACCCTATAGTCGGTGCAGAAATTAATAAAGTATTTGGGGATAAGGCTCTGTTTGAAAATGCATCTTTTCAAATTCCGTTAGGAGCAAAAAGTGGCGTTAACTGGTGGTAATGGAATCGGAAAAAAACAACTTTAATCCAAAATGATCTTAAACCATGAAGAAGGAATTTCTATTTCGCCTAAGGCAAAAAAATAGGTTACTTTGCACAGAATGGTTACAAGTACAACAGTAATCAGAATGTTATGGAGTTTATGCAGAAGGATTGTGACTACAATATATCAGAAATTCGTTCAGTGCTAGCATCTATGGGGTTCAAACAGAACGATATTGGAAAAAAAGTTTATCTGTTTTTAAGCGGTGGAGAAATTATAAAATTGTTGCTTGCTAAAAATGCTCATGGGTAGATATAACATCCTAATAATGGATGAACCCAGTAACTTCCTTGACATACCAAGTTTAGAGGCTTTGGAAATACTAATGAAGGAGTACACTGAACTATCGTGTTTATCACCCACGATAAACGATTACTCGAAAATGTAGCAGATGTAGTTTATGAAATTAGAGATAAGAAAATAAATCTGAAACATTAAATTTAAGGTAGTCGCTGGTCAGTATAGTCTGTTCTGGTTGGCGACTCCATTGTTAAAGAGTATAAAGACTTTAGATTTTATGAATATTAAAAAAATAGGAACAGTCAATTGAACTGCTCCTATTTTTCTGCTAAATATATTGTAGTTTTCTTATATGTATAATGATAGATTAGCGGATTCTCATCTACGGTACTTACTTCAAATATGAAGAAGTGATCGCGGTTATCTCTGGACTTTTCCTTATTGAGGACAAAGTAATTCTTACGTGAAGTCGCCATTGTTTTTTTAGGATATCATCAGTTAGGAAGGTCAATGGAATATTCATGTTAGAGTAGCGGTAGAAGTCACGTTCAAAAATCTTGGTAGCTCTCGCTATAATAGTCCATTTGTAGGTGATTACGCTGAAACTCAAGCTGATTCATAGAGCACCTCCTCGACAAGTTCAATACTAATAATGTCTTTTTAATTTCAAATTGATGTGACCTGTTGTAGTTTTTTTATCAAAAATGAAATCTTTGGTCAGACTTGGTATTGTTCCAGTGTAGGAAACACGCTTGTTTTTTTCAATCACTTGAATGCGTGTGCGTAGTCGCCTCGGCGTATACTTGACTGAGGAGTAATAATTTCTTCTCTAGTGATAAGTCAGACATGTACGTTACTTTTGTTTGTATCATCAGAGAGTGCTGATGCATGTTCAGATAGGAAAAAGCCCATCCATTTTTTTGCATCTTTGTATCCTGGTACTCTCTTGCTGATTGAAATGGTAAATATGAACGGTCAATCATATCAAATCCTTTTCTATGCAGAGGCAAGGGTATTTTTTTATCAAATTGAATCGTAAAACCTTGAATTCTCCCACCTGTGTAACATTCTTTAAAGCGATTGATTACCTCAGTATAGATTATCACAGATGAGCTTGTTGGCTTAATGCTAAATGTAAATTCCAATGGTAATCGGTTTTCAGATTTAGCATGTACTAGTCGTATCGATATTTCAGTTGTTTTTGAGTTTTTCTCTGACGAAGTTTTTGAAGTTGCTGTTTCAACGATTCCATGTAAAAAAATCTTTCAAGCATTTCAATATCATTACATCCTTTGCTACGGATTTCTGAAAAATTGTACTGTATTTTTTTCTTGTTTCATTTTAATCCCTCCAATCCACCCAGTGAATGACCACCGATAAGTTTACTGCTGTTCAATATTTCTGGAACCTTCAGTTAGGACGGTTCCTTTTTGTATGGCTAAAAAAACCAAACTGTTCTCTGACAACATCAATAGCTGTCTGAAGTCTATTATCTTTTTCAATTTGTTCTACATCATCAAAGAGTGATAGTAGAGTATAGCTTTCATCTACGAAGCCACTATAAGATACACCAATTTGTCTCACTGCACCAGAGGTGTATTTTTTCGGAATAATACAAGTACATGACTCACCATTGTTTTGGGGAGATTTGCGGGTTCAATTTTATTCTGAGCATTTATAGATTTTTTCATCTCAGTCCTAGAATAGCCAATATGAATAGAAACGACAGTAGTCAATACTAGGGCTACTGTTCCGTTCCACAGTATCATTTAAAAATCATTTTCACACCCTTTCGTCTATTAGTATAGAAGAAAGCTCTCAGCACACGTTGAGGCGGTATCACTGCTTGTAAAAATTAGAAACCTTTAAACGAAAGGGAGAATGAAAAGCGTGAAGGTAGCTTCTCTAATCGAATAGAGGGTAAGAATCAGAGTAATAGTTCAAGTATGGCTTCTGGATACTATAGTCTGACATGCTATCAATCTATTTCAGAAACTGGACAAATTGTAGTAACTTTCCTTGAAGGAACTGAAGTGGATTTATAAGAGAGTGTGACCGGGAAGTTGCAGTCTTTTTTTGGGTTTTAATGATATAATGAGATTATAAACGTCGATATTGTTTTAATTTTCTGGAGGATGTGTAATGTTGAATTTAGTAAAAGGTCACCAAGTTAGCTTGGTAGAAAACCTGTTTGAATCATTTACAAAGTTAACTGAACATCATTTGATGGCGAATGTACACGCAGAAAAAATATTAGAGGTTTTTCAACACTTTATTGCGATTCATGACGAGCCCTTGTTTTTTATTTTGGAATTGCCTGTCAGTATTGATAGAGAAAAAGTGATAGCAAAGAATATTATCAAGGAATCCCATAAGGATGTTTATTATATTGATGGTTGTTCAAGAGAGGAATGCCTAGCACTGTTGATTAGATACGGTGATTTGCTTATTAATGATGGACTTAGTCAGTTTGGATTTGGTGGTCATAAAAGTCATGATGAGATCATGCTTGATAGCTATAATGTTGTGACAATTTATAGTAAAGAACTATCGAAATTTAATGACTTTTTTGAGCCTCATAATATTCAATTTGTTGAAGAACTAGTGACAGCTTGGAAAACTTTTTCTAAGACCTCCCCAGGAATCTCTGAAATCTATGAAAGTAATGGAAAAACTGTTTATGATTTGCCTGAAGAATTAGCTGAATGGGGAATATATTTAGCTGAAACTCGAACAGAATAGGTATAACTATAGATTAGAAAGAGAATATTTCAATTCCTTAAAATTTTATTTAGAGCAAAGGTGGATATTGAAGTTGTAAGATAAATAATGATTATTTATGGCAGAACTCTGGTTCTGCCTTTTTTTATTTATGAAGTATATGAAATATGGCATAAAAAGACTAAAGAAAAAAATGCAAAACGTTTAATAAATTAGAATTTTTCTTGTTACTTTTTGAAAAAAATATTTTTTTCCTTACAGAATCCTTAAAAAAATATTTTTTTATACTATTTACAAGATTAAAGGAGGAACAAAATATGAGCAAATATATTTTGGAAACAAATGAGCTAACAAAAGTTTTTGGAAAACAAAAAGCTGTAAATAATGTGTCATTAAAAATTGAGGAAAATTCAGTATATGGATTACTAGGACCTAATGGTGCAGGTAAATCTACGACATTAAAGATGATTACAGGTATGTTACACAAGACGTCAGGTGAAATTATGTTTGAAGGACATGAATGGAGTAGAAATGATTTATCAGATATTGGTGCTTTAATCGAGATGCCACCCTTATACGAAAATTTAAGTGCAAGAGAAAATCTAAAAGTTAGAACATTATTACTTGGATTACCTGATGCAAGAATTGATGAAGTTTTAGAAATTGTAGATTTAAAAAATACCGGAAAAAAGAAAAGCGGTCAATTTTCTTTGGGGATGAAACAAAGATTAGGTATTGCAATTGCTTTATTAAATAATCCTAAACTATTGATACTAGATGAACCGACAAACGGATTAGATCCATTAGGAATTCAAGAGTTACGAGATTTAATACGAAGCTTTCCAAAAAAAGGAATAACAGTAATTCTGTCTAGTCATATTTTAGCAGAAGTGGAACAAACTGCTGATCATATAGGAATTATACATGATGGAGAATTAAAATATCAAAAACACAATTAATCATAATGAAAAATTTAGAAGAACTTTTTTTATGGATGTTGTAAAGAATGGAAAGAGGGTGTAGCTTAATGAAAAATTATATTTTTGCAGAAAATTTGAAACACAAACACAGTTTTTTGTTGAAGATATTATTTATTGCACCAATTATATCTTTACTTGTTGCGTTTGTATTAATGCCATTATATTTTAGTGTAAATGCATATAATTGGTGGTATGTGATGATTATGCCAGCAACTTTCGCTTTAATACCAGCAATGATGCATAGAAAAGAGGAAAGAAAATTAAACTACCGAGCAGTTTTTTCACTTAATGTTGATTTAAAAAAAATATGGATATCAAAAATACTAACAGCTTCAATTTATCTAAGTATAACTGCTATTTTGCATATGCTAGGAGTATTTGTTTTTCAATTTTTCATTGGAGAACAATTAACAGGAAACTATGCATTCACGACATTATTATTCGCAAGTGTATTATTGGTTATAACTAACATATGGCAAGTTCCGTTTTGTTTTTTCCTAGCTAAAAAGTTTGGGTTTATAGCAAGCATTGTAGTAAATGCTGTATTAGGTCTTGTGGTAGGAATTTTGTTAGCTGACGGTTCTATGTGGATTTATTGCCCTTATTCTTGGGGGATTAGATTGATGGTACCCGTTATGCGTATTTTACCGAACGGTGTGCCAACAGAAGTATCAAATCCAATGATTTTAAACACATCCTTACTTGTTCCTTGTATTTTATCAATATGTTTGTTTACATTATTGACTTTCATTACTGCAAAATGGTTTTCTAAGCAAGAGGTGAAGTAATGATGAATATATTAAAATCAGAGTTTTATAAATTGAAGCATACATGGATTCCCTGGGCTCACTTTATCTTACCTGTTTTATATGCACTAATATTTTTATGGGGCAAAGAACATTTACAAGTCTAAAAAAATTTTTTTCTTATATGGATATCGTACTGAATTATTTTTGTGCTTTTTAGGTGCTATCTTACCAATAATATTTGGTGCTATCACATCTAAGGTTGTTGACATGGAAGCAAGTGCTGGACGATTTCAAGTGATTCTATCAACTACAAAAATCCAGAAGCAAAGGCTTATGGCGGAAAAACTTATAATGCTCTTATTGAGTTTTCTATTTTCTATAAGTTTAGCAGTTTTTTTATATTTGCAATGCTATTTGGTAATCAAGCGACTATGGCTTGGTTAATTGAATTATTATTAGTTTTTATAGGATGTTTATCTACATATATGATTCATTTATGGGTATCACTTATGTTAGGTGGTGGTGCATCTATTGGATTGGGATTTGTGGAAACGTTGATTGCTTTACTTTCAATAACCAATTTAGGTGAAAATATCTGGTATTTTTTACCTTGTACTTGGGCATCGAGATTATCTGCAACATATATTGTTGGAAGTGAATTGGCTGATAGCTCATATTTAATTAAAGAGTTTACCATGTGGGGCTATGTAGCAATACCTATTACAGTAGTCATTTTTACTGGCTCTTTATTATGGTTCAATAGGTGGGGTGGAAAGTCAATCAGTGAATAATAGCTCTAAATGTATTTGTAAATGGAATATGGTATAATAATAAAATATTTATAAATATGGAGGTGGTTTGGTATGGCAAGAATTCTTGCTATAGATGATGAATTAGATATGCTGACTCTAATCAAGAATATTTTTAATAAAAAGGAGATCATATTGTTGATATTTACCAAACCACGGTAGATATTGATGAAAATAGTTTGGGGAAATATGACTTAATATTACTTGATGTAATGATGCCAGAGGTTGATGGAATCAGCTATTGTAAAAATATACGTTGCAAAGTGGATTGTCCGATTATCTTTTTAACTGCAAAAGCAATGGAAACGGATATAGTAGATGGCTTATTAAGTGGAGGAGATGACTATATTACCAAACCATTTGGTGTTGGTGAATTGTTAGCAAGGGTAGAAGCTCATCTGAGAAGAGAACAAAGAGAAAAACATTCGAGTTTAAACTTAGGGAATATAAGATTTGATTTATCCTCCAATCAAGTATTTGTGAAGGAGGAAGAAATTCATCTGACAAAGTCTGAATATCAAATTTCGAAGCTTTTAGCAAAGAGAAAGGGACAAGTTTTTTCAAGAGAACAAATATATGAAATGATTTTTGGATTTGATGGGATTGGTGATTCTTCTGCCATATCAGAACATGTAAAAAATATTAGAGCAAAGTTCTTAAAATTTGGTGAAAATCCAATTTCTACAGTTTGGGGGATTGGTTATAAATGGAATTAATTAGAAAAGGACAGTCGCTCAAAATAGTATTTCTTAAATACTTAATGACTGTTGGAGTTGGTTTAGGATGTGCCATCGTACTAGCTTTATTAACTTTTACAGCGTTTTATAGTGTTGGTTTGATTCTTCCGGCTAACCATACAGAAAATTTATTACAAGAAAATAAATATAAAATTTTAAATAAAATAGACTTTGATGAAGCATTGATACCTAAAGGAGCTAGCTATATGTTTTTATCGCCAGATGGTGAAGTGATAAAAACTAATATGGATGAAGCTATTCAACTGAAAGCTAAGAATTTTCACAATCATGAGGGATTTTCAACTCCATATTCTTCATTTATAGAATTTAAAAGGAATGATGGATATGTATTAATCCATTATTCACTGGAGCCACACTACAATAATGATTGGATGGAAAAATATTTCCCTAGTGTAGATTTACTATTAATATTTTTATTAATCATTTTCTTTTTAATGAGTGCATTTGTGGCTACTCTAATCTGGGCAAAACGAATAACAAGGCAATTATCGCCAATGCTAGAGGCATCAGATAAAATCGCCAACCAAGAATTAGACTTTGAAATAGGAAGTTCAAATATCAAAGAATTTAATGATGTCTTAAATAGCCTTGATATAATGAAAAAAGCCTTAAGTGATTCATTAAGAGAAAATTGGATTAAAGAAGAGAATAAGAGAAGTCAGATATCGGCATTAATGCATGACTTAAAAACTCCGGTTTCTATTGTCCAAGGTAATGCTGAATTGTTAAAGGTAACTGATCTAACTGATGAACAAAAAGATTATGTAGAGTACATTATAAAAAATTCAACACGTATATCAGATTATACAAAAGCTCTGATGGAGATGAATCAGTCAATTAAATTAAACTCGTTGAATTTAAAAAAAGTAAAGGTGTCAGAAATAATCGAAAGAGTTAGTGAAATAGCGAGAGAGATTACACTAATACATGACCGTACTATATCTAAATCTATTAATTGTGAAGATTCAGATGTAATGATAGATATACAATTATTTGAAAGAGTCATTCAAAATATATTTAGTAATGCTATTCAATATTCACCAGACAAATCCAACATTGAATTACTAATAATGACTACAGATAAGATACTTTCAATATCTGTAATAGACGAAGGCCCAGGATTTTCTAATGAGGATTTAAAACGAGGAACGGAACAATTTTACCGTGGAGATAAGAGTAGACATTCAGCTACAAACTATGGTTTAGGTTTATATAATTCTTGGAAAATAATGTTATTACATAATGGACGTATCATATTAGAAAACAACTCGGATAAACATGGTGCAAGTGTAAAGTTAGAATTACCATTACTATAATAGAACAGGAATTGTTTTCAAATGGAATTTATTAAAAATATATCCTTTTTACTTTTGGTGTAGAATAGAAAATTTACTCCGCTATCAAGCAAGAATCTTACATAGTAGAAAGCTAAATTCAATAAACAAGCTTCAGTTTGTTGAATTTAGCAAGGTACAAGTTTTTATGAGATGAAACCTATAAAATTTGTACGGATACTGTAGGGTAAGAAAAGAAAAAATATTTTCATTCTAAAGTTTAAGTTTAAACATTAACTCTATCCCTTTCGTTCTATAATATAGAAGTTTACTAGCACCACATGAGGAGAAATCATGAGGGATATTCTCAGTTGAATAAGTAAGAGTATAATCTACATCTCCAAAGTAGGAGTGGCTAGTTCCAGCAGAAAGACCTTCATAGGTTTTATAACTGAATAGATCGACTTACTTTGTTGTCGAATTTTTCCTGTTCTTCAAGTAATTCTAAGGAATAGACGACAACTTTAAAATCAAATAAGCTAAAAATGCTCTAAAATCATTAAATTGACATAAAAGTGTTTTTTTATTGTCAAAATATACAATTGAAAAAAATTTCCAGTTTTTTTAAAATCACTTTCTTAGATGACAATTTAATCAAAAATATGATATAATACAGAAAAAAAGTAAAAAAATAACAAAAGTAAAAAAATAACAAAAAGTAACTTACAGAAGTAAAAGAAAAAGTAAATAGATAGCCACGGCGGATATTCCTTTCATCGTTTAGAAGGAGTTGCTGTGGTTATCGTTGTCGCTGAGCTAATTAATTGCTCTTATTACTTAGATGAAGTTACTTTTATTATTGAATTAATTTGAATAATAATAACGATCAATGAAAGTACTCATCGATATTCCCTTTATGCAGTTTAGAGCACAAAGGAAAATAGTACTGATTTGATCGTTTTTTTCTGTATTGACATCATAAAACACAGTAAGAACCTTCAGTCATAATAAACAAGGAGGTAACATGAGATTTTTTGTATATAAACATTCGCTGATTCTAGGTGATAATAATATCGTTACAAAGCAATTGATTGCACTCAAACATGATGATGGCACATTACAATTCACTGATTTTCATAGATATGTAAAATCAGCCACAAAGATTAAATCTATTTCAGACGATGGAAACAAACGATTTTCATACGTTGTTAAGTTTTTAAATTTTATATATGGAACAGTAGGGGTAAACAATCTTGATCAACTAACTTTTGAAATGGTGAAGGAGTTTTTTAAACTTTATGGTTTAGCACAACTGCCAGAAGATAGAAAAAATAGAAAGAAAAGTACAGTCGAAAAATGTGTAAATGTAGTTCTTGATTTTTTGACTCTATACTTGAATGAACGAAAAGGGAAGGCTAAATTGAAGCCAAAAGACCTTTATTCTATAAACACGTTCACCAATAGACGCGGTAGAGTCATCAAAAGAAAAGAGTTGAATTTTGAGGTATTTGTTGATGATAGCAACACCCAGAAGTCAATTTTTAGAGATATGCCAAACAGCGCCTTTGAAATGCTTTTTGCTCACATTGCTCAATATCACAAAGATTTACTTATGGTTGTTGCTTTGGGAGCATTTGTTGGTTTAAGACCATCCGAAGCTTGTAATGTAAGGCGTGAAGATAGCCCTTTGGGGGCAGGTATCATATTTCACCAAAATGATAATCAAGTATTTAAGATTGAGATTGATCTGCGAAAAGAAATGCCTCTTAGAAGCGATTTAAAGCCAACTGGACGAATTAAAAAGGAGAGACTTCAAGTTGTACCTTATATCTTCTTGGAAGTCTTTTTAGACACCTACAATGACTATATGAGCTATCTAGAGGGTAGAAGGTATGAGAAAGATTATGGTCCATTAAACCTTAACAAGCAAGGGAAAGCATTGTCATACGATGTGTACTATCAACGATTTCGTAAGATTATTCGCGAAGAAATGATCCCAATATTTCTTAAATCTGATGACCCAGAGGTTGTCTTTTTTGGTCAACTCTTGCAAGAAAATAATATTTCACCCCATATCTTTAGGCACTGGTACACCACTCAATTAGTGTTATCAGGTGTTAATGAAGTTAGTGAACTGATGTCTGCTAGAGGAGACAATTCCCCAGAAAGTGCTTGGGTTTATTTACAAAATAAAGGAGAAATTGCGAAACAATATGGTCAGGTTAACAATGGTGTTTTTGATTATATGAACTGGCAAGCAGAAAAATTGTTTGGAGAACATCAAAAGGAGTAGCTGTTGGTAGTAGATTTAAAAAGTTATCTTGAAAGAACATTAATTGAGTTAGGTGCTTCTACAATAAAATACCGTGAGAAAGTCAGTGAATTTTTACTAGATAACGAATGGTTTGGTGTGTCTATAAATCTTGATGATTATACTATTTCTGAAAAAGATGCTGAAGTTCTTAAAAATCATATCAAAAACTATTTAACAACACCTCCTGGAATTAAAAGTATGGAGGCAATCTTTTCAAAAAAATTTCCATCTACTAGTGAATTATTCAACCAATTTGTTAAAGAAGAAAAAAACTAGGTAAAAGTGATACTTTTTTTATCTACTTGATTTTTTTAGCGTATAACTTAACAAAAGATTTGTTTTTTTATAGCGATTCTGAAGTGGAAAAACTAGTTGAAGTAGCAACTGAAAATCTCACAAAATTACTAGGTAATGTCCTAATTCAATTTATTAAATGGCTACTCAATAAAGGTGTTACTCGTTATCGAATAAGTTTTGAAATGACGAAACGTTACACGATTGAGAGTACAAATGGAGCGTATGAATTAGATGAATACCTTGAATTAATGTATTACCTGTTTAACGAGGACTACATCATAAAAAATGATATGTTGTCTAAAGCAAAGAAATTCAAAGGATTATGCAGATACATGGCTATATCTAGGATTGCATTTTATTTGCGCTCTTAGAACAACAGACTTAGAGAGATTAGGTCATCCTAAATTAACTAGAGAGCCATTAGAAGTTTTAGAAGCAGTAGTAGATGGAACTTGGAGCAGTAGTGAAGCTAGAAGGACCTTACTAAGTATTACAACAAGATTGACTTATTTAAACTTAACACCTAATAAAACCAAAAACGCTTCTAACGTTACTCAGTTAAAGTTTCATGTCCCAGAAAGTTGTCAGGTTCTTATTGGAACGTTATTGGCTATCTGTGAGGCACATTTCCAACTTCAAATACCATACAATTTAGAAAGTCCGTTGATCAGACGAATTAAAACTTATGAAAAGATTACTAGCTATATGGGGGAGGAAATCGGAAATTTATTTTTAGAGCGTAACTTTAGTAGTCGTTCCGCGAACAAATCTTACTTACAATCAGTCGCAATGCTGGCAGATGATATTCTTGAAGATAAGTCAGAACTGAATATAAAAGGTTATTTTTTAGCAGCATTAGCTCGTAGCCATAAAGGGGATTTTAATGAATTTGCACAAACAACAACATATCTTAAAGATGCCCAACTTGGACAACTAAAACCTGAAATGGTTGCAAAAGAGCTATTTGAACGAGGCGTATTATCCATGATTCCGTCTATGCTCTTGACCATTGTAACTAGAGGAAAGTATAAAGAATTAAGTCCAAGCCAACAAACTCAAATGATTAAAAGTTTAGATTTAACGCCAGTTGAAATTGAAAAAACATTGGAATTGAGTATTAAGGCTGATACACGTTCTCAACAAGCTTTAAAAATACTAGTTGAAAATAAGGTTGAACCTGAACAATTACTAACGATCTGTCATCGAATTGGTAACGGAGAGGCTTTTTCTAAACAAGGAGAGAGCATGTGTCTTTTATCTGCACTAGGGAAACTATGCCCCTATGATGACCGTCAGCATTGTGTCGGCTGCCAGTATGAATTACAAACAAAATCTACTTTGCTTTTGTTAATAGGTGAGTTTAATCGTCTCAATAAACAATACCAAAAATTAAAGAATAAACTTGAACGAGGAAAGGTTCGAGCCATTCTTGAGCAGCAGATTAAACCATGTCTTACAGAAATGTTAGAAGCGTTATCGGAACAGTATGGCGAAGCTGTATTGTCTGATTATGAGGATATTATTAAGGAGTTAGTCAGTTGAATAATCAACCAAAATTATTTCGTAAAGTAAATGAAATTGTCCTGTTTGATGACAATATGATTGAGAGCGCAAAAGAATGTTTTCAAGACTATGTTGAAAAAGGGATTATTCTAACCACCAATTTTGAAGAAAATAAATGGGTAACGACTAATGAATATTCTAACGTTAGCTTCATTTTTAACTTGAATAAATTCCAATATAAAAGGATTTATGAACAAATATTTCAATTATCTTTTGATGATTTTGTAACCTACTTAAAGAGTTTTATAGTGCTATCTATGGAACATCATGTTTTAATCACGCTCCAAGCCTTTTTAAGAGATATAAAGAAAATAGTCAAAGAAGTAAAAGTGAATGAAGTCTTCGCATTAGCAAATATGAAGATTTCCAATCCCTCAGTATGTATAGATTTTCTTTCTACGCTACCATGTTTAGAGAGTAACGAATTAACCCAATTGATTGAACAACTAGATGAACTTTTAAATGTTAGTTATCAACTGAAAACTAAAAAACAGCGAAAGTTAGCCCAATTTCAATCCTATTTTTTATTTAATGATATTTTAAGTGACTATTGGACGAAACCTTTATCGGATGATGAGAGATTATTTTATTACCCTCTTTACCTATGGTGGCAAATAACAGCAGTAGTACCACTTAGACCAAGGGAGTTTTTACTCACTCAGAGAAATTGTCTCACAGAAAGACGGAAAATATTACTTAACTCTCAGACGAAATAACTTAAAAGGAAGAGATAGGGAAGTATCACATAAAATTTCAGAGGATTATTATTTGACGACTTACGAAGTCCCCTTTAAGCTTGCGAGTGAAATTTTAAAATATTTAGAACTAACCAAAGATTTATCATCTACGCAGTTGGATACTCTATTTGTGACAGATTCTCATTATCGGAAATGGAAACGTATTGCTGGTACTAAGAACCGTTTCTTAACATACAGTAACTTAAATACAATTTTAAAATATTTCTTTAATGAGATTGTATCTCAACAGTATGGGTATTTTGTCCATCATATCAATTCCCCAAAGCAATTAGACGATCATGAGATTAATTTCATTCATATCGGAGATACTAGACACATTGCGATGATCAATCTGATAGCAGAAGGGGCTAGTCCAGTAACCGCAATGCTCTTGGCTGGACATGATAGTGTCACAACATCTTCACATTATTTTTCAAATCTGAGTCAGTTTATTGAATGTAGGAGTTATCAGCTTTATCGTAAATTAACAAATTCTCAAACATCTTACGCTATCAGTAAGACTCAGCACAAATACACCGTTAATAAAGACTATGTGTCTCTTGATAATAAGGGCAGATGTTATTCACCAAGATTTGCGGAAGGTGATTATTCAGACTGCCTTAAAGTCATTAGCTCACATGCAGAGCTTGGTGCTTGCACTAGTTGTCCATTTTACAGAAAAGCAGGAAAAGATTATTTCTCTATGGATAAATCCTTTAAGAAATCAATTGATGAGGAAGCTTTAATTGTAGATGAGGCTATAAAAAGAGTTCGACAAGGAAAGGGAAATATAGAAGATATTGGTGAGGCGTTATTAAAACTTAAAACAGTTAGTCATTCTTATCAAGAATATCTAACTGAAAAACAATTATCCTTGCAGGAGTTCTCAAATGGCGAGAAAGAAGTATATTGATAATCAAGAATTACTATTATTATTTGAACATTATTTACTGGAACATTGTTCGAATAATCCTAGACTATTCAAAATTCCACAGTTTGGAAATTACCTTAGAAGTAACGGATTTCCTCAAGTTGCAGACACAACGATTAGAAGAAACAAAGAATTTAGACAAGCCCTTAATGATAAATTGGAACTGTTTGAGGACGACACCTATCAAACAGTTATAACGTATAAAACTCTAGATGTGGAACGTTTCTTAACGACCAATAGAACCCCTAAAGCAATCAAATCAGCATTGATGGAACTTAACAATTATTATAAAAGAGTTGTTGATGCAGCAATGGAATATAAGGAAGAAGCAAATAAGCTCAAAACAAGAGTTTCAGAGTTGAAAAATGAGGTAGCAAAACTTAATGAAAAGAATACTGAGATTAAGGAGCAGACAGCGTTAAACAAAGAATTATTAGAAGAAAACAAAAAGTTAAGAAATCTTCTTAAAACTAGTTTGTATCCTGGGATTGCAAATGAATTATTAAAAGAAGAAGGCTTATTAAAATCTGATCAGCAACTAGTAACTAAGAAGTATCTTAGTGAGAATATTATTACCTCAGACACAAAAATATCTTTTGAGAAGCACACTCATAATGAGAAGCAAACAAGCAAAAGTAAGATTTTGGAAATTAAAGACTTACTGGATAAAAAGACTAAGTATTAGGAGGAAAAAATGTCAAACTTCATCACTGATTTTCCAGCTTTATTGAAATATTGGAATTTTGATAGCAATATTAAATTAGATATAGAAAAACTCCCTATTACTAGTAAAAAACACGTTAACTGGAAATGTCCTAACTGTTCCTATGAATGGAAAGCAAGTGTTTCAACATCATACAAGCAAATTCTAAATCATACGAAAATCTGTCCTGTATGTGACCTCGGAGAAGTGCTTATAAAAGGACAAAACTCTATATCTGATAGGTTTCCTAACCTTCTTGAGTACATAAACTTTCATTATGAAAATATAGAAACAATTCAAAACGAAATTGAAAATTTAACCTTTACTTCAAAGAGATTATTTCATTTTAAATGTCCTACCTGTCATGTTGGTTGGAAAGATGTAGCCAATACTTCTAGATTATTAACAACAAAATTAAACAAAAAAGTTTTTCATGTAGGATGTAACGAATATAAATATAATGTACTTTTCTATAAAGCATACCCTAATCTTGGGAAAATATATCTTTCAGGCGATTATAACAAGTTGGAATTTGAAAAATTAACTCTCAGTGATAATGTTACAATTCCCAGAAAATGGAAATGTGATAAGTGCGATTGTTTTTTTGATTTATCAATAGATAAGTTGATTTCAAGAATTAAGAGGAATGGATTTTATTGCACTAAATGTGAAGCAACTTTTGACACAGCTATAAAAGCGAACGCAACTCCGCCTCTTGTTTACACAGATAAGCATCTTCTTGAGCAATTGGTTAGAAATCATATTAAAAAAAATATGATTGACTGTTTGTCTAATATAGTAGCAACTTGGAAATGTACAGAATGTAATGGGGAATATGAATGCTCAGTTGTTAAAAGACATCATGAAGGTTGTCCATATTGCAGTGATAAACAAATGTTAAAAGGCTTTAACACCTTGAAAGAAACCCACCCATATCTTGAAAAATTTTGGATTAATAATAAACGATTATTTTCTAATTATTGGCATAAATCATTTGATGTTTTGAATTGGAAATGTCCTTGTTGTAATATTCAGTTTCAATGCAGTCCTGCCGAAATGATCTCTAGAACCAACTTAGAGAATAGTAACTTTGAAACGTGTCCTAACAACTGTGATTGGAATACACTGGTTTTTAATAATGATATTTTCCATAATTCGCCAAGGTTACGGAAAGAATGGAGTAAAAAAAATAATATCCCTGTTCACTTAGCACTAAGTCATATTGAAACAAAAAAATATTGGTGGAACTGCTCTATTTGTCAAGGCGAATACCTCTGTTCAATCCCAATAAGAAGAGAAGTAATAGATAGCTGTCCATATTGTAATGATGAACAGCCATTAAAGGGATATAATACACTAGCTGACATTCACCCTGAACTATCTAGTTATTGGAGCAGCAAAAATATCCAAAAATTTGATGAAATAACTCTATCAGAAGCTAAAAATAAAAAATATATATGGTTGTGCGACTGTTGTAATTTAGAGTTTAATGAAAAACTAAGTATTGTTCTAGATAAATTTTCGAATAATAATAGAGAACTCAAGAAAATTTGCCCTTACTGTAATAAAAAAATACCTAAACCTGAAGAATCATTGGGTTACAAAAAGCCATTTTTAAAATCGGAATGGCTAGAAAATATTAATGGAGACATTTATAACATTTTCTCTAATTCAAACGATATAATTGAATGGATATGTAGAAAATGCCACAGAAACTTTAAGGCAAAGATCTCTAATAGAGCTGAAGACGATAAATGTTGCCCTTATTGTTCCAATAGAATATTAATAAAGGGAATCAATGACCTTGCGACAACTCATCCTCACTTAATAAAAGAGTGGTCAAATTTGAATGACCGACAATTAAGTTGTTTAACCAACAAATCAAGCTATAAAGCATGGTGGAAATGTTCTGTGTGTTCAAATACATACCAGCAGGTTGTTAGTTCTAAGTTAATTAGTAAAACATCTTGTCCTTACTGTCGAAAAACAAAAGTATTAAAAGGCTTTAACGACCTTGCGACCACACACCCGTGGTTGATTAAGGAATGGTCAACTTTAAATGACAGGGACTCTAGTTCTATAATGTGTAATTCAAATTATAGAGCATGGTGGAAATGTGCTGAATGTAGCAAAGAATATCGGCAATCAGTTAAGAAAAAAATTCTAATGAATATATCTTGTTGTCCATATTGTCGAAACAATAAAGTATTAAAAGGTTTAAACGATCTTGCAACAACACATGAGTATTTATTAAACGAATGGGATTATCTGAATAATATTCTTTTAGCAAAGCCAACAGAAATTGATGAGAAAAGTAATAAAATTGTATGGTGGATTTGTAAAGATAATCCAAATCATCGGTATAAGTTTAAAAATCAATGAAAAAAATTAAATATGAAAAACGTAGCTTAATAACCTGTAAAATCTGTAAAGGTTTAAGAAGAAAACAAGAGCATTTCGTTCAGTTTGCTAAAATAAATTAAACAATCTAAAAACACTCTAAATCATTAAATTGATATTAAAGTGTTTTTTTAATATCAAAATGTACATTTGAAAAAAATTTTTTTAGTTTTCACTTAAATAAAGTACATTTTACAGTAGATGAATGGCTTTTTAAAATTTCCAGTTTTTCACTTAAATAAAGTACATAATTGAGAATAATTAGCTCTAAAAAAATTTTTGGTTATAAAACTAACTGGGGGAAAGTTAGACTTCAGTTTTAAGTTTCTTATAACATCTTTCCGAAAAACTATAATTTTCTTGAAAAATATATTGGTCTATGCTATACTACTAGTAGACTTAATTATGGAGAGAATACATGAAACGTGAGATATTGCTAGAACGAATTGACAAACTAAAACAAATCATGCCCTGGTATGTTCTGGAATACTACCAATCTAAGCTTGCTGTGCCCTACAGTTTTACAACCTTGTACGAATACCTTAAGGAATATGATCGATTTCAGCTGGGTTTTGGAGTCTGGAATTTCAAATGCTGATAAAATGTCTGACATTCCTTTATCGGTCTTGGAAAATATGTCTAAAAAAGACATGGAATCCTTTATCCTATATCTACGAGAACGACCTTTGCTGAATGCTAATACAACCAAGCAAGGTGTCTCTCAGACAACCATTAATCGGACCTTATCAGCACTTTCTAGTCTTTACAAGTATCTGACCGAGGAAGTTGAAAATGACCAAGGAGAGCCTTATTTCTATCGTAATGTAATGAAGAAAGTTTCAACCAAGAAAAAGAAAGAAACACTTGCTTCCAGAGCTGAAAACATCAAGCAAAAGCTCTTTCTAGGTGATGAAACAGAAGGTTTTCTGACTTATATCGACCAAGAGTACCCACAACAACTCTCAAATCGTGCCCTCTCGTCATTCAATAAAAATAAAGAACGTGATTTAGCCATTATTGCCCTTCTCTTGGCGTCTGGTGTCCGCCTATCTGAAGCTGTTAATCTGGATCTAAGAGAGCTTAATCTCAAAATGATGGTCATTGATGTCACTCGAAAAGGTGGCAAACGTGACTCGGTCAATGTCGCGGCCTTTGCAAAACCTTATCTAGAGAATTATCTAGCCATTCGAAATCAACGCTATAAGACGGAAAAGACGGATACAGCTCTCTTTCTGACCTTATATCGTGGTGTTCCCAATCGTATCGATGCTTCCAGTGTGGAAAAGATGGTTGCTAAGTACTCAGAGGACTTCAAAGTGCGTGTAACTCCCCACAAACTACGCCATACCCTAGCAACTAGGCTCTATGATGCTACTAAATCGCAAGTCTTGGTTAGTCATCAGCTAGGTCACGCTAGTACACAAGTCACTGATCTCTATACCCATATTGTCAATGATGAACAAAGAATGCCTTGGATAGTTTATAGAATACATAAAATTATTTATGTAAAATCTAACTCATAAAAAGAAGCTGGTCAAACAACCAACTTCTTTTCTTTTTATCCCACTACTGCTTCAGCGATTTCTTCACGACTAATACCAGCAAAGTAGCGTGTGATGTCAATGGTTTCTAGTGCCTTAAGAACATCTTCACGTTCATATTTTACGCCACGGAGGACATCTTCTACAGCTGCAACGTCTTCGATACCAAAGAAGTCTCCATAAATCTTGATATCTTGGATTTTTGATTCAATGACGTTGGCAAAAACTTCAACCTTACCACTGGTGAATTTTGTACCACGACGGACGTTAAATTCAGGTGATTTACCGTAGTTCCAGTCCCAAGTACCGAACTTGGTATCCTTGATACGATTGATTTCCGCTAATTCTTGCTCAGAAAAAACGTATTCAGTCATCTCTGGGTACTCTTTTTTCATGTATTCCAATAGCAAATCACGGAATTCTTCAACTGTGATTTTTTCTGGTAATTCATTGACAATATTGGTTACACGGGCACGAACGGATTTCACACCTTTTGATTCAAATTTATCTTTTGAAACCTTGAGGGCGTTAGCAAGGACTGACAAATCAACGTCAAAGAGCAAGCAACCGTGGTGCATGATACGCCCATTGATATAGGCTTGGGCATTGCCACAGAATTTCTTACCTTCAATCTCAAGGTCATTACGGCCTGTAAACTCAGCTTTAACACCGAGTTGAGCCAAGGTATTGATAACTGGAGTTGAGAAGCTCTTGAAGTCAAAGGCCTTGTTTTCATCTTCTTTTGAAATGATGGTGTAGTTGAGGTTGTTTAAATCGTGATAAACAGCTCCACCACCACTGATACGGCGGACTACCTCAATACCATGATCTCGAACATAATCACGGTTGATTTCTTCGATAGTATTCTGGTGACGCCCGACAATGATAGATGGCTTGTTAATCCAAAGTAGGAAGATTTGATCCTCATCCAAAAGATGTTTAAAGGCATATTCTTCCAAGGCGATATTAAAAGCAGTGTCGTTTGAATGATTGATAATGTATTTCATAGTATTTCCAAAAATTTAGTTTTTAAATTCTGTTCATAGCAATCAAATTTTCTAAAGTGGTAAAAAGAAATGTAACGTGTTATCGTTACATTTCTCGGAAAAATTGAGACAAGAGGCTCAATTTTTAGGCATGGAACTCTAATAGAGGTCGCTGCCGTCCGTACTACTTTAAGAAAATTTAGTTGAAAAACTTATTTATTTTTTCTTAGGTGAATGGATGGCCATTCCTAGAACATCCGCAAATGCTTCGTACATCACTTCAGAGTAGGTTGGGTGTCCGTGGATGGTCTTCAGCATTTCTTCAACAGTGATTTCCATTTCGATGATGCTTGATGCCTCGTTGATCAATTCTGCAGCTGCAGGACCAATGATGTGAACACCAAGGATTTCTCCGTATTTCTTATCTGCAATGACTTTTACGAAACCTTGAGCAGCATCCGATGCAATGGCACGACCGTTGGCAGCAAAGTTGAATTTACCGATGGCTACATCGTATTTCTCACGTGCTTGTTCTTCAGTTAGACCTACTGCTGCTACTTCAGGAAGAGTGTAGATAGCTGCTGGAGTCAAGTTCAATTTGGCAACAGCATGGTTTCCTTTGAGGGCATTTTCAGCGGCAACTTCACCCATGCGGAAGGCCGCGTGCGCCAACATCTTAGTACCGTTGATGTCACCTGGTGCGTAGATACCTGGAACAGAAGTTTCCATGTATTCGTTGACCTTGATGCGACCACGATCTAGTTCAAACTCAACATCGCCAATTCCTTCAAGGTCTGGAACACGACCGATTGAAAGAAGGGCTTTACTTGCGATAATATCGTCTTTTCCTTCAACTTTAATACGAAGTTGGCCATTTTCCTCGATGATTTCTTGCAATTTTGTTCCTGTCAAGATGGTCATACCTTTACGCTCAAGAATCAAGCGAAGATTCTTAGAAACTTCCGCATCCATAGCTGGAACGATACGGTCCATCATTTCAATAACAGTTACTTTTGAACCAAATGTCATGAAGGCTTGGCCGAGTTCGATACCGACAACTCCACCACCGATGATTACGAGGCTTTCTGGAACTTCGTTCATTTCAAGAATGTCATCACTTGTCATCACAAGTGGAGATTCCATACCAGGGACGTTAATCTTGCTGACTTTTGAACCACCAGCAAGGATGATCTTCTTAGTTTCAAGCAGCTCTGAACCATTAACCAAGACATTTTTATCTTTAGTAATAGTACCAACGCCCTTATGAACAGTAACTCCGTAACTACGAAGAAGACCCGCAACACCACCTACCAAGGTATTAACAACTTTAGATTTAGTTTCTAAAAGTTTGTCCATATCAACAGTGAAGTTTGGATTTTCGATGACGATACCACGATTTGCTGCATGACCGATGTTTTCGATGATTTCAGCGTTGTGAAGGTAGGTCTTAGTTGGGATACATCCACGGTTCAAGCAGGTTCCACCTAGTTCAGATTTCTCAACAAGGGCAACCTTACCACCGAGTTGGGCAGCTTTAATGGCTGCTACATAACCAGCAGGACCTCCACCAATCACAACGATATCAAAGGCATCATCGCTCTTGCCATCGTCGTTTGAGACACTAGCTGCGGGAGCAGGGCTAGCTTCTGGTGCTGCTACTCCAGCTGTTGGGATGTTTTCCCCTTCTTCCCCAAGGTAACCGATAACTTCCGTTACAGGGACAGTTTCACCATCTCCTTTGAGGATGGCAATCAAGTATCCATCTTCTTCGGCTTCCAATTCCATGCTGACTTTGTCAGTCATGATTTCCAAAAGGATTTCTCCTTCTTTTACAAATTCTCCGACTTTCTTATTCCATTGGACAATTTGTCCTTCGGTCATATCCACGCCGGCTTTTGGCATAATTACTTCTAAGGCCATGTCTTACTTCCTTCTAAATCTCTAAAATAACAATAGCTGACTTAAACCAACATTGAGATCGGATTCTCAATCAAGGCTTTCAAGTCTTTCATAAACTTAGCACCAGCCATACCATCTACAACACGGTGGTCAATAGTTAATCCTAAACTCATGATTGGTCGGATAACGATCTCACCATTAACAACAACTGGTTTCTCGATTGTCGAACTTACACCCAGAATAGCTGAGTTGGGTTGGTTAATAATCGGACCAAAGGACTGAACACCAAACATTCCCAAGTTACTAATTGTGAAGGTTGAGTTTTGTAACTCACTTGGAGCCAATTTACCATCCAAGGTACGACCAATTACATCCTTAAAGGCAACAACCAACTCTGACAAGCTCATTTTTTCAGCATTATAGACAACAGGTGTCATCAATCCGTTATCCATCCCAACCGCCATCGCAAGGTTGACATAGTTATGAGTGATAATGGTCTTGCCATCTTCGGTCAATGAAGCGTTGATGTAAGGGTGTTTCATTAAGGTCTTCACAACAGCGAGTGAAAGAAGGTCTGTTACAGTAGTTTTCTTACCAGTCGCTTCCATAATCGGATCAAGAACCTTCTTACGAAGGGCCAGCATTTCAGTCATATCAACTTCATAGTTGAGTGTGAAAGTTGGCGCAGTTAGGTAAGATTCAACCATACGTTGCGCGATAACCTTACGCATTGGTGTCATTGGAATACGCTCAATCTCACCATAAGGAGTGATAGTATCAGGAACCTCTTCTACTTTTTCGATTTGAGCAGGAGACTTGATGGTGTCGTTTTCGATATTTTCAGGAAGTAAGGCCAAAACGTCCTTCTTCATGATCTTACCACGATGACCCGTTCCTTGGATTTCCTGCCAAGCAATGTTATGTTCGAGGGCAATTCGTTTTGCAAGTGGCGAAATGCGAACCACGTTTGTGTCTTTATAAGTTTCCACGTCTTCTTTGTGGACACGACCGTTTGCACCTGAGCCAGAAACGTCGTAGAGGTTGATTCCTAAATCATCCGCTAACTTTCTAGCCGCAGGAGTCGCTCTTAGCTTGTCATCAGCCATGACCTCTCCAATTCTATACTAAGATATTAAGGACGAAGAGGGCAATGAAAAAATAGGAGATTGACGATGTGTTCGATGAACACAAGGAAATCTATCTTTTTTTCGCAGACCTCCGTCCGAATTCAATTACATGATACAAAGGGCGTTTAAAAGCGACCGAAAAATAGAAAATCAACGCAGAATTCAATGAAGCCAAGGAGATTTATCTTTTTTCCGAGCTTTTAGCCCGTGTTCAACTCTACAAGTAACTTGGACACGAAACGCGTCTCAAGTTACTACGGTTGCCGCTATCTGGCGGCCAACCTAGTAGACTTACTAAGTTTTTTGTCGAATATTATCGATTCGTCAAAAAATTGTCGCAACTTTACATACAACTTGGATACAAAATATAACTCAAGTTAGTAAGTCAGAAATTCTTATAATTTACATAACTTATATTATGTATTATTCTTTATTATAAGTTTCGGATTGCATTTTTGATGCTTTCAACTGTTGGAATCATTGCATTTTCAAGGTTTTGCGCGTAAGGCATTGGCACATCTTCTCCGGCGCAACGGCGGATTGGTGCATCTAGATAATCAAATGCTTCTGATTCTGAAATAATTGCTGAAATCTCTCCGATATAGCCACTTGTTTTGTGGGCGTCGTTGACCAGAACGACCTTACCAGTCTTCTTCACTGAGTTAATGATGATATCCTTATCAAGTGGAACGAGGGTACGTGGGTCCACAATTTCAACTGAAATTCCCTCTTCTGCTAATTCTTCAGCAGCTTGAACCACACGGCGAAGCATTTTTCCATAAGTAACGACTGTTACATCTGTACCTTCACGTTTGATTTCCCCAACCCCAAGTGGGATTGTGTAGTCTGGATCAACTGGAACTTCCCCTTTTTGGTTAAATTCTGACTTGTATTCAAGAATGATAACTGGGTTGTTATCACGGATAGAAGACTTGAGCAGTCCTTTCATATCCGCAGGTGTACCTGGAGCTACAACCTTGAGACCAGGGATGTGTGTAAACCAAGACTCTAGAGATTGCGAGTGCTGAGCGGCAGAACCAACTCCGTTACCAGCTGCACAACGTACAGTCATTGGAACCTGACCTTTACCACCAAACATATAACGTGTTTTAGCAGCTTGGTTGACGATATTGTCCATGGCAATAACCGAGAAGTCCATGAAGGTCATATCGACAATTGGACGAAGTCCTGTCATGGCTGCTCCTGCTGCTGCTCCCGAGATGGCAGCTTCAGAAATCGGACAGTCACGGATACGTTCTGGACCAAATTCTTCGAGCATTCCAACAGAAGTTCCGAAGTCTCCTCCGAAAACACCGACGTCTTCTCCCATCAGGAACACATTTTCATCGCGACGCATTTCCTCAGACATAGCAAGGATAATGGTGTCACGGAACGACATTGTTTTTGTTTCCATTTTTATCTCTTTCTCCTTAGTCTGCGTAAATATCTTCAAATGCGGATTCAAGCGGTGGGAATGGGCTTTCCTCTGCAAATTTAACAGAATCTTCTACTGCTTCCTTGACTTGTGCTTGAATTTCTTCCAATTCTTCTGCACTTGCAATATTGTTTTCAATGAGGTATTTGCGAAGATTCTCGATTGGGTCTTTTTGTTTCCATAATTCCACTTCTTCACGGGTACGATATTTACCAGGGTCAGATGATGAGTGACCAAGCCAGCGATAGGTTACACTTTCGATCAAAACTGGTCCATTGCCACCACGAACATGGTCTACGGCTTTCTTAAATCCTTCATAGACATCGATGACATTGTTTCCATCTTCGATAAACATTCCAGGGATTCCATAAGCAGCACTACGTTGATGGATATGCTCCACATTGGTCATTTTCTTGATATCCGCAGAGATCCCATAACCGTTGTTAATGCAGTAGAAAATAACAGGAAGTTTCCAAATAGAAGCCATGTTCACTGCTTCGTGGAAAACACCTTCGTTGGTCGCGCCATCTCCAAAGAAGCAGACAACGATTTTACCAGTATGTTGCATTTGTTGACTGAGGGCTGCACCGACAGCGATTCCCATACCACCACCAACGATACCATTGGCACCGAGGTTCCCAGCATCCAGGTCAGCGATGTGCATAGAACCACCTTTTCCTTTACAGGTTCCAGTGTATTTCCCGAGGATTTCAGCCATCATTCCGTTGAGGTCAATCCCCTTAGCAATAGCTTGCCCGTGTCCACGGTGATTTGAGGTAATCAGATCATCTGGATTAAGAGCCAGCATCGCTCCGACGTTAGCAGCTTCCTCTCCGACAGAAAAGTGAGTCATACCGGGAACTTTTCCCTTTTTCACTAACTGAGCGATTTTTAAGTCCATGCGACGGATTTCTTCCATCTTACGGAACATCTCTAGCAAAAGATTTTTATCTAAAGTTGACATAATCTTGCCTTTCTAACTTTGTACTTACCTTACTATTTTACCTTTTTTAGTATACGCTGTCAAAGTATATGGCTAATAAAAATTCACAATATAAAAAAATAAACCCCTGTTAAAACAGGGATTCTCTCTAGTTAGAGTATTTTTTCACAAAGTGCTTTTTCAGGATATTTTCCAAAAATTAGCTCAATCTTTTCATTACAGTTTTCAGACGCCATTGATACAAACAACCAGAAACAATCAAGCTGGCAATTAACCCAATCCAGTAGGCAAATGCCCCTAAGTCAGTTACTTGATCTAGTAGATATCCTAGTGGTATCGCTACTCCCCAATATCCGATTAAGCCAAGATAGAAAGGAACGATAGTGTCCTTATACCCTCTTAAAATTCCTTGAAGCGGAGCTGCAAAGGTATCAGCTAGCTGGAAAAAGAGACTGTAGGTTAGAAATACAACAGTTGTTTCAATGAACTGAGGGTCATTTCCGTATAGACTTGCTACACGATTTCTAAAAATGTAGAGAAAAGATAGGGTAAGACCTGCAAAAATAAGGGCGGTTACTCTCCCCAGACGAGCATAGGTTTTTGCATCATCAAAACGTTTAGCCCCCACCTCGTAAGACACAACAATCGCCATAGCAGAGGAAATACTCATAGGAAAAGCATACATGAGACTGGAAAAGTTCATAGCTGACTGGTGGCTAGCGATGATGAGTGATGAAAACTTAGCCATGATTAGTCCCACCACGGAGAAAATAGCTACTTCCGCAAATACGGTTCCTCCGATGGGTAGACCTAACCGAACACCTTCCTTGATTTTATCTATATTGAGTGGAATCCGTTTTTCAAGATGTAACGCTTTTAATCTTTCCTGTTTGAACAAAACAAGCAGGGAAATACCCAATAAAACCCAATAGGCTAGTGAAGTTCCTAGTCCTGCTCCTGCGCCACCAAGCTCAGGGAAACCGAAAGCTCCATATATCAAGAGATAGTTAAAACCACTATTGAGCGGAAGTAATAGGAGCATGAGGTACATAGATAGCTTGGTCAATCCAAGAGAATCCAACAAAGAGCGAATGACACTAAAAAGCAACAAGGGAATAATCCCGATAGAAAGGTACCAAAGATAAGAAACTGCAACTGCCGCCACTTGAGTTTCTAGACCAATATGGTTAAGACAGGTGGCGCTAAGAATACTACCATGCCAAGCAAGAGCAAAGACAGTCCGAAAGCTAAATAGATGAATTGGTAAAAATCAGATGCTACTTCTTCCTTTTTGCCCCGTCCCAGATGATGGCCTATGATGGGAACCATGGCCGAAACAATCCCTGTTAAAAAAGTAAAGAAAGGATTCCATAGACTCGTTGCGGTTGACACCCCCGCCAAGTCCATGGTATTGTACTGCCCAGTCATAGTTGTATCAACAAAAGAGGCAGAATAATTGGCAAATTGATAGATCAGGATAGGGAAAAATATCTTCAGAAATAAGACAAACTTGTCTTTAAATTGATGGGTTGGATACATATACGCTCTCTATTCTTATAGTTTATAGAGCAGAATCCCATCTAGTTTTGATAGACGATTTGTCCCTTACAGATGGTATATTTAACCTGCCCTTTTAAAGTTTCACCAATAAATGGAGAATTAGCTGATTTTGAAGTAAAGTTTGGACCAACAGTACGATCAGCCTTGGCATCAAAGATAGTGATATCCGCTGGACCATTCTCAGCCAAGTAACCAGCTTCAAAGTTGTAAAGTTTGGCTGGATTGACAGTCATTTTTTCAAGCAATTCCATCAAGCATAGCTCACCAGCTTCCACCAAATAAGTCAAACCAAGAGAAAGAGAGGTTTCCAAACCTGTCATACCAGATGGTGCTTTAGTGATATCTTCTACATTTTTCTCGTCTGCATGGTGAGGCGCGTGGTCCGTTGCGATAACTGTGATAACACCTGACTTGAGACCTTCGATAACGGCACGACGGTCTGACTCCAAACGAAGTGGAGGATTCATTTTGGCATTGCTTCCTTGAGTTAAAAGAAGAGCTTCTGTCTTAGAGAAATGCTGTGGCGCTACTTCTGCTGTGACCTGTGCTCCCAAACCTTGAGCGAATTCCACTACCTTGACACTTTCTTCCTTAGACAAATGCTGAATGTGAACATGGGCCTTGGTTGCATAGGCAATCATAACATCGCGCGCAATCATAGCGTACTCAGCCACTCCTGTCGCTCCACAGATATGGAAATGTTCTTTAGCGATGTTTTCGTTAAAGCCAAGAATTCCATTCAAACCTGGATCTTCCTCATGAAGGCAGATAAAGGTATTGAGTTTTTTGGCTTCTACCATTGCTTCCTTAACCACTTTACTACTTTCAAGCGGAATTCCATCATCTGAAAAACCAACGGCTCCAGCTTCTAAAAGAGCCTTAAAGTCTGTCAAGTCTTGGCCATTAAAGTTCTTGGTAATAGTCGCAACTGTCTTGACGTTAATCTTTCCTTGGCAGCAGACTGGAGAACTTCTTTCAAAGTCTCTACGTCCGAAATGGTTGGACTAGTATTAGCCATCATGACAACCGTTGTAAAACCACCTGCAGCAGCCGCTAGTGCCCCAGTATGGATGTCCTCCTTGTGGGTTTGACCAGGTTCACGGAAATGAACATGAATATCCACTAGTCCAGGCGCAACTACAAGACCAGTAGCATCAATTAGCTCTGCTCCTTCTTCCTTGATTTCGGGAGCAATCTTGACAATTTTCCCATCTTGCACTAAAACATCACACACTTGATCCAAACCAGACTTGGGATCCATTACACGACCATTTTTGATAAGTAGCATCTGCTTTCTCCTTTATTCATAGAAATCGACTTGGGTATCCAATAATTTATCCCCATCATAAACAAACTTGGCTGAAAAGAAGGGTTTGTCCTCTAAAAGCCACTCAACAAAGGTGTGGTCACCTTCCCAAGTTGGCTTGCTCAAAACCTCGTCATAGGGAACCCATTCCAGCGTCCCCTCATTGCAGTCAATCAAGTCACCCTCAAACTCTGTCACCTTAAAAACATAGGTGTACCAGTCTAAATCTGGCGTAAATTCAGGAAAAGTGATAACACCTTTAAGTACTGGCTTGGCTTTGAGACCTGTCTCTTCGAGGATTTCACGCGCCAGCGCATTCTTGAGGAGTCTCACCTCGCTCTAGCTTCCCACCAACACCAATCCATTTACCTTCGTGGACATCATTGGGCTTCTTATTGCGATGGAGCATGAGCAGTTCTTTTCCGTTATCAATGTAGCAAATCGTCGCTAACTGAGGCATATTCTCTCCTTATCTAAGCCAATCGATTGGCTCTTGTCCTATCTCTGTTAAGAATGCATTGGCCTTGGAAAAAGGCTTGGAACCCCAAAATCCTCTATAAACCGATAAAGGACTAGGATGGGCTGATTCGATAATTAAGTGGTGAGGATTGGTAACCAAGACCTTCTTCTTGCGTGCATAAGCGCCCCAGAGCACAAAGACTACTGGTCTATCTAGATTATTGACCACCTGAATCACAGCATCTGTAAATGGCTCCCATATCTGCCCAGCATGACCATTGGCCTGCCCAGCAGGAACCGTCAAGCAAGCATTGAGAAGCAAGACTCCTTGCTCAGCCCAAGACGTCAAATCATGTGATTTCTTAACGCCGATATCATCTGACAATTCTTTTAAAATGTTTTGCAAGGACGGCGGAGCTGGGATTGACTCAGGTACAGAAAAACTCAAACCCTGCGCTTGACCTGGCCCGTGATAGGGGTCTTGCCCTAGAATCACAACCTTAACTTCTTCAAGCGGTGTAGTCAAGAGAGCCTGAAAAACTTTTTCCTTAGGTGGATAAACAGTTCCCTGAGCATAGACCTGCTCCATAAACTGATTGATTTTCCCAAAATAACCTTCAGGTAGTTGCTCCTTAATCAAAGCATTCCATGATGAGTGTTGCATCGCCAACTCCTTCGTTTTTACTGCCTCTATTATAGCAAAAAGTGGCTATCTAAACCACTTTTTACAGTTCTTATATATACTGTTATTAACCCTATTATTTGACATTAGTATTCACAGTATCAATCAGCCATTAAAAACTTTTCGATTGTATCAATAGCATAGGAAAGTTGATTATTTACAGACATCATCCGTTCAAGATTAGCGTCCATATAGTAGAGTTCAGATAAACCACCCCTAGGGAGAAAGAGTGAATAGTGGATATTCATCTTCTCTCGAGTACTTAACTCTATATGATTGCTTATGATATACTTTAACTCTTTTAACGAATTTACTTGAGCAACCACACCTTTTAACTGATACTGCTCGATGAGGTTTAGTAAATTGTCAATCTCTTCAATGACTTTAGTTTCCATATCATCCCCTCTTAGGAAAGCACTACATAGCATCCAAACAATCTAGTAAGTCTTGGTAAGAATAGACTTCATAAGTTGGTTGGGCTTGTGTGTGATTTTCGAGGTGATAGGGATTGTACCAGATAGTATCAATTCCAGCATTATTGCCACCTTGAATGTCGGCAGTTAAGGAATCTCCAATCATCAGCGTCTTTTCTTTATCAAATCCTGCAATCTGCTGACCGATTTTTTCATAGAATAGTGCATCAGGTTTTTGCGTTTGCAACTGCTCAGAGATAAAGACATGGTTGAAATAGGGAGCAAGACCCGATTGAGCCAAACGACCTGTCTGAATGGCAGTTATTCCATTTGTCGCAGCATACAAGTCATAATCACGTTCGATGAGGCTGTCCAAGAGTTCATGAGCGCCCGAAAGAGTTTGTCCCTGTTGGGCTAAGTAAAATTGATAACGCTGAGCAAGTAAAGTACCGTCTTTCTCCAGTCCAAAATGAGCAAACAAACGTGAAAAGCGCGTGTTAACCAGCTCTTGTTTACTAATTTTCTTTTGCTCCAAGTCTTTCCAGAGAGCCTTGTTCATGGGTACGTAATAATCTTTGTAGGCTTGAATATCTGCAACTCCTTCTTCTTTTAGAAGTTGTGTCAGAGCCACATCCTCAGCAGTATCAAAATCAAGCAAGGTGTGGTCAAGGTCGAATAGTAGAAATTTGTAGGACAATTTGAGAGTTTTCCTTTCTAAGTGAGAACAAGTTACTAGTATTTATTAGGGAAATATTCTTTTCCCAACTGCCATAAATACTGATCAATCTCTTTAAGATTAAATTCTTCTAATCCGTAGTATTCTCTAAAAGCAATAATTATATTTTTAAATTTTTGATAATCTTTTAGGTCTGCATTCTTAAATTTAGAAAATTTATCTGTTTTTCTAAAGTATTTCAATACCTTTTCTACGTAGCTATCATAAATAGGGTATTCTTTAGGATTGTGATGGGAACAGTATTTAGTAGAAAAAGAATAAAACTTTCTAGTTACACCATTGATCGTAACATTTTGAATTTCATTGACTAAAGTTACATCACCTTGTCTCAACCTCTCGTCAATTTTAAGACTCAGTATATGTTCTGCAACTGGATAAACTGAAAAAATATTTGTGCTGTAAAAATCATTCAACGTAGCAACCTTTAATAAGATGTCAGAAATTTCTTCGTTGCTTGGCAATAGCTCAAAAAATAATTTATCTAAAGCATCTTCTTGCAACTTATAATTTTTAAGATTTTTCCACGATTTCAAGTATTTTCCTACTTCGCTGGCTGACGGTTTAGAAATAACAATATCTGATTTCTGTCTTCTATTATAGTTAATTTGCATACTTATCTCTCTTAAAGTAGTTATTAAAAAAATGATAGATTTATTATAGCATATTACAAAACGAATGGGTAACCTCCTCATTCCCCCTACCCCAACTCCTTGGCTATTCTACTCTTTTCAAGTTTTCCCTTAGTAATTCGTTTCCATAAAACAAGTGGGTTCAGACTATAGGATAAACGTAGGAGGAAATAATTAACCCATTCGATAAGGGCAAAAAGCTGTATTAGTGTGGCTATAATAGCCACTCGAACACTCTGTGAGTACCAGACAATAAAAGGAAAGCCTGAAATAAGTAAAACAAGGTCTAGTATTCTGAGAACACCATATATTTTTGGAATATTTCCATTTCCGAACTGGGGATTTGACAGTCTTCTAATCAAAATTGCCCAATAGGTCGAGCCTTGAAGCAAAATAAATGTCAGTAAAGACAACGGATGAAGAATAGAGATCAAACCATTCCAATCACCAAGCCTATTTCAAAAGGAAAAAACACAACCAAAAGGATAGGACGGCTGTGAACTCTCCCAAACAGAGGGACATCAACTCTTTTCTAACTTTCTCTTTTTGTATATTCATCATCTCACCCATCTATCATCCTATATCAGAAAAAAGTTAATCTAAGCATTTTCTAGTCAACATTTCACAGAATAAAGGCATTCTAAAAATCGAACAGCTCAATCCCTTTAATATCAGTGTGATTCTAAACTTAGAATTGCATTGATATAAATGTTTTAGTGCTATTCTAAGTTTATGATAACCCTAAATTTTAATTTTAGAAGGATTCTAAAGCTAGAATAGCTCTAAAATTACGAGCACCAAGCTATTCGAAACTTAGAAGAACCTTTTCTAAACTTCATGAGCACTTCAATTAACGTTTCTTACAATTTTTCTGATGAGCTTTGAGTTTTTTGATAGCCCAATCATAGTGACTAGAGGTGCTACTGACAAAATAGGAGCCTAGACTTGTCCCACCCGTCCATTTATAGATACCTTTGGTAAAGAGTTGGTCATTACTGAAGCCTTCCATCAACTCTAAAACCTCTCTATGCGATTGCTCTAGTAGTTTAGTCGCTTCTTCTAAAGATGTTTTCTGGTGCTTCTTCCAAATAGCGACATTCATTTCACCATAAGTTTTCCAATTATAAGGCTCAGGGAGAAAAGGTCTTTCAAGACCCTTTTGATTAGAATAAACCCAGCTCAAAAGTAACTGATGCCATTCATAGAGATGGATCAGGACATCCCGTAGATTTTTATCTCTTTTCCAGTGAGCTTCTTTTTTCTTTTGGTCTTTTGAAAAATCAAATGGAATCATCAACTCTTCCTGACTCAACTGAGAAATGAGGAGATTGAGCTTCTCATAATTTTCCTTAGAGGCTAGCACTAATTCCTCTTTTGTTTTTGGTCTAGGCATAGGAGTTCTCCCTTCATTTTCAACTAGAATAAGCTATTTTCTTACTTCATTATACCATAATCAAAAAGCAGTTCTTCATTTTACGAAAAACTGCTTTTACTAACTATTTTTTATGCTTATAGTCACTACTTTACATATAAATCTTTAAAGAGACTGTCCACTTCTGCTATCTGATAGAGCAAGTGGGACAGTTCTTGGTAATCTTCTTTTAAACATGAAAGGTGGGCTTGACCAAATAGAGTAGCCAATTCCTCTTTTAATCTTGCCCCTTCTGGATCATGATCTTTTAAGAACTTACTGAGATAGAGATTTCGAACAGCAGCAAGTTTAAAGCTGAAATACTGATGCAATTGTTTTTGCTCGGTATTTAAGCCATTTTCAGCAACTGATTTTGCATAGCATTCCAAAACACCATTTTGACCATTCAGATATCGGTTTTTCATAATCCTTGCTGTTTCCTGATAGATTTCAGACTGACTAGGACTCTTGACCTTCTTAAAATTTCCCCACATGGAATAAGCTCCACGCTTATAGTCAATAGCCTCTGCCTTCCAGGCTTCTAGTATGTCATTAAAAGCAACCTTCATACAGGCAAAACCAGCTGGATCATGCAAATAAAGGTACTGCTCATCAATACCATACACGGTTACAAAATGATCCACACCATAAAGGATTGTGTGATTGGGATTGTAGGTCAGATGCCCCATATCAAGAGGTCCCAGTACGACAGGTCCATTGGACAGAAAGGTTTCCAACTTTCCTTTAATCTCTTCTAAATCTACTTCAGCTCCATCTTTAGATAGAAATCCTCATAGTCAAACCCTAGTATTTTTAAAGAATGAGAGATAGAAAGATCTGGCATACCATTATCAAAGAATACTAGAGGGTGTTGTTCATCTTCCTTTACGATACTAGCGCCATTGCCCATTACCATGATTGCCTCTAAAAACTCTGCTTTAAAGTCATAACCATAGGCATCCAGTGCCATTGCCAATGAATAACTATAGCAAAGTGACACATCTCCAAAATACATCTGCATATCCCTGCCTCCTTATCTTCTATGGGACTATTATACCGAGAAAACTATTCGCATGCCCAATAAAATCCAAACAAAAAATATGGGTATTTGTGATTTATAGTCATGAATGTCAACAATTAAAAACTCTGTAGAGATTCTTTCTACAGAGTTCGGTTTGCATCTTTATAAAAAATCAGAAAATGATCTAGCCCTTGATCACTGGTATCCAGAGTTCCATTTGGTAGTCTGGTGACGACATATCTCCTTCGAAATAAACTTCAAAGTCTGGGGCTCCTGAATGGCGATAACCAGTTTCTGGGAAAAAGACTTCCAAAACATATTTCCAAGCATTGTGAATGCTAGCTGGTATAGGACCTTTGACTGGTACGATAGCATATTCAGCGGCTGGGATATCTTTGATGGACAGACCTAGCTCTTCTGCTTTGACTTTATCCGTCACATCGTAAGTAGCCATATAGTCGATAATTTCACCTTCTTTGACATCCGAGCAGACGCCAAAGGATTGACCGCTACCCAAACCTTCTAGGCTTTCAAAACTGTGAGTTGCATAGAGTTGCTCCCAAGCAGACGGGCATTTGCTATTGTCAATAGCTTCCAATAGAACACCTGCAACGGTAAATGCAGGTTTCTTTTGAATCTTGATATCCATGTTCTTTCCTCCTGTAATCTTTAAGGATAATTGAAGTCTAGGAAAAACCCGATAAGGTTTTCCATTTCGAACTTCTGAGGGTGTTGCCCCATGGAATTTCTTGAAGGCTGCGCTGAAGGAATCCGCAGATTCGTAGCCGTACTTCATTGCTATGTCAATGATTTTGTCAGAGCTTTCCCGCAAGTCTGTCACAGCTTCTGATAGCCTGCGATTGCGCAAGTATTCTGCTAATGTCATATCAGCCATGATGGAAAAGATTCTGCTAAAAAGAGGATAAGAATAGCCTGATAGCTGCTGAAATCTTTTCATATCCACTTCTCCAGTCAGCTGCTGCTCCAAATAATCCATGGTTTGATTGAATTGATGCATCATATTCTTTTTCACCTCATAAAAGATACTAAGGCCGTTAAAAACAAAGTGTGAATAGGAAAATTAACGCTGGTTCTTCTGATTCTAGGTAATTTTTTCTTTTTCGCATAGCTTTTAGGCCGTGTTCAATTCTATCTATATTCTAACAAATACAAGATACTTACACCCTAGAATCTTTGTACAAGATTTAAAGGTGTAAATTCTATAACTTATCTTTTAATTTCTCAACAAAGAGATAGGCTGCAGGGCAGGTCAAGGTATTCTTAATCGTCAAATGGTTGATTTGGTGGATCTTTTTACGATCTGTATGGGGGAATTCACGACAGGCCTTGGGACGAACGTCATAGATGGAGCAGAGATTGTCTCCTCCTAGAAAGGGGCAAGGCATGGATTTGAAACTTTATCACCATCTTCATCCACCTGAAGGAATTCCGCTTCAAAAGCCGGTAATTTCATCTTAAAGTACTTGGCAATACGGGTAATATCTGCTTCTTTAAAGTCGGGCCCCAAAGTCTTGCAACAGTTAGCGCAGGCAGTGCAATCAATCTCAGAAAAAACTTCTTGGTGAATTTGCTGGGCTATCTTATCTAAGTTTTTAGGAGGTTTTTTCTTTAGATTGGCTAAGACTTTTCGGTGCTCTTTTTGCTTTTGCAAGGCTAGTTGGTGATAGTACTCAATATCAATTTCTTTAGACATAATTTCTTTCTAATACAAGTGTTTTTGTCTATTATACCATAATCTCAGCCCCCTTTTTGCCCCCTGAACAGAAAAAAAGCCCTTCGGAAAAAATCCGAGGGGCTAAAAACGTTGTTAAATCAACGGCCGAACTTTTGAATTTCAAGGTTCGGGATAAAATAGTTCACCGAACTATTTTATTTTTTAAGGTTGTAGAATGATTTCAATCCACGGTATTCTGCTACTTCACCAAGTTGGTCTTCGATGCGAAGCAATTGGTTGTATTTAGCGATACGGTCTGTACGTGAAAGTGAACCAGTCTTGATTTGTCCTGCGTTAGTTGCAACTGCGATGTCAGCGATTGTTGAATCTTCAGTTTCACCTGAACGGTGTGATACAACGGCAGTGTAACCAGCTTCTTTCGCCATTTCGATAGCGTCGAATGTTTCAGTAAGAGTACCGATTTGGTTAACTTTGATAAGGATTGAGTTAGCAGCACCTTCTGCAATACCTTTTTCAAGGTAAGAAGTGTTTGTTACGAAGAAGTCGTCACCAACCAATTGAACTTTACCACCAAGACGTTCAGTAAGAGCTTTCCAACCGTCCCAGTCGTTTTCGTCCATACCATCTTCGATAGTAATGATTGGGTATTTGTTTACCAATTCTTCAAGGTAGTCGATTTGTTCTGCGACGAGTACGTACAGTCGCTCCTTCACCTTCGAATTTAGTGTAGTCGTAAACTTTACGTTCTTTATCGTAGAATTCTGACGAAGCACAGTCAAATCCGATAAATACGTCTTTACCAGGAACATATCCAGCAGCCTCGATCGCAGCAAGGATAGTTTCAACACCGTCTTCAGTTCCTTCGAAACGAGGAGCGAATCCACCTTCGTCACCTACGGCAGTTTCCAAACCACGTGATTTAAGGATTTTCTTAAGTGCGTGGAAGATTTCAGCACCCCAACGAAGAGCTTCTTTGAATGATGGTGCACCAGCAGGTACGATCATGAATTCTTGGAAAGCGATTGGAGCGTCAGAGTGAGAACCACCGTTGATGATGTTCATCATTGGAGTTGGAAGAACTTTAGTGTTGAATCCACCAAGGTAGCTGTAAAGTGGGATTTCAAGGTAGTCAGCAGCAGGACGAGCTACAGCGATAGACACACCAAGAATTGCGTTTGCACCCAATTTACCTTTATTAGGAGTACCGTCAAGTGCGATCATAGCACGGTCGATAGCTTGTTGGTCACGTACATCGTAGCCGATGATAGCTTCAGCGATGATGTTGTTTACGTTGTCAACAGCTTTTTGTGTACCAAGACCACCGTAACGAGATTTGTCACCGTCGCGAAGTTCAACTGCTTCGTGTTCACCAGTAGAAGCTCCTGATGGAACCATACCACGTCCGAAAGCACCTGATTCAGTATAAACTTCTACCTCAAGTGTTGGGTTACCGCGTGAGTCTAGGACTTCGCGAGCGTAAACATCAGTAATAATTGACATTTTTACTCTCCTTTGAGTTAAATTTTTTACACCTCTATGATACCTCAAATACACGCCTTTTTCAAGGAAAAACGTTATCTTTGTGCAAATTTTCCTTAACTTTATAAAGTAATCGCTTTCTTTTGTCTGTTTTCATGCGATTTTTGTGATATACTGTTTTTATGACAGATTTATCAAAACAACTACTAGAAAAAGCTCATGGTGGGCCCAAATTAAACCCAGATGAACAACGCCGCTATCTCGGAACTTTTGAGGAAAGAGTTCTTGGCTACGCTGATATCAGTACTGCCAATAGTCCTGAATTAGAACATGGATTTTTCTCTATTTTAGAAAGTTTTCAAGAAAAGGTAGAGGCACTTTTTGTGAAGATCTCTCCAAATATAGAGTTTGACAAACAGGTATTTTACTTAAAACAAGCAAAGGAAAGCAACTGCCAGGCGACTATTGTTTCAGATGATCATATCACCTCTCCTTTCGGCCTTGTCATTCACACGAACAAACCTGTTCAAGTAGATGAAAAAGACCTTAGACTTGCATTCTCGAATCTCTGGGAGGAGAAAAAGACAGAAACTCCTAAAAAATCAATCTGGAAAAAATGGTTAGGTTAATCCTTCCTCATATTTAATAAATGACCGATATTAGTAGCTGTGTGCTCCAAATAGAGACTTGCATTCTTCAAACTATTCTCTAAAGGTTCACTTTTCTCTAAAATGGAAAATGCTGCTTGTATATTTTCAAATGGTAGGGGAGGCAAATCGTCAGCAAGACTACCACAAATAGCAATAACTGGAACTCTGTTAGGGGTTCTTTTTGCTACACCGATAGGAGCTTTCCCAGCGAAGCTTTGACTATCCAGTCTGCCCTCTCCAACAATAACCAAGTCGGCATCTGAAACTTTCTTGTCAAAGTCTATCAAATCCAAGCAAGTATCAATTCCAGATACGATACAGGCCTCAGCAAAAGCACATAGCCCAGCAGCAATACCCCCACCTGCCCCTGCTCCTTTAAGAAATAGGGTAGAAGGCGATAATTTTTCATAGAACCGCTGCATAGCCAGATCTACTATCTCAAATAAAGCAGGATCCAAGCCCTTTTGCTTGCCAAATGTATAGGTTGCCCCTTGATGACCACATAGAGGGCTCACGACATCTGCTAAAATGCGGATTTTCACATCTTCAGGTATCCTATACAACTCGCTGTCTGAAACTAACTCGAATTCAAGCAAAGTCTGACCGCAAGCTGGCAATTCTTTTCCATTCTTATCATAAAAACGATAACCTAAACCAGCAGCAATGCCTATCCCACCGTCATTACTAGCCGTACCACCAACGCCGACATAGATATCTTTCATCCCTTGATCAATGAGATGGCGGATCAATTCTCCGATACCGCGAGTTTGGATGTGGAGAGGGTTTCGTTTCTCCCGCGGAATCTTCCCAAGACCAACCAAGTCAGCAACTTCGAAGAGCGCTATTTGATCTTTGTGAAAGTAGCGCATGGATTCTTTTAGCCCAAAAGGCCCCGTAACCTCTTGCCATTTTTCTTCGAGTTCAAGAGAATGTCGGATAGCGTCTACAGTTCCTTCCCCACCATCACCTACAGGGCAAAGCAGACATTCTACATCTGCTATCGATTTTTGGAATCCTCTTTTTATAGCTTGAGCGACCTCTTCTGCCGTCAAACTTTCTTTAAAAGAATCGGGTGCAATTACAATTTTCATAGTTCCTCTCATTCTAAGAAATCAATCAAAGGTAGAACTTCCAAAAAATCCCTCGTATCTACATGACAAGCTATCTCTGTTTTTACGACCTCTTTGGCACAAAATGCAATACCACGTCCTGCTGACTTTAACATCAAGAGGTCATTGGCACCATCACCGATGGCAATCGTTCTTTCTTTGGGAAGTTTCAGTTCTTTTTCCATTTCTCAAGAGTATCTTGTTTTACTTGACCTGTCACAATTTCACCAACTAGTCGACCTGTTAAAAAACCGTCTTTGACTTCCAACTGGTTGGCGGAGAAATAGGAGATACCAAGGGATTTTGCTAATCTCTCAACTATTGGTGCAAATCCACCAGACACTAGACCGACTAAAATACCCTTCTTTTGAAGTATGGAGATAAATTCTTGGGCATTCTTGGACAGATGAATGGATTTGATGACAGTATCAAAGACCGAAACCGGAAGGCTTTTTAACAAAGCTACCCTCGCTCGTAAACTTGTTTCAAAGTCCAATTCACCTCGCATTGCCTGGCTTGTAATCTTCGATATTTCTTCTTCGCAACCTGCTTCTTTTCCTAAAAGATCAATCACTTCTTCTGCTATCAGGGTACCGTCAACGTCCATGACACACAAGCCTTTTACTTGAGACATAAACTTTCCTTTCTAAACAGCCCAAAAATCGTATGAAAGAATCATACGATTTTATCTATTAGTTGACTAAACTATGGTACAAGTCCAGGTAAGATTTGCAGGCTGTATCCCATGAGAAATCACATTCCATAGCTTGTTTTTGTAGATTTCTCCAAACTTCCGGCTGGTACTTATAAACATCCAAGGCTGTTTGGAAACTCCAGTTAAGCCAGTATGGTGTTAAATTATCAAAGCTAAATCCAGTTCCAGTTCCTTCGATCGGATTGAAGGATTGAACTGTATCACGCAAACCACCAACCTCATGAACCAATGGTAGAGTTCCATAGCGCATCGCCATCATTTGAGACAGCCGCATGGTTCAAAACGACTTGGCATGAGGAAGAGATCACAAGCTGCGTAGATTTCTTGAGCAAGTTTGACATCAAAAGTGATATTTGCTGATAGCTTGTCAGGATAGACTTGAGCAAACCAAGAGAAGGAATGTTCAAAAGCCGGGTCACCTGTTCCTAAAAGGACTATTTGAACGTCCTCCTGTAAGAAACGATGCAAGCATTCTACCACAACATCAAAACCTTTTTGGCGTGTCAATCGAGAGACAATCCCAACTAGTGGAACATCTGCTCGCACAGGCAACCCCACTCTCTCTTGCAATTTTGCTTTGTTTTGAGCTTTTCCAGACAAATCTTCCTTATCAAAATGATAGTCTAAAAGTGGGTCTGTTTGAGGATTATAAAGATCTGCGTCAATACCATTAACTATACCTGAAACCTTACCTGACTCCATCCGAAGAATCTGATCCAAACCGCAACCAAACTGACTGGTCATAATCTCGTGCGCATAGCTAGGGGAAACGGTTGAGACACGATCCGCGTATAGGATACCCGCTTTCATCCAGTTGAGACAATCATTCCAGCGAAGGGTCCCATCAGCATAACGTTCAAACCCAACACCAAACAAATCCCACAACATTCCTTCAGAAAATTGACCTTGAAATTCCAAATTATGAATGGTTAAAACGGTTCTGATTCCTTGATATGCCTGAATCCAATGGTACTTTTCTTTAACAAGAAGGGAATCATGGCTGTGTGGTAATCATGAACATGGAGAAGGTCAGGGATAAAGCCAATGCGTTCCATAGCTTCAAGAGCAGCCAGTTGGAAAAAGGCAAAGCGTTCACCGTCGTCAAAATCACCATACACATGACCACGGAAGAAATAATACTGATTATCAATGAAGTAGAAGGTTACACCATTCAAAACCGTTTTCTTAATACCACAGTACTGTCTACGCCATCCTACACTAACTTCAAAGTGGAGAACATCCTCAATCTGGTCTCCAAACTTTGCTTCTACCATATCATAATAAGGCAAGAAAACTGCAACTTCGTGCCCCGCTTTTACAAGTGATTTAGGAAGTGCGCCAATGACATCGCCCAAACCACCTGTTTTTGAAAAGGGTGCTCCTTCTGCCGCTACAAATAAAATTTTCATGAATAAATGTCCTCTGTTACTGTTTCACCCTTCTTAACTACAACTGGATGTTCTGCTGTGCCTCGAATGACAACACCGTCCGCAACTTCAACGCCCTTGTCCAAGATAGCATATTCAACTCGGGCACCTTGACCAATCACAACACGAGGGAACAAAACGCTGTTCTTCACAACACTATCTTTGTGAATATAAATGTTACGAGATAGGACTGACTGAACTACTTCACCCTCAATGATACTACCAGAAGCAAACTGAGAAGTACTTACTTTTGAAGTATTCGCATAGTAGGTTGGTTCTTCATTCTTAACTTTGGTATAAATTTTTTGATTTGGTGAGAAAAGAGAGTAGAATTTTTTAGATTCAAGCATATCAATATTTGCTTGATAATAGGACTGAACAGAATGAATGTTTGCTAAGTAACCTGTGTATTCGTAAGCAAAAGCTCCTTCTTTTACAGCTAAATCGCGAAGAACATAGCGCAACTTTTCAGGATATTCCTTCTGAGCCTCTTCTTCAAGTCGTTCAATCAACCAAGGAGTGTCCACAACAAAGATATCTGTAGACATGTTGAAGAGTTCATCTGTAGATTTATTATCAAAGAGTTTGTGCGAACGAACATGGTCAGTTTCATCGATTTCCAAGATAGCATTCACATCTGAAATGTCTTTCTTTGGAAGTTTCTTATATACAACTGTGATCGGACCATTTGTTGTATTGTGTAGGTGGAAGACTTGATTCAAGTCAATATTCACCAGCACATCGCAGTTAATCGAAACGGTTTGGTTTGAACCTGAACGTCTCAAGTAGGTAAGAAGCTGTTGGTAATACTCTTTTCCAACTGTGCTGCTTTCAACACGAGTATTGTAAATTCCTAGATAGTAGTGACTTAGAAGGGTTGACAAGCCCCACTCACGACCTGAACGAATATGGTCAAAAACTGAGCTGATATTATCTTGTTGGAAAATACCAAAGATACTACGAACACCTGCATTTGCAAGACTGGAAAGGGGGAAGTCAATCAAACGGTATTTCCCACCGAAAGGCAAGCTAGCTACCGGACGGTGTTCTGTTAACGTTGACATATCATGAAAACCAACTGTGTTTCCCAAAATGGCTGAATATTTATCAATCTTCATCTGTTGCTACCCCCACTACTTCATTGTATCCTACTACTTGTACTTCGTCAGTTCCGTCAATCTCTACGCCGTCTGCAATAATGGCACCCTCACCAATAATAGCACGAGTAATCTTTGCTCCATGGCCAATAATAGCCCCACTCATGATAACAGAATCAACGACCTCAGCACCTTCACGTACTTGTGCTTCTGTTGAAAGAATCGAACGTTTAACAGTTCCATCTACAAAACAACCATCCACGACCAATGAATCTTCAACGTGAGCATGCGCACCAAAGTAGTTTGGTGGTGAAATCAAGTTTCTAGAGTAAATTTCCACTGACGATTGCGGCTATCCAAGGCATTTTCTGGCGAAATGTACTCCATATTAGCTTCCCAAAGTGACTCAATCGTACCAACATCTTTCCAGTAGCCATTAAATTCATAAGCATAGACACTTTCACCAGACTCGAGATAGTTAGGGATAACGTTCTTCCCAAAGTCTGACATATCCACATTGCTCTTTTCAGCAGCAACAAGCATATTGCGAAGTCGTTTCCAGTCAAAAATATAAATCCCCATAGAAGCCTTTGTAGACTTAGGTTGCGCAGGTTTTTCTTCGAATTCAACGATACGGTTATTGGCATCTGTATTCATGATACCGAAACGGCTAGCTTCTTTGAGCGGTACGTCTAGGACAGCTACTGTCAAACTGGCATTATTATCCTTATGGGACTGAAGCATATCATCGTAGTCCATCTTGTAGATGTGGTCACCAGAAAGAATCAAAACATACTCAGGATTAACACTGTCGATGTAGTCAATGTTTTGGTAGATAGCGTGACTAGTCCCTTCAAACCAACGGTTTCCTTCGCTGGCTGAATAAGGTTGTAAATAGAGACACCTGAATTGACACCATCCAATCCCCAGCTCGAACCATTTCCGATATGGTTATTCAAAGCAAGAGGTTGGTACTGAGTAATCACACCAACATTATGGATTCCAGAGTTTGCACAGTTGGAAAGAGCAAAGTCAATGATACGGTAGCGCCCACCGAATTGCACTGCCGGTTTGGCAATGCTTTGAGTGAGTTTTCCGAGACGTGTTCCTTGCCCACCCGCAAGGATCAAAGCTAGCATTTCATTCTTCATTTTCTACTCCTTTATAAAGACATGTGAACGTTAAAATCGAAAGAAGGTCGGAAGTCAAACTTTTTTATAAAAATAATAGGAAATCCATTTCTCTTGTGTTTCAAGTCCAATACAAGTACATCCGTTTTTAAAATCTAAAAAATATCATCAACAGCCCATTATTCTTTTTTCTTAGCTGGTTTCAAACGACGCTTGATCTTCCAGATGCTTGCTCCCATGGCAGGCAAGGTAAAGGTCAAAGTCTGCTCATAATCTTTCCATAAGCCTTCTTGAGTCTGAACTGTTTGATTGTGCTCTTTCCACACACCTCCCCATTCTTCTAATTCTGTATTCCAAACTTCTTCGTAAATACCTGCAACAGGTAAACCAATCGTAAAGTCCTTACGTTCAACTGGTGCCATGTTAAAGACACAGACTAACATTTCGTCTTTCTTGCCCTTACGAATAAAGGAAAGGACACTCTGATCTCTATTATCAGCATCGATAATCTCGATACCATCATAACTAGTATCAATTTCCCAAAGACAGCGATGGTCTTTATAGAATTGATTGAGTTGAGAAGTAAAATGCTTCATCTTGGCATTCATCGGATCTTCTAGATTAGACCATTCCAACTGCTCCTCAGACTTCCACTCTAGGAATTGCCCGTACTCACTACCCATGAACAAGAGTTTCTTACCAGGATGACAAATTTGATAGGTGTAGAGGTTGCGCAGACCAGCGAACTGATTGTAGCGATCTCCCCACATCTTATGCATCATACTCTTCTTGCCATGAACCACTTCATCATGCGAGAAAGGTAAGAGATAGTTTTCATTGAAAACATACATAAAGCTGAAGGTCACAAGATTAAAGTCATACTTGCGATAAATCGGATCTTCCTCGTAGAAACGGAGAATGTCGTTCATCCAGCCCATATTCCATTTATAGTCAAATCCAGGCCGCCCATTTCTTTCATACCAGTAATCTTTGTCGCTGATGAGCTTTCTTCTGCAATCATCATGATATCTGGATGAGCTAACTTAATCACTGTGTTCAACCGTTGAAGGAAATAATAACCCTCGTAGTTAAGGTTTCCACCGTCTTTGTTTGGAGTCCAAGGAGCATTATCATAATCTAGATACAGCATATTGCTCACTGCATCGACCCGAATACCATCTAAGTGGTAAAAATCAATCCAAAATTTAATACTTGAGATCAGGAAAGACTGGACCTCATTTTTCCCGAGGTCAAAATTCAGTGCACCCCAACCGTAGTTATGAGCCTTGTTGTGGTCTTGGTATTCAAAAGTTGGTGTACCGTCATAATATGCCAATGCATCATCATTAATAGTGAAATGACCCGGAACCCAGTCGACGATAACACCGATATTATTTATATGACATTCTTCAACGAAATCTTGGAATTCCTCAGGTGTACCATAGGAATGTTCAAAAGCAAAGTAACCCATAAGTTGATAGCCCCAGCTCAATCCAAGTGGGTGAGCCATTAAAGGCATGAACTCAATATGTGTATAGTTCATCTCAACTAAGTATGGAATCAACTCGTCTTTCAGTTGCGAAAAAGTATAGGGACTACCATCTGGATTTCTCTTCCAAGATCCTGCATGGGCTTCATATATATTAACTGGTCTCTCGAAAAATCCCAGACGTTTGCGACGTGCTAGCCAAAGGCCATCTTTCCATTTCTTTTCACGGATATTGGTCAAAACAGCTCCTGTACCCGGTCTAGCTTCAAAATAAACTGCCAAAGGATCGATCTTCATAATCTGGTGACCATTTGCACGCGTGATATGATATTTATAAATCTGACCTTCCTGGGCTTGACTCGTAAAGACTTCCCAAACACCTGCTTCATTACGAACCATAGGAATCTGATTCTCAACCCAATCGGTAAAATCACCAACTAGATGAACTGCTTGTGCATTTGGGGCCCAAACCCTAAAGGTATAGCCTATTTCTCCGTTTTTCTCCTCTCTATGCGCTCCTAAATAATGCTGGAGGTGAAAGTTCTCACCTGTAGTAAAGGTTCTTAATGCTTCTTGATTATTCATTCAATCCCCTTTCTTTTGTAAGCGTTTTCTATAATTCTATTATACACTCTTTTAAGATAACTTTCAAGTAATTTACGAAGGAAATCATATTTTTTTATGAAAGCCTTCAAAAAATTACCTAGCATTTTAAAAAAGATATCCAGAAAATAGAACACAAAACAATTTCCATATATTTTTTTATTATAATACCAGAATATTCGTTTTTTTATCAATTTTTTTACTGTATTATTTTTGAAAAAAATAAAATCAGGAAGTTATTTTTCCTGATTTTATAAATTATCTCACATCAAAAACAATGGATTTGACATTTGTCATCGCTTCGATACTATATTTAATTCCTTGCACTCCCGCACCAGAACCTTTTACACCAAGGAATGGGAAATTATCTGGTCCACGTTGTGTTTTATTGTTAATATGAACGGTACCAACTTCAAGTTTCTCAGCAATTTCAAATGCCTTCTTAAAGTCATTTGTAAAGACTGAAGATTGAAGACCGAATTCTGATTCATTAGCAATTTCAAGTGCTTCATTGGCATCTGCAACTCGAATAATTGGGAGAACAGGTCCAAATGGTTCTTCCCAGGCTAATTTCATATCTCTTGTGACATAATCAAAAAGTCCTGGCCAAATGAGATTGTTCTCACGTTTGATTGGGCTGAGCGCTTTGGCTCCTTTTTCCTGAGCATCTTCAATCAATCCCCAGATGAAATCAGCTGAAGCATTATCAATAACTGGCGTGATATCTGCATTGTCAAATGGATCACCAACAGTTAGCTTGGCAACTTCAGCTTGGAGCAATTCAGCCAATCTGTCTGCGACGCTTTCCACAACCAAAACACGTTTGATAGCGGTACAACGCTGACCAGAGTAGCTAAAGGCACCACCTACGATTTGCTTAGCTGCATTTTCTAAATCTGCATCTTCTAAGACAATTGCTGCATCTTTTCCACCAAGCTCAAGCATAATCGGGCGCATACCAGCTAAACGACCAATACGCTCACCAATCGGTGTTGAACCTGTAAAGTTAATGAAGTTCACTTCCTTGTGTTCGATGATGTAGTCTCCGATTTCAGAACCACGTCCAGTGATGGTGTTAAAGACACCTGCTGGGATTCCTGCTTCGTCAAATGCTTTAGCCAACAAGAGTCCAGAAATAGATCCTTGTGTTGGTGGTTTGAACATAACGACATTTCCTGCAATCAAAGCCGGAGCAATCTTAGATCCAGAAAGGTTGACTGGATAGTTAAATGGCGCGATAGCCAAAACGACACCAACTGGTTCACGACGGACAACGGCTAGTTTATTTTTACTTGCAGCTTCAAAACCACCACCTTCCATCGCTTGTCCAGTGATACGGAGGCCTTCCTCGGCAGCAAAACGAATCAATTCTGCTGTACGTACTACTTCTCCAATGGCTGCTTTAATTCCTTTTGCAACCTCTTTGGCAAGAATGGTACCAATTTTTTCTTTATCACGTTCCAAAATGTCTGCTGTCTTATGCAAATAAGCTGCACGCTCAACGGGTGCTAAATCACGCCATGCTGGGAGAGCTGCACGTGCAGCTTTCATAGCCTCATCTACTTCAGCCTGACTCATAGCTGGAACTGTACCCAGCTTTTCCTGATTGACGGGAGAATAGATGGCAATTTCATTCTCTGATGATTTCCATTTTCCATTCACTAAATTCTGATAATTTGTCAAATTCTCTTCCTCCTGAAAATGATTAAAACTTATTTTATCAAATTTTCAGAAAATTACAACCCCTTTTTGGAAAATATTGATATTTTTTTCACAAACTTGATTCTTCAAATTATTTGAAATTTATTCCTATTAGATATTGGTTTTTCAATAAAAATCAAAAAAGGTCTAGTTTTAACTAAACCTTTTTGCTGCATTTACTATGAAAGTACCTTCAAGACTGCAACGCTGATATCATCAATCACATTAGACTCTTTAGAACGACTATTGGACACCAGCATTTCAAGATTTCCCGCATTTTCAAAGTAGAAGGAAGCTCCTTTAGCATTGAATACCACCAATAAGTGCTCTGCTCCACCGTGAATTTCGTAAACAATCCACCCACTATTTTCAGCAGCTGTATGGACGAAGACATGACGATAAACTTCTTCGTATGTAGGATAAGAGAAAGCACGCGTTTGTGTTTTTAGACGAATAATCTGGCGAATAAAGTCAATGCTCTCTTGTCTCTCATTGATTAAATCCCAGTTGACCTGGTTGACACTATCTGGAGCATTGTAGCTGTTCATGGCCCGTTCTCTATCTGCCGGAGTCAGCTCGCCATTTTCTCCAGTAGCAAGGAGTTTGGTGCGTCCAAATTCTTGACCCAGCTCTATAAAGGACATACCTTGCATAAGAATGCTCATCGCTGTTGCTGTCTCAACCTGTCGCATAATCTTATCTGAACTGTGATCTGGATGAAGGGTTACTAACAAATCATGCAAGTTGTAATTATCATGGGCTTCCACATAGTTAAGAACTTGGTTTGGACTAAGATATGAACCCAACTCTCGGCTACCAAGAATAGCTTTGGCTACAATCGGTTCTGTAGCTGCACCACTAACAAATCCTGCCTTGATTGAGCCATAAACTTCTCCTCCTTTGATGGCATCACGCTGATCATCATTGAAGAATCCAATATTTGGCATCTGGTAGGCATTGTCCTTCTTGGCCTTGTCATAAGGTGCAAGACCGGTCCCCATATCCCAACCTTCTCCATAGGTGATAATGCGGGGATCGACCTCATCAAGTGCCCAACGAATCGCCTGCATGGTTTTGACATCGTGAATTCCCATCAAGTCGAAACGGAAACCGTCAATGTTGTATTCTTTCACCCAATAAAGGAGTGAGTCAATCATATACTTGCGGTACATTTCGTGTTCGCTTGCGGTTTCATTTCCTACACCAGTGCCGTTTTGGAAGGTTCCATCTGGATTCATACGATAGTAATAATCAGGAACAGTTGTTTGGAAAGGTGCATCGACCGTTGAGAAGGTATGGTTATAAACAACATCCATAATGACACCGATTCCCGCATCGTGATATGCCTGAATCATGGTCTTGAGGTCTCGAATAACCTGTCCAGGATCATCTGGGTTACTAGAGAAACTTGGTTCTGGGGCATTGTAGTTTTGAGGGTCATAACCCCAGTTATAGGTTACATTTCCATCCTCATCATATTCCTTATGGCGATCAAAGATTGGTTGAAGCTGAACATAATTACAGCCGAGTTCTTTGATATAGTCAAATGCTGTTGCTTGACCATACTGGTTAACCGTTCCAGTCTGGGCAGCCCCAAGGAAGGTTCCTCGAAGGTTTTCTGGAACTCCAGATGTCGGCGATTTTGTAAAATCACGAATGTGCATCTCGCAGATAACGGCTTTACATGGGTTTTCCAAACGCCAAGGAGCGTCTGTCCCATGTTTGACTTTAAATTCTTCTACTTGTCTATCTTGCTGAGAGAGAATTACGGAACGTTTTCCATCAGGACTTGTAGCGATAGTGTAAGGATCTCGTGTCAAAGTCTGGTGGTGCGGAAACTCAATCTGATACTGATAAGCTTTACCTGCAAGATTTTCATCCAGGTCTACACTCCAAACACCAATGGTATTGTACTTATGACTGTATGAATAGCTATTCCCTCGCTTTAGATTAAAGGTTTTCCAAATCGGTGCGTCGTTACTTGTATTTTCATAAACGACCACTTGGACTGCTGTAGCTGTTGGAGCCCAGAGTTTAAAGCTTGTCTGGTAGTCTGAGATACTATAACCCAACTCTCCTTGGTATCCCCAATGATGATCAAAACTTTCACTGTGAAAGGCTTTATCAAAAGCAAACGGATTTCGATCTTTATAGTAAGGACTTGCAATGGCTGGATTTTCAGAATAATAAACCGTCTCATCACCATCCAAAATCCAAACCTCAGTCAACAGTGGATAATAGTTAAAACGTAGGAGATAATCTTTTGCCTTTCCATCTATTCCGACAGAAAAGGTCAGAGTATCGAGCCTTTCTGCACTTGTAACTGTAAAGGAGAATTTTGCTCCAAAATAGTCATTTTCATAATACAAATTTTCTTTAACATCTGCCTGTTTTCTACTGAATGAACAAGCGGCATAATCCCCATTCTTTCGGTGAAAATGGATGACTATAGGGTAACTATACATTTCTTTTCCTAATTTCTAATTTCAATTTTAATTTTTAAAGTCATGCTGAAGAATTTAGCGGGAATTTCAGCACAATAGAGAATAGTTTTAATAGATATAAAAACACATCAGGAGAGATAGTTCCAGACTATCTGACATCTAGTTATCAACTATTCTTTACAAACTTTCTAGCCAGGCCTCATCTCGAACTTCGATACCAAGCTCCTGTGCTTTTTGGAGCTTGCTTCCTGCATCTGCTCCTGCCACGACAAGATTCGTTTTCTTAGATACACTGCCTGTAACTTTGGCACCAAGGCTTTCGAGTTTGCTTTTGGCTTCTGAGCGCGTGAGACGTTCCAATTTCCCCGTGAGTACAACGGTCAAACCTGACAAGGCCGCATCTGCCACTACTGTCTGTCCTTTGTAGTCCAGATTGACTCCAGCTTCTTTCAACTCGTCTAAGAGAATCTTCGACCCTTCTGTAGCAAAATAAGTCTGAAGACTTTGTGCAATTACACTACCCAAGCTTTCAATACTTGCTACTTCCTCTGGATCAGCTTGGGCTAGATTTTCAATAGAATGGAAATGTTGGAGCAAAAGTTGGCTAGCCTTACTTCCGACATGGCGAATTCCCAGACCAAACAAGAGTTTCAGCAGAGTTTTCCTTGGATGCTTGAATGGCCTGATACAGTTTAGAAGCAGACTTTTCCTTGACACCTTCTAAAAGGAGGAAATCATCTTCTTTCAAACGGTAAATATCTGCCACATCCTTGACTAGATTAGCAGCAAAGAGTTTCTCAACTATGGAAGGACCAAGGCCTGTAATATTCATGGCATCTCGAGAGGCAAAGTGAATCAAGCCTTCCATAATTTGGGCAGGACAGCGAGGATTGATACAACGTAGAGCAACCTCATCTTCAAAATGAAGTAACTGACTGTCACAGCTTGGACAGTTAGTCGGAATATCTAGTTTTTCTTCAGAAACACGCTTGGACTCTACCACACGCAAAACAGCAGGGATGATGTCCCCAGCCTTATAGACGATAACCGTATCGTCTTTGCGAATATCTTTTTCAGCGATATAATCTACGTTGTGTAGGGTCGCACGGCTAACGGTTGTCCCAGCAAGCTGAACAGGTGTTAGATTGGCAGTTGGAGTCACAACACCCGTACGGCCTACTGTCCAGTCAACTGAAAGGAGCTGGGCTTCTTTTTCTTCAGCGGGAAATTTATAGGCGATTGCCCACTTAGGCGCTTTAACTGTAAAACCGAGTTCTTCTTGACCTGCTAAGTCATTGACTTTAATAACCACTCCATCAATATCGTAAGGGAGCTGTTCCCGTTCTTGTCCTACTTCTTGGATAAAATTCCATATCTCATCTATGCTTTCAGCCAAGATTCGTTTAGAATTAACTACAAAGCCAAGCTGTTCAAGATGCTCCAAGACCTTTTCTTGACTATCACGAGTTGAAGGGCTGGCTTCTTGATAGAGGAAAGTGGCAAGATTGCGTTTGGCTACTACTGCCGTATCCAGCTGACGCAAAGTTCCAGCCGCCGCATTACGAGGATTGGCAAATTCAGGCTCTCCATTTTCTTGGCGAGCTTGGTTGACCAGATCAAAGAAGCGCGTGGCATGTAACACTCCCCACGAACAGTGATATCTAGTTTTTCTGGCAAGGTCAAAGGAATATCCTTCACGCGCTTGAGATTTTCTGTGATATTTTCACCAACAGAACCATCCCCACGAGTCGCTCCAGCGACCAAAATCCCATTTTCATAAGTAAGGGAAATAGACAAACCATCGATTTTCAGCTCGCAAATATAGGTCGGTTGGGGTAATTCCTTTCGCACACGCGCATCAAAAGCTTCTAACTCTTCACGTGAAAAAGCATCCTGCAAACTGTATAGAGGATACTGATGACTGTATTTTTCAAAACCATCTAAAACCTTACCACCAACACGATGGGTCGGACTGTCCGCTAAAACTTGATCTGGATAGGCAGCTTCCAATTCGACCAACTCTCGGTAGAGGCGATCATACTCGCTATCTGAAACCGAGGGATTGTCACTCGTATAGTACTCGGTCGCATAGCGGTTAAGTAAGGCAACTAACTCATTCATTCTTTCATTCATAATCCCATTTTACCACAAAGCAAGCCCTCCTCACAATAGAGAAGGACTGAAAAATGATTCGTAGTGAAATATTTTCTAAAAAAAAAAAAGAAATTATAACTCTTTTTTAAAATGACTTCGCACATAAACGAGGGATAGACAAGACAGGACAATAACCCCGCTGCCAATTATCAGAAAAGAAGAGAGATGTACACTTGGTAGCACTGTCATAAAGCCTTTTGCAATCGGCATAAATAGGATGGCTAAGGTAAAAATGGTGCTTAGTACTCTTCCCAAGTATTCCCCCTCAACCTTTGTTTGCACCTGAGTAAAAAAGTGAATATTAAATATCGTCATAAACAGTTCACAAACTAAATTTCCAGAAAAGGAAAGAAAAGTTGGCAATGGTAACCCCATCATAAAAACCCCAACTCCAGTCAAGGCCAATAGAATCAAAAGATTATAAACACCTGCCTTTATTTTGCTAGCTAGAAGAGCTCCGATAATCGAACCAATAGCGCCCATAGTCAAAATAGTTGCATAAGCTCCTTCTACCCCGTATAGTCGATTTGAAAAAGGGAGGAGAAATTCAAAAGCTGCAAAAAAGAAATTAACACTGGAAGCTACTACCAAAAGGAAAAAGATCTCTTGCTGGCGCCAAATATAGCGAATCCCTTCTTTCATATCAGCAAAAATATTTTTCCAGTTGAAAGTCTTTTTCTCTTGTAACTGAGTCTCTTTTTTGGGGAGAAAAGCTACTAAGGTAAATGCGATAAAAAAACTAATGGCATCTAAAACGAGCGTCATATGGAGACTGGCAAATTGTAAAACGAGGAAAGAAAGTACAGGGGAGCTAACACCTACAACCTGCAAAACTAACTCCAAGCGAGAGTTATAGGTCACTATCTCGTCTTTCTCTACAACCTCAGTTATAATGGCTTTGTTAGCTGTACGAGAAAATGCAAAGGCAACCGCCTGAACAATATTGGCAAAAATCAAGGCAGCAATCATCAAGCTATCATTTCTGATGAAAGAAATAGCTAAGCAAAGAACGCCACAAATCAAGTCCGTCGTCATCAAAATTTTGCGACGCGAAAAACGGTCTGAAATCACTCCGCCAAAGGGATTGACCAGAATCGATGTGACGAGTTCAGAAATTTGATAAATCCCAAGAACAGTCTGCCCTATCGTTCCCATTGATGCCAACCAAACACTGTTTCCATAATCATAGAGCATATTTCCTATTTTATTAATAGCACCACGACTAATCAACTGGATTGCATATCGATTCATATAAAAAGCTCCTCTCAAATTTTGAAACTATTGTATCAAAACTGAAAGGAGTCTCTTTATTTTTCCCTTATTTGGGAAATTTAAGCATTTACAAATTTTTCATAATGTTCCTGATAGTAAGCCACTTGCTCTGGAAGTCCAAGCACATCAAAAATATGCATAGCCTCCTGCATCTGACTACAACCCTCTTCTTTCAAGTCTCTCTGGTAGAGGGCGAAACCTTTGAGATAATGGAAGATATTGCGCTCATAAAGCTTGATACCATTTCCAATCAACTTCTCCAAATAGCCCTCAAAATAGTCCGCATCCGCAAAGGATCGATTTTCCAAACAATGCTGGTAACAGTTAAGAGCTAAGATCAAAACAAGTTTTCGATGACGACCAATTTCCTTGTAGTAGTCTTCCCTCTCCATCACTTCTCTGCCAATCCGAGCCACATAGTCCACATTGTAGAAAGTATAGAGATTACCGAAAAGAATCAACTCATACATGGTCCATTCTTCTGTTTGGAAAAGATAATCCGCCACCTTATCCAAATCACTCTGACTCATCGTGTAACGAGCATCTCTTTGACAAATCAGTCCTTGTAGCAGAATCCAATTCAGCTCAAAATAGAGGGGATTGGTCGAACTCTTTGCTTTCTCAAGCTGTTCCATTTGAAGCTTTTGAAAACCAGCAATATCATTTGAGTAGTAAAGCGGAATAATCTGTGCCATCAAGGCAACATGTTCATGATTTTGAAAATCTCTAGCCTTGTCCATGAAATTTTCAATAGTCACATGAATATTGTCCAAAATCTCAAAGAAACGAGAAACTGCTAGATCAGACTCCCCAAGCTCAAAGCGAGATAATTGAGAGGTTGAACATGATTCACCTGCCGCCTCTTTCAAGGAGTACTTCCCACTTGTTCGAAATTCACGAAATACCTTTCCTAGATGTTTCATCTTTACACCTGCTCTGATAATTCTTCCCACTCAAGCATAGCCTCTTCTTGACGATGGCTAATTTTGTCCAGTTCAGCCTGCAATTCCATGAGCTTTTCAGCATCGTTGGTTTCTAGCATTTTTTCAGAAATGGCTTGGCTTTGAGTTTCTAACTCTTCGATTTCAGCCTCTAAACTCTCTATTTGGCGCATGAGCTTACGGGCTTCTTTCTGACTTTCTTTCTGGGCCTGATAGTCATTAGATGGACTTGCTTCTTTTGCTTGATTACTCATTGAAGCTTCCTCTGTCTGACTGACTTCTATTTCAGCCTTTTTATCAACATAGTAGTCATAATCTCCAAGGTAGAGGGTTGAACCACTCTCAGACAATTCCAGTACATGAGTGGCTACACGATTGATAAAGTAACGGTCGTGGCTGACAAAAAGAAGGGTTCCATCAAAATCAATCAGAGCATTTTCTAACACTTCCTTGCTATCAATATCCAAGTGGTTGGTCGGCTCGTCAAGAATCAAGAAATTGTTGTTTTCCATTGAAAGTTTGGCAAGCAACAAACGAGCTTTCTCGCCACCTGAAAGCATGCCAACTGATTTTTTAACATCATCTCCTGAGAAAAGGAAGGCACCGAGGCGGTTGCGGATTTCAACTTCTGGTGTCAGTTTAAAATCATTCCAAAGTTCATCCAGAACCGTATTACTTGGTGTTAGCTTGCTTTGGGTTTGGTCATAGTAGCCAACCTCAACATTGGCCCCAAATCGCTTTTCTCCTTTGATAAAAGGAATCTGATCCACAATAGACTTGATAAAGGTTGACTTACCAATACCATTTGGTCCTACGATGGCAACAGCATTCATCTTACGGAGGTCTAGGTTGATAGGTTCTGACAATATTTCCCCATCATAGCCAATAGCCGCATTTTCAACGGTCAAAACGATATTACCTGATGTTTTTTCCGACTGGAAGGTCATATTGGCTGATTTCTTGCCAGCTTCAGGCTTGTCCAAACGCTCCATTTTTTCTAGTTGCTTGCGTCGAGATTGGGCACGTTTAGTCGTTGAGGCTCGGACTAGATTGCGATTGACAAAGTCTTCTAGAGCCGCGATTTCCTTCTGTTGCTTTTCATAGTTTTTTGCCTCAGTAGCTAGCTTTTGCTCCTTTAACTCAACAAAACGAGAGTAATTGCCTACATAACGATCCAAGGAATGCTTAGTTAAATCGAGTGTAACCGTCGCAACCTTGTCCAAAAAGTAACGGTCGTGGCTGACAATAATGAGTGCACCGCTATAATTTACTAGGTAATTTTCCAACCAGGCAATGGTTTCAATATCCAAGTGGTTGGTAGGCTCGTCCAAGACCAAGAGTTTTGGCTTTTCAAGGAGCATTTTAGCCAGTGCAAGACGAGTATTTTGACCACCTGAAAGCTCAGCAATTTTCATCTGCCACATAGACTCGTCAAACTTGAAACCATTCAAGATAGCGCGGATATCAGCTTCGTAGGTAAAGCCACCAGCCTGACGGAAATTCTCTGATAAACGATCATAATCCGCCATCAGTTTATCTAGATCTTCACCAGACTTTTCACCCATCTCTAATTCCATTTGACGCAGTTGTGTCTCTGCCCGACGCAAGTCATCAAAGACGTGAAGCATTTCATTATAAATGGTATTTTCAGACTCAAAACGACTATCTTGGGCTAGGTAAGACAGAGAAATATCTTTTTTCTTATTGATTTCTCCACTAGTTGGCTCCTCTTCTCCAACCAAAATCTTTAAAAGAGTAGACTTACCTGCACCATTTTTCCCAACAAGAGCAATCCGGTCTCGTTCATCTACCTGCAGATTAATATTATCAAAAAGAACCTCACCAGCAAAAGATCGTTCAATTTTATTAGCTTGTAAAATAATCATATCTCTATTTTACTATCTTTTTCTCTTTTACACAATTGCAATGAAAAAAGTTCGAGTGGTATACCCGAACCTTTCATCTTAGTATCCAATGCCTCCACGGAATGTGCGAGCCATATCTTTTAAGTCATAGTTTTTAGAAGAGGTATCGATGGTCCATTTTCCATCTTTCTTGGTCATTTTAATTTCATAACCCTCTTTCTTCATGTTATCACTAGTGTCTAGTGGAGTTGAATCAAATTGACTTGGTGCATTTTCTAAAATGTACTTCTCACCAGCTTTCATAGCTTCTGAGTAGTTGCTATATTTACCTTTGTTTTCTTCGTAGAATTTACGACTCAATTCATGAACATTCAAGTTATCCAAGTCGATTGTTTCTGGTCTAACATAAACAACAGCATAATCAGGCAAGTATGTCTTCACCTTGTAATCAACTTTTGCTCTCTTAGCATTTGCTTTGATGTAGGCATCTGCGAATGTTCTAAGTTCTGAATCAGATGGTTTGTAGTTATAGAAGCCTTTTCCGAACGATTCTGTAAATTTCTTGATAAACTCTTCTTTATCAGCTTTCGCATCGTTTGTGAATTCAGCACTATTATCAGAAGATTTTTTATCATCAGCAAGCGCAACAACTTGCGACTTATTATCAGTAGCACTTAGGTTCGTTCCACCACCAGAACTTTCCCCATTAAGGTAAACAGCATCGACATATTTTTTCATTACATCTTTAGCTTCATCAATATGATCTTCGTACTGACTTGGATCCACCTTGATTGCTACATCGTTATTCTTTTTAGAATTCTCTTTGATGTCATCATAAAAGCTAGGTGCGAAGTGGAGTTCATACTTAGCATTCTTGTCGACTTCATACACTACATAACCAGCAACACTCTTTCCTTTAGAAAGACTGTCACCATATGACATAAATTTCGTTTTACTGTCGCTTTCGTAGATTTGAATTGGTTGTAATTTTTCATCTTTTTCATTATAAAGCGTAATATCTTGGCTAGTAAAACTAAACTGTTTATCACGATTGTTCTTGATTTCGACTTGAAGTGCAAGGTAGCTTGAAGATGAATCTTCATCTTTAGGCAATACAAACATACCGTCTTTTACTGAAACTTCAAAGTTTGAGTTCGAGGCAGTACCATTGTCGCTTGCTTTTTTGGAAGCTCCACAGGCAACCAGTGCTAAAGCTGATAAAAGCAAAGCAGAATGCTTAAGAATTTTTTTCATAATGGATTCTCCTTTAATGATTTACTATATTTTACCATACGTAGAATAAAAATCAAAACAGAAACCAGATATTTTCAAAATATCTTAAATTTATAGAGTTTTACATTAAATTTTTTTCTATCCGTTCATTTGATACATTAAAAGGATTCTTTATAAAAAGAATAGAATATAACAATATTGACGATTTACTTTATTTAAAAAAATCCCACAAAAAAATACTATAACTTTTAATATTTTTAAAAATTAGATAATTGATTTTCATCCCTAACTTAGTATAAGTAAGCACAGTACTCACCATTTTCCCGCTAAAGTGCATAAGTAAATTTCCTACATTTTAAGTTATGCTAACGTTTTACTAAAATGTCAAATCGTGATATAATGAAAGCGATTAAAGTAAATAAACAAAGGAGACACTCTATGACTTACCAAGAAAATTATCAAAAATGGGTCGATTTTGCTGACCTTCCAGACTACCTTCGTCAAGACTTAATCAATATGGACGAAAAAACAAAGGAAGACGCCTTTTATACCAATCTTGAATTTGGTACTGCTGGTATGCGTGGTTTGATCGGTGCTGGTACAAACCGCATCAATATCTACGTTGTTCGTCAAGCTACCGAAGGTTTGGCTCGTTTGATTGAGTCAAAAGGTGGAAACGAAAGAACGTGGTGTAGCAATTGCCTACGATAGCCGTCACTTCTCACCTGAGTTTGCCTTTGAATCTGCGGCAGTTCTTGCTAAACACGGTATCAAATCTTACGTATTTGAAAGCCTCCGTCCAACTCCAGAACTGTCATTTGCAGTTCGTCACCTCAACTGTTTTGCAGGTATCATGATTACTGCCAGCCATAACCCTGCTCCATTTAACGGTTACAAGGTTTACGGTGAAGACGGTGGACAAATGCCTCCACATGACGCGGACGCTTTGACTACTTACATTCGTGCTATCGAAAATCCATTCGCTGTGGAAGTTGCCGATGTAGAAGCGGAAAAAGCTTCTGGCTTGATTGAAGTTATCGGCGAAGCTGTTGATGCAGAATACCTTAAAGAAGTTAAAGACGTAAACATCAACCCAGCCTTGATCGAAGAATTCGGTAAAGACATGAAGATTGTCTACACACCACTTCATGGTACGGGTGAAATGTTGGCTCGTCGTGCTCTTGCTCAAGCAGGATTTGACTCTGTTCAAGTTGTTGAAGCACAAGCAACTGCTGATCCTGACTTCTCAACTGTAAAATCTCCAAACCCAGAAAGCCAAAAGCAGCCTTCGCCCTTGCTGAAGAACTTGGTCGTCAAGTTGGTGCAGATGTGCTTGTTGCAACTGACCCTGACGCTGACCGTGTTGGTGTTGAAGTTCTTCAAAAAGATGGTAGCTACCTTAACCTTTCAGGTAACCAAATCGGTGCTATCATGGCTAAATACATCTTGGAAGCCCACAAAAATGCTGGAACTCTTCCTGAAAATGCAGCTCTCTGCAAATCCATCGTATCAACTGACTTGGTAACGAAGATTGCTGAAAGCTACGGCGCAACCATGTTCAACGTTTTGACAGGTTTCAAATTCATCGCAGAGAAAATCCAAGAATTTGAAGAAAAACACAATCACACTTACATGATGGGATTTGAAGAAAGCTTCGGTTACTTGATTAAACCATTCGTACGTGATAAAGATGCTATCCAAGCCGTTCTTGTCGTTGCTGAACTTGCTGCCTACTACCGTTCACGTGGTTTGACACTTGCTGACGGTATCGAAGAAATCTACAAAGAATACGGCTACTACGCTGAAAAGACTATCTCTGTTACCCTTTCTGGTGTTGATGGTGCAGAACAAATCAAGGAAATCATGGCTAAGTTCCGTAACAATGCTCCAAAAGAATGGAATGCAACAGCTATCACTGTCGTAGAAGACTTCAAGGCTCAAACTGCTACTGTTGCTGATGGTACTGTTACAAACTTGACAACTCCTCCAAGTGATGTGTTGAAATATACACTTGCTGACGGTTCATGGATTGCAGTTCGCCCTTCAGGTACAGAACCAAATCAAGTTCTACATTGCCGTTGTGGGTGAAAGCAATGAAGATTCACAAGCTAAGATTGCCAACATCGAAGCAGAAATCAATGCGTTTGTAAAATAAGAAATTATAAAAGATGAGACCAACCAATCTCATCTTTTTTCGTATCAAATCTGAGCATTTTTAGAAACTTTATGGCATACTAGACTTATCAATGAAAGCGAGGTAATCTCATGGAACAATTTTTAGAAAACATTAAAGACCTTGAAGTCACTACAGTTGCGCGTGCGCAAGAAGCTCTTGATAAGAAAGAAACTGCAACCTTCTTTATCGGTCGCAAAACTTGCCCTTACTGCCGTAAATTTGCTGGTACCTTGGCAGGTGTCGTAGCTGAAACTAAAGCTCACATCTACTTCATCAACAGTGAAGAACCAAGCCAACTAAATGAGTTACAAGAATTCCGCTCACGCTACGGAATTCCAACCGTACCAGGATTTGTTCACATTGCTGATGGACAAATCAATGTCCGTTGCGACTCTTCCATGTCAGCACAAGAAATCAAGGACTTTGCTGGATTGTAAAAAAACAACAAAAGAAGGCACTCGCCTTCTTTTTTAATTGTATTCAAAATATTTATCCACCAATTCCTGAATCCTACCTTCTTTGGCAGCAGGGATGGTATCTTCTAAAACAAAGTTATTTCTACTGATTTCTTGAGAGAGATTTCCAAAGATAAAATTAGTGGAAATGTTATAGATAATCTCTGAAGGCGCAAATCCATACACTTGATTTTCTAGGATATGTTTTAAGCGGTCTTCAGGATTTGGAAAGACTTCTTTCAAACCATTGCTGTTATATAGCCGCTTAACAAGCTCTGCAATATAAAGGCCTGACTTCATGTACAAATCAATAAATGTCTTAGTTGGATCATCAAAGATTCCTGAGTTTTCTTTTTCAAGGTCATCCACCATTCTCCTCACTACTCGTTTAGGAGTGAAAATCTGATTGGTTTTCTGTGGTGGAATATAGTCAAAAATATCTTCTTTCTGATCTTTAAAATAATCTGCCAACTCCTCTTTCTTGCGAAGAAATTCCTGGATGGCTTCATCAAATGTTGCTCGATCAAAGAGATGTCCTGCAAAATCCTGCCCACCATCTCTTAAATAACGAAATTGTTCAATCGTAATTCCCGTTACTTCATAAAAAACATGCTCAGGAACAAAGGTGTCAAAATTATCAAGTGTTAGAGATTGATTGCCGTAGGCCATGATGAAACTTGGAATTGTTCGTGCAAATCCTCGAAGATGGTCCCGAATCTCATCTTGAGCAGATTGTTTCAACTGTTCAACACGTTTGACCTCAACCTGCTCGATAAACTTCTCAGGCATTTTCTCCACTTCTTTTTTAAGTGTTTGTTCTAGTTTTTCTTTATGAATGAGATTATTTTCTTCTAAACGTTTTTCAAGAACTTCTTGAATCTTATCTTTTTGCTCTTTATCATTTTCTTCCTTGAGCTGTTGTTGCAACTCTTCCTTGATATGAGCTTCAGAAATTTTACGTTCTATCTCATTTTTTCGAACTTCGTTCTCAAATGTTGCTACAATTTGTTTCTTGATCTGGTCTGTTTCCCGAGTTTTCAGATCATATCCAGCCTTCAATTCTTCTACAATTACTGAAGAAACTGTCTTACTCAAGTCATTGACCAGCTGTTTTTGAGTTCTTTTTTTATCTTTTGTGACTAACTCAGCAACAGACTCACCAAGCCCATAAACTTTTTCACCAAAAAGTCGTGCTTGTTGATTGACCACGATTTCATGGTCAACCACTGCATTGCCCTCATCATCCACTTTAACACCTGAAAAGTCTAGTAAATCAGAAGGTGTTTGTAACTTGCCTTCCTTTTCAACTGGTAGTTCATTTAAGATGTCTAGAACGGTTTGACTGGCTTGGAAAATACCGCTGATATTATCAAATAGGAGGTTAGACATAAAGCCACGTTTGAGGACTTCCCTAGCTTTTATCTGACGCGGTATAGTCAGAACTGCCTTAGCATCAATTTCAACCATCTTACCTGCACGGTCCTCAGCTATGACAGGGAAGAAATTTAGTAATTCTCTAATGTTTTCTTCGCGAGTTGCGGAAGTTCCACCACCTCCTGCAGTTGCAAGTGATAAGTTATTCGCAAACTCATCAAAGAGAATCAGGGTTCTTTCTGGCGCAAAGTCAAATACATAGGCTCTTTCTTTGCGGAAGTGATTTCCTTTGTTATCGCTCCATGAGTATGGATTTTGAGCACGGAAGGCAGCTTGCATATAAATGGCAGGTGATTTCAAGTTTGATAACATTAATACGCCTGTCCATTCAGGGATCGTCACACCTGTCGTCAACTGACCAACGGATAGGGTAATGGTTTTGTCATTCTCTGCTATCGCTTTTCTAACCAAGTCCAAGGATTTGAGTTTGACTTTATCGTCATTCTCAGACATACGCCCGTCACCAGCAGCTAGCACAATCTCATAGTTTTCATAGATGGGATGTTCTTCTAGTAGAGCTTTTAAAGCTTTAGCTGAGGCTACACGTTCTAAGAGCCAAAAAGTATGCTTGAGTTCGTTCCGAAGTTCTTTGGTTGAAAATGGATATTTTTCATTGCTTGATAGAGTATCTAACCAATTTCTGACATCTTGCTCATGGATAAATTTCCCTTTATCATCTGTAGCGAAAAATTCACTCAAGTCAAAAGCATAGTCGATATTTTCGCCGTCTAGTTGAGCACCTTTTTCTAACTCCTCACCAATCATCTGAGACATTTGATAGGTAAAGAGATTTAACTGAGGCAAGCTCTCATATGGATTCTCCTCTTCTTGCTCAGGCGACCAAGTAGTTTTAGCTTCCTGCTCATCCGCATAAGACCAGTTATAGATCTGCTCCTCTGTAAACTCTCCCTTAGCCAGTGCCTTAAATGGAGTTCCAGAAAGATGCAAGGTAAAGTTTCGACGAATCTTATTAAGGCTTGGTCTGTCTTGAAGGTAGCAACTCCTTCGTGAGCTTCATCGATAACCAACAAGTCCCAATGTAGATCAGTGACCCATTTGAGTTTATTGTGCTCTCCACCAAGATAAGCAGAGCCTTTCAAGTCTTGGAGACTGATAAAAGCAAGTTGTCTTACATCGTCATCTAAAATAGCAACAAATTCTTTTCGTGACAAGGTTGGCCGATTTTTAAGACTGTCTGTTTCTGAAACAAACTTGTAAGTCGTTTGACCTGCTATGAATTTTTCAAAATCATCGTACCATGAGTTGGCAATGGCAGGTCTGTTTGTTACAATCAGGACATTGACAGCATCCATTCGACGGGCTAGGTCATAGGTAGATAAGGTTTTACCAAAACGTGGCTTGGCATTCCAGAGGAACTTACCTCCTAGATGATTCTTGAAATAAGCTAAGGTCTTAGAAACTGCTTCTTCTTGCTCTTGTCGCAGAGTATAGTCCTGTCCTTGGCCAGGCTGATAACCAGACAAATCATGCTGAACAAACTTATCAAAAAGATTTTTAGATTTCTCAGGTGTCCCATTAAAATAGAACCATTCCGTCTTAGGACGACGTTCCACATCATGGAAAGAAAGGAAGTGGTGGAAATCATGGTCCTTAAATGTCTTTCCTTTATCAGGTTCTTCCGTATAAGCTGCATCACCAGTCCATAAGACATCAGTATCTATATGAGCAGTATGCGTTTGTTCTTTTATCCGTTGTGTGACTTCACGTTCCGTATAACCAATTTTAATCCAACCCTCATTACTGGTTACCTTAGGGGTGGTGTAGGCATAGATTTTAGGATGAATCTCTTTAGAGGTTTTAATTTCTACCATCAGTCCATCTCCCTTACATGTGTCTCAATAAAGGAAATTTCCTCAGGTGAAAGGTTATATTTTTGATAAAGCTGACGGTCAATATCCGCCACTGATTGTGTCCAATCAATGTCCGAATTGACCGTAAAGTCTTGGAGAGGGACATATTTCCATGTTCCTTTTTTATTATCTTGTGTAATTTTTAGTACACCTAACAAAGTCCTAGCAAATCTAGATTTTATATACTTAAATAATGAATCTGCTTCATCCAATGTTTCTAATTTACCAATAGAAATAAAGGTCTGTGTGTGACCCACGAGTGGGGTACCCACGAGTGGGGTCGATAGGACTTCGCCAATCGCCCCACTGCCATTTGCTTTTGGCAGTATCACCTTATATTTATCCAAATTCCCAGGTCCTTTGATGTATTTCTTTGGAACAAATTTTATTACACGTTCATTATTTAACCTACCTATTAACTGAATTGATTCACATTCTGGTTTATCATCCGTAAAAATTTCAGGCAACTTTTCAAAAATATTTGTTGTCACATCAAATTTATGACCCTTACTTAACCTGTCTACGAAATTAGGAAAATCACTGTGTAGGGCTTCTGTTAATTTATAACTTTCTGGTGCAAAAACATAGTCACTTAAAGATTTGAAATCATTTCTATGATAGACTTTTTTATAAATTGAATTCAGTTCATCAAAAGCGGTATATGTTTCAATCGCTCCAAAAACTCTATCATTATCGTGATAACTAATCGTCACTCCACCTTTAATATCCGTACCAGGAAAAACTTTTGAAGAATCTTGAACATAATACATCACTTTGAAATGTTCATTCAACAGCATTTTTTCATTCCATGATTTTGGTGTTTTCCCTGCCTTAAATAAAAACCTTGCAGGTGTTATCAATACTGATTTTCTACTAATTTTATAAGATTCATCCATGAAATGATGATATATTGGTTTATCACTTGTTCCTTGTAATTCCTCCTGATACGGCGGATTTCCTATCACGACATCAAATTTCATTTCACTTTCCTCACTAGATAGGCTCTCAAAACCTATCATTTTATTCTTTTTCCAGTCTTTAATTTGGGTTTTAGATTCTTCTAATTCTTGAACTTCTAGCTCATCTGAAAACAAGCTTAGCTGTTGAGATTGCTCTTGTGTAGCTGAGTAAGGACTGCTTTTTTTCAAACCATCCATCTGAAAGACATTGTAGGAGATAATAGTCGCAATTTCTTTCTTTTGCTCTAAGGTCGGTTGATTTCCAGTCTTTGCAAGATAGTAGTCCTCAAATGTTGCTAAAAGATTTTCACGCGCCAAAAGCAGAGAATCTCCTTGGTACTCATAGCCATAGGAAGAACGATAGGCTACTTTTACAAGCTCATAGAAGGTGGCTTCATCTGAAACCTCACGACTAATTCGCTGCAATTTTCTATCAACAAAGCCAACTCGCTCAGATAATGGAATTTCCTCACCAGTCACGGTATCATAGCGAGTAACCATATAAGGTGCTTCACCACAGGTAATTTCTAGCCAGCGGACTTGGATATAATCTTCAAGATCCAGAGCTTCAAGTTCAGCTTCCACGTAGCCATTTTGCTTTTCAACTAACCAAGTTGGCGTAAAAACTTCGGCTCTAATCTTGGTTCGGTCTTTTTGCTCATACTTAGACTTTTCTGATCGGGGTTGAATCAAGTTTGCATAGACTCCCGTCACCTTACTTGGAGTGATTCGATCACTTGGAGCAAATCCCTTTCCCAACAATTCATAAGAATGAGTCGCCCAAACAATATTTTTCTTGGTAGTTCGATCTTTTAAAAGAATTTTTAATAAGTCAGCAGACTCCATAGCCAACTGTTCTTCACTAATATCTATCGTCATAAGGCAACCTTTCTCGTACTATAAACCTTATTATATCATATTTTAGATGGTGTTTGGAGTAGAAAATAATAGCTAAACATAAGAAAAGAAGGCACTCGCCTTCTTTTTTTATATATCTGTCAATGGTGTTGCAGTATCTGGTGAGGTGTCGTAAACCTTAAAGTCTACTCCTACTCCCAGATCAGCCTGGGCTAACTGATTGACCATAGTCATATGAGCCAGCTCCTTGATATTGTTCTCTTTGGACAAGTGACCAAGATAGATTTTCTTTGTTCGATTTCCCATTGCACGAATCATGGCCTCAGCACCGTCTTCGTTAGAAAGGTGACCGAGATCCGATAGGATTCGCTGTTTGAGACGCCAAGCGTAAGATCCTGCTCGCAAAATCTCCACATCGTGGTTAGATTCGATGAGATAACCGTCAGCATTCTCAACAATTCCTGCCATACGATCACTAACATAACCTGTATCGGTCAACATGACAAAACTCTTGTCGTCTTTCATAAATCGGTAAAACTGTGGTGCTGCCGCATCATGGCTAACACCAAAACTTTCAATGTCGATATCACCAAAGGTTTTGATTTTGCCCATTTCAAAGATATGCTTTTGCGAAGAATCCACCTTGCCAAGATACTTGCTATTTTCCATAGCCTGCCAAGTCTTTTCATTGGCGTAAAGATCCATGCCATATTTGCGAGCTAAGACACCGACCCCATGGATATGGTCTGAGTGCTCATGCGTAATCAGAATCGCATCCAGATCTTCAGGTTTGCGATTGATTTCAGCTAGCAGGCTAGTAATTTTCTTACCAGATAAGCCTGCATCTACTAGGATTTTCTTTTTTGGGGTTTCCAGATAAAAAGAATTTCCACTGGAACCTGATGCTAAAATACTGTATTTAAAGCCTATTTCACTCATTTTAGTCTTCTATTTCGTCCTCCCATATTTCTTCTTTTACGGCATCCTTATCATAAGGGAGCACGATGGTAAAGGTTGAGCCCTTACCGTATTCACTTTTGGCCCATATAAAGCCATTGTGTTGTTTGATGATTTCTTTTGCGATAGCCAGACCTAGACCAGTACCACCTTGAGCCCGGCTTCTTGCACGATCCACACGGTAGAAGCGGTCAAAAATCTTAGGCAAATCTTGCTTTGGAATACCTAAACCTTGGTCTTTGATGGACAAAATCATCTGGTCATCAGTGGTTTTCATGCTGACAATAATTTTCCCACCATCTGGTGAGTACTTGATAGCATTGTTGAGAATATTATCAATCACCTGAGTCATTTTATCGGTATCAAATCTCGATCCAAACTGAATTGATTGGGTAATCTCTAACAAGTTCATATTTTTTCTCGTCATCCTGACTTCTCATCTTATCAAAGCGGTTGAGAATAAAGGTGATGAAGGCTGTAAAGTTAATCAACTCCACATCCAACTGAGTAGTCGCATTATCAATACGAGAGAGATGTAAGAGATCTGTCACCATACGCATCATACGGTTGGTTTCATCGAGTGAAACCTTGATAAAATCAGGAGCAACAGGATCATACAGGGCTCCCTCGTCCAAGGCTTCAAGATAAGATTTAACACTGGTCAAAGGAGTTCGCAACTCGTGACTCACGTTAGAAACAAAGAGTCTTCGCTCACGCTCTTCCTTCTCCTGTTCGGTCGTATCATGTAAAACGGCAACCAAACCAGAGATAAAACCTGACTCACGGCGAACCAGAGCAAAACGTACACGAAGGCTTAGATATTCACCATTCACATCCTGGGAGTCAATCGTCAACTCAGGAATCTGTGTAATCAGGTCACGCAACTCATACTCATCTTCTATCTTAAGCAATTCGAGGATGCTTTTATTCAGAACATCTTCTTTCTGCACACCGAGCTGTTTCTTGGCCATATCGTTGATCATAGTAATCTGGCCACGGCGATTGGTCGCAAGAACGCCATCTGTCATGTAAGAAAGAATACTGTTCAATCGTTTACTCTCTTGTTCCAGATTTTCTTGGGTCAAACGAATAACTTCTGACAAATCGTTCAGATTATTGCTAATATTGGTGATTTCTGTACTGCCTTGTAAGTCCAAACTTGAGAATAATCACCTGCAATCAAGTCCTTAACCTTTTGATTTATCTCCTTCAGACGGATATTATCTCGACGATTTTCTAGTAAGAGCAAGGTTACCACCAAGATAAAGCCAAGTAAAATCAAGATAAAGATAAAATCACTGGTCAGAATAGTTTGTCTAATATCTTCAATCATTATTTCTCATATAGTAGCCAACACCACGACGGGTGAGGATATACTCTGGACGGCTTGGAGTATCTTCAATTTTTTCACGTAAACGTCTAATGGTCACGTCCACTGTACGAACATCACCAAAATAATCATAACCCCAAACAGTCTCAAGCAAGTGTTCACGCGTAATCACTTGTCCAATATGGGAAGCCAAGTGATATAAGAGCTCAAACTCACGGTGGGTCAAATCTAATTCCTCACCGTATTTTTTTGGCCACGTAAGCGTCTGGAACAATTTCCAAATCGCCAATCTGAAGTGGCTGGGATTTCTTCTCATCAGACTCTTGACTATCAACTGAAACCAAGTCGGTACGGCGAAGTAAAGCCTTGACACGCGCCTGCAACTCACGATTTGAGAAGGGCTTTGTGACATAATCATCTGCCCCTAGTTCCAAACCAATAACCTTGTCAAACTCGCTATCCTTAGCTGACAGCATAATGATAGGAACACTACTGGTCTTGCGAATGGCTTTGGCTACTTCTAAACCATCAATTTCAGGTAGCATCAAGTCTAGGATAATAATGTCGGGTTGCTCGGCTTCAAATAGCTCGATTGCCTCACGACCATTGAAGGCTGTAACGACTTCATAACCTTCCTTGGCCATATTAAACTTAATAATATCTGAGATTGGTTTCTCATCATCTACAATTAATATTTTTTTCATTTTATCACCTTTTCTCTATCTATTATAACAAAAAAATGCAAAGAAGGCACAAATGGCTACTGTAGGCCTTTATCTCCAAAAGTTGTTTTATAAGCCTTCCAAATTTTTTGTTGAGGTTTCGCAAGTGGATAGTCAGAAAACTCCTGAGGAGAAACCCAGCGAATTTCTCTGTCGGAGAACTGTTTTGACCCTGTCACCTGACCTGATAGGATTTGAATATGCCATTTCCGATGACTAAATACATGCTTGACCTGGTCAAATACTTGCTGGGACCAATTCACTTCTAAATCATAATCCTGCTCAAAGTTTTCTTGAGGACTTGGTCCAAATGCTCTGCTTTCCTCTTTGACTTGAGAAAAGAGATCTATCTGATCGTCATCACTTGAGAAATCATCAACTTCAATCAATGGAAAATGCCAAAAACCGGCTAGTAGTTTCTCGCTTTCATTTTTCTCAAGTAGATATTGACCACGGTCATTGCGTACAACCAAAGCCTTGAGATAAATTGGGAGAGGCTTTTTCTTGGGTTCTTTAATCGGATATACATCCATGGTCCCATTCTGATAGGCTGCGCTAAATTCCTTAACAGGGCTTTCTTCTGGTCGAGGGTTAACTGGTGCCTCTATGTCAGAACCTAAATCCATCAGAGCTTGGTTAAAATCACCTGGTCGTTTCGGGTCAATCAAGATTTCCATCATAGCTTGGAAAATCTTTCGATTGCTGGGAACTCCGATATCATGATTAACCTCAAACAAACGTGCCAAAACTCGCATGACATTGCCATCGACCGCTGGCTCAGGCAAATTAAAAGCGATACTGGAAATAGCTCCCGCAGTATAAGGGCCAATCCCTTTTAAACTAGAAATTCCTTCATAGGTGTTTGGAAATTGACCACCAAAGTCAGCCATAATCTGCTGAGCTGCAGCCTGCATATTGCGTACTCGAGAATAATAGCCCAATCCCTCCCAAGCTTTCAGTAAACGCTCCTCAGGTGCATTTGCCAAACTTTCAACAGTTGGAAACCAGTCCAAAAATCGTTCATAGTAGGGAATAACCGTATCTACCCTAGTCTGCTGAAGCATGATTTCAGAAACCCAGATGTGATAAGGATTTTTACTTCTTCGCCAGGGTAAATCCCGTTTGTTTTCATCGTACCAGTTGAGGAGTTTCTCACGGAAAGAGGAAATCTTCTCCTCTGGCCACATGTCAACACCGTATTCTTTCAAATCTAACATATATCTAGTATAACATAGAAGCTTCTAACTGTCCTTCTCTCAGTACTAAAAAGCCTCTTCCCATGGGAAAGAGGACTAAATCTTATTGATGAACTGCTTGAGCTGCTGTGATAAGGGTCAACTTGTACACATCATCTGCATTACATCCACGAGAAAGGTCGTTAACAGGTTTGTTCAAACCTTGCAAAACAGGTCCTACAGCCGCAAAACCACCGAGACGTTCTGCCATCTTGTACCCAATATTTCCGGCTTCGATACCTGGGAAGACAAAAACATTTGCTTGACCAGCTACATTACTTCCTGGAGCTTTAAGAGCTGCAGTTTCAGGAACAAAGGCAGCGTCAAATTGCAACTCACCATCAATCTCAAGGTCGGGACGCAAGTCGTGAGCAATTTTAGTAGCTTCCACTACCTTATCAACACTTTCACCAAAGCCTGAACCTTTAGTAGAATAACTTAGCATAGCAATTTTAGGCTCAATACCAAACATTTTAGCTGTGATTGCTGAGTTGATAGCAATTTCAGCCAAGGCTTCTGCATCTGGATTGATGTTAATGGCACAGTCTCCAAATAGATAACGTTCCGTACCACGAACCATGAGGAAGGCACCTGACGTACGAGTTACATTTGGACGAGTTTTAATGATTTGTAGGGCTGGGCGAACTGTTGAAGCAGTTGAGTGAATCGCACCAGATACCATACCGTCAACCAAGCCCAAGTAGACTAGCATCACACCAAAGTAGTTGACATCATCAACCAAAACTTTGCGCGCTTCTTCTTCAGTCATTTTGCCCTTACGACGCTCTACCAAGGCAGCAACCATTTCTTCAAATTGAGGATAATGTTGGGGATCAATCACTTCATAACCATCCATGATCCCTTCGATTTCAAGATAAATTTTAATTTTTTCAGGGTTTCCGAGCAAAACAGGAATCACTTCTGTTTCTACCAAGCGTTTTGTCGCTTGAAGAATACGAGGTTCTTCCCCTTCAGGGAGAACGATACGAGCATTTTTGCCAACCAGGTTGGCTTTGAGACTTTCAAAAACTTCCATGAGTTTTCTCCTTTAAGAAAATAAATTATACTCCAAATAGATTTTAAAGAGTATTAGTTGATAACTGAGTAATAAGATTGCTGAAATCATCCGGTAAGGGACTTTCTAGTTGCAAATCTTGCTCTAGAAAGGGATGATAAAAAGATAAATAATGGCAATGCAAGGCCTGGCGCTGAATGCCGTCGTCTAAACTTCCTCCATAGAGATCGTCTCCCAACAAAGGAAAACCGATATGAGAAAAATGCACTCGTATCTGATGAGTTCGCCCAGTATGAAGACGAATATCGACTAGGTGAATATTTCCATAAGACGCGACAACTTTGTAAGATGTATGGGCGTATTTCCCACCTTTGGCAACCCGTCTTGTGATAATGGAGTCCACATCACGTGCAATCGGGGCAATAATCTCCCCCTCTGGCTCCAAGACCCCATCTCCTTTAACCAAAGCAAAGTAGCGTTTCTCGATAGACTTTCGTTGCAGTTGCTTGTCTAAACGTGCATGAGCGTAGCCGTGCTTGGCAAAAAGCATCAAACCAGAAGTATCTCTATCAAGCCTAGTCACAATGTGAACTTGCTGATTTTCATAGTTTTGCTTGACATAGTAGCCCTTGATAAAATTGGCAATGGTATTGGAGTGATTGACACTGGGGATGGATGCTACTCCATAAGGCTTATTTAAAACCAGAAAATGATCATCCTCATACAAGATATCGAGTGGTCGATCAATAGCTTCAAGGCTCTCAAATCCTTCCTCTGCTGGAATATCAATAGTTACCCTGTCTCCAATATCTAAGAGATAAGTCGCATTTTGAGGTTGGTCATTGACCATAATAGCCCCACCTCGAAACTTAATCTTAGCCAAAAGTCCCTTGGAAACCTCATGTTTCTTGAGGAAAGTTTTGACTTTGACGTGGTCATCTGCGGTAAATTCGAACCTCATTCATCCACCTCGCCGATGAAGGCATCTTTGACACGATTCCAGAAACTAGTGTGGCTTGGAGTCGCTACGAAGTGAATCTTGTGATGGTCGATTTGATACTCTATCCGTTCGATATTACGGAATGAATAGACGCTGTTATCGACTGATATCGTATGGTAATCATTGCGTGTCGGCAAAAGTTCAATCTTATCTTTTTTGGGAATAATGATCGATGATCCCAAAGTACGATAAACTCGGTTGTTAAGACTCGCTATCTCCGTCAACTGCAAGGCTTCAATGGTAGGATGCAAGACAGCTCCACCCAAGGACTTGTTGTAGGCAGTACTTCCCGTCGGCGTTGAAACAGTCACTCCATCTCCACGAAATCTTTCGAACGGAACATGGTTAATGATGATATCCGCAACCATGGTGCGATCTGATCGACGGATGCTGGCTTCATTTAAGGCTCGGAAGATTTTCACTTCTCCATTTTCAAGCGTTACCTTGACATTCAAGACTGGATAGGAAACTTTGGCACCAGTATCTAGTAAAAGATTGGTCACCAACTGATCCAGCTCAAATCACGATAATCTGTGTAAAATCCCAAATGCCCTGTATGAACACCTACAAATCGAACCTTGTCTAACTGATTCTCATACTTGTGAAAGGCAGACAAAAGCATTCCATCGCCACCAATGGAAATGACGATGTCGGGATTGGTATCGTTCAGTATAAAATGCTGTTTCTTTAGTTTTTCCCTCAGTTCATGCAAGACCTTCTGACTTTGTGGCTTTCTATTTGCTATGAGGTCAACTCGTTTACCTGTATTCTTCATCTGTATCGTCACTATTTCCTACACCATCGTTTAGTTTTCTGCTCAATGGATCAAAGAGAGCCTGCGCTTCCTGGATATCATCACGAATCTTACCCATTTCTTCATCCAGTTGATAGGCTATTTTCGCTGTGATTTCCAATCTTTTCCTGATTTCTTCTGGAAAATCGCCCTGATATTTATAATTGAGCGAGTGTTCAATCGTAGCCCAGAAATTCATTGCTAAAGTCCGTATTTGAATCTCGGCGAGAATGGTCTTAGCCCCATTTATCGTATCTACAGTATATTCGACAACAACGTGATAAGAACGATAGCCCGAAGCCTTACGATGAGTGATATAGTCTCGTTCCTGAACGACTCTCATATCTTGGCGTTTACGTAGAATCTCAACTACCTCTTTAACGTCATCAACAAACTGAACCATGACACGTAAACCAGCAATGTCTTGCAAGTCATTTTCTAAAGTTGCATAAGTAATTCCTCTACGAGCCATTTTTTCTTTGATACTTTCAATCGGTTTGACACGACCCGTTACAAACTCAATCGGAGAATGCTTGTTTTGCTTACGATACTGTTTGCGAATTCCCCGAAGTTTAATCTTCAATTCACCAACAGCCTGAATGTAAGGATCTAAAAATTCTTCCCATTCTATGGTCATACTTTCTCCCTTGTAATGTTTGATTGCTCTGTCGAAAATCTTTGATTTTTTCAGTACATTCGTATACAATAAATACATTGTCCATTATACCATAAATCGCTTTCAAAGATATAGAAAAGGTTGAAAAAATGAAACATTTAGAAATAGAATTGAAAACACTTCTGAAAAAAGAGGAATATGATCATCTAAAAAAACAGTTTTCCCATATCCAACCCGTTCTTCAGAAGAACTACTACATTGACACACCATATTTCCAATTGCGTGAAAAGAAGGTTGCCATGCGCATTCGCACCTTTTCAGATTGGGCGGAATTGACCCTGAAAGTGCCTCAAACTGTAGGAAATATGGAATACAATCAGAAACTAACTCTTCCAGAAGCTGAATCATACCTAGAAAAACAAAAACTACCTCAAGGGCTCGTTCTAGAGAAGCTCTCTAAGATTGGCATCGAAAGTCATGACTGGCTTGTTTTAGGCTGCCTTCAACTCTTCGTTACGAAACGAAAACAGAAATTGGCTTAATGGCCTTAGATGAAAGTCACTACTTTGACCAGACGGACTATGAACTCGAGCTTGAAGTCACCGACCATGAAAAAGGGAAAGCTGATTTTAAGAGATTTTTAGATGAAAATCAGATAACTTATCAGAAAGCTCCATCAAAATTAATTCGTTTTATTAAAAGCATGAAAAAAAGCTGAAATAATCTCCTTTTTTTGGTAAAATAGAAAAGATAAAAATAAAAGAATCTGGCTTTGGAAAACAAAGCTTTCTCAAAGAAGATTCGCAAAGTTTACAGAGGACGGTCTATAATGTCAGATAGAAACAACATGAAACTTTTCACCCTAAACTCTAACCATGAAATCGCTCAAAAGATTGCGGATACAGTTGGTGTACCTCTCGGGAAATTATCCTCTCGTCAATTTTCTGACGGCGAAATCCAGGTCAACATTGAAGAAAGTGTCCGTGGTTACGATGTCTACATCATCCAGTCAACCAGCTACCCTGTTAGCAACCACTTGATGGAGTTGTTAATCATGGTTGACGCTTGTGTACGCGCAAGTGCTCATAGTATCAACGTTGTCCTTCCTTACTTTGGTTATGCGCGTCAGGATCGTATCGCTTCTTCTCGCGAACCCCTCACTGCAAAACTAGTTGCCAATATGCTTGTCAAAGCTGGTGTAAGCCGTGTTCTAACACTTGACCTCCACGCTGTTCAGGTCCAAGGTTTCTTTGATATTCCTGTAGATAATCTTTATACTGTTCCTCTATTTGCTAAGCACTACTGTGATAAAGGGCTTCTTGGTTCTGATGTTGTTGTTGTCAGTCCAAAGAACTCTGGTGTTAAACGTGCACGTAGTTTGGCTGAATATCTTGATGCTCCTATCGCTATCATTGACTACGCCCAAGACGATTCTGATCGTAACGAAGGCTATATCATTGGGGATGTTGAAGGCAAAAAGGCTATCTTGATTGACGATATCCTAAATACTGGTCGTACTTTCTCTGAAGCAGCCAAAATCGTTGAACGTGAAGGCGCAACTGAGATTTATGCAGTATCTAGTCACGGTTTATTTGTTGAAGGGGCAGCAGACCTTCTTGACGCTACAAACATCAAAGAAATCCTTGTGACAGACTCAGTAGCGACCAAAGAAAGGACTCCAGAAAATGTATGTTACATTACTGCTAGCGAATTAATCGGAGATGCTATCGTCCGCATCCATGAAAGAAAACCAGTCAGCCCACTCTTTGCTTACAACAAAAAGAAATAAGGTGATTCTTTGATTTATTTGGACAATGCTGCTACAACTCCTATGTCAGCAGTAGCTATTTCTGAAATGACCAAGGTCATGCAAGAAACTCATGGTAATCCTTCTAGTATTCATAGTCATGGTCGGCAGGCTGGCAAACTCTTGCGAGAAGCTCGTCAAGACTTAGCCCACTTACTAGGAACCAAACCTCAACATATCTTTTTACATCTGGCGGTACAGAAAGTAACAATACAGCCATTATCGGCTATTGTCTCCGTCATCAAGAACGTGGAAAACATATCATTACTACAGCTATTGAACACCATTCTGTGCTTGAGACTATCGATTATCTGGTTCAACATTTTGGTTTTGAAGCAACTATCATCCAACCAGTAAATCAAGAAATAACTGCCCAGCAAATTCAAGAAGCCTTACGTGACGATACCATCCTCGTTTCCACCATGTATGCTAATAATGAAACAGGTAGCCTCTTACCTATCGCTGAGATTGGACGTATTTTAAAAGATCATCCTGCTGCTTATCATGTAGATGCTGTTCAAGCTATCGGAAAAATTCCTATCCATCCCGAGGAATTAGGAATTGATTTCCTCAGCGCTTCTGCCCACAAATTCCATGGACCAAAAGGAGTGGGCTTTCTTTACGCATCTACTGGAGACTTTGATTCCTATCTTCACGGTGGGGACCAAGAACAAAAAAAACGGGCTGGAACAGAAAATCTCGCTGCCATTGTAGGCATGGTCGCTGCTCTCAAAGAGGATTTAAATGACCAAGTTGAGCATTACCAAAAACTAAGCGCACTTAAATCTACTTTTTTAGAAGAAATTGCAGGTCTCGACTACTATCTCAATGAAAGCAATCACCAACTACCTTATGTTGTCAACATTGGCTTTCCTGGTCAAAAAAATGATTTGCTCTTGCTACGGTTAGACCTTGAAGGAATTTCAATTTCTACCGGTTCAGCTTGTACTGCTGGTATTGTGCAAACCAGTCATGTGCTTGAAGCATTTTATGGACCAAATTCACATCGTTTGAAAGAATCTGTCCGTATCAGTCTCTCTCCTCTTAACACTGAGGTTGAACTGAAACAACTCGCACAAACCTTAAAAAATATTATTGGAGATTAATCTAATGGCATTCGAAAAAACCATTAAACTACAAAACTGCCGCTACGACTACACACTTAGCCCAACTGTCAAAAAATTTACATTAAAAGACAATACTTTCTTTGAAACAAAGGTAGGAAACTACGAACTAACTCGTCTACTTGAAAAAGTACCTAACAGTGGTGAAGGTTTCAAACTAAAAATCATCATCAATAAAGACCTTACAGGTGCTAAACTCAACATCACTGACAAGTCTGGCCTTCGTTTGGTCAATATCTTTAAATCAGAAGACCACCACATTCATCAGGAAAAATTCTACTTCCTCATGGACAGCCTTGTAGAACGCGGTATCTTCACTAAAGAAGAAAGATAATTGACTATGTATCGACTTACCTATCAAGATAACTATCACGTAGAACGTACACTTGAATATAAGGATTACGAAGAGCTCATGTTATCTCTATCTGGCTGTGTGACCCTACCTGATACTCTCCTAATCAGCTCCTTAACGCTGAATGATAAGGTGATTTATCAAGGATTGGTTGGCGATCTCTACCGTTTTCTATCGCAAGCTCATTTTTCAGATAAAAACTAAGAAATTTCTTAGTTTTTTCTTGTTTTTGTTGATTTTTTCACAATGTTTCTATAAAATAGAAGAATAGAAAGGTTGTGATTTTGTGAAAGATAAACAGTCTGCTATTCCAAAAGCAACAGCAAAAAGACTCTCTCTCTACTATCGAATTTTTAAGAGATTTCATGCAGAAAAATCGAACGTGCCAACTCCAAGCAAATTGCAGAGGCTATCGGTATCGATTCTGCGACCGTTCGTCGGGATTTTTCCTATTTTGGTGAACTAGGTCGTCGTGGTTTTGGTTACGATGTCAAAAAATTGATGAATTTTTTTGCTGACCTCCTAAATGATAACTCCATTACAAATGTTATGCTGGTTGGGATTGGTAATATGGGGCATGCCCTTCTCCACTACCGCTTCCACGAGCGCAACAAGATGAAGATTATCATGGCCTTTGACCTGGATGACCATCCAGAAGTTGGAAGCCAGACACCTGATGGAATTCCAATCTATGGTATCTCACAGATTAAAGAAAAAATCAAAGAAGCAGATGTCGAAACTGCTATCCTAACTGTTCCAAGTGTTAAATCACAAGAAGTTGCCAATCTTTTGGTTGATGCAGGTATAAAAGGTATTCTCAGTTTTTCCCCTGTTCACCTTCACCTCCCAAAAGATGTGGTCGTTCAGTATGTCGATTTGACAAGCGAACTCCAAACCCTCCTCTATTTTATGCGTAAAGAGGATTAGAAAGCGAAAGCATTTATGAAAAAACCAGTTATTGGGATTACAGGAAATGAAAAAGCTCATCCAGATGATGACATCATGATGAGCTATGCAGCAAAGGGCTTTGTTGAAGGAGTCAGGGACGCTGGCGGAATTCCAATCATCCTACCGATTGGTGATCAAGAAATGGCTGCCTATTACATCAGTATCATTGATAAGCTCATCTTAACGGGTGGGCAAAACGTTGATCCAAAATACTATGGTGAACCAAAAGCTATTGATAGTGATGACTACCACCTTCAAAGAGATATTTTTGAACTAGCACTTATCAAAGAAGCGATTAAGCAAAAGAAACCAATTTTCTCTGTTTGTCGGGGTACTCAACTTTTCAATGTTGCTATGGGAGGCACGCTACACCAAGATATCGAGGATCATTGGCAGGACTGTTCAGCCGAATACACGACCCAACGCCTCGTAACGGAACCTGATACCGTTCTCCGAGAAATCTATGGAGAAATCTCTCACATCAACTCCTTCCACCACCAGAGTATTAAAGATTTAGCTTCAAATCTTAAGGTTGTAGCACATGATCCTAAAGATGGAATCATTGAGGCTGTGACAACTACGGACGGCTTCCCTTATCTTGGTGTCCAATGGCATCCTGAATTTCTCTTTGAAAACCGCCCCAAAGATAAACGCTGTTTGACTATGTTGTTAATGAACTCTAAATCAGATCCGTCTTTTCACGGTAACTAAAGTAATCCGAGTGCGAGACAATCAGATGGTCCAAGAAAACAATTCCCATCAGTTCGCAGGCTTCCTTGACTAGTTTAGTGACATGGTTATCGTTTCGACTAGGAGATACAGCACCGGATGGATGATTGTGAACGAGAATCACTGAGGTAGCCATATGCTTGAGGGCATAGTGAAGGATTTCCCTCGGTTCAGCAATGCTGCGTGTCGCAGAGCCGATAAAAATAGTTTGCTGATGAATGATTTGATTTTGAGTATTGAGATAGAGCGCCACTAGGTGCTCTTGTTTTTTATCGCCAAGTTCCTGTTGCATTTTCTTGGCTAGCTTTTGACTACTGAGAATACTTTCCATCTCAAGGGTTTCATGTTTGTGAATGCGATGTCCCAGTTCAATCACTGCTTGTAGTTCAATGGCCTTAATCCGTCCAATACCAGACAGACTCTGCAATTCCTGCAGGGTCATTTTTTTCAAATCAGTTAGACTAGTCAAACTGTTTAAGACTTTCTGGGAAATTTCAAAAACATTGGCCGTACGCGTTCCGGTTCTGAGTAGAATTGCTAGCAATTCTTGATTGCTCAGTGCCTCTACTCCTTCTTTAACCAGTCTTTCTCTAGGCAAAAGTGAATCTTCTTGGAATGAAATGCTGTACATAAAAATCCTCCTCACTTTATTATTCGTGAGAAGGATGGAAAATTAGATTTTTTTCTCAATTGGAGCTACACTGGCTAAGAGTTTTTTCAGCCCCACTTCTGGGAAATTGATTTTCAACTCCTGAGTATCACCGCTACCAGAGACTTCCAGAACAGTTCCCTCTCCCCACTTCTTGTGGAGAGCAATATCCCCAATAGACCAGTTGGTATCGCTTGAATCTTTTTTATTTCCGGCTGCTAACTGTCCAAACGGAAGACCACTTGACTGGATAGAGCTTGGTGCAGCATTCCGTTTCCGTTCTTGAAGGGCCTGAGCTAGGCTCATACCTTGACCAAAGGCCACTCCACCACTGCTATAAGATGCCTTAAAGCTAGTATTCGCCGGACGAGCCAAGCCTTGATATTCAATCAAGTCCGAACTAATTTCATTGATAAAACGAGTTGGACGATTGTAGTTGGTACGCCCAAAAAGCAAGCGAGAGTTAGCATTGGTCAGATAAAGGATCTTTTCTGCGCGTGTAATACCGACATAGGCCAAACGGCGTTCTTCTTCCAGTTCATCAGGATCCTCAGCTGCACGGCTAAGTGGAAAGACATTTTCCTCCATCCCAATGATAAAGACAACTGGGAACTCAAGTCCCTTAGCTGCGTGCAAGGTCATCAAGGTCACTTCCGATGTTTCCTGACTACCAGAGTCCGTATCCGCAATCAGGGCAAGGTCATTCAAGAAACGACTGAGTTTGTCCAAACCTGTTTCCTCTTCTTGACTATCAGGATTGTCGTCAAAATTCTTGGTAACAGATAGAAATTCCTCGATATTTTCAACCCGAGCCTTGCTTTCTAAGGTCGCTTGGGCATTGAGAATATCGATATAACCTGTTTTTTCTAGAACAGCCTCAACCAGCTCGGTGATAGTTAATTGATCCAGTTTTTCTCGCAAATCCAAAATCATATTGGCAAAGTCCCAAATTGACTGTGCTGCCTTCCCCTTGATTCCTGATAACATGATATTGGCTGAAGCATCCAGCATAGACATGTCTTGCATATTAGCAAAGCCGCGAATTTTCTCAACGGTTCCTGGGCCAATTCCGCGTTTAGGCTCGTTGATAATGCGCTCAAAACTGATATTATCACTCAAATTGGCAATGAGGTTAAGATAAGCGATAATATCACGGATTTCCTTACGGCTGTAGAACTTGGTTCCTCCAACCATAGTATAAGGAATATTGGACTTGAGCAAGGCTTCCTCAATGGTACGGGATTGTGCATTAGTCCGATAAAGAACTGCAAAATCCTTATGAAGGAAGTTTTGACTGCGACCAAGTTCATCAATGGTTTTGGCTACAAAAACAGCCTCATCTTGTTCGTCATTTGCACGATAGTAAATAATCTGTTCCCCATCAGGATTCTGGGTCCAGAGATTCTTAGGACGACGATTTTTATTGTTTTTGATGACGTCATTGGCGGCTTGGAGAATGGTTTTGGTTGAACGGTAATTTTCTTCTAACAAAACAACCTTGGCGTTAGGATAATCTTTCTCAAAATCCAAGATATTCTGCATATCAGCCCCACGCCAACCGTAAATAGACTGGTCAGCATCACCGACTACGCAGATATTTTTAAAGCGTGAAGCCAAGAGTTTGACCAATTGGTACTGGGCATGGTTGGTATCTTGGTACTCATCAACATGAATGTACTGGAACTTCTGCTGATAGTAGGTCAAGACATCAGGATTCTGATCAAAGAGACGCAAAGTCAACATAATCAAATCATCAAAGTCAACGGACTCAGACTGACGAAGCTCCTTTTGATAAGCTGTATAACACTGAGCTACGATTTGCGTGTACATATCACCAGCTTGAGCAGCATAAGCCACATCATCAATCAAGTCATTCTTGGCATTGGAAATAGTTCCCAAAATAGTCCGTTCATTCCATTTTTTAGGATCCAAGTTCAACTGCTTGAGAATGCGTTTCATGAGAGTACGTTGCTCACCAGGATCTACAATAGTGAAATTCCGATTGTAGCCAATATGATCCGCATCGCGACGCAGGATACGAACACACATGGAGTGAAAGGTCGCAATCAGACAGTCCTGAGTAGCTGGATTAAGCCCATAGGCACGCTCCTTCATCTCACGAGCAGCCTTATTGGTAAAGGTAATGGCCAAGATATTCCAAGGATTGACCATCTTTTCATTAATCAAGTAGGCGATTCTGTGAGTTAAAACACGAGTCTTTCCAGAACCAGCCCCCGCCATGATTAACAAGGGCCCTTCTGTCGTTTGCACCGCCTCAGCTTGACGGTCATTCATTCCATTCAATAATGCGTTCATTTTCTCTTCCTTACTCTTGAAGTCAATATTTCTATTATATCAGAAATCAGGGAAAATATCTTTACCTAGACTGATTGCTTGTAGAAGACACCTCTCTCATCAGCTAAAGACAACTCCCATATCTAGACAAGAAAATGAGCTTGGAAAGCTTTTCCAAACTCATTTTAATTCAATTACAATATACTAGAACAAACCTAGAACAGTTCCGTCGCTTTCAACATCCATGTTGAGAGCTGCTGGTCGTTTTGGAAGACCTGGCATGGTCATGACATCACCTGTTAAGGCAACGATGAAGCCCGCACCTAATTTTGGTACCAATTCACGAATGGTAATTTCAAAGTTTTCTGGAGCTCCAAGTGCACTTGGGTTGTCAGAGAAACTGTACTGAGTTTTCGCCATACAGATTGGCAATTTGTCCCAACCATTCTGAACGATTTGGGCAATTTGCGTTTGAGCTTTCTTCTCAAAGTTCACTTTGCTACCACGATAGATCTCTGTAACAATCTTTTCAATCTTTTCTTGGACAGAAAGGGCATTGTCATAAAGACGAGTGTAGTTGGCTGGATTTTCAGAGATTGTCTTGACAAGTGTTTCAGCAAGTGCTACACCACCTTCTGCGCCATCAGCCCAGACACTAGCCAACTCAACTGGCACATCGATAGAGGCACAGAGTTCCTTCAAAGCTGCGATTTCAGCTTCTGTATCAGAGACAAATTCATTAATCGCAACAACTGCTGGAATACCAAACTTACGGATGTTCTCAACGTGGCGTTTCAAGTTAGCAAAACCTGCACGAACTGCTTCCACATTTTCCTCTGTCAAAGCGTCCTTAGCTACACCACCATTCATCTTAAGGGCACGGAGGGTTGCGACGATGACAACTGCATCTGGAGATGTTGGCAAGTTTGGTGTCTTAATGTCAAGGAATTTCTCAGCGCCAAGGTCTGCACCAAAACCAGCTTCAGTAACAGTATAATCCGCCAAGCGAAGGGCTGTGCTTGTTGCCAAAACAGAGTTACATCCATGAGCGATATTGGCAAATGGACCACCGTGTACAAAGGCAGGTGTACCGTAAATTGTCTGAACCAAGTTCGGTTTGATAGCGTCTTTCATAATCAATGCTAACGCTCCCTCAACCTGTAAATCACCAACAGTAACTGGTGTACGGTCATAGCGATAGCCAATAACGATGCTAGCCAAGCGCTTTTTCAAATCTTCAATATCAGTCGCCAAGCAAAGAATGGCCATGATTTCTGAAGCAACTGTAATATCAAAACCATCCTCACGAGGAATACCGTTTAGAGGACCACCAAGTCCAACGGTTACATGACGAAGGGCACGGTCATTCAAGTCTACTACACGTTTCCAGAGGATACGACGTTGGTCGATTCCCAGCTCATTTCCTTGGTGTAAGTGGTTGTCAATCAAGGCAGAAAGAGCGTTGTTAGCAGTTGTAATGGCATGCATATCCCCGGTAAAGTGAAGGTTGATGTCTTCCATTGGCAACACTTGGGCATAACCACCACCGGCTGCACCACCCTTAATCCCCATTACTGGGCCAAGAGACGGTTCGCGAATAGCAATCATGGTTTTCTTACCAATCTTGTTCAAGGCGTCTGCCAGACCAATGGTAATAGTTGATTTTCCTTCACCTGCAGGTGTTGGATTGATGGCAGTAACCAAGATCAATTTACCAACTGGATTGCTCTCAACTGCACGAATTTTGTCAAAGCTGAGCTTAGCCTTGTACTTTCCATACAATTCCAAATCATCGTAAGAAATGCCCAATTTCTCAACAACATCAACGATTGGCTTCAACTCAATACTCTGTGCGATTTCAATATCTGTTTTCATTCAAAACTCCTCTAACCTCTAATGTGATAATTCATTATAACACAAAACAAGATTTTTAACATCCATAAACTCTCTAAACGTTCGTAAATATCCTGAATTTCAAGATTTTTAGGGCTCTTTTAAAAATTTTATATGGCTTTATAGTTATAAACTATAGTGTAGCTTTGTTTTAGCAAAATTTTATCGCTTTCATTTTACTTACTGTTTATTTTTGTGTACAATAGTGCTATGAAAATTTTAGTCACATCGGGCGGTACCAGTGAAGCTATTGATAGTGTCCGCTCTATTACTAACCATTCTACAGGTCGTTTAGGGAAAATCATCACAGAAACCTTGCTTGCTGCGGGGCATGAAGTTTGTTTGATAACGACAAAACGAGCTCTGAAGCCAGAACCTCATCCCCATCTAACCATTCTAGAAATCAAAAATACGAATGATCTTCTTTTAGAGATGAAAGAGTGTGTTCAAGATTATCAGGTCTTAATCCACTCAATGGCTGTGTCCGACTATACTCCTGTTTATATGACGGGGCTTGAGGAGGTACAGGCTAGCCCTAATTTAGAAGAATTTTTAAGCAAGCAGAATCATCAAGCTAAGATTTCTTCAACTGATGAAGTTCAGGTTTTGTTCCTTAAAAAGACTCCAAAAATCATCTCTCTGGTCAAAGAATGGAATCCTGCCATTCATCTGATTGGCTTTAAACTGCTGGTTGATGTCTCTGAGGATTATCTCATTGAGATCGCACGAAAGAGTCTTATCAAGAACCAAGCGGACTTAATCATCGCTAATGACCTGACTCAAATCTCAGCAAATCAGCATCGCGCAATCTTTGTTGAGAAAGAGGAACTCCAAACCGTTCAAACCAAAGAGGAAATAGCAAACCTCCTCCTTGAAAAAATTCAAGCATACGATTTTTAGAAAGGAAAGCCATGGCAAATATTCTCATCGCAGTGACAGGTTCCATTGCCTCCTATAAATCAGCTGATCTAGTCAGTTCCTTGAAGAAACAGGGCCATCAGGTCACTGTCTTAATGACTGAGGCAGCGAGAGAGTTTATCCAACCGCTGACACTACAGGTCCTCTCTCAAAATCCTGTCCACCTTGATGTCATGCAGGAACCCGCTCCTGATCAAGTCAATCATATCGAACTAGGCAAAAGGACTGACCTTTTTATTGTAGCCCCAGCTACTGCTAATACCATAGCAAAGTTAGCCCATGGATTTGCGGACAACATGGTGACAAGTACAGCACTTGCCCTGCCAGACCACGTCAAAAAGTTAGTCGCGCCAGCCATGAATACAAAGATGTATGACCATCCGGCAACCCAGGCTAATCTAAAAACATTAGAGACCTATGGTTATCAGATCATCTCTCCAAAAGAATCTCTACTAGCCTGTGGCGATCACGGCAAAGGCGCCCTAGCTGACCTGAATACTATATTAGAAAGAATAAAGGAAACCCTCGATGAACAAACGCTCTAACATTGCCCCAATTGCTATCTTTTTTGCAGTTATGCTCGTTATCCACTTTTTGAGCTCTCTCCTATTTAATCTTTTCCCATTTCCAATTAAACCAACTATCGTTCATATTCCAGTAATCATTGCTAGTATCATTTACGGCCCACGAGTTGGTGTTACACTTGGTTTCTTGATGGGACTGCTAAGCTTAACGGTAAACACGATTACCATCCTTCCAACCAGCTACCTCTTCTCACCATTCGTACCGAACGGAAACATTTACTCTGCGATTATCGCTATTGTCCCTCGCGTTTTGATTGGTTTGACACCTTACTTGGTTTATAAAATATTAAAAAACAGAACGGGTCTCATCTTTGCTGGTGCTCTCGGTTCCCTTACCAACACCGTCTTTGTCCTTGGGGGAATTTTCTTCCTTTTTGGAAATGTCTTCGACGGCAATATTCAAAAACTTCTGGCAACCGTTATTTCTACAAACTCAATTGCCGAGCTTGTCATTTCTGCCGTTCTAACAGTAGCAATTGTCCCACGCCTTGAAACCCTGAAGAAATAAAAAATCAACTCCACTTTCATCCTGAAGGTGGAGTTTAGCATTTAAAACATGAGAAACATCAATAGAATGTGAAAGCCAAAGCGCAGGAGCTGATACGAAAGAGGGGTAGGTTGCTGACTTTTCTGACTATCCAAGTATAGGGTTAGTGATAGAAAAACCAAACCAAATGCAATCACCAATCTGACGAAATAAGCAATTTCGAGTATTGCTGCCATCAAAAGAAAACCTAATAAAGGAAGGCTAAAAAGTGAAACAGCCAGGCCACTTACTAATAGAGAGAGTAGCGAAAGGACCAATAAACTATAAACTAGGAAACGAGTCCAACCTGAGACTATTTTCCCTTCACTTTTCTGTTTTGACATCATCACGATTACCACGATTAGGTAAACAAAAAGTATCATCACAATTTCTCCTCAGTTCCTATTATTCTTTACCACATTTTAACCAAATTTTCCTGAAAAATCAATAATGCTTCTTGACTTGATTAGTGATTTATTGTACTATACTTGTGTATATACAGATAAATGGAGGTTCTTATGAATATACGGAAAAAAACGCAGTTTATGACTATGACTGCCCTACTCACTGCAATCGCGATTTTGATTCCAATCATTATGCCTTTTAAAATCGTTATCCCACCGGCTTCTTACACCCTGGGAAGTCATATCCCCATCTTTATCGCCATGTTTCTTTCGCCTTTGATGGCTGCTTTTGTGATTATTGCTTCTAGTCTTGGTTTCCTGATGGCTGGCTATCCGCCTGTTATTGTACTTCGTGCCTTCTCTCACATTGTTTTTGGTACTTTGGGGGCTTTGTACTTAAAGAAATTCCCTGAAACCTTGGATAAACCAAAGACATCTTGGATTTTTAACTTTGTTTTGGGTGTTGTTCATGCTATCGCTGAAGTAATAGCTTGTATCATCTTTTATGCTACTTCAGGGACAAATGTTGAAAATATGTTTTATGTTCTCTTTGTCCTAGTTGGTTTTGGAACAATTGTCCATAGTATGGTAGACTATACATTAGCACTAGCTGTCTATAAAGTGCTTCGAAAACGTCGCTAAAAGGAAAAACTATGACAAAGGATCGCAAACAAGCTCTTCTCAAACTGTTAAAAGAGGCGCCAAAAGCTCTCAATGGTCAAACCTTGGCTGAACACTTCCATGTTACGCGCCAGGTCATTGTACAGGACATCGCTATTCTCCGAGCAGATGGAGCTCCTATCCTATCCACCAATCGTGGCTATATCTACAAAGAAAATGATGCTAGCCCCTACGTGCACAAACTCTTTAAAGTGAAACATGAACTGGAAGAAATCGGTCAGGAACTACTAGCCATTGTAGATAATGGCGGACGCGTTCAAAATATCTTAATCGATCATCCCGTTTATGGAGAAATTGAAACCCTACTCAAACTCACTTGCCGACGAGATGTCCAGCATTTTCTCGAACAAGTAGAGAATTCAGACTTTAGACCCCTTTCTGAATTGACAGATGGCATTCATTACCACCTTGTTGAAGCCGAGACACAACAAGACCTCCACTATATCGAGGAGGCCTTGGATCAGTTAGGTTATTTAGTAAAAGACTAGAAAATTTCTTTTTCCCAGCCGTCCTCTGTACGGTGGCGATAGAAGAACTCAGACTTGTCAGGTGCTTCCATCATTTCCATCAAAGGCAACATATCATAGGCCAGTTCCAAATTTGGAATCTGGTCTTTTTGCACCCAAGATACTTCTCCTTCTTCTGAAGATTGGAGATTTCCAGTAAACTCTGTCGCTTTATAGCAAACGACGATGTAGCGCCCACCTGTATCTAAGGGCCAGTTTTTAATGCCGACTAGTTGTGGATTCTGAATGGTTAGACCTGTTTCTTCATAAATCTCACGAATGACAGACTCGGCAAAGGCCTCGCCATTCTCAACATGTCCTCCTGGAAAGGCATAGCCAGACCAGCGATTGTTTTCGGGTGAACGATACTGCATGACTACTCGCTGGGTTTCGAGGTCTTCAATCAGACAGATGTTGGTTAAAATAGTTGCTTGGGCACGGGACATAGATTTACTCGCTTTCTAAGTTATTAAAATGTATCTTCGTTGTATTTTACTTCTGACTTCATGATAAAGGGATTAATCAACTCGTGATGTTCATAAGTACTACGGGCCAAAAAACCTCTAGCAATGATGATTCCCTTATCTTCTATGCGATAGTCTATATTGATAGGGACGGCTGGATCCGAGATGACTGATAAAACAAAGAATGCTGCAAACCAAAGATAAAGTGCCACTAATCCACTAAATAATTGAAAAATAAGGTGATACCATTGAAAATCTCTTGTTCTATAAAAGATTCTCCAGGGGTGGATTAGGAAGGTTAAACAAAGAATAAAAAACCAACTATTCCACAAAATCGGAGTAAAAGATAGGCCAAAAACCAACAAGATCAAATGAAGGATCACAAAAGCTAGCAAAGCCAAATAGAGTGTTTTAAATGAAAATAACTTAGTTAGATTTTCTTTTGTCATGATTATTCCTCTTTTTGTCCTTATATTTCAAAATGACCATTAATATCGCTGGAATGATGAAAAAGATTAGATAGGTAGCAATTGGAAGCCAGATGTAGCGATAATCAACAGATAATAGGGAAGGAATTTTTTTAACATTTCTCCCTTTCACCCCAACAATTAAGTGGAGGAGAAAAATAGGTCCGTTTATGAATAGAAAAGTTTTTAAAAATCCTTGTACTGAAGCCTTATTGCTAAAACCATCTCTAAAAATACCTTGATAGAATGTGTGAACCAAAAAGACAAAATTCATAATAATTGGCAAGACATAGGACATTTCTTGATATGGTTTCGGGATAAGTGACGTCCCGAACAACACATACATGATACCAAAAATAGATAATAATATTATACCACCATCCATAAAAGAAGCAATCTTTGAATGTCTTTCCTGCCACAATTGGACGTGAGCTACCAAAGAATACTTTTTCTGGATTTTTCTCATTTGTCTGTTCTGTTGTTTGATCTTCTTTTGTCTCTTAGTCTTTCGTTCCATTTACGCCTCCTTCTTCTCTTTTCTATCCGTATAATCAAAAGCATAATGCCCAGCCCCAAGAAAAAGAAAAAGAGATAACTTACAATAGGAACCCAGACATAGGCTGGATCCATAGAAATTATAGGAGGGAAATTCGTTGACTTACGACGTCCTAGCCAATTCAGACCTACCAAGAGATGAAAGGGAAAAAGAAGGCCATTGAACCCAATAAAACCCCATGAAAAGTAACGCCATTTCTGAAGTTTATCACTACTAAAACGAAAGACAAGGAAATAGGTTGATAAGATCAGAAGGATAAGATTGAAGCTTAAGGGGGAAAGATAGTTTATGTTCGGTAATAGATAACTAATGTAAGAGGCGGCAAGAAATGATACAAACATAGATCCAAATAATACACTCGTATCCAAAAGTTGACCAATCCTTCTGTGCCTTTCCATCCAAAGAAAAATCCTCTTAGTCCAAGAAGGCTTTTCTTTTGTCTTGTACTTCATTTGCCTACTCATCTTCATTTTCATCTACTCCTTTTTTTGAGCCTTTAGAGAGAAAGAAGATTGCCAAAGTTAACATCAAGACTAGAAGGTAGATGACAATAGGAAACCAGATATAGGATGACTCCAGTGAAAACAAAGGTGACAGAACGACTCTTCCTCTTTTTCTCACACCAATCAGTTGAAAAATGAAGCTAAGGACATTGATATAAATAAAGGGTTCACAGAATTTTTTAAGGGTCTTTTCTTTTTTTGTTTTCACTGATAAAAAGAAAGCATAGAGTCTATAACCCAAGATAAAAAGATTCAATTGCAAGGGAAATAAAAGCTCTCTGTACCGAAAATCAGCTGGAAGGCTTTTGTTCTGTGATGTTGTAAATTCTATAACTAGGAACAAGATGATATAAAAGATAATATCAAGCATAAATTTGACAAATCGATGCCCTTGTAACCAAAAACGAACAGAATCTAAGCTCGATGACTTCTTATAATTCTTCTCTTTCAATTTCATAATAACTTCCCTCTATTTAAAATATAATCTAAAACATGATTGTTGATTCATTGCGTAATCTGAAAACAAAATCGCAATTCTATCAGTATTTAACTCTCAGATTTTGAGGATTTCTTACGTACCATTCTAATTTCAGTGATAGGTTTTCCAAGGTCAAGTATTTTTTCTTGCCCATCAAAAGTAAAACCCATTTTTTGATAGAAAGCAATGGCTCGCTTATTCTCTTTTAATACCCATAAAAATATTTTAGAGAACTGTTCAAGAGTCGTCAGAGCTTCCTTCATTAACTTCTGAGCAATACCTTTTCCATAATAATCTTTTAAAACATATAAGGCAATAATTTCACCAGCTTGAATAGTCTCATCACGAAAGTTTCCATAACTGATAAAACCAACCACCTTCATGCCATCTATCGCAATCAATGTATTTTCTGGATATTTTTGACTAAAGAATCGACATCTTTCTAATGTCATCGTCTCCTGAAATTCCGAAGGTAAAAGGTCATCATAAGCCTCTCTCCACGTTTGCCAATGAACGAGAGACTTGCTTTCTATCTCTTCAGGAGTTTCCATTTGTTTGATAGTTAGGTTCATTTATTTTTCTCCTTCACTACCCCAACGCCTTGACTTCCAACATCATATCACGAATCTGAGCTGCGAGTTCAAAGTCAAGCACTTCGACAGCTTCTTGCATTTGTTTTTCGAGTTTTTTAACGAGTTCCTTGCGCTCTTGTTTGTTGAGGCTATTGATATCGACTTCCTTGTCCTCTTCCTTAGCAACTGCCTTGGTCACAGCAATCAGGTCACGGATTTCTTTCTTAATGGTTTGAGGTACGATACCATGCTCTTCATTATAAGCCATCTGGATTTTCCGACGGCGGGCCGTTTCATCGATGGCACGTTGCATAGATTGAGTCATCGTGTCCGCATACATGATGACATGGCCTTCGCTATTACGGGCAGCACGGCCAATAGTCTGGATTAGTCCACGTTCGTTACGAAGGAAACCTTCCTTATCAGCATCGAGAATGGCAACCAAGCTTACCTCAGGAACGTCAATTCCTTCGCGGAGCAGGTTGATTCCGACCAAAACATCAAAAACACCCAAGCGTAGGTCGCGGATAATCTCTGTCCGTTCCAAGGTCTTGATATCCGAGTGCATGTACTTGACCTTGATGCCCATTTCTTTGAAGTAGTCGGTCAAGTCTTCTGCCATCTTCTTGGTCAAGGTTGTGATAAAGGTACGCTCATTCTTTTCAACACGGGCATTGATTTCACCTAGGAGGTCATCAATCTGTCCCATAGTCGGACGGACTTCCACCTCTGGGTCTAGAAGTCCTGTCGGACGAATGATTTGCTCAATCACTGTCTCGGTCTGTTCATTTTCATAGTCACCTGGTGTCGCTGAAACATATACAATCTGGTGAACATGACTTTCAAACTCCTCACGACGGAGAGGACGATTGTCCAAGGCTGACGGTAAACGGAAACCATAATTAACCAGCATTTCCTTACGCGAACGGTCTCCATTGTACATACCTTTGATTTGCCCCATGGTCATGTGACTTTCATCAATCATAATCAAGAAATCATCTGGGAAGAAATCGAGAAGCGTATAAGGAGGTTCTCCTTCGCTACGACCATCCATGTGACGAGAGTAGTTCTCAACACCATTGGTATAGCCCATCTCACGTAACATCTCAATATCATACTCTGTTCGCTGTTTCAAACGCTGGGCTTCTAGCAGTTTGCCTTCCTTCTCAAAGACAGCTAACTGCTCTTCTAATTCTGCTTGAATTTTCGCAATCGCAACTTCCATGTGGTCATCATTGGTCACAAAGTGAGTGGCAGGGAAAATCGCCAAATGATCCACTTCTCCCAATACCTGACCTGTCAAAGCCTCAACTTCACGGATACGATCAATTTCATCCCCGAAAAACTCTACTCGAAAAGCGTGTTCATCTCGGGAAGCTGGGAAAATCTCCACCACATCCCCACGAACACGAAATCTTCCCCGTTGGAAATCAATATCGTTACGTTCAAACTGAATATCGACCAAGTCATTCAAAAGTTTATCACGAGAAATCTCAAGACCTGGACGCAGACTAACCACGCTATCAGCGTATTCCTTGGGCGAACCCAAACCATAGATACAAGAGACTGAAGCCACAACGATGACATCATTGCGCTCCAGAAGGGCTGAAGTCGCTGAGTGACGAAGCTTATCAATCTCGTCATTGACCGAGCTATCCTTCTCTATATAGGTATCACTCGAAGGGACATAAGCCTCGGGTTGGTAATAATCATAGTAAGATACGAAGTACTCAACAGCATTTTCAGGGAAAAATTCCTTGAACTCCCCATAGAGCTGGCCAGCTAGGGTTTTGTTATGGGCAATGACCAAAGTTGGTTTATTGACTTTGGAAATGACCTGACTCATGGTATAGGTCTTCCCTGTACCCGTCGCCCCCATCAAAATTTGGGCCTTTTCTCCACCCTCGATATTGTCAACCAACTGCTCAATCGCTTGGGGTTGATCTCCTGAAGGTTCATATTTTGATACTAGTTTAAATTTATTATCTGTAATTCTATTAATCATGATTGCCTCATCTGCATTTTTCTATCCTTCTATTTTACCATAAATTTACTTTTCAGACTCTTCTCTAAGTTGATAAGAGTGGGTATTTCATGTTAGATTTCCTTACATAAAATCCATAAAATTTGCCTTTCATTCATTTTCTGATATAATGGGAAAATATTCGGAAAAGGAGACTAAAAATGAAGAAAAAAATACTAGCATGTTTGCTCATTTTATTTCCCATTTTCTCACTAGGTATGGCAAAAGCTGATACTGTTAAGATTGTGTCTGATACAGCTTACGCACCTTTTGAGTTTAAAGATTCAGATCAAACCTATAAAGGGATTGATGTTGATATTATCAATAAAGTCGCAGAAATCAAAGGATGGAACATCCAAATGTCTTATCCTGGCTTTGATGCAGCTGTAAATGCAGTGCAGTCAGGTCAAGCAGATGCTATTATGGCAGGTATGACAAAAACAAAAGAACGTGAAAATGTCTTTACCATGTCTGATACCTATTATGATACAAAAGTTGTCATTGCTACCACAAAGGCAAATAAAATCACCAAATATGAGGAACTTAGCGGAAAAACAGTTGGAGTTAAGAACGGAACTGCCCGCCCAACGTTTCCTCGAAAGTATCAAAGATAAATACGGTTTCTCTATTAAAACCTTTGATACGGGTGATTTGATGAATAACAGTCTAAGTGCTGGTGCTGTAAATGCCATCATGGATGACAAACCTGTTATTGAGTATGCGATTAACCAAGGACAAGATCTCAGCATCAATATGGATGGTGAGGCTGTTGGAAGCTTTGCCTTTGGTGTCAAGAAAGGGAGCAAGTATGAACACTTGGTTACCGAGTTTAATGAAGCCCTAGCACAAATGAAGAAAGATGGTAGCTTGGAGCAAATCATCCAAAAATGGACAGCTTCTACAACTACGGCAAGCCCAACGACAACTACTGCTGCTGGGCAAAAAGCTACTCCAGTGAAAAGCAAGTACATTATTGCCAGTGACTCATCTTTCGCCCCATTCGTCTTTCAAAATTCAAGCAATCAATACACTGGTATTGATATGGACCTCATCAAGGCCATTGCCAAAGACCAAGGTTTGAAATTGAAATTACCAACCCAGGATTTGACGCAGCCATTAGTGCTGTTCAAGCAGGACAAGCAGATGGTATCATTGCTGGTATGTCTGTAACAGATGCCCGTAAGGAAACCTTCGACTTCTCAGAATCCTACTACACAGCAAATACGATTCTCGGTGTGAAAGAATCAAGCACGATCGCTTCTTATGAAGACCTCAAGGATAAAACTGTCGGTGTTAAAAACGGAACTGCTTCCCAAACATTCCTTACTGAAAATCAAAGCAAATACGGCTATAAGATTAAAACCTTTGCAGATGGCGCATCAATGTATGACAGTCTGAATACTGGATCTATCGATGCCGTGATGGATGATGAGCCAGTTCTCAAATATTCTATCAGCCAAGGTCAAAAATTGAAAACGCCAATCGCTGGAACACCAATCGGTGAAACTGCCTTTGCGGTTAAAAAAGGAACAAACCCTGAATTGATCCAGATGTTCAATAATGGACTTGCGAACCTCAAAGCTAACGGAGAATTCCAAAAGATTCTTGACAAGTATCTAGCTAGCGAAACTTCAACTGACTCTACAAGTACGGTTGACGAAACTACTATCTGGGGCTTGCTTCAAAACAACTACAAACAACTTCTTAGCGGACTTGGAATCACTCTTGCTCTAGCGCTTATTTCATTTGCAATTGCCATTGTCATCGGTATTATCTTTGGTATGTTTAGCGTTAGCCCATACAAATCTCTTCGTCTAATCTCTGAGATTTTCGTTGACGTTATCCGTGGTATTCCCTTGATGATTCTTGCAGCCTTCATCTTCTGGGGTATTCCAAACTTCATCGAGTCCATTACAGGCCAACAAAGTCCAATCAATGACTTTGTAGCTGGTACTATCGCCCTCTCACTCAATGCAGCAGCTTATATCGCTGAAATCGTTCGTGGTGGGATTCAAGCTGTTCCAGTTGGGCAAATGGAGGCCAGCCGCAGTCTTGGTATTTCTTATGGAAAAACCATGCGTAAGATTATCTTGCCACAAGCGACTAAATTGATGTTGCCAAACTTTGTCAACCAATTCGTTATCGCTCTTAAAGATACAACCATCGTCTCTGCTATCGGTTTGGTTGAACTCTTCCAAACTGGTAAGATCATCATTGCCCGTAACTACCAAAGTTTCAAGATGTATGCAATCCTTGCTATCTTCTATCTTGTAATTATCACGCTTTTGACTAGACTAGCGAAACGCTTAGAAAAGAGGATTCGATAATGGCAAAACTAAAAATTGATGTAAATGATTTGCATAAGTATTATGGAAAAAACGAAGTTTTAAAAGGAATTACAACTAAATTCTATGAAGGAGATGTTGTCTGCATCATCGGTCCTTCTGGTTCTGGTAAATCCACTTTCCTCCGTAGCCTTAACCTTCTCGAAGAGGTAACGAGTGGCCACATCACAGTGAATGGTTATGATTTGACTGAAAAATCAACCAATGTCGACCATGTTCGTGAAAACGTGGGAATGGTCTTCCAACATTTCAACCTCTTCCCTCACATGTCCGTCCTAGAAAATATCACTTTTGCTCCTATTGAACACAAACGGATGACCAAAGAAGAAGCTGAAATTGGGGATGGAGTTGCTTGAAAAGGTTGGCCTTGCAGACAAAGCGAATGCCAATCCAGATAGCCTTTCAGGTGGTCAGAAACAGCGTGTAGCCATCGCACGTGGACTTGCTATGAACCCTGATATCATGCTCTTTGATGAGCCAACTTCCGCTCTTGACCCTGAAATGGTTGGAGATGTACTGAATGTTATGAAGGAATTGGCGGAACAAGGCATGACCATGATTATCGTAACCCATGAGATGGGATTTGCTCGTCAGGTGGCTAACCGTGTTATCTTTACGGCTGATGGTGAATTCCTGGAAGATGGAACTCCAGATCAAATCTTCGATAACCCGCAACACCCTCGTCTAAAAGAGTTCTTGGACAAGGTCTTAAATGTATAAAACAAAACTGTAAGGTTCTCCTTACAGTTTTTTAATTGCGTATTGGATTTTTTGTTTTTTTTGAAAATTATGATAAAATAAAAACTATGATAATGAGGAAATCTCATCCCTAGTCCAACTAGGAAAAAATATAGAAATTAGGTAGCTAGATGTCATCAAAGGTTATTGTTACAATTTTCGGTGCGAGTGGAGATTTAGCTAAACGCAAACTCTACCCTTCCCTTTTCAGACTCTATAAATCAGGCAATCTCTCTGAGCATTTTGCTGTTATCGGAACAGCTCGTAGACCTTGGAGTAAGGAATATTTTGAATCTGTAGTTGTCGAGTCCATCCTTGATTTGGCAGATAGTACCGAGCAAGCTCAAGAATTCGCTAGCCACTTCTACTATCAAAGCCATGATGTGAATGATACGGAACATTACATTGCTTTGCGCCAATTACAAGCTGAGCTCAACGAAAAATACCAAGCTGAACACAATAAGCTCTTCTTCTTGTCTATGGCACCTCAGTTCTTTGGAACCATTGCCAAGCACCTCAAATCTGAAAACATTGTCGATGGTAAAGGTTTTGAGCGCTTGATCGTTGAGAAACCATTTGGTACAGACTACGAAACAGCTAGCAAACTCAATGAAGATCTCCTTGCGGCCTTTGATGAGGAGCAAATCTACCGTATCGACCATTACCTAGGTAAAGAGATGATTCAGAGTATCTTTGCTATTCGTTTTGCCAACATGATTTTTGAGAATGTTTGGAATCGCGAACACATCGATAATGTTCAGATTACCTTTGCAGAGCGCTTGGGTGTAGAAGAACGTGGTGGCTACTATGATCAATCTGGTGCCCTTCGTGATATGGTGCAAAACCATACACTCCAACTCCTCTCTCTTCTAGCCATGGACAAACCAGCTAGCTTTACAAAGGATGAGATTCGTGCTGAAAAGATAAAAGTCTTTAAAAACCTCTATCATCCAACTGAGGAAGAACTGAAAGAACAGTTTATCCGTGGTCAATATCGCTCTGGTAAAATCGATGGTATGAAATACATTTCCTATCGAAGCGAGCCAAATGTCGATCCTGAATCTACAACAGAAACCTTTGCGTCTGGTGCCTTCTTTGTAGACAGCGATCGCTTCCGTGGCGTTCCTTTCTTCTTCCGTACTGGTAAACGCCTGACAGAAAAAGGCACTCATGTCAATATCGTCTTTAAGCAAATGGACTCTATCTTTGGAGAACCATTAGCACCAAATATCTTGACCATCTATATCCAACCAACAGAAGGCTTCTCACTCAGCCTAAATGGGAAACAAGTCGGTGAAGAATTTAACCTAGCACCAAGCTCTCTGGATTACCGTACAGATGCTACTGCTACTGGAGCCTCACCAGACCCATACGAGAAATTAATCTACGATGTCTTGAATAACAACTCTACCAACTTTAGCCACTGGGATGAGGTAAGTGCTTCGTGGAAATTGATTGACCGTATCGAAAAGCTCTGGGCTGAAAACGGAGCTCCACTCTACGATTATAAATCTGGGAGCATGGGGCCACAAGCTAGCTTGACTTACTTGAAAAGTATGGAGCTAAATGGACCTGGCAACCAGATATCGCCTATCGTGAAGAGGGCCGTTTAGAATAGCAAAAATATCCTGCAAGATGACTTGCAGGATATTTATTTTGTATTAAATCAATCCTTCTAAGAGACCCTTCATAAAGTTTTCTGAGTTAAATTCCCCGATATCATCGATTTTTTCACCGAAACCAATCAATTTTACAGGGATATTGAGTTCTTCGCGGATAGCCAGAACAACACCACCACGGGCAGTTCCGTCAATTTTTGTCAAAACAATACCAGTCAATGGTGTTATCTTCGAAAATTCCTTAGCTTGTACCAAGGCGTTCTGTCCAGTTGAAGCATCGAGTGCCAGGAAAGTTTCATGAGGTGCTTCAGGAACGACACGTTTGATAATGCGACCAATCTTTCCAACTCGGCCATAAGGTTGTCCTTGTTTTGCAGACGGCCTGCTGTATCAATCATAAGGATATCAATTCCTTCTGCTACAGCACGTTCCATCCCATCAAATACCACACTTGCTGGATCAGCCTTTTCAGGTCCCGTCACAACAGGAACATCCACACGACGGCCCCATTCTACTAGCTGGGCAACGGCGCCAGCACGGAAGGTATCTGCCGCAACCAACATGACTTTCTTGCCAGCTTGTTTGTAGCGATGAGCCAATTTCCCGATAGAAGTTGTTTTCCCAACACCATTGACTCCGACAAAGAGCATGACTGTCAAACCATCTTGGAAATGGATTTGTTCATCGTAGTTGCCATCCTTCTCATAGAGCTCGACCAATTTCTCGATAATGACACGACGGAGCGCGTCAGGCTTCTTAGCATTTTCGAGTTTAGCTTCATAGCGTAGTTCTTCTGTTAAGTTTGAAGCGACTTGCACACCGACGTCGCTCATGATGAGCAGTTCTTCCAATTCTTCGAAGAATTCTTCATCGACAGAACGGAAGTTGGCAAAGAAGGCATTCAAACGAGCACCGAATCCTGTACGGGTTTTCTTGAGACTGCGGTCATATTTTTCCTGCACGGTTTCTTCAACCTGAGGAAGTTCTTCTTCTACTACTTCTGACGCTAGTTCTTCTTCAGTTTCTTGGTTCTCTTCTTCTAGAAATTTTTCCGACTCTTGGAATTGTTCCAATTCATCAGATTCTAGCCCAAGCTCTTCCTGAGCAGTTTCCTCGACTGCTTCTGGTTCAATCACTTCTTCTGTTGAGACTTGAGGAAGTTCTTCTTGAGCAGGTGTTTTTTCCACTTTGTCTCTTGCTGTCTCTTCCTGAGCAGTTTCTTCGACTGCCGTTTGGTTTTCTTCAACCTCTTCTGACAAATCAAGATTTCCAGAGCTTCTTTAACAATATCTTCGATTTTCGGCTCTTCTTTTTTCCCGAATAGACGGTCAAATAATCCCATATTCTAATTCTCCTTTAGCACGTATTCTTCGATAGCCCAGGCAACGGCTTCCTCGTCGTTGGTCATGGGGGTAATCACATTGGCAACTTCCTTAACCGCTGGAACAGCATTTTGCATGGCAACTCCTAGACCTGCCCACTCAATCATGGAAAGGTCATTGGCCTCGTCACCACAAGCCATGACTTGACTTTGATCGATTCCTAAGTGTTTAATTAATTTCGCTAAACCTGTTGCCTTGTGGACATTTTTCGGCGACCATTCCAATAAGAGTTCACGCGATTTGAAGATCTCATATTGGTCAAACAATTCTGGAGAAATCTGTTGAATCGCTGCATCCAAAGGTTCTTGGGCAAAAGCAGTCACACATTTATTATACGTCATCTGACTAGATAGATCCTCAAAAGCGACAGGTACGAAAGTCAGAGCTGGATTAAACTTAGCATAGAGACTTTCTTGGTCCGACTGGATTTGATAGACTGTTCCTTCTGAAATAGCATCTAACGGAAGTCCGAGTTTTTCAGTTTCCTCATACAATCGTGCCACATCATCGATTGAAAAGACGGTTTTATCTAGAATCTCTCCTGTATTTTTCTGTACCAGACCACCATTAAAGGTGATGGTGTACTCGTCCTCCTGACCATCAGTCCCTAGCTCATGGAGAAAGAAATCCATAGCTTTCAGAGGACGCCCCGTTGTCAGTACGACCTTGATACCACGGTCACGCGCAGCTTTGAGGACTTTCTTAGTTCGATCTGTCAGCCTTTTATCTGTTGTCAGTAAGGTGCCATCCAAATCAAGTGCAATCAATTTAATATCTGCCATTACAAACCCTCCATATAAGCCATCACTGATTGGTCCTTATGGTGGCCAATCACTGCTTCTGCTAATTCTAAAATTTCTGGTCGCGCATTTTCAGGAGCGATGGGGTGCCCCACTACCTGCATCATGTGAAGGTCATTGAGATTATCGCCAAAAGCCATAACCTGATCCATGGTCAGACCCAGTTTTTTTGCCAGCTCAACAATAGCTACACCCTTATCAACATAGTCCAAGACAATATCAATGGATTCAAAACCTGTTGTCATGGCTTTTACACCAGGAACGTTTTTGTTGACCCAGGCCTCTCCAGCTTCTATCGTATCTTCTGTGAAGTTCGTAGTGAATTTAAAAATCTCATCCTTAATAGCTTCCAGACGCGTTACTTTTTGAATGTTTTCATTGTAGTGACGGCTAAACTTGAGATAGGTCTCATCGACTGTATCCAATACATAACAAGCTTTTTTCCCCGTCAGCAACATTTTTCTTTCATCAAAATAGGGTGATTTCTTTAAAGCTTCAAAAGTGCTCAAGTAAAAATCCCGAGACATAGTAGCCTCATACATATCCTCACCATGAAACTCAACATAGCTCCCATTTTCAGCTATAAAAATCACTTCATCACACACATCCGCAAACAACTTTTTCAGGGACAGGATACCACGACCTGAAGCCACTGCAAAATAAATTCCCTTTTCCTTGTAGGAAACAAGTACGTTTTTAAGGCGTTCCATATCAAACCGACCCTCTCCATCTAGAAAGGTTCCATCCATATCGGTTGCTACAAGTTTAATCATAAAATCCTTCATTCTCCAATTGATAAATCTATCTTCTATTATACCATAGATAAGTTTAAAAAGGTCCAGTACAGTAGGATAGCACTACTTTTTCGGAGAAACTTCAAAGGGCCTAAAAATTAGAATCGTAGAACTTTTTTCAGATAGTTTAAAAAGTTTGTATTCCCCTACTCTTTTCTCTATAATGGAGAGAAAGGAGATGACTATGACTGAAATAAAACATGAAATTGATGCAAACTTTGCAGGCCGACTCAATATCCTACGCGCGGGTGTTCTTGGTGCCAATGATGGGATTATTTCCATCGCTGGAGTCGTTATCGGTGTTGCCAGTGCGACAAGCAATATCTGGATTATCTTTTTATCAGGTTTGGCTGCTATCCTCGCTGGTGCTTTTTCTATGGCAGGTGGCGAATATGTCTCTGTATCCACTCAGAAAGACACGGAAGAAGCCGCTGTCGCTAGAGAACAATTGCTCTTGGACAAAGACATCGAATCTGCTAAACAATCCCTCTATGCTGCTTACCTTCAAAACGGTGAGTGTGAAACGTCTGCCCAACTCTTGACCAACAAGGCCTTTTTAAAAAATCCACTTAAAGCCTTGGTCGAAGAAAAGTATGGAATCGAGTACGAAGAGTTTACCAATCCTTGGCATGCTGCTATCTCTAGCTTTATCGCCTTTGTATTAGGAAGTCTTCCTCCCATGCTGTCGATCATCGTCTTTCCAAGTGACTTTCGGATTCCAGCTACTGTTATTATCGTAGCCCTCTCCCTTCTTATTACGGGCTATACTAGTGCTAAATTAGGCAAGGCTCCTACGAAAACAGCTATGATCCGCAACCTCTGTATCGGACTTCTGACCATGGGCGTAACCTTCCTCTTGGGACAACTCTTTAGCATTTAAGATAAAAGAAATACCTCGATAAACATCGAGGTATCTTTTTTACATTTGCACAATCTTACGATAGCTTCTTGAGGTAATCATAAAGATTAAGACATAGACAATGAGGAATATAGCACAGATGGACAGAGTGACTGTCAACATCATGGTCGCATCTAGCACACCAATGACTTTTAGGATGAGGCTAAGCATATGATAGGCAAATGCAAGGTGTAGGAAGGCAAATAGCAAAGGAAGGAAGAATACAGTTAGCACCTGTTTGTTGATAGTTTGCTTGATTTGCTTTTGATCGAGACCGACTTTTTGCAAAATGATAAAGCGTTCACGATCTTCATAGCCTTCAGAGATTTGTTTGTAGTAGATGACAAGAACCGTTCCCACCATAAAGATGATAGAGAGGAAGATACCGATGAAGAAAACTCCACCAAAGAGAGCACTCATCTGCGCACTACTATCAGCCAGATTGCTTCCGTAAACATAGCTTCCTTCTTTGTTTAGTTCTCTATTAAAGTTGTTAACGAATTTTGAATAGTCATCTGCAATTTTAAGCTGCTCTTCCTCACTAGCCGTTACATTCATACCACCATAGTATTGATTAAAGATGGAAGAATTAGGATGCTGGTCAAGAAAGGCTTTCAAGTCAGGAACAACCAAATAGTTATAATCCGAAGTTAGAATATTGTACTGATTTGGGACATGTTCAAGAATAAATCTTTTTTGATTTCTTCTTTGATCGTGTAGGTCTGGTCATTCAGAGTCAGTTCTTTTTGACCTTGAAGTTGCTTGTTTTGAGCAAACAATCCAACTTCCTTACCTGAAAGTGCAAGTTTCTGTCCTGTCATATTCTCATAGTCTTTTTGGTCAAAGACCATAAAAATAGTTTTCGGTTGAACACGATTTTGACCTTTCTCAAAAATTGTCAATTTCGTACCTTCTTGATTTGCCACACCAAAGTTACTGTATGTAAGGACTTCTTTCTTTGTGACAGTCAATCCTTTTTCACTAGCATACTGGCTCAAGAGTTTTTCGATATCTTCTTTTTCAACATTCTGTCCTGTAATCCCAAAATCATGTGGATTCATGACCTTCTTGAAGTTTTCTGATGCCTTAAAGATACTTGTTGCAGCAGACATAGTCACTAAGACCATGGTTGAGAGAATAGCAATCGTCGCTAGACCAACAGCATTTTTCTTCATACGGAAAATGAGATTAGATACGGAAATCATGTTGTTAGGTTGGTAATAGTAACGCTTGTTTTTCTTCAAGATTTGTAGGAAAACTGTGATTCCTGCATTGAAGAGAAGATAAGTTCCCAAAATTACCAACAAGACTGCTACAAAGAAAATCAGAACAGCAGAAAGTGGATTTTCAACTGTCACTGCTAGGTAGTAACCCGCTCCCAAACTGATTAGACCTAGGATGGTTTGGAGACCTAAGAAACGTCCTTTTTTCTCACCACTGGCTTTCTCACGGGAGAGCTGAAGAGCATTCATGCGGGCGATACGAAAGGCATTGATAAAAATTAGACCTAGGAAGATAGCTCCAAAGACGATGAGAACTAGGATAAAGACAATTGGTTGGAAGGTTGAAACGAGCTCCACCTTCATTTTCATCAACTTCAGAAGAAGGGCAAAGATTAGCTTGTCAAAGAGAGCTCCTAGGCCAAGACCAGCTGTCAGCGTTAAGGAACCAAAAGTAAGAAGCTCCTTAAAAACCATACTGATCAAATGGCGCTTTTCAAGACCCAGCATACCATATATACCCAGCTCTTTGGAGCGGTTCTTCATGACAAAACTATTGGCATAAAGGACAATAATCCCTGAAGCTATGGTAACAACCACCATACCGAGAGCCAGGGTCATAGAGATAGTTTCTCCCCCCTCGGATCTTGCCAATGTTAGGATTAAGTGACAGTGAGTAAAAGAGATAGGTGATGGTCACTGCTAAGAGAACAGCAAGGGCAAAGGGATAGTAGAGTTTGCGGTTTTTAATCAAGTTAGATACCGCTAACTTATTGGTTAATCGGAACATACTAATTCACCTCGCTTGCCATAACAGTCAAAGTATCAGAGATTTCTTGGAACATCTGACGCTCTGTCTTGTCTCCACGGTAGATTTGGTTGTAAAGAATGCCGTCCTTGATAAAGAGAACGCGCTTGGCCCTGCTAGCTGCAGCTGTTGAGTGGGTTACCATGAGAATGGTTTGGCCACGCTCATTGATTTCATCAAAAACATCTAGAAGAGCTGCAGATGACTTGGAGTCAAGTGCTCCTGTTGGCTCATCTGCAAGGAGAATTTCAGGTTCAGTGATGATGGCGCGTGCTACTGCTACCCGCTGTTTTTGACCACCAGAGATCTCGTAAGGGTACTTCTCTTGCAATTGGTTGATGCCCAAATTTTCAGCAGTCACTACCAATTTCTTCATCATCTCTGTGATAGGTTTTCGTGATAACACTAACGGAAGCAATATATTGTCCTTAACAGACAAGGTATCTAGCAAGTTAAAATCTTGGAAGACAAATCCCAACTTCTCACGACGGAAACTCGAAGCTTGTGAATTTTTAATAGTGGCTGTGTCGGTTCCGTTGAGGTAAACCTGCCCGCGAGTTGGTTTATCCAGCATAGCTAGGATGTTGAGCAGGGTTGATTTTCCAGAACCAGACTCACCCATGATGGCAACGTAGTCACCCTTCTCTACGGTAAAGTGAATATCCTTAAGGGCTTCTACTTGGTTGCCTTGGAAACGTGTTTTATAGATTTTTTGAACGTGTTTTACATCTAAAAGTGTCATGATTTTCTCCTTCTTAATATCCCATCAATTGAAACTGTGCTTGCATCATAGCGCATCCCAGTTGAACACGCTCGATATCTTTTTGACTTGGTTTTCTTGTTTTCTTATGTAAGATTCTTTTCATGGTTTTGCTCCTTTGTTCTTTATGAGTCTAGTTTATCTCAAAAAAAGAGGTCTTGCCATAACCTAACCTTACAAAAGAGACTTTAATCTTACATTTTTGTAAGATTAAAAAAAACAAGCAATTTCGCTATCAATATTTTACCATAAAAGAAAGGCAAGAAGAAAACCCTTGCGGATGCAAGGGTTAAAATTCACTATTCAGTCTGAATCAATCAGTAAGAAATGTAGCTACAATTTGATGATGTATTCTTTCAATTAATTATATTTCTATATAAGCAGAACAGTTTTTCTTCTAAAGAAAAAGTCTTCTTTTTATCAACAAGGTTAAATCTTTTGAAGTCAAATTTTCACTTTGATCAATTCGAACTGCTTGATTCATTATTAAATCTTCATAAAGATTTCGAACAAAACGACCGTTAGAAAAAAATTGGTAAGATTACTTTCTAACTTATCATTAAAATAATTTAATAATATTTCTTTCAACTTATCGTCTATCTGGTAGTCATCTTTTCTTGCTATAGTTTCAAGAATATCTAACAATTCTGTAGAAGAATAATTTTCAAAATTAATAAAATAATTAAAGCGAGACTTCAGACCAGGATTCGATTCAAAAAAATGATTCATTGGATCAGTATATCCTGCAACAATAACAATTAGATCATCTCTTGAATCCTCTAGAGCCTTTGTCAATTCTGTTAAACATTCTCGTCCATATGAATCCGTATTGTCATTTTCTGTAATACTATAAGCTTCATCTATGAATAAAACGCCACCTTTTGCTTTTTCAATGACACTTTTTACTTTTAAAGCAGTTTGACCTTGATAACCAGCGATTAAATCTGTTCTGGAGACTTCGGTAAAATGCCCCTTTGAAAGAAGGCCTAATTGATAATACATCCGACCTACAATTCTGGCCACTGTCGTCTTTCCAGTACCAGGATTCCCCATAAACGCCATATGTAAAGTTCTCTTTGGTACTTTTAGCCCAGACTCTTTTCTTTTGGACTGAACCTTTTGATATATAACTAACCTCGAAACTTCCTCTTTAACTTTTTGTAAACCAACTAATTGATTTAATTCCTTCATCAATTCATCCAAAGAAGAGTTGTTACGTTTTCCTAACTCCTTCCCTAGTATTTCAAAAAGATAAGAGTAACCTAAATAACAAGCTAAATTATCAGATAATTCTTTTAGCGTTTGACTTATCTTGCTTATTTTATTCTCTTTTTGAAATAAATATATAGATTTATATAAATCTGCTACTTTATTTGTGTCTGAATGATCAATTATAATCTCATTCACTTTTGTGAGAAAAGTCGACTCATTACCCAGTTGTCGATCCAATTTTTTGGCGCTCTCAATTAGTTTATCACGGGATATAGTCATAATCTACCTCAAAAACATAAAAAGTAAAGCAATAATTAACATTCCAATAGATACTCCAGATATGATAAAAACTGTAAGTAGTCGATTGGAAATAAGTTGAATTTGTTCTTTACTTTCTTTCAACTCTCTTCTGAGTTCTTCAATCTCAGCAGTGTGAGAGACTGGTTCCAAAGGAAGCTGACTAACAGCGCCCTCTAAGTTGACAATTCTATCATCTAGTGTAGAAAGTCGTTCCTCATGTTCGACGATAGAATTTTTACTTTTTTCTTCGTTAAATTTCTCTTTAAACTGCTTAAGAGCTTCTAATGTTAATTTTTGTTTCTCTATGGTTTTATCAATACGAGCCTGCTCTTTCAGAATTTTTTTGTTGTTATGTTCAATGGCAGCTACAGAAGAAAGAATAGCTTGAATATAATCTTTATCCAGCGCTTCTAAAGCTTTATAAACTTGACCAAATTCTTCAATAAGTGTTTGTTGATTATCATAAAATTTTGAAATGTAATTTTGAGTTTGTTCAACTAACGTATTAAACTCGTTTCCTGTCACTCCATGTTCAGCAAACTCAAAACCGAAGAAATCATCGTGAGTTCTAACTTTATCAAAATACAGTTCATCTTGACTTTGTTCAGCAAACTCTTTCAGATGCTCTTTCGCTTCATCGAAATCATGTTTGCTAATGTTTATTTCAAATTTTTCCTGTTCTTGCTCAACTACTTCTTGTTCCATATTTATCTCCTTAATCTAGTAAATCTTGTAATAATGCATCAATCTCATCAAAGTCACTTTTTTCGTCTCTTGTAGATTCTTCAAAAATATCTGATAGCTTTTCTTTCATTATTGAAGCAGCCATATCGTGTCTTTCCTTAATAGTATTGATAACAGAATCTTGTTCTACTTGAAGCTTTATGCTCTTTACATCTAGTAATTGATCTTTGATTACTAACATTTCATTATTTTGATCAATTTTCTTAGAACTTAATTCAGTAATCTGTTTATTGACAATTTGCTGATCAATCATTTTTAATACAAAAGCGCCAATAATTCCAGATAAGGTCGCTCCCATAAAAGTTCCAATAACACTGCCGATTGTTCCTAAAAGTGGTATAGAAACAGCTAGGACTGGAAAACTAGCTGTGAGAGAAGCTCCTAAAGTTTCTCCTAGTACAATTGCCCCAGTAGCCGATAAACCAGCAACAACAATTTTACCGATTTCTAGCATCATTATCTGAACACTTTTTCTTTGTTATCTGGATTGTTTAGATAATCAATTGCTTCTTTTAATGACTTCCAACCTTGGTGAATAAATGTCCAAGCTTTAAGAAAAGTGTTAATTACAGGTCCAACTATCGCAGAAGCTATCATCGTAACCACTGATTTCCCAACGTTTAATAAGTGGTTTGATAAGTTGTTTACAAATGAAATGATGGCCTCTTTTATCTTTTCAATAAAAGTTGATAAGTTTCTCTCTGTCTCTTTAAGCCAAGAGATAAATTTTGAAATTAACTCTCGCAAAAATTCTGATAGTAACTGTAAAAGAGCTGCTTTAAAAGCTTTTCCTGAAACTTTTAAAGCCTCGTCACGTCGTGATTTTTTACCAGATTTTATAGCTCGCTTCTCAGCTTCATCTCTTACTCTATCGTATTCCTCGCGTGCCTCTTTATCTTTCTCAATTAACTGTTTCTCTTCTTTTGAACTAATATTATGGACTTCTCTAGCGTATTGCCCTTTAGAATTTGGATTATCAAATAATTCAGTTGTAGATTGATCACCCTTCGCTTGATTAACTTCACTCCTAATTTCGTTAAGGTTAACTTTACTATTTGCAAAAGCAATCTGCTCTTCCTTTGTCAAAAAAGCATTTGCCTTTGGATCACGTATAATCTCTCCTGCAGAAACTGTATGATCCATCTGAGTTCCTTTTTCTTTTGAACCTGTTGGTCGTCCTGCGTCAAATGGTTTTCTCGCATCTTTGGTTAAAGTATTTACAATTTTTCCTGAACGAGTTGAGTGTGTTTTAATATTTCCTAAGTCATCTTTAACAAAATTATTTTGCCAAGTATCGTATCTTTCTTGATAATCGACATCTCTATTATGAGTTGCTAGTTTTCCTTTTTCAAAATTTTCAGCAGTTTGTATATGTGCGTCTTTTCGTAAATCTAGAGTTTGACCGTTGTTATCTTTAATAAACTCTTCACCTATTTGGGCAGCAAGTTGAAGTTGTACTTGTTCCCAAACTATATTTTCAATAGATTCTTGAAGGTATTCATTATTTTGTAATTTTTCTCTATCTATATCAACTTGCTCTATGTGTTCAACAACATCCTTAAGGTTATTTTCTAAAGAATTTTCTATTTCAAGTAACTGTTCATAGTCAAAGTCAATTTCAGAACTTTGTAATTCAAACGTTTTATTTTCGTTAGCCATATTAATCTCTCTAAATTATTGTATTCACTGATTTATTATACCATTTCAGGATTTGATTTGACAAGTTTAAAAAAACTTCGTCCTCTTGGACGAAGTTCATGCTTCAACTATTATCACCAAAACCATCCATCATTGTCTTCAATGGCTTGGGCTTCCTTGCGTTTGCGTGGTCCTGTTCCATACATTTCTGCTTCGATTTCTTCCTTAGTTGGCAGGATAGAGGCTAGGATGATGTAGATAATCACGCCAATCCCAAAATTTGATATGGTAAAAATAGCAAAGAGAAAGCGAACTAGAGTCACATCAAAATTCCACTTGTCTGATAGACCAGCTAAAACTCCCGATACCATACTATTTCGTTTCATTTTATAAAATTTATTATTCATGATTTGTTCCTCTTTCGGTATTCTTACAAGTAGTATAGCATGAAACAGGTTCACAAACATCAGTCCTTAGGCCGATTTAAGATGACGAGTTTACCACGGCAGACGCCACAACGATAGCGTTTGGTATCAATCCTTCTCTTACGCTGATAACTTTGCTGGCAAGATTGGCACTGATAGACTAGGTAAGCACTTTGAGATTGTGTTTCATGGGTGGTACATAGCGCAGTCCATCCACTTCTTTCAAAAGTTCTTTAAAATCTCGGTCCTTATGTCGATATCCTTTTTTCTGAAAATAAAGGTGATAGTGACAGAGTTCATGGCGCACGATTTTGCGAAAGACTTCCAAACCTAGTTCATTATAGACCTTGGGATTAAAGTCCAAATGCCCATCCTTGGGGAAAAATCGCCCACCTGTCGAACGTAGACGAGAATTCCACTGGGCTTGGTGTATAAAAGGTCTACCAAAGTCTTCGAGTGAAACAGACTGAACGTACTCAGTTAGATTCATCTGGAGCGAGGAGCGACAGATTGACTTTTTCACGCTCGGTATCGATTTTCTTAACCCAAACCGTTACCAAATCTCCAACAGACAACACTTGGCTGGGATGTTTGATAAATTTGCGACTCATATGAGAAATATGAATGAGGCCGTCTTCGTGAATCCCGATATCAACGAAGGCACCGAAGTCAACGACATTACGCACCACACCTTCCAGCTTCTGGCCGACTTTTAAGTCTTTGATATCCAAGACATCTTGGCGGAGTACAGGTGCGTCAAAGGAATCACGGAAATCTCGACCTGGTTTGAGAAGGTCGGAAATGATATCTTTAAGCGTTTCTGGTCCAAGATCCAGTTCTTGCGCCATCTCCTTGACTGATAGGGATTTAAGCTTATTTGTGCTTCTTCATTCAAGTCCTTGATATCCAAGCGTTTGAAGAGCTCCTTAACCGCAGCATAGTTTTCTGGGTGAACTCCTGTATTATCAAGAATATTGCTACTTTCAGGGATACGGAGGAAACCAGCTGCCTGTTCAAAAGCCTTGGCACCCAGACGAGGAACCTTCTTAATCTGATCGCGTGAAGTGATTTTTCCCTCTTCCTCACGGTATTTGACGATATTTTCAGAAATGGTTTTATTGAGTCCAGCTACGTGGGAAAGAAGTGCTGGGCTGGCTGTATTGACATTGACACCGACTTGGTTCACCACGGTATCCACGACAAAGTCCAGACTCTCAGACAGTTTCTTCTGACTAACATCATGCTGGTACTGACCGACACCGATTGACTTGGGATCAATTTTGACCAATTCAGCGAGGGGATCTTGCAAACGACGGGCGATAGAGATAGCAGAGCGTTTTTCAACAGTTAATTCTGGAAACTCCTGACGAGCAAGTTCACTGGCAGAGTAAACGGAAGCGCCACTTTCATTGACGATAACATAGCTGACTTCAGGAAAATCTTTCAGAACTTCCGCCACAAAGGCTTCACTTTCCCGACTGGCCGTCCCATTTCCGATAGCAATAATTTCCACACCGTATTGACCAATCAAGTCCGACAAATCTTTCTTGGCTTCTTCGATTTGACGAGTTGATGCTGGTTTTACTGGATAAATGACTTGGGTCGTCAGCATTTTCCCTGTTGCATCAACAACAGCCAGCTTGGCACCTGTACGAAAGGCGGGGTCAAATCCTAGAACCACGCGCCCTTTCAGCGGAGCAACCAATAGGAGATTGCGCAGATTGTCTGAAAAGAGTTGGATAGCCCCTTCTTCTGCTTTCTCAGTCAATTCTGTCCGTATACGTCGTTCGATAGCAGGCAAGACCTTTTTCTTAACTGACTGTTGAACCACTTCATCTATATAGGTATTTTTCACCTTGAAACGGGCAGCAAAGAAAGCAAGAATACGATCTGTCGCGTGCTCAAAACCGACTTTTAAGACGCCTAGCTTCTCCCCACGGTTGAGAGCCAAGGTGCGATAGCCCTGCATGTTGCCAACTGTCTCTGAGAAATCATAATAAATCTGGAAAACTTGCTTCTCATCAAGACTCTCATCTTTGACTTTCGAAGTGATTTTAGAGTGTCTCAACACTTCCTGATAGGTCAGTGAACGCAAGGTCACATCTTCTGATAAGGCTTCAACTAAGATATCAACTGCTCCAGCCAAGGCTTCTTGAACTGTCGCAAATCCTTCACAGACAAACTTCTCAGCTTCTTTCTCTAAGCTAGTAACATTCTGCAAAATCAAGCGAGCAAGAGGAAAGAGTCCAGCTTCTCGGGCAATAGTTGCCTTGGTCCGACGCTTTTCCTTATAAGGAAGGTAGAGTTCTTCTACATCTGCTAATTTCTCAGCTGTCAGGATAGCATCTTCCAATTCCTTGGTTAGTTTGCCTTGTTCTTGTATCTTAGCTAAGACACCTTCCTTGCGGTCATTAAGATTAGTCAGACTTTTATCCAGGTCGATAATGGCCTTAATCGCCACCTCATCCAAACTACCAGTCATGTCCTTTCGATAACGCGCGATAAAGGGAATTGTCGCCCCCTCAGCCGTCAAACTTAGAACGGTATCGATTTGCTTTAAGGTTACTCCCAAATCTTGGGAGATTTTTTCATATTTTTTATCCATAAATCTATTATACCATAAGGAACTGCTCTTGTTTTGCCTTACCTGTTTTTGCATCTTTGATTATCAAAATAATCCCTTTTCCAAAAAATAATAGTATAATAGAGGTAGAATGTAGAAAAGAGGTAGGCCCATGGCTGTTAAATTTACAAAAACCGATGACTTGGACAAGATGTTTGAAGAATTTGCTAAACTTCCTGACTTAACACAAGTCAGTTTCCCAGATGACAAAGAAAAAAAAGAAAAAGTTGAGAAGAAAAAATAGATGATGATTTTCCAATCTCTTCCTCCTAGTGTATTACAAGCGGGAGCTATTTTTCTCTCCATCATGATTGAAGCCCTTCCCTTTGTCTTGATTGGAAGTCTCATTTCGGGATTGATTGAGGTCTATATCACACCTGATAAAGTTTATGAGTTTCTCCCTCGCAATCGTTGGGGGAGGATCTTTTTTGGTACCTTCATTGGCTTTCTCTTTCCTTCTTGCGAATGTGGAATCATTCCCATCATCAATCGTTTTCTGGAAAAGAAAGTGCCCAGCTACACGGCCGTTCCTTTTCTGGTGACTGCTCCCATTATCAATCCTATCGTTCTTTTCGCTACTTATTCTGCCTTTGGCAATTCCTTAAAAATTACCTTCTTGCGAGCTCTGGGAGCCATTGTAGTTGCTTTGGTATTGGGTATTTTTCTAGGATTTTTCTTGAAGGAATCTATTCAAAAAGAGAATCCTATCACTTGCCATGAACATGACTTTTCACACTTGAGTCCCGCTAGAAAAGTCTTTCAGGTCTTTATACAGGCTATTGATGAGTTTTTCGATATGGGGCGCTATTTGGTCTTTGGTTGTCTCTTTGCAGCTATCGTGCAGGTCTATGTCCCGACTCGGATTCTGACCTCTATCAGTGCTAGCCCACTCCTTGCGATTCTCTTGCTCATGTTTCTTGCCTTTCTCCTCTCGCTTTGTAGCGAGGCGGACGCCTTTATCGGAGCTTCTCTTCTCTCGAGCTTTGGCCTAGCACCAGTCCTTGCTTTTCTAGTCATTGGCCCCATGCTTGATATCAAAAATCTCCTCATGATGAAGCACTATCTCAAAGCGCGCTTCATCTGGCAATTCATGGGCGTCGTGACTCTGCTTGTCTTGCTTTATTCTTACATGATGGGGGTGATGTTATGATCCGTTTTATCATTCTACTGGGTTATTTTTCCCTAACTCTGTATCTGCAACTATCTGGCAAGCTCAGTCACTACATTAACCTCCACTATTCCTATCTAGTCTATATTTCTATGGTTCTTTCTCTTCTGTTGGCTCTGGTCCAATTCTACATCTGGATTAAGAAAATCAACTCTCACAGCCATATGGAAAGTCGTCGAGCTAGACAAATCAGCGTCCTTTTACTGTCTCTACCTCTCTTGATTGGAGTTGCCTTTCCGACAGTAAGTTTGGACTCGAGAACCGTATCTGCCAAAGGCTATCATTTCCCACTCGCTGAGGGAATCGATACAGCCATTCAAGCAAGTGAAGGCACATCCAGTCAATATCTCAAACCCGATACCAGTACCTATTTTTCCAAATCTGCTTATGAAAAGGAAATGAGGAAAACAGCTGATAAATACCTCTCCCAGGAAACCATTCAAGTCACAGACGAAAACTATTTGGAGGTCATGGAAGTTCTCTATGACTATCCTCAAGAGTTTGAAGGAAAGAAAATCGAGTTTACAGGCTTTGTTTATAACGATCCTAGCCATCCAGATAGCCAGTTCCTCTTTCGCTTTGGAATCATCCACTGTATCGCAGACTCTGGTGTATATGGACTCCTAACTAAGGGAAACTCACGCCAGTATCCTGACAATACTTGGATCACCGCTAGAGGAACCCTGACTCTTCACTACCATAAAGAACTCAAACAAAAACTCCCAACACTGGAAGTTGAGAGTTTCACAAAAGTAGACAAACCAGAAAATCCTTATGTCTATCGCGTGTTTTAATAAAAAGTAGCCTTTGTAGGCTACTTTTTTTGTCCATTATATGAATTTCATTCTATCTACTCTTTCGAATTGATAGCAAACTCTTACTCTCCACCCTTCCAGTTCCGAGCAATCTCTTCATCTTTCTGGAGTTGGTCTACGAGCTCGTCGATGGAGTCAAACTTGACCATATCTCGGACACGGTCCAGCCAGTAGACCATAACTGTCTCACCGTAAATATCGTCTGAAAAGTCGAAAATATTGACTTCAAAACGTGGTTCTTCACCATCAAAGGTAACATTTTTTCCAACACTTGCCATGCCACGATATCTCTGACGTTGCACTTCGATATCGACTACGTAAACACCATCTGCTGGCATGTAAGTTCGGTCTCTTAGAACTAGATTGGCTGTTGGATAACCAATAGTCCGCCCACGAGCATTTCCATGAACGACCATTCCACGAGATGGGAGCGGAGTGCCGAGCAGATGATTGACTTCCTTGACATCTCCATCAAGAATAGCTTGGCGAATCCGTGTTGAACTAATCTTGCCCTTTTCATCCTCAACTGGAGGAACAATGATAATCTCTCCATCAAAATAGTCCTTCAGTTCATCCGCAGTTTTCTTATCTGAGCCAAAGGTATAGTCAAATCCTGCTACAATAATCGCTGGTTTTAAAGCTCTAACATATGTATCAAAGAATTCTTGACCCGTTAAACTAGCAAATTTGCTACTAAAGTCTAGCAAGAAAAGAGCCTCTACTCCGTGCCACTTCATCTTGTGCTCCCGCTCCTCATGATTAACGATGTGAAGCATGAGCTCAGGTTGGTAAGGTTGTAAGGCAAGTTTTGGCGATTCTGTAAAGGTCATCACGACAACTGGCAGATAGTCCTTCATCGAAGCCTTACTGGCCACTTCAAAAAGTTTCTGATGACCCTTGTGGATGCCATCAAAATAACCTAGTACAAGGACTGTTTTTCCCGGTACTGCAATATCTTTTTCGTTCTTAATAGGTACTGTTGTAATCATGAAACTATTATATCATAGAGCCAGTCTTTTCGCTAAGAGGAAATCCCAAATGTCGTTTTTTGCGCCTGAACTGACCTTGATAGACAATTCAAGCTATGAGTTTTTAAAAATAGCACCTCCTAAGAGATGCTATCGTTTGGTAACTAGTCTACTGTTTCTTCTAAGTCTTTTAACTTAACCGAGACAATTTTAGACACACCTGATTCTTGCATGGTCACTCCATAGATAGAATCAGCTGCCGCCATGGTCCCCTTACGGTGAGTCACGACGATAAACTGACTATCCTTGTCAAAGCGGTTGAGGTAATCCCCAAAACGTTTGACATTGGCTTCGTCCAGCGCAACCTCTACCTCATCCAAGATGACGAAAGGAATGGTCTTAACTCGGATGATTGAGAAGAGCAGAGCCAGAGCAGATAGGGCTTTTTCACCACCACTCATGAGGTTGAGAGATTGGATTTTCTTACCTGGTGGTTGAACAGAAATCTCCACACCAGCTGTTAAAAGATCGCCCTCAGTCAATATCAAGTCTGCCTGACCACCGCCAAACATCTGTCTAAAGGTCACTTTAAAGGACTCACGAATAGCCTCAAAGGTTGATTTGAAGCGTTCCTTAACCTCATCATTCATCTCTGTGATGGTCACAAGAAGTAGGTTTTTAGCAGACAAAATATCATCTCGTTGGCTATTTAGAAAGTCTAGACGGTTGTGAACTTCTTCGTACTGTTCAATAGCATCCAAATTGACTGGACCGAGTGAGCGAATAGCTTTCTCTAAATCCTTAACCTCTTGCTCTACCAGAGTGAGATTTTCCAGTTCATGCGCTTTTTCTAGCGCCTCATTATAGCTGATCTGGTACTGGTCTGTTAGTTGAGCTTGTAGATAGCGCAAGCGTTCGCTGACCTTTTCTTTCTTGGCTTCAGCACGTGTTTGTTTACGAATCCACTCCTCATTCTGCTGACGAGCCTGATCCAAATGGCTGGCAATATCATCCAGTTGACCCTCGATATCATCCAACTCAAACTGCTTGCGAATCAAACCTTGTTGGAGGTTTGTTTTCTGAGTTTTGGCCTCTTCCACCTGCTGACTTAGCAAATCCGTATCCACTTTCTCAAGATTATCAACCTTTTCTTGGAGGAGACGCTGAATCTCCTCTTGCTCGATATCCAGATTATCCAGTTCCTTACCTAGGCGTTCAATATCAGTCACTTCGTACCGCTTTTGTCCTTGCAGTTCGGACTTAAGCAAGCGCGCTTGAGAAATCTGTTCCTGCAAGTTTTGATAACGTTCTTGAATAGCGTTTTTGTTAGACTTAATCTCTTCAATCTCAGCTTCCAGATTTTGCTTTTCACTGGCGATAGTAGCGAGGCGCTCTTGGCATTTTTCCTTGTCCGCTTGCCAATCTCCTTCAGATAGGCGATTTAATTCCTCTTCTTGAAGTTTCCAAAGCGTTTCCAGTTCTTCGACCTGCTGATTGGTTTGTTGATAAGCAAGATACAAGCCTTGCTCCTGAATACGAGCTTGCTCACCCTGAGATTTGATAGCTTCTAATCTTTCAGTCAATACCGCCATCTCATCTTGCAAGGTCTTCAAACTCGCTTCTTCTGACCGCAAGTTAGCTTCTTCCTCAGCAATTTCTTTTTGTAATTGCTCCAGCTCTGGCTTGATGAAAATACTGTTGTTTTGACGATTGGCACCCCCCGCGTAGGAACCACCTGTACGCAACTCTGTCCCATCAAGCGTCACCACACGAACCTGATAGCGAACTTGACGAGCTGCCGTACGCGCGTGTTCTACTGTGTCAAAGATAGCCGTCGTAGCAAGCAAGTTCTTAAAAATGGCTTCTAGTCTCTTATCAAACGACACCAACTCATCTGCCATTCCCAGAAATCCTGGACTTGCAGCGATAGCATCTTGGTTCTGACTAGAAATCGTACGCGCCTTGATAGTCGTCAATGGAAGAAAGGTTGCACGACCAGCTCTGTTACGTTTTAGGAAATCAATCGCCTTTGTTGCCGCGTTTTCATCTTCTACAATGATATGCTGACTGCTAGCTCCAAGCGCAATCTCCAAAGCAGTTTGATAATGCACTTCAAAGGTCAAATGTTCACTGACTGCACCAATGATCCCACCAAGACGGTCTTTTTCTTGGAGAACACTCTTAACACCCGCATAAAAATTACTATGATTTCTAAGGATATTCTCTAAGCTCTGGGCTCGAGCCTGCTTATTTTTGAGACTGTCCAGACGGTCAAAGAGTTGGCTCTGCTGGGCTTGGAAAGAAACTTTCTGCTCCTCTTGCTCCTTGGCACTAGCTTGGTAGTCAGCCAATAATTTCTGAACCTGCTCCTTGGCAGTTTCAAGCTCAGCCTGCTGTTGACTGGCCTTTTCTTTAGCTGTAGCCAGTTGTTCTTTCAATTTCTCAAGTTGATCAGCTTGTTTTTGAGACAGCTGACGGCTGTTCTCCAACTCATTCTCTATTCGTGTCAACTGGTTTGAGACATCCGCTTCTTCTTGTAAAAGAGCCACAAAACGTTCACGCAGGAGCTCAATCATCTGGTCAGGATCATCTGAAAATGCCAACAACTCCGCTTCTAAACGATTGAGTTCCTTGTTGTTTTCAGCTAGACTTCCTCTAACTGTTCCAGATTTTCTTCTTTTTCAGCCTTTTCCTTACTTAGAGCCTTTCTCTTATCTTCCAAAGTCGCCAAACGGACTTGCGCTTCTTGTTGATTAAGGGCAACTTGCTCAGATTCCAGTTTGGATAGGGCTAGTTTTCGCTCTAAGTCACTGATCAAACTAGTCAAATCCATTAAGCTTCCTTGGTCTTTAGCCATTTCAGCTTGGAGATCTTGGCGTTTCTTTTTAAGAGTTTGATTTTCCTCTTCTAACTCTTCACGCTTTTGGTAATAGCTAGTCAAAAGTTCCTGAACTTGCGTTAGCTCTTCTTCTGTCAGCTCTAGTTCAGCCTTGTTTTCCTTAATCTGAGCGACCAAAACATCCAAGTAAATCGCCTTGCGTTGACCATCCAGGTCTAGAAACTTACGAGCATTCTCGGCTTGTTTTGCAAGAGGCTTGATTTGATTGTCCAACTCGTAGATAATGTCTTCAAGCCGGTCTAGATTGTCTTGAGTTTGTTGCAGTTTGCTTTCTGTTTCTTTTCGACGAGTCTTGTATTTTAAAACTCCAGCAGCTTCTTCAAAAATAGCTCGGCGTTCCTCTGGCTTGGAATTAAAAATCTCCTCAACCTTCCCTTGGGAAATGATGGAGAAGGAATCCCGTCCCAAACCTGTATCCAAGAAGAGGTCATGAATATCACGCAAGCGCACTTTCTTGCCATCAATTCGATACTCGCTATCACCACTACGATAGATATGGCGTTCTACCTTAATAACTTGCCCCGCATCCTTGATAAAGCCATCTTCATTGTCCAAGGTCACGATAACAGAGGCATAATTGAGCGGTTTACGACTTTCAGTCCCAGCAAAGATAACGTCTGGCATCTTGCCACCACGAAGACTCTTGACACTGGACTCTCCCAAGGCCCATCGCAGACTTTCTGTGATGTTTGATTTCCCAGAACCATTGGGCCCAACGACAGCTGTCACACCTTGGTCAAAGACGACCTTGGTCTTGTCAGCAAAGGACTTGAATCCCTGAATCTCAATCTCCTTTAAATACATGAATCCAGCCCTTTCTCAACTGCATTTTTGGCGGCCTCTTGTTCTGCCAATTTTTTAGAACGGCCTTGACCTTTTCCGATACTCTTGCCTTCAACCAGAACTTCTACATTAAAAACCTTATCATGAGCAGGCCCTGTCTCAGAGATAACCTGGTAGCGAATATCTACATCTCCATTGACCTGGAGCAACTCTTGCAGGTGTGTCTTGTAATCCTTAATCATTTCAAAGTCACCTGCTTCAACCTTGGGGATCATGACCTGATAGATAAACTCTTTTACTCTAGCAACATCCTTGTCTAAAAGCAAAGCACCCAGAAAGGCTTCAAAGGCATCACCAAGAATGGTGTCACGATTGCGACCACCAGACTTTTTCTTCTCCTTTTTCCTAGCTTGATAAACTGATCAAACTGGCAATCACGCGCAAAACCAGCCAAACTTTCCTCACGGACAATCATGGCACGGAGCTTGGACAAATCTCCCTCTGGTTTCTTAGGATATTTTTTATACAGATATTCTGAAATCAATAATTGCAGAACAGCGTCTCCTAAAAATTCCAAGCGTTCATTGTGTGAAATTTTTAAGAGGCGGTGCTCATTGGCATAACTCGTATGAGTAAAGGCCGTTTCCAGTAAGTTTTTGTCTGCAAATTCGATTGCAAAACGCTTCTTTAGTACAGTTTGTAATTCTTTCATACCAACCTCTTTCTAACTGATAACAGTCTCTTTTATTATATCAAAAAAAGCCCCCTTAGTCACTTTAAAACGGGAGTGAAGGGGATTTGAACATTTTTTAGAACAAACTTTTCATTTTTAGGGGAAAACTTGGGGCGAGATAAAGAAAAAAGCCTTATTTAAGGCTTTCATAGGCTTTTCACATCCACCCTGAGGGAATCGAACCCCCATCTCAAGAACCGGAATCTTACGTGATATCCATTACACTAAGGGTGGAAACTTGTCTTATTATAACAGAAATTTGCTCTAATAACAAGTTTTTTATGGCTAGACTAAGCGTCCATTAGTGGGAAGCATCCCCGTTCCAGATAGAGTTTTTCACGATAACATAATCAACGTGTTTGAGGTCAGCAACCTTGCGTCCACCTGCATAGGAAATAGCACTTTGCAAGTCCTGCTCCATCTCAGTAAGGGTGTCTTGCAAGTGTCCTTTGGCAGGAAGTAAGATGCGCTTACCTTCCACATTTTTATAGGCTCCTTTTTGATATTGAGAAGCTGAACCATAGTATTCTTTGAGCTGTTCGCCATCAACTTCAATCGTTTTCCCTGGGCTTTCGATATGTCCTGCAAAAAGGGAACCAATCATAACCATGCTGGCACCGAAACGGATAGACTTAGCAATATCGCCATGAGTACGAATCCCACCATCAGCGATGATCGGTTTACGCGCAGCTTTTGCACACCAGCGTAGGGCAGCCAACTGCCAGCCACCTGTACCAAAACCTGTCTTGACCTTGGTGATACAAACCTTACCAGGACCGATTCCAACCTTAGTAGCATCCGCACCGGCATTTTCCAATTCACGAACAGCTTCTGGTGTTCCTACGTTGCCAGCAATGACAAAAGTATTTGGTAATTCTTTCTTGATGTGTTGAATCATAGAAATCACGCTATCCGCATGACCATGAGCAATGTCAATCGTGATATACTCAGGAGCATCAGCCTTGAGTTGGCTAACAAAATCATACTCGTAATCCTTAACACCAACAGAAATGGAAGCAATGAGCCCTTGATCGTGCATACGTTTGATAAAAGGAATGCGCCCCGCTTCATCAAAGCGGTGCATAATGTAAAAGTAACCGCCTTTAGCCAGTTGCTCTGCTACGTTCTCATCCAAAATCGTCTGCATATTTGCAGGTACAACAGGTAGTTTAAAAGAGTGATTTCCAAGTGTGACACTCGTGTCTGCTTCTGCACGGCTTTTAATGACACATTTATTTGGGATCAACTGAATATCTTCGTAATCAAAAATTGGAAATTCATTTAACATATCGATGTCTCGTTTCTTTTGTAATGACCTACCTATGCTTGCGCATCTCTACGCCTTTTTCCGACGTTTCCTTGATTAATTATAAACCAAAGTACAGTTTTTGTCAAATATTTTTAATAATCAAATTATATTGTTCGGGAATTGCTTATATAAATATCAAAAAAGTGAAGAGATTATTTTCTCCCCACTTCTTCATCAATAATCGCTTTAAAAATTTCTGCGGAGTTTTCCATCATTTTACAAAATGCACTATAGGATGAGGCATTCTGAGGGATTTGGATAGACCACTTCTTCAATTGAGATCCATAGCCAGCTAGTTTCCCTATTTCACTATTTACTGACTGCTCCATACTAGGAAAAATCAGTCCAGCTTTCTCAGATTTTAAGATATAAGAATAGGAAATCAATTGGAACAAGTCCTCACGGTTAATCCCTTTTTCAGTGAACTCCAGTTTCTTATATTTTGCATCTAGAACAATCTTTCGTTCTCTGTCATAAAAATCTGGATATACCTTTCGTTTCCCAACAGAAAATACTGAAATTCCGTCCGTCTTATCTTTATTTCGTGGATGGATGAAACCTTTTGGCAACAAGCTGTGAACATACTCTTCCCAAAGCCAGGCAACATCAAAGAGAATACCATGTACCCTTTGAGATTGAGGGCCAAGACCATGCTTTCTCTACTCAGAATCATCAAGCAGAGTTCCTGTAATTTTCTATACTCTCTGAAATAGGCGTGTCGAATGGGTTTTATTTTATTCATTCTGATAATCTTAGGACGATCAGCTAGTTTATAAGATGAGGTTACACGAGTAATTTCTGTCATATTTTCACGATTACTATCGAGCAGAACTCCGAAACCTTTCTGATTCTTTATGTACTCAATCGTATGCCGAATCAACTGCATGAGTGGATTATCATAGGTAAACTCCCTAGTAGTATAGGCAATATTTCCCATAAAAGGGAGATTTTTTTTCAGATGATTTCCAACATCTAGTACACCCTTTACATGACTATCGTTATGGAAAAATCGCTGGTATTCCTTATACATACCTTTTCTGAGAGCAGCTTGCAGATACTTTGGAAAGAGGTAAACCAAGAGTTGATAAAGCTTATCTTCAGGAGATAGACCGACATCTAAACTAGTCAGATTGATATTGAGAACCTTTTGTAAAAGATAATGCAAAAAATGGTCATTACTTTCATCAGAAAAACGAGAGGAAATCGTTAATCTTTCCTGACCACAGCCCAGAAAACCAATCACATTTCCTGTCTTGATTTTCGGATTAACTGTTTCCAAAATCTTTTGGTCCTTGTCTAAATCAGGAGAATTCATCAAATCATTTGGGAAAATAAAGATACTGTCCTCTATAGAAAGGTTATCCAGTGTTCTATCAAGAAGGGCTTGACTTAGTTTGGGAAATTCTGCGACAAAATCTTCTCTAGCAATTTTATAATGATTATCAGTTATCCGCATTATCATCACCAGTATCTTGCTGAACTGTTTGCTCTTTATTTGTCAGATTAAATGCTTTTTTCAATGTTGCCAGAGTTTCAGATTCTTCATAAGAACCTCGTAAGTAATCTTCCAAAAGAGGTTTGAGGTAATCTGACCAGAGTATTTCATAGTCAAAGTCTACATCCTTCAACTTAAGGAAATAACTTGGACCGATATGATAATGACTGTTTAATTCCTGAACGTTTTCGATAGCAGCGTTCAAATTTCTAAGACGAAGTTTTGCTTCTTCTGCATGGATAGCCAATTCTTTATCCAACATGCCAACTTGACTCTCGGCAGTAACTTCAACAAAACGAAAACGACGACGCATAGCAAAATCAAAGGTGTCCACCGAGCGGTCAATATCATTCATTGTTCCGATGATGTAAACATTTTCGGGGATATAAAACTTCTCATCAGTTTCGTGTAGATTGGCATACTGGGTAGAAACACTCCCCTTTTCACCACGATAACCAGGGTCGATAGAGAAAAAGAGTTCACCAAAAATCTTAGAAATCTCACCACGATTGATTTCATCGATGATGAAAACGAATTTCTTGTCTGTGTCAATTTCTGTTGGAGAAATATAATCTTTCAGACCAAATCTTTTCTTTAAAGTTTCTAGGACTTTTTTTCCTTGATTACGATAATAAGGCTGTTTCAGATATTTTTCATCTTTATAGAGTTCATAAACATAAGATTTTGTTAAGCAAGTTCCTTGGGCTTTAGTTTCATAATTGATATTAAAATTATTTCTACTATTTACTGTGAGATAGGAAAATTCTGTCAAATATTCTTTTTCATCTCTGCTATTTACATATTCAAGATAAAGATCCCACGCTTCCTCAAAATTATCTTGGCCTCCAGTTTTCTGAGCTTCTTTAGCCTTCTGGCAAAACTTCTTAAAAATACCATCTTCTAGCTTAAACTCGATAGCTCCATCACCATTTGATACAGGTCTCAACCCCTCTACAAAATCCGTATAATCATAGGAAGGGTGAAACTGTACAAAGCCGATTTGGTCTTCGTTGCCATCCGTTAATTCTTTAGCTATTTCTTTAGCAAGATAAGTTTTTCCTGTACCAGGTGCACCACGGAGAATGAGGTTTTTGGATTGTAATAAGATATTACTCAAGGTATGATGAAAATTATTTTGTTCAGACATTTCTTTCTCTCCTTGCTTATCATCACTGTCTATAATATATTTTGAATACTCAAATAAAATACTACCCAACATTGAAGATTCTAGTTCAGGATATGTTTTAGAAAACAGTTTAAAAATCTCATGATTCTGACGATAGGGTCCTCCTTGATTGCTTTGGGGAATCAACCTATTCCAAAATTCATTTTGACTATTCATATTTACTCCTAAAAAAGAAGGATTCTCAGAATAAATACAAAGTAGTTTTGTCACCACAGCAGAACGACTAATAAATTCATTTGTTGACTTTTTCATATCAAATATAGGATTGTCAAAATCAAGTTTACTACCGATTTGAATAATCTGATACAGATCTCTTTTTAGTTTATTAAAACGTTGCTCCAATTCAGATATAGGAATGATTTTATTAGCTTGATTTTTATAGCTTTGGGTATCCTCATTCCAATAAATACCAAATTTTGAAGAGCCTCCTCCGCCAATACCTAAAAATAAAGATTTGTATTTACCCCTCTCAAGACTATAGCAAAAAGAATTACTTTTAGCACCTTTCCCAATAACATAATCATCAATAGACATGGTTAAAATTCTATCAAGTGGCCACTCTTTAAGAAATTCTTCACGTAATTGTTCATTGTAAATACTATATTTAGATGCATCTTCTCTTAATCTTATTTTATTTTCTTGGTACCAGTCATAAAAATCTTCCAGACTAACTTTTCTTTTCAACATCAATCTTACTCCTTTTATAATAATGTTCGAATAAAAAACTATATATTTTATATATAGAATATCATATCCTATATAAAAAGAAAAGAATTTCTAAAGAAAAAGCCTAGAGTAGAGGGTTTTATTCCCTCATAACACTAGACTTCTTTTTTATCTTAATAATACTCACCTTGACGGTAGTCCCATGAGTTAAAGGTATCTGACAGGTGCATCATGATTTTATCAATGTCAAGCCCTTTGCGGATAACAACTGGCGCTGGTGAGGTTGAACGTGCTCCACCTTGTTCTGGGATGAGTTTCCATCCTTATCGACCATAGAAACCATCACACCTTGCTCGTAGCGCGTTTCAATCGTTTTGTCTGGTTGGATAGAAGCAACGTAGTCATCTGCTTCGATGACAAGGTCCACTGCTCCTTCGATCCGTTCTCCGATTCCTTCTACCTTACCACGGTTTCCTTTTCCAGATGGGTTGGCTGATGAGGCGTAGACCATCTTGCCTTCTTCCCAAAGTTTAGCAGCCAACTGTTCACCAGCTTTACCAAACTTGATGACAAAACAGCTAGTACCACGAACGTCAGTCATGAGTTCTTCACGGCCATCACCGTATGCTTTGAGTTTTTCAAAAGCTTCTGGTTTCCAAGGAAGGATACAACCAAGGAGAATATCTTCATCCCAATGTTTTTGGTAGAAGGCTTCAATTTCTGGATTGAGTTGTGCTAAAGCGCGAAGTTCATCCATGCTTCCACAAAGTACAACACCTGGTTTGTTACGGTTACGCACTTTTGCTTCAAACTTACGTTCAAGTCCTGCCTTGTCGCTAGTCATGATGATATAACCGACTTTTGTAGGGCAAACGATACATCCGCCCTCTCCTTTTAAAATGTCATAGCCTTCTTGTGAAAGTGTTCCGTTCCATTGAATGTGTTTTGTCATAGTTCTATTTCCTTTTCTATTTTTATTCTATTCCTGCCAATAGGCTGGGCGTTGTTTTTCATAAAGCAGCAATCAAATCTTCGTACTGCAAGGTAATACCGATATCATCCAAACCATTTAAGAGCTTGTGTTTCCATTCACTATCGATTTCAAAAGTGAATTCTCCAACTGGTGAGATAATTTTTTGTTGTTCCAAGTCCACGGTTACCTGGTCGGTCGGTTTGAGTTGGGCTAGTTTCTCTCGAACATCTCTGGGCTGGACAATGGGCAACACGCCATTATTGAGTTCATTATTGTAATGAATGTCTCCAAAAGACCCTGCAATCACGACCTTAAAACCGTAGTCTGCTAGAGCCCAAGCTGCGTGTTCTCTGGACGATCCTGCGCCAAAGTTATCCCCTGAGATGAGGATACTGGCTTTCGGTATTCTGGTCGGTTAAAAACAAAGTCTGGATCCTCAGTATACTTGTCGTCCAAATAACGCCAAGCATACATGAGGTACTTACCAAAGCCTTTCTTATCAATCAACTTGAGAAACTGCTTGGGAAGGATTTGGTCAGTATCAATGTTATCATTCATGAGAGGAACAGTCGTTCCCGTATAAACTGTAAATTTTTCCATATCCCCTCCTTACTGGGCCTCTGGCATTTTCCGAACATCTACGAAGCGCCCTGCGATAGCCGCTGCAGCTGCCATGGCTGGACTGCAGAGATGGGTCTTAGCACCAAATCCCTGTCTATCTTCAAAATTGCGGTTACTGGTTGAAGCACAATGGACGCCATCAGGTACCTTATCGGGATTCATCCCTAGACACATGGAGCAACCTGGGTCTCTCCACTCAAAACCAGCATCCAAAAAGACCTTGTCCAAGCCCAACTTCTCAGCGGCTCGTTTCACAGGACGAGAGCCCGGAACTACAATTGCTGTTAGATTGGGAGCAATTTTCTTCCCTTTGACAAATCGCGCAGCCAGTTGCAAATCACTGAGACGAGCATTGGTACAAGAACCGATAAAGATATAACCTAGTTCAATATCTGCTGGCTTCTGACCAGGCTCCAAGTCCATGTAATGATATGCTCGTTCATCATTCATATCCTTAATTTCTGGAAAACTACTGTCAAAGTCAACGCCCATAGCAGGATTGGTTCCCCAGGTCACCATAGGAGCCAAGTCTGAGACATCCATCCGGATAACCTTATCATAAACAGCATCCTCATCACTGACAAGCGTCTTCCAGTCAGAAACCGACTCTTCGAAATCTTCTGGAACGCATTCCCGTCCCTTGAGATAGTCATAAGTCGTCTGATCTGGATTCATGATGCCCATCTTAGAGCCAAACTCGATGGACATATTGCAGATGGTCATTCGCTCTTCCATGGTCAGAGCATCAATCGCTTGCCCACGATATTCCACCACATAGCCTACACCACAAGCAACGCCGTACTTGGCAATCAAGGCGAGAATGTAATCCTTGGAATAAACTCCTTTTTGAGGAACACCAGTGAATTCTACCAGCATTTTCTTGGGTTTGACCTGCCAGAGGGTCTGGGTCGCAAAGACATGCTCGACCTCACTAGTCCCAATCCCAAAGGCGATAGCTCCGAAAGCCCCGTGAGTTGCCGTATGGCTGTCTCCACAGACGATGAATTTCCCTGGTTGAGTTCTTCCTGTTTCTGGTCCAACCATGTGAACGATTCCTTGCTTTCAGAACCGTGGGCAGCATGTTCAATCCCGAATTCCTCAACATTCTCAGCTAGCTTATCAATTTGAGCCTTAGAAATTACATCTCGTATATCGTAGATATTGACGGTTGGAACATTGTGGTCAAAGGTTCCAAATGTCAAGTCTGGCCGTCTCAATCTGCGTCCTGCATCTCGCAATCCTTGAAAAGCCTGAGGACTGGTCACCTCGTGGATATAGTGCTGGTCCACATACATGAGTTGGGGCTGCCCCTCTTCTCCTGTGATGACATGACGGTCCCATAATTTATCAAAAATCGATTTTCCTGCCATCCATTACCTCCAAATGAAATATAGGGCTACTAGTGTGGTTACCATGCCAAGGAACCAAACCGTTTTAAAATACCATTTTCGAGTCTTGTGATGAAAGGTCATTCCTGCTAACCAAGCACCAAAACCACCACAGACAAGTGCTATAGTCAAGAGAATTTTCTCTGGGATGCGCCAAGCACCTTTTCTTGCCTTGGATTTGTCGATTCCATATATAATGAAAATTATGACATTCCAAATCAAGAGGGTAAGCGTGATTCCTTCATTTATCTTCATAGTCTTTCAATGATGGCTTCCGTCATTTCCTTGGTCGAAGCCTTTCCTCCTATATCTCTCGTTAAAATTCCTGCTGCCAAACTGGCTTCTACAGCATGTTCAATGCGCTCTGCATCCTCAAAACGTCCAAAACTATCTCTCAGCATCATGGCTACTGATAAAATCATGGAAATAGGATTGGCAATTCCCTGACCAGCAATATCAGGTGCCGAACCGTGAATGGGCTCATAGAGACTTGGCCCATTTCAGAGTGACTAGCAGATGGCATGACGCCAAGTGTGCCAGATAGAACGCTTGATTCATCCGAGAGAATATCTCCGAAAAGATTCTCCGTTACAATAACATCAAACTTGGCAGGATTGGTAATCATAAGCATGGCAGCTGAGTCCACCAACTGGTGTTCCAAGGTCACATCTGGGAAATCCTTTGCAACATCCTCAGCTACACTACGCCAGAGTTTTGATGTCGCTAGAACATTTTGCTTGTCGATGCTGGTAAGGATTTTTCTCCGATTTCTTGCAATCTCAAAGGCTTTTCGAAGGATCCGCTCCACTTCCTCATAGCTGTAGTCGTTGATATCACGCGCTTTTCGATCTTCAAGAATATGATCCCCAAAGTAAATACCTCCTGTCAACTCACGTACCACGACAAAGTCCACACCAGCAATTCGTTCAGGTTTGAGAGGTGACAAATGTTTGAGACTTTCAAAGATTTTTACAGGGCGAATATTGGCATAAAGTTTGAGTTCCTTACGGAGGGCCAGCAGTCCTTGTTCAGGCCGAATCGCTTCCCCATCATACTGGGGACTACCGATGGCTGCTAGGAGAATAGCATCTGCTTCTCTACATGCCTTGAGGGTCTCATCAGGTAAGGGATGCCCCTCAGCATCAATACCTGCCCCTCCAAAAGGTCGCCCATCTATCTCATAGTCAAAGCCCGTTTTTCCAGCTAGGGCCTCCAAAACTTCCAAACCAGCTTCCATGATTTCTGGGCCGATTCCATCTCCTGCTAGAGCTACTATTTTTTTTGTCATAGCCTTCTCCTTTACACACTAGGCATATCGCGGTAGGAAACACTACGCCCCATCTCACCAGCATTCTCCTTTTGAACAAAAGTATTGGCATTGATGTAGGCAATAGCCGAAGCCTTCAGTACATCGAAATCAAGCCCTGCTGCGTTAAAGATGGTCTCTGTATCTCTATTTTCAACAGTGACCAATACCCGAGCCTGGGCATCGATCCCATCTGTCACCGCATCAATTGTGTAAGACACCAAGCGAACGGATTGATTGAAGAACTTATCGATAGCATTGAAGATAGCCTCAACAGAACCTTGTCCTGTCGCATTAAACTCAACCTTCTCACCATCCATATTAGCAAGGCTGACAATTGCTTCAATGTCTTTATCCGCATGGGTTTGAAGTTGTAAATCATCAAAGTGGAATCCTTCTGGGTTTTCAACCATGATTCCAGCTACCAGAGCACGAATATCTGCATCTGTGATTTCTTGTTTCTTGTCCGCTAGTGCCTTGAACTTAGCGAAGAGTGGTTTGATATCCTCTTCTGTAAAATCTAGGGCCAGTTCTCTTAGTTTTTCAACAAAGGCATGGCGACCTGACAATTTACCAAGCGGAAGACTATTACTCTTGACACCAACCAATTCAGGTGTGATGATTTCATAGGTAAGAGGATTTTTAAGGACCCCATCTTGGTGAATACCAGACTCGTGAGAGAAGGCATTTCCTCCAACAACCGCCTTGTTTTTAGGAACTGGAATACCTGAGAAGCGAGAAACCATTTCTGACGTATTGATGGTTTCGTTTAGGACAATACTGGTTTCTGCTTGGTAGTAATCTTGGCGAATATTAAGCGCCACTGCAATTTCTTCCAAAGCAGCATTGCCTGCCCGCTCCCCGATACCATTGATGGTTCCTTCGACTCGTCCTGCTCCATTCTTAACAGCAGCAAGGCTATTAGCCACTGCCATTCCGAGGTCATCGTGACAGTGAGGCGAATAGATGATCTGACGATCGGTCTTGACATTCTCAATTAAGTATTTGAAGATGGCACCATATTCCTCTGGCGTCGTAAATCCAACCGTGTCAGGGATATTGATGTAGGTCGCACCTGCATCCACAGCTGTCTGAACAACTTGCAAGAGGAAATCCAATTCTGTTCTGGTCGCATCCTCTGGAGAAAATTCGACAATTTCAAACTTAGAACGAGCATAAGAAACATGTTCACTGATTGCTTCCAAAATCTCTTCCTTGCTCTTATTGAGCTTATACTTACGGTGAATCGGACTAGTCGCGATAAAGACGTGAACCTGAGGATACTTGGCATCCTTGAGCGCCTCGTAACAAGCATCTATATCAGACTTGACCGAACGTGCCAAACCTGTCACCGCTGTTTTCTTCAAGACTTTGGCAATCTCCTGAACTGCTCTGAATGAATCTGGACTCGCCGCCGGAAAACCAGCTTCGATAGCCGAAATCCCCCATTTCTCCAGCTGTCTTGCAATGGCGACCTTTTCCTTGATTGAAAAATTAACGCCTGGTGTCTGCTCACCATCACGGAGACTGGTATCTAGAAACTCAACTCTACGCATGAGAATTCCCCCTTCAAAATTTCAGTATAGAAAAAACATCTCGCTCGGAAACCCAAGCGAGATGTTGATTTACTCCCGCTTGGTAAGCCAAACAGGACTAATGCTTCTGCACTAGCCCGAGTACCTCAACAACAAAGCAAATTGATTAAACTTAGCTGTTTTCATGTTTGACTTTCTCCTTCGTTTGATGTCTTGTTAAGTATTTTAGCATAGGAAAAATCTCTTGTCAAGAAAAAATCCAATATTTTCTGAAAATTTCTTCAGTAAAGAATATTTTGCTAATTGAAAGTATTTGAAAATACAAGGGGAATTCCTTACCTTTTCAAAGTCAAATTCCAACTGATTTCTAGAAATTCTAGAACGTCATCATCAGATAAGCTATCATCAAGAGCAAGACTAATCCAGTAGCGTTTGTTCATATGAAAGGCAGGATAAATGCCCTTTTGTGAGAGTAAGTCAGCAACGCAGTCATGTTTGAGGTTGACGGCTTCCACTAGCCCTTCTCTTGCCTTATCAAGCCTATCCCAAGGAATTCTCATTAAAACAGCATACCACTTTTGACTGTCTTCATGACGTAATACCGCTGTATCAGGAGATTTCTCCCACAGATATTCCAACTGATTGCCATATTTTTCTTGAACTTGATCCATAATGCGCTTAGTCTGAGGACAGATAAAATCCTGCACGTCAAAGCAAGCCTTCCGAATCTGGTAAAGAATCTCCAAACAAGCCTCACGGACACTTCCAACAAAAGACCCTCTCATGCTTTCCATATGGACTTGAGGATAAAGGTCACCAGTCTCCTGATCAAAAACTTGAAAGCTCACATTATCCGTTGTGATGGACACAGTCATGACAAAGTCGCCATCCAAGATCTGGAAACTGTAGGCCCAGACTCCCTCATTTTCTATAAAACCGTAGGCACTGGCTTTTTCTTGATTAAACTGATAGGATTCAAAAATTTCAAACATAAGTGAAAACTGCTACCCAAAGCTAGCAGTTCCTTTCTATTTTTTAAAAGACAACCTTGGTACCGTGCAATTGAGTCACACCAAGTTGGTCGATGAAGGTTTGACGGTTGTCTAAGTCAATTCCCCCACCTGGTAAGATTTCAATTTTACCTTTTGCATGTTCCAAAATTCTGTGATAGTGGGCAAAACGTTTTTCTAGCGAGTCACCAGACACACCAGCACGAGTCAAGATACGAGTGACCCCAGCTTGGCTGAGCCAGTCAATGGCTTCCAACTGGTCTTCATCACTCAATTCATCAAAGGCCATGTGAAAGACAATTTCCATTCCTTTAGATGCGGCAATCAACTTCTCAAGATTAGGCTTATCTAACTTTTTATCAGCAGTTAATGTCCCAAATACAACCCCTTGACTTCCAGCCTGTGCAGTCAAACGAATATCTTCTAGCATGATCGCTATTTCAAGATCAGTATAGACAAAGTCGCCACCACGAGGACGAATCATAGTCATAATGGTGGTGTCGTAGTTAGCTGCCAGTTCAACCGCCGCCTTGGTCACTCCATAGCTAGGTGTTGTTCCTCCTACTGCTAGATTGTCACAAAGTTCGATTCGACGAGCTCCAGCCTGCATCGCTTTTTCAAGCAAGGTCACATTTTCAGCACAAAATTCGTAAATCATTTGATTCTCCTTGATGTTTTCTTTGAATTTATTATATCATATTATTTTAAATATGCTTTCATTTTTATCAAGGCAAATAACTACTATTTTTATCTATTCTTTGTCAGGAATGACTTTAAAGAGATAGTAGGTGATAAAGATAGTCAAGGCTCCCAGACCAATTTTAACAGGTAAGAGAGGAGCGAAATAGATAGAGATTCCCATCAAGATATAGATAGATACGATGATTTTTTTCTTTCGTTCTCGCGCTATTGACTTGGTTTCCCGAAAGTCAGCTACATAAGTCTGATAGAGCTTGGTGTGATAAAGCCAGTCTTCAAATCTCTTTGAAGACTTGGAAAAGCAAGCAATAGCTAACAAAAGAAAGGGGGTTGTTGGTAAAAGTGGTAGGACAACTCCAATAACAGCTAAAGCCAGTGAAATAAAGCCAATACAGAGATAAATGATACGCATGATTTCTCCTAGATAAATTACTCTTCCTCTAGTTTCGCACACAAGGGGGAAATTTGTCAAGCTCCAACCAAAAAGAGCCTGAAAATCATTTTCAGGACTCTTCATTTTACTTAATTTTTTCCTCTTCGTAGTCGCCATTACTACATACAACCTGCTTGCCACCACCACGGACTTTTTTCTCCACAAGGAAGTGTCCGCATTTTGGACAGTCACGGCCAATTGGTTTATCCCAGGAAGTAAACTCACATTCTGGGTAACGATTGCAACCATAGAAGATACGATTGCGCTTGGTTTTGCGTTCGATGATTTGTCCTTGATGACAGCTCGGACACTCGACTCCAATCTCTTTGACAATGGCTTGTGTGTGACGACAGTCTGGGAAATTACTACAAGCATAGAATTTACCAAAACGACCGAGCTTAATCACCATCGGACTGCCACAAACTTCACAGTCAAATCCAGCAGGCTCATCCTTGATCTGGATTTTTTCCATTTCAGATTCAGCCTTGGCTACTTCTTTAGAGAATGGTTTGTAAAAGGTGTCAATGACACGTTGCCACTGCTCTTTACCAACTTCGACATCATCCAGTTTTCCTTCCATCTCAGCTGTGAAGGTCACATTGACAATATCTGGGAAGTATTCAACGATGAGTTTATTGACAATTTCTCCCAGTTCTGTCGGTTCAAAACGTTTAGCTGCCAGACGAACGTAGTAACGTTTTTGGATGGTTTCAATGGTCGGAGCATAGGTTGACGGACGTCCAACTCCATTTTCTTCCAAGGTCTTGATAAGAGTCGCTTCTGAATAGCGAGCTGGCGGTTGGGTGAAATGTTGCTCTGGCTTGCTATTCACCTGCTTGACCACATCTCCTACTACCATATCTGGCAACATTTTGTTCTTGTCAGAGTCATTGTAAATAGCAAGATAACCATCGAACTTCACTTGACTACCATTAGCTGCAAATTGAACCCCATTTTGAGATAGCTTAACAGCCATGGTATCAAAGATAGCGCCTGTCATCTGGCTAGCCACAAAACGGTTCCAGATAAGGGTATAGAGCTTGAGCTGGTCTTTGTCCAAGTACTTAGCGATGCTTTCTGGTGTATTAAAGACACTAGATGGACGAATGGCTTCGTGGGCATCCTGAGCACCTGAGGCATTCTTGACCTTGCTACCATGCTTGGAATACTTGCTACCAAAACGGTCGTTAATGTAGCTTGCAGCTTCGTTCTGAGCTACTGGACTGATACGAGTCGAGTCTGTACGCATATAGGTAATCAAACCTTGCACACCTGATCCGATATTGATCCCTTCATAGAGCTGTTGAGCCACCATCATGGTCTTTCGAGTACGGAAATTGATTTTGTTAGCCGCATCCATCTGCATGGTTGAAGTCGTATAAGGTAGGGGCGCATTGCGTTTGCGTTCTTTCTTATCTACCTGGTCTACTGTGAAATCTTTACTAGTCAAATGGGACAAGACTTCTTTGACCTCTTCATTGGTGGTCAATTTCATCTTTTTGCCATTCATACCATAGAAAGAAGCCTGAAATTGCTTGGTTCCCTTCTTAAAGACACCATCAATTGTCCAGTATTCTTCTGGTTGGAAGGCATTGATTTCATTTTCACGGTCAATGATGAGTTTAAGGGCAACAGACTGCACGCGTCCTGCTGATAAGCCCTTCTTGACCTTTTTCCACAAAATTGGCGAAATTGAATACCCCACCAAGCGGTCTAAGACACGACGAGCTTGTTGGGCATCGACCAAGTCCATGTCAATCTTGCGAGGTTCTTTAAAGGCATTTTTTACTGCGTCCTTGGTGATTTCATTAAAGACTACACGGTTGGCATCATTCTCATCCAAGTTGAGAATGTGAGCCAAATGCCAGGAAATCGCTTCTCCCTCACGGTCCGGGTCACTCGCCAGAAAGACTTTATTGGCCTTTTTGGCTTCTTTTTTTCAAGTCATTGATGAGAGGACCTTTTCCTCGGATATTGATATACTGTGGTTCATAGTTATTTTCAATGTCGACTGACATACTGGATTTTTTCAAATCACGGATATGCCCGACACTGGCTAGAACCTTGTAATTTCTGCCTAGATATTTCTCAATCGTTTTCGCCTTGGCAGGCGACTCTACGATGACTAGATTTTTTTTAACTGTTGATTTTTTCTTCTTTGTTGCCGTAGCCACACTATCACACCTTTTCAAAGTAATAAACTTTATAAAGTGTAAACCATTTTTCTATAGCTGTCAAGACCTAAGTCCTATATATAGAAGAAAAGTTTATCTGTGTGAACAAATTTCTCCTTAAAATTCAAACTCAGCCAGCACATCTTGACCACTGGAAATCAGCTTTGCCCCCTCTTGGATCAGGTGGTGACAGCCATCTGAATGGCCATCTAAAATGTTTCCCGGAATGGCAAAAACATCACGCCCTTCCTCCATAGCTCGCTCACAGGTGATGAGACTACCAGAACGCATCCTTGCCTCTGCTACAATAACGCCACGGCATAGTCCAGCAATGATGCGATTACGAGCTGGGAAGTGAAATTTCAAGGGTTCTTCACCAGGTCCGTACTCGCTAAGTACCAAATGGTGATTGCCAATGTGTTCCTGCAAACGTTTATTGGCTCGGGGATAAAAACATCCAATCCTGTTCCAATCACTGCAATTGTTCTTCCTCCATTCTGGAGTGCAGCCATATGGGCAGCCGTATCAATCCCTTTGGCTAAACCACTGACCACAATTAACTCGTTTTCCAAACCTTGAATGACTTTATGGACCGACTTTGCTCCCTGACTAGAACATGAACGACTCCCTACAACAGCAACCTTTGGAAATTTCAACAAGTCTAGATTTCCTTTATAAAACAAGAGCGCTGGGGCATCATAAATCTCACTCAGATCCCAAGGATAACAGTCATCAAGAATCGAGAAGGATGGAAATTTTTGGAACTCCTTCTCCAACTGTGTATCATCTATCTGGAAATAGCGTTCCATAAAGACAGCAGGATTACGACATCCTGAAATTTCTGCAATATCACCTAGCAAGAGCTCCTGATCTACAGTCTCGTCGTATTCAAGAACAGTTAAAATTTGTTGATTGGTCAGCCCGGCTTTTCTCAATTTGTAAATCTCATAGTTTGTGATCTTCATATACAACTCCATTTCTTTTCTACTCATCTATCTATTCGTAAAAAAAATAAAAAGAAGACCAAGGATCTTCTTTTTTTCATTTATTCAGATTTAGTAGTTGACCAGCTACTTTCAACCATCGGTAAGATTGTTTTTAAAGTTTCCCCATCCCCTTCAAGTGAAACATAGCGGATTTTACCATCATTTGATCGGAAAACCCAGGTAACGAGGTATTTCCCTGATTTAGCAATTGCATTGACAACATAGGCTTCATAGCCTCCAATGGTCGATTTGGAACCCCAGACCTTACTGAAATTAGAGCTTTGTTCTTGGAAGTTAAAATACTAGATGAGACAGTCACAACATCCAGTTTAGCATATTCTTCTTCGCTGATATTGAACTGCTCAGCCTTAAAGGTATTCAGCGTAACAATGTTGATATCTGTTCCATCACAATACTGTATATCATTTCCACCTTCTACTTCATGGAATCGAACCCATGATTTGGGTACCTTGACAAATCCATATTCATTCGAACCGATGATTTGCGTCTCTTCCTTTTTCGCTTCAGAAACAGCAGAGCTAGAGCTACTCGTTTCCTGACTGCTAGAAGACCTAACAACCGCAGTCGAACTTTCTTCGGTTGCTGTTTGCGAATTATTGGAGCATGAAGCTAGAAAAACACTAGCAGTAACTACAGTACCTAAAATTAATAATTTTTTCATCCTACCACCTTTCCATCTGCATTATAAGAAAAATAAGTACTTCTGTCAAATTCTAACCTAATCTATTCTGTTAGCTTCCGATTTTATCACTCTCATTTAAAGCAAAAACTCTTGAAAAATCTTCAAGAGTTTTGTTTTCTATTTCTATTCTTCATCCATGCTCAAGACGCTAAGGAAGGCTTCTTGTGGGACTTCTACTGATCCGATAGCTTTCATGCGTTTCTTACCAGCTTTTTGTTTTTCAAGGAGTTTACGTTTACGAGAAACGTCACCACCGTAACACTTAGCAAGTACGTTCTTACGAAGGGCCTTGATATCAGTACGAGCCACGATTTTGTGCCCAATAGCTGCTTGAATCGGCACCTCAAATTGTTGACGAGGGATGATTTTCTTGAGCTTATCCACGATGAGTTTCCCACGTTCGTAAGCAAAATCCTTGTGAACGATAAAGCTAAGGGCGTCCACCTTGTCTCCATTGAGAAGGATATCCATTTTGACCAGCTTAGATGGGCGGTACTCTGACAATTCGTAGTCAAAGCTTGCATAACCACGCGTCGAAGACTTAAGCTTATCAAAGAAGTCAAAGACAATTTCAGCAAGTGGAATTTGATAGATAACATTGACACGATTATCATCAATATAATCCATAGTCACAAAGTCCCCACGTTTACGCTGAGCTAGTTCCATAACTGCTCCGACAAACTCCTGCGGTACCATGATTTGCGCCTTAACATAAGGTTCTTCAATAGTCGCAATCTTAGTTGGATCTGGAAATTCAGAGGGGTTAGACACATCCATAGACTCACCGTCAGTTTGGTTAACCTTGTAAATAACAGACGGAGCTGTCATGATGAGGTCAATGTTGAACTCGCGCTCTAAACGCTCTTGAATAACATCCATATGGAGAAGTCCAAGGAATCCACAACGGAAACCGAATCCAAGCGCCTGAGATGTTTCTGGTTCAAACTGCAGGCTGGCATCGTTGAGCTGCAATTTTTCTAGGGCTTCACGTAGGTCATTGTACTTGTTTGACTCGATTGGATAAAGACCTGCAAAGACCATAGGATTCATCTGCTTGTAGCCATCTAGCGGTTCTGCTGCAGGATTGCTTGCTAGGGTCACTGTATCACCCACGCGCGTATCTTGAACCGTCTTGATGGAAGCCGCAATATAACCAACATCACCAGTCGCAAGGAAATCGCGGCCTACTGCTTTCGGCGTGAAAATACCAACTTCCGTCACATCAAAGGTCTTGCCATTGCTCATGAGTTGAATCTTATCGCCAGGTTTGACAACTCCATCCATGACACGCACTTGAAGGATAACCCCACGATAGGCATCATAAACTGAGTCGAAAATCAAAGCTTTTAATGGAGCTGAAACATCACCAGTTGGAGCTGGAACTTTTTCAACAATCTGCTCAAGAATCTCTTCAATACCAATACCAGCTTTGGCTGAAGCTAAGACTGCTTCGCTGGCATCCAGTCCGATGACATCCTCAATCTCCGTACGCACGCGCTCTGGATCAGCTGCTGGAAGGTCAATCTTGTTAATGACTGGCAGAATTTCCAAATCATTATCCAATGCTAGATAAACGTTAGCAAGTGTTTGAGCTTCAATCCCTTGAGCCGCATCAACCACCAAAATCGCTCCTTCACAGGCAGCTAGCGAACGCGACACTTCATAGGTAAAGTCCACGTGCCCTGGCGTGTCAATCAAGTGGAAATATAAGTTTCCCCATCTTTTGCACTGTAATTCAACTCAATGGCATTCAACTTAATGGTAATCCCACGTTCACGCTCAAGATCCATACTATCCAAAAGCTGGGCTTGCATTTCACGACTAGAAACCGTCTCCGTCTTTTCCAAAATGCGGTCTGCTAGGGTTGATTTCCCATGGTCAATATGGGCGATAATAGAGAAGTTTCGAATCTTCTCCTGTCGTTTTTTCAAATCTTCTAAGTTCATGATGCTCTTCCTTTCAGGGTATCTATTAATTATAAATTGTTTTTAACATTTTGACAAGACCATACCCTGCTAGGAGTACTAATCTTCGGCAATAAAGCCATCATTTTCGATAAAGTAGTGTTCGGTCATTCCTTGGTCTGTAAAGATGATTCCATGAAGGACACCACCATAGACAGCTCCTCCATCCATACCAATCTTGCCATCCTCTGTTATCCAAAGCTCAGCTGTACCTCGGTCTTGCTTGAGCAAACCATAAACCGGTGTATGCCCAAAGACAATGGTTTTTCCAGTATGATTTTCAGCTTCGTGGAATGGTTTTCTGAGCCAGACTTTCTTGTAATCTGTTGTTTCATGCCACTCATCCAAAGTTAAATCAATACCTGCGTGAACAAAGATATATTTGTCTGTCTCTACTACAAATGGCATTTGACGAATAAATTCGACCAAGTCTGCCGCTTCAGTCGCAACCCGTTTGGCATCTTCTACGCCATCAACTGGTGCATCCAAGGGGCGACCTAGGATTGAGTTAATAGTTGTATCTCCACCATTGCGACGATAATGGTCATAGCTTTCTTCTGGATCATCGAGCCAAGTCAGAAACATATACTCGTGGTTTCCTGATAGACAGATAGCCCCTTGATTGTCCACTAAGTCCTTGACCATTTCTAGAACACGGCGACTGTCTTCACCACGGTCAATCAAATCCCCCAGAAAGAGCAACTGAGTTTGACCATCCCAGGTTTGAGAAGATCTTCCAGCATACCTGCTTTTCCATGGACATCTCCAATTACATAATAGTCTGTCATTTATTTCTCCCTCGTTTGCAATAATTCTCTCGCTTGGGTAAGGGCTGCTTCTGTTACATTCTCTCCTGCTAACATCTTAGCAACTTCCTCTACTCGTTCTTCAAGGGTAAGCAAACGAACTGTGGAAACAGTTGAATGCTCATCGCTAATCTTTTCAATAAAGAATTGATAATCCGCGATCGCAATTACTTGAGGTAAGTGAGAGATTGCTAAGACTTGGCCATGCTGACCAATCTTATGAATCTTTTGAGCAATGGCTTGGGCCACACGACCTGAAACTCCCGTATCCACCTCATCAAAGACAATACTAGTCTTACCTTCTTTGCGAGAAAAGGCGGATTTAATAGCTAGCATGAGGCGGGATAATTCCCCACCAGATGCAACTTTGACCAAAGGCTTAAAGTCCTCACCTGGGTTGGTGGAAATGTAAAATTCGACTGCTTCATTTCCTTCACGGCTGAACTTACTCTTACTAAAGCGAACCTGGAACTGTGCCTTCTCCATATAGAGATCTTGCAGTTCTTGTTTAATCTCTGCCTCAAGCTGCTGGGCCAAGTCATGACGAGCAGATGCAAGTTGCCCTGCCAAATCAACAAGATTAACTTCCAATTTCTTGAGTTCTGCTTCCATATCTTCGGAAGAAAGATTATTTCCAGTCAAGAGATTGTACTCATCCGTAATCTTGGCAAAATAAAGCAAAACGTCGTCCACAGTTCCACCATACTTGCGGGTAATAGTATTCAGAAGGTCTAAGCGATTTTCAACCTGCATGAGACGATTACCATCAAAATCCAAGTCATCAATAATATCTTCCAAACGCTTGGTAATATCTTCTAAAACATAGTATGTTTCTGATAGAGAACTTGAAATTTCACGGTATTCAGGGTCATATTCTTCGACACTTTCCATGTCATTCATTGCTGAACGGACATTAGCAAGACTGGAGAATTCCTCATTGTCCAACATAGTGTAGGCATTAGTTAGCGTATCCGCAATATTTTTATGATTGAGGAGTTTATCTCGTTCTTGGTTGAGAGCCAAGTCTTCACCAGCCTGCAAGTTTGCAGCCTCAATCTCTGCCATTTGAAATTCCAACATCTCAATACGAGCCTTGTGTTCCTGCTGGTTTTTCTTGACTTCCAAAACCTGCTTACGCATTTTGCGATAGGCATCAAAGCTCGTCTGATAGGTCTCCTTCAAGTCCAAGAAAGCAGCATCACCAAACTCATCCAACATCTGAATGTGCAGTTGAGGACGCATTAACTCTTCTTGGTCATGCTGACCATGGATATCCACAAGGTGTTGCCCAATAGCACGCAAGACAGAAAGATTGACCATCTGGCCATTCACGCGACTAACACTACGACCATTTTGCAAAATTTCCCGGCGGATGATGATCTCATCGCCCAATTCTAAACCTTGCTCTTCAAAAATTTCCTGTAAAAGGCGACTATTTTCAACCGAAAAAAGCCCCTCAATCTCTGCCTTTGGCGCACTGTGGCGAATAACGTCTGTCGTTGCACGAGCCCCCAACATGAGATTCATAGCGTCGATAATGATAGACTTTCCAGCACCCGTTTCTCCGGTCAAAACAGTCATACCCTTTTCAAAATTGAGGGAAATCGCCTCAATAATGGCAAAGTTTTTTATCGAAATTTCAAGTAACATACTGACCTACCATTTTTTGACTTGTTCAACAATTTCTTCAGCTGCCTCTGCTGTTCTAGCTACAATTAAGATAGAATCATCATCAGCTAGACAGCTAAAAATCTGTTCAGAGAATGCCTCAACCAACTGACTCTTCACAAAGATAGTATTTCCAGGAATGACAGCAAGGTTGATCATATTTCCCATTAACTCAGAACTCACAATATTGTCCTCAGCCAACTGCAAACTTTTGACGATTGATTTTGGCAACTCATAGATATAGGTGTTGTTCTTCAAAGGAATTTTAACAATACCAAGCTCTTTGATGTCCCTTGAGACAGTGGCTTGCGTAGCAGAAATACCTGCTTCCTTCAAATGCTCAACGATTTCTTCCTGAGTCCCGATTTGATAATCCGTAACAAATCTTCTAATTTTTTCAAGTCTCTCTTTTTTATTCATCTTTAAATTCTCTATGTGCTCTCTCTACAACTTTTTCTATTTCAGGGGCAACTTGATTACTTGCTCCCTCTTCCTTTTTCAAATATGCCAGAAATTCGATGTTTCCATGTCCACCTTGGATTGGTGAATAGTCTAATCCAAGCACTGAAAAACCTTGTTCAACTGCCATAGCAGTGAAAGATTCAAGGACAGTTTGATGAACCTTGGCATCTCGAATGATTCCATTCTTTCCAATCTGCTCACGACCTGCTTCAAACTGGGGCTTAACCAGAGCCACCACCTGCCCTTGAGCAGCCAAAACACGATGCAAGGCAGGCAAAATCAGACTGAGGGAAATGAAGCTCACATCAATACTGGCAAAGCTCGGTTCCTGCTCAAAGTCAGTCTTTTCAGCATAACGAAAATTAAACTGCTCCATGCTGACAACCCGTGGGTCTTGGCGCAATTTCCAAGCCAACTGATTGGTACCGACATCGACTGCAAAGACCAACTCAGCACCATTTTGCAACATGACGTCAGTAAATCCTCCAGTGGAGGCCCCAATATCAATCGTTGTCGCTCCCTCCACTGACAAACCAAAGACCTGCAAGGCCTTCTCTAGTTTTAGACCACCTCGACTGACATACTTGAGTTTTTCACCCTTGAGTTTTAGCTCAGTGTCATCTGGGATTTTTTCTCCTGGTTTATCAAAGCGTTCTCCATTAAGGACTGCTACGACTAGACCTGCCATGACACCGCGCTTGGCCTGTTCTCGCGTTTCAAACAAACCCTGTTTATAAGCTAGTACGTCCACTCTTTCCTTAGCCATTGATTCTTAAACTTTCTACTACTTTCACAATCGATTCTGTTTCAAAGCTGACTTGCTGGGCAATTTCTTCTAACTTGGCATTAGCTTGATCCAAGGTTTGGTTACAAAAGGCAATTGCCTCTTCCAAGCCCAACAAGGCTGGATAGGTTGATTTTTCAGCCTGCAAATCCTTTTGTGGAGTCTTGCCGATTTCCTCAAAACTAGCTGTCACATCCAGCACATCATCTCGAACTTGAAAGGCAAGTCCGATTAATTCACCCACAGTTTTCAATTTTGCTTGGATTTCTGGCGCTAATTCTGCTATGATAGCAGCTGCTTGGAAAGGGTAGGCTAGTAATTTTCCAGTCTTATTGGCATGAATGGTCTGAAGTTCTTCCAAAGACAAATGTTGGTGTTCGCCTTCCATATCTAAAACCTGACCTGCTACCATGCCTAGACTTCCTGAAGCAAGGGATAGGTTGGCAATCAAATCCACCTTGATCTGACTTGGCAAATCTGCCTGCGCTATCAAGGCATAGGAATCTAGGAACAAGGCATCTCCTGCCAATATTGCCATCGCTTCGCCGAATTTCTTATGATTGGTCAAGCGTCCACGACGATAATCGTCGTCATCCATAGCAGGAAGATCATCATGAATCAAGCTTCCTGTATGTATCATTTCCAAAGCCGCAGCCACCTGCGCGTGTGCTGGTCTAATAGCAACATGCAAGGCTTCCAGAACTTCTAGCAAGAGAAAAGGTCGAATACGCTTGCCACCAGCATGAATGGAATAGAGAACGGACTCTCGCAAACTAGAGGCAAACTGCTGGTCTCCATAAAAATTTTCCAAAGCAGACTCGACAAGAGCTAATTTTTCTTGCTTCTTCATTCAAAATCACTTTCTGTTCCGTCTTCTTGCATGACCTTGACCAAGGTCTTTTCAGCCTTGTCCAGCGTCGCTTGGAGCTCTTTTGACAAGACCATTCCCTTTTGAAAGGCCGCAATCGCATCTTCCAAAGCAATTTCACCATTTTCTAAACTTTGGACAATGGTCTCCAGTTCTGCTAGATTTTCCTCAAATTTCTTTTGTTTTGACATCTTTAACCTCTAATTCTACTTGACCATCTCGCATCAAAAGCATCACTTGGTCTTTTTTATTCAACATCTCAACAGAATCGACTACGGACTCTTCTTTTTTGACAATAGCATAACCACGCGCTACGATTCGACTGGTATCCAACATCAGCAGAGCTTCTGAAAGTCGCTTGACTTCAGCAACCTTGGCATCATAAACCAGCGCCATTTGGCTGCGTAGGAACTTGTCCAACTGACTTAGACGGTCTTGATAACGCTGGATTTTGGTAACAGGTGATAATTGGACTAGTCGATGCGTCCTTGCTTGGACTAGCTGTTTGCTATCAGAAATCCGTGTTCGCAAACTTTGTTTTAATCGCAGTTGCAGTTGATCTAACCGTTGCAAATAACCATCATACAAGCGCTCTGGCTGTCTAAAGATAACAGACTGACTGCATTTTTTCAGAGCTTCTTTTTTTCTTGACAGGACATTCTGAACTGCTGTCGCCATCCGCTTTTCTTGATTTTGCAAATGCGTCAATAGATCCAACTTGGTTACAGGCGTTGCCAATTCAGCCGCAGCTGTTGGCGTTGCAGCCCGTCTATCTGCCACGAAATCCGCCAAGGTCACATCTGTCTCATGACCAACACTAGAGATGACTGGCAAACGGGATTCAAAAATAGCCCGTACCACGATCTCTTCGTTAAAAGCCCAGAGATCCTCAATGGAACCCCCACCACGACCAATGATGAGAACATCTAGGTCCTCACGTTGATTGGCACGCGCAATATTTCGAGCAATTTCCTCTGCTGCTCCATCTCCTTGAACCTTGGTCGGATAGAGAAGGATATCGACACCAGGAAAACGTCTGCTTACGGTTGTGATAATATCCTGAATAACTGCGCCACTGCGACTGGTTACTACCCCTATTCTCTTAGCAAACTGGGGAAGAGGTTGCTTGAACCGTTCTTGAAAAAGACCTTCCTCCGTTAGTTTTTTCTTGAGTTGTTCAAACTGAATCGCAAGCGCCCCAACCCCATCAGGCTCAGCTTTTTCAATGATGATAGAGTAGCTCCCGCTGGGTTCATAGACCTGCACACGCCCAATCACATTGATTTTCATTCCCTCTTCCAAGTCGAAACCTAATTTTTGATAAATCCCAGACCAGATGGTCGCTTGAATAACTGCATGGTCATCTTTTAAGGAGAAATATTGGTGAGTAGGTCGTTTACGAAAGTTGGAAACTTGACCAGTTAAATAGACCCGTTCCAAGTAAGGGTCTTTATCGAATTTCATTTTCAGATACTTGGTCAAAGTTGTTACCGATAAATACTTTTCCATCTCCACCTACTATTCATTTTCTTGCTTTTCCATGGGTATTATTATACCAAAAACATGCTTAAAAATCACCTTTTTCCTACTGAAACTAAAGGAAAAATAGAAAAAGGAGGCTAGGCCTCCTCATCTGATTATTTACTGTTTCGCGCTTCTTCCAAAATCTTAGAAATTTTGGTGGTCAAAAGGTCGATAGCAACTGTATTGCTAACCCCTTCAGGAATAACGATATCCGCATAACGCTTGGTTGGCTCAATAAACTGGTGATACATAGGTTTAACTACACCTAAGTACTGGTCAATAACGCTATCTAAACTACGGCCACGCTCTTCCATATCACGCTTGATACGACGAATAATACGCACATCATCATCTGTATCCACAAATCTTGATATCCATCAAATCGCGCAGGCGCTTGTCCTCCAAGACCAAAATCCCCTCAACGATAAAGACATCTTGAGGCTCCTGACGATAGGTCTTGCTACTCCGTGTATGCGCTGTATAGTCATAAGTCGGGATGTCCACCGGACGCCCTGCCAACAATTCCTTAATCTGCTCAAACATCAAGTCTGTATCAAAGGCAAATGGATGGTCGTAGTTGGTTTTGACACGCTCTTCAAAGGTCAAGTGAGACTGATCCTTGTAGTAAGAATCATGCTCAATCATGGAAATCTTTTCATCAGGAAAATGAGATAAAATGGCTCTTGAAACACTGGTCTTACCACCACCAGAACCACCTGTCACTCCGATAATGATTGGTCTATTTTGCATGCTATCCTCCGTTTTTTTATCCGTCGTCTATTCTATCACATTTTTTGCAAAATTTATAGTCTGATTTTGGATAGTCTAGGGGAAACATCAATCTATCCCCACAATCTAGTGAAACTAGCTAAAAACCTTCCTTGGTTTGTAGAAATTGCCCCTTTTTTCTAGAATGGCTAGCAATGTATCTCCCTCAAAGGCAGCCAGTTCTTGGTCTGTTTGGTCTAGCTCGATAAAACGACCAAACCGCACTTCTGTAGCCTCTTCTGGAGTTAGGATAACTTTGACAAGGTCCCCTGTACCAATCTCTAGAGGATGGAGAAAGTCCAGTTGACCAGCCTCCACTTTTTCAGCAATTTCTTTCAAAGTCAAGGCATCTTCTAACTGCAAACCAGCTGCACTAGTACGTGTTAGGTGGGACATATGGGCCGCATAACCCAGCTTCTTACCTAAATCAACCGATAAGGTACGGATATAAGTCCCCTTACTGCATTTCACACGAAAGGTAAAACGCGCAAGTTCGCTCTCATAAGAAATCGGACTTGTCCGTTCAAATTGATAAATAGTCACCTGACGTTCTGGACGCTCCACTTCCTGACCAGCACGCGCATACTCATAAAGCTTGCGACCATTGACCTTGACAGCCGAGTACATAGGCGGAATCTGAGTAATAGGCCCAGTCAGACTCGCAATCGCTTCATCGACAGTGGTTTCATCCAAGGGCGACAAAACAGGTGTCTCTGCGACCACTTCTCCACTGGCATCCTCAGTCGTCGTTGAATAACCAAGAGTGATCTCCCCCTCATAGACCTTACCCTCATCCTGCATGAACTCGACCATGCGGGTCGCCTTGCCCACCGCAATGGGCAAAACACCCAACACATCTGGATCCAAGGTCCCACCATGACCAATTTTCTTGGTTCCCAAAATCTTACGCAGCTTAAAAACAGCGTCATGCGAGGTCATCCCCGCTTCTTTTTTTAAATTGATAATACCGTTCATGTGTTGCTTTCTAGTTTCCCTTTCACTTCTATTCCTCATTGTTTAAATCAATTTTTTTAATATCATATAAATCCTCAGAGTAAAATGGTTTACCCGACTCAATTGGTAAAATATATTCAAAATTATCATCCTTTTCAAGCTGTTTATATTTTCCATTAACAACCGAAAAGTAGTCAGCATTTATGTTGTAATATCCATCTGGAAAGCTTGAAAAATCAATATCTCCTAGTTCCAATAGGTTGCTTTTGCTAAGTGTTAAATGCAAGCAAAGTGCTCCATCCTTCATAAAGTCTTTAACAGAAAGAGTCGCATATCCTCTAAAAGCTTGTTTTTCTTTACTGAATGAATTTTGATTTTGAAGAGCCTTTTCTTTTATTAAAGGAGTTATCCTATATGAATTTGATATTTTAAAACCAGGGCTAGCTAATGGCTGTTCTTTATTATCAATAACTACTATATCATATCCTTTCTTTTGTATTGCACTTTCTACAGCTGATTTAAAATCATTCAGAACTGTCTGAGCTTCTTGGCTCGATGCAGAAAGCATCAAGAATTCTTTAAAACCATAATTCTCATTAATGAAACTGACCTGTGTTAATTTTTGACGAATGTACTTAGCACCTACTTGGATAGTCATTCCATTATCCGATACTTCAAAAATACTAATATCTGAAACGTTACTTTCTATTTTTACGCTTTTAAGAGCGACATCATAATTCATTCCCCTAGAAGAATAAAACTCTTTTAATTGTTGAACTTTAGCATTATTTCTAAAGTGGATTTGAATTCTACTTCCTACAAATGGAGAAAAAATACCAATCAAAAATAGAATGAGTAACTTGCGACTTAATTTTGGATTATAGTCTTCCTTTTGATAAATCCAATCTAAATACGGAAATAAAAATAATGAAAAAATGAAACTCCAAAGGTCAATATCTTTTATAAAGTCAAAGGAAACGATCATTTTAAATCTTAGCAAAAAAATCAGAAAAATTGCTAAAAAAATATTTCCAAGCAATAGAAAAGCAATGATGCGTTTCGATTCATTTTTTGCTTTTCGCACATAAGATATCCCCACCAGTAGATTAGCCAAAAAACTAATTCCATAACCGAATATAGTTGGAATAAATCCAAAAATAGCAAAGAATAAATTATATCTTGAGTCAGTATCACCTACGCCTTCAATATTTAAAAGACCATATAGGAGATTAAGAAAAAATACAACTAATGGTAAATAAGCAATATAAATTTCCGAGAATTTCAAAGATTTTTTCACAGGAACTCCTGTTTTTAAGGTAATCTCACTCCCCCTTCAGCGCATCAAACTTGGCTTTCATAGTTGGGTTTTTTCGGGTCAATTTTTTGACTGAAACATCTTCCAATTTGTTATTAGCGAGGCGGAGTTGGTTTTCAGATGTGGTTAGGAACTTTTTGACTTCCTCCATCCGTTTGATGGCCTTGTCGATTTCATCGATTGCTTTACCAAAGTTGGTCGAAGCAGAGTTGTAGTTTTTGGCAAAAGCTACTTTGAAGGCATCCAAGTCTTCTTCAAAATGTGTAATATCGATATTTTGCTCTCGAACCAAGGCCAATTCTTGTTTGTATTTTAGGGAATTAAGCGCTGCATTACGCAAGAGACCGATCAACTGGATAAAGAACTGAGGACGAACCACATACATCTTTTCATACTCATGACTGACATCGACAATTCCTGTGTTAAAGTAGTCGTTATCTGCTTCTAACATGGTCACCAACACGGCATATTCACAGTTCTTTTCCCGACGGTCCTTGTCTAATTCTTTGTAAAAATCCGAGTTCTTATGCTTCTTCTCTGTTCCATCCGCTTCATTTTTCATTTCAAACATGATGGAAATGAATTCTAGACCATTTTCATCAAAATCACGGAAGATAAAGTCCCCCTTAGATCCACGCGCAGAGAGCTGGTTATCCTTCTCAAAGTAGGCATTTGGAAAGGCAAAACTACGAACCTTGTTAAACTCACTCTCTGCATACTGTTCCAGGCTTTCACCGATAGCTTTTGTGGATTGTTGAGCTTTAAAATTCTTGTAAAACTCGACCTGTTCACTGGCTGCCTTGAGCTGAGCTTCGTAATTTTGCTTAACAGAAGCCAAAGATAACTCATTTTCCTTTTCCTGCAAGAGGAGCTGGTTTTTAACCTGATCACGCTCTCTTTCTAAATCAGAGAGAGTCTTTTGCAGTTGATTTTCATGCTCCAAACGCAAGGTAGCCAATTGGTTTTCCAAGGCCTGTACTTCCTTGTCCTTTGCTAATAAGGCCTGGTGACTTGTCTGCTCAACTTCTTTCTTAGCTAACTCTTTCTCTGTATCAAAGTTTTGGATTTGACTCTGCAATTGCGCAATTTCTTGGTCCTTCTGAGCCAGTTTAGACTGTTGCTCATTCATGGCCTTTTGCTCAGCCAAGGCCAGCTCCTGCTTCATGCGATCGTGCAATTCCTTATCAAACTCAACAGTTCTCACTTGGGATAAAAGTTCGGCATACTGGCTCTCATTTACTGTAAAGACTTCCCCATAGTTGGGACATTTGATTTCGTTCATAACTTTCCTCTTTCTAGACTTCTGTAACCATTATATCATGCCTTAGGGAAAATCAAAAACAGCGAGTCGAAACCCACTGTTTATATCTGTTACTTTAAATTTTTTCCAAGGCCAAGCGCAAATCTTCAATCAAATCCTCTACATTTTCAAGACCGATAGACAAGCGGATTTGGTTTGGTGTTACACCTGCTGCTTCTAGATCTTTTTCTGACAACTGACCGTGAGTGGTTGTCGCAGGATGGACAACAAGAGATTTGGCATCTGCCACGTTTGCAAGGTCAGAGAAGATTTCCAAATTATCAATCACCTTGCGAGCCTCTGCCTCTCCGCCTTTGACATGGAAGGTAAAGATTGAACCAACACCTTTTGGCAAATATTTCTCAGCCAAGGCATGATAAGGACTGTCAGCTAGTTTTGGATAATTTACCTTCTCTACCTTAGGATGATTTACAAGGAAATCAACAATTTTCTCTGCATTTTGCACATGGCGTTCGACACGAAGAGAGAGAGTTTCAAGCCCTTGAAGCAAGAGAAAGGCATTAAATGGCGACAAGGCAGCACCTGTATCACGGAGCAATTGAACACGAACAGCGATAATAAAGGCTGCTGCACCCACATCACGAGTATAGCTCAAGTTATGGTAACTTGGGTCTTCCTCAACAAATTGAGGGAACTTCCCTGAAGCTGCCCAGTCAAAACGACCACTATCGACAATCACTCCTCCAATAGTCGTACCATGTCCACCAATAAACTTAGTTGCTGAGTGAATGGCAATATCTACACCGTGAGAGAAGACGTTAATCAAATATGGTGTGGCAAAAGTATTGTCCGAAACGAGAGGAATCTGGTGTTTATGAGCAATCTCAGCCAATTTCCAAGTCAGGAATGTTAATCAAGGGATTCCCCAAGGTTTCAATCAAGACAAGCTTGGTATTGTCATTGATAGCTGCTTCTACTTCTTCCAAATTATCCACATCCACAAAAGTAGTTGTGATCCCATAACGAGGAAGGGTTTCCTTCAAGAGGTTGAAGGTCCCACCGTAAATAGTTGACGCCGCTACCACATGGTCACCTGCGTGAGCAAGCGCCAAAATAGTGTAGGTTACAGCAGCCATTCCTGATGCTGTCGCTAGTGCTCCAACACCACCTTCAAGAGCAGCGATTCTTTCTTCAAATGCCGCTGTTGTAGGGTTGGTAATACGAGTATAAATGTTCCCTGGTTTTCTCAAGGCAAACAAATCGGCACCTTCTTGCGTGTCATCAAAAACAAAGGATGTTGTTTGATAAATCGGTACTGCACGAGACTTGGTCGCTGGATCAACTACTTGCCCAGCATGTAATTGTAGAGTTTCAAATTTAAAATCACGAGTCATATGACGACCTCCAAATAGCTTCATTAGGGATATTGTATCATCTTGGGCTAGTCTTTTCCAATACCGTTTTTCTATATTTTGATATAAGGAACAACTATGACTAGTCTTACACATCAAACAAAAAAGCACGATTCACTCGTGCTCATTTCTTTAATCGACATAAGTATCTTCGTTTTTGTTGAGGAAGGCGTATGGTAAGCCCATCAAGAGACCCCCACCGATAAAGTTTCCGACAAAGGTTACACCCCAGTGACGAAGAATATTAGGAATGTCAAAGTTAGCAATTGAATCAGCAGCAACACTGAACTTAACAATAGCAAAAGAAGCAAAGTTCGCAGCAATGTGTTCGTTTGTTAAGAATACAAACATGTAAATTGCTGATAAGACAAGCCAAAGTTTGGCGCCTCCGTCTTTCACCAAAACAAATGAAAGAATAGCAATGTTTACAAAGATATTGGCTAAAATACCTTCAAGTAAGACTAGCTCATTGGAACGGCCTAACTTCATCTCTACAACCCCTGAAATGAAGCTATCATGTGTTAGATTTGCATAGGCTGCTGAGTGGGCAAAGCCCCAACCTGCTATCAAAGCTCCGATGAGGTTGAACAAGGTACAGTAAAGTAAAATCTCAGCTGTTTTTCTCCAAGAAATTTTTTTCAAGAAACTACCAGCTGTCAAAAACATCATATTTGAAGTTACCAGCTCAGCATTCAAGAAAACAATGTAGGCCAATCCCCAAGCAAAAACGAATGGGAAGAGGAAGCGACCACTGCCTGGTGCGATCTTATTTATCAAGTCAGCACCAACTGCACCTGCAGCCGTACTAAATGTCAGAAAAGCACCTGCAAACATGGAACGAATCGCATACTTAAACTTACTTTGGTTATAAAGACTTTCTTTCTTCTTGCAAGCAAATTCAATCTTTGAAATAAATTCTGAAGAGACCATAAAAAACTCCTAAACTTTTATTTGTGATAATTATAACATAATTCTTGTTTTCTAGAAAGCGTTTTCTGTAAAATTCTAAAATATTTATCTTAAAAATCTTTATCCTAAGCCTTCTTATCCTTTTTCATAAGAACTATTTTGATTCTATTTGTTCATATAAAAAACCAGTGAAATAGCACTTCACTGGTTCATTCATTCTTAATAACGTTGTTTATATGGTTTATTAAAGGCTTTCAAAATATCCTCAGAAGTCTCAGAATAAGCTTTTGATTCTTTAAAGATACCTTTGACGATTATACGCTCGGTTTCATTATAATCAACACAAGTAACCAAAGTTATCTCCTGCACACCAATACGATCATCGATTTCATCTACACGGTCTGGTGTGACACGTTTAACTTCAGTAATCTCGTAGGTATAAACCTTGTCCTTATCCGTCAGGTAAATTTTCATACCTGCTTTGGCATTGACCAAAGGTGAGAAGAGCATCTGGCTAGCATTTTCAGCAGTAAAGATATGGTGACTGGCTAGAGAATAGTTCCCTTCTCCCATTTTTTGATCGGGTTTCATGGTCCCTGCTCCGTAGAACAAGTTTACATTATCCAACCCTTTGAAAATAGGGAGGTTAATCTCCACTTCGGGAATAGCAATACCTCCAATAACAGGAAGTTTCTGAGCATCCCATTGTGAAGCCAATACAGCTTCAGATGAAATAGACTTAACAGAGTCAAAATCAAAATTTCCCTCGGACTTTAGATTTTCATCTATATTTTCCTTAGTGACTTGATTGACTTGGTATTTATTGGTATTCCAGACCAAAAAGATATCGCGAATCTTTGAATTAAAAATTAAAGCTAGCGATAAAAGAATTAAGAAACCCGCTAAAATATTGATAAATAGATTTCTGCGCTTGTTTTTCTTACTCTTTTTATTTTTCGTTTTTTTATGAGACATTATGCTTCACCTTCTGTTTCAATTTCAGTCCCAACTTCTTCTTTTTCTGCCGCAGCAACCGTTGTAAAGGTCACAATCTTAGCATCCTGATCTAGACGCATCACCTTAACTCCCATAGTTGAGCGTCCAGTTTGTGAAATATTGGCAACATTTGTACGGATCATGACACCTGTATCTGTGATAATCATCAGGTCTTCATCTCCTTTAACAGTAAGGAGACCTGCCAGAGGACCATTCTTCTCAGCAACATTGGCAGTTTTCATCCCTTTACCACCACGGCCTTTAGTAGGATATTCAGTGGCAAGTGTACGTTTACCGTATCCTTTTTCAGTGATAATAAGAACCTCATCTTGGTTCGTAATCACGCTAGCACCAACTACTGTGTCACCCTCACGAAGATTGACTCCTCGGACACCTGTCGCGATACGGCTCATGCCACGAACAGCTGATTGATTAAAGCGAACGGCATAACCAAACTTGGTACCTATGATAATATCCGTATCTTCTTCTGTCAGCAAGACATTAATCAATTCGTCTTCATCCTTAAGATTCAAAGCTTTAAGTCCATTTTGACGAATATTAGCGAACTCTTTAACACTGGTTCTCTTCACAATACCGTGACGGGTTGTGAAGAAGAGATGGCGTCATCACTACGTTCAGACTCAACGTTGATGATGGTCTGAATGCTCTCACCTTCGTCTAACTTCAATAGATTGACAACTGGCAAGCCCTTAGCGGTACGACCATATTCAGGGATTTCATAACCTTTTAGTCGATATACGCGTCCTTTATTGGTAAAGAAGAGCAGATGATCATGGGTGCTGGTTGAAACCAACTCACGCACAAAGTCATCATCCTTAACTCCCGTACCTTGAACTCCACGGCCACCACGTTTTTGAGCAGTGAACTCACCTTGGTCCAAACGTTTGATATAGCCCTTGTTAGATAGGGTAATCAAGACATCCGTTTCTTCAATCAAATCTTCATCTTCAAGAGTTAAGACTTCTCCGATCATCAACTCCGTACGACGCTTGTCACCAAACTTGCGTTTGACTTCGTCCAATTCCTCTTTGATAATTTGCGCCACGCGCTCAGGTTTGGCAAGAATATCAGCCAAATCTGCAATCAAGGCAATCAATTCATCATACTCAGACTGAATCTTATCACGTTCCAATCCTGTCAAACGACGAAGACGCATATCAAGGATAGCTTGACTTTGACGTTCAGAAAGCTTGAACTTGCTCATCAACTCAGCTTGCGCTTCCGCATCTGTTTCACTGGCACGAATGATACGAATCACTTCGTCGATATGGTCAAGTGCAATTAAAAGACCTTCTAAGATGTGCGCACGCGCTTCTGCTTTTTCCTTGTCAAAACGAGTACGGCGAACAACCACTTCTTTTTGGTGCTCGATATAAGCATCCAAAATTTGACGAAGGGACAAGATTTTTGGCACACCATTTTGAATCGCCAACATGTTGAAACCAAAGTTGGTTTGCATCTGGGTCATCTTGAAGAGGTTGTTAAGGATAACGTTGGCAGACGCGTCGCGTTTAACCTCGATTACAAAGCGAACGCCTTCACGATTGGACTCATCACGTACAGCTGTAATGCCCTCAATTCGTTTTTCCTGAACCAAGCGAACAATATGCTCATGCACCTTGGTTTTATTAACCATATAAGGGAATTCCGTTACAACGATGCGCTCACGACCCGTCTTAGTGGTTTCAATCTCTGTACGAGAACGAAGGACAATGGAACCTTTACCGGTCTCATAAGCTTTGTGGATCCCTGATTTCCCCATGACAAGAGCACCAGTTGGAAAATCTGGACCAGGCAAGACTTCCATCAAGTCCTTAGTCGTCACTTCAGGATTGTCCATAACCAACTTCACTGCATCAATGGTTTCACCCAAGTTGTGAGGGGGAATATTGGTTGCCATCCCAACGGCGATACCCGTTGCTCCATTGACCAAAAGGTTTGGAAAACGAGCTGGCAAGACCAAGGGTTCACGCTCATTGGCATCGTAGTTGTCTACGAAATCAACCGTGTTTTTATTGATATCACGAAGCATTTCTAGAGCAATCTTGCTCATACGTGCCTCAGTGTAACGCTGCGCGGCAGCACCGTCCCCATCCATGGAACCAAAGTTTCCATGCCCATCAACGAGCATGTAACGGTAGCTCCACCACTGGGCCATACGAACCATAGCCTCATAAATAGACGAGTCTCCGTGAGGGTGGTATTTACCCATGACATCCCCTGTGATACGGGCTGATTTTTTATGAGGTTTGTCTGGAGTAACACCTAGTTCATTCATTCCGTAAAGAATACGGCGGTGAACAGGTTTTAAACCATCTCGAACATCAGGAAGAGCCCGCGCTACGATAACACTCATGGCGTAATCGATAAAGCTAGTCTTCATCTCCTTTGTCAGATTGACATTCACTAAATTTCTATCCTGCATTCATAAATGCCTCATTTCACTATTAGTAATTAGATATATTATACCATAATTTGTCCTTCATTTCAGCCTTTGAAAATCGCTAAAACGTTTACATTGATAACCGAATAGAATATTCGTGACAAAGCTTTTTAAAAGTGATAGAATGAAAGTGTCTGGGGATTCCCCTAAAAAAAAATGAAGGAGATGTTTAGATAATGACTTCAACTAAACAACACAAAAAAGTGATCCTTGTTGGTGACGGTGCCGTAGGTTCATCTTATGCTTTCGCACTTGTTAACCAAGGAATTGCACAAGAGCTTGGAATTATCGAAATTCCACAATTACACGAAAAAGCTGTTGGTGATGCGCTTGACCTTAGCCACGCCCTTGCCTTCACTTCACCTAAAAAAATCTACGCTGCTCAATACTCTGACTGTGCAGACGCTGACCTTGTTGTTATCACTGCAGGTGCTCCTCAAAAACCAGGTGAAACTCGCCTTGACCTTGTAGGAAAAAACTTGGCTATCAACAAATCAATCGTAACACAAGTTGTTGAATCAGGGTTCGATGGTATCTTCCTTGTTGCAGCTAACCCAGTTGACGTTTTGACTTACTCAACTTGGAAATTCTCTGGATTCCCTAAAGAACGTGTTATCGGTTCAGGTACTTCACTTGACTCAGCACGTTTCCGTCAAGCACTTGCTGAAAAATTGGATGTTGATGCTCGTTCAGTTCACGCCTACATCATGGGTGAACACGGAGATTCTGAATTTGCGGTTTGGTCACACGCTAACATCGCTGGTGTAAACCTAGAAGAATTCCTTAAAGACACTCAAAACGTTCAAGAAGCTGAATTGATTGAATTGTTCGAAGGTGTTCGTGACGCTGCCTACACAATCATTAACAAAAAAGGAGCTACATACTACGGTATCGCTGTAGCACTTGCTCGTATCACAAAAGCAATCCTTGATGACGAAAATGCAGTACTTCCACTTTCAGTCTTCCAAGAAGGTCAATACGGTGTTAAAAACGTCTTTATCGGTCAACCAGCTGTTGTTGGTGCACACGGTATCGTTCGTCCAGTAAACATCCCATTGAACGATGCTGAAACTCAAAAAATGCAAGCATCTGCTAAAGAATTGCAAGCTATCATTGATGAAGCATGGAAAAACCCTGAATTCCAAGCAGCTTCTAAAAACTAATGAAAAGAAGGTTCTCAAACATGGGAACCTTTTTCTTTTTTCTTTTTGCCCCAAAAATACCCCAAAGCAACAAAAAAGCCTATCGACCAAGCAATGAAGCTTGATACAATAGGCTTTTTGAAAATTCAGTATTTAACAGCGTCTTTAAGAGCTTTACCAGCTTTGAATGCTGGAACTTTAGAAGCTGCGATTTTGATTTCTTTACCAGTTTGTGGGTTGCGACCTTTACGTGCTGCACGCTCACGAACTTCAAAGTTACCGAAACCGATCAATTGAACTTTTTCACCAGCTGCAAGGTATTCAGTTACTGCTGCAAATACAGCGTCAACTGCTGCTGCTGAATCTTTCTTAGTCAATTCTGTAGCTTCTGCTACTTTAGCGATCAAATCTTGTTTGTTTGCCATGTTAACAAATCCTCCAAATAATTTCTAATTAACAAATATAATCATATCCTAAAATCGGCTATAGGTCAAGTCAAAAACACTATTTTGACTATTTTTTCTCTATTTTTTTAGGAATTGTAGCGAATTAGAATCGCCCAAGCATTCTCTCCAGTATGAGTTTGAATAATAGAGCCAGTTTCCAATACAGAGATTGGCTTCTCAACATAAGGTTGCAATAATGCCTTCATCTCATTCGCCCATTCGTTCGTTCCAGCATAGGAAATTCCAATTTCTGCAACTGATTTGAGAAAGAGTATTGGTTAATTCCTCAAGCCACTTTTTAAAAGTTTTCGCTCCACGTCCTTTGACGATTGGTTGGAGTTCGTGGTTTTTCATCTGCATGATTACACGAATATTCAAGAGTGAGCTTAGTAATCCTGTCACACGTCCAATACGACCACCCTTAACTAAGTTTTCTAGCGTCGAAACACCGATATAAAGTTCTGTATGATTTTTGACGTTCTCTACATGAGCTAGAATCGTTTCTAAATCTTTACCTTCTTTAGCAAGTTTTGCGGCTTCAACAACTTGGAACTTCATCGCTTGATCTGTAAAGGAACTATCAATAACCGTTACATCAGCAGTTGAGAGGCTTGCCCCTTGTCGAGCAGCTTCCACAGTTCCAGACAAGGCATGGGACATGTGAATGGCGATAATTTGACTGCCGTCTTTACCTAGTTCTTCAAAGACCTCAGCAAACACTCCTACAGGTGGCTGACTTGTTTTAGGCAGATTCTTACTTTGTTGCATAAGATGAAGGAATTCTCCCTCTTTAAAATCTGCATCCGAATAAAGCACACTATCAATCATAACTGATAGAGGGACAACAGTGATATTTAATTCTTTAACTACTTCTGGTTCGATAGTAACAGAAGAGTCCGTTACAATTTTTACTTGTGTCATAATTCAATCTTTCTATTCTTCTCGATAGGATTGGGATTTTCTCCTTTATTATATCAAAAAAATGATAAAAAATCATAAGTGATCCGATGAAAAGAACTGAATTTTTGGTATAATCTATCTATAGAAAAGTGAGGAACAGCCATGATTCGAAAACTTCAACCGATTATCACTATTATTCTTGGAGCCGCTATCTATGCCTTCGGTCTTACCTACTTTGTTGTTCCTTATCATTTATTTGAGGGAGGGGCGACAGGTATTACCTTGATTACCTACTATCTTTTTAAAATCCCTGTCTCATTGATGAACCTCTTAATCAATATCCCTTTATTTATCCTGGCTTGGAAGATATTTGGACCTAAGACCCTCTACTCCAGCCTTCTAGGATCTATTTCTCTTTCCATTTGGCTAGCAATCTTTGAGCGCATTCCTTTGCACATCGACTTGCAAGGGGATCTCATCATTGTCGCTTTAGTCTCCGGTGTCTTACTAGGGGTTGGTTTAGGAATTATCTTTAATGCTGGTGGAACCACTGGTGGATCTGATATCGTTGCCCGTATCCTCAACAAATACACTAATATTTCGATTGGTAATTGCTTTTTGGGATTGACTTTTTTATCCTAATGTTGATTTTGATTATCTTCCAGGACCTTCGTCTAGTTACCTATACCCTCTTGTTTGACTTTATCATCGCTCGTGTTATCGACTTGATCGGCGAAGGAGGTTATGCTGGTAAAGGATTTATGATTATTACCAAATATCCTGATCAATTGGCCAAAGAGATTAACGATGAACTCGGACGTGGCGTTACCTTTATATCTGGTCAAGGATACTACAGCAAAAAGGATCTAAAAATTATCTACTGTATCGTCGGTCGAAACGAAATCGTTAAAATGAAAGATATGATTCACAAAATTGATCCTCAAGCCTTTATCACCATCACTGAGGCTCATGAAATTCTGGGTGAAGGATTTACTTATGTGAAAGATTAAAAAAGCTGGGAATTCCCAGCTTTTATTCTTCTTCTGCAAGGGTTGAATGGCGGAACCCGTAAGTAAAGTAAATGACTAGACCAACTAGAAGAGCGATGCCAAAGGCAATCCAGGTATCTAGGCTATATTGAAGCATAAAGGAAACACAGATAAGGATGGAAAGAATTGGCAAGAGTGGTACCAAGGGAGTTTTAAACTCTCCCTCTTTTGGCATACCCTTATCCTTTCTGAGTTTTATTATTCCGTAGGCTAGCAAAATGAGATAAGCTAGCGTACAGATATTTAAGAAGGCTGCAATACTGGCTAGAGGAAAGACTCCTGCAGCAATGGCTGAAGCAACTCCTGTCAAGAGGGTTGCGTTTTTAGGAACGCGACTAGTCTTGCTTAATTGTTTGAAACTTTGAGGTAAAAGTCCATCACGTGCTAAGCTATAAATCATCCGAGACAAAGCATAAGTCATGGAGATACATACAGTTATCAGGGTTAGAATGGCTACAAGCGAAACATAATTTGCCGCCCAGCCTATACCAATACTCCGTAATGAAAATGCTACTGCATCGTCCACATTGAGCTTACTGTAGTGAACAATCCCTGTCAATACTAAGGTTACCAAGGCATAGAGAATGGTGACGATTGTCAGAGAAAGCACAATTCCGCGAGGAATATTTTTTTGCGGGCTTTGAATTTCATCAACTGCCATGGAAATAGACTCAAATCCTAGAAAACCAAAGAACATCAAAGATGCACCCGCCATAATCCCAGTACTTCCACCATATAGTTGACCAAAACCAAATGGAGCAAAATTCGTCCAATTTTCTGGCTTGATGTACCAAATACCAACTAGAATAAATAAGGCGAGAGCTGAGAATTTCAAGACCACTAAAAGCGAATTAAATCGCAAAGCTGCCTTAGAATTTAATAAAACCAATCCCGTTACCAAGGTAAGTACTAAAATAGGCAGAAGATCTATATAGGTTCCTTGTTCAGGGTTAAAGGTTCCATTCAAGGCTTGGGGCATGGAGATACCATAATTACTGAGCAATCCCTTAAAGTAAGCTGCCCAGCCAGACGCCACACCTGAAACAGCCGTCATGAATTCCATGATGGTCAGCCAGCCAGCAATCCAGGCTGGCAATTCTCCTAAAATCGCATAGAGGTAACTATAAGCACCACCAGTAGCAGGCACACGAGAGGCAAATTCTGCGAAAAAGAGGGCTGATAGAGAAACACACAGAGCAGAAATCACAATGGAAATCACTAATGAGGGACCAGCTAGGGTAGCCGCTGCTGTTCCTGTAATGGTGAAAATCCCTGTCCCCACCATGGCACCAATCCCTAGAAGAATCAAATCCCACAATTTCAAATGGCGATGCATCTCTGTCTGTCTCAGACTAACATCCTTGGTTCTAAAAATATTCATACTTCATCTCCACTAAATGTAATTGTTTTATTTTACCATATAAAAGTATTTTTGTGAATATTTATTAGGTTCTTTTTTAAAAAAATTCTGAACAGAAAGGATTCCTGTTCAGAATTTGCATTTTTACCCAGTAATTCTTTCAATTAGTTACTCATCAAGCGATTAAGCTCAACAGTATACCCCATTGAAAGTTTTTGGGGATTTGGGATTTTTTAAACTTCAAAGTAAGGGAACGGACGGTCACTATCTAAAGGACGATGTGGAACTTCTTGTTCCAGAATAGCGCGCCAACCAGATACCAATTCTTCAAAAGTCAGTTGTGCTTCTGGAGAAGCTGTTGTCAGCTTCCGACCAAACCAAGCCATGGTTGCAGTTTCAAATTGAAGCATAGCGTACTGGATTACTGGTACATTTGCCTCTTCATAATTTCATTTACTGCACGCGCTACTTCTGCCGCTTGCGGAAGGAGTTGATTGCTGATTTTATCAACAACTGTCGCATCCATCTCTCTCCATGAAAGAAGTTGACCATTTACCTGATAAAAGAGCTCAAAGGTTTCTTGATTTTCCTTAAAATTAGCAAGAACAAATGCACGTTCTACTGCCTCAGGACCGCCAGCAGCTTTTACAGCGTTTATCAAGAGGTTTTGTTCCATTTGTCGCCAATAATCATCAGCTTCTGCTTCAAGATCAAAAACAAATGCCTGATCCAACTCTTCAATCGGGGCTTCTCCCTTATTCACTTTTTCAATCGTTCCAAATAAACGCTTTAAAAATCCCATTTGCTTCTCCTTTTGGGTTTTATCCGACAGATCCTTCCATTTCATAGCTAATCAAGCGATTCAGCTCAACTGCGTATTCCATTGGAAGTTCTTTTGTGAAGGGTTCGACAAATCCCATGACAATCATCTCGGTTGCCTCAGATTCTGACAAACCACGGCTCATGAGGTAGTAGAGTTGTTCCTCTGAAATCTTAGAAACCTTAGCTTCGTGCTCCAAAGCAACTTGCGAGTTGTGGATTTCATTAAATGGAATGGTATCTGACGCTGATAAGTCATCCATGATAATGGTATCACACTCGATGTGAGAAACAGATTTCTTAGAGTTCTTGTTAAAGGTTACTTGTCCGCGGTAGTCAACCTTTCCTCCGCCTTTAGCGATGGATTTAGAAACGATAGACGAGCTTGTATGCGGTGCGTTGTGGATCATCTTGGCACCAGTATCTTGGTGTTGACCAGCATTAGCAAAGGCGATAGAGAGCATAGTACCACGGGCCCCTTCTCCATCTAGGTAAACAGATGGGTATTTCATGGTTGTTTTGGCACCCAAGTTTCCATCAATCCACTCAACAGTCGCATCTTTCAAGGCTTTGGCACGTTTCGTTACCAAGTTATAAACGTTATCTGACCAGTTTTGGATAGTAGTATAACGCATATAAGCTCCGTCCAAAGCGAAAATTTCTACAATAGCAGCGTGCAGGCTATTACTTGAATATGTTGGTGCTGTACATCCTTCTACATAGTGGACACTTGCTCCCTCATCAACGATAATCAAGGTACGTTCGAACTGACCTGTATTTTCGTTATTGATACGGAAATAGGTTTGAAGTGGAATATCTACCTTGACACCTTTTGGCACGTAGATAAAGGTTCCACCCGACCATACTGCTGAGTTGAGGGCCGCCAACTTGTTATCAGTCGGTGGTACCAACTTCGCAAAGTATTGTTTAAACAAGTCTGGGTATTCCTTGAGGGCAGAATCCGTATCTGTAAAGATAATCCCCAATTTCTGGAACTCTTCCTTCATGTTGTGGTAAACCACTTCTGACTCGTACTGGGCAGAAGCACCTGCTAGATAAGCACGTTCAGCTTCTGGAATACCGATACGTTCAAAGGTTTCTTTAATCTTTTCAGGTACATCATCCCAAGAACGGGCTGGTTTATCAGATGGTTTTTGGTAATAGATCAAGTCATCAAAGTCAATCTCTGACAAGTCTGCTCCCCAGGTTTGCATAGGCATTTTTTTGAAGGTTTCATAAGACTTCAAACGGAATTCTAACATCCACTCAGGTTCTCCCTTAGCAGCTGATAATTCGCGAATGACTTCTTCATTCAATCCTTTTCCTGTCGATAGGACAGGCTCTACATCGTCATGGAAACCAAATTTATATTCACCAAGGTCAATTGGTTTTGGTTCTACTCTTTCTTCAGCCATAATATCCTTTCTTTCATTCTTCATTTCTACTGATTCGTAAGACAAAAGAAACTTGTCTTACTGTTTTTCTTTATCTTCAATTGTTTTCTTAAGGGCATTCCAAGCTAGAGTTGCACACTTAATCCGTTGTGGGAATTTGGCAACACCTGACAAGAAGGCACCATCCCCGAGTTGGTCTTGACGGTCATCCTTTTGACCTTGAACCATTTCAGAAAAGATAGTTGCAAGTTCTAGAATTTCTTGTTTGTTCTTGCCCAAAACAGCATCTGTCATCATACTAGCAGAAGCAGTTGAAATCGTGCATCCTGAATTTAGAAAAGCAATATCTTCCAAACGGTCCTCTGCATCAAACTTGACAGAGAGGTTGATAACATCCCCACAGGTTGGATTATTGAGGCTGATTTGCTCAGCATCTTCCAGCTTCCCTTGGTGATGTGGATTTTTCGAATGGTCTGCCACCACTGCCATATAAAGGCTATCTAGTTTAGAAAGTGCCATTGAAAAACTCCTTTGTCTTTTGTAGGGCATCGACCAACTTGTCGCAATCTGCCTTGGTATTGTAGATATAAAAACTTGCGCGAGCTGTTGCTGGGACATCCAAATACTGAAGCAAAGGTTGAGCGCAATGATGACCTGCTCGAACAGCCACTCCTTCATAATCTAAAGCTGTAGCAAGATCATGAGGATGAAGATCACCTAGGTTAAAGGCAATGACACCTGAACGTTGAGCCAAGTCCTGCGAACCATAAATGGTCAATCCTTCAATGGATTGCAATTTTGGATAGACGTATGCAATCAATTCCTGTTCATGAGCTTCAATGGCATCCATACCAATCTTTTCCAGATAATCAACTGCTGCAGCAAGTCCGATAGCACCTGCCATATTTGGCGTTCCAGCCTCAAATTTCCAAGGCAATTCCTTCCAACTAGCAGATTGCTCATAGACGAAATCAATCATCTCACCGCCAAATTCAACTGGAGACATTTGTTCCAGATACTTTTCTTTACCGTAAAGCACACCGATGCCAGTCGGACCAGCCATCTTGTGACCTGAAAAGGCGAAGAAGTCCACATCCAAGTCCTGGACATCAATCTTCATATGAGGCGTAGATTGAGCACCATCCACTACCATGATAGCTCCAACTTGGTGGGCCAATTTCGTGATTTCCTTGATCGGATTGACCACACCAAGGACATTAGAGGCATGAGCTAGCGAAACAAACTTGACCTTGTCCGTCAATTTAGCGCGCAAGTCATCCATATCCAGAGCTCCATCCTTGAGATAGACATAGACAAGCTCTGCCCCAGTCTTGCGACAAGCTTCCTGCCATGGAATGATATTAGAATGGTGTTCCATGACAGAAATCAAGACCTGGTCTCCCTCAGTCAAAATCTCCTCAGCAAAGCGTGCCACCCAGTTAAGACTGGTTGTCGTTCCTCTGGTAAAGAGAACTTCCTTTGTAGAGCCTGCATTGATAAACTTACGAATGGTTTCACGAGCAGCTTCATAAGAAGCTGTTGCTCGCTCCGCCAAGGTATGAACACCACGGTGAACATTGGCATTGTCCTGCTCATAGTAGCGGTTAATCGTTTCAAGAACTGCTAGTGGTTTTTGTGTCGTCGCAGCATTGTCCAGATAGACCAGAGGTTCATCGTTGACAATCTGGTCCAAAATTGGAAAATCCTTGCGAATCGCTTCTACATCTAACATAGGCTTCCCCTTAGCGTTTTGACAATTTTTCTTCGATAGTTGCAATCATTTCGTCACGAACTTCTTTGACTGGAATCTCAACAATTACGGAGCCAAGGAAACCACGAACAACCAAACGCTCAGCAGTCGCCTTATCCAAGCCACGGCTCATGAGGTAGTACATATCTTCTGGATCCACCTGACCGATAGAAGCCGCGTGACCTGCAGTTACGTCATTTTCATCAATCAAAAGAATGGGGTTGGCATCTGAACGCGCCTGATCTGAAAGCATGAGAACACGACTTTCTTGCTGCGCATCAGCTCCCTTAGCACCCTTGATAATGTGTCCAATACCATTGAAGGTCAAAGTTGCTTTTTCAAGGATAACCCCATGTTGGAGGATATTTCCGATAGAGTTGCAACCATAGTTAGTCACTCGAGTATCAATCCCTTGAACCTGACGGCCACTTGAAAGAGCTACGACTTTAAGGTCAGCATGGCTACCATTTCCAATCAAATCGCTATCAAAATCAGCAACAACATTTCCTTCGTTCATGACACCGATTGCCCAGTCAATGCTTGCATCGTTGCCTAGTTTACCACGACGGCTAATATAGGCAGTGACATTTTCACCTAAACGGTCAATCGCTGCAAATTTCACTTGCGCACCTGAACGAGCAATCACTTCAACCGTGATATTAGCAGTTGCCTTGGCACTACCTTCACCTCGTGACTCTAGACGTTCAAGATAACTAATCTTAGAATTTTTACCAGCGATAATCATAATATGCTTGTTAAATGGCACATCGCTATCACTGTCTTGGTAGAAAATTCCTTCAATTGGCTCTGTAATCTCAACGTTATCAGGAATGTAGAGAACAGCACCACTGTTAAAGTAAGCTGTATGGTAAGCTGCCAACTTGTCATCGTCATACTTAACAGATGACATGAAGAATTCCTCGATAAGTTCTGGAATTTCTTCTAAAGCTGAGTGAAAGTCTGTAAAGACTACTCCTTGTTCAGCCAATTCAACTGGAGTTTGTTCAAAAACAGTCTGCGTTCCTACTTGCACCAACTTCAAGTGATTATCTAGAGCCGTGAAGTCAGGAACATTTGCTGAAGGTTCACTTTCTGTGATGGTTCCATCTCCCAGATTCCAACGGTGAAATTTGACACGCTCAATAACTGGTAATTCCAAACTCTCAATCTTATCAAAAGCTTTTTGACGGAGGTCAGCCAACCAGCTTGGTTCAGCGTGCATTTCTGAAAAAAGTTTAATATTCTCTTTAGTCATTTACTTCTCCTAAAAGATACGAGGGAATTACAATTCTTCCTTGTAGTCATAGCCAAGTTCTTCAGCTAGTTTTGCGTATCCTTCACGTTCCAAACGGGCAGCCAATTCTGGACCACCAGAAAGAACCACACGACCTTCCATCATCACGTGTACCACGTCTGGTGTGATGTAGTTCAAGAGACGTTGGTAGTGAGTGATAATCATGGCACCAAAGCCTTCACCACGCATGGCATTAACACCTTTAGAAACAACTTTAAGGGCATCAATATCAAGACCTGAGTCAATCTCATCCAAAAGGGCAAAAGTTGGTTCCAACATCAAGAGTTGAAGAATTTCATTACGTTTTTTCTCACCACCAGAGAAACCTTCGTTGAGGTAACGCTCAGCCATTTCTTCTTTCATGTTGAGCAATTCCATTTTCTCGTCTAGTTTAGTGATGAACTCACGAACTGAAATCTTTTCATCATCTTCTTTACCAGCATTCATAGCTGCACGAAGAAATTCAGCGTTGGTAATTCCAGGGATTTCAGATGGGTATTGCATAGCAAGGAAAAGTCCCATACGCGCACGCTCATCCACTTCCAACTCAAGGATGTTTACGCCATCAAACAAGACCTCACCTTTGGTAACCTCATAGTTAGGGTTCCCCATAATAGCTGCAGAAAGAGTCGATTTACCAGTACCATTTGGTCCCATGATAGCGGCGATTTCTCCTGTTTTCAGAGTCAGATTGACCCCTTTCAAAATTTCTTTTCCTTCAATCTCAACGTGAAGATCTTTGATCTCTAATACTGACATGATAGTTCCTTTCTTTTTCTGGCCTACTTCCTTTATCCTTAAAGAAATCACTTACATTTCTCTAAAAATACAAGAAAAGGTCCATAAATATACTCTACTAGTATAACAAAAAAAAGCCTAAAAGGCTTTGATTTTGTTTAGAAGCTAGTGACTAATCCTTGCGGTTTAGGTGCTGATCAATGGCATCTACTATTTTCCCCATTACATAACTTAACCTAAAATTTCGAAAAAGTAGAATGGCCCAAAAGGCTGTCATGAAATAGCGACCCGTCATCCAAGCTTCATTGAAAAAATAAGTCTCAGCAGCAGTAAATAGTGCTATCACGATAAATTGTTGTCTAGTCATAGGATTATTGTACCATGAAATCCACTTTTAGTCTTCTTCGACCATGACTTTATCAGCCAGAAATTCAAATCCTTCTGGAATTAGGCTTTCTTCTTCCGCCTCTTGATCTGATTGAGAAGACTTGTTTCTAGCTGAAAATGCTGCACGAACCTCTTTCCATTCCTCTAGGGAAATTGCCAGGATTTCAGGTGAAAATCCAGCCGCCTGGCTGAGAATATTGCCAAACATGGTATTGAGGTTATCCCGTTTCATGGTTTGCCCTGCATTGAAATTAGACTCAAAAGCTAAAATAGCATGGTGTTCGTTGGCCGCAACTGGTTGAGAACCAACCAGAAGAGCCTTATCAGGACCAGCTAAACTTTCAATCACTTCTCCCCACGCATTCTGGAGGCGAATCAAGTTTTGTCGTGCCAAATCAGGATTTTCAACAGCTTCTTGCAGAATAGACTGAACTTTGTTGCGATCCACTCGATAGACTGTCTTGGAAGTGGCTGGACGACTAGGGACTGGGGCAACTTGTTTAGGAGCTGTTCCTACATTAGCAAGCTCTTGTTTGAGACGGGCGACTTCCTGTCTCAGTGCAGAAATTTCACTTTCAACAGCTCCCGAAACCGCAGATTCAGGCTTAATTTCCGCTAAACGAATGGTCATCATTTCAGCATAAATCTTAGGTTGCAAACTGGCCTTCATATCTGCTAAACTCACTGTCGCTAGACGAATCATTTCAAAGAGACTTTCCTGAGAAAGAGCTAGATTGTCTATAAACTGGACTATGATGAGTATTTTCGCCACCTGTCTGAACAACCAGTAGATCACGCAAATACTGCAAGAGATCCGTCACAAAACGTGTCATGCTCTTGCCATTTTCAAACAAAAGATTCAAAGAATCGAGTGCTTTGGGGACATCCTGTTGGGCCAAGGCGGCCACATAGTCATCAAGTGCTGATAGACTAATGGTGCCTGTAATCTCCTCAGAGATAGCTGTAGTTAAAGCATTCCCTTGAGTCAAACTCAAGGCTTGGTCCAGAATAGACAAGGCATCCCGCATCCCACCTTCAGCTCGTCTAGCAATGATTTCCACAGCCTCTGGTTCAGAACTGATATTTTCTTTTTCTAAAATATGATGAATGTGTGCCGTGATATCTTGCGTTCTAATCGATTTAAACTCAAAACGTTGGACACGCGATAAAATAGTTGCTGGAATCTTGTGCAATTCGGTAGTCGCCAAAATAAAGACAACGTTCTGGGTTGGTTCTTCTAGGGTCTTCAAAAGTGCATTAAAGGCTCCTGTAGACAGCATATGAACCTCGTCGATAATGTAGACCTTATAACGTGCCAAACTAGGTGCATAGGTGGATTTATCACGAATTTCACGGATTTCATCGACTCCGTTATTCGAAGCTGCATCCATTTCGATAACATCTTCTAAGCTACCTTCTGTCACAGCCTGACAGATATAGCAGTTATTACATGGTTCTCCGTCCACTTGGTTCGGACAGTTCATAGCCTTGGCAAAAATCTTGGCCACACTGGTCTTCCCAGTCCCACGAGGGCCTGAGAAAAGATAGGCATGACTAATCTTTTCCTGCTCGACCGCTTGTTTTAGGGTTTTAGCCACAACCTCTTGACCTACCAGTTGTGAAAAAGTCTGGCTTCTATATTTTCGATAAAGTGCTTGATACATTAGGCTTTCTCCTCAAACATCGTAAAGTCCCATTCTGTCTTCTCAAGCAAAATAGCGACAAATTGTTCCAAGTAATCACGGTCAATGGCATTGTAATCATCAATAAGTGAAGAATCTAGGTCTAAGACCCCCAGCAATCGACCATTCTTGAGCATGGGAACCACGATTTCACTCTTGGCCATACTATCACAAGAAATGTAGTTTGGATAGGTGCTCACATCGCCAACTAAAACAGTCTCTTGAAACTCAGCAGCTTCTCCACAAACGCCTTTCCCAAGCGGAATGCGAATACAAGAAACACCACCCTGAAAAGTCCCTAAAACCAACTCGCTACCATCAAACAGATAAAACCCTGCAAATACAGTATTGGGAAAGCGAGATTTTAGGAGGGCACTAGCATTCGAAAGATTGGCAAGAACATTGCTCTCACCGTCAAGCAAATAAGAGAGTTCCTCATTTAACAATTGATATTGTGATTGTTTTTCTGAATCTAACATAGAACTATTATATCAAAAATGGGAAAGAGACAAAAGAAAAATCCCTTGTTTTAAACAAAGGATTTTGTGATTATCAATTTGATTAAAGTTCGATATCACCGAACAAGTCAGCCATTGAGAATCCTGTTTGTGTTTCTGGAAGTTCGAAATCACGTTTTTCTTGACGTTTTGGACGACGTGGACGAGCAGCACGTTTTTCTTCTTTTTGTCCTTCTTCTTGAGCTGGACGTTCTTCAAGAGCTTTGATAGAAAGTGATACACGTTCTGCGTCAGCGTTAACATCAAGGACTTTAACAGTAACTTCTTGACCAACAGTAAGAGCTTCTTTTGGATTTTCGATGCGTTTGTGTGAAATTTGTGATACGTGAACAAGTCCATCGATACCTGGCAATACTTCTACAAATGCACCGAAGTCAGTCAAACGTTTAACTGTTCCTTCTACTACATCACCTTTAGCCAATTTTTGCTCAACGCCATCCCATGGTCCAGGTGTTGTTGCTTTAAGTGAAAGTGATACGCGTCCTTCTTCTTCGTTAAGATCAAGGATCTTCACTTCGATTTCTTCACCAACAGTTACAACTGATTTAGGTGAGACGTTACGTTCGTGTGACAATTCAGTCAAGTGAACCAATCCGTCAACTCCACCAAGGTCGATGAAAGCACCAAAGCTAGTGATACGAGCAACTTTACCAGTTACGACATCACCAACAGCCAATTTACCGAATACTTCAGCACGAGCTGCTGCAGTAGCTGCTTCAACAACTTCACGACGTGAAAGGATGAAGCGGTTTTCTTTAGGATCAACTTCTTTGATTTTAGCATCAAATTCTTGACCTACGAAACGCTCAGTGTTACGTACGAAACGAGTATCCAACATTGAAGCTGGGATGAATCCACGAACACCTTCAAATTCTACTGAAAGTCCACCTTTAACGGCACGAGTTCCTTTAACAGTAACAACTTCTTCTTCGCGTCCTACAAGTTTGTCCCATGCTTTGCGAGCTTCAAGGCGTTTTTTAGATACAAGGTATGTAACTGTATCAGTATCTTTACCAACTACTTGACGAAGTACAAGAACATCCAATACTTCTCCTACTTTCACAAAGTCATTGATATCTGCATCGCGATCGTTTGTCAATTCGCGAAGAGTCAAGACACCTTCAACACCAGTCCCAGAGATTGCAACGTTAGCTTGAGTCGCATCAACTGTCAATACTTCAGCACTAACAACATCACCAGGCTCAACTTGGCTAACGCTATTTAGCAAATCTTCAAATTCGTTCATCTAAAAAATCCTCCAACAATCAAGTTTTTCCAAACTTGACATACTTATAATTTTTTTCCTAAGCACCCGCAAAGACATGTTCATATCGTTCACGTCTTTCAATTATAAAAATAAAATACCCTAAGATATTTTTCTTTTTATCTTGAATTTATTACCTAAGAACTGGGGTAGCTGGATTCGAACCAACGCATGAGGGAGTCAAAGTCCCTTGCCTTACCGCTTGGCTATACCCCATTGATGAATGGAGAGAGAGGGATTCGAACCCCCGAACCCGAAGGAGCGGATTTACAGTCCGCCGCGTTTAGCCTCTTCGCTATCTCTCCAATGTTTAACGAGAACTATTATATCATGAAATTTTCAATAAAACAAGTATTATTTTGTCAAATTATAGTTTTCAATCAAAATTTCCACAGCTTTTTCAAGTTTTTTATAAAAACTATCGACATTTCCATTCTTTATGATGGCAAATTGGCTATCTAATTCGGCAATTTCGCCAATAACCTTTTTCCCGATCGTCAAAACGTATCCTTCATAGCTGTCTTTTCCAACAGTCACTTTTGCATCCGTTAATTGAATTTCAATTTTCTTATCTTTTTTACTCATACTGTACCTCTTTTCACTTTTTCTATTGTACAAGAAAATGCTCAAACTAGCAAGAAAAAACTCCATTTCAGTCCTTACAACTGCTATGGAGTTCTTCTTTACTTCATGTCTTTTAGTCCACTTTGACAATCCATCCTTCAGGCGCTTCTACATCACCAAATTGGATACCAGTCAATTCATCATAGAGTTTACGTGTAACAGGACCTACTTCTGTTTCACTGTAGAAAACATGGAAATCATCGCCATGTTGGATACCTCCAATTGGAGAAATAACTGCTGCTGTACCGCAGGCACCTGCCTCTACAAAACGATCCAAATTATCGATTGGGACATCACCTTCAATCGGAGTTAAGCCCAAGCGGTGTTCTGCCAAGTAAAGCAAAGAGTACTTGGTAATGGATGGCAAGATGGATGGACTCAATGGCGTAACAAATTCATTGTAGGCCGTGATTCCAAAGAAGTTGGCTGATCCGACTTCTTCAATCTTTGTATGTGTAGATGGATCTAGGTAGATAACATCTGAAAATTGGCGTGACTTGGCCATTTTACCTGGGAGGAGACTAGCAGCATAGTTTCCACCCACCTTGGCCGCACCTGTACCATTCGGAGCTGCACGGTCGTATTCATCCTGAATCAAGAAGTTTGTTGGAACTAAACCACCTTAAAGTAATTTCCAACTGGCATAGCAAAGATGGTGAAAATATACTCTTCTGCTGGTTTAACCCCAATAATATCCCCAACACCAATCAAAAGTGGACGAAGATAAAGAGTTCCACCTGTTCCATATGGTGGTACGTATTCTTCATTTGCACGCACAACTGCTTTACAAGCTTCTACAAACATTTCTGTTGGAACTTGTGGCATCAAAAGACGGTCACAAGTACGTTGCAAACGCTTAGCATTTTCGTCAGGACGGAACAATTGAACACTGCCGTCCTTGGTACGATAGGCTTTCAATCCCTCAAATGCTTGCTGTCCATAGTGGAGACTTGGAGAAGACTCTGAAATATGCAAGGTCGCATCCTCTGTCAATTCTCCTTGATCCCATTGACCATTTTTGTAGTGAGCGATATAGCGATAAGGTAATTTCATATAAGAAAATCCAAGGTTTTCCCAATCAATTGCAACTGTCATGTGTTTCTCCTTTATACTATTCAAACTATGTGTTCTATTCTACACTTTTCTAGTAAAATTTCAAGTATTATTTGTAATTTTCTGAAAATTTTTTCAACATAAAGAAATCAGCCCTCTGGACTGATTCTTTTTACGAATTTGTTTTGTCCTCTTTAAAGACTTCTTTGAGGTAAGCATCGAAAACTTCTTCATCTGAAATGGTGTCAGAAATGAAGCTTCCATTGCTAGTACGTTCTGACAAGTTGAGGTCTTGCAATCGACACTCATAGATTGGTCCCTTGTTAGATTGGACAAGGAGCGTTTGGTCGTTTTCTTCTACTTCTGTACTAAAAAGATCACCAACGAAACCTTGCTCTGCAACTGCTCCAGCCAAGAAGACACGGTGCGGTTTGTTTTTCAACTCACGCAAGACTTGTAGGCCTCGTTTGGCACGACTGGTTGCTGGAATTTCCTCAATAGAAACACGTTTCAAACTTCCACGCTGAGTCAAGAGGTAGAAGGATGAGGTGTTACAGATAAAGGTTGCCCGAAGCACATCATCTGCTTTCAGGTTCATAGCCTTGACACCTGTAGCCTTGGCACCAACAACCGGAACCTCTTCGATATTGAAACGAAGGGCATAACCCTTTTGACTAATCAAAAGAACATCATCTAGTTTAATTGGAGCCACTGCTACAATCTGGTCTGTCTCGTCTTTAAGTTTAGCGTACTTGACAGATTTAGACTTGTAGGTCCGCCATGGAGAGAACTCTTTGCGTTCTACGCGTTTGATTTGACCAAGTCGAGTCGCTGCAAAATAAGTTGTCGCATCATCAAACTGATCCACTACTTCTGCATAGAGGATTTCTTCGTTAGTTTCAAAGTTTGTAATCGTTTGGCTCAAGTGCTCTCCGATGTCCTTCCAGCGAATGTCTGCCAATTCATGGATTGGTCGATAGATGACATTCCCAAGAGTTGTGAACATCAAGAGGTGCTGAGTTGTCTTGGCAGTTTGCACAAAGATCAAACGATCATCATCACGCTTGCCAATTTCTCCCAGAGTGGATGCCGCAAAGGAACGTGGGCTAGTACGCTTGATATAGCCTGCCTTAGTCACGCTGACATAGGTATCTTCTTCTGCGATGAGGCTGGCTGTATCAATCTCAATTACTTTGCAGTATCTTCTAAAGTACTCAAACGTGGAGTCGCAAATTTCTTCTTGACCTCACGAAGCTCTTTCTTCATGAGATTATACATAGTCCGTTCATCACCGATGATAGCAGCAAGCATGGCAATATTTTCACGAAGTTCTGCTTCTTCTTCCTGCAAGACAACCACGTCTGTATTGGTCAAACGGTAAAGTTGTAAGGTCACGATAGCTTCAGCCTGCTCTTCTGTAAAATCATAGCTGACCTTGAGGTTTTCCTTGGCGTCAGCCTTATTCTCAGAAGCACGGATAAGGGCAATGACTTCGTCCAAAATCGAAATCACGCGAATCAAACCTTCAACGATATGGAGACGTTTCTCAGCCTTTCCTTGTCAAAGCGTGAACGTGCCAAAATCACTTCACGACGGTGGGCGATGTAGCTAGACAAGATTGGAACAATCCCAACCTGACGAGGAGTGAAATTGTCAATCGCCACCATGTTGAAGTTGTAATTGATTTGCAGGTCTGTGTACTTGAAGAGATAGTTAAGAACAAGCTCGGTATTGGCGTCTTTCTTGAGTTCGATAGCGATACGAAGACCATCACGGTCAGACTCATCACGAACCTCGGCAATTCCTGCCACCTTGTTATTGACACGAACATCATCGATTTTCTTGACCAGATTGGCCTTATTGATTTCATAAGGAATCTCAGTGATAACGATTTGTTCCTTACCACCTTTTAGCTTTTCAATCTCAGTCTTGGAACGAACAACCACGCGCCCCTTACCAGTTTCATAAGCCTTTTTGATCTCGTCACGTCCTTGAATAATGGCTCCTGTAGGAAAGTCTGGTCCAGGCAAGAATTCCATCAGCTTCTCAACCTTGGCAGTTGGATGATCAATCATGTAGACTGTCGCATCGATAACTTCGGCCAAATTATGTGGTGGAATATCCGTGGCGTATCCAGCCGAAATTCCCGTCGAACCATTGACCAAAAGGTTTGGAAAGGCTGCTGGCAAAACAGTGGGTTCTTTCTCGGTATCATCAAAGTTCCACGCAAAAGGAACGGTCTTTTTCTCGATATCCTGAAGGAGATAACCGGCAATCTCAGACAAACGCGCCTCAGTATAACGCATTGCCGCAGGCGGATCACCGTCCATAGAACCGTTATTACCGTGCATTTCAACTAGAATCTCACGGTTTCCAATCCTGAGACATACGCACCATGGCTTCATAGATAGAAGAGTCCCCGTGTGGGTGGAAATTCCCCATGATATTTCCGACAGACTTGGCAGACTTACGGTAGCTCTTGTCAAAGGTATTGCCATCCTTATTCATCGAATAAAGAATGCGACGCTGAACCGGCTTCAATCCATCACGAATATCTGGCAAAGCCCGGTCTTGAATAATGTACTTGGAGTAGCGACCAAAGCGCTCTCCCATGATATCCTCAAGGGACATGTTTTGAATATTGGACATAATAATTCTCTTTTTATTTTTCTTTTTAATAATAATTAGAAGCTAAGTCTCTCTTTAGCATACTCAATCATCTTCTCAGCCACCTCCTTATCGTAGGCAAAGCCCATCTTTTGAGCAAGGATTTGAGCTTCCCTGTGAAAAAGTTGCATCGTATCAAACAATGACTGAGTAAGTTTTTCTACACTTGAAAAATCAAGGAGAGCAGAGATTTCCTTCTCTTTCTCTGTAGGTAAATACTGGAAAAGATACTTATAGTTCTTACCGATATCGACTGTTCCCCTATCACTTGCGACCTGCCAAGCCAAGACCTTCAAGAGTTCTTGTTGACAAATACCGTAGAGATGGTCGGTGGCATAGATGACTTGCTTACGACAGATTCCCTTGACCACATAGGCGGAAACCCACCAAAATTCATTGCAGGCTTTTTCAAAATCAATCTCACTAGCTGGATTCGTCCAGTAACGTTGAGGATTTGGATAATAAGGCGCAAACAAACCCTTAGGATCTTCTAAAACGGTGAATCCTGCTTCACTATTCACCCACTCTTGAATGTGCTCTTTGGGGCAGAGGGTCAAGTCGATTCTATTGCCATCTTCAAAAAGCATGAGGTAGAGACGACGGTTGCCTAGGATATTATGCTGCTCAATGATACGTTTGCCAAAGGAGTCCAGCCAAGAAAGGTCACTCGTCAGATTATCTAAGTCGTCCACGACAAAAACAACATCATAGTCTTGAAACTCATCTTTTGGTGCTTTTGTATCCGTTCATGAACCAGACATAGCGACAGCCTCGACTTGTAACACTTTTGCAGTTTGAAAAATTAAATCAAGCATTTGGGGTTCAGTTCTCATGGGGATACCTGCCTTTTTAGTGAAAACTTTTGATTCTGTAGAGGACATGTCTATAAAGGGGACTGGCTGCTGGAACTTTTTCCTTATCAAATTCTTTGAAAAATCCCATGACTAGTTTTTTCATGACTTTGACAGCCATCTTTGTTTTTATTTCTTCTTTTTAAAAAGCTCATTAATAATAAGTAAAACTACTAACAGAACAGCTAATACATTCGTTTGGCGTCCAATTGGCTTGAGCCCTAGCAGGCTTTGATTGCTTGCAAAATTAACCCCTACAATTACACTCATGACCAATATGCCCCAACCTGAAATTTTTGTCATAATATTTTCTTTTTCTTCCTTTTCCTGATTAGCTTCACCGGGTTTTATATAATTATCTAAATACTTCTTAGCATCAAATTTATTTATCTTATCTTCACTATTTTTATTAATTTTAACATCTAGTTCAAATATACTTCCCATCATCTTTTTATTGATTTTTTCAATCAGATCGTATTCTTTATCGTCATTCTCTAAGGTTCTGCTTATTGCCTTTGCTTTATCATATGTTTCACGAATAAATTCTGGCTGTTCTGAAGCTTTGTTATGAACCTTCAAGAATTTCAACGATGATACCATAGAAGCATTGTATTCCCAATGGTTCTTCAACAGACATCTGATAAAAACCCTGATGATTTCCTGTTCTTGATACAAGAGACTTGTTTCATAATGTTCAAAGTATTTTAACGAAATATAATCACAATAATAAATCATGATATTAGTTATCCATGCAAAAGTGTTTTCTTGAACTTCCTTAGTTGGTTCATAGCGTAGAGCTGTCCTTAACACCTGAACTTCTTTAAGCGTAATTTCTTTAGCAGAAGCTGCATCAAAAAGCTTTGAGCGCCAGCCTGAAATGCTATCTAAAGAACTTCTATAATTGGTATATAAGGTAAAGATTGACACAATTGCACCTAACAGAGCCGCAAATAATCCAATCACTAATTCATTCATCTTTATATCCTATATTCACTTTCTAAGATTTATTTTGACTGGCATAAATTAAACAGAACAACCTATTTGGCTTCTTCTGGTTGTGTTGGGGTAATTTTTTTGCTTGGTTTACGTTTCTGGTAGCGACTACGGATAGCGTTGAGATGGTCACGGAGATCAGCATACTGCTTTTTATCTGGATAAGCATAGGCGTTGATTGCAGTAAAGTCCACAAGGAAGTCATAGATTTCTTGTAGTTTCGCACGGATTTCCTTGTTTTGACTAGGTGCCTTGCCTTTTTGCTCAGCCAAGCGCTCCTTATAGGCTTTTTCAAACTGAGCCTGCGCCTTTGTCAAGGTTTCTACATGAGTTGTCAAATGCAGGGTTGAAAGGGCAGTATGGTAGTCAGTATCTTTTAGCTCCTTGAGCAAATGGTTAATAGCTTCTGTCTCTTTTTCGTAGCTCATACTAGTTAGCCCAGCATAATTTTTGAAAAGTTTGCTGAGTTTGTCGTAAGCTTCCTTGCTACTTGCCTCTTTTACACGAGAGAAGGCCTTGACCAAACCAGTCAAGGTAGAAAGCGCATCATCACGCTCACGATCAGACGTTTCCAGACTAGCCACCGTTTGACTGGCCTTGGAACGGTGCAAACCAGCTTGCAAAGTCTCAAGAAGTTTCTCCATGTCCCCAAGCTTCGTTACATAAACCTGCTCAGACTTATTGGCTTTTGTAAAAGCATTGACAGCCTCAAGACTATCGCTCAGCAGTTGGAAGAAGCTCTTTCCTTCCAATCTGGTCATATCTAAATTTGTAATCTTATATTTCATTTTTTTCTCCTAAAATTTTATTAAATTGTGGGAATGAGTTCTGTCCCACTCCCGCGATGCCTGTTAGGGTTGTGCGGATCCTGAAAAGGCGAACGCAGAATCCAAAAGGCTACCGCGTCTCGCACTTATTAAGAACATGGTTTCAATGTTCAAGATTTTTGTCCCAGCATCTTGGCAGTGTTGATGTCGGATTTCCCGATCTTCTCCCTGTCAGCTAGGCAGCTCATCAGCATTTCCGAAGAGATTTCTCAAACGATAGGGAGGTCGTCGGAAATCCCGACAAGCTCCCTGCCACTTAAAATAGATTGTCGGGTTTTCCGATGAGGGGGTGGGAATAATCAGACTTCATTGTTTAAAAGTTTGTAAAAACTATCCTTTTCATTTTGTAAAATGACTTGGCGCATTTCTTTATTATTGAGCATTTTATCTTTATATTTTTGACCACCAAAAGCATAGCATTTTTTTAACTTTTGGTAAACTGGCTTGTCAATTAAGAGCTGCCATTCAAAGATTTCTTGCGCTTGTTCATGTAACTTAGCTATCTTGGATTTGATGTACCATGATATGAAAACTGCCTGACCAGTAAGTAATACAACTACAATTCCCATTGGTCTTATGTCCTCAAGACTTACTTTAATGACCAGTGCTATTATTGTTAAACCAACTGTTAGAGCTCCCATACCCACTCCCATTTTTTCTAACTCAAAGATACTAGATGATTTTAAACTCAACCACAGCGCCACAAGTAAGACTAATAAGAAAATACCAAACAAAGACCAGAATCCCTCAACCGTATAATGAGAACTAGATTGCAAATTATATTCTGTTAATAAGTGATTGAGCCAATTTCCTCTTTAAAAAAAAGTGGAAAAGTTGACTGTCCAAACACCCATGTAAATATCCCAGCTAAAACTACCGTTTGAATAATGATATAGATGGCCGGACTTACTTTAAACCATTTATGTAGTTTATAGTATAGAAACCGTAATATAGATATTATTACAACAGCAAAAGAACAACTAAGTGCAAAAAACATACTAAGTATTAGCCATAAATTATATACATTAATAAAGGACGTCCCCCAAGCAGCTAGAAATGCAATTATAAATCTCCAGTGATTGAGGCTTTCTTTAGCAATAGAGAGGTCTTTCAAATATTCTCTATTGTCAAGCACTTTAAGCGATGTTAAATTTTTAGAATTCACATAGTTTTGATACTTATCTTGCTCAAAAGTTTTTAAAATCCATCCTGATATCTTATCTTCCACTTGATTAAATTTCATTTATTCTCTCCCTATCTCAAAACACCCCTGTCTCCTCCAGCGTAAACTTAACATTATCTTCAATCCACTTACGGCGGGGTTCAACCTTATCTCCCATGAGGACATTGACCCGGCGTTCGGCGCGTGCTAGGTCTTCAATGGTGACACGGATAAGGGTACGGGTTTCTGGGTTCATGGTTGTTTCCCAGAGCTGATCGGCGTTCATCTCACCAAGTCCCTTGTAGCGTTGAAGGGTAGCGCCTTTGCCAAACTGCTTGCGGAGCTCTTCTAGCTCACCATCCGTCCAAGCATAGGCCACTTCTTCTTTCCTGCCTTTACCTTTAGACATCTTGTAAAGAGGCGGTAAGGCGATATAGACATGTCCTGTCTCGACTAGCGGACGCATATAGCGGTAGAAATGTTAAGAGCAAGGTCTGAATGTGGGCACCGTCAGTATCGGCATCGGTCATGATAATGATCTTGTCATAGTTAGCATCCTCAATAGAAAAGTCTGCTCCTACACCCGCACCGATGGTATAAATCATAGTGTTGATTTCCTCATTTTTGAGGATATCTGCCATCTTAGCTTTGGCTGTATTGATAACCTTACCACGAAGAGGTAGGATAGCCTGGAACTTGCGGTCACGACCTTGTTTAGCAGAGCCACCGGCAGAATCCCCCTCGACCAGATAGAGTTCATTTTTTGCAGGATTCTTAGACTGGGCTGGGGTCAATTTACCAGAAAGCAAGCCCTTGTCTTTTTTATTTTTCTTACCATTTCGGCTCTCATCACGCGCTTTGCGAGCTGCCTCACGAGCATCACGCGCCTTGATAGCCTTGCGAATGAGATTGGAAGCCAATTCTCCATTTTCCATAAGGAAGAAGGTCAACTTATCAGCCACAATTCCATCCACAACCGGACGAGCTAGTGGACTCCCCAGTTTATCCTTGGTCTGACCCTCAAACTGGAGGTGTTCTTCAGGAACGAGAATAGAAAGAACGGCTGCTAGTCCCTCGCGGTAGTCTGACCCTTCAAGGTTTTTATCTTTTTCCTTGAGAAGTCCTGTCTTGCGCGCATAGTCATTCATAACCTTGGTAATGGCAGACTTGAGTCCTGTCTCATGTGTTCCACCATCTTTAGTACGAACGTTATTGACAAAGGATAGAATGTTATCTGAAAATCCATCATTGTACTGGAGGGCAATCTCCACTTGGAAACCATTGTCTTCGCCTTCAAAGTATAGGACTGGCGTCAAGGTTTCCTTGTCTTCATTGAGGTAAGAAACAAAGTCTTGTACCCCGTTCTCATAATGGAATTCGATTGCTTCATCTGTTCGCTTATCTGTTAAAGACAAGGTCACATTTTTTAAGAGAAAGGCTGACTCATTGAGTCGTTCTGAAATGGTATTGTATTTGAAGTCAGTCGTAGAGAAAATCGTCGCGTCAGGCATGAAAGTGACTTTGGTACCGGTCTTAGACTTGGGTGCTGTACCAATTTTCTTCAAGGTTGTGACGGGTTTCCCGCCATTTTCAAAACGTTGCTTGTAGACTGTACCGTCACGGGTAATTTCAACTTCCAACCAACTTGAGAGGGCATTAACAACCGAAGAACCGACTCCGTGAAGACCTCCAGATGTCTTATAGCCACCTTGACCGAATTTCCCTCCAGCGTGGAGAATGGTAAAGATAACTTCAACAGTTGGAATTCCCATGGCGTGCATTCCCGTTGGCATCCCACGTCCGTGGTCTTGAACCGTTAAACTCCCGTCCTTATTAATCGTCACATCGATGCGATCACCAAATCCAGACAAGGCTTCGTCAACCGCATTATCCACGATTTCCCAGACTAGGTGATGGAGACCTGCTCCGTCGGTCGATCCAATGTACATCCCTGGACGTTTACGGACCGCATCCAACCCTTCTAGCACCTGAATGGCGTCATCATTGTAGTTATTAATATTGATTTCCTTTTTTGACACAAGGAACCTCCTATTTGTTCATCTTTTCTATTTTACAGGTTTTCTAGCGATTTTGCAAAGCTTTTCCCTTTCAGCTGTCACAATTTCACAGGATATTCTCTGACTTTCTATATCATTTCATGGTATAATAGTACTATGATGACATTTGTATTATTAATTTTAGCTTATCTGCTAGGTTCGATTCCGTCTGGTCTTTGGATTGGACAAATCTTCTTTCAAACAAATCTGCGTGAACATGGTTCTGGAAACACCGGAACAACCAATACTTTCCGAATTTTAGGTAAGAAAGCGGGTATGGCAACCTTTGTGATTGACTTCTTTAAAGGAACCTTGGCCACTCTCCTTCCAATCCTTTTCCACCTTCAAGGTGTATCACCTCTTGTATTTGGTCTTTTGGCTGTCATTGGACATACTTTCCCTATCTTTGCAGGATTTAAAGGGGGCAAAGCTGTCGCAACCAGTGCTGGAGTGATTTTCGGATTTGCGCCTGTTTTCTGTCTCTATCTAGCAATCGTATTCTTTGGAAGCCTCTATCTAGGTAGTATGATTTCACTGTCTAGCGTTTCTGCTTCTATCGCAGCCGTTATCGGAGTTCTCCTATTTCCGCTATTTGGATTTATCCTAAACAGCTATGACCCTCTCTTCATTTTGATTATCCTAGCACTTGCTAGCTTGATTATCATTCGTCACAAGGATAATATCACACGTATCAAAAATAAAACTGAAAATCTCGTCCCTTGGGGATTGAACCTAACCCATCAAAATCCAAAAAAATAAAACGCCAGTTTGAAACTGACGTTTTTTTGTATGCTTATTTTGATTTGATGTAGTTGATACCGTCTGCCTTAGGTGCAACTGCTTTTCCAAAGAAGGCTGCTAAGACAAGGATGGTCAAGACATAAGGTGCAATTTGAAGGTAAACCGCTGGCACTCCTTGTAGGAAAGGCAATTGAGAACCGATAACAGCCAAACTTTGTGAAAGTCCAAAGAAAAGACTAGAAAGCATAGCACCGATTGGGTTCCATTTACCAAAGATCATTGCAGCAAGAGCGATAAATCCAGGACCGACAATAGTTGTCACTGAGAAGTTAACTGAAATGGATTGAGCATAAATCGCTCCCCCAATTCCACCAAGGAAACCTGAAATAATAACCCCTAAATATCTCATCATGTAGACATTGATCCCCAAGGTATCCGCTGCTTGAGGGTGTTCACCGACAGAGCGAAGGCGAAGACCAAAGCGTGTCTTAAAGAGAATAAACCAAGCAAGGAAAGAGAAGGCAATCGCTATATAACCTAGTAGACTAGTAGACTTGAAGAAGATATCTCCAATCACTGGGATATCAGCCAAAACCGGGAAATCAAAACGTCCAAAAGTCTGGCTTAAGTTATCCGTTTGCCCTTTGTTATAAAGAACTTTAACCAAGAAACCGCTAGGGCAGGAGCCATCAAGTTCAATACTGTACCACTGACAACATGGTCCGCACGGAAATGAACTGTAGCGACTGCATGGATGAGGGAGAAAATAGCTCCCACGACACCAGCAACTAACAAGGAAATCCAAGGAGTCGCTGCTCCAAGTTGTTCTGCAAACTCAAGGTTAAAGACAACCCCAGAAAAGGCTCCCATAACCATAATTCCTTCAAGACCGACGTTAACGACACCACCACGTTCAGAGAAAACTCCTCCGATACTCGTAAAAATAAGTGGTGCTGAATAAATTAGCATAGAAGAGACCAAGAGGGTGAGTAATGTTGTAATAGACATCCTTACTTACCTCCTTTAACTTGTTTTTTAGGTTTGACAAAGCGTTCGATAATGTAGTGAACACTGACAAAGAAGATAATAGACGCTGTTACAATGCTAACAAGCTCAGACGGAACTTGTGCTGCGTTCATACCTGGTGCACCAACTTGTAGAACACCAAATAAGAAGGCTGCAAAGAGAATTCCAATTGGTGAATTTCCAGCAAGCAAACTAACTGCCATCCCGTTAAATCCGATAGCTAATGATGATCCCTGAACGTAAACGTTTTGGAAGGTACCAAGACCTTCGACCGCTCCACCAAGACCAGCCAGAGCACCAGAGATAATCATTGATAGAATGATTGTACGTTTTGCTGAAATACCAGCGTACTCTGAAGCATGGGGGTTAAGACCAACTGCACGAATTTCAAAACCGAGAGTCGTTTTCTTGAGCAAGAACCAAATCACACAAACAGCAATGATTGCAAAGAAGATTCCGATATTCATACGAGAATTTCCAGTCAACTCTGATAACCATGGTGTCTGGTATGTAGCATTGGCACTAACACGAATCGTTGAATCTGTACTTTGCATAATATCTTTAGGAAAGGCATGAATAAAAGCATTTCCCACATACAATACAATGTAGTTCATCATGATGGTCACGATAACCTCTGACGTACCGAGATAGGCTCTGAGGATACCTGGAATCGCACCAACAATTCCACCTGCGATCAAAGCAATGATCACTGTTAATGGAATCAAAACGAGACGAGGCATATCTGGATTTGACAAGGCAAACCAACCACTGAGAATCCAGCCTGCAAGTGCTTGACCAGGAAGTCCAACGTTAAAGAAACCTGCTCGACTGGCAACTGCGAAACCAAGACCTATCAAGACAAGAGGACCCATGGCACGGAAAATTTCTCCAATCCCACGGAGGCTACCAAAAGCTGTATAGAACAACTCCTCATAACCCCAGATAGCATCATATCCGAAGATCCACATGACAATGGCTCCGAGCAAGATTCCTAAGAATACGGAAATCAAGGGAACCGAAATTTGTTGTAATTTTTTAGACATCACTCTTCTCCTTTCCCAAGTTTCCACCTGCCATCAAGACACCAAGTTCTTGTTTGTTAGTTGTTTCTGGCGATACAATACCTTGAATTTTACCATCGTGAATAACAGCAATTCGGTCTGAGACATTTAAAATCTCATCCAATTCAAAGCTGACAACAAGGACAGCCTTCCCGTTATCACGTTCTTCAATCAAACGTTTGTGGATATATTCAATGGCACCGACATCCAAACCACGAGTTGGCTGGCTGACGATAAGGAGATTAGGATCACGATCAATCTCACGAGCGATAATCGCTTTTTGTTGATTTCCTCCTGAAAGAGCTGCTGCTGGAACAAATTCACTTGCCGCACGAACATCAAATTCTTCCATCAATTTCTTGGCATGTGAAGTGATATTGGCATAGTTCAAGATACCATTCTTGCTGAGTGGTTCTTTGTAGTAGGTTTGAAGAGCGATATTTCTGAAATCATCATCTCCAAAATCAAGCCATCACGGTGACGATCTTCAGGAACGTGCCCCACGCTTAGTTCTGTAATTTGTCGAGGATGCATCCCCACGATTGATTTGCCTTTTAATTCAACGCTACCTGACTCAACCTTACGAAGACCAGTAATGGCTTGAATGAGTTCAGATTGACCATTGCCATCAATACCTGCAATACCGACAATTTCACCAGCACGAACATCCAAGGAGAGATTTTTTACTGCTGGTACACCGCGGTTTTCATTGACAACCAAGTCTTTGATAGACAAGACCACTTCTTTGGGTTGTGGTGCCTGTTTTTCCGTTTTAAAGGAGACTGAGCGTCCAACCATCATCTCTGCCAAGTCCGCATTGGTTGCTCCTGCGATTTCAACCGTCTGGATTGATTTCCCACGACGGATAACCGTCACTCGATTGGATACCGCACGAATCTCATCCAGTTTATGGGTAATCAAAATGATAGACTTCCCTTCTTTGACAAGGTTTTTCATAATTGCCATCAACTCATCAATCTCTGAAGGAGTCAATACGGCTGTAGGTTCGTCAAAGATAAGGATATCAGCACCACGATAGAGTGTTTTCAAGATCTCTACACGTTGTTGGGCACCAACGGAAATATCCGCCACCTTAGCAGCAGGATCCACTGCCAAACCATAACGTTCAGAAAGAGCCTTGATTTCTTTAGTAGCTCCAGCTATATCTAGGACGCCATTTTTAGTGACTTCACTTCCTAAAATGATATTCTCAGCTACTGTAAAAGCCTCAACCAACATAAAATGTTGGTGAACCATCCCAATTCCAAGACCAGCGGCTTTAGATGGTGAGTCTAGTTTTACAACCTGACCATTCACCACAATTTCACCACTTGTTGGTTCAAGAAGTCCTGCCAGCATATTCATCAGAGTGGATTTACCCGCTCCATTTTCTCCTAAAAGTGCATGGATTTCACCTTTTCGCAGTTGCAAGTTGATTTTGTCGTTTGCTACAAATTCACCAAACACCTTGGTAATATCCCGCATCTCAATGACATTTTCGTGTGCCATATGCTCTTCCTTTCAGAGGTTTATTTTATTTCAATAAAACCTGCTAATCACATTAACAAGCTCTATTGAGACAAAAATTGCCTCAATTCTTAAAGAAGCGACCAATGGCCGCTTCCTAAGAAATGACTTTTATCCATTATTTTTCAGGAACTTTTACGCTTCCGTCAAGGATTTTAGCTTTTGCATCTTCAACCGCTTTTTTACCTTCTTCTGAAAGGTTTGTTACTGCTAGCTCAACCCCTTTATCTTTCAATGAGTAAACAATCACTTGTCCACCAGGGAATTCACCTTTTTCTGTTTTGTTGGCAATATCTTTTACAGTTGTACCAACTTGTTTCAATGTAGATACAAGAACGAAGTTAGATTCTTTACCATCTTTAGAAGTGTATTTACCTTCTGCTGCTTGGTCACGGTCTACACCGATAACCCAAACTTTTTCGTTTTCATTTTTGTTTTCGTTCAATGATTTTGCTTCAGCAAAGACACCAGCACCTGTACCACCAGCTGCTTGGTAGACAACGTCTGCACCGGCAGCATATTGAGCTGCTGCAATTGTTTTACCTTTAGCAGCATCACCAAATGAACCAGCATAGTCAACTTGGACTTTGATAGATGGGTCTACTGATTCAACACCAGCTTTGAATCCAGCTGCAAAACGTGAAATAACTTCAGATTCAATACCACCTACAAAACCAACTTGTTTTGTTTTCGTAGTTTTCGCTGCTGCAACACCAGCAAGGTAAGCTGCTTCGTTATCCGCAAATCTTACGCTCGCAACATTCTTTTGACCTTCAATCACATCATCAATCAAGACATAGTTTAGGTCAGAGTGGTCTTTTGCTGCTTCCTCAACTGCATTGTGAAGGGCAAAACCAACACCGAAGATCAGGTTGTAACTTCCAGCCGCTTGTTGCAAGTTGTTAGCATAGTCTGCTTCGCTTGTTGATTGGAAGTAAGTGTAACCTTTATCTTTAGAAAGATTGTGTTCTTTACCCCAGTCTTGCAAACCTTCCCAAGCTGATTGGTTAAATGATTTATCATCAACACCACCAGTATCTGTTACGATTGCTGCTTTGGTCTTCATTTCTGATGAAGATGAAGCTGCGTTACGAGAAGAGCGGTTACCACATGCAGCAAGTCCAACTGCTGCTACTGCAACTAGACCAAGGCCTAGCCATTGTTTCTTGTTCATTACTGAACCTCCTAAATAAGATGTGCAACGATGTTGCAAGTATGGATTGGTTGGCCACAAGGACCGCGTCACTCAGAGAGTGACTCAGACTAGTTTAAGTCTGTAAATGAGTATGGAAGTAACTCCCCGACCGTCATCTCGACCGTCGATTTATCTTTAGCGACTAATGTCACTTTTAGATCTTGTTCAAAAAATTCAACCATGACCTGGCGGCAAGCACCACATGGCGAGATGGGTTTTTCAGTTTGTCCGTAGACAATCAATTCTGAAAACTCCCGTTGCCCCTCAGAAACTGCCTTGAAGATAGCTGTACGTTCTCCACAATTAGTCAAGGGATAGCTAGCATTCTCGATGTTTACACCCGTATAAATACTACCATCCTTGGCTACTAAAACAGCTCCGATGGGAAAGTGAGAATAAGGTACATAGGCTTGTTTGCTGGTTTCAATTGCTAGTTCAATTAACTCAGTAGTCGCCATCTGCCAATTCTCCTTTTAAAATCGCAACTCCAGCAGATGTTCCGATACGGGTAGCACCTGCTTCCACAAAAGCGACAGCATCTGCATATGAACGCGCTCCACCAGCTGCCTTAACTCCCATATCTGGCCCGACTGTTTCACGCATCAACTGAACATCCTCAATAGTGGCACCACCAGTTGAGAATCCAGTAGATGTTTTGACAAAGTCAGCGCCTGCTTTCTGGGATAATTGGCAGGCCACAACCTTTTCATCGTCTGTTAACAAGCAAGCTTCAATAATGACCTTCACCAACTTGTCACCACTTGCTTCTACGACAGCACGGATGTCCGATTCAACCAAATCCAGATTGCCTGATTTGAGGGCACCGACATTGATAACCATATCAATCTCATCTGCACCGTTTTGGACAGCTTCTTTTGTTTCAAAAGATTTCACAGATGAAGTTGTTGCTCCCAAAGGAAAACCTACTACTGTACAAACCTTTACATCTGAGCCTTCAAGCCCTGTTTTCGCATGTTTAACCCATGTAGGATTAACACAAACGCTGGCAAAGTCATACTCACGCGCTTCAGATAGCAAACGATCAATTTGTTCTTGACTTGCATCTTGCTTTAAAAGCGTATGATCGATATATTTATTTAACTTCATATTCGGATTCTCCCTGGTTTTATGAGATAATTTCTATAATTTCTCGTAAACTTTGCACTCCATCATTTATTTTAACATATTTTTGAAATTCTGTAACTAGTTCAGAAGAAATTTTTCCATTTGTATAAACTTTTGCAACAATTTCACCCTTTTGAACGGAGTCTCCAACTTTCTTTTCAAAAACAATCCCTGTTTCATAGTCCAAGTCATCAGACTTGACTGCACGACCAGCTCCTAGTCTCATGGCATAGAGTCCAAATTCCATTGCAGGAAGAGCTGAAATAACACCTGCATCTTGAGCTGGAATTTCCACCACATAGGCAACTTTGACGGGGCGATAGAGATCTTCTAAATCACCGCCTTGTGCTGCTACCATTTCTTCAAACTTAGCCAGTGCTTGGCCATTTTCCAGGTGTTGACGGATTTCCTCGATCGTTTTCTCAACATCAGCCAAGCCAAGCATAATCTGAGCCAATTCGCAGATAAAGTGACTAATATCTTCTCGGCCTTTTCCTTGAAGAATCTCGATCGCCTCAAGGATTTCGAGACGATTCCCAATGGCTCTTCCCAAGGGCTGACTCATATCGGTAATGACTGCTACCGTCTTTCGACCAACTGCCTTACCAAGATCCACCATGGTTTGAGCCAATTCGCGCGCATCATCAACCGTCTTCATGAAGGCACCTTCACCGACCGTTACGTCTAGCAAAATGGCATCCGCTCCTGCAGCAATTTTCTTGCTCATCACCGAACTAGCAATCAAAGGAATCGTGTCGACAGTTGCTGTCACATCACGGAGGGCATAGAGAAGTTTGTCTGCTTTAACCAGCTGATCGGACTGCCCAATGACAGATACACCAATATCCTGTACCTGACGAATAAAATCTTCTTGACTTCGCTCGACTTGATAGCCCTTAATGGACTCCAATTTATCAATTGTCCCACCAGTATGGCCGAGACCACGACCACTCATTTTAGCAACGGGCACACCGAAACTCGCAACAAGTGGAGCCAAGATTAAGGTCACCTTATCACCTACACCACCAGTCGAATGCTTATCAACTTTAACCCCCTCAATAGCTGACAAATCAAACTCCTGACCTGTCTTGACCATATTCATCGTCAGATCAGAAATCTCACGTGTGGTCATTCCTTTAAAATAAACAGCCATAGCAAAAGCAGACATTTGATAATCTGGAACTGTTCCAGCCACATAGCCTTCTACCAGCCACTTGATTTCAGCTGCAGTCAGTTCTTGACCATCTCGTTTCTTTTGGATTAAATCAACTGCTCTCATTCTTTCACACTTCTAAGGATATAATATCCCTTATCTTTCTTTACGATTTCACAATTTCCAAAAACGTCTTCCATCTTATTTCTAGCACTTGGAGCTCCTTGTTTTTTCTGAATGACGATGGTTAAATCTCCTCCGTCTTTCAAAAATTCTCTGCTCTTTTCGATAATCTCATGAACAACTTGTTTTCCCGCTCGAATCGGCGGATTGGAAATAACATGGTCAAACTTCCCTTCAATTTGTTCATAGATATTGGATTGGAAAATCGTTGCTTCTACTTTATTACGTTCAGCATTTTGTCGCGCTAGGTCCAAGGCACGATTATTGATATCGACCATGGTCGCCTGAACTCCATAAGCCTTGGCCAATGACAAGCCCAATGGCCCATAACCACAACCCACATCAAGGACCGTCTCTCCTTCATTTACCTCTAGACACTTGAGCAAGAGCTGACTCCCAAAGTCAACCATTTTCTTGCTAAAAACACCCGCATCCGTCAAAAAGGTCATGTTTTCTCCCAACAACTCCACTCTCAACTCATGAATGTCGTGAGTAGCATCAGGATTTTCTGCATAATACATTTTACTCATAAAACTATTTTACCATAATTTGGCTTGAATTGTAAATCGTTTACAAAGTGATGAGCAAATGAAAAAGACTGAAGAATCCTAGTCAAAAAACCTTTTCTTCAATCTCTTTCAATTATTAGAAATACATTACAATCTATCGGGAACTACAAATTATCATAGTCAGGAAAAAACAGTTCGTCTGCAATCAGGCGCATTTTTATTACTATTTCTTAACCTTAAAATACTTTATTATCAACAAGATTCCCAATATGATGTTTAGATAAAAACCCAACTGATAAGTTTGTGTCAAGATTTCCAAACTTGTCCAAAGTCGTATCAAATCTTCTAGTGACATACGGAATAGATATCCTTCTGTAGCAATCCATAGGACTAAAAAGAAATAACTACCCGCAGCAAGCCATTTCGTCCACCGTTTTTTTAGTATGAAAGCAATCAAGAGCGAACAGATAAAGACAACTGTTACAAGGAGATGATCCATCAAGAAGGTAAAACCGTAATAGATTTCCACAAAGCGTCTACCATTATCCGCATTCGCTCCCCTTATAAAGGGTAAGGCAAAACTTAAATAAAACAGAGTTCCAATATATAACTTTTTAAGATTTTCATGACACACCTCCTATAAGTTGTGAACCAAAAAGCCCACTTTCAATAACTGATAAGTCTTCAGAAACCATTCCCTATCTCATTATTAAATTATTCAACCTCCATCCACCTCTATTATACGATATTGACTTACTACCATCAAGAAACCGCTTTATCTTTTTAGCTTTTTATGGTATGATAAACAAAATATCTAGGGGAAAACAAATGACCAACGAATTTTTACATTTTGAAAAAATCAGTCGCCAGACTTGGCAATCATTGCATCGCAAAACAACCCCTCCCTTGACAGAGGAAGAGTTAGAATCCATCAAGAGTTTCAATGACCAGATTAGTCTACAGGACGTAACAGATGTCTATCTTCCCCTAGTTCATCTTATCCATATTTACAAGCGCACCAAGGATGATTTGGCCTTTTCAAAAGGAATTTTTCTCCAACGCGAAAGTAAATCTCAGCCTTTTATCATTGGGGTTTCTGGTAGTGTTGCTGTGGGAAAATCAACTACTAGTCGCTTACTTCAGATTCTTTTATCACGTACTCTCCCGGATGCTACTGTAGAATTGGTGACAACTGACGGTTTTCTCTATCCCAATCAAACCTTGATTGACCAAGATATCTTAAATCGCAAAGGTTTTCCTGAAAGTTATGATATGGAAACCTTGCTGAATTTTCTTGACCGCCTAAAGAATGGGCAAGATGTCGATATTCCTGTCTATTCTCATGAAGTGTATGACATCGTTCCTGGAGAGAAACAACGTGTCAAAGCTGCTGATTTTGTCATTGTCGAAGGCATCAATGTCTTTCAAAACCCTCAAAATGAGCGCCTTTACATTACTGATTTCTTTGATTTCTCCATCTATGTGGATGCTGCTGTCGAGGACATTGAAAGCTGGTATCTGGATCGTTTCTTAAAGCTGCTCAGCTTTGCCCAAAATGATTCCAACAGCTACTACCACCGTTTTACTCAAATGCCAATTGGAGAAGTTGAAGCATTTGCTCACCAGGTTTGGACCAGCATTAATCTCACAAATCTACAAAACTATATCGAACCAACAAGGAATCGCGCCGAGGTCATTCTCCACAAGACTAAAAACCATGAAATCGATGAAATTTACCTAAAAAAATAATTTCCCCTTGTCAAAACCTAAGTTTTCATATATAATGGTATAGTTAGTAAATATGGAGGTAAGAACATTGGCAAACATTAAATCAGCTATCAAACGCGCTGAATTGAACGTTAAACAAAACGAAAAAAACTCAGCTCAAAAATCAGCTATGCGTACTGCTATCAAAGCTTTCGAAGCAAACCCTTCTGAAGAACTTTTCCGTGCTGCTAGCTCAGCTATCGACAAAGCAGAAACTAAAGGTTTGATTCATAAAAACAAAGCAAGCCGCGATAAAGCTCGTCTTTCAGCTAAACTTGCTAAATAAGAAACAGTCCATAGAGGCTGTTTTTTTGTCCTCTAATCAGAAAAGGTAGAAAATGAAAATCGCAATCATAGGATATTCTGGAGCTGGCAAGTCAACTCTAGCTGAAAAGTTGTCAAACTACTACTCCATCCCCAAACTGCATATGGATACACTTCAATTTCAACCTGGTTGGCAAGACAGTGACCGCGAATGGATGTTGACCGAGATGAAAAACTTTCTCACAAAGCACGAAGCTTGGGTCATCGACGGCAACTACTCTTGGTGTTGCTATGAAGAAAGAATGCTGGAAGCTGACCAAATCATCTTTCTCAACTTTTCCCCATGGACTTGTCTCTTTCGAGCCTTTAAACGGTATCTCACATACCGAGGTAAAGTCAGAGAAAGTATGGCAGCGGGCTGTCCTGAACGCTTTGACTGGGATTTTATCCGATGGATTCTCTGGGATGGGCGGACAAAACATGCTAAAGAACGCTATCAACGGGTTCAAGAAACCTACCCTGAGAAAGTAATTGTCCTCCGGTCGCAAAAGGAGATGGACCGTCAATTAATAAATATATTAAAGTAATTCATTCAATTGTTTTCAATATCATAAAAACGCATAATCGCAGGCATTTCAAAACCTCCATATTATGCGTTTTATCATGAAAATATGTTTCAATACTCTTAAAATATACTTACATTAGATTTGATTAGATTTTTTCCTTAGGCTGTTTATCAGAAAACTTCTTAATTATTTCTTTCAAGCTTTTTAAACTGTCGTTTTCTTGTTTCATATCATATAGAAATACGGTGATAACAATACTCTTCAGATTATGATCATTTTTTTGTTTTTGTACATAAGTTGTATAATAATTTTTTTATCGTCATTACCATCTTTTTTTAAAGAAATATCGTTATGATTAGGATAAATTAAAATAATATTTTTTTAACATCATATTTATATGCATAAGCATACATTTGATACATATCTGATTGACTGATTCCATAATTTTTACTCGAATCACTTATTAGCTTTTTCCATTTGGTGTCTAGAACAATAGATTTATTGTTATCTCGCTTCGTTCCGTCGTGCTCTTGTTCAGACATAATAATATCTGGTTTCAATCCAAATTTTTTCGGAATATCAAATAAATATTTACTTCGTTGCTGTGTTTCTACCTTCCATCCAAAACACTTAGTTTTCAACTGCTTAGCTATGTATGCCTCAAATATTTTTTCCATAGGAAACAGTAAGGCATTGACACTTTGAATTCCTTTAAAAGTTGAAAAGCTCTTATTCTTCAGAAAAATTTCTGACCAATCTATTAAGTTTTGATAGAACTGAGCATTACGATCTTTTTTCACTAAAGAAAAATCCTTATCAACATTTGTTGACTGATTAACCATTTCAAACTCAGCCAACAAACGTTTTGCTAACAATTGATTTTTTCCATTTGATGAAATCTTATTCAATTTGAGAAGCGTCGTTTTTATCAAACGATTTTCAGGACGATTGATATGAAACTCATCATAAGCCATATAAAATCTATCTTTGCGGACAATATTTTGCTTAATATGCTGGTTAACTAGTAACTTTCCCTTGAAAAAAGGAAGATTCCCCTCAAGTGTAATATAATCGGACTTTAAACCTTTTTTCAACAACTCTTGGACTTCATTCAAATACATCTGAATAAAAACTTCATAGATTGGTAACTTAGAATCATTTAGCTGGGCATTTTTAAAACTTTTTCCCTTGAATTCTTTCAAACTAGATAACATTTTAAGAAACAGTTTTCGTAATTCATATTCATTGCCAATATCAATCTTAGGTAAAATCTCAATTTGAACTTTATTATCGATGTTAATAACACCTACATAATTTCGAGGCTTAATAACTTTGACTCCTTTATGAGATGAAATCCTCAAAAAGTCTGATAATCGCTCCTCAACATCATCACCAGAATTTTCTTCGATAAATTCTTCTAATAAGGTGAAATTTCTTTCTCCTAAATCTTCTTTCTTTATCCCTTGAAATTCTTTAACTGTCAGAATCTTTGGTTTCATCTGCTTCTCCCGCATTTGAAGCACCACCATAGATAGTCATGTAATTATCTGGTGTTTGGAATGCTTTCTCATTAATTTGATAGGTAGGATTTAAGTCAATATCTGAGCTATTTTTAAATAGATCGCCATTACTTTTGACTGAAATAAATTTACTAGCATCTTTATTTTGGGGATCAATTCCTAAAACAAGCATAATTTTTTCGTAATCTTCATAGAAATATTCTTGAAGCAATGGAATAATTTTATTCTTAAAGATGGAAGCTAAGTTATTGATAGTTGCTTTTTCCTCATTCGTAAGTGGCATAAAGAAGGCATGTCCTAATGTATGCTCTCTATCATAAAGAACTTCAATACGTTGGTTCATCTTTTCAACCATTTCTTTTACTTCAATACCATCAATGACTATACCAGTTAGCAATTTTTCATTTGGCATCATCTCAATAAATTCAAAACGGCGTCGAAGAGCTGTATCCATAAGAGCAATAGAACGATCTGCTGTATTCATAGTCCCTAATATATATACATTGTTAGGGACAGAAAACTCTTCTTTGGAATATGGTAGAGTTACAGACATCGCTTCTTTTTCCCCATCACGTTTTGAATCCTCAATTAAAGTAATAAGTTCCCCAAAAATTTTAGAAATATTACCACGGTTGATTTCATCAATAATAAATACGTACTTTTTATCATTTTTTTGTGGGATATCAAGATTCTGATAAATATTAGAATTATTCTTAATAATACTTAATATATCTTTTACTGAAATGATATGCACTCTCGAAACTGTATTCCTCACCATTTGCTTACCATTGCTATAATCTGTAATATCAATGGAAACTTCTCTAGCTAACCATTCCACATTTCTTGCGGTGATTCCTGTATCTTCTTTAATTTCATACGCTTCTTCATCAGTCACAATACCTATACCTGTGATAAGAGTTCGTGACTGCGGTGTCATTAATATAATATCACCTTTCTGTATACTATGATTAAAGTATTCAACACTCTTAGACCTATCACCAAGAGAAAAATTAATTCGAACTCGATTGGATTCAAAACAATCATCTTTTACAGTATCTGATACTGAAACTTTCCAAATTTGAGCATTGGGTGATATTCCCGTCAACTCTTTATCTACCACAACTTCTTGAGCTCTCAAACAAAACTCTTTAAAAACTCCATTATTAAGTGTGTAAAATACATTTTCAGAACCTTCATTATCAGAATCCTGACCAAGACTTGGTTTAATCCCCTCAATAAACTCCTCATAGCCATATGATTGATGGAAAGTTGTAAATGCAATTTGACCTGAATCTTTAAATTCATTGAATCTTTTCACATAGTCCTCATCAACTTTTGAAAAATCTTGATTAAAATTTGTATCAATCGTATTCACTGCATATCTGATAGATTTATAAGTTTTACCTGTTCCTGGGGGACCATATAGTATTGTGTTGACTGACGATAAAGTACAACGTGCATCGTCTATTTCTGTTTTTTCTTTTTCAGTATCTCCCATAACGTAGCTACTCCCTTCATATTGAAAATCTTCTAAAAACTTTTTTACATCATCCAATCGTTCATTATTAGCATCATCTATAATCCTAAAAAAATGAGATATTCCACATTTATTTTCAAAATAAAAATAAGATTTACTATTCTCAATTTTAGAAATGAAACTCTTAGCCTGATTTGATTTAATAACAGAGTATGAATCCTTATCTATATTATTTGAAGTAAATACTATAATCACTAAATAATTAGCTAATTTAGGCATATCCTTATACGCTGCTGGGGCAAAACTAGTAAAGCGAAAAAATGGTAGTTTACAATTCAAGTTTTCTCCAGATACACTAATCCAATATGTCTTTTTAGTTTCCACTTCTTTTTTGTCTTTTGATATTCTTCTCTCTAGGTCGGAAAGTTGAATACCTTTTTCTATCAATAAATCCTTATACTCTTGTTTAAGGTCATTTACGATATCTTTAACTCTCAAAATATTTTCCTTTCTCAAAAACTCTCAAACAGGTGTTTGAGAGTTTTAATAATATCCTATTCTTTAAATTTCTCACATACTACTATCAAAAATATTAAAGAATTATATCTACCATATCACCCAATAATGCTTCCGTTTGGTACAGCTGGATTAACTGTGAGAAGAGTTAATTTGCCTTCATGTTCAGCCGAGAGGATCATTCCTTGGCTGACATATTTTTTCATCATCTTGCGTGGTTTGAGGTTGGCAACGATTTGGACTTTCTTGCCGACCAATTCTTGCTCGTTTGGATAGTATTTGGCAATTCCTGAGAGGATTTGACGGTCTTCGCCATCACCTGCATCCAGGCGGAATTGGAGCAACTTGTCAGAACCTTCCACTTTAGACACTTCTTTGACTTCTGCGACACGGATTTCAACCTTATCAAAGTCTTCAAACTTGATTTCATCCTTGTTTAGTTTGAGTTCAACTTCATCTGGATTCCATTCTTTTTCGACGGCTGGTTTGTTGCTTTCCATTTGTTCTTTGATATAGGCAATCTCTTCTTCCATGTCGAGACGTGGGAAGATTGGTGTTCCTTTGGCAACAACAGTCACATCTGCTGGGAAGTCAGCCAAACTCAAGTTCTCAAGGCTAGAAACTTCTGCGAGACCAAGCTGAGTCAAGACTGCCTGACTTGTCCCCATCATAAATGGCTCAATCATGTGAGCTACGACACGAAGGCTGGCTGCCAAGTGGCTCATGACACTTGCCAATTGGTCACGGTGCTCTTCATCCTTAGCCAAGACCCATGGGGCTGTCTCATCGATGTATTTGTTGGTACGTGAGATAAGAGTCCAGACTGCTTCAAGGGCACGTGGGTAATCAACGGCTTCCATGTGTGTATGGAAGTCAGAGATAGATTGCTCTGCTACTTGAGCAAGAGCATTGTCAAATTCAGTCACACCCTCTACATAGGCAGGGATTTGCCCATCAAATACTTGTTAATCATGGAAACCGTTCGGTTGAGGAGATTTCCAAGGTCATTGGCTAGTTCATAGTTGATACGGCCGACGTAGTCCTCAGGAGTAAAGGTTCCGTCTGAACCGACTGGAAGACTACGCATGAGGTAGTAACGAAGTGGATCCAGTCCATAACGTTCTACTAGCATTTCAGGATAGACCACATTCCCTTTAGACTTAGACATCTTGCCGTCTTTCATGACGAACCAACCGTGGGCAATCAAGCGGTCAGGCAATTTCATATCCAACATCATGAGAAGGATTGGCCAGTAGATTGAGTGGAAACGAAGAATGTCTTTTCCGACCATGTGGAAGACTGTTCCATTCCAGAATTTATCATAGTTAGCATGTTCGTCTTGACCGTAACCAAGAGCAGTCGCATAGTTGAGAAGGGCATCAATCCAAACGTAGACAACATGTTTTGGATTGGATGGGACTGGCACACCCCAGGTAAAGGTTGTACGAGAAACCGCTAAGTCTTCCAAACCTGGCTCAATAAAGTTACGAAGCATTTCATTAAGACGACCATCTGAAGTGATGAAGTCAGGGTGAGATTTGAAATTCTACCAAACGATCTTGGTATTTGCTGAGGCGCAGGAAGTAAGATTCTTCAGAAACCCATTCCACTTCGTGACCTGATGGAGCGATACCGCCTGTCACATTTCCAGCTTCATCACGGAAAACTTCCGCAAGCTGACTTTCTGTAAAGAATTCCTCATCTGAAACTGAATACCAGCCAGAGTATTCACCCAAGTAGATGTCATCTTGAGCAAGTAAACGTTCAAAGACTTGCGCCACTACTTTTTCATGGTAGTCATCAGTGGTACGGATAAATTTATCATATGAGATATCAAGTAATTGCCAGAGTTCTTTAACTCCAACTGCCATCCCATCAACATAGGCTTGTGGTGTAATTCCAGCTTCTTCCGCTTTTTGCTGGATTTTCTGACCATGCTCGTCAAGACCTGTCAGATAAAAGACATCATAGCCCATGAGGCGTTTGTATCGAGCTAGGACATCACAAGCGATGGTTGTGTAGGCAGAACCGATATGAAGTTTACCAGATGGATAGTAAATCGGTGTTGTAATATAAAAATTCTTTTCAGACATAATTTTTCCTTTCCAGGCAAATGAAACCTGATTTTCTAACACTTCATTATATCATATTTTTAGTGATTTTCGATAGGAAAATCCATACAAAAACAAGACAGACAACTGTCCATCCTGTTTTTTCTGCTCTATATCTTATTCATAACGAAGGGCTTCAATCGGATCAAGCTTAGACGCTTTATTGGCTGGCAAGACTCCAAATATCATCCCAACACTTGCTGAAACAGCCAAGCTAAATAGAGCGATTGGGAGGGAAACCCCAACTTCAATACCTGCAATCATGTTTTGAAGCAATACTCCAGCTAACATGGTCATTCCAGCAGCAATCCCAAGACCGATGACACCACCTAGCAAGGTCAAGATCATAGACTCAATCAAAAACTGTACTAAGATATTAGCCCGAGTAGCTCCGAGAGCTTTCCGCAGACCAATCTCCCGCGTGCGTTCTGTCACCGAAACCAGCATGATATTCATAACACCAGTTCCCCCGACAAAGAGAGAGATTCCTGCGATGGCACTGATAATGGTTGTCATAAAACCAAATAGTTGTTGTACCTCTTGGAAGGCGGCAGTTGCATCCGCAACTTGGTACTCTCCTTGTTGAAGACCTGCAATCTCAGTCAGTTTTCGAGCCAACTCCGGACCCAAGGTCTGCGTTAGACTAGTATCATTGACACGAAAGACGATGTTCGAGATTTCATCAGTATTAAAATTGGCTGCGAGAGAGATGTTAGTCGTAATTGGAAGACCACCAATCCCAAAGGCTTTAGCAGTTTTAGCTTCATTGCTAGTATAAACGCCAATAACACGGTAACTAAATTCATTGACAGAGATGATTTGATTTACCGCAGCTTCTGGACTATCAAACAAACTCTTAGCTAGTTCTTCGTCCAGCAAAATCACACTGGCAAATTCCTTGTAGTCTTGTGGCCTTAGACTTCTACCCGCAACGATTTCATTTTCAACTGCGTTCATGTAAGTGCTATTTCCGCCTGTCAGAGTCGCTCGTTCAACTTTCTTATCCTTATAAGATAGGGTAACGTTGGTCGAGTTGGTGACATAGTAGCTGTCTACTCCTTTAAGTTTAGCAGCCTCCTTGACCCAGGATTCTAGTGGTTTTGGTGGTTCAACATGAACATCCTCTTCTTTCCCACTGACTGTCAAAGCGGATTGTTTCTGCGTAAAGGAACCGTCCTTGCTTTTAATAGGAGAGAAAAAGACATGGATATCCTTCTGTGATTTGGTCATGTTTTTATTGACCTGACGAGACATGGAGTCTCCCAGAGCCATGATGACAACGACAGACGAAACTCCGATGATAATCCCAATCATGGTGAGGAAGGAACGCATCTTGTGGGCCATGATGGATGAAAAGGCAAATTTCAGATTCTGCATCTTAGTTTTCCTCCTTTTCCACCTGAGCACTGTCAGACGAGATGACCCCATCACGAATGACAATTTGGCGTTTGGCATAAGCAGCAATCTCAGGCTCGTGCGTGACCATGATAATGGTTTTCCCTTCCTTGTTTAACTCCACCAACAGCTGCATGATTTGATTTCCTGTCTTGGTATCCAAGGCTCCTGTGGGTTCGTCCGCTAGGATGATAGAGGGATTATTTACCAAGGCACGCGCAATCGCTACACGTTGCTTTTGACCACCTGATAACTCGGAAGGCAAATGCTGACTGCGCTCCGTTAGCTCAACCTTTTCCAGAAATTCCTCAGCCAATTTTCGACGTTTTGAAGCTGAAACTCCAGCGTAAATCAAGGGCAATTCGACGTTTTGAAGTGCATTGAGTTTGGACAAGAGAAAGAACTGCTGAAAGACAAAGCCGATTTGCTGGTTGCGAACCTTGGCAAGCTGTTTCTCTCCAAGACCTGCAACTTCTTGCCCTTCAAGGTAGTACTCTCCACTGGTTGGTGTATCCAACATTCCGATGGTATTCATCAAAGTGGACTTACCAGAACCGGACGGTCCCATAATGGCAACAAACTCACCTTCATGAACTTCTAGATTGATATTTTTAAGGACCTGCAATTCTTGGTCACCATTTCGATAACTTCTACAGATATTTTTGAGACTAATTAGTTTCTTCATCAGCCTTCACCTCTTTTCCTTCTTCCAAGGAAGATGTTGGATTACTGATGACCTTGGCTCCGTCTGTCAAACCTGAAGTAATTTCTTGGTTGTCTGCATCCGCATTCCCCAAAGCAACTTCTACCTTCTTCGCTTTTTTCTGGTCGTCAACGATCCAGACATAGTTTTTGTCATTTTCGGTAACGACACTTGTCAAAGGAACAAGGAGGGCTTTACTCTTGTTTTTGACTTCCACACTGACAGAGAAGCCTTGTTTCAACTCACCGATATCGCTGGTCACATCAACAGTATAAGGGTACTTAGATCCAGTATTCCCTCCAAGGGCTGCATTTGCTGCTTCTCCATTGTTTTTAGGATAATCAGAAATATAGCTTATTTTTCCTGTCCAGCTCTTATCTTGGTAAACCTTCGAAGTAAAGGTAACTTCTTGGCCTACAGAAAGGTTAGCAAGGTTGTATTCAGACAACTCCCCTTTGACCTGCAAGTTTTCATTACTTACGACATGTACTACCACTTGGCTATTACCTGTTGGCGTTTTGGAAACATTACGATTAACTTCAACTACAGTCCCTTCTAGTGTACTGAGGACTGTTGCAGCATCTAGCTGAGCTTGAGCCTTGTTGAGCTGAGCCACAGCATCTGCACGATTATCCTTGGCATCACTGATTTGAGAATCAATAGAAGATACTGAAGAAGTCGCTGCTTGCGCTTGTTCTGGGAGTCCAGCTTCTGTTGGAACCTGTGGAAAGCTGGTGCAGCTGATGCATTTTCACGAGCTTTGTTTAACTCCTCGATATGACGGTCTGCCTTTGCAACTGCACGATCGGCTGCATCATAGGCAGCTTGAGCATCCGCACTGCTGTATTTGACCAAAGCTTGCCCTTCTTCGACCTTGTCCCCGACTGAAACGAGAATTTCATCTAAATCTCCCTTACTAGCATCAAAATAAACGTATTGTTCATTTTTTGCTGTGACGGTACCTGACAAGAGAACCGATGAAGCAACGGAGCCTTCCTTAGCAGTAACGATATGAGAGGTTTCCTCCTTGACTGCTGACTGGGAAGGTTGTCTAAAAATCAAAATCCCCGCAGCACCGATAACAATAGCACTGGCAACACCAATCGCTGTGTATAATTGCCATTTTTTTGCCTTCTTATTTCTTTTCATTTTCAAGCTCCTTTATTCTTTTGCTTTACAAAAAACCATTATATCAGAAATACCAATCCCAAACAATGACAGTTCAGATGGAAACAATGACAGTTCAGGATCATTATTTCGTTCGGTATTTGTATTTGGATTATTGTGCTAGATATATAATACAATATCTTTTGGAATTTGGCAAGCGTTTTTATAATTTTTTTACCGTAGCAGATTTTTGCATTCAAAAAATAAAAACGATAGAATATGACTATCAAAGCTATAAGGAGTTTTCTATGAGAGAATATGATATCATCGCCATCGGTGGAGGGAGCGGCGGCATTGCCACTATGAACCGAGCTGGCGAACACGGTGCTAAAGCTGCTGTTATCGAGGAAAAAAAATTAGGTGGAACTTGTGTCAACGTTGGCTGTGTTCCTAAAAAAATCATGTGGTATGGAGCGCAAATCGCTGAAAGCTTCCACCACTACGGCCCTGACTATGGTTTTACAAGTTCAGGTGTTCAGTTTGATTTTGCAAAACTTCGTCAAAACCGTGAAGCCTACATTGATCGCGCTCGCTCGTCTTATGATGGAAGTTTCAAGCGCAACGGTGTTGATTTGATTGAAGGTCGTGCTCATTTCGTTGATGCTCATACGGTCAGCGTTAATGGCGAATTGATTCGTGCCAAACATATCGTGATTGCGACTGGCGCTCGTCCAAGCATCCCAACTATTCCTGGGGCTGAACTCGGTGGTAGCTCAGACGATGTCTTTGCTTGGGAGCAGCTTCCTGAATCCGTTGCGATTCTTGGAGCTGGTTATATCGCCGTTGAATTAGCAGGTGTTCTCCACGCGCTAGGAGTAAAAACGGATTTGTTTGTCCGTCGTGATCGTCCCTTGCGCACTTTTGACAGCTACATCGTTGAAGGGCTTGTCAATGAAATGGAAAAAACAGGCCTTCCTTTGCACACCCATAAGGTACCAGTCAAACTAGAAGAATCAGAGCAAGGCATTACGATTCATTTTGAAGATGGTTCTAATCACACTGCAAGCCAAGTTATCTGGGCTACCGGCCGCCGTCCAAATGTAGACGGACTGGAGTTAGAAAAGGCTGGAGTTACACTCAACCAACGTGGATTTATCCAAGTGGATGAGTATCAAAATACAGTTGTAGATGGTATCTATGCCCTCGGAGACGTTACTGGTGAGAAGGAACTAACTCCAGTAGCCATCAAGGCAGGACGTACCCTATCTGAACGCCTTTTCAACGGGAAAACAAATGCTAAGATGGACTACACGACTATCCCTACTGTTGTCTTCTCCCACCCAGCAATCGGAACAGTCGGTTTAACTGAAGATCAAGCTATCAAAGAATACGGCCAAGATAACATCAAAGTCTACAAGTCAAGCTTGCATCTATGTACTCAGCCGTTACAAACCATCGTCAAGAATCTCGCTTCAAACTCATCACCGCCGGTGCTGATGAAAAAGTTGTTGGCCTACACGGACTTGGTTACGGAGTGGATGAGATGATTCAAGGATTCGCTGTTGCTATTAAGATGGGAGCAACCAAGGCAGACTTTGATGCTACAGTAGCTATCCACCCAACTGCTTCAGAAGAATTTGTGACCATGCGCTAATTGCCGAAAGAGACCACATGAGGTCTCTTTTTACTTGCAAAATCGGCTGTTACAAAATTGTTACCTTTATTTCAAAAATAGGTTGACTTTTCTTTCTAGATTAGTATAATAGTTACTATAATTTTGAAAAGAGGTTAACAGTTTTGAAAAAAGCTCATATCTATGCCATCCCTGCTATAGGTGCTGCTCTCATCGCCGTATTGGCACAAATCAGTCTCCCTATCGGTCCTGTACCTTTCACTTTGCAAAACTTTGCGATTGGTCTGATTGCTACTGTTTTTAGACCCAGAGAAGCCGTTCTATCTGTAGCTCTCTATCTCCTGCTGGGTGCCATTGGTTTACCTGTCTTTGCAGGGGGTGGTGCAGGATTTCACGTTTTAGTCGGCCCAAGTGCAGGCTATCTTTGGTTCGACCTTGTCTATGCTGGACTTACATCTTATCTCATCCATCAAAATAGTGGCTACATTCGCATTTTCCTAGCCAACCTCTTGGGTGACTCCCTCGTCTTTGTCGGAGGTATTCTCAGCCTCCACTTCCTTGCTGGTATGCCATTCGATAAGGCACTAGCTGTCGGTGTCCTTCCCTTTATCCTCCCTGATCTTGGTAAGATTATTGCCATTAGTTTCATTAGTCGTCCCCTACTCGAAAGATTGAAAAGCCTTCCATATTTTTCAAGATAAAAGAATAGTCCAGAACAATTGTTCTGGACTATTTCCATTCTAAGAATCAACTGTACACTATTTAGCTACTTGACTATTCTTATACCGGTATGAATATTAATCGTTTTATTCTTCAAATTATAGTTATTCACGATATGCAAAGTAGAAAAGTATTCTAATTGATTCAAACCAAATAAGCTTCCATTGATTTTGGATGCTTAGCAATTGTATACTTTTCAGAAAACGCATTTTCAATGATTGAGCTATATTTTATAAATTATTTGTGATACAATAGAGCTACCTAAAAGATTCAGAAAATTTAATGTTCATTGATTGTTTATATTAACTTGAACATTCTGATTTTTCTTCATTCAAAAAAATAACTGTAAATAATTATAAGTAGAAAAGGTAATTCTATGGCAAAAGAATACTCGTGAGCTAATCATTGGGGCTCTCATCACACTAGCTAAGAAAAAAATCCTCAGCGTAGTTCCTTTACAATGACTGAAATTGCTGCTGAAGCTGGTATTTCACGACAAGCGATTTATCAAAAAGCATTTTTAACAACTTTGAAGATATTATCGAATACATTCACGAAGAGACCAATCAGCACATTTTTAACGTCTTTAATAAGTACTGCCCTAGCAATGATGGAGATCCTATCAGCTTTTTTTAGCAGACCATATACTTCCGCTCATATACGAAAAAAAGGGAAATTGTTAACACCTTGTATACCACACAAGTCGACCCATGTTGGAAGGAATTTCTGCGTGGAACATACTCAGAGTGGGTACTAAAGAATGTCAATTACCAACTGAAATATAATTTTTAATAAAGAGGACATCGCTTATATCATTACGACCATGGCAATCTCTTTCATTGAAGTCTGGATTCGTAAGGATGATCCAACACCACCTGAAGAGTATAGAGAGACTTTTATTCAATTGTCTAAAATTTCTCTGTGTGACTATATTGTGTCCTAAAAAAAGAATCTTGAGTTGCACTCAAGATTCTTTTTATTGTTGCCCTTTAAAGGCATCGACCATTACCTGAAATTCTTCATTGGAAAGCGTGATTCCTTTGCCCATTTTGGTATGGTCTGGGCTCCAAGCGCGAATGTCAAACTTTGCAGGGGCACCATTAAAGCTAACGCGATTTAGTTCTTTTGTCCATCCTTTGTCATTTTCAGACAAGGTGAGCAAGTGTTCTTCGATTTCAAATGTAAATTCTGCCATTTTAACTCCTTTATGTGATATGCTTTCTATAGTCTATTCGTAAAAATCTTGTGGTTTTTAGGAAAATTTTATATAATGTGGATATATAAGAAGGGAGGATTCTATGAGACAGACATTCAAACTAGTTCTAGATAAACTACATGGTTTTCTCAATGGTAATGATGATTATCCTCAAATTGAGGACAACTCCCTCACTGCTATGATTGAACAAGCCATCCATAAAAAGACGGCTGTTCATGTCATACTTGCCGAGACAAGTTTTACGGGTGATATTGTTAAACACGATGCTAATCGCCAACAAATTATCGTCAAAAATTTTTCAAAAAACGTAACTCGAATCATTCGTATCAGTGATATTAAACGACTTCGTTTTGTTCCCTCAACTGTACAAAAAGCTCAGAAGAGCCTATTTAAGAAAGAGTGAGATGTTCTTTGCATCCCACTCTTTTTCTTAACGGATTTGTTCAAAATGAAGGTGAACTGCGATATGGTCGCCATAACCACTTCTCTCCAAATCGCGTTGCAAGCGATAAGAGATATAGTGTTCTGCAATTGTGATGTAACCAGCTCCAAGTAAGCGGTGCTCAACCATTGATTGGATCATGCTGATAGTGGCACGTTCTACTTTTGCTTCTTCCAAGTCCAAAACGACTTTTTTAGTAACTTGAGCTAAGTTTTGACGTAAGTCATCAGTCAAAACATAAACTGTTTGAGCTGCTTTTAGGACAGCTTGGTAAATTTTATCTGGATCAAATTCAGCAATTTCTCCATTACGTTTGATTACTTGCATAAGGTTCTCCTTTATTCTTTGTTTTCTTTGATTTCAGCCAGCATCTTTTCTTCTTCGGCTGTCAGTTTATAGTTTTCTAGCAGGTCAGGTCTGCGTTCGTAGGTTTTCTTTAGACTCTCATACAGCCGCCACTGGCGAATCTTTTCATGGTGCCCACTCATGAGCACATCTGGCACGACCATACCTCGATAGTCATAAGGGCGAGTGTACTGAGGATATTCGAGAAGACCCGAAGAAAGCTATCATCCTGGTGACTAGACTCCTTACCAATCACTTCCGGTATCAATCGCACAGTCGCATCGATCATGGTCATGGCCGCCAATTCTCCTCCAGTCAAAACATAGTCTCCTAGGGAAATTTCATCAGTTACCAAGGTCTTGATGCGCTCGTCATACCCTTCATAATGACCGCAGATAAAGATTAGTTCTTCCTCTTGAGCCAAATCCTCAGCATAAGTCTGATCAAACTGCTTTCCAGCTGGATCGAGGAGAATGACGCGCGGATTTTTCTTTTCAATAGCATCAAAGGCATCGAAAATGGGTTGAGCCCTTAGCAACATCCCCTGACCGCCTCCGTAAGGTTCATCGTCAACATGACGGGCCTTTTCAGCATATTCTCTGAAATTATGATACTGGATATCCAAGAGCCCTTTTTCTCGAGCCTTCCCAACAATCGAGTGTTCCAGCGGAGAAAACATCTCAGGAAAGAGGGTTAAAATATCAATCTTCATCATCTAGTCCTTCTAAGATTTCCACTTCGACCCGCTTGTTTGGAATATCAACATTGAGAACTACTGGCGGAATGTAAGGTAAAAGCAAATCTCGCTTACCTTTTCGCTTTACCACCCAGACATCGTTGGCTCCCGGTTGTAGGATTTCCTTGATAGTTCCTATCAAGTTATCACCCTCGTAAACATCCAAACCGATAATCTCGTGATAATAGAATTCTCCATCATCTAGATCGTTCAAATCTTCCTCGGCGACCTTGAGACTATAACCCTTGTACTTTTCAATCGCATTGATATGGTACATGTCTTTGAATTTGATAATGTCAAAGTTCTTATGCTTACGGTGACTTGCGATGGTCACTGTTTGGACAAACTGGTCTTTATCATCAAATAAAGCCAGCTCTGCCCCTTTTTTAAACCGTTCCTCAGCAAAATCCGTCACAGACAAGACTCGCATCTCACCTTGTAGACCCTGCGTATTGACGATTTTCCCAACATTAAAGTAGTTCATCTTGTCTCCTGTATCTATTTCTATCCTTTATTTTATCACGTTCCAGAGATTTTCACAAGTTGGATAGGTCCTGTCTTACATGGCTACTACTTCTTCAAAAAATTCACCAACTATCTGATTGAACTCTTTAGGATGGTCATTCATCGGTTGGTGTTTACTGTCGGAAATCGTTACTTGACGCGCATTGGGATTTAGAGCAATGATACCATCATAGATTATTTTTAGGTGTTTGGGAAAATCATTTTCTCCTCTTACTAATAGCATGGGAGGATTTCCTTTATATCCTTCTATCTCATGGACTGCCAAGAAACCTGTGATTCCAAGGTTCAAGAAAACATCTCGCCCAGTCTCTATAATGGCCGTCTTGACCAATTCTCTTGTGATAAGGTTATCAGTACACATTTTTGAGTTCTTATCAGCAATCACCTTCCAAGGAATCGTTTTGTACATAAGAGAACTATATTTGATTCGACCTCTTTCTTTATCTGATAGGTATCGATGCTGTCCCCAACTATCTACCATGACTAAGGCTAGGACCCTTTCTGGATGGCGATAGGTGTACTCTTGAAGTGGATTTCCGCCCCAAGAATGACCAACCAATATCACCTTATCCAACTGGAAATAGGACAAAATAGCATCTACATCTTGAACAGCACCTTCCAAGTCAGGTAGACCAACTTTCATAGGTGATTCACCCTGTCCTCTGACATTGACAAAATAGAGGTCAAATCCCTCAAAGGCATCATACTGGTGGGCCCACATCTGACTACGGCCACAAGCTCCATGATAAAAAATAATGTGTCCTTTACTTGAGCTTCCAGGGCGATGATAAACAACCAAATCACAATCTAATACTGGTATAATGTGGCGTACCAAAGTCTCGGGTTTTCTGTTATAAAAAGCAATAGCTTCAGCAATATCATTTGGCTTCATTTCTACACTCTCTCCTCTTTATCCTAATATCATTCTTTTTATCTATTTTATCATGCTATATTAAAATCATGGTTTTCTAAACTTAGTTTCATTAAAAATTTTGAATTTTCTGCATCATTTGGATAAAGAAAAAGACTGCTAAGCAATCTTTACTTTTTTCTCATCAGATTCATGCCTAAAATTCCAGCAATAATCAAAGTTGCCCCGATGACATGGTAGCTATAAATTGGTTCGTGGAGGATAAGGGCTCCGGCTAGAATGGTCAAAACTGTTCCAAGATTACCAAAGACACTGACGGTTGATGCCCCGAGGCGAACAATAGCATAGATAGAGAGACTACCAGTCACGATAGAAGCTAGAATTCCCAAATAGAGGATGGAAAGCAGATAGGGCATCTGTCCAAGCGGCTCTACGTAGGCTAATATGTTCCCCTCTAGATAGTGGGAGGTCAGACTCAGCGCATTAAAGGTGATGAAGCCAACAAATATCACAACAGCTGTCATATCCATAGCCCGATAGCGACCTCCTTTGGACTTGCTGAGGATATTGTTTATTGCATTGGCGAGAACAGATCCCAAAATCAAGACAAAGCCCAAGCTAGCAGTCTCTGTACCAAAGTTCGCTCCCTTACTAAGGAAGATGAAAACTACTCCTGCTACGGATAAAAGTAAAAAGAACTTTTGTAGCAAACTTGTCTTTTCCTTGAGAAAGACTGATGCTAAAAGGAGCGTAAAAATTGGGACAAGAGCCTGTAAAATTCCTGCTTCAGAAGACGATATATACTGTAAAGCAAAGGATTGAAAAATAAAAAAGAGGATTGGATAGAAAAGACTCATAGGAAGAATAGAAAGAATATCTTTTCTACTTAAACTCACTTTGATAACTTTGGTTTGATGAAGGACGACCAATACCAAAGCAGCGATTGTATAGCGATGTGCTAAGTTTGTGAGAGGACTAGCATAGCCTAAGGCAATCTTAGTAAATAAAAAAGAAAATCCAATGATGGCTGAAAAGGATAAGGCTGCTAGGTAAGCTTTGGTTTTCTCGTTCATAGATTGTTACTCCCTTTAAAAGTAGCTATTCTCAAGATAAATCAACTAGAAATTTTGAGACTGTCTTTCCATTTTAGCATAGTAGAATCCTAGATGCTATTTCTAGGATTGGTATTTTATGCCTTCTTTCACTGTTTATCTATTACATTAGCTAAAAAGGACTCAGTCAGTCTGATCTGCTTTTCTCGTTCTTGTCTCACAAGTTCTAACTTGTCTGCCTCTTGGAGATTCCTTACTTTGATAGCATAATCCGCGGAAACGATGGCGTGTCCTCTCATATGGGCTGTTGAAATAGCTTGTACAAAGACTCTGGCAGCGTACTTAGCGATTTGATTTTGGGCATTTTTAGAGAGGAGATTTGCTGCGAAACCTGCTTTTCTCAACTCATGAGGTGAGAACTCATTTCTCAATCGTGCATCAAAAGCCTCATAAGTTTGCCGAATTATTTTATTTTTCTCACCTTCATCACCGATATCAATTAAAGATAAGAAATCTTGCGAGTTCTCGAATGCCCATCGAGCTAGTTCTTTCTGAGGAAGTCTATCCAGTATTTGTTCTAGCTCCAATCTTTTCTCAGAGTCGTCCCAAATGGCAACTTTGTAAGGACTGGGTAGGTGATTCATTTTAGTCTTATAGGCAGTTCTTTCAAACTCATTCCATGCATAATCCTCTGGTTTCATTGCTTTCTCTATTCTTTCTTACTAGCTAGCGTAAGCTAGGAGACACCTCTCATATTAGTGTAAAGAGATTACTCCTAGTTTTCTTGGAGGTTTTCCAAAAATTCTTCCAAATCTCGTTCATGCTGATACTTAATGGCTGCTTTTTTATCTTTGTCAAAGATGCTTTTGGTTAGGTCAATATGATTGATGGCCGCAATTGCGACAGTGTAGTGAATAATATCTGCCAGTTCTTTGGCTAATTCCTCATTTGAGTCCTGGACACCCTCTTTTCGACCAGAGCGCCCATTCAAGACCTCAGCTACTTCTCCAACTTCCTCCACTAACTTGATAAAGAGGCCTTCCTCGGTCCGAGATTGCTGGTAATGTTCGAGTAAGTAAGCTTGCAATTGTCTAAAGGTTAAATCCTTCATCTTCTCCTCCACAAAAAAGCGAGACATCTGTCCCGCTTTCTTTATTTTTCATCGATAACGATTCTTACTTTTTTGTCTTCAGTTGGGACAGAGTAGACAATCGTTCTTATCGCTGAAATAGTGCGACCCTTACGACCGATAACACGACCGACATCGCTTTGGTCAAGATCCAAGTGATACTCCAAAAACTCTGGTGTGTCTTCAATCTTGATAGTTAAGGCATCAGGTTGTGAAATCAAAGGTTTCACAATCGCAATAATGAGATTTTCAATCGTATCCATCTGTCAACCTACTTTAAACTTATTTTGAGAATTTAGAATCGTGGAATTTTTTCAATACGCCTTCTTTTGAAAGGATGTTGCGAACTGTATCTGAAGGTTGAGCTCCATCAGCCAACCATGCAAGAACGCGGTCTTCTTTCAAAGTTACTTGGTTTTCAGCAACAAGTGGGTTGTAAGTCCCAACTGTTTCGATGAAACGTCCGTCACGTGGTGAACGTGAGTCTGCTACGTTGATACGGTAGAAAGGTTTTTCTTAGAACCCATACGAGTCAAACGGATTTTAACTGCCATTTTTTAATGTCTCTTTTCTTATTTTTTTATTTCGGTGAAATAGCTGAGCTATTTAGCACATGTTCTATTATAGCAGATTTCTGACAGGTGTCAAGAAAAAAACTTGACAGAGTTTTAATTTTTTTACTACTAGAAATTTTTAGTAAAATCTTTTACATTTGAAATCAAACTCCTTTTAAGGTACAATGGTAGAAATGAATTTTTGAGAGGTTAACAATGAAAAAACTAGCAACCCTTCTTTTACTATCAACGGTAGCCCTTGCTGGATGTACTAGTATCCAACGTGGTCTCCGTGGTGATGACTATGTCGACTCTAGTATCTCAGCTGAAGAAAGTTCTAAAGCAGCTGCTCAGGCTGCCAAAGATTTGAATGACGCTTTGACCAATGAAAATGCCAACTTCCCTCAACTTTCTAAGGAAGTTGCTGATGATGAAGCCGAGGTTATTTTACACACAAATCAAGGCGATATCCGCATCAAACTCTTTCCTAAACTAGCACCTCTTGCGGTTGAAAACTTCCTTACTCACGCTAAGGAAGGCTACTATAACGGCATCACCTTCCACCGTGTCATCGATGGCTTTATGGTCCAAACTGGAGATCCTAAGGGAGATGGTACAGGGGGCCAATCTATCTGGCATGATAAGGATAAAACAAAGGACAAGGGAACTGGTTTCAAAAATGAAATCTCTCCTTACCTATACAATATCCGAGGAGCCCTTGCTATGGCTAACACTGGTCAACCAAACACCAACGGTAGCCAATTCTTCATCAACCAAAATTCAACAGATATTTCAGCTAAACTCCCTACAAGCAAGTATCCAAAGAAAATCATCGAAGCCTATAAAGAAGGTGGAAATCCAAGTCTAGACGGCAAACACCCTGTATTTGGTCAAGTCATCGATGGTATGGACGTTGTCGACAAGATTGCCAAGGCTGAAAGATGAGAAAGACAAACCGACTTCTGCTATCACCATTGATAGTATCGAAGTGGTGAAAGACTACGACTTCAGCAAAAAATAAGCCATCAACAGATAAGGAGACGATGACATGATTTTATTTTGGGGTTCTAAAGGTTATCAGAAAGATTTGGGACATACGCAAACTGCGATCGAATGTGGTCACTGTAACAATGTCGACGCTTGGGAGATCGTAGAAACTGGGCGCAAGTTCACCCTCTACTGGATTCCACTTTTCCCTTATGGTAAAAGCTACTTCGTTTCTTGTCCGATTTGCCACTACGGTAAAGAAATTGAGAAATCTGAAGTTGAAAGCTTTTTAAATTACTAGTCAAAAAAGCCAAGTCATTTCGACTTGGCCTTTTTAGTGCTTTTAAGTTAGCTTGTTAAAGTCCCAGATTTGGTCCATCCAGCCTTCATAGAAGTCTGGTTCGTGGCAAACCATAAGGATAGAACCCTTGTATTCTTTGAGAGCGCGTTTGAGTTCTTCCTTAGCATCCACATCTAGGTGGTTGGTCGGCTCGTCAAGTACTAAAACGTTGTTTTCACGATTCATCAAGAGACAGAAACGCACCTTGGCTTGTTCTCCACCTGATAAGACCTGAATCTGACTTTCGATGTGCTTAGTTGTCAAGCCACAACGAGCAAGGGCTGCACGTACTTCTGCTTGGTTAAGGGCTGGAAAGGCATTCCAGACCGCTTCTAGAGGCGTCTGGCGATTGCCACCTTCTACTTCTTGCTCAAAGTAACCAAGTTCTAGGTAATCACCGCGTTCAACTTCTCCAGCGATGGGAGGAATAATTCCCAAGAGAGACTTCAAGAGGGTTGTTTTCCCGATACCATTGGCTCCAATAATGGCGACCTTTTGATTGCGTTCAAAAGTGAGATTTAAGGGCTTGGTAAGGGGACGGTCATAACCAATCTGCAAGTCCTTGGCTTGGAAGATAAAGCGCCCTGGCGTACGAGCTGGTTTGAAATCAAAGGACGGCTTTGGTTTCTCGCTTTGGAGTTCAATGATATCCATCTTGTCGAGTTTCTTTTGACGGGACATGGCCATATTACGCGTTGCGACACGCGCTTTGTTTCGAGCGACAAAGTCCTTGAGGTCCGCAATCTCTTTCTGTTGACGTTCATAGGCCGCTTCCAACTGAGATTTCTTCATGGCATAGACTTCTTGGAACTGGTAGTAGTCACCAGAGTAACGCGTCAACTGTTGATTTTCCACATGGTAAACGATATTGATTACGTCGTTGAGGAAAGGAATATCGTGCGAAATAAGGACAAAGGCATTCTCATAGTTTTGGAGATAACGCTTGAGCCAGTCAATGTGTTCAGCATCCAAGTAGTTGGTTGGCTCGTCAAGCAACAAAATATCTGGTTTTTCAAGGAGGAGTTTAGCCAAAAGCACCTTGGTTCTTTGTCCACCTGATAAGGCTGTTACATCTGTATCCATGCCATAGTCCATGACACCGAGGGCACGCGCTACTTCATCAATCTTAGCATCCAAAGTATAGAAATCACGACTCTCCAAACGGTCTTGGAGTTCGCCAACTTCTTCCATCAGCGCATCGATATCCGCTCCGTCTTCGGCCATTTCCATATAGAGGTCATTGATACGAGCTTCTGCTTTAAATAGCTCATCAAAGGCTGTCCGCAAGACATCTCGCACGGTTTGGCCTTCCTTTAGCACAGCATGCTGATCCAGGTAGCCAGCAGTCACATACTTAGACCACTCTACCTTCCCTTCATCTGGTAACATCTTACCAGTCACAATGCTCATAAAGGTTGATTTCCCTTCACCATTGGCACCGACTAGACCGATATGTTCTCCCTTTAGGAGACGGAAAGACACATCTTCAAAAATTGCACGGTCACCAAAACCGTGACTCAAATTTTTAACTTCTAAAATACTCATTCTAATTCCTTATCTTATTTTTATGTAGTCCTTTATAGAGGAGCCAAGCCAAATAGCCTCCCAGGGTATTGGTCCACAAATCATCAATCTCAAAGACGCGATTAAAGTCGAAGAAAAAGTCTAAGACCAGTTGCGTACACTCAATTCCTAGACTTAGTAAAAAACTGAACAAAATCACTTTCTTAGTATTTCTTAGACCAGGCATAAGATAGAGAAGTTGGAAAATCAGCGGGAAAAGCAAGAAGACATTTAAAATATTCTGCAAAAAGATCCAAAGGACTTGTCCCAAACTAGTCACTTCACCCAGATTCCAAAGGGAGTTTAAGGGAGTTAAAAGAAAAACCAGGCGTCCAAAAGTTTGAATACCTGGAGTTTCCACTCCTGTAGGAAGTTGAGGCTGGGGAGTGAAGCAAAAACAGACAATGCATAGGCTGTAAACAGCCACTCCCAATCTTAAGATTAATTCTCTTTTTTTAGTCATTTTATGGATTTACCGCTGCGACTGCCTTCTGGCGGTCACGTTTCATTGTATTGGAGCGTAATTGTCCACAAGCTGCATCAATATCTGTACCATGCTCTTGACGAACAACACAGTTGACCCCTTTTTTCTTGAGGGTATCGTAGAAGGCCATCACGCGCTCTTTAGGACTACGGCTATATTGGTCATGTTCACTAACTGGGTTATAGGGAATCAAGTTGACATATGACAATTTCTTGATGTTTTTGAGCAATTCAGCCAATTCCAAGGCTTGTTCTACACCATCGTTGACTTCATTGAGCATGATGTATTCAAAAGTTACACGACGATTGGTTGTTTCGATATAGTACTCAATAGCTGCAAAGAGCTTTTCAATCGGAAAGGCACGGTTGATCTTCATGATGCTTGAACGCAATTCATTGTTTGGTGCGTGAAGAGAAACAGCCAGATTGACCTGTACGCCTTCATTAGCAAAGTCACGAATTTTATGGGCCAAACCTGAGGTTGAAACCGTGATGTGACGAGCACCGATTGCCATCCCCTTGTCATCATTGATGGTACGGACAAAATTCAAAACATTGTTGTAGTTATCAAATGGTTCACCAATTCCCATAACAACGATATGGCTGACACGTTCATCCTGACCACGTTCATCAAAGTATTTCTGAACTAGCATGATCTGCGCTACGATTTCCCCGTTATTGAGGTCACGTTGCTTCTTGATCAAGCCTGATGCACAGAAGGTACAACCAATATTACAGCCAACCTGAGTGGTCACACAGACTGACAAACCGTAGTGTTGACGCATGAGTACTGTCTCAATCAACATGCCATCTGGCAACTCGAAAAGATACTTAACAGTACCGTCAGCTGACTCTTGTACAATCCGTTGTTTCAAAGGATTTACCACAAACTGGTCATTGAGCTTAGCAATCAAATCCTTGGAAAGGTTGGTCATTTCTTCAAATGACTGGACACGTTTACGGTAAAGCCATTCCCAGATTTGATCTGCTCGGAATTTCTTTTCTCCTTGTTCTAAAACCCATTCTTGCATGGTTTGACGTGTTAAACTATAAATAGACGGTTTCATCTCTTCTCCTTATTCTCTATCTATTTCTGACGAATGACAAAATGGCGCTGTCCCTTGTCCTCTTTCTGAGACTTTTGGTCCTTAAGACGACGTCTATTTCGCTTATCCGTATTTGGTTTTCTCTTGTTTTGCGAAGGTTTCTTGCCTCTTCTAGGAAGGTTTTCCTCTTCCTTTTTACGCATTTTCTTGTCAAATGAAGCCCGTTTCGGTGCTTGATTTTCTAGAACAAAATAGGCACAACCATAACTACAGTACTCTAAAAGATAATCCTGTAAGCGACTGATTTTTTCAATTTTTTCCTCTGTTCGATCGTCTTTGTAAAAACCACGTAGGCGGAGCTGTTCATTGCTCCAGTCCCCCACGACATAATCAAACTTGGTCAACACTTCTGAGAAGCGTTGATTAAAGACTGTCACATCGAAGGCATCCTTGATATTTTCAACCAAGGTAAAAGCAATCCCTTCAGTCTCAACCTTATCCCCATTTACTTGAAATTCTGGGCCAGGAAACTTGTTATAGTTGTATAATTCAGGTGCAATTTCTTTACGCATAGTCTTCCTTTTCCACGATTACTTAACACTCTATTTTACCATAATTTCTAGCAGTTAGCACGTTTCTCATAAAAATGAAAAAAGTCTGACGATTTTGTCAGACTTCTGCTTTATAACCTTAAAAAGAGAAGATTGATTCTTCCCTTCCTATTTTTTATTTTGCTGCTGCGTAAAGCTCATCTACTTTGTTCCAGTTGATGACTGAGAAGAAAGCTTTGATGTAGTCAGGACGCACGTTGCGGTATTTCACGTAGTAAGCATGTTCCCAAACGTCCAAGCCCAAGATTGGTTTTTTACCTTCTGAGATTGGTGTGTCTTGGTTTGCTGTTGAAGTTACTTCAAGTTTCCTTCTTTGTTGACAACCAACCAAGCCCATCCAGAACCGAAGCGAGTTGTAGCTGCTGCTGTAAAGGCTGCTTGGAACTCTTCAAATGAACCAAATGTTGCATCGATTGCTGCTGCAAGTTCTGCTGAAGGAGCTGTTTTCTCAGGAGTCATCAATTCCCAGAAAAGAGCGTGGTTCAAGTGTCCACCACCATTGTTGATAAGTGCTTGACGGATATCAGCAGGGATAGATTCAACATCTGCAAGCAAGGCTTCAAGGTCTTCCCCAATTTCAGGGTGTTTTTCAAGAGCTGCATTTGCGTTGTTTACGTATGTTTGGTGGTGTTTGTCATGGTGCAAGTGCATTGTTTCTGCATCGATGTATGGTTCCAAAGCGTCGTATGCGTATGGAAGGTCTGGTAAGATAATAGCCATCTGTAATACCTCTTTTTCTTTCTATATGAAAATGATAACGCAATCATCCTCTTTTTTCAAGTTTTTTGCTCAATTTGCCTCTGCCGCGATCTGCAAAAGTGCCTTTTCAAACAGGTACCCTTTTTCATAGACACCTGTCTTAATCTGGTAGTCCGCTTCAATTAAATAAGAAATCGCTCGCTTGAGAAAGGCCAAGGAAATCACTCTCGAATCTCTCAGTGCAAACTTGATTTGATAAGGATTAGGGTTGCGCCCCAAGTAAGTTCCCAGACTGCTTGCAATCTGCGATTCCGTCTGACCAGTCTCTGATAAAATCTTCACTTGGGTAAAGGTTCGAAACTGTCCTAACATGACAGCTATGAGCTTGATCTCATCCTCCCCTTGCAAGGTCAAATCTCTAACCAAGTCACGGGCCTGGTCGATCTTTTTGCCCAAGATAAGCTGAGTCAAATCAAAAATATTGTCCTGCAAAGTCTTTGGAATAGCCTCGACAATATCCTTCTCCTCTATCATGCCATCTGACTTATAAGACTGTAAAAAGAGGAGATTTTTCTGGATTTCGCTAAACTGAAAACCAGACTTGATGAGTAGATTTTCAAAAGACTTTTCCGCAAACTGCAAACCTTGTTTTTGGCTCCATTTTTGGAAATATTGGCGGAGTTCTTGTTCCTTGGGTTCAATAGCATCAAAAACAGTCGCATCTCGTTTGAGCAATTTGACCAACCGTCTTTTACTATCCAACTTTCCTTCCGCAAAAATCAACAACTTGGTTGTTGGCGAAGGGTTATCAAGGTATGCCTCAAATGACTTGAGCTCATCATCTGTTAAAAAACGTTTCTTGGCTGTTGTGATATCGACAAAATGGTCTAATATCACGATTTTCTCATCCGCAAAGAAAGGGAGACTGACCAACTCCAACTCTAAGTCTTTATAAGCCACTTCTTTCATATCAAAGTAAGCAAAATTGAGATCAGCTGGATCATAACCAATCTGCTTCAACACTTGACTCTTCATAACTTCAAACTGACCCTGGTCTGTCCCTGTAAATAGATTCAAGCTAGATAGATTTGATAACGTCAACTTCTGACTGTCTTCAATGGCTAGCATCTTCTCTCCTTTCTTCTGATTTTTCGATTTAATTTAGTCAATATAGCGCAATTTCCCACGGAAATCTTCTAGTCTCTCGTACCCTTTTTCCTCCATAATAGCTTTCAGTTCATTGGTAATGCGTTCAAAAGCACCTACGCCTTCTTTGTGAAGAGTAGTTCCTACTTGCACCATACTCGCACCGCAGAGGATGTGTTCAAAGGCATCACGACCTGTCAAGACGCCACCCGTTCCGATGATTTGGATTTGCGGATTGAGACGTTGGTAAAAGGCGTGCACATTAGCAAGAGCGGTCGGTTTGATATACTCTCCACCAATGCCACCAAAACCATTTTTAGGACGAATCACGACCGACTCGTCTTCTATATAAAGGCCGTTTCCGATAGAGTTAACACAGTTAACAAATTTGAGCGGGTATTTGTTGAAAATAGCTGCCGCTTGATCAAAGTGAACAATATCAAAATATGGTGGCAATTTGATTCCAAGAGGTTTGGTAAAGTAGGCAAATACTTCTGCCAAGATACAATCTGTTGTCTCAAAATCATAAGCAATCTGAGGTTTTCCTGGAACATTTGGACAAGAGAGATTAAGCTCTGTCAGTCCTTTGAATTCACTCTCTTGCACTTTTTTCAAGATGGTATGTGTTTCTTCTGGAGACATGCCAACTAGAGATAGGAAGAAAGTTCGGTTTGGCTCTTTTTCCTGCAAGTCCAAAGATAGTTCAAATAGTAGTCTAAGCCATTATTTGGTAAGCCCATGGAGTTGATAGAACCAAGTGGAACATCCTGGTATCGTGGCTCAGGATTGCCCTGACGAAAGTCCAAGGTCGCAGTCTTCGTAACAAAAGTACCCGCCGCTGAGTTTTTGACTCCTTCAAGCTCTTCTATCGTCATACAAGCCACACCCGCAGCATTCATCAAGCAATTGTCAAACTCAAAGCCAGCTATTTGTGTTTTCGTTGATACCATGATTCTGATCCTCCAGATTCCTTTTATTTCTAATATTATACCATACTTTAAGATTTTCTCTTTGAGAAACTAATTTCTATATAAAACGTTCGGTTTTGTAAATTGAAAGAATTTTTAGAAAATTTCTGTTTTTTTCTTTACACTCAAAAAAAATTCTGCTATAATGACTCATGTAATAAAATATAACAACAAAAAGGAGAACGATATGACATCTGCTAAAGACTATATCCAAAGCGTGTTTGCAACTGTGAAAGCTCGTAACGGGCATGAGGCTGAATTTCTCCAGGCGGTTGAAGAATTCTTCAGCACTTTGGAACCTGTATTTGAAAAACATCCTGAGTATATCGAAGAAAACATCTTGGCACGTATCACTGAGCCTGAGCGCGTAATTTCTTTCCGTGTTCCTTGGGTTGACCGTGAAGGCAAAGTCCAAGTCAACCGTGGTTACCGTGTTCAATTCAACTCAGCTGTTGGACCATATAAAGGCGGACTTCGTTTCCACCCAACTGTAAACCAAGGGATCTTGAAATTCCTCGGCTTCGAACAAATCTTTAAAAACGTCTTAACTGGACTTCCAATCGGTGGAGGTAAAGGTGGATCAGACTTCGATCCTAAAGGAAAGACTGATGCTGAAGTGATGCGCTTCTGCCAAAGCTTCATGACTGAATTGCAAAAATACATCGGACCATCTCTTGACGTACCTGCTGGTGATATCGGTGTTGGTGGACGCGAAATTGGTTACCTTTACGGGCAATACAAACGTCTTAACCAATTTGATGCGGGTGTCTTGACTGGTAAACCTCTTGGATTTGGTGGTAGCTTGATTCGTCCAGAAGCAACTGGTTATGGATTGGTTTACTACACTGAAGAAATGCTCAAAGCTAATGGTAACAGTTTTGCTGGTAAGAAAGTGGTAATTTCAGGTTCTGGTAACGTAGCTCAATATGCTCTTCAAAAAGCGACTGAACTTGGTGCAACTGTTATCTCTGTATCTGACTCAAATGGTTATGTCATCGACGAAAATGGTATTGACTTCGATCTTTTGGTTGATGTTAAAGAAAAACGCCGTGCTCGTTTGACTGAGTATGCAGCTGAGAAAGCAACTGCTACTTACCATGAAGGTTCTGTATGGACTTACGCTGGTAACTACGACATCGCTCTTCCATGTGCGACTCAAAACGAAATCAACGGTGAAGCAGCTAAACGTTTGGTTGCTCAAGGCGTTATCTGTGTATCTGAAGGTGCTAACATGCCTAGTGACCTTGATGCGATTAAAGTCTACAAAGAAAACGGAATCCTTTACGGACCTGCCAAAGCTGCCAACGCTGGTGGTGTAGCTGTATCAGCGCTTGAAATGAGCCAAAACAGCCTTCGCCTTTCATGGACCCGTGAAGAAGTTGATGGACGCCTCAAAGACATCATGACAAACATCTTCAATACAGCTAAAACAACTGCTGAAACATACGGACTTGGTACTGACTACCTTGCAGGAGCAAATATCGCTGCCTTCGAAAACGTAACAAACGCTATGATTGCACAAGGTATTGTTTAATTAGTCGATACATCCTATCGGAGGACAAATGATGAACTTACGGCCAATGGAAGTGAGAGATAATCCAGCTGTAGCGCAGCTCATTCGAACCAGCCTAGAAGAATTCGGGCTTGACAAACCTGGAACTGTCTACTTTGATTCTCATCTAGATCATTTGTCCGACTATTATCAACAGCAAGAGAGAGCAGCTTACTTTATTCTGGAAGATGAAGGTCAGCTGGTTGGCTGTGGTGGCTTTGCACCTGTGTCTGATAAGATTGCTGAATTACAAAAACTGTATGTCACTAAAAATAGCCGTGGCAAAGGTTATTCCAGTAGGTTGATAAAGCGGATATTCCATGAGGCCCGTCTAGCTGGTTATGAACAGCTTTATCTAGAAACTTCTACTGAACTGGCTACTGCTGTAGCCATCTATCAACACTATGGTTTCACATCACTGCAAGAACCACTTTCTAACGCCGCCGGCCACCCAGCTATGAATATCTGGATGATAAAATCCCTCTTATCAGATGAATAGATGTCAATACACTCTGATCGAGTTGAGGGCATCAGTACTAACACCCTCAACACAGCTAAAACAACTTTTAAAAATATAGCCTAGGATATGATAGTAAAGGTATTGTTTCAGCACTATCACACTAGAATAAATCCGACTGCTTATAAAAGCAGCCGGATTTTTATATATCTAATTTTTCAAAAAATTTGCCTGTTAACTGCTTTTCTTTTAGCTTCTCAAGTAGCTCATTTTCCAGAAAAGGACTTAGTTCGTCAAAATCTTGGCAAACCTTAAAAACCGTCTCTCTATCCATCTGACCATAAGCTAATTCGTAATAGTCCTTATTATGATGCCAGTTCTGGTCATAGTTGACGTCTGTACGTTGATAGTAAACAATGTTTTGCTTCGGAGTCAGGTAAAGCTTCTGTGTTAGAATACTTTTCTGATCTTTGGACAATTTACTGCGACTAAAAATCTTAACACCTTGAAAAATCTTGCGCTCATGGATACCTTGATTTGTGACTTTCAATTCAACTCTTTTATAGTGCATATAGTCACCTCCAAAAATTACTTTCATTATATCAAACTCTGGCAGATTTGCAAGCAAAAGTGTCATTTCCAAAAGTCTTTAGTCGCCTCTAAAATCTCTTCTGTAGGCGTCACTGTAGCCTCAATAATGTTCTTGCCAGTCTTTTTCAGATAGGCTTGTATCAGATGATAGCCATAAGCATAGCCTGCAGCATAGGGCATACCAACCGGAATTTGACCCTGTATCTTCGCGATTTCATCACCGTATAGATAAGGAGCCATTTCCGCCATCCCCGTTAGCTGTAGCTGACTGGAGATGATAGGCTTAATCTCTTCTAACTGCTCGGAACTAGTTGAAGTGACCCAAGGTCCGATGAGATCCTCGCCATAGAGCTCAGCCGCAAAAGACTCTGCCAAGCCTTCACTGACTACCCAGTCTGCTAGTGTCGTCTGCTGATTCCATTTGATAAATTGGAAGCGGACATTATGGTTGCACTCGTGAGCCAACGCCGCCTGCACACGTGGTAAAGTATAGTCATTTGGTAGCAGACTAAGCATGAGGTATCCTGGAATTCCTCCATCTCCGCTGTAACCCTTATTGAGCTGTAGCATAGGTTTCTGGATTGCCCAATAAAATAGTAAAATGGTAATCCTCAACCACTAAGTCATAGCCAGCCTGCTCAAAAAGACCAATACTCCTCTTGATGGTATCTTGACAATTTTGCCAGAGTTGATCAGAGCTCAGAGCGTCGATAGCTGGTCTATCCTTTTCTGAGAGAGTTGAGGGTAACTGATTCATAAAGCCAAGTAGGAAAAGAGCATCAAATCCTCCAGGATACTTTGCTTTTAGAGGAATGTGTTGCGTTTGGTATTTGGTTGCAAAAGGTGATAATATTTTAGCTCGAAAGCAACCTTCTCTCCTTTTCTAAAGGAAGCTCGAGCATCTCTTGGTAAACTTTATCTGAACGAATCATATTGATTTGCATGGTAATCTCCTTTCTTATCTATTATTAGTATAACCCCTTACCTAAGGTCAGAGTCAAGAAGAAAATTGAATTTATATCAAGATTCTAGTAACTGTTAAGAAAAATGATGTACTAGGTCTTGCGTATCAGACTATAATATCTAGGTATCTTTACCATTCTAAACAGAAAAACCGCTACTCCTAAGAATAGCGGTTTTATATGTTTTTTAAGCTACTAATGTAGTTGCTCTATTATTTAAGAGTAACTGAAGCTCCAGCTTCTTCCAATTTAGCTTTGATTTCTTCAGCTTCTGCAGTTGGAACGCCTTCTTTGATGACACCTGGTGCACCATCAACAAGTTCTTTAGCTTCTTTAAGTCCAAGACCAGTGATTTCACGTACAACTTTGATAACGCCAACTTTTTTGTCACCAGCAGCTGTCAACTCAACGTCAAATGAGTCTTTAGTAGCACCAGCGTCAGCAAGCACCAGCTGCAAGCAACAGCTACAGGAGCAGCTGCAGTTACACCAAATTCTTCTTCGATAGCTTTTTACAAGGTCGTTCAATTCAAGGATTGAAGCTTCTTTAATTTCAGCAATAATGTTTTCAATGTTCAATGCCATTGTTATTTCCTCCAAATAAGTTTTTTTAAATTTTATAATAGTTTTTTTCCGTAGCTAAGCTACGCTACGTAGCTTAAGATTAAGCTGCGTCTTCTTTGTTGTCTGCAACCGCTTTGACTGCAAGAGCAACGTTGCGCACTGGCGCTTGAAGTACAGAAAGGAGCATAGAAAGAAGTCCTTCGCGGTTTGGAAGAGTTGCAAGAGCAACGATTTCTTCTTTAGATGCGACAGCGCCTTCGATTGCACCACCTTTGATTTCAAGTGCTTCAGCGTTTTTAGCAAAGTCGTTCAAGATTTTCGCTGGTGCGATAACATCTTCGTTAGAAAATGCTACTGCAGATGGTCCAACAAATACTGATGAAAGTTCTTCAAGACCAGCTTTTTCAGCTGCACGACGCAAGATTGAGTTTTTAATGACTTTATACTCAACTTCGCTTCCACGAAGCTCACGACGAAGAACTGTATCTTGCTCAACTGTCAAACCACGAGCGTCAACAACGACGATAGATGCAGCAGCTTTCATTTTTTCAGCCACTACGTCAACTAGTTCCGCTTTTTTAGCAATAATTGCTTCACTCATTAGTGTGTTCACCTCCGTAATTATTTTGCTTGGGGAATTTTTCCAAAAGAAAAACGCGCCCAAACCTAGACACGAAAGTACAATACGCTTCTTTTACATGATACGTTTTGTCCTCGGTAGGATCTTTATGAGTCGAGCTCCCCTACTGTCTTAGGCAGTTTTTTCAAACCGTATATAAGTATAGCATAGACAAAAAAAGAATGCAAGATTTTTACAAACTTTTTTTAAATTTTTTTAAATCTCTACTGTCAAAACTTTGCCTTGCTTAACCACCTGTTCTCCAGCGATATAAACATCATCAACATCACTGGATTTGACTGCATAAACGAGGTGAGAGAGCATATTTTCCTGAGGTTGGAGATGGATTTTTCCTTGAGGTTGAATGACCAGAAAATCTGCCTGCTTACCAACTTCCAGACTTCCTATCTGTTCTTGCATACCGAGAGCCTTAGCGCCTTCTATCGTTAGAGCTTTGAGGGCTGTTTCGATAGGAAATTGGCTAGCATCTCCACTCTTCATCTTCTGTAGGAGAGCGGCTGTCCGTCCTTCCTCAAACATATCAAGATTGTTATTGGAAGCAACTGAGTCAGTCGCAATTCCGACTGCTACTCCTGCTTTTTGCAGTTGGATGATTGGAGCGATTCCTGAGGCCAGTTTTAGATTACTGATAGGATTGTGGGCGATAGCCACTTGAGAGGAGGCCAAGCGCTCAATTTCTCGTTCGTTTAATTCGACCCCATGAGCAAAGACGGACGGATGATCTAAATAACCCAGTTCTTCAAGAAAAGCGAGGGGGCGTTTGCCGTATCGTTTCAGGATAATTCCTGACTCCTCCTTGGTCTCCGCCACATGGATATGGATAGGAATATTCAGCTCTTTTGCCATATCTAAGCTCTCTTCCAGCAAATCTTTACTACAGCTGTAGGGAGAATGAGGGGCTACCATAACCTTGAAATTTGGGTTTTCATATCCTAAGATTTCTTCTATAATGGATCGTGTTCTGCTTATAGTCTCAGCAGTTGTTTCTGCCTCTGAAGAAAAGAGGGTCGGTGAGAAATAACAACGCATCTTAGACGCCTTGACTGCCTGATAAATTCTCTCAATATCCACACCATTGGGATTATACATATCGTTGAAGCTTGTTGTTCCTGACTGGAGCATTTCTGTCAGAGCTTCTTTGACCGCCTTGGTAGTCATGTCGGGAGTAAATCCTGCTTCTGCTGGCCAGATAAAGTCATTGAGCCATTCGTGGAGATTGCTGTCATCCCGAATCCCTCGCAAACCTGTCATAGCAGAATGGGTATGGCAATTGACCAAACCAGGCATGATCCAGGCTCCCTGATAGTCTATAATCTGCTCAGCTTGCTCTAAAATCTCTGGCTCCTCTTGGCCGACATAGACGATTTGAGAGTCCTTAACGGCTAAGATACTATCCAAATAAACATGGAAATCTTTGTCACAAGTCACAATATTTACATGCTGATAGACTTTCATTATAGGCTCCTTTTCTATAAGACAATTTACAGTGAATAATTTTTCTAGCTATTGTAACAAAAAAGTCACCCGAAGGCAACTTTTTTTCGTTCATAAGATTTTAAAATAGAAAGGATTATTCAGAGCTAAAAGCTGCAGCTTTCTGCATTTGGTAATACTTGCCCTTTCTAGCCATGAGGTCATGATGGTTACCATGCTCCACAATGTCACCATCCACCAAGACAAGAATCAAATCCGCATCCTGAATGGTTGACAAACGGTGAGCAATGATAAAGCTTGTGCGCCCCTTCATGAGTTTGGCAAAGGCATCCTGTACTAGCACCTCTGTCCGTGTATCGATGGAAGAAGTCGCCTCGTCTAAGATAAGAATCTTTGGGATAGCTAGAAAGACTCGAGCGATGGTCAAGAGCTGGGCTTGCCCAACAGAGAGAGATTCTCCTGCATTTTCCAATTTAGTATCGTATCCCTGTGGTAACTGTTGGATAAAAAAGTCTGCATTGGCTGCTTTTGCGGCAGCAATCACCTGCTCCCGACTGGCGTCAGGATTTCCAAAGGCAATATTGTCATGAATGGTTCCTTGCTTGAGCCAGGTTTCTTGGAGCACCATGCCAAACTGCTGTCTCAATGACGCTCGGGTATAATCATAAATGGATTGCCCATCTAACAAGATATCTCCCGAGTTAATAGGATAAAAACGCATGAGGAGATTGATGAGAGTTGACTTACCAGCACCTGTCGGACCAACGATGGCCACCTTGCTACCAGCTGGGATATCGATAGACAAATCCTTAATCAAGATCCTTTCAGGATTGTATCCAAAAGAAACATGCTTAAAGGAAATGGCTCCCTTAACTTGGTCACTGGTCAAGACTTCCTTACCTGTTTCAGCCACCTCTGGACTTTCTAAGACAGCATAGACGCGCTCTGCGCAAGCGAGAGCACTTTGCAACTCAGCTAGCACTGAAGAAATATCGTTAAAGGGCTTGGTATACTGCTGAACATAGTTCAAAAAAGTTACTAAACGCCCAATGGTCAAGGTTGAACCCATCATGATACGATAAGCTCCTACTCCAGCTAGAAGAGCATAAATGAGCGCATTGACAAAGCGAGTCGAAGGATTAACCGTTGAGGAATAAAGATAGCTGACTGAGAATAGCTTGCGTAGTTGGCATTCGCCTCGTGCAGTCTTTGGATAAACTCTGTCTGAGCATTGAAGGACTGGATAATGGTCTGCTGGCTAAGCGACTCTTCAATCAACTGAGTCTGAATTCCTCTCGTCTCTGTTTGCTTCTGGAAGAGATGATAGGAGCGTTTGGCAATAAAGCGTGAAATCACCATGGACAGCGGCGTCAACAGCAAGACCAAGAGGGTCATGAGAAGGTGAATTTGGAGCATGGCTAGAATACTAACCAAAATCATCAAAACACCAATGAAAAATTGATTGAAAATCATGGTTAAGCCGGCTGCCAGCTGTTCTATGTCTGTGGTCACACGACTAACCATCTCTCCACTGCCCTGCCGGTCCACAAAAGCAATCGGTAAACGATGGAGCTTATGGATAATTCGCTCTCGCAAGTCTCTGGTATAAGAGAAGATTAGGCGATTATAAAGAAGAGGATTGGCCCATTGTACCAGAGTATTTCCTATGACTACCAATATCATCTGAATGAAAATCTGCCAAAAAACTGGTGAAGAACCAGCCACTAGAACTTGGTCAATGACCTGTCCAATCAGAATAGGTAGGTAAATTGATAAGCCAACTTGGGCAATAGTTCCTAGAAAGGCAAGGAAAAGGAGGAAAGGATGGTTTGCTAAATCTATGGCCAAACGTTTGAGCGTCTGGTTTGCGGTTTGTCGTTTCATGCTAGTCCTCCTTTCCATGTTGGGATGCATTGATTTCGCGATAGACTTGGCTAGTCTTCATTAATTCCTCGTGCTTGCCAACAGCTAGTAACTCACCTTTTTCCAAGAGGAGAATCTGGTCAGCCATCTGAAGTGTAGACGTTCGTTGAGAAATCAAGATTAAGCTCGTGTTAGGTAAATTCTCTCGGATAGCTTTCAAGAGCTTGGACTCAGTGATGGTGTCCAGGGCCGAGGTCGCATCATCTAGGATGAGAAATGGAGCTTGTCGCAAGACTGCTCGGGCAATAGATAGCCTTTGTTTTTGTCCACCTGAGAAATTTCGTCCTCCTGCCTCAACTAGGGCATCCAAAAGTCCTTCCTTTTCACTGACAAAATCCTTAGCTTGCGCAATTTCCAAGGCCTGCCAAAGTTCTTGGTCAGACACTTCTCGATTGAAACCTAGAGTCAAGTTGGAACGAATAGTTCCTTTAAAAAGTTCGACTTTTTGAGGTACATAGGCAATCCAAGACCGCCACTGCTCAAGATTACGAGGACTACATCCATCTCGATAAAGGTCAATGCTCCCCTTGTCTGCTGGATAAAGACCAAGTAAGACTTGCACCAAGCTTGATTTACCTGAACCAGTTCCCCCCGATGATACCAAGGATCTGCCCTTGATTCATATCAAAGGAAATGTTTCTCAGAGAAGGCTGGGCCGCATCAGGATAGGTAAAGGTTAATTCTTTGACTTGCAAAACACGATCACCGGTAGCTTGCTTTTCTTCTAATTCTGAAAAAAATATCTTCTGGAGCTTCGGTAAAAACTTCCTCAATTCGCTTGGCTGAGATATAGGACTGGTTGAGGGAATTGATCAGCATGGCAAGCTTAACCAATTCCACCAAGATTTGCAAGAGATAGTTGATGAGGGCAATGAGGGCACCTTGACTGAGTAAACCTCCTTGAATTGAAATATAGCCCTGCCAGATGATGACGAGAAGAGTTCCATTAACAATCAGATAGGTCAGAGGTGTTAACAAACTAGACCAGAAACCCGTCTTTTCTTGCAATCTAGCATAAACTTGGTTAAGGGTTTGAAAAATCTGTAACTCTCGTTTTTCCTGACCAAAAGCACGAATAACTCGCATGCCTTGTAATTGCTGGCGCGTTTCCTGAACCAGCTGATCCGTTTTCTTTCTGAGACTGCTGTAGAGAGGATTGACCAGTCGAGAGAGACCGACAATGACAATCGTCAAAATGACAACCATAACTAAGAACCAGAAAGTTAGCTCAGCCGATATGCGATAGGCCATAAAGATAGCCCCAAAAACGATAATGGGAGCTCGCAAAAAGAGGCGCAGGAATTGATTGATCCCAGTCTGAATCTGGTAAGTATCCGAAGTCAAGCGAGTCACCAAGCTAGAAGTTGTCAGACGATCTCTGCTATCCTTGGGTAGGGAAAGAATATGACGATAAAGGTCGTCTGTCAGTTCTTTGGCAAACCCAACCGCTGCCTTGGCTGAGTAAAACTGAGCTACCAAGGCCACTAAAACGCCAATCACTGCAAAGATAAGGAGCAGGCCAATCTGCATCCAGAGATGGCCTTGATCTCTCTGAGGCAAGGACTGGTCAACAATCCCAGCAATCACCATGGGAACCAAGAGCTCAAAAACAGCTTCTAGTAGCTTGAACAAGGGTGCTATAATCGACTCATTGATGTAGGGTTTGAAGTAAGATAGTAAGTGTTTCATAAATCCCTTCTATTCTTATTCTGGAAATGAAGAAAGTGGGAAGCCCCACCCTCTCAGTTTTATTTGTTTAAGTAAGGTAATAGATAGCCATATCCTGCTTTCCATCTCATTCTTGGCTACAAAGCGCAAGGAGGCAGAATTAATACAGTAACGCAGGCCACCTAACTCCTGAGGTCCATCTGTAAAGACATGACCCAAGTGAGCATTTCCTGACCGAGAACGAACCTCGATTCGCTCCATTCCATGGCTCAAATCCTTGTAATAGTGAATTAATTCCTTAGAAATCGGACGACTAAAACTTGGCCAACCACAACCTGAGGCAAACTTATCCTTAGCAAAAAAGAGTGGCTCCCCTGTCGTGATGTCTACATAAATCCCCTCTTCAAAAGTTTGGTCATAAGCATTACTAAATGGAGCCTCTGTAGCAGCTTCTTGCGTAACACGATAAGACTCTTCAGTTAAGCTTTCCTTTAACACCTCTTGACTAGGCTTTTCATAGTTTGAGGCGTCAATCAATGGCTTCTCAGCATCGGTCACATCGATATGACAATAACCTGAAGGATTTTTCTTGAGATAGTCTTGATGGTAGTCTTCTGCTAATATGTAGTGGCGAAGTTTCTCCACCTCTACTGCAATCTTTCGACCCAGCATGCGCTCCTGCTCCTGCACCACTGTGTAGATAGCTGGCAAGTCTGCTTCATCCTGATAATAGATTCCCGTTCGATATTGGCGACCACAGTCATTCCCCTGCTGGTTAATAGACACTGGATCAATAACACGGAAATAATAAAGCAAAATCTCTCTGAGTGACACAGCTTTCTCATCATAAATTACTTGAACCGTTTCTGCATGGTCTGTTTCCTTGAGCAGCTGGTAATTGGTCGTTTCGACTTGCCCATTAGCGTAGCCGACACTGGTAGCTAGCACTCCCGAAATTCGGGAAAAATACTCCTCTAGGCCCCAAAAACAACCACCTGCTAGATAAATTTCTGCCATCTTTATTTCTCCTTTATCAAGTTTTTAACCAATACTCTTCGAAAATCTCTTCAAACCACGTCAGCGTCATCTTACCGTAGGTATGGTTAGTGACTTCGTCAGTTTCATCTACAACCTCAAAACCATGTTTTGAGCAACCTGCGGCTAGCTTCCTAGTTTGCTCTTTGATTTTCATTGAGTATAAACTTCTTTTCAAAAAAAGGATAGGAAGTCCTCTGGTCAAGAGTTTCCCCATCCTATCTTCTATTTCTTTACTTTGTTTTGACACGGACACCTTGGGTGTCAACTTTCAAATCATGAAGTTTGCCTTTGAAAGACTGCTTTTGCAATTCTGCCTTAATCGCCGGCATCTTGTCGTGAGAAGCCAAGACCATCACTGTCGGTCCAGCACCGGAGAGGTAGGTTGCATAGGCACCATTCTCTTTGGCTACTTGCTTAATCGTCGCAAATTCTCTCACTAGGTCCTGACGATAGCGTTCATGGAAGAGGTCCCCCTCGATTGCTTGCCCAGCTGTCACCATGTCTCCTGCCAACAAGGCTGCAACGGCCACATTGGCGATAGAACTAGCTGCAACAGCTTCCTTATAGGATAATTTCTTAGGCAAGACACCACGGCTATCGCGAGTGCGTAATTCATAGTTGGGAATATAAGCTAGAAAATCACACTCGGGGAAGTCTGCCACAATCGCTGAAACGTGCCCTTCAACGGAACTCGCAACAACAAGATTTCCATAGATAGCTGGAGCCACATTGTCAGGATGCCCTTCAATCTTGGTCGCCAACTGCAATTTGTCGTGGTTAGATAAGTTGAGCTTACCTAGTTGGTTAGCCAGTTCAATTCCAGCAACGATAACCGAGCTAGAAGAACCCAAACCACGCGCCAAGGGAACATCACTAGTCATTTTCAAGCGTCTAGGTTGCAAGTCTGGCGCAATTTGCAAGGCAATCTTAAGCAAGAGATTACGCTCGTCATGGGGAATCCATTTACCAATCTGGTGTTCAATCAACCACTCATCCCGTTCTTCACAGACCTCAATTTGAAGATACTTGGTTACAGCTACACCGACCGAGTCAAAACCCGGCCCGATATTGGCACTGGTTGCAGGTACAATAATCTTCATTTTATTCTCCTAACACCTTGAAGGTATTCAAGAGGTCAAATTCTGAAGCTTTGGCCAACTCAGCTGAAACATTCTCAAGCTGTGCTTTATTAATCTTATGAGTGATAATCACTACACGCGCCTTGTCACCCTCTTTGCCATCTTGGAGGATTTGCTTGAAGGAAATATCTTGAGCGTTGAAAATCTCAGCCAATTTCAAGACCTGACCTTTTGAGTCTGGAGCCAGGATTGAGAAGTAGTAATTAGCTTTGACATCTTCTGGATTAGCCAAGACCAAGTCACGGCTGTATTCGTTGAAGTCTTTACCAATGGTACCATCATTCAAGCGACGAACGATACGGACGATATCCGCCACAACACTTGTTGCAGTTGGTTTTTGACCAGCACCTGGTCCGTAGTACATAGACTCACCGATACCTATAGATTCTACAAAAACAGCGTTCATTACCCCATTCACACTGGCAAGTGGATGTGCTTTAGGGAGGAAGGTTGGAGTAACTTCTGCAGCAATACCAGAAGGAGTTTCCTCGATAGAACCAACCAATTTCACTACATAGCCCAGGTCTTGGGCTACAGCTACGTCTTCTGGTGTGATGTTGCGGATTCCCTTGTGTGCTACATCGTCAAAAGCAACCTTCATACCAAAAGCAAATTGGCTCAAAATCACCATCTTGTAGGCTGCGTCAATCCCATCCACGTCATTTGTAGGGTCGCTTTCTGCAAAACCAAGTCTTTGAGCTTCAGCCAGAGCATCGTCATAAGACCAGCCTTCTTCCACCATCTTGGTCATCATGAAGTTGGAAGTTCCATTAACAACGCCAAGAACGCGCGTAATTTTGTCAGAAGCCAACGAATTTGCCAAAGTACGAAGAATTGGAATACCACCAGCTACTGCTGCTTCGTAGTAAAGTGCTACATTATGCTCTTTAGCGATTTCTAACAATTCTGCACCATGAACAGCCAAAAGGTCCTTGTTAGCAGTAACAACGTGTTTCCCAGCTTCTAAGGCACGAGTGATAAAGGTTTTAGCTGGTTCGATACGTCCCATCAATTCCACTACGATTGTAATGTCTTGATCTGACAAAATATCATCTACATTGGTTACAAAGTTAAAGTCATTTCCTGCTGCAAGCAAGCGGTTCTTTTCATCTTCATCCTTGACCAATACCTTGGCTACTTCAATCTCTGAATGAGCTGACTGAACGATTTTTTCTCCATTTTCCTTTAGTAGGAATGGCACACCACTTGCAACGGTACCAAATCCAAGTAAAGCAATTTTAACTGTCATGTTTGTCTCCTAGAAATTTTCTGATATAGCCATTATAACAGAATTTTGTGAAAATTCCTATTATAGTAAATCACTATTTCGATCTAGAAAAGAAAAAACGAATCCCATGATTCGTCTTTCTTGATAAATGAAAATTGATTTTAAAAATTATGAACGAATCTTTTGCAGACCGAGAACTGCGTCATGGTTAATCAATATTTGCCCATACTCTTGCAAGACTGAACGACTGATGTCACTGTCGTCTGCAAATTCACGCATACGAGCCAAGAGCCAGGCCGGATATGGACTAGGATGATTTTCTACATCGACTAAGATTGTCAAATAGTAGTGCCCATTCATCTTATAGAGTTCAGAGGTTTCCATCTGGTAGTTAACCGTCTTTGCAAAAGCAACTAAGTCAGCAAGGCTTGCAAAGCGCAGGATATAGTAGATATAAGGTTCTTTCTTACTCTCAGTTTCCTTTTCTGTTTGCTCTTGCTCTTCTTCCTTTGCTTCGACCTGCTCTAAAGATTGGATAGCCTCAATATCGTCCTTGGTCTTATCTGCAATGCTCTTTTCCAAGGTTTTGAGAAATTCATCTGGCGACATTTGGGCTAATTCTTCCATGTCTGGTAGATCCGCCAAATCTTCAAAATCCAGATTCCGGTCAATCTTGGACTTGGTCACAAAGACGTCGACCTTATCAGGTTTTGGCGTCACGCGGAAACTCAGCATGCCACTATCCAAGAAATTGTCTGGCATCTCTAACTCATCTAAAATAGCATAGAACTCTTCGGTTTTTTCCTGAGGAACGAGAAAGTCTGCAATCTCCATTCCTCTATCCATCAAATCATCTAAAGTCATCGTGATTTTCAGTGTTGTATCACTAATTTGTTTCATCTTCATATCTAGTAACCTCATACTTTCAGTCTATCTATTATACTAGATTTTTACGATTTTATCAAAAGAATGAAGCGAGAATGTGATATAATACTAGATATGATTTTAGATTTAAGAAAGAAAGTTCAATGAAAAATATAAAAGTAAATGCCTTGGCCAGCTTGCTGGTCAATATTCTCAATATCGTTTTTCCACTGATAACCAATCCTTATCTGACGCGGATTCTCAGCAAATCCAACTACGGTTATTTCAATACGGCCAATACCTGGGCTAGCTTTGTTATTCCACTAGCTGCCTTTGGAATATACAACTACGGGATTCGAGCTATCAGTAAGGTCAAGGATGACAAGAATAAAATCAACTACGTCTTTTCTAAGTTGTTTTATATCTCGGTTTTCACTTCTCTCCTGACGACAGGTATCTACTTCCTCATTATCTTCTTTGACACCAGCATTGAGAATCTGAAAGTCCTCTACTACATCCTAGGGGCCCAAGCACTCTTCCAATTTCTCAATATCGAATGGATGAACGAGGCTTATGAAAATTATGCCTTCATCCTCTACAAGACATTGATTATTCGGATTGCCATGCTGGTTGCTATCTTTACCTTTGTTAAAACTGCAGATGATATCGTTCCTTATGCCATCGTCATGAGTGCAACCACTATCCTCAACTACCTGCTCAGTTTTCTTTGGATCAAAAGAGAAGTTTCCTTTGTCAAAATTGGTCTTGTGGAATTAATCAAAGCATCTAAACCACTCTTGACTATGCTTCTCCTAGCGAACGCCAACATGCTCTATACCTTGCTTGATAGAATGTTTATCACCAAGGGACCTGATGAAAACTACATTTCTTACTACACCATTGCTTCCAGCATTGTCATGCTAATAGCCAGTGTCTTAAGTGGGGCTCTCAATGTAAGTATCCCACGTCTCGGCTACTATCTCGGCAAGAAAGACTACACCTCTTATAAGAGTCTTCTGAATCAAGGGGCTGCCCTCTTTTACTTCCTCATCGTTCCAACCAGTATTGGGATTATGGTATTAGGGAACTACGCGGCAGTTATCTACTCTTCTGAAAAATACCTCGAAGCTGGAATCGTGACTAGTGTCTTCGCATTTCGTACCATCATCTGGGCTATCGAATTGATTCTTGGTAAACAAATTATCTTTATCAATGACCACGAAAATCGCTTGACTGCCTTTTACTTCCTTGGTGGCGGAGCCAATATTCTCTTCAACTGTCTCTTGTATTTCAATAATATTTTCGCACCAGAGTACTATATCGCTACGACCATTCTTGCGGAGACTATCGTCGTTCTCCTGGAAATACGCTTTATCCAGAAACACCAACTGATTGATTTGAAAGAAATCTTTGCTACTCTGACACGTTACACTATTGTATCCCTTGGATTCATCCCTATCTATTTTGCGTTTAAATTTCTTTCCAAATCAACTCTTATACGGTCAACTTCAATATGGTTCTCATGGTTCTGTCTACCGTAGCAACTTGTGGTATCTATTACCTCTTGACCCTCTTTATCACCAAAGACAAAACACTCCACTATGCACTGAACCTTGTACTTGCTAAATTAAAACGAAATTAAAAAATCCCCTACTGATAAATTAGTTGCCAGTAGGGGATTTCTTCTTTATTCTTTTTCTTTCTTTTCAGAAGCGTTGGCTTCTAGATTTGAATCTTGTTTAGGTTGTTCAACAATAGAGGAATCAGCTTCTTGTTTCTGTTCTGGCTTGACTGCCTCGCTATCTACAGCAGCAACAGCCTGTTTCCAGATACCTTCTTCGTTTACTTTGTAACCATCAGGTGTTGTTGCGCTCTTCAACAAAGAACCATCAGCTTGGAAATAGTACCAATTACCATCAAGCTGTTTCCAACCCGTTTGCATAGCTCCGTTCGGACCAAAATAGTAGGTCTGAGCATTCACCGTATGAAGACCGACCAACATAGTTCCACTTTCTTTTTCAAGATAATACCACTTGCCTTGATCTTTGATCCAGCCAGTCTTCATGGCGCCACTTGGTTGGAAGTATCGATACTGACCATCAATCCACTTCCAACCTGTCTGCATGGCACCGGAAGTGCTAAAGTAGTACTGTTCACCATTTACTGCATGAAGACCGACCAACATGGTTCCTTCCTTAGCATCTAGATAATACCAAGTGTCCCCATCTTTCAACCAACCAGTTTGGAGTGCACCAGATGTAGCGTAATAATGCCAACTATCATTTACCCACTGCCAACCAACTTGCATGATTCCTGAAGACTTGAAGAAATAGTTCTTTCCATTAATTTCTTGCGATCCGACTGCCATGATACCAGTTTCTGGATCCAGATAATACCAGGATTCGCCCGATTTTAACCAGCCCGTCTTCATGGCACCAGAGCTAGTATAATACTGCCAACCCTTGTCCTGCCATTGCCAACCAGTTTGCATGGCGCCACTTGCCTTGAAATAGTAACGAGAGCCATTGATTTCTTGATTTCCAGTTAGCATATTACCGTCTTTATCAAGGTAGAACCAAATGTCTTTGTCCTTGACCCAGCCAGTTTGCATAGCGCCTGAATTCGCAAAGTAGTTCCATTTACCATCTACCAAGGCCCAGCCAGTTTGCATGATACCTTCTTTGTCAAAGTAGTAAGTTGTTCCCTTGATGTCTTTCTTACCAACTGTCAAAATGCCGTCTTCATCATAATAGTACCAATTTGAGGCAATCTTTTGCCAAGATGATGCTTTGCCCTCCGACTGCAGGGCACCACTACTAGCAAAGACCATCTTCTTACCATTATAGACCTGAAGGCCAGTCAGCATCTTACCATCTTTGTCAAATAGATATTTCTGACCATCAATTTCAACTAACTGACTGTAACTTCTTGCTCCACTTGATGTGATATAATACCAAGTACCATCTTGCTTAAACCATCCAGTATCTTGCATTTGTCCATTGTTGTTCAAATAATACCAGTTACCATCTGTTTTTTCACGAGAGTCGTTCAAATGAAGCCATCTACCTGCCTGCATTTGTCCTTGACCATTAAAGAAATAGTAAATACTATTTATTTTGCGCCAACCGATTGCCATTTGATCATCAGACAAGCGATACTTCCAGTAACCATCTTCTTTATACCATGTTTCACTAACAGTGGGGATATTAGGTAGAGAATCGGACACGTTTGTAAAACCATTTACTAATTGTAAAGACTGTTGCATCCTTGGTCTGGCTAGAAGCATGAACTACTTCAATACCATGCTTCTTAAGATATTCTCTGGTTGTGGCAAGATTGGCTTCTGCTGCGGATGTATGAACCACCATACTAGGGGATAGGGAATCTAAGAAAGGAATCGTGTTTGAAATTTGGGCATCATAATGATGGTTCCATTTCATCATATCAACTTTTCCAATCTCAGGACCCAACTTATCCTCTGCCCCCTCAGCATTATCCAAGTCACCACCCAGATAAATCTTTTTCCCCGCCACAGTTACTACCGCCACAAGGGAATTGGAATTATCATCATAGACTCTCTTGAGTTTACCGTCACTGTCATATTCGTTTTTATAGTTATAAAGCTGAATATCCATATCACCTAGAGTGAAGTGACTTTCCTTCTCTGTGATGTCTTGAACAAGAGTTACACCGCGCTCTAGAGCCGTCTTGACAGCATTGTCATAATTAAAAAGATTGTCCCACAATCGCCATTTTGATGTGATGCGCTCATCTGAGTATCTCTTCAGATAAAATCTGTCTACAGGATAACGTTTAAGAACTTCATCCGCAGATCCAATATGGTCACTATGGACATGGGTTCCAAGAATAAAATCTAACTTTTGTATCCCAAGGTGTTTCATGTGACGGAAGAGACGATCTTCTAATACATACTCATTGTTTATACTAATTCCTACACGACTTGGATAACGCGGATTACTGCCATCTGGAAAATCATAGTCTTCGCCCATGTCAATCAAGGCATAATGACCATTACTTTCTAGAATAATAGCATCACTTCCTGATACTCCTTTGGTATTGATAAAATGGATTCGGTTGCTTGAAGCATCTGCCTGAACTGCTGGTGTAAATAGTCCAAAGACAAGCAACAAGACTAGGGAAGTAAATACAAGGGTTTCTTTTATCTGTTTCTTTTTCATATAAACCACTTCTTTCTTTGATAGCGGAAGCTAGGATGAGAATTCATCCTGGTAGTAACTTTTCTAGCTCCTTTCCGTCAATATAAGACAAAAAGAGGGAAAGAGAAGCCTGATTGTCACACTAGAGTAGGGACTAGAGTTAACAAGGAAGAACTTCAACATCCCCTCTTTTCTATATTACTAAAGAGATTTCCCTAAAAGGACCTTAGCCAAGTTAGCATCTCTTTGTTTGTAAATTGGATTTTCTTTCCAGTTGTAATGAGTATTAGGGATTTCAAAATCCTCCCCATACAAGTGACTGATGTATTCTCTTGTATTTTCTGGAACTTTTACTAGAATCTCTTTAAAACTGCATTCAGTAAGTGCTGCGAACGGTAATTCATAGTGGTAGGCTTCATATCTTGTAGGATTTCCCAAGGCGTTTGTCATGTAGAAAATAGTGTCTGAGGAAATGCTCCCCTCTTTTTTTATCATAGACAATAAAATCAACATTGAGGCCCTTGTAACTATAGGATAATTCTACAAGTTTATCATTGTAATAGAACTCTTTTGTTCTGACAAAGCCTTTCTCAAAAAGAACTTTCTCATCCTTTAAAAAGGCTTCGTAGTCTGGGATAATAATCCCAAAGTCCATATCTAAATCATGCGGAATCAGATCATTTTCTCTGTAGAAGCCAAGTAAAGTTCCAAAATCTAACCAGATATCATAGGATTTCAGATTCGATTGATAGATGGCCTTTAGAATATCTTCAAAGTTTTCTTTGAGCAAATTGCTTCTCTTTGAATCTAAGTCGATATTGGCTTTTTGATTTAAATTTTTGATAATTGGTAGGTTTTTAACCAGGTCTTTCTTATCTCCTAAGAGACTGGCTAAACTTCTTTTTAACCATTGTAACACGTTCTATCCCTCCTTTATATAAGCGAGGAAGTCATCATGTTTCACTCGTTTTTCTAGAGGAGGAATTTCCATAAAGTCATCTCCGTAGATGGCAGAAAGGATCGGCTGATAGGCCTCAGGAATTTTGTAAACTCTATCTTCAAATGGACTATCAATCGTCGTATCCAAGAAGGACTTGTCAAATTTCGTAGAAACTCTTTTGTTCTCCATGAGGTAATCAATGAAGTCTCCATCTTTTTCTCGCATAGATAGGATGTTCATCTTACGGTTCCAAGTTTTGACGCGAGTCAAACGGAATACAAGTACAAGTAGATATCTGATGATATTCTTGAGTTTCGCATTCTTATTATGGATGCCATAAAGGGTATAGACTGATAAACGACGGTAAGTATCCAGTTTTACCATGTCCTTGTTAACATCAGCATAATAGTCAAATGGGAAAACGTCCACACAAATTCCTAAATCAATATCATTGTCGATATAGTTGTTATCATAGACTGTTCGCGCATCATAGACTCGATAAAATGGGTAAGGGTAGCGAGCGTCATTTTCCCAAGAAACCACTTTGTAGACTGGGTCATTGTCTTGCAAAATTGCTTGATACAATTTATCGTATTCATCGCGTTTCAAGGAGATATCAATATCGTCATCCCAAGGAATGTAGCCCTTGTGTCTCACGGCTCCCAGCAAGGTTCCATAAGCCAGTGAATAGTTGATGTTCTCTTTTTGACAGAGATTGTGGATATAATCCATGACACCTAGTTCAACTTCTTTGATCTCTGCTTCGTCTAGTTTTCTATAGCCATCTCTTTTTTTATAGAGAACAGAGAAATAGTAACCTGAAATCACAAACAAGATACAACCCTGTAGTGAAATTCCATAGAAGGTTGAACTCAAGAACAAATTAGAGATGAGAATAACTACAGTCATCAAGAGAATGGTAATCAATTCATGATTGTGGCGACCTTCTTGAAGGTCTTTTTTATATTTCTTGAGACTTGAAACAATGAAGGAAAGCATAAAGATGGCCATAGGGATAAAACCTGTGATACCATCATAGAATAACAACTCAAGGTAGCCGTTGTGAGTAAGGTAATGTTGTTTGATGATGTAGGCTGAAGCATCATATTCTTTACCTAACTCATACCAGTTTCCTCCTGAATATCCAAACAGAGGACGTCTAGGGATAAAGGAAGCTGTTGACTGCCAAATGGCAAAACGGTTATTAGAGATATTCTCTTCACTTGTGTCAGTTCTCTCAAGAGAAAGATTGTTGTCTCCATTTTGTCCATTTTCTTGGTTCTTTTGGATTTGAGCTGAGTGAGCTTTCAAATATATATCGCTACTATATTTGATACCATTATAACAGACAAATACTAAACCTACAGTTACTAGAACAGTAAGAAGTGACTTGATTTTTTTAGTCCAGTTAGCCGTCATCAAAGCGTATAAAAGGGCAACGACAACCAAACAGATATAGGTTGTTCTGGAACCAGACAGTACAATATAAGCAAAGTTAAGTAGAATTGATGTGATAGCCAGAGTTTTAAGAACTGGTTTGTAGATTGACAAGCGCATCCACAAGTAAATAACCACCATCAGAGAAATAATAGAGAGATAGTTGGGACTGGCTAGAATCCCAAATAGACGAGACTCTACAAATCCTTGGCGGATTAATAACCCCTTGTAATCAAATACGCGGTAACCCTGCAGCATGAAGAATTGCCAAATTGATACAAGCACACCTATAGTATTTGCAACAGTGATAACAGAGAAGAAGACATCAAAGAGGGCACGTGCTTTTTTTACAGTAAAAGATTGAAAGACTGGATAGATTGCAAAGAAATAGATGAAAAAGACAACTAAATTCTTTATGTTAGTTGAAAATCCATACTTGACAACTAAGGCAGCTGTCAGGATATTCATTAGAAAAAAGAGAATCAAATACTCAATTTTTCGGACATTCAGATAGACTTTTTTGATAAAGAAATTATAAAGTCCCAACAAAACACCCATGAGGGTCATTCCAAGAGTGACAAATTTATTGGCCGAGATTGGTTGAAGTGGGACAATCAAGCCTGCCATACAGTAAAAAGATATAACTGATAAAAATAGCAAATTGATTTTAAAATAGTTTTTTTCAATAAATGAAATCATTTTTTCTCCTAACGCTTAGTTTGTGTAAGCAAGATTTTCGTATACAATTTTCGACTCAAGCACAAAGCTAAGAAACTCACTTTTCTTGCTCTTGTAAAACGACTATCCGAAAGAATATTCTTTGTATTTTTCTTTAGATAGGCAATCAAACGGTCTTCTAAAACCTTATCCTTGAAATCTGCATCAACCAAGAGCCTATCCAATACATAGAAGTAAGCCCAATTTAAACGCATGGTTGCAACATCTGCTAGTTCAGGATAATTCTCTCTGATAATATTTGCGTTTTGTTCATAAGCTTCAATAACGTTTAAGAATTTCAAGGAGAATTTTTGAGTCGTGATACTATTTTCACGGTGAACATAGTAGTATTTCTTCTTATTTGTTGCGACAACCTTGCGACAGTGATGAATCAAGGCAATCATAATAAAGGCATCTTCTGCTATTTTGCCAACTTCAAATCGTAGGTGTTCAAAGAGTTCTTTTTTATAAAGTTTGTTGACAGCTGTGACAGAGAGAATTTTAGCTTCCATAACCATTTTAATGGCTTCTTGGGGGCTTAATTCCCAGGTCTGAATCGTTGCAACCTGCTTTTCTGGAATTTGGTGATAAACATCATAATGTCCACACATAGAAAGATCCGCATTGGATTCAAGCATTTGACGGTAAAGGGTCTCATACATATCTTCGTCAATGTAGTCATCACTATCGATAAAACCGATCAAATCAGAACTTGCCTCTTCAATCCCTCTATTTCGAGCATCAGACAAGCCACCGTTTTCCTTGTGAATGACACGAATCCGTTGATCTCTTTGAGCTAATTGATCACACAGTTCTCCACTATTATCCGTCGAACCATCATTGACAAGAAGAATTTCCAAGTTGGTATAGGTTTGTTTTAAAATGGATTCTACACACTTTTCCAGATAGTCCTCTACATTGTAGACCGGAACGATAACGCTTATTTTTTCTCCCATCATGCTCCATATTCTCCCTTGTACTCTGTGTAGCTCTTGTCCATGTCTGCTATAATGGCATCATGATGCGGTACTTGCTTGTCCGCCGGTGGCGGTGTCATATAATCCCCAAAAGCAGTGCTGAGATAGGCATCATAGCCAACTGGAATGGGCATCTCTGTTCCTTCGAATGGCAAGAAGAGATTGTCCTCAAAGGATGCGATTGGATATTTGTTTCGCATGTAGCCGGGACCTGAGCATAATTCCGTAATTCCATCGCTCTCAGCCAGACCATACTTGGTCATTTCTTTTTCAGCTTTTTTCCAAATGCGATAACGTAGAGATTTTGGAGTCAGGCCGAGTAAGATGCGACTTCCCCATTTCATGACCGCACCATGCTTTTCTGGGATAGTTTGCGCACAAAAGAGTGAATAAATCAAGGCCCAACGAACCTGTTTCTTACGCTCAGCTGGATTTTTAGGATAATAATCCAATGGTAACACATCCAAGGCTAAACCGTGTGGCAAATCCAAATCCTTTTGATAAGGCTTGATACAAGTTGTTTCCTTATCACGAATGGTAATAAAAAGGTTACGATCTACAAATCTTTATTACTCTTTGACAAGAAATAACGCTCATCTGCATAACGAGGCCATAGTTCAACTAATTTTTCATAGTCCTTGCGAGGCATGAAAAAGTCTAGGTCATCATCCCAAGGAATGAAACCCTTATTACGAAGGGTACCAATAGCCCCACCACCACAGAGATAGCACAACAAATCATGTTCTTTACAAAATGCGACGAAATATTCAGCCATTTCCAGACTACGAGCCTGAATCGCTTTCAAATCACTCATGTCTCTCCTCTTCTTTTCAAAAACGAGTTATATCGTTTTATTATACCATAAAAAAGCCTTAAAAATCCATCAGATACCGTAAAAAATCAAAGCCTGAGACACCCATTTAGTTAGATGTTTCAAGCTTTGATTTTAATGTATTTTTTTATCTGAATCCCATTTGGGCTAGCTTATTCTACAATTGTTTCATACTCTTTTTCTTTTGTTTTTAGTGTTTCAACAACTTTTGTAGAATATGCTCCTTTCATTGATGTATCGATTTGACTAGAAATCATCCCTAGTGCCGTCTTCGTTGCTAGTGCTTCTGTTTTGATTTTGAAATCACCATCTGACATCAAATTGTTACGCTCATTCAATTTGATTGGCGCATAAATATGGCTGATTAGTAAACGTTCTAGTCCCTTCTCAATCTCAGTCATATTATTGTTCACACCTGAGAAGAAGTCATTAATCATTTCTTCAAACACGGGCTATCCCTTCCTTTTTTCTTGATTAAGTTTCATCTTTTTACGATGTAATGTATCTATATCATCTTCCAATTTTCGTCGTTCTCGTCTATACTCAATCTCTTCATTTTCAATCCTTTGTTCCAAGGTACGTTGATTTCTTGTATATCCCATGGATACTGCTTGACTAAAATCCGAAGCTATTCTGTTTAATCGTGCTCTTTCCTCAGTAGTATCCACGTCCACTTGTCCTAGGTAATGCTGCATCATCTGGTACTTTCCTTCCATCATATACAACAGTTGGTTCCGTTTTTGCTGAAGGTCTTCAAATTGTTTTTCTCTTTGTTGGCGAATAGAACGATTGCGTTCATCTAATGAATCTAGATTGTTTTGCTTTGTCCTTAATTCCTGCCAGATTACTTGATTTTCATCCATTCTTTAAAATTCCCTGCTAATTCTTTATCATCTTCCAATTTCTTTTGGACACCATCTGCTATTTGCTTTTCTAAACTTTGAAAATCTTCGGCCAATTTTTCTGATTTTTTTATTTTTGGATAGAAATAATGATCAAGGTCATCTACGATTGTCGTACGAGATACTCCTCCGTCAGAATAGGCTGTCGCCACCTCTGTAGGTGATAAAATAAAACCAAAAGGAACTTGATAGGTACTCGCTACTATTTTCTCTGCTTTTTGGTGAGCTTTACGAACTATGGAACGAATCTCTTCCTGACCAGAATTTGCGACTTCATGCAATCCCGATGAAATCGTTAAGGCCTGTTCGGAGTCTAAAAATATTTCCTCACCACTCGTATAACCACCTGCAGCCAATGCCTCTTTAGCCTTTGCATAGGAATACAAGCCACTGGAAACCTTATCCAAAACAGATGAATAACGTTTTTCAAAAGATGAGGTATCTTTTTTGATTTTGAGGCTACCATCCTCATTAAAAACATAACCACCCCACATGTGTTGTTCTACAGGATTCAGATTAAAGCTCGAGTCCACATGATACATGATACCTACTACACCGACACTATCCATTCTATTTTCAGGATAACCTAAAGGAACCATATCCTTATCATCAATGTAATTATGAATACGATACTTTATAGCATCCACACGTTGCCGTTGTTCTTTGGTCAAGACCGGATAGATATTCGGTCCCTGGTAGATATAAGCTCCTGAGATACGTGAAATGTCCCTAACATTAGCTAGGGCGTATTGGGCATTCATAGAACCAAGAGAGTGACCATAAACTGAGATTTTAGCGTTTGGATATCCCAACATTATATCATCTAAGATAGAGGCAGGCGCCTTCAACTGAGAGGTAACTCCTTCTTCACCTTTCAAAATACTCTGAGCCATGGGTAGATCATTTGCAAGCCAATCCACTTCCCATCCTTCTTCAAATGGCGCTTTAGAACCTTCATAGAGAACAGACACTTCAGAATGGTCTGGACTCTCAACTACGTAAACCTTTATTCCTGTCTCGTTTTCTATTACCTGACGGACTGTACCGATGGTTTCTTTCTTTCCTTTATCGTTTATGATTTTCAAGGGATCTGTTTCAGAATAACTTGTATACTCTTCATTAGCAATTTTTTGACGTTCATGATCACTATACTGTCTACTCACTTTTCCCCTCCGTTATCATTTTCTCAAATTTAGCAGAGTTTCCTCCGCCATCATTAACTAACTTTCCACTCTTTTTATCTTTATTAATAGTGAAAAATACATATAATTCTTCGTCATTATTTATATAAATTTTAAATTTAATCCCTCCCATTGGACTATGTTTGATGGATTTATCATCAATTTGATAAGACTTTATTTTCCCTTTATTTGTTAAAGAAAATTGGTCCATTTCTTTCAAATCATCCTCTATAATTTTTTTGACTTCCTCACCCTTGACAATTCTCACCATCTCATTGTATTTTACTTGTTTCATTACTTTATATCCTCCTATGCTTAATCCAACGATAACCAACAAACTAGCTAATACAATTCCTATAATTTTTAATATCTTCATGGCATCTCCTTTATGGTATTTTACAAATATGTCATGCGCTGATTTACTTATAGTATACCATAAAGATTGGATTTTCCATCCTCACTTGACTTGGCGCTTTTGAACTTTCGTAGAGAACAGACACTTCTGAATGCTCTGGACTCTCAACTACGTAAACATTTATTCCTGTCTCGTTTTCGATCACCTGAAGGACGGTACTGATGGGTTTAGCGTTATCATTATCACCAATTTCAACAGGCTTATCAACTGCAAGCTCTTTATCATACTCTTTTTTTTCTATTTGAAATCTCTCATAGTCCGTATATGTATCAGACATTTTTATCTCTCTCTTCTACTTTTTTCATTATGGTAGGATCATTTACTCCACCTTCACTAGTAAGCTTCTTCGTATTAAAGTTTTTATTTAGAGTGAAACTAAAAATATAATCCTTATTGTCATTGACATATATGGAAACCATAATCCCTCCCATTGGATTGGAAGCAATAGATTCATAATTAATCGCATAATTTTTAATAACTCCATCTGGTTCAAACGCTTTTGGATCTATTCGTTTTAATCTATTTCTAAAAATTTGATTCGCTTCCTCACTCTCTACAATTCTCACCATCTCATTGTATTTTACTTGTTTCATTACTTTATATCCTCCTATGCTTAATCCAACGATAACCAACAAACTAGCTAAAACAATTCCTACAATTTTTAATGACTTCATGGCATCTCCTTTATGATATTTTACAAATATGTCATGTACTGATTTACTTATAGTATACCATAAAGATTGGATTTTCCATCCTCACTTGGGGCTTTAGAACCTTCATAGAGAACAGACACTTCAGAATGGTCTGGACTCTCAACTATGTATACCTTCAATCCTGTCTCGTTTTCTATCACCTGACGGACTGTGCCGATGGAGCTTTTCCGAGTTTTTATATAAATATCATTGTCAACTTGTAATTTTTTATCGTATTCTTTTTCAGCGATTAACTTTCGTTCATAGTCGCTATACATAGAATTCATCAGTTTGAGTCTCCTTTTAATTTTTCCAGAGGTGGATTACTCCCACCGCCATTTCTTAATTTACCATCACTATCTTTATGTAAGAATACACTAACATTGTAACTTGAGGAATCATTTATATACAAATAAACAATTATTCCTCCCATTGGATTATGTTCAAAAGAATCAACTTTATATGATTTAATAATTCCTTTTTCTGTTAGAGCATTCGGATCTATTTGTTTTAAGCGCACTTTAAAAATCTCTTTCGCTTCCTCACTTTCTACAATTCTCACCATCTCGTCGTGTTCTACTTTTTTCATTACTTTATATCCTCCTATGCTTAACCCAACGATAACTAATAAACTAGCTAATATAATTCCTACAATTTTTAATGGCTTCATGACGACTCCTTTATGTTATTTTACAAATATATCGTGTACTGATTTACTTATAGTATACCATAAGCATTATATTATTACCCTTATTGTCAAATTGAAGATTCATCAGGGAGTTAAAAATCTAGTAGTACGCAAAAAATTCTTTTCATCAACTAAAAAACTGTTGATATCAATTTTTCGTTTGGTCTCGATTCAAAAACCTTCACTTTGTACTGTTCTCTTAACAAGTTTCTTAAAAGGATTTCAAGTTAGAATATAATGAATTTGGTTCTGGAAACCACTATATAACATAAAAAGAGCATTTCTATTTCAGAAATACTCTTTTTTATATTTGGAATATAATTTTTACTAAGTTCTTTTGAGTTTTCTTAATAAAAGTATTCTATCTCATTCCCATTTGGGCGAGTTTGGTCTGGTATTTATTTTGATCAACTAGAAGTCCTTGTCCACCATAGATATCATAAGCATCTACCCAGTCACCAAGTTCGGGAACAGTTAATCTTTCGATACCATTCTGAGCGCCTTCTATGACAGATAAACCATTGGTCAACAAGAAGCTATATGGTAAATTGGTCGAAGTCATCGCAAAGACTTTTCCAAGTGCCTCAGATCCTGTAAAGAGTTTGGTTGGATCTTTGATCTGCTCAAGAACGGCTGACATGACTTGTTGCTGACGTTTGGTACGGCCATAGTCTCCCTCATCATCATCACGGAAGCGAGCATAGTTCAGCAAGGTGGAGCCATTCATCTGCTGTTTTCCAACTTTGATAGTTTGAGTTGGGGACTCTGTCTCTGTTGCATGAAGGTCATCTCCAACTGTGGCTTCTGTTAAAGGTTGACCATTCAATGTTGAGAATTGGGCATCAATCGTTACTCCGTCAGGGAAGAGGGTATCAATAGCTGTTGCAAAGGCCTGGAAGTCAACTAGGGCATAGTACTTAATATCCAAATCAAAGTTGTCTTTTAGAACCTTGCGGACCATTTCAGCACCTTTTTGCCCTTCTTGTTCCCCAAGTTCATAAGCAACATTTAGTTTATTATCCGTCTGTTTCTGGCCATTTACAATCTTACTATACCCGTCGATATAAACTAAGTTGTCACGCATAAAGCTGACTAGTTTGATCTTCTTATCCGATCCACTGACATTCAGTACCATGATTGTGTCGGTACGGGTCTCCGCACTATTTTGACCGATACGGCCATCTGTCCCCATCACTAAAATATTCACACCATCTTTGGTATCCTGACCGTTAAAGACCTCTACTTGAGCTGCCTTGGCGTCAGCTGGCTTATTTGTTGGATTGGCTGCTGACTGGAACCCTCGAAGAAACATAAAAATCATTCCTGCAACCACACATGTAATCAACAGCAAGAACCAAGTCAATATTCGTTTGAAGCGAATTCTTCTTTTTTTCTTTTTGACTTTAGGTTGAGGAGCTACCTTTTCACGTTTCTTAGACCGGCTTCTACTGCCATAAGTCGGAAGATCAATATCTCTACCCCAAGTTTCTTCTTTTTCTTCTTGGTGGAAATGGTGAACTTCAGACTTGGGACCTGCCATTTTCTGTTGCAGATAATCAAATTCCCTCCGTTCACGGTCGTTAAGGTAATGAATATTTTTGAAGAGATAGTCATAACGTAACTGCTCGTGATGACTTAAAGGATTTTCTTTGCTCATTGACTCTCCTTTTCTAAATCATTTATAGTAAAAATCGGGTAGGTTCCCAGTATCTTGTGCTGGATCCCAATGGCCTCTAGTTCTTGTCTGGCAAAATGAACCAGTTCTTTTTCACTATAGTCCACATCAATAATGAAAAAGTATTCTCCCAAGGCTGTTTTAAGGGGGCGACTTTCAATCTTTGTTAAGTCAATCCCTCTCCAAGCAAAGGTCGAAAGTGCCTTGTAAAGAGCACCAGGTAGATTGTCTGGTAAGGTCAAGGCCAAACTCATTTTTTCAGCTTGCGAGTTCAAAGGAATCATCGGTATCTCTGCCCCTAACACCCAAAAACGGGTAAAATTGGATTCCATTTCTTGAATATCCTCAGCAATCAATTCCAATCCATATTCTTCAGCTGAACTTTTAGGAGCAATAGCTGCATAAGGCTGGTCTGGATGTTCCGAGATAAAGCGGGCCGCATAGGCGGTACTGGCTGTTACCTCAATTTTGGCTTCTGGATAGTGTTTATCGATGAATTTTTTTCCCTGAGCCAAAGCCTGAGGATGGGAAAAAATCTTCTCAATTTTTGACTGACCTGGAACTGCCATCAGTTGCTGGTGAATGGGTTGAACGATTTCTGCAACTGCTTGGATGCGAGCCTGATGAAAAAGGTAATCCAAGCTTTCATGAACGCTACCTTCAATGGAGTTTTCAACTGGCACCACAGAATAGTCCACCAAGCCCTGTTCATAGGCTTTGATAACATCTGTGATATTGGCAAAAGCCTGCAATTCCTCTTTGGGAAAAGCTGTCTGCACAACATGATGCGAAAAAGATCCCTTGGGACCTAGATAGGCAATTTTCATCTCAGTTCCTCTATAATTTCCTCTGGGCTTAACTTGGTCACATCCAAAACCCGACTGGCTACTTCCTCATACCAAGCTTGTCTTTCATGGAAAATAGCTGCTAGTTCTTCCTTACTATGATTTAGAAAGAGCGGGCGCTGATTGTCCTTATCAGCTGCGATACGTTGGTAGAGGGTTTCAAAATCGGCTTTCAGATAGATGTTATCAGGATTGGTTTTGAGCAAGTCACGATTTCTCTGAGAAATGATAACTCCTCCGCCAGTTGACACAACTCGGTCCGTTTTTAGTAAGTCAGATAGGACTTCTGACTCTACTTGACGAAAGGCCACTTCTCCTTTTTCAGCGAAGAAATCCGCAATGGACATGCCCAAACGTTCCTCGATTAAGGCATCCATATCGATGTAGTCTGGGTCCAATCCTCTAGCGATTGTCGACTTGCCTGCCCCCATAAATCCGAGTAATACCTTAGCCATGAATCAAGCTCTCCAAATCATCAAAGAAGCTAGGATAGCTGGTATTGATGGCTTCAGCACGGTCAAGTTCCACTTCTCCATCAGCAACCAAGAGGGCTGCGATGGCTGTCATCATTCCAATTCGGTGGTCACCAAACGTATTGACTCTAGCGCCATGAAGGACTGATTTCCCTTTGACAATCATCCCATCTGCTGTAGGAGTGATATCCGCCCCCATGCTATTTAAGGCGTCAGCCACCACCTGAATGCGGTCAGTTTCCTTGACCTTGAGTTCCTCAGCATCCTTAATGACCGTTACACCTTGTGCTTGTGTCGCGAGAAGAGCAATAATAGGCAATTCATCAATCAAACGTGGAATCAAGGCTCCACCTATCTCCGTTCCTTTGAGGTCTGAAGACTCGACAGTCAAGGTTGCTGATTTAGCGACTGGATCGATTTCAGTTATTTCCAATTTTCCTCCCATGGCACGAATGACATCAATAATACCAGTACGCGTTTCATTGATGCCCACATTCTGCAGCACCACACGAGAGTTTGGAACAATCAAACCTGCGACCAACCAAAAGGCTGCACTGGAAATATCTCCTGGGACAACTACCTTTTGTCCAGTCAGTTTTTGTGGTCCTTGAACTGTGATTTCCTTGCCATTAATACTTAAATGGCCACCAAATTGCCGTAGCATATCTTCGGTGTGGTTACGAGTACATTCTTTCTCGATAATAACGGACTCCCCCTGAGCCTGCAAGGCTGCAAATATCAAGGCGGACTTGACTTGAGCAGAGGCGATTGGCAACTCATAGTGAATAGGTGTTAGGTTTTTCGTCCCTTTTAAGTGAAGAGGGGGCAGGTCTCGCTCGGTTTGCCCTGAAATGCTAACGCCCATTTTTTTCAGTGGAATCGTCACGCGATCCATAGGACGTTTGGAAAGACTATCATCTCCGAACATTTCAACTTCAAAATCTGCACCAGCAAGGACACCTGAAATCAGGCGAATCGAGGTGCCAGAATTTCCCATATCAAGAGCATTTTGCGGAGCTTTTAAGCCATCCATTCCAACACCTTGAATGGAAACAACCCCATCTTTGTCCTCAATTTCAACACCAAGGTCACGAAAAACCTGCATGGTTGAGAGCACATCCTCTCCACGCAAAATATCATAAACCTTAGTCTCTCCCTCAGCCAAACTTCCAAAAATAATCGAACGATGGCTAATAGACTTGTCACCTGGAACCCGGATACTGCCATGTAAGTGGCGAATGTTTGTTTTTAGTTTCATAGTTGACCTCATACTTGCAATACTTTTTCTTATTTTATCACAAAAAAGCCAGAAATTCCTGAAATTTCTGGCTTTTATACAGATAAAATACTATTTCAATAATTCTGAAACAGGTTCAAAGACAATTTTTTCAATGTCAGAAAGGTAAATGGACAATTGTTGCTGTTTGGCAAAGAAATCTGACAAAAGAGCGTTCTCTTGGATTTGTTTGCTGAAAGACTGCATCTTTTCTTGGAAAGAACCGTCTGGCATTTGTCCCGTTTGCGCCATGACTTGGATTTCTTGCTGGAAGGCAAGATAGTCTGCAAAAATCTTGCTAGCTTGTTCATCAGCTTGGATGGCATCTTTGGCTGCCTTGACAGACTTGTATTCTGGTAATTCTCGTAGACCTCGACTGAGTTCATTTGCACTATCGTAAATATTTGACATGATTTTCTCCTTATTTGATGACGACTGTATAGTCCGTATTTTCTGTAATTAAGCGCTCAGCTCGTTCTAAATCTTGAGCATTTTTAAAGGAAATTTGTAGAATCCCGTGAACATCTTCACGGTTTTCTTCGTTGATGTGGATATTAACCAAAGAAGTCCCACGTAGCAATTCCAAAATTCGCAAGATGACATCTTCTTCATCGGGAACGTCGACATAGAGGTCGTAAGAGCTATCCACACCACCACGCTTATGGATTTCCATGGCCTGACGTTGCTCACGTGCTTGGTTGAAAAAGTTCCAGATTTGCTCTTCGTCTCCCTTGCTGATGGCTTGTCCAACCTCATCTAGGCGCTCCTTGAAATCCGCAATTCGATCTAGAATAGTCTCACGATTGGACAAGAGAATGGAAGTCCACATACCTGGCTCGCTTTCCGCAATGCGAGTCATATCTCGAAAACCACCCGACGCAAAGCGCCTTGCCATTTCATGATCTTGAGCATAGACAGCTGTTTGCTCCATGAGACCTGATGCCAAGATATGGGGAAAATGGCTAATCTGTGAAGTTACTCGATCGTGCTCCTTGGCATCAATCTCGATAAAACGAGCATGGAGACCTGAAAGTAGGTCCTTCATTTCCTCAAGCGTGTCTGAACTAGTCAAACTAGATGGAGTAAAGATATAGTAGGCATTTTCAAAGAGATTAACATCGGCAGAGGCAGCTCCTGTCTTGTGGCTACCAGCCATGGGATGGGCCCCGACAAAGCGGACAGGCTTGCCAACCAAATACTGCTCCGCCACATCTACAATGGCTGACTTGGTTGAGCCTGCATCTGAGATAATGATGCCTTCCTTCAAGTCTAAGTTTGCCAGCTCCTTAATAAAAGCAATGGTCTGTTTGATTGGCAAGGTCAGAATGATAACATCTGCTAGAGGAGCGAAACTAGCAAAATCATCCGTCGCACGGTCTATCATCCCCCGCTCCAAGGCAATGTCTCTCGAAGCCTGACTGCGATTATAACCTAGAATTTCATAATCAGGATGATCACGCTTGATACCGAGCGCCATCGAAGCACCAATCAAACCGAGACCTACGATATAGATGGTTTTTGCCATAAGGACTCCTTAATAGTTCTTTGTATAGTCTCGGTGCTTGGCAACTGCCTCTTTTAATTCTTCAAGATTATCTGATGAGAATTTTTCAAGGATTTCTTGCGCCAGAACCGTTGCCACAACAGCTTCCATGACCACACCTGCTGCTGGAAGAGCGGTCGGATCACTTCTTTCAACAGTTGCCTTGTAAGGTTCGTGGGTTTCGATATCCACACTCATAAGTGGTTTGTAGAGAGTAGGAATAGGTTTCATGACGCCACGAACAACAATGGGTTGCCCATTGGTCATGCCACCTTCGAAACCACCTAGATTATTGGTACGACGTGTATAGCCGTCTTCTTTAGACCAGAGAATTTCATCCATAACCTGGCTACCTTTTCGGTAACCAGCTTCAAAGCCGAGACCAAATTCCACCCCTTTAAAGGCATTGATAGAGACAACTGCCTGAGCCAATCGCGCATCCAATTTTCTGTCCCATTGGACATAGGAACCGAGACCAACTGGAACACCTCCGACGACTGTCTCCACAACCCCACCAATGGTATCACCGTCACGCTTGATTTGGTCAATATAGTCCTTGATTTCCTGTTCCCGCTCTTGGTTGACAATAGAAACTTCTGACTGGGCAGCTCGTTCCTTAATCTCAGCGACTGTTAGGTTTCAGGTACATCGATTTCCTTACCACCAAAGACCACGACATGGTTGGCAATCTCCATATCTAGCTCAGCTAAGAGACGTTTGGCTACTGCCCCAACAGCAACTCGCATGGTAGTTTCACGAGCTGATGAACGCTCCAAAGAATTTCGCAAATCATCAAAACGGTATTTGATGCCCCCTACCAAATCGGCATGACCTGGGCGAGGATGGGTGATTTTCCGCTTGCTTTTCAGGCGGTCTTCAATGTCCTCAGCAGACATGATATCCAGCCATTTCTGGTGGTCTTTATTGATGACATCCATGGTAATGGGAGCCCCTGTCGTCTTCCCGTGACGAACGCCCGATGTAAAGACAACCTGATCACTCTCAATCTTCATACGACCACCACGACCGTAGCCACCCTGACGGCGTTTCAGATCCTCATTGATATCCTCAGCTGTCAAAGGAAGTCCAGCTGGAATTCCTTCAAGGATAGCCGTCAGACGGGGGCCGTGTGATTCTCCTGCAGTTAAATATCTCATACGTTCTCCTTATTTTACCAAGTAGTCTTTCATCTCTTCCAGAGAAACTGGGTGAATGGTCGCTGAACCAAGCTCTGGTACCAAGACCAATTTCAAGGTGTTGCCACGCGCTTTCTTATCATGAGTCAAAGCCTGATAGAGCTTGTCAACATCCCAGTTTTCATAGTCAACAGGCAAGCCAAATTTCTGGCACATCTCTCTAATAGACTGGGTTATTCCTTCTGGCATAAGGCCTTTTCCCTCAGCAACCTTGGAAATCTGAACCATTCCCATAGCCACGGCCTCACCATGCATGACTTTTCCATAACCGGCCGTTGCTTCAATGGCATGACCAATAGTGTGGCCAAAATTGAGGTAAAGGCGAACACCGTTGTCCAACTCATCCTCAACCACCATCTTGCGCTTAACCTGACAAGAATGTTCAATCAAAGTCTCCGCATGTTCCAGTATACTCTCAACAGAACCATCCAGGTCCGTTAAGAGAGCCCACAGTTCTGGATCCTCAATCAAGCCGTACTTGATAACCTCACCCATTCCTTCAATCAACTCTCTTTTTCCAAGCGTTTCAAGGACAAGCGGATCAATCAGAACCCCATCTGGTTGAGCAAAGGTACCCACCATATTTTTAGCAAAAGGAGTATTGACACCTGTCTTTCCACCGATAGAAGAATCAACCTGGGCAGTCAAACTAGTCGGAATCTGAACAAAGTGAATGCCCCGCATATAGGTAGAGGCTACAAAACCAGCCAGATCCCCAACAACACCTCCACCAAGAGCCACAATCCCATCGCTACGAGTTAAACCTTGCTTGACTAGAAATTCATAGACCTTCTGAACAGTGGTTAAATTTTTTCGTTCTTCGCCTTCTAAGAAATCAAAAACAGCTACCTGAAAACCAGCATCTTCTAGGCTGAGTTTAACCTTCTCTGCATAGAGAGAAGCTACATGGTTATCTGTCACAATGACTACCTTTTGTGGTTGCCAGAGTTCTCGCAACCATTGACCTGCTTGCGATAGACAACCTTTTTCAATCTGAATATCATAAGGATGATGCGGAATATCGATTCTGATTTTCATAGTAGGGTCTCCTTTTCATTATTGGTATTTTTCTGTCAAGGACTTCCAAATCTCTTCTGTTGGCATTTCTTTACCTGTCCACAGTTGAAAAGCTTCTGCAGCTTGATGGAGCAACATTCCAAGGCCATTGATGGTGGGATTCCCCTGGCTTCTAGCCCATTTCAAAAATAGCGTCTCAAAGGGTTGGTAAATGATATCCGCGACCAAGAGAGTCTCTGGCAAATTGATGCTTTCTGGAACTGGGGACGACTGACCGTCCATTCCCACACTAGTCGCATTGACGAGCAGGTCCGACTCGGCAATCCTTGATTGCAGGTCAGAAAGATCTTCTAAAGCATACAAGTCCACTTTAAATCCTGTCTGCACCTGCAACTTGTCTAGATAAGGTCTTGTTTTTTCCATGGAAACTGAACGCACAAAGACTGAAATTTGACTGGCGCCATCCAAAATGGCTTGTGTCAATATTGATTTGGCCGCACCACCTGCTCCCAGAATAGTCATTTTCTTATCTGAGATTGTAAAAGAAGGCAAGCTCTTAAAAAATCCCTTGCCATCTGTATTATATCCAATTAACGTTCCGTCTTGATTAACAACTGTGTTGACTGCCCCAATCAAACGAGCTTCATCACTCAACTCATCCAGATAAGGAATCACCTGCTCCTTGTAAGGCATAGACAGGTTGATGCCAAACATCTGGTAACGTCGAATATTAGCAACTGTTTCTGCCAAATCACCCGCTTCAATCTCCCAAGCTACATAGGCACCATTGGTATCTGTCGCCTCAAAGGCCCTATTGTGAATGAAGGGTGAAATAGAGTGTTTGATGGGATTGGCAACAACTGCAGCTAAACGTGTATAGCCATCAAGCTTCATCCAAAATCTCCCTGATTTTCTTCATGTTTGATAGCGAAATCTGACCTGGGGCACTCGCTTCATCCAGACTAGCAAATGACCAACTTGAACCCGTCACATCTGAAGTGATACGGGATACCTTGCCCATTTTCCCCATGGAAATGGTCACGTACTCTTGCTCAGGGTTGAGTGTTTTAAATCCTCGAGTGTAATTCATCAGATCTAAAACATCCTGCTCCGTATGGGCCATAACTGATACCTTGACCACTTTCGGAGAGAGACTGGTCAACTCAGACAAAATTTCCATCATGTTTTCAGGTGTTTCCTGGAAATTATGATAGCTCAAAACAAGATTTGGAAAATCCAACATTTCCTCAAAAACATCCTTGTAGCTGAAATACTCAAAATCTACATAATCCGGCTGATAGAGCTGAGTAACTTCCTTGATGATTTGAACATACTCCTCAGAAGACAGTTCGATTTCTCCTCCCTCAGCGCGAGTCCGAAGGGTAAAGACAAGTTCGCGTCCTGCAAATTTCTCAAAGATAGCGGGTGCTACCTGTAAAATAGCGTCCTTTGTAAGAAAGTCCGCACGCCACTCAATGATATCGGCATCTTCATACCTAGTTGCATCCAGTTCTTGCGCTTCTTCTAAACTTCTTGGCATTACTGAAACGATTAATTTCATCTACTAACCTTCATACTAATCACCTTGAGGTAATTACTGCTTTCATCTTTTTTATTATAGGCAAAGTCTGCTGGAAGTCCGTATTGGTTCAAGACCTGATACCTTCTTCCTGCAAAACCTTTATCAATTTGTTCTGTAAATTTCTGGCGGGAAACATTGGCAGCATTGGTACTGGCAATGATAATCCCTCCCGGATTTAAAATCTCTAGACTCTGGGAAATCAACTTGTGATAGTCCTTAGCTACAGAGAATGTTTGTTTTTTATTGCGGGCAAAGCTTGGCGGATCAAGAACAATCATATCATAGGTCAAGCCTTTTCGCTTGGCATACTTGAAGTACTCAAAGACATCCATAACGATAAAACGATGATTGTCCGTGCTGAGTCCATTTGCCTGAAAATGAGCTTCTGACAGCTCTCTAGACCGTTTGGCCAAGTCGACAGAAGTTGTCTCACTCGCACCTCCCATAGCTGCAGCAACTGAAAAGGCCGCCGTATAGGAAAACATATTGAGCAAGGATTTGCCCATGGCTAGACCGTCAACCAGACTCCCACGAACCTCATGTTGGTCCAGGAAAATCCCTGTCATCAAACCATCATTCATAAAAACTTGATAGAGCACGCCATTCTCAAGAACAGTAAAATCATCTGGCGCTTCCTCACCATAAACATAGGCAGACTCGTAGTCTAGACCTTTAAAACGAATCTTTTCATAAGCACCCAAGACCTCAGGAAAAACTTCCTTAAAAGCCTTTACTATGAGCTCACGAATCTGGTAAACAAAGGAGTTGTACCAAGAAAAAACAGCATAATCTCCATAGAGATCAATAGTCAGACCCCCAAAACCATCCCCCTCTTGGTTAAAAAGGCGAAAAGCAGTGGTCAAGTCATCCTGATAATAAGGCTTTCTAGCTTCCTTGGCCTTACGAAACAGGATTTCAAAAAAGGCTTGATTGAAACCAACCTTTTCCTTGCTGACCAACCAGCCAATGCCCTTGTTCTGCTGAGAAAGATAGGCACTCCCTAAAAACTTCCCGTCTTGACTAAGAACTTCTACTGCCTGATCCGTCAGTTCAATATCTGTTAAATCACTTGCCTCCAAAAGAACTAGACCCTTAGCTAGCTTTTTTTCAACACGTCTGCTGACCCTAATTCTATTCATAGCTACTATTATAGCAAATTTTGTGACAATTCTCAAAAAAGAAACCGTTTAACCATTTGTACTTTAGTTTACTGAGTGTCATTTTTGTTCAAATAAGTTTATTCCATTTACTTTTTCACCAAAACATTCTTTCCCTTATAATGGAAAGAGAGATTCTATTCGCTAAAAATAGACAAAAACAGAAATGAGTATAGAATCTTGCGCAAACGTTTGCCTAGTTCTAAACTTTATGGTAGAATAAAACACAACATTGATAAGCAAGAGGAAAAACAATGCAAAATCAGACACTTATGCAATACTTTGAATGGTATTTGCCTCACGACGGCCAACACTGGACGCGACTGACAAATGATGCAGAGCACCTAGCAAACCTTGGTATCAGCCATGTCTGGATGCCACCTGCCTTCAAGGCAACCAACGAAAAAGATGTCGGCTATGGTGTTTACGATCTTTTTGACCTAGGAGAATTTCAGCAAAAAGGGACTGTCCGTACCAAGTATGGGTTTAAAGAAGATTATCTTCAAGCCATTCAAACCCTAAAGGCACAGGGAATTCAACCTATGGCCGATGTGGTGCTCAATCACAAGGCTGCTGCCGATCATATGGAAGCCTTTCAGGTTATTGAAGTGGACCCTGAGGACCGTACCGTTCAACTAAGCGAGCCCTTTACTATCAACGGCTGGACTCACTTCACCTTCGATGGTCGCCAAGATACCTACAATGACTTCCACTGGCACTGGTACCACTTCACAGGTACGGACTACGATGCCAAGCGACGTAAGTCTGGCATTTACCTGATCCAGGGAGACAATAAAGGCTGGGCAAATGAGGAATTGGTCGATAACGAAACGGTAACTACGACTACCTCATGTATGCTGACCTAGACTTTAAGCATCCTGAAGTCATCCAAAACATCTATGACTGGGCTGACTGGTTCATGGAAACGACTGGTGTTGCTGGTTTCCGCTTGGATGCCGTTAAGCACATCGACTCCTTCTTTATGGGCAATTTCATCCGTGATATGAAGGAAAAATACGGTCAAGATTTCTATGTTTTTGGTGAATTTTGGAATCCAGACAAGGAAGCCAATCTAGACTATCTCGAGAAAACAGAAGAACGCTTTGATCTTGTCGATGTTCGTCTCCACCAGAACCTCTTTGAAGCCAGTCAAGTTGGAGCAAGTTACGACCTTCGTAACATTTTCACAGATAGCTTGGTTGAACTCAAGCCTGACAAAGCAGTCACTTTCGTTGACAACCATGATACCCAACGAGGACAAGCCCTTGAGTCTACTGTTGAAGAATGGTTCAAGCCAGCAGCCTATGCCCTCATTCTATTACGCCAAGATGGTCTTCCATGTGTCTTTTACGGAGACTATTACGGCATTTCAGGGCAATTTGCTCAACAAGATTTCAGAGAAGTTCTTGATCGTCTCCTAGCCATCCGAAAAGACAGGGCATATGGGGAGCAAACAGACTACTTTGACGATGCCAACTGTATCGGTTGGGTTCGTTCAGGTGCTGAACATCAATCTCCAATCGCTGTCCTCATCTCAAATGACCAAGAAAACAGCAAATCTATGTTTGTCGGGCAAGAATGGGCTGACCAAACCTTTGTTGACCTCCTTGAAAATCATCCAGCACAAGTTACAATCAACGCTGAAGGTTATGGAGAATTTCCAGTAGCAGCGGGTTCAGTCAGTGTTTGGGCAACAAAATAAACCTATCAGTTACAAGTCAAATCCAAGCGGATTTGGCTTTAAGTAGGCAAAAAGACCTACCCAAATGGATAGATCTTTATTGTCTTACAATTTACCTGCTACTGCATCCAAGAGTTCTTGAATTTTCGCTTGGTTGCTTCCTCCTGCCATGGCCATGTCTGGTTTACCACCACCACGTCCATCGACGATTGGAGCCAATTCTTTGACAAGATTTCCTGCATGCACATCTTTTGTCTTGCTAGCTACAAGAACATTGACTTTGTCACCGATAGCGGCAACTAGGACAAGCACATCAGAGTAGTCTTTTTGTTTCCAGTTATCCGCAAAGGTACGAAGGGCACCGGCATCTGATACAGAAACTTGACTAGCAATGTAACGGTGTCCGTTGACTTCCTTCACATCCTTGAAGACATCACCTGCAGCTGCGGCTGCGGCTTTTTCCTTCAACTCTGCATTTTCTTTTTGCAATTGGCGGAGTTGCTCTTGAAGTCCTTCGACTTTGTGAGGTACTTCCTTGAGTTGAGGTGCTTTCAAGGTTGCTGCTACTGCTTTCAGAGCATCTTCTTGTTCGCGATAAGCTTCAAAGGCTTCCTTACCAGTTACTGCCAAGATACGGCGAGTTCCTGATCCGATTCCTTCTTCTTTGACAATCTTGAAGAGGCCAATCTCAGAAGTGTTGCCAACGTGGGTACCACCACAAAGCTCAATAGAGTAGTCACCGATGGTCACAACGCGGACTTCTTTACCATATTTCTCACCAAAGAGGGCCATAGCTCCCATTTCTTTAGCCGTGTCAATATCTGTCTCAACAGTTTCCACTGCGATGGCTTCCCAAATCTTCTCATTGACTTGCTGTTCAATGGCGCGCAACTCTTCAGGAGTCACAGCTTGGAAGTGAGTAAAGTCAAAGCGAAGAAATTCTACTTCGTTCAGAGATCCTGCTTGTGTCGCATGGTGGCCAAGGATATTGTGAAGAGCCGCATGGAGCAAGTGAGTCGCAGTGTGGTTTTTCATAACACGATGACGACGGTTGGTATCGATAGCCAAGGTGTATTCTTGGTTCAAAGCAAGTGGTGCAAGAACTTCAACAGTATGAAGAGCTTGTCCGTTTGGTGCTTTTTGCACATCCGTCACATTCGCTACGACATTTCCTTTAGCATCCAAGATTTGACCGTGGTCAGCTACCTGTCCACCCATTTCAGCGTAGAATGGAGTTTCTGCAAAAATGAGAGAGGCAGTTCCTTCTGAAACAGCTTCTACTTCAGCATTGTTCGCTACGATAGCCACCAACTTAGAAGGCAATTGGCTGGCATTATAGTTGAAGACACTTTCCACTGTAATGTTTTGAAGGGTTTCATTTTGCATTCCCATTGAGCCACCCTTAACAGCAGACGCACGCGCACGTTCTTGCTGTTCTTTCATGGCTGCTTCAAAACCTTCACGATCGACAGTCATCCCAGCTTCTTCAGCGATTTCTTCAGTCAATTCTACTGGGAATCCGTAAGTGTCGTAGAGTTTGAAGACATCTTGCCCCGCGATAACGTTTTGACCTTTCGCTTTCAAATCAGCTACAATGGTTTCTGCAAAGTGTTGACCTGAGTGAAGAGTACGGGCAAATGACTCTTCCTCGCTCTTGACAATTTTCTCGATAAAGTCACGTTTTTCAAGCACTTCTGGGTAGTAGCTTTCCATGATTTTTCCAACAGTTGGAACGAGTTTGTAAAGGAAAGGCTCGTTGATACCCAATTTTTGACCGTGCATAGACGCGCGACGGAGGAGACGGCGAAGGACATAACCACGACCTTCATTTCCAGGAAGGGCACCATCACCGATGGCAAATGAAAGAGAACGGATATGGTCAGCAATGACCTTGAAGCTCATGTTGTCGCCATCTTGGTCATAAACCTTACCAGACAATTTCTCAACTTCACGGATGATTGGCATGAAGAGGTCTGTTTCAAAGTTTGTCTTAGCCCCTTGAATAACGGCCACCAAACGCTCCAAACCAGCACCCGTATCAATGTTCTTGTGTGGCAATTCTTTGTATTCGCTACGAGGAACAGCAGGATCAGCGTTAAATTGTGACAAAACGATATTCCAGATTTCGATGTAACGGTCGTTTCGATATCCTCTGCAAGCAGGCGAATACCGATGTTTTCTGGATCAAATGCTTCTCCACGGTCAAAGAAAATCTCTGTATCTGGTCCAGAAGGTCCCGCACCGATTTCCCAGAAATTATCCTCGATTGGGATCAAGTGGCTTGGGTCCACTCCTACTTCAATCCAGCGGTTGTAAGAATCTTTATCGTCTGGATAGTAGGTCATATAAAGTTTTTCAGCTGGGAAATCAAACCATTCTGGGCTTGTCAAAAGCTCGTAAGCCCAAGTGATGGCTTCGTCACGGAAGTAATCCCCGATAGAGAAGTTCCCCAACATTTCAAACATAGTATGGTGGCGCGCAGTCTTCCCTACGTTTTCAATATCGTTAGTACGGATAGCTTTTTGCGCATTGGTAATACGTGGGTTTTCAGGGATAATGGTTCCGTCAAAGTATTTCTTAAGGGTTGCTACCCCAGAGTTAATCCACAAAAGAGTTGGGTCATTTACAGGAACCAAGCTGACTGATGGTTCTACAGAGTGACCTTTGCTTGCCCAGAAATCTAGCCACATTTGGCGAACTTGAGCACTAGATAGTTGTTTCATAATATCTCCTTATTTACTTGTTTAATTTGATTGGCTTTCCAGCATCTCCACATAGTCAATCGCGACACAAAGGGAAATGACCAAATCTGCATACGAGTCTTCATAGACGGTTACGGTGTAGGTTGAGGTCAAATGGAAAATTTCTTTCCGAATCTCGGCAATCACTTGGTCGCGGTCATCCAGCAATTTGAAATTCAAATCCCAGATATTGCCCTCGATACGAAGCCCTAGATTGTCAAACTCATACTTATCTCGCCAGAAGGTCAACTTCTTGCGAATGACGAAATTGGAACCGTTTCGTAACTGGATAGTAAAGCGAGGAAGCAAAGTGAAAAATTCTTTACTAATCTCACTGACTTGCTCACCATAGGCGTCATAGATGGTAAAGGTCTTAGGAATTTGGAAAAATGATCCCTCCACCTGATAGTTCACTACTCCTCTATCATCCTTGATATCGAAGCGTTCGCCTCCAAGACGAAACTTTTGTTTGACAAGAAATGTCTTCATAAACACCTCCAAAAATCAAAAGACAAGTCCATATCACGAAGGGCGAAAAACCGCGGTACCACCTTCATTCAATGAACTTGTCATTCTCTTATTCTTATGCAATTGTCTGATTGAGTAGCATGATTTCCTAGCTTAGATGGCTCGCAGCACCGCCATTTCTCTGGACTAAGACAACTGAAAATCAATTCTCAACTTTCTTATTATATCGTTTTTTAAAGCTTGCGTCAACTGGAAAAGCCGACAATAAACCAAATCTCCTACTTCCGGTACATTTTAAACTGTAGGAAGAGGTCACTATATTTTCCTGTCCATTTATGGTCAAATTTCTCATAAACTTCTAGGTGTTTCATAGTATCAGCGTCTGGATAGAAGGATTTGTCCTCACGAGTCTCCTCTGGGAGAATTTCCTTGGCTGGTAGGTTTGGTGTTGAGTAGCCCACATACTCCGCATTTTTCAGAGCATTTTCAGGCTTCAACATGAAGTTGATAAAGGCATAGGCAGCATCTTGGTTTTTCACGGTTTTTGGAATGACCATGTTATCAAACCAGAGATTGCTAGCCTCAGTCGGAACGACATACTTGAGGTTAGGATTTTTCTCCAACATCTGGCTGGCCTCCCCAGAGAAGGTCACACCGATGGCCGCATTGTTCTGGATCATGTAACCCTTCATCTCGTCCGCCACAATGGCCTTGATATTTGGAGTCAGTTTGTAGAGTTTGTCTACCGTTTCTTCCAACTGCTGAGGATCCTTGGAGTTGAGACTGTAACCGAGCGAGTTAAGTCCGAGCCCCAGCACCTCACGCGCCCCATCAAAAAGCATGATGGAATCCTTGTATTCTGGTTTCCAGAGGTCATCCCAATGTTCAGGAGCCTCATCTACCATGGTTTCGTTGTAGACAATTCCCAAGGTCCCCCAGAAGTATGGGATGGAGAATTTATTGCCTGGGTCAAAAGTCTGGTTGAGGAACTCTGGTCCGATATTTTCGATTCCTTCAATTTTTGAATAATCAAGAGGAACCAAAAGGTCTTCATCCTTCATCTTGTTGATCATGTACTCACTTGGAATGGCAATATCGTAGGTTGTTCCCCCTTGCTTGATCTTGGTATACATGGCTTCGTTAGAGTCAAAGGTCTCGTACTGGACTTGGATCCCTGTTTCTTCTGTGAATTTCTCCAAAAGTTCGGGATCAATGTAGTCTCCCCAGTTGTAGATAACCAGCTTTTGACTATCTCGACTGTTGATTTTACTATCTAGATGATGAGCAACTCCCCACAAGACAAGGATAATCGCTACAATTCCTGCTAAAAATGAATAGAGTTTTTTCATGCTTGCTCCTCCTTCTCACGTGAGATAAAGTAATAGCCAACAACTAGGATAATACTAAAGAGAAAGACAAGGGCAGACAGGGCATTGATTTCCAGCGAAATTCCCTTGCGAGCTCGAGAGTAAATCTCGACTGACAGGGTTGAAAAGCCATTTCCCGTCACAAAGAAGGTCACGGCAAAATCATCCAGCGAATAGGTGAAGGCCATGAAATAACCTGCAATGATAGACGGAGTCAGGTAAGGAAGCATGATTTCCTTAAACATCTGAAACTGACTGGCACCAAGGTCATAAGCCGCATGAATCATGTCATCATTCATCTCCTTGAGACGAGGCAAGACCATCAAGACCACGATAGGGATGGAAAAGGCCACGTGACTAGATAGAACCGTCAAAAAGCCAAGCGAAAACTTAAGCTGTGTAAAGAGAATCAAGAAGCTGGCACCAATCATAACGTCAGGCGCAACCATGAGGATATTATTGAGTGATAAAAAGGCTTCTTGGTATTTCTTACGAGACTGATAGATATAGATAGCACCAAAAGTCCCGATAATGGTCGCAATCAAGGCTGATAAAAAGGCCAAGAAAAAGGTTTGGGTGAGGATCAACATGAGACGGCCATCACCAAACATGGTTTGAAAATGGCTCAAGCTAAAGCCGGTAAAACTATTCATATCATCCCCTGCGTTAAAGGCGTAGCCAATCAGGTAAAAAATTGGCAAATAAAGGACGATAAAGACAAAGGCTAGGTAGAGATTCGCAAATTTTTTCATCGTTCTCTCCTTTCCTTGGTCACCCACATGGTGATGAACATGGTTAGGATGAGGATCACACCGATGGTAGAACCCATACCGTAGTTGTCATTGGTCAGGAAGTTCTGCTCAATAGCCGTTCCCAGCGTGATAACACGGTTCCCACCAATCAAACGTGTCAGCATGAAGAGACTCAAACTTGGGATAAAGACAGACTGAACCCCACTTCTCACTCCATTCATAGATAGAGGGAAGATGACGTGGCGGAAAGTCTCCCACTTGGTCGCACCGAGGTCATAGCTGGCATTGATAAGATTGTTATCCATATCATCCAAGACATTGAAAATCGGCAAAATCATAAAGGGAAGCTCGATGTAACTTGCGACGAAGATAAAGGAAAAATCTGTAAAGAGCAACTGCTGCGAACCGATTCCGATAAATTCCAAAAATTGGTTAATAGAGCCATTTTGACCAAAAATCCCGATAAAGGCATAGGCCTTGAGGAGCAAATTGATCCAGGTTGGCAGGATAATCAGCATGAGCCAGAGTTGACGGTGCTTAAGACGAGTTAAAAAGAGGGCTGTTGGATAGCTGATGAAAAGTGTTACCAAGGTCACAATTCCAGCATAGAGCACAGAGTTGAAACTCATTTTAAGATAGGTCAAGTTTTGTGACGCAAAGTAGGATTTATAATTTTCTAAACTAAACTGGCCTTCAATGTTGAAAAAGGATTGACCGAAAATCAAGACCAAGGGTGCGAGAACAAAGAGGGCGATCCAAAGCATGTAGGGCACTACAAAGAGTTTAGAGGTTGTTTTCTTCATCTCTTTCCTCCTCGATCGCGTTAATCAGACCTGCTTCTTGCTCTTCGATTTCTACGTACTCTTCGATACGAGCATCGAACTCTTCTTCAGTTTCGTTGAGACGCATGATGTGGATATCTTCTGGTTCAAAGTCCAGACCAATTTCCTCACCCACAATGGCCTTACGAGTCGAGTGGATCATCCATTCATTTCCAAGCTCGTCATAGGCGATAATCTCGTAATGAACCCCACGGAAAAGCTGGGTATCAACTTTAACTTGGAGCTTGCCTTCTTCAGGTAGGGTAATGCGCAAATCCTCTGGACGAATGACAATCTCGACAGGCTCATTTGGCTTCATCCCCCCGTCGACCGCTTCAAAGCGTTTGCCGTTAAACTCGACCAAGTAGTCCTCAATCATAGTACCAGGCAAGATGTTGGACTCGCCGATAAAGGTGGCAACAAAGTGGTTGATTGGCTCATCGTAGATGTCCACTGGTGTTCCAGACTGAACAATCTCACCATCATTCATAACGAAAATCCAGTCACTCATGGCGAGAGCTTCTTCCTGATCGTGAGTGACAAAGACAAAGGTAATCCCCAATCGTTGTTGCAGTTCACGCAGTTCATACTGCATGTCTGTTCGCAATTTCAAGTCCAGCGCTGACAAGGGCTCATCCAACAAAACCACACGGGGTTGGTTGATGATGGCACGGGCAATGGCCACACGCTGACGTTGTCCTCCAGAGAGTTTACGAATGGAACGCTTCTCGTAACCTTCCAACTGAACCATCTTGAGAACTTCCGCTACGCGTTGTTCGATTTCTTTCTTGTCGATTTTACGCAAGCGGAGTGGAAAGGCAACATTTTCAAACACATTCATATGTGGAAACAAGGCATAGGATTGGAAGACCGTATGGACATCTCGTTTATTAGTTGGGATATCGTTGATCCGCACCCCATCCAGTAAAATATCCCCTGTCGTCGCATCCAGTAAACCTGCAATGATGTTCAGGATGGTTGATTTTCCTGAACCAGATGCGCCCAAAAGAGTGTAAAATTTCCCTTCTTCCAACTCAAAGTTAATGTCTTTGAGAACCTTGGTGTTGCTGTCTTCAAAAACTTTAGAGACGTTTTTGAATTCAATAATTGGTTTTTTCAATTGTCATAAATTCCTTCTTTTTCATAAATTAACAGATCCGGGCTCTGTCAGGCCGCTACTACCTCGTGTAGGAGATTGAACTGCCTACATACATCTTCACTAACGATAGGCTTTCACCCCCTTTACAATGGTTATAGCAGCAGCTTTTCTACCCCAACCTTATTCCTTCTCACCCAAGATTCGGACTTCTCTTTCAAGAGTAACACCTGAGTGTTCCTTGACTTTTTCGATAACAGATTGGATCAAGTCCTCGTAGTCTTTGGCCGTTCCGTCAGCAACATTGATCATGAACCAGCGTGCTTTTCAGATACTTCCACACCACCGATACGATAGCCTTTCAAGCCAGCCTCTGAAATCAACTGTCCTGCAAAATGCCCAACTGGACGCTTAAAGACTGAACCACAAGATGGGTATTCTAGAGGTTGTTTGAGTTCACGTAGGTGCGTCAAGCGGTCCATTTCTTGCTTGATAACCTGGTGATTTCCTGGAGCTAGGGCAAATTTAGCTGACAAAACAACAGCCCCAGAATCCTGAATAGCTGAATGGCGGTAACCAAAAGCCAAGTCCTTAACTGACAAGGTCTCGATTTCCCCTTCCTTGGTCAAAATTTGACAAGACTGCAAGATATGGGCAATCTCTCCTCCGTAAGCACCCGCATTCATAAAGACAGCTCCTCCGATGCTTCCCGGAATACCGCAAGCAAATTCAAAACCAGTCAAACTATGACGAAGTGCAATACGTGTTGTCTCGATCAAATTAGCACCCGCTTCTGCTTCGATGGTATAGCCATCAACCGAAACGTTATTAAGCTTATCACACAAGATGACAAAACCACGGATTCCACCTTCACGAACAATGATATTGCTGGCATTCCCAAGCACCATCCAAGGAATATTCTCTTGATTGGCAAATTGAACGACACGGGCCATCTCATAGCGATTGCGTGGCAAAACTAGATAATCCGCTCGACCTCCTACCTTGGTATAGGTATAGGTCTTCAAAGGTTCCTTAAAACGAATATCGATTCCTTCTAAGATTTCAAGCATTTTTTCTTTTACTGACATGTCACTCTTCCTTTTTCAAAATTCATTCCATTATACCATTTTTAGAGACATTTGACGACCATAAAAAGAGCTTGTTTTATCACTACATAAAAAAAGAGGTCACCCCTCTTTTTATGATTTTTTCCAAAATGTAAATTTTGTCAGCCAGATAAAGACTAAAAGTTCTACGAGAAGAACAAACTCAACTAGAAGCGGATTTGCAATCCATCCTACCTGAGATAAGGCTGGAGCCAAGTCAAACAAGGCATGCAAACCATAGGTAGCAAGGAGGTAGATCCATTTCTTTTGACGGACACTTTGATAGACCCAGATAGAGAGACCAATTTGCAGAACCAGAGCAAGAACACGCTCAACTCCTAGTAAATAAATCTGCCAAACTGATAGAGACTGAACCGTTTCGAGCGTAGATTTTGGAAGAAGATTGGCTACATCAGTATTTGAAGACTGAATGAGTGAAAAAAGAATCAACAAACTGATTAAACTTCCCATCCCGAGATAGAGCATCTCCAAGCCCCCATGTCCCAAACCATAAGCCAAAGCATCTCGATCTTCTAGCTTTCTCTTTTTCTCCAACCATTTAAAAAAGACAAGACGAGCTGTTTCCTCAAAGAGAGCCGCCATGGCGATTCCATAAAGGACATATAAGAAAGGCTGCTCCTGCATAAGCGGAATGGTTCCATCTTTTTGCGGATGGAGTACCAGAAGGTGAACAATCTTCTCTAACACTTGAGAAGAAACAAAAAATGCGATTGCCCCCAAGCCCATCACTGCAAGAGAGATTTTAAACCGTTTTTTGGCATACCAAGTCCCACTTACTAGAATGAGAACCAAAGCGATCATGGTAAGGATAATATGTACTGTCATCTTTTTCTCCTATTCTGACTTATCAATATCTTTCTTCATCTCGTCAACGTTAAATTTGGCAAATAAATACTGGCGATCTTGGACTGGAAAACGTTGGTCCAACTGGTCGACTGCCCCAACCTCAATCATTCCTTCTTTGATAACAAAGTCCATCACATGCCCACCAAAGGTCAAATCATCTGAGATAAAATGCAAATGGTAGCCTGCAACACTCACCCCATGGAAAATCTCCGGTGTCCAAAATCCAACAATGGTTCCCGATACATTTTCACGGCTATATTCAGGTTGGTGTGTCGCGACATCAGCAAACTTGGTATCAGGTGTGGATTTGGGAATCATCCGTACGTGCATTTGTGAAAATTCGCCATGAATCTTGATGGAACGAAAAAGATTTTCCCCATCATAGTAGGACTCAATTCGCTTTTCCAATTCCTTGTCCGTCATCTCAAAGCGCTGACGAAAAATTACTTCTGCCTGATGAGGAACCACTGCTGCATAGGGAATAAGAGCATCCGCTGCCACTTCAACGATTTCAGGCGTTTGACCAGACCCCTTAGCTTGATAAGCCTTGCCATCAAGGACAATCAACTCCCCATCAATCGAATCAAGGGTTCCCAAACCAAGATCACCATGTTCTAGCAATTCTCCCACTGTCATGGTTCCGCCATAGAGACCTGCCATTAGGGCACCTAGAGTATTGTATTGAAATAATTTTACCGGTTCCTGCACTTTTCTATCCATTCTCTTTCTTATCTTCTTTTCAATGAATCATCATACTTTCTAAGTATACCACATTTGCTCCTAGTTGTGAAAGGGAGAAATGCTTTTCCCATTGCCAAGTAGGCAAAAAAAAGGTACAATGTAACAAAATCAATGGAGGTCTGGAATGAAGAAAGAAAGTAAATACCAAGCAGTCGTTTCCTTTCTAAAAAAGGGGATCGAATCAGGAAAATTTCCAACAGGTAGCCGACTTCCCTCCATCCGTCAACTGAGCCAAGACTTCCACTGTAGCAAGGACACTATCCAACGAGCCCTACTGGAATTACGCCATGAACAATACCTCTATGCAAAACCCCAAAGTGGCTACTATGTTCTAGAACAAGGACAGCACCAAGACTTGGAAATCGAAGTCACTGACGAACATGCCAGTGCCTATGACGACTTCCGACTCTGTGTCAACGAAACCCTGATAGGTCGAGAAAACTACCTCTTCAACTACTATGACAACCAAGAAGGCCTTGAGGAACTCAGACAATCTGTCCATCAACTCCTCTTTGTCCAAGCCCTCTACTGCAAACCCGACCAACTGGTTCTAACATCTGGTACCCAGCAAGCTCTCTTTATCCTTTCTCAGATCAACTTTCCGAGCCAGGGAGAGGAGATTTTGGTCGAACAACCGACCTATCACCGAATGAACCGCCTCTTGGTCGCTCAGGGATTGGCCTACCAGACCATTGAACGCCGTATTGATGGCATCAACCTTGACGAACTAGAAGAACAGTTCAAATCTGGAAAAATCAAGTTCTTCTATACCATTCCTCGCTTCCACTATCCTCTTGGCCATTCCTATTCTGATCAGGAAAAAAGGGCCATTCTGGATCTAGCAAACCAGTATGGTGTATATATCGTCGAGGATGATTATCTAGGTGACTTAGACTCTAAAAAGGGACAAACCTTCCACTATCTGGATACTGAGGATCGCGTCATTTATATCAAGTCCTTCTCAACCAGTCTCTTTCCAGCCCTTCGTATTACCGCTCTCATTCTCCCAAATGCCCTAAAAGAGGCCTTTGTTTCCTACAAAAATATCCTGGACTATGACAGCAATCTCATCATGCAAAAGGCTCTTTCTCTTTACATCGATAGCCAGTTATTTGAAAAAAATCGACTGGCTCGCTTGACCCTTCAAGAGAACTATCAGGCTCAGATTAAGGAAGTACTTGAAGAAAACACCTGTCCCTTGCCCCACTATCCTCTACACGATGGCCTTCTCCTTGATTTGAGAAACTATCCTAAAATTGCCAGTCTGAAACACAGCTCACTCAAACTAGACTTTTTTGAGAAGGCTTATTTGGACGCCTGTCCTTATCAGTTCGCCAAAGTCACTCTCGAAAATCTAGAAGAGCTATTACAATACATAAAAGCAGAATTGGATTAAAGTCCAACTCTGCTTTTTCTTATTGTTCAACTTCTGTTAGTTTCGCTGCTTTTTCAAGATAAGTTTGATAGGTTCCGTCATCTTTCAGTTTTTGGATAACCTTATCTACTACCGCTTTCAAGTCTGATTGATCCTTCTTGATAGCAACGGCATTGGCTTCGCCATCTTTCATTGTCAAGTTAACAGATGCAACGACAAGGTCTGAGTTTTTACCTGCGTAGCTAAGAGCAACTGGTTCATCCATATGAACAGCATCCACTTTTCCAGCCTGCAATTCATTGACTGCTTCACCCATATTGGTCAAGGATGTCAACTGGGCATTTGGTAATTGTTCCTTGACCATGGTTTCTGGAACAGTTCCCTTTTGAGCTGCAATATTGGCACTTGCGAGGCTTGAAAGATCCTTGTATCTGTCTAAATCGGCTTTTCTAACCAAGAAACTCATCTTGTTTTCATAGTAAGGGATTGAAAAGTCAAAGACTTCCTTTCTTTCATCTGTGGCACTAATTCCTGCAATAGCCAAGTCAGCCTTTCCAGTTTGAAGGCTGGTCAAGACATTGTCAAAACTCATACTTGAGATTTCAAGTTTAACCCCAAGCTCGTCCGCAATCGCTTGAGCCATATCAATATCTGCACCAACCACTTGGTTTTTACCATCTACCAAGGATTGGAATTCAAACGGCGCATAGTCTGGGCTGGTCGCAACGACTAGCTTTCCTTTTTGTTTGATAGCGTCCACAGCAGACTGGGAACTATCCGTACCTGACTGGCAAGCTACTAGAACCACACTGGCAAGCATGCTACACACAACTAATATCCATTTCTTAAATTTCATAAATAAACGACCTTTCTGTTAATTCTGAATAATTATAACTCTTTTAAAAATAGTTGTCAACCCTTTTAGAGATTTTGATTGTAAAACAATTCTTTTCATAAAAAAGAAGACTGATTTATTTTAATCAGCCTTATTTCTGTATATTTAAACCGTTTCTTATAGTTCGACAATCTTACCTGTTTCAAAGTAAACAACCCATTCACAGATATTTTTTGCGTAGTCTCCGATACGCTCCAAGAAAGAAATGACTTGGAAGTAATCACGACCTGTAACGATAGCTTCAGGATTTTTCTTAATTTCTTCTGTAGCCAAATCACGGATACTATCAAAGTAATGGTTGATTTTTTCGTCCATAGCCGCTACTTCGTAGGCTTGATCCACAGAACCGTTGAGATAGAGATCTAGAGCTGCTTCAACGAAGTTTTTCACGTCGCGTCCCATCTTTTTAATTTCTTCTTCAACAGAAGGGATACGTTGCTCCCCCTTCATACGAATGGTCGCCTCAGCGATAGACACTGCATGATCTCCCATGCGTTCCACGTCTGACACTGCCTTGAGAACGGTCAAGACGGTACGAAGGTCTTGCGAAACAGGTTGTTGGAGGGCAATCATTTCAAATGATTTTTTTTTCCAACTTCACTTCATATTCATTTACTTCTGCATCGTCTTCGATGACTTCTTTTGCCAAATCACGGTCATGCGTGACAAAGGCACGCACTGTACGATTGATCTGCGAGAGCACTTCTTGTCCCATAGCATAGAACTGGTTATGCAATTTCTCCAAATCTTCTTCAAATTGAGATCGTAACATCATTCAACTCCTTATCCAAATTTTCCTGTAATATAATCTTCTGTTTCCTTGTTTTGTGGCTCTAGGAACATCTTCTTCGTATCGTTAAACTCGATCAAATCCCCATCTAGGAAAAATCCTGTTTTATCAGAGATACGTGAGGCTTGTTGCATCGAACGCGTCACCAAGAGCATGGTGTATTTATCTTTCAGACCATACAAGGTTTCCTCAATCTTACCTGCAGAAATAGGATCCAAAGCTGAAGTTGGTTCATCTAAGAGGATGATTTTCGGACTGGTTGCTAAGACACGAGCAACACAAACACGTTGTTGTTGTCCACCAGAGAGACCAATGGCCGAATCATGCAAACGATCCTTTACTTCATCCCAGATAGAAGCACGTTGCAAGGCCTTTTCTACTGCTTCATCAAGAACTTGCTTGTCCCTGACTCCATTGATACGCAGACCATAGACAACATTTTCGTAGATAGACATAGGGAAGGGATTGGGCTGTTGAAAGACCATCCCGATTTCCTTACGCAATTCAACCGTATCGGTACGGGGGCTGTAGATATTGTGACCATTATAGACCACTGATCCAGTTGTTGTCACCTCAGGATTTAGATCGCCCATGCGGTTGATAGCTTTGAGCAGGGTAGACTTTCCTGATCCAGAAGGACCAATCAAGGCTGTTATTTCCTTAGGTTGGAAAGAAAGGGAAACACTATTCAAGGCCTTCTTTTTATTGTAATAAACGGACAGGTCTGACACCTGTAAAATCGCTTCTGACATACCGTTTCCTTTCTAACCAAAGTGTCCTGTTACATAGTCATTGGTTGACTGTAACTTAGCATTTTGGAAAATATTGGATGTTTTATCATACTCAATCAAGTCACCCAAGTAGAAAAATCCAGTGTAGTCACTTGCACGCGCAGCCTGTTGCATACTGTGGGTAACGATGATGATGGTAAAGTCCTTCTTCAATTCCAACATGGTTTCTTCCAGCTGGGCTGTCGCAATCGGATCCAAGGCTGACGCCGGTTCATCCATCAAGAGGATATCTGGCTTAACAGAGATAGCGCGAGCGATACAGAGACGTTGTTGCTGACCTCCAGAAAGCATTAAGGCTGATTTGTGGAGGTCGTCTTTGACCTGATCCCAAAGGGCAGCCTGTCTTAGAGAGGTTTCTACAATTTCATCAAGTACTTTCTTGTCCTTAACACCTGCACGTTCATGAGCAAAAGTGATGTTGTGGTAAATAGACTTGGCAAATGGATTTGGACGTTGAAAGACCATTCCGATATGCTTGCGCATCTCATAGACGTTGATTTCTGGACGATTAACGTCAATCCCTCGGTAGAGGATTTGACCTGTTACCTTGGCAATATCAATGGTATCATTCATCCGATTGAGACTGCGAAGATAAGTAGATTTCCCTGATCCAGAAGGGCCAATCAAGGCTGTAATTTTATTTTTTTCAAATTGCATATCGATGCCCTTGATGGATTCATTTTTACCATAGTAAACATGTAAATCCTTAGTAGAGAGGGCCACTTTTTCTTCAGGGAAGGTGATGATATGCTTTTCATCCCAGTTATATTTTGACATGGCTTCTCCTTTAGGCAGCGGTTAATTTCTTGTGTAAATAGCTTCCGAGTTTGCGTGCCCCAAAGTTAAAAATCAAGATAAAGATGAGGAGTACTGCGGCAGAACCAGCAGATACAATGGTAGCATCAGGAATGGTTCCTTCACTGTTGACCTTCCAGATGTGGACAGCCAGGGTTTCTGCTTGTCGGAAGATTGAGATAGGGCTGGTAACACTGAGGATATTCCAGTTAGACCAGTCAAGGGCTGGAGCGGATTGTCCTGCAGTATAGATAAGAGCGGCGGCCTCACCAAAGATACGACCAGATGCCAAAACAACACCCGTTACGATACCTGGAAGAGCTTCTGGAATGACAACATGAACTACAGTCTCCCAACGAGAAATTCCAAGGGCCAGACCAGCCTCACGTTGTGTATGGTGAACGTGTTTTAAACTGTCCTCAACATTTCGAGTCATCTGAGGGAGGTTAAAGACCGTCAAGGCCAAGGCACCTGAAATGATTGAAAATCCATACTCAAACTGGACAACAAAGATCAAGTAACCAAAGAGACCCACAACGACTGATGGTAGAGAAGACAAAATCTCAATACAGGTACGAATAAAATTGGTCACAGGTCCTTTTTTTGGCATACTCAGCGAGGAAAACGCCAGCTCCCATAGACAGGGGAACAGAAATAATCAAGGTAATGACCAAAAGGAAGAAGGAATTGTAGAGCTGAATCCCGATACCCCCACCTGCTTGATAAGAGGAAGATTTCCCTGTCAAGAAGGACCAAGAGATATGCGGTAACCCTCTCACCAAGATATAGAGAATCAAAGGATGCCAAGATGGCAACGATGATACCCGCGATGGTATAGAGGACAGCTGTTGCAAGTTTATCTAATTTCTTAGCGTGCATAGTTTTTCTTTCCTCTTTCTTTCGTAATCAATTTAATCACACTGTTAAAGGCCAAACTCATCAAGAGCAAGACTAAAGCCAGTGACCAGAGAACGTTATTATCAACCGTTCCCATGACGGTATTTCCGATACCCATAGTCAATACAGATGTTAAGGTCGCAGCTGGTGTTGTTAGCGAGGTTGGGATAACTGCTGAGTTTCCGACAACCATCTGAATAGCAAGGGCTTCACCAAAGGCACGCGCCATCCCAAAGACCACTGCAGTGAAAATACCTGAACGTGCTGCTTTCAAGGTCACACGCCAGATGGTTTGCCAACGAGTGGCTCCCATAGCTAAACTGGCTTCACGGTAATGACGAGGAACAGCACGTAAGCTGTCTGTTGTCATAAAGGTTACAGTTGGTAGGATCATGACAAAGAGAACGAAATCCCTGACAAGATCCCAAAACCAGTTCCACCAAAGACGCTACGGACAAAAGGCACCACAACTTGCAAACCGATAAATCCATAGACGACTGAAGGAATACCGACGAGAAGTTCAATGGCTGGTTGCAAAATCTTTGCACCCTTTGGTGAGACTTCTGTCATAAAGACTGCCGCACCAATAGCAAAGGGTGTTGCGATGAGGGCTGATAAAATTGTCACAATAAAGGAACCCAAAATCATCGGAAGGGCACCAAATTGTTTCCCAGAAGGATTCCAAGTTTGTCCAAAGAGGAAATCAAAGATGTTGACCCCATTGACAAAGAAGGTCGATAAGCCTTTTTGGGCTACAAAAATCAAAATCATTGCCACAATGATGACAATCAAAGAAAGGCAGGTGAAGGTCAAACCTTTACCAAACTTCTCAAGGCGAGAGTTCTTTGAAGGAGAGAGTAATTTTTTAGATAATTCTTCTTGATTCATTATTGACCTCCTTCTACTGCTGTAACGGTACCTGAAGCATCCTTTTGGACTTTCATTTCATTGATAGAGATATAGCCCATGCCCTTAACAATTCCATTTTGGGCTTCATCTGAGAGGACGAAGTTCAGGAATTCAGCAGCTAACTCATTAGGTTGACCAAGTGTGTACATATGTTCATAAGACCACAAAGGCCAGTTGTTGGTCGTTACATTTTCAGACGTAGGTTCATACCCATTCAGTTTCATGCTTTTCACGGAGTCATCTACATAGGCAAAAGCCAGGTAAGAAATGGCTCCAGGCGTTTGGGATACAATGGACTTGACCATCCCGTTAGAATCCTGTTCTTGACTCTGCATTGCCGATTGGCCATTCATAATCGACCGTATCAAACGTCGCTCGTGAACCAGAACTTGCTGCTCGGTTGATGATTGAAATTGCCAAGTCCTTTGCCCCCAACTTCTTTCCAGTTGGTCACTTCACCTGTAAAGATTTTGCGAAGTTGCTCGGTTGTGAGATTTTCAACATCCACTTCCTTTGTTTACAATCACTGCAAGACCAGCCACTGCAACCTTGTGGTCTACTAAGGCTGAAGCATCGATTCCTTCTTTTTCCTCTGCAAAGACGTCAGAGTTCCCGATGTCAACTGCTCCAGACTGGACTTGGGATAGGCCTGTACCCGATCCACCACCTTGAACATTGACTGTTTTTCCGATGTTTCTAGAACCAAATTCATCTGCTGCCGCTTCGACAAGAGGCTGAAGAGCAGTTGAACCAACGGCTGTCATGGATTCTCCACGATCAATCCAGCTAGCACATCCTGCAAGAGAACCTGCCATCAAAAGAGCTGCAAGAGACATGACGAGCTTTTTTCTTTTTTTCACTGTTATTCTCCTTGAACATAATGATAAATGTTCTGATTTCTTCCGTTTGTCCTGATCATCCAATAATCATCAATGATTGTCCCACTTTATTTTATCTAGTCATTCTTCGGAGCGGACAATTCCATCGTATAATATAAGTAATAATGAAAGACTATCAGAAAAAACTCATACTTCCACTATAACATAGAATAGGTTCTTTGACTAGCTTTTTCACCTGAATCTGAGTCCCCTTTTGGATAATAATTTTTCAAAACATTTCCCGTTACCTTGGCAAAGCCTAGTCCGTTTCCTTGAACCACAACTTGATACCAACCATTTGGTCGAGCTTCAGACAATTGAACAGTCTCACCAGTCACATATTTTACAAAGTCCTCACCATTGATTTCGACACTTTGAAGTACTTGACTTGGTTTCAAGGCTAAACCGAGAGCAAAGCTTGGTTCAAAACGTTTCTTCTTAAAAGTACCCAGATGAAGTCCATTTCGGGCAATTTTGAGTTTTCCTAGATCAGGTAGCATCTCTGGCAGGAGATAGAGCTGATCTCCAAAAGTTTGCAAGATACCAGTTAGATTGACTCGCAAATGTTTTTGGGCAAATTCTTGCCACAAAGCCAGTTGCTCACGACTGAGATTGCTCTTGCTAGCCTTGAATCTTGGTGCTGGATTTTTTCCCTTAAACTGCAGGTGGGCAACAAACTGGCCTTCTCCCTTGAAATGATGAGGATACATCCGCGCCGTTTCAGGAAGGTCAATTCCTGCTACCATACCGTTCACATGATCAACTGGAAGCAGTTCAAAATCATAAGTATCAAGTAACCAGTGGACGATTTCTTCATTTTCCTCTGGTGCCCAAGTACAGGTCGAATAAACTAAACGGCCACCTTCAGCAAGCATGGTCACTGCATCTTCTAAAATTTCCCTTTGGAGACTAGCACATTGGCTCGGATAATCGGTACTCCAATAATCCATGGCATCTGGCTGCTTACGAAACATCCCTTCACCTGAGCAAGGTGCATCAAGAACAATCACATCAAAGTAACCTTTAAAAACCTTGGCCAAGCGGTCAGCAGATTCATTAGTCACAACAACATTTGTCGCTCCAAATCGCTCCATATTTTCCACTAAAATCTTAGCACGCTTACTTGAAATTTCATTGGAGACAAGGACTCCTTGATTAGCCAGATAAGCTGCTAGTTGAGTGGATTTTCCACCTGGTGCTGCCGCCAAGTCCAAGACCTTCATACCAGGACTTGGTTGAGCTACCTGGGCCACCATTTGAGCTGCAGGCTCTTGCGAATAAACAAGACCGGTCGCGTGCTCTGGTGACTTTCCAGAAACCTTACCATAATACCCCCAAGGTGTATTGGGAATAGCATCTGCAAACGATAACTGACTTTCTTTTAAGGGATTGACCCGAAAAGCCGAAACTGCTTCTTGTTTAAAAGAGGCAAGAAAGTCTCTTGCCTCATCTTCTAGTATCGCTTCATATTTTTCAACAAATCCTTCTGGAAATTGCATTTAGTTTTCTTTCCTTTCGTAGATATAAGACTGAATCTCTTCTTGCATCTCGATTGGCACCATCATGACAGGCTGACGCGTTTTAAAATCAGCGGGCTCACCTGATACCGTAAGAAGACGATAACCCAGACTTTCCCCTAAGATACTGGCCGCAGCGTAATCCCATGGCTGCAGGTAGGTAATATAAGTCAGAAGACGACCTGATAAAACCTTGGCAAAACTAATGGCCGCACTGCCGTAGACACGGACACCCAACGCTGCTCGACCCAAATCCGCCAAGCCCCACTCATTGCTTTCAAACATACCTGAGTTACCGGCAACTAAAAATTCTTGAAGAGGTTTCTTTTTAAAAGGCGGTAAGGGATCATTATTTCGGCAAGGAGGAAAGGCACCACCACCATGGTAACAATCACCTTTCATGACATCATAGATGATGCCAAATTTGCCCACACCATTCTCAAAATAAGCCAACATCACGGCAAAATCTTCCTGCTGGGCGACAAAGTTATTGGTACCGTCAATGGGATCAATCACCCAAACAGAACCTTGATCAACCGCAGCACGTAAACAGCCCTCTTCCGCGCAAATCAAGTCCTCAGGATAGGTGGACTTGATCCGATCAACCAAGAGTTCCTGCACCTCCTTGTCCAAACGTGTCACCAAGTCAGTAGGGGAAGACTTGCGCTCAACCTGCAAATCTTCTTTCATGTGAGCCAAAATATAGTCAGCAGCTTCCTGCACAATCTGTTTGGCAAATTCAAATTTAGTTTCCAAGAGAAATCTTCCCTTCTCTTTTTTCTTTTGCTAATTGAACTGCATGATAGAAGGAATAACCGCTCGCTGTCTCAAATTCGCGACCTAAGCGTTTTTCTTCGCTTTTGCTCGGAACCACAGACTTAAATTTCTTGTAGGAATCTAGCAGTTTTTTAGCTTCTACCTTGTCTTCATAGGCAGCTTCAACATCATTAAAAAAAGAAAGCACTGAAGCAAGTTCTTCAGTGCTCCACGACAAATCTAGTGGGTAACTATACTGTTTGTTCATCTATCCTATACCAGCTCTCAATGTTGCTTCTTTTAGTTCTTGTTTACGGTAACTACGAGGGAGAAAAGCACGAATCTCATCTTCATTAAAACCGATCTGCATGCGTTTGGTATCTATAATAATTGGGCGACGCAAAAGACTAGGATATTGCTCAATCAACTGAAGCAACTCCGATACCGAGATACTCTCTACATCAATATCCAATTTTTGAAAAATTTTTGAACGAGTTGAAATGATGTCATCAGTACCATTTTCGGTCAAGGAAAGAATATGTTGTAATTCTTTTCTTGTTAAAGGACTAGTCATAATATTATGCTCTTGAAAGGGCACTTTATGCGTCTCTAACCAAGCCTTTGCCTTACGACATGATGTACAACTCGGTGATAAAAATAGTGTAATCATGCTTTTCTCTTCTTTTATCTATACTTGCTATTTCTATTATACAAAAAAATAAAGCGCTTGACTAGGTATTTTTAGAAAAAAAGCCTATTTTTTCATAGAAAATAGACTGTTTTCTGCAAAAATCTCCTGCTTTGCAAGTTTATCTTTAGGATAACCTAACAATAAATAGGGAGTAGAGCAACTTCTCTCGTTTTTTATTAAAAATACAGAACTTTTTCCACTATTTCCTTGAAGCTTTAGCGAGAAGGAAACCAAATATTCCTTCATACAAAGCAAAGAAAAGTAAAAAGGCATGGAGAAAGAAAGTCTCTGGCAAAATCCAAATAACGGGATCCTTTGCTGGATCAAAAAGCCAGGTATCATCTCCCACAAAGAGAATCTGATGAAAAAGCGTAAAGAATTGCTCAAAACCAATCAACACTCCTACAAGGCCAATGACTAGAGGTAGTAGCACTAGAATCAGGATACTTTTACGATATAGGGGCAAAAAGCCTTTTTTCATAATCTTTCTAACAAAGAAATAGAAACTTGGAAGTGTCACCAAAGTGACTAGCTGAACCAAGTGGAAGAGATTCTTCACCACCGCAAAGTGGTGTAGCCCTGCCGCTGATGAACGAAAATTCGGCATCTCTAAGACCTGACTAAAGGGATTGGTCAGGTAATTCATCAAGATATGAAAATTGTACTGAATGGTTTCTGGCTTTAGATAGACTCGATCCGCTAAGTTCAGCCACTCAATTTCCAAAGGATAGAAAATCCATGTCAGATAAATGGTTAAGAGAATAGACAGGGAGAGGAGAAAGAGCATACTTCCCCAAAAGGTCAGTTTAGTTTTCATCAAATTCCACTCCGCAAGGCTAGAAACTACATGAGTTGGTGCAATTGGCAGGTCCGCCACTTCTTCTGCTTTGGTAAAACCTGTCGTCACCAAGAGCGTTGGAATGCCATTGTCAATCCCTGCTCGGATATCTGTCAGGTAGTTGTCCCCAACCATGAGCAATTCTTCTCTTTTCAAGCCTAAGTGCTCAACCGCCTTGTCCATGATGATAGCATTTGGTTTCCCGATATAAACTGGTTTTACCCGTGTTGCTACTTCAAGAAGTGTAATTAGTGAACCAGCACCAGGCAAGAGACCACGTTCCGTCGGGATATTGAGGTCAGGATTGGTTCCGATAAAGTGAGCACCTTTTTGAATGGCTAGAGTTGCTGTGGCAAATTTTTCATAGTCAACTTGCCAGTCCAGTCCAACGACCACATAGGCTGGATTTTCCTTGTCTTCGACATAACCTGCCGCCTGGATAGCACCCTTGAGCCCTGCTTCACCAATGACATAGACTGTCTTTTCCAGTCCCAAGTCGTTCATATAGTCGATGGTTGCCAGAGTTGCTGTATAGACAGTTGATAGAGGGGTATTAATGTTAAAATTCTGAGCCAACATCTCTTGAACGCTCTCAGGAGTACGGGTTGTATTATTGGTCACAAAGAGGTAGGGAATTTCTCTTTTTTGTAACTCATGGACAAAAGCCTCTCCTGCCGGGATTCTGTCTTTCCCCTTGTAAATGGTTCCGTCTAAATCAATTAAATAACCTTTATAAGCCATATCGCCCTTTCTAATTGCCTTTAATTTCTTGCCAAGTAATCATAGCTTGGGCATTAATCTCGCCATCACTGATAATCTCATGCTTGCTTTCTAGTCCCTTGAGTTCATAAGCTGAAGCAATCATGCCACCTGGTCGTACTTCTTTGACATATTTGAGATTGATTTTCTTTGGAATATACTTGGTCAAAAAGTCTGCTCCCATGACCTCAAAAATCCAATCCAAGTATTTGCTGTTATTGACATGACCATTCATATCCAAGTCGTAAAAACGAACATGGTAATCTTTACTGATCGGATCTTCTAGATTTGCATACTTTGGCCCACGGATGAGTTTTTTATCAAACTCAGACTGGTAAGGCGCAACAATTTCCGGTTCGACAGCATGAACTTTACGACTGTCCCTGTCCATGAGAACAAAGGTTGCTACCATGCGAATGATTTCTTGACCTGCTTCATCATAGAGAGTGAAACGACGGTAGCAAAAAAGACGATTGTAAGTCAATGCTTCTGTTTCAATCGTAATCTCTTCAGCAAAGCGAGGCAAGCGAACCACGTCAATCGCATAGTCTGTAATAATCCAGACCAGATTGTAACGTTCTAACATATCCTTGTCACTAACTCCCAGTTCGATCGACTGCATACCTGATACTTGCAAGGACAGCAAAATCACATCTGGAAGTTTGATATGACCGTTCATGTCCGCCATATCAAAAGGAATTTTCATTTTCATTTGATAAGTTAAGCCCATTGTTCTACTCCAAAATAAATCGTTCTGCTACAGTGTCTCCCAAGAAGAGACCCCTCTTTGTCATTCGGACACGATCACCGTCGATCTGCATAAGTCCTTGTTGAACCAAATCTCTGATGATTTCGCCATAAAGTCCATCAAAGGATCGTCCAAATTTTTCCTCAAATCGCGCCATAGAAACCCCGGATTTTTTCCGGAGGCCTAGGAACATTTCTTCTTCCATCTGCTCCTTTTGAGTCAGGTTTTCTTCTGTTATCCGTGCATCTCCTGCCTCTACTGCATTGAGATAGTGGCGGATAGGACCGTGGTTTTTATAGCGCACCCCGTTCACATAACCTGAAGCACCCGCACCGATACCATAATATTCAGCATTGTCCCAGTACATGAGATTATGGCGACTTTCAAAGCCTGGTTTGGAGAAATTCGAAATCTCATAATGCTCAAAACCAGCTCGCTCAAGCTCTGAAATGATGTACTCAAACATCTCCGCTTCTAACTCTTCCTTGGGTAGGGGCAACTTCCCTCGTCGCATGCGGTTCATAAAGACCGTATGATTTTCCAAATCAAGCTATAAAGGCTCATATGAGGAATATCAAGCGAGATAGCCTTAGCCACATTGTCCTTGACCTGAGCCATAGTTTGACCTGGAAGAGCATAGATTAGATCAATGGAGATATTGTCAAAACCAGCCAGTTTGAGACGGTCGATATTCTCATAAATATCCTTCTCCAAGTGACTACGCCCGATCTTTTTCAGCATTTTGTTATCAAAAGTCTGCACACCTAAGGAAACACGATTGACTGGCGACTGTTTCAAAACCGCAATCTTATCCGCGTCCAAATCGCCTGGATTGGCCTCAATGGTCAATTCTTCCAAGACAGATGAGTCTAGATTTTTAGTCAAGCCATCTAAGAGCAACTCTAATTGCGGAGCGGACAGAGCTGTTGGCGTCCCACCTCCAATATAGAGAGTTCGCAACTTTTGGATATCATAAGAATGGAACTCCTCTAGCAGATGCTCCAGGTAACTATCTACTGGTTGATTCTTGATAAATACTTTTGAAAAGTCACAATAATAACAAATCTGTGTACAAAAGGGAATATGCACATAGGCGGACGTTGGTTTTTTCTGCATAGTATTTATTATACCACAAAGACAGACTTGCAGATAAAAATCACCATCTCCAAAAACCAGAGATGGTGATACCTTATACTTCAGTAATATCGATGATGATTTCTTCTTGGTCTTCAGCGACGTCTGGAGTTGCTGACTGTTCTTGCCATTGCTCCTTGAGATTGTTAAAGGTTTCCTTGGATGCTTCCGTCGCTTGTCGAGCACAGTTTTTAGCTTGGTCAAGGACACTATCAAAAGTGATTTCACCAGATTCTACTTGTTCCTTTGTTTTCAGAACAAAGTCCGTTGCCTGTTCCTTCACTTCAGTTAGTTTCTCACAAACCTGCTCTCTAGCATACTCTGGATCTTCTCTCAAATCATCTAGAAAATCCTGAGCTTGACTACAAACTTGCTTACCCTTGTCACTCGTCAAAAACAAAGCAAGAGCAGCACCTGAAACTGTTCCTAAAAGGATAGAGGATAGTTTTCCCATAAGATTTCTCCTTTTTTATTTTTTGAAAAATTTACTTGCGACACGAAGAGCGGACAAGCTTGCACCTGTTTTAATGGTCTTTGAACCAGCAGATGAAGCCTTTTTACCTAAAACACGTGCATGTTGGTTGAGATCAGATACTGACTCAGATAAGTCAGCCACAGCCGTAAAAAGTGGATCAATCGTCGCAACTTTTATATTGATATCGTCTGCTAACACATTGACCTTAGCCAACAATTCATTGGTCTGATGCAAGGTAACGTTCACATCTGAGCTCAACGTTTTGATGGTTTTCTCTGTCTCATCAATCATACGACCTGCTTTTTGAATCGTGATTGTCAAATAGACTAAACAGACAATCAAAGCAATCGCAACAAGAATATATGCAACTTCTAACATTTATTTTTCCTCCTCTGTATGATAGAAAGGGGCTTTCTTTCGATTTTGATAAAGTATGATAAAAATACCGAGTCCAATAAGGACAACTGATAACCATTGGGAAACTCGCAGACCAAAGAACATGAGACTATCCGTCCGCATCCCTTCGATAATCATACGACCAAAGCCATACCAAATCAAGTAGAATGCCGTAATATGACCACGTCTGATTCCCTTTAATTTTCGTCTAAAAATCAGAATCAAAGCAAATCCAATCAGATTCCAAACCGACTCATATAAGAAGGTCGGCTGACGGTAGCTACCGTCAATATACATCTGGTCACGAATGAAGCCTGGCAAATAATCCAAACTATCTACCGCTGCACCGTAGGCTTCTTGGTTAAAAAAGTTCCCCCAGCGCCCTAAACTCTGGGCAATCATGACGCTCGGTGCTGCAATATCTAAGAAATCCCAAGTATTAATCAGCTTTCTATCTGCAAAGATATAAAGGACAATAGCACCCGCTATCAAACCTCCATAAATGGCCAAACCACCATTCCAAATGGCGATGATTTCACCTGGATTTTGCAGATAATAATCTAAGCGAAGAGTACGTAGTATAGCCTAGCACCTAAAATAGCTACTGGAAAAGCAATCAGGATAAAATCCAAAATATCATCTGATAGAATTTTCTTTTTAGGAGCTTCTTTCATGGCAAGATAGACTGCCAGAACCAAACCAGCTACAATACACAAAGCATACCAACGAATAGCAAAGGGACCAATTTCAAATGCGACTGGATTAATCATGTTTCACCTCATTTTGAGCGATTAGATTTGTCAAGCGTTCTTCAAATAAACGCGTCGCATCAAAGCCCATTTCTTTAGCACGATAGTTCATGGCAGCTGCCTCAATAACAACGGAGATATTGCGTCCTGTTTTTACTGGGATACGGATACGCGGAATCGTTACACCAGAAACTTCGAGTTCTTCGGCATTGTTTCCTAGACGGTCAAAGGTCTTATGCGTATCATAATTTTCCAAATAAACTGCTAGCTGAACTTGTGAAGAATCTTTTACAGCACTTGCACCATAAAGACTCATGATATCGATAATCCCAACTCCACGAATCTCAAGTAAATGCTTCAAGATTTCAGCAGGTTCGCCCCAAAGAGTCATCTCATCCTTAGAATAAATATCTACACGATCGTCTGCTACTAGACGGTGTCCACGTTTCACAAGCTCAAGACCTGTCTCGCTCTTACCGATACCACTATCCCCTTGGATCAAGACCCCCATGCCATAGATGTCCATCAAGACACCATGCACACTGGTACGTTTAGCCAAACGGGAATCAAGGTAGCTGGAAAGTTCTCCAGATAAACGACTGGTTGCTGTTCGACTGGTTAAAATCGCAATCTTACATTCTCTAGCAGCCCTCAACATTTCCTCTGGCACTACCAAACCACGAGCAACGATAACCGCAGGTGTTTCAGGTAGAAACATTTTCTTCAAAACTTGATAACGGTTCTGGGCAGGCATAGCAACTAAATAGGACCACTCCTTCATCCCTAACAGCTGAATCCGTTCTGGTGTATAGTAATCAAAATAGCCCGTCATTTCAAGACCAGGTCTCATAATGTCCGCAGTATTGATTTCTTTTTCAAGTAATTCGCCTTCACCATAGACAATATCTAGTCTGAGTTTTTCAATGACATCTCTTACTAAAACCGACATAATTTCCTCCTTCAATCGAGTTCTCCCTACTATTATATCAGATTGTAGGTGGAAGTTTCCTTTTTTTGCAGGATTTACAGTATTTATTTGATGTTGCTTGGGAAAAGATTTGACTAGTAAGTCTTTTCCTACGCTTTCAAATTAACCGAGACAAATCTACTGCAAATTGGTCAACACCTATCACCAAATCCCTTCCAGATTTTGCTAAATAAATCCTTGGAAGACCTTTTGTTAGTATTCTATTTGCATCAGCCATATCTTGAGGATAGGTATAGAACTGTTGACCTTGTGGAAACTGATTTTGGACCTGCCATTCTTCAAACTCCTTCAAAAAAGTCTTATGAGACGGCATACTGACTTCTTCGAACAAGGAATGGTCAAACAATCGTACCAAACGATATAGACCATGAATCTCATCCGCAAAGCACTTATCAATCTTTTCATAGGGGTAACCTCGCCTCTGATAAGCTTGACATAAGTTTTGTAAGGACTCACTTAATTCAACTGCATCTTTTCTTGCCAAACTTATAAAATACCGAACAGAAAATTCTTCCATACCAGTTCGTTTTTTCTTCTCTAAAAACTGTTGTGCACGCAAGAGAGACTCGGATAATCTTTCTTCATCTTGATAATAAAGAGCGTATAAAAGATTCATCACATTTTCTGGATAATAGGTTCCTTTCAACAAGGGTAAATCTTTGGGGATGAATGATGGAATGACTGAAAAATCGTTACAAGCAAAAGAGGTAAACAAGCCTTTCAAAATTCCATCTGTATAAATGGTTCCACTTGCCAACAAACCGCCTCTCAGCAGCTCGGTTCTTCCTGTTTGCCATAGCGCATTGTTTAACTGTGTATAATCCCCACCTAAAAACGCAGCATAATAAGCAAAATATTTAATATCATCTAGCAATAAGCTACTGTACAATTTAACCCTTAAAACCTTGTCAGACAATACTTTTGAATCGGTTAAATACTTTTCAAAAATTCTTTGGTTTGACTCTTCAAATTCCTTCCAATCTATCGGATCAGCACAATAACCCCAATCTTCCAAGTGATTTTCACGCATCTTTTGATATTCTTTTATATACTCTTTCATAAGAATTTGTTCCTCTAAATACTATGCAAAAAAAGACTAGACAAGTCTAGCCTTTCATTTCAAATTAGAATTTTTTACGTTTACGAGCTGCTTCTGATTTACGTTTACGTTTTACAGAAGGTTTTTCATAGAATTCACGTTTGCGTGTTTCTTGAAGAGTACCAGCTTTAGTAACCGCACGTTTAAAACGACGAAGTGCATCGTCAAGAGATTCATTCTTACGTACTACTGTTTTAGACATTTTTTTCACTCCCTTCAAGTTCAAGATCTATTCTATTTTACACGCAAAATGAATAAATGTCAAGAGAAAACTAAGTTTTTTATTTTTCATAATGACTAATAATATAGTCCACCATCTCCTCCATCTCTGCTTCAGATAAAGGTAGTTCCCAGTTTGTTGTTTCCATTTTAAGAAAGGCATCACTGACCTCAGATTTATTATCTGGCAACAAAATGTTGCCGTCTTTTTCAAACATAATACCTATCCGATCATATAAGACATGAAGATTATTAGTTTTATTTTTATTTTTATTTGGATCAATATCAAAAGACTGTAAAGAGATTAATATATCATTTCCTTTATAAGACAAATCAATCCACATATGATTTGATAAATCATATGGTCTAGATAATCTACTACCCGAGGTGTACTTTTTATTCCCCATACCTCCTGAATATTGATTTCTTGTGTTATATGGTTTATCTTTTGACTTAGTAAAAAGATAATTCCCTTCCTTATCTTTCTTCTTTGTAATGAATTTTATTATTTTTTTTCTCTCTTCCGTTCTAGCGCTCTTATATGCTTCTTTTACTTTTAGAAATTCTTCTTTATTCATGTTATCCTCCTAACGTCATGTTGCAGTTTTATATGTCTAAAAACACTCACTCCAATGAGCAAGTGATTCTGAATTTATTTTTCAAGTAAGCTTAGCGCTTCTGCATCTGCGATAATCGTCACGTCAGGGTGGTTTTGTAGACTACTTGCTGGTAAACTTTCAGTTACTGAACCTGATACTGTCCCAGCAATAGCTTCTGCTTTCGACTCACCGTAAGCAAAGAGAATAATTGACTTAGCATCCAAGATGTTTTTAATCCCCATCGAAATGGCTTGGGTTGGAACGTCTTCAATCTTGTCAAAGAAGCGAGCGTTAGCTTCGATGGTAGACTGGTCAAGTTCGACTAGATGCGTTTGACTGTCAAATGGAGTACCAGGTTCATTAAAGCCGATATGTCCATTGCGACCGATTCCCAAAATTTGCAAATCAACAGGATGGTCAGCCAAAATTTGATTGTAGCGTTTTACTTCTGCTTCAGCATGGTCTTTGTCCCCACGAGGCAAGAAACTTTCTTTAAATGGTTTTTGGTTGAACAAGTTTTCCTGCATGAAGTAACGATAAGACTGTGGATTGTCCCCATCAAGCCCTACATACTCATCAAGGTTCACACTGGTTAGATTTGAAAAATCAAGGTCACTCTCAACGATTTCCTTGTAAAACTCAAGCGGGCTGCTTCCTGTTGCAAGTCCTAATGTTTGAGCACCATTGGCCAATTTTTCCTTCAAAATCTCAAAAGCTACTTTTCCACCTTCGACTTGATTCTCAACTTTTATAACTTTCATTTTATATCCTCCATGTTTCTATATTTATTATATGGTATAGACCAATTTTTGTCAAGTGAAAACGATTTAATTTCTAAAAAAAGAGCGCCCAAACTTGAAACGTGTTATAATGGATAAGATTAGAACTTAGAAAGAATGATGAAAAAATGAATACAGCTAATTTTGATTTCCACTTACCAGAGGAATTGATTGCCCAAACACCCCTTGAAAAACGAGATGCCTCCAAGCTCCTCATCGTAAACCGGGAAACGGGAGAAATGCAGGATAAACACTTCCACTCCATTATTGATATGCTGGAACCTGGAGATGCACTCGTTATGAATGACACCCGCGTTCTTCCTGCCCGCCTCTATGGCCAAAAAGAAGAGACAGGAGGCCATGTGGAACTTCTCCTACTCAAAAATACTAGTGGTGATGAGTGGGAAGTTCTGGCTAAACCTGCCAAACGCCTCAAAGTTGGCACTCGTGTCAACTTTGGCGATGGTCGCCTCAGCGCTGTCGTTACGGAAGAATTGACCCACGGAGGCCGCATTGTCCGCTTTGAATACCGAGGAATTTTTCTAGAAGTCTTGGAAAGTCTAGGTGAAATGCCACTACCACCCTACATCCATGAAAAACTGGATGACCGTGAACGTTATCAAACCGTCTACGCTAAAGAAAGTGGCTCTGCTGCAGCACCGACTGCTGGCCTCCACTTCACCAGAGAACTGCTAGCAGAAATCCAAGCCAAGGGTGTCCATTTGGTTTATTTGACTCTCCACGTTGGTTTAGGAACTTTTAGACCTGTTTCTGTGGACAATCTGGACGAACACGAAATGCACTCCGAATTCTACCAACTTTCTGAGGAAGCAGCAGCCACTCTTCGCTCTGTTAAGGAAAATGGTGGACGCGTCATCGCTGTCGGAACCACCTCTATCCGCACGTTAGAGACTATTGGTTCCAAGTTTGACGGGCAAATCCAGGCTGATTCTGGCTGGACCAATATCTTTATCAAACCTGGTTACGAATGGAAGGTTGTGGACGCCTTTTCAACCAACTTCCATCTGCCAAAATCAACTCTCGTCATGTTGGTTTCTGCCTTTGCAGGCCGTGAATTAGTCCTAGATGCATACCAGCACGCTATTCAAGAACGCTACCGTTTCTTCAGTTTCGGTGATGCCATGTTTATCTATTAAGAAAATCCCTATTAGGAAACCTAATAGGGATTTTTCTAATCATTCCATACTAAACTTTGGATCTTTCAAACTCTGAACACTGGCATTGATAACTGCTCCGATAATCAAATCTTAGCAATAAGAATAAACCAGAACATCATGACTACCACGATAATGGAACTGAAAAAACGGACATCAACTAGGTGATTAACATAGTTATTAAAATAAACAGAAAAGATATTCAATAAACCGATAAGAGTTAGCAAAACAAAGATACTTCCTGGTAAAACATAGCGGATTCGTGGTGTTTTTACTTTTGGAAGGAAATAGTAAATCATGACTAGAATGGCAAAGATCAAGGCATAGACCAGAGGGCCTGTAAAATCTTGCAGGTAGGAAAATAGCGGGCTGTCTGATTGCCAGTAAGTTTTGAGGAGGTTGAGCAACATGCGACCAAACATACTCAAAAACAAGGCTAGGGCAAAAAGAATCTGCAAGCCAAGGCTAACAAGCAAACTCATCAACTGATGGGAGATAATCCCTCGACTCTTGGTCACTCCATAGGCTTTATTAAAGGCTTTTTGAAGGAAATCCATTGATTTTGAAAAGGTCCAGAGTGCAGATAAAACGGCAAAACTCAACAAACCAGTTGATGGTTGAGTCAGAACTTCTCGGACAATCTTGGCGACCACATCATACACCGTATCAGGCAAAAATTCCTTGATCGTAAGTAAGAAATTTGAGACCGGAATCTGAAAATAAGGCAAAATATTGACCATTATCATTAGCAAAGGAAAGATTGAAATCAACCAATAGTAGGCAACCGCAACACTGGTCAACTCACTATCAGACGCTTGATAATAATGCAAAAAAGCTTTCAATAAGGGCCTGTCCATCAGCTCTTTCCACCACTTTTTCATGTTCCATCCTCCGTCATTTTCTTCATCATCTAAGTTCTTCTGATTAAATCTAGCATATCATAAGGTAAAGTATTTGCAGCCTCTTTCAGAGAATAATTCTCTAAATTATTCACATTTTGGCGTAGTTTTTTGGCATACTTGGCTGTTATCAGTTTAGCTTCTTCGTATTCAAAGATTGCCTTACGTTCGAGATAGTAGCCTCGTAGCATTTCATCGATATTGTTTGGCTTGATGCGATTGATAACCCGCTCAACAAAGGCACCACTTCCGATAATGGCCGTCTCGCGTAGACGAGACTCTTGCATAAAACTAATCAGAGAACTCTTGTAAACCCCTTTGAGGTTTTCCAAACTCTCGATAATCAGCTCTGTATTTTCCAAATACAACTCTGAAATCTGATCATAGTCAACTGCTAGTAGTTTACGAGATTCTTCATTCATCCAACTACGGAAAGTTTTGCCAAAGGTAAACATTTCATGGAGTAGAAAGCGCAGTATCCGTAAAGAAACAAGGAAATAATAAGTCACTCTAGAAGCGAAATTCCGATTGATACTCTGCTCCATGTTTTTTAGGTAACGTTGGTAAACTCGATAGCCACGCTCGCTGATTCTATTTTCTTCGTAGGCTTGCTCCAAACCGTCACTCTCAATACTCAAGATAAGAAGCTTGAGGGACTCCCAGTCCTCTTGGACTCTTTTATTTTCCTGACTAAGGATGAGGTTTTCAATCCGACCATGATAATTATCAATAGCTGCATAAAGAGGAAGTTTGTTCTTGTGATGGTCCAGCTCTTTTTCTAATTCTGCAGCTACATCATTCAAAATCGCAATATGCATCAAATGATCCTTGCTTTCCTCTTGTTCTTCAGATAAGTGAGGGAGGACCAGTAAACCTGTTAGAAAGCTTAATAGTGTAACGCCTGCTACAAGGAAGAGTAATAAAGGATATTCCTGCTCCAAATGACTTGGTATGAGGAGAATGGTCGCGATAGATACTGTTCCTTTGACACCAGAGAAGGTCAAAAGAAGCATATCTTTCATGTACTTATGAATTTTTTTCTTAAGTCGACGCGTCCTCACAAAGTAAAAACCAGCAATCATGACAAAGCGGATCGCAAAAAGCAAGAAGGTCAGAACGACAACTGAAAGCAGTAAAAGAAGGGGATTGTAGAGAGAATTAGACAAAATTGGCTCTGCAATCAATTCTAATTCCATTCCCAAGAGAACAAAGACTGATCCATTTAGCATAAAGGTCACGGTGTGCCAGACGGTCTCCGTCACGGTGTCTACCTGAGCCTCAAGGAGCGTAATTTTCTTAAAGCGACTGGCCTTCAAAATACCTGCAACCACTACTGCGATAATTCCTGAAACATGAAACTCTTCTGCGATGAAAAAGGTCATGAGTGGCAAACTTAGCTCTAGCAATAGTTCACTGGCTATATCTATCGCTCGCACACTCAGTAAAAAGCTATGCAAAAAACGATTGACCATAGCCGTCACAAAACCGACTACAAAACCACCAAGGATAGAAAGCGCTAGGGAAGTTCCAGCTTGGCTGAGAGAAAACGTTCCTGTTGTCCAAGCAGCCAGAGCCATCTGAAAGGCAACCAAACCAGAAGCGTCATTTAAGAGTCCTTCCCCTTTTAGGATATTGGAAACCCGTTTTGGAAAACGAAAACGTTCAGAAAGAGATGCAAAGGCAACCAAATCTGTTGGCCCAAGTGCCGCTCCAACTGCTAAACAGGCAGCTAAAGGAAGAGTCATCCAAAGGAAGTGAGCCATGCCCCCCAAGCTTAAGGTCGAGATAAAAATCACAGGAAAAATCAGAAAGACAACAATCCGCCAATGCTTCAAAATGGACGTAATATCCGCTTCTTCTGCCTCCCGGAAAAGTAAGGGACCAATAACCATGGCCAGAAACAGCTCTGTATTGAGATGAAAGTCCGCATCGGGAACAAATAAACCAATCCCAATCCCCAAAAGAATTTGCACAAGAGGAAGGGGTAAAAAAGGGAGAAGTTTATTGGTCGTAGTTGAAATGATTAAGACAAATAAAAATAGAATCAAGTAAATGAGTAATTCCACACAATTCCTCCTTAATCTTTTTTACAACAAGATTCAAAAATCTCCTTTTGCTCTTGAATTTTCTGATCAATCTTAGAACAGTCTTTGTGCTCAATTTTTTTCTGGCATCGTTCCATTTCAAGAGCCACTAATTTTTTCTTGATTTTAAGCATTTTCTTGCTCATATGTGCTTCGTCGAGCACCCCGACTGCTCGCTCGTGATGAGTTGACTCGACAAAATTTTGGCGCATTGCCTCAAGCTTCTCACGAAGGTATTGTTTATCCATGTCTATACCTTTCTAATTTTTCAATCATAACTAAAAACGGTGGATTATTAACTTGGTTGAGAGTCCGATAAATGGCAGCTGTATACTCTTGTTGGTTCAACTGGCTAACAAAATCCAATACAGCATCCCTCTCGGTGTCTCCTCCTTCATGACCATAGTAAATCATGATTGCAATCCGTCCCCCTTTGACAAGCAAGTGACACAGCTTTTCTAAGGCTTCGATAGTAGTCTGAGGTTGGGTGATGACGGATTTGTCAGCAGAAGGTAAATAACCAAGATTAAAAATCCCTGCCTTAGCTTCTGTCACAAACTGGTCTAGTGTCTCATGACCTTTCAAGATTAACTGGGCATTTTTCATTCCAGCCTGATCCAAACGCTCTTGCGTCTTCTCCAAAGCCTGCTCCTGAATATCAAAGGCATAGACTTGCTTGGCTAACTTGGCTAGAAAAAGGGTATCATGGCCATTGCCCATGGTCGCATCCACTACGATATCCCCTTTTTTCACAACTTCCGCCAAAAAATCATGCGCCATCTCAAGTGGTCTTTTCATTTTTAAACTCCTGTTTTACAGCCTTGCATCCTTGCACACTTCCACGACGTCGCATCTCAGTTTCAATAGCATTTAGCACTTCCCATTTATTGAGGCTCCACATAGGTCCAATCAGCATATCTCTCGGTGCGTCTCCTGTAATTCGATGGATGACGATATGCTTGGGAATGATTTCCAGTTGATCACAGATGACCTTGACATACTCATCCGGACTCATCAGTTGCAAGCGTCCTTCGTGGTAATCTCGCTGCATCCGCGTATTGGTCATGAGGTGAAGCAAGTGCAGTTTAATTCCTTGAATATCATTGTCCGTGACACAGCGACGGACATTTTCAATCATCATCTCATGAGTCTCACCGGGCAAACCGTTAATCAAATGGGAAACAATCTCAATCTTGGGATATTTCCTCAAGCGTTTTACTGTTTCAACATACAATTCATAAGAATGGGCACGGTTAATCAGGTCAGAGGTTGCTTCAAAGGTAGTCTGTAAGCCCAATTCAACTGTCACGTGCATACGTTCCGATAACTCAGCCAAATATTCGATGGTTTCGTCTGGCAGACAGTCTGGCCGTGTTCCGATATTGATACCTACTACACCTGGCTCGTTGATAGCCTGCTCATATCGTTCCCGAATCACTTCCACCTTTTCATGGGTGTTGGTAAAATTTTGAAAATAAACCAAGTACTTCTGAACATCTGGCCATTTGCGGTGCATAAAGTCAATTTCCTTATAAAATTGCTCACGGATAGGGGCATCCGGTGCCACGATAGCATCTCCAGAACCTGAAACTGTACAAAAAGTACAGCCCCCATGAGCCACAGTTCCATCCCGATTTGGACAGTCAAATCCCGCATCAATGGGAACTTTGAAAGTCTTTTCTCCGAAAAGTTTTCGATAATAATCATTCAAGGTATTATAAGATTTCATAACTTTCATTATAACAAAAAACACCTACAATCTCAAAAGCCTGACTTTCCAACAAATTCCCTTGTTTCTCATTTCCTTTAGCGTTTTTTTATGATACAATATGGGTATGATTTTAATGAAAATAGCATCTATTTTATTATTGATATTAACCTTGGTGGTTTGCTTTATTGTCACCAAGCTTTTCGGACTTAGGAAAATAGGATTTAATTTCGCGGATCTAGCTTTTCCACTTTTGGTATTCGAGTACTACCTTATCACTGCTAAAGCCTTTACCCACAACTTTCTACCGCGACTTGGAGTCGCACTTTCTCTCCTGGCAATCCTCCTTGTAGTCTTTTTCCTTGTCAAAAAACGAAGTTTTTATTACCCTAAATTCATCAAATTCTTCTGGAGAGCCGGTTTTCTCCTTACCTTAATCATCTACATTTCTATGGTTGTCGAATTGATGATGCTCCCATAAAAAACATTCCCTCAGACAGCTGTCTAAGGGAATATTTTTATCTTCATACTTACTTTCTAAGCTCTACCAAAATACTTTTTCTTATTTCCTAAATGTCAAGGCGTAGAATTTGCCATCCCAAAGAAGTTTCATTTCCTTTTCCTTAACTTCGCTTGGAACAGCATTCTCAATTTCACTCAAATCAACAGTAGCATCTTTAAAATAATCCTTACTAAAATGATTTTTCTTATATTGCTGATCCACATAGTCAGCCGTCTCATCTGCAATTAAAATCTTAGTCCCTGGCTTCGCCACTCGTAGCATTTCCTGCATAGCCTTGGCCTTATCATTGAAAAAATTGATTCCGCCAATATGGTAGACAATGTCAAAACTATTATCCGCAAAGGGTAAATCCTCCGCGCAAGCATGGAAAGTTGCAAATTGGTCTTTTTAGCGCAAGATTTCTGGCATTTTTTTAGCATACTGATAGAAATATCTACCCCTACAAAGTCTAAACTTTTCAGGTCAATTGTCTCAGGAATATAACGGAGGTCTTGACCAGTCCCAATAGAGACATAAAGTACAGATAAATTATCTTTCCATTCTATTTCCTCCATCAGATCCCTTCTCAACTTATCAATCGCCTTGCCGTGGAGAAGTGGTCCTATCCATTTCTCACTCATATCGTACCAGCGAGCCATACGGTTATACATGGTCATGTATTTAGCATTATCTCCAGATAGATAAGCTGGATTAAGAGACAGATAGATAGCCCCATCTTTTTGAAAATTTTCTACCTCTAAACCTGACTTCAATTTATCTTGTAATCTTGTTTCAATCATATGCAACATCTCCTTTTTTATTTGTCACCTATTATAGTGGAATTCATCGCAAAAACAATAGCTTTTTAGTAAGTGGCAACTATCCACTTGTATCCGGTAGTAGAACCAGGGTCAGTTACAAAAAAAACAAGTGCCAATTTCCATTGACACTTGTTTTTACTTTTAAAATGTGTTGCAAAATTTCGTGAAAGATACCGTTTAAAAAACTTAATCTTCTTTTTTGCGTCTTGCCAAGAATCCTGTTCCCAATCCAAGAAGGGCGATTCCAGCTACTAGAGCCACTTGGTTAGACTCGCTTCCTGTATTAGGCAATTCCCCACCTTTTTTAGGCTTACCTGGTTCATTTGGTTTGCCAGGTGTTGGTTTTTCAGGAGTGTGCGTATTTGTAATGTTGTAACCTTCTACTGAAGCTATATAACCATCTGGAACATTCACTTCTTCAACAGTGTAGGTAATCTCCTTACCTTCTTGATAACGATCAAGACCTGTAAATTCATAAGTCCAGCCACTTGTCTCTGACACTGTAGCTGTCTGACCAGTTTCCTTACCATCTGCAAGAAGTTTTACTGTGATAGATGCTGGACGGATACCGTCTTTGTTCTCTTCATCTTTCCAGATCTTATGACCTTTTACAGCTGTTTTTTCTGGAGTATGTTCGTTGGTAATGGTGTACTTGCCATCCTTGTCTGTAGTGATGGTTGCTTTGTATTCTGTCATAGCAGTTTCTTTGACAGTATACTTGATTTCTTTACCATTCTCATACTTAGGAAGTTTTTTAGATTCGAACTTCCAGCCAGTTTTTTCTGAAACTTCAATTTCTTGAACAACTTTTTCGCCGTTAAGAATTTGAACTTTCACAGATGTTGTACGTTTGCCGTCTTGGTTGTTGTTATCTTTCCACACCTTAGTTCCTGAAAGGATGACTGTATCTGGATTGTGAGTGTTAGTAACTACTTGACCAGTTACAGAGGCTTTATAACCAGCTGGTACATCCACTTCCTTGATAGAATAGGTGATTTCTTTTCCAGCTTCGTATTGTGGAAGATTGGTGAAGGATGCTACCCAAGTGTTAGCGTCTGTCTTATCCTTAGCTGTCAAGGTCAATTTCTTACCTTCAACGGCTACTGGATCAGCATCTCCTACTTTTTTGTAAAGTTGAACCGTTACGGACTCAGGACGTTTGCCGTCTTGGTTATTCGCATCGTTCCATACTTTTTGTCACCTTGTAGTCAATTTCTTTAGGAGCATATTTGTTTGTGATGGTAAAGTCTGTAATAGTCGCTTCGTATTCTGCTACGGCTTCTTCTGTTACAGTGTATTTGATTTCTTTACCAGCTTTATATTTTTGCTAATTTTTTTCGAATGTAGCAGTCCATGTTCCGTCTGCGCAGCCTGAATTTCTTTCGAATCAACTTTCTTACCGTCTGCTAAAAGATTAATTGTAATCTTAGTCGGACGTTTGCCGTCTTGGTTATTAGCGTCATCCCAGTTCTTAGTTGCTTTTACATCAACTGTTTCTGGTGAATAGCTATTTGTGATGGTGAATCCAGATGCAGCATCACCAGTAATTTCAGAAGTGTAACCAGGAACAGTTACTTCTACTACTGTGTACTTAATAGGTGTTCCGCCTTTATCAGCATCAAGGTCTTTGAAGCTTCCAGCCCAACCATTTGCTTCAGTCAATTCAAGTGTCTTACCAGTATCTTGACCGTCTGCAAGCAATTTAACTGTGACAGAAGATGGGCGTTTACCGTCTTGGTTGTTCTCGTCCTTCCATGCTTTTTTAACAGAAACTTGAGTTTTTGCTGGAGTGTAGGTATTCTCGAAAGTTTTTTCATCATCGTAAGAAACAGTTGCTTCAAGTGCACCTTTGCCCTTATCTACTACAGTAACTGTAGCCGTGACAGTTTTAGTGTCGTACTTGATGCTTGTATCACTGCCAGCCTTTTCAGCAATTTTAAAGGTATAAGTTCCTGCTTTGTCGAATTCCAATTCTGAGAAAGCAATGTTTCCGTCTTTGTCATTCTTGACAGTTTCTTTCACCTTACCATCTTGGTCTGTTAAAGTGAATTCAAACTCTTCAGCCTTCAACTCACGTCCTGTAAGTTTTTTATTAGCTTTAATCTTAACTTTAGCTTTGCTACGTTTATTTGTAACTGTTTTGATAGCTCCATCTTGTCCAACAGTCATCTCAAATGGAGTAGGATTCAACTCATATCCCTCAGGAGCCTCAATCTCGGTTACCGTAAAGTTCCCTTTCTTGATATCACTCTCTGAGTAAATAGATGATTCAGCAATTCCGTCATCATTTGTCGTTACAATTTCCTCTTTAGCAGTAGCTCCTGCTGGAGGAGTAATCTTGAATTTTGCTCCTTTTAGACGGTCATGAGTCAGCTCGTCGACCTTGTAAAGAATGATACGGTAAGCAGTTTCTAACTGAATTGTACCACCAGAAGTAATGACTGAGTTTCCGATTTGCTTAACGACTGTCTTATTACTATAGTCGTCATATGTTAGAATCTGGTCATCACCCTTCATTTCAGCATTGTTTTGGACTTGCGTGCCATCCGCTGGAGCACTTGTTTTATAATTAATTCGAAATGCTGCTGGTTTCCCGTTCTTCGCAAGAATTGAAGATGCATTGTTAATTGTTAAAGTAAATTCTGTGTAAGAATCATTCCATTTTACTTGGTAATCCTTACCAGCTTCTAAAACCACTTCATCTTTCAAATAATAATATTGATCATACCAACCTGCCGTGACGCTAAATGTTTCAGGGATCATCTGCATTGGTGAAGCATTTGGATCTACCCAGTCATGAATTTCAATTTTATTATAGGCTGCCTGTTTCGGATTAACACGAACATACCAGCTGTGTAAGTATTTTCCACTCTTATTTAGAGCCTTTGATGTCCAATCCTCTTTGTAAATCAAACCGTGATATTTATTGAAATTAGCTCGACCAATTCCTTCAGAATAATCAGCCGCATCACCTTTTTTAACCTTGATTTGATGGGTAATTTCATTTATGGTTTCTGTTTTATCAAAACGGAGCGTTTCATTGCTTAATTCATTTTTAGAACTAAAACCAACAAAGAAATTTCCTTTAACGTTTTGGACTTGATAGCCACCTTTTTTCTCAAGATAGGCTTTCAGATTTTTTAATGTAATAGTTGCCTTACCACCATTATTATCCCCGTTTGATACAATTTGAGTTTCTCCGATAACGAGATCTGTTTCCTTATCTTTTAAATCAAAAGTTTCATTTCTAACAGTTAAAGGGCTCGGAACAGTAAAGGTAAAGGTATCACCGTCCTCTAATTTACCATCATAGGCGCTCAAATCGTAATCAACAGTGAATTTATAATTTGAGTAGTTATGATGCTCAGGAGAAAGTGTATAAACACCATTCGCATCCGGTTTTATAAACTTACCATTATCAACCTCCCAAATTCCAATATTACTGATAACGTTCTTCAGTTCCTTTGCTTGAACTGAATTTGGAGCAAAGAACATCCCTAGCAAACAGGCCAGAGAAGTTAGGATGGGTAACCAAAATTTCTTGTTCTTCATAATCTTCCTTTCTAAATTACCGAAAACATTAAAACGACAAACTATGATTATAAAATCTCAACACACATCTCCTTTCGAATTCGTTGAAATCCATGAGGGTTATTGAATAAGTTACATCATATTAATATGTTTCATAACTATATGTGAGTGCAATATTTACCATATTTGTTCTATTCTTAATATAGAAACCTCCTTTAATTTCATTATAAAACAAAATTAACTTTTTTTGTAATATTATGAGGTTATTGCCTTTTTGAAAATATTGACACAGTGTAAAAATTACTGCCATAAAAACTAATTCTTTCATCACACTATAGTTTCTTTAAGTATAGTGTACACATACGAACAACTTCTCTTTTAAACAAACAGAAAGAAACATTGTACAAAACATTCCATTTATTTATAAGTTTGATACACCTTAATAATTATCCAAACTATTTTATATAAGTAAAACTCAGAAGAAATCTAGTAATAGTCATATCCCATCCTGATAAATAGTTTAATTTAGCATATTTCATTATTCTGAACCATAAAAAAAGACCAGGGGGTTATCCCTGATCTTTCTTTACTGTACTTATTGGCTACTAAATGAGATTAGTCTTCTTTTCTTCGTTTAGTTGCTACAAGACCTGCGCCTAAAGCTAGAAGAGCTAAACCTGCTGCTAATGCAGCTTGTCCAGATTCACTTCCAGTGTTTGGTAGGTTAGGATTTTCTGGTTCAGTTTGGTCCGTTACTACTAACTTACCATCCTTGAACTCAACCTGATTTCCACTAGCATTTACCACTGTTACAGTTCCGTCGTAGTTAACTTGGAATGTAATATCTGTTACTGCTAAGTATCCAGTTGGAGCGGCCTCTTCATGGAAAGTATATACTCCCGGAGTCAAATCAAGTACATGTGATTGTTTGGCTTTTGAAGTCCATTCAGCCACAGGATTACCTGCAACTTTTTCTCCACGGAAAATTTGGATTTTTGCACCCGCGATTTCTTCACCCGCTAGATTTACCTTGCTGAAGGTGATCTTACGTGGAAGGTCATCGTCTTTGTCGGTTACAGTTACTGTTGAGCCGTTGGTTACGACTTTGTTTTCTTCACCTTTAGAGTCTTTCTCACCAACATTTGTCACTTCCACTGTGCCGTCGTATTTGACTTGGAAAGTGATGTCCGTTACTTTGAGGTAACCAGTTGGAGCTGCTTCCTCATGGAAGGTGTAAGTGCCTGGAGCCAAGTTGAGATCTTTAGACTTACCAGCTTCTGAAGTCCAGCTTTCTACGGCTGTGCCTTCTGCCTTGTCGCCTTTATAGATCTTAATCTCTGCACCAGCGATTTCTGTTCCACCAAGGCTAACCTTGCTGAAGGTGATCTTACGTGGAAGGTCATCATCTTTATCAGTTACAGTTACAGTTGAACCGTTTGTGGCAACTTTGTTTTCTTCACCCTTAGAGTCTTTTTCTCCAACATTGGTTACTTCCACTGTGCCGTCATGTTTGACTTGGAAAGTGATGTCGGTTACTTTGAGGTAGCCTGTTGGAGCTGCTTCCTCATGGAAGGTGTAAGTGCCAGGTGCCAAGTTCAAGTCTTTAGACTTACCAGCTTCTGAAGTCCAGCTTTCTACGGCTGTACCTTCTGCCTTGTCGCCCTTGTAGATCTTGATTTGTGCACCAGCGATTTCTGTTCCACCAAGGCTAACCTTGCTGAAGGTAATCTTATGTGGAAGGTCATCGTCTTTATCGGTTACAGTTACTGTTGAGCCGTTGGTTACGACTTTGTTCTCTTCACCTTTAGAGTCTTTTTCACCAACATTTGTCACTTCCACTGTGCCGTCATGTTTGACTTGGAAAGTGATATCGGTTACTTTGAGGTAGCCTGTTGGAGCTGCTTCCTCATGGAAGGTGTAAGTACCTGGGGCCAAGTTGAGATCTTTAGACTTACCAGCTTCTGAAGTCCAGCTTTCTACGGCTGTGCCTTCTGCCTTATCGCCTTTGTAGATCTTAATCTCTGCACCAGCGATTTCTGTTCCACCAAGGCTAACCTTGCTGAAGGTAATCTTACGTGGAAGGTCATCGTCTTTGTCGGTTACAGTTACTGTTGAGCCATTTGTAACGACTTTGTTTTCTTCACCTTTAGAGTCTTTCTCACCAACATTTGTCACTTCCACTGTGCCATCATGTTTGACTTGGAAAGTGATGTCCGTTACTTTGAGGTAACCAGTTGGAGCGGCTTCCTCATGGAAGGTGTAAGTACCTGGGGCCAAGCTCAATTCTTTAGACTTACCAGCTTCTGATGTCCAGCTTTCTACGGCTGTGCCTTCTGCCTTATCGCCCTTGTAGATCTTGATTTGAGCGCCTGCGATTTCTGTTCCACCAAGGCTAACCTTGCTGAAGGTAATCTTACGTGGAAGGTCATCATCTTTATCAGTTACAGTTACAGTTGAACCGTTTGTGGCAACTTTGTTTTCTTCACCCTTAGAGTCTTTCTCACCAACATTTGTCACTTCCACTGTGCCATCATGTTTGACTTGGAAAGTGATGTCCGTTACTTTGAGGTAACCAGTTGGAGCTGCTTCCTCATGGAAGGTGTAAGTACCTGGCGCCAAGTTGAGATCTTTAGACTTACCAGCTTCTGAAGTCCAGCTTTCTACGGCTGTGCCTTCTGCCTTATCGCCCTTGAAGATCTTGATTTGAGCACCTGCGATTTCTGTTCCACCAAGGTTAACTTTACTGAAAGTAATGGCTTTTGGACTATCATCGTCTTTATCCGTTACTGTAACAGTTGAGCCGTTGGTTACGACCTTGTTGTCTTCACCCTTAGAGTCTTTCTCGCCGACATTGGTTACTTCTACTGTTCCGTCAGTTTTCACTTTGAAAGTAATATCTGTTACTTTGAGGTAGCCGGTTGGAGCGGCTTCCTCATGGAAGGTGTAAGTACCTGGCGCCAAGTTGAGATCTTTAGACTTACCAGCTTCTGAAGTCCAGCTTTCTACGGCTGTGCCTTCTGCCTTATCGCCCTTGAAGATCTTGATTTGAGCACCTGCGATTTCTGTTCCACCAAGGTTAACTTTACTGAAAGTAATGGCTTTTGGACTATCATCGTCTTTATCCGTTACTGTAACAGTTGAGCCGTTGGTTACGACCTTGTTGTCTTCACCCTTAGAGTCTTTCTCGCCGACATTGGTTACTTCTACTGTTCCGTCAGTTTTCACTTTGAAAGTAATATCTGTTACTTTGAGGTAGCCGGTTGGAGCGGCTTCCTCATGGAAAGTATAAGTACCTGGTGCCAAGTTCAAGTCTTTAGACTTACCAGCTTCTGAAGTCCAGCTTTCTACGGCTGTGCCTTCTGCTTTATCGCCCTTGTAGATCTTGATTTGAGCACCTGCGATTTCTGTTCCACCAAGGCTAACCTTGCTAAAGGTAATCTTACGTGGGCTATCGTCATCTTTATCAGTGACTTTGATTGTTGAACCATCAGTTACGACTGTATTGTCCTCGCCTTTAGCATCCTTGGTACCAACATTGGTAACTTTAACTGTGCCATCATAGTTAACTTGGAAAGTGATATCCGTTACTTTGAGGTATCCAGTTGGGGCTGCTTCCTCATGGAAGGTGTAAGTACCTGGGGCCAAGCTCAATTCTTTAGACTTACCAGCTTCTGAAGTCCAGCTTTCTACAGCTGTGCCTTCTGCCTTATCGCCTTTGAAGATCTTGATTTGTGCTCCTGCGATTTCAACTCCACCAAGACTAATTTTACTGAACGTGATTTTACGAGCTACATCGTCATCTTTATCAGTAACTGTCAGAGTTGAATTTTGGGCTACAACACGATTGTCTTCACCTTTAGAATCTTTTTCACCTACTTTTGTCACTTCAACAGTACCGTTAGGTTTAACTTGGAAAGTGATATCCGTTACTTTGAGGTAACCAGTTGGGGCTGCTTCCTCATGGAAAGTGTAGATGCCTGGTTCAAGATTCAGTTGCTTAGGTTGGTCAGTTGAAGTCCAGCTTTCTACGGCTGTGCCTTCTGCCTTGTCGCCCTTGTAGATCTTAATCTGAGCACCAGCGATTTCATTTCCTCCAAGATTGACTTTACTGAAGGTAATAGCCTTGGAGTTGTATCCTCTTTGTCAGTGATTGACAAAACAGAACCAGTTGTTACGACAGTATCTGTTGTACCTTTTTTGACAATTGTAATAGAACCATCAGCATTGACCGTGAAGGTAACATCATCAACATACTGATACCCATCTGGAGCAACGGACTCTGTTAGAGTATAGGTACCAGGAGCTAATTTAATCACTTTAGAAGTATTAGCTTCTGTTGTCCAGTCTGCTACAGGTGGAGCTTCTGGTCTTACACGATCTCCGCTGTAGATTTTAAGTTCGGCACCTGGGATTTCTTTCCCATTTGGATCCACCTTTTTGAAAGTAATCTCTTTCTCAGTTGGAGTCTTCGGAGGTGTCTTCTTATTTTCAATTCGACGTTCTACAGATTTATCTGAGCCAAACTCATCTGGAGAAATTTTAATATCTTCAGTTAGTTTGTCATAGCCAAAAGGAGCCGTTACTTCACGAATTGTATAGTTGTCTCGCAACAATTTACCTACACTAGCGTTACCATCAGAATCTGTTGTCAATCGTCCAACAACAGCTTGGTTACGATCACGAATCACTTCAAAAACTGCACCTTGCAAAGGTTGGCCAGCTTCATCTACCTTATGAATTTTAATGGTGAAAACATATCCTTCCGCAACACCACCTGCAATCTGGTAGGTACGTGTGCTTGTTGATTGTTCATTCTCACTACCATTGTAGCTCATGTTGGCTACGTTCGTGATTTCCTCACCATCGACTAGATCATAATTCGCTTTAGCTCGATACTCGATCATATAACCAAAACCATTAGTATCTCCTAAAGGAAGGGTGAAACCATCACCATTCGCATTTACCACTAGTTGGTTTTTAAAGGTTTCGGTCATATCCTGAGCATTAGTCCATTTCCAGTCTCCGTTATTCCAACTCCAATCTACTTTGTAAATACGAAAAGTATCTGGTAGGAATGTCATATTTGGAGAAGAAGAGAAAGCATCTTTGATAGTGACATCACTGTAGTTCGCCATATTGCGGTTTACAGTAATGTTATAACGGATTACATTTTTCTCGTCGTCCTTGTATTGGAAGGAACTCTTTTCAATTTTAGAGTCGTATTTCCCTGGAGGGCCGTTATAACGGATTTTCCCTGCAGATAGAACTCTATGTCCTACAGTAATATTGACATCAATGTCTTTTTCTTCTGAAACAACATCATGGTCAACTCGAACATAGACAAAGAATTTCCCCCTAACGCCAGAATTATTCTCAACAAACTTTGTGTAAGTTAGAGTAATCGTTTTGCTAGTGGCATCTAGATGTCCAGTAGCTACAAGATTGTTAGAAGCATCTCGTAATTCAATGTCTGAAGAGTTTGAAAATGCAATCTCTGATGGCAATTGAAGTGTTGTTGTATCACCTTCATGCACCGTATTATCTGGCAACACGAAATCAGCCGTAAGACGGAATTCTTGCCAAATATCCAATCCTTGCGTTAATGCTTCACCAGATTTGTTCTCAACACCAACACTAGTGATCACATCATTATACTCTGTCGCATGTACTTGCGTCAGAGGGGCAAATGATTGGAGAATAACTCCCAAACAAAGAATAAGGATCTGAATCCAAGATCTTATTTTCTTGTTCATTTAATCTTCCTTTCTTATAATATTCAGTTGTAAATGTACAATGTAATAGTAAACTAAATGATTGTCCCCAACTAATCACCATTCTCCTTTTTCAAGCGAAAATTATTAGCCACATTACATCCACATTTTATCATACTATGAAGAAAAAGGCTAGAACTATCAAGCAAATTTTTATAAAAAAATCCAATTTTTTCTTACCGATTGAAATCGACTTTTTCACATCCGTATATTAACCGCTTTGTGTCTTTTCTTCTCCTATCATCGAAACAAAATCTGGTATATTTTACCGCCATTTTTTAAAAAATAAGTTTACCTCGTTTTGGATACCAGATAGCGTTTTTATCATTTTGGTTATCTGATTTCATAAACGTTAAATTGCTCTTTAGAGAATACTTCTACCCATTAAAAAGACCAGGTTTCCCTGGTCTTTCTGAGATACATTTAGAAGAAATACTGATTCATTCTAGTCTTCTTTTTTACCTTTAGTGGCCACTAGACCTGCACTCAAACCAAGAAGAGCTAAACCTGCTGCTAGAGCTGCTTGACTTTCTGCACTTCCTGTATTTGGTAACTGTTCTTCTTGAACATGACTAGCTTCACTTGAAGCAATTTCTTTTGTATCTGCTTTTTCTGATACTTGTGGTTTTGTAGATTCTTGAGGTACTGGTTTAGTTGTTTCACTAGCCGTACCAACTTCTACAATGCGATCTTGAGCCATGACTTTATCATAGCTTTCTTTTTCAGTTCGCTTGCCATTTTCAACTTCGATCAAGTGAAGACGGATACCTTTTTGACCTTCTTGGAGAATACGAGTTTGACCCGCTGGAAGCTGATCATTCTTTTGTTCCTGAACCTTGAAATCAATTGTTTCTTCTTCGATTACAAGTTCTGGTCTGTTAAGGACAAGATTCTTCACTTCGTCTTCTGGAAGAGAAGTTCCTGGTTTTGTTCCAACCAAGACGATGCGGTCTGTCGGTGCCTCTACCACTTCACGGAGTTTTTCTTCCTTACTTCCACTAGGATTAACCGCTGTGAAGATCCGTTCCTTACCAACTTTTCCTTCTTGTTCTACACGAGTTTCACCTAGATACAGTGTTGAATCCTTTTTCTCAACTGTCTTGTAGGCCAAATCTTTTTCAACAAATTCGAGTTTTGGAAGTTCCTCTTGTACAGCAGCAACAGTCTTCTCAGAAACTGGTTTTTCCTTAGTCAACTGGATACGGTATTCCTTGACTTGTTTTCCACTTTCTGAAACAAGGCGAACAAGTACTGGAAGGCTATCGTCTCCGCTATCTACAACTGTTGAAGCTACTTGATTACTTTCTTCGACTGAGACTTTTGGACGTTGACCTTTATAGGTGATTTGGTAGTCTTGACGATCTTCAGCGAAGTCAGGAAGTTCTTTTCCATCTACAAGAATTTTTGATTGGGTACTTTCTTGAGGCAATTCACTCGGAGCAAGGAAGGTCATCTCAATTATCGCAACACCCTTCTTATCCGCTTTGCGTTCCATACGCCATCTCATGGCTTTGGCTTTGACAGCTTTAAAGGTAACGTTAATTTCATCACCGGCTTCAATGTCTTTATCCGCACGATAAGGAACAGCTTCCCAATTTTCTGGATTGTTGAATGGATGGCCTGCGTCGTAGGCTTGATAGTTTGAATAGTAGGTAGGAACTTCAAAGTCTGGGCCAATATAGCGTTCCAAAACGAGTTTAGATGGGGCATCCGTACCACTATCTGCAAAGAAATGAAGTTTGGCTTGCGCTACAGTCCGTTCTACAATCTTACCATTTTCACGGAAGATCACACCTGCTGATACTTCTGGATTAGAAGATGGTGTTGGAGACCAGTTTGTCCAACGACGATTTTCTGAATGATTTCCGTCATTGAGATAGTCCACACGGTCATGGGAGTTTCTATCAATGTCGTTAGTGGCTGAAGCAAAGGCGCGGTTACTATTTTCATCATACTCTGGGTTATTTGAAAGAGCTTCGCCAAGTTTGTCTGTCACTCGTACAGTGAACTCAGCAACAAGATCACTACCAAGGACACGACCTCGAACGGTAAATTGACCTGCTTTTGTCAGCTTTTCTGCTGGAACTTCTTCCCATTCTACTGCCAAGTCTTTTGTTTCGTAATCGTCTTTACCTGTGAAATAAACAGGAACCTTAGTTGGCAATTCAAGCGGTTGCCCTACTTGTAGCAAGCGAGCTTGTTTGACCGCGGCAACTGGTTTACGAGAGAGCAAGTCTTTATTGCTTGTAAAGTGTAGACGGTATTCTCCTAGGATATCACCATTTTCAGCCTTCGCGATAACACGAACTGGCTCACCTTCACGAACACTTGGAACGACGGTGGCGAGACCATTGTTGCTAACACTTGCTGTTACTGCAGGAACTTTCCATCTACAGACTCAAGGTAGTAGTCTGTCAAATCTGGGTTAAAGTTTGCTAAGTCTTTACCGTCAACTTGGATTCTTGTTTGTCCTTGTTTAGCTGCCGCAACTTGTTTCGCAAAAATTTGTACTTCTGTGATAGACGTTCCTTTCTTGCTATCAAGTCGAACCATACGAATGCGAACCGCATAGGTCTCAACTTTATCAAAGCTGAAATGATTCATTTCTCCAGCTTTTAATTGAGCTGGTGCTTTGAGATTGCTTACCTCTTTCCAGTTTGCAGGATCATTAAAGGCATGGTTTTCCTCACCTACAAAGCTAGGGTTTTTAGGGGCTGTTGGAACGGTCTTCCCGACATAATATTCAATCACATAAGACTTCGGTACGCCAACTCCGTGGTCTTCGTGGAATCCGACACTTAGATTATCAACTGAACGTTTGCTCAAAATACCTGAATCTCCGAATAGGACACCAACTGAAGCTTCTGGATTACTACGGTTCCAGTTTGTCCAACGGTTAGCTGGGCGGTCATTAAAGGAAATCAATTTATCGTTGACGTTTGAAACAGGATCAGTTGGATTTGAGTCTGAAGCAAAGGCAAGTGGCAATTCTGATCCGGTCCATTGGTCAGAAATGTTTGCACCTTTCTCAGTTTGAGCAGATACGCGAACATGAAGTTTAGTTGTTAATTGCGTACCTTCTAGGCGACCATTAACTGTAAAGACACCTTCCTTGGCGTATTGCTCTGTACGAATCGCATCCCAAGTAACCTTAGCTGATGAAACGTGGCCATTTGAATCGTAGGTACGAACGCTTTCTGGTAATTGTGGTGCTTCTGCGATTGGAGTTGTCACACTGACTTCTTCAACTGAAACGATGCCTTCTACAGATACTTTAGCACGCGCTTCAAGGTCAATTCCTTCAACTTTACCTAGTACTTCAAATGTTTGATAGGAGTCAAGTTTTTCTTTCGGAATAGATTGCCAAGTGACTTTATGAGTTTTAGGGAAACCTTTGTCATACTCAACCGTTACTGTTGTTGGAAGAGTAGGTTCTTGATGCAAGTCTGTCACTACATTTACTGGACGGATAGATTGCGCAACCTTCGTCTCAGTATTGGCTTGGATAGTGAGTTCAACTTGGCCTTTAGCTCCCTCATATTCCGCTTTCAGAGTGACTGTTCCTGGCTTATGCAGCTCAAGCATTCCTTTACGAACTGCGACTTCCCCTTCACCACTTGTAGAGAAGGTCACCTTATCTGCTGGTAGAACTGCTTGTGTTCCGTCTTGATAGTGAGCGAGTACAGACAATTTGACTGTTTGGTCTTCTTTGAGAGCATCAGCTTTCTCCACTTGTAAGCTCAAGTGGTCAATTTTCGGTGCTTCTTCAAGGAATTGAATTGCATAGGTTTGAAGAGGTCCACCATCTTTGGTTGAACATAGATGCTTGCACGCATGCCGTTTGCTGCACTTGCTTGGACTACAGTAACATCCGCATTTTCAGCACTTGCTACAACTTCTGGCAAGGATGCACCGTAAGCAAGAGTTCGATATTGCATTGGATTTTGAGTAGTAAGACCAGTGACAGATTCGCCACCAACAGTTACATTTGGTACTGCAGGAGTCGCAGGATTACCTTCTTCTACCACAAGGGTAGCGTGAATAGTCTCACCACCCAGTTGACCAGTCATTTGAATACGTGATCCTGCAACTGACAGTTTAGCTTTATCTGCTTCCGAAATCTCCCACTTATCAACTTCGTATTCTTGTACGCTTCCATCCGTAACAGCAATAGAAACGTATTTGTCAACAGCGCTCAAGTCTGTTCCTGGAGCAACACGCTTAACAGTTGGAAGCTCATTTGCGATTGCTAGAATTTCGACACGGGCCTCAACTTCGCGTCCGTCTGCCATACCTTTAACAGTCACAACTCCTGCTTGGCTCACATCAACTGAAGACCAAGTTACTGGACGTTTCACGACTGCCATCACTGTAGATAAAACCGACTGTCTTCGGCATTTTTGGCTCTTTCTCAATAACAGTACGTACTTTTGGTACTTCGGTTCCGAGAACGGTCTTTTCTTGGTCTTCTTTTTTACCAGTAAAGACCGTTACTTGACCAGATTTCAAGAGATCTGAATGGGCTGTTAGCGTGAATTTACCTGCTTGCTCAGTTGATTTAACAATGGCAACCCCTTTACCGTTAAAGGCTCTGCGGATCCAAGAACCATCAGGTTGTGCCTTGTAGCGTTCACGGCTGGCTTGTTCCCCATTATCAACACCAACCAGTTGACCTTGTCCATGCAATTGGAAACGAACCAAATTATTGGCAGTTGGTACCACATTTCCTTCACTATCTACGATTTCGTAGTAGATGTAGGTCAAGTCTTTTCCATCTGCTGCGATTGCGTGTTCTTCCTTGACGAGGCGAACACCTGCTGGTTGGCCTGCAGTCGTGATCTTATCACGTGCAATTTCTTTACCAGCTTCATCGCGAGCTACAGCTTCCAAAGTACCTGGTTGGTAAGCAACCTTCCACTCAAGATAGAGTTCCTTAGCATTGGCACCTTCTTGGTAAGTGCGTCCATCGCTGGTTTGTTTTTTGTTGAACTTTTTAACACCGAGAGATTGACCGTTCAAGAACAATTCTACGCTTGCAGCGTTTGAGTAAGCTCGAACTGGAATCTTGCCTTCTGAGTCAGCAACTTTGTCTGCTAATTCTCTATTTTCCCAGTTCCAGTGAGGAAGAAGGTGCACCATCGGTTTCTTCTTGGCAGAAACCCATTGGCTTTGGTAGAGGTAGAAGTCATGTTTTGGAATACCGGCTGTATCTACGATACCAAAGTAAGAGCTCTTAACGGGAGTTTGGTTTTGATTGTGCCATGGTGTAGGTTCACCGATATAATCCGTACCTGTCCAGATAAACTGTCCAGCATAGCCAGCGTTGTCACGGTCAAAGGTCCATGAAGCGGTTGCCGTTTTACCCCAACCAACACGATCATTCCCATAATCTGACTGTTCATAGTTACGATAAGCTTGGTTGCTATGTACCAATTCTTGTTCAGGACGATAATAGCTACCACGTGTACGGGTTGCTGAAGATGTTTCTGAACCATAAATCAACCAGTTTGGATGTTTCGCACGAAGTTTCTTGTAGTTGTCTTCTGAGTAGTTGAAACCAACTGCATCGAGTTCTTCGGCAATCTTCTCATGACCACCGCTACCATCACCAAAGCGGAACTTATCTGCTCCCATGGTAACATAACGTGTAGTATCAACATCTTTAATCACTTTACTAAGCGTTTAACCGTTGCTAGAGAATGAGGTTTACCATCGGCTTCACCGATTTCGTTTCCGATAGACCACATGAAGACAGCTGGGTTATTTTTATCTCTTTCGACCATGGTACGAAGATCGTAGTCAGACCATTTTTCACCTTTTCTAGCTTCTGGGTGAGTGGCATCTTTTTCAAAGAAACGTCCGTAGTCATATGGTTTCTTGCCACCATACCACGTATCAAAGGCCTCTTCCTGAACCAGCAAACCAAGTTCTGCTGCGATTTGCAAGGTCTGTGGACTTGCAGGGTTATGAGTTGTACGGATGGAGTTAACGCCCATCTCCTTCATTTGTTTGAGACGACGGTATTCTGCTTTATAATTTTCTTCTGCTCCAAGCGCTCCGTGGTCATGGTGCAAGGAAACACCATGGAATTTAATTCGTTCACCATTCAAAGAGAAACCTTCATTTGGAGTCCAATGATAGTAACGGTAACCAAACAAATCTTTCTTAGCATCGACTAATTGACCATCACGGTAAACACGCGTAACCAGTTCATACAAGGCAGGTTTGTCATTTAAAACGGTCCAGAGTTTTGGTTGTTCAACTTCTAGAATCGCATCAAGACTTGTTGACTCATGTGCTTTCAAGGTACGGCTCGCTGTACGAACCAAGCCTGTTACAGCCTGACCACCACGTTCAACGATTTGATACTCTGCCACCAGTTCATGGTCTTTATCGTCTGTATTGACAATCTTGCTGGCTACATGAGTTTCAACCTTGCCATGTTGCTGTTGTTCAAGTTTTGGTGTTAAGATAGTTGTTCCATTTCTCAACATGAACCTTATCTGTCACTTGCAAGGTCACATCACGGTAGATACCACTACCTGAGTACCAACGGCTACTTGGCTGTTTGTTAACCGCATGGACAGCAATCACATTCTCACGACCATCTTTGTGAAGATATTTTGTGATATCGTATGAGAACTGGTTATAACCATTTGGATAATGCCCCACTAACTGACCATTGACATAGACTTGAGAGTCCATGTAGACACCATCAAAGGTCACACGAACATTTTTCTTGAGATCTTTTTCATCAAGTTTAAAGGTCTTGCGATACCAAGCTTCACCACCATTGAGCTGTCCACCCTCGTTTTGGGCAGGTGACTGATGGTCAAAATCGTTAAAGATACTCCAGTCGTGTGGGAGATCCAATTTTTGCCATGTTGATACATCTGCATCTGATTTCACAGCTTCTTTAGGATTCGCATTGAGTTTAAAGTGCCAATTTTGATTAAAATTCACTTTTCTATCTTCAATCATTTGATTCACTTCTTCATTTGTCGCAGCTTTCAACTCTTCCTTGACAGGCTTTTCTTGACTTGAAGCTTGAGATTCTACCTTTGGAGCTGTTTCTTCAGGTTTTAGAGATGCTTTCTCCTCTTTTGGAGCTACAGGTTCCTCTTCTTTCACCTCTGGTTTGCTTGCTTCAATTGGAGCAGCTTGACTTTGGTCGACACTTGCAGCATCCTTGTGCTCTGCTACAGCTTGATTTTCTTTTTCCTCCACTGCCGGACTTTCCTCTTTTGCTTGTTCAACAGTGTGAGTAATTGGAGTTTCATCCGCGAAAACTGGTGATTCTCCAATGACACTTCCTCCAAATAGAACCGCACAGGTTCCAATCATGACAGAGCAAGCGCCTACGGCAAACTTACGAATGCTGTAGACTCTTTTACGATTCCAATGGCCTTTTTCCATAAAATCCTCCTTTAGTAACCGCTTCCATTTATTTGTAAGCGTATTACTTTTTCATAGCCTTTTACCCTTATTTTATAAAATAATATAGGAAATTTCAATACCCTAAACACAAAAATCATATTTTTGATTGTTTTTTCTAAAATTTGTAGAAGATTCGAAAAAAGTGAATGTAGATTTAGAACAAAAACAAACAAATTTTTGACACTCAGTTCAATATTATAAAAAAAGTTCCTTTTGTAAGGAACTCCTTTTACTTATAATTAAAGATCCCCCCTGCCAACTTATCAGCTAGCTTGGGAAAGAGGGTATAAAACTTATGGGCTAGATTCAACAAAACTGGGAGATTGAGTTCCCGTTTGTTTTTTCCTATGATTTTGACAATCTTTCTAGCGACTACATCTGGTTCTAAGAGAAAGCGGTCAACCGACTTGAGGTAGCTCCCATCTGGGTCTGCCTGGTCAAAAAAGGCAGTACGAATCGGTCCTGGATTAACCGTCGTTACATAGACACCATAGGGCATCAGTTCGAGACGCAGAGCGTTTGAAAATCCAATAGCCGCAAACTTGGTCGCTGAGTAGAGACTGGACTTACTAGTCGCTATCAAACCTGCCATGCTGACGATATTGATGATGTGGCCTTTTCGGCTTTCCTTCATGCGAGCTCCAAGACGACGAGACAGATTCATCAGAGCAAAGGTATTGACCTCAAACATCTGGTGAATGTCTTGATCAGAGATCTTGTCGAAATCTTCAAAAATTCCATAGCCAGCATTGTTAATCAAGACATCAATCTTGCCATAACGGAGATAGAGGTCAGCTACCAGAGCTTCTAGGGCTGAGTCATCAGTAATATCGATTTCAATCCATTCTACATGAGGATGCTTTGCATATAGTTGGGCTAGTTTTTCCTTGTTTCTACCTAGTAAGATGAGTTGGTCATTTGGCAAGAGTTTGACCATTTCTTGGGCTAAGCCACCGCTTGCCCCAGTGATGATGATGGTACGCATCTCTATTCCTTTCAAAGTTTTGATCAATTTAATGAAATCTTTTTCCAGCTAAATAATGAGCATAGGCTTGATCAATGACAGGAGCAAACAGATGATAATCCTCCCAGCTACCTAAAAATTCTAAAGGCAAGTCATATAAGTCATTGACTACAAATTCGGAATAATCATCCATATACTGATGTTCATAATAGTCATTTACAAAAGCCTGAAAATCCTTTGTAATATCCATTGTTCCCAGTTTACCATCGCACCAGTCTAAAAGATAATCAACACCCAAAGTTTGCTCGTTTTTTACACTTTGGAATACCGTTTCTTCATCAGGAAACATCAATTCTTTTGCATCATGCAGGATGAGCCAAGTAACGAAAAAACCGATATGATTCGCAGCCCAACGATAAATCTCCCGATAATCTTTTTGAGTTAACTCTTCTTTTTGTAATGAATAGCTGTGCAAGTAGTTGGTTAAGGCATTCTCAAAATACCAATCCGCTTTATCCAATAAACGATTTTCAACAGTCATCTTAATTCCCTCTCAACGAACTGTAACATTATAACTCAACCTCTTCCAAGTCTTTGACGACATGGACATTCTCAAAAATACTAGCTGCATCTTTCTTAAGCTGACTAATATCCTTTGATAGGAAGCGGGCACTGATATGGTTGAGCAAGAGGCGCTTAGCACTGGCTTCTGCTGCTACTTGTGCTGCCTGCATATTGGTTGAGTGACCGTGATTGCGAGCAATTTTTTCATCTCCCTTGCCATAAGTCGACTCATGGACAAGGACATCAGCGTTGACAGCTAGACGCACACTAGCATTGGTTTTTCGGGTGTCTCCTAGAATAGTGATAATCTTACCAGGACGGGGAGCTGAGATATAGTCTGTCGCCTTGATTTCAGTCCCATCATCCAAAACAACATCCTGGCCGTTTTTGATTTTTCCAAAAAGCGGACCAAATGGGACACCAGCAGCCTTGAGCTTCTCAGCATCCAAGGTTCCTTCCAAGTCCTTTTGCATGACACGATAGCCAACACAGAAAATAGTGTGGTCTAGCTCCTCTGCATACACAGTGAATTTATCGGTCTCAAGGATTTTCCCTAGAGAATCTTGGTCAAACTCATGAAAATGAATGCGGTAAGGCAGACGAGAACCTGACACACGTAAACTAGTTAAGACAAAGGACTTGATCCCTTGCGGTCCATAGATGTCCAAATCTGTCTGCTCTTCATTGGCCTGAAAGGCACGGCTAGAAAGAAATCCTGGCAATCCAAAGATATGGTCTCCATGCAGGTGAGTGATAAAAATTTTGCTGACCTTACGTGGTCGAATCGTGGTTTCCAGAATGCGATTTTGCGTTCCTTCTCCACAGTCAAAGAGCCAAACTTCGTTAATCTCATCCAAGAGTTTCAGGGCGAGACTTGAAACGTTGCGGGCTTTAGAGGGCTGACCGGCCCCTGTTCCTAAAAATTGAATATCCATTCGATACTTTCTAATTAATCAATATATAACATAGCTGTGCGATTTTCCGATTGGAAATAGCGCTTGCCAGAAAAAGCAGCAGCTTCTTGCAGTAAATCCTCTTGGCTGTAGCCTTTGAGACGCTTGCGGCCATCTGCTAAACTTTCCAAGTCTGTCAAGGCTGTGAGACTTTCTACACTAACAACTTCTTCATCTCCGACAGCTTTCATGTAAATCTTGCCAGACTCTTCAAAGACGAGTTGATGGGGGAAAATTTGCGCAATCTCAAAAAGCAAGTCATCCGATATTACCTCTTCATTTTCAGAGAAAATTCGCCCCAAGCCCTCACTCTCATAGCAAAAACCAAAGGATTTGCCAGATAAATTAAGACGAATGAAAGGCTTATTTTCAAAGGTGAAACTTGGCTCAGCATTGTAGAGGTTCAATTCCTGGCTTAGTTCTGCAAAATAATCCGTCGCAGCTTGAGGACTCTTTTTCTGGTAGAGTTCTGCAAAGTAAGCATTCACTACACTGGGCGGAGGGGTAATGAGAGCCAACTGCTCTTGTTCTGTTTTGCCAGCTAGAAGTTGATCCAGATAGACCTTATCCAGACTTGTATAGCCCCCATATTTTAGAGCCAAGGTTTTAATATCAGTCATAAAATTCCTCTAACCTCCATTTGTTTTTCTCCGAAATATAGCCTGTAATCGCTTCTCCATCATCTTGGTAGTCACGATCTTCAAGAATCGCTACACTTTCCAAATCATGAATCTTGTAGGACTTAGAAAAAGGCACCCGTAGAGTAAAGGATTCAAAAATATCCTTGATTTTCTCTAAAAATAAAGCCTGCAACTGCTCACGACTATCCTCAGACTTGGCAGAAATGAGGGCATACGGCGTTTGAGTAGGCGTGAAATCCTCCACCAAATCCGCTTTATTATAAAGGGTCAGACGAGGAATATCCTCCATATCCAAGTCTTTCATGATAGACAGAACCGTTTTTCATGCTCCTCGTGATAAGGATTGCTGGCATCAATGACATGAACCAGAAGGTCTACATGCTTACTTTCTTCCAAGGTTGACTTAAAACTGGACACCAATTCTGTTGGCAAATCTTGGATAAAGCCAACAGTATCAGTCAAGGTAACCTGAAGATTGCCTCCCAGATGGATACTCTTAGTCGTCGCGTCCAGAGTCGCAAAGAGTTCGTCCGCTTCATACTGGGTCTTACTGGTCAAGGTGTTCATGATGGTTGACTTCCCAGCATTGGTATAACCAATCAAACCAATCTTAAAGGTACTTGACTCCAAGCGTTTTTCTCTGACTGTCGCTCGATTCTTCTCAACTACCTTAAGCTGACGCTCAATATCTGTGATTTGATTGCGAACACTACGTCGGTTCAGTTCCAACTGACTCTCACCTGGACCACGGGAACCAATTCCCCCTGCCTGACGGCTGAGCATAATTCCCTGACCAACCAAGCGAGGTAAGAGGTACTTAAGCTGGGCCAAATGCACTTGAAGTTTTCCTTCATGGCTTCGAGCTCGCATAGCAAAGATATCCAGAATCAACTGCATACGGTCAATCACCTTGACACCCAGAACTTCCTCTAGATTGACATTTTGCCGTGGTGTCAGACGATTATTGACGATGACAGTAGTAATTTCTTCTGCATCCACCATCCGCGCAATCTCTTCCAACTTACCAGAACCAACGAAGGTCTTGGAATCATACTTTTCCCGTTTTTGCCTGTAGCTATCTACAACGACTGCCCCAGCTGTCTTGGCTAGACTGGCCAATTCTTCCATAGAGAGGTCAAAATTGTCCATGCCCTGCAATTCCACACCGATGAGCAGGACTCGTTCCTCTTTTTTCTCCGTTTCAATCATCTAAAAACTCCTCAATCTGGCCTAAAATACGGTCTTGCACACCAGGCTCTCCTATCTGATAAAAGGTGACCTGCATGCGATTACGGAACCATGTCAACTGACGCTTAGCAAAACGACGAGTCGCCTGCTTGAGACTCTCGCTTGCTTCCTCAAGAGTTTGCTCCCCACGGAAATAAGGAAAGAGTTCCTTGTAACCAATGCCTTTAGCTGCCTGCACATCTGGATAATGGTCAAAGAGCCACTTGGCCTCATCCAAAAGCCCAGCCTCAAACATCAGATCTACTCGGCGATTGATACGTTCATAAAGCTGACTGCGTTCATCATCCAAGCAGATAATCAAAGCTTCATAAGGACTTTCCTGATTTTCCAAATCCTGATTAAAATGGGCGATTTCCAAGGCACGCATGGCACGACGACGGTTAAACTGGGGAATTTCAAGACCTGCTTGCTCCACAAGATGGGCTAATTCCTCATCTGAATAAGGCTCCAAACTAGCCCGATAAGCTACAATCTCCTCATGAGGTGTTTCCCCACCTAGATGATAGCCTTCCAGCAAGCTCTGGATATAAAGGCCTGTGCCTCCAGCAATAATAGCTAGCTTGCCACGGCTTTGAATATCCTCAATAGCCTTCTTAGCTTCTGAAACAAAATCAAAAGCCGAGTAAGACTCGGTCACCTCTCTGACATCAATCAAATGATGAGGAACAACAGCTTGCTCCTCTGGGCTAGCCTTGGCCGTCCCAATATCCAATCCTCTGTATACTTGCTGACTGTCACCACTGACCACCTCTCCACCAAAGCGCTTGGCCACTTCAATAGCAAGGGCTGTCTTCCCAACAGCAGTCGGTCCAACAATCACAATTATTTTTTTGTTTTCATCTTTTTTTCCTTGAAAAAAATTTCCATTTTTTTCGTTACTATTATTATATCACAAAAAGGTCGGTCAGAAAAAAATGCTACCTCTTGAGGAGCCAGGCTGATCGGGAAGATAAAGGAGGAAGACTCATGGCTAAAGGATTCGCTAAAGGTCTTGTAACAGGTGTCGCAGGAACTGTCGCTGCCGTTGCAGGTGCAGTATACGCAATTAAAAAGAAAGTGATTGAGCCAGAAGAGCAAAAAGCAGCGACTTTTCATCGAAGAAAACCGTAAAAAGCGGCTCGCCGTCGCGTATCACATTAAGCAACAAAAAGAAGTTGAGAAATCTCAACTTCTTTTTATTTTCTTTTATAGTCAATGAAAATCAAAGAGCAAACTAGGAAGCTAGCCGCAGGTTGCTCAAAGCACTGCTTTGAGGTTGTGGATAGAACTGACGAAGTCAGTCACCATACCTACGGTAATGCGACGCTGACGTGGTTTGAAGAGATTTTCGAAGAGTATTAAATAGCCAAATCAAACTTCAGTTGTGGCTTAACCGGATCATAGTCAACTAACTCAAAGTCCTCCGCTTTGATATCAAAGAAATTGGTCCCATCAGGAACATTTAAAACCAAGCGTGGTTGGCAGTTTGACGGCTCACGACGAAGCAATTCCTGAGCTTGTTCAAATTGATTATCGTAGATATGAAGGTTGTTGATAAAATAGAAAAACTTCCCAACCTTCCAGCCAAAGTGTTTAGCAATCATCATTTGAAGAGCTACGTACTGCATAGCGTTAATGTGGTGAGCCACCAGCATGTCATTCGAACGCTGGGTCAAAGTCGCATCCAGATAGATTTCCCCATCAACCCGACGGACATCAAACATGGTCTGAAAGGCGCATGGAAGAAGACCATCTGTCTCCTCAAAAGCTTGGTAATCCCAGAGCGAGATGATATTGCGGCGGTTCCAAGGGTTGGCTTCTAACTGCTTGAGAATCTTGTTGATGATATCGTGTTTCTTAACAACTGCCCCATAGCGCTCACCGATGGTCCCCGTTTCTCCCACTTCCCAGTCATTCCAGTAGTGAACATTGTACTTGTTATTAAGCACTTCTAGGCTATTAGACTGGTCTTGGTAAATCCAGAGCACTTCCTTGATGGCAGATTTGATCGCAATGGGACGCAAGGTCGTGATGGGGAATTCCCCTTTAGACAAATCATACTCCGCAAAGGCACCCGTTACGTACTTGGAGTTGGCAACAGTCCCATCCTTGTACTTGGGACGAGCCTGCTCAGAAAAGACACCGTTTTTGAGGATTCGTTCAATATTTTCTTTAAAAATCGTATCTGCTTTTGTCATTTACTCTCACCTCATTTATTGTCCTAACTAGTATAGCATAAAAAAAGAAAGGAGGAAAATCACTGGCTTTAAAGTAGTGTTTTTCTCCTTTTATGATCTTATTGCAATACAAGTGATGCTGCTCCGATAACTCCAGCGTCATTTCCTAGAGTTGCAAGAGCTAGTTTAGTTGTTGTGCGTACTTGTGGGAAGGTATTTTCATCGTAGACTTTTTGAACACCTTGGAGAAGGAATTCTCCAGCTGCTGACACCCCACCACCGATAACGATTGTTGATGGGTTTAGGATTGAGCCGATATTAGCACAAGCGATTCCCAAGTAACGTGAGAAGTTTCGGTAAACGATCAAGGCAAGGTCATCCCCTTCTTTTGCAAGGTCAAAGACAGTTTTAGCAGTTACTTCTTCACCGTCATCAATCAAGCGTTTCAAGGCTGCATCGCCTTCGTATTCATCTGCATAACGACGAGTCAAGTTGACAATCCCTGTTGCGGAAGCAACTGTCTCAAGACAGCCTTTTTTACCACAGGTACATGCGATTGGTTGGTCAAAGTCAACAGTGATATGACCAAGCTCACCAGCAGCACCAGCAACACCGTGGAGCAATTTGCCTTCAGCCACGATACCGCCACCAACACCTGTACCAAGTGTCATAAAGACAACGTCTGGTTGGTTTTCACCAGCACCCATCCAACGCTCACCAAGAGCAGCTACGTTGGCATCATTATCGATAAAGAATGGAATCCCCAAGGCTTTTTCAATCTTTTCTTTAATCGGTTGAAGGGTTTTCCAGTTTAGGTTGTAGGCACCGATAACAGTTCCTTTTTCACGGTCAACCACACCAGGTGATCCCATCCCAATCCCTCGGAAGTCTGTGGCTGACAATCCAAGCAAGTCCAAACGATGCTGAATAGACTCAATCATATCATCTACAATATGGCTTCCTTCATCCAAAATGTTGGTCTTGATAGACCATTTTTCTTGGATTTCTCCCTCTTGAGTTAAAATTGCGAACTTGACAGATGTACCACCAAGGTCAATCCCAATAATCTTTTGACTCATCGTCTTCTCCTTTTTAATTGAAAATGCTTACAGATATAGTATAACAAAATCGTCCATTTTGTGCAAAGGTTTGCAGGCTACAAGCCAAAATTAAAACATCTCATTTGCTTCACTATTTGTAAAAATTAGTCACCTAAATGTTGAATGGCATAGTTTGCTTCTTCTTTGGTAAATTTGTCAATACTAGGAGAAGTTAGCCAGTCATAAATTTTCGTTTTTGAGAAATTGTTATGTTTTCGGTATTGTCTTGCTTTAGCTAAGGCATTTGCCTTATAGTCTGCTTGCAAATGATTGATAGCATATTGTGCAGTGTCACTATTAAAACCTTCAAAAATTAACATCTCATAAATTCTTTTTTTTGACAAATGAATCTCATTATAACCTTGTGCTCTCTTTAAAGCTGCTGAGTATGGATTCCCGGCTGCTGGTTTTGGTTGCCACACACCATCGTATCCTACATAGTAACGACCACCATCTACCCATTTGTCCCTAGCCATTTTACCATCTGATTCAACATAATAACGGCCACCATCTACCCATTCATTCTTGGCCATCTTACCATCTGATTTATAATAATAGTATCCTACCCATTTATTGCGAGGATAGCTGCCTTCTGATGGTAGATTAAGTTTTTGAATAGCATAGTTGGCTTCTTCTTTGGTAAATTTGTCAATACTAGGAGAAGTTAGCCAGTCATAAATTTTCGTTTTTGAGAGATTGCTATTTTTTCGGTATCCTATTGCTTTAGCTAAGGCATTCGCCTTATAGTCTGCTTGCAAATGATTGATAGCATATTGTGCAGTGTCACTATTAAAACCTTCAAAAATTAACATCTCATAAATTCTTTTTTTTGACAAATGAATCTCATTATAACCTTGTGCTCTCTTTAAAGCTGCTGAGTATGGATTCCCGGCTGCTGGTTTTGGTTGCCACACACCATCGTATCCTACATAGTAACGACCACCATCTACCCATTTGTCCTTAGCCATTTTACCGTCTGATTCAACATAATAACGACCGCCGTCTACCCATTCATTCTTGGCCATCTTACCATCTGATTTGAGATAATATCTACCTACCCATTTGTTGCGAGCGTAGCTGCCTTCTGCTGTTAGATAATAATATGAACCATAGTTTTTATCATAAATCCAGTCACTTTTAACCTTTTTTCCATCAGAATCAACATAATAACGACCACCATCTACCCATTCATTTTTAGCTCTCTTTCCATCTGATTTGAGGTAGTAATTTCCTACCCAGCCAGACTGAACTTTAGATTGTGATTTATCCTGTTTAGGAGTTGTTTCTTTAGTTTTTTCAGCCGGTTTTGGTGCTGGTGTTTTTGGTTTATCAGCAGGTTTTTGTGCTGGTGTTTTTGGTTTCTCAGCTGGTTTTGATGCTGGTGTTTTCGGTTTCTCAGCAGGTTTTTGTGCTGGCGTTTTCGGTTTCTCAGCTGGTTTTGGTGCTGGTGTTTTCGGTTTCTCAGCAGGTTTTTGTGCTGGCGTTTTCGGTTTCTCAGCTGGTTTTGGTGCTGGCGTTTTCGGTTTCTCAGCTGGTTTTGGTGCTGGCTTTGGCGCTGGTTTTGGTTGCCACACACCATCGTCTCCTACATAATAACGACCACCATCTACCCATTCATTTTTGGCCATCTTACCATCTGATTTTAGATAGTAATTACCTACCCATTTGTTGCGAGCGTAGCTGCCTTCTGCTGTTAGATAATAATAGGATCCATAGTTTTTGTCATAAATCCACTCAGCTTTAGCCATCTTACCATCTGATTTAAGATAGTAATTGCCTACCCATGTGTTGCGAGCGTAGCTGCCTTCTCCTGTTAAATAATAGTATGACCCATAGTTATTGTCATAAATCCATTCATTTTTAGCTCTTTTCCCGTCTGATTTTAGATAGTAATTACCTACCCATGCGTTTCGAGCGTAGCTACCTTCTGCGGTTAGATAATAATAGGATCCATAGTTTTTATCATAAATCCATTCACTCTTAGCCATTTTACCATCTGATTTAAGATAGTAATTGCCTACCCAAGCATTTTGGACATAGTTTCCCGAAGCATTTAGATAGAAATAAGAATTAGCTTTTTTATCAAAAATCCACTTATTAGTAACTTTAGTACCATTTTCATAGTACGATGAGCCTACCCAACCAGACTGAGCTGTAGATTTGGACTTATCCTCTTTAGGACTTGTATTTTTAGGTTTCTCAGCTGGTTTTTGAGCTGGCGTTTTCGGTTTCTCAGCGGGTTTCGGCGCTGGCTTTGGCGCTGGTTTTGGTTCTGGTTTCGGTGCTGGTGTTTTTGGTTTCTCAGCAGGATTTTGCGCTGGTGTTTTTGATTTTTCAGCTTGATTTGGCGCCGAAGTTGTATTCTCTTTTACAACCTTACCATTTTTAGATGCATCCTTTTCTTGAGCAGAAACATGCTGAGCCGAAAAAGGAAAGTCTCCAGTTGTATCCGCAAATGAAATAAGTCCCAGTGTTGCAGTTGCTAAGCTGGTTACTAAAATTTTTTTTGATTTTTTCATAAAAATCTCCATTGTTTTAATGATTTATACCTATAGTATACCATATACTTAATTTTTTTTACATTCAAATAATAACTATTTATGAAAGCCCTATTTTAAAATGAAGTGCAACACAAAAGACATGTTCATCTGATATACTAGAGTTGCGAAAAACAGTATAAAGGAAGATGAACATGTCCACTAATTATTCTCATACAAGCACTTATCTGAAGCTGAGCGAGTAGAAATTGAAGCTTATTTAAACGTAGGACTCAAACCTGCTGAGTTTGCTCGTAAACTGGGGGAAACTGCTCTACTATTACTCGTAAAATGAATCGTGGTTCCATAACACAAGTGAAATAAGTCAATGGGCAGAAGATCTATTACCTACACCATTATGCAGATGCTACCCATAACCGTTATCAGTATGCTAGAGAAGCCAGCTATTATTTGAAACTAGATCGTTTATCGGACGACTTTCTGAAAGAATTTACAGAAGTAATGGGAGAGAAACCAACGGGACATAGCATAGATGCCTTTGTTCACACCTATAAACTCCAACCCCTTTTTGAAATTGGAAAATCCATTCTGTTCTGAGTGGAAAGACAATAGGAGAACCTTCTATTTTGAACTTGGCTATAGTCCGCAAAAAAGCTGTTTGAGCTCACTCAAACAGCTTTAAAGATACTCTCTTAATTAGAGGAACAACTTTGTTGCACTTGACTTGTCAATCAGTGTTAAAATAGTTATTCTAAATAATTAGTCGTCAAGATGTTGAATGGCATAATTAGCTTCTTCTTCTGTAAATTCTTCACCATAAGGCGAAACCAACTGATCGTATATTGCATCTTTCGATTTATTAAATTGTTTTTGGTAAATTTTAGCCTTTGCTAAGGCATTTGCCTTATAGTCTGCATTCAAATGATCGATGGCATATTGTGCGGCATCACTTGTAAATTTTTCTCCATATTGAGAAGTCAATTGTTTGTACAAACGCTTCTTAGACATATTTGCCCACGAATTGTAATTTTTTGCTTTCTCAAGAGCATTTGTATAGTCTGTTTTAGTCTGGTTAGAGCTGGACTGGCTAACTGACTGATTTTGCCATAAGCCATCAGAACCTACAAAGTAACGTCCACCATCAACCCATTCATTCTTGGCCATCTTACCATCGGACTTGAGATAGTAATTTCCTTGCCAACTGTTCTTAGCATATGATCCATCAGATTTGAGGTAATACCAGCCTTGGTAGCCTCCATCATAAATCCACTCGCTTTTAGCCATCTTACCATCGGACTTGAGATAGTAATTTCCTTGCCAACTGTTCTTAGCATATGATCCATCAGATTTGAGGTAATACCAGCCTTGGTAGCCTCCATCATAAATCCACTCGCTTTTAGCCATCTTACCATCGGACTTGAGATAGTAATTTCCTTGCCAACTGTTCTTAGCATATGATCCGTCGGATTTGAGGTAATACCAGCCTTGGTAACCTCCATCATAAATCCACTCGCTTTTAGCCATCTTACCATCGGACTTGAGATAATAATCACCTTGCCAGCTGTTTTTTGCATAAGTACCATCTGATTTGAGGTAATACCAGCCTTGGTAGACGTTGTCATAAAGCCATTCATTTTTGACCATCTTGCCATCTGACTTGAGATAGTAATTTCCTTGCCAGCTGTTTGTAACGTATGATCCGTCGGATTTGAGGTAATACCAAGCGCCGTCACGATTCACCCAACCACTAGTTGTTCGACTAGATTGAGAATGAGATTGACGTGGTTTAAAAACACCTCGAGGGGCTTTTGAGCGTTCACAGGCAACCCCGTCACCATCTTTGTCTAGTCTAGAAGAATATCCAGGCTCTCCTCTATGAATATCAGAGTAGCCATTTTGCCATGCTTCTGTGCAACTAGAAAAGTGAATTGTATCATTAGCAAAAGTCGGTTGAGCAAGTATTGTCAAAACAGATAAACTAGCTAGACTAGTTTTTAAAAGAAAAGTTTTTTTCATCATTTCCTCCTTTAAAAGGACATCGTTTTCTTTTTATTTTATCAAACTTAATTCAACAATTCAAATTATTTAACATATTTATCATGTTGTTTTTAAATTTAAAGAATCATTTAGGATTCACTTCCAACTCATACAAACCTCTGACTGCGTTACAGCCATAGATAGCTTCTGCTTGGTTCAAGTCTGCCAAAGTCAGAACTTTTTCCTCTACCTGTCCTCTTTCCAGCAAATGCTGGCGGTAAATTCCTGGCAAAATCCCTAGACTGATAGGCGGTGTGTAGAGCTTACCATTAATTTTTAAGACCAGATTTCCAATAGAGGTTTCTAATAGCTCTCCTACCACATTATGGTAAATGATTTCCTGTTCCCCTAAGCTCAAGTGCGGTCTGTGAGTGGTTTTGAAGTAGGTAAATGATTGATTCAAATCTGCTTCTTGCAGACAAAGTTTGGCTTTGCAGAAACTTGGACTGAGGGGTGCTAAGATTTGGCGACTGAGTTCTATCTCTCCAGATTTGCTGAGACCAATTCGCAAACGGTAGTCTTGATTAACATCACAAACTTGGCACTCTTCCTCTATCTTTTGTCTCAGTTTTTTTGGATCAAGAGGATAGGCAAAATAACGGCTCGCCTTTGTCAGTCTTTCCAGATGTTGATCTTCAAACAGCAGGCTCTTCTGGCTGACTCTTCCTGTAGAAATCAATTTGAAACGAGCTTGTTTACGATAGAGAACAGCCGCCTTTTGATGAACTTCACGGTATTCAGACTCCCAGGTGCTATCCCAAGTAATCCCTCCGCCAACCCCATAGATGGCTTGGCCCTTGTGAAGTTGAATGGTCCGAATGGCGACATTAAAAATCCGTCGTCCATTTGGAAGCAAGAGACCAATCGTTCCACAGTAAACTCCTCTGGGTTGTAGCTCCAAGTCCTTGATGATCTCCATAGTCGCAATTTTGGGAGCTCCCGTTATGGATCCACAAGGAAAGAGAGAGCGAAAAATGGCAACCAAGTCCACATCCGGTCGCAACTGACTCTTGATGGTCGACGTCATCTGCCAAACAGTTGAATACTGCTCCACTTGGCACAGACGCTCCACATGCTCACTGCCCACTTCAGAAATACGATTCATATCATTGCGCAAGAGATCCACAATCATCATATTTCAGAGCGATTTTTAGGATCCTGCTCCAACCAAGCTGCCTCTTTCAAATCTTCATCGTCAGTCAGACCACGTTTAGTTGTTCCCTTCATTGGGCGAGTCGTTAATTCACGGTCATTTTGCTCAAAAAAGAGCTCTGGGCTCATGGAAATCACCGCCATCTCGTCATGTTCTACATAAGCATTGTAGCCCGCCTCCTGTTCTACCACCATGCGATTGTAGATGGCAAAAGGATTGGCACTTAAGTCTTGCTTGAGTTGGACAGTGTAGTTGACCTGGTAGGTATCCCCCTGACGCAAATGATGGTGAATCTGGGCAATAGCCTTTTCATAATTTTCTGCAGATGTTTCTTCTTGCCACTTTGAAGGCAAATCAACTTCCTCATAAGTCAGAGGAATAGGCGATGTTTCTACCCTATCATGAACTGTAAAATATAGCAGATACTCTGCCAGTAAAGGAGCCTTATGAACTGCTAATTTCTCCTCAAATGCAGGTGCAGCCTCGTAACTAACGTAGCCCACCACATAATAGCCTTGCTCTTGGTAGCTTTCCACTTGTGCTAGCAAATCCGCCACTTCTGCTAAATCTCTCGTTTTTAACTCTTTAATCGGCTGGGTAAAAGTGTATCTCTCCCCCAAAGCTCTAAAATCAATCACTGTTTTTCTATGCATATCTTAAGTATAGCACAAAAAAGCCGACCTAGAACAGCTAAATCCAGCTTTGTTTACTGATTTCTATAACGAAAAAAATTCTCTACCTTACTTTTTCTACTTTTGGCAATTCTCCATTAGATAGTACCCCTTCTTCTTGTAAAAACTGGTCTTATTTGGAGCACTTTACAACAAAAATCCAACAAAAAAACAGGGAGAGTCTTAGTTTCTATACCCTTACTCTCTCTGTCTTTTACTGTTCAGAAATTAAAAATTGATTTGAAGTTTTAATGATGTTTACCGTTTCCTTGACATCTAAATCATCCGTGAATAGAAAATGATGTTTCTCACTATTTTTAGCTAGAAACTCATTTCTTGCTTGGATTGATAAATCGCCCGTTCTCTCAATTTCTTTTCGAGAAGAATCCCTATCTTTCAAGGTTTCTTCTTGAGCCATTAGGACACAATATTTTAGCTTAATTCGTTTTTCTTTTAAGAAGGCTGCAATTTTCTTCAGTTGATCTTCAAATATGACATACTCTATCACGACAGTAACGCCACGATCCAAGAAATTATTGGTCAGACTGATGATATTATCCCAGAATAAATCCATGTAAAATCCATCATCTTCCCAAGGAGCTACGAGACCTCCTTTAATCATTAAGTAAATCATGTCGCCCTCTATAACTGCACTTTTGTCAAAAGAATAGGCCAACTCTTTGCTGACGGTGCTCTTTCCAACGCCTGGGGGACCTGAAATAATATAAACACAATTTTCCAACCTTATACCTCTACATACTTGAAATATCTCTAACTTACGATAACTTTCAGCCCACTTATGACTTTCTTATGAAGTCTTCAGGATACTGCGCACGCGCTCCTCCGATTAGTTTGGGACGACTTGCAAGAGCCGTTACATGGGCATGCCCAATTTCTCTCAAAAGAGGGCGAATCGGAACCTGAACATGCTTGACATGCATGCCAATCGCAGTATCTCCGATATCCAATCCAGCATGGGCCTTAATAAATTCAACCTCAACTGGATCCCGCATAAACTTGAAGGCTGCCAACTGACCCGAACCTCCTGCATGAAGTGTAGGAAGGACACTGACGATTTCAAGACCAAACTGCTCTGCCACCTGACGTTCAACGACGAGGGCTCGATTGACATGTTCACAACCTTGAACGGCTAGATGAATACCTTTAGCCTCTAGGATAGCTAGAATGGTCTTCACAATGATTTCCCCAATTTCTTGACTGGATTCCTTGCCAATCTGACCACCTATCACCTCACTAGAAGAAAGGCCCAAAACAAAGATAGTTCCTTGCTTCAAATTAGCCTTGTCTATTACATCTTCTACAATCTGGCTTGTTGCTCTTTGAATGTCTTTCCTTCATACTTGATACCTCTTTTGTCACTATCTATCATATCTTTTTTTACGGATTTTATCAAGGCCAACTAATCATTCTAATTTTTCAAAGTAAAACTCCCAGAATTGACTGGGAGTTAGCTAGTTTCTATTCCATTTATGTATATTTCAACTGTCGTCCCTTTTGAGGGAATAGAATCAATCTTCATTTGGTAATCTTCTCCAAAATGAAGTTTGAGCCGTTGGTCAACATTTTGAAGACCAACTCCCCCACGTTTGAGTTGACTTTGACTGCTATCGCCAGCAGCTTGGAAGCCAACGCCATCATCCTCAATGCGGATGACAAGCCCTGTATTCTGTTTCTGAACAGAAACTTTAATATGTCCCTGACCTTCCTTTTCCTTAATGCCATGGTAAAGAGCATTTTCTACAAGAGGTTGTAGCACCAACTTGGGTAAGACTAGGTTACCAAAAGCAGGATCTTCAGCAATCTCATACTCCAGCTTTTCACCATAGCGTTGTTTCTGGATAAAGAGGTACTGGCGGACATGATTGATTTCATCAGAAAGAGAAATCAAATCCTTTCCTTGATTGAGCGCCAAGCGGAAATAGGTTGCCAAGGACTTGGTCACCTGAACCACTCGCTGACTATCCTGAAACTCAGCCATCCAGATGATAGTGTCTAAAGTATTATAGAGGAAATGGGGGTTAATCTGGCTCGACAGTGCTTGAAGTTCATACTGCCGGGTCGCTTCTTCCTGCCTGCGCACATCTTCCATCAACTGATCAATCTGATCCAACATAGCATTAAACTGGCGAGTCACTTCTCTCAGTTCATAGGCGCCAGCTTCCTTAGCACGCAGATTTTGTGTACCAGAAGCAATTTCCAGCATGGTTTCTCTTAGGTCCTTCAAAGGGGCAATCCAGCGTTTGAGACTGAACCACACCAAGCAGAGACAGGCAAGAAGAGATAAGGCACTAGCACCAAGCAAGGTCCACATGAGTTGACTCCGAACCTGGTCTAACTTCTCCAACGAAGACACGCCTATAACCGTCCAATCAGTTCCTGCAATCTTTTCCTGACTGACGTAGGATTGGTGATCCAGCGTATAGCCCTGCCCCGTCTCAATGTAGGGTTTCATAGCCTCCATTTCACTCGCTGAGCTATAGACAGTACGTTTAGGATGGTAGACAAATTCATGATTTTCATTGATGATAAAGGCAAAGCCCTGCTGGCCCAACTGGAGTTGGTTGAGATAGGCTTCCAGAGTTTCGTAGGAAATATCTAATCGAAGCACACCAAGATTGGCTCCCTTTGCATCAACAAGTTCCTGAGTGACAGAAATAACCCACTGACTATCCGATTTACGAGCTGGGGTCAAAACTGGCTTAGCTCCCTGATGAATAGCCTTTTGGTACCAATCCTCAGCCATCATATCAGAGGAAGTTTTCATCTGCACACTGTCATCAGTGGAAATGACCTGACCGGATTTGGTGACCAGTACCACCGTTTTCAAGTCCTGGTCTGCCTTTAAGATGGTCAAAAACAGATCTCGGATTTCCTTTACCTTGTCTTGACTGGGATTCTCAGCATAGGCTAGGACATCTGCCTGCTGGGTCAAACTGGTAGAGGTGGTTTCTAATTTTTTGATATAAGACTGAATAAAGTGGCTAGTCTGGCTAATGGTCGTTTGGCTATTACCCTCAATAGTAGCCTCAATAGCTGATGAACTAGATTGATAATAGAAAGTCCCGACCACAGCTAGGAGAATGAGAAAGACCAGAAAGATGGAAATAACCATTCTGACTAAAAGAGAAGAACGCTTCATCGGCCTTCCCCTTTCTTAAACTGACGAGGTGTCACACCTGCAATCTGTTTAAAACGTTGGGTAAAGTAGTTCATATCTTCAAAACCAACCTTTTCGGCTATCTCATAAATCTTTAAATCTGTGGTCAGAAGCAAGAGCTTGGCCTGTTTGACACGCTCTCTCACCAGATAATCCTGAAAAGGCAAGCCCAACTCTTTCTTAATTAAGGAACTCAGATAAGTCGGACTAAAACCTAGGTCACTGGCCAAAGACTTCAAACTAAACTGACTGTCAGCTAGATGGGACTGGATTTTCTGAGCAATATTTCCCTCAAACTTATCGGTTAATAAATCTTGTAACTGCTCTTCTTTTTCTTCCTTGTCTAGTTTTTGCTTGATTTTCCCTAACATTTTCTCAATATCCTGACGCGAAAAGGGCTTGAGCAAGTAGTCATCTACACCGAGTTTGACAGCAGACAAGGCGTAATCAAAATAATCGTAACCTGTCAAAAATACCAGATGCACCTGAGGATAGGTTTCTCGTACCAGACTGGCCAACTGGATGCCATTTAGCTGAGGCATATTGATATCAGTTAAAATGATATCTGGCACCTGCTTTTTGGATCAAGCCCCAAGCCTGCCTTCCATTTTTCAGCCTGACCGATGATTTCCATATCGTAGGCCGCTACATTAACCAGCTTGGTCAATCCTTGTCTTACCAGATATTCATCTTCTACGATTAAGATTGTGTAGGTCATGCTCTGCTCCTTTACCACTTACTAGTATCAGTATAGCAAAAATTCTCCTCTAACTGCTTAGGAAAGACTTCTTAATCAACATAATCTAGTAAATAGGCATAGCCTTTTTCTGCCATTTGGTCTTTTGGAATAAAGCGGATAGAGAGACTATTGATACAGTAGCGTAAGCCCCCCTTGTCCTGAGGCCCATCTGTAAAGACATGGCCAAGGTGAGAATCTCCAACTCGACTCCGCACTTCCATGCGTGTCATATTGTAGGACTTGTCTTCTTTGTAAGTAGCAACATCGGGACTGATTGGTTGGGTGAAACTAGGCCAACCACAACCAGACTCAAACTTGTCCTTTGATGAAAAGAGGGGTTCGCCAGTTGCTACATCCACATAGATACCAGATTCAAATTTATCCCAGTAGCGGTTTGAAAAAGCTCGTTCTGTTTGATTTTTCTGGGTAACTGCATACTCTTCAGGTGACAAGGTCTTCTTCAATTCTTCATCACTTGGTTTGGGGTATTTGCTGGCATCAATGACGGGATAGGCTGCCTGATTGACATTGATATGGCAGTAGCCATTTGGATTTTTCTTTAGATAGTCTTGGTGGTAATCCTCAGCCACTACAAAATTCTTCAAGGTCTCCTTTTCAACTGCTAGAGGTTGATCGTATTTCTTAGCCACCTCATCAAAGACTTGGTTGATTACCTCCAAATCCTTGTCATCTGTGTAATATACGCCGGTACGATACTGGGTCCCCACATCATTTCCTTGTTTATTTTTGCTGGTTGGATTGATAATGCGGAAGTAATGAAGCAGGATTTCCTTGAGGGAAATTTGATTAGCGTCGTAGGTGACATGGACGGTTTCCGCATGACCTGTTTGGTTAATCAATTCGTACTTGGTTGTTTCCCCTCTACCATTTGCATAGCCTGAAACGGCATCTGTCACTCCGGGAACGCGTGAGAAGTATTCCTCCACTCCCCAGAAACATCCCCCAGCTAGATAAATTTCGTGCAAGTCTGCGTCTTTACTCACTTCTGTTTTTTTCACTGTTTTTCCTCCTTGGCTAACTGATGCTTTCTCAATTTGCGAGCTATCTGTCTGCCCTGCATTTCGCATCAATAGAAAATAGAAACCGGTTATGGCTAGGAGAATGACCCCTGCCAAGACAAAAAGTTTTACTTTATCATTCATAGCCTTTCTCTACCCCATTTCTTTCAATTCTTTTAAAATCATATCCTTATCCATAAAACCTGGTTGCGTTTTGACCAGCTTGCCTTCCTTGTCTATAAAGGCTTGAGTCGGATAAGAACGGACACCATAACTTTCCAAGAGTTTACCTGATGGATCAATTAAAACTGGAAAATTTTTATAATCCAAGCCCTTGTACCAATTCTTAAAGTCCGCTTCTGCTTGTTCCCCCTTGTGTCCAGGAGACACCACTGTCAAGACCACATAGTCATCACCAGCTTCTTTAGCAATTTCATCCGTATCTGGAAGGCTGGCTAGACAGATGGAACACCAAGAAGCCCAAAATTTGAGATAGACTTTCTTGCCCTTGTAATCAGACAAACGATAGGTCTTGCCATCTACACCTGTCAGTTCAAAATCAGCGACTTCCTGACCTTTAGTCGCAGTTTTCGAACTAACTTGTTCTGTTTTGGATTGCTCCCTCATAGTAGACTCGTCTGACATGTTTTTAGCCGAACAGGCTGCCAAGCAACAAATTGAGCCTACTCCAAGGAGACATGTTTGCCATTTTTTCATTTCTTTTTCCTCTCTATTCAAATAATGTAGTCAAAATGGAAGCATTTCCCAAAAGCACCAAGATTCCCATCACGATAATGAGAAAACCACCCACTTTTTTGAAGGTTCCGAGATAAGGATGGAGTTTTCGGAAATGTTTCAAAACATAGCTGGAAGCAAGAGCTAGAACCAAAAATGGTAGCGCCAAACCCAGCGTGTAAATCAACATGAGACCAGCACCCTGCCAAGCTCCTGAACCACCTGAAGCCGCCAAGGCCAAAACAGACCCCAGAACCGGCCCCACACATGGCGTCCAAGCAAAACTAAAGGTTAACCCCAGTAAAAATGCCTGACTATAGCCGTTACCCTTTTGCCCTTGTCTCTTTAATTGTAGCCTTCTTTCCTTGTAGAGTCCCTGCAAATGTAAGACTTCCATCTGGTGCAAGCCCAAGAGAATGATAATCGCACCCGTCACATACTGAAACCAAGAAGCATACAGCAAATTGCCTAAAAAACCAGCTCCATAACCCAGTAAGATAAAAACAAAGGAAATCCCCGCTATAAAGGCCAGAGTTCGCAATAAACTTACAACTGAGATTGAAAATTTTCCGCTAGAAGCCTGAGCATCATTCTTATCATCCAATAAGACTCCTGCATAGACTGGCAACAAGGGTAAAATACAAGGAGAAAAGAAGGAAAGAATTCCAGCAAGAAAAACACTAATAAAAAAGATTACATTGTCCATTGCCTTCCTCCATTCTTTGATTTGATAGGTCTATTATATCCCCAAAACTCCAGAAAAAACAGGGACAATGATAGGGAAAAATAGGAATTTAATCAGCTTATTTAGAAATCTGGCACAAAAAAAGCCAGACAAGGTCTGACTTTGGTAGAAACAGAAAAGAGAATCACCTGTCCTCCCTACTTATCTGGTAATAAATAAGGTCCGCAACGTAGTCTTTTCTCTCCACACCATTGGCAATGGTTTTTAGATAAGACATTCCCGCTTTTTCCATAACACGGCCTGAAGCTAGATTGAGACTAGCGTAACGAGCTCTGACTTTTTGAAAGCCTGCTTGAGTAAAACAAAAATCTAACACAGCTTTCAAGGCCTCTGTCATCATACCTCGGCCCCAAAAGTTTTTTCCTAAAACATACCCAATTTCACAACTTAAATCTTCCTCGTGCATTTCAATGATGCTGATATCTCCTATCACATGCTCTGGGTTCTCTTTGAGACAAATGGCCCATTTGTAATAGTTGGGATTAGTATAGGATGCAACCCAATTTCGAATCGAGTTCCGAGTCGCTTCAACATCAGGATGAGGATCCCAGGTGACATAGGTCAGATTCTCAGCAGACGAAGCCCAATTTTGAAACATGGCTTCCGCATCACTCTCCACAAATCTTCTCAAAATTAAACGTTCTGTCTGTAATATTTGCGTACCGATTGCTTTCATAATGTTACCTCGCTTTCTAAGCTTAAGGCTCAAGATAAAAAGACTATACTCAGTAACAGCTAGAAAACAAGTTTTTCATCTAGTTACTTGACGCAGTCGCTGTCTGGTTTGAAATGCACTTTACCAAGCTTCTTCAAACCTAGTCATCGTTGCGGGGGTGAGACAAGGAAAATCGAACTCTTCGAGTTACCGAATCTGCCTCGTTTTCCTGTTTCTAGACTCGGGCTAAAAAGGTCCCCCGGACCTTCCTCGCTTTCTCATTTCTAGGCTCAGGGTAAAAAGACTATACTCAGTAACAGCTAGAAAACAAGTTTTTCATCTAGTTACTTGACGCAGTCGCTGTCTGGTTTGAAATGCGCTTTACCAAGCTTTTTCAAACCTAGTCATCGTTGCGGGGGTGAGACAACGAAATCGAACTCTTCGAGTTACCGATTTCTGTCTCACTCCCAAAAGTCATCAAATACGGTGATTGGTAGGTGGCGTTTGTGTTGGCCTTTGTACCACCAGTTTTCGATAGTCGCTTGAGCTTCTGGGCTGATTGTTTTGCCTTCAAGGTAATCATCAATTTCATTGTAAGTGACTCCAAGTGCAACTTCGTCAGCAAGTCCAGGTTTGTCTTCTTCTAGGTCTGCTGTTGGGATTTTTTCATAAAGAGCTGAGTCTGCACCAAGTTCCTTCAAGAGTTGTTTCCCTTGGCGTTTATTGAGGCGGTAAAGAGGGAGAATATCTGCACCACCGTCACCAAACTTGGTAAAAAAGCCTGTGATATTTTCCGCAGCATGGTCTGTTCCAATGACCGCTCCGCTATGGGCACCCGCAAGGGCATATTGGGCAATCATACGACTACGAGCCTTGATATTTCCCTTGTTAAAGTCTGAAACAGGACTTCCTGTCGCTTCGACTGCAGCTGTCATAGCATCAGCTGATTCCTTGATATTCACAACCAAGCTGACATCTGGCTGGATGAAAGCAAGAGCTTTTTGAGCATCTGCTTCATCAGCTTGCACTCCATATGGCAGGCGGACAGAAATAAATTGGTAGCTGTCATCTCCTGTCTCTGCTCGCATTTCTTCCATAGCTAATTGCGCCAAGCGCCCTGCCAAGGTTGAGTCCTGACCCCCAGAAATCCCTAGTACAAAGGTTTTAAGGAAAGGATATTTTTTCAAGTATCTCTTTAAAAAGTCAATGGAACGACGAATTTCCTCTTGGGCGTCAATCACTGGTTTGACACCTAGTTGCTGGATAATGACCTCTTGCAAACTCATTCTTCTTCTCCTTCACCAAGGGCTTCTTTGCGCATCTTGTCAATCAAGTCCATTTTGTCCTGCCAAATATCACGCGCCAAGTCCACTGGATAGTGTTGCGGATTGAGTACCCGTTTATACTCATCCCAAAGCTTGTCAAATTCCTTACGAGCATAGGCTTGAATCTCAGTTAAACTAGGCAAGTTGTAAACTAATGTTCCTTCTTTGAAAATTTCCACCAAGAGAGGAACGGCATCAAAATTACGAACGGTCTTTTTGATGTAAGTATAGGTCGGATGGAACATTTTGATTTCTGTCATGCTGGCAACATCCACACCGTCATAGGTGATGTAGTCACCTTCTGACTTACCTTTTTCACGACTAGTAATGCGCCATACTTGCTTCTTACCTGGGGTCGATACTTTTTCAGCATTGCTTGAAAGCTTGATGGTATTGCGCATCTTACCAGTTTCATCTTCGATAGCTACAATCTTATAAACCGCTCCAAGGGCTGGCTGGTCATAGGCCGTAATCAGCTTGGTACCCACCCCCCAAACGTCAATCTTAGCGTGTTGCATTTTGAGGTTAAGGATGGTATTTTCATCGAGGTCATTGGAAGCGTAAATTTTGGCATCTGGATATCCAGCCTCATCTAACTGTTGGCGAACTTTCTTGGAAATATAGGCTATATCCCCTGAGTCGATACGAACGCCTTTAAAATTAATCTTATCACCCAACTCACGCGCTACCTGAATAGCAGCTGGCACACCGATTCGAAGCGTATCATAAGTATCTACTAGAAAGACACAATCACGATGGGTTGATGCATAGGCCTTAAAGGCCTTATAGTCGTTTCCATAAACCTGTACCAAGGCATGGGCGTGAGTTCCTAGTACGGGAATTCCAAAGAGCTTCCCTGCTCGCACATTGCTAGTCCCGTTGGCTCCACCAATCACGGCTGCGCGTGTTCCCCAGATAGCCGCATCCATTTCTTGCGCACGACGTGTCCCGAATTCCATCAAGGGCTCATCTTCAATGACTGAACGAATACGTGCTGCCTTGGTCGCTATCAAGGTTTGAAAGTTAACGATGTTTAAAAGAGCCGTTTCGACCAACTGGCATTGGGCAAGAGGGCCTTCAACCTGTACAATCGGCTCATTAGCAAAAACCAAGTCCCCTTCCTGAGCAGAACGAACCGTCAACTCCAACTTGAGATTTCGTAGGTAATCCAAGAATTCTCCATGATAGCCAAGCGACTCCAAGTAGTCAATATCGCTATCTGAAAAGCGCAAGTCTTTAAGATAATGTACAATTCTTTCCAAGCCAGCGAATACTGCATAGCCGTTCTGAAAAGGTTGCTGGCGGAAATAAACTTCAAAGACCGCCTTTATTGTGAATCCCTTGGTCAAAGTAAACTTGCATCATATTGATCTGGTACAAGTCCGTGTGCAATGTCAAACTATCATCTGGATACATCTGTTTTCCTTCTTCCTACTTTACAAAGGTATGAACGTATTCTACCACTTTCACACCGTCCGATAAATTAGTACTATTATAACACATTTTACCAAGATTGATAAAAAGCTAACAAGCTATTCTCCATTCTCCAGTTCATCCATATCTTGCTCAAACTTTTTTTGAGCCCATTCGCCATAACTTTTAAGGCCGAGATTGCCGATAAAAACCCAAGGAAGGTAAATCAGATAAGTAATGACCCAAGCAGACAAGTATTTAACGTTCAGAGGATTGTGCTGATAAATTTCGATATTGAATTGATAATTCTCCAACATCAAGAGAGTCGTAATAGCGAGAGTTACCAGCAAACACCCTCCAATCGTAAAATGAAAACGACTATAGTAGGTCACTCCAAGTTGTCGTGCACGATTGAAAAAGAAGAAAATTCCTAAAAGAAGGGTAACCAGAAGAATATTAGGATTAAAAAGAGCAGGTGCTAATACTGCCACCAAATAACTTAGCAGAATGAGCCCAATAAACACATGAAAAGATTCTGTCCCAGCTTTGTTGATCAGTTGTTCTTCTCTTTCGTCTAGTAATTGATAATAAAAAAATCTATTTTTCATCTTCTTCCTCCCAAAATAATTGATCCAAAGTTTTGCCTAAGCATCTGCAAATGGACTGGCAAAGGGAGAGGCTAGGATTATATTTCCCTGCTTCTATCAAGCCGATAGTCTGCCGCGTAACCCCAACGGCCTCTGCCAAATCCCCTTGTGTCATATCTAACTCAACTCGAGCTAGCTTTAACTTTAAATTTTTAGCCACTTGTTTCCTCCTTTTAATTTTTAAAAAGTTGCGCTCCTTTTCTCAAATACATTATACCATATATCTAACTTAATGCAATATATAAATGTCATTTTGTAAAATTTTATTAACAAAAAACTCTCTATCATCTTACATGATAAAGAGTATTCGTTATTTTTGCTACTTAGCTAAGCTCCTCTTCAAAGGAAAGAAGTCTAGATCACAAATCCTTTTGGTAATAGTATCTTTGTCCTGTATAGGGATAGTCTTGCAAGGCAAAAACTTCCTTGTAGCCATGACTTAGATAAAAATCTGGCGCTTGAAACTGGTAAGTGTTGACAAAAGCAAAACGACAATTTCGATTCTTGGCTTCATTTTCAGCTCGTTGCAGTAGTTGTGAACCAATTCCTTGTCCCCGTAATTCCTCTTTCACAAACAAATATTCGATTTCCAACCAATTTCCAAAAGTCTCAGCTACTAAGCCTGCCATGAGATTGCCCTTTTCGTCTTCGACATAAAGGTTCAGCGACTCACTTTCAGCCTCTTCTCTTTTAGAGCGATTATAAGTACGAATCAAATCCCCTATTTCTTGCGCTTTATGCGATTCCTTATTTTCTAATCTAAGGTACATCCAAACCTCCTAATAAACTGCTACAGCTTGATTATAGCCTTATTTCAATAGACTGTCAAACTAGAAAAACTCACCAAGCTGAGTTGATGAGTTCATGATTTATTTTCTAAATTTCCACTGACTATAAACCCCAAAAACAAGGATCCAGATAGCAGAACCAACTGCCCCCATGAAAGTCGACTCTTGCAAAAAGAGAGTCACAAAAACAAAGACAAAAAAGAGAATGGTTAGGGGATTAAGCAAGCGATACTGAGGCATGAGATAGCCATCAGCCATGAAATCTTGTGACTTGCGGTATTTGAGATGGGCCACCATAATCAAGATATAAATCGCTATGTAAACACCTGATGAAGACGCCGTAATCAAAGCAAAAGCATCGGAAACACCTGGTAGCACGTTGATAAAGGCAGCCAGAGCAATCAAGATCGCTGAGGCGATGATGGCATTTTGTGGAACATTGTGACGAGAAAGGGTATCGACCTTGATGGTCTTTAAGAAACGATTGGGTGAATCATGGGCAATCTGATATAAGTGTCTCCCTGTTGAGTAGAGAGTTGAGTTAAGAGCAGATGCTGCTGATGTCAAGACCACAAAATTGATTAGAGCTGCTGCCCACTTGATCCCCGCAAGTTCAAAGACCGTTACAAATGGAGAATCTGAAGAATTAAGATAAGACCAAGGAATAATGGCCATAATCGCAATGAGAGCTCCCCCATAGAAGAAGATAATTCTGAGAGGAATTTCCTTAACAGCTTTGGGCAAGACCTGACGAGGGTTCTTTGTTTCAGAAGTTGTCACCCCAATAAACTCAATCATCAGATAGGCAAAAAATACCATTTGAAAGGCCATGACAAAGTTCATAACTCCGTTTGGAAAAAGAGAGAACTGGTCGCTGATATTTGCCAAACTTGCAACACCATGAGGTGTCTTAAAGCCCGTCAAAACCATAAAGACCCCAGTGGCAATCATGGCTAAAATCGCCACAATCTTGACCATAGCAAACCAAAACTCGACTTCTCCAAAGAGCTTAACCGCAATCAAGTTGACCAAAGCCAAAATCGTTAAAAAGACAAGCTGAATCATCCAGCTAGGCCAGGTAGGGAACCAGAAGCGGACATAGTCTGAGATGGCAGTGATTTCTGCCATACCGATAAAGACAACAGACAACCAATAAGACCAAACTGAAAAATATCCCCAGCCTTTCCCCAAATGACGGGTGATAAAGTTGATAAAGGTATGCTGTTCTGGATCCTGATACAGCATCTCCCCAACAGCCCTCATCATCAAAAACATAAAGGTTCCTGTAATCATGTAAATCAGGATGATCGAAGGTCCTGTAAGGCTGATAGAGCGACCGGCACCCAGAAAAAGTCCTGTTCCTATTGTTCCCGCAATGGCCATCACCTGAACATGGCGATTGGTTAATCCACGCTCCATTTTATTTTTCTTCTTATTTGAACTCATATAGTCTCCTATTTATCCAAAAAACCAAAAAGGAGTTGAGCAAGGTAAAACCTTCACTACTCCTTTTTTATCCTATTTAAGCTGTTTTTTCAACCTTTAAGATTTTGACATCATAGCTACCAACTGGTGTTTCAATCGTTGCAGTATCGCCAGTCTTCTTGCCAATCAAAGCACGGCCAATCGGACTTTCATTTGAGACTTTACCAGCAAAAGCATCTGCACCTGCAGAACCGACGATGATGTAGACCTCTTCTTCGTCTTCACCGACTTCTTGGATTGTTACTGTCTTACCGATTGCTACCTCATCTTGGGCAACCGCATCGCTATTAACAATTTCAGCATAGCGAATTTTTGTTTCTAGACTTGAAATTTGACCTTCAACAAAAGCTTGTTCATCTTTCGCTGCTTCATACTCACTATTTTCTGAAAGGTCTCCATAGGAACGAGCAATCTTGATACGCTCTACGACTTCAGGACGACGGACGAGTTTCAACTCCTCTAATTCTTTTTCTAGTTTTTCCTTTTCTTCAAGGGTCATTGGGTAAGTTTTTTCTGCCATTTTTTTAACTTTCTTTTCTATTTACTTTTTTAAAACAAAATTATGTGGAAAACCACATAATTTTAGTTTGAACTACTTGCTTGAGGTAACTTGCTATTGATATGCTCTGCAACGTTTGATCATGTTCTTCTTTTGTTGTTGCAAAGTATACTTTACCATCTTCAACATTTGCTACAAAGTACAAGTACTCACTCTTTGTCTGGTTTACACTTGCTTCAATCGCATCCGAACTTGGGCTATCAACCGGTCCAGGCATGAGGCCAAGGTGTGTGTAAACATTGTATGGTGAATCAATCGTTGTATCAATTCCAGCGTCATCTGCTAAACTAATCTTTTGACCAAGTTTTCCTTGAGCATATAGGATAGCGATATTACTTTGAAGTGGCATACCAACATTCAAGCGGTTATAGAAGACACCTGCGATCTTCTTGCGGTCTTCGGTCTTAGCACCTTCTTTTTCGACAAGAGAAGCAATGCTGAGCAATTCATTAACTGTCAGATTCTTTTCTTTGATCGTAGCGTAATATGGTGACATAGCCTTATCCATAGCAGCCACCATCTCATCAATCAAACTTTCAACAGTTGTACCGTCTTTGATCGTATAGGTAGCTGGGAAAAGGTAACCTTCAAGACGATAACGAACGCCACTGTCTTTTGTTGGAAGACTTCCAAGTAGGTTTGGATACTTGGCTACTAATTGTGAGATAAAGGTCTCATCTTGAGCTTTTGCCAAGAAAGCATCCGCAGTAAGAGGTTCTTTAAATTCACCTTGAAGTTGTCCTACTGTTTGAGCGATTTGCTCTAATGTATAGCCTTCTGGAATTGTCAAGTTTGCAAGAACAGGTGCCTGAGCTTCAGGAGTCCCACCTTTTTCCAATTCTTGAATCAACTCATCCGTACTCATACTCTTCTTCAAGTTGTAATAACCTGACTTCAAGTTAGCATGGCTATAATATTTAGCATAAAGACTAAAGATAAGTCCATGTTTAACCAAACCAGATTTTTCCAAGGTGCTTCCAATTTCTTGAACATTTGCACCGTCTGGGATTTGAACCGTTACGTAATCCTTAGAGCTCGCATCCACAGGTTTCAAAGAATCTTGCACATAACCATAACCAAAATAACCACCAACTGCAACGAGTACTAGGAGAACTAGAACTGTTACTAGGCAACCTTTAGCTTTTGATTTTTTCTTTTTCTTAGTTGATGTTGCACCTTGACGACGACTACGACGTGGAGCATCAGCTAATCCACTGCTAGATTCTGTAGAAACAGGCTCTACTCTTTCAGGCATTCCTGGAGTGATTTCCTCTTTCTTGTCTTCTGTTTTATAGGTTACGGCTACCTTAGTCGGAGTATCGTTAAATTCTTTTTCTTCGGGTTTAAGCTCAACTGGTTCTACCTTAGGTTGAACAGGTTCCACTACAGGTTCTTCAGCCAGATGAATCGGCTCTACTAGAGGTTCTTCAGATTCTACAACTTCAATCTTGTCAATGATTGGCTGTCTAATCTCTTTCTCTTCTTGGTCATCCGTTTCATCAGTTCTAGCACTTGAAAGTGGAGGAACACTTGGTGCATTTTTAGGATTTTATCGACAACAGATAGGGAATCAGCCATCAACTCTTCTGTTGACGTTTCTGGTTCAAGATCTGAAGGAGTTGCTGAACTAGCTGGAGATGATGAAGCCGTCAGATTTGGAATCTCTACTTCTTTCTCTCTTTTATCTTGTTCTTTTACTCTTTCTAAATCACGTAGAATCTGCTCTTTAAAGCTTAATTTTTCTTCTTCTCTTGATTTTTCAGTCAAAAGCATTACCTCCTTGTTGACAATCCATAATATTATATCTTAAAAGTCGTAGAAAAGCAACCAACTAGGGCATTCCCTAGCTAGTTTTCTTTATTTTCAGGCTGCCAAACCATATCATACCAGGTTTCCCCAGCAAAGCTTGACTGGGATAATCCTTCATTAACAAAGCCATGTTTTTCGTAATAGGCGATAAGATAATCATGACACGTCAGATTAATGCCCTCTCGTTCATGTTCTAAAGCGACCTCTTTCAGAGTCTTTAATAGTCTTTTCCCAACTCCCAAAGCTTGTGCTTCCTTAGCAATAGATAGGCAAGTCACAGAAATATAACCTCCAGGTTGATGGCTATAGTCTTTTATTTCTTCTGTAAATGACTGATCATGTAGATGGCGGTGTGGGACGACTGGACCTTCGATATAACCAAGAATACGCCCCTCCTTTTCAGCTACCAGAAAACTGGTCTGAATTTCCCGCAAATGCGCCTCAAAGACGGAACGAGGAATCGCTTCTTCAAGGGAGAAATTCTCTAGCTCTATCTCTATAATCCGATCTAAATCTGAAAATCTCGCTTGTCTGATTTTCATATTTCCTCCTGATAAAAGGGATTAGCCCAAGTCAGATACCATTCAGAACCACTGTCATATTGACTCCCTGTCACTTCTTCTTCAACAAAGCCATTCATTTCAAAATAAGATAGTAGTTCATCAGGACTCTGCAAAAGAATACCTTGATAATCTAGTTCGACTGTCACCTGTTTCAAGGCTGCAAGAAGAAGAGTTCCCAGACCCTGTCCCCAATGGTCAGGATGAATGGTCAAGGATTTTACTTCTATCCATTTGGGATGAATAGACTGAGCTTCTCCCAAAACATAGCCCACGAGCTGATTTTCATCCCCAGCTACAAGAAAGGTACCCGCAGTCTTGCGGATACTCTCTTCTAAGGATTGGCGACTAAATGCCTCTTCTGATGTAGGATTGGCTTCTTCAATCGCCAACATTTCTTCTAAATCTGATAAGGTAGCTTGCCTTATTATGATTGGAATTTCCATCTGTTTTCCTTATTGGAAGTTGCTTGTCAAGTTAGACAAAAGACGTTCAAATGAATATTCATAGGTTTGGATGTCTCCAGCACCCATAAAGACGTAAACAGCATTGTCATGGTCTAGGAGTGGAGAAACATTTTCAACAGTGATAACCTGGTGTTTCTTGTTGATTTTATTGGCTAAGTCTTCTACTTTGACATCACCATGGTCCACTTCACGGGCTGATCCATAGATTTGCGCTAGGTAGACGGCGTCTGCTTGATTCAAAGCATGGGCAAATTCGTCCAACAAGGCAATGGTTCTTGTAAAGGTATGCGGTTGGAAGATTGCCACGATTTCCTTGCTTGGATATTTCTGACGAGCCGCATCCAAGGTTGCAATGATTTCTGTTGGATGGTGGGCAAAGTCATCAATAATCACTGTATCATTGACTATTTTTTCAGTGAAACGACGCTTAACACCTGCAAAGGTTTTCAAGTGTTCACGGACCAAGTTCAAGTCAAATCCAGCTGTGTAAAGAAGACCAATAACAGCAGTCGCATTCATGATATTGTGACGACCAAAGGTCGGGATATGGAATTGACCCAATTCTTGTCCACGAAAGTGAACGGTGAAGGTCGAACCAGTTGTTGAACGAAGGAGATCGCTAGCTACAAAGTCATTGCTCTCAGCTTCAAAACCATAGTAATAGATTGGAGCATTGGCTGTAATCTTACGCAACTCAGCATCCTCACCATATACAAACAAACCTTTGGTAATTTGTTTGGCATAGTCGTTAAAGGCATTGAAACATCCTCTAGACTTGTAAAATAGTCTGGATGGTCAAAGTCAATGTTGGTGATGATAGAGTATTCTGGGTGGTAAGGCATGAAGTGACGCTCATATTCGTCTGATTCAAAGACAAAATATTTGGCATTGGCTGAACCACGACCTGTCCCATCTCCAATCAAGAAGCTGGTATCTGTGATGTGAGACAAGACGTGTGACAGCATACCTGTTGTTGAAGTTTTTCCATGAGCTCCTGCCACTCCCATGCTGACAAAGTCGCGCATAAAGCTACCTAGGAATTCGTGGTAACGTTTGTAGCTGATACCATTTTGATCTGCATAGGCGATTTCAACGTTATTATCTGGACGGAAGGCGTTCCCCGCGATAATCTCCACATCACCTTGTAGGTTTTTTTCATCAAAAGGAAGAATCGCAATCCCTGCCTGCTCTAGTCCACGTTGAGTAAAGTAATATTTTTCAACGTCTGAACCTTGAACCTTGTGTCCCATTTGGTGCAACATCAAGGCCAAGGCACTCATCCCTGATCCCTTGATTCCAATAAAATGATATGTTTTTGACATGCTTTTCTCCCCTACTCAGTAATTCTTGTCAGATTCAACTCTTGGGCAACCTGACGTTCCTGTTCTGTTTGCTTATTCTTTTTATTATAGATTTGACTCTTCTTTAGAAAATCATAGTTGTTCTTTTTAGCTTTTTCCGTTTGGGTTTTTGGAGTTGGATTCACCACTTGGCCAACCTCCTCAGCTAAGATATAGTGAGACTGGCTCAAGTTTTTACTAAATTTGGCAAACTCACCAGGATTTTCCTTTTGAAATGGTGCTGTTGGTTGGTTTCCTTGACGAACAAGTGTTGAACCATTGTGTCGTCTGGTATGACTAACATCCTGAGTCAAATACTTGGCTGAACGTTTCTTCTTCAGATCCGCACGCGCCTCTTCTCGAGCCAATTCAGCATACGTTTTTCAACCTTTTTAGGTTCTGAGCTCGGCTTTGACTCCTTATTAACCACTGGAGAAACTACGGTTTCTTCCTCATTGATAGGAGACCATTCCAAATAGTTCTTATCGCGGTAATCACCTTTGATATTGCTAATAAAGTCTGACTCATCGTACAAGTCCATGACAGGCATTTTGGTCAGCATGATCTCATCATCTGACACCAATGGAAATCGATCTTGTTTCATTTTGTATTTCCTTTCAACACTTCATTATAGCGTATTGTCTTGATTTTTCAAGTGCTGGCTTCAGAAATTCCCAAAATTTCACGAATTTCTGCCAGACTGAGACTCGCACGCGACTCCGTACCATCTAAAACTTGGGAAACCAAATGTTTCTTTTGTTCTTGAAGTTCTTGGATCTTTTCTTCAATGGTTCCCTTGGTAATCAAACGATAGACCTCGACCATCTGCTCCTGCCCCATGCGGTGTGCTCGTCCGATAGCCTGGGCTTCGACAGCGGGATTCCACCAGAGGTCAACCAAAATAACCGTATCAGCTCCCGTTAAATTGAGACCAACACCACCAGCCTTAAGGGAGATGAGAAATGCATCTCTCTCCCCTTGGTTAAAGGCCTTAGTCATCTCCTGTCTGTCTTGAGCAGGAGTTGAACCTGTGATTTTGAAGGAGGTCAAGCCCAAGTCTGGGAGTTCTTGCTCGATTTTTTCCAACATTCCTTTGAACTGGGAGAAAATCAAGACCCGATGCCCACCAGCAGCCACTTGTAGCAATAAATCTCGAAGACTATCCAATTTACCACTAGCTCCTTGGTAATCGTCCATAAAGAGAGCTGGCGTATCGCAGATCTGGCGCAAACGCATGAGACCAGATAAAATTTCTACCCGACTTCTCTGGAATTCTTGATCTGTCACTTGGGCTAGTCTGTCTCGCATCTGTTGCAACTGGGCGAGATAGATGGCCTTCTGCTGATCTTCCAGTTCATTTTTATAGATGACTTCGATCAGATCAGGCAGTTCTGTAAGGACTTCTTCTTTCTTACGCCTCATGACAAAGGGCTTGATAAACTGCGCAACCCGGTCAGCCGGTAATTTCATAAACTCCTTCTTGTTAGGTAAGAGCCCTGGAAGCACAATTTGAAAGATAGACCACAACTCTCCCAAATGGTTTTCGATAGGCGTACCTGACAAAGCAAAGACTGCTGGCACCACAAACTGGCGCAAACTCTGAGCAATCTTAGTCTGAGCATTTTTCATGACCTGGGCTTCATCTAAGAAGAGAAAATCAAAAGCCATCTCTTGATAAAGCTCGCTGTCTTGACGAAAGGTGGCATAGCTAGTCACATAGATTTGGTGATTTTCAGAAAGAATCGCTTCTCGATTCGCTTTCAAACCGTGCACGACAGCCAAATCCAACTGTGGGGCAAATTTTTTAAATTCATCTGACCAATTGTAGATTAGACCTGACGGCGCTAAAATCAAGACCCGACTATCTTCTGTCAACTGACTAGTCAAAAAAGCGATGGTTTGCAGTGTTTTTCCCAGTCCCATATCATCTGCCAGAATGCCACCAAAGCCATAGTGATGAAGCATCTGGAGCCAACGAACACCCTTTTCCTGATAGTCTCTCAAACTCGCCTGCACCCGTATATCTCCCAAAGGAAAATCTTCTGGATGGGTCAAATCATGAGCTAAATGCTGAAATTCCTCTGTGAAGGAGATCCTGTCTCGACCTTCAAAGCTGAGAAAGGCTATAAGCCAGAGATTTTCGAGCATGAAAAGAACCATCTTTTAGCTCAACCCCCAGTTCCTGCAAATTTTGACGAATCTGCTTGGTTTCCTCATCAAAAAAGTACACTTTGTTAGAAGAACTGATATAGAAATCCTGATTGCTGGTCAGGGCTTTAAGAGCTTGATCAATCTCTTCTTGGGCAATCCCTTGGAAATCAAACTGAATCTCCAACAATCCTCCCTTGGACTCAATCTGAACCTGAGGAGCTTGGACACTGTAGAGCTGATTCATCTCATCAGACAAGAAAACCTGACCCAATTTCTCAAAAGCTGGAATCGTATGGTGAAAGAAAGAATAAACTGCCTCTGGCTTCAAAGCCTGTCTCCAAGACTGAAAATCAGCCTCAAACCCAGCTCCTAAACAGACTTGAAATAGCTGGTTCTCCAAGACGGCATCGCTTGAAAATGGTAATTGTTCCAGCTGTTGCTGACTAGTCACCTTAACATCTCCATAGTCAAACTGAATATCCAAACGAATGCGACCGTCATCTTCCCTATCAAAGTAAAGATTGGTGAAAAGGGTCTGATTTGCAAGCGCTCAGGAGCAGAAACTGTGCCCAGCTGTCCAAACAAAGGCAAACAGGCTGCCAGACGGTCGCGATCACTGTTGTCAAACTGGAGACATTTCCTCCCTCTTTCCTCCTGAGGAAGCTCCTTGATTTCCTTTAGAAGGCTGATTTGTTTAGGATTTAAGAGATAAAGATTCCCCTTAAGAAAGAGAACCGCTCCTCCATAGAATACATTGACCCGCTCAATCTCAGAGATTTCCATCTCAAAATAATCAGGATACTCCTGCACGGAAAAAGAGAACAGTTCTGCATCTGGATCTAAATCATGAAAGAGAAGATTTTCATAACTAGTAATCTGATGTTCAAAATGAAAATCTTCCAAATTCATCAGCAACTCCATTCCCTGCTCAAAAAAGGTCAGAGGGAAAAAGAGGTGACGGCCTTGATTGGGGAAAAAGAGCTCTTGACTCAGTCCCTCCTCAATCAAGCCACATAAAAAAGTAAGAACATCTTGACTAGCTGTATCAAAAGCATCCCAAGACAATTCATTTTCATAGTGTTTCCCAATCATATATGGCTTTCGATGGACCAAGACCTTCAAAAAGAGAGAGGGATATCACGAATGACATAATATTTTTGACTATCAACTAAACCGATTCGGAGAGTCCAAAGGAGGCGATTGGTTCCAGCTTCCACCTGGCCTTGTGCCGACAAAGTGTAGATTTTCTCTCTCTTCTGAGGTTGGATACGCTCCAAAAAAACGCCACCAAAACTAACCTTGGTTTCGACCTCTTCTTGCTCTTCATGTCCTTTTTCTAAGGCTTGTAAAATCACCTGGCCTTCTTCATCATTCTTCAGATAATGCTCAAGCGCTACGAGGTGGACACAGTAACCTCTTTTTTGGAAAAAATCGCAAGTACAAAAAACAATATCATCCTCTAAACTGTAGCGCAAGTCTTCTCCCGCCACACGAGTATAGAGGCGATTCCCTTTTTCCTTGATAATCTCAATCTTGCCTGTCTCATAGAGAGTAACACCCTCCATGCGCAACTTTCCCGGAATCAATTTAGCCATAGTAACCCCTTTATCTTATCTTTTCATTATACCACATTTCCCCTATGAAAATAGCCTTCTAAGAAGACTTTTCTCCTAGAAGGCTCGATTCTTAAAGTGTAGCAAAAGTGGTCACGATGCGTTGGCAAACCTCTTCCAGAAGTGTTTTAGGCATGGCTACATTGAGGCGGGCATGAAGAGTTCCCTCCTCCCCAAAGTCCAAACCTCGGTTGAGGATAACCTTAGCTTCATTCTTCAAAAGCTCTTGCAAGCGATCATCCGTTAGGTTATAGGCTGAAAAATCAAGCCAGATCAAGTAGGTGCCTTGTGGTTTCATGACCTTAATCTTGGTTTCTTTGCCCAAAACATCCACTACATAGTTAATGTGGTCCTCGATAACTTCTTTTAGCTCTCCTAACCAGTCCTTGCCATAACGGTAGGCAGCTTCTGTCGCCAAATACCCCAAGCCTGAGATTTCATGTTGGTTATTGGCCAACTGGCGTTTTTGGAAAGCAACTCGAAGCTTTGGATTTTCAATGACAGCATAGGAATTTTTCGTTCCAGCAATGTTGAATGTCTTAGTGGCACTGCTCAAGATAAGGGCAAAGTCTTTAAAAGAGGGATCAATGGTGTTGAATGACTGGTGTTTGTGACCAAAGAGTGCCAAATCTTGGTGAATCTCATCTGAAACCAACAAAACACCGTGTTTTTGGCAGAGACGGCCAATCTTTTCTAACACTTCCTTTTCCCAAACACGTCCACCAGGATTGTGGGGATTGCAAAGGATATAAAGCTTCACATCCTCTCCCACCAATTCCTTCTCTAACTGGTCAAAGTCAATCTCAAACAGCCCATCCTTTTCCACCAAAGAATTGGTAATCAATTTGCGATTGTTCAGTTTGACACTGCGGGCAAAAGGTGGATAGACCGGTGTATTAATCAGAACAGCTTCTCCTTCTTTTGTAAAGGCTTGAATAGCTGTTGAGATAGCTGGTACCACTCCCTCTATAAAGACGAGGGCATCCTTGTTAAAGTGATACCCGTGTTGACTGGCTTCCCAGTCCTGAACCGACTGAATCAAAGCGTCGCTTGCATAAGTATAACCATAGACCAACTGATCTGCGTAGGCTTGTACAGCTTGTCGAACTTCAGGCAAAACCACAAAGTCCATATCTGCTATCCAAGCTGGTAGAACTTCTCGATCAACTTCTGCTTCTTTCCATTTATAGGTATGGTGCCCAAAACGATTAGGCAGGCTTGTAAAATCATATTTTCCCATATCTGTCTTATCCTTCCAAAGCTTGGCGCAAGTCCGCAATCAAATCTCTAGCATCTTCAATCCCAATTGACAAGCGCAAGAGGTCATCTGTTAATCCATAGGAATGACGCACTTCTGCTGGAATATCCGCATGGGTTTGAGTCGTCGGATAGGTGATCAGACTCTCCACCCCACCCAAACTTTCCGCAAAAGAGAATACTTTCAAGCTATTTAAAATATGAGGAATACGTTTTTCATCCACTACTTTAAAGGAAATCATACCCCCACGTCCAGTATAGAGCACTTCCTTGACAGCAGGTGAATCCTTCAAAAAGGCAACCACTTCTTGGGCATTGGCTGTAGAACGCTCCATACGAAGAGGTAGAGTTTTAAGACCACGAATCAACTGATAACTATCAAATGGTGACAAGACCGCACCAGTCGTATTGAGATTGTAGAACAGTTGTTCATATAGTTCTAAACTATTAGTCACAACCACCCCAGCTAAAACATCATTGTGCCCTGCTAAGTACTTGGTGGCAGAATGAAGAACGATATCCGCACCATCTTCAATCGGACGTTGGTAAATCGGACTGTAGAAGGTATTGTCCACCACTACCTTGGCACCCTTGGCATGAGCTAGTTTGGCTAGTTTGGCAATATCAAATTCCAACATCAAGGGATTGGTTGGCGTTTCGATATAGAGAACATCCACATCATTTTCCAGCTCAGTAATCAACTCTGCTTCAGTATTGGCATAGGTAAAATGGAAACGACCTTCCTGCTCCACTTGGTTGAACCAACGGAAAGAACCACCATAAAGGTCTCGCACTGCCAAGACTTTACTTCCTACTGGAAAGACACTAAAGGCCAGTACAATCGCAGCCATACCTGAGCTCGTTGCTAGGGCATAGTCCGCTGATTCAATAGCCGCCAAAACCTCCTCCGCCTTACTACGAGTTGGGTTTTTAGTACGGGTATAGTCAAATCCAGTAGACTGGCCAAACTCTGGATGCTGATAAGTGGTTGAAAAATGAAGCGGTGTCACCAAGGCACCTGTCGCCTTATCCGACTTGATCCCAGCCTGGGCCAAAATTGTGTTGATGTGTAGTTCTTTGCTCATACAATACCTCCAAATCTATAGTAACTATTGTACCACTTATTTTCACTAACTTATTTTCTTGTTTTCAAGAGCTAGTTATAGTTTCAAACTATATAAAAACGATAGTTCCTTGAGAAACTATCGTTTTTCCTGTTGAATAGACTGGTTATTTAACGTGTTTTGCCAGTTCTTCTTGGGCTTTTTTATTTGATTCTTCTTTTTCTTTCAGCCATTTTTCTTTCGCTTTTTCATACTCATCAGCCGTTACAGTCTTATCTTGTAACTTGAGATACTTGTATGATTCGACACCCTTATTTCCAGCTTGTGAGAATGGTGATGAGAATGGAACTGTCTTTCTCAAGGTCGGTGTTCCACCCTGAGAAACGTTTGGAATTGCAAGGGCGCTATCAACGAGCCAAGCTTGAATTTCAGCATATTTTTCATAACGTTTTGCTGGATCTTGCTCCTTGTTCGCTTCTTCTAACATTTGAGTGTAAGTATCCAGACCAACTGCCTTAGCCTTGTCATTGACCTCACCTGGTTCTAGACCAAGGTTTTGCAACATACCGCCGTTATTGACATTTAGGATATCTAGATAGCTTGATGGATCCAAGTAGTCAGCACTCCAACCGCCATTATAGATATCAAAGTCTTTTTGAGCTGCCGTTTGAGCGAGGTAGCTAGAATTATCGAAGTCATCTGTTGATAATTGTTGGATATCAATAACCACATTCTCAGCTCCTAGAACAGATTCGATGGATTGTTTTAAAGAACTTGCTTCAAGTACACCTTTTTTAGCTGATTGGTCAACTGATACATCCAAGTGAATTGGGAATTGCACACCCTTAGCTTCCAATTCTTTCTTAGCTTCTGCAAATTTAGCTTTAGCCTTGTCAGGATTGTAGTATGGATCTTGCGCGTCTGCAAAGTTGATTCCTTGCCATTCTTGACCATAGTTGACCATCTTTTCTGAAACAACATCGCCAAAGTCTTTTCCGTTGATACTTACAAATGTAGGAGGTACCACTAGGTTACGAATAATCTTCGTTGCTCCATCTTCCCCTTGAGATTGAGCTCCATAGGCTGTACGGTTATAAGCATAGTTGAAGGCTTGACGGAAGTTTTTATTCAGAACTGCTTCTTGTGTTGATTTCTTTTCGATATCTGAGGACTTAGAAGTGAAGTTATAAGATTTTCTGTCCAAGTTGAAGTTCAAGTAATAAGAAGTTGCGGTTTGCATACTATAGATGATGTTATCCTTGTTCTTCTCTTTAATTCCTTCAAAGCTTGAGCTATTTGGATAGAGACGCGCGTAGCTGTAGACTCCTTCTACAAAGTTACGAGCTAGGGCATCTTGGTCACTACCATCATAGTAAGTCAATTTCACATCATCCACAAAGACATTTTTTTCATCCCAGTAGTTGGGATTTCTTGAATTCGATAACAGATTTTGAAACAAAAGATTTCATTAAGAAAGGTCCATTGTACAAAATACTAGAAGGGTCTACCTTACCAAAGTCATCCCCTTTTGATTTTAAGAAATCTGCATTGACAGGGAAGAGAATGGTTGAAGTTGTTTTAGAATTCCAATAAGATTCTGGACGTGTCAAAGTGTACTGAACCGTTTGGTCGTCAATCGCCTTAACACCGACAGTTGAAAAGTCAGTTGTTTTACCGTTAATATAGTCATCCAAACCTACTACAGAGTCTTGAACCAGGTACAAGGCTTCGGATTTTTTATCAGCAGCATATTTCAAACCTGTCACAAAGTCTTGGGCCGTTACAGGGGCGTATTCTTCACCCTCATAAGTATACCATTTTGCATCCTTACGCAATTTGTAAGTATAGGTCAAACCGTCCTGAGAAACAGTCCAATCCTCTGCCAATGATGGAACATAGTTACCGTATTGGTCATTTCCATCAACCCATCCACCAAATTGGTAACGATGTCGTTGGTTGTTGCACGGTTTTCTGCAAGATAGTTCAAACTAGATGGATCGCTCGAATAAACATAGTTATATGTTTTAGAAGCGCTATTTGAATTTCCACATGCGCTCAGTAGAATACCTGCGCTTAAAACGACACTTGCAAGTGTCAGATACTTGGCCTTAGACTTTTTCATTTCCAGAACCTCCTGTTTAAAAGTTTTGTCTTATTATACAGCTTTGGTTTTATTTAGTCAAGTAATTTCTGAAGAAAAACTTAAAAAAACATATTTTTTGCTCTTAATTTTAGAAAAAGTTCTCTTTTTTTAAGAAAAATGTAGTATAAAAACCTTTCTGTTAAAGAAAGGTTAAATTCATTACTTTTATTTATAAATATTTTTACGATATTTTCAATCGTGTACGTAGTCGATCAGCTTGAGCTTTGCCGATTATCTTGTCCAAGAGTCGTGTCCGTAGGCTCATCAAACCATAAAGACCTCCTCCAAGCCCTCCGATGAGAGCCACATAAAGGAAACTCCAGAAACGTCCACTTGGTTGGAAGACAAAACCGAGTAGCCACTGCAAGAAGCCAACTAGGATAAACATGACGAGGGTCAAGATGGTAATCAAAATGGTTCGCTTCAAGATAATCTTTCGACGAGCACCTGTTACCTGGCAGATGTCTCGGTACATCAAGACATTTGGAATAATCAAGCCGATAGTCGTTGAAATCAAAGGACCGTAACTATGGAAAATAGCAATGGTTGGCAATTGCAAGACGATCTTAGCAAGGGAACCATAGACAAAGTAAAGAACTGCCTTTCGGTTTCGGAACATGGCCTGAAGCATAGGAGACAAGACCATATACAAGCCTAGGATAGTAGACTGCAAAACTGCAAAGACAAATAAGCCCATAGCCAGACTATCTGGCTTACCATAAAAGACTGTGTAGAGCGGTTCTCCTACCATGACGACTCCGACCGTTGCTGGCAGCAAGAATAAGAGGAGCATGGTCATACTATCTTGAACTAGGCGAGCTGCTGCCTGCAAGTCACCTTTTACATAGTTCTCCGTCAAAAGTGGCAAGCCAACACTACCAATGGAAACTCCTACAGAGATTAAAATCATGGTAATTTTATTCGGATTGGCAGAGAAATAAGAAAACATAACAACCAAGTCTTCATTGCTATAGTTGGTAAACCAAGTCATGCTTCTGATAAAAGTCATCTGGTCCAAGATTTGGAAAAGCTGGATGGCTGATCCTGTTAGGATAAAGGGAATGGCTTCCTTGATAGTATCGACTAAGAGTCGCTTACTATTGATTTTATCCCGTGTTTCAAATACTCTTTTGAGCAAACCTTCTTGGGCAAGAAAGTAGATCAGGACTACAAAACTAGCCACCATCCCCACAAAAGCCGCAAAGGTCGACTGGGTAACTGCTGATAAGTAGTCACCAGAACCCATCTTCATAATGAAGAAGGTCGCCATCAACATCCAGATGACACGAATCACCTGCTCAGCGATTTGGCTCATAGCATAAGGCTTGAGGTTGTTCATCCCTTGGAAGAAGCCTCGGATGACGCTCATGGACGGGAAAATCAAGACCGCCCATGCCAAACTCTGCATGATAGGTATCAATTCTTTCCCCACACCTGATAAATCTGCTAACCAGGGAGAAAAGAGATACAAGACCAAGGCAAAGACCAGTCCCAAGCCAGTCATAAATCCTAGGAAACTCCGAATCAAGGCAAAGCTGTGTTCTTCTTCTCGCATGGTATTGTATTTAGCCACTTGTTTTGCGACCGCAACTGGGATACCCGCTGTTGAAATCAGCAAGAACCAGGCGTAAATATTGTAGCCCATGGTAAAGAGTCCATTTGCCTTAGCAGCATAGGTCCCCATCCAGATATACCAGGGAATAATGTAGATAGCACCAAGGAGGCGACTAATAAAGTTACTAGCTGTTAGCCAAGCAGTCCCTCGCAACATCTGGGCTTGCTGGTGATTGTTTTCGTTAGACATAGCTTCCTCATTCAATTTTGATAACTAGGAAAAGTTCCTTATCTTCCATTATAAACTTTTCCTTGTTACTTGTAAAATTCGGGCTTGAAGTTTATAATAGAAAGTATGATTAAGATTGAAACCGTATTAGATATTTTAAAGAAAGATGGCCTTTTTCGTGAGATTGTTGACCAAGGACATTACCACTACAACTACAGTGAAGTTGTTTTTGACAGCATCAGTTACGACAGTCGAAAAGTAAAAGAAGGCACTCTTTTTTTTGCAAAAGGCGCTGCTTTTAAAAAAGAATACCTCCTATCTGCTATAAGTCAGGGCTTAGCCTGGTATGTCGCAGAAAAGGACTACGAGGTTGGTATCCCCGTCATCGTTGTGAACGATATCAAAAAAGCCATGAGTTTAATTGCTATGGAATTCTATGGCAATCCACAAAAGAAACTCAAAATTCTCGCTTTCACAGGTACAAAAGGAAAGACAACAGCTGCTTACTTTGCTTACCACATCCTATCTCAACGCTACCCAACAGCTCTCTTGTCAACTATGAACACAACTCTGGATGGCAAGACCTTCTTTAAATCTTCCTTCTCAACACCCGAAAATATCGATCTTTTCGACATGATGGCTCAGGCTGTTAAAAATGGAAGAACCCATCTTGTAATGGAAGTCTCTAGCCAAGCCTATCTTGTTCATCGAGTCTATGGTCTGACCTTTGATGTAGGTGTCTTTCTTAACATCACTCCTGACCATATCGGTCCGATTGAGCATCCAAGCTTTGAAGATTACTTCTACCACAAACGTCTCTTGATGAAAAATAGCCGAGCAGTTGTCATTAATAGCGACATGGACCATTTTTCTGTATTGAAAGAACAAGTGGAAGATCAAGAACATGACTTCTATGGTAGCCAGTCAAGTAACCAAATCGAGAACTCCAAAGCCTTTAGCTTTTCCGCTACAGGTAAACTCGCTGGTGATTATGATATCCAACTCATCGGCCACTTTAACCAAGAAAATGCTGTTGCTGCAGGACTTGCCTGTCTTCGTCTAGGTGCCAGTCTTGAAGATATCAAAAAAGGGATCGCTGCAACCCGCGTCCCTGGACGTATGGAAGTTCTCACTCAGAAAAATGGAGCCAAGGTCTTCATCGACTACGCCCACAATGGTGACAGTCTGAAAAAACTGATTTCTGTTGTTGAAACTCATCAAACTGGAAAGATTGCTCTGGTTCTCGGTTCGACTGGAAACAAGGGTGAAAGTCGTCGCAAAGACTTTGGACTCCTCCTCAATCAACACCCTGAGATTCATGTCTTTCTCACCGCTGATGACCCCAACTATGAGGATCCAATGGTCATTGCTGAAGAAATCAGTAGCTATATCAGTCATCCTGTTGAAAAGATTGCCGATCGTGAAGAAGCCATCAAGGCAGCGATGGCCATCACAAATCAAGAACTCGATGCTGTGATTATTGCAGGCAAGGGAGCTGATTGTTACCAAATCGTCCAAGGAAAGAAAGAAGACTATCCTGGAGACGCAGCTATCGCAGAACGTTATCTATAAAAAAAATCAAGGGAAACATTCCCTTGATTTTTTTAGTCTTCTTTTTTAAATGAATTTTTAAGACCTTCAACGGCACCTTCTACAGCACCTTTAGCATCTTCTACAACTTCTTTTGCTTTGGCAACTGTTTTTTCTACAGCACCTTCTGCTTCAGTTTTGCTATCACCAGTAACTTTCCCAAATCCTTCTTTGATAGCACCAGTTGCTTGTTCCAATTTATTTTCAAGTGACATAGCTCTGTCTCCTTTGCTTTTAATACGATAAACGTTATCGCTTACATTCAGTTTATGCTTATTCTTTAGTAAAGTCAAACAATCTGCTCAAAATGAAGCAATTAAGGTAAATAGAAAGTCAACCGTTCCTTGTCAAAATCAACAGCCAACTCATACTTCCCTTCTTCATTTTGAACAATATAGCCCAAGACGACTAGACTCTCAACGAAGATATCACGTCGTTTCTGCATAAGCTGGTCCTTTTTGAGGAACTTGAGCAAAAACGTCGTCATATACTTGAGAGCATACTCAGGATTGACATCTCCTAAAATGGCATAGAGTTCTTGCTGTTTTTCTGTCAAAGGATATTGATTCTTGACCTTGTAGAAATAGTTGGACAAGGTCATCTTTTCTCTTGCAAAGTCCGTAGGTTCGACTAAAATGGCGGCATTAGTTTGATTGCGTAATTCTGTCTCATAAGTCTTCTCCAGCAAGGCTTGATAGACTGGGCTGTCCTCTCTGATAAAAATCTCTTGGTCAAGGGATAGATTACCTATCGATTCTAGAAAAGGGAGATTAAGGGAATAACGTTTGTTTTCCCTTAGGATCAAGCCTGCCTTGATAAACTCTTCCATGAGCTTATCAACTGCTACATCTGGAAACTGAGCCTTAATTTCTCGGAGGATCACATCATCATGCTGGTCCAGATAGTCCACCAAATCTATAAAATGGCTGTCGAGTCAAACGAGATGGGTTAAAAATCTGAATCATGAAGATTCCTTTCTTTACATTCTAAAAGAGGGGATGCTGCTAGTTGACTAGGATTGGTCCCTGGCTGATTCAGAGGCACAGGAAATTTGAGTTTCCTGTAATATTCCCTCCAAAAATCACTAATCTCCTGCTCCCCATCACCAAATTTCATGGGAATAGTTTCAAAAATCGGTAGGATTTCAGCGATATACTGGGAGCAATAAAAGCCATTCCCATCCGGATAAAAAGAGGCATTATAGGGGGCACCCAAATGTTTGCTAGCTCTCTCCTTTACCAAGTCAGCTTCCAGCTCTGGATAGACATAAAGATCGTAGAGATGAGTTGGTTCAAAAAATTCAGCCGGTTCTTGACAAATGACACCAGCTTGTCCACTAGCATGGTAAATGAAACCGTCCAAAAAGATGGCTACATGACTATAGTTCCCAGTAGAATCCTGGATAGCCTGACCCATATCTGAAAGGTCCTTCACAAAAATCAAATCGCCATTTTCTAACATCTTTCTCTCCTAGAAAAAAAGGAGCCGAAACCCCTTTAGCTATATGGAAAACACCGTTTTCTCGTGTCAATCTCCAGTCAAATAATTACCATTTAAATAATTCATTAACTATATTATAAGAATCACTCTAGCTGAAAATAATAAAGCAGACCCAAACTTCCAAAAGACAGAGCTAAGTATAGGATTCCTATTTGCAATCCATACAAATGCCAAAAACTACCACTAACTAAAATAAAAATCGATGTTTCAGCAACGAGGCGATGCCATTTTTTAAAAGCATGTGGAGATTTTGGTGCCATATATCGCGCCCAAAATAAGATTAATAGAACTGCTAGAAGAAAAAATAGGAATTTTTCCAGCCAAGAAATTTGTATCACAGATACGGAGAAAAGACCAAGGATTGCCACAACCTCAACCAAAAAGCGCAGTCCTTCAATCAATCGCATCATGCTATCACCTTCTATAAATAGTCAAATTAACAGTTCCAAATATTCCTTAAAAATTACCCATTAAAGCTTTCAGTCAACTGAGGCACCACTTGTTTCTTACGTGAAACAGCACCTGGAAGGAATGCGTGGTTGTTTTCAAGTTTGAAGTTAAAAGCTGTTTCCACCTTGTCCATGTTTGATCCAAGAGCCAAAATTTCTGAGTTTGAGTTGACGATGTCTGTAATCATCAAGACAAAGTCTGAGTAGCCGTTTGCTGCATTAGCCGCTTGCATTGCATCTTCAATTTCTGCTTGGCGTTCCAAGACTTCAGCAATATCAACTGTATTGACTTGGGCAACACGAACCTTATTTCCGTTGAGTTCAAAAGTCTTAGCATCGATATCAATCAATTCTTCAGCAGATTTACTAGCCAAGTTTGTGCCAGCTTTCAGCATAGCAAGACCGTACTCTTCTAAGTTGACACCAGCCAATTCAGCCAATTCAGGCGCAATCACTTTATCAGATGGGTGAGTTGTTGGTGATTTCAAAAGAAGAGTATCTGAAATCAAACCTGAAAGCATCAAACCTGCGATTTCTTTAGGAACAGCTACACCATGCTCTTTGAACATGCGGTAAACGATAGAAGACGCTGATCCAACTGGTTCCAAGCGCATGTAAAGTGGGCTGGCAGTTTCAAAATTAGCCACACGGTGGTGATCCACAACTCCGTAAACTTCTACTTCAGCAATATCTGACACTGATTGTTGGAATTCATTGTGGTCAGTCAAGATGACTTGCTCTGCACCTTCTGCTTTAGCAGATGTGATAACGCGCGGTGCTTCTACACCAAATAGTTCAAAACAAAAGCTGTTTCTTCATTTGGAGTTCCAAGCGCTACTGCTTCTGTGTCCAATCCATAAGCTTCTTTTGCAAGATAGGCAAAGGCTACAGATGACCCGATGGCATCTGAGTCTGGATTTTGGTGACCAAATACTAGAATCTTAGACATGATAATACCTCTTTAAATTTATTCATCTTATTGTAGCACTTTTTTCCTCTTTTGACAAAAGTAAGAGGAGTCAAATGACTCCTCGTTAGACATCAATATGGTTGACTAGATTTTTCTCTTGATTTTCAGATAAAAATCGTTCTTTCTGAGGACGTTTCTTTCGTTTGAGGAGAGCCTCGGCAGACATGGCTTCTTCCTTACTGGCAAACCCTCTACATAGATGAGTTTGACTGGCAAGCGAGCTCGGGTATACTTGGCTCCCTTACCACTATTATGAACGGCAAGGCGCCTCTTCACATCCGTTGTATAGCCCGTATAGTAAGAACCGTCGCGACACTCCACCACATACATATAGGCCTTATGATCCATAGTAAATCTCTTGAATTTCTGGTGTATAAGAACCATCATCATTGTGAACGATGAGTGGTGGCAAGACCTTAAAGCCACTGGTCGATCCATCCTTGATAGCTTCGATTAAGAGCATATTAGCCTCCTTCTCACGTTTAGGATAGACAAATTGCAGGCGCTTGGGTGCCAAATTATGGCGTTTGAGCATATCTAGGATATCCAAGAGCCGATCTGGACGATGAACCATGGCCAAACGACCATTAGACTTGAGAATACTCTGAGCACTTCGGCAGATTTCATCTAGGTTAGTCGTAATTTCGTGTCTGGCCAGAAGGTAGTGTTCACTCTCGTTCAAATTAGAATGCGGATCCACCTTAAAATAAGGCGGATTACACAAAATCATATCCACCTTACTTCCCTGAATGTGGGCAGGCATATTTTTCAAATCATCACAGATGACCTGCATCTGCTCTTCCAAGCCATTCAACTGAACCGAACGCTCTGCCATATCCGCCAAGCGCTCCTGAATCTCTACAGATATTATCCGCGCCTGAGTACGTGAACTAGCAAAAAGTCCCACTGCACCATTTCCAGCACAAAAGTCCACAATTAAACCCCGTTTAGGGAAGCGAGGAAAGCGTGATAAAAGAACACTATCCACCGAATAGCTAAACACCTCTCTATTTTGGATGATCTTGATATCTGTCGAAAAGAGCTGATTGATTCGCTCTCCTGGTTTTAATAATTGTTCTTCTTTCATACTTTCATTATAACAAATTATATTAATATTACAAATGATTTAGATAATCGTATTTACGGCTTCTTTTTTAAATGTTCTAATGCTTCACGCGTCCAAACAGGCATCATTCGTCCAAGTGGTGCAAAACCGTGCTTGATCCGATCATTTGAAAAACGTCTCCGTCTTGGCAATTGATGTTTTTCCTCTTCCAGAGTACGGATAGAAAGACTAGCCTTCCCAGTGTATTCGTCAAAATCCACCACCTGAACTTGGACTTCATCACCAATTTTTAAAATGTCATAGATATTTTCAATAAATCCCGTCCGAATCTCCGAGATGTGAATCAGCCCTGTCACCCCTGTCTCTAACTCAACAAAGGCACCATAGGGCTGAATTCCTGTAATACGCCCAGTTAGCTTATCACCAATTTTCATTCTAGTCCTCAATTTCAATCGTTTCAATTACTACATCTTCAACTGGCTTGTCCATTGCACCTGTCTCAACAGCTGCAATGGCATCCAAGACCGCAAAAGATTCAGCATCTAGCAACTGCCCGAAAACAGTATGACGACGGTCAAGGTGAGGAGTTCCACCTTGTTCTGCATAAATCTCAGCTATTGGTTCTGGCCAGCCACCACGCGCAATCTCTTTCTTAGAGTATGGCAAATGTTGGTTTTGCACGATAAAGAACTGGCTACCATTGGTATTTGGACCAGCATTGGCCATAGAAAGGGCACCACGGATATTGTAGAGTTCTTCTGAAAATTCATCTTCAAAAGAGTCGCCGTAGATTGACTCACCACCCATACCAGTACCAGTTGGGTCTCCACCTTGGATCATAAAGTCCTTGATAATTCGGTGGAAAATCACACCATCATAGTAACCGTCTTTTGACAGAGCAACAAAGTTTGCTACTGTTTTGGGAGCATGTTCAGGGAAGAGCTTGATACGCAAGTCTCCGTGATTTGTTTTAATGGTCGCTAGCGGACCTTCTACTGTTTCAATGTCTACTTGTGGGAAATGCAATTCTTTTTCTACCATACCAAATCCTTCTAAGGCATCAAAAATGCCATCTTCTTCTACTGTTTTTTGTAATATAATCTGCTTTTTTTCTTTGATTTTTATCATGAGAAATTCCCATAGCAATACTGATTCCAGCATAATCAAAGAGTTCCAAGTCATTGAGACCATCCCCAAAGACCATGACATTCTCTGGTTTCAAGCCTAGATGTTCTACAACCTTGGCTACACCAGTTGCTTTGGATCCTGAAATCGGCACGATATCAGATGAATGTTCATGCCAACGCACCATGCGAAGTTTATCCGATAAAGACTCTGGTAGGTGCAAGTCATCCCCTTTATCCTCAAAGGTCCACATCTGGTAAATATCTGCTTTTTCATGGAAGTTAGGATCCACATCCAAGTTTGGATAAATCGGATCAATCGCCTCACTGATCAGTTCTGTTCGCGTGGAGAGTTTGGCGTCATGACTACCAACCAGGCCGTACTCAATTCCCTCGTCCTTCGTCCAAGAAATGTACTCCTCAACATCTGACTTGTCAATCTGATGCTGATAAATGACCTGGCCTTTTTTATCTTCTATATAAGCCCCATTTAGGGTTACAAAAAAGTCCGGTTTGAGCTCTAGAATCTCTGGAACAACACCGAAAATACCTCGCCCAGAGGCGATACCTGTTAAAATCCCTTTCTCTCGCAACTGCTTAAAAACAGTGGGAATTGTAGCTGGAATAAAGCCCGTCTTTGACGTACGCAAGGTATCATCAATGTCAAAAAAGACAATTCTAATCTTCTTTGCCTTGTATTTTAATTTTGCATCCATCTCTCTACCTCTTTTTTATCACTCTTTCCATTATACCATAAAGCTGATGAAATTCCTTTTTTGAAAAAAGATGAAAATCCTATCAAAAAGAGAGCCAGTAAAACTAGCCCTCTCTTTTCATCCTAGAACATCTCTAGAGCAATCATGGTAATCATCGTTGCATCATAGTAGTTGTCCAAAGGTAAATCTTGTGTGAAAATGTATTTATTTTGCTGAAGAAGTTTTAGATAACCTTCTCCCTTGTCAGATGCATAGGTAATCGGTGCCAAGAAACTACCTGCCTGGTATTGATTGAGGGCAGATCCATTCAAGTCATATCCAGCATAAATGCGTTGCTCTTTCATAAAGAAATCCATCATCTTTTGAACGAGTTTTTGGCTTCTTTCATCCTGGCTCTGTGACAAGTGATAAGGCAAACGACAAGCGTTATAAGAATACGCTCCATCGTATTGAGATTCGATAGTATTGGCATCAACAAGGCGTGCCCCTGACTTCTCAGCCCAGATAAAGTCTGGCAAGAGACCCGTATCAGAATGAGAACTGATTTGCTCCAATTGCCCAAGCATCTTATCCTTAACATCTAACCACTGTTTATTTCCAGTCAGGTCATAGAAAGACTGGAAATAGTGAGGAAGAGTATCGGACGTCCGCATCAAGTAATAATAATCGGAATCCTTGTTTGCCCAGTTTCCTACTGTTAAAACACCTGTCTCTTCATTGTAATTGTATTGAAGGATATCATCCAAGATTTTTTTAGCTTGCTCTTGGTATTCCTGCGCCTTATCTGGCCACTGTTTGGCAGCTTCAATTAAAGAATAAGCGATATAGAGATCTCCATCAGTTGCATTTGTTTCTCGACCGTTTCGCTATCATTTGTGATCACTTGCTTCCAAGACATCAACTGCGTTCCCTCAATACGATGATTTTGATAATAGCGATAAAGACTCTCAAAATCTGCTTGACTTGCTTGCCCTTTTTGGGCTGCTAAAACCGTTATGAGCATGCCGTAACTTTGGGCTTCTGATAGAACTGTTGTTCCCTCCGAATCACTCGTCGTACGAACATAAGACTGATCGCCTTTTGTAACAAGGAACTGTTGGCTCCATTGGCTGTAAATTCGATTCCGCATCTCTATTTTAGTCCTTCCTCTTGCTAAAAACAAGGCTAAACAAAAGATAGAAAGGATGAGCACAAACCAGACATATTTTAATTTATTCGTTTTCATAGAACCTCCTATCCTGCAAATCGTTTGGTTTTAACCCACTTGGTTTCTTTTCGTCGGAGTACTTTATCCAGCACGATCGAAGAAATGGAATCAATGGAAACAACGATAAACATCTGTGCATAAGTGAAATAGGCAGCCAAGGCCAACCAGATTTGCTTTGTAGTAGCTTGTCCAAATTGACTTGCCAATGCTGTCATAATTTGCATCAGATAAAGACCAATCATGAGAATCCAGTTGAAGAGCATGAGCTGGGCGATGTAGATATTGTCCGCATCAAAAGCAAATGGAACCCTGACATCTGGGAAGAAAAGATTAAGACAGATCGCTAGCACATTCGCTAGGAAAATCAAATCCGATAGGACAATGGCAAAGTTAAACCAAAAGAAAACACATGAATAGTTAAAGACTTCTAGTTTAACGCGCCAGTTTGCTCTGCCAAATAGATGCTTAAAGTTTGAGAGAACAACTTCGTAATTTCCTTTTGCCCAGCGTTTTCCGTTGCATATAGTAACTCTTTAAGGTCTCAGGTTCTTGTTGGAAAGCCTCTGAATTATAGGCAAGGGCAATCAATTTACCACTCTGCATGATTTTTGAAGGAAATATCGGTATCCTCAGTTAAGGCACCATTTTTTTCCAACCCCCGATGCTCTTTACAAAGTCGGTTTGAATGATAAAGTTGGTTCCTGGAATACGCCCAATTTTTAAAGAGATGCCACATTCCAACGTGGTGCACGCGCTGAGTAACAACGATTTCCTGGTTGATACAACGAGTCAAGAAATTTTTGATTGGCATTTCGAGTCTTGTTGCGACCAAAAGATGCCACATGACGTTCTGGATCCTTCATCACTTCTTTGACAAGGAAATAAAGGGCATTTTTTTCAGGCATGGCATCCGCATCATAAACACAGATGTATTCACCTGTTGCCATCTCCAAAGCATCATTTAGAACGCCCGCTTTTCCTCCCGTACCAGTACGGTCGATAATGGTTAGATTTCTTCCTGCATATTCAGGCATGGCTTGTACAGACAAACATTCTGCATAGGTGTTATCCGAACAGTTATCCGCAAATAAGAGCAACTCCACACGGTCGTGAGGATAGTTCATATCCAAGATAGCTTTTGCCGTCTGCGCAATAACTACATCCTCATTATGTGCAGGAACAACAATGGTGACCTTAGGATAATAAGGTAGCGGCGAAGTGTCTACACGAAAATCACTGTGTTTAAACCAAAAGTGTACTGCCGAAAAGAGAATTACCAAGCCCCATGCTAGAGAAATCCAAATTGTAAGCAAGGTAAAAATCATTAACATTTGACTAATCATGATTCACCGCCTTAAAATTTTTGTTTACTCGGTGGTAAAGAATATTGTATGCAATAAATAGTATGATAAAACAAATGCCAAAGACGAGACTGAGTCCCAAAGCAATACCAAAAAATAGTTCGGTTAAAGTCATGTTTCCCTCCTAATATTCTACAATTACATCTGTCTCTAGTTGACGTTTGAGATGACTGGCGACATCCGTGTAGTCTTGGTATTTATCTTTATTATCAGAGTTAATCACCAAATAGCCTGTTTGGAACTGAATTCCTTGATTGCCATCTTCTCCATGAAAAACTAAACTGCTCAGTTTCTCCTGCAAACCATTCAAATAAAGTTCCTTCAAAGAATGTTGGCTACTACTCGATAGAACGAGAAAATTACCATCCGAAACGTAATAGAGTTTATCATTGTAGCTCAATTCCTGAGCAATTCCCTCTTGAATACGACTGAGCATCTGGTTATGTTCTTTCGGTTTAATCTGGAAGAACAAATCTTCATGTGCCCAATGAATCAATAAGGACTGTACCATCACATCACTTTGTTCAGTGACCATCGCTTGGTAATCTGCTCGAGCTTCGTCTTCCTGTTCTTGGACCTTTGAGATCACCTTGAAGAAATAATAACGAACCTTAAGTAGAATCCCAATCAAAATTGGAAAACTGATTAATAAGAAGATCAGTTGAATGATTGGGATATAAACCACACCCGCAACCAAAACGATAAGTCCAAAACCAAATGCTAAGATAAGGGTCCAAGTAAGTAAAAGGTCAGATAATACCAACACTGCAAACAAGGCTAAAGCTAAAAACAAGATTTGTTCTAAAATGATTGCTCGAGCATACAAAAAACAAAGCACCAAAAGAATGACCTCACAAGCAAGCAAAGCCATAAGCCAGTTTTTAAATTGACTCCAATTTTTCATTTTATCTTATTTCCCCCCTTTGAATTCAGATACAGAAGTTGCTGCCCCAAAGTACTGTTGAATGGATTGTACGATTCGTTCAGAGGCTCTTCCATCTCCATAAGGATTTGGTGCCTGAGACATTTGTCTATAAAGAGTTTCATCTGTTAAGAGTGCTGCCATAGCGTCTTTGACACGTACTGGATTCGTACCAACTAGCTTCAAGGTTCCTGCACGAACACCTTCTGGACGTTCCGTCGTGTCACGAAGAACAAGGACAGGTTTGCCGAGAGAAGGCGCCTCTTCCTGAACACCTCCAGAGTCAGTCATGATAAAATAGCTTCTTGAAGCCAAATTATGAAAATCAAGTACATCTAAAGGCTCAATCAAGTGAATGCGGTCATGACCAGCTAGAATATCCTTTGCTGCTTCTTGCACAGCAGGGCTAAGATGAACAGGATAAACAACTTCAATTTCCTGATGAAGATCGACCATCTCACGTAAAGCTGTAAAGACATTTCTCATTGGATGACCTTGATTCTCACGACGATGCATGGTTACCAATACAAGTTTCTTATCTGGATCCAATTGATCTAGAACTTCATGATAGTAATCCGATTGAACGGTTAGTTTCAATGCATCAATGGCTGTATTCCCCGTAATGACAATAGCAGACTCAGGGTGATTTCCTTGAGGAGATTTTCTTTACTCTCACTAGTTGGAGCAAAATAAAGATCCGCTAGGTTATCAGTCATCTGACGATTCATTTCTTCTGGAAAAGGAGAATACTTATCAAAGGTCCTTAGACCAGCTTCAACGTGGCCGATACGTACCTGATTATAGAAAGCAACTAAACTTGCTGCAAAAGTTGTCGTTGTATCTCCATGAACAAGAATCATATCTGGAAGTTCTTGCTTAACAACTGGATCAAACTTTTCTAAAATTTTTCCAGTAATATCTAAGAGGGATTGATTTTTCCCCATAATATCCAGGTCATAATGTGGCTCGATGCTAAAAGTTTCAAGAACTTGATCTAGCATTTGACGATGCTGAGCTGTCACAACTGTGATTGTCTCAATGCTGTCACTATGTTTTTGCAATTCTAACACTAAAGGGGCCATTTTAATAGCTTCTGGTCGTGTTCCAAAAACAACCATCACTTTCAGTTTCTTCATTATGCTATCCTTCTACTATAATAAAATTTGACATATCAGATTAATCTTTATATCGAATTATTGCGCAAATCAATTAATTTGATTATCTTAATTATTTTACCGTCAATTAATTTATATGTCAAATTTTTTTCCAAATTATATTATTGCATTTCATTTAATTTTAACAATTTGTAACCTTTTTGTAATAATATTATTTACAACCTTTAAAAAAAGCCTTATTTTAGGAAATTTTTAAGACTTTTTCAAAAGAATCCGTATTTTTAAAAAAAACTAAACCTTATATGTTTTTTTCGATATTTATTTTTTTATCTTGATATTTCAAACAATTATATTTTTGTCACTTTGAGGAAATAAATCAAACAATTTCAAACAAAAAAACCCTTTTTTTCGAATGAAAAAAAGGGACTGTGATTGTTTACTATATTTAAAAATTTAAACCTTATAAAATCTGTCTTAAAATAAATTTTTTGACAGATATAAAACAAGGTCACCGATATCTTCACACACCGCATTCATGGCCGGTCGATGGTTCTGATACCAAACACCCGTCCCATCTGGAATATAGCCTCGTTTGATGTACAATCTCTGGGCAGGTCCATACCCTGAATGGAGCCCAACACCAAGGGTCACCTTATCCGATATGAGCCTAACTTGTTTTTCTGCTTCTTCCAGCAAGAGATTTCCAATACCTTGATTTTGAAAAGGTTCAAAGACATTAAAATCTGAGAGTTCTGGATAGATTTCTGCAAAAGGCCCCTGCTTAGCGCAGGGCAAAATTGTGATATAACCCGCTAAAGCACCCTCAACCTCTGCAACTAAGACTTCTCTCTCCCCACTTTCTTGCTCCTTAAAGTATCGAGTTAAAATCTCCTCTCTACTTGGCCAACCTTGGCTGATAAATCCTCGAGATAGATCTTGTATGTCAGATTCTTGCATTTTTCTAATTGAACATGTCGTCTTCATAAGTTGCTCCTTTATAGCTTTCTCCTACCATTATAGCACGATAATAAAGATTAAAAGAAAAACCTAGTAAGATAAAAGAATCTTACTAGATCAACAGGGAATCCTTTCTAACAAAGTCCCATAAAAATCTGAAAAAGAGGTCCACCCAGACCGAACTCGCCTTCTCATTTCCATGCTCGTGAAAAAAAGACCCGTAAGGGTCTTAATTCGCTTTCTTATTTCCGAGCTTATGAAAAAGAGGTCCCCCGGACCTCTTTTTTAATCTTCGTTTACGAAAGGCATCAAAGCCATTACGCGAGCGCGTTTGATAGCTGTTGTTACTTTACGTTGGTTTTTAGCTGAAGTTCCTGTTACACGACGAGGAAGGATTTTCCCACGTTCTGAAACGAAACGGCTAAGAAGCTCAGTATCTTTGTAATCAACATATTCAATTTTGTTTGCTGCGATGTAATCAACTTTTTTACGGCGTTTGAATCCGCCACGACGTTGTTGAGCCATGTTTTTTCTCCTTTATAGTATTAATTGTCCATTAGAATGGTAAATCATCATCTGAAATGTCCAATGGATTGGTTGCTCCGAATGGATTTTCAGAACGTGAAAAGTCTGGTACTGGGTTTGCAGGTGCTGATTGGCCAGCAGTTGGTGCAGAATAAGCGCCACCTGAATGTCCTTCACGCACTCCGCGGCTTTCCAACATTTGGAAATTCTCAGCCACGACTTCTGTTACGTAGACACGTTGTCCTTGCTGGTTATCGTAACTACGAGTCTGGATACGGCCTGTGATCCCGATAAGAGAGCCTTTCTTAGCCCAGTTAGCAAGATTTTCAGCCTGTTGGCGCCACATAACGACATTGATGAAATCAGCCTCACGTTCGCCATTTTGACTCTTAAATGTACGGTTTACTGCAAGAGTAAAAGTCGCAACTGCTACATTTGATGGGGTATAACGCAACTCAGCGTCACGAGTCATACGCCCTACAAGTACAACATTGTTAATCATAATTTACCTTCTTACGCGTCAAGTTTGACGATCATGTGACGAAGAATGTCAGCGTTGATTTGAAAGACGGTCAAACTCTTTAAGAGCTGCGTCGTCGTTTGCTTCAACGTTAACGATGTGGTAAAGTCCTTCACGGAAATCTTGGATTTCGTATGCAAGACGACGTTTTTCCCATGATTTTGATTCAACAACAGTTGCACCGTTGTCAGTCAAGATAGAGTCAAAACGTGCTACCAAAGCGTTTTTCGCTTCTTCTTCAATGTTTGGACGAATGATATAAAGAATTTCGTATTTAGCCATTGATATGTTCCTCCTTTTGGTCTAATGACCCCTAGTCTTTGCAAGGGGTAAGTGAGGTTTGCTCACAATAAACTATTATACTAGAAAAACTGATAGATAGCAAGATAAAAGTGAAAAAAGAAGATGAAATTATCTTCTTTTTACTAGTTTATGGTTTGATACGGTGCAACATACGTGGGAATGGAATAGCTTCACGGATGTGTTTTGTACCTGCTGCGAAAGTGACCATACGCTCGATACCGATACCAAATCCACCATGTGGTACTGTGCCGTATTTACGAAGGTCAAGGTAGAATTCATATTCTGTACGATCCATGCCCAGTTCTTCCATCTTAGCCACAAGAGCATCGTAGTCTTCCTCACGCATAGAACCACCGATGATTTCTCCGTAACCTTCTGGTGCAAGCAAGTCTGCACAAAGCACGCGCTCTGGATTTCCAGGAACTGGTTTCATGTAGAAGGCCTTGATAGCTGCTGGGTAGTTCATGACAAATGTTGGCACACCAAAGTGGTTTGAAATCCATGTTTCGTGTGGTGAACCAAAGTCATCGCCATGTTCCAAATGCTCGTAGTCAGCATCTTCATCGTTTTCATGCTCTTGCAAGAGGTCAATGGCTTGATCGTAAGTGATGCGTTTGAATGGCTCTGCAATGTAGCGTTTCAAGAGCTCTGTATCACGTTCCAAGGTTTCCAAGGCTTGAGGTGCACGGTCAAGAACACCTTGAAGAAGGGCTTTTACATAAGCTTCTTGCAAGTCAAGTGACTCATCATGTGTCAAGTAAGAGTACTCCGCATCCATCATCCAGAACTCAGTCAAGTGACGGCGTGTTTTTGATTTTTCAGCACGGAATACTGGACCAAAGTCAAAGACACGACCAAGAGCCATGGCCCCTGCTTCTAGGTAAAGTTGACCTGATTGGCTCAAGTAGGCTGGTGTTCCAAAGTAGTCTGTTTCAAAGAGTTCAGTTGAATCTTCTGCTGCGTTTCCTGAAAGAATTGGGCTATCAAATTTCATGAAGCCGTTCTTGTCGAAAAACTCATAAGTTGCATAGATGATAGCGTTACGGATTTGCATAACCGCTACTTGCTTACGAGAGCGGAGCCACAAGTGACGGTTGTCCATCAAGAAGTCTGTTCCGTGTTCTTTTGGTGTGATTGGGTAGTCTTGAGATTCACCAATCACTTCGATGTCTGTAATATCCAACTCATAGCCAAACTTAGAACGTTCGTCTTCTTTGACAATCCCTGTCACATAAACAGACGTTTCTTGGCTCAAGCGTTTGATGACATCAAACTTCTCAAGTCCCACTTCCTCACCGAACTTTTCAATAAAGTTTGGTTTAAATGCTACACCTTGGAAAAAGGCTGTCCCATCACGCAATTGCAAGAAGGCAATTTTCCCTTTTCCAGATTTGTTGGCAACCCAAGCTCCGATGGTCACTTCTTGACCAACGTAGTCTTTTACATCGATAATTGTTACACGTTTTGTCATAATCTATCTTCCTTTTTTCGTTTAACTTGTCCGAAGACATCATTACCCACTATTTTACCATAAATAGACTGCGATAGCTAGGTTCTACTAGAGAAAAATCGCGAGATTTTCGTTACAAAAAATCTTCGCTAAAAAGGCGAAGATTCTAAGTTTTATTTTTCCATAAACCGATGCAAACGGTGAATAGCTTCTTTTAATGTATCCATGTCTGTGGCATAGCTGAGACGAACATTTTCTGGTGCTCCAAATCCAGCTCCTGTAATCAAGGCAAGGCCGACTTCTTCGAGAATAGCTGTTGTAAACTCTGTCACATCAGTATAACCCTTCATTTCCATCGCTTTTTTAACATTTGGGAAGAGATAGAAGGCTCCTTGGGGCTTGACAACTTCAAATCCTGGCACTTGGCACAAGAGTGGATAAATGGTATTCAAACGTTCTTCAAAGGCTTGGCACATGGTTTCAACAGAGTCTTGTGGTCCAGTTAGGGCTTCAATGGTAGCATATTGAGACACTGCTGTCAGATTTGAAGTCGTTTGTCCTGTTAGTTTGCTCATAGCAGCGATAATTTCAGGATTTCCCACCGCATAACCTACCCGCCAACCAGTCATGGCATAGGCCTTAGATACACCGTTAATCACGATGGTTTGCTTGCGAATGTCTTCTGACAGACTAGAGATTGGAACAAATTCGTTCCCGTTATAAACCAAACGGCCATAAATATCATCTGCTAGGATAAGGACATCATGCGCAACAGCCCAATTTCCGATAGCCAAGAGTTCCTCACGAGAGTATATCATACCAGTCGGATTCGATGGTGAATTGAGAACCAAGACCTTGGTCTTATCTGTTCGTGCTGCTTCTAGCTGCTCTACTGTTACTTTAAAGTGATTGTCTTCCTTTGCCTGGACAAAGACAGGCACTCCTTCTGCCATTTTGACCTGGTCTCCATAGCTGACCCAGTATGGTGTAGGGATAATGACTTCATCACCTGGATTGACCACAGCCATAAAGAAGGTGTAGAGAGAGAACTTAGCACCAGTGGCAAAGGTAACCTCGTTGGCTGCAACAGAATACCCATAATAGCGTTCAAAATAGGTATTAACCGCCGCTTTTAACTCTGGTAGGCCTGAAGCAACTGTATAAAAGGAAGCTCGTCCATCTCGAATCGCTTCTACCGCTGCATCCTGAATGTTTTCAGGAGTATGAAAATCAGGCTGTCCCAAGGTTAAGAAAAGAACATCCTTTCCCTGAGCTTTTAATGCTTTGGCTCTTGCATCACTAGCTAGAGTGATGCTTTCTTCCATTTCTAGTACACGTTTGGATAGTTTCATATGCCCTCCTTATTGGATCACTGCTCCTGTTTCAAAGTCAACCAGATAGTACTGTTTTCCTGACTTAACTTCCCAAATCGGCTTGTCCTGATAGCGACCAAAAGTAATCTTGTCAATGTCGCTAGCTCCTTTTTCCCTCGAAATCGTCGCTGCCTTGTCTTGAGAAATCCCTTTATCAAGCTGATAAACATAAATCTTGTGGTCATTCTTTTCAATCAGTACGGCAATGGCCTCTTGCTTTTTATTATGTCCTAAAACGCTGTAATAACCTTCTAGTCCATTATAAAAATCAACCTGATCTGCCTTTTCCAATTCTGCATACTGCTTGGCTAGTTTTTCTCCCTCAACTCTAGCATCTTGATAGGGTTTCATGCTGAGTGATATCAGATAAAGGAAGGAAGTGGTCATGACTAGTACTACCAGAGCAATGCCGATTCCATACTGTAAAAGTAGCTTGTTTTTTGCTTTTTTCTGTCTTAGTTTCACTCGTCTATTTTACCATCTCTCCTTCTTTATTACAAGTGAAGACGGGAACATTCTAAGATTCTTTTCCTATAAAATATAAGTTCTTGTTTTTCTCTCTCATTATTGATAAAATAGCCTTATGAAACAATATTTGAAAGAGAAAATTTCCGATAATCAACTAGACTTAAAAACGGCTATCGTCCTCAATAAAGCCATACGAACTTTTAAACCATATGAAGCCAAGGCTGCTAAAGAACACGGGCTAACACCCACCCAATTTTCAGTTTTGGAAACCCTCTATAGCAAGGGGGAACTACGCATTCAGGATTTGATCGAAAAAATGCTAGCCACTTCTGGAAACATGACTGTTGTCATTCGAAATATGGTTCGAGATGGATGGATTTCTAGAAATTGTGACCCGAAAGATCGTCGATCCTTTTTCCTGAAATTAACACCTGCAGGACGCAAAAAAATCGAGGAGGTTCTTCCTGACCATATCGATTCTATAGTAGAAGCACTCAGCATCTTGGAAGATGGCGAAAAGGAAGACTTAATCCACATTTTAAAAAAATTTAAAAATTTGTGAGCAAAATTATTGCTAATTAGTATCATTTGTTGTAACATTGATGGTAACAAAAGAGTTCGCTCTTTGAATTTTAAACTAAAGGAGACATATCATGTCTAAAAAAGTATTATTTATCGTCGGTTCACTTCGCCAAGGTTCTTTCAACCACCAAATGGCCCTCGAAGCTGAAAAAGCACTTGCTGGAAAAGCGGAAGTTAGCTATCTTGATTACTCAGCTGTTCCTCTCTTTAGCCAAGATTTGGAAGTTCCAACTCATCCAGCTGTAGCTGCTGCTCGTGAAGCAGTCCTTGCTGCCGATGCCATCTGGATTTTCTCTCCAGTCTACAACTTCTCTATCCCTGGAACCGTGAAAAACTTGCTTGACTGGCTCTCTCGTGCCCTTGACTTGTCTGATACACGTGGCACTTCTGCCCTCCAAGACAAGTTTGTTACTGTCTCATCTGTAGCCAATGCCGGTCACGAGCAGCTCTTTGCGATTTACAAAGACCTCTTGCCATTTATCCGTACACAAGTCGTTAGTGACTTTACAGCTGCTCGTGTTAATGACTCTGCTTGGGCAGACGGAAAATTGGTGTTAGAGGAAGCAACTGCTTCATCACTTGCAAACAAGCTGACGACCTTCTTGCAGTCATCAACTAATCCAGCAAAAACCAGCTCGAATGAGCTGGTTTTATGCTTGTTTCACAAAGACGAGTTCTAAGTCACTGGATAAATCAGGTTGGTAGTCAAAGCCTGCAAAACTGAGCTTGCGAGCTTGTTCGACTGTATGGATTTGCCCCTCTATCAAGGCGGTCAAAAAGGCACCACGGGCTTTTTTTGAAATGGTTGAGTGGATTTTCAACTGGCCTGCCTTGTCCTCCATAAATTTGAAGGTCACCATCTTTTCTCTAATTTCCTTCGAAAATACGGTTTCAAACTCTGATGATAGGAGTGAGAATATCAAGTCCTCGTCCTGAAGTACCTCATCATAGGCTGATTTCCAATGAGTCTTTAGGGTTTTTCTAGCCACTTTTAACTTCATCAAGAAGTCCAAACGGTGAGGAGCCATGGGAGATAAGGCAGGGACAACACCGTATAAAGCCGAGGTAATCAGGACATGATTTTCAAGATAGGTTTGTTCAGCCTCGGTTAACCCATCTCGTTTGATGTGGCGATACATGAGACCGTCAAAGAGTTTCAAGGCTGGATAATGCTTAGCCCTTCGATCTTTTAGAGCTTGAATATGGCTGTACTCTTCTTCTGCTTTCTCGGCAGATACCTTATAAAAAGTCTCTAATTCACTAGCTGAGTAGTGCGCCAGTGAGTCAAGAACTGCCTGACTTTCTTCCCTCAAGGGAAGCGCTTCGATACAAGGATGGTTTGTGTTCATTTCTTTTGCTGTTGGGATTAAAATTTTCATATTGTTAGTGTAGCATATTTTTCAATCACGACCAAGAATTTCATCTTAAAAACCTCGGTTCACACCGAGGTTTCTCTGTTTATTTTGGCCATTCTAACCAGATAGCCACGAGAACAAGGGCTGTGCCAGCTAAGCTTGTTAAGATAGATAAGAATTTATCTTTTTTCTCCTTGAACTGAGAAAACCTATTTTTATACTCAATGAAAATCAAAGAGCAAACTAGGAAGCTAGCCGCAGGCAGTACTTGAGTACGGCAAGGCGACGCTGACGTAGTTTGAATTTGATTTTTGAAGAGTATTATTGTACTTTAAAGGTCTTGAGATAATTATCTTTTCCAACTTGACCTTCAAAGGATTGGCCATTTTCAAGGTAAGGAAGGTCATCTGATACGGAAGCCTTGACCTTATAAATCTTCCCATCAACTTTAAAGAAGTAGACGGTATCCCCCTTGATGACAGCTGATTTAAGATCTGAAACCACTCCCTTGATGTTTTCTACCGTTTCATTATCCAGGTCGAGGTCATTTTTATTGGCATACTTGCTGAGGAGTTCATCTACCGTAGTTGCTACGATGACATTTTGATACTCCACGGCATCGACCAATGCATACTCCTTGACCAAGCCTGCGTTATCTTTCAAGCCCATGATATAAAGAGGCTTGTCATTGAGATTGACAAGAATAGGGAAGGTAGCCTTGTAGGCCTTCTCTTGCACTGCTCCCTCTGCAGAAGCACGGGCTGATTCTTCGGTTGCTGATGCTAGATTGTACTTGGTGATTTCACCAGTGCGCATATTTTCAAGGATAAATCCTAGATTACTTTCGTCAGCGTTGGCTGAAGTCACCCCAGTGTAGAGATAAATGTCATTTCCGATAGAAAGATAGTTATAGCCTTCTGTCGTTTGGGTAACGTTTTTCTTAGAAATCAAGGCATTCCAGAAGCCGTCTTTATACTTACCGTTGTAGTTGATTTGTTCGATGGTTTCTTCTGCTGGATAGACACGATCCACCCATTCTGGGACTTCATCCAAGCTGTATTCCTTGGTTTCTCCATTGGTGGCGTCTAAGATAATAACAGACGAAGGACGAGGGACTCCTAGACCAAACTGTTTTTGATAAACGGTTGCTACATAGTAAGGATTGCCTTCATCATCCACCTCAAAGGAAGGCGTTTTAAAAAAATCTTGGTTGGGTACTTGATCCGAAGATGACGTTTGACGTCTCGGTTAAAATACTCAGAGTCTGAATACTTCATTGGCGTTTTTAAATCCACCAATTCCGCATTTCCTGTCACCATATCAACCTTGATATACTCGCCAATTCCCTTGGACTGATTATTAAACCATTTGATCGGGTCGGCATACTCCAAAGGTGTAACCCGATAGGGCTTGCCATCAACCGTCAACTGGGTATAAGTATCTGCTGCTACGTACTGGGAGACCTTATCCGTCAGAGAGCCTAGATAACGGTCTCCAATCTTTTCGGCGGTACTCCGATCTAGGATTGGAACCTTGCTGGTATCACTCTTGGGAAAATCTTTAAAATCTTTTTCTGTGATAGATACCACATTAGCATAATTTTTTGCTTGGAAAAAGCTAGAGGTTACCAGGCTTACCAGACCAGCAAGGGCAAAGATGATACCTGCAGCCAGAAACAATCCTCTACTAAGTTTGGTAAAAAGGAATCCTTCTAGATTGAGATCTTTGGTAGCCTTGCCATGGCGTAGGTGAACAGTTTTGAGGAGATTGGTATCCTTGCGGAAACTAAACAAAATCCCCATCACCACCAAATGCCCACAGAGAAAGAAGATGAATTCCCAACTAGTCAGATTGAAGGGTGGTAAAAAGATATACCAAGTCGTTGCGATAAAAACAAGTTCAAATAGTATGCGTTTCATCTGAATTCCTCCTAAATAATCCGTCCTTCCAAATGATCCAGTTCATGTTGGCATATCTGAGCTGGAAAGCCTGTTAACGTAATGGTCTGTTCCTGCCACTTGCTATCGCGATAGGAAACCGTAATCGTTTCATAACGAGTCGTCGTTCGAACCCCAGTCAAAGACAAACAACCTTCCTCTGTCTCGTAAGGTCCTTTATAGGAAAGGAGAATGGGGTTAAACATAACCATGGGAACTAGACCAAGATTAAAGATAATCACGCGCTTCTGCACACCAATCATATTAGCCGCCAGACCGACACAGGTCTCTCGATTAGCCAGCAGGGTATCCTGCAAATCCTTAGCCAGATAAAGGTCTTCTTGACTTGCAGCTTTCGAGACCTGCGACAAGAATAAGACATCTCGGACAATTCTCTTTTCCATTCTCTTACGCTCCTTACAACTTTACTTTATTATAGCACAAAAGGGGGCAACTTCTAGTCCTTTCCCTCAAATGCAAAAAAAGCCATCCGAAGATGACTTTCTTTTTAAATCGCGTTCTTATCAAGACCAAGTTTACGTTGAACAAACTTGACGATTTCGACGATGATAATCATTGAGAAGCTTCCAGCTAGAACAATGGCCCATTGTGACAAGTCTAGTTTGGTTACGTGGAAGATTCCTTCAAGCGGTTCTACAACGATGGTCGCCATCAGAAGGATGAAGGATACCAAGATGGACCAGTTAAAGGTCTTAGACTTGAATGGGCCAACTGTCAAGATGGATTGGTAAACAGACTTGACATTGTAGGCATGGAATAGTTGAATCAAACCAAGGGTTGCAAAGGCCATAGTAAGGGCATCCGCATGAATGGCATGATTGTCACCCACATGAACTGGGTAAGCAATTGCAAGTCCATAAACACTCATAACAATAGCTGCTTGGAGTACACCTTGATAGATGATAGAACTCAAAACACCACCTGAGAAGAAGCTTGACTTACGTCCACGAGGTTTGTGGGTCATAACACCTGGCTCAGCAGGTTCAACACCAAGAGCGATAGCTGGGAAGGTATCGGTTACCAAGTTGATCCACAAAAGATGAACTGGCTGCAAGACGTCCCAACCAAACAAGGTTGATAAGAAGATAGTTAATACTTCAGCAGTATTGGCAGAAAGTAAGTACTGAATAGTCTTTGAATGTTTGAGAAGACCTTGCGTCCTTCTTCAACTGCGACGATAATGGTCGCAAAGTTATCATCTGCAAGAATCATGTCAGAAGCCCCCTTAGAAACCTCTGTACCAGTGATTCCCATACCGATACCGATATCGGCTGTTTTCAGAGCTGGCGCATCATTAACACCGTCACCTGTCATAGCAACAACCTTACCTTGTTTTTGCCAAGCCTTGACGATACGAACCTTGTGTTCTGGAGATACACGCGCGTAGACAGAGTATTGACCAACGACTTTTTCAAATTCTTCATCAGAAAGTTCGTTGAGTTCAGCACCAGTCAAGACATGGTCTTCCGAGTCATTTTCATCGATGATTCCCAAACGTTTGGCAATGGCTTCCGCTGTATCTTGGTGGTCACCAGTGATCATGATTGGACGGATTCCCGCTTCCTTAGCGACACGAACAGCTTCTGCTGCTTCGGCACGTTCAGGGTCAATCATTCCAATCAATCCAGTAAAGATCAAGTTGTTTTCAAGCTCTTCAGAAGTCAGGTTTTCTGGAATGCTGTCTACAATCTTATAAGCACCCGCAAGAACACGCAAGGCTTGGTGAGCCATTTCAGAGTTGTTTGTGTGAATTAAGTCATTAACTTTCTCATCAATCGGAGCAACATCTCCAGCCTTATCACGAGCAACACAACGTTTCAAAGTTGGTCAGGGGCTCCCTTGACTGCTACGAGGAATTTACCATCTGGTAATGGATGAACCGTTGACATGAGTTTACGATCTGAGTCAAATGGTAACTCAGCTACACGAGGATATTGCTCTAAAAATCCTTTAACATCATAGCCCTTGTCCAAGGCATACTGGATGAAGGCTGTTTCCGTTGGATCCCCAATCAGGTTTCCTTCTGCATCAATCTTAGTATCATTAGCCAAAACAACAGAACGAAGAAGAGGCATTTCAAGACCTAGTTCAATATCATCAGCTGAATCATGTAGGACTGCATCATAGAAGACTTTTTCGACTGTCATCTTGTTCATGGTAAGCGTACCAGTCTTATCAGAAGCGATGATCTCAGTTGAACCAAGTGTTTCAACTGCTGGCAACTTACGAACGATAGAGTTTCGTTTTGCCAAAACTTGAGTACCAAGGGCAAGAACGATGGTCACGATAGCAGGAAGTCCTTCTGGGATGGCTGCAACAGCAAGCGCAACAGATGTCATCAACTCACCAAGTGGATTTTTACCTTGAATGAAGACTCCGACTACAAAAGTAACAAGGGCAATGACCAAAATTGCATAGGTCAAGACCTTAGAAAGGTTGTTCAAGTTTTGTTTGAGTGGTGTATCCGTCTCATCCGCATCTTGGAGCATGCCAGCGATATGACCCACTTCCGTGTACATACCTGTATTGACAACAACGCCAAGACCACGACCATAAGTCACATTTGAGTTTTGGAAGGCCATATTGACACGGTCACCAATACCAGCATCTGCAGAGAGCTCGACAGTCAAGTCTTTTTCGACTGGAACAGACTCACCTGTCAAGGCTGCTTCTTCAATTTTAAGAGAATTAGCTTCTAGCAAACGTAGGTCTGCTGGCACTACATCACCAGCTTCAAGGGCAACGATATCACCTGGTACCAATTCTTTGGAATCAATCTCAGCCATGTGCCCATCACGAATAACGCGAGCAGCTGGACTAGACATAGACTTGAGGGCTTCGATGGCTTCTTCTGCTTTCCTTCTTGGTAAACACCAAAGGCAGCGTTGATGATAACCACGGCTAGGATAATGATGGCATCTGCGATATCTTCCCCACCAGAAGTTACGACTGACAAGATAGCCGCAGCAACTAGGATGATAATCATCAAATCCTTAAATTGCTCGATAAACTTGACTAGGAGAGATTTTTTCTCACCCTCTTCCAGTTCATTGCGTCCATATTCAGCTAGACGTTTCTGCGCTTCGCTTGACGAAAGACCTTGCTCAGTTGCTTCAACTGACTTCAAGACCTCTTCAGGACTTTGAGTGTAAAACGCTTGGCGTTTTTGTTCTTTTGACATGTGTCTCCTCCTTGACATTGTGTGCAAAACAAGTTCTCTTTTAGTTTTATGACAAACAAAAAGAGACCTGTTAATCATAACAAGTCTCGCTGTTTAAGATAGTGCCGGAAAACATACTTTTCAGTATACAATTCGGAATGACGACACTATCACAGGTTTCTGCCAGCTACTCCCTTGAGTAGTACTATTATATCAAAATTTGAAAAGTTTTCAAGGGTTTAAATCCGATGAAACAAGACTAAATTTGAATTTTCCCTTGAAAACCAGTATAATGGTAGAATACTATATGACTAGAAAGGAAGCCCGATGAACCAATCCATGTCAAATCTCAAATTGGCAGAACGTGGAGCCATTATCAGTATTTCAACCTACCTCCTCTTGTCTGCGGCAAAATTGGCAACTGGTCACCTCCTGCATTCTTCCAGTTTGGTGGCAGATGGTTTCAACAACGTATCCGATATTATCGGAAACGTTGCCCTCTTGATTGGGATTCGGATGGCCCGCCAACCTGCAGACCGTGACCATCGCTTTGGTCACTGGAAGATTGAAGATTTGGCTAGCTTGATTACTTCCATCATCATGTTCTATGTTGGTTTTGATGTGCTTCGGGACACCATTCAGAAAATCCTCAGTCGGGAACAAACACCTATTGATCCTTTGGGAGCGATTCTAGGAATCATTTCAGCAGCGGTCATGTTTGCTGTTTATCTCTATAACACACGCCTCAGTAAGAAATCGAAATCCAAAGCTCTCAAGGCAGCTGCTAAGGACAATCTTTCTGATGCTGTCACCTCGCTTGGGACTTCCATTGCTATCTTAGCCAGCAGTTTCAATTATCCTATCGTGGATAAATTGGTCGCTATCATCATCACCTTCTTTATCTTAAAAACAGCCTATGATATCTTTATCGAGTCTTCCTTCAGTCTTTCAGATGGTTTTGATGACCGTCTGCTAGAGGACTACCAAAAGGCCATCATGGAGATTCCAAAGATTAGTAAGGTCAAGTCCCAAAGAGGGCGTACCTACGGTAGCAATATCTACCTTGATATCACCTTAGAAATGAATCCCGACTTATCAGTCTATGAGAGTCACGAAATTGCGGACCAGGTCGAATCCATGCTGGAAGAGCGCTTTGGAGTCTTTGATACCGATGTCCATATCGAGCCAGCTCCCATACCTGAGGACGAGATTTTAGACAATGTCTACAAAAAACTGCTCATGCGTGAGCAATTGATTGACCAAGGAAATCAGCTAGAAGAACTCCTTGCTGAGGACTTTCTCTATATCCGTCAAGATGGAGAGCAGATGGATAAAGTCGCTTATCAAGCCGAAAAAGAACTTAAAGCTGCTATTAAGGATATTCAAATCACTTCCATTAGTCAGAAAACCAAGCTCATTTGCTATGAGCTAGATGGCATCGTCCACACCAGTATCTGGCGTCGCCATGAGACTTGGCAAAACATCTTCCATCAGGAAACTAAAAAAGAAGACAAACAGTGACCCTATCCAGTGGATAGGGCCTTTTTGATTATTCTACTTTAAGCAAAGACAGACTATGACGGTTTGGAAGATTTGCTTTTCGAAGCTTGTTTTGCCTTTTTTCTTGCTTGACGATTTTGTTCGATGCGCCATTCTCTTTCATAGTACTTCATGGTCTCGTAGACCCTTTCAGGAAGTCCTACATCTAGCAGAAAGATAGGGATGATCAAATCTGCTGACGGATAAAAAGGGAGAATCCTTCTCTTCAGCAGTGTTAGAAAGGATTGGGATTTCACATTTTCCTTGTTTTTAAAATAGACTTCAATCCGATAAGAATCCCTATACTTCCCTCGAATCCGAGAGAAGGAAAATTCCTCTACATCAGCCCAAGCGTAGAAATGACTGGGTTTCTTTGGATTCGGTTTGTAGTAAACCCCTCGACAGTACATCTCAAATATTCCTTATCGGAGCTTAACAACCTGTATGTCTGATAAACAACTACTCCAGCGCAAAAAAGTACAAGCAGCATTAACAAAAGACTTATCGTATGAAGTCCCGTCCCCTTTTCCGAATACGAATGGAGATAATAGAGAGGTAACAAGAAGAAAAGCACCGAAGCTAGGCCAAACAAGGCATTCCAAATGATTTTCTTGGGACTACGTTTAATGATTTTTTCTTCCATCATGCCAACTCACTTAGGTATTCATAGCGTTCGTATTTTTCAAGAAGTTCTTCGTTTTTCTCGTCTAGCTCTTTTTGAAGAGTCGCTAGTTTACCAAAGTCGGAGCCATTTGCCTGCATTTCTTCTTCAATGGCTGCGATACGATTTTCCAAGGCTTCAATATCGCCTTCAATGCTTGCCCACTCCTGCTTTTCTTGATAGGTCATTCGCTTCTTGTCTTCACGGACCTTGACCACTTTCTCTTTTTCGGCCTTTTGAACTTGACTTGCTGTTTCTGCTTCAAAAGCTTTTTCGTCAAGGTAATCAGTGTAATGGCCAAAGAAAGGACGAATCTTACCATCCTCAAAGGCGAGAATCTTGGTCGCTACCTTATCCAGAAAATAACGATCGTGGCTAACTGTCAAGACAGGACCTGCAAAGCCCTGCAAGAAATTTTCCAAGACTGTCAAGGTCGCAATATCCAGATCATTGGTCGGCTCGTCCAAGAGGAGAACATTTGGTTTTTCCAAGAGCAATTTGAGGAGATAGAGGCGTTTTTTCTCGCCACCAGACAATTTCTCAATCAAGGTTCCATGGGTCGAACGTGGAAAGAGGAATTGCTCTAGCAACTCAGCGATGGAAGTCGTAGAACCACCACTAGTCTTAACCTCTTCTGCTACTTCCTGCAGGTAATTGATGACCCGTTTGCTTTCATCCAAGCCTTCGATTTGTTGAGAAAAATAGGCGATACGAACGGTTTCCCCAATCACAACTTGACCTGCTGTCGGCTCAAGAATTCCTGCAATCAGATTAAGTAGTGTGGATTTTCCAACACCGTTGTCACCAACGATACCTATACGATCTTTGGCTTGCACTAAGAGGTTAAAATCTTGCAGAATAGGTTTGTTCTCGTAGGCAAAGGAAACATCTTTAAACTCGATGACCTTCTTTCCAATACGGCTAGTTTCAAAGTTCATGGTCAAGTCTGTCTCAGCAACGCCACCTGAAACTTCTTTTTCAAATCGTGGAAACGATTGATACGGGCCTGTTGCTTGGTCGCACGCGCTTGTGGTTGTCTTCGCATCCAGGCCAGTTCTTGCTTATAGAGTTGTTCTTTCTTGTGGAGAAGGGCTGCGTCACGCTCATCTTGTTCTGCCTTGAGGCGAACATAGTCCTGATAATTACCCTGATACTCGGTCAAGCCTGCTCGGTCCAACTCGAAAATTCGTGTTGATAGTGCATCTAGGAAATAACGATCATGGGTGATAAAAAGAACTGTCTTCTTGGAATTTTTCAAAAAGAGGGTCAGCCACTCGATGGTCGCAATGTCCAGATGGTTGGTCGGCTCGTCCAGTAACAAGAGGTCGTGGTTGCCTAGGAGAACTTGCGCCAACTGAACACGTCTTCTCAGACCACCTGACAATTCACCAACTGGAGTCGACAAATCCTGAATACCCAACTTGCCGAGAACGGTCTTGACCTGACTTTCGATTTCCCAGGCTTGGAGGGAGGCCATCTCCGCCATAACGCGTTCCAAACGAGCCTGCTTGTCCTCACTGTAGTTGAGCATGATCAACTCATACTCACGAATGAGCTGGATTTCCTTGAGGTCGCTGGATAGGACCGTATCCAAAACTGTCTTGCTATCATCGAACTCTGGATCCTGGGTCAAGTAGCCAATCTGGTAATCATTCTTAGCCAAAAAGGACTAACATCCCCATCAAAGCCTGAAACACCTGATAAAACATCTAAAAGGGTGGTCTTACCCGTGCCATTGACACCAATGAGACCGATTCTATCCAAATCATGGATGATAAAAGAAATATCCTTAAAAACGGTCTTGTCACCAACGGATTTACTTAGTTTTTCAACAATAAAATCACTCATTTTTTCTCCTCAGGTAAGTATGAATGGCATCACGGTCATTCTCCAAGTCACCATCGACAATGGCAAACTCAATCTCTGCTAAAATCTCTCCCAAATCTGGACCTGGCTGGTAACCATATTCCTTGATTAAAATACCACCGTTAATCTGGATTTCTTTCTTGTCATGAATGGTCAAACTCTGGTAAGTTTCTGTGATAAGTTGGGGGTTGACCTCTTTTCCTTGGGCTTGACGAAGACGTTCAGCTTGTAGAAGGGAATCCAAGTCAAACGGTAACAATCACGCTTGCTCAACTCTCCTTCTTCTCGTAGAGCCAAAATAGTCAGCAAATCCTGAACCTGCTTAGCAAACTGGCGTGAGGTTTTCCATGCCTTCAAAAATGGCTGTGCATCTTTAATCTCCAAAGCCCACAATAGAGCTGCCCAGGCTTGTTCGGAGGATTCAAAAGTGAACTCAGTCTCCAAATCAAACAGTCTGTTGAGCTTGTCCTGGCTCCCTGCCATATCTGGAAGATAGTCATAAGCTCGACTCTCAATCATGGAAGCCAGACCAACTCGCCAAAAAGGTGCCAGCAAGAGTTTATCAAACTCAACAAAGGTGCGCTCCACAGAAATTTTCTCCAAGAGCGGCGTCAAAGTCTTCATCGCCTCAAAAGTTTCTGACTCAAGTTTAAAACCGAGACTGGCCTGAAAACGGAAACCACGCATAATTCGCAAAGCATCTTCGTTAAAACGCTCACTAGCCACTCCAACTGCTCGCAAGACTTGGTTTTCCAAATCCTCTAAACCATGGAACAAGTCAATAATTTCGCCTGTCTCATCCAAGGCAAACGCATTAACTGTGAAATCACGGCGCTTGAGGTCCTCTTCTAGCGAGCGCACAAAGGAAACTGCACTGGGCCTGCGATAGTCCACATAGACATCCTCGGTCCGAAAGGTGGTTACCTCATACTCCTCATCGCCATCTAAAACCAAGACCGTTCCATGCTCGATTCCAATATCGGCTGTTCGCGGAAATCTGCTTGGTCTCCTCTGGATAAGAAGAAGTCGCAATATCCACATCATGGATGGGACGATGGAGAATGGCATCTCTAACAGAGCCTCCAACAAAATAGGCTTCAAAACCTGCTTCTTTAATTTTTTCTAATACTGGTAAAGCCTTCTGAAATTCAGAAGGCATTTGTGTTAATCTCATAATAAGTGTTCTAATCCATAGACAAGCTCATGACGCTTGACAACTTCTTTGATTCCCAAATTCACCCCTGTCATGAAGGAGCTACGATCATAGGAGTCATGACGGAGGGTCAATCCTTCTCCCTGATTGCCAAAGATGACTTCCTGATGGGCTACCAAGCCTGGTAGACGGACTGAATGGATGCGCATGCCATCAAAATTAGCACCACGAGCTCCTGCAATCAACTCTTCCTCATCTAGCGCACCTTGCTGAATAGACTCTCGAACTTCTGCTATCAACTCAGCTGTTTTAATGGCTGTTCCACTCGGAGCATCTTTTTTCTTGTCATGATGAAGCTCGATAATCTCCACATTTGGGAAATATTTAGCCGCCTGGGCCGCAAATTGCATAAGCAAGACCGCACCCAAGGCAAAGTTAGGGGCTATCAAGCCACCCAAATTTTGGGCACGAGAGAATTCTTTTAATTCTGTAATTTCTTCACTAGTGAAGCCTGTTGTTCCTACGACAGGAGCAAAGCCATTTTCAAGGGCAAAGCGCGTATTTTCGTAAGCAACAGCTGGTGTGGTGAAATCCACCCAGACATCAGCCTCAAATCCAGCCAAGGCTGCCTTATCATTGAAGACAGGAATGCCTTTCCATTCTGATTCAGACTCAAACGGATCCAAAACTGCGACCAAGTCCAAGTTAGGATCAGCCAAGACCATCTGACAAGCGGCCTGGCCCATCTTTCCCTTAAACCCAGCAATAATCACTCGAATACTCATCTCTACTCCTGTCTAAGATACAAAGGACGTTAGCTGCCCATGAAAAATAGGGAATGGCGCTGACTTTCCATGAAAGGCAAGACAGGCATCTTTTTCCAAGAGGCAGGTAGTCCATGTTCAATTTCTAAGATACAAAGCCTGTAAGAACAATTTAGACGATTGGTGTATAGCTCAAGGCGATACTACCTTCTCCAAGGTGGGTCCCAATGACACTACCAAAGGTTTCAATTGGAATTTCAGCAGTCACACCACTCTCCATCAAAAGCTGACGTAAATCCGCTGCCTTTTGAGGAGCGTTTCCATGGATGACTGTTATACGGTAGTCCCCATCTTTTGTCAACTCCTTGATGATTTCCACCAAACGTTTGATTGCCTTCTTTTCCGTACGAACTTTTTCGTAAACTTCAATCACACCTTGGTCATTAAAGTAAAGGATAGGCTTGATACTGAGGAGATTCCCTAAGATAGCTGCCCCATTTGACAAACGTCCTCCTTTAACCAAGTGGTCGAGGTCATCTACTATGATAAAGGCTGAATTATCAGCAATTTGGATCCCCAACTTCTCCTGAATCTGGGCAAAATCATCACCTTGTTCTGCCCATTCAAAAGCACTCTCTACCATAAATCCTAGAGGGGAACTGGTGATATGGGTATCTGGAAAGGCAATGGTCAAGCCATCATACTCATCCAACATGTATTGGATGTTCTGATAAAAGCCTGAAATTCCTGACGAAAGAAAGAGTCCCAAGACATGGGTATAACCCTCGTCTTTCAAAGAACTAAGAATCTCATCCAATTTGGCAATACTTGGTTGACTAGTTTTAGGTAATTCTACAGACTGAGCCATTTTTTGATAAAATTCCTCAGCAGTCAGATTGACACCTTCGACATACTCCTCCCCATCAATGTTAACAGGAATATCCAAGATAAATAGATTCTCTCTTTGCAGCGTCTTCTCCTCTAAATAGGCTGAAGAATCTGTAATGACAGCTAATTTCATGACTAAAACTCCAAATTGATCCCTGGAAGATCCAAGGCGATTTCTGTTACTTCATACGTCAAACGATTGAGCATATTCAAACATGGACGTGCCAAGGTTTCGACTTCTTCTTGGTTAAATTCGCTTGGTTCGTTAACAATGCGACCTTCCACATGGTTAACTTGGGAAATCGTTCCACTGATGACAAATTTGTCAAAGACAATCATAAAACTCAAGATAACAACAAGCGAAGTTACTTGGTTTTCTTGGTCGTGTTGGAGTAACTGAAAGTTAACGTCTACCTTGGTTTCAGGAGCTCCATTTTCATTTTCCCATTCAAAGTTACGAGCATCAAAGTGATACTGGCTAACAAATTCTTGTTCTCTTTTAAGATTCATTTTTCTCTCCCATTGCTACAATTTACTATGCAATTGTACCACATTTTTATCATTTCATCTAGTTTTCTAGGCTTTAGTCAATTCCGATTTCATCTTTAACAACAGCAGCAATCGTATCTACATAGTAGTTGACTTCTTCTGTTGTAGGAGCTTCCGCCATGACACGCAAGAGGGGTTCTGTTCCACTTGGGCGGACAAGGATACGACCGTTCCCTGCCATCTCTTCTTCCATCTTTTCGATGATTGTCTTGATGGCTGGTACTTCCATGGCTTTCTTTCATGGCATTTTCCACTCGGATATTGACCAGTTTTTGTGGGTAAATCGTCACTTCTGATGCTAGTTGAGATAAGCTTTTGCCTGTTTCTTTCATGATTTTAGTTAATTGGACAGCTGATAATTGACCATCACCAGTTGTATTGTAATCCATCAAGATAACGTGACCAGACTGTTCACCACCTAGGTTGTAGCCTGATTTTCTCATTTCTTCGACAACATAGCGATCTCCAACTGCAGTCACTGCCTTGTTAATGCCAGCGCTCTCCAAGGCCTTATGGAAGCCAAGGTTAGACATAACCGTTGTTACGATGGTGTTTTGAGCTAACTGGCCTTTTTCAGAAAGGTATTTCCCAATGATATACATAATCTTATCACCATCAACAATGTCGCCATTTTCATCAACAGCAATCAAGCGGTCACTGTCTCCGTCAAAGGCCAAACCAATAGCTGACTGGCTTTCTTTGACCACTTCTTGAAGAGCTTCTGGATGTGTAGAACCCACATTCAAGTTGATGTTAAGACCATCTGGTGTCTCGCCGATAACAGTTATTTGAGCCCCAAGGTCTGCAAAGATTTGACGAGCACTCGTAGACGCTGCACCGTTAGCTGTATCCAAGGCCACTTTCATCCCTTCAAGAGGAGTTCCAGTTGAAACAAGGTAGCCTTCATACTTACGCAAACCTTCTGGATAGTCCACCAAGGTTCCCAATCCTTTGGCACTTGGACGAGGAAGGGTGTCTTCGGCAGCATCCAACAAGGCTTCGATTTCTGCTTCTTTTTCATCATCAAGTTTGAAGCCATCCCCACCAAAGAATTTAATTCCATTATCAAGGGCTGGGTTGTGACTAGCGGAAATCATGACACCTGCACTGGCTCCCTCAGTTTTGACCAAATAAGCTACTGCTGGTGTTGCAAGGACACCGAGTTTGTAGACGTGAATCCCTACAGAGAGGAGACCTGCCACTAAGGCAGATTCTAGCATTTCTCCTGAGATACGTGTATCACGTCCTACAAAGACTTTAGGGGCTTCCGTTTCATGTTGACTAAGAACATATCCACCAAAACGTCCTAATTTAAAGGCCAATTCTGGCGTCAGTTCTACGTTTGCTTCTCCACGGACTCCATCGGTCCCAAAATATTTACCCATGTTGTTAATCATCCTTTTCTACTTTTTATTTATTCTTGTTTAGACGAGTCTGGTTTTGTTTCTGAACTCGTTGAAGACGAGCTGCTAGTCGAGGACCCTGTTGATGAGGTCATAGACGAAGAACTCGAGCTAGACGATACTGTTTTGGTTGTAATTTTCATTGTAGTGTCAAATGGCATAATGACGCTTGGTAAGACATTTCCATTTTTATCGACTGCTTGTAGAGGAACAGAGGACGAGTAGTTTCTAGTTATCCGTTCACTCGTCGGTAAGATGGCAATGACACGATCTACTTTGGAGAGGGTTTCCTCATCACTAATAACCGTTACTTTTTCATCTGATACAGTAACGGTATCGATTTTCACGCGAGAATCAATCTGACTAGGATCAATCTCCGGCACAACAATGACATTGTCTCGTTTTGCTTTTTTACCAACCTTGACTGTTATCTTTTGCGGTGTCGCAACAGCCGTCAAACCACTCGGTAAATTTTCAATAGTCAGAGGAACTTCGATGGTTCCTACACTAGCATCAGAAAGATCAGCCGTCACCTTAAATTTGCGGGTACTTTCCTGCATCTCACTCGCTAAAGCAACTCTGTTTGAGCCTGTTAGAAAGACCGTCACCTCAGATGTAAAACCACTGATAAAATACTGATCACTGTCATACTGAATATCAATTGGGACATTAAGAACTGTGTTTGTATAAGTCTCCGTCCGCACCTGTCTGGCACTGTTGCTATTCTGATAGTTTGTCAATGTTGCATAGATAAAGAGAATGCAGGCGAAAAAGAAGGAAGAAATGATGTATAGACTATTTTTCTCATGTTTCAATCCTCCTAGCAAGCGCTCTTTCAGACCTTGCTTTTTCTCTGATTTTGGAAGTAAGATTCTTCTTAACTCCGATTCAAACTCTTCCAAGGTCAAATCATGCTTAAAGACTCCATTATAGGTGATTGAGATTCCACCCGTTTCTTCCGAAACCACAAAGGTAAGAGCATCTGACACTTCCGACAAACCAATCGCCGCCCTGTGACGCGTTCCAAACTCCTTGGAAATCCCGGTATCTTCGGTCAGGGGTAGATAGGCTGAAGTGACGGCAATCCGGTCTTCCTTGATAATGACAGCACCATCGTGCAAGGGAGTATTGGGAATAAAAATATTGATAAGCAATTCAGCCGAAATTTTAGCATCTAAAGGAATCCCTGTCGAGATGTATTCCTGCAAGGTTCTTACTCGCTGAACCACTACAAGCGCCCCAATCTTACGAGGACTCATGTATTCAACTGATTTCACAAATGCACGAACCATTTGCTCTTCCGCACTGATAGGGGCATTGGAAAAGAAATCAGTAGCCCGACCCAATCGCTCCAAACCAGTCCGAATCTCTGGTGAAAAGATAACCACCGCTGCAATCACCCCGTAGGTGATGATCTGATTGATCAACCAGGAAATAGTCGTCAAACCAATCATATTGGAAAGAATCTGGGCTAGAATAAAAACTAAGACTCCACGGACCAATATCATAATCTTGGTGCCTGCAATAGCTTTAGTAAAATGATATAAAATATAAGTCACAATGAGAATATCAATCAGATTGGTGACTATACTCCAAGGACTTGAAAACAAACTCGTCCAGTATTGTAAATTGGATAATTGTTGAAAATTCATCCTTGGCCTCCTCCCTGTCAAAACACTTTCTGTACCATTATACCATTTTTTGCCCATTTTTTCCCTGTCCTACCTCATTTTAAATTAAGCAAAAATATGATAAAATAAACTGACTAGAAAAAACAAAGGAGAAATCATGTCTCAACTCTATGATATTACCATTGTAGGTGGCGGTCCTGTCGGGCTCTTTGCTGCCTTTTACGCCCACCTACGCCAAGCCAAAGTCCAAATCATCGACTCCCTTCCCCAGCTCGGTGGTCAACCAGCCATCCTCTACCCTGAGAAGCAAATCCTTGATGTGCCAGGTTTTCCAAACTTAACCGGAGAAGAGTTGACCAATCGCTTGATTGAACAGCTAAACGGCTTTGAAACGCCTGTTCACCTCAACGAAACTGTTCTTGAAATCGAGAAACAAGATCAAGGTTTTACAATTCAAACTAACAAAGGAAGCCATCTGACCAAAACAGTCATCATTGCTATGGGTGGAGGTGCCTTTAAACCACGTCCGCTCGAATTGGAGAACGTTGAGGACTATGAAAATATCCACCACCACGTTTCCAACATCCAACAATACGCTGGTAAGAAAGTGACCATCCTTGGTGGTGGGGACTCAGCAGTGGACTGGGCTCTGGCTTTTGAAAAGATTGCCCCAACCACTCTCGTTCACCGCAGAGATAATTTCCGCGCCTTGGAACATAGTGTGCAAGCCTTGCAAGAATCATCTGTGACCATCAAGACACCGTTCGTTCCTAGCCAACTTATCGGAGATGGAAAAACACTCGATAAACTAGAAATCACCAAAGTCAAATCAGATGAAACCGAAACTATCGAAGTAGACCACCTCTTTGTCAACTATGGTTTCAAATCATCTGTTGGCAATCTTAAAAATTGGGGTCTGGATCTCAACCGTCACAAGATTATCGTCAATAGCAAACAAGAATCCAGCCAAGCAGGTATCTATGCTATCGGCGACTGCTGCTACTATGAAGGTAAGATTGATTTGATTGCGACAGGACTGGGTGAAGCTCCAACAGCTGTTAACAATGCCATTAACTACATTGACCCTGACCAAAAAGTACAACCCAAACACTCGACCAGTTTATAATAAAAGAACCACGGATCAACGATTCGTGGTTTTATAGTTCATCTGCAATCTTGTTTATTTTTCTGAGTCTGTGGTTGACACCACTTTTGGTCAGGGGATTGCTCAGGCTATCCGCCAACTGCTGGATAGAGTAGTCTGGGTGCTGGATCCGTAAGCGAGCCACCTCCTGCAAATCCACTGGTAAATTTTCCAAACCCATTCTATCTTTGATTTTACTGATATTATTGATAGTCTTCATGCTGGCAGAAACTGTCCGAGCGATATTAGCTGTCTCGGCATTATTGGCTCGATTGAGATCGTTACGAGTTTCACGCAAAATCTTGACGCGCTCAAAGTTATCACGCGCCTGCATAGCCCCAATCACGATCAAGAAATCCATGATGTCCTCTGCACGCTGGAGATAGGTAACTGCACCTTTCTTTCGCTCAATAACCTTGGCATCCAACAAACTGCTGAAGGAGAGAGGCTAGTCCATGGGCGTGGTCCAGATATACAGAACTGATCTCCAACTGGTACTTGCCAGACTCCGGATCTCGGATGCTACCATTTGCCAGAAAGGCCCCACATAAGTAAGCACGACCAGCCTCTTCATCTGCTAAGATATCGGGATCAATACCCGTCTCCAAACCAAAGAAGGAATCCGCAAGTCGCAAATCAGCTAAAAGCTCCTGCACCCTCTCATCTGTATAGACCGTATAGACACGATTCTTGCGAAGATTGCTTCTCTGATGGTGACGAATTTCTGACTTGATCTCATAAAAATGGAGAAAGGACTCATAAAGGTGCCGAGCTAACTTAGCATTTTCAGTTACGACTGACAAGGTCAAGCCCGAACTAGATAGACCGATACTGCCAGACATCTTGATAATGGCCGATAGTTCATAACGACTGAGATGGTGTTGACCAAGAATTTCCTCTTTTACTGCAACTGTAAAACTCATTTTCTCACCTGTATAATGCGCATCAATTCATCTACAATCAAATCGCCATCATGGAAGGCTCCTCCATTTTCCAAACGAAGGAAGTTGGATGAAATCACACGAGGAACCTGCTTGCAAAGACCAGCAAAGTCATGCTCTACCTGAACCAAATATTCATCAAAACGGTTGGTATCCATGTATTCTCTAGGAACCTTCTCGATATTAACCAAGACCGTATCAATAAAAGGCCGACCTAAGTGTCGATGGAGGACTTCCACGTGGTCACTGTCTGAAAAGCGCTCTGTTTCCCCACGCTGGGTCATGATATTGCAGACATAGGCGATCTCTGCCTTAGTCTCCAAGAGAGCCTGTCCAATCTCCTCAATGACAATATTGGGCAAAATCGATGTAAAGAGGGAACCAGGCCCCAAGACAATCATGTCACTCTCGAGAATGGTATTGACTACTCGACGGCTGGCTTGCGGTGTTTCATCATCCAAGGTATTGGTCACATAGACATGGTCAATCATACCTGGATGATCTGCAATGTGGCTCTCACCTGCCACCTCAGAACCGTCTTTAAAGACTGCATGCAGTGTCAAAGGCTGATCACTTGATGGGTAGATTTTTCCTGTTGTGTGGAAAAAGAGACTTAGCAGTTGCATGGCATTGTAAGTGGACCCTTGCATTTCAGAAAGCCCTGCTATAATGATATTTCCTAGAGGATGACCCGCAAAAGCTCCAGCCTCTTCTGAGAAACGGTACTGAAAAACCTTCTCATAAAACTTAGGCATATCCGACATGGCTACCAGGACATTGCGAAGATCTCCTGGTGGTGTCAGCTGTTGGATATTCTTTCTTAGTTCACCAGAAGATCCACCATCATCAGCTACCGTTACGATGGCTGCGATATCAACATCCTTTTCTCGCAAGCTTTTCAAAATGACGGGGATACCAGTTCCTCCACCAATTACCGTTATCTTTGGTTTTCTCATGAACGGTTTACCGTTTCCTTTCTTCTGTCTTTGTCACGATGGCTTTCATTGACAGGCCAGTTTTTAGCAAGGTCCTCAGCTATGCGTTTGGCAAAGGCAACACTACGGTGTTGTCCACCTGTACACCCTACTGCAATGGTTAAAACAGACTTGCCTTCTTTTTGTAACTTGGCAAAATGGGTTCAATCAAGGCGAGTAAGTGCTGATAGAAACTTTCAGACTCTTCATGATTCATCACATAGTCATAAACTGCTTGATCCTCACCTGTCTGATTCCGGAGTTCAGGGAGGTAGTAGGGATTTGGCAAGAAACGGACATCAAAGACCAAATCTGCATCGATTGGGATTCCATATTTAAAGCCAAAAGACATGACCTCGATACGGAAAGACTGGGCTTGTTCTTGGTCTGAAAATTGCTCAGCAATGGTTTTACGCAGTTCACGCGGAGTGAGTTCTGTCGTATCCACCACATTTTGACTCATGTTTTTCAAAGGTGCTAAGAGTTCACGTTCCAGCTTGATGCCATCTAAAATCCGACCATCAGCAGCTAGAGGGTGACTTCGTCTAGTTTCCTTATAGCGTGCCACCAATTCCTTATCTTTTGCATCCAAAAAGAGAATTTTGAAATCCAAATCATCTTGGTTTTCCAATTCATCCAAAACTGCCTGAATCTCTGAAAAGAAGGAACGGCTACGCATGTCCACAACCAAGGCCAGTTTGTGGTCATCATCCTTGGTCTCTACCAACTGCAAAAACTTTGGCAAGAGGGCTGGTGGCATATTGTCAATAGTGAAATATCCCAAATCCTCGAAGGACTGAATGGCTACTGTTTCCCTGCACCACTCATACCTGTCACAATCACCAGGTGAAGTTGTTTCTTTGTCATCTATCTCTCCTTATATCAAAAAAAGTTTGGCAGAGCCAAACTTCAACTAGCTTATCCAATCTCTGCGATCACTTCAATTTCGACTTTTACATCACGAGGAAGACGTGCAACCTCTACAGCTGAACGAGCTGGAAATTCCTCTTTAAAGGCAGTCTGGTAAACCTCGTTAAAAGGAACAAAGTCATTCATATCGCTCAAGAAACAAGTTGTTTTGACAACATGGTCAAAGTCTGTTCCTGCTTCAGCCAAAATAGCAGCAATGTTTTTCAAAACTTGTTCTGTCTGTTCTTGGATCGTTTCTCCTACAATTTCTCCAGTTTCAGGAGATAGGGGAACTTGACCGCTAGCAAACAAAAGATTGCCAACGATTTTCCCTTGAACATAAGGTCCGATTGCTTTTGGAGCTTTGTCTGTATGAATTGTTTTTGCCATTTCTTTCCCTCACAATTTTTCTAATATTGCGTCCCAAGCCTGATCCATCCCTGCCTTGCTGACAGATGAAAAGAGGATGAAGTCGTCACTGGGGTCAAAGTTTAATTTCTTTTTGATTGCTGATTCGTGCTTATTCCACTTACCACGAGGAATCTTGTCTGCCTTGGTCGCAACGATGATAACCGGAATCTCATAATACTTGAGAAATTCGTACATCTGCACATCATCTGCTGACGGGTCGTGGCGGAGATCCACCAGACTGACCACGGCACGGAGATTTCCCGAGTGGTCAAATACTCCTCAATCATGCGCCCCCATTTTTCACGTTCCTTTTTAGAAACGCGGGCATAGCCATAACCTGGTACATCCACAAAACGCATCTTGTCATCAATGTTAAAGAAGTTGAGCAACTGGGTCTTCCCAGGTTTCCCTGATGTACGGGCAAGATTCTTGCGGTTGAGCATGGTGTTGATAAAGCTAGATTTACCGACATTTGAACGCCCTGCAAGGGCGATCTCTGGCAGGTCATCCTGCGGATAGTGGGACTTGTTTGCCGCACTGAGCAGGATTTCAGCATTGTGTGTATTGATTTCCATAGTCACCTCTAGGCTGTTTCTAGGATGGGTTTTTCCGTTCCATCGACAGCTTCTTTGGTGATGCGGACCAATTTCACATTTTCTTGACTTGGCACTTCAAACATAACGTCTAGCATGGTTTCTTCGATGATTGAGCGAAGACCACGCGCACCAGTTTTGCGTTCAATAGCCTTATTGGCGATTTCCTGAAGAGCTTCGTCGTCAAATTCCAATTCAACATCATCATAAGAAAGCAAGGTTTGGTATTGTTTGACCAAGGCGTTTCTTGGCTCTTTCAAGATGCGAACCAAGTCATCGACTGTTAATTGCTCAAGAGCTGCAAAGACTGGCAAACGTCCAATCAACTCTGGAATAATACCGAATTTTTGAATATCTTCCGCGATGATTTCTTGCATGTAAGAGCTGTTTTCATCAATCGCTTTATTATTTTGGCCGAAACCGATAACTTTTTCACCCAGACGTTGTTTAACGATTTCTTCGATGCCATCAAAAGCACCACCCACGATGAAGAGGATATTCTTGGTATCTACCTGAATCATCTCTTGTTGCGGGTGTTTGCGTCCACCTTGAGGCGGTACGCTAGCGACAGTTCCCTCGATAATCTTGAGAAGGGCTTGTTGCACTCCTTCACCAGAAACGTCACGTGTGATAGACACATTCTCGCTCTTCTTGGCAATTTTGTCAATTTCATCCACGTAGATAATCCCACGTTCTGCACGTTCGATGTTAAAGTCAGCAGCCTGCAAGAGTTTGAGGAGGATGTTTTCCACGTCCTCACCTACATAACCAGCCTCAGTCAGAGCTGTCGCATCTGCGATAGCAAAAGGCACGTTCAAGCTCTTAGCCAAGGTCTGGGCCAAGAAAGTTTTCCCAGAACCAGTTGGGCCAATCATCAAAATGTTTGACTTCTGCAAATCCACATCTTCTGACTCTTCACGCGTATCGTGGAAATTGATGCGTTTGTAGTGGTTGTAAACTGCCACTGCCAAGGCACGTTTGGCACGATCCTGACCAATCACATAGTGGTTCAAGATATGGAGGAGCTCGATTGGTTTTGGTACTTCAGACAAGTCTGCCAAAACTTCCTCGGCCAACTCCTCCCGAATAATTTCCTGGGCCAACTCCACACATTCATTACAGATAAAGGCGTTGTTCCCAGCGATTATTTTCTTTACTTCTTCTTGGCTTTTGCCACAAAATGAGCAATAAACCATCATATCATTTTTCCTATTTGTAGGCATGAGTTCCTTCCATTCTAATTTATCATTCTATCTAAAATAAGGTCATATAAAAAGCGTGGACACTGTTTACCAGATTGGTAAAAGCATTCAACCAGAGTAAGGCAGACAGTCCATAGCGCTTCTTACGAAAAGCCTGTGCTCCCGCCAAAATACAGATTACGCACAAAAAGGCTGTAAAAAATCCAAATATACTGCGCTCCATTAGACTTCCTTTCTCTTTCGGTATTGGATGGTAAAATCATAGTCATTTTTCTCATCTCGGGTATAGGATTTACTTGCGACTGTCTCAAAAAGAGACAAGTCAAAATCCTCAGGGAAATAGGTGTCTCCCTCCACCTGAGCATGAATCTGTGTCACAATGATTTCATCTAAATAGGGCTCAAAAGCCTGAAAAATCTGCTTTCCGCCAAGGATGTAGAGATTTTTTTCCTGACTCTGATACCAAGCTAAAACAGATTTCACATCTTGAAATACGAGTGCCCCATCTATGACTTCTTCGCTATTGCGCGTTAAAATCAGGGTTTGACGTTTTGGAAGCAGACGACGTCCCATGCCATCAAAGGTCACTCGCCCCATCAGTATAGCATGATTTAAAGTTGTTTCCTTAAAATGTTGCAACTCTGCTGGCAAATGCCAAGGGAGACGATCTTCCTTCCCAATCACACCTTTTTCATCTTGGGCCCAAATGGCTATGATTTTCTTTGTCATGCTTCCGTCCTTTTTATTGATACTACTATTTTATCAAAATTCTCCCAAAAAGGCTGTTTTGAAACGCGCGCAAAAGAGAGAAAAGGAGCAGGCTTCATTTAGCCTGCTCCTCTCGTCCCTAGGACATATATTTTTTTGCTTCTGATTCGATTTTTTCGACTACTTCTTGGATACTCAATCCAGTTGTGTCGAGGTAAACTGCGTCTTCTGCTTGTTTGAGAGGTGAGGTTTCACGATGACTATCTTTGTAATCACGTGCCGCAATCTCTTCTTTCAGAGTTTCCAGGTCCGTCTCAATACCTTTAGCAATATTTTCCTTGTAACGACGCTCTGCTCTTTCTTCAACAGATGCTACTAGGAAAATCTTGAGTTCAGCTTGTGGTAAAACAACTGTCCCGATATCACGTCCATCCATGACAATACCACCTTGCTGGGCAATCTTCTGTTGGAGAGAGACCAGTTTCTCACGCACTTCTGGAATAGCCGCAATGCTTGAAACCTGGTTGGTCACTTCATTTTCACGAATCGGATGCGTAATATCAACATCCCCTACAAAAACAAGTTGCTCACCTGTTTCTGAACGACCAAAACTAATGGGGTGTTGGTTAAGAAGCTCAAGAAGTTGGTCTACATTTCCTGCATCCAACTGGTGCTTAAGCGCTATATAAGTCGCAGCACGGTACATAGCACCCGTATCGAGATAAGTGTAACCAAAATCTTTAGCGACAATCTTTGCGACCGTACTCTTACCACTCGAAGCTGGACCATCGATAGCAATTTGAATTGTCTTCATGACCGACTCCTATCTTGTCTTAATCACATCACCTGGGTTGGCAAACCAAGATCCAGATGACATGTGAGAAGGATTTAGGGCTTCTAGCTGGGCAATGGAAATCCCTGCACGTTGAGCAAGAGCTTGCTTCTCCCTCTCCAGGTTGTACTGTAAGTGTTCCTTCACCCTCCGCATGTTCTTCCGAACTGCTCTCTGAAGGTGTTGATTCAGAAGAAGCTGTTTCCTCTACCTTGCTACTTGAAGATGATGATGCTTCCACTTTAGAACTTGCACTTGTAGAAGGAGACGATGCATCATAGAAGTCCTTCAAAGATGAAGTACGATTGCTTCCTCCGGTTGATAGGTAAATCAATACAACTACCATCGCTACAACAATTACAAAGAAGAGGCTAGCTAGAACCGTCAAGACACGATTCGCAACAACGCCTTTCCCTTTTTGTTTCCGGTGTCGACGCTCTGATCTTGTTTCTTCCTCATTGTTTTCGTAAATATCTTCTTGCCACGGTTCTTTTTCCATACCTTACTCCTTGTTTTTTTTACATTTTCTTATTACAATATAAATATGAAAGTCACACTTATACCCGAACGGTGCATCGCCTGCGGGCTTTGCCAAACCTATTCTGAACTCTTTGATTACCATGATAATGGAATCGTTCGATTTTACGATGATCCAGTTGAATTGCAAAGAGAAATCGCTGAGACCAGCGATGTTCTGGAGGCCATCAAAAATTGTCCTACACGTGCACTTCTAAAAGATCCATCGTAGGAAGCAGGGAATGAATGTTATTGATTTTTTCTCATTTTTCCCACACTTATTAGTTTAGCATATTTCTAGGTAAAATTATAGTCTTTTTTGGTTATTTTTTTCCTTCAATAATAGAAAGGTCACTTTTTTCTTTGACGAGATAGAGTGGTCTTTTTTTGGTCTCTAGATAAATCTTACTGATATACTTACCGAGAATCCCAATCGTCAGGAGTTGAATCCCTCCAAGAAAGAGAATGACAGCCATCAGAGAGGTCCAGCCAGATGTCGGATTTCCCAAGATAAGGGTCCGAAACACCACAAAAACAGTCATCATAAAAGAAATAAAACAAGATAGGAGTCCCGCTACAAAGGCTATACTCAAGGGAAAATCTGAAAAGTTAAGAATCCCTTCAATCGAGTAGAAAAAGAGTTGTCTAAAACTCCAACTGGTCTTGCCAGCCTGTCGTTCAACGTTTGGATAATCAAGATAGTGCGTTTTAAAACCCACCCAGGCAAAGAGTCCCTTAGAAAAACGATTGGATTCGGTCAGTGTTAAAATAGCATCTACCACAGACCTTCTCATCATGCGAAAATCACGGGCACCTGAGGGCAAGGCCACTGGGCTAATTTTTTGCATGAGGCGGTAAAAGAGGTCAGCACAGAAACTGCGGAAAAAGGGTTCTCCCTCCCGACTAGTTCTCCGTGTTCCAACACAGTCTATATCTGCATTTTGGTCTAGTAAGGCTTTCATCTCAAGTAGCATACTAGGAGGATCCTGAAGGTCTGCATCCATCACGACCACCAAGTCTCCAGTTGCATGCTGCAAGCCTGCGTATAAGGCTGCCTCTTTCCCAAAATTTCGTGAGAATGAGACATAACGGACCGCAGGATTTTGCTCCCGATAGGTCTTCAAAAGCTGCAGGGTCCCATCGATTGAGCCATCGTCTACAAAGACATATTCGACATCTGCTCCCAAGTCAGGAAGCAGAGCTTCCACAGACTGATAAAAAAGAGGAAGTACTTCCTCTTCGTTTAAACAAGGGACAATGATTGAAATCATCATCTTAGTCTTCAAATCCATTTGGATGCTTGCTTTGCCAACGCCATGCGTCTTCACACATTTGGGTGATGTCGAGTTCTGCTTCCCATCCGAGTTCTGCTTTGGCTTTTGCTGGGTCTGAGTAGCAGGCAGCGATATCACCTGGGCGGCGTTCTACGATGCGGTAAGGAATAGGACGTCCCACCGCTTTTTCCATGTTTTGGATAATTTCAAGAACGGAGTAACCTTTACCAGTTCCAAGGTTATAAATGTTTAGACCTGAACCTTTTTGGATTTTTTTCAAAGCTGCAACGTGACCTTTAGCTAGGTCTACGACGTGGATATAGTCACGAACACCAGTTCCATCTTCCGTATCGTAATCATCTCCAAAAACTTGCACTTGCTCTAGTTTGCCAACTGCTACTTGTGAAACATAAGGCAAGAGATTGTTTGGAATTCCATTTGGATTTTCTCCTAGGTCACCGCTCTCATGTGCTCCGATTGGGTTAAAGTAACGAAGTAATACCACGTTCCATTCTGAGTCTGCCTTGTAGATATCGGTCAAAATTTCCTCTAGCATGAGCTTGGTACGACCGTATGGATTGGTCACTGAAAGCGGAAAATCTTCTAAGATTGGAACTGTATGAGGGTCTCCGTAAACTGTCGCAGAAGAACTGAAGATGATGTTCTTACAGTTGTTCTCTTCCATGGCTTTTAGAAGGCTGACAGTTCCAGCGATATTGTTGTCATAGTAGGCAAGAGGGATACGGGTTGATTCGCCAACAGCCTTCAGACCAGCAAAGTGAATCACACCAGTTGGCTCTTCTTGCTTGAAAATATCTCTGAGAGTATCAGTATCACGGATATCTGCCTCATAAAAAGGAATCTCGACTCCTGTAATTCTCTCAACAACTTCTAAACTTTTACGATTGCTATTGACAAGATTATCCACTACAACCACTTGATGACCTGCTTGGATCAACTCAATAACAGTGTGGGTTCCGATAAATCCGGCACCACCCGTTACCAAAATCTTTTCTTGCATCTTATTTCCTCGATTCTCGGATTATTTTTTCTTATTTTATCATTTTTGATAGGGAATGTCATTTGACATCCTAAACCACCTGCTAAAATTTTAGTAAAATGCTTATACTCTTCGAAAATCAAATTCAAACCACGTCAGCGTCGCCTTACCGTACTCAAGTACAGCCTTCGGCTAGCTTCCTAGTTTGTTCTTTGATTTTCATTGAGTATTATTCGCTTTTTACTCGTTTGACATAGTTTGCAATTGGGTAGTTTACTGGATCCAAGGTCAACTCCTTGTCTTGGACCAGCTGGGCTAGATGGTAACCGATGATCGGCCCCGTTGTGAGACCTGATGAACCTAGACCACTAGCCGCATAGACACCTGACAATTCTGGCACTTGTCCAAAAAATGGGGAGAAATCACTGGTATAGGCTCGGATTCCTACTCGCTCACCTCTTATAGTAGCTTCAGCCAAGGCTGGGTAGTATGGCAAGGCTGCATCCTCCATTTGTTGGAGCAAGGTTTCATCTACCGTCAAGTCAAATCCCATGTCGTTTCATGGGTAGCTCCTAAAGACAATTTCCCACCTGCAAAAGGAATCAAATCCCACTCCCCCTCTGGCATGACAACAGGATAGGATTCCATATCTTGGGTAAGTTGATAATCTCGGAGTTGTCCCTTTTGGGGACGAACATCTACTTCATATCCTAAAGGATCCAAAATGTCTCCCAACCAAGCTCCCGTTGACAAAATAACCTGGTCAAATACCTCTTCACCAATCTGGTAACCTGATGCTAATGGTGTCAGAGTCACTTTTTCTTTGACTAGCTTGACTTGACTAGCTTTTAGCAAACGAGTCACTAATAGTTGGCCATCTACTCTCGCCCCACCAGAAGCATAGAGCAGGCGATCAAATCCCTGCAAACCAGGGAATAGTTCATTCGCAGACGTTTGGTCCAGAATGGCTAACTGACCTATCAAGGGAGATTCTTCTCTGCGCTGGAGAGCTAGTTCATAGAGTTCTTCTAACTTGGATTCATCCTTTTTCAAGAGAAAAACTCCCGAACACTGGTAAAAGTCGATCTCCTGTCCTGACTTTTCTAAATCAGCCAACAAATCCACATAAAAGTCAGCCCCCAAGCGCGCCATCTTGTACCAAGCTTTATTGCGGCGTTTGGAAAACCAAGGACTGATAATTCCTGCTGCAGCCTGGTTGCTTGCCCCTGTCCATGGTCAAAGACGGTCACCTCTAGGTCGCTTTCTTTCGAGAGGTAGTAGGCAGCTGTTGCCCCCACAATCCCTGCTCCGATAATGGCAACTTTTTTCATTGTCTTCACCTTCTAACTAGATATGGTGGAAAGGATTGGTCGATGCCTGACTAGGCAAGATATCAACAGTCCAGCCCTTTTCTGCCTTCCATTGAGTAAGAAGTGCTGCAATTTTTTCGACAAAAAGGATTTCGATATAGTGGCCCGGGTCCAGCGCCAACAAGCCATCAGACAGCATGTCTTGGGCAGTATGGTAGTAGATATCACCAGTAATAAAGACATCCGCCCCTTTTGCCAAAGCATCAGAGTAGAAAGACTGACCACTACCACCGCAAATGGCAACTCTTGAAATTTCCTTCTTCAAATCACTCTCTTGATAATGCACCATGCGAAGACTATCAAGACCAAAGACTTGCTTGACATGCTTGGCCAATTCCCCAAATGTCTGAGGCTGAACATTCCCAATACGTCCAATTCCACGTTCTGGACCTGTTTCCTGCAGATAAGTCGTCTCATCGATTCCTAGCATCTGGCAGAACCAGTCATTTAGCCCATTATCAACGATGTCAATATTGGTATGGCTGACATAAACTGCGATATCATGCTTAATCAAATCAATGTAAATCTGATTTTGTGGACGGCTGGCGACCAAATCCTTAATGGGACGGAAAATTGGCGCGTGCTTAACGATAATCAAATCCACACCCTTTTCAATGGCCTCTGCCACCGTCTCTTCACGAATATCGAGAGCAACCATGACCCTTTGGATATCCTTGTCTAGAGTTCCGATTTGCAGGCCACGACTGTCTCCCTCCATGGAAAATTCCTGAGGGCAAAAGGCTTCATATGCATTAATCACTTCACTTGCTAACATGGAGCACCTCCTTGATGGCTTGAATTTTATCTACTAGAACTTGACGTTCCTTCAGATTTTTTTCTGGGATTTGACTAAGAGCAAACTCTAGCTTAGTAGCTTCTTTTTGCCATTTTTTGATAAAGACTGGGCTGACTTCTTTGGACAAGAAAGGACCAAAGCGAAGGTCACTGGCTGATAGCTTCATTTGTCCCGCTTCCACCACCAAAATTTCGTAGAATTTGCCAGCTTCTTCTAGAATGCTTTCGGCTACAATCTGAAAACCGTGGTCTTGTAGCCAGATGCGCAAGTCGTCTTCACGATTATTAGGCTGGAGGATTAAACGTTTCACACTGCCAAGCTTGTCCAATCCTTCTTCTAGGATCGTTGCAATCAAGCGCCCGCCCATACCGGCGATGGTGATAACCGATACCTGGTCTACCTCTTCAAAAGCTGCCAAGCCATTGGCTAAACGGACTTGGATTTTCTTCTTTAGGCCGTGAGCTTCAACATTCTTGACCGCAGACTGGTAGGGGCCTTCCACCACCTCACCAGCAATAGCACGCTCAATTTGGCCTCTCTCGACCAACTCGATAGGCAGATAAGCATGGTCACTCCCCACATCTAGTAAAATGGCCCCCTGTGTCACAAAGGACGCCACCAATTCTAATCTCTTTGAAATCATCTTCTCTCTCTTTCCAAAACTCTGTTACCTCTTATTATACCACATTTCATACTCTTCAAAAATCAAATTCAAACCGCGTCAACGTCGCCTTGCCGTACTCAAGTACAGCCTGCGGCTAGTTTCCTAGTTTGCTCTTTGATTTTCATTGAGTATCAGCTAGCAATCTTGCACCTAAAAAGACCGCAATCCACAGATTGCAGTCTTTCTTTATTTTCTGGATTGGTAACGACTAGTTAGAATGAAAATCACGGTAAAGACCAACATCATGGCCCCATAGACAGGTAATGTTTGTCCTGTTAAGGTCGAAATTTCAAGCAACTTTTGGATCTTTGGGAAAAGAGCTGTAGCTAGGAAACCACCTACCGACCAAACAATCAAGAGGACACGCCAGAGGGTAAATGGCATGCAGGCTCTAAATACGGATAAGAAACCAATTGATCCAAGTAGATAATAGAGTAGGGTTGAGATTTCTATCTCAGACCAACCTTGACTACTTCCAAATATTTTCACAAAAAGAACGCTGAAGACGACCATAAGAGCACTTGGTAGGGCACGAAGCATGGATTTTCTGAGGAAGTTTGGTTCAACAGGCTTGATATTTCGCTCAAAAGTCAGAACGAATGGTGGGAAACCTTCCACGAACTGGTCGATCATGGTAATCTGGATTGGAATGAAAGGGAAAATTAAAATCCACTCAGACCGTCCCAGAAGAACACTGGCGATACAGATGACAGCGAGCAAGAAGGAATAGATGGTCTTAATCAAGAAAATCGGTGCGATATGGGCGATATTATTGACTACACGACGACCCTCAAAGAGAATCTCAGGAACATCATTAAAGTCAGAGTTCAAGAGAACCAGATTAGCAATCTGACGAGTCGCAGGATCTCCTTCAGCCATTACAATCGAACAATCCGCCTCACGAAGGGCTAGGATATCATTGACTCCGTCCCCTGTCATAGCCGTTGTATGCCCTGCTTTTTTCAGAGTTTGGATGATGAGTTTCTTTTTGATGAGGGAAACACGTCCGAAAAATAGCTGTCTCTTCAGCCATAGCAACCAATTCCTCATCCGTGATTTTTTTGAGCAATCTACATAGCTGTGATAGTCTGCAAAACCAGCCTTCTGGGCAATGCTGGAAACCGTGACTGGATTATCACCAGAGATAATCTTGAGGCCCACTTCCTGAGAACGGAGATAATCCAGCGTCTCAGCTGCTCCTTCTCGAATCGGATCCAAGATTTCCAGCAAGGCCAGGGCTTGAATGTCAGACGGTTTCTGTGGTTTGTGATGATCTAGTTTTTCCTGACTGAGTGCCAAGACCAAGACACGCGAGCCTCTCTCCAAGGCCTCTCTAGCTTCTGGGACTTCAGAGTCCAACAACATCTCAGGCGCACCTAAGAAAACCGTTCCTAGCCCTTCTAACTCCATAGCTCCCCACTTGCGGTCGCTTGAGAAAGGAAGATTCGAGATCGCAGGATAGGCAACCTGACCTTGGAAACGCTGGCGAATGGCTTGAGCTGTTGGATTTTTATCCTCACTATGAGTAATATAACTGGTCAAAATGCCGGCAATAGCCTCTTCACCATAAGTTTCCGTCAGAGGAAGAACAGCCTCCACCTGCATCTTTCCTTGGGTGATGGTCCCCGTCTTGTCCAGACAGAGCATATCCACGCGCGCCAAGGTCTCAACAGAGTACATCTCCTGCACTAAAACCTTTTTCAAGCCCAGCTTAATCACCGCAGTCAAGAGCGAAGTAATGGTCAAAAGGGCAATTCCCTTGGGCAACATACCCAAAAGGGCTGTCGACGAATTTACAACGGATGACTTGAGGGGCAAACCTTTTAACATCAAGGCTTCTAGCAAGAGAGCAAGACCAAAGGGAATGATAATCTTCCCCGTAAAACCAGCTAGCTTGTCTAGCGATTTCATGATACGGGAATTGATCGGTTTCACAGTCTTAGCTTCCAGCATGAGTTTGGCAGAATAGTTTTCTGCCCCGACATGGTGAACTTGAGCCAAAACTGCGCCACTGGCTAGGGAAACTCCCTGATAAAAGCAAGGCATCCACTTCCTTTTGTACTAAATCACTCTCCCCCGTCAACATGGCTTCATTGACTTCCGCAAATCCTTCTAAAACCCGCGCATCACTAGGAATCTGCTCTCCCGCAGACAAACGAATGACATCTCCTAGGACCAATTCTTCCGGATCGAGAGCAACTTCTTGACCATCACGAATGGTTTTGACCTTTTCCTTAGTCATGAGATTGAGCTTGTCCACCATGTGTTTGGCCCGTAGCTCAGTCACAATCCCAGAAAAAGCGTTAAAGCAGATAACGGCAAAGAAAACCAGATTGCTCCAAGCCTGCACAAAGGCCAGCGCTAGGGCAATAACAAAGTTTAATGCGTTAAAAAGTGTAAAAACATTTCGTTTGATGATTTGCCAAGTACTGGTACTGGCTGAAGCGGTAAAGTCATTGACCAAACCTTGAGCCTGTCTTTCCTTGACTTCTCTTTGGGTTAATCCCATAATCTTATTTTTATCCATAAATTCTATCATATCATTTTTTTTAAAAGAATTCTAATCCCATCTAAAACTGTTGGCTGATAACTGAAAAAGTTTGCCAGTAGTCTTTTGATAAGGTATAATAATAAAAGCAATACAATCGAAGGAGATCTCATGTTTTATACTTATTTGCGTGGACTAGTCATGCTGATTTTGTGGTCCATCAATGGCAATGCCCACTATCACAATACTGATAAAATCCCTAGCCGAGACGAAAACTATATCCTCGTCGCACCTCACCGTACCTGGTGGGATCCTGTTTACATGGCCTTCGCGACCAAGCCAAAACAGTTCATCTTTATGGCCAAAAAAGAGCTGTTTAACAACCGTATCTTTGGCTGGTGGATCCGTATGTGCGGCGCCTTTCCTATCGACCGGGAAAAACCTAGTGCCTCTGCCATCAAGTACCCTATCAACGTCCTCAAAAAAAGCGACCGCTCTCTCATCATGTTCCCAAGTGGGAGCCGTCACTCAAATGATGTCAAGGGTGGAGTAGCCTTGATTGCTAAAATGGCTAAGGTTCGTATCATGCCGGTTACCTACACCGGTCCCATGACCTTGAAAGGCTTGATTAGCCGTGAACGTGTGGATATGAACTTTGGAAATCCTATCGATATCTCAGACATTAAGAAAATGAATGATGAAGGGATTGAAATGGTTGCAGACCGTATCCAAGCAGAATTCCAACGTTTGGACGAAGAAACCAAGCAATGGCACAATGATCAAAAACCAAACCCACTCTGGTGGTTTGTCCGCATCCCTGCCCTTATCCTTGCAGTGTTTGTTGGTATCCTAACGATTATCTTTAGCTTTATCGCAAGCTTTATCTGGAATCCAGATAAGAAGAGAGAGACTCTTGGTTAAAAAAATACAATTATCCCTTAGCTTTTGCCAAGGGATATTTCTTTTATTCGATTTTCCATTTTTGGGACAACCAGTTGGAAAAGGCTAGAAATCGCTCAGCCACTTGCTCATGATGCCCATAAGGATCAAAAACAAACTGCCCAGTCAGATAACGTTTCTGAAGACTGGTATGGATCTGCTCAGCATAGGCTGGTGCTTGACCCAAGCGATTGGTATGATGGGCTCCTTCTGTTTGGCCATTCTGTAAATACAGCAAACAATCTAAATTTTTCACCTTTTCTTCCCTGCAATAAGTCGTAAAATCAGGGTACCAAAAGGAACCACAGATAGAGAAGATACAGGAGACCTTATCAAAATGGAAAAGACTGTATACAGCCGCCAAACCACCTAGTGAGTAACCCCCATAAGCAAGGCGATTTTTGTCCAGACGATAAAGCGACTGCAGCTTGTCTAAAAGACTACCAAATAAATGATCATGATAGGCATTTGCCTGACCCCCAAAATCCAGAGCCCCATCTCTCAGAGCAGATGCCTTCCATGGAGTGTAGTCATCTAGGCGATTTTTAGAGGTCAAGCCCACTAAAATCACAGATTCTGAAAGGGAAGATAGAAAATCCAAGTTTCCATCATTCAAGAGAACAGCTGGATAGGTTTGGTTGGGATCATAAGTCGAAGGAAGGCTGACCTTGACTTGGATCCCTTCCCAGTCAAACTCATTATTTATTGATAAAGTCATTGATTTTCTCAAGGGAATCAATCACTGCTGGACCATAGTCCATTAACTCATCGTAAGAAATGGTCATGATTTTTTGATTCTTAATAGCAGGAACATTTTCCAAAACTTCATTTGCCTTCATCAACTCTACTGCGTTAGCATCCAATTTTTTATTGCGGTCGCTGGTTACATAGATAATCAACTCAGGATCCATTGACACGAGATTTTCCAAGGTCAAACCTGATGTTCCCGTTGCAACGTTGGTATAACCAAGTTGATTTAGAAGGCTCTCTTGCAAAGCAGACTTGTAAGCACCGAAGGTTTCGTCATTATAAGCAACCATAATCAAAGCCTTTTTCTTTTCACCTTGGCTTGTTGGATTTGCTTTCTTAACAGCGTCAATTTTAGCTTGTAATTGGGTTGCGTATTCATTGGCCTTGTCCTGAACATTGAAAATCATTCCAAGATTTTTGACATCTTCTACGATATTTCCTAAATCTTGCTGAATCGTTGAGAGAGAAGCTTTTTGCGTATAGACTGGGATTTTGTTTTCATTCCAAGTGCTAACTGTTCCCAAGGATTTTTCTGAAAACATCATGTTTCGACCCATCACCGCATCTGGCTCATAAGAAAGGACTGTCTCTTGAGAGACTGTTTTTTTATCACCGATTTGAGGAATGGTCGCAATCGCGTCCTTGTATTTGTCTGTTACAGCATTGTCAGGGTTGAGCATGCCAGCAATTTTATCCTTCAAGCCTAACTCCAATAAGATTTCAGTGGTTGAAAGATTGTTGGTGATAACTTTTTCAGGTGCCTTGTCAAAGACTTGTTCGACTTCATTTCCCTTAACATCATAGGTTTTAACCGTTAACGGATAAGTCGTCTCTGTGCTGGCCTTTTGACTTGTTTCTGTGCTAGACTGCGTGGTAGCTTTTTCTGTAGTAGTGTTGCCACAAGCTGCCATGGTTAGGGTAGCTACTGTTACGAGTAAAATGCTTAGTGTTTTTTTCATCTTGTTTTCCTTTTCATTCTTATAAATAGTGAATCATAGCTTGCTGATCCTCGGTCCAAGTCACCTGACTTTGAACTCCATATACAGTTTGCAATGACTCAGGGGTGATGGTCTCCTTTGGAGTTCCTTGGTAAAGGATTTCTCCCTCTTTCATCAGATAGAGATAATCCGAATAGCGACAAGCAAGTTGAATGTCATGTAGGACAGCTAGAACATTGACCTTGAGATTCTTCACAATGGCCAACAAGTCTAGCTGATACTTGATATCCAGGTGATTGGTAGGTTCATCTAGGAGCAAGAGAGTCGGTTCTTGCGCTAAGGCGCGGGCTAATAAGACTCGTTGTTTCTCCCCCCCCCTGACAGAGACGAATAGAGACGAGTTTTCTTCTCAAGCATATCCACCTTGACGAGAGCATCTTGAACGAGGACATAATCTCTTTCCTTTTCCTTCTGTAGAAAAGAGAGGTGGGGAGTTCTTCCCAGCAAGACGATTTCCTCAACTGTACAATCAAACTGCAATTGATTAAACTGGGTTACAACTGCCATTTGCTTGGCTGTTTCTTTGAGTGACCAATGCTCCAGTGGCTTTCCATCTAGTATTATCAAGCCTTTGTCCGCCTTTTCCTGACGATAGAGGAGTTTAAGCAGGCTGGTTTTTCCACTTCCATTTGGCCCTAATATCGTGTGGAATTGATGTCCCTCAACCGTAAGAGAAACTCCTTTGAGGATTTTTTTCTCTCCTAGTCCAAAGTGGACATCCTGACAAATCAAGTCCATATCAGGCCCTCACCTCCCTTCGCCTACCTCCAACAATGTAGATAAAGAAGGGAGCACCTACTAAGGCTGTGAAAATACCAATAGGCAAGCTCTGCGTTTGGAATGATGATACGAGAGAGTACATCTGCCCAGATGACAAAGAGGGCACCCAGCAAGGTTGCAATGGGAAAAAGCCTCCTGTAATTCGTTCCTACTAACCCTCGAGCTAAGTGAGGAGTAATCAGACCGACAAATCCAATAATCCCACAAGTTGCCACTAAGACAGCTGTCAGCACAGCCACCATGGTCACATAAAGATACCAATAGAAGCGTAAGGGAATTCCCAACGTTAAAGCAGCCTCATCTCCCATCATCATCGCATTAAAAACACGATACTGGGTAGAGAAAAATAGAAAAGCCATTCCTACTACTATAGTTGGCAGAACCAAGTCAGACCAGGTAGTTCCAGCAAGCGAACCCATGGTCCAAAACTTAATGGTCATCACACTATCCGCATTAGCGCCAACTGAGATAATAAAGTTGGAAAATGCCAGAAAGAGAGCATTGACCACCGTTCCTGATAAGATCAGACTAGAAGTCGTCATCCTGCCCTGCATAGAGGCAATGATAAGGACAGCAATTGTTGCCAAAATAGCTCCAAGAAAAGCTCCAAGGCTAATCACTAATTTTAAACCAAGAATGATGCTTAAGGTTGCTCCTAGAGTTGCACCCGCAGAAATTCCTAAGACATAAGGCTCTGCGATGGGATTGTTCACTGTAGACTGCATCACGCTACCACACATAGAAAGACCAGCCCCTACTATCAGACCTAACAATACTCGGGGAAATCTCATATTCCATACAATGGCAAGAGTGGACTTAGAAACCTCTCCTATCTCAAGAGGAAATCCTAATCTGCTCAAAATGATCCGATAGGTATCTCCTAGATCAATCGCAACAGACCCCATAGAAACAGCTAGAAAGAGGGAAATTCCTAAAACACCTAGCAAAATAACTAAAAGTAACACAAATTGCTGGTCTTGTCGGCTTCCAGAAAATTTGGAAAGCATGCAAACCTCCTTAGAAAAAATTAAAAATTTAGAAAATTCTCATGAAAAGTATACCATATTTTCAACAATGGAACAAGATGAGAAAAATAAATATAGTTGGTCTTACAGTGCTAATAATCGTAACCGAAGATTATACTTGGGTATATCGAGGTAAAGTGACAACATAAAAAGCCCTCTAAAATTAGAGAGCTGATTTGAACCCGGGCTAAAATCCTAGTGAAACAAAAAAATCTACACGATCAGAAAAGTCTCTATCGTACCATTTTCATACATGATGTATAGTCCAAGTAGAATGAATACTAAGGGCACAATGATTCGCTCGTATTTTTCAATTGTCTCGAATATTAACGGAATAGAGGATAACATCCGACTAATCTCGCAAAAGATAATTATGCCGATTACAAACACAAGCAACGCCACGAGGGTCTGTGACCAATCTAACGAAGCAAAATAAGGTATATAGATACCTAAATTATCTCCGCCAGACGCAATTGTCAGCAATGTAACTGTCCAAAACAGTTGATTTGCCTTGCTTTGTTCTAATCTTTCAATAATTTCTTCCTCTTCTTCCTCACCTTCTCCAACAATTGCAAAGCGAATCCCTAAATAGATAGGGATTAAACCAAGCAATCCAACCATCCATTCTTCAGGCACGAAATTAACGACATAAGCAGCAACTAAACTCGCCCCTACAAGTAAGCCTGTTCCTAGATATTGCCCCGCATAAATATGCCATTTCTGTTTATTCTGTGATAGCTGTGCAAATAAATAATTAAAATAATTAAATAATCGATACTGGTGGAAATATAAACACCAATAGCAGATATGATTGTCTGTCCCATAAAAACCTCCTGTATTAGTCAGTAATAAATCAGCAGATTTTAGGAGAGCACAGACACATTAATTTAGCTATCGCTAGTGGGTAATGTCGAACGTAGGAAAGCATTTTACTCCTCCTCAAAACGTAGTTACAAAGTAATTTTTAACTGGAATTCGGTGACTACTTCCATGTAGAGTATAACATACTATACTTTACTTCGTAAAGTGTGGGCTCTCCGAGGGGGCTTGCAGACAGTTACTCGGCTTGAAAAGCCGAGTAACTGCGCACCTTCATGGTGTCATTAGCTGATACCATTTGAGGTTTTTGTAGTCTCCAAAATTGTGACCGATAAAACCCGTGTGATGATATCAATGAACTTAAACGCGTTTTTGTAGTCTCCAAAATTATGACCGATAAAACGAAATGATTAAGACATACCCTGACGGCTTGGTTTTTGTAGTCTCCAAAATTGTGACCGATAAAACCTCAATAAAAAAGCTCTCTGAAGTCAGAGAGCTGATTTGATCTCGGGCTAAAATCCTAGTGAAAAAGATGAAACTCCTTGTGTTCATCGAACACTGTTTCCTTTCCCTATTTTCATACGGATTTTTGGAGCCCTTAGCATCATAATTCTTGCTGGATAAAACGTTTATAGACTAGGCGACGAGGCGAAGATTGTACTAATGGTACATCGAGCTGAAGCCAACGAAGTATAGAAACGTTTTAGACGCAAGATTAGCGACGAAGTCCGAGAGAGTTGATCAACTCACGGTAACGGTTAACGTCGTTTTTACGCAAGTATGCAAGCAAGTTACGACGGCGACCGATTTTCTTCATCAATCCACGGTAAGTAGCGTGGTCTTTTTTGTGTTGTTTGATGTGTTCGTTAAGGTGGTTGATTTCCCAAGTAAGGACAGCAACTTGAACCTCTACTGAACCTGTATCACCTTCGTGACGTGCATATTGTGCGATGATTTCATTTTTTTTTCTCTTTTGAGATTGCCATGATGTTTCTCCTTTTTATTTGGCTTCATCCGAGTGACAGGTTGGCATGCCTGTAACCAAGAAGAAGTTATTTGTCTTTACGACAGTTCTTATTCTACCAAGAAGCAGAGACTTTGTCAACTGATTTACTGTTTAAAACCTTGAATTACTCTACTGATTTCAAGGCTTCGAGCATATCCACTTTTCTCAAGCGGTGATTAACAAATAGGCCTAATAAGGCTAAGATTACAGTCGCTGCGACGATTGGAAGAGCATAGACTTCCCAGCTGACCTGAGGATAAAAAAGTATGGTGGCCGGTGAAATCATTTGAATCAAAAATTGATGTAAATAGTGGCCGGCTACCAAACCGAGAGCAATTCCCACAAGGGACAGCACCATAGTCTCGCGGTAGATATAGAGAGTCACTTCTTTATTATGGAAACCAAGAACCTTAATAGTGGAAAGTTCACGGATACGTTCTGCGACATTGATGTTAGTGAGATTGTAGAGAATAACAATGGCTAGTAAAACGGAAACAAGGACAAGGATTGCCATGGTTTATTGAGCGAACTAGCCACGGATTCAAAGAGATGGATGGCTGTCACATTTTGGACGACCCCAGAAACAGTAGCTTTTTCCATGAAAATAGCCGCTTCTTTCTCCGTATTGGAAGGTGTTGGGTCTTTTAATTTTACTAGATAGGTATTGTCTTGCGGACTGGTTCCATAGACTTGTTCGTAAGTCGCTCGGTTGAGATAAACGAAGTGTCCAACATAGTTTTCAGAAATAGCCGCGACCTTGATTTCCTTCCCGTCAAGCTCCAGCTTGTCTCCAACCGTAACACTTGCTAGTTGGGCTAATTTTTGACTCACGACCGCTCCATTAGTGACCTGCACCTCTTGCCCCTTTTCCTCTAATACGATAAAGGGTTTGAAATCTTCTCTGTTTGTGACCATCAAGGTGATAGTCTGAAGTCCTACTTTTCCTTTGAAATCTTTTTCAATGGATTTAGAGTAAATCTTTTGATAAGCGTGGATAGGTTCTGCTTGCAAGGCACTTTCCAGATTTGCTTTTTCTTGCTCCGTTGCACTGCTCTTTTCTGCTACAATCATCTGGTATTGCTGGATTTGTTCAAATTGGCGCTCGGAAACTCCTCCCACAGATGACTGAATTCCAAGACCTGCAAATAGAAGAGCAACCGAACCCGCAACTCCAAAAATGGTCATCAACATCCGTTGTTTATAACGGAAAATATTTCTTGCCGTAACCTTATGAGTAAAACTCAAACGACTCCAAATAAAGCTCAGGCGTTCCAGCAAAATCTTTGATCCCTTAACGGGAGGTTTGGGAAGCAAGAGTTGGGCTGCTTCATCGTGCAACTCCCTTCGCGCCACCAGATAAGCCGGCAAAACACTAGATACCCAACTCAAGGCTAGGGCAAGGAGGCTATAAGACCAGTAAAAAAACTCCTGGCTTTTCCCAACGACCATTCCAGCTGTTATAACATCCGAAATGATGCCTGCAAGGAGATAATGTCCAAGAAGCGTTCCTATAAGGGTTCCCACCGTTCCTGCAAGAAAACCATAGAGAACAAACTTGGCAACTATATCTTGATTACGGTAACCCAAGGCCTTAAATACCGGCGTTTGTGCGCTCTTCGTCTACAAAGCGAGTCATCGTTGTAAAGGTCACCATTGCAGCGACCATATATAGCACCACGGGGAAAATATTTCCGATAGAACGAATACTTGTTGATACATTGCTGTACATGAGGTAGCCTTGACCACCTGGCATGGTTTGGCGATTGTATACGTGGTATTTCGGCTCTGCCAGTTCATCCAGCTCTTTCTGACGCTGTTCAAGCTTCTCTTTTTCCTTAGTTAGATCACTCTCTGTCTGAGCCAGTTTTTCTTTTTTAGTCGCCAGTTCTTCCTTAGCTTTTGTCAGATGTTCCTCGATTTGACTCTTTTGCGGTTCTGGTAAAGCGGTCGCTTGTTCTTCTTGCGTTTTCAAGCGACTTTCGGCCTGCTCTAACTGACTCTTGCCATTTTCAAGGTTGCTTTCAGCAGTTTGGAGCTGTTCTTTGCCCTCTTCCAAGCTCTTTTGCCCATTTGATTTGATACTTGCCAATCTTTTTTGACCATTATCAGCAAGTAAGTCTTGCAACTCTTCCTGATGTTGGGCTCGTTTGGTCTTATAGTCTGATGAAAAAGTATCCAGATTTTTTAAATTGTCATAGCGCACACGCGCAATACTATAAACATCTGAGTCAAACTGACTTGGTAAAATTACTCCATAGCCAGTCAGGTTGCCATTTCCACTACTAGCACTTCCTAAATCTTCTTTAGAAAGGATTTCACCCGACTGAACAAATCCAGTAATTGTAAAAGTTTGGGATTTTACGATGGACTTTTCTTCTTTCTTAGTAAAGGTAATGGTCTGCCCAATCTGATAGCGGTCTTTCCAGAAGTCGGCTAGGGCAATTTCCTCACCAGCTTCTGGCAGTCGCCCTTCTGTCACTTGAAAGGTTGAAATGCTCTCTGGTTTGGAATAAAGTCGAACTGCTTCCTCACCATTTTCAACGGTTAGGTCTGCCATATAGCCAAACTCAACACTTGCTCCTTGAAGGGTCTTTAGTTCGTCTTGGTCTTCTTTGTCCAAGCCATAATCAGCTATTACGGCCAGATCCAGGGTATTGGCTTTACGGAGATAATCCCCTGCTGTACGTTCCATATTTGGACTGGCCACTTTGAGGCCAACTAGGGCTAAAGAACCCAGCATCATCAAGGTTAAGATAGAAACAAAGCGTCCCTTTGAAGTCGTCACTGACTGAAATAGGTCTTTCCGATATGTTTTTTTCATGCTAATACTCCAATGTATCGATATCCTGCGGATGCTCATTGATCGTCATGCTCTTAACCGTGGCATCGCGCATGTGAATCACCCGATCTGCAATAGGAGCTAGCGCACCATTGTGGGTCACGATAATCACCGTCGCTCCTTTTTGACGAGACATGTCTTGGAGAATTTTCAAGACTTGCTTCCCCGTCTGATAATCCAAGGCACCTGTCGGTTCATCACAGAGGAGTATTTTAGGATTTTTGGCTACTGCCCGTGCGATGGAGACTCGCTGTTGCTCCCCTCCAGAAAGCTGGGCTGGAAAGTTATTGAGGCGATGACCTAGCCCTACATCTGTCAAAACCTGCTCTGGTTCTAAGGCATCTGTCACGATTTCTGAGGCCAGTTCCACGTTTTCCTTGGCTGTCAGATTGGAGACCAGATTGTAAAATTGAAAAACAAAACCTACATCTTCACGACGATAGTTTGTTCGTTGGTGCGAACTATAGTTGGCAATATTGGCACCATCGATCCAAATCTCCCCCTCATCATTGGTATCCATACCTCCTAGGAGATTGAGAACGGTTGATTTTCCAGCTCCTGAAGCGCCAAGTATGATAACCAGCTCCCCTTTTTCAATTTCAAAATTCACATCACGATTAGCCACAATCTCCGTATCCCCAACCTGGTAACGCTTGTAGCTGTGTTTCATTTCAATATAAGCCATATCGTTCATCTCCTTTTCAAAGCTCGTTTCCTTAAATCAACAACATGTTGATTCTAAATCACAAATATTATATAATGGGCTAAATCAAAAAGCAATAATCAAAAATCAACAAAGTGTTGATTTAAGAAAAAGGAAGAGAAATGGTTCAGAAACGAAAAACTACTACTAAGGAAGACATCAAAGAAGCTTTGATTCAGCTGCTATCAGAGGAGAAATTTGAAAATATATCAATTAGTAAGCTCTGTAAACGGGCAGGAATTAATAGGGGAACTTTCTATCTACACTATGAAGACAAATATCAAATGATTGACAGTTTTAAAAGTGAAATCATTTCCCAGCTCTACATTTTTTTAGAAAAAGAAAGAGAATCGCCTAGAAAGTTTATGTTAGCCAACTTCTATATATTACGTTCGAACGAACGCCTTATCAACGCCTTGTCCCAAAGTCATTACATAGACTTTCGTGGTGCAATTCGTGAATTTCTAAGTAACATTATTCTAAATGAAAATCAAAAAGAAAAGACTCGTCATTTCTTATCTGAAAACTTCCAAATTCCTCACAAATACGCTTTGGAAATCTTCTTATCAAGTATTGAAGGAATTATTTCTCTTTGGATTGCTGGGGGAGCGCAAGAAGAACCGGAAGAAATCACGGATATAATTTTATCAACCTATAACTACGAACACTGGAGCTACGAATCAAAAGAAGATTAATTCATACAACTTACTATTTCATAAGCTATATCCTCTCATTTTATACTTTTTCAATTAGCTAAATTGCCTTTTTTTAAACTTAGATACAAAAAAGCCTAGGAATTCCTAGGCTTTCTGTTTATAGATTATTTTCCAAGGTAGTATTCAGAAACTACATTCAATTTTTCGTCGAATTCGAATACCAATGGTGGGAAGTTAGGGATTTCCACATCCATGATTTCGTCGTCTGACAAGCGTTTGATGTGTTTTACAAGGGCACGGATTGAGTTACCGTGAGCTCCTACGAATACGTTTTTACCATCTTTAAGTGCTGGAGCAATTTTGTCTTCCCAGAATGGAAGGGCACGTTCCAAAGTCACTTTCAAGTTTTCAGCATCTGGGATAACTGAGTCGTCAAGTGAAGCGTAACGACGGTCAGTGTGTGCTGAATGCTCATCATCACGATCCATGTTTGGAGGCAATACATCGTATGAACGACGCCAGATGTGAACTTGCTCATCACCAAATTGTTCAGCTGCTTCAGCTTTATTTTTACCAGTCAAACCACCGTAGTGACGTTCGTTCAAGCGCCATGATTTTTCAACTGGAACCCACAATTGGTCAGAAGCTTCAAGAGCCAAGTTTGTTGTTTTGATTGCACGTTTCAATACTGAAGTGTAAGCTTGGTCAAATTCGATACCAGCTTCTTTGATCAATTTACCAGCGTCAATCGCTTGTTGTGTACCTTTTTCAGACAAATCAACATCAGCCCAACCAGTGAAAAGGTTAGCTTTGTTCCATTCAGACTCACCGTGGCGAGCAAAAACCAATTTTACCATTAGATGGATTCTCCTTTTATTTTTCGAGGTTTCCCTCGTTTATCTATTCTATTTTACACAATTTTTCACAAAAAAGCTAGTTAAAATCAACTAAAAAGAGAGAACAGTGTCCTCTCATCTAGTTATTATTAATTCGCGATATTCAATCAAGAAACGATTGCAATTATTTGTTATTTAAAGCATCAATTATACGATCAGTATTCTTAGTTACATCATGTTTTCTTATAAAAAAAAAGCATTTTGATAACATATTCTTTCGCCAGATAATTCTTCACATAAAAAAACAACCCTCCAACGGATTGTTTCACTAGACTATCAGACAAGGCCACGAACTTCTTTCAAAAATTTAGAAAAAGTAACAGCGCCTTTAATGATTAGAAATCCTCCTATCCACTCGGTCGCTGAAAGAAAGCCCAGCACGCCACCAATGATAAATAAAATAGATGGCAGCATTCGAAGTTGTTGATCCTCTTCGAAATAGATTAACATAAAGGTTCCTAATGCAATCATCAAAATCTTAAAAAATGTCAGGAGCAGGGAAAAGGCAACCGTGACAACCAGCATTTTTGAAGGATCTTTATAGATGATGGCCCCAGTATAGGATAGCAAAAATCGTAGAACAGGTCCCAAAAGCAAGGTTATACCTGCCAGCATGCCCAGTCTCCAATTGAGTCGAACCAATCTATCTCTCTCCATAAAAACCTCCTTCTCTCGTAGCTATCATTCTACCATATTTGCTCCAGAAACAAAAGACCTTCTCAGGCACAAACAAATCGCCTACCAGCTTTCAGACATCCTGACATAAAAAGAGAAGATCTGTCGATCCTCCCTTTTCATTTTCTAACCCTTATTTCTTAAAAATAGAGGTTCTGAAGTCGTTTGTTTGGTCAAGATAAGCTTTAAAGATTGCTCTCTTCAACTTGTGAACGGCACTATCATACTCTGGATTATAGTTGCTCCAACGAGGACTTACAGCATCCTTGAGAACAGCTTGATCCATGAGGGCTTGCAATTCAGTCACACTATTGATGGTCTTTGTCGCATAACTTGGCCATGGTTTTGTCGGATCTTTAAAGGTCACCTGCTTCAAGTTTCCAAACTGATCCACACGTTCTTTATACATGGCTTTCTTAAAGGCAGCCCAAGATGAATACTTCCCTTCAAATACCTTGTCCAGTACAAGATCATCTGTCACCAATCCGCGTTCTTTACCATAGAGATTGATGGTTTTACCTTTTTGTTTGGCAGCTTCTTCGTATTGATTTGAGATATAAGGTACCATTCCATCCTTAAAGCCTTTGGCAGCCAGAAGTTCGTAAGCGATCCGACGTCCCATAAGGTCCCCTGGCGTGCCTTTCTCACTGCTGAGAGCTGAAAAGATTGGAGCAAAGAGTTTAATCGTATAGTAGCCATTTCGCTCATAGTCGCCAGATTGGTACTCACGAGATGATAAGATGTTATGGTCAATCAAACTATCAAAGTTGGTTAGTCTCTTTGCCTCTTCTTCTGTCAATTCTTTGACTACGTTAGTAGCGTATACCTCATTGCCATCTACTGGATCTTTCACATACTTGTTCTCAATTTTTCTGAGAGCCGCCATTTTATGGTAAACATTTAGCTTGTTAACGATTGATTGCCCTTCGAGGTATTCCAGCATGTAGATAAGGTCAAACATGTTATGGACATAGTTCTGAAGATCTGCTGCGTTTTGGAATCTCTCTGTCGGATTCAAGACTTGCAGACGGGAGTCCTCTGTACTATCTGATGTTGAGTGTTTCAAGATAGAATTGATGGTAATGGTTGCGTCACTTGGTTGATCAGGGGCTTGCAATAAGCCTTTTGCGAAGAACTCTGGTCCCAAACCACTTCTTCGACCATAGCCGCCAAGGTAGATATCCTGATCCGAATCATGGGTCATTTCATGGGTATAAGTAATGGCTCCATCCTTGTCCAGCATACGGTAAGACATATAGTAGACACCATCCCCTGTAGCGTAGGCTCCATGCTGGTTGTGAACTACCTTATTGCCAACTGGTCCAAAGAAGTTCTTCATGGCTGGATTGGAGCTATCAAACTTAGCCTCCACTGTAGCTTTTCCAGAGGTTGTGTCATCACCAAATTTATAGGCATCATAAAGCAAGATGGTGCGATAGAGTTTTTCACGTGATTGTTCATCTAAAATGCGATACCAATAATCGTAGTGATCTCGCTGGCGTTTGGCTGTTTCACGCGCATTTTCTTCAACAAAGTCATTGAGAGCCTTGCCCGCTTTATGCTCACTATTGCGGTAGCGATCATAGGCTCCAAATCCTAGACTAGACAAGGTTGAGATGACAAAGACTGATTTATCTGGCAAGGTTAAGAGAGGCAAGAGCATATTGCGGTATTTCCATGTGGCACTCGTGATGCGATCATAAACACCGATAGAATACTTGGTCCCAACTTGTCCTTGCTTTGTTTTCACCTCTTCGATAGTGGATTTTTCTTCGACGATGTAAGCCTTGGTCTCTGATTTAAACCAGTCATTGTTGCTTTTATTTGGTAAAAAGACTTTTCGGTAATGTTCTAGCGTGCTAAACAAATCTTTTGTTCCATGATGGCTAGCAAGACTGATACCATAAGTATCGACATTATTCTTAGCTAGAAGATTGTTAAAGCCAGATTTACCCAACTCAATCAGAGTATCGAGTGGTGAAGCATTTCCCTTACCAAAGAAGTCCAGATGGTACAGAACCAGGTCTTTGACATTCACCTGACCATAGCTAAAGTTATACCAACGTTCCAGATAGGTCAAGCCAAGTAGCAAGGCTTCCTTGTTGTGCTTGATTTTATCTACAAGATAGCCCTTGGTAACTGGATTATCACCGGCAAGTCCAGCATCAGCTGACAAAAGTTTTTTCAAACTGTCTTCCAGTTGTTGTTTTGTTTTGGCGAACTGATCGTCTAGATAGAGCTCTGTTTGCTTAACGTTTGGAGAAATACCCAGCGTCTTTCTGATGGCTTCTGAGTGGTAATCAACCTTTGTAAGTCAGGTAAGACTTGCTTGATGATGGAGGTTTGGTCGTACAGGAATTGGTTTGGAGTATAGAGAAGTCCCGTATTTCCTAGACTATATTCTGCTAAATTGGCGAAATCAGCCTGGTATTTGAGATTGAGTTTCTCAGATGAATGGTCCTTGTAGTTTAGCAAGAGTTTGTTTGCAGTTTGTTTGTTGGAAACAATGTCTGTGATGACTTGGTTATCCTTCATCATGACTGCTGACAAGAGTTCTTTTTGATATAAAAGACTGTTCTCATTGACCAGATTTCCGTATTTGACGATAGTTGCCTTGTTGTAGAAAGGTAGCAATTTTTCAATATTTTTATAAGCCAAGGCGCGCTTAGCTTGATAATGGGCAACCTTAGAAAAATCACTGTCTTTTTTTGCCACTTGTTGAGAGGGGCTCCACTGTTGGTAGAGTGAGAGGATTGATTGCTGCTTTCTTGCTTGCAATTTGAGAAGCATCTAGCATTGTTCCTCTTTCTTCAAAGGATTCCTTGCTGACGACCTCATCCTTGACCAAAGTGACATTGTAGACTCTGTTGGCCTTGCTACTGAATGTGTCCTTCACCTTCATATCATTATAGTGGTAACCAGTGATGGCATTTCCGTTGGTTACATTGACATCGCTGAGGACATTGGTCAAACTTCCAGCATGCTTTTCTAGATTAGAAGTTCGGTCCCACAAATAGCCTGCTACTCCCGCGACTCTACCAAAGTGCTTGACATTGTTGATATCGCCTTCAGCATAGCTATCTTGGATCTGTGCATCCTGATCTACTAGACCTGCAAGACCCCCCACAGTCTGATCTGAACTATTTGTGTTGGACGAAATGGCTACTGTCGCTTTTGACTTAGTAAGTAAAGCCTTGTCACCTGTCAAATGACCGACCAGACCACCGATATTATAGGCAGCAGTCGTCTCATACGTGTTGATAATTCTTCCCTTGAAACTGCTCTCTGTGATGCTTGATTGATCAGCCTTTGCCAGCAAACCACCGATACCACGTTCACCAGCGAGAACACCATCAACGTGAACTTGCTGAATCTTTGTGCTATTGTGCGCTTCATAGGCCAGTGCACCGATATCATCTTTCCCTGAAATGGAGACATTTTTCAGACTCAATTTTTCTACTCTAGCGCCGCTCAAGGTTTCAAACAGAGGCTTTTTCAAGTTGTAAATAGCATACTGCTTGCCATCTTTTTCACCAATCAACTGACCAGTAAAGGTGCCCTTGATGTAGGATTTAGCTTCAGGCTCTAACTCCACTTCGTTGGCGTTCAAGCTAGCTGCTAAATGATAGGTTCCAGAGAGATTCTGGTTGATAGCTTTGACCAGGTTGCTAAAGGAAGTAAAGGTTGTCGTTTCCTCTGTTGCCTTCTTAGCTAGGTAGAAGGTGAAATTATCAACATATTTATTTCTAGCTCTTGCTGGAGTTTCTCAGCCTTGGCTGTGATTTTATAAACTGGCTGACCATCTTTCGTTTCAGCCGTTATTGAAGCGACTGGTAGATAGACATCTTTAAACGACGAAGATTTAACCTTGATAAAGTAAGTATCTGGATTACTTGGAACACCGTCTAAAGAAACGTGTTGTTTGTAAGTACCTTTGGTCTGACTATACAACTCCAGATCCGAAACATTTCTTAATTCAAGTGTTTTTTCTGGATCTTTTTCTTTTGTTTTTTCTGTCGGAGCTTCCGGTTTTACTTGCTCAGTATTACCAGTATATTCTGGAAGAGGAGCGACTTGTTCCGGTTCCACAATGGCTCCTGCTTGCTCACCTTTATATTCTGGAAGGGAAGACTGGATTTCTGGTTCAACGATAGCACCAGCCTGGGTTCCCTTGTACTCAGCTTGTGGTGCGACTTGTTCTGGTTCCACAATCGCACCTGATTGAGTATCTGTATATTCTGGTTTCAGCTATCTCAGGGTCAACAATCGCTCCCGCTTGAGTTCCTGTATATTCTGGTGTTGGTGGCACCTGTTCAGGCTCTATGATTGCTCCAGACTGATCGCCTGCATAGGTTGGTTTGTCAGTCGTTTCTGGTTCCACCAAAGCCCCAGACTGGACGCCCCCAACCTCTGGCTCAACTTGTTCTGGCTCAACGATAGCACCAGCTTGGGTTCCCTGATACTCAGGTAGCGGAGCGACTTGCTCGGGTTCAACGACTGCTCCACCTTGGGTGCCTGTATATTCTGGTTTTTCAGCTGTCTCTGGGGCTACAACCGCTCCCGCTTGCTCGCCTGTATATTCTGGTAATGGAGCCTGCGTCTCAGGCTTTCCCTTTTTTGCAGACTGAGGTGCTTCACTCGGCACAACTGCCTTCTTAGTCCCTTTTTCTACTATACGTGGCAAGGCTTCTTCTACCTTAGTCGAGAGAACTTCCCTAGAAATTTCTTGGTTTTCAACAGTGAAAATGCGAACAAGCTCAATCTTCTTCCCAGCACGACCTTCTTGTTTGACATGGATGGTTCCCTCTGTTAGTTCTGGATTTTCCTGCACCACTTCTGAAACATCTAGTTTGGTTACAATCTCTTGGTCTTTGTATAAGAGCTCTGGTTTATTCACGCGACCAGCCAAGACTTCGTCTTGAGGATCTACACTAGCAATACCAGACGGCTTTTGATTAGATAAATCTTGAGAAGGGATTGTCTTGTCTGCAGGGCTTGTTGAAGACGGAGCTTTCTGCTCATCTCCTGCCTTTTGTCCACCTTCGTTGGCTTGGAAATGAGGTTGAACTGTATAGTCAAGTTTCTGATCCCTAGCAGCAGTTTCTTGCTGATTAATCTCTTTGTCTTGCTTAATATAGCCTAGATAAGTATAACCTGATAAGGCACGTGGCAAAGGCAGACTATCTCCTTGGGATAATTGGTATTCCTGATTGTACTGGATCAAAAGTTGATTTTCAATAGCCTGAACTGAAGAAGCCAAACCACTGCCCATCCCTGTTATCAAGACAACTTTCAAGAGAGCTTTCTTTTTGCCTTTCTTTTTCGATACGACAAAAATAAGGAAACCAATCGAAGCCAGAACTCCACCTGATAAAACGCTAGTAAGGCTATTCTGCCCACCTGTATTGGGCAACTGACCCAGCTGGGCTTTCTCATCCATACGGTAGACTAGATAATAGGTGCTCTCACTATCTTCCGCAATTTTAGGAATGTCCTTGACAATCAAGTCCTTTTCTTGCCCACTCAGCTCCGTATCCGTCACATATTTGTAGTGAACAGCTACATTTTCTTGAGCAAATACGGTTCCACTACTCGCAATGGACACAAAAAATAGGCTTGAAATCGAAGCTGACACAAGTCCAATTGCTAATTTTCGTAAGGAGAAACGATGCTGCTTCTCTCCAAAAAACTTTTTCATTTTAAATCCTCTCAACTTTTACCTTCTATCAAGAAAATAACTAGCATTATATTTTGATATAGGTATTTCACATCCACCATTATACTATAAAAATACTTCCTTGTCTCAAATAAATTCTTTGAATTTCATGAAAGTAAAAGCTTATTTATCCTGTCAATTTTACCCCTGCTTGATGACAAAAAAAGAAGGCTAACCGCCTTCTCTTATTTGAAAATATTTCTAACAAAAAGTTATTATTCTTGAATTTCGAATTTTTTCAAAAGTCCAAAATAGAGGGATCCACCAATGATTGTCAGAATTCCTCCTACCCATCCCAAGAATGGGATCAATCCAACAGAACCACCTACGATAAACAAAACAGACGGTGCAGGAGTCACACGCTCATCGTCCTTGTAATAGACAATAGACACAATTCCTAAAACCAAGACAGCAATTTTTACCAATGCCAAAATGATTGAAAAAATCGTCAATATACCAACTGTTGCATCAGAGTCCTCCGTCGACGCAGCTGCCCCAACAGCTATCATAAACATAACAAGAGGTGCCAACAGTAAGACGATACCTGAAATAAGACCAAAAATCGCATTTACGCGAGCAAGTGCTTTTGTTTTCATCCGAATCTCCTTAAAAAATTTTTACAACTATCATTTTATCACATTTTCATGAAAAACAAAAGAAATTTCAAAACGAGTATACTAGATGGTGAATGATTTCCAATTTCTAAACAGACATTTAGAGTAAAAAATAGGTCATGTATCAGATTGTTTGTAAATTCATTCGTTTTTGTACTAAGCAAGCCATTCACCTAAAAAAAAAAGAAGATCACTTGGATCTTCTTTTTTCGTGCTTATCTTTCAAAGATAGACTGTCTGAAATCATCTGTGGCACGTAGATAAGCGTTGAAAATACGATACTTGAGTTGGGCGACGCTACTCTTGGAACTGTCTGATAAGGCACGATCAATGTTCTTAGCTGAGGCATCCGCTAGTACTGCTAAGTACATATAATCTTGTAATTCCTCATAAGAAGAAATCGTAATTTGTCGTTTGCTATCTAATTTTCCTGCTTCAAACTCGATAGTGATGGGGCGAAGGAAGTTTTGAGCCTTGTTGTATCGCTCATTCAACATAGCTTTCTTCAAATCCTTCCATGATTCATACTGACTACCGTAGAGATTTTTAAGGATCAGATCATCTCCAACTACTCCGACATCTCCTCTGTTCCAGATTGAGTAGGTCTTGTTTCCTTCTTTGAGGGCTTGGCCAGCGTATTGGCCAGATACATATGGGACGAATCCTTGTTGGTAACCCTTGTCTCCGAGCAATTCGTAGGCTCTACGGCGGAACATAAGTCCCCCAGGTGCACCAGTTGGATTGTCCAGAGCTGCATAGAAGGTAGCAAACATATTGATGACATAGTAGCCATTTCGTCCAAAGCTAGCTCTATCCCAACCATCGCGACGACCAATGATATTATGATCAACCAGAGCATCGACAGATTTTAGTTTGGCTGCTTCTTCGGCAGTTATAGGGACAATGCGATCATCAGCGTGGGCTTGTTTACCATAAGAAGTTTTTTCAAAGTTATAATTTTCAGCCTTGCGGTACCATTTCATTTTCTGTTGATCAGTTAGAACTCCAGTAACAATATCCCCTTCTACATAATCCAGAAGGTTCAGTACATCAAAGACTCCATGCATGTAGTCGCGAAGAGCATCTGCTGAGGAGAATCGGGCAACAGGATCATAGGTATGGTAGCGTGTGGTCGAATCTTTATCTCCCTGATAGAAGCTATTGAGCACGAGACCTTTTTCGCTAACATTGGTTACAGACTCTAACATCCCTGTAGCAAAGCTCTCAGGTCCTTCACCCTCACGACGACCATGTCCTTCAAAATAGATAGAACCATCCGAGTTGTGGGTCATTTCATGGGTATAGACCATGGTTCCAGAAGCTCCCAGCATCTGGTCATAGACGTAGAAGACTTCATAACCATTTGCAAAGGCTCCTAGTCCATTGTCTCCGTGATACTTGCCAGCAGGGCCAAAGAAATTGTACATAGCAACAGAAGTCTTATCATTACGAGGAGCCCAATATTGCTGGCCTTTATCATTATAAAGAAAGAAACCGTCTGTAACGATCACCCGTCTGAATAGAGTGTCTTTCCTGTTTGGACTTAGAATGTTGTACCACATGTCATAGTGGTTTCGTTGCCATTCAGCTGATTGATCCACAAGTTTTTCAACGTGTCGATGGAGTTCCTCACCTGAGAGAACTCTGCCACCTTCTTTCCTGTAGCCTCCAAAGCTACCAAAGGCAATGGTCGACATATTGCTGATGATATAGACATCTCTTTCAGGTAAGGTCAGAAGCTGGAGAACCATTTGCTTGAAGCCCCAATCTCCCTGAGTCAGTCTGTCGTAGACCTTGATTGTATACTTACTCTTACGATCTGCATTGTCTTGCTTAGCCTGAATTTCTGGCAGACTTGAACGAGCTTCTACAATATAAGCCTTGGTATTTTCCTTGAACCACTCACTGTTGGTTTTATTTGGCAAGAAGAGTTCACGCAGACTTTCTAAGTAAGCAAAGAGGTCTCCTTTCCCTTTTTCCTTGGCTAGGGATTGTCGGTAAGCATTGAAGTTGTTTTGCGCTCGAAGATTGCCCATTCCAGAGTTCCCGAGAGCGATGATAGTATCCAGTGTCGAAGCTGCTTGATTGCCAAAGAAATCAAACTTATAGGCATTAAGATCCTTGGTATTGAACGTTCCATAGTTGACATTGTACCATCGGTTGAGATAGGTCAGACCAAGCATGAAGGCCTCTTTGTGCTGCAGAATCTTTTGGCTAATCGCATCCGCTACGGCAGGGCCTAGGGTGTTAATCGACTTGTCAACTGAAAGCACCTTGAGGAGCTCCTGACCTAGTTCAGCCTTGGTTTGTTCAAAGGCTTTTTCTAGATAAAGATCATCTAAGGAAGCTGTTTCACCAATTCCAAGGACCTTTCGAACTGCAGTTGAGTCATAGGTCACAGCTTTGAGTTCTTCCAAGACACTCGCTTTAATGGACTGGTAGTCAGATAGGAAGGTTTCTGGCGTATAGAGCAAATTCTTATCAGCGATGCTATATTCTGCAATCTGGCCATTGGCAAAATCACCCTTGTAGGTCAGATCAAGATAAGCGATCGTCTTATCTGCATAATGCAGCATCAGTCTATTGATTTCACCCTTATGACTGTTGACATCCGTTATCAGCGTCTCGTCTTTCATCGGAACCACATCTAGCAGGGCTACTTTGTTGAGTTTATCATCTTCAGCTAATTGGTTGGCTGTATGAACGATGAAGTCTTTGTTGTAGAATGGTAATAGTTTTTCTACATTTTCGTAGGCTTGCTTTCTGGACTCCTGAGCTCCCCTCACTCGACTATAGTCTGTTTGATGCTGGTAAGCTTGCTGCAATGGCTCCTGGTCTGTCAAGTTTGAAGTGATTCCAAAGGACTGACGTTTGGCTTGCGCATCGGCCTCTGAAATAGAACGGACAAAACGCTCATCTTTTCGATTTGCTGTAGTCCCCTCAAGAACATAAGAGTCCCGAACAGAAGCCTCAGGATAGGGATCTCCTGTCATCGCATGACCATTTTGAACCTTGACACTGGTCAAGATATTTCGGACCTGTCCATTGTTCCAAGTAGACCCGATTGCTCCACCGACTTGGCCAGAATGACCTCCATTCTGGATAGAACCACTCACATAAGAAGTTTCTAATCTAGCTCCATTTTGCAAGCGACCAATCAAGCCTCCAACACGCTGGTCTCCGTTTCTACCCGTTACTTGGATAGATACATCTGCCTGACTCTTCTGCGCCAGTGATTGGTTGCCGTGGAAATTACCGACCAGGCCACCAATATTGTACTCCTGCCCTCCATCTTGGGTGCTGGTGATGGATCCTTTAAAGGCAACATTGGTTAGTTTGTGTTTTGGGCAACTCCTACGAGTCCACCGATATGCTTGTTCCCAGATAGACTACCACTTACAGAAACATCCGTAATCGTTGCATTTTGAGCATTGCTAGCCAAGGCCCCTATAGAATCCTTGCCTGTAACTGCAGCCGATTTCAAGGTCAGTTGCTGGATGGTGGCATTTTTCAAGGTTGCAAAGAGTGGTTTTGCCAAGTTGTAGATGGTATAATCTTTGCCATCCACTCGGCTAGTTAGGCTACCTGAAAATTCTTCTGGAACATAGCTTGTCGCAGAATGTTCTAACTCAACCTCATCTGCTGAAACATCCGCTCCTAGTTTGAAGTTTCCAGTCGGGTTTGACTTCATGGCCTCTATGAGCGCTTTGAAGGACGTATAGACACCTTCTTGACTAAGAGGCGTTTTTGGCAATTCAAAAGAGTAATCTGGACGATAATGATCCCCTTCTCCCTCGACGAGCTGATTAGCTGATACCGTTACGGAATAGGCATTGCCCTTATCTGTAATCTTAGTAACAGGTAAGAGCATATCCTTGAACTTGTCTGACTGAATGCGGACATAGTAGTTGCCCAAATCAGACGGCACTTCCGACAGGGATAGGTAACGTCGGTAGCGACTACCATCTTTACCGTACAGTTCGATGCGGTCGATGTCTTTGATTTCAACCTTCTTATAATCTAGCTGAACTGGACGTTGATCCTCTATACTAGTTTGTTCCCCTTGACCCAGGTCATATTTCATGACGGTTTTGAGGGTATAAGGAGTATAGTAATCCAAGTCATCAAGTGTCAATTTTTGAGCGAGGTCCACAAGGTCGACTTCCTTAATTAACGTTTGACCCTTGTATAGCTGCACTTTGGCTGATTGATAGCTAGCTGTAGCATCCGTCAAATGATAGCTAAGAGAAACTTGGCGTTTGTCTTCTTCCTTCTCGACACGGACTAGAGAGAGGGTTGGTTTTCTCTTGACACCATCCAGAGCTTGACGAGCTGCCTCGAGATCCGTCCGAACTTGATCGACCAAGGCTTGATTGGCCAAAGGATTGTCCAAAACGAGCTTGGCCTGATCTAGAGCACGGCGATAGCGGAGTTTGGTTTGTTCATCAGCATACTGGTAAGCAACTGTAGACTGAGTCACATCCTTCATGTCAAATTCAACTCCAAGAGTTTTCTTATCAACAGGTTGGCCGTCTAAATTATTCTTAGCAGTTTCAAGGGCTTTTTTCAAAGAATCAACCTGTTCTTGACTGGCATGAGATGTCTCAAATAAAGCTTGGGCATTGGCAACTGCCTGTTTATAAGACTCTTGATCTGCAGTGGTATCATTGAAATACTGATGCGTTTTCTGGATGCTCTCGGCCTCTTCCACTAATTGGTGTAAGGGTTCGAGGTCGAGGGTTCCTTTTTCTGGTTCCACAGGAGCGTGATCCGCATTTGTAGAAATTGGTTTTGTACCGACTTTGATAATCTGAGGAACTGCTTCTTTTGTGATAGTGTTAGAGATTTCCTCTGTATTTTCGACTTTTCCATCTACTAAATACTGACGAGTCACAATCGTACGGACACCCTCTTGACCAGCTTGGCTAACTTCCCTTTGCCCCAAAGGCAGGTCTGCACTTTCCACTTCCTTAGTTGGATAGGGTTCGGCCACTGTTGTGGTTACGTCCTTTTCTTCAACGTTTAAGCTTGGAACTTCATTTACAGGAGCGTCTGTTGGTTTCTCGCTAACAGGAGCTGTTCCGACGGTTACGATCTCCGATACTGCTGGTGTCGTCACTTCGTTGGAGATTTCCTGGCTTCTCTCTACTTTGCCATCTACTAAATACTGACGAGTCACAATCGTACGGACGCCATCTTGACCAGCTTGGGTTATCTTGGTCTGACCAACTGGCAAGCTATCACTCTCTACTCGTTCTCGAGTGTAGGGTTCTGCTACCGTCGTAGTAACATCTTTTTCTTCAACGTTTAAGCTTGGAACTTCATTTATTGGGGCGTCTGTTGGTTTCTCGCTAACAGGGCCTGTTCCAACTGTTACGATTTCTGAGACCGCTGGAGTCGTCACTTCGTTAGAGAGTTCCTGGCTTCTCTCTACTTTGCCATCTACCATGTACTGACGGGTGACGATTGTACGCACGCCATCTTGACCAGCTTGAGTTATCTTGATTTGGCCAACTGGCAAGCTATCACTCTCTACTCGTTCTCGAGTGTAGGGTTCAGCCACTGTTGTGGTAACATCTTTTTCTTCAACGTTTAAGCTTGGAACTTCATTTATTGGAGCGTCTGTTGGTTTCTCGCTAACGGACTCCCCTGGGCTTGGTTTTGTAGGAGAAGGGATCTTGCTTCCGACTTTTCTAATCTCAGAAGTCGGCTCAGTCGTTACCTGATTGGAAACCTCCTCTGTATGGATCACCTGACCATTTAAAAGGTAGCTGCGGGTCACGATGGTACGACTACCATTTTTCCCTGCCTGAATCACCTCAGTTTGACCTTGCGGCAAATCATCCGCCTCTACTTCCTCCACTTGGAAAGGAATAATCTCTGTACGACTCGTTTCTTTACTATCAACCTTTAACTCTGGTTGTTCAAAGACAGGAGCTTCACTTGGTTTCTGAGCACGATACTCTTCCTGCGCTTGGCTTCCGTTCGAAGTTTGGACTGGAGTATCAATAGGAGCCGAATGATTCAACTCTTTCTTGCCATCAACTGGAGAGTTTACTTCTTTTTGAGATTTCAAATACCCTACATATTGGTAGCCTTCAATCGTAAGTGGGGATTGCAATGTTTCCCCGACCTGTACAGTCAATTCCTGATTATAGTCTGCCAGCATTTGATTTGTCAAAGCCAAGGAAGTTGGCGCAATCAGCTGACTTCCTAGACTGGTCAAAAGCATGAATGAAGCAAGTTTCTTGCGATCATCTCTGCCCAGTTTAATCGCTACGACCAGTAGCACAATGCCTGCCCCTGCTGCAATTGAGCTAATGAGTTGGCTGTGACCAGTTGCAGGCAGCTGTCTCGTCGGACGATAAATCAAATAGTAAGTATCATCTGTTTCCTCAGCAAACTGTGGCAATTCTTTGACTACCAATTGCTTTTCTTGGTCCGTGAGCTCACTTTCTGTCACATACTTATAGTGAATCTGTTTTGTGACGGATGGCGTCTGTTCACTGGCTGCTACACTTGCAAGAGAACCTCCTCCACTAAAAAGGTAGAAAACCCCTACCAAAGCAGAAACTAAACCAACCGAAACTTTTCTCAATGAAAAACGTTGGTGCTTTTCTCCTAAATAACTTCTTTTCATTTCTAATCTTTCCTTCATCATGATTTGAATCCCCTCTATTCTACCGAAATTTACTAGATTATTCAATTTATTTGCTATAAATAATAGCCACAAAAAACTGCTAATCTTTTCAGTTCATTTACGCTGTCAAAATTCTTATCTTATCAGGACTTGATTGCGCAAATAATATCATGGAGAAACCACAGAAAAAATTCCTAGGTAGCCTTAAACCTAGGAATTTTTCAAATTTTAATCAAACAGAATCGTTTCCTTATTTCTTGAAAATAGACTGTCTGAAATCGTCTGTCTCACGAAGATAAGCGTTGTAAATCTTCTTCTTAAGCAGGTTGACCCAGCTAGCTTCGACACGGCTAGTAGCATTGGTAATGTTGCGTACATCCTCTGCTACTGCTGCATCCATCAATTGCTGCATCTCTGCATAAGAACGAATGGTTACTTTCTTGGTACTGTTTGGATTTTTAAGCTCGTACTCAATGGTGATTGGCTTCAACTTGGTCAGCTGATCAATTCGCTCCTTATACATGGCCTTCTTGAAGGCTGCCCAAGAGGTGTATTCACCTTTAAATACATTTTCCAAGACTTTCTGGTCTGTCACGAGACCGACATCTCTTCCAGACCATCCGTCCCACGTTTTCTGCCCTTCATCAAAGGCTTCCTGAGAGTACTGACCAGAAACATAAGGGACAAATCCTTCATGGTAGCCTTTGGCTGCCAGTAATTCATAGGCTGTGCGACGGAACATAACGTCACCAGGTGCTCCATTTGGATTGCTCAAGGCTGAGTAAATTGGTGAGAAGAGGCTGAGACTGAGATAGCCATTTCGACCATATTTTCCGCTTTCCTTGTTCTCCCGACGAGTGATCACATCATTTTCAATCAGGGAGTCAAAGGTCTTCAGCTGCTTGATTTCCTCAGCTGTAAAGCTTCGCGTCTGGTTTCCAGCGTGGGTCTCCTTGCCATACTTATCTGTAATATAGTAATTCTCCATCTTCCTGAACCACTGTAACTTGGCAGCATCACTCTGCTTCAGCATAGAAGTACCTTCTAGATAGTCCAAGGTGTAGATCATGTCAAACATACCATGGACATAGTGTTGCAGGTCTGCTGCATTTTGAACACGTTCCTTGAAATTATAGGTATGCATACGTGTCTTAGAATCCTTGTCCACCTTGAAGAGAGTATTGAGCGTAATGGTTGGTTCATCTGCGCTCGGCGAAGATTGCAAGAGTCCCCGAGCATAGAGTTCCGCACCCAAGCCCTCACGACGACCATAACCTTCAAAGTAAATAGCACCGTCAGAGTTATGGGTCATCTCATGCGTGTAGACTGAGTTACCATAGTCTTCCAACAATCGTGCTCTATCAAAATGGGTAACACTTCCCGTAGCATAGGCATTGTAACCCTTGCTTGGATACCACTTGCCGGCTGGTCCAAGAATTCCTGCATAGCCTGTGATTTTTTGTCATTAGCTGGTGCCCAATAGCTTTGTCCTGCGTTGTCAGTTAAGAAGAACCCATCATAAACCAGAACCGAACGGAAGAGCTTGTCCTTGCTTTCTGGACTGAGAATCTTATACCAGAAATCATAGTGGTCACGCTGGTATTCAGCTGTTTTTCTCACTCGGTCTTCGACATATTCAACTAGTTCTGCGTCTGTGCGCACTCTGTTATTGGCATCCAGGCGGTAGCGATCATAAGCTCCCATGGAGATGGTAGACATATTGGAGATAGCATAGACACCTTTCTCTGTCATGGTCAAGAGTGGCAGGAGCATGCCCTTGTGTTCCCAATTATCTGCAGTAATCTTGTCGTACACACCGACAGAGTACTTGCTCTTGCCCTCGGCTGCGTCCTGAAGCTTTCTCGCTTCTGGCACATCGGACTTAGCCTCAACAATGTAGGCTTTTGTATTGGTCTTGAGCCATTCATTATTGGTCTTGTATGGTAGGAAGAGCTGACGGTAGCCTTCAAGGTAATTGAAGAGTCCTCGCTTGCCAGTTGCTTCAGAGAGCGAATTATCATATGCTGTATAGTTGTTCTTAGCCTTGAGATTCTCAAGTCCTGATTTCCCTAAAGCAATGATTGTATCAAGAACCGAAACGTCATTCTTACCGTAGAAATCCAACTTGTAAGCCGACAAGTCCTTAACATTAAAGTTGTCATAGTTGATATTGTACCAACGATTAAGATAAGTCAGACCTAATAGGAATGCTTCTTTATCAGCAAGAATCTTCTTAACAAGATAATCCTTAACTACTTCACCTTCAGTATTGATAGCCTTATCCATAGCTAGCACTTTGCGAAGCTCACCTGATAGCTTGCTTTTCACTTGCGTAAATGCAGTGTCTAAGTATAGTTCATCCAAAGAAGTATCTGCTGCTACTCCGAGAGCTGTTCGCATAGCTGGCGAATCAAGAACTACCTTGTTCAGCTCTGGCAACACTTGATTTAGAATGCTAGTATAATCTGATACAAAGGCTTCTGGAGTATAAAGAAGGTCTAACCCCTTGATCCTATACTCAGCAATACCTTGGTTGACGAAATCTCCCTGATAAGATATTTCTAGGTAATCGATGGTATTGTCCATGTAGTGCAGCATCAAACGGTTGATTGCTGTTTTATTGCCATGGATATCAGTGATAACCTGGTCACCTTTCATCGGAACAACATCCAGTAGGTACTCCTTGTTCAACTTATGCTCTTTCGGAATCTTGTTAGCAAACGAAACAATGGTTTCTTTATTGTAGAAAGGAAGCAGTTTCTCCATGTTTGCGTAAGAATATCCGCGGTCAAACTGAGCATTGTTTACCTGACCATAGTCGACAAAACGCATATTTAGATTCGTGTCATCTAGGCTAGTTGTTATGTCCATAGCAGTCAGTTTTTCTTCCATTTCTTCTTGAGTAATGGTAGAAGTAACAAACTGATCGTTTTTCAAGGTTTCACTTTTGGCAACTTTATATGCTTGTGTAATGCGGTCGTTCTTGTATCCCTGATCCCCAGAAATACTGTAAACATTTGTACCGCTAACATTACTGATAACATTATCAACTAAACCATTAAAGTAGTTCGAACCGACCACTCCACCGATCTGACCGTTAGTAGTTGAATTATATAATTTTCCTGTCACATAAGATTTGGTGATTCGAGCATTGTTTTCTAGACGGCCAACCAAACCACCAATACGTTGTTCATTTGATCTTGCACTGCTAATAATCGTTACATCTGCTTTACTTTGGCTGAGGATTGATTCTCCTCCTTTAAGGCTTGCAACCAAACCACCTACGTTATAGGCTTTGATGTGTTGACTGTTAGATAGTATGGTACCCGTAAAGGAACTATTGGTAATCTTCGTATTGGTTCCATTAACTACAAGACCCGCTACGTTAGAAGCGTTGCCTACTACCGATACTCTCCCCTGAACAGAAACGTCAGTGATTCGAGCATTTTCTGCATTGCGTGCCAGCGCAGCTGAGTCATAGGTACCCACGATATTCACATCTTTAAAGTCGATATTGGAAATGGTAGAACCACTCTTGAGGTTTTCAAATAAAGGCTTGGCTAGATTATAAATAGCGTATTGCTTACCATTTTGACTACCTGTCAGACTACCTGTGAAGTTCCCTTTGAGGTAGACATAATCAGCAGGCGCAAGACTAACCTCACTAGCATCCAAATCGGCACCCAACACATAGTTTCCTGCCATATTTCGCTTCATAGCGTCTACCAATCCAGCAAAGCTGGTGTAGACATTTTGCTGGCTTGGGACTGCCTTACTGATATAGAAATCGTGCCCAGACTTGTAGCCCGTCTCACTTTCTTGGACGAGTTCAGGAAGGCTTACATTAACCTTATAGACTGCCTTGCCATCTTTCTCTACTTCAGAAATGCTGTGAACAGGTAGGAGAATTTCCTTGGATTCGCTTGATTTGATCTTAACGAAGTAGGTAGACAGATCTGTAGGCATAGAGCTCATCGATACAAAGCGCTTGTATTGGTCGTTTTCTTTATGATAAAACTCAACAGAATCAATATCACGGAAGGCAATCTTCTTGTATTCTAGCTCAAAGTTACGACTGTCTGTTTCAAACTCAGTAAAGCTGCCATTATCCAGTTCATAAGTCAACTTAGTTTTTAGAGTGTATCCTGTGTAGTAGTCTAGGTCGCCAATTTTCAAGCTACCAGCAAAGTTAGTAATCGGAAGAGTGCGAACCAGCTGATCTCCCTGGTACAATTCTGCAGTCGCTGAACGGAAGGACTGGGTCTGGTCTTCCAATCTATATTGGACTGTAACCGACTTATCATCGGCATTCTCAGTCAGACTTAGAATGGAAACAGTCGGCTTGACTTTAGGCACTCCATTCAGTGCTTCTTTGGCTGCTGTCAGGCTAGCAAGAACTTGATTGACTTGCACTTGTGTAGCAATTTGATTGTTCAAAACTCCTTCAGCCTTAGTCAATTCGTCAGTATAAGCTGTCTGCTTATCTGAATCCGCATTCTTATATTTAACAGAAGTTTTAACTCTTGGATTTAAATCGTATTCATTTTGTAGAGCCGTTTTGACAACTTCAAGACCACTTAATTGAGCCTTGGCTTGATTGATTTGTTCCACCAGTTGGTTGACTTCTGCTTGGCTGGCTTGGGATTGACTCAGAATCGCTTGACCTGCCGTTAAAGCAGCATCATAGTTAGCTTGATGACTCTGACTATCGTTGAAATAACGGGCCTGAGCTTTAATCTGATCCGCTTCTGCTAAGAGATTATGCAGTGAAATTAAGTCGAACTCTTCTAAAGCGTCTGCTTTCGGAGCTTCATTCGGCACCATATTTGGTTTAGCCATGCCGACCTTGACGATTTGTGTGACAGGAGCCAGAGTTTCCTCGTTAGACAACTCTTGGCGATCAACCTCTTGACCGTTAGAACTGTAGACGCGAGTCTTAATCGTGCGCTCTCCCTCAACACCTGGAGTTGTGATTTGACGAGCATCTCGAACCAATTCATCCGTTTCTTCTTCACGAATGCTAAAGTTGATTTTTTCAACGCGCGTTTCGTCAGTGTAAGTTAGCGGATACTCTGGCAAAGCATCTGCTTTCGGTGCATCATTTGGTACCATAGTTGGTTTAGCCGTACCGACTTTGACAATTTGTGTTACTGGAGCTAGGGTTTCCTCATTAGACAACTCTTGACGATCAACCTCTTGACCGTTAGAACTGTAGACACGAGTCTTAATGGTACGTTCGCCTTGGACTCCTGGAGTTGTTATTTGACGGGCATCTTGAACAAGCTCATCCGTTTCTTCTTCACGAATTGTGAAGTTGATTTTTTCAACGCGCGTTTCGTCGGTATAAGTTAGCGGATACTCTGGCAGAATATCTGCTTTTGGTGCTTCATTCGGTACCATGGTTGGTTTAGCAGTTCCGACTTTGACGATCTGTGTTACGGGCGCCAAAGTTTCCTCATTAGACAATTCTTGACGGTCAACAACTTGACCATTGGAACTGTAGACACGAGTCTTAATGGTACGCTCACCTTGGACACCCGGAGTTGCAATCTGGCGAGCATCACGAACAAGCTCATCCGTTTCTTCTTCACGAATTGTGAAGTTGATTTTCTCTACGCGCGTTTCATCGGCATAAGTCAGTGGATACTCTGGCAGAGTCTCTGCTTTTGGCGCCTCGCTCGGCACCATGGTTGGTTTAGCAGTTCCAACTTTGACAATTTGTGTTACTGGAGCCAAGGTTTCTTCATTAGCTAACTCTTGACGGTCAACAACTTGACCGTTGGAACTATAGACACGAGTCTTGATGGTTCGTTCGCCTTGGACACCTGGAGTTATGATTTGACGAGCATCTTGAACAAGCTCATCCGTTTCTTCTTCACGAATGCTAAAGTTGATTTTCTCTACGCGCGTTTCGTCAGTATATGTCAACGGATATTCTGGCAAAGCATCTGCTTTCGGTGCATCATTTGGTACCATGGTTGGTTTAGCAGTTCCGACTTTGACAATTTGTGTTACCGGAGCCAAGGTTTCTTCATTCGAAAGTTCTTGACGGTCAACCTCTTGACCATTGGAACTGTAGACACGGGTCTTGATGGTCCGCTCGCCCTGAACACCCGGTGTTGCAATTTGGCGGGTATCTCGAACCAATTCATCCGTTTCTTCTTCACGAATGGTGAAGTTAATCTTCTCAACGCGCGTTTCGTCAGTGTAAGTTAGCGGATACTCTGGCAGTGCGTCTGCTTTCGGTGGATCGTTCGGTACCATGTTTGGCTTAGCCGTGCCGACCTTGACGATTTGTGTTACGGGAGCTAGAGTTTCCTCGTTGGACAACTCTTGGCGGTCAACCTCTTGACCGTTAGAACTGTAGACACGAGTCTTGATCGTGCGCTCTCCCTCAACACCTGGAGTTGTGATTTGACGGGCATCACGAACCAATTCATCCGTTTCTTCTTCACGAATGCTAAAGTTGATTTTTTCTACGCGCGTTTCGTCGGTATATGTCAACGGATACTCTGGCAGAGCATCTGCTTTCGGTGCATCACTTGGTACCATAGTTGGCTTAGCTGTTCCGACTTTGACAATTTGCGTTACGGGAACTAGTGTTTCTTCGTTTGAGATCTCTTGACGGTCAACAACTTGACCGTTGGAACTGTAGACGCGAGTCTTGATAGTCCGTTCGCCTTGGATACCCGGAGTTGTAATTTGACGAGCATCACGAACCAATTCGTCCGTTTCTTCTTCACGAATTGTGAAGTTAATCTTCTCAACGCGAGTTTCGTCGGTATAAGTTAGGGGATACTCTGGTAAAGCCTCTGCTTTCGGTGCTTCATTCGGTACCATAGTTGGCTTAGCCGTACCAACTTTGACGATTTGTGTTATCGGAGCCAAGGTTTCTTCATTCGAAAGTTCTTGACGATCAACCTCTTGACCGTTAGAACTGTAAACACGAGTCTTAATGGTACGTTCGCCTTGGACTCCTGGAGTTGTAATTTGACGAGCATCACGAACCAATTCGTCCGTTTCTTCTTCACGAATTGTGAAGTTAATTTTCTCAACCCGAGTTTCGTCGGTATAAGTGAGTGGATACTCTGGCAAAGCGTCTGCTTTTGGCGCATCGCTCGGTACCATGGTTGGCTTAGCTGTGCCAACTTTGACAATTTGTGTTACAGGAGCCAAGGTTTCTTCATTCGAAAGTTCTTGGCGGTCGATTTCCTGACCGTTAGAACTGTAGACACGAGTCTTGATCGTGCGCTCTCCCTCAACACCTGGAGTTGTGATTTGACGAGCATCTCGAACAAGCTCATCGGTATATTGCTCCTCGATGTTGAAGGCTATTTTCTCAACCCGAGTTTCGTCGGTATAAGTTAGGGGATACTCTGGCAGAGCTTCTGCTTTCGGTGCATCACTTGGTACCATAGTTGGCTTAGCTGTGCCGACTTTGACGATTTGAGTTACGGGAGCCATGGTTTCTTCATTAGATAACTCTTGACGATCGATTTCCTGACCGTTAGAGCTGTAAACACGAGTCTTAATCGTACGCTCTCCCTCAACACCTGGTGTTGCAATTTGACGACTTCCCTCTGGAAGCTCATCTGTATATTGCTCGTCAATAGAAATCAATCTTTTCTATTCTAACCTCATCATTTGTAGTCAATTCCAACTCAGAATTCTCATGAATAGGAGCTGTATCAGGATTTTTCCCATATTCCGTCAGTTCTGGAATCTCTTGAACTGGAGGCGTATCAGAACTTGTGCCATACTCTGCTAATTCTGGAACTTCGTGAACTGGTGCTGTTTCTGGAGTTGTGCCATATTCTGTCAATTCTGGAACTTCGTGAACTGGAGTTTCTTTTGGTATCGAGTTAGTTGGAGCTGTTCCAACTAAAATAATTTCAGAAACAGGTTCAAGCGTCACTTGATCAGAAATCATTTCGCTTTTTACGATTTCTTGATTCTCATGATAATGACGAGTCACCACTGTACGTTGACCTCGAACACCTGATTGTATGACTTTTGATTGCCCTTGAGCCAATTCATCGGTATATTGGTATTTTGTCTGATAAGGAAGTTCTTGAACTGACTCCTGCTCACTAATTTTTAGTTCTGGCAAGTCATAAACGGTGCTTAGACGAGCAGACTCTCTTTCCTTAGCAGCTATAGCTTCTCTTTCTCCCTCAGTTAAAGCATCACCCTTATCCGAAACAATCTCTTTCATATCAGGATTTGTTTCACTCGGCTTAAGTTCACTTCCCTTCTCTTTCTCTAAATCAAGTGTCAGATTTTCCTTCAGAGCAGAATGAGCTAAATGACTATCATTTTGTTCTTCATTCTTTAGATAACCGATATAGTCGTAACCGTCAATTTTCAATGGCGCTGGCAGTGCATCTCCAAGACCCAAGTTAAGACTTTGATTATATGCAGCGAGTTCGATATTCGTCACTGCTAAGACTGTTGGAGATAGAAGTATAGATCCCATTCCAGTTACCAACAAGATCGAAGATAAATACCTCTTCCCATTTCTGCCTCTAACAACTACAAGCACTAGTAATGCAAGACCCATCGCTGTAAAAGTTGATTCCCAAAGACCGGAATGACCTGTTTTAGGTAATACTCTAGACGAATCCGCTTGAGTAGTCGGACGATAAACTAAGTAATAAGTCTCTGAAGCATCCTCAACATGCTTTGGAATCTCCCTGATCAAGGCACTCTTCTCTGCCTCCGTCAATTCAGACTCCACTACGTAGTGGTATTTGACCTGAGCAGACTGCTGACTTTGAATTTCTGCTGCCTTTACAGAAGTCAAGTCCCCAGTTATTTGCCCACTCAAAAAGAAGCTTCCAATCGTCGCCGAAACGAGCCCAACGGACAACTTCCTGAAAGAAAAGCGCTGTCGTTTTTCTCCATAAAATTGATGTTTCATTCTCAAAATTTCCTCTTCAATATATTATTCAATCCTTTCTATTCTACCCGATTTCACTTGATTATTCAAATTATTTGTCGCGATTTTTAGAAGCAACACAAGCTTTTGAAAAGTACCAAAAAACGATCTCTCTTTTTAAAAAAATCTCAAAAATCAACTTAAAACTTTCCCTAAAAATGTTGAATTTCTACATCTTTGTCCTAAGCTTTTACCATCAAAAAAGAGAGAAATGACTTCCTCTCTTTTTCCTTTTCATCTCATCTTAAACTATGAGAAGACATATTTCTAATCTGATTATTTCGCTTCAAATCCTTCTGCAACTGCATCTGCAAAGTTTTCTTCTACAATGCTTGCACAGTGGTCACAGATGACTGCGTGGTAGCTGCGTTCTGCAGTAGTTGGGTCGATACGACGGCAACGGTCACAAACTTCACCTGCAGCGCGTTCAACTGTAAAGGCAACATCCTCAAAGCTAACTGCGCCTTCTGGAGCTGGTCCTTCTGCGATGGTTAATTCTGACACGATCAAAAGTTGAGCCACATTGCTATCCACTGCTCCAAGAAGAGTTTTCACAACTTCGTTTGGATAAACTGTCAAGTGTGCTTCAAGTGATTTCCCGATAACTTTGGCATTACGAGCTTCTTCCAAGGCTTTTTGAGCCTGTCCACGGAAATCCATGAAGGCTGCCCATGTATCCAAGATTTCTTCTTGGTTGGCAAAAATTTCCGCTTCTGGCAATTCTGACAATTGCACAAATTCTTCAGCTTCAAACTCAAGATATGACCAGATTTCCTCTGCTGTGTGAGGAAGGATTGGTGTCAAGAGTTTGGTGATTTTCACAAGAATGTCATAGAAGACAGTTTGCATTTGATGACGTTCGAGTGATTTGGCACCTTCGATGTAGACAACGTCTTTAGCGAAGTCAAGGTAGAAGGCTGACAAGTCAACGTTGATAAAGTTCACCAAGGCCTTGTAGATTGTCAAGAATTCAAAGTTGGCATAAGCATCACGAATCGTTTTCACAAGCTGGTTAAAGCGAATGGTCATGTACTTGTCAACAGAACGAAGCTCATCGTAAGCTACTGCGTCTTGAGCTGGGTTAAAGTCAGATGTATTGGCAATCAAGAAACGAAGAGTGTTACGGATCTTACGGTAAGTTTCAGAGACTTGGCTCAAGATATCCATAGAGATACGTACGTCGTTGCTTGAGTCCACACTTGTTACCCAGAGACGCAAGATTTCCGCACCAAATTGTTTCAACATCACTTGGAGCAATGGTATTCCCAAGAGATTTAGACATCTTCTCACCTTTACCATCAAGGGCAAAACCTTGTGACAAGATTTGTTTATATGGAGCAACGCCATGGTTGGCAACAGATGTGATAAGTGATGAGTTAAACCAACCACGGTATTGGTCAGAACCTTCAAGGTAAAGATCTGCTGGGTATTTGAGTTCTGGACGGTTGACCACTACTCCATTCCATGATGAACCTGAGTCAAACCATACGTCCATGATATCTGTTTCTTTTTGAACTCGCCATTTGGTGAACCTGGATGAGTAAATCCTTCTGGCAAGAGGTCGTTAGCATCACGTTCCCACCAGATGATAGAACCGTGTTCCTCAAAGAGTTGAGCTACATGTTCAATAGTCTCAGCAGTCATGATTGGCGTTCCGTCTTCAGCATAGAAGATAGGAAGGGGAACTCCCCAAGCACGTTGACGAGAGATAACCCAGTCGCCACGGTCACGAATCATATTGTAAAGACGCACTTTACCCCATTCTGAGTGGAACTTCACTTTTTCAATTTCATCCAAGATTTCTTGGCGGAATTTAGATACAGAGGCAAACCACTGTGGAACTGCACGCCAGATGATTGGTTTCTTGGTACGCCAGTCAAATGGGTATGAGTGAGAGATTTCTTCTTGAGCAAGGAGAAGATTACCAAGTTTCTCGATAACCGTTGGTACCACCTTGTCGTAGAATTGACCTTCAAAGTCAGAGCCAGCATTAGCCATCATAATACCGCGTTCGTTAACTGTTACAGCAACTTCAAGACCATTGGCAACACCGACATTGTAGTCGTCCTCACCAAAACCAGGGGCTGTATGGACAATACCAGTACCAGAGTCAGTCGTAACGTGGTCACCCAGGATTACCAACTCATCTACAGCCGTATCCCATGGGTGGACTGTCACAATGTGGTTCAATTCTTGACCACGGTAGGTAGCCAAGACTTGAACATCCGCCCAACCAAATTTCTCAGAAAGACTATTCAATAATTCTGAAGCAACTACAAACTTACGAGATTCACCAGCTGGTTGTACCAATACATAATCAATATCTGCTCCAACTGTCAAACCACGAGAGGCTGTAATGGTAAATGGTGTAGTGGTCCATACGACAATATAAGTATCCGTATCTAGAACACCTTTTCCGTCTTTGACACGGTTAGCATAGTAAAGGGAAGTTGAAAGCAAGTCATGGTACTCAATTTCCGCTTCAGCAAGGGCTGACTCAGAAGACCATGACCAGTAAACTGGCTTGGCACCACGGTAGATATAGCCTTTTTTAGCCATCTCACCAAAGACACGGATCTGAGCCGCTTCATAGTCCGGAGTCAAGGTCACATAAGGATTTTCCCAGTCACCAGAAACACCCAATCGTTTAAAGTCTTCACGTTGTTTATCAACTTGAGAAAGAGCATACTCACGGCAAAGTTTCAAGTACTCAACCAAGTCCATTTCTTTGCGTTTAACGCCTTGTTTTGCCAAGACTTGCTCGATTGGCAGACCATGTGTATCCCAACCTGGGATGTAAGGTGCATAGAATCCTGACATAGACTTAGAACGAACAATAATATCTTTGGAAATCTTGTTCATGGCATGTCCAACGTGGATATTTCCGTTTGCATACGGAGGTCCATCATGCAAGGTGAAATGTGGTTTTCCTTGGTTCAATTCTTGACGACGTTGGTAAAGTTTTGCTTCTTCCCATTCTTTTTGCCAAACTGGTTCTTTGGTTGGAAGACCAGCACGCATTGGAAAATCTGTTTTCCCTAGATTGAGGGTTTCTTTAAGTTTCATTGTTACTCCTTTAATTTAAATTGACAAAATAAAAACCACGATTCGCAAAAAGGACGAAAATCGTGGTACCACCTTTGTTCGAAAAAAGACCGTGTCTCTTTTCCTCTTTTCCCGTAACGTGGGGAACGTCCAGTCTTACTATTTTCGGACTAGATTTATTGAGAGGATAATCTAACCACTAGGGATTGCAGGACTCTCACCATCTCCCGCTCGCTGAAAATATAGTTGGTTAGATCTTGTTCTCACATTTTTTTATAGGATAAGAACAGATTCTTTATTTGCATCGTCCTCAGTTGCCGCAGTAGCTTCTACTTCAACTGACTCTTCATGCTGGTCACTTTCTTCTGTCTGTTGATTTTGTTGAGCTTCAAACTCAGCTAATTCTTTGTTGCCAGCCTCGATACGAGCTTGCAATTCAGCAACTTCTTCTGGTGTGAATTGACGAGTCATATCAATAGGCTCTTCCTCTGGTTGTAAAGATACAGTTTCACCAAGAACTTCACCCACCACTTCTTTAAAGGCTTCATCACTTGTCTGAAGGTAAGTAGCTGTTGGGCGAAGAATGTCTTCCCAATCAGATGACTCGACAATAGCTAATTGACTTTCAATCGTAGATTTGAGGCGTTGATGGAATACACGGCTCTTATTCTTCAACTCTTCTGTCTCAACAGCCACTCTCTTCGCATTATCTGTAGCCTGACGGAGAATTTCATTTGCCTTGTATTTCGCTTCTTCAAGCAAACGCTGAGCATCTTGTTCAGCTTGTTGAATAATATTGTTTGAACGTTCTTGAGCAGCTTGTTTAACACGCTCCGCTGTATCTTGAGCAATCAAAACTGACTGACTCAAGGAATCCTTCATCTCATCAAAGTAAGACAAACGTTCTTCCAAACTCTTGATGTGTGTCTCTTTATCATGATTGCTACGAACCAAGTCTTCGTAGTCACGAACAACGATATCCAGAAATTCATCTACTTCTTCTGGATCAAAACCTCTAAATCTTGTACCAAAGGTTTTATCTTTAATTTCTAACGATGTAATTGGCATACTTTTCCTCACTTACTTAATAAAAAATAGAATCATTAATTGCTTCTGGTTCTTGCTCACTTGTTACTGTTCTCTTAGGAATATCATTCGTATAATAGGAAAGACGTTCTTCTAGTTTTTTGATATAGAGTTCAGTTTCATCTTTGTATCGAATCATCTCCTCTAATTCAAAGTAAATCTTATCTAGAAAGAGGTCAACTTCTTCCTGATTGTAGCCTCTGAATGTTCTTGAGAAAGCTTTATCACTTATTTCTTGTGGTGTAATCGACATATTTTTTCTCACTTGCTTAAAAGTAGCCGGACTGTTAGTTTTTTCTTATCCTTTTTGGTCTGACCATTGTCTTTGACAACTTTCAAACGACCAAACTTTCTCACACTGATCAAATCTCCAACTGCAACCTGGTAATCAGATTTTTCAACAACATGATAGTTTACCTGGACAGATTTTTTCTCAATCAGTTGACTAGTTTGATTTCTAGATAATTTCAAGGCACTTGATAAGAGGGCATCCAATCGAAAACTCGAAACTAAAATTTCTCGTTCTCTATAATCAATTTTAGACAAAATCCTATCGGTAAAAGGACATTCCTCCAGCGATACAGGAAGTCTGCCAATCTTTCTTATTCCATCCTGAAAAAGAGGAATGAAATCACGATTGACAAAAATCTGTGCTCTCTTTTCATCTACCAAGATATCACCAAATAATTTACGGTCAATTCCTAGTTGGTTGATAATTGTTCCCAATATTTTTCCATGACTCAGTTGCTCAAACTTACTCGGATAGCAAATTTCCAACAAGGCCATTTCAAAGTCTGATATCTCCGGTTCAAAGTAATCGGGATAGAGAAGAACTCGAACCGACTCTGTCGGAAGAAAATCACCACTACTTTGGCAACCCAGTCCATATGTCCCAGCTAGCACCCTCAAGATCTGTTCCTGATGGGGATTGATAAATGGAGTAAGCACTGGTGCATAGGTATCTTCTACCCGCTTGATCCACTCTAATCCCTTATCAATAAAGGGAATATCATCTTGAGAAAAATGCTGATAAATGGCTCGATTTACTGTCATAGTAATAGGACTAGTCGTGTTAAGATATTTCCAACAAACTGAATCAGAATCAGCGCTGCCCAAACCGTAAAATCAAGACCAGCAAATTGTAGATTGAGCTTACGAAGGGGCTCAATAACTGGACGAGCAAGTCTGATAACTAGGCGACCTAGCTGGCTTTCATAGGCATTTGGAAACCATGAAAGAAGAGCAAATGCAACGAGAATGATGGAATAAATGCTGACCGCATTTTGGATTAAACGAATTAAGAAAATCATTATCTTGCTCTATTTCGTTTAATATCAAAACCAAACTCAGCGCTTTGTGATTCATCTGGAAGTTTGATATCTTCAATATTCACGATAACGTTGACAGGAGTCAATAGATACATCGTACTCGCAACTTTTTTCATATTTCCAGCCAAGACATGACGGGCTCCATCCAAGTAATCAAGGCAACGACGGGCTTGTACTTCTGTCATGTATTGGAAATCAATCAAAATACTTTCATTTCCAGCCAACAAATCTACAATTTCAGTTGCATCTTCATATTTTCTTGGATAGCGAACGTCAATTGTCACTTTCTCATCTGAACGATGGCTTTGCATTGCCAATTCTTGCTGACGCGCATGAAGACGAGTAATATTTGCATCTTTTGCTGATCCTGACTGAGCAGGTGCTGGTAATTCTTTAGAAGTTGAGATGGCTGGGCTAACTGTTTCCTCTTGTTGAGTCTGGTAGTTAGTCGTTTCTTCTCCGTCTTCTGTAAAATAATCTATAAATTTATCGAATCTATCTTTTAAAGACATAGCTCTCTCCTATTTAAAAAATGCTGTACCGATTCGAACAAAGGTTGAGCCGAACTGAATCGCTTCCTTAAAATCACGACTCATTCCCATGCTTAGCTCTGTCATCGGCATATTAGGGATTTGTTTTTCTCTAATTTCTGCTTGCAGAGCCTGCGTATCCTTGAAAATTTCTTTCAATTCATCACTGTCTGCCTCAAAAGGAGCCATGGTCATTAAACCAACATACTCAATCTGATCTAACTTAGCCAATTCTGGCAAAAGTTCTAGCAATTCTTCTTTTGAAACCCATGCTTGCTTTCTTCCCCAGAAATATTGACCTGCAAGAAACACTTGATAACATGATCTGTTCTCTTTTGAATTTCCTGGGCTAACTTTAAGGAGTCTAAAGCATGAAAGTAATCCACAAATGGGATTACTTCTTTCACTTTCCGTCTCTGTAGTGTTCCTATTAAATGCCAAGTAACTGGGTAATCTTTCAAGGCCTGATATTTTTCTAAAAATTTATCGACTCGATTTTCACCTATATGACGGACACCAAGCGGAAGCAAGGCTTCCGCTGTTTGTACATCTACATACTTTGTCACTGCGATTACTGAAACAGCATCTAGAGCACGGTTGGCTTCTTGACTAGCATCAGCTATTTGCTGAAAAACTAATTCAGTATTTTTTTTCAAATTCATTGATTAACGATTTTTGAAGAATGGAGGTGTATCCAATTCATCTTCATCTTGTGAAACTGGTGTTTCGAAGCGTTCTACTGGTGAAACAACTGGATCTGTTTGGCGAACAATAGACTCACGACGCAAATCCCAGTCTCCAAAAGCAGAGGCTTGGTTTGTTTCAAAACGACGTGGGCTTGATTTAGGCAATTCTGCTGTCTCTTCCAAGTCGAATTGACGGTCAAATGTGTGTGCTTGTGGCGCTTTAGTTGATGGACGTCCAACTGGTTGGTTGTTACGAGCTCCAACTACTTTTTCCACGCGCTCTTGACGAACACCTGTCGCTACAACAGTAACACGGATTTCATCCTTCATGCTTTCGTCAATTGATGTTCCAAGCCAGATGTTTACACCTTGACCAGCTGCTTGGTTGACAATTTCTGAAGCTTCTTCTGCTTCAATCAAAGTCAAGTCAAGACCACCAGTAACGTTGACGATGACATCCTCTGCACCATCAATAGTTGTTTCAAGAAGTGGAGAGTAAATAGCTTTACGAGCCGCTTCAACAACGCGTTCTTCACCACTACCGATACCGATCCCCATAAGGGCATTCCCTTTGTTGGCCATTACAGTTTTCACGTCAGCAAAGTCAAGGTTAATCAATCCTGGGTTCGTGATCAAGTCAGTAATCCCTTGAACACCTTGGCGAAGGACATTATCTGCTTCGCTAAGAGCTTCAAGAAGTGGCGTTTTCTTATCAACAATTTCAAGCAAGTTGTTATTAGAGATAATCAATAAAGTATCAACATGCTCACGAAGTTCGTTGATTCCTTCTACAGCGTACTGACCACGTTTGCTTCCTTCAAATCCGAAAGGACGTGTCACGACACCAACTGTAAGAGCACCAAGATCTTTAGCGATACGTGCAATAACAGGGGCTGCACCAGTACCAGATCCACCACCCATACCTGCAGTGATAAAGACCATGTCTGCTCCAGTGATAGCTTCCGTCAAAGCTTCTTCACTTTCTTCTGCAGCTTTACGTCCAACTTCTGGACGACCCCCAGCACCCAAACCACGAGTCAATTTAGGACCAAGTTGGATAACTGTTTCTGCTTTTGTACTGCTAAGGGCTTGTACATCAGTGTTGGCTGCGATAAATTCTACACCAGCAACACCTTCGTCAACCATGCGGTTAATGGCGTTACCACCACCACCACCGACACCAATTACCTTAATAACTGCGCCTTGAGCTGCTGCTGTATCAAATGAAAATGTCATAATTTCTTATCCTCTTTTATTCATCAAACATGCTTCCGATCAAACCACGGAAACGTTCTGTTAGCTTCGGTTTACTTTGAGAACTTGCTTGGAATTCTTCCTTCGGAGCAACTGGAGCTTCCTGCACAGTTTCAGCTGGAGCTGCTTGTGCTGGACTTGGTTGCGCTACTGGATTCAAACGTTGATTTGGAATGCCAAAGTTGATTGGTTTTTGACGAAGGAATTCATCTCCTTTAACTGCTTTTTGTGCAAGAAGATTGACTTCAGTCAATTTACCAGCAAACTCAGACAAGCTAATCACATGCGCAAATGCAGGGTTGCGAATTCCAACTTGATTTGGTACATAGAGTTTTACGCGAACACCAAATACTTCTTGGGCTAATTCAACAATTCCTGGCAAAATTGCATTTCCACCGATAAGGACGATACCTCCAGGCAAATCTAACAAGTGTCTTCTTTCCAACTCTTGTTTGATTTGGTCAAAGATATGTTTGATGCGTGCTGAGATAATTTCTGCCAAATAGCTTTCTGTTACTTCAACAGGTTCTACTTCACCAATTACTTCAACTTGGAAAGTTTCGTTACTTGCTAGTGGAACGTAAGCTTCACCATAGTTCAGTTTCAAACTTTCTGCAATTTTTTGAGATGTTTTCAAGACTTTAGAGATGTCTTTAGTAACGTAATCTCCACCTTCTTGGTAGATGTTAGTGAACTGCAATTCTTGGTTACGGATAGTCGCTACAGTAGTCTGACCTCCACCCATGTCAATGACAGTCGCACCAAATTCACGTTCACCTTCATTGAGAACGGAGTTCACGATTGCCAAAGGTGAAATAATCACGTTATCAACATGAATACCTACACGCTCAACTGTCTTGCGAAGATTGTGTAGAATCGTACGAGGACCTGTGTAAAGCAGACCACGCATTTCCAAGCGAACACCCATCATACCACGAGGGTCACGAATTCCTTGGAAACCATCCACGATGAATTCTTCTGGAATAAAGGTAATCACTTCACGGTCAGGAGTCATGCTCTTTGTCAAAGCTGATTTGACAACATTTTCAACATCTTGATCTGTGATTTCTTTGGTGTCTGAAGTTACAGGAATCATTCCTTGTGTTGGTTCAACCTGCAAGAGGTTTGCTGGAAGGCCAACGTTAACAGACTTAATAGAAATACCCGCTTTCTCTTCTGCCTGTGTGATTGCAGATTTGATTGCTGAAGCAGCTGCTTCAATATCAACAATAATTCCGTCTTTGACACCTTTACTTTTGGCATTGCTAACACCAATTACATTTACTTCGCCATCTCTATGCTCAGCTACTAGCACTTTAATCGAGCTAGTTCCGATATCTAAGCCTGTAAAAAAACCATCTCTAGTCATTACATCGCATCCTCTCTGTCTTCCAAGTTTCTCACTTCTATTTAATAACTATGTTTGGGCATAGCTATTCAAAGAATATTATAACACAAAAAATCCAATCGTGCTTAGTTTTTGATAAAATTCCTGCATGTTTTTTGAGAAAATTCTAGAAAAATTCTTCTTCTAAGAGATTATTTGAAGTTAACGTTCACAATTTCCTTTTTGTTTCTTAAAAATCCAAAAAAGAGAAGATCATTTTAGATCTTCTCTTGAATAAATTCTTCCGATTTTTGTTGTAAAAAATTTTCTACTAATTTCCCTGTTAAGCGAATTGCTATCACTATAACAGTCGAAACAATGAGATAATTTAAGGGCTGGCCGAAACTTCCAACAAGTGGTGGTTTGTTTAAAAAGCCATAATCCCCACCTACAACTAAGTTGACAACCCATATCAAGCCATTTAAGGCAAAGGTAATCACCGCCACATTCTTCAAATCAAGAAGGGAAGCCTCATAGTTTCTAAACAAGTATAGGAGCGCATTTCCTAAAAGGGCAACATGTCCGATAATGAAGGACAAAATGGTTACGTGTGGAAATGGGTAGGGATCAAAGAGTGGGTAAGCCAGTGCTGCTGTTGCTCCAAAAGTTCCTAAAAGAGCAAAGTACTGTTTGTACTTGGATGTCCCTGGAATCAAGAGCATCACAAACATGGCGATACGGCAATGATAGAAGGGCAAACTTTCTGACAGAGGCATGAGATTGCCCCAATACCAGCTATACAGAACAATCAGTTGAACAGACTGAAGGATCTGAATAAAACGCTGGTAAGCCACTTTATCGCGAAAACGATAAGAAGCATAGAAAGTAAGAGCCAGTAAACATAACAAACCAATGTACCAGTGGAGTTCAAACTGGGGCGGTTCTGATATCTGTGTGGTAAATAATTTATCCCACAAATTCATATTCTATTCCTCGTTCATCTAGCCAGAGGCAGTAAAAAATTCACTACTCGGCCTTTTTAATTTTTTGAAAAAACTTGATTCTATGCCATGCATAGAATATTTGCGTCTTAAATTCGCAACCTATTATATCATTTGTATTGCAGAAATGCACCTTGCAGATACCCTTTTTTGATTTGTTGACTTCTCTAGTATAAACTAATCGACATATTGGTCTCTTTGTCCTTTATAAACTTGCCAGAGAATCTCCATTTGGTCCTTGGTGATGCGTTTTTCAGATAAGACTGGCAATTGGTCAATGGCAAAAAATTGAAGCTCAGCAATTTCTTGATTTTCTTGAAATTGTCCATCAAGAAGCTTACATTCAAAGACAAACTTTGCATATTGTTTGCTCTGTAGTTGGAAACGATTGGTATCAAAAACGGCAAGTAACCTTTCAGTTTTTGCTGTAAAACCGGTTTCTTCTTCAATTTCTTTAAGAATATTTTCGGTTGGAGAATAGCCAACTTCACCAAAACCACCTGGCAAAGCCCAACTATCCTCCCCTTTTCCTCTAACTAAACAGACTTTTTCATCCTCAACAATCCAAGCACGGACGTCCATCAGAGGAGTTGCATAAGCGGACGTTGGTTTCAAGACTTCTGCCACTTCTTCTGCATCGAGGTCTGATACCTGATTCAACATTTCAGATAACAGGATTCGCAAGTCCTCGTAGCGCTCACGGTCGAAAGGATCTTTTGTAAAGGTTAATCCAGTATCCGTAATGGCTAGCATTCTTTGCAGATACTTGGTAAAATCACTTGCATTCATTTTCTAAACTTTCTACCAGCTTGGCTAGATTCATGGAGTTAGAGCCTTTAAGCAAAATTTGGTCATTGGCTCCAAGGCTTTCCTTAACCTTCTTGACTAGGTCTTCAAATTGGTCCTCGTCAGCTGTTTTCTTGAAGTAGAAAACGTGACCGATTGGGAACATTTGACTAGCCAGCTGGCTTAATTCCGCAATATCTTCTCCATAGAAAATCACGGTATCCACCACATCTGGCGATAGGCTCAAAATCATCTGGTTATGGAGTTGGACAGACTGGTCTCCGAGTTCCTTCATGTCTGCCAAGACAGCGATTTTCTTGCCTCCTTCGTTGGCTGGGATGGCAGAGAATGTCTCCAAAATCAACTTCATAGCTGTTGGATTAGCATTGTATACGTCAGACAGAATATCTGCTCCATTGGCTGCTTTCTTCCACTCAGTACGATTGCGGGTCAATTCTAGGTTCTGAAAGGCCTGATGAATTTGCTCCTCTGACACTCCTTCTTGAAGAGCCACATAAGCAGCAATCATAGCATTGGTGGCATTGTACTTACCTGTCACTGGCAAATCGAGGGCTTGCTCCAAGAAATTGGCCTTAAAGGTCAGACTATTCTTGCGCTCAACCAAGTCTGTGATTTCCAGCTCTGCTCCTGGCCCAAAACGAACCACCTTTTTATCTGTAGGCAAGTAGTCCTCTACAATCGAGTCAGCTGGTGCCAGAAGCAAAGAACCTGAAGCCATACCATCTGCAATCTGCATTTTTCCTTTGGCAATCTCAGAACGGTCTTTGAAAAAGGCCAAATGAGCCTCTCCAACCAAGGTCACAATGGCTGTCTTAGGATGAGCCAATTCAGACAAGAGATGGATATCCCCCAAGTGATCCTGCCCCATTTCCAAGACCAATTTTTCAGTATCATCTGGCATATGAAGAACTGTGTAAGGAAGACCAATCTCGTTATTGTAATTGCCTTGAGTTTTGTAGGTCTTGTAGGTTGTTGACAGTAAATGCGCCAACATATCCTTGGTCGTTGTCTTACCATTTGAACCCGTAACGGCAAAGACATCAACTGCCGTTTTTTCAAGATAGTAGGCGGCGAGGGTTTGAAAGGCAGTCAAAACGTCGTCTACTAGAATGTAGGGATGATTTGCAACCTCTTTCTCAGACAAGGTTACTACTGCACCATTTTCAAAAGCTGTTTCGATAAAGTCATGACCGTCACGCGCTCCTTTAAGTGGCACAAACAAATCACCTGTCCCAATCAAACGACTGTCAAACTCAGCTTTTTCTAACTGAACGTCCGCAAAAAGACTAACATCATTTTTAGCTCCAACAGCTTGGGCAACTTCGTGGATTGTTAATTTCATTTCTACTCCTTTAAAAAGGGTTGAAGTCCAAGAACTCTAGTCACCATGCAGTGATAGTTCCGGCTTCTACCCTCTCTTTCATTTTTATAGCAAATGCGCTTCGCGCTTGTCAAAACTTTGCTTAGCAAGGTCAACCAAGTGCTCGATTAGTTCTGGGTAGCTGATCCCCATATTGTCCCAAAGCAGTGGATACATAGACCACTGGGTAAAACCTGGCATGGTATTGAGCTCATTTAGGAAAATCTCGCCCTTATCGGTATAGAAGAAATCACAACGAGACAGACCGAGGCCACCGATTGCACGGAAGGCTGTTTCAGCATTTCGACGCATGACAGCTACTACATCATCACTAATCTTGGCTGGGATGTCCATGGTAATCTTGTTATCGATATATTTGGCATCGTAGTCATAAAAGGCAACATCCTTGACCACTTCTCCTGGCAAAGTGCTCTTAACATCGTAGTTGCCCAAGAGACCAACCTCAATTTCACGCGCATTCACCCCTTGCTCTACCAAGACACGGCTGTCATATTGGAAGGCAAGTTCCAAAGCTTGGCGGAGTTCTTCTTGATTTTCAGACTTAGAAATACCGACACTTGAACCCATATTTGACGGTTTCGTGAAGACTGGATAAGTCAATTTTTCTTCAACTTCAGCAATTTTAGAAGTCACATCATCCCCTTCGACAATGGCCACATAAGGAACTTGGGCAATCCCAGCAGATTCTAAAACACGCTTGGTCGTGATTTTATCCATAGCAAGGCTGGATGACAAGATGTTACAACCAACGTAAGGCATTTTCAAAACTTCTAAGAATCCTTGAACAGAACCATCTTCTCCCATCGGACCATGAAGAACTGGAAAGACTACAGCGCCTTCTTCGTAGATGGCACTTGGTGCAACTTTCTTATCCCAGTCAATAGTCGCATTGGTCATGAGACGGTCTTCTTGACCTGGAGTCTGGCTAAATTCTTGCGTTTTGATAAAGTCACCTGACTGGCTGATGAAGAAAGTTTTGACAGTGAAACGGTCGTAGTTGACCGCACGCATCACACTTTCAGCTGAAAGGACAGAGACTTCACGCTCTGCACTACGTCCACCGTATAAAAGAATAATCGTTTGTTTCATATTGCTTGTCCTAATTCTAATAGAATACTCGTTCTTTAGTATATCATATTTGCTTCTTTTTTGAAACTTGAACATGGTACTAGAATTTCAGAGAGATAAAAAGAGACCGTTAACATCAAATTCGGTCTCCTTGGTTTTTAACTAAATGAATTGAAGTTCGTAAATTTGTCTACTCCTACAACTCTGTCCGATTTTCAATGGCTCGTAAGAGTGTGACTTCGTCCGCATACTCGATATCTGCTCCCACGGCTAGTCCTCGTGCTAGGCGAGTGACCTTGATACCAGCTGGCTTGAGGAGACGAGAGAGATACATCGATGTCGCTTCCCCATCCGCTGTCGCATTGGTTGCCACGATCACCTCTGAAACCTCACTATCCATGAGACGGGTCATGAGACTCTTGAGATTGATATCGTCTGGGCTGATGCCATTCATCGGAGAAATAAGGCCATGCAAGACATGATAGAGTCCGTGGTATTCTTGGATATTTCCATAGCAGCCACATCGCGACTATCCTCTAGCACCAAGATGGTTGTCTGGTCTCGAGTCGGGTCCGTACAAATTGAGCAAGGGTCATCATCCGTCAGGCGACCACAGATGGAACAATAGGTCAATTCCCGCTTAGCAGACAGGAGATTCTTGGCAAATTCATTGACATCGTCATCAGACATTCCAATGGTATAGAAGGCTAAGCGGGTAGCCGTTTTGATTCCGATACCTGGTAACTTTGAATAGCTATCAATCAGCTTGGCAATAGGTGTTGGATACAGCATAAGTTCCTTTCTAATTCATTGGATGGTGTTGGTGATAAAGATTGATAATGTCGCGTGCAATCGAAGGTCCGACACCATTTGTAAGGTTGGTGTTATGAGGGAAGACAACAGCTACAGCGATTTGAGGATTATCTGATGGTGCATAAGCCACAGCATTGGTATTGTTAGCTTTTTGACCTCCCTCAACATAACTTTCGGCAGTACCTGTTTTACCACTAATGGATACAGCTGCACCATTGGAAAAGGCACGACCTGTCGTCAGAGCACTCCCACCATGTGAAACTTGATAAAATCCTTGTTGGAGGATGGAAACATCAGACTCAGAAATATTAATTTTATTCATTTCCTTGGTATCAATAGATTGGATTAAGTTCCCTAAGCCACCTTGTTCATTATTTCCATAAATTCCCTCAACAATGTGAGGTGCAATTCGAACACCATTGTTAGCAATGGTTCCAACATACTGGGCCAATTGCATTGGGGTGTAGTTATCAAACTGACCAAATGCATTGGTAATGTAATTAGCAAAATTATACTCTTTTGGTATAAAACCAGTTGACTCATCTGGAAGATCAATACCTGTTGAGGCTCCAAGACCATATTCAGCAAATGTCGAACGAAGTTTCCCCATAGCGGATTCTAAATTGTTAGTTAAAACAAACATATTGGGTTGATAGGTCTGCCCCATAATGCCCAAAGCCGTTTGAACCATATAGGCATTAGAAGAATACTCCAAGGCTTCCACAGCTGTAATCGGGAATGAACCGTAGGCTTGAGTATACCAAGAATTAATCGGAGCTGAGCCTTGGAAGACAATCGGTTGGTCTGTCAAGGTCTGGTTCCCTGACAAGACTCCATTCTCCCAACCAGAACTGATGGTCGCTGCCTTGACAACCGAACCTGGGACAAAGACATTGGTTATCGTTCCAAGCGAATCTGAACTTAATTCACCGGATTCGACATTATGCTTGACACCCGACATCGCTAGAACTGCACCGGTTTAGGATTGAGGGCTACAGCGTAGACCCCTTCAGAGTATTTAGCTCCACCGTTACCCAACTCTGAGTTGAAGTAGCTCTTGAGTAGGTCATCTACACCATTCTGGAAAGTTAGGTCAATCGTTAGTTTGATGTTGTTTCCTTTGCTTCCTTCTTCGACATTTTCTACACTTTCCATATTTCCGTGTTTGTCAAGGTGGATTTCCTTGACGGAGCGTTTGCCTTGAAGAACATCTTCATATTGCTTTTCAAGATAGGAAGTTCCCACTCGGTCATTGAGAGAATATCCTTTTTTCAAATAAGCGTCCACTTCCTCCGCTGGAAGACCTGATTTTTCACTTGATACACTACCTACAATTGAAGACAAAGAAGTGTCTAGGACTTTTCTATCCCATGAGGTTGAAATACTGATACCTGGTAATTCCTTGGATGCTGATGCAACGAGAGCAACTTGGGTATCATTCAAGGCATCCGTAGAAATGGTTCCTGTCGCAAAATTTTCAACGGCATTGAGCTGACTAAAGAGATAGATTTCCTTTTTCTGGTCATCTGTATAATTGAGTTGACTCACGTCAATACTTTCAACTGCATTATTGTAGAGAGTTGCTTCTGATAAACGATTTCCATCTGAATCCAGGCGTTTATCACTTGGCAAGGATTCGACTGTTTTTTTGTAAACGTCCTGGTCCGCCAAGTAGTAGTCTGCAATCTGACGGTCTGTCAAATTAGGGGAGGTTACATTCACATATGTGAGAAGTTTCTTGGCTGTCTCCTTCAATTCTGCTGCTGTCATTTTATTGTTTCGGGTGAAAGAAACAACCTGCTTGACAGTGTTTTCTACCAAGGGTTTCCCTGCCGCATCATAGATCTGTCCACGAGCTGAACTGGTTGTTACCCTTGTCTGGCTGGCTGAGGCCAATTTTGTTTCATAGAAATCTTTATTGAGCACCTGCATGTATAACAATCGACCAATAATGGCCATAAAGAGCAGGATGACAATCGCAAATAGTAAATTAAGCCGAATAGGAATCGAATGGCTATTGAATTTTCTCATACAACTAAGACTCTTTTCTAGAAAAATTTCCGATTTTCACCTTTATTTACATATAAAATAATAGAGCAAACAGGTGATGTTCAGTACATTTCATTGTACCATATTTTACGGAGAAACTCTTGGAAAAGTCGAAGCATTTTTTGACTTTCAACTGAAAATGCCTTTTTATTTGGTTATCCTAACTTCTGTGATATAATGATAGTAATAGTTAGGAAAGCGTTAACCTTTAAGAATTTGACTCATAAAAAGGAGCCTCATGAACAAGCCAGACATCGCAACCATAATCGACCTCCATTTTGAAGAATTAACCGAGCTCGAGCAAGAAATCGCTCGCTATTTTTTACAACCTGAAACGATCCAAGATGATCTTTCTTCTCAGCAAGTCACCCAGAAATTACACATCTCCCAAGCAGCATTGACCCGCTTTGCCAAAAAGTGTGGTTTTACAGGTTACCGAGAATTCGTCTTTCAATACCAGCATCAGGCTAGTAAACAGGATACTCATTCCCACAAACATAGTCCTTTGACCAAACGTGTTTGCGAAGCTACAGTATCATGCGAGAACAAACGCAGGATTTGATTGACGAAGAACAACTGGAACGAGTCGCCCAGTTAATCGAAGATGCTGAGCGTGTCTACTTCTTTGGAACAGGCAGTTCCGGTCTTGTCGCTCGTGAAATGAAATTGCGTTTCATGCGTCTGGGTGTGGTCTGTGAAGCCTTAACCGATCAGGACGGCTTTGCATGGACGACCAGCATCATGGATGAAAATTGTCTAGTACTCGGTTTCTCACTTTCTGGTACAACTCCTTCTATCTTAGACAGTCTATTAGACGCAAAAGAGATGGGGGCCAAGACCATCCTCTTTACCAGCGCTCCAAACAAAAATAGTCAGGCCTATACAGAGACCGTTCTTGTTGCTAGCCACAGCCAGCCTTCCTACATTCAACGGATATCCGCTCAACTCCCCATGCTCTTCCTTATAGATTTGGTTTATGCCTACTTTTTGGAAATCAATCGTGAAAGCAAGGAGAAAATCTTTAATAGCTATTGGGAAAATAAAAAACTCAATGGCTATCGTAGACAAAAACGCGTTAGAAAATCCTAGTTTGGTTGAACCAAACTAGGATTGTTTTGTCTTGAAATGATAATCGGCTCCCAACATCCCTGCTGTATTTTGGTGATGGGCAAATTCTAATCGTAAAATAAAACGAGCTATTCTTCAGAAGTACGTTCTATAAGATCATAGTTTAATGCAGAGTGTAGCGATGTAGTCATTTCCATACCGTGATAATCGATGTCTTTTGTCACACGATTCATAAAAATCGATCATAGCGAGGCCGTTTTTTAGTTGTCCTCTAATCTGACTTTCTAAGGTATGGCTAAATTCATATCCATATTCTGGATTGATGGTGATTTTGCCTTCCTCTTCAAGCTCTCTTGAATTAAAAGGGATTGAAAACTTTAACAGTAATTCCTCATCGGGTTTGTCCCATACAGTGTCAGCATCATACATGTAGATCCAGGGATTCATAAATCCGACCATTAAGAGTCCACCCTTTTTCAATACGCGAGAGGCTTCTTTATACATGTTTTCTAAATCCTCTATGTACACATTTGAAACCGGATTAAAAATAATATCAAAAGTTTCATCTTCAAATGGAAATGGTTTTGTCATATCGCCTTGAACGGTATTGATTTTTAAACCTTCTCTTTTAGCAACCATTTCATCTCTTTCTAATTGTGATGTGGAAAAATCCATGATGGTGACATCATAACCTTTTGCAGCAAAAACGGGACCCTGCTGGCCACCACCACAAGCTAAACCTAATATCTTTTTTCCCTTGGCTTTTTCAAACCATTCTGTGGGGACTTTTTCCCCAACAGTTAAGGCAACAGAAATTGGATGCTTTCTAGCTTCTTCTAATTCTTCATGTGTCAATGGCTCAGTGTAGTCATTTTTTACATTATTCCATCGATCTTCATTTAATTTTATATAATTACTCATCTTACAATCTCCTCGTAATTTTATATGATTTCGATTTAAGCTGGATGTGCTGTCATTACATTTTTCTCACCGCTACAACTTCTAATTTGTCAAATAATCGTCCATCTCATTATATCATTTTTCCATTTACTCAAGCTAAATATCAATTAAATGGATGATAGAATTGCTCTCGCCTTGTAGTTCATCATCTCGCCTTAACCTCTCATACAAGGCGGTTATTTTCTACTAGTCTCTCACGATTACCTCCTTTGGCTCAAATTTTTCAATAAAAAAAGAATTAAGCAAAACAGTTTTCACTCAAGTAGTGATTCAGTGTTTTTCTTAATTCTATAGCTCCAAACTAGGATTGTTTTGTTTTGAAATGATAATAGGCTCCCAACATCCCTGCTGTGTTTTGGTGATGGGCAAATTCTAATCGTGTTTTTTCAGCTAGACTTGGTACCAAGGCCGCCTTCAAGGCTGTGCGGATCTTTGGTTTGAGGATAGCCTCTTGCCCCATGATACCGCCACCGAGAATGACCACTTCTGGATTGGCAACGTAGCAAATATTTGCCAGACCTTTTCCTAAATAGTCTACCATGCGGTCAATCCCAGCCATACAAATCTTGTTTCCTTCAGTAGCTTCCTTGAAAATACGTCGGCCATTCCACTGATCAACTGAATCTCCATGAGCTGTTGCTACATGCTCAACCAAGGCTGTCGTAGAAGCAAGATCCTGAAAGCTCCATCCTGCATGTGCATGTAACCGACTTCGCAGGCCGAATTGCTAAATCCATGGAAGACTTTCCCATCCATAATCAAGCAACCACCGATACCGGTTCCAATGGTCAAGCAAAGTGTGACACTCGCTCCCTTGCCTGAACCAGATACTGCCTCAGCCAGACCTGCACAGTTGACATCATTTTCAATCTCACAAGGGATATTAAAGCTCGTCTCAATTTCCTTCTTGAACTGGGTTCCTGCATAGTTGGGAATCTGAGGACCAGCATAGAAAATCTCACCCTTATCAGGATCCACCATTCCTGCAGAAGAAATGGCAACACCTGCTACTGGGCCTTTTTCTAAATAGCTGGCTACGATATCTTTTGTCTTTTGTAAGATATGAGGTCCACCCTTATGCGCCTCGGTTGGCATTTCATGCGATTCAACAAGTTGGCCTTCTTGGTCAATCAAACCATATTTGATGTTGGTTCCACCGATATCAATTGCAACGTAGTGTGTCATAAATACCTCCTTATGGATTAGAGGAAGCGCTCCTTGGTTTCACGAATCAATTGTGCTGCTGCTTCTACAACTGGGCGATCTTCTTCGGTTACTGGCGTCAATGGCGAACGAACTGAACCAATGTTCAAGCCTTCATTGATCTTCAAGACTTCCTTAATCACACCGTACATATTTCCATGTGCAGAAGTGAGCTTGCCGATGATTGCGTTGATAGCATATTGCAATTCACGCGCTGTTTCCAAATCTTTCTCTGCAATCAACTGATTGAGTTTCAAGAAGAGTTCTGGCATAGCACCGTAAGTACCACCAATACCAGCTTTGGCACCCATGAGGCGTCCTCCTAGGAACTGTTCATCTGGACCATTAAATACGATGTGGTCTTCTCCCCCAAGGCTGACAAAGGTTTGGATATCTTGAACTGGCATAGAAGAGTTCTTAACACCGATAACACGAGGATTCTTCAACATTTCAGTGTAAAGACTTGGAGTCAAAGCAACACCTGCCAATTGAGGAATGTTGTAAATCACGTAGTCTGTGTTTGGAGCTGCAGCACTAATGTCATTCCAGTATTTGGCAACTGAGTACTCAGGCAAACGGAAGTAAATAGGTGGGATTGTTGCGATAGCATCTACTCCCAAGCTTTCCGCATGGCGAGCCAGTTCCATACTGTCTTTAGTATTGTTGCAAGCTACGTGAGCGATGATGGTCAATTTCCCTTTGGCAACTGCCATGACTTCTTCCAAAATCAATTTGCGGTCTGCCACACTTTGGTAGATACATTCACCAGAAGAACCATTTACATAGAGACCTTGAACTCCCTTATCAATGAAGTATTGAACCAAGGCACGCGTACGCTCTGGGCTTACTTCTCCTTGATCATCGTAACATGCGTAGAAGGCTGGAATGACACCTTCGTATTTTTTCAAATCTGACATAGATTTTCTCCTAAGATTTCTTTTTTTCTGCTGAGAGCAGTTCTATTTTTTACAAGTTTAGTATACACCTTGTGAAAATCGCTTTCAATATCTTGTATACACTTAGATTTTAGTTTCTACCTGTATTTTAGAAACTGTAACGATTGAAAGTAGTTTCAGAAACACCTCATCCTACTGGTATTTGGCGAAAATTTTCTCCATCAAACCTGCTTGGAGAAAGACCAGCAAACCAAAGCCAAAGAGGATAAAGGCCGATCCACCCAAAAGGAGAGTGAAGGCGGATAGATAAAGAACCATCACAATAAGAAAGAGAATGGCTAACATGAGGAAGAACCATGGAAAGTTAAAACTTGCCAAGATAAGCCCTTTTTGCAGCACTTCTTTCCAAGACAAATCATAGCGCGCAGCGATGGGATAACTAGCCAGCATCACGAGAGTGAGGAAGATGAGAATCCCCAAACAAATAGCTTTCACAATCTGGAAAGGCAAAGCTGTCTGACCCCAGAAGAGATAGAGATCTAGAAGGCTTAATGACACAATGCCTAACTCCAGCAAACCTAACTGGAAACCCAGTTTCAGATTTTGCTTGAAGGCTCTTAGATAAGTTCTAAAGACTGGTACCCGTCTGCTTCTCTTAATCTCAAACATGGTTTCATAGAGGCTGATTTTCGCCACTCCAATCGTCACGATGGGCAAACAAGAGACGACAAAAAGAAGATTGACTGTCACAATATCCAAGACCTTCTCACTGAAACGCATGAGAAAATTATCTGTATCAAATGCTGCCTTGATAAGGCTTACTCCTTTTTGTGCCATGTTTGCTCCTCCTGATTCTTTTAATCAATCAAAATTTTAAAGAGATATTTGCGAACTTTTTCTTCCATCCCTGCGTAGCCATTTGGCTGGTGAGGTTCTCCTGGGAAGAAAATCGCAAAATTGTGATAGCCCAACAAGAGTGGGTAGCGTTCATGACAATGGACAAAACCAATGTCACTCGCTTCGTCGAATGCTACTGCTTCATCTTTGATACGTGAACCGTAGCTCGAATATTCATGTCCTTCTACCAGTAAATGCAAGTCTGCATAGTTCTTATGGTGCTCAAACTGATCATTTTCAGCTTGATTGAGGACATTTCCTGAACAACTAGAAAGACCTTGTCCCCGTCAATCTCATACTTACCGAGTTCGAAAGAATCCTTACGGTGCTGATAGAGATAGTCGATAGCCTTATCTAGATTGGGATGGATTCCCTTGTAAAAGGCGATGTTTTTCAAATCGTCAAAAATCATACTGTTTCCTTCGTTTCTGATAGTTACTATTTTTCAGTTCCGAATTATCCTTTCTCTATTTCCCTGTAATAGTGCGGATGGAAGCAAATTCCTTCGGAATTTCATTCCTAATTTTTGAGCCTTTCACTCCTTCATCGTCAGTCTCAAAAATTCCGTCTAAGATAAGCGTAAGATGCTTATCTTAGATACCACTAAAGCGGGAAATAGTTACCATAAAACGAACCTACTCTAACTAGTATCATGAAAAGAGTTCATTCTTAAAGTTTATAAGTGTCTGACAAAACTTCACGAAGTAACTGCATACTCTCCATTTTGTAGACACTTATAACTCTGTATTCTCTTATACTCAACGAAAATCGAAGAACAAACTAGGAAGCTAACCGCAGGCAATACTTAAGTATGGCAAGGTGATGCTGATGTAGTTTAAACTCGATTTTCGCAGAATCTTATCCTTTAACAGCTCCCATAGTAATCCCTTGAGTGAAGGATTTTTGGAAGACAAGGAAGACTGTTACGATTGGCACGGCTGCAAGAGCTGCACCCGCCATGATCAAACCATAGTTGGTTGCCATTTCGGCCTGCATGGTCGCAACCCCGAGTGAGATGGTCAAGTTTTGACGTGAAGTCAACATAACCAACTGCATAAAGTAGTCGTTCCAAGTATTGATGAAGGTAAAGATCGCAAGGGCTGCAAATCCTGGTTTCACGATAGGGAAGGCTACGCTCCAGAAGGTACGAATCTCACCACAACCGTCGATTTTAGCTGATTCAAGCAATTCTGTAGGGATGTTTTCGCTGAACTGTTTCATGAGGAAGACCCCAAATGGCCATCCAATCAAAGGCAAGATAACTGCCCAAAGAGTATCGTGAATTCCCATGAAGTTAACGATACGTACCAATGGTACAAGGACAACTTGTTTTGGAAGCGCCATGGCAGCGATAAAGACTGCAAAGAGGATGCGTTGACCATAGAAACGTTTTTTAGCCAAGACATAACCTGCTAGAGAAGAGGTTGCGCAGACTAGGAACATGGTTACCAGTGAGATAAATACAGAGTTCCACATCCACTGCATAGCAGGGTTTTGCACCATGAGTTGTTGGAAGTTTTCCATGGTTGGCATTTTAGGGAACCATTGTGGTGGAATCATAATGGTATCAGGCTGTGATTTGAAGGCCCCTGTCAAGATCCAGTAGAATGGAAAGATGAACAGTACGGTCAACAAGAGCAAGATAATCGTTGAGATAACAGTGAAAGCTGTTAAGGGTTTCTTTTGTGTAGGTTGCATAACTGTCTCCTTTCTTTAGTATTCTACGTCGTTTCCGAGGATCTTGAATTGAGCAAAGCTGACAATGGCAATCATCACTGCCAAGAAGACACCGATGGTATTTGCATAGCCGTATTCTGTCAATTGGAAGGCTTTTTCGTAAAGGTAGTACATCAAGGTACTTGTTGAATAGTTTGGACCACCAGAAGTCAAGAGCTGAATCAAAGCAAAACACTGGAATGAGTTGATGGTTGTGATGATCGCGATGTAAAGAGTTGTTGGAAGAAGGCTAGGCCATTTGATCTTCCAGAAGACTTGAAACTCAGTCGCACCGTCAACACGCGCTGCTTCAACAAGTGAGTTATCAATATTTCCCATGGCAGCAATATAAAGAATAATCGGTTGACCAACAGATGTTGTCAAAAGGATGATCATAATCGCTAGCAAAGCCCAGTTTTTGTCACCCAGCCAAGAAATATTTTGGCTGATGATATGGCTTGACTTAAGGACAAAGTTTAGAATCCCTGATAGTGGGTCATAGATCCATTTCCATACAACCGTTACGGCAACACTACCTGTAACTACAGGAAGGAAGAAGACGAAACGATAGAAAGAACGGGCAATGGCATTTGATGATAGGTTTGAGATGCTACAAAGAGCGAGAAGAGAACCACAATCGGAACAGATCCAATAACCAGGATAACGGTATTGATCAAAGACTTCACAAAGACAGGGTCTTTAAACATGCGAATGTAGTTGTCAAAGCCTACAAACTCAAATTTAGTCATGGAGTAGTTAAAGAAACTTGTAATGAATCCCATAATCATAGGAGCCAAGACAAAGATGACAAAGAAGAATAACACTGGTGCTAGGAAAGCGTAGGAAATCACTGTTTCCCGCATACGAATTTTATTGACTTTCACAGTCGGCACCTCTCTTTCAAATAGAATAGTTTTTGATTTTCTTGAACTGTTTTAAAACCAAAATGAAATTTTTTAAGATTCGCTTATGTAAGAACTTCATTTTAATTTCGTGACAGTTCCTACCATTTCAAACAAAAGTCCCCCTTTTCTTACACCATAGTGCACAGGGAAAAGGGGGGAATCAATCTGACTTAGTGCTTATTGTTTTGTAGCTTTTTTGATTGTTTCGTTAGCTTTTTCAGTGAAGGCTTTCAAAGCATCCGCTGGTTTTTCGTCACCATTTGATACAGATTGCAACATTGGGAACCAAAGTGTTCTCATTTCAGCAAATCCGTTGATAGTGTTGTAGTATGGTGAGTAGTATTTAGTCCAGCCACTGATTGTTTCCATACGTTTGTCTTCATAAAGTTTGCCAAATGAAGTACGAACTGGGAAGGCACCTGTACGAACTACGTCTTTAGGACCCCATTCTTTGTCATCTGCGATGAATTGAACGAATTTCTTAGCAGCTGCGATTTTCTTATCGTCTTTGTTGTTAAATACTGCAAATCCGTTTACAAGGTATTCAAGAGATGGTTTACCAGAATCTGATGGGAATGGTACTTCTACCACGTCTACCTTACTTGCTTCCAAGAGTTTCGCTTGGATACCGTTTTGAGCTGGTGCCCAAAGGATTGTGTATGATGTTTGACCGTTCGCAAAGTTTTGGATGTCTGCTCCACCGTCAAATTGTGAACCATTGTTCAACAAACCGTCTTTAATCCAGCTAGCTGCTTTTTCAAGACCTTTGACGAATTTAGGATCGTCTGTTGTATATTTGGTTACGTCTTTGTCTGTTACAGAACCGCCATAAAGGTTTGCGATGAAGGCACGTGTTCCTTGGTCTCCCCCTTGACCAGAACTGAACAATGAACCTGGTGTATATCCTTTGTCTTTAAGCGCTTTCAAAACTTTTTCAAAGTCATCAGTTGTCCAACCTTCTTTTACAAGGTTTGCAACTCCAGCATCTTCCAACATTTTCTTGTTCATTGCCATGTAGAATGGTGCTGAACTGATTGGATACATGTAAGCTTTGTCTCCAGCCTTACTTGCTTGTACGATGTTTTCGTTGTTCACATCTTTGACGAATTCATCTGTGAAGAGGTCGTTCAACTCAGCCAATTTACCATTTTTACCGTATTGGATGATACGTCCTGGTGCGTCAAAGAGTACGTCTGGAGCTGTTCCTGCTTCGATAGCTGTTGTGATCTTTTCAGGACCTGACTTGAAGTCGATGGTTTCCAATTTCACTTTTACATCTGGATTTGCTTTTTCAAAAGCTTCGATGATTGATTTTCATAAGTTCCAACACCGTCACCCGTTTTTTCTTGTGTGAAGACTGGGAATGCCCACCAAGTGATTTCTGTTTTTCCGCTATCGCTACTAGAGCTTCCAGCATCTTTACTTCCACCAGAGTTACCACAAGCCGCAAGGCCAAGAATCGCAGCACCCGCAAGTACTGTACAAGCTAGTTTTCTAAATTTCATTTGTATTCTCCTAATTGATAAGCGTATCCATATTGGATAATGAGTTCTTTGAATTTGTATACGTTTTCATTTTATCCGACGCATCGACCACTCTCCTCTTTTTTGAGATTGTGTTATTTAAGACCGGCAACAAAGCGTTCCGTAATCTCTTTTGGTCTAGTAATAGCTCCACCAACAACGATACCTCGCACCCCATACTCAAGGATTTGCTTAGCTTGTTCTGGTGTATGAATTTTCCCTTCAGCGATGACATCCACACCTGCTTCACACAGTTTTTTGATCAGTTCAAAGTCTGGACCATCCACTTTCGGACTATAAGAGGTGTAACCTGATAGGGTTGTTCCAACAAAATCAATTCCTGCTTCAACTGCTGCTATACCCTCTTCAAACGTGCTAGTATCAGCCATTAAGAGTTGATGCGGATATTTTTCTTTGACTTGTCGGATAAAGTCCTGAATTTCCAAACCATCGTAACGTTCACGTTTGGTACAATCCAGAGCAATGACCTCGATGTCTAGTTCAGCCAGTTCATCCACTTCTTTCATCGTAGCTGTAATGAATGGCTCCTGTGGCGGATAGTCACGTTTGATAATCCCGATAATCGGGAGTTTCGTAACCTCCTTAATCTCCTTGATATCGCGAACACTGTTTGCTCGGATACCGACTGCTCCACCTTGCTCAGCCGCTTTGACTAGCAAGGGAATGACTCCTCCCGCTTCTGTATAAAGCGGTTCGTGAGGAAGTGCCTGGCAAGAGACAATGATTCCATCTTTGATTTGTTCAATCAAGGCTTCTTTGCTGATCTGTGGCATCCTCTTTCCTCCCTTTCTTGTTCTTATGGGCTTATTATATATCATTTGTTAAGCGCTTTCAATAGCTTGTAGTAGGATAGATTTCAGTTTCAAAACTATTTTATAGAACAGACTATCCTGAAAGTAGTTTCAGACTTCTTATGATTTCGAATCAACCTGAATGTCGTCAAAAAAGATAGCAGGCTGAAAAACCTGCTATCTCTTCTGAGACTTATTCAAATAGCTTTTACTTATTATTCTTTTCTCTTCTTGCCAAATGCAAACAAGGATAAAAGAACACCTGCAAGACCAAGGGAAATCAGTGAGTTTGTTTCCTTGCTTCCCGTATTTGGAAGTTCATCTTGTTTAGCTGCTGGCGCTTGATAGGTCACATCTTGGCCTAGAGACAGTTTGTTGTCTGCAGCTGCTAATACTTGATTTGTTTCTCCCTTGTACTCTGGCACTTCAAGGACTGCCGCCTCAGCACCATTGACGCCACCCTTATACTCTGGCAGGTCATTTGAAGCTGCTAAGACAAAGTTAGCACCTCCGGTATATTCTGGAAGCTCGTTTGAGGCTGCTAGAACTGCATTGACACCACCCTTGAACTCTGGAAGTTCATGAACTGCTGCCTCAACAGCGTTGACTCCACCCGTAAACTCTGGTTTTTCTACTGTTGGAGCTGGTTCTTCACCTACTGTTGCCAATGGTCCAGTGTACTCTGGTATCTCTGCCACAGCCGCTTCTTCTGCATTAACGCCACCTGTGAATTCAGGTTTTTCAACCGTTGGAGCTGCTTCTTCACCCACTGTTGCCATTGGACCTGTATACTCCGGAACTTCATGAACCGCTGCTTCCTCAGCATTGACACCACCTGTGTACTCCGGCACCTCATGGATAGCAGCTTCACTGCCATTAATACCATCGCTTAGTTTAGAGCCAGCTAAAGAAACTGGTAAATTGTGCATGCTTTCAATTGCACCCTCAGCTAGACCTGTAATTCTTGACCCATATCCTCTGGATCTATTGTGAATAGGAGAGTTTTTGTATCGTACTGGGTCATAAAGGTTGCTGTCTTGCCATTTGCCAATTGAAGGGTCGGAGCCTTGTTGACCAATACTTCCGAATCGAACTCCATGGCAATAATACCTGGCCATTTTTGGATAGCATATTTTACTTTTGCTTCTTTAGGAGAAATTCTGTCTTTGCTTAAGAAATCCCAGTTGAATTTCTTATAGGATAAAGTATAATCGTTTTGATTGCCATCCGCATGTTCATAAAGCAAACCATATTCGCCATTTCCGAGTTCTTGGAGTGAGTTGTAAGCAAACTTACCACTTTGTATAGGATTGTGTTTCAGCCATGTCAACTCACCATTCTCCTCAACACGAGCCAGGTGAACCAAACCATTGTTGCGTCCAGGACCACCAGCATTGCTGAGTAGAATGTATTCCTTGCCTTCATGCATGGTGTGAATAGCGGACATTTGAACATAAACGTCTTTTACTTGAGGATATCGTTTGATTTCCTTATCCCACGTTGCTCCTCCATCATGACTGGTCGCAACCTGAAGATCACCAGTCAACCCACGCATAAAGAGCTTGAGATCCCCATTATTCAACTGAACAACAGTCGACTCCGTATTTTGGGCACCTGGATTATTCATAGTTGAAGAGTGAATGGTTTGGTTGCCTATTGGGCGGTTATCATTAACTGCTTCCCCTGCTTGCCATGTTTCACCATGATCATCTGAATAAATTACACGAGATGATTGTGAACCACTTAGGTAGGAAACGTTGTTTGTTGTATAAACTGGAATCACCAGTCTTCCCTTATGAGGTCCTGTACGCAAGGCAATCCCCGTACCAGGTCCAGTTCCTAGGAAGTGCATCCAATCTTTCCGAATCCCATGTGTAATATCTTTTGGTGCAGACCAAGTCTTCCCATCGTCATCACTGTAGGACATCCATAGGTAGTTGGTATTGGAAACTCTAAAAATATTCTTTTCGCTATATTCAAAATAAATATTTCCGATTAGCTCATTCCCTTTATACAAATCTCCCTTATCGCTGTAGGCTGGTTTTTTAGGGTCAACGACAACACGATAATCTGTCTTTCTATTTTGAGGGTCGAAAACCTCTCCGTTTTCTCGAATCGTATAGCGACCTGATTCTCCTTGCTTATATAAAACTTGATAAACTTTATCTCCCACTTGTTCATAAGCTTTCGGAGCTTGCCCTGGCAGAGAAAACACTGCCTTACTTTCAAGGAACATGTCGTAAATTGCAAAAATTCTCTTTGTTTCAGGGTCTTGCACCAAGGCCATATCAATATTAACTGGAGATGGCCAATCTGCATGTTTAGCATGCTCATTGTCACGAGGATTTGAGATTACGATTCGGTCTCCCCATGTTTTTCCATTATCTGAGCTGCGACGAACAACCATCCCAATATCTCCCCAGTCAGAATGGTGCAAACGTCTTTCATCCGTTCCAGCAATCAGCGTTCCTTTATCTGTCTTGAGAAGAGCTGGGATACGATAACTCTTGATACCATCTTTATTTGGTTGATTGTTCCTACCACCTTCAAAGACGTCTTCTTTCTCAGTGACTTTTGCTCCCTCAGGAAGTTTCTGTTCCAATTCACCTCTTTCAAATAATTGACTTCGTGTTTGAACTTCATCCCGGCTTAAAGCACGATCGTAAACGGTTAGGTTTCGAACTTGTAGGTTTGATGCCCAAACTGTTTTATTGCCCCGTTTGGTTGCTCCAAGTTGAGCTTGATTAACATCTGGCATATCTTTAATGAAGTTACCAGATTTGAGACTTGTACGGGATAAGACACCGTTCACATAGAGACGAACTCGACCATGAGGTAACTCCGTTGTCGGTTGTTCAACAGTAAAGGTCACGGAATTCCATTGTCCAGGGCGAACTTTCAAAGGAGCATCTGTATACTTATCATAGAACTGCTCCCCGTTAGCGCCACGCCCTTCAATAAGAGCTGTATTATCAAGAACAGACATAGTAAAGTACTCATTTTCCTTGGTGTCACTGGATACAGAGAAGAGATTGTAAAAGCGTGGAGCTGATGCATCTGGTTTGAACTCCATGTGAACTGTAGCATTTTTTAGTTGCTTTAGTTTATTTAGTTCACTTGATAAATCAACTCTCTGACCATTTGCTGCATTGGTTTCAACATCTTCTTTTTCAAGGACAGGATTAGCATTTTTTAAATCTCTTGAGTAATAGTCACGAGGAATAGCCCCCTGATCCTCTGATTCCTCTTCCTTATTTGCTTCTTCTGCAGGGGTTTCGGTAGAGGATGGGGTTTCTGATTCTGCACTCTCATTTTTTTTCAAGTGATCTTGGTCCACCTCAACGCCGTTGTCTTGTGCTGCTGCCAATTTACCAGCCAAATCCTTATCCAAATGAGCAAGATCTCCCGAGGACGCTTCTTTTGGCAATTCTGATAAACCTTGACCAGGTTCGACAGTTTCTGTATTGGCTCCTGCTGCATTGGCTTGCTCTTGAGCTAAGACTGGATTTGCTCCAAATACTACTGTACCAATCACTACAGATGCCGCCCCAACTGCAAATTTTCGAATTCCGTATCGCTGTTTCCGATCTAAAGATTTGTAATTCATGTTTGTCCTTTCATTTCATAAAATAAAGCGCTTTCTTTTTCTTTAAAAATTTTTATTGTCTCTCAAGAGACAAGTTTTACAAGAAAGTAACCAACTCAATGAGAGCTCCCAATCCTCTCCCATTTTCTGCTGAGCCCGAGTTTTTAACCACCCGGCAGCCTTTTTCCTCCTTTCACAAGTGACTTTTCCTTTATTATACAATAAAGTCTTATATTTATATCTGTGTTCCTACAGAATAGATTTTACTTTTAAGAATATTTTAATATTTTAAATTTTCTAAAAGTACTTTCAGGTTTTGGACATAAAAAAGAGAGCTCCGGGGCTCTCTCATTCATCATTTCACATATTTAAAAGGAATCTCACTGCCACAGAGCCAGTTATAAACTTGGTCATTGACAAAAACATTCATGGCTTCGTGAGCATACTCTGGCATGATGCGATAGGCCTTGTCGCAAGTTAGGCGGTTGTAAATCGCAAACTGGGTAATAGGATAGCAGACATCGTCATCCAAGCCCGTAATCATCTTGACCTCACCTTGAATGCGATGGGCAAGATTTTTCACATCGATATAGGCAAGGGTCGCCATGATTTCCTCCTCTGTTTCATGGAAGGGATCGTGAAACTTGAAATAACGGAAGAGTTCGTCATAGGCTTCACTGGTATTGCCAATCTCAAGCACTCGTCTAAAGTCTGACAAGAAGGGATAGATGGCAACTGTTCGCTGAATCCGATGATTGAGCGCTGCTGCAACCAAGGCTAAAGCTCCTCCTTGTGAGGCACCATAGCTAGAAAGTCTTTCCTCATCTACTTGTGGCAGACTAGCAACAATCTCGATCAACTGGTAAATATCCAGATAGACATCCTTATAAAAGAGCTGATCTCGACCTTCCACAGCACCACGGATGATATGCCCCTTAACGGTATTTCCTAGTGGAGAGCGCAAGCCATCTTGCGAATAGCCGGACTGGCCTCGAACGTCCATAGAAACAACACCGTAACCAGCCACAGTATAGGCTAGCATGTCAGCCCAATCCCAACCACGTCCCATGTACCCATGAAAATGGAAGATTAGCGGAACCTTCTCCTCAATCTTTGGAAGGACGATTCGTGCATAGACCTTGCCTTCATTGGTTCCTTCAAAGGTTAGCTCATAGCACTTGACTTGGGGAATATGGAAATCTCTTTCCTCCAACTGGTAGGCAGGAAGGACTGAAACTTTTTGACCTCTTCATCCCAAAAAGCATCAAAGTCTTCTGGAACCTCATCCCTTCCTTTATAAGTCTTGATTTCTTCTAACAAAGCTGGATTTTTCATAGCATGCTCCTTTTGATGTGTAATCGCTATCATAACTGTAGCATATCTAGAAAAGCAATGCAAGGAAGAATGGTAAACAGAAAGTGATTTTAGATTCTCCTCCCTCAAACCTATCATCTGAAAGTAGTTTTAAAAATAAAAAGAGCGTTTCCGCTCTTTGGTTATCAATAGGTGCTAGCTCCTTTCTCTAGTTTGACGGTTTGGAATTTCTTTTGGTAGGTTACTTTAATAGTCATGTGAGAGTCCTCGTTTTTTTTTGATGACTCTAGTATAAGACCCAAACCTAAAAGCTAGCTTAAGTTTTCCTTAGAGAAAGCTTATACTCAATGAAAATCAAAGAGCAAACTAGGAAACTAGCCGTAGGTTGCTCAAAGCACTGCTTTGAGGTTGTAGATAAGACTGACGAAGTCAGTTACATATATAATCCAAGGCGACGTTGACGTGGTTTGAATTTGATTTTCGAAGAGTATTAATCTAGATGTTCTTTCTTTTCCAGATGGAGAGCAATCATGCGCCACTCCGGATCCTCTTGCCAGCCTTCTATCGAACTAATGTAGCTAGCCACTTTTCTGGCTTCTTCTAAAATCGGAAAATCTTCGATAATATCAGCCACTTGAAACTCTGGAAGTCCTGACTGTCTGGTTCCAAAAATCTCTCCAGAACCACGCATTTTCAAATCTTCCTCCGCAAGGACAAATCCATTGGTCGTTTCTGTCATGATACGCATGCGATCTTTCCCAGAATCCATCTTGGGATTAGCCACGAGAACAGCATAGGACTGCTTGTCCCCCCGACCAACACGGCCTCTGAGCTGGTGAAGTTGGCTGAGACCGAACCGATCGGCATCCATGATAATCATGACGGTCGCATTGGGAACATTGACCCCAACCTCAATAACCGTTGTCGAAACCAGAATATCCGTCTTTCTCTCTTTGAAATCCTGCATAATCTGGTCTTTTTCATCACTCTTCATCTTACCATGTAGTATAGCTACTTCTGCCTTGCCAGCAAAATGAGCTGTCAACTCCTCCGATAAGGTAATGGCATTTTTCAAGTCCAGAGCTTCAGATTCTTCGATCAGGGGAGAGATAACATAGGCTTGGGAACCTTTTTGAATTTCCCCCTCTAACCAAGTCAAAACCTGAGGTAGCTGCTCATGTTTGATCCAGCGCGTTACAATAGGCTTCCGCCCTGCTGGCATTTGGTCGATAATGGAAACATCCATATCGCCAAAGGCTGTGATAGCCAAGGTTCGTGGAATGGGCGTCGCCGTCATCATGAGAACGTCAGGGTTGTCCCCTTTTTCCCGTAAAATACGCCTTTGGCCCACACCAAAACGGTGCTGCTCATCGATGATAATCAAACCAAGACGAGCATAATCAACCCCATCTTGTATCAAAGCATGGGTTCCGATAATCAAATCAGCCTCACCCTTGGCAATGGTCTCCAAGACTTCTCTTTTTTCTGCAGCTTTCAAGGATCCTGTCAAGAGAGCGAGTTTCAAGTCTGGAAAAAGGTTCTGTAAACTCTCAAAGTGTTGCTCCGCAAGGATTTCTGTTGGAACCATGAGAGCTGCCTGATAGCCAGCCGTCACCGCCGCAAACATGGCTAAGCCAGCGACCACCGTTTTTCCGCTCCCCACATCCCCTTGCAGAAGACGATTCATGTGATGGTCGGACTTCATGTCGGTCAAAATTTCCTGCAAACTCTTTTCTTGAGCTTGAGTCAGGGCGAAAGGCAGACTTTCTTTAACAGCCGACACTTTTTCCTGGGACCAATTCAGAACCAGACCACTTCCCTGAACTCTATTTTCAGACTTGAGTGACTGCAACTGCATCTGAAAATAAAAGAGTTCTTCAAACTTGATTCGGCGAAGAGCCTGCTTGTATTCTGCCAAATCCTTGGGAAAATGCATAGCGCGAACAGCCTGGCAACGGGACATGAGTTTGTATTTATCCAGCAAAGACTGGGGAAGATTTTCCTCTATCAAGAGGTCCAACCCCTGATCAAAGGCTGTCTTAATGACCTTAACCAGCCCTGCCTGACTGATTCCTTGAGCCAGACGATAGACAGGTTGGAGGTCATCTTCCACCTGAGCCAGAACCTTCATCCCAGTCAGACTAGCCTTGGCGCGGTCCCATTTTCCAAAGACAGCAAGTGTTGCTCCCAACTCTATCTTATCAGCCAGATAGGGCTGGTTAAAGAAGTTCACGGCAAAAACGACTTCTCCCTGCTTGAGGCTAAAGCGCAGGCGATTGCGCTTAAAACCATAATACTGGACGCTAGCAGGAGTAACGACTTGACCAGACAGAACCGCCTTTTCGCCGTCTTCCAACTCTAGCACCTGCTTGGTCTTGAAATCTTCATAACGAAAAGGAAAGTAGAGCAAGAGGTCTTGCAAGTTTTCAATTCCTAGTTTGGCGTATTTCTCGGCTGACTTTGGCCCCACACCAGGCAAGACATGCAAGGGTTGATGTAGATTCATGCTCCACTCCTTTCATTTTAATAATATTCTCTCGGAATGCGGTCGCTGAGGAGGCAAACCACCTCATAGTTAATGGTTCCACGGTAGGTCGCTACCTGAGTAGCTGTGATTTTCTTGTCACCGTTTGTGCCGATCAGGGTTACTTTTGTTCCTAGCGGGTAAACCTTAGGCAGACGAATGGTAATTTGGTCCATTGAAACCCGCCCAACGATTGGGCAAACTTGGCCATCTACCAAGACAGAGAAATTCTGCATATCACGTGTCCAACCATCCGCATAACCGATTGGCACCGTCGCAATGACTTGTTCACTATCCGCCTGATAGGTCGCCCCATAGCCCATGCAAGCTCCAGATGGAACTGTCTTGACATGAACCAGGGCAGACTCCAAACTCAAGGCTGGTGTCAAATCATAGGGCAAGTCCAAGACCTCTCCACTTGGATTGAGACCATACATGGCGTCTCCCATACGGACTGCATTGAAAATAGTCTCTGCATGCCAGAGGGTCGTTGCCGAGTTGCTGCCATGAACCAGCTCTGGGACTTCCTTCATACTTGCCAAAATAGCTTTAAATCGTTCTAACTGGGTATTAAAATAGGCATCTGATTCTTCATCTGCAGTAGCAAAGTGGGTAAAAATCCCCTCAACACGAGCACCGTGTTGTTGGAGCAAGGCTTGAGCCTGCTCTGCCTCACTGGAATCTCGGAAACCAATCCGTCCCATCCCTGAGTCAATCTTGAGGTGAACTGTTAAACCAGATAAATCTGTCCCCCTAGCTAAGAGCGCTTGAATCCACTCCAATCCTGCCACTGTCAAGGTGATGTCGTATTCTTTAGCAAGAGAAACAGCTTCTAGCTCAGAAACTCCTAAAATGAGGATTTTCTTGCTAAGTCCAGCCAGACGAAGTTCAATAGCTTCATCAATATTGGAAACACAAAATCCATCAACATCGTCCTGAATCGCCATCGCAACGGCAACAGCCCCATGACCATAGGCATTAGCCTTGACCACTGCCCACTTGAGCGTTCCTTCAGGGATATGAGCCCCCATTTGCTGAATATTTTGTCGAATAGCTCCCAGATATATCAGAGCCTTGGTTGGTCTATGTGGACTAGCTTTCATGATTTTCCTCCAAAATGACACTGGCTGTCACAAACTGATCTGTATGGCTGATAGATAGCCAAATTTTTCCTGAAAATGGTGCCTGACTAAAATAGGGAGCGCCTCGTTCATTGTTCAAAACTTCCAAATCCTGAAAGGTCAGTTTACCAATTCCTGTTCCCATAGCCTTGGAAAAGGCCTCCTTAGCCGACCAGCGGCCTGCCAAGTATTCGATCTGTCTACGCCCTTTGAGACTGGTAAAGCGCTCCAATTCTTTAGGGGTCAGCACGCGCTTAGCAAAGCCCTCACGTCGTGTAACTGCGTTTTCTATCGAAGCCAATTCTTCGATGTCAATTCCGTGTCCAACTATCATACTCACAAAAGGAGCTGAGATTCCCCCAACTCCATCCTTTTCACTTATTTTGTTAAGGTAGTATAAATTTCTTCTACCAAGGCTACTGTATTTTCCCAACCTAGACAAGGGTCAGTTATGGAGCAGCCAAAGACCTCTGGTTGGTTTTGACGACCATCTGCTAGGTAAGATTCGATCATAAAGCCTCGAACCGTCTTTTTAATCTTTTCATTCCAGTCACGATTCAGCAAGGCTTGACGAACAATGCGAATTTGATCCATGTACTGCTTGCCTGAATTGTCATGATTGGTATCGATGATGATAAAGGGATTTTCAAGTCCCATAGTCTCATAGCGATTGATGGCATTTAAGAGGGTTTCATAGTAGAAATTGGGTTCATTTTTACCATATTCGTTCATGGCACCACGAAGGATAACATGGGCCAAAGGATTTCCTGAAGTTTCCACTTCTTGGCCATGGTAAAGGAAGGTTTGCTTGTTTTGAGCCGCATAGATGGCATTAAACATGACCCCAAGATTTCCAGATGTTGGATTTTTCATCCCAACCGGAGCATCAATTCCAGAGGCTACAAAGCGGTGTTCCTGGTCTTCCACTGAACGAGCCCCTACAGCATGGTAGCTGACCAGATCATCAACCAAAACGAGATTTGACGGATAAAGCATCTCATCAGCTGTTGTCAATCCAGTTTCGGTAATCACACGGTAGTGCAGCTGACGAACAGCCTGCAAACCATTGATGAGACTAGGCGCTTCGCTAGTATTTGGTTGATGAATCATACCCTTATAGCCATCTCCATTGGTACGAGGTTTAGCCGTATAGACACGCATCACGATAAAGATTTTATCCGCAACTTTTTTCTGCAAGTCTGCTAAGCGACGAGCGTATTCGAGAACTGCTTCTTCATTGTCAGAAGAGCAAGGCCCCATCACCAAAAGGATGCGGTCGTCCTCACCCGAGATGATGGCTGCTAACTCTCTATCGCGGGCTTCTTTCTTTCGCAAGGCTTCAGGTGACAACTGGGTCGCAGCCTTGATTGCTTCAATATCAATTTCTTGACCTTTTTCGATAAATGCCATCTTACTCTCCTAGCGTTTGGTAAATTTCGCGAACAAGTGCTTCTGTGTTGTCCCATCCTAGACAAGGGTCCGTGATAGACTTACCAAAAACTTCTGGCTCATTTTGACGTCCATCTTCTAGATAGGACTCAATCATAAAACCACGAACATATTTTTTGATTTTCTCATTCCAGTCACGGTTAATCAAGGTCTGACGAACGATACGGATTTGATCCATGTATTGCTTGCCTGAATTGTCATGATTGGTATCGATGATGATAAAGGGATTTTCCAAGCCCATCTTTTCATACTGATCAATGGTATCCATCAAATTGTCATAGTAGTAGTTGGGAATATTTTTCCCGTATTCATTCAAGGCACCGCGAAGAATGGCGTGGGACAATGGATTCCCCGTTGTTTCCACCTCTTTGCCGAGGAAGAGGAAACTCTGTTTATTTTGTGCTGCATAAATCCCGTTAAACATGACATTAAGATTTCCAGATGTTGGATTTTTAAACCCTGTTGAAAAGTCTGCTCCACTCGCTACAAAACGATGCTGTTGATCCTCTACAGAACGAGCTCCAACAGCCATATAAGAAATCAAATCATCCACCAGCGGAAGATTTTCAGGATAAAGCATCTCATCAGCTGTTGTCATTCCCGTCTCGGTAATCACACGGTAGTGGAGCTGACGAACAGCCTTGATCCCATTGATCAAGCTAGGAGCTTCTGTCGCATTTGGTTGATGAATCAAGCCCTTATAGCCGTCCCCATTGGTACGAGGTTTAGCTGTATAGACACGCATAACCATAAAAATACGGTCTTTGACCTCTTCTTGCAAAGCAGATAGACGCTTGGCATACTCGAGAACCGCCTCTTCGTTATCAGATGAACATGGTCCAATCACCAAGAGAATACGCTGGTCTTCCCCACGGATGATGGCTTCCAATTCCTGATCACGTTGATTTTTTCTCGCAAGAGCCGCTCCTTCTAATTTAGACAAGGCGCGAACTTCTTCAATGTTAATTTTAGGACTTTTAGCTTTAAATACCATGATTCATCTCCTTATAAAGCAAACGGACACCAAGCAAAAAATGATTTTTACCAGGTATCCGCCTGTATCTTATCTCATATTATTGTCTCTTACCATGACAGTTCTTGAATTTCTTACCTGATCCACATGGGCATTGGTCGTTCCGTCCGATTTGGCTCAAGTCCAAATCTTCTGGAAGGCTTGCCTGCTGCGCTGCGATATTACGAGTCGCAGTTGTACTGATATTGTGTTCAGTTTGCGGACGTTCTTGTTCATGGATTTGTGCTTTCATCATCAAGCGGGTCACATCGAATTCAATCGATCCAATCATGTCGTTAAACATGCGGAAACCTTCTGCTTGATATTCTACAACAGGGTTGTTTGGGCATATCCACGAAGACCAACAGCATTTCGCAACTGGTCAAGAGCATCGATATGGTCTGTCCACTTGTTGTCTACAACACGTAGAATCAAGACTTTTTGGAATTCTTTCACTGCATCTTCGTCACGAAGCTTAGCAACTTGGCTGTCATAGACTTTCAAGGCACGTTGGAAAAGTTCATCTTTGATAGCTTGGTCCGACAAACCTGCAAGGTCTGAACGGCTAATTGAATCTTCTGGAAGCAAGTTATACTTAGCAAAGTTCAAGATTGCTTCCAATTTTTCATCTTCTTTCGAACGAGCATGTGCATCCACGATACGTCCAATGGTACGACGGATCATAGCATGGATTTCTGGTGCCAAGTCACGATCTGCAGTAATAACATCATAACGTTGTGCATAGATGATTTCACGTTGTTCACGCATAACATCATCGTATTGAAGGACTTGTTTACGAGTGTCGTAGTTGTTTCCTTCGACACGTTTTTGAGCTGCTTCAACTTGACGCGTTAACATGCGAGATTCGATGGCTTCGTCAGACATGTTGAGTCGTTCAAAGACACCTTTCAAACGTTCAGAACCGAAACGTTTCATCAAATCATCTTCAAGAGACAAGTAGAATTGTGACTCACCTGGGTCTCCTTGACGTCCTGAACGTCCACGAAGCTGATTATCAATACGGCGACTTTCGTGACGCTCTGTACCGATAACACAAGTCCACCAAGCTCACGAACCCCTTCACCAAGTTTAATGTCGGTACCACGACCAGCCATGTTGGTTGCGATAGTAACCGCGCCACGTTGACCAGCGTTCATGATGATTTGCGCTTCTCTGTAGTGGTTCTTCGCATTCAAGACTTCGTGAGGAACACCTGCTGCTACCAATTTCTTGGAGAGGAAATCACTCGTTTCAACGGCAACTGTACCTACCAAGACCGGCTGACCTTTTTGGTAACGAGCTTTTACATCTTCAACTACAGCCTTAAATTTCGCATCCAGACTTGCATAGAGAAGGTCTGAGTGGTCGATACGTTGAATTGGACGGTTGGTTGGGATTGGGATAACACGAATGTTGTAAATTTCGCGGAATTCTTCTTCCTCTGTTTTACCAGTACCTGTCATACCTGCCAATTTCTTATACATACGGAAGAGGTTTTGATAGGTAATAGAAGCTGAAGTCTTGGTCTCGTCTTGAATTGGCACACCTTCTTTTGCTTCAATCGCTTGGTGCAAACCATCAGAGTAACGACGACCTTCCATGGTACGACCTGTAAATTGGTCGACAATCAAGATTTCCTGCTCTTCACTAACCACATAGTCGATATCGAGAATCATGATATAGTTGGCACGGAGGGCATTGTCGATAAAGTGAGTAAGAGCTACATTTTCAATGTCGTAGAGATTTTCTAGTTTGAAGTAGCTTTCAGCCTTGTCAATACCAGAATCTGACAAACCGATCGTCTTAGACTGAACGTCAATGATATAGTCGTCCTTGTCCAAAGATTTCACGAAGTGGTCCGCCATATGGTAGAGTTGGCTTGTTTCAACTGCGTTGGCACCTGAAACGATCAATGGTGTACGAGCTTCGTCGATCAAAATTGAGTCAACCTCATCGACCAAGGCATAGTTTAGTGGACGTTGTACCATGTTTTCTGCACGAACGACCATGTTATCACGAAGGTAGTCGAAACCAATCTCTGAGTTGGTTGAGTAGGTAATATCGCAAAGGTAAGCCTCTTTTTTCTCCATTGGAGATTTAGCTGCCAAGTTGATCCCTACTGATAGACCGAGCCATGAGTACAATTCACCCATTTCAGTCGCGTCACGTTCTGTTAGGTATTCATTGACTGTAACTACGTGAACTCCTTTACCTGCAAGGGCATTGAGGTACACTGGCATGGTCGCTGTCAAGGTCTTCCCTTCACCGGTACGCATCTCAGGAACGTCACCATGGTGAAGAACAATCCCACCCATGACCTGAACCTTATAAGGGAAAAGCCCAAGGACACGTTTTGCAGCTTCACGAACTACCGCAAAAGCCTCATATAATAATGAATCAAGTGATTCACCCTTGTTGTAACGTTCTTTAAATTCGTCAGTCTTTGCTTTTAGTTCTTCGTCTGACATCGCAGCCATTTGGCTCTCATAGTTAAGAACCTTATCAGCCATCTTTTCCAGACGACGAAGTTCTCCTTTATCATTTTCAATAATCGTTTTTAAAATATTAGCCATGATTTTCCTTACTTTTTATTCTGAATATTTTAGAATGTTCTTTTAATTTTAGCATATTTACCATTATTTTTCAAGAAAGAATCCTTAATTTACAACGGAAAAGGCCAGCTGAAATTCAGCTTTTTTTGCATCAATCTTCTGTGGCTCTTTTTTTGTTTTTTGTTCGAGATGCATGCTTGATGATCCAAGCACAACTTGGACTTAGCTCCTCCTTCTGCCAAGTTTGAAGAATCCTTTCAAACTTATCAGGGTCTTCCTTGTACAAATCATTTAGATTATTGGCTACACTTTTTTGAATAGACTTATCTCTATCATCTTTTAGATTGGTCAAAATAGTGGTGAAATCCTCAAAATAATCCAATACCACGGTTTGTCTCTTGGCCCAAGGCAGACGGATACGCATGCATTCGCTGGCAAGTCTGCGAACGCGCAAATTTTCATCCCGACTGCATTCTAACAGCAAAGTCATTGTAGCCTTAGGATAGCGAGCCAGCAAAGGTCTCATAGAAAATTCTCCAGTAAATCGCTTGGTTAGTTCCTTACTAAAGGCCGCGCTCAATTCAAATTCTTTATCCCCATATAGCTCTACATATTTTCCGATTGGCCAAAGCCAATATCCTTCTGAGAACATACCTAAACCACCCTCTAACTCAGGACCCAAAATTTTCTCAAAAACCTTGAGAGAGTCCTGATAAGATAAGGGAAGACATTCTTTGATACTTCTAGCCAAGAGTTCTTGACGCTGGCTAAACTCCAACTCTTCCAAGTCTTTTTCTAACAAGAGCCTAAATTTTTGTCCATCAAAGTCAAGGGACGCTTCTTGCAACCTTTGACTCAAATCCCTAGCATAAGCCAAGTCATAATAATCTTTTACTTTTTTAGCCATTTTTCAAATCCCTTAATCTTCTTTTTACGGGACTTATTATATCATACAGACAGCCCGTCAACAAAATTATTTTTATATCTCCAACTATTTTAATAAGGAAGAAAAAAGAACTAGAAGCTAGTCTAGTCCTTCATTTGTTAATGTTTAATTTCCCAAGAATACAGGCAGTATCCCAAAATACCAAAAGAGATTGATCCAGAAGGCCAAGCAAAAGATAATTCCAAAGATAAGAAGACTGAATTTTTTAATCAGCACGGAGTATAGGATGGATAAAACTCCAAAAACCACAAAGAGTTTTTTCATAACGAAATAATATACTGAAACTCCTCCTATTTGCCAATCCCAAGGAAGGAAAAACATGAGGAACCAGAGAAGGCAAATCGTAAGGATATATCTCTTGTAGTGCGCTTCAAGAAAGGCTTTTGTTTTCTCCATAGCAAACCTCCATTTGAGTCACTGTCTCTTCCCTTTTATTATACCAAAAAAACCTGGAAAAAGCTTTCCAGGTTCGGTTTGAAATCACTAGTCATACTAGAGAAATTCCTTTATTCATAGGCTGATTCACTTTATTGACTTGATGAAGAGGTTCCAAAATCGACCTTAGGAACTGTCTTGGCTTCTTCCGTTTCTTTAAAGGTTTCAGCTTCTTTGAAGTTCATCATATTCGCAAAAAGCACGGTTGGAAAACTTCTCAACTTTTGATTGTACTCAGCTGCAACCTTATTATAGTCCTTGCGTGCTACAAAAATACGATTTTCACTGCCTGAAAGTTCGACCATTAGTTGCTCAACATTTTGATTGCTCTTGAGTTCTGGATAATTCTCCGTCAAGGAAATCAAGCGGGAAAGAGCTGAGCTCAACTCTCCCTGAGCCTTTTGGTTTTCTTCCGAAGTTACTGAGCTACTACCGATTTTAGCTCTAGCATCAGCAATCTTGGTAAAGACTTCGGTTTCATGATTCATTTGTCCTTTAACGGACTCCACCAAGTTACCAATCAAGTCCGAACGACGTTGGAGGGCTGTCGAGACATCAGCCTGAGCCTGCTCCACTTTAGTCTGTTCACCAACCAGACCATTATAGGTCGTCACTGCGGAACAACTTCCCAGAACTAGTAGTCCAAAGAAAATCGCTACTATTGAGAGAATTACTTTATTTTGTTTCATATCAAAACCTTAACACTTTCTTTATCAACTTTTCTGAGAAAATACTCAGATTTTAAATCAATTTCCCAAACTTTGTTTTTATTTTTAATTAAGGAGTGAACTCTTGCAAAGGAGTCACCTTACTGTATGGAGAAATCGGTTTGAGCAATATATGATCACTCACCAGTCATCAGACGAACCACCGCCATCAAAGCCACCGCCGTCCCAGCCTCCAGATGAGTCGGAGCCTGAGTCAGACCAAGAGGAGCCCGAATCAGACCAAGAGGAACCTGAGTCTGATGAGTCACCGCCCCACCAGCCACCGCCAGAATCATCTCCACGTGAACCACGACCACCAAATAGAAATCCGATAATCATCACGATGAAGTAAATGAGAACTCCAAATACGATAACTCCGTCGCTCGAACTGCTTTTTCGATGACGTCTCGAAGAACTACTCTCACCAGCATACCTTTCAAGTTCCCTTAAGCGACTAGAGTTGGTGGTATAGTCGTAACTACTTCTAGAACTTGAAGAAGTCGTACTCGATCCACTATAGAACATGTAGTTGAGATTATTGACTATTGAGAGAACACCCTTGTTATAGTCACCATTTTTAAAGTAAGGACGTGCTGTTGTCAAGAACCTGTGAGTCTGATAGTCAGTGATCTTACTGGCCACATTATTACTGGTTTCAATCCGTGATTTTCTATCCTCAACAGCGACCACAATCAAGGCGCCGTTGTTGTCTCCCGAGTAGCCAATCTTCCAAGCTCTAGCTGTTTCGTTAGCTACAGTTTCGATTGTTTCTCCATCCAGGCTTTTCACAACGTAAACGCCCACTTGGAATTTTTCTGCTTTTTGACTATTTACCTTATTCAAACCTCGAATCAGTCTGATTGTCTCATCAGTCAGATAGTGATTGGGGTCATAGATCCCGTACTCAGGTTTTTCAGGTGCTGTGAATGCTGACAAGAAGAGAAAAACCATCAGCAACCCAAGCAAGCGAACCAACAAACTATGTTTAAAAAATCTGCTTCTTTTCATAATAACCTCCCTGATAAAGGAAAATTGATTTAAGGAATTATAGCATTTTGATTTTTACAAAGAAAGTGCATTTTCATTACAAATAGATTACAAAAGCTAGGAAAATGATTGAATTTTGATGACAGATTTTTCCTTCGATTTGACAGGATTTTTTTCACCTACTTTATAGAAAAAAGAAGACAAACTAGTCTTCTTTTCAGTTATTCTTATTGAAAAATAAGCAAGACTTACTTGCGTTTTCTTGCAATCAAATGAATCGGGGTTCCCTCAAAGACAAAGGCCTTGCGGATTTGATTTTCCAAGAAACGCAGGTAAGAGAAGTGCATGAGTTCTTCTTCATTGACAAAGATGACAAAGGTTGGTGGTTTGGTTGCCACTTGGGTTGCGTAGAAAATCTTGAGGCGTTTTCCTTTGTCTGTCGGTGTTGGATTGATGGCAATGGCATCCATAATCACATCGTTCAAGACTGCTGATGGAATCCGAGTGTTTTGACTTTCACTGATTTGCTTAATCATCTCAGGCAATTTGTGGAGACGTTGCTTGGTTAAAGCTGATACAAAGACAATCGGTGCGTAAGGCAGGTATTGGAACTGCTCACGGATGTCTTCTTCCCAGTTCTTCATGGTGTGGTTGTCTTTCTCAAGTGTATCCCACTTGTTGACCACGATGATCATTCCTTTACCAGCTTCGTGGGCGAAACCTGCGATACGCTTGTCGTACTCACGAATACCTTCTTCGGCATTGAGGACCATCAAGACCACGTCAGAACGGTCAATGGCACGCATGGCACGCATGACAGAGTATTTCTCCGTATTTCATAGACTTTACCAGACTTACGCATACCAGCTGTATCAATCATGGTAAACTCTTGTCCATCAGCATCTGTAAAATGGGTATCAATGGCATCGCGAGTCGTTCCAGCTACTGGACTAGCAATCACGCGGTCTTCTCCCAAAATGGCGTTGATCAAACTTGACTTTCCAACGTTAGGACGGCCAATCAAGCTAAATTTAATCACGTCTGGATTTTCTTCTTCAACTTCGTGTGGTAGATTTTCTACAATAGCATCCAGCACATCTCCTGTCCCGATACCGTGGACAGACGAAATTGGCAGTGGTTCTCCCAATCCTAGCGCATAGAAATCAAAAATATCATTTCGCATTTCTGGGTTGTCAACCTTGTTAACGGCAAGGATAACAGGTTTATGGGTTTTATAAAGTTTACGAGCTACGTACTCGTCCGCATCTGTAATCCCTTCTTTCCCAGAAACTACAAAGACGATGACATCCGCTTCTTCCATAGCGATTTCTGCCTGGTGCTTGATTTGTTCCATAAAGGGAGCATCGACATCGTCAATCCCTCCCGTATCAATCATACTAAAGGAACGATTGAGCCACTCACCCGTTGCATAGATACGGTCACGTGTCACGCCCTCGACATCTTCTACGATTGAGATCCGCTCACCAGCGATCCGATTAAATAGGGTTGATTTCCCAACATTGGGACGTCCCACAATGGCAATAGTTGGTAAGGCCATGTTTTCTCACTTTCTACAATAACTTTTTTTCTGTTCTAGATTCTTCCGAGTTGAACGAGGTTCGGCTTGACCAAACTGCTCTGCCAAACGTTGACTCCAAGAGGTCGTCGCACGCGCACCAGCATAGTCTGCCTGTACTTTGTCATAGTCCAAAAATCGCCGCTACTGGCTGTTCTTGGTATTCTTCTTCAAATACCACTTGGTTCAAAGGCAGTCTTGGTTTGACCTCGTGTTGTTGATCTGGCACGCCAAGGGCAATCCCAAAAAAACAGGGTAGGTATAGTCAGGTAGGTTAAAAAGCGCTGCCACTTCTTCTGACTTGTAACGAACCAAACCGATGATAACACCACCATATCCCAGACTCTCTCTGCAAGCAAGGTATTTTTGCCCCTGCAAGCGCAGCGATCCACAGACGTGATAAGGAGACCTTCTACCCCTTGAGGTTGGAAAGTGTCTGTATGAAGGCTTGCTCCCTTTTCAGCTCGGTTCAAATCACCAACAAAAAAAGCAGGAAAGCAGCTGACTGGCGAATGGCTTCCTGAGGAACCAATTCATATAAGGCATCTTTCTTCTCTTGGTTGCGTACAAGAATCACTAGAGTAGGATTGGAAGTTTTTTTCCAAGATGACGCCATTTGAGCAGCCGTCAAGATTTCATTTAAGTGTTCTTGAGAAATCTCTTGCTCCTTAAAGCGACGAACTGAAGTATGAGCTTTCATCAGTTTAATGGTTTCTGTCATCGGCGATTTTCTCCTTCTAGTCTTGTCTCCTCTGCCAAATAACGGATTCGTTCCATGACCCGTCTAGCTTCCCAAGTCTCGTCATTTCCATTCTTTCCTTTGGCAAAATGTTTTTCCAAATCTTGAAAATTAAAGTTGGAAGTAAAGAAGGTCGGCAAATCTTCCTGCATGCGGTACTGGAGAATAACTTGGAGAATCTCATCACGCACCCAAGGAGTCGACTGTTCTGCACCAATATCATCCAAGACCAAGACTTCAGCTAACTTGATCTCATCTACCAAGGTCTTCACTGATCCTTCACCGATGGCATTTTTCACATCAATGACAAAACTTGGATAGTGGAGAATGGTTGTTGAAGCACCACGTTTTTCAGATAGGTCGTGAGCTAAGGCCGCCATCATGAAACTCTTACCAACACCAAAATCTCCGTAAAGATAGAGGCCCTTTCGGATGCTTGGGTAAAGATCAACAAAGGCATAGAGTCTCTCAAAAATCGGCAAACGGCCTAGATCATCTAGGTCAATCTGAGCCAATTTCGCTTTCTTGAGGCTTGCTGGTAGATTGATCAACTTGAGACGATTCTTGATTGCCGCCTCTTTTTCAGCCGCGATTAGTTCTGGTGTTTCTTCATAAGATACATCTGCATAACCATGATTCATGACCAAGATAGGCTTGTAGCCACGCGCTATATAGTCAGCATCCCCACGAAGAAACTTGTCCCGTTCTGTGATATATTGGTTGAACTTGGAAATGCTGCGATTTAACTCCTCTTGGCTGAGGGATTCTTTCTGGATAAAAGCCGCTACATCGGGGTCCTTCATAATCTGCTGGACCAAGTCCTGATACTGAAAACGACTTGTCTGACGTTTGATTACATCACCAACACTTTCCATCTAGTCTCCTCCTTCTTCTAATCGGGCTAACATTTCTTGTTTTTTGCGTTCTAGTTCCAGACGAGTTTCCTCACTGGTTTGATTCTTGTATTCTGGATTGCTCCACTTAGGAACATTTGTCTTAGTCGAGCTAGTTTTCAATTTCTGGTCTTCCTGGCCTTTTTGCTGACGCTCTCGAATCCGAAGCACGGCTTCCTCTGCTGTCCGAATCTTGCGATAGGCATAGTCGTTTGCGACTTTCATGGCATATTTTTCATTGACATTAGCCGAATCAACCTTGTTAAAGGTTAGAAGCAAGACGATATTGATGACTTCGTCCAGCAAGCTTAAAGACGCCATCTGGTGAAGGAGTTCTCGCTCACTCTGGGTGATGTTCCCCTTACGCGTTTGCTTGATTTCCGCTAAAAATTGTAGGGGAGTTTTATTTTTGGCTTCCCTGATAATGGTCATTTCTTTGGGGCTAAAGTCAGAAGTAGCTGGTTTTTGTGCTATCTTTTCACGCATGCGTTTGACAGAAATAACCTGAGCTACAGCTGTCGCCTTAGCTAATTGATAGGTTTCAAACCAGGTCCACTTTTTTTCATCTGCGATGGCAAACAATTCCAAAACATCCGCCTGCTCGTCTTCAAAACGCAAGCCATCTCGAGCCATCAGCTGCTGGAAATGTTCCAAGTCAAAATCATTTTTTAACTTGCTTTTAGACTCGCTTGGTGTCACTTCTTCAGTCAGGGTTGGAAAGACTTGACTCAAAGAAACAGAGAGTGCTTCTCCCTCACTTGGAGCCTGCTTCATAGCAGAAACAGCTGTATCCCCAATCTTTTTCTCTAATAATCTGCTATAGACAGAATGGCTTAGAAATTCTTGACTGGAGAGGGGAGAATGAAGCTGTAATTCATAAGTTTCTCCCCTTTGATAAAGGGTCAACAGATCTAAGGCAGATAAGACTTTGAAGGATTGGAGCAAGGTCGGCATGCCAAAGTTTAAGTGGTTGAGGATGTGGGAAAAGAGGTGTTCCTTTTGTCCACCATCCCAAAAGGTAATGGCATATAGATAGAGGCTCAGCGCCTCCTGACCGATAATCGGGAGGTAGCACTGCACCAGAGAAGAGGTATCTTGCGACACCCGATTATTCTTTAGAAAAGAAAAACGGTCATTTGGTTTCATCTATTTTTCCTTTTTCTTCTTAGAGGACTGGGTGATCTGCTGGAGCAGACTCTCCAACTCACTCACATCCTTAAAGCTACGATAAACACTGGCAAAACGAACATAGGTAATCTCATCCAGCTCCGCCAATTCTTCCATGACTAAAGAACCAATATATTCACTTTGGATCTCATTCTCACTGCGACTACGGAGTTTTTGCTCGATGCGATTGACCACCATGCCGATTTCATCACTCGAAACAGGGCGTTTCTGGGCTGAGCGAATAATCCCATTAAAGATTTTATCTCTCGAAAACTGCTCACGTGTACCGTCTTTTTTGACGACAACCAGCGTTCTTTCTTCTACTCGTTCATAGGTTGTAAAACGATGCTGACACTCGTCGCACTCACGTCTTCGACGGATGGTATTTCCTTCTTCGGCTTGTCGACTATCAACAACACTAGACTTGGTAGCCCCACATTTTGGACAACGCATGCATTTCCCTCCTTGTCGTTTTCTTTTCATTATACCATTTTTTGAGCGATTCCCAAAACAATTCTTATTTTTACTTGACAAGTTTTTTGTTTTATTGTATTATTTTATTAGAACAACAAAGACAAAGAAAGGAGACTATGATGTCCTGGTCATTTGATAATACAAAACCGATTTATTTACAGATTATGGAAAAAATCAAATTACAGATTGTTTCCCATGAACTGGAACCCAATCAACAGCTCCCAACCGTGAGAGATTTGGCGAGTGAGGCTGGGGTTAATCCCAATACCATTCAGCGCGCCTTGTCTGACCTCGAGCGTGAAGGATTTGTATACAGCAAGCGGACAACTGGTCGATTTGTCACCGAGGATTTGGACCTCATCGTTCAGTCCCGCAAACAACTTTCCGAGGAGAAACTGCAACAATTCGTCTCTTGCATGCTTCAATTTGGCTACAAAAAAGAAGAACTGCCAAATGTATTAAGCGACTATATTAAAGGAGTTTAAAACTATGACACTACTAGCACTTGAAAATGTAACAAAATCATATGGAGCAACCGCGGCACTTGACAATATCTCACTAGAGATCTCAGCCGGAAAGATTGTCGGGCTCCTTGGACCAAACGGATCCGGAAAAACAACCCTAATCAAACTGATCAATGGCCTCCTTCAACCAAATAAAGGACGTGTCCTCATTAACGGACAGGATCCAAGTCCTGCTACCAAGGCGATCGTCTCCTACCTGCCAGACACAACCTACCTCAATGAAGAGATGAAGGTTAAGGATGCTCTAACCTATTTTAAAACCTTCTATCAGGATTTCAATTTCGAAAGAGCCCAACACCTTTTAGCCGATCTCGGTATTGATGAAAACAGTCGCCTCAAGAAACTATCAAAAGGAAACAAGGAAAAGGTCCAACTCATCCTGGTTATGAGTCGTGAAGCCCGCCTCTACGTTCTGGACGAACCAATCGGAGGCGTGGATCCAGCTGCCCGTGATTATATCCTCAATACCATCATCAACAACTATTCCCCAACCTCTACGGTACTGATTTCAACCCACTTGATTTCAGATATTGAACCAATCTTGGATGAGATCATCTTCCTCAAAGACGGAAAAGTCGTCCGCCAAGGAAATGTTGATGATATTCGTTACGAGTCAGGTGAATCAATTGACCAGCTCTTCCGCCAGGAATTTAAAGCCTAAGCAAAGGAGATTATTATGTTTTGGAATCTAGTTCGTTATGAATTTAAAAATGTCAATAAATGGTATCTGGCACTCTACGGTGCGGTACTTGCAATTTCAGTTTTGATTGGAGCTTTTATTAACAGTCTTAGCCAGAGTTACAATCCTAACAATGCTGCTTATTTCATCTTCTTTTTAGTACTAGTCTTTGGAGGACTCAGCGTCACTCTTTGGATTGCAACAATCTTTTTAATCATCCGAAGATTTAAAGGCAGTGTTTATGACCGCCAAGGGTACTTGACCTTGACCTTGCCTGTCTCTGAGCACCAAATCATCACCGCAAAACTTTTAGGCGGTCTTGTCTGGTCCATCTTAAGCTATATTGTCTTTATCTTGAGTATATTGATCATCATCTTCTTAACACCAATAGAAAAAGACTTCACTGCCCTCTATAACTTCATCTCCCCTTACCTCAGCTACGGCTGGCTGTATGCCCTATCACTATTTGTCGGTTCAATCGCATGGATTTTATCCATTTACCTCTCCATCTCTATCGGACAACTCTTTAATGAGTATCGAACAGCTATGGGGATTCTAGCCTATATCGTTATTTCCATCGTTATTGGTTATATCACTTTCTTCTTAAGAGTTGACAATGACCTTAACATGATGATTAGTACAGAAATCTTGCGCGATCTCTTTTTATCAGCTATCTACTATCTCGGAACCTACTATATCTTGAAAAACAAGGTTAATTTGCAATAAAAAATGCCCAGCTAGAAAGCTGGGTTTTTCTTTAACTCAATATCAAACTGGCTACTATTGGACTAACAAATACGTAGAGAATACCGGTGACACCGATAGCCAAGCCACCCATGGCTCCTGCTACAGAACCATATCGAAAGGCCGTACCCGTTCCGACAGCATGACCTGTCCCTCCAAGGGAGAGTCCGACAGCCACTGGATCGTCAATCTTCAACCACTTCAAAAGGGTTGGTCCGATCACACTGGTCAAGATCCCAGTCGCTACTACGACGACCAAGGTCACAGTCGTCAAACCTTGCAATTTTTCTGTGATTCCCACTGCCATGGCAGTTGTCACTGACTTGGGAAAGAGAGAAATGGCTAGGAAAAAATCCATGCCAAAGATTTTCGCCACTATGGCAGTGAAGCTAGTGTTGACAACTACTGCTAGCAGACTACCAAAGAGAATACTCCGCGCATGGTGCTTCATCAAGTGAAAGCTCTTATAAAGCGGAATCCCTAGAGCCACTGTCGATGGGACTATCAAGTTGTTCAGATAAACCCCACCTTGGTAATAATCTTGATAAGAAATCCCCGTCGCCTTAAGGAAAATAATGATAAAAATAGCCGACAAAAGCAGGGGCGTTGTCAATGGATGGGGAAAACGTCTGTAAATCAGCATTCCCACTAGATAAGCTAGGATAGACAGAGCAATCCCAAACAAAGGATTGGATACAAATTCGCTCATTTGGCATCTCCTTTCTCATAATCTCCCTCAAACCGTCTCTTGATAAACTGTACCACTAGAGCTATTAGGACAATGTTAATGACAGCCGCAAAAAAGACAATCAAGACGATAGGCAAAAGATAGGGAGCAATCACATCAAACTTTTCCATGATACCCACTGCTGGCGGCAAAAAGAGAATGGTCATATTGGCCAGCAAGAAATTTCCAACCATGTTGACATGTCTGGTCCTTAGCCACTTGAACTGTAAGGCTAGAAAGAGAATAATCAAACCGATAATACTGCCTGGGATGGGCAGATGAAAGAAACTAGAAATTCCCTCTCCGATAAGAGAAATCACAAAGAGAATCATTAATTGAACATATAATTTCATCCTAAACTCCACGAAATAGACTTCTTGCATACCAGTTTACTCTTTTTCAGAAAATTTCAAGGAAATATCGCAATTCTTCTCTCTTGCAAGGATTAGTTAAAAGTAGTATAATCATTGCATGCGCAATCATCTTGTGTTGTAGAGACAGTCAGTAATGACTTTGTGATTTTACTTTGAAAAGAAAGGAGAAAGCAATGAGCTATTTGGAAAAGTGGTTTGATTTCAATCGTCGTCAGAAAGAAATTGAAGGTCTCTTGGAAGAGACCATTGCCCAGCAGAGTGACCAAAGTCTGACCTTGAAAGAGTTTTACCTGCTCTACTATCTGGACTTGGCCCAAGAAAAATCTCTACGCCAGATTGACCTGCCAGATAAACTTCATCTGAGCCCGAGCGCTGTTTCTCGGATGGTGGCTCGCTTGGAAGCCAAAAATTGCGGTCTACTTAGTCGCATGTGTTGTGATCAAGATAGACGTTCTAGCTTTATCTGCCTGACAAGTGATGGGCAAAAGACACTGGCCTCTCTACAGAAGGCTGTCGAAGAAAGCTTGGAAACAGGTTTGGATTTCTTGATTTAAGATGATTTTAGAAAAAAGTTGCGTGCGCAATCATTTTTCTTGACATTCTCTTTTACAAGGAGTAAAATAAAGTCATCATTAAACAAAGGAGTTTTTAAAATGATTGAAATTACCTATCTAGATGCCAGCAAGAACGAAAGAACTATAACGTTCGAATCTTATGACGACTTTGATCGTTCACAACAAGCTTGCCTTATCGGCGTCGCAGACTACTACCCAGTCCAAAAATTAACTTACAACGGTCATGATTTGGACTATCATGGGACTTATGGAGATGTCTTCTTCTATCTCATGAAACAAGATTTAAGCCAATATAACTAAAAAAGGAGAAATACAATGGCAAAAGCAATTACAGATGCAACATTCGAACAAGAAACAAAAGACGGTTTAGTCTTAGTAGACTTCTGGGCAACTTGGTGTGGTCCATGTCGTATGCAAGGTCCAATCTTGGATAAATTGTCTGAAGAACTTTCAGAAGATGTCTTGAAAATCGTCAAAATGGACGTTGATGAAAATCCAAACACAGCTCGTGCCTTTGGAATCATGTCTATCCCAACCCTTCTCTTCAAAAAAGACGGCCAAGTGGTGAAACAAGTTGCTGGAGTACACACTGCAGAACAAATCAAAGCCATCGTTGCTGAATTGAGCTAATCAAACGAGAGACCAAGTGCTTCATTTGGTCTCTTTTTTTCTTGCCCTTTGCCATTTTTCAAAAAATATGCTAGACTGTAGGTAGAATATTACGATGTTTGGGACATGCCATCGCTAAAAAAAACCTCTAATTGGTATTTTTTAGCTCCCCTCAAGGGAGCTTTTTGCGTGCTCTGAACATTTCCCATTTTGGAAGGAGTACTATGAAACGTCAATCAGCCTTGGTCGTCTTTAGCGGCGGTCAAGATTCCACAACCTGCCTCTTTTGGGCTAAAGAACACTATGAAACAGTCGAAGCCGTCACCTTTGCCTACGGCCAACGCCATCATCTCGAAATCCAAGTTGCTAGAGAAATCGCTAAGGAACAGGGTATTCGTCATCACATCCTAGATATGTCTCTGCTGGGACAAATCACTGAAAATGCCCTAACCTCTGATATGGAAATCGAGCAAAAAGAGGGAGAGGTTCCCAATACTTTCGTTGACGGTCGCAACCACCTCTTTCTGTCCTTTGCAGCAGTTCTTGCCAAGCAACGAGGTATTAATGATATCGTGACAGGTGTCTGCGAGACAGACTTCTCAGGCTACCCTGACTGCCGTGATGTCTTTATCAAATCCCTTAATGTTACTCTCAACCTTGCCATGGATTATGACTTTGTTATCCAAACACCTCTCATGTGGCTAGACAAGGCTGAAACTTGGGAGTTAGCCGACCAACTTGGTGCCTTTGACTACGTTCGTGAGAAGACCTTAACCTGCTACAATGGGATTATCGGTAGTGGCTGCGGAGCTTGCCCAGCCTGCCATCTACGTCAGCATGGACTAGATGTTTATCTTTCACAGAAAGGAGAGGGCTAATGTTTTTTGCACCCAAAGAAATCAAACAGGAAACTGGGGAGTCTCTCGTCTACAATCCTCACAGAACCTTAGTTTCAAAAGAATTCACTTTCGATGCTGCCCACCACCTCTTTCACTATGAAGGAAAATGCAAATCCCTGCACGGCCACACCTATCATCTGCAGATTGCTGTTAGTGGATTTTTAGATGAACGTGGCATGACCTACGACTTTGGAGATATTAAAGCGATCTACAAGGACTACTTAGAGCCCCATTTGGATCATCGCTATCTCAATGAAACCCTGCCTTATATGAACACGACTGCTGAAAACATGGTTTACTGGATTTCCAAACCATGAGTCAAGAGTTGCCAGACGAACGCGGTCTCCGTTTGGAATACGTTCGCCTCTATGAAACTCCGACTGCATTTGCGGAGTTTAGACGGGAGTGGCTAGATGACTAGAGAACGTGTCCTCAAACTACCTGTTCTGGAAATTTTTGGGCCAACCTTTCAAGGTGAAGGTCGTGCTATCGGGCAGAAAACCATGTTTGTCCGCACTGCTGGTTGCGACTACCATTGCGACTGGTGCGACTCTGCCTTTACTTGGGATGGTTCTGAAAAACCTACTCGTATGACAGCTGATGAAGTCATTGCTGCCTTGGATAAACTAGGGAGCTACGACTATGTAACCCTGTCTGGGGGAAATCCTGCTATCCTAGCAGCCAACATGGCTCAACTCGTCACCAAGCTCAAGGAACGTGGTGTCACTCTGGCTGTTGAGACCCAAGGCTCCCGCTGGCAAAATTGGTTAAAAGACATCGACCAGGTCACTCTGAGTCCCAAACCTCCTTCATCCAAGATGGAAGTCAACTTTGAGACCTTGGACTTCATTGTTTCTCAATTGGACCCCAATAAGGTTACCTTTAAAATTCCTGTCTTTGATGATGCAGATCTAGCCTTTGCCAAAGGGATTCAAGAACGTTACCAACCAGATGTCCTCTTTTTATCGGCTGGAAATCCTGAGCCCAAGGCTAGAGGCAATATTGTCCAAGACCAACTAGACCGCCTCAAAGAACTCTGGGAACGTGTCGCTACTGACGATAGCTGGGGCAATGTCCGCGTCCTTCCCCAACTCCATACCCTCCTATACGATAACCAACGTGGTGTTTAAGATTAGAAAGAAAAAATCATGTCACAACAAGAAGAAATGAAAAATCTAAGCCTACTAGGCAACAAAGAAACCAACTACATCTTTGACTATCAACCAGATGTCCTCGAATCTTTTGACAATCGTCATGTGAAAAATGACTATTTCATCAAATTTAACTGTCCTGAATTTACCTCGCTTTGTCCTATTACGGCTCAGCCAGATTTTGCGACCATTTATATTTCCTACATTCCTGACAAGCTCTGTGTCGAGTCAAAATCCCTCAAACTCTACCTCTTTAGCTATCGAAATCACGGAGATTTTCACGAAAACTGTATCAACACTATCGGGAAAGACTTGGTCAACTTGCTAGACCCTCGCTATTTAGAAGTATGGGGAAATTCACTCCACGCGGGGGCATTTCAATCGACCCCTACTACAACTACGGTAGACCTGGAACCAAGTATGAAGGCTTAGCAGAACAACGCCTCTTCCAACACGATCTTTATCCAGAGAAAATTGACAACCGCTAAACTCATACTCAATGAAAATCAAAGAGCAAACTAGAAAGCTAGCCGCAGATTGCTCAAAGCACTGCTTTGAGGTTATAGATAAGACTGACGAAGTCAGCTCAAAATACTGTTTTGAGGTTGCAGATGGATGCTGACGTGATTTGAAAAGATTTTCGAAGAGTATAAATACGAAAAAGCCCTGTTCCTCAAGCTGAGGAGCAAGGCTTTTTGAATTTCAATTATTCTTCTGTTCCAAGGAAGTTTTTTGCAACAAGAGCTGCAAGAACACCACCAACGATTGGGGCAAGGATGAAAATCCAAACTTGTTGAAGAGCTGCGCCACCAACCAAGACAGCTGGAGCCAAACTACGAGCTGGGTTTACTGAAAGGCCTGTGATGTTCAATCCTACAAGGATCATTGCCATCAAGGACAAACCAATCACCAAACCAGCAATCGCACCATTGCCCTTGCTTGCTGATGTTACAGTCATGATAACTAAGACAAACAAGAAAGTTGCGATAACTTCAAACAAGAAACCGCCAAAGACAGTGACACCGTTTGCCAAGGCATTTTCACCAAGACTAGCAGTTGACATGCCTGAGTTAGACAAGAGGAAGAATACTGCAGCTGACGCAAGGAAAGCTCCAACTACTTGTCCAAGGATGTAATTTACAAGTTCTGAAGATGACAAACGTTTGTTTACAAACATAGCGATCGAAACGGCTGGGTTCAAGTGAGCACCTGAAACAGTTCCAATTGAGAAAGCTGCAACTACGATTGCCAAACCAAAGGCAAAAGCAATTCCAAGGTGTCCAAGGCCATCAAGACCATTTCCAAAAACAACGGCTCCTGTTCCGATGAACACAAGCATAAAAGTACCGATTAATTCAGCAACAAATTTTTTCATGATAAATCTCCTTTTTTTCAAACTATGTATTAGTCTATCAAAAGAAGGAAAGGGTTTCAAGAAAATTGATTGGAAAGTTCTTTGAAAATCATGAAACGACTCGCTTATCCTTAGTACTGAAAAGATTGAATGGCTTCTTTCAAGGCATCTTGTAAACTATTTCTGGTCAAGTTGGATATAGACTTCCAACAGACAGGATCTGAAGTTGGAAAATTTATAAAAATCTTCCCTCTCTTCTATCGGAAAGTCAACCGTTTTTATCCAAGAAGCTACTTGTTCCTGATCTAATTTCCCTTGCAAAATGGGTTCATAAAGTACTCTCGCTAAGCGCCAATCCTCATCATTTGTAAAACGAATGGTAATTCTTTTAAATAATTGACCCAGTACATCAAATACTTCAGAAACTCTGTTACTAGGAAAATCTGGATGACAAACGACTTCAGTCAAGAGATCCGCTCCATGCGCAAAAGCGTGAACCCAACCATACTGACTTGAAAAACCTGTCGTATCCTTTTCTTTTTTAAGATAATACAAACCTTGAGATAGCATAGCATTTCTTATATCAGCTTTTAATCCTTTATAGAAAAGTGAGTGCTCATTACCATCTGCAGACAAAAGATTGGCATAAATAAGCGCCCTAAAAGAACGTTTAAGAGCCGAAACTCCTCTACTATCAATCTCTTTGTATAGACCTTCATCAGAGGAGACCTCTTCTGAGATAAACTGAAACTGCTCAAGGGAAAACAGTTCTTCTTGAATCCCTCTAGCCAAACTCGTAAAAACAAGTTCGTCTCGAATTTCTGGAGAGGAATCTCCCAAATGCTCAAGCAACCACTGAATTTCTTCTCGACTATAGCTTGGTTTTTCTTCTATCATTTTTCTTTGTAATTTCCAACGCATCTCAAGTACCTCTACATTTCTAGTAACTTGTCAAAAAGTCATCCTCTGTTCATATCCTTATCCTAAATCCTCTTTACTCCCCCAACTCCGCACTGTAGGCGATAATCTGGTCAACTGTATCAGACAGAAACTGAATCGTATCACGGAGTGGTTTATCTGTTGAAATATCCGCTCCGATAATCATGGCTGACTCAAGTGGTGTCTTGCTACCACCTGATTTAAGGAGATTGAGCCAATCTTCAGCTCCAGTTTCTGAATGTTTCAAATGAAGGTACCCCGCAGTCGAGATAACAAGTCCAGCTGAGTAGGTGTAACTATACAATCCCATGTAATAGTGAGCTTGGCGCATCCAAGTCAGAGCTGCATCATCATCAATCTCAATGGCATCTCCCCAGAAATCCGTCAAGACTTCCTTCATAATGCTGTTAAGTTTGCTTGCTCCGAAGGTTTCTCCTTCTTCAATCAATGTATAAACCTTACGCTGGAAGGCTGCTTCCAAGAGGTGTGTAATAAAGTTATGGAAATAGGTGTCGGTCAAACGATGGGCAAGGGCAAAGCGTTTGACGAGGGTCGTCAGACTGGTGCTCCAAGTAATCACTTAAAAGCAATTCATTGAAGGTTGATGGCGCTTCGACATAGTAAGTAGACATGTGGGCATTGAAGTAACTTTGGTGATTATCTGAAAAGATGAATTGACCAGAATGCCCAATTTCATGAATCAAAGTATAGACATCACTCAACCGGCCTGTCCAGCTCATGAGGACATAAGGGTGCACGCGATACGGATCCGCCGCATACCCGCCAGAATCCTTGCCACTATTGGCAGCGAAGTCCACCCAGCGTTCTTCTTGATAGCGCGCAACTTCCTGACAATATTCTTGCCCCAAAGGTTCTGCTGACTTCATGACCAAATCATAGGCGTCGTCAATAGTCACTTCAGGATTAAGGGCGCTGTCCAAGTCCAATTTCCAGTCTGCAAAGGTCATCTTTTCAAGACCATTGACCTTGGCAACATGCTTGAGGTATCTCTGAGCAACTGGCGCAAAATCCTTCATGATGAGATCAATCTGGCGGTCAAACATGGCACGGTCCACTTCTTGCTCAGCTAGGAGATAATCAAAGACTGAGTCATAGCCCTTCATATCGGCCAAGAGTTTTTCCGACTTAACTTGGGCTAAATAGGCTGCCGCAGCCGTATTTTGGTGCTTACGGAGTCCCTCTGAAAAAGAACGGAAAGATTTCTCACGAACCTCAGCGTCCTCGTGGTTTTGGTAGAAATTTTCATAGGTAACAAAGCTATTTTTGTAGGTCTTGCCATGGGCTTCAAAGTCAGCCATTTCAAAGTCCCCAGCTCGCATTTTGGTGTATATGTCCTGTGGACTGTAGAAGATTTCACCGAGATTGGTCAAAGCTTTCTCCACATCAGCCCCTAGATAGTGGGCTTTTTTGATTTTAGCCTGACGAATGGCTGCCGTCAAGTGAGGCAATTTACCCAAACGGTCCAAGACCTCCTCGTCTGCTGCCACCAAGGCGTCGTCAAAGAAGGTCAAGGCTACGCTGGCATCTGTTTCAAATTCCATCCCAGCCTGGGCAATATTAGCAAAATCTTCATTACTATAATCGGTCGTCTGAGGCATAAAGGCGTAATTGCCAATATGGCTCATCTGAATATAAATTTGTTCCAATTCCGCAAAGGCCTTCTCGAAATCCTCAAAAGTATGAAGATTGCCCTTGTAATCAAGTTTAAATTGATTGATATCCTCTCGCGTTTTCTCGATTGCACGCAAGAAATCCTCACGGTCTTGGTATAGGGCTGTTAAATCCCAAAGTTCCTTTTCTGGAAATTCTGAACGGTGTTTTTGTTCCATTTTCTTCCTCTTATTTCTCTAATTCTACTAAAACACTAAGGGCTGATAAGGCGTAAAGTGGTGCTGTTTCTGCTCGCAAGATGCGAGGGCCAAGTCCTGCAAGAACAGCTCCTTTAGATTCAAAACTTTCAATTTCTGCTGGTGAGAGACCGCCTTCTGGCCCAAAGATAAAGAGCAGCTTGGCTCCTTTTTCAAGACCAGAGACTGCTTGCAGAAGCGCAGCGGCTTCTCCCTCTTTTGCTGACTCTTCATAGGCCACTACGATAGAGTCAAACTGAGCCAGTTGGGCTAGAAAATCTGCTTTTTTCTCGAAAAGCTGGATACTTGGAACGATATTACGTTTACTTTGCTCTGCTGCTCCAAGGGCGATTTTTTCCAGTTTTTCAACTTTTTTACCCAATTTCTTGCCGTCCCATTTGGCAACTGACCAGTCTGCTGGAAATGCCCAAATCTGACTGGCTCCGAGCTCGGTTACTTTCTGAGTAATAAACTCCAGCTTGTCTCCCTTGGGAAAGCCAGATGCGATGGTCACTTGGATTGGCAGTTCCACATTGTCAGTTAATTCTTGGACCAATTCAAACTGACATGCTTCCACATCCAGCACGCGCGCCAAGCGCTTGATGCCATCATCAAAGACTAAGGTCACCTCATCCTCTTCTTTCAGCCGCATGACCTGAAACATGTGCTTGCTGGTTTCATTGTCCTCGATAGTGACAGGAGAGATTGCACTCCCCTTGACAAAATACTGCTGCATGCTAGCCTCCAATCACACCAGAAATATCCTTGGTCTTCTTGAAGACACAGGCATTCCATTCCCCTTGAATCATGTGAGTTTCGAGGAAAAATCCAGCTGACTCAGCCGACTCTCGCACCATGTCCCACTTGTCCTTGATAATGCCACTCATGATGAGATAACCTTCGTCCTTTACCAAACGATAAGCATCCTCCGTCAGATGAATGAGGATATCCGCCAAGATATTAGCCACGATAACATCTGCCTCAATCTCCACGCCTTTAAGCAAATCGCCTGGCGCCACATGGATATTTTCCATGCCAGGATTGAGTTCAATATTTTCCTGAGCGACTCGAACCGCTACATCATCTAGGTCATAGGCAAAGATTTCCTTAGCACCAAGCAGCGAGCTGGCAATAGAGAGAACCCCTGAACCTGTCCCCACATCGATTACTGTTTCTCCACCACGGAGAACCTGCTCCAAAGCAAAGAGGCTCATCTTGGTCGTCGGATGGGTTCCTGTCCCGAAGGCCATACCAGGATCTAGCTTGATAATCTTTTCTCCCGCAGTCGCCTCATAGTCTGTCCAGGACGGTACGATGGTCAAATCATGAGTAATGCGAGCTGGTTCATAGTATTTCTTCCAGTTGTCTGCCCAGTCTTCCTCAGCCAAGGCAGACGTCCCCATCTTAACCTCTCCCAAATCCATAAAATCTGTCAATTCTAGGAGACGAGCGTGCAAATCCGCCTCAACCATTGCCACATCAATCGTATCAGGATAGTAGGCTGTCACCACGATTTCTTCTTGTTGTTCTACCTCTGGGAAAATTTCACCGAAGCGGTCGACATTCCCCACATAGTCCATACTGTCTTCAATCGCAACACCTTGAGCACCTAGCTCAATCAGGAGATTGGAGACCAATTCCTCTCCCTCGCGCTTCACTGTAACTTTTAGCTCTTGCCATGTTTCCATTTGAATCTTCCTTATTTTTCTTAAATTCTTCAATCACATCTGTATAGTGTTCTTTCATTGCGCTATGAATCTGCTGTTTAAAAATACCAAACGTAAGATAATAAACAAATAGAACAATTCCTTCAAACAGTATCAGAAACAAAAAATATTCTGAAAATGAAAGTGGTTGAGTATTCTCACCTTGTAAAGACAGAACATACAGTAACCCCCAGATAACGGCCATAGAAATTCCTGCTACTTTAATGCCACCTTCCCTTTGTTTTTTTAACTTTAAATATTCCATATAGATGAATGTAGCTTCTTCTCTAGAATATTGTCCAGTTTTTAGTTTGCGTTTAACTTCCTTGTTTAACGTCGTTGTTGCAATTGCAAAAATCATTTTACTTCCTCCAAATAATCCTTCAATCTTCCCTGTAACTGAGGTACCGCCTGTTTAGAATGTAAAAATTCTTCAATGGGCATCAGTTTATAAGCCTGCCCTTCATCGCCAAAGACAATACTATCAAACTGTTCCTGCCTTAACTTACCAACTAGAAAGACGGATTCCTTCCCCTCAAAAAGCATACTTGGGTACACCTTACTCCAAAGCAGACAATCCTCAGTCAGATGAATGCCTAGTTCTTCATAAACTTCACGCGCCACGCACTCAAAAGGACTTTCATCACCCTCTCGTCCGCCACCTGGCAATTCCCAGGTATTAGGGTATGGAATGTTTAATTTGTCATCACGTAAGATAGTTAAGAGCTTATCACCACAAAAGAGGGCAATTTTGCAACCTGTAAAATCAGAAATTTCTATTTCCATATCAAACTCCTTCAGCTAATGCCTTCTCCAGCTCCTCTAACCAGTTTTCATAGTAGCGTTTCTCATCTCGCAACATGCGACTAGTATTCATTTTCTGTTTAGCAATCTTCATAGCCTTGCGAGTTTGAGCCATGTCTTTCCTTGCCTTAAATTGATACCAGGCTTGAATGATCTGCATGTCTGCCATTTTTAGAGACAAAAAGGATTTAACTCCTCGATTACTTGCATACTCCTCCGCTTTTTCATGATCTCCTTCTAGCAAGGCAATGTGAAGAAGGTATAATTGAGAAATAGTTTTAGACATTGGATTATCTGTTTTCTCTAGCATAGACTGAAACTGTTGCTTTGCGAGCTCTATATTATCATCCAATATGAAGACCAAGCCCTGAAGAGTCTGAACACTTTCTGCAAAACTCCCTCTCGCATTCTCATCGACAGGCATGATAAAGTCTTTCAAATCATATTCTTGAGGAGCTAGCAAGGTCTGGGCAGAATGCCTCAACACTAGGTAGGCGTATTTGGTATTTTCAGGGTGTTGTAGTAATTCCCAGATTTTTGCTCCATCGGTAATCCCAACTGGCTTAGCATTGATGAGAAGAAAGGATACATTTAGACAAATCCAAGTAGCCGCAAAATACCAGCTTTTTGTCAAAAATCCATACAATATCGCCAATAAAATCAAGCTAAGATGAACTATCAAGCCGCCTGCAAGCATCAGGATAATTCTTTGATCACTTTCATCTTCTTTCAATCCAATATACTGAGCACCAACATTTTTCAGAACAGCTGTTCGACTAAGAGAAAACTTGCCTGACTTTTTGGTCAAAAGAAAATTCCCTAATCCAAAAGCCACCAGTCGATAGCCTGTCAGGTAACCGCAAGATGCATGTCCCAGTTCATGAAGGATAAATATCAGATAGATGCTGAAAAAAGTAAATAGGTAGCCTGGAACAAAGACAAACGAAAAATCTAACTCTTTAAAGGCAATTGTTCCAAAAGCAAATCCTAGCATCAAAAAAACAAAGGACAGACCAGAGATAAAAGACAAGACAATTTTCTTCATATACTTCCTCGCTAGTTTCTAATACCTCGGATAAGGATAAAACTCTCCCTCTTCCAAGCCAACTTTTCCTTCTTCAAAAACTTCTTGGTTCCATTCCATGACAAATTCTTCTGCTTCTGGGTCTTCCAAAAAGTCCATGAGGGCATCCAGCCCAAGCTCGGCAGTATCTTTGAGGAATAGTGCAAAATAGCTTAAAAATTCACGAGAGAAGCCTTTCTTTGGTAAGTAAGGAATGACAGTCAGATAATCGTCCGCATTGACTGTTGACTTGGCAGGATTGTAGAAAAGGACTGCTTCTTCAAAGAGAATATCGTCTGACGAAACTTCTCCGTCCTCATCCACCATCTCCACACCTGCAGCGTTTTGCGCTTCTAGTAAAAAAACTCACTTCAACCGCATGATTGCGCTTGTCCCAACTAATCTCATAGTCAAAAGGAAAGTTCTTGTCCAACTCTTCCTCTAAAACATCTAAAAATCCGTATGTTGCCATTTTGTCCTCTTTCTATGCGACTCTTAAATCGCCCCGATTGCTCGGAAATATGCTAAAATAGATACTACCATCTTACCACATCTACATCAGAAAATCCATGTTAGAAAGGACTGCTATGCCAGACAATCTCGCGCTTCGCATGCGCCCAAAAACCATTGACCAGGTCATCGGTCAGAATCATCTGGTCGGCCCAGGAAAAATCATCCGTCGCATGGTGGAGGCCAACCGCCTGTCATCCATGATTCTCTACGGACCTCCGGGTATCGGAAAAACCAGTATCGCCTCTGCCATCGCTGGAACGACCAAGTATGCCTTTCGGACCTTCAACGCGACAGTGGATAGTAAAAAGCGACTGCAAGAAATCGCCGAAGAAGCTAAATTTTCTGGAGGACTGGTTCTGCTACTGGACGAGATTCACCGACTAGATAAAACCAAGCAAGACTTTCTTCTACCACTCTTAGAAAGTGGTCTGGTCATCATGATTGGGGCTACGACTGAAAATCCTTTCTTTTCAGTCACTCCTGCCATTCGTAGCCGTGTTCAGATTTTTGAATTAGAACCCTTGTCCAATCAAGACGTCAAAGAGGCGATTCAAATCGCTCTAACTGACCCTGAGCGTGGTTTTGACTTCCCAGTTGAGCTAGATGAGGATGCGCTGGATTTCATCGCAACCTCTACCAATGGAGACCTTCGTTCTGCCTTTAATTCACTAGATTTGGCTGTTCTCTCTACCCCTGAAAATGACAAGGGCATCCGCCATATCACGCTTGATATTATGGAAAATAGCCTCCAGCGAAGCTATATTACTATGGACAAGGATGGAGACGGGCACTACGATGTCCTCTCTGCCCTGCAAAAATCCATCCGTGGCTCGGATGTGGATGCCAGTCTCCACTACGCAGCCCGCTTGATTGAAGCTGGGGATCTGCCTAGTCTAGCTCGTCGTTTGACTGTTATCGCTTATGAAGATATCGGCTTGGCCAATCCTGAAGCCCAGATTCATACCGTGACTGCTCTAGATGCTGCACAAAGGATTGGTTTCCCAGAAGCTCGCATTCTCATTGCTAATGTTGTGATTGATTTAGCCCTTTCTCCCAAGTCCAACTCAGCCTATGTGGCTATGGATAAGGCTCTTGCTGATCTCAAAACTTCTGGTCACCTACCAATCCCTCGTCACTTACGTGATGGACATTATAGCGGTAGCAAGGAATTGGGGAACGCCCAAGATTATCTCTATCCACACAACTATCCTGGACACTGGGTCAAACAAGATTACTTGCCAGAAAAAATTCGAGATCATCACTACTTCTCTCCAGAAGATACTGGCAAGTACGAACGGGCCTTGGCGCAACGCAAGGAAACCATTGATAAATTACGGGACTTGTGAAATCCTTTTCAAAAAAATAAATTTTCCTCTTGATTTTTTTTGAAAAAGTGGTATCATATAAACATAGAAACGCTGTGGTGTACGACTTCACACTTAAGTGTTGACCGACTATTTTTTGTATTATTAGGGAAACAAAAGTCTTCTAACAGCATGTAGGCCGTCTCACACGGAAACAGCTTCAGTTAGAGCGAGTTGCCCACCTGCTTAATTGCGCGGGTTCAATACAAACCGTGAAGTTTCGGCACCAATACAGCTTTTTCTTTGCCTCCTTAGCTCAGTTGGTAGAGCAGTAGACTCTTAATCTATGGGTCGCAGGTTCGAGCCCTGCAGGGGGCATCTAAATCAACAGGAAAAAGCCTTGATTTATAAGGCTTTTTTGCTTGTCTATAACTGATTTGCCCCATCATTTGCCCCACATTTTTTTATGAGCAATCTTTCCAGATATCTCTAATTTGATTAAATTCTTCAAAAATTTTCTCTTCTAACGTGTGTCCATACACTTCTACTAACATTGAAATATCACGATGACCTAAAATTTTTGCAATAACTCCAAGGTCAAATCCTTTGTGCCAGAGGTAGCTTCCATAGGTATGACGTGCTCCTTTTGTCGTGATAATTGGATAAATATCTAATTCATTTAAAAGAACACTCAAAGCTTTATTGACACTTGCAATATCTGGTACCAAGTGAATATATCCATAATGCTGAAAAATCATTTTATACCTATTCTTGATTCCTAGCTCTTTATTAGCCTTCTCCTGTTCAATTTTTAGGACTTGCAATATCTTAATACATTCTTCGTCTATCGGTACCATCCGAATAGACGTTTTGTTTTTTGGAGGGACAAATTTATGAGAAAGGGTATTAAACCTCCTATATGTTTTTAGCAGTCCTCTGTCAAAGTCAACTTCATTCCAAGTTAACGCTATTAACTCTCCAAACCTCATGCCTGTTTTTAGTAGAAAATAGACGATATAAGGAACAATTGAACGTTGGTAATCAAATTTTCTCTTTACTGCTAAAAGTAAATCCAGATAGTCCTTTTCTGTATGTAAATATTTCTCTTCGGTCATCTGTTGTTCCTTGGATGAAAATAACTCGACATGTTGTGTAAAATCATCTATTAGAACTTTGTCAGCAATTGCCATTTGGATGCTCTGATGAATCCCAGTATTCAATCTACCAAGAAAATTTCTACCAACTGTTTGCCCATACTTATTCATTATTCTTTGGTATTCACTCGCACGAATTTGAGTGACTTTCTTATTTCCAAATAATCTTTCAATTGTGTTTTTACGGAGAAGATATTTTTTCTTTGTCTCTTCCGACCTACTACTCGGTAGAATTTTTAGTTCAAGCCATTCTTGATACAGATCTACAAGAGAAATATCTCTAGAAATTCTTTTCCCTAAACGAAGTTCTTGCAGAATCGGTTCAGCTTCTGACTCTGCAAGTTTTTTTGTTTTAAAACCGCTATTATGAGCAACAGTTTTTCCTTCGTTACGAATTTCATAGGTCCATAAATTACTATCTCCTCGCTTTCGATAACGAACACTTGCCATATTACGCCACCTCTGTTCCCAGAATCTCATTTACAACACTTTTTGGAACAACCATCAAACGTTTGCGATTATAAAATGTATAGCCTCGTGATACAAGTAATTCTCTCGCCTGATGAATGATATCATTTGCTGTATGAGGGCGATAGCCCATTTCAATTAATTCTTTGTTACTAATTAAATTATTGTCCATAGTTATCCTCCTTATTTATTTTCTAAATTCAGAAACTCACCTACAAGTAGTTGTAATTCTGCATTTAATTTAGGGAGGTTCTGTATTAATACTTCTTTTAATTCTTCCGCAAATTGGTTCGTTTCTTCTCTCAATAGTTTACGGACTCTTGTTTTTTTCTTTTTGATGCTGTCTGATTTTAAATTTGGAAAAGCCAATGATAACAGTTCAGGATTGTTGAGAAAGATAATTGTAAATGCTCTTTGATCCACTCGAATATGTTCTAGCTTATAAAATCCGAAATTATCAAGTCGATTCATAACATCTTGGACCATCTCCTCACCAATCGCTTTGGTTCTGAGTTGGAACTCCAATCTCCACCAAAACGGATTTACAGCCAAATCTAGCTTCTCTTCGCGCTTGTGAGCAATGATTTCTTTATTCTTATCATATAACCTAACTTGTACATTACTACCGCTAGAACCCCAATATTTCGTCTCTAATTCACCCCCTCTACCATAGAAGACCTTATGGGTAACACCACCTTTAATATGTTGCAAATTAACGATTTCAGGCCTGTTGAAAATGTCAAATGCCAAATCAAAACGAGACAAACGTACCGTCAATGAATTCAATTTAGCAAGTACATTAATTGTCTCCATACTTTCATTCCGTCAAATTCTTTTAAAATATTAGGATTGAAATCAATTCGAATCAATTGTTCACCTCCATAAGTGGATAATTGGAAAAATATAATATTGATCGAATCATACTCATTAAAATTTTTAGCTAAAGTAAAGACATCATCTCGTACATTATCATATAGTTCAAATGAATCAACTCTTGTACTTATTGCCTGTTTCAGATTTTTGAAAATTCGTCTTAGGGAACCAGTGTCTGTATCCCAGATAACCGTTAATCTATCAATACTGACATCTAACCGCTGTACTAATTCTCCTACATCACATCGTTCTTGAATGTTTCTTAAATCTTGTATAGAAACCAACAAAATTGTCCCCCCTTCTTTTAGATTTTTTAGGTCTCAGAAACACCGTCAAATCAACGTTTGCTCGTTCCGTCGTTCTTTGGGCGTTGCCCTAAGTGTACCTTTTTGCTGGCTGTTAGAATAGCCAGCTTTTGCTTGGCTAGAAATTGTCTGGACGCCAGTCTGCAGGACTTCGCCTGACTTCCCGTCAGGCTCGTCCCTTGACCTTGTCCACACAATTTCTAGCACCAAGGCTTCGAATAGTCATAAGTCATAGTCTCGTCCTCAACTTCCTCCTCACTCACTGTTCCTAAACTTACGAGCTACTTTGTATCGTTTATAACTTATTTATAAGTTATAAATATATTTTATAAAAAATATTTTAAATAGTCAACTAAAAACTTGATTTGTAAGTTTATAGATGATAGAATAAGTTTAAAATACAACATAGGAGTTTATCATGACCTTTATTATTCAAAATTTTGGACCCAATTTGGCACGACTACGCATAGAAAAAGGAGTAAGTCAAACTCAACTTGCGGAAGATTTAGGAATCGGTAAACAGTCCATCTCTGATTATGAAAAACAAAAAAGCTATCCTACCTTTGCAAATTTAGATAAGATAGCAGAATATTTTAATGCAACTCCAACCCAACTATTTGGAACTAGTAAAGAGATTGAGTTAGAAAAGAGTGTTCTTGAATCTAATGAATACTCTGATAAAGTAAGTGAAATCTTAAAGGCTGTCAAATACATCGAACATTTTCTACAAACTGATGGACAGTACTTAGAGGATTTACTTTACCTAACAAGAGGCAACCAACTATACACAGAAGATGGAGATGAATTGTATATTGATCCAACTTCTCAGGAAAGAACAGTTCATAACCAATATGAACCCGGTTTTATTGTAGCAAGAGATAAATCCCCACTAGAACTCTTAATTGAAAATAAGGACCTATTAGATTAAATAAAAAAAGCGAGTTTTAGGCTCGCTTTTCTATTGTATAATCTTATTCTTCAGTTCTTCCAGTTACTTGAAGCAGGTTCACTGTTTCAATATTGTTGAAGACAAAATTAATTGAATTATCCTCTCCAATCTCAATACGATCTATAAAAGACACTAAAGATAGTTGATTTAATTCATCACTTTCAGAATTAGGAACTATCTCAGAAACGAAAATTTATCCCCTTGATAACCAGATTTATTAATTTTTTAAAATATGCTTACTTTTTAAATACCATTTTAACTTCAGCACCATTACCTTGATCATCATAATTATTTAGTAACAATTGTCCCTTGTTATTTTCAAGTATTTTCATAACAATTGAAAGCCCTAATCCATGTATATTATTATCATACATTTTCGTTGATACATATTTTTCTCTTAGATCATAAAGAATATCATTATTAAATCCATCACCTTGATCCCTGACCACAATAGTATAATCATCTATATCATCATAAAAACCGATAAATATCGTAGAACCCACTGAAGAGTTCTCAATTGCATTATTTACTAAATTTTGTATCGCAATAGCAATTGAATTTTTATCTAATTTAATGTTACTTTCATCAGACGAAAGAATTGACAAGCTAAAACCCTTAAGTTTACAAATACTAGTCACAATTTTTATCCAATCGTCTAAAACTTCTTTTGATACAACTTCCTTTGGAGCTTCCATCAAATCAGAAAATTCATTTAGTTTTTTTAAAAAAGATTCCAATCTCTCCACACCATTTAAAGCATCTTCTGCTCTTTCAAGAACATTTTCTTGATCTTCTTTTAATAATTCTATATTCCCCTTAATTAGAGTAATCGGAGTCCTCACATCATGAGTAATCGATTGAATCATTTCTTTTTGTGTCATCTGCATATTCCATTGTTTTTCTAATGATGCCTTTAAGCTCCTTGCCATACTATCTATAGAATCTAACACTCCTGAAATTTCTGTATAATCAGAATACTCTCTTTCAAATTCTAATTGTAATTTTTTTCAATATTTTCATTAGCCTTGGATATCTTTCTAATTTCACTCCTTAATTTCCTTGTCAAATTACTTATTAAATAAATAAACCCAATTAGCCATAGACAAAACATGCTTGTAAAATACACCAATTCAAAATTTCCAATTATTTTGTATACATTTGGATTGGTAGGTATAGCACTAATTTTATATTTTATGATCAAATCTTTATTACCATTTTTAAAAGCCTTAAATACATCTGAACCTATTATGTGTTCCTTTGAAGATTTTTCCTTTTTGCAATGCCTCACTTATTTTTTGATTATAGCGTTCATCAATCGTATTTTTCTATAATTTCTCCATTATCTCTTAATTGATATTCATAAAAAAATGGTATTTTATCAATTTCCCAATTCTCTTTTTGAAACTCATATTTTACTGTATCAGAATGCCTTTCAGCATAATTTGCAGGATATACTACCCCAGTGTTAATTAAGATGTTTAGAGGCATATAGGAAAATAAACTCATAAATAGTACAAAAAAACAATTCTAAAATTGCAAATTTACTAATTAAATAGGTTAAACTTTTTTTAGTTCCCATTGATAACCTACTCCCCAAATAGTTTTAACTGGATCTATATGAAATCCAGCAAATTTTTCTCTTATTTTTTTTATTCTTTCTGTAATAGAAGTTGAACTATCACCTTCAGCATCATATCCATAAATTGTTGTATAAATCTTTTTCTTTAGTAAAAACCTGGTTTCTATTTTTTAAAAGTAATTCGCATATTTTATATTCACTTTTGGTAAGAGTAATTTCATCTTCCTTGAAATATATTTTTTTAGACAATAAGTCACAAGAAATTGGATAATCAATTATTCTACTGTGCTTATCTCTATTTTCTCTTCTAATATGTGCTGCAACCCTCGCCCTTATTTCAGATACAGAAAATGGCTTTGTAACATAATCATCTGCACCTAAGGCAAATCCCTCTATCTTGTCCTTTTCAAAACTTTTAGCCGTCAACAAGATAATCGGTGCATCTATCAATTCTCTATATCGTGATAAAAACTCAAATCCATCCATTTTATCCATCATGACATCAAGAATAATCAAATTATATTTAACCAGCTGTTCAGGAACAATTTTTTCAGCTGAATCACAAAGGTCAACATTATATTCTTTTTTAAAAGTCAACTCTAAAAGTCGTAATAGATCTTTATCATCATCTATGATTAATAAGTTCATTCTACTCCTCCATTTTATTAATACCATCCCATCTATTATACCAAATATTAAATACGCCTATAAACAATACAGTAATGATTACTGATAATGCTAAAAACATCAAAATATCATGACTTGTAACTTCATGACTTGTATAAGCAAAAATAAGTTTTATCGGCCAAACAAAAGGTAATAAATACCAAATATTACCGCCTAATTCTGTGGTACCCTAACAAAAATACCTGATAATGTTAAAAAAATTCCGATTAGTATACTGCCAGAAAAACCTAATTTCAAACTTAAAAATTGATAAACAGGAATCATTGGCATCAGCATAATTGTACCAATCAAAAAGCATAAAACTGTACTTATATAATTAAACTCAACTTTTCCAAACCCGACTAATATCATTACCAAGATAGATATAAATTCAATTATAAATAGTAATATAGAGATATAAATAGATTTAGAAAAGAATATTTTTTTCCTACTAATCCCAGTCCTTAAATCATTTGCAAAATTCCCAGCTACCTTATCAACCTCATATATCATTGGTATATAAAAACACATTGAAAAATTTGCTAAAATTATATATGCGCAAAAGAACACTCCCATTTCTTTCCCTATTAATCCTTTTGAATTCATCGAATAAATACCATAAATCAAAGAAAATAGGATTGGGCATAAAAAAGTCATTAGTCTTACTGGTGTCCTTCTACTTCTAAGCCAGTATGACGATATCATATTATGCACTTCATTTACTCCTTTTGTTGTTAATTAAAAGACTTAATGTTAATACGACTACATAGACCGCAATACTTAAAAGCAATCCTAAGTATGTTGCATCCATATTCATTAGTTTAGAGCCAGTCTCAAGAAAAGTCCCATTTGGATGTACTCCAACAACTGGACTAAGCATTCGCAAGTTATATGACCATGGAAATAAAATCCAATTTTTTGTTACTGCAATCACAGCCGATGGGAATGTCAACACAAAATTCAACAATATAAGAACAGCTTTCTTTTTTGTAAGTCCATATATCAAAAAAGATAAAGCAACGATCGGTAAACTTCCAATAAAAAGACAAATAGTAGCTATAATTAATTGACTTAGCGATATTTTTTCACCTAGAAAAAATGTCGCAACAGTAAATATTAATATTGTTGATATTAGTAGAATAATAAATAATTCAGCTACAATAATAATATTTTTTGCCAATTCTATTTTTTTGTAAAACTTAGATTTTTTTGCTTTTTTTGTAAAACAATATGCTCGCTCTTTTTCTTTAACATTTATATTCACAACTAGTAAGCTCAAAACTATTGGGAGAATTAAAAGTGGATACCAATTAAAAAGAAGTTGCCAATATGTAACTTTTTTTCCTTCTGGGCTTTCCCCCATCAAACTAATCATAGCTATATTAAATAAAACAAAAAAATTATAGGCACAATAATTCCTAACTTTAAGTTAGCAGATCTTTTTTTCTTTCATTAACTCTGTTTTAATATAACTAATCATTATTTTTTTCACATCCTTTTTTTATCATTTCTAAAAAAACAATTTTTTTCCAAATCCATCTCATCAGAATTATTAGCTTCATAAATGAGATGCCCATTATTAATAATCCCTATCTTATCTGCTATCTGTTGAATCTCACTCAGAATATGACTTGAAATAATGACTGTAATCCCTTTTTTAGAAAACTCTTTTATCAATTCTCTTAACTCTTGAATTCCCAAAGGATCTAGTCCATTAGTTGGTTCATCAAGTATCAATAATTCTGGATTATTTATTAGTGTCATTGCAATTCCAAGTCTTTGTTTCATCCCCAATGAAAAATTTCTTACCAATTTTTTATTTGTGTCTTCTAACCCAACTGTTTTTAACACATAATCAATTCTTCTTTTATCAATATTTAATAATACTGTTAAAACTTCTAAGTTTTCGTATGCTGTTAAATTTGGATAGATGGCAGGATGCTCTATGATAGCTCCAACTTTTTTTAAATCTTGTGTACACATGCTTTTTCCTTCAAAAAAAATATCCCCTGATGTACAATTCATAACTTTAGTAATTACTTTTAATAGCGTTGATTTCCCAGCACCATTCGGTCCTAATAGTCCATATATCTTTCCTTTCTCTACTTTAATTGATATATTTTCAAGTACCATTTGTTTTTTGATTTTCTTTGTTAAATTTCTTGTTTCAAGCATAATTTCCATATAATGTTCCTCCGTTTCTTATGTAATCAATTCTAATACTAAAAAAATAACCAAATCATAATTACTCTATTTTTTTGTAAAACAAAAAAAGCATATATAAATTTTAAAAAGGAGTAAGCAACTCTTCTGTTCACTTACTCCCCCATACTTTTATCTAAAATCATCAAATGTGAGTCATTCGTTATTTTTGCCCCACTTTTGCCCCATTTTTAAATCCTGACATTGAAAACACCTAAAAGTATTTCTCTAAAATCAGCTATATTTCAACATTTTTATTTATTTTCAATATGAAAAGTTCTTACAAATCCATGTAGGGGGCATCTAAATACAACAGGAAAAAGCCTTGATTTACAAGGCTTTTTTGTGTAGTCTTAGCACTAAAAAACGATAGAAAAAACACCCCTTCTGAACTGCACCCCAAAAGTTAGACAGAAAAAACCTAACTTTTGTGGCGCAGTTCATTCGCGCCACATGAAGTTATTTAAGCATATCCTTCTCTTTCATTATCATTTTCTGTTATAATAAATTGTACTTCTAAAATAGAAAGGTCTTAAGATGACAACTCTTATTAAACATAAACGTGTAGAATTTTTCAGAACTTTTTTTATGACTTAGTTTTTTTGTTTTTTTGCAATTTCAAAAAGTAACTACTTTAATTGAGCATCTTCATAACGGTATTTTGACTTGGAATTCTTTCCTTGATTTTTTCATGGCTGTTTTGGTTCTCACTGATTCATGGATGATTCAAACCGTTTATACCAATCGCTATGGAAAGAACTCTTTATTTAACATGGTAATCATGTTTATCAAAATGGGACTTTTACTCTTTATAGCCAATATGATGGGACCTGATTGGCAACAATATTTTCATTATCTTTGTTGGGCTGTTGGTACATTAACCTTTACCTTATTTTTACAATATTTGGTTGAATTTTTTAGAAAATCAACCGATAATGTTGAACGGGAAAGTATCAAAGGTTTTCTATGGATAACAGGTCTAGGAAGTTTAGGAGTCTATCTAGCAGCTCTTCTTCCTATTTACGTTGGAGTCTCTGTCTTATTTGCTAGTATTCTGCTAACATTTATTATGCCAATTATCTTGCTTAGTAAAGATAAGCATTACCAGGTAAATCTCCCCCATTTAATCGAGCGCATCTCCCTTCTTGTCATTATTACGTTTGGAGAGATGATTATGGAGCTAGCTAACTTCTTTACAATCGAGAATTTCTCGATTTATTCGGTTCTTTATTTCATTATTATGCTTTCTCTGTTCTTGTTTTATTTTGGTCAATTCGACCATGCTATTGATGAAAAATCTAATCAAAAGGGACTATTTCTAATTTACAGTCACTATCCTATTTTCATTGGACTTATTATGATGACTGTATCGATGAGTTTTCTTCTGAATCCTGAAGCTAATCTTCTCTTTGCAACCATCTTCTCTTATATCGGATTTGGCCTCTTCCAAGTTGCTGTCCTAGTAAATGGGCCCTATAACAAACACTATCTTCGCTATTCGAAAAGTTACTACTGTGTCCAAGCGACACTCTATCTGGCTGCCTTGATTCTCTCTTTAATCTTTGCTTCTAATCCTATAATAGTAGTGAGTATAACAACCATTTTAGCTCTAGCTATAGCCATTCATTTTATTTATTTTTATGTGACACAGAATAAAAAATATTCCAAATCTAACTGGGGGTTCTTTTAATGAGTTTATAACATAAAAAAGCTTTGGGAACCAAGGCTTTATATGATATCAATCACCGACCACGAAAATGTTTAGCTTACAGAACTGCTAGTGAAGCTCTAGAGGATGAGTTCGAGTAAATGTTGCACTTATTCTTGCAATTTATCATTTACTTGATGCACGAACTCGATATTTTTTTCGTTAATTTGTTTTTGCCCCACTTTTGCCCCATTTTTAAATCCTGACATTGAAAATACCTAAAAGTATTTCCCTAAAATCAGCTATATTTCAACATTTTTGTTTATTTTCAATATGAAAAGTTCTTACAAATTCATGCAGGGGGCATCTAGATACAACAGGAAAAGTCTTGAGTTCCAAGGCTTTTTTTGTGTCCTCCCTACTTTTATTCTATAAACAGATACTCAAGATATATTTTGTGTGTAAAAAAGTTCTTTTACCCCTCTACGAAAAACAAAAAAGATTCTTACCTTTGCAAATTTGGATAAGATAGCAGAATATTTTAATGCAACTCCAACTCAACTTTTTGGAACTAGTAAAGAGATTGAATTAGAAAAGAGTGTTCTTGAATCGAATGAATACTCTGATAAAGTAAGTGAGATCTTAAAGGCTGTCAAATACATCGAACATTTTCTACAAACTGATGGACAGTACTTAGAGGATTTACTTTACCTAACAAGAGGCAAACAACTATACACAGAAGATGGAGGAGAGTTGTTTATTGACCCAACTTCTCAGAAAAGAACATTTCATACCCAATATGAACCTGGTTTTATTGTAGCAAGAGACAAATCTCCACTAGAACTCTTAATTGAAAATAAGGACCTATTAGATTAAAAAAAGCGAGGATAACCTCGCTTTTCTATTGTAAAATCTTATTCTTCAGTTCTTCCAGTTGCCTCGTTCGGTCATTCAATTTTAATTCAAAAACTTAAAAATCCAAACCAATGATTATCCATTCATCAATGAAGTTCCAGAAATTTAAATTTCCTTTAGGAAGCTCTTTAGTGGACCAAAGATAAGCTCTATTTTCTATATTCTTCGTCAAATCCAAAACGATATAGGTCCCCATCCCGTTACTGAAAAAGTTGTAACAAGAGGTCAAATCCATCTCCAGCTGGTCTTCATATTCCCATTCAAAATCAGCCATGGAATCGATATTTTCAGTGCTATCCAAACCCATTGTTTTACTCGGATAGTAATAAAAACCATTATGAACTTTTGTGTAAAAGTCTACAATTGTTTTATCTATATTTTCAACTGGACAATCAAATTTTTTACCAAAATTTGATTCAGATAGTGGATTTTTCCCTTCGTAGAAAGCTGTCTTTTGAGTCTTGTAACTAAGAACGGTATATAAAATAGAATACTCTTCTCCAATTCTCATCAACTCAATGTCAGTCAGATATGTTTGTAGATAAAGAATAGTATTGCTCAATTCCCTTGCAAGATATGCCTGCCATTCTCCTAAAACAACTGATTTTCTATCTTCCAAAGTATCGACTAAAAATGCCGCTTTCCAATATTCTGGAATCGGTGCATTTACAATTGTTGATTTATCAGTTATAAATTCTACTTTATTTTTAGATGATAACGTGTAACGATTTAAAAATGCAATTTTATCATTCATCTGTTGAACCATTTTATCCTCCGATTAGTCTCGCACTGATATTTATTGATAATAACACTATATATCTAGTATAGCATAATCAATAGGTATTATAGGTTTTCAAACCAAATGTGAGCCATTCGATTTTGCCCCACTTTTGCCCCATTTTGAAATAATTAAATTGAAAATCACTCCAAATATATTCCGAAAAACACTTATATTCCAATATTTTTAATTACTTTCAAGATGATAAAGCCTTCCAAATTCATGCAGGGGGCATCTAAATCAACAGGAAAAGCCTTGGTTTCAGGGCTTTTTTGCTTAGTTTTTTAGGATATTCTGAGTTTAGTATAGATAAAATTCTTTTCATATAACAAAAAGAACGCTACATAGCGTTTTTTTGTTATTCTTAGTTACTCGTCTAATCGAATAAACATCATTGCGTTAAGCAAAGAGATGAGAGCGACTGTATTGACATTATTGGAATAGATCAGTCTCTTATTTTCAATAGGCGGAATAATAAAATTAGAAATAATGATGTCGTAAGGTGATTCTTTTAGAGACTCAAGGGATAACTCTAATTCACTCCAAACTTCCAGTTCAAAATTGTTACTGCAATAGTAAGCAAGTGTCTCAGCTACTGATTTTGCATGATACTGATCAAAATTACTCATGACCAAAACCTTTAATTTAGGTTGATTTTGTAAAAGATTTAGCACCAAGTGTTTGCTATGGGTGATAAAAGTATAGGATAAATGATTGACCTTCATTGAATTACGATCCATATCCAAAGCCTCTAGATAATGTTCAATCCCTTCCTTCACCTCTGAAACAAAGCGAGGGAAAATATTTTGAAAGTTCTTGATTGTATTGCCTTTTTGATCAAATAAGATAAACTCTGTCGATAATTCCTGACGATGCAGATGTGCAGTATTATGCAGATGCCAAATCAGATTGTCCTTATTGTCTACTTGGAGATTATACTCTCTTGATACCTGATCTACTAGATCTCCCAATAACTGATACGATTTTTTTACATAGTTGTCTGTTTTTGCATGGTTAAGAAATACTTCTTCATCTATGAAAAACATTTTTTGAAAATAGGATACAAACAGTTGACTTATCACTTCTTTATTCAGAGAAATCTGATATTCAGAATCAAAGCTCGCTACAATCTCTTCGATGCCTTCTGCCTGCATGAAAGATTCTAACAATTGATTGTTAAAAGAGTCTCTCTCAACTTCCATGAAATGACCAAACTTTATGCGATATAAATTTGTAACCAGAAGTAATTTTAACATTCTGTGAGTTGACAAATTCATCGGGAAAGAAGTTGCTTTATAGACTAATTCCAATAATTGAGACAAGGGTTCTTGAGAAAAATCTTCAAAAGGCCATTCAAGGAAATAATATTTCTCTGAAAAATACTGGGCAAAAAAGTAACGGATATCAATCTCATTTCCAGTGATTCGAACTGGATTGAGGCTAATTTCAAAACGATATTGTTTCTTAATAATTTTATTAATGTGACGGATGATACGGTAAAGAGAGGAAGAACTGATATAAAACTCTTTGCAAATACTATCAGTATCACATCCTTCATTAAAGAAGATAAATTCTAAAATTGAAAAATGAGTTGAATGCTTAAAAAAATGATGATAGACCATCTCAATATCACTATCATCGGTATTAATGATACGGATGCCGTTTGTTGAGGAATGAAATATCAAGTCAGGAAAAGAAGACCTGACCTGGGACAAGTCATCTTTTACAGAACGTTCTGTACAGTGCAATAATTCTGCTAGTTCCGAGATATGAAACCAGCGTTTGTTTTCAAATAGTAATTCTAATAATTCTAATTGTCTGTGACTTTTTTTCGATAATAAATCTCTCATGGATAACTTTTCTCTCTTTATAATAAACTAAAGGATTGTCTTTCAATCTTCATGCAATTATACCACATGGAGTGCATTTATCCTCTTACAACGACTTTTGCTTGTCATAAAAAGACTAGTCTAATCCCTTAGAAACTCAGTAGTATCAAGATTTTCTTATTTATTTGTATCTAAAGTACATGTTTACAGTACGGTTTTTAAGACGAACTATTATGTTTCCAAGTTGAAATACTATATAATTAGTGTAATCAAAGAAATTGATTCTTTGATTTAGAAATAGAAAAGGAGGATACACTATGTTGTGGTCCATTATTGTAGGAGGTCTTATTGGTCTCATCGCAGGTGCAATCACTAAAAAAGGTGGTTCAATGGGATTGATTGCAAATATCTTTGCAGGGCTTATCGGTTCATCTGTAGGGCAATCACTTCTAGGAAGCTGGGGACCTTCATTGGCTGGAATGGCTATTATTCCATCAATCGTAGGTGCTGTGATTGTTGTTGCAGTCGTTTCATTTCTATTTGGTAAAAAATAAGCATTACCTAATAAGAAATTAAAGTGATAAGCCATAATTTTGAATAATGTAGACGGGTAAAATTATGGTTTAAAGCTTTTCAATTGAAAGGATTTAATATGTCAAAATCAAAGAAAATATTGTTACTTATTTTCTGTATCTTAATCTTGACTATTTTCCTTCCTATTCTCATAGATTATCATCAGGTCAGTGATTTAGGAATCCACTTATTCAGTTGGAGAGAACTCTACGCTGAATTCCTGATTGCTAGATATGTCTTTTGGGGGACACTTGTCCTATCTGTTTTAGTTTTAATTTCAATCTTAGTGATACTCTTTTATCCTAAACAATATCTAGAGATCCAATTAGAAACTCAAGAAGATACATTAAAACTAAAAAATTCAGCTATCGAAGGCTTTGTTCGATGTTTGGTCATTGATCATCAGTTGATGAAAGAACCAACGGTCCATGTAAATAGCCGCAAAAATAAATGTTTCGTTACTGTAGAAGGAAAAATTCTTCCTTCAGACAACATCTCAAATCGATGTCTAGTCATTCAGAATGAAATAACTCATGGATTAAAGCAGTTCTTTGGTATTGAACGTGAGGTAAAACTTGAAGTTAAAGTAAAAGAAGTTGAACCTCGAAAAACGACCAAAAAGACTGTTAGTCGTGTAAAGTAAGGAAGTAAAAATGGAATGGTTTAAAAAATATCAGTATCCAATTCTTGCAGGTTTAGTAGGTGTCATTCTCGCTTGCTTTATCTTATCCTTTGGCTTTTTCAAAACACTCTTTGTGTTAATCTGTGGAGCCTTAGGAGCATTTGCTGGATACTATGTTAAGGAAAAATATTTAAATAAATAAAGGAGTCTCGTATGTCAAACGTAGATAAAAATGTAGAAAAAAAAGATGTTGCTGTTGTTTCTCAAGATGTTAAAGGGGAACTCACTTATGAGGATAAAGTCATCCAAAAAATCATTGGTCTTTCACTTGAAAAAGTACCTGGACTTTTGGATGTGGATGGAGGATTCTTCTCTAATCTAACAGAAAAAATTATCAATACGGATAATGTCACTCATGGTGTCAATGTTGAAGTTGGGAAAGAGCAAGTTGCAGTTGACTTGAACATTGTTGTTGAGTACCAAAAGAATGTCCCTGCTTTATACAAAGAAATCAAAGATGTTGTCGTATCACAAGTTACAAAAATGACTGATCTAGAAGTTGTTGAAGTCAATGTGAATGTTGTTGATATCAAAACGAAGGAACAGCATGAAGCAGATTCAGTTAGCCTCCAAGACCGAGTAACTGACGTGGCTTCTTCAACAGGAGAATTTGCTTCAGAACAATTTGAAAAAGTGAAATCTGGTATCGGTTCAGGTGTTGCTGCTGTTCAAGAAAAAGTAGGCGAAGGTGTTGAAGCCGTTAAGGGCGAAGCAAAGGAAAATGCTCGCGTACACTAATTCATCTGGTCTAAATCAATCAATTTAAAGGAGGCAGAATCATGTCAACAGAAGAAAAACTAAATCAAGCAAAAGGTTCCATTAAAGAAGGTGTCGGCAAAATGATTGGCGATGAAAAAATGGAAAAAGAAGGAACAGCTGAAAAAGTTGTTTCTAAAGTAAAAGAAGTTGCTGAAGATGCTAAAGACGCTGTCGAAGGCGCTATTGAAGGTGTTAAAAACATGCTTCACAAAGATGAAAAATAAGGCTAAAAGTTAGCTGACCTTTTCATCTATAGTAGTCAAAAAGAGGACCGTAAATGTCCTCTTTTTTTGTACATCGAATTCTAAACACGCTCCCATTTTTCGTTAAAAGAGATTCTTAACAGGAAAAGCCTTGATTTCAAGGCTTTTTTGCTTACTTAAAATAGTAGGTTTTTATTGAATTAAAAGAAAATTTAAAAGCTTGCACACTACTAGACTGACTTATTTATCCACCACTTGAGCCTCAAATTGGGCTGGCTGGGTGTCTACATTGGTAATGGTTATCGTGTAGGGCTTGTTATTGGTGGCGTCAAATACTTTTTCACCTTGATAACTTACAACAACTCCATCTTTTTCTAAATAAATATCTGGTTGGGTGTTTGGAAGTTCTTCATCCTCCTCGTCCAAACCATGGCTTTTTATAATTTTTTGTCCCTCTACTTCATAGTAAACATCACCATTTCTCTCACTCCAAACACTAGAGCCAGTTAATTTAATTCTGCTTGAATCATTTTTCTTCAAGATGAAGATTGAATAGTATTCCAAATCTTGTGTTCTGGGATTTACTCTTAAGTTGACGGATTGACCTGGTTGAAGAGTGTATTTGCCATAGTTCAAAACTGAAAAGACAAACCAAACTAGCAGCAAACTATACAACACTCCTATAATTATTCGTGAGCGCCTACTTTTAAACAAACGTAAAATTAAGACAAAAGAGACAATAAAGAGCAATTCTGTAAACATTCTTGTCCCTCCTTTCTCATCATCGTTGACACTCTGAACAGAGTCTCGCATCCATTTCTCACTGGTAACATCAACCATACAAAGTCTGATACATCTTATCTAGAAAAGATTTCAACTCTTTTTGAACAATCTTTAACAGGTGTTCTTCTTCGGCTTGGGAGATGGTCACACTTTCTTTATTTTGATTACTAATATAAGAATAGTAACTACGTTTTAGGGTTAATTGATGATCTAAAATATAGTAGGCATTTATTTTTTCCTCATTTACCATTGTTTCAAATAAAACAGAGACTTCATCCCTGGCAGGATTCACAATTTTCAAATCAATGTCTCCTTTTATCCCTATGGAGTCAATTCCTCCATCCAAGCGGATAGCTCCATCGGAAGGAACAATATAGCCAGCTTTTCGCATGTCAGACGCATATTTTCCTGAATCCATTAAATGTTGTAAGACAGCTATATTGTCCTGTTCTTCAAAGGAAGCCTTTAGTTGGAACCGTTCTTGGTGGCTTTGATACTGAAAATAAAGATTGATACCAACAACTAAGGCAAGTACAGAAGCGAGCAAGATTCGTATTTTTCTACGTCTCGACATGTTTATCTCCTCTATCTTAGAAATCATAGAAGTCTTGTTTCTAACTTTGAAAGATAACTTCCTTTTCCTTGAAAATCCTTGGAACTCTAACTCAAGTGACTGCTATCTCCCCTTTTTCATGATGTATTTTCGTATAGGTACTTCAACCATTTGAACGATTTCAAATCCTTCTTTTTGGTAAAGCTTGTAAGCTGTTTGATTTGCCTCATAGACATTTAGAGAAATAGTATCTATGTCTTCATTTTCAAAGGCCAAACTAACAAATTTTCTTAAAGCTTGGCTACCTAAGCCTTGCCCCTGCTTCTGAGGGTTGATAAAAAATCTCCCGATATGAAGATTCCTGTCTTCTAGCCTGATTTTCTGGATAAGCCCCACAAACTCTTGTCCATCAAAGATTGAAAAGATTCCTTCCAAATCTTGCAAGACTTGAATTGTTAAAGGAAAAGGAATCATTGTTCCCATCCATTGTTCTTGAAAGGATTTGCCAAGGGAGTTGGACCATTGGCATAAGAGCTGAGCATTTTCTGTACTCACATTTTCTTCAAAACGAATCATCATCTTGACCTCACCATCTTATATATGTTTCTCCATTATACTACTTCTCCTATTTTTTACGAATAGATAAGTATGATTGATCTTTATTTTTTTCTTGTCGGGAGCATTCTCGCTTCTTTCTTGGGTTTGGTCATTGACCGTTTTCCTGAGCAATCCATTATCCGACCAGCTAGTCACTGCGATTTCTGTCAGACTCGCTTGCGACCGCTAGATTTGATTCCGATCCTCTCTCAGCTCTTCAATCGCTTTCGCTGCCGCTACTGCAAGGCACACTATCCTTTCTGGTATGCCCTTTTTGAATTGGGCTTAGGACTCCTCTTTCTAACTTGGTCATGGGGCTGGATTTCCTTGGGTCAAGTCATCCTAATCACTGCTGGCTTGACCTTAGGCATCTACGACCTTCTCCATCAGGAATATCCCTTGCTGGTCTGGCTGACGTTTCACCTAATCCTCATGGCTTTCTGTGGCTGGAATCTGGTTATGGTCTTCTTCCTTGTCCTCGGAATCATGGCTCATTTTATTGATATCCGCATGGGCGCAGGAGATTTCCTCTTTCTAGCTTCTTGTGCTCTCATCTTTAGCGCGACAGAGTTGCTCATCTTGATCCAGTTTGCTTCTGTGGCAGGGATTTAGCCTTTCTTTCGCAAAAGAAAAAGGAAAGACTTCCTTTTGTGCCTTTCCTCTTACTTGCTGCTTGCGTGATTATTTTTGGTAAGCTACTGCTTGTTTGATAAAGTCCTCAATTGGCTCTCCTTGGTGGAGAGCTTTTACAATTTTCGAACCGACGATAACACCATCTGACACTGCATTAAAACGTTCAACATCGGCTTGACTAGATACGCCAAATCCTGTCAAGACTGGGATGTCAGCTACTCGATGCAATTGCGCCAAGTGCTTGTCCAAGTCTGCACGGTAATTTCCTGACTTCCCTGTCACCCCATTGATGGCAACGGCATAGACAAAGCCTTCAGCTCCCTTAATCAACTCTTTTTGGCGCTCAATCCCTGTTGTCAAGCTAACCAAGGGAATCAAGGCCATGTCTGTATCTGCTAAAAATGGCTCTACAAAGTTGGCATGCTCATGAGGCAGGTCTGGGATAATCAAACCCTTAACGGCTGTATCTGCCAAATCTTTGACAAAGTTCTCAACACCATACTGAAAGAGGGGGTTGAAGTAGGTCATGATGACCAGTGGCACCTCAGTCTGAATGGTTTTCAAGGTTTCAACCAAAGCCTGGGTAGAAGTCCCATGAGCTAGACTGCGCAAACCTGCTTCTTCGATCACAGGTCCATCTGCAACAGGGTCTGAAAAGGGAATACCCACTTCAATAGCTGAAACACCCAAATCTTCTAAAAAGTGGATTGTTTCACCAAGACCATCTAATCCTTTCTCATGGTCTCCAGCCATGATATAGGGAACAAAAATTCCTTTTCCAGCTGCTTTGATAGCGTTCAATTTTTCTGTTAAAGTCTTAGGCATGGGCTTCTCCCTTCTTTGCTGCATCTACTTCCAAGCGGTCTTTGACTTGAACCACATCCTTGTCCCCACGACCGGATAGGCAGACAATCATAGACTTGTCTGGTCCAAGTTCTTTGGCCAATTTCACTGCAAAGGCAATGGCATGGCTAGATTCCAAGGCTGGGATAATCCCTTCCACGCGAGACAAGAGTTTGAATCCTTCCAAGGCTTCCTCGTCCGTCACAGGAACATAGCTGGCACGTTTGATATCGTGGTAGTGTGAATGTTCTGGACCGATACCAGGATAGTCCAAACCTGCTGAGATAGAGAAGGCTTCAAGAATTTGACCATGTGCATCTTGGAGCACATCCATAAGCGAACCGTGGAGAACACCCGGACGACCCTTGGTCAAGGTCGCTGCGTGATGCTCTGTATCCACACCAAGCCCTGCTGCTTCAGCTCCATACATAGCTACTGACTCATCTTCTACAAATGGATGGAAAAGGCCGATGGCATTCGAACCACCACCAACACAGGCTACTAGGGCATCTGGTAGGGCTTGGCCTGTCAAGTCACGGTACTGTTGTTTGGCTTCTCGACCAATGACACTTTGGAAGTCACGAACGATTTCTGGGAAAGGATGAGGTCCCAAGGCAGAACCAAGGATATAGTGAGTATCATCGATATTAGCCACCCATGAACGAAGGGCTGCATTAACCGCATCCTTGAGCACGCGCGAACCATCTGTCACAGCCTCAACCTTAGCTCCCAAAAGCTCCATACGAAAGACATTAAGGGCTTGGCGTTTGACATCTTCCTCACCCATGTAAATGGTACATTCCATGTTAAAGAGGGCTGCAGCTGTTGCAGTTGCCACACCGTGCTGACCAGCACCTGTTTCAGCGATAATTTTCTTTTTACCCATACGTTTAGCCAGAAGAACTTGTCCCAAGGCATTGTTAATCTTGTGGGCCCCTGTATGGTTGAGGTCTTCCCGTTTGAGATAAATCTTGGCTCCGCCGATATGCTGGGTCAAGTTTTTTGCGTAGTAAAGGGGAGTTTCACGTCCTACATACTGGCGTAAGAGCTGGTTTAATTCCTCTTGGAAACTTGGGTCCGCCTGACTTTCACGATAAGCTTTTTCCAACTCCAAAACTGCTGTCATCAATGTTTCTGGGACGAAACGTCCACCGAATTTTCCGTAAAATCCATCTTTATTTGGTTCTTGATATGCCATGCTTTACCCTCTCTATAAATCTTCTAATCTTTTCCTGATCTTTTTGTCCATCTGTCTCCACTCCGCTCGATACATCTACTGCATAGGGAGTGAAGTGTTGAATTGCTTTTGCTACATTGTCTTCCTTAAGCCCACCTGCGATAAAGAAGGGCTGAGCAAGTTCTGCTGTATCCAGTTGACCCCAGTCAAAGGTCTGACCACTCCCTGCCACAGGCGCATCAAAGAGTAGATAGTCTGCCCGAGAATGAGGCACATGACCATTTCCATCCACCTGCACAGCCTGAATGCTGGCACAAGGTAAATCCTCAAACAAATCATCTGCTACCTGACCATGAAGTTGAACCAAGTCCAAACCAACTTTTTCAATCGCTTCTAGCAGTTCTGCCCGACTTGGTGAAACAAATACGCCAACTTTTTTTACATAGGAAGGAATGAGCTTTGCCAGCTCAGCAGCCTCTTCCAAGGTCACCTGCCTTTTACTAGGTACAAAGACAAAACCGATGTAGTCTGCCCCTGCTGACACAGCTGTCTCTACCGCTTCTTTGGTCGATAATCCACAAATTTTAACCTTTGTCAATCTGCAACTCCTTGATTCTTTGAGCCACATCTTCTGCCTGCATGAGAGCTGTGCCCACCAAAACTCCGTTAAAGTATGGTGCTACACGTTCCGCATCTTGCCCTGTGAAAATGGCAGATTCAGAAATGTAATAGCGACCTTCCTCAAAATGCTGGGCCAAGTCTACACTGGTCTGCAAGTCGACTTCAAAGGTGGTCAAGTTGCGGTTATTAACCCCAATAATCTGGGCACCAAGCCTGTGGGCCACTTCTAGTTCAGCTAGATTGTGAGTCTCCACCAAGACTTCCAAACCAAGCTCTGTCGCGTAGTCATAGAGTTCCTTGAGGCGTTCTTCTGACAAGGCCGCGACGATGAGCAAGATAACTGTCGCCCCTGCATTCCGAGCTCGGATGATTTGCTTTTCATCGATGATAAAGTCCTTGTTGAGCGTTGGAATGTTTACCTGACTGGAGATCTCACGTAAATAATCCAAATGCCCTTTAAAGAAACTTCATCTGTCAAAACCGAAATCATCACTGCGCCGTTCGCTTCATAAGTCTGGGCCTGTTGCACAATATCCACATCGAGATTGATATCTCCCAAACTAGGGCTAGCCTTCTTGACCTCAGCGATTACCTGCAAACGGTCCCGGTGATTCTTCAAAAATGCTGCCAAGTGATAGGTCTGGCGCAAGGGCTGGACTTCCTCCAGCTCCATTTTCTCGACCTCACGCGCCTTCTGCTCCAAGATTCGTGCTAAAAATTCCTGACTCATTTTTGGTACTCCTGTAACAGTCTGAGTTTTTCAAGGGCCTTGCCACTAGCAATCACTTGACGGGCCAAGGCAACTCCTTCCTTGATACTAGCTACCTTACCATTAGCATAGAAACCAAGGCCAGCATTTAAAACTGTCGTTTCCAAGAATGGACTTGATTCGTTTTGAAGAACACTAAGCAAAATCTCTGCATTTTCCTGAGCATTCCCTCCACGAATATCTTCAATAGCGTAGCGCTCCATCCCCAAATCCTCTGGAGTAAAGCTTGACAAGGTAATTTCACCATTTTCAAGAAGAGCAATCTTGGTTGTTCCGTTCAAGCCAGCTTCATCCAAGCCTTCTGGTCCAGCAACTACGATAGCACGTTTGCGACCCATATTTTTCAAAACCTGAGCTGTACTTTCTAGCAGTTCTGGACGACTAATCCCAAGAAGCTGTGTTTCCAAGGCCATTGGATGAATCAGTGGACCAGTCAAGTTCATGATCGTTGGAATTCCTAGTTCCAAACGAGCGGGCATGATGTATTTCATAGCTGGATGCATATTTTTAGCAAAGAGAAAGACGATGCCAGTTTTATCAAAGACCTTACCTAGTTCAGCTGGTTTGAGGTCAAGATTGATGCCCAAGGCTTGAAGGACATCTGCAGAACCTGATTTAGAAGAAATCGAACGGTTTCCGTGCTTGGCCATGTGAACACCGCCACCAGCCAAGACAAGGCTGCAGTTGTGGAAATGTTAAAGCTGAAAGACTTGTCTCCACCAGTACCACAGTTGTCCATGGCATCATGAATCTCAGTTGGAATGTGTTGAGCATGCCCTCTCATGACTTGAGCAATGGCTGTGCGCTCTTCAGGTGTTTCCCCCTTCATCTTAAGGGCCAAGAGGAGAGAAGCAATCTGCGCCTCAGTTACACGCCCAGTTACGATACGCTCAATGACGTCCGTCATTTCCACACCTGATAAATGTTCAAATTTTGCTAGTTTTTCAATAATCTCTTTCATCCTAGTTTCCTCACTTTACAACCTTCTCGATAAAATTCTGAATAGAAGACAAGCCATCTGGCGTTCCGATACTTTCTGGATGGTACTGGAAGCCATAAATCGGCAGGCTTTTGTGTTGAATTCCCATAATAGCCTGATCATCAGTCGAACGAGCTGTCACTTCAAAGTCTTCTGGCATTTCTTCAATCAAAATGCTGTGATAGCGCATGACTGGACGACCATCCTCAATGCCTTGATAGAGAACAGATGGCGCTTCAAAGCTGATATGGCTCTGTTTCCCATGCATGACTTTTGGAGCCAAGCCCAGCTTCCCACCAAAGACTTCTGCGATAGCTTGGTGACCCAAACAAATCCCTAGAATCGGCTTCTTGCCGGCAAAATCACGAATCATATCTTCCATCTTTCCAGCATCAACCGGCCAACCAGGACCGGGAGAAAAGACCAGACCATCTGCTTTTTCAGCTTCTTCATACAGCTTGGGATCATCATTTCTCAAGACCTGCACTTCTGCAAAATTCCCAATGTACTGCGCCAAGTTATAGGTAAAAGAATCATAGTTGTCAATCAATAAAATCATGGTCTTAGTTCTCCAATTCTAGTCATAGATTTAGCCTTATTAATGGTTTCTTGGTATTCGTTTTGGGCGATGGAGTCATAGACAATCCCTGCCCCAGCCTGTACATAGGCTGTTTGATCTTTGAGAATCATAGTTCGGATGGCAATGGCGAAATCCATATCACCCGTCGCAGACAAGTAGCCGATTGCTCCCGCGTATACACCACGTTTTTCTGTTTCCAGTTCATAGATCCGTCTCATAGCTCGAATCTTTGGAGCTCCTGACACTGTTCCAGCTGGAAGTGTAGCTTTCAAGGCATCCATGGCAGTGAGTTCTGGAAGCAAACGTCCCTTGACCACGCTGGTCAAATGCATGACATAACGGAAGAGCTCCACTTCCATATACTTGGTGACTTGGACACTTGCCGTTTCAGCAATTCTACCGATATCGTTACGCCCTAAGTCTACTAACATTCGATGTTCTGCTGTTTCCTTCTCATCAGAAAGCAGGTCAGTCGCCAAGGCCTTGTCCTCTTCATCCGTAGCCCCTCTTGGTCGCGTACCTGCAATCGGATTGGTAGTTACGATGCTATTTTTGACAGAAACCAAACTTTCAGGACTAGCACCGATGATTTGATAATCCCCAAAATCATAAAAATAGAGGTAATTAGAAGGATTGGTCACGCGGAGATTTCTGTAGAAGTCAAATGGATTTCCAGTAACTTCTGCTGAGAAGCGCTGACTGAGTACGCATTGGAACATGTCACCATTACGAATCAAGTCGCGAGCTGTTTCGACCATTTCCTCAAACTTCTGAGGAGCGATATGCGGTTTGAAGTCCAGCGGAGATAGATCCAAATCTTCAAATTCATTTGGAGCAGGAATGCGTAATTCCTCAAGCACTTGGTTCAAGGCTTTCCAAATCTTCTTGACTGCGATTGCTATAAAGAGCATCCTCTATGACATGAATTTTTTCTTTCTTGTGGTCAAAAACCATATAGCTCTCATAGACAAAGAAATGCATGTCTGGAGTCCCAATGGTATCTTGAGGGATTTGTCCAATTTCTTCATATAGAGAAATCATATCGTAACCCACAAAGCCAATGGCTCCCCCACCAAAAGGGAGGTCTGAATGGTGCTGGCTCTTATAAGTCACTTCAAAAAGGAAATCCAAGGGATCCCGATCAATCACTTGACCATTTTGATAAAGGACTCCATTTTCAAACTTAATCTCAAAAACAGGATTATAGGCTAAAATAGAAAAACGAGCGGTTTCCTTGTCTCTCGGAATACTCTCTAAGATCACCTTGTGTTGTCCTTTTAAGCGCATATAAGCCAAGATTGGTGATAAGACATCTCCATGAATGATTCGTTCCATTGTAATTTCCCTTTCAGTTCTACTTCTAATCCGTGGCGACTGTATGAAAAATCCCCACGCAAAATAACTTGCGTGAGGACGAAATTCGCGGTGCCACCTCAATTATAGGATTTCTCCTATCTCTCATTCCTGTCTCAGAACTTTCCTATAACAGGCTGTGCGATAAAGGGCACTCCCTTGAGAATTATGTTTTCTTCTCTCGTTTCAAATGGACCCAACCTTACAGCTTTCTCTGCTTGTTTCCAGCAACCACAAGCTCTCTGTGAGAGAAAAGACTGTAATTTTTCCATCTTTTATTTTTTAGCTTCTAGGTAGTCTGCAATCGCAGCTACGTCCTTGTCTCCACGACCAGAGACATTGATGATGATGATCTCATCTTTACTTAGTTTCGGTGCACGTTTAACCGCTTCTGCGATTGCGTGCGAACTTTCAATCGCTGGGATAATCCCTTCAGTCTTGCTTAGAAGGAGCAAGGCTTGAACAGCTTCTTCATCTGTCGCTGCTACGTATTCTACGCGGCCTGAATCTTTAAAGTAGGCGTGTTCTGGGCCAACCCCTGGATAGTCCAAACCAGCTGAGATAGAGTAAACTGGCGCTAGCTCTCCATCTTCCTTAAAGACTGCATAAGTCTTCATACCGTCGACAATTCCGACACTACCTTTTGTCATAGTGGCTGCGTGCTTGTCTGTGTCAAGTCCGTGACCGGCAGCTTCGACCCCAACCAATTTGACTTCTTCATCAGCCACATACTGTGAAAGCACCGATAGCATTAGAACCACCACCTACACAGGCAATGACGTAATCTGGCAAGCGTCCTTCTTTTTCCAAGATTTGACGACGTGATTCTTCACTAATCACTTTTTGGAACTCATGAACAATAGTTGGATAAGGGTGAGGCCCCACAGCAGATCCCAAAACGTAGAAGGCTTCAAGGTCATTCATCCATGCTCCAAAGGCTGCATCGACCGCATCCTTGAGGGTACGAGTGCCTGTTTCAACTGCGTGAACAGTTGCTCCCATCATCTCCATACGGAAAACATTGAGACGTTGACGCTCCACATCCTCTGCCCCCATATAGACATCACAGGCCATACCAAACTTGGCTGCAGCTGCTGCTGTCGCAACACCGTGCTGACCAGCTCCTGTTTCTGCAATCACTCGCTTTTTGCCCATACGTTTGGCAAGAAGAATTTGACCTAAAACGTTGTTGAGCTTGTGAGAACCAAGGTGGTTAAGGTCTTCGCGCTTGAGATAAATCTTAGCCCCACCTAAGTGATCTGTCAAACTTTCCGCAAAATAAAGCGGTGTTTCACGACCAGAATAATCCTTCAAGTAATGGCGAAATTCTGCCAAAAATTCTGGATCATCCTTGTACTTGTCAAAAGTCACTTCTAACTCATCCAACAAAGCCTGAATTGGCTCCGGTACAAAACTACCACCAAATTGTCCAAAATATCCTTTAGTTGTCATAAAATTTTCCTCTTTCAGTATTGATTTCAAGATATGAAAAAGCCCACACACAGATTGGATTCTGTGTGAGGGCGTTGGTAACGCGGTGCCACCTCAATTATAAAGGGACTATTCCCTTTACATCTCTACCTTGTCTAACAACAAGTTGCACTGTAAGGTGTGCGCACCGAATTTTCATTGTTTCAAATTCATTTTTAAAATCAGCCCACTTTCACTACTTTCAACCACCTGTTCACAATCACCACAGGCTCCCTGAAGATCAAACATAGTTACTTTTCTGATTTGTTGAGAATATTATATGCTATTGTCCGCTTTTTGTCAAGATTTTTTTATGATTTTTTTCCAGAACCGAGGATTTCTTCGGAAATTCTCACCAAAGTCTTAACGATATAGTCTACTTCTTCATCGCTTAATTTAGTGTGAAGAGGAAGCGTAATTTCGTTTTCAAAGAAGGCATAGGCTCTCGGATAATCTGCCATATCAAAGCCAAGATTCTTATAGGCTGTCAAGAGCGGAAGCGGTTTATAGTGTACATTACTTGCAATTCCTGCTTTGGCCAATTCTTGGATGATAAGGTTGCGTTCTTCTAAACTTGCTCCTTCTACATGGGTGATGTAGAGGTGGCGTGAAGATTCAACAGTATCAGTCTTGTGTGCAAGTGGGTGAATACGAGTACCTGCAAAACCACGATCATAACGATCCACGATGTCCTTACGACGTTGTAGCAACCCAGAGTAACGGTCCAATTGTACCAAACCAATCGAAGCCATGATATCCGTCATATTGCACTTGTAGGCCGGTGTAACGATATCGTATTCCCATGAACCCAGTTGCATCTTGGCAAGGGCATCCTTTGTTTGACCATGAAGGGAAAGAATTTGGAATTCCTTGTACATCTCTTCGTCGTCAATCGCTGGATTTGCTTTCCAAGTCGCACTTCCTCCCTCAGCAGTTGTAAAGTTCTTAACGGCATGGAATGAGAAGGAAGTAAAGTCAGCGATAGATCCAGCTGGTTGCCCTTTGTAAGTAGATCCCAAAGCATGGGCACTATCAGAAACAATCACGATACGGTTAAAGGCCTTTTGCCACTTGCTAGTAGCTGTAAAGAGGTCCCGTTTCTTCTCCACAACTTGGAACAAACGGTCATAGTCGCACACAATCCCTGCAAGCTCTACTGGGATGATAACCTTAGTTTTCTCAGTGATAGCTTGCTCAAGTAGGTCATAATCCATCTCAAACGTATCTGCTTGGATATCCACCATGACAGGTGTCGCTCCTACGTGTGTGATGACACTGCAAGAAGCTGTATAAGTCATAGCTGGAACGATGACCTCATCACCAGGTCCCACTTCCAAAACACGCAAAATCAACTCAAGAGCGGCAGTCGCAGAGTTAAGGCAGACAGTCTTAGGTGTCTGTGTGTATTGAGATAAGCGACGCTCTAGTTCTTTTGTCTTCGGACCTGTTGTGATCCAACCAGAACGAAGGGTATCCGCTACTTCAGCAATTTCAGCTTCGGTAATATCGGGTGGTGAAAATGGAATATTGTAATTTGGCATTGATTTGCTCCTTTTATCTGTACTCATTTTCTTATGACTACTTTATTTTAGCACTTCAAACACGGTTTGAAACATGATTTTGATGTCTCCAAGGAAACGAAACTCTCGGAGATAGGCGAGATTATAGCGCATCTTTTCAGGAAGAACATGCTCTACATAGGCCTGGTCAACCGACAGACCTTTCTCTGTCATCTGACTGATGATGGTGTCCTCATCCTTGTAGTTGATGCTGGCTGGAGAGGTGATTCCTGCTGGCAAGAGCAAGGTCGCCATCATTTCAGGACTATACTGCTCGGTGTAACGTGGCACCTCAGGTCTTGTGCCTACAAAGGACATTTCGCCTTTAAGGACATTGACCAACTGAGGCAGTTCATCCAAGCGCACACGGCGAATGAAATTTCCCACCTTGGTAATGCGACTATCGTTAGCAGAAGTCACCAGACTTCCTTTTTTATCCGCATCCGTTACCATAGTACGGAACTTCCAAATCTTGAACGGACGGTTATACTGGGTCACGCGCTCTTGCTTGTAAATGACTGGTCCCTTGCTATCCAACTTGATCCAAATGCTCAAGATAAGAAAGACGGGAGAAGTCAAAAGTAGCAAAAACAAGGCCAAAACCCAATCCAGGCAACGCTTAAAAATCAGCGAACCCTTCCTTTTAGAGACAAGCTGGTAGTAAGACTCAACCTCGCTTGATTGCATTTCCACGGGCAAGTCTTCCCATTTCAGCATGCTGTTTCTCCTTTGTTTTTATTATACTATTTGTCAACATTTTTCATTATACCACAAAATGGAAGAGGCGGTGCAAGAAATCTGTAATTTAAAGGAATTCTTCTTTAGGTAAGAGCCCCTGCCTGCAAGCTATACATCTTGTGATAGGTTCCTCCCAAGTCCAAGAGTTCCTCATGGGTTCCACTCTCAATGATGCGCCCCTTGTCCAAAACGTAGATACAGTTGGCATCTTGAATAGTTGAAAGACGATGAGCGATGGCAATGGTTGTCCGTCCTTTTCTCATTTTAGCCAGAGAATCCTGAACCAGACTTTCTGTCTCCGAGTCAATATTGGCTGTCGCTTCATCCAAAATCAAGATTTTAGGCTGACTTGCGACTGTTCTGGCAAAGGCAAGAAGCTGACGCTGTCCAGTAGAAAAGCTCGAACCACGCTCAGACACAGGTGCATCATAACCCTGCGGAAGGTCCTGAATAAAGGAATCTGCATCCACAAAGGCAGCCGCAGCCTGGACTTCTTCATCACTAAGATCTTGATACATGGCGATATTGGACTTGATAGTCCCGTGATAAAGGAAGGGATCCTGTAAGACCAAACCGATGTTTTTTCTCAACTCTTCCTGACTGTAGTTTCGGATATCCACATCATCCAAGAGAACGCGGCCTGACTGAAATTCATAAAAGCGCATGAGGACATTGATAATGGAAGATTTCCCAGAACCTGTATGACCTACAAAGGCAATGGTTTCGCCCTTGTTAACTGAAAAGGAAATATCATCCAGAATCGGATGTTTGCCATCATATGAGAAACACACATGTTCAAAACGGATATTGCCTTCTTTGACTTTAGCTTTCCCATCTTTTTGAAGAGGCTCATAGGTCGTTTCGTCAATCAAGGCAAAGACACGACCTGCAGATACCATGGACGTTTGAAGGGTTGAAAAGTTTTGCGTTACCTCAATCAGGGGATCAAAGAGACGGTTGATGTACTGGATAAAGGCATACATGGTTCCGGCCGTTATCCCGATAGACAGACCACGGTAACCAAAGTAAGCCATCAAAACGGCGTAGCCTAGGAGTTTCAGCAAACTCATGGCAGGACGCAAAAAGAGGGCATCCAAGGCTACAGATCGGTTGGCATAGACCAAGTGTTCTTGGTTGATTTCATCAAATTCTGCCTGCAGGCGCTTCTCTTGATTAAAGGCCTGGATAATCCTGATTCCCTCGATATTCTCTGCCAGCTTACTATTGATATCCGACAAGAGACTTCTGGTTTTTCGATGATTTTTCACTGACTTTTTTTCCGATAGAGATTGACCAAAAAGGGAAAATCAAGGGAAGAAAGAGCAAGACTAAAAGCTGTCAAACGAAAATCCAGCACCAACATGGTATACAGGGTTGTCAGAAAGATGAAAACAGCTGAGATAAAGCTGGATAAAATTCCCGAAAACATGTCACTGATGGTCTCGGTATCATTGGTCAAACGAGAGACGATGGAACCTGCTGGCGTCTTGTCAAAATAAGACATGCCCAGTTTCTCCATATTGGCAAAGGCATCCCGACGAATATCTCTGACAATACTGTAGGAAACCCGCGCAAAGAGAAGATTACCGACATACTGAACTAGAGTTTGTAGGAGATAAAGACCATAGTAAGCCAGCAAAACGGTAACGGCTAGTTGGTTAAGATTGCTCAAATACTGGTCGATAAAGTGGGAAGCTACAAGGGGAATGACACTTTTAATGACCGTCGTCGCGAGGAGAAAACTCAATGCCAGAAAGGTCAGGAGGCCATAGGGCTTGAGATAGGACAGCAAGCGTTTCAATACAGTCCATTGTTCTTTCTTATTCTGCATCTTCTTCTCCTTTCATTTCCAATTGCTGAGACTGGTAGGTTTGGGCATACCAGCCATCCAGAGCTAGCAAGTCATCGTGCGTGCCCCGTTCAATGATTTGGCCATTTTGCAGGACTAAAATCAAATCTGCATGGACAACCGCACTGAGACGATGGGCTGTAATAATGGTTGTCTTATCCTTCCTCGTCTCCTTAAGATTGTCGATGATCGCATACTCAGTTTTGGCATCCACGGCGGACAGGGAATCATCTAAAATCAAGATATCAGGGTCTAGAATCATCGCCCGACTCATAGCCAGACGTTGCTTTTGACCACCTGAAAGACTGACTCCCTTTTCACCGATCAACGTATCAAAGCCCTGAGGCATGTCCACAATATCTTGGTAAACTTGTGCTAGCTTGGTCGCTTCCTCAACTGCTGAAAGGGGGGAAGTTAGGATTACCGAAGCGGATATTGTCTAAGATAGAGGTCGCAAAGAGAAACTGATCCTGAGGGACATAGCCCATGAGACTGCGAAGGTCTGTCAGACGATAGTCCCGAATATCATGACCGTTTAGATAAATAGCTCCCTTATCCACATCGTATTCTCGCAAGAGAAGTTTAATCAAGGACGTTTTCCCAGAGCCTGTCTGCCCGACTAAGCCTAGGGTTTGCCCTTTTTCCAGACTAAAGTGAACATCCGTCAGTGTCTCCTCATTTTCAAAGGCAAAACTATCAATATCGTACTCCAAGCGTCCATTTTCAATACTATCCAGAGGAAACTCAGGGTCTTTTACAGGTGATTCCTGAGATAAAAGATCCTCAATCCGTTGGTAAGAAACCTTCCCTCGCTGAGTAATATTAAAGAGGAAACCGATAGCCATAAGAGGCCAAACTAGCATATCCAAGTAGCTAATAAAGGTGACCAGATTCCCAACCGTGATTTGCCCTTTCTGAACCATCAAAGAACCGACCAAGAGAGTTAAAACATAGGACGAACCAACAAACAAGAGAACCATGGGGTCAAAGAGACTGTCGTATTTCATGGTTTGGAGATTCTTTTGGAAGGTCAATTCATTGACCGCTTGAAAGGACTTCAACTCATCCGCCTGATAACCGAAAGACTTGGTCACCTTGCTACCTGATACAGACTCCTGCACCTTGTTATTGAGTTCGGAAAAGGCAGCTTGTGACTCGCCAAAGGCCTTGTGGGTCTTTCTCCCTAAACGACTGGTCGCATAAGCCATAAAAGGCAAGGGAAGAATGGCAACCAGAGTCATCTGCCAAGAAATGCTAAAGAGCATGGTCAGCAAAGTCACCAGTGCCGTGATAGAGGCATCCACTGCTGACATGACTCCTCCACCTGCGAGACGAGTTAGGGCATTGATATCATTGGTGGCGTGTGCCATCAGGTCTCCCGTTCGATAGGTCTGATAAAAGGCTGGCGACATCTTGGTAAAATGCTCAAACAAGCGAGACCGCATAATCTGCCCCAAACGGTAGGAAGTTCCAAGGATATACATGCGCCAAACATAGCGCAGATAGTACATCCCAAGGCTGCCAGCAGTAGATAAAATAGATTAAGAAGGAGGTTCTGTTGGGTTAGTTGCCCCGACGTAATGGCATCAATCACCCGCCCCATAACCATGGGGGGAATGAGATTGAGGACGGAAACCAAGACCAAGGCCACAATCCCGACTAAATAACGGCGCTTTTCCAACTTGAAAAACCACCAGAGTTTTTGAATAATGGACATAAAATCCCTTTCTGATTGCAAATGGAAACCTGAGGCCAAGACTCAATGAAAATCAAAGATCAAACTAGCCGCAGGCTGCTCATAGCACTGCTTTGAGGTTGTAGATAGAACTGACGAAGTCAGTAACCTACATACGGCAAGGCGACGTTGACGCAGTTTGAATTTGATTTTTGAAGAGTACAAGACCCCAGGTTTTTCTTATTCATAGGTTACGACTGAGACGACACCCTTGTCATACTCAGCGATAAAGATATTGGCTACATTGTCATGTCCTTGTTTGCTGAGATTATCAAGCAACCACTCTTCGCTACGACCAATCGACTCCAAGACATCGACTTGGATCACACCGTCAGTCACAACTGGATACTTAGGATTTTCATCTCCTATTTGGACCACGATGAGTTGGCCATTTTGCTCCTGCACAGCGCATTTGACCTGTTTCATCTGGAAAATCCCTTGGCTACGAAGTTTGAGAGCAACTTCTGCTGCAGACAAACCAACTGAACGACAGGCTTCTGGGTCAATCTGCCCATTTTTGATAAGGAGAGTTGGTTTTCCATCAATCAAGCGTTTGACAAAACGAACATTGTTATTGAGCCACTTGAGGGTCAAGACCAAAATCGTCCACATCATCAAAATCACTGCGTACTGCAGAATACTGATTGAACTATTGTAAATCACCCCACCGATGATACCACCAAGAACATAGTTCTGAATTTGGTCTATAGCAGAGTTAGGTGCTAGATTCCCCTTTCCTGTCACATTAATAACAAAAACAAGAGAGAAAAGACCCAGGGCCAGTTTGATTAAAATTTCCATATAATTGAGTGTCATTTGTTTACCTCCACCAATTCAATAGCGTCTGTTTGATGCAATTCTAATTTCTCTAAAAGATACTTGTCTGGTTGGCTCCCGTTCATGGCACGATAGAAATTTGAACCTACCTTGATAAGTGCTCCATCAGTGTCGGCAGAAGTATTGACATAAACTTCTGATTTATCCACCCCCAAGTCTTTGGAAACAACCTCTATGAAATGAAGGGAAGTTTGAAATTGGTTGTTAGAGGCTTGATTGGTCTGGTATTTTGAGATTGTCACCAAAAGCATGGCCACCAAGGTCAAGGCCAAAATCATGACCAATTCCCGAAACTTAGTCCCCTTTTTATCTCGATAGGCTTTAAAAGCAAAAAATCCTGTGATAGCTAGGAGAACAATTCCAAAGCCAATCATGATGCCATTTTGCTGACTGATTTGGCTAAGTACATAGTCATATGAGTAAAATTTCATTTATTTTCACTCCCTTTCATAAAATCATTCTTAATTATAAACGAAAGAGAGTGATTTTTCAAGCCATACGTTGGGGAAATAGACCTTTTTTTGGTATAATAAAATCTATAATCTGAATGAAAAAGGTAACTTTATGAAACTTATCTCATGGAATATTGATTCCCTAAACGCTGCCCTAACTAGTGACTCAGCTCGTGCCAAATTGTCCCAAGAAGTCCTACAAACCTTGGTCGCTGAAAATGCTGATATCATCGCTATCCAAGAAACCAAGCTTTCTGCCAAGGGTCCTACAAAGAAACACTTGGAAATTTTAGAGGAACTCTTCCCAGGTTACGAAAACACGTGGCGTTCTTCCCAAGAACCTGCTCGTAAAGGCTATGCTGGAACCATGTTCCTTTATAAGAAAGAACTCACACCAACGATTAGCTTCCCAGAAATCGGTGCTCCGTCTACCATGGACTTGGAAGGTCGCATTATTACGCTGGAATTTGACGACTTCTTCGTCACCCAGGTCTATACACCTAATGCTGGCGATGGACTCAAACGCTTGGGTGACCGTCAAGTCTGGGATGTCAAATATGCTGAGTATCTAGCTGAGTTAGACAAAGAAAAACCAGTCCTTGCGACGGGTGACTACAACGTAGCCCACAAGGAAATCGACCTTGCAAATCCTGCCAGCAACCGCCGTTCACCAGGATTTACAGACGAAGAACGTGCTGGCTTTACCAACCTCTTGGCAACTGGATTTACCGACACCTTCCGTCATCTTCACGGCGATGTGCCTGAATGTTACACTTGGTGGGCGCAACGCAGTAAGACTTCTAAAATCAACAATACAGGCTGGAGAATCGACTACTGGCTCACTAGCAACCGCGTGGCTGACAAGGTGACCAAGTCTGACATGATTGACTCGGGTGCGCGTCAAGACCATACGCCGATTGTATTGGAAATTGAACTCTAAGGAGAAAGCTAATGGACTATCAAGCTGTCATTCCTGAATTTGTAGTATCTGACCTCGAAAAGTCACGCCACTTCTACTGCGACTTGCTGGGATTTTCTGTCGAATACGAGCGTCCAGAGGAGAAATTTCTCTTCCTCTCACTTGAAGACTGCCAACTTATGCTAGAAGAAGGCAGTACAGAAGAATTAGCCCAACTAACCTATCCTTTCGGGCGCGGTGTCAATATTTCCTTTGGCATTGAAGATGTCCCTCAGCTCCACCAAAAACTGCTGGAAGCTGACTATCCTATCCATCGTCCGCTGACCAAGAGAACATTTCGTGTTGGGGATCATTATATCTATCCTCACGAATTTGCAGTCTTGGATCCCGATGGCTATTTTTTAAGATTTAGCGAATAAAAGAACAAAAGGCTACAATACTTTCTAGCGTTGCAGCCTTTTATTCGTTCGCTTTTATGATCTATTTACTAACAAAATATTTGATTTATAAAGCTAATTGGTGTAAAATAAAAACATTGGCAGCAGCCTATTTAAAATTGAATATCATTTTACTTGTTTATGTCGTGAATTGGCACGACGTTTCTACAAGGTGCCGGAACACCTAACAATGAGTATGTCAGCTGAAGGTATGGTTTTGGCCATGCCTATTTTGGGGACTTACTTAGGGGATTAAGTAGGTCCTTTTTGAATATTTTTGTTAAAGCACGCCTTTAAGTGTAAACTAAATATTTTTAATATTTCCCTTAATTAGTGCGGACGGGAGCAACTTCCTTCGGAATTTCATCCCTAATTTTTGAGCCCCTAGCTCTTTCATTTCTAGGCTTAGGCTAAAATAGTTCCCCGAACTATTTTACTCTCAAAAATCCCGTCATAGACAATAACAAGATTATTGTCTATGATACCACTACGGCGGGAAATATTTGATAAAACTCGCTTCGCTCGTACTAGTTTTATCAAATATATAGTACTAGCAAACTGGTTCACTATAGAAATATTTAACCAACAAGTAAACTGGCTTTTAGACTTTAGGAGGTCTTATGAAATTATTAGAAGAGCGCATCCTTGAGGATGGGCATATCTTGGGGGACAATATCCTCAAGGTGGATTCCTTTTTAACCCATCAAGTTGACTTTAGCTTGATGCGAGAGATTGGGAAGGTATTTGCGGACAAATTCGCTTCTGCTGGCATTACCAAGGTCGTAACCATTGAAGCGTCAGGTATTGCCCCAGCCATTTTTACTGCCGAAGCTTTGAATGTTCCCATGATTTTCGCCAAGAAAGCTAAACATCACCATGAACGAAGGAATCTTAACCGCCCAAGTCTACTCCTTTACTAAGCAGGTGACCAGCACCGTTTCCATCGCTGGAAAATTCCTCTCACCTGAGGACAAGGTCTTGATTATCGATGATTTCCTAGCAAATGGACAAGCTGCCAAAGGCTTGATCCAAATCATCGAACAAGCCGGAGCAAAAGTTGAAGCGATAGGTATCGTGATTGAAAAATCTTTCCAAGATGGTCGTGATTTGCTTGAAAAAGCAGGATATCCCGTCCTATCACTGGCTCGCTTGGATCGTTTTGAAAATGGTCAGGTCGTATTTAAGGAGGCAGATCTCTAATGCAAAAACAAGAAAAACATTCGCAAGCAGCCGTTCTTGGATTGCAACACTTATTAGCCATGTACTCAGGTTCTATCCTGGTTCCTATCATGATTGCGACAGCTCTTGGCTATTCAGCTGAGCAGTTGACCTACCTGATCTCCACAGATATCTTCATGTGTGGGGTGGCCACCTTCCTTCAACTCCAACTCAACAAATACTTTGGGATTGGACTACCAGTCGTTCTCGGAGTTGCCTTCCAATCCGTCGCTCCTTTGATTATGATTGGGCAGAGTCACGGTAGTGGGGCTATGTTTGGTGCCCTTATCGCATCAGGGATTTATGTGGTTCTGATTTCAGGCATTTTCTCAAAAGTGGCCAATCTCTTCCCCTCTATCGTAACAGGATCTGTCATTACCACGATTGGTTTAACCTTGATTCCTGTCGCTATTGGAAATATGGGAAATAACGTTCCAGAGCCAACTGGTCAAAGTCTCCTACTTGCTGCTATCACTGTTCTGATTATCCTCTTGATCAACATCTTTACCAAAGGATTTATCAAGTCTATCTCCATTTTGATTGGTCTGGTTGTTGGAACTGCCATTGCTGCTACCATGGGATTGGTTGATTTCTCCCCTGTTGCGGCAGCACCGCTTGTCCATGTTCCAACTCCCCTCTACTTTGGTGTACCTACTTTTGAAATCTCATCCATCGTCATGATGTGTATCATTGCAACGGTGTCTATGGTTGAGTCCACTGGTGTTTATCTGGCCTTGTCTGATATTACTAATGACCCAATCGACAGCACGCGCCTGCGCAACGGTTATCGTGCAGAAGGTTTAGCCGTACTTCTCGGAGGAATCTTTAACACCTTCCCTTACACAGGATTTTCACAAAACGTTGGGTTGGTTAAATTGTCAGGTATCAAGACTCGTCTGCCAATCTATTATGCAGCTGGTTTCCTAGTCCTCCTTGGACTCCTACCTAAGTTTGGCGCCCTTGCCCAAATCATTCCAAGTCCTGTTCTTGGTGGTGCTATGCTGGTGATGTTTGGTTTTGTTTCCCTTCAAGGGATGCAAATCCTAGCTCGCGTTGACTTTGCTAACAATGAACACAACTTCCTTATAGCAGCTGTATCAATCGCAGCTGGAGTAGGTCTAAACAATAGTAATCTCTTTGTCAGCATGCCGACAGCCTTCCAAATGTTCTTCTCAAACGGAATTGTCGTAGCCAGCCTACTGGCCATTGTCCTCAATGCAGTACTAAACAGGAAGAAGAAATAAGAAAAAGAGGTGTGAGCCTCTTTTTTGTTTGACAACATAAAAACATCTATCTACTCATATATGCTAGTATCATAGTCCTGAAAATCATCTGCATCAAGAACTATTTCACCATTCTTATACTTTTTTCTTGCAATATGTTCCGCTTCATCTGCATTTTCAGCTTCTATACTTACTAAACGGGTTAGAGTTTCTGTAATTTCTACTGTATACTTTTTCATCTTAAGTTTCTCTCCAATAACTCACTTATTAACAATAATCTATGTTTCGGGATTTCCAACCACTCTGGTAATTCATCTCCACATTCCCATCTATATTTTTTATTCAATAAAGAAAGTTGTTCCTCATTACCAAACTCCATATTCTCAGATAACCATCTCACACAATCAGGGTCTGATAAAGTATAAACCATCAAACCTAAGTTTTCATAATTACTCTCTGTTTCATAATCAGGCCAGATAACTTTTAAGAATTCATACACTTCTTCTGGTGCAACAAATTGTTTCCTTTTCATAATTTCCGATACTTTCCTCTACCTTTAAATTCTATTATTTCTTTGTCTCTTAATATTTGAAGCTGTTGACGAATTTTTTCTTTGATATGATTGTTCCTGACAAAGATACTTTTTAGATCGTCTTCAAAACGGTACATGTCTTCAAGAGTAAACTCTGAACCCTCTATCTTATCTATACAATTTAGAATTTCTATTGTCCAACCCCTTGATGAAAGGGAGTTTTTCCTTAGAAATAAACTTTGCTTAAATTCTTTTGTAACTTTTTCTGGATCCTTAACTTGTCCATTTTGCACAAGAAATATCCTCCCTTTGGAGGGTACTTGCGATAAATCAATGTTACAACCAATCCAACCAGCACGTCTTGCAGTCGGTGCAAGTGGTTTTCTTTGAATAATTGATTTCGGTGTAACAAACTGCTTTGGAAGAACAAGAAAATTATCCACCTCAAAATTTTTTGTGTAAGTTAAAAAAAAGAAATTAGGATTATTATCTGCCTGCACACGCTCCATCATCGTTGCATAAGCACCATCATTAATTATTGATGAAAAATTCCCTTTTTTACTTTTTAGTTCAAACTCCTCACTACAATGACTACAGAAAAAATCTGCTACAGGCCGATTATTTTCAAAATGATTTATAGGTTTTTCCCCACAATTAGGACAATAAGACTGACGATAAACCCAATCCTCCGTTAGAATACGAGCCTTTTGGCTATTACTTTTATAGTTTTCTACTAATTCTAAATTAAATTGTAATTCCATTCAAAACTTCCTCACTAATACAAGAATTCACTCTATATAAGTAATAAAAATCTACTATAACTAGTATACCACATTTACGTACCCATTACCCCTGTATTTCACTACTATCTTTATATTTCCTTCTAACATATTTCATAAACTAAAATGAGTAGAATATATTTTTCCTACTCATTTATCTTTATATCCTCACCTGTCTTTCTTCTGACCGCTGGCCTGTGACAAACATGGTAAAGGTTGCCTTGCAGACATTTCTGCCTTCTTGATTGGTGATATCGACATCCACGACACAGGTTGTGCGTCCATGATGGACACATTCTCCTTTAATGGTCAGTACATCGTCGAGTTTTCCTGCCTTAAGGTAGTTGATGGAGGACTGGAGCGTCACTCCATCAAGCCCCAGCGAGATAACCACCAAACCACTGATTTGGTCACAAAGGGTAAAGAGATAGCCACCATGGGCATTGCCATAGTAGTTGAGCGACGAGTCCACTACTTTTGTCGTCACCACAACATGACCGTCTCTCATTTTCTCTATTTCGTAATTCTCAAAGGCAGATATAGCGTCAAAATGAAAATCTTTCATCGTTTCCTCCTGATAGTTCAAACGACACTATGATACTACTTTTTATAGGACTGTGCAAGGAGAAAACTCCTAGTCTGGCAAAATTCCAACCTGTTCTACAAAGCGCATAAAGGCTGCCTGTCCTTGTTCCGTCTGCTTATAAACCCCTGCGTCTTCCAGAACACGCGCAAAGATAGCGCCTACAGAGTCCTTGACGATTTCAAGGGCTTTTTCTTTATCCGCTAGCTCTGGATACTGGGCTTTGAGTTGGTCTGCCCATTTCTGATGATAGTCAGCAACTATGTCACTATCTCCCACGAGGTAGCTAGCAACTTGCTCCACTTCTGCTTTCAGACGTGGTGGCAGGATAGCCAAGCCCATGACCTCAATCAAGCCGATATTTTCCTTCTTGATATGTTGAACATCCTTGTGGGGATGATAGATGCCATCAGGATGCTCTGGCGATGTCTGATTGTCTCGCAAGACCAAGTCCAACTCAAACTGTCCATCGCGTTTACGGGCAATGGGTGTGATGGTGTGATGCGGTGTCCCGTCTGTCTCTGCCAAAATTTGCACTGCAGGGTCTGAATACTGGCGCCATTTCTGTAAAATCTTGTCACCCAAGTTGATCAAATCTTCTTTTGAATCCGAGGTCAAACGTAGCACTGACATAGGCCACTTGACAATCCCAGTCTTGACCTGATCAAAACCAGCAAAACAAAAAGTCTTTTGCAGGGGAGCCAATTCCATAGGAAATACGTGACGACCTCCCTGATAGTGGTCATGAGTCAGAATAGAGCCTCCCACAATTGGTAAGTCCGCATTTGAACCCGCAAAATAGCCCGGAAACTGGTCTACGATATCCAGCAGGCGCTCAAAGCTCTGACGACTGATAGCCATGGGACGATGCTGACCATCTAAGAAGATACAGTGCTCATTAAAATAAGCATAGGGCGAATACTGGAAGCCCCACTCCTGACCCACCATTTCAAAACGAATAATGCGGTGATTGCTGCGAGCTGGGTGGTTAACTCGACCATGATAGCCCTCATTCTCTATACAAAGCTGACATTGAGGATAATTGCTAGCTTGCACCAACTTGGCCGACGCAATTTCCTTTGGATCCTTTTCAGGCTTAGAGAGGTTAATGGTAATCTCAAGTTCTCCATAGTCAGATGGAACGCGATAAGCGATATTCTTAGAAATAGCCTTGAGCTTGATGTAGTCATTTTTCTGGCTGAGCTGGTAAAAATCCCCTATCGCCTGCTCAGGAGAGTGAGCATAGGTTGTCCAAAAGTCACGATTAACCTGACTTGGACAAGGAGTTACCAAGTCCATGAGGTCAGCACCGAGAATTTCGCGCGCAGCCAGACTATCTTCAATCGTTTCCATGCAAACGGCTTCCTCAACAAGCTGATCTTTAAGGTCAATCAAGTTATCTGGGTCAGTCTCAACATCGAGAACTCCATCTCCCACCAGTGCTAAAACGCGATTGGTCAGATAGATACGATCCAACTCTTCAAAGGTACTTTCTGCAATGACTTTGGTAACAAATTTTTCTACTAAGGTCACTAGAAAACCTCCTTCTTACTTTCTAAATAGTCTCTGACAGCATCTAAATCCTGAAAAACTTGTTCTGTTTTATTTAAGAAAGACTGTGCTGGTATTTTCAAGTCTGGAATACAAATAACTGGTATCCCAGCTCTATACGCTGCTTCAATCCCTGCTTCACTATCCTCTAATACTAAGCAATTCTCTGGTAAAACATTCAAATCACTACAGGCCTTTAAATATATATCAGGGTAAGGTTTGCTTCGCTTTACATCTTTTGCAAAAACTAGATGGTCAAATAGGGACAGTATCCCATTACTATCCAAAATCATTCTAGCTCTAGATTCAACACTTGAAGTTGCTAGAGCGATTGGAATACCTTCTCTTTGCAAAAAAGCAAGCAAATTTTTAGCACCTTTTTTTAAATTTACACCTTTGACCAATATTCGAGCTTCCAGTTCATAAACTTTTTCCAAGGTTTGGTCAAAGTTCCAAGGTAAATCATAGGTATCTAAAAATCGTTGAACATTCTCCTCTTCCCTATGTCCACTGTATTCTCTAGAATATGTTTCTTCTGTGAAAGGAATTCCAAAATCTTTAAGCAATTCTTGATAAACTTTTAGAGAAATGATCTCAGTATCAGCTAATAAGCCATCTAAATCAAATATTACAGCGTCCATTTACTTCTCTTCTAGTCTAAAACGCGAGTGCCACCTGCAACTTCAGCAATATAGAAGCTTGGAGCATATCCAACGACTTCCTCGTAGTGCTTGCCTACAGCTTCCTTAAAGGCCTCAACAGCATCTTTTTGCACCAAGGCAATGGCACAGCCACCAAATCCTGCCCCTGTCATACGAGCACCAAGAACACCTTCCTGAGCCCAAGCAGTATGAACGAGGGTATCCAATTCCAAGCCAGTTACTTCATAGTCATGTTCTAGAGAAACGTGAGAAGCATTCATCAAGCGACCAAATGTTTCTAAATCACCTGCCTGAAGAGCTGCTTGAGCTTTAAGGGTACGTTGGTTTTCAAGAACAGCATGGCGAGCACGTTTTAAGCGATTTTCATCTTTAATCAGGTAGCTGTATTGGTCAAAGGCCCACTCATCCAATTCACCCAAGGTCTGAATATCCAAGGCAACTTGCAATTCTTCCACAGCTTTTTCACACTCAGCACGGCGTTCATTGTATTTAGAGTCAGCCAGTTCACGGCGTTTGTTAGTATTCATAATAACAACGACATTGTCTTTTAAATCAAGTGGCACCAAATCGTACTCCAAGGTATTGGTATCGAGGTAAATAGCACGTTGGTCAGCCCCCATACCGATAGCAAACTGGTCCATGATACCAGAGTTGACTCCGATAAAGTTATTTTCTGTTTGTTTTCCGATTTTAACCAAATCCAAACGGTCTAGTTTTAAATCAAAGAGATACTCTGCCACAACACCAGTCAAGAGTTCCAAAGATGCTGATGAAGACAAGCCTGCACCATTTGGGATATTCCCATAAACATAAAAATCAAACCCTTTGTCAATCACATGTCCAGCTTCTTGCAAGAAATGAAGAACACCTTTTGGATAGTTGGTCCAGCTGTGCTCTTTTTCAAACTTGAGGTCAGCAAGAGGCACTTCGATGATACCCTTGTCCTCAAAGTTGGCTGAGTAGAAACGCAAAACTTGGTCGTCACGTTTGCGAGCCGCCCCATAAGTTCCCAAGGAAATAGCCGCCGGAAAAACGTGCCCACCGTTGTAGTCTGTGTGTTCGCCAATCAAATTGATACGACCTGGTGAAAAGAAAGTTTGGTCTGCTTCTTGACCAAAAACGGCAAGAAAGTCTTTGCGAAGGGCTTCAGCAGTAAGATGATGTGTCATATGAATTCTCCTTTGACTGTCCGTTAAGTCACCTTAACGTGTAATCGTTTTCTTCTATTGTATCCAAGGGATTTGTCAAGGTCAATCCTTTTTACTAAACTTTTACTAAACAATCGGTAAAAAGAAGAAATATGATATACTAACTTAAAAGGAGGAGGATTTATGGCTACATTAAAAGACATTGCACAGCTCGCCTCTGTCTCTATCGCGACCGTATCCCGTGTCCTCAATCGCGACCAGAGCCTATCTGTTACAGAAGAAACCAGACATCGCATTTTAACTGTCGCTGAAGAGTTGGGCTATACCAAACACCTCAAAACTGGCGAATCTCACAAGCCTAAGCAAAAAATTGCCATTATCCAATGGGTCAGCGAACAAGGGGAGTTGGACGACCTCTACTACTACCAGATTCGTCTTGGTATTGAAAAAAGAGCCCAAGAGTTGGACTATGACATCTTGCGCTATTTTAATGACCATCCTTTTACTCTGAGCGAGGAAGTGATAGGCATTCTCTGCATCGGAAAATTTAGCCGAGCTCAGATTTCTGCCTTTGAAGAATACCAAAAACCCTTGGTCTTTATAGACAGCGATACCCTCTCACTAGGTCATACCTGTATTATTACTGACTTTTACACTGCTGTGAAACAAGTTGTAGACCATTTTCTCAGTCAAGGTATGGACCGTATCGGAATTCTCACAGGTCTTGAGGAAACAACCGACCAGGAAGAAATTATCCAGGATAAGCGACTAGAAAATTTCAAAGACATTACCCTAGCAAATGGAATCTACCATGAAGAACTGGTCTTTCAGGGGAGCTTTACTGCCCAGTCTGGATATGACTTGATGAAGGAGGCCATTCACAAGCTAGGAGACCAACTCCCACCAGCCTTTTTCGCAGCCAGCGATAGTTTAGCCATCGGCGCCCTCCGTGCCCTTCAAGAAGCTGGAATTAACCTACCAGACCGCGTCAGTCTCATTTCTTTTAACGACACTAGTCTGACCAAGCAGGTCTATCCTCCCCTTTCTAGCATTACCGTCTATACCGAAGAAATGGGCCGAGCAGGGATGGATATTCTTAATAAGGAAGTTCTCCATGGTCGCAAAATCCCTAGCCTAACCATGCTGGGAACCAGACTGACTTTGAGAGAAAGTACGCTTTCATAACTCAACAAATATACCAACGCAAAAAATCCTAATAGAGAGTCTCAAATCTCCATTAGGATTTTCATTGTTAATCCATCACAATCATAGACTTAATGGTTTTGCGATCATCCATGTCTTTGTATGCTTGGTCGATATCTTCCAGTTTATAGCTTGAAGTAAAGACGCGGCCTGGATTGATGTCTCCATTAAGAACCGCTTTTAACAAAACTTGTTTGTCATAAGTAGTAACTGAGGCTGCTCCACCTGCCACTGAAATATTTTGAGCAAAGGTAGAACCAAGCGCACGGTTATTGTAATGAGGAACACCAACGAAGCCTAAACGTCCACCATTGTGAAGTACTCCAAGGGCTTGATCTACGGCTGCTTCAGTCCCAACACATTCAAGGGCTGCATCTGCTCCACCACCAAGGATTTCACGGACTTTGGCAATTCCCTCTTCGCCACGTTCAGCCACAACAGCTGTCGCACCTGATTCCAAGGCCATCTTTTGGCGATCTTCATGACGACTCATAAGGACAATTTGAGAAGCTCCACGCATCTTAGCTGCAATGACAGCGCATTGCCCAACAGCCCCGTCACCAATCACCACAACCTTATCCCCTTTTTGCACATTAGCAACACGCGCTGCATGATAGCCAGTCGGCATGACATCAGCAAGTGTCAAAAGTGACTTGAGCATGCCTTCGCTATAATCTGAAGGTTGACCTGGAATTTTCACAAGTGCCCAATTAGCAAAGTGGAAACGGATATACTCAGCCTGGACACCACCTGACCAATTGGTGCCAATATGGCGGTCACAAGTCCCATCATAGCCAGCGCGACAGGCGTCACACTCCCCACAGCCATGGGTGAAAGGTGCAATGACAAAATCTCCCGGTTTGACCGTTGTAATAGCCTCTCCGACTTCTTCGACAATCCCGATCGCTCATGACCACTATTTCCATGCCCTTCTTCGATTTCGGGATTACGATAACTCCAGAGGTCCGATCCGCAAACGCAAGTACGGACAATGCGGATAATAGCATCATCTGCTTCTATAATTTGCGGACGTTCAATGGTAGCAAGTCCAACCTGGCCTGCCTTTGTATATACTGCTGATTTCATTTAAAATTTTCCTTCCTTGTAAAGTTTAATTTTGTGATTTAAGCGATTTAAAGCCGTCTGTAACTGAGACAAGCGCCCCTCTAATTTTTTCTTTTCCTCTTCTAAAATACCAAGCCTTTCCTCTCTCGTTTCATCCCCCTTTTGGTAGAGCGACATATAGTCAACTAAACTGTCTACAGAGACACCGGCCGAACGGAAACACTTAATAAATTCCAGCGCTTCTATATCCTGATCTTGAAAGTCACGAATTCCAGTCGCGGTTCGAGTAATCGGTGCACAAGACCAACCCGCTCATAATACCGAACCGTATCCGCTGAAATTCCCAATAAATCGCTGGCAGATTTAATATTCATATACTAGCCTCCTTTCATTTTCTTCACTGAATTTAAGCAACTATAACTCATTCATCTTATTATACAACTTTGAGTTGACTCCAAGTCAAACATTTTGCATCTAATAGAAAAAGTTTTTTTAATTACCAAACAACTAAGTAAAGTTTATACAGAGCCTTATAGGACCAAACTTTTAAAATATTTAAACAGGAAAGAAAATACTCTATTTCAAATAACATAGGGGCTTAATCATTCTTTACTTTTTACTAATGATGCCCATGCTTCTGCTCTAACTCTCTCACCTTCCGCCTATGTTGCGCATGATTGCTTTGACTGCTATCTACTTCAATAGTGATATTCTGCACGCCTCTTTCTTCTAAAAATTGTCGCACCACTTCTTTGGTTTCCATCATCTGTTCCCAATCCCAGATACAAATGTGGATAACAGCATTGTTCTCTAGACCGTCCATGGACCAAATGCTAAGTTGATTAACACTTTTGACATTGGGTAGAGCCTCTAAATCTTTCTCCAAATCACTTGTCTCGACCCCTTCTGGCACAGCATCTAGGAAAATTTTTAGTGCACTCCAAAAGCGTGGAATGGCTTTCGACAGAATAAAGATGGAAATGACCAGAGATAAAAGCGGATCGAGGATATACCAGTCCGTAAATCGAAGAATAATCGCCATTAGAATGACAGCCAACCAACCAAGAGTATCTTCCAAAAAATGCAAGCTAAGAATAGATTCATTCTTTGTTTTTCCCTTACGAACTACCAGACTAGCTAGCACATTGATAGCTACCGCAATGATTCCCAGCCAGAGAATCCCTTCCTCATTAACGGGTTGCGGGTGAGCGATCTTTGTGACATTTTCCAAAATCACTAGGACAGACCCTATCATAAGAATCACAGCCGTTAGCATGGCTCCTAAAAGACTAAAACGTTTGTAACCCAAGGTGTACTGCCTATCTTCTTCACGATTGGAGATCGTTTCTAAAAGGGCAGATATGCCAATGGCTATAGCATCTCCCATGTCATGAACAGAATCAGCAAGAACTGCACTCGAACCAAAGATTCCTCCTGCGATAAACTCAACAATCGCATAGCTTAAATTTAAGAAAAAAGCTAACCAGATAGATGTTTTAGGACTCATTTCTCTCCCTCCTTTGGTATAATGGGTATATACATACTTCTTTCATTTGTATTATCTAATAAAATCCAAAGAAAGGATAGAAGCAAACTGTAAACTATGTTCAGTTCTGAACAGTTTGTCTCAAGTGTCTATATGCCAAAAAGAGACCGTCGGGTTAGCAAGACGAAAAAAGCCATTTATCAAGCTTTTCTACAAGTTTTGAACGACAAGGGCTATGCTGCTACTACTGTCCAAGATATCATTGACTTGGCAGATGTTGGGCGCTCGACCTTTTACTGTCACTACGAGAGCAAGGAACTGCTTTTAGATGAACTCTGTCGCTACCTCTTTCATCATCTCTTTGAAAGGGAAGAACACTTAACTACCGAGGACTACCTCGCACATATCTTTTTACATTTTCAGAAAAACCAGGACCATGTCACTAGTCTTCTTTTTTCAAAAAATGACTACTTTCTCCGCCAACTACACAAGGAACTCGAACACCACGTTTATCCCATGGTGGCGGACGACTTACAAGAGGCCTATCCAAACATTCCGGCCTCCTACCTCCAGCATTTTGTTGTGACGAACTTTATCGAGACTCTAACTTGGTGGCTAAAAAAAGGAAAATCTTATACTGAAGACCAAGTGGTGAAATTTTACCTTGATGTAATGGAGATGACCTCTACAACTCCACTTGATAACTAAACCTGTAACTCAGAAAGGAACCAACTATGTTAACTTCGATGATTCTAGGAATACTAACAATTGTACTAGCTCTCGCCTTCTCATTGCTTCACCTTGCTGCTGCTTTTTCAGCTATGAAACAAAAGAACTACAGTCTAGGAAATAAGTGCATTTTGGTCGGCAGTTGCATCACTTCTCTGGCTCTAGCTATCTTTTACTTCGTCCCACTGGCAACCATTCTACTATGGATTGTGGGTTCGAGTATCGTCTGCTATGGTGCCTACTGGAACGGGCGACAGCAAGAAAATCAACATATATCGCACCACATTATTCGTATAACGAGTGCTATTGTCATTACGGTATTATTCATTTTGCTCTAACACAAAAAAAGGATCATCTGATCCTTTTTTACTTTTTTAAGCGCTTTTTGCTGCCTTGCTCCACTGATACCACCCAACTAGACTATTGATGAGATAAATTAGGTATTTCCCTTGGATTTGCAGGCTTTCTCCCCACTAGAGATAGATTGAAAAGACATTGGTAGCTGCCCAGAATATCCATTGTTCACGGTAAACAGCTATCATGAGGATTTGCCCAACCCCATTGGTCGCATCAGTGATAGAATCACGATAGGGACGATTAGCTCCGATAGACTGATAAATAAACCCAAAGGCCAACCACCAAAGAACACTAATAGAAAGATACTTTGTCCAACCCTTGCCGTCTAGTTTACGTGCGACAAACTCTTGTTGTTCTTTCTTAAACTGGGCTTGATAAATCCAAACCAAGAGACCAATTGGCTGCATAATTGTAAAATAGAGAGTTGTTAAAACCTCACCATAGAAGCCTTTTTGAAGGGCAAGCACCAGATAAATGATGGAATTAATCAAACCAAATAGGTAGTTACTAGCACGACCTTCAGCTTCTCAAAGAGCAGAAAAAAAGTTAGTAAGGCTTGAGAGATGAATCATTTTAAAGGCAAACAATTCCAACAAGACGTCATCATTGTCGCTGTTGGTTATTACCTACGTTACAATCTGAGCTATCGTGAAGTTCAGGAATTGCTTTATGACCGTGGAATAAATGTTTGTCACACTACGATTTATCGGTGGGTTCAAGAATACAGTAAAATCCTCTATCATCTCTGGAAAAAGAAAAATAAACAGTCCTTCTATTCGTGGAAAATGGATGAAACCTATATCAAAATTAAGGGGCGTTGGCATTATCTCTATCGAGCGATTGATGCGGACGGTTTAACATTGGATATCTGGTTACGAAAGAAACGTCGAGCAGACGATAACAGCTATAAGTTAGAAGATACCGCCTATCAAGAAGATAAAGCACGCAAAGCAGAAACCGAAGATAAGCTAGCTATTGAAGCAATGAAAAGCAAGTACACCACGCTATTGCTAGAAAATATGTTGCTAAGTCCGTTTGAAATGCAAGATACAAAAATCATGGCAGAATTGCAAGTCCATGTTTACCCCCTCTATGACGAACTGAAAGAATTAAGAGGGCTAAATAGTGTTAAAGACCACTTGTCTTATGTTGCCAGCAGACGTGAAGAATATTCTAAGCATAATATCGCACGCTACCTCAAAAAAGTCATTGAACAATATCTACCAACGGTTAAAAGGCAGGACTTAAACCATGAGTGAAGACTTAAAAACGATCAAAGAGCTGGCGGATGAGTTGAGTGTTACAAAACAAAATATTCAATATCACTACCAAAGGTTACCAAAAGAATTACAGCTTAAAAGTTCCAATGGGTCTAATCTAATAAATTCTAAAGCAGAAAAAATAATTTTAGGTAAAGTAGAAAGTAGTAGCAAATCAAATACCAAAGACCAACAAATAAGTAGCAAAGACCAACAAATAGAAAAACTAACTAATTTGTTAGACCAGTAACAACGATTAGCCTTGCAAGATAAAAAGTTGCTAGAAGAATACAAGGTGGAAAATGATAACATAAAAGCTCTCAAAATGTCCTCACAGGAAACAGAATTCAAACACTTAGGCAATCAATATAAAGATGAAGTGAACGCTCTTAAAGAGAAGTTGGAAAATTTACAGGAACAAATCAAAGATCAAAAAAGGATAGAAGAACAAGAAAAACCAATAAAATGGTGGGGACTATGGCGAAAATAGATGATTCAGTTAAAAAGAAAGTTCCAGAATTGCGATTTAAAGGATTCACGGATGAATGGGAACAGCGTAAGTTGGGAGACGAAGTTCGAATAGTGATGGGACAGTCTCCTAATTCAGAAAATTATACTGATGATCCTAATGGGCGCTAAAAATGCGAAGACCTATGAAGGCCTATTTTTGTATTAGTCAAACAAAAAAATCCAAAAAGAAATGGTATATGATTATGACCATGAAACAAAGTAAAAATCAAACCGAGTGATCTGAGTAAGCACCCGATGATCATGAAACGTTATTAAACACAAAAAAAGTCACCCATGTGAGTTCTTGCCAGAAGCTGAAGTTAATCCTTCAACCTGGAAAACCCGCAGAGGTGACTTTTTTTCTATACATCTCGATTTTTTTCTGGCAATAATCATTAACCGATAAATATGTCTCAGAATCACCCAGCGACTCCGCTATGTCCATAATCCGCGGTGGTAGTAATCCCACTCGCTGGACAAGTTCGTGATTGCTGAACAATTCCCGTGGACTGCCGGCGAAGCCAAACTTCCCGTGTTCCATAACATACACCGACTCAAACTCGGCGGCGACCCAATCCATGTCATGGGTGATGGTCACAACTTGGTGGCCCGAATCAGCCAACTGATGGAAAATTGCGGTCAACTTGCGCCGGCTTTCCCAATCAAGCGACATCATCGGCTCATCAAATAAATAAATCGCCGGATCCACTGCCAAAACTGAGGCAACGCTCAACAGCTTGCGTTCCGACAATGACAGGTCATATGGACTTTCAGCTGTTTTATCATCCAAGCCAACTCTTTTTAGAGCCGCTAAAGCCCGCCTCGTAATCGTGTCGTGGTCATCCATGACCTGCGCGACATTCCACTCCACCTCTCGTTGAACGGTCGGGTTGAAAAGCTGATCGTCAGGATTCTGAAAAGTAATCCCAACCTTCAGTAACTTTTCGACTGGTTTAAGATCATTAAAATTTTCTCCATCGATCTTAATCACACCGGTTTGTGGTGTCAGCAAACCCGTCAACAATTTGAAGAGCGTTGATTTGCCGGCACCATTTTGGCCGACAATCGCCACCATCGGATCGGCGAAGTGTTTGTCTTCAACATCCAAGCTAAAGGACCGTTCCGGATAAGTGAACGTCAGGTGGCTCAGTTCAATTGTGGACATAACGAATCTCCTTCAGATCAGCGTAATTCACCGGATACCGGCCATCAGCCAAGTGCCAATCCATTTTTTGAGCAAGTTGCTGGATTGTCGGGGCTGGAATCTGCCAGTCAGCTGCCAAATGATTAAACACCTCACCCGGCCTGCCCTGGGCTACCATTTGACCCTCGTGCAAAGCACCCACACAACGTCGGCGACTTCGCACAAATCGTCAATTTCACTGGTGACAATGAAGACAGTCGTCTCTTTGACTCGGGCCAGCCATTGGAAAAATTGCCGGCGGCCAAGGGGATCCATCTCACTGGTCGGATCATCCATAATCAAAACAGCCGGATTAGCCACAATCGCCGTGGCAATTGCCAACCGCTGGATCTGACCACCGGAAAGGCTCTCGGGACGCAAATTCAGCTGTTCAATCAGCCCCATTTGCGTGGCAACTTCTTCAACCCGTTTGAATCAGTCCTTCAGCCATTCCCTGATTAATCAAGTCAAAGGCGATTTCATCGGCAACCGTGTCTGCCAACCCGCTTAGTTGGCCAGCTGGATTTTGCAGTACAACTCCATTCATGGCATTATAAACAGGCCAATTGTCAGACACTCGCTGGCCAAACATGTGCCAATCGCCCTCAATCTCAGCAGACACAATTTTGGGAATGACCCCTGCCAGCACACGGCACAAAGTCGATTTGCCGGAGTGGCTATTCCCGATAATCCCAACCACCTGGCCGGTATGAACCTCCGCGTTAATCTGACGCAGTTGTGGTTGCTCAGTACCCGGATAACGGGTGGTCAAATTTTCAATTACAATCCGTTTATCTTCGTCCATATCTTCCACCCAATCAATAAAATTGCCAATCCAGTCAGACCAATGTGCAGCGTCCGCGACAGGCGATACACGCGCTGGGAGGTTCTGACAGTCCGGTTGAGATTATCAAAACCTCTCAGTTGGAGAGAAATCGACCGCGTCATCGATTGATCCAAGGTCTTAATCACCAATGGAATTAGAACCGGCAGGACTGACTTTAATTTCTGAATCAACGTTTTTTGCGGATTGGTTCCGCGAACTTTTTGTGCCTGCTGGATTTTCCGCATATTGCGCATCATTTCCGGCAAAATATAACACACCGACATCAGAACGTAGACGGTTTTATAAGACAATCCGGACAGTTCCAAATAGGCCGCGTTTTCTGAAATACTCGTGGTCACCATAAAAAAGCCACTGGTCAAAATAATCACCAATACTCGACAACCCAGAGTGGTGGCGTAAATCAGGCCTTCTTTGTAGAACGACACCCCAAGCACAGAAAACAGCACAGTTTGATTCCGACTGTAAAATAACCCTTGGATGATCAGCATGGTGCAAATCAGAAACAGGCTGAATCCCAGCGCCTTAAAGGTGGTAGAACTCAATTTGGAAAATAACAATAGCAGTGTTGCGACAAGAATTAATCCGGCCTGAAGCAATAAATTCATACTGGCAAAGCTCAACAACGTCATGTCCAAGATGAACAAGAGCTTAGTAATCGGATCGATCACTTGGTACCACTTGAGCTTGACCCGTGGCGCTCCAGAAATCAATGTTTTATCAGTCATCATTTATCATCGCTAAAGAAGTGCACCATCCGCTTCGGCAGCTGACGATAGATGAAGAGTGCCAGGTAGGCCACACAGACTTTATCCAAAATATCCAAGACAAACTCATCGGTAAATGAGGCCAGCCACACTGGTGCATGATTGGCGACCATTACCGCAAACAATGAGTCACCCCAAGCGATACCGGTCTGACCACCCCAAAAGATGACGTTGAGTGGCGTTGAAATGACAGCTGAAACGATGGCAATAATAATAGCAGAAACAAATACTCTTCGCGCTGACGAGAACCACCCATTGGCGTGCAAAACTCCGACAGCAATCCCAATTCCGATGCTGGTAATCGCATACACGGTTGAAATTGGCGATAAGGTCAGCCCATAGATCACGTTGTTGATGAAACCACTAATGGCACCGGCAACCGGCCCAGCCAACATGCTGGTAAGAAAGGTTCCCAAAGACCCCAGCCAAACGGGCAACTTTAACCCCTCCGCCAAGGCTTTGGCAACATAGTTAATCCCCACGGCAGCGGGAATCAAAGTCATGGTGGCAGCACTTAACTTAAATTTCCACATACTGGTACGATGAATCGGTTCTGTTTTCATAATCTTCTCCTTTTGTTTTTAAAGAGCCGTGTCTGGATAGACTTTCGGACGCAACGCTCTATTATATATCTACTGAACTGTCTATACACAAGATTTCCATCCTTAGTCGACATGAGCTGGAAATCTTTATTTGTTAAGTAGTTCACAACACATTATACACCTATTTTGTGAATAGTCAAGTGTATTTACAGTAAAATTTTAGAAAATCCTGAAAATTTCCTCTTATTTTCCATTTTGAAAGACATTCAGTAACTCTAATATCAAAAAAGCCCAGACAAGATTGTCTGAGCATTTTTCTATATGGTCGTTTAAGCAAGTTGAGTTTGACATTTTCAAACTATTTCTTCAACAAACCTTGTTCTTGTAGAAATTCCTTTGCTACTTGTTCTGCGGACTTGCCTTCAACTCCGACTTGGTAGTTGAGCTGGCTCATCTGGCTTTCAGTAATTTTACCTGCTAGTTTATTGAGAACTGGCTCCAACTCAGGATGTTTCTTGAGAAGAGCTTCTTTCATGAGTGGAGCCCCTTGATAAGGTGGGAAGAGTTGTTTGTCATCCTCCAAGACCTGCAAATCATAACGCGCCAACTCTGCATCGGTTGAATAGGCATCCGTGATTTGAATATCACCTGACTGAATTGCCTGATAGCGAAGAGCCGGCTCCATGGTCGCTACGTTGAGATTGAGACCATACATTGATTGCAAGCCCTTATTTCCATCTTCACGGTCATTAAATTCGAGTGTAAAGCCTGCCTTCAACTGTCCTTCCACTTTTTCAAATCCGAAATGGTCTTCAAGCCATATTCTTGAGCAATCTTTTTCGGAACAGCTACAGCGTAGGTATTTTGATAAGACATGGGTTTGAGATAGGCCAGATGATCCTGTTTGGCAATGCCATCACGCGCCACCTGATAAACCTGATCTGGCTCATGACCTACCTTGGGTGATGGCTGAAGCAAACTTTCAGTCACCGTACCAGTAAATTCAGGATAGATATCAATATCCCCTTTTTTCAGAGCTTCATAGAGGAAGCTTGTTTTCCCAAAATTCGGCTTAACAGTCGCAGTCATACTGGTATTTTCTTCAATCAGCAACTTATACATATTGGCCAAGATTTCTGGTTCAGGCCCCAATTTCCCAGCAATCACCAAGTTTTCTTTCTCTTTTTGAACTAAGAGGGCTGGACTATAAGACAGACCGAGTAATATTGTCACCAAGGCAAAACCAGAGAAAATCGTCCGCAATTTTGCTTTTTCCATCACTTTTAGTAGGAAGTTAAAGGCAATAGCAAGCACTGCAGAAGAAAGGGCCCCAATCAAAATCAGACTAGTATTATTGCGGTCAATTCCCAAAAGGATAAAGGAACCCAGTCCGCCAGCCCCAATCAAGGCTGCCAAGGTCGCCGTACCGATAATCAAGACCGCTGCCGTCCGAATCCCAGACATGATGACAGGCATGGCAAGTGGAATTTCAAATTTCTTGAGACGCTCCCATCTGGTCATCCCAAAGGCAATCCCAGCCTCTTGCAGACTTGGATCAATTCCCTTTAACCCCGTGATGGTATTTTGCAAAATCGGGAAAATCGCATAAATCACTAGTGCTGTCAAAGCAGGCAAGGTTCCAATTCCCATCAAGGGAATAAAGAGTCCTAACAAGGCCAGAGACGGAATGGTCTGGAAAATCCCTGCAATCTGCAAGACCCAGTCCGCCAACTTCTCATGATAGCGAAGATAAACAGCCAAAGGAATCGCTATAAAAAAATAGCTAGTAATAAAGTCAAAAGCGACAACTGCAAATGTTGAGATAGAGCTGTTACCCAGTCACCAAAAACGATCCTGAAAAGTTGATATCAAATTAGTCATGAACACTACCTCCAAACAAGTCTGCTACAAAGTCCGTTGCAGGAGCTTTTAAAATCGTCTCAGGATTCGCCACCTGACGAATCTCTCCATCCTGCAAGACAGCAATACGGTCACCTAATTTCAAAGCTTCATCCGTATCATGGGTCACAAAAAAATCGTTGTCATCCCAAATTCTTTATGCAATTCTTTCGTCAGAACCTGTAGCTGTTTTTCTCGAAATAGCATCCAAGGCTGAAAAAAAGGCTCATCCATGAGGAGAATCTTAGGCTGACCAATCATGGCACGAACAATACCAACCCGTTGCTGTTCTCCACCAGATAATTCGCTTGGAAGTCGATGCCCATACTCAGCTACTGGCAAGCCAACCTTAGCCAAAAGCTCTTCTGTTTTCTGAGCAATTTCTTCCTTAGTCCAGTCCTTCATCTCAGGAATGAGGGAAATATTTTCCGCAACCGTTAGATTGGGAAAGAGAGCAATGGCCTGTAAAACATAACCAGTAGAAAGACGAAGCTCACGCTCATCATAGTCTTTGATGCGCTTACCATCCATGTATATATTTCCATCAGTTGGTTCCAAAAGACGGTTAATCATCTTGATCATGGTCGTCTTACCGGACCCAGAAGGCCCAACTAAAACCATAAACTCCCCATTCTCAATCCGTAAATTAACATCTCTCAAAACATCTTTTTCTGTGTAACGTAGCGCTACATTTTTATATTCAATCATTCTTTGTCCTCAATTTAAAATTTCCTCGGTTGGTCAAGTTACCAAACTTTTAATAACTAATTTACCCCATTCTAAACCTCATTTTCCTTCTCTTTCAGATTAGCCAAAATTCTTTCTTGAAAAGCTTCAAACTGACGAATTTCCTCTTCTGAAAATCCTTTGTAACAGATAGTATCCAATCTCTGACTGACACGTTGCCCAACTTCTTTCTGGGACTTGCCCAACTCTGTTAAAACTAAATACTTCTTACGCTTATCTTCTCCACACGGACTGACAGTTATAAGATTTTGTTCCTCTAGCTTTTTTATCATAGTCGTCAGCGTATTATTAGCAAGCCCAGTCGCAAGCGCAATATCTGTCGCAGTTGCACAGCCCGTCTTACTATTCCATAAAACCGCTAAAATCTTTCCCTGCTCACTCCGATAAAGAGAGTCAGGGTCTTGTCTCAGTAACTTTTGAAAAATCCGCCCATTCAACAAACGAATATGATGGGCTACCAAATGACAATATTTCATGAAACCTCCAATTTATTTCTATATCGATACGAATAAAAAACATTATAATACTTATTATTCCAATTGTCAACTATTTCGATTTAGAACTAATTTTTCTCAGTAAAAAATCTCCTACTCAAGGTAGAAGATTTCAATCTTATAAACTTAATCCGTCATGTCTGATACCAAAGTTCGACGCTCCAATGGAATACTGCACATAACTAACAAGAAAATGAAGCCTGACTGAATCCAGAAAAGGGCCAAGTCAAAGATTCCATGCACAGCAACCACTGTAAGGAAAGATAGATAAAGACCGATAATCGGACGTTTCCCCGACTCCTGACTCATATCCATCATCAAACGAACAGGAGCAACAGAAGACAAAGCTAATAAAATAGTCCCCACAATTCCGTAACTCAGAATCGTATCAATATAAAGGCTGTGAGCATGTTCATGATAAGGAGCATTTATCCGAGGATAAGAGTGCATATAGGTCAATGGCCCCTCCCCCAAAAAAGGATTTTGCTTAAACAAGGCCATCCCAGCATCCCAGATAGAAATGCGTTCTTCCATAGAGGAATCTAAAGTCCCCATCCGAACTCCCAAATCACTAGAAAAAAGGAAACTCAAGCCAATCGCAAAGACCCCGATACTAAGCCAAAAGGCCTTCCAGTTTTTAATGGTTGTAAAGAGATAAATGATGGCTCCAGCGATAATAGCAGGAAAGGCAGTTCGATTTTGCGTAAAGTTCAATCCAAAGAGATTAACAAAGCCTGCAATCACACAGAATACCTTCAACCAATTCAACTTGGTCGTTGTAAAGAGATAGAAGGCAATCATGATACAGAAACAACAAATAATTCCATAGTAATTAGGATTAAAAAAGGTCACTTCTGCCCGATTCTGATGCCATACCTGCATATTGGGCGAAAGAAAGGCATAGTTAAATTTCTTTACAATTTGGAAATGCTCCAAAGTAGCAAAAGCCGCAGAGAGCACACTACCAAACAAGATTGTCTGCAGTATCAGTCGAAAGAAAGCATGTGTCAGACGTTTCTGGTAGAAACTAAAGAAAATGAGGAAGAGAAACATCAGTAAAGATGCAACCAATCCAAGCCAGTTCTTAGCGACGATAGAGATGATACTACTGTAGGCAATAAAAAAGAGAAGTACAGGATGTTTGGCCAATCCTTTGATAATTCCCTTCATCTCCCCAGTAACAAGTAAACCTATCAAATATAAAGCAAAGAGGGCTAAGAACAAATAAAAAGGTAAAAAGATACTTATGATCATCAAATACAAAAAGAAATCTTTTTTCGAAAGCCCTCTTATCTTATCCAGTAATCCAATTGATTTCAAAACGGATCCTTTCTGTTCTGGATTTCTCCAGAAGATAAATGCTAAACTATCTTTATATTCTACCATTTTTCCGTCATTTGGGAACAATGAACACGTTTTCACCACAAAAAATTCTGTCATCAATATAGTACTAGAACTGAATTTTTCTGCCGTTTTCCACTACTTGATAGGTCTGACTCTGCAAATCAATTTCTGCTACTGCTGTTACGGATTTGTCTTTATTTTGGCGTTTGATTACAATGCTGTGAGCTGTTGGTGTTTCAATGTCAATAGTCCCTTCTAGGTCAAAGGCCTCTGATTGATTACGGAAAGAAAATAGATTGAGAAGAGACTTCACCACAGGACGTTGAACTTCTTCTGCTATTTCCTCATTACTATAGTAATGACGATTAATATTTCGACCTTCTTTGGTTTCTTCTAATAATTTCAAGTCATTCTTACCTGCTAATAGACCCACATAGTAAACCTGAGGAATGCCTGGAGCAAAAGCTTGAATCAAACGAGAGAGGAAATACTTGACATCATCATCTCCAAGCGCAGAATAGTAGGTTGAATTGATTTGGTAGATATCTAGATTGTTATACTCTGCACTAGAGTACTTACGTTTGACATTCGCTCCAACCTTATAGAGCTCATTTGAAGCATAGTCAATTTCCTCATCGGTCAGGATATCCTTGACATCTACCACTCCAATCCCATCATGAGTATCTAGTGTCGTAAATTGCTTCATCGGGCTCATCTTTAACCACTTAGCCAAACGCTCTGTTCTGGAACTGTAAAGAGTATAAAGGGTCACCATTGGAAGGGCAAAATCGTAAACATAGTAATCATGGTCCGCTATTTTAAACTGAATCGAATAGTGTTCATGAATCTCAGGTAAGAGCTCTGTCCCATACTCAGCAGCGATATCTCGAACTTTGTCCAATAAATTCCAAATATCTGGTTCCACAAAGAAATCATTGGTATCCAATTTCTTCACTGCATAAGCAAAGGCATCTAGACGAATCAAATCACACCCGTTACTTGCTAGATGTTGAATCGTCTTACGGATGAATCCCATCGTTACTTCTTTAGTCACATCAAGATCAATCTGCTCCTCACCAAAAGTATTCCACAAATGTTCTACTGAACCATCTGCAAAAACAATCTCTTGCTTTGGTGCACGGTCCTTTCGCTTGTAAATTAAATCTACATCAGCTTGTGTCGGACGATTTTCCGGCCAAAACTTATCCCAGTTTAAAAAGAGATCCTTAAATTCACTAGCTTCATGTTTTTCTTGATAGTCCCTATAATACTTAGATTGACGAGAAATATGATTAATCATAAAGTCAAACATAAGATAATATTTCTCACCTAAACGCTTAACGTCCTCCCAATCACCAAAAGCTGAATCCACTTCATCATAGTCAACTGGCGCAAATCCACGATCACCTGTTGATGGGAAAAATGGTAGAAGGTGAACTCCACCAATAGCATCGCCAAAATGTTCTTCCAAATTCTCATACAAGTCTTTAAGGTTATTTCCAAGACTATCTGAGTAAGTAATCAACATAGTTTTATTTTGAATGGTCATAGATGGTCTCCTTTTTCTGATGAAAGCCAAGTCTTATATGACCTGGCTTCGTAAATGAAAGATATTTTTAGATTTTTGTTCGCTTCGAACTCGGACTAATATAGACTGCAAGCAACTAAATACGACTTTCTGTTTTCTACATAGAATTGCCAATAAGATGAACCGTTCCTTTGTATCTTAATTGAACACGCCCTAAGCTCTGTGTGAAAAAGATGAATCTTCCAAGAAGCCAAGGCTTCTTATTCAGATTCCCTATTTTCACTGTGAGCTTTTAACGGGCTTTGTATCTTGTTACTTCACTGCCCCGTTACTCATTCCTGAAATGATATGTTTTTGGAAGATGAGGTAGACAATAGTTATCGTTACAATTCCCACAATATAAGATGCAAAACTTGGGCCATAGTCATTGAAGTACTGACCTTGGTAGTTGTATTGGAAGAGAGGCAAAGTCCACATCTTGGAATCCTTATTCAGAATCAACAATGGCAACATAAAGTCATTCCAGAACCAGAGAGCATTGATAATCAAAGTTGTCGCATGCATGGGCTTCAACATTGGAAAAATGATTCGACGATAAGTTGTAAAACGATCAGCCCCATCGATTTCCGCAGCTTCATCCAAACTATCTGGTACACTGATTTTTATATAACCAACATACAAGAAGAGGGTCTGTGGAATAGCATAAGTTAGGTAGAGTATTACTAGCCCCCACATATTTGCTAGACCGAGTTTACTCATCATAACTGTGATGGGAATCATAATCACCTGAAATGGAACAAATATCCCTAAGATCAGGAGCGAATACATAATTGCAAAGGCTTTTTTCTTGGACATATTTCGAGCAATGGAATAAGCTGCAGCTGGAATAAAGAAAGCCACTACAATCAATGATAACACCGTAATAACTGCTGAATTCCAGAAATAGCCTCCAATTCCATCCGAAATCAATCGTTCATAATTACTCAACGTAAAAGGATTGGGCAAACTAAAGAAATGATTCATGATATCCTTAGTTGTTTTGAAAGAACTAAATACCGTTACCAACAAAGGAACAAGTATAAGAATACCACCGACTATCAAGAGGACATATTTCCAAAACTGATTCAATTTTTCTTCTTTTTTCATGTGTAGGACTCCTCTATTAGATTTCAAATTTCTTTGATAGCTTGATTTGGATCAGAGAAACAATTCCAATAATTAAGAATAAAATCAAGGCAATTGCATTCGCATATCCATATTGATTACTCTTGAAAGCATAGTTGTAGACTAAAAGTCCAAGAGACGTTGTAGCATTATTTGGACCACCACTCGTCAACGCAAAAATTTGGTCAAAGGCTGTCAAACCAGACTTAAGAGCCAAGATAAAAACCATTGAGATCGTTGGCAATAAATAGGGCAATTCAATCTTCCAAAAGGTTTGTTTACTTGTTGCACCATCAATTGATGCTGCCTCTAAAATATCATTTGGAATACTCTGAAGACCAGCAAGAAAGAGAATGATTGGCATAGCTACTCCTTGCCATAGAAGAACAAAAATAGTTGCCACTACCGCTCCGACTGGTGTCCCCAATAGACTCTCTTGTAAAAAGCTAATTCCTAAAATTTTTCCAATCGTTGGAAGCCCATAGTTGAAGAATTGTTTAAAAATCAAGGAAACTGTCAAACCAGACAAAACAGCTGGGAAAAAGAACCAAGCTCTAAAGAAGGTCTGCCCCTTCATCTTAGAATTTAAGGCTCGTGCCACAACCATCCCAATTGTAATCTCACCAACAATCAATGCCAGAGTTAAAATCAAAGTAAAGGCTATGGCTGTGAAGAATTTCCCATCAATCATCAGCAATTTGTAGTTATTTAAACCAACAAATTTATAATTATAGGTCAATCCAGTCCAGTTAGTCAAACTATAGAAAGCACCTTGTACCATTGGAAAGTAAAAGAAGATAGCTTGTAAAGCAAGCGGGATGAGCAAAAACGTCCAACCCCAGTATTTATTTAAAAATTTTCGAATAGCCATATCATCTTAACTCCTATTCTAGTCCAAATCTGCCTTCATTGGATTAAAGAAAGCATTGAGATTGTTTGCCATATTTTTCAGATTTTTATCCATCAGGTAACCTGCACTTAGATTAAAAAAGTCTTCTTCAGAGTTCCAGCGTTGGCCCAACCAAACATAATGTTTGTCCGTAAAAGCCAGTTTAGAAATAGCTGCAAGCGCTGAATCTTCTTTTTCCTGTATACCTTTCACCGCAACTGGTGATCCATCTACATCATAGTATGACTGCATAGCTTTTGGACTAGTCATATAGCTGATAAATTCTTCGGTTTCTTTCGGATGTTTGGTAGTAGCTGAAGTTGATAATGCCATGTCCCCTGCACCAACAGTAACTTCTTTTCCTACTTCTTCTCCAGGAAAGGCGAACATCCCCACCTCAAATTTTGGATCCTGTTGATTAATTGCCGCTAATGCCCATGATCCTTGTGGCATCATCAAGGCTTTTTCACTCGAAAATGCTACCACCGCATCATTATAAGAGGCACCACGCCAACCATCTTGAGCATTATCTGCTAATAAATCGAGTCGTTCTGCATCTGCTTTTAAAATAGCATCATCTGCAGAGATTGCGTTTGGTTTTGAAAAGCGAAGATAGTTATTAGCCGCGTCTCCACTACCCGTAAGGGTAATGAGAGAAAGTTGGTGGTAACCATTTAATGTCCAGCCTTCATTGCCTGCAACCGCAAACGGAGAATTTCCACTATCTTTTATCTTTTTAACAATCTCTTGAAACTCTTTAAAAGTCTTCGGTTCCTCAAGCCCTAATTCTTTAAACTTCGTTTTATTGTAATAGATTCCATAAAGGTTGGCCGTTAAAGGCACACTATAAACTTTATTATTAATCGCATACTTTCAGCATAGTCATTCTTGATGTTCTCAAGATAGGGTTTTCCTGTCATATCTGCAAAATAGCCTGCCTTCGCCCACTCCTGAAAATCCATATTTTGAGGATAGATATTAATAATATCTGGAACATCTCCTGATAAAATACGAGTCTTTAGCACAATTCCAGCTGAAGGTACTGTAGTCAGCTTCACATCAATATTAGGATGTTCCTTTTCAAAATCATCCACTATCCTTTGCAAGGTATCTGCCATCTCGGTCTTCTGGTTAAAAAACTCAATCGTTACCTTACCATCAGTTGATTGATTGTTCTGACCACAAGCCACTAGGCCTAGTAAACTTGCCCCAGCTACTAAAAGAAAACCTGCTTTCTTATACCATTTCATTGGAATGCCTCCTTGATAAATTTATACGCTTTTATTATAGTCTTTTGAATTTATACTGTCTACTCAAAAAATCTCCTGGTGATAGGGTAACAGTTAAACCTGCATACATGAGCTCTGCACCCGAATAAACAATGTTTGTCCCTTCCAGCTCATAAAGCCCTTCCACTTCTAAGTCTTTCAGTTTCAAGGTGGTTTCCATTGTTTCCACAACCGATAGGACTCGGACGTAGGTTACGATCGTCTGATTTCCATAGTTAAATTGCACAGCTGCTTCATTGGATTCAGCATCGGGATTGATTAACCTATACTGGTTTCCCAACTGGACTACTGGTCGCAATTCTTTATACAAGTTCACCTGATTAGCAATCTCAGCCTTCTCTTCATCTGATAAACTTGTCAAATCAAGCTCATAGCCCAGATTTCCCATCATGGCTACATGACCACGAGTTTCCAATGGTGTCATTCGTCCCATCTGATGATTTGGTACTGCTGACACATGAGCTCCCATGGAAATGGTTGGATAGAGATAGGATAAACCGTATTGAATTGGTAAACGTGCAATAGCATCAGTATTATCACTAGCCCAGACTTGTGGGAAATAACGCATCATACCAAGATCATTTCGTCCACCGCCACCAGAGCAGGACTCAAAGAGAATATGACTGTGCTTCTCTGTCAGATATGAAACGAGTTCGTAAAGCCCTAACATATACTGATGAGACTGCATCTGGGTTTCCAAGTAGGCTGAACCATTCCCCAGGTTAGTAATATTACGGTTCATATCCCATTTGATGTAGTCAATTTTATGATGAGAGAGGAGTTCATCTAAAACATTTTTCAAATATTCTATTACCTGGGGATTGGCAAGATTAAGTACTAATTGATTTCGAGAGTAAGTATGATCATATCCTGAAACCTGAATAGCCCAGTCAGGATGTTTACGATACAAGTCGCTATCAACAGAAATCATCTCAGGTTCTAACCAAAGCCCAAACTGCAAACCTCTTTCATGGATAGCTGAAATCAGACTTTCTAGACTTCCACCCAGTTTTTTCTCATTAACAACCCAATCACCTAAAGCACGATTATCATCAAAGCGATTACCAAACCACCCATCATCTAATACAAAAAGTTCTATTCCAACTTTCTTAGCTTCATCAGCTAGTTCTAACAGTTTTTCTCTCTGAAAGTCAAAGTAGGTAGCTTCCCAGTTATTGATTAGAATTGGACGCTCTTTTTTAGAAAATTTACTTGGCATAATGTGCTTAAGTACAAAATTCTGACTTTCATGACTGATACCAGTTAATCCCTTATCTGAATAGGTCACTAAAGCTACCGGTGTTTCAAAATTTTCCTCAGGATCTAACTTCCAAGAAAAGTTTTCTGGATTAATCCCAATAGCCACCCGAACTTCATTCAGTTGATTCTTTTGGACAAAAGCTTCGAAGTTTCCACTATACATCAGTTGTAGAGCAAACACATTCCCAGTATCCTCTGTAACTCCTTGATCACATAATAGAAGAGCTGGTGTTTGAGCATGACCAGAAGCACCACGGTTCGAACTAATTGACAAGATTCCTTGTTCTACCTGTTGACGTCGGACAGTCTTTTCACGAGCATAAGCACCCTGCAGAGTTACAATTTCGTAAGCCGCAGCGGGAAAATCAGCCATAAAAGAAAAGTCCTTATGAATGACAACTTCCTGATTACTATTATTTTCCAATTTGCTGTAACTAGCAATTGTTGCAACATTATCAAAAGCAGTATAATACAAAGTCAGACTAAGTTTAGCTTGAGGATCTTTTAAAATCAAGGCAAGCGTCTCTGTACCATCCATGCTGTGAGGAGAAGGTAAGCCCTGTGGACCATTCTGACCTTTTAAAATCTTTGCTTCTACAAATCGAAAGTCTGTTACTTCAGTTGCATCATGTTGAACCTGTATAGTTGGTTTTCTAAAGTCACCCAAACCATGTTGTCCAAAAATTTGACGTTGCGTATCCAAACTAAAGGTTCGATTAGTAGCTGTTGGATTACCAGAAAAAGCATGATCGCGTTCGTAAACACTATTAGCCCCTCTATAGTTCTTAATAGTCTTTCCTAAATGTTTTAATAATAAGAACCCATCCCTATTTTCAATAATCAAACTTAAACCTTTACTCTCAACGTAAAATAGATTATTCTCTATCCGAATTCCCATAAATTGTACCTCATCGATTTCCTGATAAAATTTTAGCAAATAAAAGCGCTTTCTAAAATAGAAAAATGTCTCTAAAGTATGGTAAAATGTTAGGTAGGAGGTGACCCATGCTCGTTTTTTCAGAATACCAGACTGGAACAATTGATCTTTCTCTTAGCTTCTACGGTTATGAAGAATGCACGCCTAACTACTCTTTTGGCCCAGCTATTCGAGATACCTATGTACTCCATTACATTACTAAAGGAAAAGGTCAATTCCATTATAAGGGGAAAATTGTTGATTTAAAGGCAGGAGATTTCTTTTTACTAAAACCAGATGAATTAACATTCTATCAAGCAGATAGCCAGGATCCTTGGGCTTACTACTGGTTGGGGATCACTGGAGGGAGGGCACCTGACTACTTTGTTCTATCTCAAATTTCTGACCAATCCTACCTCACCCAGTCAAATAACTGTCATACACAAACAACTGCAAAACTTGTTGAAAATATTGTCCGTTTCGCTCAGATTACAAAATCAAATGAATTGGCTCAACTCCACATCATGGGACAACTCCATGAACTAATGTTTCATCTAGGAACGATTGCTCCCAATCAGAAAAAAGAGAATATTTCATCAACTCACCAGCTCTATCTTGACTGCAAACAATTAATTGATAGTCACTATCCACGATCGCTCACCATTCAAGATTTAGCTAAAGAGCTATCGGTTCATAGAAGTTACTTAACTAGTGTGTTTAAAGAATTTCACCAACTCTCTCCAAAAGAGTATTTACTTTTCGTTCGAATGAAGCGTGCGCAACAGTTACTAGAACACACAAATGAAACGATTAAAGTCATTGCGTATTCTGTGGGTTTTTCAGATCCATTACATTTCTCAAAAGCCTACAAGCAGTTTTTTCATAAAACACCTAGTCAAACTCGAAAGGAATACTCTCACTCCCTCTTAGCTAGAAAGGAAAATCAATGAAATCACACCAACTAGTCTACCAAATATTAGCTAGAGAAAACGATTATATTAGCGGAGAAAAAATCGGAGAAGAACTGAATTTAAGCCGTACATCTATATGGAAAGCAATCCAACGTCTTCAACAAGAAGGCCTAGAAATTGATAGTATCAAAAATAGAGGCTACAAGCTTATTCAAGGCGATTTGATATTGCCTGAATTGATTCAAGAGAACACCAACTTAACCATTCGCTACAAACCTGAGACAAAATCAACACAAACAGATGCAAAAGAAGGGATTGAAGCTGGAAACAAAGGAAATACACTCTATCTTTCAACCTGTCAAACAGCAGGTCGTGGCCGCTTTCAGCGCCCCTACTATTCTCCATCTCAGGGGGGAATCTATATGTCTCTGCATATTCAACCAAACCTTCCCTATGAAAAACTCCCATCCTATACTCTTCTTGTGGCAGCTGCAGTCTGCAAAGCCATTAAAAATCTAACTATGATAGAAGTAGATATCAAATGGGTAAATGACATCTACTTTAAAAATAAAAAAATAGCAGGTATCCTCACTGAAGCGATGACATCAGTTGAGACAGGCTCGGTCACAGACGTCATTATCGGACTTGGTATAAATTTTTCTATAGCAGACTTCCCAGAAGACCTAAAAGAAAAAGCAGGCAGCCTATTTATGCCACCTGCACCAATTAGTCGTAATGAGCTCATCAGCGAAATATGGAATTGTTTCTACAATACGGATTCAGATGAACTACTTTATATCTATAAAGAAAGATCAATCGTTCTTGGAAAAGAAGTTACCTTCCAGCTAGATGAAAAATTGAAAAAAGGTCTTGCAAAAGAAATCTCAGAATCTGGTCAACTTCAAGTTGAACTTGAAGATAAACAAACTATCTGGCTAAATAGCGGAGAAATATCACTAACAAGTTGGTAATAAACAAATCCCCCTTTTAATGATTTAGAAGGGGGATTTACATACAAAAAAAGAGCCTAACAGCTCTCTTAACGTACGGAGAATGGGGGATTCGAACCCCCGCGCCGGTTACCCGACCTAACGATTTAGCAAACCGTCCTCTTCAGCCTCTTGAGTAATTCTCCTATTAATGGGCACGAGTGGACTCGAACCACCGACCTCACGCTTATCAGGCGTGCGCTCTAACCACCTGAGCTACGCGCCCAAGTTCAAAAACTTGGTATGAACTTTCGTTCAAAGCGGGTGACGAGAATCGAACTCGCGACAACAGCTTGGAAGGCTGTAGTTTTACCACTAAACTACACCCGCTTAATAAAACAAAATATGGCGCGAGACGGAATCGAACCGCCGACACATGGAGCTTCAATCCATTGCTCTACCAACTGAGCTACCGAGCCAAATTGCGGGAGCAGGATTTGAACCTACGACCTTCGGGTTATGAGCCCGACGAGCTACCGAGCTGCTCCATCCCGCGTTAATATAAAAAGGAGGATGTGGGATTCGAACCCACGCACGCTTTTACACGCCTGACGGTTTTCAAGACCGTTCCCTTCAGCCGGACTTGGGTAATCCTCCATTATTTACAATGGACCTTGTAGGACTTGAACCTACGACCACTCGGTTATGAGCCGAGAGCTCTAACCAGCTGAGCTAAAGGTCCAACAAGATCAATATAGCGGCGAAGGGGATCGAACCCCCGACCTCCCGGGTATGAACCGGACGCTCTAGCCAGCTGAGCTACACCGCCATGAATCGGGAAGACAGGATTCGAACCTGCGACACCTTGGTCCCAAACCAAGTACTCTACCAAGCTGAGCTACTTCCCGCGTTAAATAAAAAAATGCACCCTAGAGGAGTCGAACCTCTAACCGCCTGATTCGTAGTCAGGTACTCTATCCAGTTGAGCTAAGGGTGCTCATCATTATATGCCGAGGACCGGAATCGAACCGGTACGATCGTTACCAATCGCAGGATTTAAGTCCTGTGCGTCTGCCAGTTCCGCCACCCCGGCCTCTCTAAGCGAACGACGGGATTCGAACCCGCGACCCCCACCTTGGCAAGGTGGTGTTCTACCACTGAACTACGTTCGCATCGACCTCTTATTCTATATAAAAAAATGCCGGCTACATGACTTGAACACGCGACCCTCTGATTACAAATCAGATGCTCTACCAACTGAGCTAAGCCGGCTGATTTCTATTATGCGGGTTAAGGGACTTGAACCCCCACGCCGTTAAGCGCCAGATCCTAAATCTGGTGCGTCTGCCAATTCCGCCAAACCCGCAAATATGACCCGTACTGGGCTCGAACCAGTGACCCATTGATTAAAAGTCAATTGCTCTACCAACTGAGCTAACGAGTCTAAAATAACTTCCGTTATCTTAAACGGTCCCGACGGGAATCGAACCCGCGATCTTCGCCGTGACAGGGCGACGTGATAACCGCTACACTACGGGACCTATGGGAGTTAACGGGATCGAACCGCTGACCCTCTGCTTGTAAGGCAGATGCTCTCCCAGCTGAGCTAAACTCCCAAAGGGTGGAGTCTAGCTCAGCCAACGGTAAGAAACTTCGTTTCTCTCATCCGCCGATTGTAATTTCGATTTCCTCTCAATTACAACTAAGCTAAACTCCCTCGAGCTAAGCGACTTCCATATCTCACAGGGGGCAACCCCCAACTACTTCCGGCGTTCTAGGGCTTAACTGCTGTGTTCGGCATGGGTACAGGTGTATCTCCTAGGCTATCGTCACTTAACTCTGAGTAATACCTACTCAAAAATTGAATATCTATCAAATACCAAGAAAAACCTCACACTTCGTATTCTCAGTTACTTTGGATAAGTCCTCGAGCTATTAGTATTAGTCCGCTACATGTGTCGCCACACTTCCACTTCTAACCTATCTACCTGATCATCTCTCAGGGCTCTTACTGATATAAAATCATGGGAAATCTCATCTTGAGGTGGGTTTCACACTTAGATGCTTTCAGCGTTTATCCCTTCCCTACATAGCTACCCAGCGATGCCTTTGGCAAGACAACTGGTACACCAGCGGTAAGTCCACTCTGGTCCTCTCGTACTAGGAGCAGATCCTCTCAAATTTCCTACGCCCGCGACGGATAGGGACCGAACTGTCTCACGACGTTCTGAACCCAGCTCGCGTGCCGCTTTAATGGGCGAACAGCCCAACCCTTGGGACCGACTACAGCCCCAGGATGCGACGAGCCGACATCGAGGTGCCAAACCTCCCCGTCGATGTGAACTCTTGGGGAGATAAGCCTGTTATCCCCAGGGTAGCTTTTATCCGTTGAGCGATGGCCCTTCCATACGGAACCACCGGATCACTAAGCCCGACTTTCGTCCCTGCTCGAGTTGTAGCTCTCGCAGTCAAGCTCCCTTATACCTTTACACTCTGCGAATGATTTCCAACCATTCTGAGGGAACCTTTGGGCGCCTCCGTTACCTTTTTAGGAGGCGACCGCCCCAGTCAAACTGCCCGTCAGACACTGTCTCCGATAGGGATAACCTATCCGGGTTAGAGTGGCCCATAACACAAGGGTAGTATCCCAACAACGTCTCCTTCGAAACTGGCGTCCCGATCTCTTAGACTCCTACCTATCCTGTACATGTGGTACAGACACTCAATATCAAACTGCAGTAAAGCTCCATGGGGTCTTTCCGTCCTGTCGCGGGTAACCTGCATCTTCACAGGTACTAAAAATTTCACCGAGTCTCTCGTTGAGACAGTGCCCAAATCATTACGCCTTTTCGTGCGGGTCGGAACTTACCCGACAAGGAATTTCGCTACCTTAGGACCGTTATAGTTACGGTAGCCGTTTACTGGGGCTTCAATTCATACCTTCGGATTACTCCTAAGCACTCCTCTTAACCTTCCAGCACCGGGCAGGCGTCACCCCCTATACATCATCTTACGATTTAGCAGAGAGCTGTGTTTTTGATAAACAGTTGCTTGGGCCTATTCACTGCGGCTGACCTAAAGTCAGCACCCCTTCTCCCGAAGTTACGGGGTCATTTTGCCGAGTTCCTTAACGAGAGTTCTCTCGCTCACCTGAGGCTACTCGCCTCGACTACCTGTGTCGGTTTGCGGTACGGGTAGAGTATGTTTAAACACTAGAAGCTTTTCTTGGCAGTGTGACGTCACTAACTTCGCTACTAAACTTCGCTCCCCATCACAGCTCAATGTTATAGATATAAGCATTTGACTCATATCACACCTCACTGCTTAGACAGACACTTCCATTCGTCTGCTTTAGTTAGCCTACTGCGTCCCTCCATCACTACATACTCTAGTACAGGAATATCAACCTGTTGTCCATCGGATACACCTTTCGGTCTCTCCTTAGGTCCCGACTAACCCAGGGCGGACGAGCCTTCCCCTGGAAACCTTAGTCTTACGGTGGACAGGATTCTCACCTGTCTTTCGCTACTCATACCGGCATTCTCACTTCTATGCGTTCCAGCACTCCTCACGGTATACCTTCTTCACACATAGAACGCTCTCCTACCATACCTATAAAGGTATCCACAGCTTCGGTAAATTGTTTTTAGCCCCGGTACATTTTTCGGCGCAGGGTCACTCGACTAGTGAGCTATTACGCACTCTTTGAATGAATAGTCGCTTCTAAGCTAACATCCTAGTTGTCTGTGCAACCCCACATCCTTTTCCACTTAACAATTATTTTTGGGACCTTAGCTGGTGGTCTGGGCTGTTTCCCTTTCGACTACGGATCTTAGCACTCGCAGTCTGACTGCCGACCATAATTCATTGGCATTCGGAGTTTATCTGAGATTGGTAATCCGGGATGGACCCCTCACCCAAACAGTGCTCTACCTCCAAGAATCTTTATGTCAACGCTAGCCCTAAAGCTATTTCGGAGAGAACCAGCTATCTCCAAGTTCGTTTGGAATTTCTCCGCTACCCACAAGTCATCCAAGCACTTTTTCAACGTGCCCTGGTTCGGTCCTCCAGTGCGTCTTACCGCACCTTCAACCTGCTCATGGGTAGGTCACATGGTTTCGGGTCTACGACATGATACTAATTCGCCCTATTCAGACTCGGTTTCCCTGCGGCTCCGTCTCTTCAACTTAACCTCGCATCATATCGTAACTCGCCGGTTCATTCTACAAAAGGCACGCTCTCACCCATTAACGGGCTCGAACTTGTTGTAGGCACACGGTTTCAGGTTCTATTTCACTCCCTCCCGGGGTGCTTTTTCACCTTTCCCTCACGGTACTGGTTCACTATCGGTCACTAGGGAGTATTTAGGGTTGGGAGATGGTCCTCCCAGATTCCGACGGGATTTCACGTGTCCCGCCGTACTCAGGATACTGCTAGGTACAAAGACTATTTTAAATACGAGGCTATTACTCTCTTTGGCTGATCTTCCCAAATCATTCTTCTATAATCTTTGAGTCCACATTGCAGTCCTACAACCCCGAAGAGTAAACTCTTCGGTTTGCCCTCCTGCCGTTTCGCTCGCCGCTACTAAGGCAATCGCTTTTGCTTTCTCTTCCTGCGACTACTTAGATGTTTCAGTTCACTGCGTCTTCCTCCTCACATCCTTAACAGATGCGGGTAACAGGTAGTACCTGTTGGGTTCCCCCATTCGGAAATCCCTGGATCATCGCTTACTTACAGCTACCCAAGGCATATCGTCGTTTGTCACGTCCTTCTTCGGCTCCTAGTGCCAAGGCATCCACCGTGCGCCCTTATTAACTTAACCTTATTTTTGACCTTTCAGTCATAAACTCTTTTAATACTACAGCGTTTCGGTTTATTTTTCTTGTTACTATTTGATATAGATATTCAATTTTTCAATGTGCATTACTTGGTGATCTCTCACCAATGGAGCCTAGCGGGATCGAACCGCTGACCTCCTGCGTGCAAAGCAGGCGCTCTCCCAGCTGAGCTAAGGCCCCACAAGACCTCTCAAGACTAAACAAGACCAATGTGCAGTTCCTTATCCTTAGAAAGGAGGTGATCCAGTCGCACCTTCCGATACGGCTACCTTGTTACGACTTCACCCCAATCATCTATCCCACCTTAGGCGACTGGCTCCTAAAAGGTTACCTCACCGACTTCGGGTGTTACAAACTCTCGTGGTGTGACGGGCGGTGTGTACAAGGCCCGGGAACGTATTCACCGCGACGTGCTGATCCGCGATTACTAGCGATTCCGACTTCATGTAGGCGAGTTGCGACCTACAATCCGAACTGAGACTGGCTTTAAGAGATTAGCTTGCCGTCACCGGCTTGCGACTCGTTGTACCAGCCATTGTAGCACGTGTGTAGCCCAGGTCATAAGGGGCATGATGATTTGACGTCATCCCCACCTTCCTCCGGTTTATTACCGGCAGTCTCGCTAGAGTGCCCAACTGAATGATGGCAACTAACAATAGGGGTTGCGCTCGTTGCGGGACTTAACCCAACATCTCACGACACGAGCTGACGACAACCATGCACCACCTGTCACCTCTGTCCCGAAGGAAAGCTCTATCTCTAGAGCGGTCAGAGGGATGTCAAGACCTGGTAAGGTTCTTCGCGTTGCTTCGAATTAAACCACATGCTCCACCGCTTGTGCGGGCCCCCGTCAATTCCTTTGAGTTTCAACCTTGCGGTCGTACTCCCCAGGCGGAGTGCTTAATGCGTTAGTCTGCAGCACTAAACCCCGGAAAGGGTCTAACACCCTAGCACTCATCGTTTACGGCGTGGACTACCAGGGTATCTAATCCTGTTTGCTCCCCACGCTTTCGAGCCTCAGCGTCAGTTACAAGCCAGAGAGCCCTTTCGCCACCGGTGTTCCTCCATATATCTACGCATTTCACCGCTACACATGGAATTCCACTCTCCCTCTTGCACTCAAGTTAAACAGTTTCCAAAGCGTACTATGGTTAAGCCACAGCCTTTAACTTCAGACTTATCTAACCGCCTGCGCTCGCTTTTACGCCCAATAAATCCGGACAACGCTCGGGACCTACGTATTACCGCGGCTGCTGGCACGTAGTTAGCCGTCCCTTTCTGGTAAGATACCGTCACAGTGTGAACTTTCCACTCTCACACTCGTTCTTCTCTTACAACAGAGCTTTACGATCCGAAAACCTTCTTCACTCACGCGGCGTTGCTCGGTCAGACTTCCGTCCATTGCCGAAGATTCCCTACTGCTGCCTCCCGTAGGAGTCTGGGCCGTGTCTCAGTCCCAGTGTGGCCGATCACCCTCTCAGGTCGGCTATGTATCGTTGCCTTGGTGAGCCGTTACCTCACCAACTAGCTAATACAACGCAGGTCCATCTGGTAGTGATGCAATTGCACCTTTTAAGCAAATGTCATGCAACATCTACTCTTATGCGGTATTAGCTATCGTTTCCAATAGTTATCCCCCGCTACCAGGCAGGTTACCTACGCGTTACTCACCCGTTCGCAACTCATCCGCTCGGTGCAAGCACCAAGCTTCAGCGTTCTACTTGCATGTATTAGGCACGCCGCCAGCGTTCGTCCTGAGCCAGGATCAAACTCTCATTAAAAGTTTGAGTTCTCACTCATTTCTGTCACTGACAGATTTATTGTTTTTTCATTGTTCAGTACTATAACCTTAGTTATAGTGCCCTGCACATTGGTTCGTCTTGTTCAGTTTTCAAAGGTCTTTGTCACTCAATCTCTCTCAAGCGACAACTATATTAGTATATCACAGCTACCTGTCTCTGTCAACAGATTTTTTAAACTTTTTTCAAGTTTTTTTAACCGCAATACACCATAGTCCGTACGGGATTCGAACCCGTGTTACCGCCGTGAAAAGGCGGTGTCTTAACCCCTTGACCAACGGACCTGAGCTTTTCAACTCTTTCTATTATACCTACTTTTTTTCCTTTGTCAAGAACTTTTTTCAGTGAATTTAATTTTTTCTTTTCTTCACTAACTTAACCACTGCTTCTGTCCGTGCAGTGTGGGGAAACATATCGACTGACTGGATATACTGGAGATCATAAACTTTTACCAGTTTAACCAAATCTCGTGCCAAAGTTGAAACATTGCAGGATACATAGACCATTTTTTCTGGAACATAGGTCAGAATGGTATCCAGTAGCTTATCATCTAAGCCTGTACGAGGAGGGTCAACTATCAAGGCATCTGCTCGGTAGCCATCTTGATACCAGCGTGGAATAATCTCTTCTGCTGTTCCCGCTTCGTAATGGGTATTGTCAAACCCCATTCTCTGAGCATTTCGCTTGGCATCTTCAATGGCTTCTGGAATAATATCCATTCCTCTGAGACTCTTGACCTTATTTGCGAAGGCAAATCCAATCGTCCCAACACCGCAATAGGCATCGATCAGATGATCCTCTTTGCTGACATCCAGAGCCTTAACTGCTTCACTATAGAGAATTTCTGTCTGCTCAGGATTAAGCTGGTAAAAAGCTCGAGGGGGAGAGAGAAAACTCATAGTCGAGTACTCCTTCTTGAATACTCTCTTGGCCCCAGATAATTTCCGTCTTTTCACCATAGATTTCACTTGTTTTCGCTGTATTTGTATTGACTGCAACTGTGACGACTTCTGGAAAATCTTTAACTAAGTCTTTTACTAGCTGGGTTAAATTAAGCTGGCGATTTGTGACAATGATAATCTGGACTTGTCCCGTTTTTCTTGCTCGACGTACCATGATAGTACGAACGCCTAACGTTTTTCTCTCATCTGTAATTGGAATTTGGTGGTAAGTAAGAAGTTCAGCTAGGCAATTCGCTATTACTTGGGTTTCCTTATCTTGTACCAAGCAATCTTTTAACTCTACGAGGTAATGAGAGTTTTGCGCATACAAACCTGCCTTGACCTGATTTTTAAATTTTCGAGTCTGGAATTGAAGCTTAGCACGGTAGTACTTTGGTTCCTGCATTCCGATAGTTGGACGGATTTCATAGTTTTCATATCCTGCAGGAGCAAATTTTTTCAGGGCTTGATGGAGCAGATCCGTTTTGAACTCTAACTGTTTATCGTAGTGGAGGTGCATGATTTGGCAACCACCACATTCATTATAAATCGTACAAGCTGGCACGACTCGAAATTTAGACTTCTTATTAACCTTTAGTAATTTGGCTTCAACAAAGTTACGTTTAATAGAAGTAATTTGACAATAGATGTCTTCTCCTTTGAGGGCGCCTGGCACAAAAACGAGGGTTTTCTGATAGAAACCGATTCCCTCACCATTGATGCCCATCCGCTTGATTTTTAAAGGTATTTTTTGTTTGACTTTCAGATTCATACCCCTATCTTATCACATTTTAGGGTATAATAGAACTATGAAAATCACAAAACTTGAAAAGAAAAAACGTCTCTACTTGATGGAGTTAGATGGACAGCAAACCTCTTATATCACGGAAGATACCATTGTCCGTTTTATGCTATCTCGAGATAAGGTCATTAGTAAAGAGGAACTTACCGAGATTCAGGACTTTGCCCAGTTCTCTTATGGTAAAAATCTCGCTCTCTACCATCTATCATTTAAAGCTCGAACCGAAAAGGAAGTTCGCGAGTATCTGAAAAAGTATGATCTTGATGAAAAAATCACTAGTCAAGTTATCGCTAATCTTAAAGAAGATAACTGGATTAATGATCGTCAGTATGCCTACTCTATCATCAATGCCAATCAACTTTCTGGAGATAAGGGACCTTATGTGCTAGCTCAAAAACTGTCTCAAAAAGGAATTGACAAATCAACTATTGAAGAGGTTTTAAAGGATTTTGATTTTTCAGAGGTTGCTCAACGTGTAGCGGAGAAACTTCTTAAAAAATACACGGGAAAGCTTCCCGCTCGTGCCTTGCAAGATAAGATCATTCAAAACTTGACGAACAAAGGCTTCTCCTATTCTGATGCTAAAAATGCTTTTGATGACTTGGATAGTCAAGTCGACCAAGAAACGACTCAAGAGCTCATTTTTAAAGAACTGGATAAACAATATGCTAAATACGCTCGCAAATATGAAAGTTACGAACTAAAACAGCGTTTAACCCAAGTTTTAGCTCGAAAAGGCTATGATTTTTCGGATATAGCCAGCGCTCTCAGAGAATATCTTTAACATTTTCAGGTAAAATTCAAAAAAATTAGACCGATTTATGATATAATAGTAAACGATAAACTTATAAATTGTAGAAAGTTGGTTAGTTATGAAACTTCCAAAAGAAGGCGACTTTATTACAATTCAAAGTTATAAGCATGATGGGAGTCTTCACCGTACTTGGCGGGACACCATGGTACTAAAAACAACAGAGAACGCTATTATTGGCGTCAACGACCACACACTTGTTACCGAAAGTGACGGTCGTCGTTGGGTGACTCGAGAACCGGCTATTGTTTACTTTCACAAAAAATATTGGTTTAATATCATTGCCATGATTCGTGATAATGGGATTTCCTACTATTGCAATATGGCCAGCCCCTACTATCTAGATGAGGAAGCCCTGAAATACATTGATTATGATTTGGATGTCAAGGTTTTCACTGATGGTGAAAAGCGTCTCTTGGACGTTGAAGAGTATGAGCGCCATAAACGCAAAATGAAGTATTCTGATGATTTAGACTATATTTTGAAAGAGCATGTTAAAATCCTTGTTGATTGGATCAACAATGGACGCGGTCCTTTCTCAGAGGCCTATGTCAACATTTGGTACAAACGCTACATAGAACTAAAGAATCGGTAAAGTTGTCAAACCGGGGTGAGAGCCCTGGTTTTTATTTGAAAAACCCAGCCTAGAAGCTGGGTTAATTGCTATATATCTAATTTAGTGACAGTAAACTTGATATGGGAATAATCTTTTTCAACATCCTTATCTAACAGGAAAGCCGTGGCATCCTTCTTAACCTGAACAAGATCAATGTTCTGGGCTTGAGCTGCATAGACGCATCCACAATAGCATTGACGATAGATATCATACTCCTCGCACATCTCCACTGAACGTTTGTAACCTTGATTTTTCTTGAAATCACTTGGAAGATAGTGGGTGGTATAAATCTTTTGCACATCAATTCCGATGCTGTTGATGGTTTGAGAATTCTTATGGGGACTGATGGTCAAAGCTGAACCAAAGTAGTCAAAGCCCAAGTCCATAGCTACCTGTGCTGTTTTATCCAGACGGTAGTCAAAACAAACCTTGCAACGGTCACCACCTTCAGGTTCTTCTTCCAGTCCTCTGACTAACTTCCGGTATTCATTGGGTTCATAGGGAGCTTCTAGGTACTGGACTGTATTGCCTGTTCGCTCATTGAAATCACTGACAAATTTCTTGGTGACGTAAGCTCGCTTGTGGTATTCTGCCTTGGGATGGATATTGGAATTGGCAAAAATAGATAGTCACATCAGCGTATTTTTGTCAGGTATTCTAAGGTGTAGGTACTACAAGGAGCACAGCAAACATGCATGAGAATAGTGGGACGTTGCTCATTTTTCTCCCATACTTGTACCATCTTCTGCATGACACGGTCATAATTAATCTTCTGATTGGGGTTCATCTTGCTCAGAATTTCTTCTACATCGATCATGTTCTTCTCCTTTTTCTAGTTTTATTTTATCATATAAGTTAGGAGAGCTCAAATCAATTTTAGAAGAGAAAACCATAAAAGGAGGGATGCATGTTCCCTCCTTTAGTGTTTTTTTAAAGTTACTTTTTACATCATCCCGCCCATCATGCTTGGATCCATTGCTGGAGCTGAGATGCTGGTTCCGGTTTATTGGCTACGACTGCTTCTGTTGTCAAAAATCAAGCTGGCTACAGATGTCTGCATTTTGAAGGGCTGAACGGCTCACTTTCACTGGGTCAATGATTCCTTCTTCAATCATGTTGACCCATTCGCCAGTTGCTGCGTTGAAGCCTGTACCAACTTCAGCATTTTTCAAACGATCGATGACAATAGATCCTTCAAATCCTGCATTGTGGGCGATTTGACGAACTGGTTCTTCCAAGGCACGGAGAACAATATTGCGTCCTGTCGCTTCATCTCCTGTCAATTCCAAATCAGCAACGGCTGGAATGACATTGGCAAGAGCAGTTCCACCACCTGCAACGATTCCTTCTTCAACAGCTGCACGAGTAGCGTTGAGGGCATCTTCGATGCGGAGTTTCATTTCTTTCAACTCAGTTTCAGTTGCAGCTCCGACCTTGATGACTGCGACACCACCTGACAATTTAGCCAATCGTTCTTGGAGTTTTTTTCACGGTCGAATTCAGAAGTTGTGGTTTCGATTTGTGACTTGATAACTGCAACACGGTGAGAAATAGCTTCAGGATTTCCAGCACCTTCTACGATAACAGTGCTATCTTTGTCCACAGTTACTCTCGCTGCTTGACCAAGCGCCTCAATAGTAGCGTCCTTCAACTCAAGGCCAAGATCTTCTGTGATAACAGTTCCACCTGTCAAGATAGCGATATCTTCAAGCATCGCTTTACGACGATCACCAAAGCCAGGTGCCTTAACTGCTACGACGTTGAAGGTTCCACGAATCTTATTCAATACTAGAGTCGGAAGAGCTTCGCCATCTACATCATCCGCGATAATCAAGAGTGGACGATTGCTTGAAGAATACTTTCTAAGAGTGGCAAGATTTCTTGGATATTTGAAATCTTCTTATCAGTAATCAAAATGTATGGATTTTCGAGGTCAGCCACCATTTTTTCGCTATCTGTCACCATGTACTGTGATAGGTAACCGCGGTCAAACTGCATCCCTTCCACGACTTCAAGCTCTGTTTCCATACCACGTGATTCTTCAATAGTGATGACTCCATCTTTTCCAACTTTTTCCATAGCTTCAGAGATGTATTCGCCGACTTTCTCAGAACGGGAAGATACGGCAGCAACCTGAGCGATGGCTTCTTTGTTGGCAACAGGAATGGCATTGTTTTTCAAGGCTTCTACAGCTGCGGCAACTGCTGCTTCAATCCCACGACGGATACCGATTGGGTTGGCACCTGCAGTGACGTTTTTGATTCCTTCACGGACGATAGCTTGGGTCAAGACAGTTGCAGTTGTCGTTCCGTCACCTGCGATATCATTGGTTTTTGAAGCTACTTCTGATACCAATTTGGCACCCATATTTTCAAAATGGTCTTCCAATTCGATTTCTTTGGCAATAGTAACACCGTCATTGGTAATTAATGGTGAACCAAATGATTTTTCAAGAACGACATTACGACCTTTTGGTCCTAAGGTTACTTTAACTGTGTCCGCAAGGATATCGACACCACGGACCATAGCTGAACGAGCATCAGATGAAAATTTAATTTCTTTTGACATACTTACTTTCTCCTTCTATTCTTCAATAATCGCCAAGATGTTGGCTTCGCCAACGATGATGTACTTTTCATCGCCATCTTTGACATCAATACCTGCATGGGCTTCAACTAAGACACGGTCTCCAGGCTTAACGCTTGGAGCAACCAAGTCACCATTCAAGGTACGAACACCTTGTCCAGTAGCTACAACTTGGGCTGTTTTTGTTTTTTCTTGGGCTGAGCCTGCAAGGACAAAGCCTCCAACAGTTTGTTCTTTTTCTTCGATTTTCAAGACCACACGGTCTCCTAATGGTTTCAACATCTGTTTTCCTCCATGATAAACTACATATTATTAGCACTCTTTATATCTGAGTGCTAATTTATAGTTCTATTGTATCACTTGGTCAGAAATAGTCAAGAAAAAAGTCTGACTTTGGCAAGATAAAAAGCCTGAGACCAACTCAGACTTTTCAATGTTTATACTCAATGAAAATCAAAGATCAAACTAGGAAGCTAGCCGCAGGTTGCTCAAAGCACTGCTTTGAGGTTGTAGATAAGATTGACGAAGTCAGTTACCTATACCCACGGCAAGGTGAAGTTGACGTGGTTTGAAAAGATTTTCGAAGAGTATTAAAATGGCAATTCCTCCTCTTCCAAGACCAAATCTGCCAAATCCTGTCCTGCATTATTTTCACGCATAGCACGTTGGGCGCGGCTTTCCAAAAGTTGGAATCCTGTGGCAAGGACTTCAGTCACATAGTTCATCTGGCCATTTTTCTCAAAGCGACGGGTACGAAGTTCTCCATCCACAGAGATAAGACTACCTTTAGTTGCGTAGCTTGCCAAGGTTTCAGCCAATTTCCCCCAAAGAACAAGATTGACAAAGTCAGCTTCACGTTCCCCGTTTTGGTCTTTGTAACGACGGTTCACAGCGATAGTTACTCGCGCTACTGACTTGTCATTGTTTGTTTTGTGCAATTCTGGTGTAGACGTCAAGCGCCCGATCATGATAACTTTATTATACATATTTTCTTCCTCCTACTTATCTATTCGTAAGGAATCAAAAAAAGTTACAGAAATTTGTAACTTTTCGAAGAAATTTTTTATTTTTTATGCACCATGAAACCTGTCGCCTGTTGATTGGCCATAATAGTCATATCTGTAATCTGCACACGACGGGGTTGACTGGTCACATAGACAACAGTGTCTGCGATGTCTTGTGCCTGCAAGGCTTCGATCCCCTGATAAACCGTCGCAGCCCGCTCTTTGTCACCATGAAAACGAACTGTAGAGAAATCTGTTTCGACAATCCCTGGCTGAATGGTGGTCACCTTGATATCCGTTGCGATGGTATCAATTCGCAGGCCATCTGAAAGTCTTAACTGCTGCCTTGGTGGCTGAGTAAACAGCTGCACCCGCATAGGCATAGATTCCTGCGGTCGATCCCATATTGATAATATGTCCCTGATTGGCTTTTACCATTTCTGGCAAGAAACAGCGAGTAACTGCCATCAACCCCTTGACATTGGTATCTAACATGGTCAGCATATCCAACTCTTCATAGTCTTGATAGGGAGCCAAGCCAAGAGCTAGTCCAGCGTTATTGACCAAGATATCAATCTGCCCTATCGTTTCTAGAATATCGGAACAAACAGTCTTTACCATGGTCATATCCGTCACATCCAGAGGAAAAGTCCAAACTGTTTGATTTGGAAACGTTTCTGCAAACTCTGACTTGAGGGCCTCTAGTCTGTCTGTCCGTCGCCCTGTTAGAACGACATTCTCCCCCTGCTCCAGATAAGCACGCGCAATCGCTTCACCGATTCCTGAGGTCGCTCCTGTAATCACTACATTTTTCGCCATCTTATCCCTCTCTATCTGGTGTATCAAATACCGACAATTTCCTAGGCCGTCCAGTGTTTAGCTGGGTCAAATGGAGTTCCAACAACTTGGTCTTCTGATAATTCAATAACCCCACGTTTTTGCGGAGCATTTGGCAAGGCAAGTTCACGAGGGCTGCACATCATACCAAAACTCTTTTCACCACGAAGTTCGCCTGGGAAAATGAGATTTCCTTTGGGCATCATAGCTCCAGGAAGAGCTACAATGGTTTTCAGGCCAAGACGCGCATTGGGAGCCCCTGCAACGATTTGCACTGTCTTATCACTTGCGACTGCAACTTGGCAGATGTTGAGGTGGTCACTATCTGGATGGGCTACCATCTCGACAATCTCACCAACAACAAACTTAGGTTCTTTGTCATTGACAATTTCTTCTGTAAATCTTTCCGCCTGCAATTCTTGGTTCAAACGTGCTACTTGCTCATCTGTCAAAAAGACTTGACCGCGCTCTGCAATTTCGAACAAACTTGAAACTTCGAAAATATTCCAAGCTACTGTTTCCCCATTATCTTTGAGGAAAACACGGGCTACTTTGCCTTTGCGCTCCACGTCTAGTTTGGCATCTCCGCTGTTTTTCACGATGATCATAAGGACATCGCCAACATGCTCTTTATTATATGTAAATCATTCTTTCCTTTTCTCCTATTTCAGTTCTGCTAAAAAGTCGTTAATTTGTTGCTTGCTTTTACGGTCGCGATTGACAAATCGGCCGATTTCCTTGTCCTTTTCTAGCACAACAAGGCTAGGAATGCCGTACACATCCCAGAGTTTGGCTAGATCCATGTACTGGTCACGGTCCACTCGAATAAAGGTGAACTCTGGATTTGTCTCCTCAATCTCTGGCAAGGCAGGATAGATATAACGACAATCGCCACACCAGTCCGCCACAAAAAGGAAGACCTTCTTGCCATCTTGCTCGACAAAACCTGCTAGCTCTTCTATATTACTGGGAATAATCATAAGGCTTCCTCCTCATAGACTAGATCTTCATTTTCATAGACAAAGGTATAGTGACGACCATCCTCAAAAATGACTCCTCCGACCAGTCGCTCTAGGCTACTTTCGTAGACTTGAACATAGAGAGTCGCAATCTCACCCATATCTGAGAAAAGTTCGCGCACGATAGCGGTCAACTCTTCTTGAGTCTTCATGAGCTTGTGATTATCTGCTGCTTTTTAGCCCCTAAAGCAAGGGCACTTAGACCAGCCACAGTCAAGCCAGTCATCCATAATTTCTTAGCTTTCATACCATTCATTGTAACACAAAAAGGGCTCTAGGACAAATAGGGAAGTAGCATATAGGTAAGGAAAATCCCCTTCCCTCAATGAGGAAAGAGGACAACTTATCCTTATTGCCAAGCGCCTGAGTTGCCAACGTAGTAGCCATCTGGTGTGTAGGTATTACGAAGCATCTTACCTGATGAAGCTAGATAATACCACTTACCATTGTCTTTGACCCAATCATTCGCAATCATGGCACCAGAAGAACTTACATAATACCATTCTCCCTTGTCAAAAATCCAAGTGCTTGCTTTCATAGAGCCTGAAGTTGATAAATAGTACCACTTGCCTTGGTCGTAAAGCCAATCATTAGCAATCATAGCTCCTGATGATTTAAAGGCATACCAGTTGCCACCTTGATAGAGCCAAGTTTGATTAAACATAATCCCTTTATCATTCATAAAGTACCAAGTTCCATTGTCTTTAACCCAAGCATTTTGAACTAGTTGGCCTTGTTTTTGATAGTACCAATTTTGGTCTGATTTTAGCCAGCTTTCTGCTTTTACAATCGGATATAGTTCTCGGAAGGCTCCTCCCCCCTTGTAGGAATGACTAATCGATTCTGGTTTTGTAAGTTTTAACTCACCATTGTCATGGTCTTTCCAAGCATAAACTTTTTGACCATTGATAGTCTCTGGTAAGGTAGCAGTGTAGGTCTTGGTTTGATAGTCCCATTTTGTATCAAGGTAGGTGTAATGGTCTTTTGATTCTTCAATACGGTAGTAGCCACTTTTCTCACCATTATATACATCATCTACCACTTTAGTGGACCAGGTCTTTACTTCATTTCCACTCTTGGCCTCGACCTTGATATCTCCTCTATAGCCATAAGGTACGTAGAAATTCAGATAACGCCCCTCTGTACCGACCATAGACTTGTCCTTTTCTTGGCCTAGGAAATTGACTGTCTGATCTTGACCATTGAGACTGACCATCCACTCGATTTTCTCAGTTTTTGGCAAATCCAAGACTTTGATATCTACTTCATGGCCATTATTAAATCGAAGAATTTTGCCATCTTGATACTTAACCCCACCCTTAATAACCCATTCTTCTTCCAATTCGAATGCTTTTCCTGAATGAGGGAAAGCCAGTAAAGCTAAACCTGCTAGAGACAGACAAAATAGTGTGATTTTTTTCATTGTATATCCTCCTCAGGAATTGTTATATTAATTATATCACTATCTATTTTTTTTGCAAATCTTATCCTAAATATGCTAGAAAAACCTCTGAGATTCTTCTCAAAGGTTCTGATTGTGCTAATTACTGTTCTTAACTGCTGCAGTAACAAAGGCAGTGTAGAGTTCTTCTGGACGGTTTGGACGACTGGAAAGTTCAGGGTGATACTGACAAGCCACAAAGAATTTATTTTCAGGAATTTCCACAATTTCGACCAAACGATTATCTGGAGAAACTCCTGAGAAGACAAAACCTGCCACCTCAAACTGTTCACGAAAGGCGTTGTTAAACTCATAACGGTGACGGTGACGGCGTTGCACCACTTCTTGATTGTGATAAGCAGCTGCTGCCTTAGAACCACGTTTCAACTTAGATGGATAAAGTCCCAATCGAAGGGTTCCCCCCATATCTTCAACATCAACCTGGTCACGCATGATATCAATGATAGGGTATTTTGTATCAGAATCAAGCTCTGCAGAATTGGCACCTTCAAGACCCAAAACGTGACGAGCAAACTCGATACAAGTCAACTGCATTCCCAAGCAGACTCCCAACATTGGAACATCATTTTCACGCGCATAACGGATGGCTTGGATTTTCCCTTCCGTACCACGTTGGCCAAAACCTCCTGGTACGATGATTCCGTCCGCATCAGATAAGAGCTCTGCTACATTCTCTGCTGTCACATCATTGGCATTGATCCAATTAATCTTCACTTCTGCGTCGTTGGCATAACCAGAGTGTTTCAAGGCTTCAACCACTGAGATGTAGGCATCTTGCAACTCCACATACTTACCGACAAGGGAAATTTTAACTTGTTTTTTCAGGTTCATGACCTTGTCCACCATGGCTGACCACTCTGTCATATCCGCTGCTGGTGCGTCTAGTTTCAAATGGTCACAGACAATTTGGTCCATACCTTGTGCCTGCAAATTCAATGGAATTTGGTAAAGGTGTTCGACATCCAAAGACTCGATAACAGCTTCTGGTGCCACGTCACAGAACTGAGCTAGTTTATTTTTAATTCCTTGACCAGCTGGTTTCTCTGTACGAATAACCAACATATTTGGCTGGATTCCCAAACCACGCAATTCTTTTACAGAATGCTGAGTTGGTTTGGTCTTCATCTCACCAGCAGCCTTGAGGTAAGGAAGCAAGGTTGTATGGATATACATGACATTATCTGCACCCACATCTGCCTTCATCTGACGAAGAGCCTCTAGGAATGGCAAGGACTCGATATCCCCAACAGTTCCACCAACCTCTGTGATAACGACATCCGAGTCAGTCGTTACAGCGGCACGCTTGATTTTTTCTTTCAAAGCATCTGTGATATGAGGAATGACTTGAACAGTTGCGCCAAGGTACTCGCCACGGCGTTCTTTACGAAGAACTTCACTGTAAATTTTCCCAGTTGTCACGTTGGAATATTTATTGAGATTGATATCAATGAAACGTTCATAGTGACCCAAGTCCAAATCGGTCTCAGCTCCATCATCTGTCACAAAGACTTCTCCGTGCTGGTAAGGACTCATGGTTCCCGGATCGATATTGATATAAGGGTCAAATTTTTGAATGGTTACTTTGAGACCACGATTTTTCAAGAGACGGCCCAGACTTGCTGCGACAATCCCTTTCCCAATAGACGACACCACACCACCAGTTACAAAAATATATTTCGTAGACATAGATTCCTCTTTCTAAAATGCTCAAGGTCTTGTTAACTACGAGGGGAAATAGAAAACAAGACCCTTATGAATAACAACATTTCAAGAAAACTTCCTGAAAAACAAAAATAGCTCCCTAGTAACTAGGGAGCCCCGACCTCTAAAAGAGGTGCCCGAACAATATGATACCTTAAAGCAGAACATTTGTCAACCCGAATTGGTAAAAGATGAAAAAAGGAGATTGTTTTCAGAAAACCAACTAAAAATCCGCATCCAAACGGACAACACGCTCAAGCAACAAAAAAGGAGATCCAGCGATCTCCTCTGTGAAGTCTTTTACTCTTCTTCACTCGTTTCAGCATCATCGTCAGAAAACTCGTCGTCTTCTTCGTTGAGATCCACGTCTTCACCCAAGTCATCTGGAGCGATTTCGTTAATTTCTGCATCGTAAGCTTCCACTTCATTTTTCTCATCATCTGGATTTTCATCATCATATGAAAGAGCTGGATCGGCTTCGTATGCATCTTCGTCTTCTGGATCATCTGCATTGTAGTCAATGGCATCTGAATCACCATCCATAAAGGCATTGACGCGTTTTTTCTTAGCTTTTGGAGCTACTTCATCGTCGTCACTTTCTTCAAGAGCGATGATCTCTTCGTCGATTTCGTCTACACCATACCATGAACGAAGACCCCATTTGTTGTCCCCAAGTGAGATGAAGCTACCGTCAAAGTTCAACTCTGTGTAGAACAAAGGTAAAAGCTTCACGGATATCGCTGTTTGATGTTCCAAGGTAGTTTTTGAATTTCATTTTACAAGATCGCTAAAATGCATCTCATGATCGCGACCACGAAGTTCCAAGATAGCACGCGCTACCTCAATCATAGATAGTTCACTTTTTTTCTTGCCCAGCAAATACTTCTAATTCCAAAGCGTTTCTCCTCATTTTTTACTACTATCGCCAGAGCGAACAGACTCCGGCCTCATTTTATCATGTACTCTTTATTGTACGATAATTTTGCGGAATAGTCAAAGGTTAAATGGGGAAAGTGACAGGACTTTTTATTTCTTTGCTACCCAGCCGATAGCATCGCTAGGTGGGTTTTCGGTATCAATCCAGATGAATTCAATCCCGATTTCGCCATTTTTAAACTTGGTCAATCGAATGCCGTTGATTTCCAGCTCATTGAGCCGTTGGCCTGTCAAGACCTCTCGTTCCTTCAACTGGAAAACACCACGCAAAATCCAATTCCCAAGGATTTCTTGCTTATCAGTTGACTGGATTGCCTTACCAGCTTCTTGGTTGATATAGGCATTGATGACATCTCCAGAAGGCAAAAATCGTAATTTAAAGGTTCTTTCTTCTTTGGATAGAGCTAGTTTTTTAGTGCCAGGTTCAAAGGTCCCGAAACCTGGACCAAAGAAGTCTGGTCTTTCATCATGAAAATTTTTGGAGTCAGGCAGAGGAATGTAAACTTCACTTACTGGACGATAGACGAGTTGTTCGATTTCTTTAATGAGTTTTTCATTGCCAGTATTGTGAGCAAAGTGAATCAAATCCTCACGAATAGCCTTCATCTGAGCTTTTCCTTCCTTACTGGTCCATTTCTTCAAAAGGATTTCTTCCAGAGAGAAGGTCACAAAAAGCTAGTTCCTCTGGAGCCAGACAGTCCTTAAATTTATCCTGAATCTTTAAAATTCGTGGCTTACGGTCTTTTTTTGGCTAATTTTTGAACCACCGTTAAAAGGCATTGAAACCAGAATTTTCTTCTACATTTCCATGTTTGTCTGTAATAACCCAAGACACTGTTTCTAAGATATCGGACTGTTCCTTTTCAGCTGTCAGCAAATGAAGATTTTCAAAGAGAGAAAAAGGATCTTCGATATAATGGACGTCCCAAGTATCTACCACAATGTCTTTATTGTTAAAAGTCATGTGGAGCTGACTGTCAGCTGCTGTGTACTTGTAGTGGTGTTCCCCATCTGTAAAACGAAAGTTAGTTGGGTTGTTTTTGGTGGTTGAACCTTCACGACCAGATTATCAATATCGACTGGTAAATAAGTCGTTTCGCCGACAAAAATCTTAGGATTTTCTCCCTTTGGTGTTGGCATCAAAACATGATAAACAGCTTCAACATTGACCGAATCCGAGCTGAAACCCTTGATTTGGGCCTTAGAGGACTCAATTCTCTGGTTTCTCAAAGTCGAAATCTTTCGTGCCAACTCTTCATAACGTTGATAGTTTTCCTTGTCTGCTGACTCTTTGTCAGCAGCAATATCTGCATGAAACTTGATATCACCCAACAAATCTGTCCAAGATTGAGAATCTTTCTTGAACTGAGCGATTTTTTGGTCTCCTGAATTAATCCCAAAAGACTTGATACCCACTAAGTATTTATGATTTTCATCTACAACAACAGAAGCATCATAGGAAGTATTGGCGATATCTTCCCCTACGGCATTAAAAGCCTTCTGGAAAACTGTCTCCTGAAATTTGGAGTTAACAATCGGAGCCACATAATTCTCTGTTTGTCCCTCGTCTTCGGATTCTGCCTTTTGAGAGAAAGCTTGGCTCAAACTAGCGAAATTTGTAATTAAGGTTTTGTATTTGTCTTTTTGTTCAGACTTTAGATGTTCCCACATAAGCGCCCTCTTTTCTATTTTCAGTATATCAAAAGAAGATTAGTTTTTCACTAATCCTCTTATATATTCGTTAATTAATGTTAATTAATACTGTAAAATTCGAGTTTGCCTTGTTTTTTTACAAGTCTCAAATACTCTTCGTCTGATAAAACAGCTAAACCATCGTCATAAGTCTTGATTTTTTCAAGAGCCTGGTCATAGCTATCCACAAAGTCCTTGACATAGGACTGCCCTTCAAATTGGCCGTTCATCTTGGTGTAGATAATGGCGAATTTTCCTGAACGGTTAAGTTGAGATTTCCCTTGGCTTTCATTTAAAGCCTTGGCTACATTCTCTGCAATGCGTTTAATCACGGGGACAACCACACTGTTTCCAGCCTGCTTGTATAGTTGACCGTTAGAAACTCCTTCTGGGATTTTAAAGGTTTTAGGGTATCCTTGAACGTTAAAAGTTTCTTTCGGTGTCAGCTTACGAATCTCACCGCTGTCTGTCAAAATCAATGGAACGTTGTGTCCACCTGTTCCCATATTTGCTGTTAGGGTAGGGACAACTCCGTTTTTATTTTCACGGACGTACTGACGACGCCACTGGTAAACTGTGTCTTGGCTTGTGACTTCAAACTTCAACTGATCGTAGAAATTCTGCTTGCCTTCACGGTAGTAGTAGACCTCGTCTAGCTTATCACCAAAGTTAATCACATCCTGAAGAGTAGTAGTCAGCTTGATTTCCTCTGGGAACTCGAACAAGTCATAGGCTTCCTTGGTATCAAAACCAACAATGTAAATCCGTTCACGGTTTTGTGGAATATTTCCATAGTCTTTTCCGTTGAGAACCTGCCACTTGATAAAGTAGTTGTTCTCGGTCAAGGCTTCACGAATAACCTTGAAAGTATTACCATGGTCATGACCAACCATATTCTTGACGTTTTCAATAAAAATAGCACGAGGTTTGCATCCCTCAATCATGCGAAGCAACTCAAAGAAAAGATCCCCACGATCATCATCAAAGCCCTTGCGATAACCCGCAATACTAAAAGGCCTGACAAGGAAACCTCCCATAATCACATCCACGCGCTCAGCTGGAATATCCTCTGGCTGAACATCGTGAATATCACGACCATCCAAATAGGTATCTGGATGGTTTAACTGATAAGTCTGGCGCGCATACTTATCAAATTCATTGGCATACACCACTCTGAACTCGTTGGTCTGTTCAAATCCCAACTCAATTCCCCCAACACCTGAGAAGAAGGCTGCAATGTTGTACTTCTCAGGTCGGTTCGAACTTACAGAATTTGTCATGTAGTAACCTGCTTTCTAAAAAATATCATAACAGAAACACTATATTAATTTGTGCTAGAAACAACAATATTTCATAGGAATTAACAATCTTAAAACAAGTACAATTAATAAGCTTAGTAATAATAAGTTATACATGTTTCGATACAATGGTTTCTTGATAAATTTGTTAAATTCTTCCTTAGAAATAAACATTTGATTCACATAAAGATCTTCTAAACATTGATATTGTTTTCTAATATTTTTTTAATATCCAAATTAAACATTATCATGATGATTAACAAAGCTTTATGATCAAAAAGTAATAACAATACATTAGTTTTTTTCTGAAGTTGAACAAACAATTCTTCCAAATAGACTTTGACCATCGCTCTTTTTTTATAAAATCAAAAAAATAATCAAAAGAAAAAGCCGTTAGCCAACCAAATAATTTCGTATTTAAACTTGAACTAGATTCACTAATCATAGTCGAAATTTTTTTATAAAGTCATCTTTTAAATTATTTTTGAAGTTCAAAATAATGGTCTGTTTTTTCCACTAACGATTCTATTAAAAAAATAGATTCTGCTTGATTTTTTTAATTAAGTCTAATTCAGTAAGTTTTTGTTTTATAATTAAACTTCGAACAATCTGCAACTTTACTTTATAAGCTTCACTGTATTCTTGTTCATTAACAATCCATTCATAAATCTCTAATAATCCATCACTTTTTAATAATTCATCAATTTCTAATAATCCATCGGTTAAATTTTGTTTTCCAAATTCAGTTATAAAGACACAAGAATCTAAATCTCCTTCAAAGGTAAATTCAAGTCTATTTTTGTTGTCTCTTTGTTCGATTAGCTAAAAGAAATAATACATATATGTTTATAAGATGGCGTACCCGGTCACTTTTAGAACTATACTTTCCTCCAGACAGAAGTTTTAAAGAAATTTTTTTAATTTTTTTCATATTCTACACCATTAATGGTATTAAAACTAATAATTTTTTTAAGTAGTTTTCAGCATCAAATTCAGTAACTACTTTAAATTCGCTAGTTACTAAATCAAAACATTGTATATTATCATAATTTTTTAAGACATAATTTATCAAAAAAATTTGTTGTAAATTATGACTTGATTCATCTATAAATTCTTCTTCAAAAATCCAAATATTTTTCTTTATTATAGATATAGTACCCGTCATTCTTTTTTTAACACCAATCTGATTTGATTTTAAAAATTTGTTGTAAAGGAGAATTTAAATCTATAATCGCAACTGTATTTTTGCCATTTTTATTCCTATACTATTAGTCATTCATCTATACCAAGATTTTTGTAAAACTTGAGAGCGATACCTCTCCTGAATATCCAACTCTAACTTACCTGTGTTTCTATTATATTCTACTTCCTGCCTATCTTTCATCTCAATAATGTTATCCGTATAAATACTTGTTATATCAGATATTTGTAAAGATTTTTTTAAAATGTTTAACAATCATTTTCTTAGATATATCAAATTCTGAATCTAAATCCAATGATTTTTTTCAGAAAAATCTCACTTTCATCATTTGTATCTAGTAAATTATTTTTGAACCAACTTATTAGTTAATACAACCTTATCAAAAGAGATATTCTCAAAAAAATATACTCTAATGATAGCTCTTTAATTTCTTCATAGTTAATTTGATTTATAACTTTTTTTCGGAAAAATAATGAGTTATTTTTTTAACAAATTTAATTAGTGTATCAGTATTAGTATCACTATCTCTAAAAAGTTTCAAATCCAAAAAAACTTATTATACCAAAAATTTTTGCTGACTGTATTACTTTTTATCTATGATGGTTATATCATTAAAATTATTCTCAAAGATACAAATCTTGTAGTAACTATTATCTAATCCTAAATCTTGTCTAATAGCAAATGTTTCAGGATCGATTGCTTTCGTTGATTCTAGCTTTATTAACTTTATATGACTACCAATTTGCTCAATAAACAGAATGCCTGTTCTAATCGTATTATTTCGTTTTTCCATCCTCGTTTGTTTCTGCTAACAATAATTTATTAGCGAATTTTTTTAAAAATCAAAACTGTCTTTAGGTCTATGATTTTTAAATTCAAACAATACTGAAGTGTTTGTTTGTTTTTTTCAGGAGGTAAAATACACTTTACGGACAGATGGGACTTTTGCTCACCTATCAAAAATTTAAACAACTTTTGAATATTTTTTATCTTTTCTTCATCGAGTGTCCGCTCCTCAACAACTTCATCAATGGAATATACTTTTATAGTCATACTAGAACCTCATTTTTAGTGTTGTTTTAATTATACCAAAAACCCCAGCAAATTGCCGAGGTTTATAACTTATTTCACCAACTTCTTCATTTCATCGATACGTGCGACGGTCGCGTCGTATTTAGCTTGGTAGTCGGCTTGTTTGTCGCGTTCTTTTTGGACGACTTCTGGTTTGGCATTGGCTACGAAGCGTTCGTTAGAGAGCTTCTTGCCGACCATGTCCAGTTCTTTTTGCCATTTAGCGAGTTCCTTGTCGAGACGAGCCAGTTCTTCTTCGACATTGAGGAGGTCTGCCAGTGGCAGGTAGATTTCTGCTCCTGTGATGACGCTTGACATAGCCAGTTCAGGTGCAGGGATAGTTGATGCGATTTCCAAGTGTTCTGGATTTGTGAAGCGTTTGATGTAGTTGACATTGCTGTTAAAGAAGGCTTCTAAGTCGTTATCGCTTGTCTTAACAAGAATCGTGATTGGCTTGCTGGTGCAACGTTTACTTCCGCACGCGCATTACGAACGGCACGGATCAAGTCTTTGAGGCTTTCTACACCAGTGTGGGCTGCAAGATCTTCAAAGGCTGGGTTGACAGTTGGGTACTCCGCTGTCACGATAGAGCCTTCTGAGATTTGCCCAAAGATTTCCTCTGTCACGAATGGCATGATTGGGTGAAGGAGACGAAGGATCTTGTCCAAGGTGTAAAGGAGAACAGAACGTGTGATGACTTTCTCTTCTTCATTATCGCTATAAAGGACTTCCTTAGTCAACTCAACATACCAGTCCGCAAACTCGTCCCAGATGAAGTTGTAGAGGATGTGTCCAGCTACCCCAAACTCAAATTTATCAAAGTTTTCAGTGACTTTTCCGATCGTTTCATTGAGGTTGTGGAGAATCCAGCGGTCTGTGACGTTTCCAGCTTCCTTGTTGGTAACTTTTTCGACATTGGCAGTTGCTTGCTCAAGGGTCAATCCTTCATTGTTCATGAGGATGTAGCGAGAGATGTTCCAGATTTTGTTAATGAAGTTCCATGAAGCATCCATTTTCTCGTAAGAGAAGCGAACGTCTTGCCCTGGTGCAGAACCGTTTGAAAGGAACCAACGAAGGCTATCTGTTCCGTACTTATCAATAACATCCATTGGATCAATCCCGTTACCGAGAGATTTCGACATCTTGCGTCCTTGCTCATCACGAATGAGACCATGAATCAAGGCATTTTTGAATGGCGACTTGCCAGTAAATTCCAAACCTTGGAAAATCATCCGAGACACCCAGAACGGAATAATATCATAACCAGTCACCAAAGTTGATGTTGGATAATAACGTTTAAAGTCTTCTGAGTCGACATCCGGCCAGCCCATGGTTGAGAATGGCCAAAGGGCAGAACTGAACCACGTATCCAAGACGTCTTCGTCCTGAGTCCAACCGTCACCTTCTGGAGCTTCTTCGCCGACATATATTTCACCCTCAGCATTGTACCAAGCAGGGATTTGGTGCCCCCACCAGAGCTGACGAGAGATTACCCAGTCGTGGACATTTCCATCCATTGGAGGAAGGTATCGTTGAAACGAGGTGGGTAGAATTCTACCTTGTCCTCTGTGTCTTGGTTGGCAATAGCATTTTTGGCCAATTGGTCCATTTTGACGAACCATTGCGTAGACAAGCGTGGTTCAACTACTACACCTGTACGCTCTGAGTGACCAACACTGTGGATACGTTTTTCGATTTTAACAAGGGCACCGATTTCTTCCAACTTGGCAACGACTGCCTTACGAGCTTCAAAACGGTCCATCCCCGCAAATTCAAAAGCCAAGTCATTCATAGTTCCGTCATCGTTCATAACGTTGACTTGTGGCAAGTTGTGACGTTGACCAACCAAGAAGTCGTTTGGATCGTGGGCAGGTGTAATTTTCACGACACCAGTACCAAACTCTGGATCAGCGTGTTCATCCCCAACGATTGGAATCAATTTATTAGCGATTGGAAGGATGACATTTTTACCAATCAAGTCCTTGTAGCGTGGGTCTTCTGGGATTGACCGCAACCGCAACGTCCCCAAACATGGTCTCAGGACGAGTGGTTGCAACTTCAAGGGCGCGTGAGCCATCTTCCAGCATGTAGTTCATGTGGTAGAAGGCACCTTCGACGTCCTTGTGAATCACCTCGATATCAGAAAGAGCTGTGCGAGCTGCTGGATCCCAGTTGATGATAAACTCACCACGGTAGATCCAGCCTTTCTTGTAAAGGTCCACAAAGACCTTGCGAACGGCTTTTGACAAACCTTCGTCAAGAGTGAAACGCTCGCGAGAGTAGTCTACAGAGAGCCCCATCTTGCCCCATTGTTCCTTGATAGTCGTCGCATATTCGTCTTTCCATTCCCATACTTTATCTAGGAATTTTTCACGACCAAGGTCATAGCGGGAAATGCCTTCACCACGCAAGCGCTCCTCAACCTTAGCCTGAGTCGCAATCCCAGCGTGGTCCATCCCTGGAAGCCAAAGCGTATCAAAACCTTGCATGCGTTTTTGACGGATGATGATATCCTGCAAGGTCGTATCCCAAGCGTGACCAAGGTGAAGTTTCCCAGTTACGTTTGGTGGTGGAATGACGATAGAATATGGCTTAGCCTTTTGATCGCCTGAAGGCTTGAAAACATCGGCATCAAGCCATTTTTGGTAACGACCAGCCTCAACCTCGGCTGGATTGTATTTAGGTGAAAGTTCTTTAGACATGTGTGTTCTCCTTAATTTAGTATTCTTAAAACTATTTTTGAAACCCGTTTTTTGTTCTTCAAAAAGCGATAAAATCGTATTGGATGACGAAAAATATTTGGTTGTTCTTTTCTTATTAATTTTTTTCTTAACCTTCTTCGTTTCTTTTCTAGTAATTCTAAATCCACTTTTCTGTTTTCAAAACTATAAACTTTAGATTCTAGACGTATTAGATCATTGTTAAGTTTAGTAGCTTTAACATCTATTTTTGAAGATTTTATGGTCGAAGATTTCTTTTGAAATTGCTCTATTGCTTTTACATAATCCTCATCTACTCTATTTGATATCAATTGAAGATAATAGAATTCATAAATATAAATCCCTAATAAAGCGATAAAAGCAATTGAAAAATGCTTTAGAAAGGTAGTATAAACTATAGCCGTACCCCAGTTAATTAAGTAAGGGGCAACAAAAAAAGCTAAAAAGACCATTAATTTCTCATGATGATTTTTTTAGAAGGATTTATTTTTAGAAAACCAACAATATATCCTTGTAACATAAAAGCTAAAAATGAATAACTTAACCCCCCTAGAGCTACATGAGACCAATCAGACTTTGTTAAATCTGAATCTACTAAATATACCAAGTAGATAGTAAAAACACAAAAAAATATTTGAACTATCCATGATAAAGCATTTAAATATTGAAACTTAGCTTCTTGCTTTCTTTTTTCCCAGTCATGTTTTAATAGAAGCTCTAAAAAATAGATAGTATTTTTATAATTCCCCTTAGCAAGACTATCCCAGATATGCCCATCATTCATAAAATAAACTCTTGTATTTTTTTAATATCAAGATTATAGCCATAGGGATTAATATGACTCTTTAATCTTATAAAAAGCACTTCTGCGTTTAGAAAAAAATTTGAAGATCCTCAATAATATCCTCAATTTTTTTCCTCCACTCAGTTCGTTCTTTCACAATATAATCAAGTTGATTCTTTTTACTATTACTAAGGAAAACAAGAATTGCACTGATTATAGCACCTAGGCCAGCTCCACTAAGTAGAGTAATAATATGATGGTCTACTTCCATTTTTCAATACCTCTTATTTCAACTTCAATATATCCCAACTGTTCAAATTTTTCGAACAGTTCAATTAATAATTTCTACTCTTCCACTCACTCCTCAGCAAGCCATATATCAGACTGTCACAGCGGTTTCCTTGAACATCCGTTCTGTCCCGGATGCGGGCTTCGAGGGTAAAGCCAAGTTTCTCTGCAACTCGTTGACTTTGAAGGTTATACCCAAAGCAAGTCAGTTCAATCTTGTGAAGATCAAGTTCTTTAAACGCTAGGTCAATCAAGGCACGTGCCGCCTCTGGAACATAACCTAGACCCCAATAGTCTGGATGTAAGATATAGCCAATCTCCAAGACATCATCCTCGTGACGACGAGGGAAATCAACAGAGCCGATGACCTTATCGGTTCCTTTAACGACAATTCCATAGCCCGCTGGGAGATTGTTCTTTTCATTACGCTCGGGCAGAATATGCTCCAGATAATAAATCTCATCTTCCAAACTCTTGACGGGGTGAAAGCCTGCTGGATAGGAAACTTCTGGCCTACTGGCATAGTCAAAGATATCCACAACATCAGCCACGGTACGGACTCGCAAGACCAGACGCTCGGTCTCTATTCGTTCTGGTAACTCTGCTCTTGTCATCCTTCTACCTCGCTTTCTACAAAAAAATCGCCCCTGCCATCTACATGACAGGGACGAATGTGTTTATCCGCGGTACCACCCAATTTCGGGCAAGGCCCGCAACTCTTGTCTTTGAAGGATATACAAAGACACTTTTATTTCATTTTCATCCATCAGCAACCAGTTTTGACACATTTGTGGACTTCTCAGCACCGCCACTTTCTGTAAAATGTGGGATCCAAAACACCTCTAATGGCTCTATTGTAGCAAGTTTTTCTCGGAAATGCAAGGCTCAAGAAAGATTACTTGAAGCTGATTCCGTGCTCTTTTAATTTCTTGATGGTAGCTGGACCAATTCCCTTCAAGGCAAGGAGTTCTTTTTCAGTCCAGTTTTTAAAGTCAGCAGCTGACTTGATACCTTCATCATAGAAAGTCTTAGCACGATCTACTGAGAGGCCACCTAAAGTAGCTGCGAAATCTTCTACAGAATTGGCTACTTTTTGAGCTTGTTCCTTAGTCGCTTCTACTGCTTGTTCCACTTTTTTAGAGACAACTTTTCCTGCTTCGCTGGCAGATTTTTCTGCGTGTTTCACAACTTTCTTGGTCTCTTCGACAACTTTGGTCACCGTACTTGAAAAGGCACCTGAGCGACGAAGGCTATTTCGCAATTGTTTTTTACGTTGGAGTTTCTTTGACATGATAAAATCCTTTCAATAAAAAATCCCTGCTCTGACAAGGATTTAATAAAGATATTCTATCAAGATTTTGGGAAAAAATCAAGAAAGTATCTGTATTTTAATAGTTTCTCTCGCCAAACAATCCTTCTGGTAAATCATGGAATCTCTTGCCTGCCTTGAAATTTTTCGAACTTACCAAGCAAGAACTGGTAGGCATCCAAGCGACTTTCGTAGCGAATCATGGCATCTTTGGCACGTTCGTCTTGGTCTTCTTCGTAGACCTTTTGGCTCTCCTTGTGCGCCATGTCGTTGATCATAATCTGGGTATTGACCCAGGATTCAAATTCCTTCATAAATTCCTGTTCGTAACTCATTGATTCTCCTTATTCTAATCCACGGAAATAGTCCGTATCAATCTCTCGGTAGGGCTGGATATCCTGAACATACTCCAACACGCCTTGAATTCCCCTGTTTTCATCGTGTACCGCAAAAGATAGGTGATATGGACAAACTTGCCTCGCGACTCTGACTTGAACCACATCTCATACTTGTCCTTGACCCCTTCACGAAGACCTTTCATAACGGCCTTCACCTTGTCTAGGTACTTGGGCGGATGGCAGAGTTCTACATTGCGCCCGACTTGGGACGGCGTCCGTTTAAAAATCATCTCATCAGCTGGCGTATTGTCATTGTAATACTGGAAAATATCGTCTTTATTGACAAAGGTAATCTCCATGGGAAGGTGATTGAGGATGAGGTTGGCCTGCTCGACGGAGAGATAGCCATTGCCAAAAGGCTGTTGGCTATGGCGGTCCAGCACCGCTTCCTTTTCCTTAGGGGTAAAGGTAATGGTGAACTGTCCTTCTGGTGTATCGATAACTTGCTGCACTTGACCTTCAGCCGTGTCTAGCTGCACGGGCTCCTCTGCGCTCTTTTCCTCAACGAAACTCTGGCGCTCTGGCACCCATTTTTCAGACGGACGGATAATGGCATAGCCGTAGGCATCGCTCTCCTCCGCAATCTGAATCCAATCATTCTGGGTGAAAGACTCAAGGAGAATCATGAGGAGGATGGACTCTTCCTTGAAAATCATACTTTCAAACTCTGTCGCAAAAGCTTCGAAATCTTCTTTTACAGTGTTAATCGACACTTCTGGTAGTGCCTTAGCCGTCGCTAGAGCTGTCTGAAAGAGTTCTCTGATCTGATCATCCACTCCCCACATGACTTTAGGGGGTGAATCGTGACCATAACGCTCCATGATAGGGAAAAAGAGCTCTTCCTTGCGCTGATAGTGAATGTCAAATTGCCCCAAAAGTCCCATTTGACGGACCAAACCCTTGCGCATCTCTGCCAGCATTTCCTCATCTTCCATAGACTCATAGGTATCCAACAGTCTCCGAATGCGAATCAAAGCTGCACGGAGAGCCAGATTTTCATCCTTGAAGACGCGAACTGGGTGGCCAGGGTGTTCAGTATCCTCTACTTCGACGCCCTTAACAGCATTTTTAAAAAGATTAGCATGGACATCGCAGAGTTCCATGACATCTTCAAAGGTGACACCTGAGTCTGAGTTCATCAGCTCGTGCTCCATGAGGGAAATCTCAATGGCTGAAACACCCGTAAAAGTCGCATCAAAACGCTCCTGAACTGACTCGGGAGAGGCGCCGTTGTGCAATTCTAACAAAATATCCCGTAGGATATGAATCCGTTCATCTGCCATTAGTCTAATCCAATCACTTCGTAACCATTCGCTTCCAGTGTGCGGACAATCTTGTCCATAGGCGTTCCTTCAAGTTTAGAACCCTGCTTAAGCGATACTTTGCGACCGACTGTATTGCGCATCAAGGGATTAGCAAGTGGTTTAAAACCGAGCTCCACTAGGATTTCCAAAACTTCTGGGTGCTTGTCTACCACTTCTGCAACGGGTATTGACACATCGATGATATTGTCCATGACGACCTCCATTGTATGTTCTAATACTCAATGAAAATCAAAGAGCAAACTAGGAAGCTAGCCGCAGGTTGCTCAAAACAGTGTTTTGAGGTTGTGGATAGAACTGACGAAGTCAGTAACCATACCTACGGCAAGGTGAAGCTGACGTGGTTTGAAGAGATTTTCGAAGAGTATAAAATGATTTTACTGCTTATATTATACCATACGGAAAGAGATTAAAAACTAGCAGCGGAGTTCCTGCTAGTTTCTTTCATTTCAAGTTATTCCTTATCATCTGGTTTTGCGAGCCACTGGGCTACATCCATCAGCTTGTCAGCAAGCAGTACTTTCCCGAAACCTACTAGAGCATTGTCATCTTTTTTCATGTTCTTCAGGACTTTGATGCTTTGCATCACGAAAAAGTAATTCCCGTAAGTCTTGGTCAGAATTTTAATGAATCCCATATTACTCACCTTCGATGATTTCAGCTTCTTTTCGGATAGTTTCTATGTCTTCTTGATATTGTTCTTCATTATAGTTAACTAATTTAGATAACTCCTGTTGCAAGCTTTCCCCCATCGGTTTCATGGTCGCAAAGGTTAAGCCACCTGAAATAATGCCACCTAGGATAGGAATGAATTTCCCCATTCCTTTGGCTAGTCCTCCTTTTGTCAGATTAACACCAAAAATTTTCAAAACTTTTTTCAAAATTGGATACCAGAGCGTCTTTGTCAAGGCTTTCTGAGGAACAGTTTTCATCACTTGCTTAGCAACAGCAACACCTCCTGCTCGAAGCAAGGCAGCTGTACCATTTACCCCAAGCATGACACCAAGATATAGCAAGAGGGTATTTTGAGCATCCTCACTTAATTCATCACGAGAAGCCCAAAGGTCATCGTAACCGTAAATATACCCCAATTCTTGAGCTAATTTTAATGAAAAAAGCATAAAATTGAGCTACATCTGCTGGTATGGTAATTGCCATGGCAAGACCTCCAGGTAGGCCTGCTAAAACCGAGGTCCCACTGGCCAGCAAGACATTATCCATAATACAAGCATTAGCAACTCTATCTAAGATTTCCTGAGATAGCAAGCTAGAAGGACCCTGCTCCAATAATGTTGAGATATCCTTCGGATCTAATTCTTTAGAAACTTGTCCACTAAAAATTTTGAACGATCAACTTTCACAACAGGTAGTTTCACCACTTGTTCCAATACTTGCATAGCTAGATCTTGTTCAGCCATTTCAATCTCCTTATTTCTTTTTTTCACATCTTATCATATCATACTATAAGAAAAATATAAAGCCTTTTCAAAAAAATCATTTGTTTAACTTTCTTTTTTACAGATTATTGCCTCGTCATATCTGGCACTCCAGTAACAAAAAAGAGGGTTCCCCCTCTTTCTTAGTTCTTATCCAGATTGCGTAACATCTCGTCAATCTTGTTTCCATATTCGATGGATTCGTCTTTGACGAAGGTTAAATCTGGGATTTTGTACAATTTCAAATTGCGACCAAGTTCACGTTTGATGGTACCAGTTGCTTTTTCAAGCCCGATTTGAGCTTTTTGGTTATCCGAAGCAAGGTTACTCAAAATGGTGTAGTAAACCTTGGCAACAGACAAGTCACCCAGCATCTGAACATCTGTAATGGTCACACCTTGGACACGCGGATCACGGACTTTCTTTTGCAAAATCTCATTGACTTCGCGCTTGATTTCCATGCCCACACGATCCGTACGGAAATGATTTGCCATGATATTCCTTTCTCTACTTTGAACCAAAAGCTAGGCCAGCAGACCTAGCTATTTTTATTAGATAGAGGAACTAGAGCCATTTGAATCTAGGAAACAAGCCTTAGATAGAACTAAGGGTTCATCAAGGCGCTGTTGACGACGAGTCAAATCGGCTATCGTTTCTCTATTATCGTTTGATTTCTTCCATGATATAAGCCTCAATCACATCATCAGTCTTGATATCATTGTAGCCATCAATCATGAGACCACCTTCACGACCGTTTGTAACTTCTTTCACGTCGTCTTTATAGTGTTTCAAGCTTGCAAGTTCACCATCGTAAATAACGACACCGTCACGAATAACACGGACTTTAGAGTCACGGGTAACCTTACCGCTAGTAACCATAAATCCACCGATGGTTCCCACTTTAGATACCTTGAAGGTTTCACGGATAACTGCTTCACCGATAACTTTTTCTTCAAATTCTGGGTCAAGCATCCCTTTCATGGCTTCTTCCATCTCTTCGATAACCTTGTAAATAATGCTGTGGAGACGGATTTCTACATCGTCAGCTTCGGCTTGTTGGCGCGCTTGTGGTGTAGGGCGTACGTTGAAACCAACGATAAAGGCATTGGAAGCTTCGGCAAGAGTCACGTCAGACTCATTGATGGCACCGACAGCCGAGTGAACGATAGTAACTTTCACACCTTCCACATCAATTTTTTGAAGTGAGGCAGAAAGGGCTTCAACTGAACCTTGTACATCGGCCTTGATGATAACGTTAACTGACTTAAGCTCACCAGCTTTAAGTGTATCAAAGAGGTTTTCAAGGCTGACACGTTGGGTAGCTTGACGTTGTTTCATAAGGGCACGTTTGGCACGCTCTTCACCTGCTGCACGCGCAGATTTTTCATCTTCGTAAACCGCAAAGTGGTCACCCGCCATTGGCGCTTCATTCAAACCAGTAATAGAAACTGGTGTTGATGGACCTGCAACCTTAACACGACGACCAAGGTCATTGGTCATAGCACGGACACGACCGAAGGTATTTCCGACAACGATTGGGTCTTGGACATTCAAGGTACCTTGTTGGACAAGAAGGGTTGCGACCGCACCTTTTCCTTTATCCAAGCGCGCTTCGATAACCGTACCGATCGCACGCACTGTTGGGTCTGCCTTGAGTTCTTGGATTTCAGCTACAAGAAGGACTGTTTCCAACAATTCTTCGATATTTTGGTTGAATTTAGCTGAGATTTCAACAAATTCAGAATCTCCACCCCAGGCCGTTGACATAACCCCATGCTCAGCCAATTCACCGATAACGCGTTCCGGGTTGGCACCTGGTTTATCAATCTTGTTGATAGCTACGATGATTGGAACGTTGGCCGCTTTTGAGTGGTTGATGGCTTCGATAGTCTGAGGCATAACCCCATCGTCGGCCGCTACAACCAAGATGGTAATATCGGTAACAGATGCACCACGCGCACGCATAGAAGTAAAGGCCGCGTGTCCTGGTGTATCAAGGAAGGTGATCTTCTTGCCATTTTCCACGATTTGATAGGCACCGATATGCTGAGTGATACCACCTGCCTCACCTGTCGCAACGCGAGAGTTACGAAGGGTATCCAAAAGTGTTGTCTTACCATGGTCAACGTGTCCCATGATGGTGACAACTGGTGGACGCTCAACCAATTCATCTTCATTGAGATAACCATCTTCTACGAAGAAACGTTCGATGTCGGCATTGTCCACTTCAACCTTTTGTTTGGCTTCGATACCGTAATCCACCATGAGGAGTTCGATGGTCTCTCCATCCAAGGATTGGTTTTGTGTGGCCATAATCCCCATCATAAAGAGTTTCTTAACGATTTCAGCTGGTTCACGTTTGATACGTTTTGCGATTTCCGCAACAGTCATACCATCTGTATATTCGAATTCTGTTGGCAATTCATGGAACTTGCGCTCTGTAACAGGTTTCGGAGTCTGGTTACGATTGTTCTTGTTATTGCCTTTTTTGTTCTTCTTATTGTTATTCCAGTTACTATTTCTTTGATTTCTCACTTGATTCTGACTACTTCGATTCTTTTGTTGTTTTCTAGGACCATCTTCTTCGTGATCATAATCATCACGTTCTTTGTCTGGTCGAGCTTGTTTTTTACGACGTGTATCCACTGGCGCTTCTTTCGCTACAGGAGCTACTGTTACTGCTGGCTGCGTTTGTTCAGCTAGCTTAGCAGCTTCTTCAAAGATTTCCTCTGGCTCCTTGCGTTTGTTAGCTTGAGCCAAGGCTTCTTTGGCAGCTTGTGATTGTTTGAAGCGCTCCTCGCTTGAGCGTGCGTACTCTGCATTTTGCTCTGCTTTTAGGGCTGCTGCACGGGCTTTAAAGTCAACACGTGGTCCAGCTTGTTTTGGCTGGAAGTCTTGTTGCTGACGGCGATCATTGCCACGATTCCCTTGACCTTGTGGTTTTTTCCCTTGGTCGTTGAATCGGCGATTGTCGCGGTTCCCTTGACCAGGTTTACCACCATTACGGCCGTCATTTTCTGACGGTTGCCGTTTTGTTGTTGGTCACGGTTGTTGCCCTTGTTTTGTTTGCGTCGCTCTGCCTGCTCTTTGGCACGAGCCTCACGCTCCGCCTTGAAGTTTCGACTCTGTGGTCTTGCGGCCACTACTTTTTCTTCCTTAGGAGCTGCAGGTGTAGCTGATTTGCTTTCTTCCTTTGCGGCAGCTGGTTTAGATGATGCAGGCTTTTCAGCTTTCTTTTCTACACTTGCTTTTGGTGCTGCAGGTTTTGCTTCTGCCTTAGGAGCAGGTGCAGGTTTAAAGCTAGCTGCGATTTGCTCAGCAGCAGCAGCTTCCACGCTCGATGAGTGGCTTTTCACATCCAAGCCCAACTCTTTTGCACGCGCTACAACTTCTTTACTTTCTTTTCCAAGTTCTTTTGCGATTTCGTACAATCTTTTCTTAGACAAATCATGTCCTCCTCTTCTATTCCATAAGAGACCTCATTTTCTTTGTAAATCCAGCATCTGTCACAGCCAAAACCTTTCGCGATTTTCCGACTGCTATGCTTAATTCCAGTGTTGAAAACACGGTTATAACTTCTACTTGATAATAGTCACTTTTATCTTGAATCTTCTTGGTCAGATTGGGACCAGCATCCTGTGCTAGAAAGACTAGCTTGGCTTTCTGATCTTGGATGGCCTTGACCACCAATTCCTCACCTGATATGATCCGGCCTGCTCGTTGAGCAAGTCCCAAGAGATTACTTATCTTTTGCTTATTCAAGTCCTAACTCTCTTCTTTTCACTTTGTGATCCACATAGGCGATCAACTCGTCATAAAAGCTTTCTTCCACTTCCATGTTAAAGCTGCGGTTAAAGACTTTCTTCTTTTTTTGCCTCTAGGGCTTCTGCATTGTCTAGCTTGATATAAGCGCCACGGCCATTGGCCTTGCCTGTCGGATCGATAAAGACCTGTCCTTCTTTGTTCTTGACAATGCGGAGCAAATCACGCTTATCAATCACTTCATTGGATACAACAGACTTGCGCAAAGGGATTTTTCTTGTTTTCATCTTTCCCTCCTCTAGCAGCTTTTATTCTTCGATCAATTCATCCGCAGCTGCGTAATCAACTTGACCTGCTTCTTCCATAGCTTCAAATTCGCTGGCAGACTTGATATCGATACGGTAACCCGTCAAGTGAGCCGCCAAGCGAACGTTTGTCCACGACGACCGATAGCAAGAGAAAGCTTGTTATCAGGTACAACGACCAAGGCACGTTTGCTGTCATTTTCATCAAAGATAACTTGGTCAACCTCTGCAGGTGCGATAGCATTGTAGATAAACTCAGCTGGATCTGCTACCCACTCGATAACGTCGATGTTTTCTTCGACAGGAATCATGCGGTCGCTCTTGGCGTCGTAGCGAGCTGGGTGGAATTTGCTGGTGATTTTCTTGATATTGGCACCACCACGTCCAACGATTGTCCCGATAGCGTCCACGTTTGGATTGTGGCTACGAACGGCAACTTTCGTACGGTCACCAGCTTCACGAGCCACGCTCATGATTTCAACAGTTCCATCATACACTTCTGGAATTTCTTGCTCCATCAAGCGTTTGATCATTTCAGGATGGCTACGGCTAACAAAGACGTTGACACCACGAGGGTTGTCTTCAACTTTATAAACGTAAACCTCAATACGGTCGTGGGAAGCAAAGACTTCTCCAGGGATTTGGTCCTGTTTTGACAATTGGGCTTCGATGCTGCCAAGGTTGACGTAAATAAAGCGGTTGTCAAATCGTTCTACTGTACCAGACATGATTTCTTGTTCATGTTCTTTATAAGTATTATAAGTGATGGCACGTGTTTGCTTGCGCATTTTTTCCATGATGGTTTGTTTAGCAGACTGGGCTGCTACACGACCAAACTCAGCTGGTGCTTCCTCGAACTTAATCTTGTCACCAAGCTCATAGGCTGAATTAATGGCAAGGGCATCTTTGAGACTGATTTCCAAACGGCTATCAAATACTTCATCAACAACTTCACGAACAGTATAGACAGTAAAGTCACCTGTCTTTTCATTGAAGTCGATAGCTACGCTGTCAGATTGACCATAGCGTCTGCGATAAGCGGAACGAAGCGACTCTACTACTGCGTCGATGATGTCTTCTTTTTTGATTCCCTTGTCTTCTTCCAAAATGCGGAAGGCCTCTAGCATTTCTTTACTCATGTTTTCTTCACTTTTGAATCCTCAAAAGCTATCCTTTCTTTTCTATAGTTTTACTGCTAAACGTGCTTTTGATACTAAACTGTATGGAATTTGGACGGTTTTCTTACGTGTCTTGTCCATATACTCCATAGTCAACTCATCCCCTTCAAAGGATACCAAGGTTCCTTCAAAGACCTTTTGCTTATCAATGGCTTGGTAGAGCCCGACATGGATGTATTTCCCAACTGCTCCAGCGACGGCATCCTTGGTTTTCAAAGGACGTTCCAAACCTGGACTGGTGATTTCTAGGAAATATTGTTCTGGGAAGGGATCGGGCTTGATAGTGTCTAGGACAGGACTGATGATTTCTGTCAGGTCTGCCGTGTCGTTCAAGGTAATTCCTTCGGGTTTATCTACAAAAATACTGAGAATCATGTCACTGCCAATCTTTCCATACTCGATATCCACGAGCTCGAAAGGTGCTTGGATGACAGGTTCTACAACTTCTCTGACTAATTCTACGATTGTTGCGATTGCGTCCACCTCCTCATAAGCAAGAGGCGAAGATATTTCCCCGCCTCTCTTTCTCATATTCTTACTATCAGTATAGCACGTTTGTCAATTTATGTAAAGCATTAGCACTCAACTAGCTGGTTTTCAAGCTAGTTCTTAAATTCTGCTTCAACTCGGTAGATCACTTGACCTTTGCTGGAGAATTTTTGCTCATACTCTGTCATGACATTGCCTTCAAAATCACTGGCATGCAAGTCTAGCCAAACACCATTTAGTTTCATCCCATACTGAGAAAAGCTCACTAGACTGTACTCAAACAAGCCACGGTTATCTGTCTTGAAATGGATTTCCCCATTCTCAGGCAAGATGCGCTTGAAGGTATCCAAGAAACTCTTGTAAGTCAAACGACGTTTTTCATGGCGTTTTTTAGGCCAGGGATCTGAAAAGTTTAGGTAGAGACGATCAATCTCACCGTCTTCAAAGTAGTCGGTCAGATCTGAACCATCTACCCACAGCAACTTGATGTTGGGCACTCCAACTTCTAATACCTTATCCAAGGCATAACTCAATACCGACTTTTGGATATCAATCCCAATGTAGTTGATGTCAGGATTTTGCTTGGCCATTCCTGATACGAAGGCCCCTTTCCCACTTCCAACCTCTACATGAATAGGATGATCATTTCCAAACAAGTCTCGCCATTTCCCTTTAGCTTCCAAGGGATTGAGGACCACATACTGAGGATTGGCCTCTAGTAATTCTGTCGCCCCTTTACGATTTCTAACTCTCATCTCTTCTTTCCATACTTGTCACGGAAGACGCGCAAGGCATAAATCTCCCGGTTTACATTGTCTAAATCTTGATTTTCACAGTATTTGGCAATCTGGTTCAAATAAGAATACTGACCATACCAATACAATTTATCTAACACTGTCTGATTGTACTTATAGCCGTAGTCTCTCAACCATTGGCGCCACTGATGATCCGGAATGTAGTGGCATAGCAAATGCGCCACATCAAACATACGATCCGTCAGACGAACCGAATCCCAATCCACTAGATAAACGAGTCCACTCTCTGTTTCAATCCAATTACTATGACGAAGATCCCCGTGCACAATCGTTGCATGGTCTTCCCTAAAACCTGGAACCGTCTTACCTAGCTCAGCAATCACACTGTTCAAATAGTGGTTCTGCTTCAAGATTTCTGGAACTCCTTGCTGCCAAGAACGTAGCAAATCAACTGGTGTTTCCATGGTATATCCCAAACGGCTCAACTGCTTCATCAAAGGACGCGAGCGGTGAAGGCGGTTCAAGATATTGATAATCTGCTTGCGATTCATATCGTAAGGGGTCAAGATTTTGCCCGTCAGCCATTCCTGAGCACACATATCACGGCCATCTGGCAAACGACGAGTCCATAGTAATTGAGGAGCGATTTGTTCTCTGGCTAGGCCAGGTAGGATTGGAGAGGTGTTCATTTTTACAAAGACGCGCTTCCCATCAGGGTAGCTTCCCATATAAGCTTGCCGCTCTTCCCAGGGATAGGGGTCAGCGTTAGCTCATTATCACCCAAGTCCATTTCTTTCCTCCGTATAAAGTTTCCTTACTATTCTACTAGTTTTTGGTCTATTCGTCAACCAATCTTTTTAGTTGGTAAGGCAAATAAAACAATTGTAGGAAGAGACTAGCCCCTACAAGAGCCAACAAGGCTATTTTCTCTTGAAAAACCACTGCTCCGACCAGTAATTCTAACAAAAGAACTGCACTTCCCACACCGACTACAATCTGTTTCAACCCTTTCTCCTTCTCCCCTTTTTCTAGTGGAAAGAGCTGGGTCAAGTATTGGTAGTCAAAGGCATGATAGAGGGCCAGTAACTGAAAGAGCAGGAGGTAGTTAAATAGAACCACCACTGCTGTCGCAATCCAAGATTGCTCGATAAAGAGCAAAGCTAACAAGGATAGGAGCAAAAGACGCAAACTGAGGGCAAAGAGGTCTCCATTTCGCAAGTAAGAACGGAGATAGAGGTTTTGCCAAATCTTCCCTGGCATTTTCTGAACTGCTTTAAGGATAAATCTAGATAAGCGCGACGTTTGACACTATTTGAAACGCCCTTGACCTGAGTAAAGAGAGCAAAGAAACGAAGCAAAACTTGCTTGCGTTTGCTTTCTTGGGCAATCACATAGTCCCAGTTGAGGCCAGTCTCAGTATAAAATTTACTGGCTTTTTGGCGAAAGAGGAGATATTTTCCAGCTTCCAATAAAACCACATAGATGAGAAAGACTGGAAAACCATAGCCCATGGCTAAAAACAAGGGTGCAAACAAAAGCAAGAAAAGGGTTTGGACAAAGAGCCAAAAAACTAGCGAGCGCACTGTCTGCCCTTTGAGGTGGGACTTAACCTCCTCTTCACTGACTAAGAGAAAGAGCTTGTCAGGCCCTTCCATGTAGGTTGCGATTCCTCCCCAAGCCAAAAGCAAGGCAGATACAATCCCCAAAAACAAGAGGATAGGCCAATGATTTTCAGGAAAATGTTGCAGGAGTTGACTGTACTGGTAAGCTAGAAAACCGATGAGAACTAGCAGGAACAAGACAAAGTGGTCATTTAGAACATAACGCAGATAACCGACACACTCCTTACGAAAAGCCTGCTTTCTCTTTAAAAACAAGTCTTTCATAGCTCCTCCTCTTTGGTCAGAGCCAAGTAAATATCATTCAAACTCGCTTCAGGCATGTCAAAGGCTTCACGGAGTTGCTGGAGGTTGCCCTGAGCTCGCACCTCCCCCTTGTGGAGGATAACAAAGGCGTCACACATCTTTTCCGCAGAGTCCAGCACATGGGTACTCATGAGGATGGATTTGCCTTTTTGCTTTTCTACTTCTAGAAGCTGAATCAAGTCAGCAATCGCAAGCGGATCGAGACCAAGAAAAGGCTCATCAACGATGAAAAGGCTCGGATCTACGACAAAAGCACAGATAATCATGACCTTCTGCTTCATCCCTTTGGAGAAATGCACTGGGAACCAGTCCAATTTTTGATCCAGACGAAACATTTTTAACAAAGGTTCTACTCGATCAAAGGCCACTTTTTGCTCAATACCATAAGCCATTGCAACTGTCTCGATATGCTCTCTGAGGGTCAATTCCTCATACAAGCTAGGCGTTTCTGGGATGTAGCCAATCTGCTTGCGGTAATTGGTCGCATCTTCTCGCAGGGTAAAACCATTAATCTTGATTTCCCCACTATAAGGCGTCAAAAGACCAATAATCTCATTGATTGTCGTTGATTTCCCAGCACCGTTGAGCCCAATTAAACCGACCAACTGCCCACTTTCAACGGTAAAGGACACATCTTTCAAGACAGGGACGTGAACATAGCCACCTGTCAGGTTTTTAATTTCTAACATATTTTCTCCGAATCTGGTATAATGTAGCTATATTATATCAAAATTCAATACAGTAGAGGTGGATTTTATGTCAGATTGCATTTTTTGTAAGATCATCGCAGGGGAGATTCCTGCTTCAAAAGTATACGAAGATGAGCATGTTCTTGCCTTTCTTGATATCTCTCAAGTAACGCCTGGACACACCCTCATTGTACCAAAGAGCACTATCGCAATCTTTTGGAGATGGATGCTGCAAGTGCCAGCCAACTCTTTGCCCAAGTGCCAACAGTGGCTCAAAAAGTCATGAAGGCTACCAAGGCTGTCGGCATGAATATCATCGCTAACTGTGAGGAAGTTGCTGGTCAAACAGTCTTTCATACTCACGTGCATCTCGTTCCTCGCTACAGTGCAGAAGATGACCTTAAGATTGACTTTATCGCCCACGAACCTGACTTTGACAAACTTGCCCAAGTCGCTGAAACCATTAAAAACGCTTAAGGAGTTGCCATGAAACTATCCAATCTATTGCTATTTGCAGGAGCTGCAGCCGGAAGTTATTTTGTCGTGAAAAATCGCCAAGCCATTCAGGATGAAGTGCTAGATACAACTGACCGCGTCCAAGCTATCAAGGATGATTTGGATATCATCCAAAACAGCCTACAAATCATCGACCAACAAAAAGCCCTTATCAAGGAATACCAAAAAGACTTGACCTACAAATTCAAAGTTTTAGAAAAAGATTTCCAAACCAGACTAGCTGTGATAAAAGAAACACAGGAGCTTGAGGATAAGTAAAAAGAGCCCGACGGCTCTTTTTAGTTTATAAATTTTTTAAGACTTTCCTTAAGTAATGACGGACGGTAGCGGCCTTCTTCGAAGTTCCATACCTAAACTTTGAGCCTAGGTCTCAAAGTTTCCGAACACCTAAAATCAACCGGTTTCAGGTGTTTTCATTACGGCGAAAAGTCTGGGAAAGTATTTGATATATACTCAATGAAAATCAAAGAGCAAACTAGGAAACTAGCCGCAGGTTGCTCAAAACACTGTTTTGAGGTTGTAGATAAGACTGACGAGGTCAGTCACATATATACGGCAAGGCGCCGTTGACGCGGTTTGAAGAGATTTTCGAAGAGTATTAGTTATGAAATGGTGAATGAGTTGTCTCAATTGTGGTGTATAGTTGATGGGATATAGCTTGTTTACGCTTTAAAAAGAGCCGATCGGCTCTTTTTAGTTTATTCTCCTTCAAAGGCATCTTTTATATGGTCAAAGAAGCCTTTTTTCTTTGGATTGACTTTCAAGTCACCTGCAGCTGCGAATTCTTTAAGCGCTGCTTTTTGGCGGTCGTTCAAACCTGTCGGAGTCACGACATTGACAGTAACGTATTGGTCACCAACGGCACCGCCACGAAGGCTCGGTGCTCCCTTGCCACGTAGACGGAATTTCTTGCCAGTCTGAGTTCCTTCTGGGATAACCAATTCAACATCTCCATGCACGGTTGGAATTTCCACAGTATCTCCAAGAGTAGCTTGGACAATATTAAGATTTAACTTGTAGAAAATAGTTGTTCCTTCACGTTCAAACTTATCGCTGGTTTCTACTGAAACCACTACATACAAGTCTCCGTAAGGCCCACCGTTAAAGCCTGCTTCACCTTGACCAGCGAGGCGGATTTGTTGGCCTGTTTCCACACCAGCAGGGATTTTTACATGTACGCTATGAGCTTGTTTTTCATGACCTGTTCCATGACAAGTTATACATGGATCTTTAATTTCTTTTCCGCGACCATGACAGACATCACAGGTTACTTGACGGCGCATCATACCAAGAGGAGTCTGCGTATCGACATTAATGACACCAGCACCATGACAGCGTCCACAAGTGACTGGACTTGTCCCTGGCTTAGCACCAGATCCGTTACAGGTACGACAGCTGGCTTCACGATTGTATTTAACCTCTTTTTCTGTTCCAAAAATAGCTTCTTCAAAGGTCAAGTTCACACGGTACTGGAGGTCATCCCCTTGACGAGGAGCGTTTGGATTGCGTGAAGCTCCGCCTCCGCCGAAAAAACTTGAGAAGATATCTTCAAAACCACCGAAGCCATCTGCTCCGTCAAAACCGCCAAAACCACCGGCACCACCAAATCCACCGTTGGCACCTGCAGCACCATATTGGTCGTAGGCCGCACGTTTTTGGTCGTCACTCAAAGTCTCATAGGCTTCTTGAACTTCCTTGTATTTTTCCTCAGCGCCAGGCTCCTTGTTGATATCTGGGTGATATTTTTTGGAAAGCTTACGATAAGCCTTTTTGATCTCGTCTGCCGAAGCGTTTTTTGACACCCCTAGACGATCATAAAATTCAGTATTGTTCATACAAGATACTAAGAGCGAACAGAAAGCGACTGAAATTTAGGAAACCGACAAGAAATCCTGATTTCTTAGGAGGTTTATCTAATTTCCAAGCTTTCCGCTCGAGTTCAATTACGAACACCCTTATTCCTTTCTGTTAATATTGCGGAACGAAACCTCAATCTAGTTCGGGTTCAATTCCTTTCTTTCATATTGATGATAAAAACTCAAATAAATTGGGTTTAGCCCCTTTTTACCGAAAAACAGAGGCTGGGTTGCAACCTCTGGATTTCTTCTTATACTTACAACGCAAAAGTCATCATAGCGATTGTAGTAGATTGACAATCACTTTAGTGATTCCTCATTCTTAACGACCTCGCTCTCCGATTTTCAAGCTCGGGATAAAATAGTCCACTGGACTATTTTATTTCTCCGTAAACTCTCCGTCTACGACGTCATCGCCTGCGTTTCCTGTTGCTTGTGCGCCTTCTGCTCCTGCTTGAGCTTGTTGGGCTGCAGCAGCTTGTTCGTAGAGTTTAACAGCAAGTCCTTGAGCTTTTTCATTCAATGCTTCAAGTTTTGCTTTCATTTCGTCCAAGTTGTTATCTTCTTGAGCTTTCTTAAGGTCATCAAGAGCAGCTTGGGCAGAATCACGTTCTGCATCGAAGCCTTTTCCTTCAGTTTCCTTGATTGTCTTTTCAGTCGCAAAGATGGCTTGGTCTACTTCGTTACGAAGGTCAACTTCTTCCTTACGTTTTTTATCTGCTTCAGCGTTTGCTTCTGCATCTTTCATCATGCGGTCGATTTCTTCATCAGTCAAACCTGAGTTAGATTGGATGACAATAGTTTGTTCTTTTTGAGTTCCAAGGTCTTTGGCCTTTACAGACACGATACCGTTCTTGTCGATGTCAAATGTTACTTCGATTTGAGGAATTCCACGAGGTGCAGCCGGGATATCCGTCAATTGGAAGCGTCCAAGAGTCTTGTTATCTGCTGCCATTGGACGTTCACCTTGAAGAACGTGGATATCAACGGCCGGTTGGTTGTCCGCTGCAGTTGAGAAGACTTGTGATTTAGATGTTGGAATAGTAGTGTTGCGATCGATAAGTTTTGTGAAGACGCCACCCATTGTTTCGATACCAAGTGACAATGGTGTTACATCAAGAAGGACAACGTCTTTCACATCACCAGTGATTACACCACCTTGGATAGCAGCACCCATGGCAACAACTTCGTCAGGGTTTACTGATTTGTTTGGTTCTTTACCAGTTTCAGCTTTCACAGCTTCTACAACGGCTGGGATACGAGTTGAACCACCAACAAGGATAACTTCGTCGATTTCTGACAAGCTCAAACCTGCATCTGAAAGGGCTTGACGAACTGGAACTTTTGTACGTTCTACAAGGTCACGAGTCAAATCGTCAAATTTCGCACGAGTCAAAGTCATTTCCAAGTGAAGAGGTCCAGCCTCACCAGCAGTGATGAATGGCAAGCTGATTTGTGTTGAAGTTACACCAGAAAGGTCTTTCTTAGCTTTTTCAGCCGCATCTTTCAAACGTTGCATTGCCATCTTATCAGTAGACAAGTCAATACCGTTTTCTTTCTTGAATTCTGCTACCAAGTGGTCGATGATTTTTGGTCAAAGTCGTCACCACCGAGTTTGTTGTCCCCTGCAGTTGACAATACATCGAAGACACCGTCACCCAATTCAAGGATAGATACGTCGAATGTACCACCACCAAGGTCGAATACCAAGATTTTTTCTTCTTTGTCAGTCTTGTCCAAACCGTAAGCAAGGGCCGCTGCTGTTGGTTCGTTGACGATACGTTCTACTTCAAGACCAGCGATTTTACCAGCGTCTTTTGTTGCTTGACGTTGTGCATCGTTGAAGTAGGCTGGAACTGTGATAACTGCTTTGGTTACTTTTTCACCAAGGTATTCTTCAGCGTAACCTTTCAAGTATTGAAGGATCATAGCTGAGATTTCTTGTGGAGTATATTCTTTTCCGTTAGCAGAAACTTTTTCTGAAGTTCCCATCTTAGATTTGATAGAGATAACTGTATCTGGGTTTGTAACTGCTTGACGTTTTGCGGCATCACCAACGATGATTTCTCCGTTTTTGAATGACACTACAGATGGAGTTGTGCGGTTACCTTCTGGGTTTGCAATGATTTTGCTTTCAGTTCCTTCAAGAACTGCAACTGCTGAGTTTGTTGTACCTAAGTCAATACCGATAATTTTAGACATGTGTTTTTCTCCTTAAATTTTATATTCTTTCTTTTTGATACTCTTCTTAGGTGGCGGCGCCGTCAGAGCTTGACTCGTCAATCTCTTTGACTAAACTTTGAGCCTAAGGTCTCAAAGTTTGCGCAAATAGCGCCACGGCGAAGAGTATCGTCTTTTGTTTGCTTCGCTCACTATTGCAAAGCTGAACAATTTCTTATCTTTCTTCATAGTTTATTGTCGTTTCGGACAAGTTTTTAAGTTCTCTAGCCTAGTTATATACTACTACCATGGCTGGGCGTAGGATGCGGTCATGGAGTTTGTAGCCTTTTTGGAAGACTTGAGCGATGGTGTCTGCTGGGTGTTCCTCGTCTGCTGGGAGAGTTTGGATGGCCATATGGTAGTTATGGTCAAATTCACCATCAGCTGCGATTTCTTCGATTCCTTCTTCTTTCAAAGCGTGAATCAAGCTCTCTTGCACCATCTCTAATCCTTTTTTGACGTCGTCTGTCAAACCTTCAACTGCTAGTGCACGTTCTAAGTTGTCAAGCGACGGTAAGATTTCTTTTGCCAGGTCCTGGCTACGGTAACGTTGCAAGTTTTGACGTTCTTCATTGGCACGGCGCTGGATATTTTGCATTTCAGCGTGTGCTCGTAGATATTTGTTTTCGAACTCGTCCGCACGCTCATTTGCCAAGTCCAACTCTGACTTTTCAGGAGTTGTTTCTTCAGTTGTTTCCACAACTTCCTCTTCTTTCATTTCTTCGTTTTTTTTATCTTGGGCCATTTTCGCCTCCTTTAATGATTTCAATCTTAATTTACTTCGTAATGATTACTGCTGAGGTAGCGATAAAAATCTGTCAACTTCATGGTCAATACGCGGTTGACCACATTGACTTGGTTGACCAATTGCTGGTAATCCAGATTGACCGGACCGACAATCGCTAGAATTCCAAAACCACGATAAGGGATGAGGAATTTACTACTAATCACTGCTAAATCAGCTAGACAGGATTCTTGACTGTCCGCAATACGGACATTTTGCATCTGATCTTCATGCAGACCATCACGAATCTCCAGAGCCACCTTTTGCGGTTGGTCAAAGAACTGATAGGCTGCTAGATTAGCAAAATTCAAGAGATTGACTTTGCCCGACACCACAATGTTTTCGTTGAACATTTCTTTAAAAATGTGTTCAAAGAGATCCATGACATTGTCCGTTGTTGTAAAGTAACGTTGGATAATCTGCGGAATCTCCGTCCGAATCTTGTAATGAATATCTAGAACGGTATGACCGAGGAAACGTTCCTGAATGATGCTCTTCAGTTTCAGCAAATCTTCCTGCAAGAAGTTCCTTGGAATCAGAAATTGACTGGTAACCGTTCGGGACTCGTCTAAGGTAAATACTGCCAAGGCTGTATGTTGTCCCAAAACAACGATATCAAAGGCTGTCAACCGTTGCCTACTGGGCTCAACATCCAGTGCTACTACCGTACAACCGCTCAGGTCTGTCAGTAGATTAGCAGCCTCTTGCAAATATCCTCCAGTTTGAAGAATTCCTGATCAAAGGCTTTGACAATCTCATAAACCTCATTTTCAGCCAACCGATCGAAAGCGAGCGAGTGTTTTACATAGTACTGAAAACCAGCCACACTAGGCATCCGACCACTTGAAGTATGAGCTTTCTCAAGCAAACCTTGTTTTTCTAGAGCTGCCATATCATTACGAATGGTAGCACTACTAGAATTAATAGACTCTTGTAGCGCTTTGGATCCGACAGGTTCATGCGTTTTGGTAAAGATATCAATAATCAGATTTAAAATATCCTGCTGACGTTCTGTAACCATCTCATCACTCCTCTCTGTCAGATTGATTAGCACTCGATACACACAAGTGCTAACTCATGATTCTATTATACACCCTTAGAAGATAATGTCAAGACAAAAACTCAAAAAATTAGCACTCTTTTGTCGAGAGTGCTAAAAATCAGTCTGAAGACCTAGAATCTTACTGTTCATCTACTCGGTATTTCCTTTTTAGTCTGAAATAACCATAGATTAGATAAGAAAACATAAGGACATATAGGACAAAGATTACAAAGAAGGATTGAGAAAGGGTTTCTCGATATAGAACCAAACAAGCAACAAGACCACCTAAGAAAGTAGTTGTACATGAACGAAGTCTATATCGCATAGCTTCCCATCTAAGTCCCTTACTCATATAGACTTGATCCTCTGGAAGTAAATCAGAAGATGATTTACAGAGGACAGGCCATGGAGTCGCTTCTATCCATTCCCAACCCCTATTTCTAAATCTTGCATTTCATGATTATACTTCTTAAGAAATCTAGAATCATAGATACGGTAGATGACATCGTCCGGTTGGCATTGGTCAAAATAGAAAAAACCAAAACGACTAGTTCTATACCTCCAACCTTTCAAATGCATCTCATGTAAATATTGTTCTTTCTTGTCAAAGTCTAAAATGGTAAACATTCGAAATTTTACTTTGCTATTCATTGTCTTACCTCCAAATTTGAAAACAGGCATTGTTTTATTTATCAGATAATTCTTTCCACTTTTGAAACAATCTCCAAAAAATATAAGAAATCTGAATCACAAAAACGATCAATAAAACACAATCTATTATGACAATCAAACACACTTCCCAACTGGAATAACCTCTTCCACTGAGTAACTTCGAGAAAACCGGTAGTAGAGCCAAAAAGAGAAGCAAAATAGGGAACATCCGCATTATTAAAATCCGCTTGACCATAGCTAACTTCCCAGTCTCGTCATTATAAATTTCAAACTCGGCATCCGACTCAATGTTAGAAAGAACCTTTCTAAAGTAGGAAAAACCATTAAAATCTGTAATATGCTCCCATCCACAATCTTTAAACAGTTGTAAATAGGAAGCTCTCTCTGACTTTTTCATAGGATAAAAATCCAACTGATAAGAGACTTGCTCCGGTTGACACTTTTCAAAAGTGTACTTAACTGCAACTAATAAGTAAGAATAGCTCACTTTACTAAGCTTCCAACCCTCCGCATGCATTCTCCCTAGGAAAACTGCCTCCCTCTCATAATCCGCAATTGTAACAAGTCGATAAACACTTTTCTTTTCCATCAACCTTCCTCCCGACTGTTTCTGTAGAGCCGCTCAATACGTTTCAATTCAATCTCCAAAACCTTTCGTCCCAAATCTGTTATCTGATATATTTTCCGTTTTTCCTCTTCCCGGACAAAGGAAATTAAGCCATCCTTTTCCATTTTTGACAAGGTTCCATACATAGTTCCAGGACTAATCAAGACTTGCGAACCTGTCATCTCCTTGACCTTTTGCGTAATACTATACCCATGGTTCTCCTTTTGTAAACAAAACAAGATATAAAAACCTGTTTCCGTCATTGGGAGATAAACTCGTCTAATCTTATCTGGTAATTCCATTTAAAACAAACTCCTATTCAGTTCGATATATCGCACTTCGTTATATAAATTATATCACAGCTCGATATAAAACACAAGAAAAAAGACCACCATCAGGCAATCTTTCTTCTATATTAGTAAAGGTCAAGATAATTATCAACTTCCCATTGTGAAACAAAGGTTGCATAGCTAGCCCACTCGATACGTTTAGCTTCAAGGAAGCTCGTGTAGATGTGTTCACCTAGGGCTGCCTTGACCACTTCATCCTCAGTCAAGGCTTTCAAGGCGTTGTGAAGCGTTGATGGAAGGTCAGTAATTCCAGCTTCCTTACGCTCTTCCGCTGTCATGATATAGATATTTCTTCGATAGGAGCTGGTGCTTCGATTTTGTTTTCAATACCATGCAAACCAACTTCCAATAGAACTGCCATAGCGATGTATGGGTTTGCCATCGGGTCCACTGAACGCAACTCAAGACGAGTTCCCATACCACGTGAAGCTGGTACGCGCACAAGTGGCGAACGGTTACGACCAGCCCAAGCAATGTAAACAGGCGCTTCATAACCTGGAACCAAACGTTTGTATGAGTTAACCGTTGGGTTCATGATGGCAGTATAGTTGTAAGCATGTTTGATCAAACCACCAAGGAAATGGTAGGCCGTTTCAGACAACTGCATTCCTTTTGGATCATTTGGATCAAAGAAGGCATTATTTCCTTCTGCATCAAACAAGGACATATTACAGTGCATACCTGATCCAGCAATACCAAATTTCGGTTTAGCCATAAAGGTTGCGTAAAGGCCATGTTTGCGAGCAATGGTTTTAACAACAAGCTTAAAGATTTGAATCTTATCGCAGGCACGGAGAACTTCATCGTACTTAAAGTCAATCTCGTGTTGTCCAACCGCAACCTCGTGGTGACTCGCTTCAACTTCAAATCCCATTTTGGTCAAGACATTGACAATCTCACGACGCGTATTGTCTGCAAGGTCAGTAGGCGCCAAGTCGAAGTAGCCACCCTTGTCATTTACCTCAAGAGTTGGATCGCCATTTTCATCCAGCTTAAAGAGGAAGAATTCTGGTTCTGGACCAAGGTTGAAGGATTTAAATCCTACTTCTTCCATATGACGAAGTGCACGCTTCAGATTACCACGTGGGTCACCTGCAAAGGGTTCGCCTTCTGTTGTATAGACATCACAGATCAAACCTGCAACACTTCCATTTTCATCTCCCCATGGGAAGACTGTCCATGTATCCAAGTCTGGGTACAAGTACATATCTGATTCATTGATACGTACAAAACCTTCAATAGAAGAGCCATCAAACATGGCTTTGTTTGACAAGACCTTATCTAACTGTTCATCTGTAGCAGGAATTCGACGTTTTTCATGGTTCCCAGAATATCTGAAAACATGAGACGGATAAAGGTAACATTTTTTTCCTTGACTTCACGACGAATATCTGCAGCTGTGATTGGCATGGGTTTTCTCCTTAATATATGACTACTTGCGATTGCCTAACCGCGACCAAAGGGTGACCGTACTGAAGCAAAGCGCCCCTGCTGGAGGAGTTCATTGTGAAGTGCGCGACGCACTTCCGTCTGACTCACGGCTTTCTTGGACTTCGCCTCGCGTTCAGCATATTTTTTCTTAATCGCAGCAATATTATGACCTTCAGAGATATAATCTTTGATTTCAAGCAGACGATCCATGTCATTCAAAGAATACATGCGACGGTTCCCTTCGTTTCGATCAGGTTTGATCAACTCTTGATCTTCATAATAACGAATCTGACGCGCCGAGAGATCGGTCAACTTCATAACACTGCCGATAGGAAAAACAGCCATATTTCGGCGAAATTCTCTTTCCTTCATTTACAATTTCCTTCTTCCTGTCTATTATAGTCTAAAAAAAGATAAACGTCAACGAATAATGTCATAAAATGTAACATTATTTTCTTTTTTTCTCCCAAAAGAGTTTCAGTTGCTCAATATCATAATTAACAAGGATTGCGACAAAAACTCCCATAAATGTTTCAAATACGCGCGCAAACACGTACAAAAATGTTTCTCCGCTCGGTATTGATAGGGTAATGATTAACATAGCCGCTACACCACCGATAACTCCTGCCTTGTTGTTCATAGCAACATTTGTCATAATGGTTAACATGGTGCAAATCGGAACAACTAGCAAGGTTACCCAAAAGGCTCCATGAAATAAAGTGTTTAAGAGGAAAAAGACAAGGGCGTAGAAACCGCCAATGCTATTTCCTAAGATACGCGAAGTTCCAAAATGAACACTCTTATCAAAGCTCTCTCGTAAACTGAAGACCGCTGTCAATGCTCCGATTTGAAGCCCCTTCCAGCCAAAAAAACCAAAAATCAAGAGAACTATAAATACGGCAATCCCTGTTTTGAAGGTTCGCATACCAAGCTTGAACTGTGACTTATCAAATTTATATTTTTTAAAATAACTCATAATCTCAACTTTCTACTACCATTTTAACATAAATTAGTTGATTTTATGAGTGAAAATCAATAGGAAGCGTTTTTAATTTAGGGCTATAAAAAAGAGGAAACAGAGTTCCTCTTTTCTATTTAACTTTTAGAGCTTACTTGCTTTCGTCTTCTTTCCGTTTCAACTGACCAAGTCCTAAAACTCCTACTAAAGCTGCTAGACCAAGATATGGCATGTAGCTTGAATCATTTGTACCCGTTTGAGGTAGAGTAGGGTTGCCTTTTGGATTTGGATTAGGATTAGGAGTTGTTGGCTCCTCTGGTTTCTTAGGTTCTGGCGTTGTCGTACGAACTGTATTTGAAGCGTAAGCAACTTTATTCACAGTATTTACGTAGGTATTTTCAAAGGTTCCAACAGCAATTCGTTTCATTTGAATATAAGTCTCAGCCTGGAATGGAGAATCCAACTGAATCTCTTGAAGGAATTCCTCCTTGAAGCGAATGGTAATCATTCCCTTATCTTGATCATGTTCAACCTGTGTTTCAGCCGTTAAGTCTGTTCCTGCCTTGATGACACGACCGTCTTTCAATCGGATATCAACCTTGGCAAGAACTTTATAATTTCCAGTGTATTGATCACCTTTTTGGTCATAATCATCTACAAAACTATAGTCATTCAAGTCCTCAGAATGATTTTGTGGAATCAAACCACCAATTAAACGATAATTGAAGTACTGGTTCAACGGAATGGTTTGACCATCAATATTGTCACTGCTTGGATCCATACTGATTGTCACATCTTTTTAGGTGTGATTTTCGGTACATTGTTGACAACTACTTCTGTAGCATAGCCATTTCCAAAATCAATTTGGTAGGCTTTGTTTTCGTACTTACCACCCGTTTGACCAAATTCAGGTTTAACTGTCATTGGATCTGTGATGAGCAATGATTTTCCTGCTGCTACATAGTTCTTGTAGAATTCGGCTGGATTATCAGCTGAGAAGAGTTGGAAAGCACCTTTAACAGTGATGTTTGCTTTCTTCAACAAGTCCTGAACTTTCTTAGGAGCAGCTTCTAAACTATCAAACTGTTGAACACTGATACCTGATACAAGATTACCCTCTAGATCATGAATCTTAACCAATTCTGGTTGAAGGGTTAAGGCTTCTTCTGGATAATCATCCACATAGTAGAAACCATTTTGAATTGCTTCTTTAGAAGATTTATCTCCCTTGTATTGGTCCAAATCCCATGTGAGTTCATAGTAGTTCGTTGAACCAGCTAGAACTTCTTTGCCATCAATATTCACACCTTGCTTGTTCTTGTTAACTTTCAAAGGCTTGATGTAGTTGTTATTTGGATTGTCAGGATCATTTGGTTTACCTGGAGTCGTTACACGAACAATGTTTGACTTGACACCGTACGCATCGTTGACTGTCAAGGTAAAGTTATTTGTATAAGTCGCCCCATCATTCAAGACACGACCAACAACAGTTGGATATAGAGTCTCAAAGGATTTTTGTCAAATCTGCATTGAAAGCAGCCAAGGTCTCCTCAGTAGCCTTAAAGGTTACAGTGTGACTAGCTTTGTCATAGCTTGTTTCAAAACCTTTGCTTGCAGCCTTAGTCGCTTCCAAATCAAACTGATAGCCAGTTGGAAGTGGATCTACCAATACAAACGAAGTTGTTTTTGGACGCCCTGCAGTTAAAAGCTTCCGTTTTTCAGCTCAAACTTCACTACAGACTGCTTAGCAACGAGAGTACGGTCGATATCTACTCCATCCTCATTTTTAATTTCTTTATTAATCTGAGGTTGTGCAAAAAGACGATTGTAATGGAAGTGAACTGTTGGCACCGCTGGTGGTGTTGGCAACTGCTTAGGAGTTGGTGCTACCGGTGGTGTTGGCAATGGATCATAATTTGGTTCTTCTGGTTTTGATGGCTCTGGTTGATCTGGAGTTTTTACCGGTGGTGTTGGCTCATTTTCATAGCTTGGTGCTACTGGAGCTGGTTCCAATGGTTTCTCTGTCTCATATGTTGGCTCTTCTGGTTTTTGATGGCTCCGGTTGATCTGGAGTTTTTTTACCGGCGGAGTTGGCTCATTTTCGTAGTTTGGTGCTACTGGAGCTGGTTCCAATGGTTTCTCTGTCTCATATGTTGGCTCTTCTGGTTTTGATGGCTCTGGTTGATCTGGAGTTTTTACCGGTGGTGTTGGCTCGTTTTCATAGCTTGGTGCTACTGGAGCTGGTTCCAATGGTTTTTCCACCTCATAAGACGGTGCTTGCGGTGCAGTAGGTTCTACCGGTGGAGTTGGTTTTTCTTTTGTAATTTTCGGAACGTTGACGGCACGAATCTTACCATTGAGTGAGTACCAGATGTTTGGTCTTTTACCTGTATCAACCGCCATAACTGGATCAGAAGGAACTACTAGGGTCGCAGAAATGGCACCAACAGTAACACGGTTAGTTGAACCAGACATGCTGATTGCTCCTGCACCATACCAAGAGTTTGGAGCATCTGATGAATCCCAACCTGAACCAGGTTGACCATTTGGATACATAGTCCAACGAGATCCACCTTGGTCTTTTTTAAAGTTCAAGGTTTCTGTGGCATAAATCTTTCCGTCTTTTTCTCCAACAGATGAACCGGAAATTTTAATAAAGTTACCAGTGTAATCCTTGGCCATCTCAATAGAATTATTTTCTCTATTTAGAGATGCCACTGAAAGAAGGGCATTGTCAAAATTAATTGGTTGGTCATTTTCATCATAGAAGGTAAATTCATTTTTAATGAAAATTGAAGTCCCTTTTTCAACATCACCAGTGTAAGCAGAAGCAAAGACACCCAAAGTTGGGTCACTAAAGATTCCCAACCAAACTTTTCCACTAGGATTTTTAAATTGAGAAGAAGGATCTACAGTATATTTGTAAACAATCTTAGAAATCTTTTTACCATTGTAGTATGAATTTTGAAGGTTGGTATAAGTTGCAGTTACGCTTTGCCCACGTTCTAGAAGAACAGAGCCCCATTTAACTTCTGTTTTATTCCCTACATTGGTGGTCCAGTCAGATTTGTCTCCAATATTACCATACAATTCCACCGAAGAAGCGGTAGCACCGTTTTCCAAGTTCTTGACATTTAGATTGTCTAACTGAAGATTTTTCTTGCCATATTGGACTGTGTCTTTCTTAAAAGCTTCATCAACTGCTGCTGCAGTGAGAAGTTTTCCTTCCGTTTTGAGATCAAGTTGAGCATTCGGTTCTAAATCGTAAACCAAGCTCTGAGCAGATGGCTTAGACAAGTAACCATCTTGATCTTTATTATTTTCAAGTTCTACAAGGGCTGCCTTAATTTTAGCCTGCTCATCTTTATAAGCCTGCAACTTAGCTGGATACTCAGCCAACTCTTTCTTATATTTGGCAAGATCAGCTTCATATTTAGCTAATTTTGCTTCATAGTCAGTTTTAGCCGCGGCATTCCGTTGCTTGATTTCTTCGTTTTCAGCTTGGAGCGCTGCATTTTTTGCCTTATTGTCTTCAACAGCCTTCTCATAAGTCGCTTTTAGCATCAGCATTAGCTTTTTGAACGCGAGCTAATTCCGTCTGATAAGCCGCTAACTTAGTTTGGTAGTCTGTTTCGTTAGCTGCATTCGCTTGTTTGACTGCTGCCAAGTCTTTTTCGTATTGTGCTATTTTAGCCTCATAAGTTGCCTTGGCTGTTTCATTTCGTTGTTTAATAGCTTCATTTTCAGCTTGGATAGCATTGTTTTTAGCTGTGTTTTCTTCAACAGCCTTTTCATAGGCTACTTTTGCATCAGAATTAGCCTTTTGAACACGTGCCAATTCTGTTTGATAAGCTGCTAATTTAGCTTGATAATCAGCATCATTATCCTCTTTAGCTTTCTTAATAGCTGCAAGGTCTGCTTCATACTGCTTCATCGCTGCTTCATAATTCGCTTTTGCAGTTTCATTACGCTGTTTAATAGCTTCATTTTCAGCTTTAAGCGCTTCGTTTTTAGCTGTGTTTTCTTTTACTGCTTTATCATAAGCCTCTTTAGCTTCAGCATTAGCTTTTTGTACTCGAGCTAATTCTGTCTGGTAAGCTGAAAGTTTATTTTGATAATCCTGTTGACTATCTTCGTTTGCTTTTTTGACAGTTGCTAAATCTTTTTGATATTGTGCTAGCTTAGCCTCATATTCTGCTTTAGCTGTTGCATTAGCAGTGTTGATTTTTTCAACTTCTTCTTGATGACTTTTTAGATCTTTTTGGTACTTGTCATCCGCTGCTTTGTTTTCAGCATTGATTTTATCTGTTTCAGCCTGATGAGCTGCGACTTCTTTTTTATATGCTTCAGTTGTTGTCTTTACTTCTTCAGCCTGTTTAGCATAGTCGCTTTTAATCTCATCTTGTTTTTGAGCATTCTCTGTAGCAGTTGTGGCTGTTCCTTTGTCTTTTGTTTCATCTTGAACTACCTTAACTCCTGCAGATTTTGCATCGGCAACTGCTTTATCCAAATCAGCTGATGATACTTCTACTGGCAAAGCTGAGTCTTTAGAACCAGCCTTAGCTTGGCTTTCTTTGGCAACTTGGCTCATTTCACCCTGAGCTTCAGGTAGATTTGTGGCTGGGTTCCCTGTAGTAGCTACCTCAACTGTACTTGTACTAGTTGTCTCTGTAACTTCATCAGCAAATACTGCTTTGTCTGCAAAAGCAATCAAAGCAGTTCCTAAAACAGCACCACACAACGTTTTCGCAACTTTGCTTTTACGAAATCCATAGACTTCTTTTTTTATTTTTTTCATTATAATCCTTTTTCCTTATCTAAATTTAGTCGTTACTTTTTTTATACTAGCACTTTACAAGGCAGGATGCAAATATTTACTCTTATTTATAGAAAAAAATTCCACCTATTTATAAATTAAATTAAAAAGAAGATGGTCACACCATCTTCCTTTAGTTAAACTATTTATTTTTTTCAGTCAAAAGTCGCAAGTCCTGGCAATACTTTTACCTTCAAGGAGTTCCATTGATGCTCCACCACCAGTAGAGATCCATGAGAACTTGTCTGCACGGCCAAGGTTGATGGTCGCAGCAGACTGAGTCACCACCACCGATGATTGATTTAACACCAGGTTGTTTCACGATAGCGTCCATGACACCGATTGTACCAGCTTGGAAGTCAGGGTTTTCAAATACACCCATAGGTCCGTTCCATACAACTGTTTTGGCACCAGTCAAAGCTTCGTCAAATTTAGCGATAGATTTGGACCGATATCCAAACCAAGGAAACCTGGGTCTACTGCTTCACCTTCAGTGTCTTTCACTTCAGTGTAGTCAGCAAATGCGTTTGCTTCTTTTGAGTCAACTGGCAAGATCAATTTGCCGTTTGCTTTTTCAAGAAGAGCTTTCGCAACATCCAATTTGTCTTCTTCTACAAGTGAGTTACCAATTTCGATACCTTGTGCTTTGTAGAATGTGTAAGTCATCCCACCACCGATAAGCACTTTATCAGCTTTTTCAAGCAAGTTTTCGATAACACCGATCTTGTCAGATACTTTTGAACCACCAAGGATCGCTACGAATGGACGTTCTGGAGCTTCAACTGCTTCTTGGATGTAGGCAATTTCATTTTCAAGAAGGAATCCAGCAACAGCTTTTTCAACGTTTGCTGAGATACCGACGTTAGATGCGTGTGCGCGGTGAGCTGTACCGAATGCATCGTTTACGAAGATACCATCTCCAAGAGATGCCCAGTATTTACCAAGTTCAGGATCGTTTTTAGATTCTTTCTTGCCGTCAACATCTTCGAAACGAGTGTTTTCAACCAAGAGAACTTGTCCATCTTCAAGAGCGTTGATCGCAGCTTCCAATTCAGCACCACGAGTGACACCTGGAAGGAAAGCAACGTCTTGACCCAATTTAGCTGCCAAGTCAGCAGCTACAGGAGCAAGTGATTTACCAGCTTTGTCTGCTTCTTCTTTTACACGGCCAAGGTGAGAGAAGAGGATAGCACGTCCACCTTGTTCAAGGATGTACTTGATAGTTGGAAGAGCTGCAGTGATACGGTTGTCGTTGGTAATCACGCCATCTTTTACAGGTACGTTGAAGTCAACACGAACGAGAACTTTTTTCCCTTTCAATTCAACGTCTTTAACAGTCAATTTTGCCATTAGATATGACTCCTTCTTTTTTTATACGTGTTAATTATATCACAAAATCAGCAAAAGAGATAGCAAAACCCTAAACTTTTCTTGTTCATTCTTCTATCTATTAACCTAAAAACCTAAGATTGCAGTGCGGGAAATAGTAATCTTCACATAATTCGGTTGGAATAATTTAGGCAAATTCTTGATTGATTTGCCTAATTACTTCTACACTATCCTTTTTCTAAGATTTTAATCCTTAATATTCTAAACTCTACAGTCCTTCTTTTTGAATTGCTGGGTTTCTTATTATACAATATAACTAAAATAGTTTCTTCAGTTTGTGCTATTTGAGATTAAAAGAAGGGGAATTGCTACCATGAAATTAGAAAGACTAATCTATATTTTACTGTCTCTTTTAAACAAGAAGAGAATAACAGCTAAAGAGATTGCAGAGAGGTTTGAAATATCTACTCGAACTGTATATAGAGACATGGATACACTCAGTTTAGCGGGGATCCCAATCTATTCGGAACGTGGAGATAAGGGAGGTTTCTATATACCAAGTGACTATAAGATAGACAGAAACTTTTTCACTGAGGAAGAGAGACAGTTTATCATTAATATGAGCCAAAATGTTAGTAAAATCGTTGGTCATTCAAGTCTTGACAGTATCGAACACAAGCTATCTTCTCAAGAAATTACAAGAGCAAACAGTCCTTTTTACTTTGATCTCAGTTCCTGGACTCTTAATACAAATTATTTACTAGAAATTGAGGAAGCGATACAAACTGAACAGATGATTTCTTTTTCTTACTATTCGAAAAAACAAGAGAAGAGTCAGCGAACCATTATCCCATACAGATTGATCTATAAACTGAATGCTTGGTATGTTATCGGTTACTGCTTAGAGAAATTAGATTTTCGTATTTTTAAATTAACTCGAATTCGAGAACTAGAACCAGTGGAGATAAAAGATAAACCATTCGATTATCCACGTTTATCTCAAGAAAAGTTAGAGCTTTTTTTAAATCCCCCAAAACATAAAGTGGAGGGGCAAAGAGAAGAAATCGAACTAGTTTTTACAAGATTTGCACTTCCAAAAATCTACGATCACTTCACGGAAGAAGAAATCAGAGTCGAGGACGAAATAATAAAAGTTCAGGCATTTAGAGCTTTAACTCCTTCATTTTTTGATTTACTATTAAGTTTTGGTTATCAAGTAAAGGTCGTATCCCCAAGTCACTTACAAAATCTACTTGTCAGTACTCTCAAAAAAAATCTTCAGCAATATGACAACCTGTAGTCATATTTCCTTTTGTATACTCTTAAGTGGGCAAAATATTTCGTGATGTTCATCATAGCCCAATTATTTTACAGGAGGTTCCAAATGGATACAAAAACACTTGCAGAAAGCTATTTTACAGCAGTAAATGAGGGAGGCTGGGAAGATTTCGTAGCTGAAAACTTTGATTATGGCATGTGCGATAGTATAGAAATTCGACAAGGACGTGATGTTTATTTGCAAGGCGCAGGCCAATTCTATGCTTTGAGCCAGCATCTTGAAGTGAAGCAATTACTTGTTGATGGTCGAACAGTCTCAGCTTTAAATCGATACCGTCTACATTCTCCTCAAGGAAAAGAACTAGAGCTGGATGTCGCAGAATTTCTGAAATTCGATGAATTTGATAAATTAGTTGCATCCAATATTTATTTCGACACCTATCGTTTCCAAAAATTTATCCAAGGAATTGAATAACAAAAATCTAGCTTCAAATTTACTCTTCAATTTCAAAACTAAAAACAAGGTCTGACTAATCTACAGTCAAACCTTGTTTTTTATTTTTATAAGAAAATCCAAGATTCGTAAATCTGATTAGTCTTCTCTCTTCTTTCCAGCAAGCAAGCCGTAGCCACTCATTACTCCGAGGAGTCCCAGCGCTACTAGACTAGCATCTCTTGTCGCTCCCGTATTTGGAAGCTCTTTACTTACCTCTTCAACTTTTGCTGGTGCTGCTGAAAGAGCTTGATCCCTTGTTTGTGAGACTTGCTCTTCTTTCGTTCCTACTTCGACAATTTCTGGAAGAGCTTCCTTGAGAACCTCAGTAGAATGAAGAGTGCGTTTGCCCTGATCATCAACTTCTACAAAGCGACGAACTTGGCCCTCAACTCCTGCTTGAACTAGCTGGCGTTGTCCTTTGAGAAGGGCTGCATTTGGTCGTTCCTGATGTTCGAAGGAAACTGTTCCCTCTTCAACTTCCAGTTTCGGAGTTTCTAGAACTAAATCTTTCACACCCTCAGCTGGTTGGTTGCTTGATAGAACTTTTGTTCCAACTTCGGTGATTTCTGGGATTGCTTCCTTGACTACCTCAGTCGAACGAAGAGTGCGTTTGCCCTGAGCATCAACTTCTACAAAGTGACGAATTTGACCTTCAACTCCAGCTTGCACTAGCTGCCGTTGGCCTTTGAGAAGTTCGGCGTTTGGTCTCTCCTGACGTTCAAAGGCTGTTGTTTCAGTTTCAATAACTAGTTCAGGGAGGGCCTCGACCGTTGGAGCCACTTCATTTGGATCCATACTTCCAACATGGTGACTTTCTTCTGCAGGAGCTAGTTTCTTATTTAGCTTTCTTTCATTTCCGCAAAAGCTTGTGGAGTTGGCATTTCTGAAGCCAACAAAGTTTCTGCTTGTTCAATCAACTCAGCTTTTGGATCTTTTTCACGGACGGATTCGAGCAAGCCTTCCAATTCTTCTCTAGCAGTCTGATAACGTTGATTTCCATCCAGGTCTGTCCCTGCTTGTTTCAACTCATTCAAAGCTTTGTTGACCTCTTCTTGACTGGCATCATGGTTTTCTGCAACAGCTTTCGCTGCATTGAGCTTCTCTACTAGTGCTGCTTGTTTGTTCTCGCTTGAGAAGGTGTAGGCAAGGGTTGACTGGCGACCTTGGGCAGCAGTGATTTCTTGTTTGAGGTATTCATCATTAACTGCGGCCTTTGGAGAAACCAAGACATCGAACTCAGCGGTGTGCCCCTTGTAATGCAAGGTCAAGGTCTGACGTCCAGTCTTTTGAGCATCGTAGCCCGTTATTTCAACACCTTGGTCTGTAAAGGCATGACTTTCTTCTGTCTCATCATCATAGAGAACGCTGAAGCGACCTTCTGCAAGATCCAGTTGCTCTCCTACTAGATAGTCCGTTTTCGGTTTCTGATTAATGTACAAACCTGCTACTTCTTTCGGCTTCCCTTCATCTTGACCAGTCACTTGTACCTTCAAGTCACCAGTAACTGGAAGTCCAAGGTAGCTGACTGTGAGCTTCTGTTCCCCTTTTTGATGAGCGTCGTAGCCAGATACAGTCACACCTGAATGAGTAAGGTTAATCAACTCGTCAGCTTGTCCCCCTTCGTATTGAACACGGAGTGTTCCGCCTCTGAGATCAAGTTTTTCTCCCTCTTTATAAACTGTCTTCTTAGGTTCTTTTTCCAGGCTAACCGCAGCAATTTTTCTTTCATCCTGCGGAATCGCTACTGCCAAGGTGTTACTGATTTCTTTGCCAAGTAGTTGGGTACGATAGTAGAGGAGAGTTGGTTGCTTGTCAAAGCCCAATGGTGCTGTTGCCAGGTCCCCACCAGTTTCAGTCTTCAAGGTTGCAATTGGTGTTTGTGAATCAGCCTTATCGTAAACGGTGATGGTTGCGCCTGCTGGAACATCAGAGAAGCCAAGTTGAACTTGATGGTTTCCAAGTGAACGAGCTGCTACCTTAGACATTGGAATATTTTGACTTTCTGTGTCCAAGGTTTCATACATCTTCCAGTTGTAGATACGAATGGCTTTCCATGGTGTTCCGTTATCAGATGTGATAACTTTTAGACGCCAGTCTTGAGCAGTAATTGGTTTGTCAAGAGTGATATCTGTCACGTGCGCTTTATTGCCACGGACTTCCTTAGCTAACTTCCATTCACCATCCGCATCTTTATAATAAAGGTCAAAGTCTTTGGTGTTCATCAAACCGTCGTTTACGGATTCTCCACCAGCTCCCGCATGATCCATGACCCATCTAACAACACGACGTGGTTGGGTCAAACGAATATCTACACTACCACTCAACTGAGCTGAAGACCACTTATCTGACAAGCTAGTAATGGTACCGTTCAACATACCTTCGATGCCTTCACCACCTTCTGTCTTAGGGAAAGTACTATCAATAACTGATGCACCTGGAACAATATTTTCAGCCAAAGGTCTTGGGAGAGTTGTATCCTGAACAGTCATGCCCCAGTTAAAGAATGCCGTCGCCGCTTCAGAACGAAGGCCATTTTTACCAACTGCAACGACTTTCAATTCCTGAGTCGTACCAGTCGCATTAGCAGAGCGGCTAACTTTGGCAAGTAGATAGTGGAAGCAGATGATCCTGTCAATAAGCGCCAGTTATCTCCATCTTTTTCGTAGACTTCATAGAAATCTGCATCTTGGTTACCCGCAAACTGGACCACTGCTTCAGCTTCTTGGGCATTTTTAAGAGATTGCTTCACAACAGAGAGACCTGTCGGTGCTTGTGGTGCTTGGTGATTGTCCGTAATCGTTAATTGTCCTAGGTTGAACTGATAATCTTTTACAGCCCCTTCATGTTCGAAGAAGAGTTTGACTGCATAGATGGTTTTTCCAGCTAGTGAGCTGAGGTCAAATTCTTCATTTGTCCAGTTATCAGAAAGAGTCAGTTCTTTCCATGCGTCTGCATCCTCAAATTTGTAATCTGGAGTCGTAGAGAAGGCCATATAAACTTTTGAGCCTTTTCCTCCCTTGTGGGCAACACGAAGTTTGGTTTTCTCTGTTACTTCTAGTTTGGTAGAATACAAATTCACATCCTGGTCCGTCTTACCAGCTACATCACCTGAGAATTTAAGGGAGTTTCCTCCATTATAGGCATCTGTAAAGTCATATTCTGCACGAAGTTTTTCCCCCGTCGAAGTCTGCCACCAGCGCCATGTTGGCAAGACACCTGAAACCGAACGGTAGTTCCACTCAGAATCCTTAGAAACTTTACCGGCTACAAACCATTTTCTACCATGACCTGTATTAAAAGAGGTCGTGAAGGTTCGACCTACTGCTGGTGTACGGTCAGCAACTAAATTGGCAATTCCATACCACTCTTTATCTGCTGGTTTTTGAGCCGTTGGATCTCCTTGGTAACCTGTAAAGAAGATGTCTTCGTTCTTGTGGTAGTCTTCGCCTGTTTCCTAGACTGGTAATCGTATCTGGTGCAAAAAGTCCAAGTGACAAACGCAACTTGCCTTTTTCATCTAAGAGGGCATCCCATTTGACTTTGGTCTTATAAGAACCACCTTGTTGCAATTCCAAGCCTGCAAAGACATCATATTGGCTACGTTCTAGCCATTTGGCCATCTCTACGGAGTGGTCATTCTTTTCCTTGTTCCAGTTGAAATTGGCAAAGAATTGATCTGCAGGGACCTTGTCTCCTTCTTTTTGCATGAACTGGTAGTTGTAATCACCTAGACCATCTTCGTGGTAACGACCGTATTTGTAGGTCATGGCATCGTACCAAGCATACTTGATTGGGTGGTTGACTTTGGCTGCATATTCTTTTGTATAGAGCATGAATTGGCGCATTTTTTCACCAAGAGGTGCTACCAATTCCCCCGTTGTTTCCTGATTAATGAAATAGCCATCAAAGCCATAGTACTTAGCAAGATCGACAAGTTTCCGTGCGATCGGGAAGGTACCATCTGCATCTTGTTTCAAGGCAGCGGCAAATTTCTCTTGGTCGGCAATGCTATTTGACCAGTTGAAAAAGAGTGTTCCATAAACGGGAACTCCGTTGCGGTGGCCTGCATCAATGACATCTGGAGTTGGAACTAGACCTTCCCAGAAGACCATTGAATCCAAGTATTGCCAGTAGTCAAAAGCATAGGCCTTGAATTCTTCTCCACCAACAGAAGCGTGGTCTTTGGCCTTTGAGTTGGTATTTGCCAGCGCCTGGACCTTGGCTCTTCTGCTTGCTTTCATTGACCAACTGCCCTCTGTGGCGCTTGGCGAGTTCAACTGAGGAACGGTTGATGGAATCATCCTCACGCGCACCCGGTTCCCATTTTAACAAATCTTCCCAAGTATCAAATTTGATTTCTTTTGGTCGGAGACTCTTTTCTTCATTTTTAGGAACGTCTGCTAGAGTCGGTTTGTCGGCTTTCTTCTCAGCCACTTGAGGAGCTTCCTCTGGTTTGACTTCTTCTTTATCAGTTGGTTGAGCAGATTTTTCAGCTTTATCTGTCGGAGCAGGCTTTGCTTCTTCTTTTTCATTAACCAGATCCGTTATTGCTGGAGTGTTTTCTGAAATTGGTTGCTCAGCTACTTTGTTCTCTGTTTCCGATAATTGTTTTTCGATAGCTGCAGTATCTGGATTAGCTGTTTCACTAGCGCTTGTAGCTTGGGCGCTCGTATTTGCAGCTGTTTCAGGGACTGCGACTTGTTCGGCAAGAGCTGGGCTCGCAAATAGAGCTGAACCAATCATCAAGGAACAAGCCCCGATTGACAGCTTACGAATACTGTAACGGCAACGTTTTTCAAAAAATAGATTTTTCATCTTATCCTCCTAATAAAATATAAAGTAAGCGCTTTACTTTTTGATAAAAAGTAACTGTTCTCAGTGCACACCACCAGAACAGGATCATCTCCATTTTATCCTATATGAAAGCGATGTCAATCTATTTAACATAAAAACTATAACTAGGATAATAATCAGTAAAATTTGGACACAATCCTATAAATCATCTATCTTAAAGGGAATCTATCTCTCATTTTGAAAGAAAGTTCTTGTTTCTTATGAAAATTTCAGCTAAACACTTGTGAGATTTACTTTTATCCTTTAAAATAGAATAGGAGAAATTCCGTTATTATTTTTCGGAGGAAAAAGAAATGTCCATTAATTGGCAGGAAATTTTATTTCACTTTTTAGGAGGTCTAGGACTGTTTTTATACAGTATCAAGACCATGGGAGACGGTTTGCAACAAGCTGCTGGAGATCGCCTTCGTTTTTACATTGACAAGTACACTAGCAATCCCTTTTTAGGCGTTCTAGTCGGAATCGTCGTGACTGCCCTCATTCAGTCAAGTACGGGGGTTACAGTTATCACGGTCGGACTGGTCAGCGCTAGTCTTCTCACTCTTAGACAGGCTATCGGAATTATCATGGGAGCCAACATCGGAACCACTGTTACTTCCTTTATCATCGGTTTCAAACTAGGCGAGTATGCTTTACCCTTGATTTTCCTTGGAACCATGTTCCTCTTCTTTACAAAAAACAGAACAGCAAACAATATCGGGCGCATCCTGTTTGGTGTAGGGGGAATCTTCTACGCTCTCAACCTCATCAGTGCCGGGATGAGTCCACTTAAAGATTTACCACAATTCAAGGAATATATGGTAACCTTGGGACAAAATCCTATTTTAGGAGTGGTAGCTGGTGCAGTGATTACCGTCCTCATCCAGGCCTCTTCGGCTACAATCGGGATTTTGCAAGGCCTCTATGCAGGTGGCTTCCTCGACCTTAAAGGTTCACTACCAGTTCTCTTCGGGGATAATATCGGGACAACCCTAACAGTTATCATTGCGGCAGCTCAAAGTCTGATTGAACGCCATAAAGAAATCAACAATATGGAACGCATTCTCAGAAAAACCCACATCAAACGCCTTAACAAGGGTGAGTGTTCAACACAAGCTGGGAGTCAACTTTATCGACATCATTTCTCACTACACTCGTGTATCTGACCACGCTATGAACCTAGCTGAAAAGGTCATCACTGAACAAATCTAATAACCAAAAAAAGCTATCCTGAATGGGGTGACTTTTTTCTTCTCCTCATCAATAACTTCGTTAATCATAACCACCCGTCTAACGGTGGTTTGCACTCAAGGGCTATAAGCCCAATTACCAGCCAGCGCTCTGAAAGACGCTGGCTTTCACGTTGTTCAAGCCTCATTGCTCTTGACTCTTCACAAACCTCTCAAAGAGGTGTTCGCATTACTTTACCACTATCCCTAAAGGGATCCTCATATTCTTTTTACACTCAATTTATCCAATGATATATCATGCTTTTCCTGCTCTTGAATATATTTCTTAATTGTGGCTTCATTAAGTCCCACTGTACTCACATAATAACCTTCCGCCCAGAAATGCCGATTGCCAAACTTGTACTTGAGGTTGGCGTGTTTATCAAACATCATGAGTGCACTTTTTTACCTTTTTAAATACCCCATGAAACTTGAAACACTTATCCTCGGTGGAATACTGACTAACATATGTACATGATCAGGCATTAAGTGACCTTCGATGATCTCAACACCTTTATAACTACATAATCGGTGGAATATTTCTCCCAAACTACTTCGATATTGATTATAAATGACTTTTCGTCTATACTTAGGGCAGAACACAATGTGATATTTACACATCCACTTTGTGTGTGATAAACTATGTGCCTTTTTGTGCCGTATTTTTCTCCTTTCGCTTTTACAATTGGCTTGAACTCCTTTATTGTATCGCGTTTGGAGTTTTTTGGTATAACCTTCGACGCGCACCCAGCATAGTGGGTGAGTTTATTTGTCTCGCACCTTACGGAGCGAGACGGACTAAAAGTCACATAATAAAAACGCTTTGATTCACAATGGAATCAAAGCATTTTTAAAGAGTTCTCCAAACATGATAGCAGAAACTGCAGTGCCTCTATACTTGGCTTCTTCTCTTTTGATAAAGCGCGCAAGTTGATCAATTCAGGTGCTGGGTGTTTGGGATTGATGAGCAATTCACGATTGACAAGTCCTGAGAGACGGACTGCTAGTAATTGCTCATTTGTAGTGGGTAGTTTTTTTAGCAGTCTCTAGGAGAGCAAAGAACTAAATCTTCACTCAAACCCCTGACGAGCATGGTTGTAGAGATCTCTTATAAGGCTTTCTAGGTTTGGTTCTGCCATCCCGACCACCTCCCTTATGCTTAATAATGTTTAATCAAATCAACCGTTGAACGGTCCAATTTTTTCACCAAGGCTTGCAAAAAAGCTTGAGCTTCTAGGAAGTCATCCATCGCGTAGAGAGTTTGGTGAGAATGGATATAACGAGCGCAGACACCGATAGTTGTAGATGGGACACCACCATTTTTTTCAGATGAGTCGCCAGCGTCTGTTCCGCCTTTTACCACAGTAGTATTGGTACTTGATACCAGCTTCTTCAGCTGTTGTCAAAAGGAAATCCTTCATACCTGGGAGAAGCAAGTGACCTGGATCATAGAAACGAATCAAGGTTCCGTCCCCAATCTTGCCTTGGCCACCATAAACATCACCAGCAGGTGAACAGTCAACAGCTAGGAAAAACTTCTGGATCAAACTTAGTTGTAGAAGTATGAGCGCCACGAAGACCAACTTCTTCTTGGACGTTCGAGCCAAGGTAGAGTTCATTTCCGAGTTTTTGACCTGATAAAGCTTCAGCTAGCTCGCTTACCATGAGGACACCGTAGCGGTTGTCCCAAGCTTTGGAGATGATATTTTTTTCATTGGCTGTCAAGATAGCGGAGCTATCAGGTACAATGGTGTCACCCGGACGGATACCAAAGCTTTCTGCCTCAGCCTTGTCCGCAAAACCACCATCAAAAACGATATCGGCAATGGCTGGTATGGTTGGTCCACCCTTTCCACGAGTCAAATGTGGAGGAACAGATCCTGAGATCACTGGAATTTCACGACCGTCACGAGTAAAGAGTTTAAAGCGTTGGCTGCTGACCACCATAGGGTTCCAGCCACCGATTTCAACGACACGGAAGGTACCATCTGACTTAATCTCGCTGACCATAAAACCAACTTCGTCCATGTGAGAAGCGACCAAGACACGCGGTGCATCCGCAGCTTCTGAATGTTTAATCCCGAAAATACCACCCAAGCCATCTGTCACTACTTCATCCACATGCGGTGTTAACTTCTCACGAAGATAAGCACGGACAGGCGCTTCATGACCAGAGATTGCAGCAAGCTCTGTTACTTCTTGATTTTTGAAAATAATGTTGTCATTTCAGTTCCTTCTTTCTGTCCTCCATTTTACCACTTTTTATAGGAGAAGGATAGTGGGAAGGTGGATTGGTTTTTACTCAGTTTTCCAATAAAAGAGAGGGGCAGATATTATTTCAGGAATTTTTCTTTCTTTTTACATTAAATTGTCAGAAAATTTATTGACAGATTAAAAAAATCATGTTACATTATCTCCAAGGCTATTTTTATACCAAATCTACATGAAAGGACGGAGCATGAAACTCTCTCATATTTTAACAGGCTTACTTCTACTCCTGCTCTTTCTCTCCATTAGTATTGGAACCAGTGATTTTTCTTGGGAAAAATTCTTTGCTTTTGACCAACAGACTTGGCTTCTCTTTCAAGAGTCGCGTCTTCCAAGAACCATCAGCATTCTCCTGGCTGCATCTAGCATGAGTATGGCAGGCCTTCTCATGCAGACCATTACTCAAAATCAGTTTGCTGCTCCGAGTACAGTCGGAACGACAGAAGCTGCCAAACTGGGAATGGTGTTGAGCCTCTTTGTCTTTCCGTCTGCGAGTCTGACCCAAAAGATGCTCTTTGCTTTTGGCTCATCCATTTTATTTACCCTCTTCTTCCTGGCCTTTATGACTATTTTTTCTGTAAAGGAAAGGTGGATGTTGCCCTTGATCGGGATCATCTATAGTGGGATTATCGGTTCTGTCACAGAAGTTATCGCCTATCGTTTCAATCTGGTTCAGAGTATGACTGCTTGGACCCAGGGCTCCTTCTCCATGATTCAGACTCATCAGTATGAGTGGCTCTTCTTAGGCCTCATTATCCTGATAGCCGTTTGGAAATTATCCCAAACCTTCACCATCATGAATCTGGGCAAGGAAACCAGTGAGAGTTTAGGGATTTCCTACTCCCTACTTGAAAAGCTGGCCCTCTTTCTAGTGGCGCTAACGACAAGTGTCACCATGATTACCGTGGGTGCCTTGCCATTTCTCGGGGTCATCGTTCCCAATCTTGTCCGCAAGCGCTATGGAGATAATCTGAGTCAAACCAAACTCATGGTCGCTCTGGTCGGCGCCAATCTGGTTCTGGCCTGCGACATCCTCTCTCGAGTCTTGATTCGGCCCTATGAGCTGTCTGTCAGTCTCCTACTAGGAATCATCGGTAGCCTCGTCTTTATCCTACTTCTCTGGAGAGGAGGACAAAAGGATGCAGTTTAAAAGCAAACATACCAAGCTCTTCTGCCTTCTCATTATTCTGGCCATCGGAGCTTGTCTCCTCTACTTTTGGCCCATCACTAACCTGTCTGCCTTTGCCTGGAAGCTACGTTCCCAAAAAATCATCGTTTATATCTTGGTAGCCATCGCGACAGGGATTTCGACCATTAGTTTTCAAACCCTGACGGAAAATCGCTTTCTGACGCCAAGTATTTTGGGAATCGAATCCTTCTATGTCTTGCTACAGACCCTGCTACTGATATTTGAAAGCAAATTTCTACAGCTTGGAAAGTCTCCTGTCTTAGAATTTCTAGTCTTGCTTCTGCTTCAATCCCTCTTTTTTCTCGCCTTACAAGGCTACTTGAAAACGCTGATGAAGCAAAATCTGGTTTTCATTCTGCTAATCTGCCTAGCCCTGGGAAGTCTCTTTCGAAATATCAGTACCTTCCTCCAAGTCCTGATGGATCCAAATGAATACGATAAACTGCAGAACAGTCTCTTTGCTTCCTTTCAGCATCTCAACACTTCCATCCTAGCCATCGGTTCTCTGATCATCCTCGCCTTGACAATCTTTTTCTTTCGAAAAGCAGTCGTTCTGGATGTCTTGCACCTGCAAAGAGAAACGGCTCAGATACTTGGACTCGATGTTGAAAAAGAACAGAGAGAACTCCTCTGGGGCATCGTGCTCTTGACCTCAACAGCGACTGCCTTGGTAGGGCCTATGGCCTTCTTCGGCTTTATGCTAGCCAATCTCACTTACCTGATTGTCAAAGATTATCGGCACAAGTTGCTCTTTATCGTAGCCATTCTGATTGGATTTATTAGTTTGACCTTGGGGCAAGCCCTCATCGAACGAGTCTTTGCGCTGGAAATTCGCATCAGTATGATCATTGAGAGTGTGGGTGGTCTCTTATTCTTTATCTTACTTTACAGGAGGGCACGTCAGTGAAACTGGAAAACATTGACAAATCCATTCAAAAACAGGATATTTTGCAAGACATTTCCCTTGAAGTCAGTCCTCAGAAACTGACAGCCTTCATTGGTCCAAACGGCGCCGGGAAATCAACTCTTCTCTCCATCATGAGCAGACTGACCAAGAAAGATCAGGGGATTCTCAGTATTAAAGGCCGGGAAATCGAAAGCTGGAATTCCCAAGAACTGGCCAAAGAACTCACCATCCTAAAGCAGAAGATTAATTACCAAGCCAAATTGACTGTAGAAGAACTGGTCAGCTTGGACGTTTTCCCTACAGTCGTGGTCGACTGAGGGCGGAAGACTGGGAAAAAATTCGAGAAACCCTTGACTATCTGGAACTGACCAACTTAAAAGACCGCTACATCGATAGTCTGTCTGGCGGACAACTCCAACGTGTCTTTATCGCTATGGTACTAGCCCAGGATACAGACTTTATCTTGCTGGACGAACCGCTTAACAATCTCGATATCAAGCAAAGTGTCAGCATGATGCAGATCCTTCGGCGACTGGTGGAGGAACTTGGCAAAACCATTATCATCGTCCTCCACGATATCAACATGGCTAGCCAATATGCGGATGAAATTGTTGCCTTTAAGGACGGTCAAGTCTTTTGCAAGGGAACGACTGCTCAAATCATGCAGGCTGACCTGCTTAGTCAACTCTATGAGATTCCCATTACGCTGGCTGATATCAATGGCAAAAAGATCTGTATCTATAGCTAGCTATTCTGAACTCATGTTAGAGAACCCTCTGTCTCTTAGCTAACAAGCCTATCTAAGAGCCCCCTACATCGTTATCATATTTTAAAAAGGAGAAATCATGAAAACATCCCTTAAACTTTATCTCACTGCCCTAGTGGCTAGCTTCTTGATCCTACTTGGTGCATGTAGTACAAATACAAACTCAAGCGCTAGTAAGACAGAGTCAAGTAGCTCTGCTCCAACAGAGATAACTATTAAAAGTTCACTAGACGAGGTCAAACTTTCAAAGGTTCCTGAAAAGATTGTGACCTTTGATCTCGGTGCTGCGGATACTATTCGCGCTTTAGGATTTGAAAAAAATATCGTCGGAATGCCTACAAAAACTGTTCCGACCTACCTAAAAGATCTTGCGGGAAATGTCAACAATGTGGGTTCCATGGTTGAGCCAGACCTAGAAGCCATCGCTGCTCTTGAGCCGGATTTGATCATTGCTTCTCCACGTACCCAAAAATTCGTAGACAAATTCAAAGAAATCGCTCCAACCGTACTCTTCCAAGCGAGCAAGGACGACTACTGGACTTCTACCAAGTCTAATATCGAATCTCTAGCAAGCGCCTTTGGTGAAACTGGTACACAGAAAGCCAAAGAAGAATTGGCAAACCTGGATAAGAGTATCCAAGAAGTCGCTACTAAAAACGAAAGTTCTGACAAAAAGCCCTTGCTATCCTCCTCAATGAAGGAAAAATGGCTGCCTTTGGTGCCCAATCTCGTTTCTCTTTCTTGTACCAAACTTTGAAATTCAAGCCAACTGACACCAAATTTGAAGACTCTCGCCATGGCCAGGAAGTCAGCTTTGAAAGTGTCAAAGAAATCAATCCTGACATCCTCTTTGTCATCAACCGCACCCTTGCCATTGGTGGGGACAACTCTAGCAACGATGGCGTCCTAGAAAATGCCCTCATCGCTGAAACTCCTGCCGCTAAAAATGGTAAAATTATCCAACTAACACCAGACCTCTGGTATCTAAGTGGCGGCGGTCTTGAATCAACTAAACTCATGATTGAAGACGCTCAAAAAGCTTTGAAATAAGCAAGAAAACCCAACATCACCTGATGTTGGGTTATTTTTTTTCTTGATTTCGTCTGAGGGAAAAGTGGTCTGGGACGGGATCTTTTCCTATTGGCGACCAAGGATGGCATCGGAAAATTCGAGCCAAGCCCATCAGAACACCCTTGAAGCCATGTTTTTCAATAGCCTGAATCATGTAGTTGGAACAAGTCGGCTCAAAGCGACAAGAAGGTGGAAAGGCTGGGGAGATAAAACGTTGGTAAAAGCGTACTGGCGCTATTAAGATGCGTTTCATTATTTCTTGGTTACAGCCATAGTGTGTAGTTGGCTGATTTCTTTTTTATTAAGGCGACGGGATTCTCCTGGACGAAGACCTGTCAAGTCTAGGTGTCCGAAAACGTGTCCGAGACAGTTTATCCACTTGCAGACCGACAGCTTCAAACATCTTTTTAACCTGATGGTTACGTCCTTCATGGATGGTCAACTGTACCACAGAGCGATTTTTGACTGGATCCACTTTGAGAATTTCATAAACAGCTGGCTTGGTTTTCTTGCCATCAATCTCAAGACCGCGGGTCAAGGGGCGGAGATTGTCCTTATTAGCCACACCTTTAACACGCGCGACATAGACCTTGTCAATCTCATTACGGGGGTGAATCATCTCATCTGTAAAGTCCCCATCATTGGTCAAAATCAAGACACCTGATGTATCCCAGTCCAAACGTCCCACAGGGTAAATGCGTTCTTTGACATTAGGCAAGAGATCCACAACAGTCTTGCGGCCCTTATCATCTGTCACACTGGAAATCACTCCGCGTGGTTTATTGAGCAAGTAGTAGACCTTTTCTTCGTTGTAGATAGGCTGGCCTTCAACTTCAACCTTATCACCAGCCTTGATAGTCGTTGCGAGTTCACGTACCACTTGGCCGTTGACGGTTACCAAGCCTTGCTTGATCAACTCTTCTGCTTTTCTCCTACTGGCCACACCTGCGTGGGCAATATATTTATTGATTCTCATCTTCTTCTATCCTTTCACCAAATAATTGGCTTTCTTGGGCTTGAATCTCAAGCTCATCAATCACTGGTAATTCTTCCAAATGGTTAATTCCCATGTAATCTAGGAAATAATCCGTAGTCACATAGAGGTTGGGGCGCCCCAACACTTCTTTTTTCCCGTCTTCTTTAATCAAGTCAAAAGCCTGCAACTTTGCCAAGGCTCCACTCGAGTTGACCCCACGAATAGCATCAATCTCAATTCGGGTAACCGGCTGCTTGTAGGCAATGATGGACAAGGTTTCAAGGGCAGCCCGAGACAAACTTTGGTTGATGGGTGCCTTGGAGTATTCCTTCAAAATCGCTGCAAATTGAGGCTTGGTGACCAATCTGTATGCACCACCTGTCTCGATCAGGGACAAGCTCGAATCTTGGTCTTTTTCATACTTCTGGGCTAATTTTTCTAAACTCTGTTGGATGCCTGTCGGGGGAAGTGAGAGGAGTTCAGCCAACTGACGAACCCGAATCCCATCTTCACCTGCTACAAATAAGAGCGCTTCTATTTCTGCTAAAGTACTCATCTTTCCTCTCTATCAAGTCTAGCTTTGTGCCTCTTGACTTTCTTCCTTCTTTTTCCATGAGATAGATATCTCCGAAACTCTCCTCTTGCACGAGGATCAATTCCTGAGTTTTTGATTAACTCTAGGGTTGCCAAAAAAAGAGGGTAATAACCTCTTGAACATTCTGGGCTTCCTTGAACAAATCCTGTAAGCGCAACTGGTCTTGTCCAGTCAAGGACTCTTTTACGATGACCATCATGTCCTCAATCTTATACTCATCCCGCAAGATGGTCGTGTGATTCTGTGCGAATTCCTCTTTTTTCTTGGCTAGGATATTTGAAAAAGCCAAAAAGAGGTCAATAGTCGTCCTATCATGCACAAGCTCCGCATCTTCGTAGATCAACTCTGTCGGCGCTTTGGAATAGTACTGGGCCCGATCTTGGTGCTTGGCCTCCAAGTGCTCACCCAAGAGTTTGAACTTGCGGTATTCTTCGATTTGGGAGAGAAGGTCCTGCTCCAGGTCATCCTCTAAGTCTGTCACTTCTGCTACCTTGGCAAGAGCTTGCGACTCTTGATCAGCATCAACTGACTAGCCATGACCATGTACTCACCCGTCACTTCCAGACGCATGGCCTGCAGGGTTGAGATATAGGCTAGATACTGTTCGATAACTTCCGTAATGGGCACATCGTAGATATCCATCTGATATTTGGAAACCAAGTGCAAGAGCAAGTCCAGGGGCCCTTCAAAATCTTTTAATTTAATATCCATTATCTATATTTTTCTAAGGTCAGAACTGTTTTTAATCCTAGTTTTTTTGCAATTTCGTACAAATCGACCTTGTTTTCTATCTGTCTTAGAATGAACTGTTCCCGTAGGGCTTGGGCTGATAGTTCTGGGAAACCTTTCTCCTTGACAAAGGACTCCAGCTGACGAAAGGCCCACTGACGAGAATAGGCTTTCCCTCCCCTTTCAAAGAGATAGGTCTGCCCCATTAAGGGTTCTAGCTCTGGAATCAAGGTCGTAGGTATGGTGACAATCCTCTGTTGGGAAGCCTTGCTGATTCTCAACACTTGAAAATCCAGATTGATATCTGCAACCTTGAGGGCTAAAATCTCACTTGGCAAGAGCCCTATTTCCAAGATAAGAAGCGCCAGCAAGCGTCCTTCTGGATAATTACTTTCCTGCCAAAAAGAGTCTAGATCTAGAATCTCTGGCTTTTCAGTCTTCTTTTCAGCTTGTTTGGCTAATTCCAGACGGTAAAAACTGTCCACTTCTCCTTTTCGATAGAGAAAGTAGAGAAATTGGTTGCAGGCCGAAAGTTTTCGCTTCTGGGCGCTAATTTTTAGATTGGCTAGCTGGCCTTGGTAAATCTTAAGACTGGTCTCAAAAATCCGCTCACCCACAATGTCTAAAAATTGCTCCAGATCATACTTATAGGACTGCTTGGAATTGGCAGACAAGCCCTGTTTTTCCTCTAAAAAGTCTGAAATCCTATCTCTCATTTGCATCGAATCTCATATTCCTTACTAAAGTCATGCAAAAGGGCATTGACAGCCTTGAGGATGGACTTGCGCGTGATGATTCCTTGGAAAATTCCTTCACCATCTACCACTGGCAAGAAGGGTTCATCCACCAGTTTATGGAGGACCTCTGTGATGTTATAGTCTGGAGCGACGACTGCCACATCTGTCTTGGTCATATTGACGATGTCTGTCGTTGCCATCTGCTCATCCGTCAAACCTTGCTCCATTTGATAAGCCAAAATGTCCCTCAGACCAATGGTTCCAACAAAGCGTTTGTCAAAGGTCACAACAGGGATACGGGTATAGGTGATTTGGCTCAGCACCAAAATTGCATGGTCAGCGTTATGGGTATCAATCAAGGCTGCTAGATTCTCAGCAGGGGTAAGAAAAGTCTCTTCCTGCTCCAATAAATGCTTCAAATTCCTTGGCAATCATCGAGCAAACTCCTTGGACAAGCCTGGATAAACCTCATGGTCACGTGTCAAAAAGTCTACTTTAAAATAGCTGTCATCAATCTCCACTCGAGCATAGAGACATTCTCTGATAGTCCCTCGTGGTTGGCTGATGGAGCCTGGATTTAGAAAAAGAGTCTTGCCTTCCATCCAAGCATTTGGCACATGCAAGTGACCATAGAGACAGATATCGGCATCTTCTTCCTGAGCCCAGTAGTCCAACTTTTGAAAGTTGAAATTGATGTCAAACAAGTGTCCATGCGTCTGGATGATCTTAGTGGGACCAAGTTGAGTCACCAACCGTTCTGGGTAGCCAGCATAAAAGTCCATATTTCCTTTGACGACATGAATGCCTTCCCAGAGCGGAGAGTCTGGACGGAGTTCTGAGTCACCATCGTGAAAAATGGCATCAACTTTCCCCAGATAACGATCACGAATTTCTTCCACAATCAAGCTATCGCCATGGGAATCACTCATTACAATGATGGTTTGCTTTGCCATGATGGAAATACCTCCAAAAGTTTCTTAACGGCTAAGGCACGGTGGGATTGGCTATTTTTTTCTTCAAGGGTTAATTCAGCTGCTGACTTACCTGTCTCTCCCACAAGGAAGAGCGGGTCATAGCCAAAGCCATTTTCCCCCTTGGGTTCAAAGTTGATATAACCTGGCCAGTCAGCTTCGACAACCAAGCTTTCCTTGTTTGGACTAGCTACGACTAGGGTTGTATGGAACTGGGCTGAGCGGTCCTTGAGTTCAAAGACCATGGCCAATTCGTGCAAGAGTTTGGCATTGTTTTCACGATCAGTTGCTCCCACACCTGCAAAACGGGCTGACCAGACTCCTGGCAAACCGCCGAGGACATCGACTTTGAGACCTGAATCATCTGCTAGCACCATCTTGCCTGTTAATTGGGAAATGGTTTCTGCCTTGAGGCGGGCATTTTCTTCAAAGGTCATGCCTGTTTCAGCTACTTCAGGTAGATCTGGATAGTCATTGAGATTTTCCACATCATAACCTAACTTGTCAAAAATAGCTCGGAATTCCTTGGTCTTGCCCTCGTTACGAGTCGCAATGAGCAGAGTTTCTCTGACCTTGTTAGTTTCAAAGAAGGCTTCTACATCGACTCCTTCTTTAGGCAATTCGACATGCAAAAGCTGTCCATTTTCAACCAAGAGCAGGGCTCCCTGACGTTGGATGACTTCTAGATTGCGACCTGCTTCAGCATTTAAAATCTCAACGATAAAGGAGAGCAGACGAAAGTTAGAAGACCAGCGCATCACCGTTATCGTAATCGGAAAGCCATTTTCCTCGTCCCGAAAAATCCGCGCTAAATCCATAAAATCAAGCTCGAGAGGATCTTTGATAAGGCTATAGATGCCTCCATAGACATCCCAGACACCGACATACCAGTCCTGGTCATCCTTGTATTCATAAATTTTGTTTGTCATAAAGTTACATGCTCCACATGAATCTCTTTTTCCAGCCATTCTGCTCCAATCTGGGCAAAACTTTGGCTATTGGCTGTTGTGTAAAAACGATGTTGAAGAGGTCCCGCATCTCGGCTACGGTTGATTTCAAAATAGTTCAGCAAAACCGAGATATCCCGTACACACTCTGCCCCACTATCGATGAGCTGAACCTTTGGTCCCATGACATTTTGGATGATAGGGCGAAGGAGTGGGTAATGGGTACAGCCCAAAATCAGGCTATCCACCTTGCCGACCAAGGGACGCAGGGTTTCATAAACCACTTTCTTGGTAACACTGGTTGACAGGGCACCAGACTCCACCAAGGGGGCAAACTTGGGACAGGCCAAACTTTCCACCTGTAAGTCTGGATCCAAATCATGGATTTTTTGACGATAGATGTCTGATTGGACCGTCATGGGCGTTCCAATGACCCCGATTTTCCCACCTTGACTGGACTTGATAGCTGCCGAAGCTCCTGGCAAAATCACACCTAGGACAGGAATATCTAGTTGGGCCTTGATTTCTTCCCAGACGACCGCAGTCGCAGTATTACAAGCAATGACAATCATTTTGACATCCTTGGTCAAGAGAAAGTTGACCAACTGCCAAGTATATTCACGGATTTGCTCAGCAGGACGGGGACCATAGGGCGCCCGTGCCGAATCTCCAATATAGACGATTTCTTCATGGGGAAGCTGGCGCATGAGCTCACGAACAACGGTTAAGCCACCGACACCCGAATCCAAAAAACCAATTGGTCGATTATCCATACAGTCTTCTTTCTAGTCTTTTTTCTGATTGATAGTTCATCATGATTACTCGTCCTAAATGAACGGATAGACAGCTTGATAGAATGGCAACTGCCTCTCTCTTAATCATAATCAAATATCAATAGAATGCAAGGAAAAAGTCTTATCCTTGAGAACTATTGAACATAGTGAGAAGTCTGGAACTTTCATCCCAGACTTTTCCTATTTATTTCTTTTTATTGTTAGCAAGGGCTGCTTTTTGTTGGCGGATGATTTGGTGATAAACTTGTTGTACCTTGGCTTCGCTTGGTTTTTGACCATTTGCACTCAAGAGAGCACGAACTGCTTCAGCGTTCAAACGTGGGTTGTCCGCAAATTCTTTTTCGATTTGCTTACGAACCAAGTACATCCCTCCAAGAGCTCCTCCTAGAAAAGCTAGCACAATCAAGATAATTGCTAAAAGTAAATCCATTCTTTTTCTCCTGTTTCTTTTTGAGTCTTCTATATTATACCACAAAGTGACTTTCCTGACTAGTTTGTTTTACGCTTTCAAAAGGGGGTTAAGCCAATTCTAAGCTAGTCTTACAATCAGATTGAACTATGAAATTACGAATAATTCCACCCTTTCCTCTCTTTCTTCTACTATTTTAAGAAAAAACAATAACAAATATGTCTCTTTCTAAAAAGCTATTGACAAATGCTAGATGACCAGTAGAATGGGAGGTGAGGAGATAAATAGAAACAAATTAAACGAAATCGCTTTATAAAATGTAAGCGGTTTCGAATACACAAAGGAGAGTTTTATGAAAAAACACTTTTGGGAGAAATCCTGTCGCTATAGCATCCGCAAGCTGACGGTTGGGACTGCTTCTGTTTTGCTGGGAGCTGTTTTTCTAGTCAACCACACTGTAGCTGCAGACAGTGTTGAGGTCAAGCAAACTGAACCAACCTCTGTCGAAGCTATCACTAAGCCTGATAGTGAACCCAAAGCAGCTGAAGCGACTGAAACTACAAATCCGTCTCTAGCCGAAAGTCCAGTAGTTTCCGAAAGCAAGCCAGCTAACGAGACTCAAAAGACAAATAGTCAAGCTAGTGAAGAAGCCATTGTAGAAGCTAAAGAAAATAAGGAACCTGAAAAAGCAGACCAGCCTGTGACAAAGCAAGAAAACTATCAACTCAACTACGATCAGCCAACAGCTCCCTCCTATGACGGATGGGAAAAGCAAGCTCTTCCTATCGGAAATGGAGAAATGGGAGCCAAGGTTTTCGGACTCATTGGGGAAGAGAGAATCCAGTACAACGAAAAGACCCTCTGGTCAGGAGGACCACAACCCGATAGCACCGACTATAACGGAGGAAACTACAAGGACCGCTACAAGGTCTTAGCAGAGATACGTAAAGCCCTCGAAGTTGGCGACCGCCAAAAAGCAAAACAGCTCGCTGAACAAAATCTAGTTGGACCAAACAACGCCCAGTATGGACGTTACCTAGCCTTTGGAGATATCTTTATGGTCTTTAATAACCAGAAGAAAGGACTAGATACTGTAACTGATTATCACCGTAATCTGGATATCACAGAAGCCACTACAACAACTTCTTACACCCAAGATGGGACGACCTTCAAACGCGAAACCTTCTCCAGCTATCCTGATGATGTCACTGTGACCCACCTGACCAAAAAAGGAAACAAGACACTTGACTTTACCCTTTGGAACAGCTTGACAGAAGACTTGCTTGCTAATGGCAACTACTCTTGGGAATATTCCAACTATAAGAACGGTCATGTCACTACAGATGCAAACGGAATCCTTCTAAAAGGAACTGTCAAAGATAACGGCCTCAAGTTTGCATCCTATCTAGGAATTAAAACGGACGGAAAGGTGACTGTTCAGGACGAAACTTTGACCGTTTCAGGCGCAAGTTATGCAACCCTCTATCTCAGTGCCAAGACTAACTTTGCTCAGAATCCAAAAACCAACTATCGAAAAGACATTGACCTCGAAAAAACAGTTAAAGGGATTGTCGAAGCAGCTAAGGCCAAAGACTACGAGACACTGAAAAAGGCCCATATCAAGGACTATCAAAGTCTCTTTAACCGCGTTAAACTAAACCTAGGTGGAAGCAAGACTGCTCAAACGACGAAAGAGGCCCTTCAAGGCTATAACCCAGAAAAAGGGCAAAAATTGGAAGAACTCTTCTTCCAATATGGCCGATATCTACTCATCAGTTCGTCTCGTGATCGGACAGATGCCCTTCCTGCCAACCTACAAGGAGTCTGGAATGCTGTAGACAATCCACCTTGGAACGCTGACTACCACCTCAATGTCAATTTGCAAATGAACTATTGGCCAGCCTATATGAGCAACCTTGCTGAGACAGCCAAGCCCATGATCAATTACATTGACGACATGCGCTACTATGGTCGTATCGCCGCCAAGGAATACGCTGGTATCGAATCCAAAGATGGACAAGAAAATGGTTGGCTGGTCCACACCCAGGCGACACCATTTGGCTGGACTACTCCAGGCTGGAATTACTATTGGGGTTGGTCTCCAGCTGCTAACGCTTGGATGATGCAAAACGTCTATGATTACTACAAGTTCACCAAGGATGAAACCTATCTCAAAGAAAAGATTTATCCAATGTTGAAGGAAACAGCTAAGTTCTGGAACTCCTTCTTGCACTACGACAAAGCAAAGTGACCGTTGGGTGTCTTCCCCATCCCTACTCGCCAGAACACGGGACCATCACCATCGGAAATACCTTTGACCAATCGCTAGTCTGGCAGTTATTCCACGACTACATGGAAGTCGCCAACCATCTGAATGTCGACCAAGACTTAGTCACAGAGGTCAAGGCTAAATTTGACAAACTAAAACCACTTCACATCAACAAAGAGGGACGCATCAAGGAATGGTACGAGGAGGACAGTCCCCAATTCACCAATGAAGGGATTGAAAATCACCACCGCCACGTTTCCCATCTAGTTGGTCTCTTCCCAGGTACGCTCTTTAGCAAGGACCAAGCTGAATACCTAGAAGTCAGCAGGTGCTACCCTCAACCACCGTGGAGATGGTGGTACAGGTTGGTCTAAGGCCAATAAAATCAACCTCTGGGCTCGTCTGCTAGATGGTAACCGTGCCCATCGCTTGCTCGCTGAACAGCTCAAGTACTCAACTCTAGAAAATCTTTGGGATACGCACGCGCCTTTCCAAATCGATGGCAACTTTCGGAGCAACCAGTGGGATGGCAGAAATGCTCCTCCAATCTCATACTGGTTATATTGCTCCATTGCCAGCCCTTCCAGATGCTTGGAAAGACGGTCAGGTTTCTGGCTTGATTGCCCGTGGTACTTTGAAGTCAGCATGAAGTGGAAAGATAAAAACCTGCAAAGCTTGTCCTTCCTTTCAAATGTCGGTGGAGACCTAATTGTAGACTATCCAAATATCGAAGCCAGCCAAATCAAGGTCAATGGCAAAGCAGTCAAGGCAACGATCCTTAAAGATAATCGTATCCAGCTTGCAACACAAAAAGGTGACGTCATTACCTTTGAACACTTCCCTGGTCGCATAACCAGTCTGACAGCCGTTCGACAAAATGGAGTCACTGCCGAACTTACCTTTAACCAAGTAGAAGGCGCTACCCACTATGTCATCCAAAGACAAGTGAAAGACGCATCTGGCCAAACTTCTGCAACTAGAGAATTTGTAACCAATCAAACTAACTTTATCGACCGATCACTAAATCCTCAACTCGCCTACACCTATACTGTCAAGGCTATGCTGGGCGAGCTTACCACACAGGTGTCTGAACAGGCCACTGTCGAAACCTATAGCGAGTTGATGGACGACCGAGATAGTCGTATCCAGTACGGAGCTGCCTTTGGAAACTGGGCAGACGCAGAATTATTTGGAGGAACGGAAAAATTTGCTGACCTTTCAAAAGGAAACTACACAGACGAAGACCTCACTGCCACCATCCCTTTCACTGGCGTTGGTATCGAAATCTATGGACTAAAATCGTCCGAACTAGGTCTTGCCACTGCTAAAATTGATGGCAAAGAGGTCGGCGAACTTGATTTCCATACTGCTGGGACAACTGAAAAAGGCAGCCTCATCGGTCGCTTTGCAGGATTGTCAGACGGACCTCATACATTGACTCTTAGTGTTAAACGTGAACACAAAGGACGTGGTAGTGAGCGCTCAAAAATTTCATTAGACTACTTCAAGATTCTAGCAGGAACAGGCAATTCAATTGAAAAAATGGATGATCGTGATTCGCGCATCCAGTATGGTGCCCAGTTTAAGGACTGGTCTGACCCTGAACTCTACGGAGGTACAGAAAAATACGCTGACATCAACAACAGCGACTCTAGTGCAGCTTCAGAAGCTCAGGCAACTATTTCCTTTACAGGGACAGGTATTCGTATCTATGGTTTGAAGAGCCTTGCCCTGGGACGAGCACGTGTTACACTAGATGGCAAGAAATGCCAAGTCTAGACTTCTACACTTCAGGTGCAACTGAAAAGAGAGCTTTTATTGGCGAATTTACAAATCTCACTGACGGTTCGCACACCTTGACATTACAAATTGACCCAGCTTCGCCAGAAGGCCGCAAGAAAATCTCTCTAGACTCCTTTGATATCATCAAAGCTCCAGCTGTTGGTTTAGATAGCCCAAGTATCGCACCTCTTAAGGAAAATGACAAAACCATTTCCTTAAGTCTACCAGCTGGAGATTGGGAAGCCATCGCAGTGACCTTCCCAGGTGTCAAAGATCCTCTAGTTTTGCGTAAGGTGGATGAAACGCATCTGGTTACAAGTGGAGATCAGACTATCCTATCAATCCAAGACAATCAAGTTCAAATCCCAATCCCTGACGAAACCAATCGCAAAGCTGGAAATGCCATTGAAGCTTATACCATTCAAGGAAATACCACAAGCAGCCCTATCGTAGCCGTCTTTACTAAAAAGGATGAAAAGAAAGTTGATGAGAAGCAACCAACTACAAGCAAGGGAGAGGAACCAGCTCCTACTGTTGAAATTCCGGAATACACTAAACCTATCGGGACTGCAGGGCAAGAAGTGCCACCCACAGTTGAAAAGCCTGAATACACCAAACCTATCGGAACGGCGGGGCAAGAAGAGTCTCCTACTGTAGAAAAACCTGAATATACCAAACCTATCGGAACAGCAGGTCAAGAGGAAGCCCCTACTGTTGAAAAACCTGAGTACACTGACCCTATCGGAACTAGTGGGGATCAGGCTGCTCCAACCCTTAGCCTTCCTGATTATCCAGTTCGGGTCTTAAAAGATAAGGAAACTGGAGTAGAAATCATCGGTGGAGCTACTGACTTAGAAGGAATTTCTCACATCTCTAGCCGACGTGTCCTAGCTCAGGAACTCTTTGGCAAGACCTATGACGCTTATGACCTACATCTTAAAAATCCAACCGATCATAGCTTGCAGCCAAAAGACTCTGTCTTGGTTCGCTTGCCTATTTCAGCTAGCGTCGAAAATATCTACTACATCACTCCGACCAAGGAGTTGCAAGCCCTTGATTTCACCGTTCGAGACGGAAAGGTAGAATTCATCACTAATCATTTCAGTACCTATGCTGTCGTCTATCAAGCTACTGGAACAAGCTCTAACACAGAGGAAAAACCAAGTGCTTCAGATACAGAAACCTTGGCACACGAGGCTGAACAATTTCCAGCTAGTCCGAGCCTTGCTAAAGCTGGAAATCATTCTCCTAAAGAACAACTTCCAGCAACAGGAGAAGCGTCCAACCCACTCCTATTCTTAGCAGGACTCAGCCTAGCCCTTACAGCCACATTTATGTTAAAAGGAAGAAAGGATGACTCCAACTAACCTTTAAACACACAAAAACAGGATGAAGATCACCTTCATCCTGTTTTATTTTGTCATCAAAAGTTAGTTTTACAGTAGGTATAAAAAGGCTAAGGTCAAGAGACTTGCTAGAAGCCCAACTCCCCAAAAGAAGAAGTCAACCTTCCACTCGCTCCAAGGATTGCCCTTGCCTGAGAATCCTCCAAGCTCGAAATGGTGATGCACAGGTGTCATACGGAAAATACGTTTTCCACCACTAAGTTTGAAGTAGGTAACCTGCATCATAACAGAGCTTGTCTCAAAGACATAGATAATCCCAATCAGTAAAAGGGTCCATTCTTGGTGGAGGGCCATAGAGATTGCTGCCAGCATCCCACCAAGAGCCAAACTTCCCACATCTCCCATGAAGACCTTGGCAGGCTTGTGGTTAAAGACGAAGAAACCTAGCAAACCACCAATCATGGCAAGAATCACAAGAAGAATATCCAATTGATTTTGCATATAAGCAATCACACCGTAGGCCGATAAGCTAATCACCACGGAAATACTCGCTAAGCCATCAATCCCGTCAGTCAGATTCACTGCATTTGAAAAGCCAACTAGCCAGAAAAGGGCAAAGAAAATATAGAAAATTCCCAGATGAACTTGGTAGCCAAAAACTGAAAGCATGTCGCCACCACGCTCATAAAAGAGGTAGAAAATCACTCCTCCAAGGAGCTGGAGAGCAAGTTTTTGCTTGGGATTTAAGCCTTCGTTGATTTTACGAAAGACCTTGAGGAAATCATCCAAAAAACCTACCAAACCATACAAAACCAAGATAAACAAAATCATGCCTACATTGTTGGTCAATTGTTGGGTAAAGAGAGCGACAAGAAAGCTCACAACAACTGCAACGATCAGGAAGACAAGACCTCCCATGGTTGGAGTCCCAGCTTTAGCTTGGTGTTGCTTGACATCCTCGTGCATCTGCTGACCTGTAATCTGTGCTTTTCGATAAAATCGGATAAAGGCTGGAATACCTATCAAGGTCAATAGAAAGGTTAGAACTCCAGCACTAATGGAACTAATCATCTTAATCTCTAAAGTTATTTTCATTTTTTTAATGTCTTTAAGGGCTGTATTGGCACGGACACTTTGTTTCTTGACCGTTTTGCCACTACCTTCCCACTCGACTTCTATATTCAGCCATTTGGCAAATGTTTGCACATTTTCATCTGTCCAGCCATACATATCAGGCATTTCTTCGACCTTATCTGACAGGATCAAGATTTGCTGATTGGCTTCCAAATTATCTCCTTCAGAAACAGAGAGATCCTTAATCTTGGTTCCTGTTCCGATAACAATTGGTTGGACCAGGTTTCGGCGCAATTCTTCTGCGAGGTCACCTGGGGTAAAGTCCTTGGTGACAGGCATAGCATAGCTTGTCGTCTTGCTGACCTGATCCAAGTTCTTGGCAGTTGACTGAAGATTGAGGGATTCTTTCATAGCAGAAGCTCGCTCAAGGATTGGGTTGGCAAACTCTCCCAGCTGAACGCCTGAATAATGCTCTGGCTGTTGCACCGTCACATAGAGGATAAAATCAGGATTTTCTGCAGGATGCATCGACACAACAGAGAAGATATAGTTGGTTTCACCTGTCAGGTAGCCCCCATTCTTCTCATCGGCAATCTGAGCAGTCCCGGATTTCAGGGCAACATTCTGTCCCGGAACATTGACATTAGGCTTCCTGTACTGTGGTTGTACATGGTACCATAGACAGGATCTGTTCCGACCATGACCATGTGATCCCGAGTAGAGGAAGCTGCCGCTTTTGATACAGGATTTCCGACGATTTCCTTTTGAGACTTACGAACAGACTGGTCATTCGGGTCATAGAGGGCGCTGATAAATTTAGGCTCCAACATAACCCCATCATTGGCGATGGCTGTAAAGGCACGTAGCATCTGGGTCTGCGTTACAGAAATCCCCTGACCAAATGCACTCATGGCAATATTGACAATATTATCTGCAGGCAATTGACCTGTGTACTCATCAGTCAGACCAAAACGCGTCGGCACTCCAAACTTAAAGCGGTTTAGATAATCCAACCAAGTAGCATCTCCCATTTTTTGTTCAAGTAGACTCATTCCAACATTACTGGAGTGAGCGAAACCTTGTGAGAAAGTCATCATCCCACCAGTAGTCAAACCATCATTAACATCCCAATCTCGAATCGTCGCATCCGCTATTTTTAATTCACTGCTATTGAAGTATTCTCCACTTGGGAAGGTATTGTTATCAATAGCTGAGGCTAACGTCATAACCTTCATGGCTGATCCTGGTTCATAGTTACTTTGATAAAGAATATCTCGCCAGACAAAGTCTTTTGTGATGCCATCCTTGGTATCGGCATTGAAGGTCGGACGTTGGGTCGTAGCGAGGATTTCCCCTGTTTTAGCGCTGACCAAGGTAGCCGTCATATACTTGCCTTTTACCTTTTCCTGAAAGGCATCCATCTGGGTTTCCATAAAGGATTGCAAGGGACTAGAAAGGGTTGTGTAAACATCCTTTCCGTCTACCATGTGTTGGGAAGCCTGCTCCGTACCCGGAACAATATTTCCCAGACGATCCTTCTCATAGGTGATAATCCCATCTGTACCCGCCAGAATGCTATTTAAGGAACTCTCCAATCCAGATGTCCCAATCAACCTTTTGGTGCCATCCTCATTTTCATGGAGTTGCGCTAAACCGATAAAGGAAGAAGCAAACTGTCCATTGGGATAACTACGGTTAGGGCTAGTTGTAAAGTCCACTCCCTCAACGCCAGCTGTTTTGAGGTCATTTTTAATGGCCATCATATTGGCATAGGTGATCCCATTTCCCTTGGCTCCAAAAGATACCTGTTTCAGATCTGGTTGAGAAAGTTGTTCTTTGACATAAGACTCCTCCATATCTAGGTATTTATGGAAGATTTCAGCTACCTTATTAAATTGAGAATCCTCTACATAGAGTATTTTACCAGTTGCTGACTTGTAGTTCTTGTCAATAACGGCATATATATTATAAGAAGTCGCATCCTCTGCAATAGGTGTTCCATTTCGATCATAAATGGTTCCACGTTTTGCAGGAATCGTCTTGGTTGTTTGGTGAACCTTTTTGGCCTCTTGAACCAAATCCTTACCAAATTTACTACCCTGTTCCGATAATGACCGCAAAGTTCACCAAAAAGACAGCGAAGAGTATGACTGCCAATAAACTCAGGCTTTTTTTCCTACTCTTCGGCGGTTTTCTTCTGGAGATTTGCGATTACGAACGGCATAACGGATAATTTTTTTCTTTCCACTGTTTCATATCTTACTCCGCCGCTCGGATATTTTTCGTTATTCAACTGCAAATCCTTGAGTTTGCAATTTCTTTCAAACGTTCTGAACGAATCAATTCATTGACCTCTTGCTTGGCATCGTCAAGCTCGGTTTTCTTTTCTTCGATTTGAGCATTAACCTTAGTTAATTCATTCTGAACTTGTAATAGCTTGGTTTGCATAAACACAACGCTAATTGCCAGGATAATCATTGTTGCAGCAATCGAAACATAGAAGGCCTTTTCCACACGTGAAAAACCTTTAAACTTCGTTTGCAATAACTGGCTTGTTTTTTCGATTCTTTCTGCCATGTTTTTCCTCTTACTTGTGAATTTTTCTGGCCACGCGCAACTTGGCTGAATGCGAACGGTTGTTGGCTTCTAGCTCTTCGGCACTTGGCAAGATTGGCTTACGGGATACCAATTCCATCTTAGGCTTAAGATCATCTGGAATGAAGGGCAAGCCTTTGGGAACTTCCACTGTTGAAGCTTCCTTAAACAACTGCTTGGTCAAGCGGTCTTCCAGCGAATGGAAGGTAATGACCGAGATTCTCCCATCCAGAGCCAGCATGTCCATAGCCTGCTGGATAGATTCATCTGCAGCGCCCAGCTCATCATTGACTTCGATTCGGATAGCCTGAAAAATCTGCTTGGCAGGGTGTCCCTTTTTCTTGAGTTCCTTGGCAGGCTTGGCTGACTTGATAATCTCTGCCAACTCTGTCGTTGTCTCAATTGGTTTCACCTCACGCGCTTGCTCAATCTTACGGGCAATCTGTTTAGAAAACTTATCCTCACCATACTTGAAAAAGATCCGAACCAGGTCATGATAGTCATAATGATTGACCACCCCTCATAGGCCGTCAGACTAGCTTCCTGATTCATCCGCATATCCAGTGGCGCATCCTTTTTATAAGAAAAGCCACGCTCACGCTGATCCAGCTGAGGACTGGACACTCCCAAGTCATAACAAATTCCATCAATTTCCTGGACACCAGCCTCCTGCAAACGTGCCTGCAAATGACGGAAGTTGTCCTTGATAAAGGTTACCATCCCCTTTTCGATATAGGGTGCCAACCGTTTTTGCGCATTGTCAATGGCATTCTGGTCCTGGTCAAAGGCATAGAGATGCCCTTTTTCGCTCAATTTACTTAATAAATATTCGCTATGGCCTGCTCCGCCCAAAGTCGCATCAACGTAGATACCGTCAGGTTTTACGTCAAGCATATCAATCGTTTCATGAAGCAAGACCGTTACATGATAAAATTCTTTTGTCATATCTTATCTATTTTACCACAAATCTGACCAGCTTGCACTTGTCAGACAAGGCTAAGTTTCTTCGAAAAAAATTCTCAAAAATATGTCATATATACTTGACACCTCATCACCAAAAGAATATAATATAGTCAAATATATGCGACACATCAGAAAGGAGACCCTATGAATCGTGTGAAAGAATTCCGCAAGGAACTGGGCATTTCTCAGCTCGAGCTCGCCAAAGATATCGGTGTCTCGAGACAGACCATCAACATGATTGAAAATGACAAGTACAATCCAACTCTGGAACTCTGTCTCAATCTTGCCCGCAGCCTCCAAACTGACCTTAACAGTCTTTTTTGGGAAGACGATTTTTAAAAAAGGAGCAAACAAATGAAAAAAGAAACTCTCACTGAAAAACTCATCAAACGCATATACGGCATTTCTGGTCCCCTTGACGAACACAAACGGCGCGAGGCCGATCGTATCGGGAATCAGGTCTTTATTGTCCTCTTTTATCTGATGACATTTGGCAATCTTATCCCCTCGTTCTTGCCTATAAATACCCACAAATTGTCGCTATCGGCTATCCTCTCGTGGTGTTTGGCATTTCGATGATGGCTGCCCTCTATGTGGTCTCTCAAACCAAGAAAACGGGCATCACAGCTATTGATCCCAGAAATGCTGAGTGAAAAAGAAAGTAAACAACTACTTTTTCCTGGTCTGAAAAGCTGGGTCTGATCTATGGAGTAGCGATGTTTCTAGAATCCCCTCTTCTGAATATCCCTAACTAGGTGAGAGTCAGGATTATCTTTCAGTCTCTTCTAAATACAAAAATATTTTGTATCAACTATTCTCAGTACTTTCTTCTTCGGAGTGATTATACAAATTATCGTCTCTCTCGCATTCAAAAAGCCAAGAAAGACCAAGAAGACGACTAGGAGGTGCTTTATGAAATCACTAGCTAGACTACTGATCAGTCATGTTTTTATCAGTCATCTTTTATTACCTTTTTCCTACTTTCTGGACATATTGAGCATCCATTTCTGATTATCTTTCTTTTTGACTCCTTCCTGTATTGAACAAGGACAGAGATTTCCAGAAAATCCAATCATACGTCTTCTAAACGCATCTCTCTGTTTTATCCTCGTATCCTTTCCACAACTTTTAACGAATCCTATGGATTGGAGATACCTGGTATTTCTAATAATCTGTATCATTTTTAGTCTGATCTACTCTATACTCTCTATCAACTCTTTAGAGAAGTCAATCAAAAAAATCGTCATTGAGAGGTTACTCCTATGAAAAAGAAAGATTTCACCACTCGCTTACTCAGCTATTCTTTTCACATACAAGGGGCCTTTTGATGATACCTTGAGATGATTTACAAGGCTGTGCTGTTCCTTGATCCAAATCGTTTACCCTCCCTCCTACTCTTCCTGTTCTATCTCCTATTTGGACGCTTCATAGAGTTGGTTCGAGATGCCATGCCCCTACCTCTATTTTGGACTTATCTTCGTCCTCTCATCTAGGGCGAGACTAGCAGTTCTCGACTTACATTTAGACAAGGATGACCCAGTCCGAAATCCCATCACAAAAAGCTACAGCAAAAGCCAGATCAAAGTTCGTAGTTGGGGTGTATTCATCAGCATTCCAATTGGCTTGTTTTGTCTTATCAGCCTTTTCACAAACTCTTTGTTCAGCATCTTCCCTCAACTACCTTTTTGGGACAATCTCCCAGTTCGATAAAACGCTCCCTTTACTAGTCTTAGGTTTGGGAATTGGTGCCATCTTTGGAAGCATGACCTACGCCTTTTTATCGGAACACGAGATGAAACACTCTGAATCAGGAATGCATAAGGAGAATATAGAAAAATGACCAGTATATATGATTTTTCCGTTTTAAACCAAAACAACCAAGCAACTCCCCTAGAGAGCTATCGTGGTAAGGTTCTCTTGATTGTCAACACTGCTACTGGATGTGGTTTAACGCCCCAGTATCAGGGACTTCAGAACTCTATGAACTGCTATCAAGATCAGGGATTTGAAATCTTAGATTTCCCTTGCAATCAATTTATGGGACAAGCACCCGGCAGCCAGGAAATCAATAGTTTCTGCGACCTACACTATCAGACCACTTTCCTCGCTTTGCCAGATCAAGGTCAGCAGTAAAGGAAGCAGATCCTCTTTATGTTTGGCTAAAAGACCAGAAAATCTGGTCCACTAGGAAAAACGAATCGAATGGAATTTTGCTAAGTTTCTCATTGGTCGAGATGGGCAAGTCCTTGAGCGCTTCTCTTCTAAAACAGACCCCCAAACCATCCAAGAGTCTCTCAAAAATACTCTAATTTCTTTTTAAAACGTATCCTTTCATTTAGTTTGAGCCATGAAAGGATGCGTTTTTCTTCAAAAAGTAGATTTTTCTTTTAATTTATGCTTATGCTTTTGCTATTGCAATTCTTTTCATTAATTTAGTATATTTGTTATATTAAAAGTTTTCAGCCATTTTAAGGGAGAAATGACCTTTTAAATTTTTTTATCTTAAAATGAAAGCGCTTTATAAACAGGAGGTAAGGTGGCTTACAAATTATCAGAGAGTTTTTCATTAAATCAAGTTGTAACCAAGTCAGACTTGGGCTTGGGCAGTAGCTGACTGCCTTTCTAAAAACTAGGAGTATATTATGAATCGATACCTTTTTGAAAAAGGGCAAACGTTTAGCATTCGAAAGTTGACTGTGAGTGTGGCCTCTGTTATCGTGGGACTGTCATTTTGCTTCTGGAACAGTGCGTGCAGACGAAACGTCTCCCTGCCACGACATCCAATTTAGATCAGCAAATTGAACAAGTCGCAGATATAGAAGAAAGCAAGGCTGAACCAGCTAAAAAGAAGGCCGTGTAGAAGCTGAAAAACAAGAAACACCTGCTGCAGATACCAACAGTGCTGACTTGCTCCCTGAAGACATTCAGGACCGTGCCTATCCCGACACACCTGTCAAAGAACTCGATACGACTACTATCGTTGACCAGAAAGCTAGTCCAAAAGTAGAAACTGAGAGCATTCTAAAGAACAAAGAAGAAACTCCAAAGAAGCTGAGAACGGAAACCGTGCCATCATTAACGGTGGACAAGACCTCAAACACATCAACTACGAGGGGACAACCTGCTACTGCTGCTACTATGGTCTACAGCATTTACAATGAGCGGCTCAACGACTACATCGTTTCTGGATCTGGTATCTTTCGTTGCACCTAACGTCATTCTTTGACAGTTGCGCACAACTTCTAGAGATAAAAGAAGGCCATGTTCGTGGTGGAGACTCTGCGTTTCTATTATAATCTATATCAAACGCTACCCGTAAAAATTCTCAGCCAAACTTCAGGAAATACCACCTCTTCCAGAGAGAAAGATATCCACTTTCTGGAACAAAGAAAGAGTTTAGCAAAAGGGATATCAAAATGACTTGGCGAGTTGTACTCATGTCCCTATACAAATTGCTAAGCCCAAATAAAAGCGACAACTTTTTGTGCCACTCGCTGAGCATAAGACTTACAAAGCAGGAGATCCTGTCGGCACGATTGGTTATCCAGCTGACTCGAGCTCAAAAGAACTTTAAACAGCCTATCCTGGCTGGCCAACTTTATAAGGCTGACGGCAAGGTAAAATCCGTCGATCCTTATGATGACAAGGAGCTACTGGCATCACCTATCAAACAACTTCTGTATCTGGTTTTGTCTGGTGGCGGAATTATCAATGGTGATGGAAAAAGTTCTGGGGTACACCAACACGGAACGGTTGACAACTGGTGTGCCCTGAAAAAAGGACCGCTTTGGTGGCGGACTTGTCCTCTCTCCCTGAAACAACTCAAATGGGTCAAAAGATATTATTGACAAATATGGTGTCAAGGGCTGGTATCAAGGTGATAATGGCAAACGTTACTACTTTACACCTGAAGGTGAAATGCTTAGAAATAAGACAGCTATCATCGGAGAGAAAATCGAATACTCCTTCGATGAGAGCGGTGTCGCTACCTAGTGACAAGGGAATTGATTACGGACGTGTCGTTATCCAGCACGTGGACGAAGCAGGCAAATACAGTTAAAGAAAACGATACTTTCTTAGACAAACAGAAGTGGGAACTGGCTTTTTGACTATGATTTTCAAGAAAGCAATCACTCCAACCGAATTCTACAAGCAAAATCTAGAAAAATATCAAATTGTTTCTATCGATGGTGTAGCAATCAATCAACAACTAAAAGATGAGTGACACACAATGTCGTTAGCAAAACAGCGCCCTGGAACTCGTGTCATCAAGGTGATTTATAAAAGTCAACAAAAGGCTCTTTCAAAGTTTACTACCGTCAAAAAGGAACAAGTACTGAACTAGCTGAGGCGACAGTTGATAACAATGAAGGTCAAGAGTATGACGTTTCTTTTGTCAACACCTTCCATGCAAAAAGACATTGCTGGCTACCGTCCAGTCAAAACTAGCCTGGAAGCAACCATCCAGCAAAAAGGGGTGAATGAGGTCGTCTTTGAATACGAGCCAGTCGCTGATACAGCCAATCCAACGACACCGACTCCACCAGTCGCTCATCCAGAAGATAAAGAAACCGAGATTGGCAATCATGGACCTCTTCCAAGCAAGGCCCAACTCGATTACCACAAGGAAGAATTGGCAGCCTTCATTCACTACGGAATGAACACTTATACTAATTCCGAGAGGGGAAATGGAAAAGAAGACCCTCGATACTTCAATCCAACCAACTTGGATACAGAATCAATGGATTCGCATCCCTGAAGGAAACTGGCTTCAAACGGACCATTATGGTCGTTAAACATCCACGACGGTTCGTTGTCATCTAAGTACACCAACCATACCGTAGCTGCTAGTCCATGGAAAGATGGAAAGGGTGACCTTCTCGAAGAAGTTTCCAAGTCTGCTAGCAAGTATGACATGAATATGGGTGTTTACCTATCACCATGGGATGCCAACCATCCAAAATACCATGTTGCAACCGAAAAAGAATACAACCAATACTATCTCAACCAACTGAAAGAAATCCTTGGAAATCCGAAATACGGAAATAAAGGCAAATTCATCGAAGTTTGGATGGACGGTGCGCGTGTGCAGTATGCCCAAAAAGAAACTATACCTTTCGATGAATGGTTCAAATACATCAAAAGAAGCTGAAGGAGATATTGCTATCTTCTCTGCTCAACCGACAAGCGTTCGCTGGATCGGAAATGAACGAGGGATTGCAGGTGACCCTGTATGGCATAAAGTCAAAAGAGCCAACATCACAGATGATGTGAAAAACGAATACCTCAACCATGGTGACCCTGATGGTGATATGTACTCTGTGGGAAGCTGACGTTTCGATCCGTTCTGGTTGGTTCTACCATGACAATCAACAGCCAGAAATCACTCAAAAGAGTTGATGGATATCTACTTCAAGTCCGTTGGTCGTGACCCCTCCTTCTCAACATTCCACCAAATAAAGAAGGAAAAGTTCGCAGATGCTGATGTGGCTCGCTTGAAAGAGTTCAAGGCAACCCTGCAGACCAAATGTATGCGACTGACTTTTGCCAAGCTGCACTGTAACAGCTAGTTCTACTCGTCAAAACCACCTCCAAGGAAAGCTCACCTGACAGACGGTAAAGATGATACCAGCTGGGCGCTCTCAAATGATGCCACAGCTGGTAGCTTTACAGTCGATTTGGAAAAGGGAGACGACTTTGACGTCGTTGAACTCAAGGAAGATATCGCTAAGGTCAACGGATCTCTGGTTTCAAGATTGAAGTCGAAATCAACGGACGCTGGGTGACTTACGGTGAAGGTTCAACCGTTGGTTACCGTCGCTTGATTCAAGGCAACCTGTAGAGGCACAAAAATTCGTGTGACTATCACAGGAGCACAAGCTACACTCTCTTGACCAACTTCAGTCTGACAAAACACCAAGTAGTATCGAAAAAGACGAATGCTGCCCTCTTGGACTTGAATACCCTCAAAACACAACAGCGGATACAGCCGGTACAACGATGCTCATGATCTGAAGGTGTGCGTGGCACTTCTATGTGGACCAATCAAAAGATGCCAAAGTAAGCTAGCCTTCACAGGAGGCAAGGCCTATGTCGTCTCACGGTCGATCAGGTCATGGAGAAATGTCCGTCTACGTTGATGGTCAGAGGTTGCGGATGTGGAAAACTAAGAATGCTAGCCGTAAACGTGCCCAAAAGTCTTTGAGACAGGCGATTTAGCACCTGGCCAACACTATTACCCTTGTAAGCAAAACAGGCGAACCAATTGCTACAGATGGATCACACCTAAACAATGATAGCAAGGGAATGTTTGAACTCGAGTCTACTAACTACAGTCGAAGAAAAGGAAAAACCAGTCACTCGTTAAGATTAAACGTGTTGGTGGAAGCTAAAGGGGTGCTACTCGTTCGCTTTATCACAGAACCTGGAACTGGGGTTCACGGTAAAGTTTACCAAGATACAACTCAAGATGTGACCTTTAAAGATGGAGAAACAGAAAAAGGACTGTGACCATCCCAACGATTGACTTTTACAGAACAAACGTCGACTCTGTCTTTGATTTCAAAGCCAAGCTCACTTCTGTCACTGATGGTGCCCTGCTCGGTTTCGCTACCGATGCAACCATCCAAGTGATGAAAGCTGAATTGCTGATCAAGGACCAAACAGGTTGATGACCAAGCTAGTCAGTTGGATTACAGTTCTGGCTGAATCATGAAACCAATTCGGCAGACAAGTACCAAAAACGGAGTCTTGGGGTTTCCTTTGGTCGCTTAACTGACGAACAAAAGAAAAGACAACTGTAACAGCCTACTTCTACGGTACTGGACTTGACATCAAGGATTTGTAGATCCCAGGTCACGGTATCTAAAGTCTTCCTAGATGGTAAAGAAGTTCTTACCAAGATGGCATGGGAAATGCTTCGACTAGTTGATGGCAAAATACTTTAGCGGTCATGCTCAACGTCCCAAGCAATCAAAACTCTGGTTAGCCTAAAAGGTCTGGACGAAAACTTGCACGCAGTCACCCTTCAACTAGATCCTGATCGAAACGATTTGTCTCGAAATATCGGTATCCAGGTGGATCAATTCATCACTCGTATGAAGGTAGTGAACTCTACAGCAAGGCAGATATCATCCAGTCTATCTCAAAATGGAAAGATGATCTGTCCAACTTTGACCCAGCAGGCTTGAAAAATACGGCTACTGCACGCAAAGCTTTTCCAAAGCAAATCTAGAAAAATTGAGAAACCAACTCAGTGCTGATGCAGTGGATGTTCAAGAAGTCATGTTGACAGTCAGTGCCCTACAAGATATTCTCATCCAAGGATGAGAACTATCAAAGAGGCCAAGAGGAGCCTAGTCCAGAGCAACCGAAACAGCCGAAAATCGAATACAATAAGGCCATGGCTAGCTTGACAGAAGCCATCGAGAAAAAGTCGGTGAGCTTGGTTCTAACAATGAAGCTAAGAAGAAATTAATTGAACTTGCAAAACCAAGCAATTGTCGCAATTCAAGAGGCCAAGACTCAAGAAGAAGTTAATAAAGCGCTAGAATCCGCTCTTGAACAAATTAGCAAGCTTGAAGCAGCTAAGCCTGAGAAACCAGCTGAGCCTGAAAAACCGGCTGAGCCTGAGAAACCGGCTGAGCCTGAAAAACCGGCTGAACCTGAAAAACCAGCTGAGCTCGAAAAACCGGCTGAACCTGAGAAACCGGCTGAACCCTGAGAAACCAGCTGAGCCTGAGAAACCGGCTGAGCCTGAAAACCGGCGCAACCGGGAAAAAACCGGCTGAACCTGAGAAACCGGCTGAGCCTGAGAAACCGGCTGAGTCCTGAAAAACCGGCGCAACCGGAAAAACCGGCTGAGCCTGAAAAAACCAGCTGAGCCTGAAAAACCGGCTGAACCTGAAAAACCAGCTGAGCCTGAAAAACCGGCTGAACCTGAGAAACCAGCTGAACCTGAGAAACCGATGACTCTTCAATTCCTGAGGAAGGGAGTCAAGGAACTTATCTTTACACTTCCAAGTTTGGAAATTGTCACTAAGGCCGTGCCGTTCAAGACTATTCGTCGCGGAAAAACCCACATTAGACTAAAGAAAGAGACAAATCTATCAGAAGGTAAGGACGGTCTGCTAGTCGAGTATGTTGAAGTAGACGGTGACAAGCGCAAGGTTGTCCAAACAGAAGCAACTCCAGCTCAAGATCGAGTGATTGAGGTAGGTAGCAAACAAAGCTCAGTTGGTACAGAGACGCACCTGTTGTGAACCTTCCTGAGCACCCTCTACCAGCTCAACCTGAAAAACCGATTACTTCTTCATCTCCTGAAGAAGGAGTTAAGAACCTTGTCTACACTTCCAAGCTTGGAAATCGTCAATAAGGTCGTACCGTTCAAGACTATTCGTCGCGAAAACCCACAATTAGACAAAGGAAAAGAGCAAGTTCTATCAGAAGGAAAAAGACGGTCTCTTAGTCGAGTATGTTGAAGTGGACGGTGACAATCGCAAGGTTCTCCAAACAGAAGCAACCCAGCTCAAGATCGAGTGATTGAGGTAGGTAGTAAACAAAGCTCAGTTGGAACAGAGATGCTCACCTGTTGTTACTCTTCCTGAGTATGTCCTACCAATAGAGACTACTCCAGTCGTAACAGACAATTCACCAGCAAAAGATGAAAAAGTTCCTGTTACAACTACAGTTAAACAAGACAAGGAAAGACAACTCCCTGCAACTGGGGAACAAGAAGTAAACTGCCTTCCTCTTCTTGGCACTCATCACTTCTATCTTGTCTCTCCTCATCTTCCAAAAAGAATTTCAAAGACTAATAACCCTCCTTGATTGATTCTTTCTAATTATTCAGTTCCCCGTTGAGAAGACCAAATGGTCTTCTCTTTTCTATCTATAAAATACATCCATAAATTTACATGGATGTTCTGGTATACATCTATAAATAAGATAATCATTGAGGATATGTGTTTTCAAATTCAACTACGATTTCAAAGGAAATTGTCAGCAAAAACTATAAAGCTTTTTCTTATATGACTATCTCTTGCGATGGAAGTTGCTCTTCTTCTCGTATCTTCAAAGCTAGTTGAGTTCAAGGGATAGTCCATCTGCAGTTTGTTTTCATGCATCTCTTTTCTAATCATCAATCTCCTCCTCCCACAGTTGAATTTCTAAAACATCTGCAACCTCTATCAGCCTATATCCCTCGTTTGTTCTAATAGATAAGGTTTTGAGGGACAACTCTTTCACTTCACCAATGATAGTGGTTTTCTGTTTCTTTTCCTTGACAACAAAAGCATCCCTTCAATTGACCAACATAAAGCTGAGAAAGCAAGAGTAGCTTCTCAACTAAATTCAAATTCGTCGAAAAATCAACCGATCTTCGCTAAGCGAGCTGGTATGCTCTGAGAGAAAAAGCCCATCCACTTCTGCATCCCTGGATCTTGATAGTCACGCGCAGATTGAAAAAGGGTAAATAAGAACGATCAATCATTTTAGTCCGTCTAATCCTCCAGCAGAATGCCCCCAATCAGCTTACTTCTGGCAAGACTCCTAGAGGCTTTCTTCCAGTGCATTGGCCTTTAAGAGGGAGGTAAAACCAAATTGTTTCCCGAATGGAGTCAATGGCTGTCTGGAGCCTTTCTTCTTTTCTAGCTTATCAACATCATCAAAGAGGAAATCAAGCCAAAGGACTCGATCCACAAATCCTGAATAATTGACTCCGACACTTCTGACCGCTCCAGAAGTGTATTTATTATGAAATAGCTTCAAAAACATAATCCGTTAAGATAGCTGTATTATTGGTAGGTTCGACCTTCATTTGTGTGTGAATAGACGGCCTGACCTCCTGTTTAGAGAAACCAAGATAGATAGAGACAAGGGTTGTTTTCTTTCCCGCCCTTCTCAATCTAATAGCCACCTGCTCCGCCATTTCTCGAGAGAATAATTTCGATATCCCGTAACTTCACGTAGTCTCTCGGCAAGATTTGAGAATTTCCCAACCCCTGGGACTTGGCTTTATAGGGCTTATGAACATTGCTCTCATCAATCCCGTTAGCATGAAACCACAAACGCAAGCCAGCCTGACCCAGAACTTTCTTTAGCTGGTCGGGATTGCTGGTTGCCAATTCCTTGATGGAAAAAATCCCCAGAGCATGCAAGCGTTTCTCCATCCGCCTGCCAATCCCCAAAAGTCCGTCATCTTGGGAATGGCCCAGACCTTCTCTTCCACATCCTGGTAAGACCAGTTGGCCCTCATGGTCGGGAGTGTGCTTTGGCCTCATTATCCAGTGCCAACTTGGCCAGTAAGGGATTGGCATTGGACATACCTACCGTAGAGTAGATCCCTGTCTGCCTCCAAATATCCCTCTGGATACGAGCAGAAAGCATATCCAGCTTGTCTTTGCGAGAGAGACTCTTGTCTGGGATGAAATAGTTGAGCGAACTGGTCAGATCGATAAAGCCCTCATCGATAGAGTAGGGATAAATATCATCTGGGCTACCATAGTTTTGAAAGATTCGTTGGATTTCCATATTGACTGCGATGTACTCATCCATCCGAGGAGGGACAATCAAGGTAACTTGAGCCCAATCTTCGATGTAGCGAACATAGTCCGAGTCAGTTGGTAGCCTTGCTTTCGAGCATTGTAATAGGAAAATTTGCGCGTTTTGATATCAAAAGGCAGATCATAGGCCCGACCAACATTTGACTTGCCAAAAATCTTCTTAAACATGGGAGAGGAGGCTAGGATAAGACCAGTTGAATTATCCGCGCGACTCATGACACAAAGTGAGGTCTTCAGCGGATGCAATCCCCTTTTCTCACACTCGACACTGGCATAAAAGGATTTCATATCGACAAAGGCAATATCACTTTTGGGCTCTCTGGAATAATCAAAGTAGCCCATAGGCTAGCCCTCCATTGGCACAAAATTCCCAACGATAATCCCCACAATTCGAGGATCTTCCTCATAGGAGATGAAAATATCCTTGTATTTGGGATTGATAGAGACCAGACGCAAGCCATCTTCCTCACGATAAACCCGTTTGATATAGGTCTGGTTGTTGCAAACCACTGCATAAACCGCCCCATCATAATCAAATCCTGTTTCCCGAATCAGAGCCACTGAACCATTTTGATATTTAGGTTCCATGGAGTCCCCAGATACCCAGGAAGCAAAATCATGGGCTAGCTCTTCATTAAAGTAGACCGTATCAAAATTTCTGATCGTCATAGACCGAAGCCCCGATCCCCTGCTGACATGCGTTCATAGACACGATACTCGTAGAGACGCTCTGGCATGGTTGTCACTTTCTGAATTTGTTCCTCTTGAGCCAAGTTGCGAGCATAAAGAACAACCTTTTCCTTTCCCTTTGCTAGATAGAGCTATTATAAAGACGGACAATCTCAATCTGAGTGAAAATATCCCTTTTTGCTACTTTTAAAAATCTTCTCCAGCTGAGCAACTTTCTCCTGGGACGGTTCCTTGATGCCACGCTCCCAAGCTGAGTAAGCCTGAAAACTAATCCCAAATTCGCTCTGCAATCCTTTTGCGTCAGTTTTAACTCTTTTCTCCGAGCCTTGAGCTTTTTCTGGCTGATACAATACTTCACCTCCTAGTGTGATGCTTTAATGAACATTATCTCCCTTAGAAAAGATAAATCGACGGTTGAGCTTACACTTTCAAAAACTCAACCAATTTAGTTTAGTTTTATTATAAAAAAAGTGGACGATTGTCCACTGGGAAAAACAAGTTTAAACAGCACCACTTATCTATTCTGAATAGACATCCAAGAGAAAATTCTTGAATGTCTGGAAAGATTATAACTCCATTAACCTTGTCAATAGACTGGAAATTGATGATATTATGGTCTCCTTATCTCAAATATTGCTGTATGAACCCACTCATTATGAATTTGTAAGTCATTTTCTATCATTCTACTAAAGGTGAAGCCATTTTTTAAAAGCACCCTCTGAGAGGCTAGATTACCCGTTTGCCGTTCCTGCAATGATTCTATTGAAACCATAAGTCGTAAACGCTTTTGTCTAAAACGAGTCTAACTCGCTTCGCTTGCATAACCCTAAATTGCTAACATTTTCCCCAATTCTATACCCAAGTTCTGCTGTATTTCCGATCACTCATCTAAGACACTTAAATTGATTCTCCCGACCATAACGCCTTGCGAATCTCTAATAAGATGCATATAGACATCACGATTCGTTTGTTCCGTTAACAACTCCCTTGTAATTTCTTTAAAACCTTCTAAATCAAAATAGTTAGCTGGTCTAGGAGGTAAATTTCGCTCAAAATACTCCCGATTTTCTTTTTCAAAAGCATAGACATCCTAGACTATTTGTCTTCAGACAGCAACTCTAAACTTATCATTTCAAAGCCTCTCCCCATCATTATCTACATTCAACATTTTCTCATGTTTACACAAAGTGAAATCTACAGAATTTAAAAGAGATTCTTTTGTTTCTATATTGTTTCTACATTATAACACAAAAATACTATGGATAAGCATAATATTCAAGGCGCTAAGACCAGAAAAACGAGCTGGAGTGGCGCTTAAAGGAAACTTTCTGGAGCACTAACGCACAGCGATACAACTCAGATTTATGTCAATACTTCTAATGTAGACCCCCTATCTGCTGGATAGGGTAAATTTAGGGCAAACTTTTGTAGAAAGTACAGAAAAAAGCACCCATAAGGTAAACTTTTGAGTGCTTTGAAACGTTGATAGTATCGCATTGATTAACGTTTTGAGGCAACTGACTCTGTCAGGTTGCAACCACATTTGTAAGCGACTAAAAATCGCTAGAGCTTATCCCTAATTGCGCACCGCCAGTTCTCATAGAAAAACACCTTGCAAAATGCAAAGTGTTTTCGTTTGTACTCTGCTATCCAGCAACGAATTAACGTTTAGAGAACTCTGGCTAGCTTTACGAGCCTTTTTCAATCCTAGTTTGAAAAGTCTGGCTTTTAGGACAGCTCAAAAGCGCTTGATAGGAAACGTCCGAAGAGTTTCTTCCGATTTTGATTTCAAGAAATAAGAATAGATGTATCTAAAATAAGGAAATTTCTTAACTCAGAAACTTTCAATCCTATCCTCTTCCTTCTTATCCTAATAAAGTTTGTAATATTGGAATAACAACGATAAATAGAACCGTACTTAGAGTCACTACATTCGTAGAGAATTCCACATCTCCTTTTTCCTTGATTAGCAAGGATTGGGAGAACAGCCAAAGCTGGTGTAGCGGACTGAATCATAAAGGTCTTAAATTCTACTGTTGCCATATTTGGGCAAAAGATCTTCAATACAAGAAGCATGATTAGAGGAGCTAGGATAAAGCGTCCAACTAAAGTGACAATTGTATCTTTATCAAAAAGTAATCGTATTCAAGCCTGCCTTTTGCAAAGAACAATACCAATATAAATCAGAGATAGGGAGTGACGATATTTCCAACATAGGTTAAGGTATTCGTTGCAAAATCTGGAATAGAGATTCGAAGAATCAAAAACTAGTGAGAGCCACAAGAAAACCTACAAGCGGAGCTGGTAGCAATTTCTTCCAGTCAAATTTAGTTGTCTCCTTGCTTTGAGCCCGATTTACTGTCGCTCGTCATCAAATACACGCCCAATGTCCAGGTGGAAATCGTGTTGGTGATATAGTAAATTAAGAAATAAGGAAGAGCCTGATCCCCAAAAAGAGCAACGTTTAAAGGTAAACCAATAAAAATAGTATTAGCATTCACAAAAAGTATTAATCATGGTTCCTCGCCGTCCTGGACGAACCTTGAAAAGCACAACTGCAATATAAGCTACGATATATCCCAATTTAAATGCTACAAAAGTATAAAGGAGGCCTCAGAAAGACTGATTAGCTTATCTAGTGTTAGGTATTTCATCACCGACACAAAGATTGACGCTGGCAAGGCTACATTCATGATCAAACGAGATAGGTTAGGTCCAAAGGCATCTCCAAACCATCCCTTCACCTGAAGAATATACCCCAAAACAATAATAGCGATAATCGGAATGATACTCGTAATCGAGGTTAAAAAGAGTGACATAGGTATCCTTTCTATATTACTTAAGTCCACAGCCCATACAAATCTGTCGCTATAGAAGGATAGATAGCAGAAATGAATTATTTATACTCTGGATACCACTTCAAATCACGAACTGCTTTGGCCATATCTGTTTCCTTAGCACGCGCAAGACCTTGCTCTTGTGCTTTTTTAGCGACTGCTTCTGCTACTTTAATAGAAACATCTGCTACATACTTGAATGGTGGCAAGACAGGAGCTCCTGGTTGGCCTGGATTGACAATACCACTCAATGAATGAGCCGCTGCTCCAATCATTTCATCAGTCAAAAGACTTGCTTCAGAAGCCAGCATACCTAGACCAAGACCTGGGTAAATCAAGGCATTATTGGCTTGACCAATCACATAGTCGACACCTTTATAAGAAACTGTATCAGCAGGAATTCCTGTTGCGACAAAAGCTTTGCCATCTGACCATTCGATCAAATCTTTGGCACTAGCTTCTGCTAGTTTGGTTGGATTTGACAAAGGGAAAATCATCGGACGCTCTGTATTTTCACACATAGCCTCTACTATTTCTTTAGTGAAGGTATTAGGTTGAGTTGAAGTTCCTACAAGAATGGTTGGCTTCACAGTCTTCACTACTTCAAGCAGGTCAGTCAACTTGTCTGCGTTACTAAAGTCAGCACGTTTCTTAGCAAACGGTTTTTGTTCAGGGGTTAGGTCATCCATGTCATCAAAGAGAAGACCTTGTTTATCAACCATAAAGAAACGTTTATAGGCTTCTTCTTCAGAAAGACCTTCACTCACCATTTCACGAAGAACACGAGAGGCAATTCCTGCGCCCGCAGTACCACCACCATAGCAGAGATAAACTTGATCTGTTAATTTTTCACCACTAATATCCAGTGAACCAAAGATACCACCCAAGGTAACGATTCCTGTACCTTGAATATCATCATTAAAAGTTGGAATTTGTTTCCGGTATTTTTCAAGAATATTGGCTGCATTCAAGCGACCAAAATCTTCCCAGTGAAGGTAGAGTTTAGGAAAGAGACGTTCTGCTGTTTGAACAAATTGGTCAACGAAGTCGTAGTAACGATCTCCGCGAACCCGTTCGTGACGATTCCCTAAGTAATTAGGATTGTTACGAAGTTCTTCACGGTTAGTCCCTGCATCAATGACTAAAGGAAGGACCATAGAAGGATCGATTCCAGCAGCACCCGTGTAGACCATCAATTTCCCGACAGAAATATCGACACCATTTGTTCCCCAGTCACCGATTCCAAGAATTCCTTCTGCATCTGTTACAACAATGAGACGAATCTCGCGATTCCCCAGCAGCATTTTTTTCAAAGTGGCTTCAATATTTTTCAGGATGATTGATATCAAGATATCCCGCATATTGTGGGATCTACAAAGAGGTCACTATAGCCTTCAATGGTATCTGCAATGGTTGGATCGTATACAATTGGATTGAATTCCTCCAAATGTTGAGAAAAGAGGTAATAGAAAAGAGTCCGGTTCGTGTTAAAAATTTCCATTAGGAAAAGACGCTTTTCCAAATCATTGGCTTTTTGTTTGCATTTGTGCATAAGTTTGCGCCGCTTGTTCTTCAATCGTTTGAACATAAGGTGGCAGTAAACCAATAAAGGCCTAGTTCCTTCCGCTCCTCTAAGGTAAAGGCAGTACCCTTTATTGAGGAAAGGATTGTTTAAAATATCATGTGCAGTCATAGTGCAACCTCCTTTTTACTTCTATTATACCACTTAAAAAGAATCGTTTGGAAAACTTTGTTGTTTAAAAAATACAATTGTGTACGCATATGTTATAATGAGTCTACGAGAACAATTTTCTAATAAGCTCTTTTTATACTTAAAAACACCATTATTAATGACACTTTAAGTTGTTATATTTTATAAAGTTCTGGACTCATAAAACTCTCAATGATCACTCTTTACTAAAAAGTTTCGAGTAAAAAGAAACTAATCATACAAATTAGCAATCCGAATTAAAATAAATATCATATAAGTTTGTTATGCAATACTTTGTATTTTTTTAAGATGTTTTTGTCATGCAAAACTTGTATTCTATTTATATGACAACTAAAAACTATTTACAACAATATATTTCCCACAAAGTGAAATATTTTCGAACACAGAAAAAAATGAGCCAGGAAGAACTTTCGGAACAAGCAGGACTTGGGCTTAAGTATATCAATCAACTTGAAAACCAAAATGTGAATCTGACCATTCACAGTCTTGAAAAAGTGATTGTCGCCCTAGAGATGACCCCAGAGGAATTTTTCAATTTTGATAGCCTTGAATCAACCTCTGATAAGACCGACAATCTTTCACTCAAAAGAATCAACATGAAGATTAAACAGCTCCCTATTGATAAACGAGAAAAGATGTTGGTCATTTTTGAAAGTATCTTAGATAATCTTTGATATCCCTGACTCACTTACATTTTAACCGGTGAATACTCGTATAGTCAAATTGTAGGATACGGATAAAAAGTATTTATCTGGTGATTTCCACTTATTTTCCTTCTCCAACTAATGAAAGTGAGCCCATATGAATTTAAAAGATCTACAATATTTTTATGACCTCTGCCAGCTTCAATCCTATACGGAAGTAGCAAAACAATACAAAGTCAGCCAACCATCTATTTCTTATGCTATCAAGCGCTTAGAGGAATCTTTTAATTGCAAATTGATTCACCATGATCCTTCACATCGCTCCTTTAAACTAACTAATCAAGGACAAATCCTTCTGAAGCATACAGAACTGATTTTACCTGAGGTCATTTTCTACTCGCAAAGAAATTAATCGCTCTTTGGCGCATTGCTCTACTGTAGGATTCCCTCCTATTATCATTCAGTATCTTTTCTCTGTCTTAAATAAAGAAACTGAATTTGATTTTTTAAAAAAGGTACGTCCTATTCGTGGTGGATCCGTAGAATTATTAAACCTTCTCCTTAAGGGAGAACTAGATGCGAGCTTACTCGGATTGATTGAACCACTCAATCATCCTTCAATAGAGACACATGAACTCCTTCACAAAGAACTGTATGTCGTTTTATCTAAGAACCATCCTCTTGCTACTGCTCCTTTTCCCTCACTTTTGAAGATTTAGTAGATCAATCCTTTATACTTTTAGACGAACACTTTGTTCACCTGAAAGCTTTTGAACTACTTAATCAAAAGCATCAAAACAAGGCAGAAATATTCTTTAAGACTGATGACATTGTCATTCTTAAAGAACTTTTAAAGAAAGGGATTGGCGTTAGTTTACTGGCTGATATCGCACTTTCTGATGAAGATGATGATTTAATAAAAATCCCTCTAATACCGGAGGACCAGATAACATTTACAGTTTATTACGCTTATCTCAAATCAGCTACACTGTCATCAGAAGTAGAAGCCTTATTTAATCTCATTAAATCATATGAATAGAAAAACTCTAACTATCAACTACCTGATAGCTAGAGTTTTTTTACATATGACTAAAGTACGAAGAAATAGGATATGATCGCCGAATCTTTTCATTTACCTGATACCATTCAACGAAGATTTCCCTAATTATAAATCTACAAGATATCGATAAAAAGAACACCCAAAAAGGTGCTCTTTGTAAGTATAGTAATTCTTTTCGAATTAACGTTTACTAAATTGTGATGCTTTTACGAGCTTTCTTAAGACCTGGTTTGACACGGTTTGATTTCAAGTAATCTATAAATAGCTTTACATCAAAATTTTTAGTAGATTGTACTTTTTATTTCAAAAATTGAATAAGTTTGTTTTGAAATGGGGAAATTTATTATTCTATAAAGAGCCATCTAAAATATTTACTTAGCTGATCTTTTTATAAAATTAGTTGCTAGCACTTTTTAATTACTTCCAAAGTCATAGGCAGAGCTTTTTCTTTGATACTATTCTTAGTCCTATTCCATATAGTATTTTCTCTAATTTTATTTAGAAAATCATGCCCTCCCAAGTCAAAGCGCCAACACTAAAAATAGATTTCATCACTAGCATACGTTGGTTTATAACTTTTTATTAAACCTGCTTCAAACAATAAGTCGCAATGGTAAGCTATTGTCTCTACATCATACCTGTCAATTTGTAGATTAAAACAACGCAGTTGATTTATACTCATCCTCAATTTTAAAAAGTATCAAACGACATAAATCCATATCTCTCTTCATCTTATATCCTCTACCATTGACATATATTCACAGTGTACAACTTATTAATAGAAGGGTCAAGTGATAGGTCAGTGGATTTTATCACTATAATTTTATAGAAAAATAAACAGAATATCTTAAATTTTTACTTTTGATTTCGATATTTCTCAGCTCTTGCTCACTTTCTCCAAATTTAATCATTTGGGGATCAAATAGTCTACTAAAGGATTATCTAATCTACCAAACCTCTTTATTAGGTCCGCCTACTATAATTCTAAATTCCTTCTGATCTTTATACTCACTAGGCTTCTCCAAAAGAATTAAACTTGGAGTTCCTATTACATCATAAAAATGAATACGAATTTTCTTTTCTTATCATAATAGTGTATGCAGTACCATAATAAAATTCTTTTCGCAATCAATGCCTCTCTCATTGTATCAACATCTACGTAGATAAACGGGCGAAAATTTCCACTATCATCAAAACGCTATGCTTCCTTTAGCTGTTTCTTGATTTAAAGATTTTTATAAAAAGTGCTACTTAATTTACTGTTTTCGATATCACTTTTTGTTATCTGGGTAAAACAAGAAATTCTCCAAGTTGTTTCTAAGGATCTATTAAACTCAAACTTAAAAATTATCAAAAACGATAATAATCGAATACTGTGCCATTTTCCTCTTTAGTACCACTTTGTATAAACCTATCGGGAACTAATACTAAGTCATAGTCTCCTTTTTAAGTACTCTTAATAGCAATTTGTAAACATTTGGGATTTAAATAATTAGGAAACATAGGAAAAATTTCAATAATTAGTTTTACTGTATCAACAAATTTTACTCCTTTGGGACATTGAATACAGTAATTTCTCCCCGTAGTTGTAATTTGAGTATTTGTTAACGCAACATCTCTGTTAACATATTTTGTATATTCTGTAGAGCCTTCAATTGCTTTTTGAGCTTCAGTGCCTTTTTTCTTCAAATAATTTAATAGATGGAAAAAGACTTTTCCAGAAACTAATTGTTGAAAAATGATTTTCTTTTTCTCCAACATCTTTTAATATAATCTGAAAAATTTAATAAACCCTACAATTTCTTCCTCAATAATAGGATCAATATTATTGAAATCCTCAGTTTTCGATATATACATTTTTGGTTCATTAACAGTCATTTTAACCTCTAGTAAATATTTAATATTATTTAATATTATTTAATATTATTTAATATCTTAATTATATTTAAATTTCCTTATTTTTACAAAAATTTAATCATTCTGATTGATAGGAATTTTATGAAAGCAACCAGGTTATTTACTTTTTATTCTAGATTTACAAATCTTAATCTATTTTTATTCCATATATATAAGTTGCTTTTACCTTTATCATATACTCTGTCCGATATTAAGTTAGAATTTTTACGGAGTAATATCAAGCCTAAATCTTACGTGACATGAACTTTCCGAAAAAAATAAGTATTTTCTAGAAAGAAGTTAATTGCTCATTATAGTACATAACGTATTTTTCTTTATAAACACTTGTAGTATGACTTTATTTATCAAAGGAGGAATAAATGAACGATTTTGAATACGGCTTACCCTATAGCTTGGCTAGTGGAATTTACTGAAGCTTTGAATAAAGCTTTTAGATTTTTAGAAAAATTTTATGTAACTTTAGATAGTCTAAATTTAAAACTAAGTATAGAAAAGCAATAGACTAGTTGATAAAATCAAGGACGAGCTATCAAGCTTCCTTCCTTATGGACAATTGAAAAGTAATAAAAGTCCAATTTATTTTTGACTTAAACTATCCGGATGGTTGCTTGGGAATAGTATCATTTAATAGTAGAAACTACATTGATGTAGACTTATTGCATGAATACTTTTGAGAAAATGGATCTACTAAAGGAAGATGCCCCAAAAATCTATTACAACAAACTTATCAACCAATGGATTAACGATGCTGGGATAATTGAAAATGATATTCAACTACTACTTCGACAAATTACATATCTGAACCAGTAACTTTCTGGCTTCAATCTTTTTATAGAAAGAGGCTACTTTATAAAATCAAAAACAGTTTGCTCCAATAAAAAGAAATTTAATTACCTCATTTTATATTTATAGAGATAGATCGTTTAGTATTTCTGAGATCATTGTCTAATTCAGAAATTTGACAACCTTTAAGAAATCTCTTATTACTTAACGGTCTGTTTCTACTAACATGTTCTTTCATTATTAAAATTTTTCACTTTATTTGAAACCTTTTCAAAAATTTTTATGTTTCTCAGATAATCTTTTTGAAGATTCTTTAGCAACGTAATAACGATTACTATTTTTTACTTTTTAATAAATCTAGAAGATACTCAGACATCTTGCTATTAAATTTGTACGGAATATACTGATCTCCAGATTTAACCATTGGTAAAAATGATCCCTCACTATCACCAACACAAGTATATAACTTCACATTATCATGTTCAGAAATTGTTCCGTCACCTGGTAAATTAGGAAGATGATATTTTACTACATTTTCATTAAAAATTTGACTACAAAGATTCTCCTCGAAACGTTCATTTTTATTCGGCCACTCATAGATTTCTTTAGCTTTTTAGGATTGTATCTATTTCAAACATATCAGAATCTTCCGCTGTTTTTAGCTACAAACACGAAATAAACTTCTTTTCTTTATTAATCAATTGACGAATTTCTGTCGATAATGCATGATTAGCATGACAAAAGGAATATAAAAAGTTATTGTTCCAAAATAAAAAGGATCTTCATTATATTTTTCATCTTTAAATCCATCAAAACTAATCTTGTATTTTTCATTATCAATTATGAATTCTTGTTTCTGACGAATTGGGTGTCCAATAAATACAATGCTAATTCTTTCGCAACTTTTCTTTTCTTCCTCGTTATCTCTAATAGTTTTCATATGTCTCCTATCTCGCTAAATACATTTTAGAATTTCAATTCCTAATAAATATCTTGACATCTATTTTATCATATTCATTAAAAGTATGCTCGATACTGTCAATGTTTTTCTGAAAAATAGAGAAATCCAAAAACATCTCGTACAATTCATACAAGATGTTTTTATATTAACAAGCCACTCTCAAAAATGTTACTTTTAATATGACTTTTTGAGGATATTTTTAACTATCAAGTTAGTAGAAATTTAGAAACAGGTATCATAAGTTATATAATAATAGTAACATCGAGAATTTTTAAAAAGTATGTAATAAAAAAATATTTCATTTTACTGCTCTAAAAATCAATAGTGGAAATTATAAGGAAATTCTTGATTTTTAAACAAAAAGACATCCAAGAAATAATTCTTGAATGTCTGTAAACGTTGATATAATCGTATTGATTAACGTTTTGAGAATTGTGATGCTTTACGAGCTTTCTTAAGACCTGGTTTCTTACGTTCAACTTTACGTGAGTCACGTGTAAGAAGTCCTGCGCGTTTCAATGAATCGCGGAAGTCTGGGTCTACTTGAAGAAGGGCACGAGCGATACCGTGACGGATAGCTCCTGCTTGACCAGCGTATCCACCACCTACAACGTTAACGAAAACGTCGTATGAACCTACAGTTGAAGTAACTGCGAATGGTTGGTTGATAACAAGACGAAGGTCAGCGTGTGGGATGTACTCTTCAACATCTTTTTTGTTAACAGTGATTTTACCAGTTCCTGGAACAAGGCGAACGCGTGCAACAGCGTTTTTACGACGTCCAGTACCTGCATATTGTGCTTGTGACATACTTTATTGTTCCTTTCCTTAGATAAGTCCTGAAATATCAAGAACTTCTGGTTGTTGTGCAGCGTGAGTGTGCTCAGCTCCAACAAATACTTTCAACTTCATACCTTGAGCGCGGCCAAGAGTATTGTGTGGAAGCATACCTTTAACTGATTTTTCGATCAAACGTACTGCATTTTTAGAACGAAGTTCACCAGCAGAGATTTGTTTCAATCCACCTGGGTGGTTTGAGTGAGTGTAGTAGATCTTATCAGTTGCTTTTTTACCAGTCAATTTAACTTTTTCAGCATTGATAACGATTACGAAGTCACCTGTATCAGTGTGTGGTGTGAATGTTGGTTTTGTTTTTTTCCGCGAAGTACGCTAGCAACAACTGCTGAAAGGCGTCCAAGAGGTACATCAGTTGCGTCAACAACGTACCATTTGCGTTCTACTTGGCCTGGTTTAGCCATGAATGTAGTTTTGTTCATGATTTCTCCTATATGAATATCGTTTTTTTGTTTACAGGGCGGATGTTCCGGTCCGCGGGATATTTGAAAGGTTCCGGGGCCTTACAAATGGGGTAAACAATACCGTCTACTATCATACCAAATTTTACTACTAAAAGTCAATAGATATGAAAAATATTTTTACCGATTTCGGTGTTTAACATCTAGAAAAACCTCGCTTTTGCGAGGCTCTCCTATTTGTAAGCTAAGGCACGTTTAAAGGTTTCCAGATTCCCCAAATCATCTGTCTGAAGGACTAGGCTGGCATACATGCGTCCGATAAAGGCCGTTGCAGTTACTGCAAAAACAACCGTTATGGCAAGTGAAATCCAAGCTTCTAGACCACTTGCATACCCATTAATAGCTCTAAATGGCATAAAGAAGGTCGAGATGAAAGGAATATAGGACCAATTTTCAGAACTAAATTGTCCCCAGCAGCACCCTAGAGAGGTCACTCCAACAAATCCTGCGATAATCAAGATCATCAGTGGCGACAAGGCCTTTCCTGAATCCTCAGGGCGAGAAACCATAGAACCTAGGAAGGCTGCCAAAACAACGTACATAAAGAGACTAACCAAATACAAACAATAAGGTATTGAGCGAGAAGGCATCTCCTAGATGATTTAAAAATACCAGATTGAGCCAAGATTGGTATGTCTTTAAAGAGCAGAATGGCAGCAAGTCCACCCACGACGTAAATGCCAATATGAGTCAAAATCACAAGAAGTAGAGCCAGCATGCGAGCGTAGAAATAATGACTTGCTCGGATACTAGAGAAGACCACCTCCATGATTTTTGGTTCCTTTCTCGCTAGCTACTTCCTGAGCAGTGACACTAGCATAGGTAATCAAAATCATATAAAGGAAGAAACCAAGCCCCTGCAGCCGCAATGGTTTGAACAATTTTTTTGTTTTCCTTAGATTCATCAATCTTCTCAGTAAAGTCAACGGTTTGACTCAGGCGCTTTTTCCTGCTCTTGGGACAAATTAGCAGCCGAGCGATTGAGTTGGTATTGCAGTTCATTTAGCTTATTGGTTACTGCTAGTTTAATGCCACTTTCAAGAGAAGTTTCACCGTGATAGACGGCCTTGATGACGCTGTCCTCTTGCTCGACGGTTAGAGTAACCCTTGATTTTTCTCATCCTTGATAGCGGCTTGGGCACTGGCTTCATCCTTATAATCAAAGTTGATACCCATTGGTACCCTTGAGCCCTTCTTCTACAGATGGCACTGTTGTTACTACTGCTATCTTGCTATTCTTGGCCATAGAAGAATTTTGGAGATAGCCGATTCCTACAGATAAGGCTAAAAGAGGAACGGCGAAATCACCATAAAGAAGAAACTCCACGACTTGACATGTCGAAGATAGGTTTCCTTCATTACAATCCACATATTTCTCATACTTCCACCCCTGATTCTAGTTTAAAGATTTCATCGATTGTTGGAGCTTGTTGGTCAAAGGTCGCGATGTACTGACCTTGAGTCAGGATTGGGAAGAGTTCCCTTCCAGCGCTCTCATCATCTAGGATCAATTTCCAACTACCTTGCTTGGTCAAGCTCACCTGTTTGACATGAGGAAGTTTTTCCAATTCTTCCTTGCTTCGTTCACTTGAAACAAAAAGAGACGTGTTTTTCCCCGTATTGATTACGAACATCCTGGACTGGTCCATGCAAGACCACACGCCCATCACGAATCATCAGGATATCATCGCAAAGCTCCTCAACATTGGTCATGACATGGTCAGAAAAGATAATGGTCGCACCACGCTTTTTCTCTTTTAAGATGACCTGCTTGAGCAACTCAGTATTGACTGGATCCAGACCACTAAAGGGCTCATCCAAGATAATCAAATCTGGTTCATGGATCAGGGTGATAATCAGCTGAATTTTCTGCTGATTCCCTTTGGAGAGGCTCTTGATTTTGTCGGTCAATTTGCCCTTCACTTCCAATTTTTCCATCCATTGAGGGAGTTTTTCCTTGACCTCCTTAGCATCCATGCCCTTTTAGAGTAGCCAAGTAACGAACCTGTTCAAGGACTGTCAACTTGGGCATGAGACTGCGTTCTTCAGGCAGATAACCAATCCGAGCGTAGGTTTCTGACAGAATCTCCTGCCCATCCAGACTGATCTCTCCTTGATACTCCAAAAAAATTTCAACATACTGTGGAAAATCGTTGTTTTTCCCAGCACCATTTTTTCCCGACCAGCCCTAGAATTCGTCCTGGGCTTGCCTGAAAATCGACACCAAACAAGACTTGCTTGGAACCGAAACTTTTCTCTAGATTTCTTACTTCTAGCATTTTCCACCTCCGAAATATGTTGCACTTATTATACTCCTTTTTGATAGCCTTTACAAGGATTTATGTACATTTTTATCTTGTTCATCCCTCCTTAAAAACTAAACTCTCTAAAGGATTTTGAGTACCCAAGTGATAGAACAATTATAGCCCATTAAAGTGCATACAGGTGCTTTTACTCCCCAATTGCCCATTTTTGATCCTGATCTGTCATCTTGAAACTAAAAATCCACCCCGAAGGATGGATTGATGGTTTAACGCACTTCTGCATGGACTTTTTCTTCGAGTGATGCTTGGATTTTTTCCATGTAGCGTGCGACTTCTTCGTCAGTCAAGCTATCTTCTGGATTTTGGAAGGTCAAGCTATAGGCCATTGACTTCATACCAAGTCCCAGTTTTTCGCCTGAGAAGACGTCAAAGAGTTTGATATCTGTCAAACGTTTCACGCCTGCAGCTTGGATGGCGTCTACAACTTCTTGATGGCTAATTTCTGCCTTGAGAAGAAGGGCAATATCACGGCTGACTGCTGGGAATTTCGTGATTTCAACAAATGGAGCAGCCGGTTGGAGCGCAGCTTCGATGGCTGAAAAGGTTGAGCTCAGCTACATAGGTTTCTGGGATATCGTAAGCCTTAGCAGTGACTGGATGTACTTGCCCAGGAAACCAAGAACTTGGTCACCGAGTGAAATTACAGCTGTACGTCCTGGGTGAAGGCTAGTGATTTCAGATGTTGCTGTATAAGTTACTTGAGTCCCAAACGAGCAAAGAGGGCTTCAAGAATTCCCTTAGCATAGAAGAAATCAACTGGAACCGCTGCTGTTTGGAAGTCTTTTTCTGCAACTAAGCCTGTCAAAGCAAAGGCAAAGCGGTTGATCTCGTTTGGTAGGTCTTCTTTGGGATTGCCTGTTTGTTCAAAGACTTTTCCAATCTCGTAAAGAGCCAAGTTTTTTTGTTCTTACGAGCTACGTTGTAGGCAACTGTATCAAGGATACCTGAAATCATATTTTGACGGAGGACAGAACGGTCCACTGTCATTGGCCACATGAGTTCAGTAAGGTTACTTGGTTGAGCCGTAAACTCAACTGCTTTTTCAGGAGTTGTTAGAGCATAGGTGATGATTTCTGTCAAACCTGCTCCTTCAGCGATAGTACGAACTTGACGACGAAGTTTTTGTGTCGCTGTCAATTCACCAGCTGTGCCGTCGTCTTTTGGAAGGCTGGTTGGCAAGCGGTCATAACCATAGATACGAGCGATTTCTTCAAAGAGGTCTGCCTCGATGGTGATATCCCAACGACGACGTGGGACGCTGACTGTAAAGACTTCTGCATTTCCAGAAAGACCAAAGCCAAGACGACGGAAGACGTCTTCTACATCCGCATATGAAAGCTCAGTTCCGAGGACACGGTTAACATCAGCAAGGGTTGAAGAAACTTCCACATCAGAAGTATCAAGTTCACCTGCTGAAACGATACCTTTACGCACCGTCGCACCTGCAAGTTCCGCAATCAGGCTAGCTGCCGCATCAAGGGCTTCATTGACTGTTGCCACATTGATGCCTTTTTAAAAGCGAGAAGACGATTCTGAACGAAGGTTAAGGCGACCACTGGTCTTACGAATAGATTTGCCATTGAAGACAGCAGCTTCAAGGACAACACGACTAGATTTTTCAGAGATTTCTGTAGCTTGACCACCCATGACACCCTGCAAGGGCGACTGGCTTTGTCAGCAACAGTGATGACTAGGTCATTTGTTTCCAACTCACGTTCTTCACCGTCCAAGGTCACCAATTTTTCACCAGCACGCGCTTCACGTACACGGATGTCAGTGCCCTTCAAAGGTATCCAAGTCAAAGGCATGCATAGGTTGACCAAAGTAAAGCAGGATGTAGTTTGTCACGTCCACTACATTGTTGATGGGACGGATCCCTTCGTTCATGAGGAGGTTTTGCAACCATTGTGGACTTGGTGCGATGGTCGCATTGTCCAAGATACGAGCGGCATAGTAAGGTGCCTTGTCTGTGTCAATGTTGACAGAAAGAGCATCTGCTGCAGATTCAGTTTGTTTCTGTTAAGGCAAAACTCTTTAAAGTTAACTGCTTTGTCATAGATGGCTGCCACTTCGTGCGCTACTCCACGCATAGAAAAGGGCATCTGCACGGTTTGGAGTGATGGAAAAGTTCGATGATTTCATCATCCAAGTCTAGGTAAGAGAAGACTTCCTCACCCAGGGAACTGCATCTTTCTGGCAAGATTTGGATGCCATCTGCGAAATTCCTTCGGCACAACTGAGTCAGAAATACCCCAATTCACCCAGTGAACAGATCATTCCAAGTGACTCAAGACCACGGATTTTTTTCCTTTTTTAATCTTGTAGTTGTCAGCGATGCGAGCACCTGGAAGAGCCACCATGACCTTGATACCAGCACGCACATTTGGAGCACCACAAACGATTTGACGGGTTTCTTCTTCACCGACATTAACCTGACAAACATGAAGGTGAGTTTCTGGCACATCTTCGCAAGACAAGACCTCACCGACGACAATTTTTGAGAGACCAGCAGCCGGTGATTCCACACCTTCGACCTCGATCCCTGTGGTTGACATTTTTTTCAGCCAACTCTTGTGATGGTACATCAATGTCCACCAACTCTTTTTAACCATTTATAAGATACTAACATAATTCTGATTCTAAGATCCCACCAAGTAAGACCTTTTCAATTCCTTTCTTTTTCTTCGAGTCAGTCGTTTCTTTTTTAACTATATAAAATGTGAGCGACTGTATAGGACTGTGTTTCAGGTTTCAATCTTATTTAAACTGTTCTGAGAAGCGGACATCCCCTTGGTAGAAGCCACGGATATCGTTGATTCCGTAACGGAGCATGGCTACACGTTCTTGTCCAAGACCAAAGGCAAAACCAGAGTAAACTGTCGCATCGATACCACTCATCTCAAGGACACGTGGGTGAACCATACCAGCACCCATAATCTCGATCCAACCCAGTTTTCTTACATACGTTACAGCCGTCTCCGCCACACTTGAAGCAGGAAACATCCACCTCAACAGATGGCTCTGTGAATGGGAAGTAAGATGGACGCAGACGAATCTGACGCTCTTCACCAAACATTTTTTGAACGATCAGTTGAAGCGTTCCTTGAAGGTCTGCCATAGAGATATTTTTCCCAACAACCAAACCTTCGATTTGATGGAATTGGTGACTGTGGGTCGCATCGTCCGTATCACGACGGAAGACACGCCCTGGTGAGATCATCTTCAAAGGACCTTTAGAGAAAATCATGGGCATCCATGGCACGTGCTTGAACTGGAGACGTATGCGTACGGAGCAAGATCTCTTCTGTGATATAGAAAGTGTCCTGCATATCACGAGCTGGGTGGTCTTTTGGAAGGTTCATACGCTCAAAGTTATAGTAGTCTTTCTCAACTTCAAAACCATCCACGACTTGGTAACCCATCCCGATGAAAATATCTTCGATTTCTTCACTGGTTTGTGTGAGGACATGACGGTGACCAGTCGCTACAGGACGACCTGGAAGTGTCACATCGATGCTCTCACTTGCTAGTTGAGCTGCGACTTTCTTTTCTTCCAAGAGCTTAGCTGTTTCTTCAAAGGCTGCTGTCAAGACATCACGAGCTTCATTGACGTGTTTCCCGATGATTGGGCGCATTTCAGCAGAGACATCTTTCATCCCTTTTAAGGATTTCAGTAAGCGAACCTTTTTCCCAAGGACAGAGACACGCAAAGTCTTGCATCTCTTTTTCATTTTCAGCAGTAATCTGCTTCAAGCTAGCCAGCGTTTCTTCACGAAGCGCTTTTAATTGTTCTTCAATAGTTGACATAATTCCTCCATCAGTCGCTCGTAGATAAAAAGAAAACCACATGCCAAAAACTCCACTCGGAGCGTTGACACGCGGTACCATCCGTTTCATCTGACAAGTCAGACCTTCATTTCTAAATCCATGCGCAAGTGAATTCACCCAGCTTTTCATATAGAGAGCTTGCAGTCACGGCTCTCCTCCCTGATATACTTCCCTTGAGTTACTAGTCTTGCGGATTTCCTATTCAATTACTACTTAGTTTATCAGATTTTTACCATTCTTGCAAGACCTATCTCACTTCTGCTTGCCTTTAAATCGCCATTGGAAACGGAGTTTGTCATAGAAGGGAAACTCGATAAACAAGACTCCCAAACCCACACAGAAACTGGCAAGAACATCTGATGGGTAGTGAACTCCCAGATAGACCCGAGATAGAAGCACACTGACTAGGTAGAAGCCAAGGACGATTTGCACGATTTTTTTCTCCAAACCGGATCTTTAATCCGTTGACTGAGAATGACAATCAGAGTGCCTACCATCAAAGGTTACAGCCAGAGAATGACCACTTGGGAAGGAAAATCCCTTCTCCTCTACCAAGTGTAAGATAGCTGGTCGTGGGCGCTGGTAGATATTTTTAAAGGTCACGATTAAAAGACCAGCTAAAGGCTAGATTGCCCCGCCATGAAGTAGCTTTCTATCTTCCACTGCTTACGATAAAAGATAAAAGGCTGCGATGGCAACCCAGGTGATGATTACTGGGATATCAATCAAATGCGTAAGGGCACAGAACAGAACTGTCAAATAATTTGGCAAGTCTCCTCGAAGGGCAGTCTGAATCGGTTGATCAAAACCGACCAGCGTTTCAGGGTAGAAACTTAGACCATATAGCCAAGAAGGACGAAAAGTAAAAGGGCAAAACTGCCCTTCATTAAAAATGTTTGTTTATCTCTCATAATGTTTTAAGGTTGATTTCAAGAGGACGTATAACAACCAGAATGAAACGGCAAAGATTACACCTTCAATCAAGTTAAAAGGTAATACCATGGTCATTAGGTAGTTGGAAAGTCCCAAAATTTTTCCAATATCAAAGTTAGCAAACTGCGCGTACAAAGGAACAGCATAGACATAGTTGAGAACCAACATCGCTGAAGTCAATCCTATAGTTCCCGCTAGAGATGCTAGAAGGAAACGAAGGGTGCTCCGTTCCTTTTTCCAAATCAAACCAAAAGCGATCACAAAAACTCCCAGAGCTACGATATTCATTGGCAACCCAATGTAAGTATTCACTCCCTGACTATTCAGAAGCAACTTCAAGAGTGATCGTAGCAAGAGAATCCCTAGAGCAGCAGGCAAATCCATCACCACCAAGCCCACAAGGACTGGCAAGATACTAAACTCGATCTTGAGGAAGGTCGCCGCTGGCAAGAGCGGAAAGTCAAGTACATCAGCACAAATGAAATGGCTGATAAAATCGCAATGGTCGAAAGTCGACGTGTGTTTGTCATAACAGGTTCCTCCAATTTTCTATAAAATCAGAAGAAGTTGGAAAGGATTCCTCTATCTATTCTCACTTTTTATATCCCAAAAGTCCCCCCTCACTCTTTTGAGCAAGCGGTTGCAATTTATCTATAAACTCATCAGAACAGACAAAGCTATTCTTTCGTCTTCTCCCATCCAGACTATACTGTCGGTTGTGGAATCGCACCACATCAGCTTGCGCTCGCGGACTTATTTGGCTAAGATATTTTAGATTTATCTAGGCGTCGCAGTCGAAGATAATACTTAAAGTATATCGAGACAAGACAACGAAGAGTAAGCCAAAATAGCTAGTCAAATTTACCGCCGGTCGGGAATCTCACCCAGCCCTGAAGACCCTTTAATCTTAACAAAAAACGCTTTGCAAGTGCAAGCATTTTTGATTATTTCAATTTATCTGCTTCATAGGTGTGAACGAGTTCCAAAACCTGCGAAAATTCTGCTGACGAAGCGCTTCGTAGACGATCATGCAGACCGTATTCGAAACATTGAGACTGCGGACATGTTCATCATTCATGGGAATACGGAGAGCTTTCTCAGGATGTTCTCTCATAAAGTCCTCAGGTAAGCCCTTGTCTTCACGTCCAAAGAGAAAATAATGGTCTTCGTCAGTCGATAAATCCACCTCAGAGTACACCTTCTCAGCAAATTTTCGAAATCAGATAGAGTTTTCCCTTCATCTGAGACATGAAATCTTCTAAACTGTCGTAAAAATGAATCTCTAACTTATCCCAATAATCCAAACCTGCTCGCTTCATTTTTGCGATCATCGATAGGAAAGCCCATCGGTTTGATGATGTGGAGGGAGAATGGTCGCAGCGCAAGTACGCGCAATGTTACCTGTATTTTTGTGGAATCTGAGGTTCAAATAATACAATGTGATTTGTCATGACGGGCTTCCTTTTATCATTGCAAAAATAGCCACACTGCCCGGAGTCAAGCTCAGCAAACAGCGTGGTTAAGGCATCGTTAACTTACCTCACAACAGGTTTGAAGTAAATCAGCGAAACTACTTTCTTAGTATAACACTTTCAGAATCAATGTCAATAGAAACGACTTGATTTTTTACTTTTTTTGATGATATTTTTCATGTTTGGTCATTCCATTTCTGAAAAGGGATAGTAAAAGAGTAAAAATCACTTCAAATCAGAGTACGTTGTTATAGAAGTTAAACATATTTATCTTCAAAAACTTTGAAAAAGCCCTTTTCTCCCCTAAAAATCGGCTTGACAAGTGCATTTTTTTACTAAAAAGGGTATGATAGTTACATCATGAAAAAGTAGGTTTTTTATATGAAAATTGTCCTTGTTGGTGGAGGGAAAGTCGGTTTTGCCCTCTGTCGTTCACTAGTTGCAGAAAAACATGACGTTGTCCTCATCGAGCAAAATGAAGCTGTACTGAACCATATTGTCAGTCGCTTTTGATATCATGGGCCTCCTTGGAAATGGTGCTGACTTTGCCATCTTGGAGCAAGCCGGTGTCCAAGAGTGTGATATCTTTATCGCTCTAACTGAATACGATGAAGTGAATATGATTTCAGCGGTACTAGCTAAAAAAATGGGCGCTAAAGAAACCATCGTTCGGGTGCGAAATCCTGAATACTCTAATGCTTATTTTAAAGAGAAAAATATTCTTGGATTTTCACTTATCGTTAATCCAGAACTCTTAGCAGCCCGTGCCATCTCAAATATCATCGATTTCCCTAATGCCCTCTCAGTCGAGCGTTTTGCTGGAGGTCGGGTCAGCCTGATGGAGTTTGTTATCAAAGATTCTAGCGGTCTTTGTCAAATGCCAATCTCAGACTTCCGTAAAAAAATTTGGCAACATCATTGTCTGTGCTATGGAAAGAGATCATCAACTCATGATTCCAAGCGGTGATGTTACTATCCAGGACAAGGATAGGATTTTTGTTACGGGAAATCGTGTGATATGATGCTTTTCCACAACTATTTTCAAATCGCGTGCAGTGAAAAAGCTTTGCTTATCGTTGGAGCTGGAAAAAAATTGCTTATTATCTACTTGGCATTTTTAAAAGACAGCCGCATTGATATCAAGGTTATCGAAATTAATCCCTGAAAGAGCTCGTTTCTTTAGTGAAAAAATTTCCCTAATCTCTATATTGTTCAGGGAGATGGAACTGCAAAAGACATATTACTAGAAGAAAGTGCTCCCCACTATGATGCAGTCGCAACCTTGACTGGAGTTGATGAGGAAAATATCATCACTTCTATGTTTCTTGACCGTGTTGGCGTCCATAAGAATATCACCAAGGTCAACCGAACAAGCCTTCTAGAGATTATCCACGCACCTGATTTTTCAAGTATCATCACACCAAAAAGCATCGCAGTGGATACCATTATGCACTTTATCCGTGGTCGAGTAAACGCTCAGTACTCAGACCTTCAAGCCATGCACCATCTAGCAAACGGTCAAATTGAAACTCTCCAATTCCATATCAAGGAAGCTAATAAAATGACTGCCAAACCTCTTTCACAGCTAAAATTGAAAAAAGGTGTGCTCATCGCAGCCATTATCCGAAAAGGAAAAACAATCTTCCCTACTGGAGAGGATATGCTTGAGGTGGGAGACAAGTTACTCGTGACGACCTTATTGCCAAACATCACCAAAATTTATGATTTGATTGAGAGGTAAAAAATGAATAAAAGTATGATTCGTTACCTCCTCTCAAAACTTCTCTTGATTGAGGCTGTTCTCCTCCTAGTCCCTGTTAGTGTAGCGACCTATTATCAAGAATCCAGTCAAGTATTTATCGCTCTCTTTTCTACTATTGGAATTTTAGTCCTTCTCGGTGGTTTAGGTGTTTTACGGAAACCGAAAAATCAACGGATTTATGCCAAGGAAGGGGTCTTAATTGTTGCCCTCTGTTGGATTCTCTGGTCTTTCTTTGGTGGCCTCCCCTTTGTCTTTTCAGGACAAATCCCCAGCATCATCGATGCCTTCTTTGAAATCAGTTCTGGTTTTACGACGACTGGTGCTACTATCCTAACAGATGTTTCCGTTCTCAGTCGTTCCCTCCTCTTCTGGCGAAGTTTCACCCACTTGATTGGAGGGATGGGGGTACTCGTCTTTGCACTTGCCATTATGGACAATGCCAAGAATAGTCACTTGGAGGTGATGAAGGCTGAGGTCCCTGGACCTGTCTTTGGTAAGGTCGTATCCAAGCTAAAAAACACTGCCCAGATCCTCTATCTGCTTTATCTGGCTCTCTTCTCCCTTTTTGTGGTTATCTACTACCTAGCAGGTATGCCTCTGTATGATAGTTTTGTCATCGCTATGGGAACAGCAGGAACAGGAGGATTCACCGTCTACAACGATGGAATTGCCCACTATGGTAGCTCACTCATCACCTATCTAGTTAGTATCGGAGTTCTGGTTTTTGGGGTTAACTTCAATCTCTACTACTACCTCATGCTCCGTCGGGTCAAGGCCTTCTTTGGAGATGAAGAACTACGAGCATATATAATCATTGTCCTAGTTTCTACCGGCTTGATTACTCTTAATACACTCCATCTCTATCAAGGTGTCTCTAAGAGTTTTGAGATGGCCCTCTTCCAGGTTTCCAATATCATCACGACAACTGGTTTTGGTTACGGAGATATTACCAACTGGCCCTCTTCTCCCAGTTTATCCTCCTCTTCCTCATGGGAATCGGTGGCTCAGCTGGCTCAACTGCAGGTGGTCTCAAAGTGATCCGTGGACTCATCCTCACAAAAATTGCTAAAAATCAGATTTTGTCCATCTTATCCCCTCACCGTGTCTTGACTCTACATGTCAATAAAACTGTGATTGATAAGGATACTCAGCACAAGATTCTTAAATATTTTGCCATCTACGTGATGATTATACTCTCTCTCATCTTTATCGTCAGTCTTGATAGCAATGATTTTCTAGTCGTGACCAGTGCTGTCTTCAGCTGTTTTAACAATATCGGACCTATTCTAGGTACAACCTCTAGTTTTGCCATCTTTAGTCCCATCTCTAAAATCCTGCTCTCCTTTGCAATGATTGCAGGTCGCTTAGAGATTTACCCAATTTTGCTACTCTTTATGAAACGTACCTGGTCTAAACGTTAATTACAATACAATTCCCCTTTTACAAGCTAGTAGAAGGGGATTTTTTCTATTAAAAACGAGAAGACCTTTTGGTCCTCTCCTAATCTGTTTATTTTTAAGAGCTTCTTTGTATCGAGCAACTTCGCTTGATTGGCCCAAACATAGTGACCTGGACGAATTTCTACCATAGATGGCTTATCTGTCTCATAGTCATGTTGGTCAGGATCATAAACTTTCAAGACCTTCTTGCGTTCCAAGATTGGATCTGGAATCGGTACAGCAGATAGAAGTGCTTGAGTATAGAGGGTGGACAGGATTGTTAAACAACTCCTCTGTCTCCGCCACTTCGACGATAACTCCCTTATAGATAACCGCGATACGATCTGAGATAAAGCGAACAACTGACAAGTCATGCGCGATAAAGAGATAAGTCAAGCCCAACTCTTTTTGGAACTTCTTGAGCAAGTTCAAGACTTGCGCACGAACTGATACGTCCAAGGCTGAGATTGGCTCATCTGCAATAACGAAAATCAGGTTCCATCACAAGGGCACGGGCAATCCCGATACGCTGACGTTGACCACCAGAAAACTCGTGTGGATAACGGGTCAAGTGTTCTTTCAAAAGTCCAACTTCATGGATCATCTTTTGAACTTTTTCTTTTCGATCTTCTTCGTCTTTAAACAAGTGGTAGTTGTAAAGACCTTCAGAGATGATATAGTCAACCGTCGCACGCTCATTCAAGCTAGCTGCAGGGTCCTGGAAAATCATCTGGATACGACGAATCAAGTCTGATGATTCCTTGTGAGATTTTTTCCCATTGATCTTCTGACCATCAAAGATAATCTCACCCTTTACTGGTATTATTTAAACCAATAATGGCACGACCAATCGTTGTTTTCCCACTACTAGACTCACCAACAAGAGAAAGGTTTCTCCCTTGTTGATAAAGAAGTTAGCGTTTTTTAACCGCGACAAACTTCTTACTTCCTTCACCGAAGGAAATTTCTAAATCTTTAATTTCTACTAATTTTTCAGACATTTCCTTCCTCCTAGTCTTCTAGATGAGCAAAGCCCATTTTATCACGAATCTTGTCATGCAAATCTGCGATGACCCCAGGTTTTTCAACTTTAGGAGCATTCTCATGAAGCAACCAAGTCTTAGCCCAGTGAGTATCAGTGACTGAAAACTGAGGTGCTTTCTGTTCAAAAAGTCAATTTGCATCGCATAATCTGAACGAAGGGCAAAAGCATCACCTTTCAACTCAGTATAAAGAGACGGTGGTGTTCCCGGGATAGAGTACAATTCTCCTTTATCATCAGCAAGCTGAGGCAAGCTAGACAAGAGACTCCAAGTATATGGATGACGTGGATCGTAGAAGACTTCCTCAACAGTACCGTATTCTACAATTTCACCAGCATACATAACTGCTACCTTATCGGCAATACTTGCTACCACACCAAGGTCATGGGTGATAAAGATAATGGTAAAGTGGTACTCATTTTGCAAGGTTTTAAGCAAATCAATGATTTGCGCTTGAATGGTTACATCAAGAGCCGTTGTTGGCTCGTCACAGATCAAGATATCTGGACGACATGCAAGGGCAATCGCGATAACGATACGTTGGCGCATCCCTCCAGAATATTGGAAAGGATACTCGTCAAAACGTTTTTCAGCGTCTGGAATTCCGACTTTGTTCATATAGTCGATTGCCATCTCTTTGGCTTCCTTAGCTGTTTTTCCTTGGTGTTTAACGATAACTTCAGTGATTTGGCTACCGATTGTATTGATTGGGTCCAAACTTGTCATAGGATCTTGGAAGATGGTCGCAATTTTTAGCACCACGAATCTTCTCCCATTCTTTGTTAGAAGTCAAGGCGGTCAAGTCTTGTCCTCGATAATCGATACTTCCTTTGGGCAATACGTCCATTATCTTCTAACATCCCTGTAAAGGTTTTTGTTAAATACAGATTTACCAGAACCTGACTCTCCTACCAAGGCAAGAACTTCCCCTTCAATCAGGTCCAGAGAAACTCCTCGGATAGCTGTCAGAACTTTGTCACGAACGTCAAATTCCACGACAATATCACGAGCAGTCAAAAATTACATTATTTTCTTTTGTCATGTCTACTCCTATCTATGTGTACGTGGATCACTAGCATCCGCTAGGTTTTGACCAACAACGAAAAGAGATAGGGATACCAAGATCAAGGTTGTCAACGGAATCCAGAACAAGTAAGCGTTGGTCGTAACGTTTTGTGAGGTAATCTGAGATCAAACGTCCCAAACTTGGCACTGTTACAGGCAATCCCAGTCCAAAGAAGGATAGGAAGGCTTCATAAGAGATAAAGGCTGGAAGCATCTAAAGGTCATCGTAGAAACGATAACAGATACCAATTGTGGCATGATATTTTTAACGATGATTTTTAAAAGGTTGGTGTTCCAAGTGTTTGAGAAGCAAGGTTGTATTCCAAGTCACGGTAACGCATGATTTGGATACGAATCATATAAGCAATCCCAATCCAAGTTGTGACACTCATGGCAAAAATCAAATTCCAGAAACCAGCTACCGATTGAGTAAGTCAAAGACAATGACAATCAAGAGAGATGGAATATTATTGATAACGTTGTAGACTTCCATCATGACACGGTCAACAGATTTTTGAAATTCCCCAAATTCCACCAACAATAACCCCAATTACAAGGTTGATAAAAGTGGCAATTACAGAGATGAGGATAGAGTTACGCGCACCAAAACCAAACCCCCGTCAAACAAGGATTTACCATTGCTATCTGTACCAAACCAATGTTCGGCATTGGGCTTTGATAAAACGAGCGCTAAAGTCATTGACCTTACTTACATCGTTGAAAGTCAAAATCTGAGAACATTGGATAAATAAAAGCTCATCAAGATAATGGCAACCAAAAATTCCCTAACATAAGGACTGTTGATTTTTCTTTAGAAACTGTCTAAATACAGAACCCCAGTATGAATAGGCAGGAGCATCAATTGTTTCAGAGGCAAAATCGTCACGTTTTACGAACTGAAATTTTTTTCTTTTCCGATTGTTGACATTATTTGCCTCCTTTCTCTGTCAATTTAATACGTGGGTCAATAATGGTCATCCAGATATCTCCTACAAAGTAGTGAGAAGATTGACAAACATGTGAAAGATGAAGACGAGACCAACTACCATTGAGTTGTTTGATGCCTTAACAGAGTCAATCAACATTTTACCCATACCTGGGAAGGCGAAGACTGTTTCTGTCAATGTTGCACCACCAATAACACCAGGATTACGAGCACCAGGAATACCCTGAAACCAAAGGAACCATGGCATTTTTTAAAGATGTGTTTGTTTGAAATTTCTTTTTCAGACAAACCTTTTGGCACGAGCAAAATCGAACGAAGTCTTGAGATTGCAAGTCAATCATATAACGACGAATCCAGATAGCAGTACTAGGGCGCACCCAACAAACCTAGAATAACTGCTGGCAAAGACATAAGATCGCCAATCTCCAGCACCCAAGATAGGGAATGAGTCAGGCAGACCAATTGATGATCCAATCAAACGCACGATGTAAACCAAGGCAATCGTTGGAAGAGCAAGCAAGAAAGGTCAGAGCACCTGTTGAGAAGCTATCAATCCAAGTATTCTTGTGGCGAGCCATAGCAGATCCAAGAGGAATTGCAATAGCATAAGAAATAATCAAACCGATCAAACCAGCAACAGCCGAGCTTGCAATCATTGATGGATATTGATAATTGCTTTCTGTAGCTGTATATGGATCGTCTTTACCATAGTTAGCTACCTCACGCGCATCTGCTTGACTTGGTGACTTGTAGGTACGAGAGTAAATATCTACAGAGGAAGTCTTTTTACCCGTAGGGAATTGAACTTCTGATGTCTTGGTTTGTCCCTGACCCTGTGTGATAACTTGAAGCACTGGTGTGTTTGCATAAGTTGGGTAAGAGTCACCCAAGTTAATGTTCACAAAAAGTTTTTGGTGTACAAATGGGAATTGATTGTTGAAATACAAAAGGTATTTATGTTTTGTACCTGAACCAACCAATGACCAACCGATAGCAGGGTCATTTTTCAAAACGAAGATAGCGTTCCAAGTTTGGATTTTCAGGGTCTTGAATCTTGTTTGTATGATCAATGTCGAGCAAGTTCGAGTAGAATTTGAAAACACGTTCAAAAATCGGAATTTCACGCGTAGCATAGAATTGACCACTTTCTGAGAATACACCGAGTGTCCAACCATTCCCTAGTTGGTTGATGTATTTTTTTCGTAGATTGCCTTGATTAGTATCATTGGCATCAACTGTTACAGATGAGTCCATTGTGCTCGCTTTTTCTTGCAACTCCTTGGTATCGTAGTACTCGATATAGCCCATCCGCTCATAAACGGTATTTTCATAATTATCCCGTTTATCCGGCGTCGTTGCAATCTTGTTATAGTTGGTATCCTGCTTTGAAAATCAGTTTTCGAGGAACCATCGTATAGATAATCGTGTAGGTCAAGGTTGTCACCAAGAAGATAGACACCAATGAACGCAATACACGCATAAAAAAATATATTTCTTCATATCGTTTCCTTTTAAAATCCCAAAAGAACCTTCTCCTCATGGAGAGAAAGTTCTCTTGAGAGTTATTTATTTAACGTGATTAGCCAATTCTTTTTGAACTTTTTCGTTTGATTCTTTTTCTCTTTGAGCCATTTTTTTCACGAGCTTGTTCATAGTCAGCTTTTTAGTTTACAACCTTGTCTTGTAACTGAATATACTTGAAGTATACATCTGAGCCCTTTATCTCCAGATTGACTGTATGATGCTGTGAATGGTACTACACGAGAAATGAATGGGCTGCACCAGTTGATGACATAGCTGGCAAGATGAGTGAGCTATCTGTCAACCAAGCTTGAGCTGCTGCATATTTTTTTCATAACGAACATTCAAGTCGCTTGTTTCTTTAGCAGCTTCATCAACTAGCTTATCGTATTCTTTCAAACCAACTTGAGCTGCTGCAGCATTATCTGCACCTTCGTAACCCCATGTATGTTTTTGTTTGTTCAGTATTCGTTGTTTTTCAAGATATCAAGGTAAGTTGATGGATCTTCATAGTCTGGGTTCCATCCAACGGCACCTGAGAGATCCCAGTCTTCTGCTGCTGCATTCGCCGCATAGTAGGTAATATTATTAAACTCATCTTTAGAAACTTGTTGGATATCGATGACTACATTGCCTTCTCCAAGCACTGTTTCAACGGATTGTTTGAAGGATTGAATACGTGCGATATAGTTTTTAGCTGTTTGGTCTACTGGAACATCCAAATGGATAGGGAATTTTACACCTTCTGCTTCCAATGCTGTTTTGGCTTTGGCAAATTCAGCTTTGGCTTTATCGGCGTTGAAGAGTCCATCTTGACCATCCGCAAAGTTTACATTCTTCCACTCATCACCGTAAGCAGCCATCTTTTCAGTTACCAAGTCACCGAAAGTTTTTTCACCTGCAGAGACAAAGGCAGGTTTTACAAAGAGGTTACGAACGGCAAGAGGAGCACCTTCTTTACCATTTGATTTGTGCTGAGTAAGAAGTACGGTCAAAAGCAAAGTTCAAGGCTTGACGGAAGTCCTTGTTAAGAAGGGCTTTCTTAGTAGAAGTCTTCTCTTCATCAGTTGTCTTAGAAGTGTATTTGTAACCTTGACGGTCAATATTCACACCCAAACCACCAATACCAGGTCCTGATGGAGTGTAGAAGATATTTTCCTTGTAGGTTTCTTCTACTTTAGAGTAGTTTGAACTTGTTGGGTAAAGACGAGCATAGCTATAGGCTCCACTTGTAAAGTTACGTTCAATTGACTCTTGGTCTGACCCATCATAGTAAGCAAGTGTTACTTTATCAATATGAACATTGTCTTTATCCCAATAGTTTTCATTCTTAGCGAATCTCGATAGAAGACTTAGCAGTCAAACCCTTTCAGCAAGAATGGTCCATTGTAAAAGCAATGATGTAGGGTCAGTCGCTTTAGCAAAGTCAGATCCTTTTGATTTTTCAAATTCTTCGTTCAATGGCCAGAAGATTGAATAAGCCATCTTAGAGTTCCAGTATGGTTCTGGTTGGTTCAAAGTATACTCAAGAGTATAATCATCAACTGCCTTTACACCTACTGAAGAAAAATCTTTATTGTTTCCAGCTTTATAGTCAGCTAGACCTTTAACTGAATCTTCTGCTAGATAAAGTGCTTCAGACTTGTTATCAGCTGCGTGTTTCAAAGCCATTTTACGAAGTCTTTCGCTTTCACTTCAGCATACTCTTCGCCATCTGATGTCATCCATTTGACACCTTTACGAATCTTGTAGGTATAAGTCAACCCATCTTTTGAGACTGACCAGTCTTCTGCAACTGCAGGAGTCAAATTCCCATATTTATCATTTGTAAAGAGACCATCGATACCATTTGAAGTGGCAATTTTGGTACTTTGTTTTCCCTGAAATGAGGTAATCCAATGTTTCTGGGTCAGCTGAATAAACATAACCATAGGATTTTTGGCGCTGTTGAATCAGATGATTTTGAAGAACCACAAGCAGCGAGAACGCCAGTTGCCAGCAAAGCAATCCCTGCTGTAACAAATACTCTACTTTTTTCATGTATGTAACTCCTCTTAAAAAAATTTAGGCTTATTGCCAATTATACCATAGATTTCTCAAAAAGTAAACGAATTTTTCAGAATATTTAGGCGTGTAACCACAAAAACTTTCATTTATCAAATTTTTCTATTCTTTGTTTGCTATCTATAGAATCAAAAAGGGAAGTTTAAAGCTCTATAAAGCCTGATTTTCAGATTTTCTCTCCCCATTTTTCCATCCAATCAGAAAAGGGCAATCTTCTAAATTGGATTTTCGATTTAAGAAACTATTGACGTAGAATCATTTTCAAGGTATAATATTAAACGTTGAGGCGGTATAGCCAAGTGGTAAGGCACGGCTCTGCAAAAAGCTTGATCGTCGGTTCAAATCCGTCTACCGCCTTTCAGTACCTGAAATAACAGGAATTAACCGAATGAAAAGCCCGTAAATCGGGCTTTTTGTTTTTCTAATAAATGGGACAACTTTGACAAATCTTTCTAGAATAAAAAGCAGTGACTCAAGTCACTGCTTTTATTCTGTTTCTTCTTCAGGTTCTAGTTTCTGTGATTTGAACTTTTACCTTAGTAACACGCCCATTTTTTTCACCTTATCATTGGTCAGGACAATCTGCTTGTTTTGGCTGACCAATTCATAACTAATTTTCTCAGTTGTTGGAATCGTACCAACACCCCGTCAAATAATAACCAGCGATAGTATCCACATCATCGCTTTCTAGTTCAACACCAAAGTAGTCGTTGAAGTCGTTAAGATTCATGGTTCCCTGTGCAATATAGGTATCCTCACCGATTTGATGGACTTCGATTTCTGCTCTGTCCGTTTCGTCATCAATTTCTCCGACGATTTCCTCCAGGAGGTCTTCCAGAGTTACCAAACCAGCCATACCACCGTATTCGTCTAGTAAGATAGCCATTTGATTTTTGGGTATTTCGCAGCTCTTTAAGGAAGTCATCCACAAAAAGATGGTCTCAGGCACAAATAGTGGCGTTTGGAGGATTCGCTTCCAGACAATATTTTCAAAACCATCCGCATAGGCAGCGTTTAGAAGCGCTTGGTATGAATCAAACCGATCACATTGTCCTTATCCCCATCATAAACAGGGATACGGGAAAAGTTTTTGCTTTTCAAAATACTTTTCGATAATCGGCTTTGACTATCATCCTGAATATCCACCATAAAGGCGTCTGTTCGAGGAACCATGAGCTCACGAGCCATTAGTTCATCTAGAGAAAAAATCCCTGTAGCATTTCAATCTCATCTGCATCCAGTGTTTCTTCACTATTGGTGAGCATGTACTCTATTTCATCACGTGTCATCTTTTTCATCAGCATCATCAAAGGTCATTGGCGTCACACGACTCAACAAATTGGTTGAAGCAGATAACAGCCAGACAAAGGGACTGACAATCTTTCCCAAGACCAATAATAATTGGTGCATGTTCGAATCGCTAAAAGCATCTTTGAGATTGAGAGCAATCCGTTTAGGGATAGAGCTCACCAAAAACAATGGAAATGTAGGTCAAGAATGCCAAAGAGAGGAAACTTGCAATAGCGTAAGCTGTTTCTCCGTTCCCCATCCAAGAGGCAATTACTTGTCCAAGTGTATCTGCCAATTTTGCCCCTGACAAGATCGTGATTAGGTGATACCGACTTGAATCGTTGATAAAAAGTGATTAGGATTTTCAAGTACCTTTAGCAAACGGATATAACGTTTATCTCCTTCTTCTGCTTTTTGCTCTACTCGGGCACGATTTAGTGACACCATAGCCATTTCTGTAGCTGAGAAAAAGGCATTTAAAAAGGTCAATACAACTAAAAGTACAAATTGCAGTAACAAATCCTGACTGCTCGGGTCTTCCATGGTCTTTCTCCTAAAATAGTATCTTGTGTTCCATTATATCATAAATCTGCGTAGGAATCACATTATTTTCTAATTTATACGATCGCTCCCTTATCGTATGATAAACAAAGGAGCGATTTTTGTTCATTTGTAGATTGTTTCTAGTTTGTCACTGTGACTTGACCTGTTCGGTAATCAAGCTGGATGCCCTTTTGAACATTTGGAATCAGGACGTTGAATTCCAATTCTCCATCCGAAGACTTGGCTTCAATTTGTGAAGCGGATGGAACCAAATCCTCATTCGTAGCATAGTGGAGAGTTACCCGATAACGGACTCTCTTATTCTGGTCCAAGGCTTTCCTAACCAAACTCTCATAGTAGTTCTGCCCTGTCGAATCTCTCAGCCTGTAGCTTGGTTTGCCCAAGCCGTCTGAACTGCAATGTTCTTGGGATTGCTAGTAGAGGCATCAAAAGCCATCTAACCACCTATCAAGGCATAGCCCAGCAAGTGCCCCTCTATCAACTGCGTGTGTATAGGTTCCCTTTAGATTCTTGACCTGATGCCATCCCTGGTGGAGTCCAAGAGGTGGATCCATTTGCTCAGTCTCTTCACGATTCTTATACTGCCGAGTCGCTTTTGGATAAGATGAGCATTGGCAACAGTTGGGACTGGTCTCTTTCCCGACTGGTTTTTGTTTTATTATCCGCATAGGGTTTGCTAGAAACCTTTGGCATCTAGATTGGTTTTTATTGCCGTTGACAACAAAGGCACCTGCCCCATTCCACTCAGACCACCCCTTGATTTGGTTTTTGATTGACTCAGTTAAGACACTTTCAGCCAACTCCTGACTAGGGAGCTTCTGAAGCTTGTTTTTCTGACTAACTTTGGGTTTTAGGGGGTGTTTGATGTCAGCTGCATCTGCTTTGATATAGTAGCTTCCAGCAGCCAAGAGTAAGAATATAAGCAATCCTATTAGAGCCTGTCTTGTTTTTGTCCATTTTTCTCCTTATTTCTTTAGAAAAAGACTGGTCTCCCAGTCTAATTTCCTGTAAATTTGCTAATCAATTCCCTGCCACTTTGCTGGAGACAAAGATAGCCCATGGATCCTGTCCCTTTCCTAGGATACCATAGCCAACCATCAAGCCGATTCCTAAAGCAAGAAATCCCTAGCAATAGTACGATAAAAAAATCAACAGTAAGCGACGGAGTACATAGCGTAAGTTTTATTCTTCTTCATCATTTCAGCCCTCGATTCGCTGAATCTTCGCTCCTAGCTGAGCTAACTTCTCATGGAAACGGTAGTAACCCTCTATCAAGGTGGACTAATTTACCAACAACTGTCTCTCCCTTGCGCTACCAAACCTGTCAGAATCAAGGCCGCACTGGCACGAAGGTCCGTTGAGAGAACTTCAGCCCCTGTAAAGCCTGTCCCCAACAATACGAGCTGTGTCACGGATAATCTCTGAGTGCAAGCCCATACGGCGCATTTCCTCCAAGTGTTGGAAGCGATTCTCAAACACCGTTTCCACCATGGTGGATTCCCCTTTTGCGACTGTCATCAGAGCTGTAAATTGCGCCTGCATATCTGTTGGGAATCCTGGATGTGGTAAAGTTTTTACATGAACAGCCTTGAGATTTTTCAAGTTGAGAACGAACACGGATGCCTTCTGACTTCTCTGTCACCTCTACTCCCATTTCAAGTAGTTTTGAGATTAAGGGGACGATTATGTTCCCAGACTGCATCACGAACGAGGACATCTCCCACCTGTCATAGCTGCAGCCACCATAAAGGTTCCAGCTTCGATACGGTCCTGTACCACATTATGAGTCGTACCATGGAGTTCCTCAACACCAGTCACTGTGATTGTTTCGGTACCAGCTCCCTTGACCTTGGCTCCCATTTCATTAAGGAGGATAGCGAGGTCAACAATTTCTGGCTCACGCGCAGCATTTTCAATCACTGTCACACCATCAGCTAGAGTTGCTGCCATCATGAGGATTTTGTGTTGCGCCGACACTAGGGAAAGTCCATGTAGATATGAGCGCCATGCAGGCGTTCTGCCTTGGCTTCGATGTAACCAGCTGTCTGGCTAATCTTAGCTCCCCATAGCTTCCAAACCCTTGAGGTGGAGATCAATCGGACGACTCCCAATAGTGCAACCACCTGGCATGGATACCTTGGCGTGGCCTACACGAGCAAGGATTGGTCCCAAGACCACGATGGATGCACGCATCTTGCTGACATACTTGTACGGAGCTTCCTCCGTGATATCACCAGTCGCATCGACTCTCGACAACATGAGCTTCCTCATCAAAAGTCAACCTTGGCATTCAGACCTCGAACCACTTTGATTCATGGTGAAATACATCTGACAAGATCGGGACGTTCTGCAAGACTGTCTTACCCTTGCTTGCTAGAATAGTCGCAGCCAACAAGGGTAAGACTGCATTCTTTGCTCCCTCGATGGTCACACTCCCGACCAGACGATTATCTCCGCCTTGAACCACAATTTTTTCCATAGTTGTTTCCTTTACTTTTGATTTTATAATAGTCCTCTAAGTGCTTCTTGCCACAGTTGGTATAAACTGATAAAGAATGAACTTAAGATGTAGCCCATTACAATACTAAAGAAACCTACCAACAAACGAACTTTTTTTGCGTTATCAGCAGTTACTTTTAACACCTTTTCCCATCTCACAAGATCCTTCAAAAGGTAAAAACTCAAATAAATAAAGAGTATATGACTACTTAGAGTGAATAATAATTGAACCATTTGACTATTATACCATCTTATCCGCTTGCGCGCTAGTTTTCGATTTTTCTACGGATTAGGGATTGTTTTTAAGGTAATCAATCGCATCCTGCAAGGTTTTAACAGGAACGATTTTCATCTCTGTTTTGATTGTTTTAGCAGCTTCTAGGGCTGTTTCATAGTTGCTTTTCGCATTGGGATCTGCTTTTTTTGCTTCCTCAGTAACTGGATTGTCAGGGGCAAAAAAGATGTTGGCTCCCTGACGAGAGGCTGCAACTACTTTTTTGTCAATTCCACCAATATCGCCCACATTTCCATCGCGATCAATGGTTCCCGTTCCCGCAACGATACGACCATTACGAAGGCCTGGATCTGCTATCTGGGTGTAGATAGCTAGACTAAACATGAGACCTGCACTTGGCCCGCCGATACCAGCTGTTGAAAAGCGAATTGGAACATCACTTGTCACTTCCGTACGGTCAATCAAGCCAATCCCAATCCCGTTTTTCCCGTTTTCGAGAGTGATAATTTTACCTTCAGCAGTCTTGACTCTTCCGTCTTCTTCGTAGGTTACCTTGACTGGATCTCCTAGTTTTTGAGAGTTGACATAATCAACCAAGTCTTTGGAACTATCAAACGTCTTATCATTAACAGCCGTCACGGTATCCGCAATGTTCAGAATACCCTTAAAAGTTGAATTATCCGTCACGGTCAAGACATAAACTCCCAGGTACTTGAGTTCGATATCCTTACCAGCCGTCTTCAAACCTTGATACTTGGCCATGTTTTGGGATGTTTGCATATAGAACTGATTGATCCGCATAAACTCTGCATCCGTAGAACCACCCGTTGTCTCCTTGGCACTTCTAATATCCGTAAATGGTGTTAACCAAGCATAGACAAGATGCGACAGGGTTGCATGTCGAATACCGACTGTTACAAACTGGTAAGCACCTGCTTCTGTGTCTTCTGTTTCATTGACTTTTCAAAACTTGACGAATATCTTCCGCTCCACCTGGAACTTCTATGTAGTATGGTAAAGGTACTACAAAGGCTAAAAAAGTCAATACTAGTGCTAGGATGACATATAAGGGCCATCTAGTTTTTTTCTTCATGTTCTAATTCCTCCACAACACTGTTTGGGACATATTGCTGAATCTCCTGACCAAACTTCAGGAGCTCTCTCAGGCTGACGAGCTAATATAGAGATGCTCTGGGCGACTATGTAGGTAGACGTCCCGATTTCTGGAGCCAGTTGATAATTGTAGTAGTCAAAACTAGCCTCATATTGCAAGTCTGTAGCATTCCGCAAGCCACGGACAAGAGTTTTAGCTCCCAGTCTTCTTGCAACATCAACGACTAATTGGTCGTGAGAAGCCAGTACCTCTACATTATCTAAATGCGCCACAGCTTTTTCGACTGCTCGTTTGCGATTTTCAACAGGGAGAAAACCTTGTTTGTGGGGATTGTAGAAAACCCCGACATAGAGCTTATCAAAGAGTTTGCTGGCACGTTCAATGATATCCAGATGTCCATTTGTCATCGGATCAAATGAACCTGTAAATAATCCAATTTTATCTGACATAGACTGTCACCTTACTAATCCCATATATTTTCTCCTTCCAGATGCCTAAGCAGGCGATTTCTTCTGGAAGTTCTACAGACTTATCGGTTTCGCAGACAACCATGATCTCTTGGGAGAAGAGATTTCTCTCTGCCATTTTTTCGATATCTGCAACGATTTGTTCCTTGGCATAGGGAGGGTCTAAAAAGACCAGGTCAAAGGGCCCTCTCACTTGCTCTAGGGCTCGGTCAGCTTCCATCTTTAAGAGCTGAAATTTAGAAACTTCCTTGGTCATATGGATATTTTCAGCGATGATAGCTTGGGCCTTTCGATCCCGTTCCACTAAGACAGCACTGGACATACCTCTTGACACAGCTTCAATAGACAGACCGCCGCTGCCAGCATAAAGATCCAAGACACGTCCACCATCAAAATAGGGGCCAATCATATTAAAGATAGCTCCACGAACTTTATCTGATGTCGGCCTAGTCGTCTTTCCTTCTAGCGTCTTGAGAGGACGCCCTCCGTAGATTCCTGATACGATTTTCATACCGTTTATTATACCAAATTATAGGTAAAAAGAGAAAGAAAACCGAACCTTACGGTTCGATTCTCTACAAAATATTTTCGTACGTATCGCGAACTTCTTGAGGCCAGACACTGGTCTGAACCTCTCCGATGTGTTTCTTACGAAGAAGGAACATGGCCATCCGAGACTGTCCGATACCCCCACCGATTGTCAGTGGGAAAAGGCCGTTAAGCAGAGCTTTATGCCATTCCAACTCAAGACGATCTTCGTCTCCTGTAAGAGCCACTTGGCGACGAAGGGTATCCTCATCTACCCGAATCCCCATTGAGGAAAGTTCAAAGGCACAACCAAGAGATTCATTCCAAACGAGAATATCGCCATTCATCCCCTTGTAGCCATTTCTCAGACTCTGTTGTCCAGTCATCGTAGTCAGGCGCACGGCCATCATGAGGTTTCCCGTCAGGCAACTCGCCACCAATACCAATCAAGAAGACTGCACCAAACTCTTTACAGATTTCATTTTCACGCTCTTTTGGTGTCAAGTCTGGGTAACGTTCTACCAACTCTTCTGTATGGATAAAGGTGATTTGTTTTGGCAAGATCGATTCGATATCATAGCGAGCTTCTACTGCTAGCTCTGTCAGACGAATAGCCTTGTAAATCTTTTCAACTGTTTCTTTAAGATAAGCGATATTGCGTTGTCCGTTTGGAATCACTTTTTCCCAGTCCCACTGGTCTACATAAACAGAGTGGGTCGCATCAAGTGAATCTTCGTCTGGACGAAGGGCCTTCATGTGGACAAACAGACCCTTCACCCTCACCGAAACCTAAAACGAGCCAAGGTATGGCGTTTCCATTTAGCAAGTGAATGAACGACCTCGTAGGTTTCATCTGGAATTTGCAAGACCTTCACAGTTACTGCATTTTCAACACCTGAAAGGTTATCCTGCATCCCATCGCCGACCCTACTCAAGATAGGACCTTGAACTTCGACAACTTCTAACTTATCTTTCAAATACTGGGTAAAAGTGTTTTTGACAAAGGAAATTTCTTCTTGTTGCTGGATAAAACTTTTCTTCATAAGCTACTCCTCAAAAAATTAATTAAAAGCATTATACACCTATTTCCAAGAAAAGAAAAGAATAAATAAGAAAAAGTCAGTGCTCTTTCGAACACTGACTCTATAGATTTTTAATCGTTTCGACCAAAGATTCGTAAGATGCTAAGGAAGAGGTTGATAAAGTCTAGGTAAATGCTGAGTGCCATTGAGATGATCCAGCCTGTCGCTACTTGTCCTCTGTGACTGCTCATAAACATAGCGAATCTTTTGGTTGTCCCAAGCAATCAAACCTGAGAAAGACCAAGACCATGGCAATACTAATCATGTAGTCAAAGAAGCCACTAGCTAAGAAAAATATTCACAACCATGGCAATGATGAGACCAACAAGCGCCGCCATCAAAGCTCGTCCCATTCCACTCAAATCCTTCTTGGTGAAAATCCCGATTGCCGCCATGACAAAGAAGAGAAGGGCGCTGGATACAAAGGCTGATAAGACTGTTCCCGGTGTATAGAAGGCTACGACAAAGCTAAGTGTGAAGCCATTTAAAACAGAATAAACTAAAAATACTGGCAGAGCTGCTGGACTATTTTTTGCAGCCATGCTACTTGCAACAAATACCAGAGCAAGTTCTGCAAAAGTTGCAATCATCAACCAGAGACGGCCATGCATTAAAAAGTAAGTCAATTGAGTCTGAAAGACTGTCAACATCAAAGCTGACACCAGAGCTGATAGTCCAATTCCAATCCCTACAAAGGCATAAACCTTAGCGTAAAATTGATTGAGACCTGAACGTTCTTGAATAATTGTTTGATTCATTCTGATTCTCCTTTTTCTATAACTATATCTTGATTATAACAAAGTTTTTTTAAATTAGCTGAAATAAAACATCAAAATGCCTGCGGCAACTGCCACATTGAGACTCTCTGCTCGACCTTTCATACCAATATGGACCAGCTGATTGGCACTTTCAGCCATGATAGGACTAATCCCCTGTCCTTCATTCCCCATGACTAAAGCAAAGTCTTCTAGGGGAGAAAGCTCACGATAATCCTTGGAATCTCTCGATAAGGTCGTTGCCAGAATGGGCATAGCAGTCTTCTTAGTCTCTTCTATAAAGGAAGCAAGAGACATACGATAGATGGGCAAGTGAAAATGACTTCCTTGCATGGAACGCAGGGTCTTAAGACTGTAGATATCTGCTGACTTGTCTGAAACAATGACCCCTGTAAAACCTGCAGCATCCGCAGTCCGAATCATGGTACCCACATTACCAGGATCTTGGACATCTTCTAAAAATAGAAACTTACCCTGACTAAAATCAGGCAGCCCCACTTCTTCTTTTTGAATAACTGCGACAATGCCTTGAGGGGTTTGCGTATCTGCTAAATCCAGCAAAATCTCCTCTGAAACCCAGATAGTTTGAGGAAAGGCAGCTAGCTGATCTCGGTAACTTTCTAGGGCAAAGATCTTTTCAATCGTCACTCCAGCTTGAACAGCTTCTTCAAATAAGTGCCAACCTTCAATCAAATAGGCAGACTTTCGATATTTTTTTTGATGCAATTTCTTGGCATTTTTTACCACTGAATTGGCTTTTGAGGTTATAATAGTCATAGAAACATTATAACACAATCAAAGGGGTTTAGTATGCAAAAGGTTAGAATGATTGCCCAAGGCAGGGTGCAGGGTGTTGGTTTTCGTTGGGGTGTTGTTACTTTAGCTCTTGAAATCGGTGGCATCACTGGTCGTGTCTGGAATAACGACGATGGTACAGTGGAAATTCTTGCTCAGGCAGACTCCTCTGCCACTATGGCAAAATTTATCCAAGAAATCCGTAAAGGTCCAACGCCTTTTTCAAAAGTTACCTATCTAGATGTGCAAATGAGCAACTTTTCATCCTATTCAGACTTCAAAGTCGCAAATTAGGTCTCCAGAACTATTGTATATTTTACAAAAAAACAGTAGAATAGAAAGGTATAATTTTTAAAGAAGGAATGAAAACATTGAAATCTATTAAACGTTTTGCCCTCTCTGCTATGGGAGTGGCTATGCTACTCGTCTTGACAGGTTGTGTTTCTGTTGATAAAACAACTGGACAACCCGACAGGATTGATTTGGAATACCATCGGAGCACCTATGGCGGAGGCCATCAAATACTTTGCTAATGATATGGGACTTGGTTTTTGGGATGGGGATTATCATCGTCACCATTATCGTGCGTTTGATTATCTTGCCACTCGGTATCTACCAATCATGGAAGGCGACGCTTCACTCTGAAAAAGATGAACGCCCTCAAACACGTGCTTGAACCACATCAAACACGTCTAAAAGAAGCAACAACTCAAGAAGAAAAACTTGAGGCTCAACAAGCTCTCTTTGCCGCCCAAAAAGAACATGGTATCAGCATGCTAGGAGGCGTCGGATGTTCTCTATCTTGCTCCAAATGCCTTTCTTCTCTGCTATCTACTTTTGCTGCCCAACATACTGAAGGGGTGCAGGATCTAGCTTCTCAGGCATCGATCTTGGCTCACCAAGCATGCTCCTCGTAGCCTTTGCAGGTATTCTTTACTACATCCAATCTCTCCTCTCGCTTCATGGAGTAGAAGATGAGATGCAAAGAGAACAACTTAAGAAAATGATCTACATGAGCCCACTCATGATTGTTATCTTCTCCCTCTTCTCACCAGCCAGTGTAACACTTTACTGGGTTGTCGGTGGTTTCATGATGATTCTCCAACAGTTTATCGTCAACTATGTCGTTCGCCCAAAACTTCGTCAAAAAGTACGTGAAGAATACGAAAAGAACCCTCCGAAAGTCAGCCCTTCTGCAGGTGCAAGAAAAGATGTGACTCCTAAGCAGGCTCAAGCGATCACGACCAATAAGAAGCATAAAAACCGCAACTCTGGTAAACAACGATCTAGATAAGACGAAAAAGGCTTAGCTGAAAGGCTAAGTCTTTTTGCATCACAAAAGCCCGATGTTCCCATCAGGCTTCTTTTTTATCCATGAACACGTTTCATGTAGTCTTGGTAACTTTCTGTATCCATCAATTCCTTGGCATTCTTGACACGGTCTGCTGTTGGAGGTTTGACCCCTTCGAGCGAATAAGGAATACCAAGTTCACGCCACTTGAATTCTCCCATCGTATGATAAGGTAGGATTTCAAACTTGTCAACATTTTTGAGGGTCTTGACAAACTTACCAAGTTCAATCAAATCCTCATCTCTATCTGTCAACCCTGGAACCAATACGTGGCGAATCCAAACAGGTTTTCCAATATCTGATAGATACTGGGCACAGGCCAAGATATTTTTATTGGTTTGGCTAGTAACGATCTTGTGCTGTTCTTCATTGATTTCCTTGATATCCAGGAGAACCAAGTCTGTCACCGCCATGAGTTTATTAAACTTTTCGAGATAACGTGGTTTATTACGGAACGGAAGGGCACAGGTGTCCAAGGTACAGTGGATTCCTTTTTCCTTGGCCTTGGTAAAGAGGGCAATTAGGAAATCAATCTGTAAGAGGGCTTCTCCACCACTAACAGTGATTCCTCCCTTGTCTCCCCAGAAACCACGGTAGCGAAGGGCTTCTGTCAAGACATCGTCTACTGTCCGTTCGCGTGATTTATTGGTCTCCATAGCCCATGTATCAGGGTTATGGCAGTACTGGCAACGCATGTGACAGCCCTGCAAAAAGACAATAAAACGAATCCCAGGGCCATCTACCGCCCCAAAACTCTCTGTCGAATGCACCATTCCTGTCACTTGTCCATAGTCAATTGTTTCTTCAGACATATCGTCACCTTCCTTGAAACCGTTTTATAGTTTTATTATATCACGACTTGAGGGAAAAACAAGATTTTTGTCTATTTTTTAGAAAGCAATCTGTTTTTCACTTTCATTTTCATTTTTTTAATGATCGGGTTCAAAATCAAAAAGCCATACAAGGTTGCAAAATAGTCCTCAGGGCGCTCTGCACGGCGGATTTGGCGGGCTTTGCCTTCTTCAGTATAGAGGATTTCTGCAGAGCGTAATTTGGCATTGTACTGATAACCCATGGAGAATCCATGTGCACCTGTATCATGAATCACCAGCAAATCACCGATTTCTGTATGAGGTAGTTCGCGATTCACTGCAAATTTATCATTGTTTTCACAGAGTGAACCGACCACATCTACCACCTCAACTGGGCCATCTGGATGGGTCAGATTGGTGATATGGTGGTAGGCTCCATACATGGCTGGGCGCATGAGGTTGACTGCTGAGGCATCCACACCCAGATAGGTACGGTAGGTTTTTTTCTTATGAGTGACTCTTGTGACCAAAGCTCCGTGAGGTGCTAACATAAAACGACCCAATTCGGTGAAAATCTTGACCTGACCAAGTCCTGCAGGTGTGAGGACTTCTTCATAAACCTTACGAACCCCTTCACCAATCACAGCAATGTCATTTGGCTCCTGGTCTGGGCGGTAGTTGACTCCGATTCCGCCAGAAAGATTGATAAAGTCTAGTGAAATCCCTAACTTTTCCTTGATTTCAACAGCTAATTCAAAGAGCCGGCGGGCTAACTCTGGGTAGTAGAGATGGGTCACGGTATTGGATGCTAGGAAAGAGTGAATCCCAAAAGTCTTGGCTCCTTTTTCCTTCAAAACAGCAAAGGCTTCAAAGAGTTGTTCCTTGGTCATACCAAACTTGGCTTCTCCAGGATTGTCCATGATATCTGTTCCTAACTCAAAGACTCCGCCTGGATTGTAACGACAGGAAATGGTTTCTGGGATACCTGCAGCCCGCTCCAGATGTTCAATGTCTTCAAAGGCATCCAAGTTTATGGTCGCACCTAATTCATGGGCATAAGTGTACTCTTGGTCTGGCGTGTTGTTTGATGAGAACATGATCTCAGGACCTGCAAATCCAAGTTTATGGCTCATCAGGAGCTCCACATAACTGGAGCAGTCCACACCACAACTTTCCTCTTTGAGGATTTTCAAGATGGCTGGGGTTGGAGTAGCCTTGACTGCAAAATATTCCTTAAAGCCCTTGTTCCAAGAAAAGGCCTTGTTGACTGCTCGCGCTTTTTCGCGAATTCCCTTCTCATCATATAAGTGAAAGGGAGTTGGGAACTCTGCAACAATCGTTTCCAAATCTTCACGGCTGATAAATGGTGTTTTCATAAGCTTCCTTCTATTCTGTTTGCAAAGAAAGGCTGGGACAATCGTTCCAACCTTTAGTTCTATCTCTTATTTGTCTTCGTCAAAGATATTGCCAATCTCGACATCGATGGATTGGTTCTTGACATCAATATTGGTTACTTTCAAGAGTGACTTGTAATCAAACTGCTTTTCACGTTCTTCTTGGGCATTGTCTGCAAAGACTGCGACACCAGCTAGTTCAGAATCGAACTCACGCAAGAGACTAATCATCCCGTTGACAGTTCCTCCGCCTTTCAAGAAGTCATCCACGATCAAGACACGGCTTCCTGCCTTGAGGCTGCGTTTTGAAAGGAACATTTTCTCAATGCGGTCACCACTTGATCCTGATACATAGTTGACACTGACAGTTGAACCTTCTGTGATTTTCAAATCACGGCGCACGATAACAAAAGGAACATTCAGAACGTTAGCAACCGCATTTGCAAGCGGAACACCCTTAGTCGCTACTGTCATAACCGCATCGATTTTTTGATCCATAAAGCTCTTGGCAATGATACGCCCAATATTTTTCAAAATGGCAGGTGTACTGAGCAAATCAGACAGGTAGATATAGCCACCTGGCAAGATACGGTCGCTTTCTGAAAGCTTATCACGCAAGTCTGCGATCATTTCTTTGGCTTCATGGCTTGAGATGGATGGTGTAAAGATAACGCCACCACCTGCTCCAGTCACTGTCTGGATATGGCCAATTTCTATTTCTTCAAAGGCTCGCTTGATAATCACGATGTCCTCTGAGATAGATGATTTAGCAGATTCGTACTTTTCCGCAAAGGTGTTGAGACTTGTTAGTTTGTATGGATTATTAATCAAATAGTTGGAAATGACAACCATCCGATCACTTCTTCTTAATTTCATTTCTATTTACCATTCCATTTAATTTTGATATTTATCCATTATACCATATTCACATAAAAAAACGAACATTATTGCATAAAAAATGCTCGTTTTTCTTAAATTATTAATCTAAATCTGGTTTATAGAAGGAACGATTGTCCATAGCGAAGATTTTGTTGGTCATCTCTCCTTTGTCCACCAAAGCCAGAGCTGTTGTCATCATCATCATGCTGGCATCTAGATTATCAATCATATGAATAATCTCTGCCTCCATAATGCGTGGACGGACTGGGCTTCCATACTCCAGCAAGCCATGATGACTGAGAATCACATGGCGTAGTAGCACCACTTCCTCTCTAGTATCATCAATACCAAGCTCCATGACTGTCTTAGTGATTTCGCTATCGATTAGGGCGATATGACCGATGAGATTGCCTCGCACAGTGTACTCAGTCTGATCAGGACCGCTGAGTTCTAAAACCTTGGCCAAGTCGTGCAACATAATCCCGGCATAGAGCAAGCTCTTATTGAGCTGAGGATAGATCTCGCTAATGGCATCTGCCAAGCGCACCATGGTCGCTGTATGATAGGCCAAACCCGTTTCAAAGGCATGGTGGTTGGTCTTGGCAGCTGGATAGGAGTAGAATTCCTTATCATATTTGGTGTAGAGACTGCGAACGATACGCTGCCAGACAGGATTTTCTATCTTGAAAATCATTTGCGACATGTAGTCTCGGATTTCCTTGACATCGACCGGTGACTTGACCTTGAAATCAGCCGGATCGTTGGGTTCGCCAGGCTGAGGCAAGCGAAGGGTGATTTGATTGACTTGAGGAGTATTATTGTAAACTTCTCTGCGCCCCTGCATGTGGACCACTTTCCCTGCGGTAAAGGCCTCAACGTTATGAGGTTGGGCATCCCAGAGTTTCCCTTCAATCTCGCCACTATCGTCTTGGAAGGTAAAGGCTAGGTAGTTTTTCCCAGCACGCGTCTGTCTCAGGTCAGCTGATTTGATCAGGTAAAAGCCTTCAAACAGCTCATCTTTTTTCATGTGACTAATCTTCATATTCTTCCTCATTTTCTTGGAAATGGAGTAGATCAAGCGCAGGCTCACCTTCTGACAACTCAATGTGACGGAGCGTCCGCTCGATAGCTGTGGTGCGACGGTTTAATAATTCATCAATATTGCCAGAGGCATGTTGGAGATGTTTTTGTGCCTTAACCAGAATGCCACCGAACTTGCCAAACTCGGTCTTGACACTGGCAAGAGTCTTGCTGATATGGTCGGCACTCTTTTGGATATTGAGAGTCTTGAAGCCAACTGATAGAGAGTTAAGCAGGGCTGATAGGGTACTTGGACCTGCGACAATAATCTGCTCCTCCCGTCTCAAATCATCAAAGAAGACCGGATTGCGGACGATTTCTGAGTAGAGACCTTCTGTCGGAACAAACAAAACTCCAAAATTGGTCGTCCGAGGTGGTGCTATGTACTTGCTCTTGATATCCTTGGCAAAGCGCTTGACGCTTGCTAAGAGTGACTTGCGACAGCGTTCGATCTCGTCCTTGTCACCCTGCTTCATAGGCTTCTTCTAAGCGGTAATAATCCGCCAGTGGAAACTTGGAGTCAATCGGTAGGTAGACATATTCCTGGTCACCCTTGTCCAGGCAACTTGATGGCATACTCCACTCGTTCGCTAGAGTTTTCAACCGTTGCATATTCTCGTTCGTACTGGGCAGGTGTCATGATATCTTCGATGATTTGCCCCAGTTGCAATTCTCCCAGAATCCCTCGCGTCTTGGTTCCAGAGAGAATCTTGTTAAGAGCTCCGACATCACGGGCAACTGTCTGCATTTCTCCAAGGCCACGATTGACAGACTCCAGTTGTTTGGAAACTGTCTCGAAGGAAGCCTGCAAGCGTGTCTGCAAGGTCTTTTCTAACTTTTCCTCGACCGTTTGGCGCATTTGTTCCAAACGTTGCTCATTTGATTCCTGCAAGGCTTGAAGACGTTGGTCAGTCTTATCCCTAGTTTGGAGGAGATTCTCTGTCATTTCTTGACGGACCTGAGTCAGACCTTGGTGCAATTCCATTCGCACTTCTTGCAAACGGTCGCTGACAGCCACTTCCAAATCTTTTTGATCTAACTGGCTGGCTTGTCTGGCTTGTTCAAAACGATAATCCAACTGGTCTGACAGATGATCTGCCTGATCCTCCAAGCTCTTACTTAGATGTTTTTCCTGTTTATCCTGCCTTTGCCAAATCAGAAAGAGGGCAGCTAGGTTGGCAATTAATAATAGAACAAGTAAACTCTCCATCCTACCTCCTGTCCTTGCTATGCAGCACGACTACATAGCCATCTGGGCAAGTCACCGAAACTTCCCTATCTATATATTCGTTAGAAGCGTACACTTTTTTAAAGAAAAAATTCTCCTCTGTCAACTCATACTTGGCTCCGAGAATGGTCAGCTGGCTATCCCGAACTGGCATAAAAGGCTAGATAGTCGTAGTCCGAACGGGGTTCTAGCTGACTGGTCCCTTCTGGACAATAGGCAATCAAGTTTTGCCCATCCTCAATCGCTATCTGGCGCATATAGGGTGCCAACTTGGGATTGCTAGGCAGAAAAGACATTGGCCAGCATGTGGTCAATACGACCACCCAAAGCACCGAAAAATAGTAACCTGAGCCTGAGGATTTTGCTCAAAGATGGTCAAGAGAGCCAATTCCAGATCTGTATCATCCTTTTCTGGTCGGGCTTGAACAAAATGCTGGGCACGTTTTTGAATCAACAGACGCTCTTCTGCAGTGACAGAATCAAAATCTCCAACTGCTAGAGTGAGAGGCAGGTCTTCTTCCAAGACCCAGAGCGATCCTCGATCCACACCGACAAAGCAATCAAAATCCGTCCGATAATGACCACGGTCTCCAGCTGCAAAAACGGCAACCCTAGTCCAGTTGTTTTCTGAGAGTTTGCACTCGTTCATTGACATCTCCCTTAAAGACATAGGACCCTGCTACAAAAACGGTCGCACCAGCTTCTTTGGCTTGAACAATAGTTTGATCATCAATCCCACCATCGACTTCGATCTCAAAGTTCAAACCTTTTTCCTCACGAAGGGCAACCAACTCACGAATCTTATCCATGGTCTCAGGTAGGAAAGCTTGCCCACCGAAGCCAGGGTTAACTGTCATGACTAAGACTTGGTCAACTAGGTGAAGCACGTACTTGATAGTCTCAACAGGTGTGCCAGGATTAATGACGACAGATGGCTTGACACCTAAAGAACGAATCTTTTGGAGGGCACCATGAATATGAGGTGTTGCTTCTACATGGATGCTGATGATGTCTGCACCTGCACGCGCAAAATCTTCTAAATGATGCTCAGGATTTGACACCATCAAGTGGCAGTCAAAGACCATCTTGCTATGAGGGGCGAAGAGCTTCGACCACACCTGCACCAAAACTGATTTGTGGTACAAAGTGACCATCCATGATATCGATATGGGCATATTCTGCCCCAGTTGCTTCTAGGCGTTTGATTTCACGTTCAAAGTTGGCATAATCTGCTGCCAGAATTGACGGAGCAATCTTGTATTGAGACATAGGTTTCTCCTTATTTTGGAATTTTTTTGCTGACTTTTTTATAGGTTTCTCTGCGATTTTCAATTTCACTGAGGAATTGCAGGTAGTTGTCAAAACGGAAGGTGGCAATGATACCCTCTTCTACAGCTGGCTTGACGGCACAAGACGGCTCATGGGTATGGGTACAAGTACGGAACTTACAGTCTCGACTGACACTGGCAATCTCTGGAAAGGCCTGATTGAGGTCTTCAGCCGTTGACACTTCATAATCCAGAGATGAAAATCCTGGCGTGTCTGCGATTTTACCACCATTGAGGTTGTAAAAACTAACAGCTCGAGTGGTATGTCGCCCGCGACCTAGACTATCTGAGATTTCTCCTGTTTCAAGATTGAGGTCTGGTGCGATTTTGTTGAGCAGGGTTGACTTCCCAACACCTGTCTGCCCCATAAAGACTGTAACCTTACCTGTTAACAAGGGCAGGAGTTCTTCCTTACTAGTCACAAAGTCGTAACCAATGGCACGATAGGTTTGTTGGTAAAAACTTAATTCTTCCCTATCTTCTAGCAAATCCATTTTAGAAATATAGACGATGGGGTGGATGCCCTTGTGCTCCAAAAGAACCAAGAAACGATCCAGCAAATTACTGTTGAAGTCCGGTTCCTTGACGGACATGATTACCACAGCTTGGTCAATATTGACAATAGGTGGACGGACCAGACTGTTTTTCCGTTCGTGAATCTTGAGAATATAACCTTCTGAATTTTCCTCCGCAGAAAAGTCTACCCAGTCTCCGACATAAGGCGTGTGCCCTTTTTTACGGAAATTCCCACGCGCGCGTGTCTGGTAAACTTGACCATCACTCTCCACATAGTAGAAGCCCGCCAAGGCTTTAATGATTTGTCCCTGCATCTTAGAGTCTTGTCCTTTAAGCGCATCTGAAAGGCTAGCAAATTCTGCCAAGCCGAGAGCTTCTCCACGTACACTTGGTGACAAACCTGCTTGATCCAAAGCCTTGATCAACTTTTCCTTGACTTCATCAGTCTTACCAAAATATCCTGTCAGGTTATTCCACAAGGTCTTGCGACGATGGGTAAAACTAGCCTTAGAAACCTTAAAGAAAAAGTTCTCGTCTTCAACTGCTACCGCAGGTTCTGGGCGGCGTACCATTTTCAGGATAGCCGAGTCCACGTTTGGCGCTGGTACAAAGACTGTACGAGGCACGATAAAGGCCACCTTAGCTGTCATGTAATACTGCACAGCAATAGACAAACTACCGTAAGCCTTGGTATTCGGTTGGGCTGAAATGCGGTCTGCCACTTCTTTTTGCATCATGACGACAAACTCACTAAAAGGAATGCCACTCTCAATCAAGTGCATGAGGATAGGCGTCGTGATGTAGTAAGGCAAGTTGGCTACTACCTTGATTGGCAGTTCAGGATTTTTGAAATTCTGGATATGCTGCGCCAAATCAACCTTGAGAATATCCTCGTTTACTACGGTTACGTTGTCAAAATCACGCAAGGTATCTGCTAAAATCGGTACCAAACGGTGGTCAATCTCAAAAGCCATTACTTCAGCTGCACGCTCAGCCAAAAACTCGGTCAAGGCACCAATACCTGGCCCGATTTCGATGACATTAACCTGGTCATCAATCTCAGCCGTATCGACAATTTTTTGAAGGATATTGGTATCCGTCAGGAAATTCTGCCCGAAGGACTTTTTAAAGGTAAAACCGTGACGCTCCAGCACTGCCTTGGTCACGCTATAATCTGCAATTCTCATTTATTCTCTTTCTATAGTTACTACCTCTAATATGAACGATGATATATCCAAACAAAATCATTTTCTCTAGAACCCTGATGAATCAGGTCTTTTAAATAAACATTTGGATTCGTCAGTTCTTTTTGTTTCCGTATTATAACTTGTTATTGTCTTTCCACCATGTCGAAGAAGCCATTCCGTATCCAATCCAGACAGATATCTGTCCTTTTGAAGAAAACTACAAAAGCTCCTCAACTGTCATATCCTCCGGGATATCAAGATCCATCTGATGAGAAAAACATCATCCCCCATACACACAGACTCTCTGTCAACTTGTATTTTTCATTTCGATCTGTCCTTTAAGTTTCTATTTGAACGTTATCAAAAATAAATCTAAGTACCTCTATTGTAACACATTCCCCTTATATTTTTCGGGTTATCGAGTTTCATAGCTATCCACTTTTTCAGGACTCTGCAAACAGATTTCGATATCTAAATTTCTTTTCCACTATTGAAGTAAGTCATAAAATTTATTTTTCTAATTCTTTATAGATTGTCTCTTGAAAAAGTCAGGTGCTCAAGCAAAGAATAGAGTTTTTACTTGCTCCTCTTCTTCGTAAGCAGATCTATTTGCTTTTACTTCCCTACATTTCTCGTCATACAGAAAAGCCCATCATGGCCATCTTCTGTAGATAAAGCTGTATAGACTTTCGCCATTTTTTTCAGGACTAATCGAAAATCTTGACTTGATTTTTATACAAATTTTTCATAAAAGCGCTGAGGTGATCATAGCCGCATATCAACTTTGACATTGGTCACACGGATTGCCTGAACCTTAATACCTTTCCAATGTTTCCGCATATAAAGCGACAGCATCAACAAGGCTAATTTATTCTGATAATAAGTCTTGGCAGGGCTGTAATGTTTTTGACCAGCTAAATTTTCAAAATCAAGCTTCATGAAAGGATAAAGCATCAGCCCTTGAGAAGAAATATTAATAATTCGACCACTTTCTGACTTTTCCAACAAGCCCCTCAACAAGGTAGAAAGTAAAAAGGGAGCAACCACGTTGGTCACAAATTGCTTTTCTAATCCCTCCCTAGTCAGGATTGGCTTTTTGACCGATAAGTCAAAATCAGCCGCATTGTTAATTAAAACATCTAGAGTCTCTTCCCTTTGGATATACTGTTCTACCGCTTTCTTGATACTCTCCAAATCAGATAGATCAGCCAAGATATAATCTACATGCGAATTTCCCGTTTGTTGACGGATTTTCTCACAGGCCTGCTCAGCAGCTTCTTTCCGTCTACAAAAGAGAGTTACCGACCAGCCCTTTTCAGCTAACTGTTTAGCAGACTGGTAGCCAATACCACTATTGCCACCCGTAATAATCACTTTTTCATTTCTGACTCCGTTAGATCTGAATACTTAGCCATCAGCTTCTTCCACTTCTGCCAAGGTTATCCCAAACAACTCTAAGCGCTTGAGGAGTTGTTTGCCGTTTGAATAACCGATGCGGAGCTGTTCGCCCAGATATCTCTGCGCCTACGACTGTCTGCTCCCGCTAGAAACCCTAGGCGAATCAAAGTCACCACGACTGATGTCAAACTCGTTCTCGTTTTCAAATTGCTCTGTCACCTGAGCCAGCGCTGTTTTCAGGTCTTCATAGCTGGCGTGTTCAATTCCCCAGAGAACGGCCCCTTGGTCTTGGACTTTGGGAACAGCTTCATCTCGCTTTGAGAAAAGGCATGCTGAACTGTTGGAATGGTCGTCATAATCATGCGACGAATGCGCTCCCCATTAAAAATCTGGATCGGTAAAGACAATCACTCCATGCACTCATGCAGGCGCTGAATGCGTTCTATATCCTGGTCATTTGATTGCAGAACCTCGTGTCTCATAGGTTTCCACGTCAAAGTAACGTTTGAGATTGACCGTATCATCACGACCCTTCGACCACGATAACTTGTGAAATTTTTTTCTTTCATGATTGTTTTTCCAATCCAAAAATTCGCTCTGCATTTGGCAGTCGTTACCACCGCTAGCTTTTTCTGTCGTCATCCCACGCAAGTCGGCAATAAAGTCCACCACATAGCGAGTGTAGGCTGTTTTTATTTCTCACGGCCACGTTTAGGAACAGGAGCAGGTAGGGGCATCCGTCTCTACCAAAATCTTATCCAAAGGAAGCTCTCTAGCGCCTTCTTGGACATCCGTAGCTTTTTAAAAGTCACCACTCCTGAGAAAGAAATGGTCATACCAAGCTCGACAAACTTTCTCAGCCCACTCGAGAGAGTCCCCTGAAAATGAATGCATGATCCCACCACGAGGACCAACGCCCTCGCTCCTGATAATCTCATAAGTATCTTCTAGCGCATCACGAGTGTGGACCACAAAAGGCAAGTTCAAATTCTTAGATAGCTGAATCTGACGACGAAAAACCTGTTCCTGCACTTCCTTAGATGCTGTCATCCAATGGTAGTCCAGACCAATCTCCCCCAAGGCAACAACCTTGGGATGTTTTAGTTTTTCAAGCAAGTAAGCTTCGACCTCATCTGTGTAAGTCCCTGCTTCCGTCGGATGCCAGCCAATAGTTGCGTAGAGTTGCTCATACTCCTCTGCCAACTCTAGGGCACGTTCAATGGTCGGTTTATCAAAACCAACAATGTTCATCCGAGTCACGCCCATCTCAGCTGCCAAGGCGATTTCTTCTGCCTCACGTCCTGCAAATTCCTCTACATTTAAATGTGTGTGCGTATCAAAAATCATCTCTTCTAACCTCATTTTCTTCCATCTATTATACCAAAAATAGCATTCCTCGGCTTGTAAAAATATTCTAATACCAATCATTCTCCCTTGACTGCCTTTTTTCAAAGCAGTATAATAACACTTATTGAAATTTTCAGCAAAGGAAAAGAAAATGTTTAGAAAATTAAAATATACCTTTATCGGTCGACCACTCAAGTCTCTCACAGACGGCGAAGGGGGATTACTGGGAAAAATGCAGGCACTTGCAATGTTATCCAGTGATGCCCTGTCTTCTATTGCCTATGGACCTGAACAAGTCATTCTCGTTTTAGTCAGTCTCTCTCCTCTCGCCATTTGGTGGAGCCTCCCTATCGGTATTTTTGTCCTCTTACTGCTCGCTAGTTTGACTATTTCCTATCGTCAAATCATTCATGCCTATCCCTCAAGGTGGAGGGGCCTATATGGTCACTCGGGAAAATCTCTCCCCGAACTAGGCTTGATTGCAGGGGGTAGCCTCCTTGTTGACTATATGCTTACAGTAGCCGTATCCGTTGCGTCTGGAGCTGATGCTATTACAGCAGCCATCCCTGCCCTCCATCCCTACAATCTTCATATCTCTATTTTTCCTAGTCTGCTCTGCTCATGCTCTTGAATTTAAGAGGATTGAAAAAGAATCTGCCAGCTCCTGATGATTCCCGTCTACCTCTTTATCTTCAGTACCGTCTTTCTCTTGCTTTATGGATTCTTTCAACTATTTACAGGTTCCCTAAACTATCAGGCGACTTCAACCATTGGGACAAACTGTTCCGAGCCTTTCCATCGTTCTCCTATTGAGAGCCTTTTACCAGTGGTTCTGCCTCTCTGACAGGGGGTTGAGGCTATTTCAAATGCAGTTCCCATTTTTCAAAACTCCAAAAAGAAAAGAATGCTTTCGCTCAGACTTTGACCATCATGTCGCTGATTTTTAGGATTTTCTTTTTGCAGGCATTACCTTCCCTAAACTACTGGATGGGTATCACGCCTCAACATGGAGAAACTATCCTCTCGCAAATGGCCAAGGCATTCTTGGTGATTCATTCCTTGGTCATGCTAGCTACTATCTCTTCCAGTTCTCGACAGCCTTGATTTCTAGCCGTAGCTGCAAATACTGGCTTTTCAGCCTTCCCTATGCTGTCCTACAATATGGCTAAAAACAAGTACATGCCCCATCTCTTTATGGAAAAAGGGGATCGCCTTGGCTACTCCAACGGTATCTTAACTCTGGCCTTTGGGGCTATGATTCTTCTTCTCATTTTTAACGGGAATACTGAACGCTTGATTCCTCTTTATACTATCGGGGTCTTCGTCCCTTTGCTCTTTCTCAGACTGGAATGATTCGCCATTGGAAAAAGGAAAAAGGAGCAAATTTCTTAAAACCTGCCCTTTGCTAATATCCTTGGAGCTATCATTTGTTATGCCATCGTCCTCATTTTACTCCTCTTCAGACTGGGTGATATCTGGCCATTCTTCCCAATTATCCTAGTCTCACCTTCCTCTTTTTGTCCATTCACAGCCATTACCAAAAAGTGGCAAAACAACTACGACTCTACGAAGGAATTGAAAAACGCACTTATGACGGTAATCTTGTCCTTGTCCTAGTAGGAAATGTCACTCGAGTAAGTGTCGGAGCCATCAACTACGCTCAAAGTATCGGTGACGAAGTGTTAGCCATGCACATTTCTACTAAAGAAACGGTGGAAAAGACCAAGAAATTCTTCAGGAATTTTGCCGATTACTTCCCAAATATCACTCTGAAAAATATCAATACCAGCTACCGCGACATCATCACCCCTAGCGTCAAGTATGTCAAACGAATCGCACAAGAAGCTAAGCAAAAAAACTATACCGTTACAGTCCTTGTCCCACAGTTTATCCCTAACAAGCCTTGGCAAAATATCCTGCACAATCAAATGAGCCTCAAACTAAAATACGCTCTCAGATGGCACGAAGACGTCGTTGTCGCTAGCTACTCTTATCACTTAAAAGAATAAACAAAAGGCCCTACCAGAACCAAAAAGCGTCTGGTAGGGCCTTTTTCTGAATCCAGCCACTATGCTTAACTAAAAAGCATGACTAGGAATATTATTGAATGTGGTTAGCTAAATCTTCCTGAGCTTTTTTATTGGACTCAGTTTTTTCCTTTTGCCATTTTTCATAAAGCTCTTGATACTGTTTCGCAGTCACGGGATCTTTTTGCAACTCAAGGTATTTGTAGTTATCCGCATCCCCTTTATGTCCGACAAATGAGAAGGCTCCTGTGAACGGTACAGTCTTACGGAAGATTGGATTAGCTCCTCCACTTTGAACTGGCAGAAAGAGAGCACTATCTGTTAGCCAAGCTTGAACTTCAGCAAATTTTTCATAGCGAGTCTGAGTATTTTCAACCTCATTGTCTGCCTGGTCCAACAACTTCTTGTAGGGTAGAAGACCGATTTTTTCCTTGACATCATTGTCTTTTCCTGTGAGTCAAACCAAGATTTTTAACTGAGAACCGGAGTCTGGATCCAAGAGGTCAAGATAGGTCTTAGGATCAGAGAAATCTCCGCTCCAGCCTGAGATGTCGATGTCATAGTCCTTTTTGTTCAGCTGTGTCAGCAAAAGAAGGTTGCATTGTCTTTCTCATCTGGAGACAATTGAATCACATCGATAACAATATTATCTGATCCAAGTGTCTCCTCAACCGTCTGCTTTGAAAGAACTTGCTTGCTGTACATCCAACTTAGCAGTCTGGTCTACTGGCATGTCTAAATGGATAGGGAAGGTCACACCTTCTGCCTGCAAACTTTCTTTGGCTTTGGCAAACTTTCTGCTTGGCTTTATCAGCATTCAAGAAGGCAGACTGAGCGTCGTTTAGATTGACATTAGCCCACTCTGTACCATAGTTGACCATCTTTTCATTGACAGCATCTCCAAAGTTCTTTCCACCGATTTGAACAAAGTTGCTTGGTGTGACAGTGTTTCGAAGGATACGGTCAGCTCCATCTTCTCCATTTGTCTGGGCAGCGTATGCATGACGGTCAAAGGCAAAGTTAATCGCCTGACGGAAGTCTTTATTTTGCATAGCTAGACGCGAATCTGTTTTTTCTTTATCCGTCTGTTTCATGGTTTGATTGTAACTTTGACGGTTGACATTGAAGAGATAGTAGAAAGTCACAGCATCCTGAGGAGTATAGGTAATCTTATCTTCATTCCCTTTTTTCAGCTGGTCAAAGACAGAACTTGTCGGGAAGATACGTCCGTCTGTGTAGTTGCCTTCTAAGAATCCTCGAGCCAAACTATCTTGGTCTGAACCATCATAGAAGGAAAGCTTTTACCTTCTCAATCTTGACATTGTCCCTTATCCCAGTAATTAGGGTTCTTTTCAAACTCAATTAAAAGATTTTTGAAGTGAAAGACTTGAACAAGTATGGCCCATTGGACAAGATACTAGATGGAGTTACACTTCCAAAAGTCATCTCCCTTAGATTTCAAAAAAGCTTCATTGACAGGACTCAAAATTCCCCCTGTTGTCTTTGAATTCCAATAAGACTCTGGCTTGTTCAAAGTGTATTGGAGAGTATAGTCGTCCACTGCCTTGACTCCAACAGTCTCAAAGTCAGATGTTTTCCCTTCAACATAGTCCTGCAAAACCTTTGATCGAGTCCCGTACCAAGTACAAGTTTCTCAGCCTTTTTATCCGCCGCATACTTAAGACCCGTCACAAAGTCATGAGCTGTCACTTCAGCATACTCTTCTCCTTCAGAGGTATACCACTTTAGCTCCTTGGCGGATTTTGTAGGTATAGGTCAAACCATCTTTTGATACCGTCCATGACTCTGCCATAGAAGGAACGAGATTACCGTACTTATCATTTTCCAACAAACCATCAATCAAGTTTGTCGTAATGCTAGAGGTCGAGCCACGTGTTGAAGTGATATAGTCTAATGTATCTGGATTGCTTGCAAAATACATAAGAGTAGGTCTTTATCTGCATTTGACTTGATTGCGTTGATCCACAGCCGCCATCAAAGAAACTTGCACTCAAAATTCCAGCCCCTAGTAGGAGGGCTTTTTGATTTTCTTCATAACTGTTCTCCATTTTTATAGTATGTGAAATATTATACACTATTTCAGCAAAAATATAAAGCATTTACAGACTGATATTATAGGAATAAAGCCAGTAGACTCGAGTTCCTACTGACTTCTTTGTTGAATTCGTTTTGGATTATGCAGCCAAAACTTTGCGTCCTTTACGACGACGAGCTGCCAATACGCGACGACCGTTTTTAGTTGACATACGGTTACGGAATCCGTGTTTGCGCGCACGACGAAGTTTACTTGGTTGATAAGTACGTTTCACGATGAATACCTCCTCATAGATTTTTGTATTCGTTTAGCCGGCTATAAAGTGATCGAGTTACTAAACATACTTTACTATTCTATCTGATTCTGCCACTTTTGTCAATAGCTCTAGGCAAATGTTTTCCTAGCTTTTTCCTAGTAAGCCCCTATCTACGATACTGTTTTAAGAAACGAGTCATCTTTTCTTGGATTTGTGCTAATTCGTCCACTCGTGGGAGGTAAACGATACGGAAATGGTCTGGTTCTTGCCAATTAAAGCCGCGACCATGAACCAAGAGAACCTTTTCTTGTTTCAAGAAATCAAGAACGAAACTGTTCATCATCATCGATGCGGTACATATTGCGGTCAATTTTAGGGAAGATATAAAGACCCGCCTTCGGCTTGACCGCAGACAAACCCTGGGAATATCTTGAATGGCATTATAGATAAAGTTTCTTTGCTCATAGATGCGTCCACCAGGAAGGAGCAATTCGTCCACTGACTGGTGACACCTAGTGATGTTTGTACGACTTGCTGGGCCAAAACGTTAGAGCAAAGGCGCATATTGGACAGCATATTGAGACCTTCGATATAGCCTTTAACATGTGTCTTAGGACCAGACAAGACCATCCAGCCCACACGAAAACCAGCGATACGATGCGATTTTGACAGACCATTCATGCTGACACAGAAGACATCTGGTGCCAAAGCTCGCCACAGGCGTATGTACATGCCCGTCCATCACCATGCGGTCATAAATCTCATCTGCAAAGATGATCAAGTCGTTTTTGACGAGCAATCTCAATAATCTCCAGCAAGAGTTCCTTAGGATAAAGGCTCCAGTTGGGTTATTTGGATTGATAAGGACGATAGCCTTGGTATTGAAGTGATTTTTTTGATTTAATATCGTCAATATCTGGGTACCACTCTGCAGCTTCATCACAGATATAGTGAACGGCATTTCCCCCAGCTAGGCTGACAGCAGCTGTCCAGAGAGGATAGTCTGGCATAGGCACCAAGACCTCATCTCCATTGTCCAAAAAGCCCCTGCATGGACATGACAATCAGCTCACTGACACCATTTCCAAGGTAGATATCATCAATGTCCACATTTGGGGAAGTTCTTCAGTTGACAATACTGCATGATAGCCTTACGGGCTGAGAAAAATCCTTTAGAGTCAGAATATCCCCTCACTATCACGCGCATTCATAATCAAGTCATGAATGACCTCATCTGGCGCTGTAAAGCCAAATTCTGCTGGATTTCCCTGTATTTCAGACGTAAAATCTTTTTCTCCGTTTGCTCGCATCCGCATGGCTTCTTCTCAAAACAGGACCACGGATATCATAAGCAACATGCTCTAGCTTACTAGACTTGTTATATTCTTTCATCTTGTTTCCTCAATTCATCGAGATAGTAACATTATACCACTCAGAAAGGGATTGCGACAAGTTTCCTGAAATGAGCAAAGCAAAGAAAAAAACTCACAACGACTAGGGTTCTCACCGTCTAAATAACTAGAATGCAGAAGTATTTTCTCACATACCAAAAGACAAACCTAGGAAAGATCAATGCCAAAAAGGAATCATACAAAAGATTAAACATGAGAAAGAGCCCCACGTGACCAAATAGTCCCAAACGACCCACTTCTCTTTGCAATCAGCAAAATAAAAATGATGTGGTAGACTAAGTGAAAGAGAAGAAAGCCAACAAATACCTGGATAGAGAACAGGGCACGACTCTTTCCAGTTGCCAAAGACATCACTACTTCCTACAAGTGACGCAAGGATAATTCCATGATAAAGAAAACTTATAGAATCTTGAACAAAATCTTTTCATACTTTTCTCATCCCCTCGCTGTATTTTTCTACTATCCCGTTTTCTTTTATTTTAACATATCTACACCAAATTGAATCTCCAATAATATTTATTTAAAATATGATTTTTACTTTTACTTCTTTAGTGAAAAGGATTTACAATAAAAAGTAAGAAAATTTCAGGAGGTTTCATTATGGCACAACGTTACCAAAAATGTTATGGTTGCAATTGATGGTTCTAAAGAGGCAGACTTGGCTTTTGTTAAAGGTGTTTACACTGCTCTACGCAATGATTCCAAGCTCACCATTGCCCATGTTATTGACACACGCGCTCTTCAAAGCGTGTCTACCTGATGCTGAAGTTTACGAAGAACTCCAAGTCGACGCTGAAAGTTTGATGAAAAGAGTACGAAAAACGATGCAAAAGATGCTGGTGTGACCGATATTCACTACCGTCATCGAAATGGGAAATCCAAAAACTCTCCTTGCTCGTACTATTCCAGACGCAGAAAATGTTGACCTGATTCTCGTCGGTGCAACAGGTCTTAATGCCTTTGAACGCCTCTTGGTTGGCTCTTCATCTGAATACATCCTCCGCCACGCAAAAGTTGATTTGCTGGTCGTGAGAGAACAAGAAAAAACATTATAGGAACACAAAAGGAGCCTGCTAGGCTCCCTTTTTTCTTACTTATTTCTCTCTTTATGTCGCTCATAAGCCTTGAGCTGACGCTGCAGTTCCTTTCTGATAGCAGGTTCTGGAGCATATTTTTCGTCCCAGTCATCCGGTTTTTAAAGATTTTATGTGTAACTGGATCAAAATGGGCTTTTCCATCAGGAAAAACCTTCCCCATGTTTGCCTCATGCACAATATCAAAGATGCGTTCTGGATCCACTCCCATCAAAGCAAAACTGCCGTAAGTAAAAGTACAGTGTATCGATTAAGGCATCAACCTGCCCGATTAGATCTTTTTGGGCGGGCGTTTTTTACCTCACCTTTTTCGGCTGCCTTATCAAGTGCCGCATGCATGCTTTAAGTGACTGCTGGAATTCTTCCTCCGAAGAACTTGCTGCTCGGACAAACTCTACTAATTCTTCAATTTTAAAGTCTGCGCGGTGGGTTGCACCCTTCAACATCCCATGCCTGTGGCTCTTCCTGCGTCCGTTCATCCATCATGTGGTGGAAGGTCTTGACCTTATTAAAATGGTAGTCTCGACTGACAAAAACTTTTTCTGAAGCAAAGACCCCAAAATGTTCAAGCGCCTTGTGGATGCCATCTTGCTGATTACTTGCTAGTAATGTGCTTGGCAACTTCTTTTGACACTGCTACTGCCATTTCCCCATGGCTACAGACATACCAACACCTGCCAACATTTTCAGGTCATTGTCTGAGATCACCGAAAGCCATGACTTGGTTGAGATCAAAACCATATTCTTTCCCGACTCGGCGAATGCCTTCTAGTTTGGAATTTCCCTTGGTTGATGATATCCGCTGCAAAGGATTGCTTCGAGTCAATTTCAAATCTTCAAAAATCACTTGCGGCTTTCTCAGATTCTTCAGGAGTCATCAGCATTAACACTTGATAGATTGGCTCATTGATCAAACGAAAGTAGGTCATCTTCCTTTTGAGGACTGCCTTGCTAACCATTCGATTAAAGGAACGGCTAACAGTTCTTGTTAAGCCAGTTGGAATGAAACGGCTAACCAGCTGTGAAAAAGGACCCAGAGACCAAATGACATAATTTTCGAACCAACAACAGCATGCTCGGTTCCAAGAGCGATTTCTTTTCGCTCTTTTTAGCATAGAGCAATCAGATTGACGTAGGCTTGACTTAGCAATCGGGCTAGCAAATAAAACTTTTTCTTTATTAAAGATATATTGTCCGTTATAAGTTATTGCAAAATCCAGATCTAAATCTTCCATCAATTCCTTGACAAAGAAAGGTCCTCGTCCTGTCGCCACTCCAACAAGCACCCTTGCTCTTTCACAATCCTAATCGCGTCCTTAGTGGATTTCAAAAACACTCTTACGATCGTTGACTAGCGTTCCATCGATATCAAAAAACAGCTTTGACTTCCATCCTATCCCATTCTCCCCTTTTTGTGTTACAATGATTATACCACATTTCAGAAAGAGTGAGTAATTCATGCCTAAGAAAATCCTTGTTTTACATACAGGTGGGACTATTTCCATGCAAGCAGACGCCACTGGTGCAGTTGTAACTAGTCAAGACAATCCCATGAACCATGTGTCCAATCCCACTTGAAGGGATTGGACCATGAGTTCATGCCCCTAGACTTTTTAACCTACCGAGCCCCCATATCAAACCCAAGCATATGCTTGCACTCTATCATAAAATCAAAGAGGAAGCTGATAACTACGATGGTGTTGTCATCACACATGGTACGGATACCTTAGAAGAAACAGCTTACTTCCTTGATACCATGAAAATTCCACCCATGCCTATCGTTCTAACAGGTGGCATGCGTAGTTCAAACGAACTTGGTAGCGATGGTGTTTATAACTACCTGAGGCGCTTTGCGAGTTGCCAGCGATGATAAAGCAGCCGACAAGGGTGTGCTGGTCGTCATGAATGATGAGATCCACGCAGCCAAGTATGTTACCAAAACCCATACGACCAATGTCGGTACCTTCCAAACTCCAACACACGGACCACTTGGTCTCATCATGAAGCAAGAAATCCTCTACTTCAAAAACAGCTGAGCCTCGTGTCCGTTTTTGATCTCGAACATATTCAAGGTCTGGTTCCCATCATCTCGGCCTATGCGGGTATGACAGATGAGCTGATTGATATGCTTGACCTAGATCACCTAGATGGATTAGTCGTTCAAGCTTTTTGGAGCAGGTAATGTACCCAAAGAAACAGCTCAAAAATTAGAAAGTCTCCTCAAAAAGGTATTCCAGTCGCCTTGGTTTCACGTTGTTTTTAACGGCATTGCAGAACCTGTTTATGCCCTATCCAGGCGGAGGTGTGCAGTTGACAAGAGTCTGGCGTTTTTCTTTGTCAAAGAACTCAATGCTCAAAAAGCTCGCCTCAAATTATTGATTGCTATCAACGCGGGACTAAAAAGGACAAGAACTTCGCAATTACATGGAAGGTTAAAATTGAAAATCAGGAAATCTTCTCGATTCCCTGATTTTTCTATTACGTTTTTCGTGTCGAACGACGTTCTGTCAAACCGTGAGGCAGGAGAACTTCACGTTCTTCCAACTCTTCTTTCTATGCATAATCTTGGTCAACATACGCATACTGATAGCACCAAGGTCGTATAGAGGTTGAGCAATTGTCGTTAAGTTTGGACGAGTGAATCGTGCAATTTGAGAATCATCTGTCGTAATGATTTCAAACTCTTCTGGTACAGAAATACCGTGATCTGCCAAGCCATTTAACACACCTGCAGCCAATTCATCACCTGTCACAACTGCAGCTGTGGCTTGTGATGAAATCAAGCGTTCTGCCAAGGTGTAGCCATCATTATAGCTATATTTAGACTCAAATACCAAGCCCTCGCTATAAGGGATTCCTGCCTTTTTCAAATGCTTCCTTGTAACCAATCAATCGAATTTTTGCCGTTGATATCATCAACAAGTGGTCCACTGATAAAGGCAATCTTTTCATTTTCCTGAAAGCAAATGAGTTACTGCATCAATCGTTGCTTGTTTGTAGTCAATATTAACACTTGGCAGCTGGTGTTCGATATCCACCGTTCCTGCAAGGACAACTGGTGTCCGAGCAGAAAATTCTGAACGAATCTTTTCAGTCAAGTGATAGCCCATAAAAATAATTCCGTCAACCTGTTTTGAAAAGAGAGTATTAACTACTGAAACTTCTTTTTCATCGTCTTCATCACTGTTGGCTAGGACGATATTGTACTTATACATCTCTGCAATATCATCAATCCCCTTGGCTAGGGTTGAAAAATAGCCATTGGTGATATTTGGAATCACAACACCAACTGTCGTGGTTTTCTTGCTGGCCAAGCCACGCGCTACCGCATTTGGACGGTAGTCAAGACGATCAATCACCTCTAGAACTTTTTACGAGTGTTCTCTTTGACGTTCTTATTGCCATTCACTACACGGCTAACAGTTGCCATTGAAACCCCAGCTTCACGGGCAACATCATAAATCGTTACTGTATCATCTGTGTTCATTCTGATTTCCTTTCTATATTGAAAATTTCGCTTTCATACATCTGCTTACTCCATTTTATCACTTATTGTAAACACTTTCAAGTATTTTTTTGAGAAACTTTGAAAAATTTCACAGCCTATTCCCATTTTGAAAAAAGTAGTACGATTTCTTGATTTTGGGATGTTTTGCTGTATGATAAGGGAAAAATAAAAGGAGGGAGGGAAAGTTTATGGCTTTTTACAAATACTCAGAGACGTTCGGCCAGTTTTGGCGTTGTGACCAGCTTGCCTGATGATGTTATCGACTCTTTATGGTTTTATTATCGATCATTTTTGAAAAATGTCTTTGAATTAGAAGAGGAACTTGAATTTCAACTACTAAACAACGAGGGGAATAATCACCTTCCATTTCTCTAGTCAGCACCTGCCAAACTAGTATCGACTTTGATTTTAATCATCCCTTTCGACCCTCTTTACCCTCCTAGGGTTCTTGTTTTTGAACATGGACGGGAAAGAAACCATCCTCCTTCCTGAAGAAAATGACCTATTTTTAAAAACTCTAGCTTCTCGGCGCAAACTGCTGAGGAACTAGAGTTTTCTTTTTCTAATAAATGGAGCGACTGACAACTAGACCGTTTGGTTTTGTATACTCTAAATCAAGGTAATCCTGATAAGTCCCTGGCACAATGAAACCTTGGGGACTCAATATATCAGTCCCAGCTTTTTCCTACGATAGAGTCTGCCAGCAAGACACAATTGGTACTGAGAACAAAGTAGGTCTTAAACTCAGATGAGCTGAATTTATAGAGGGTCGCATCTGCTTCCTCTTTTAGTTGGTAGGAGTAGGTATGCTTGACCTCTCCCTCTCTTCTTTTCATCAACTGCGAACTTGGTTTTAAAGGAATTAACAGGTCTTCTATCTCTGCTAGGCGAGCTTGGATAGCTGTTTTCTGTTGGTCCGTCAAACTCAGACCATAAGCAAACAAGGTCTTCTGACTTTCCCTCTTGCAGAGTTCGATGTATTTTTCCCGATTGGCCTTAAACAAAACACCATCTCCAACCATACCGAATAAACGCTCCGAGTAGGATCCTTAGAGCATATGGAAATAACTGTCCCTTGATAACAAATATCCACATGTCCCATAGCAAGGAAGAAAGAGGTTTCTGAGGTATGGACAAAAATTTCCAGATCAACCGTCTGGTCGTTTTTTCTTTCCGAATGAACTTCCCCTTCTTGACTTTCATGATTTGCCAGCCACTCATTTAGTTTTCGCAAGGTGCTGATAGGGATCAGAGTTGTTACAAAGATTGCAAGAGTCATTCGCTTACTCGTCGTTCAGCTTGATTGTTTTCTATCCTTTCAAAAAGAAACCATCCCGGAGGCTACTGACTCCTAGCATGAGCAAGTAAAATCCAAGCAAAAGCAATTCAAAATTCAGCGCATCGTGAAAAGGAGAAGCTATAAAGACCGAATCCTATCATCCATACAGCATCGAAGAGATGATGGAGCCGAGGATGGATGGCATTTTTTCGATAGAGAGACCAGGTCACAAGACTAATGACGCCCGTAAACAGCTGATAGCTCGCAATGATAAAAACCAGAAGATAGAGAGCAAGGTCTTGCAAGATGATGGAGTCAAACATGAGAGCCGCAACCACCAGCTTGGCCAAGGATACAAAGATGTTTTCCCTGCGGTTTTTATCCTGAAACCAGCGAGGTCAACAAGTGCCAAACTGCTGACAAGAAAAAGTAGCCCATCAACAACTGTAGTGCCATCCGTGGGATAACTTGTCCAAAAATGAATCAAGAGAATCCCTAAAACAATAGCAAGCAGGCCTTCCCCAATGCTCTTCCGCGCTATAGGTCTCAGAAAGTTTAGGCATCGCCTTGCTCCAACTGGTCAACCAAGTATCAATTGGTTGTTTTAGGATCGGATGAATAAAATGGGGAGCTATTTCCACTAACGGCTCAAGAACAAAAGAGGCGTTCTGCTATATAAGGATGAGGCAAGATAGGTCGTCTGTGTAAATGACCTGGTCCTCCACAAAAGAGCAAGTCCAAATCAATCAAACGAGGCCTACAATGCACTTCTCCTCACTCGTCCCATTTCTGACTCAATGGCTAATAATGTTTCTAACAAGACTGGTGCTGGTAGCCATGTTTCTACCTCAACCACTTGATTAGCAAAGCTATCCTGCTCACTCCACCCCAAGGCTCGTCGTCAAGACACTGGATTCTTTGAGAATATGGATACCTCGAACTCGCAGTTTGTCAATGGCTTGTTCCAAGTTCGCTTGCTTATCCCCCATATTACTTCCCAGGGCGATAAAGGCCCGTTGCTTACGACGGTGAATGGTCACCGAGCAGGTATCCAACGGTAAATGCACTGGAGCCCGAGGTTTTTGAGTTCCAACTCAATTTCTTGGACAAGAGGATAGGTCTCAAGGTACGCTCTACTAGTTTGTCAGGCTACCGTTTCAATCAAGTCCTCAGTGGTTTCCTGAAACCAAGTCGTCCACTGCTGACAAAGTTCTCCGTAATGGACAGAAGCCGTCAAGTCCAAGTCTGTCGCTGCCTTGGTCATATCATAGGATAAGCTTGCGGAAATAACAAACTTCTGCCCCAATTCTTTCTCACTAGGAAAGAAAGACCATGATAGGCAAAAATTTCCAAATCTTTAATCTGCAGTTGATCCATAACTTGTCCTTTCTAGAAAAATCCGCTTAAAGCGGATTCTTTTTATAGTCCCATTAGACGATAAGCCTGATCTCGGAGGTCCTTATCTGTTTCAAATAGACCACGAGCGACTGTCGTCAAGGTTACCGTGCCTGGCTTTCTGACACCACGCATGCTCATACACATATGCTCGGCCTCAATGACAACAAAGGCTCCTTTAGCCCCCAGATAGTTCATCAAGGCATCAGCCCTTCAATATTCAACCGTTCTTGAATCTGTGGTTTTTTAGAATAAACTTCAACCGTACGTGCTAGCTTGGACAAGCCTGCCACACGACCATCTGGAATGTAGGCAATGTGCGCTCTCCATAAAAAGGGCAAGAAGTGGTGTTCACACATAGTGTGGATATCCTTTTCTACAACCATATTATCATCAATAATCTCAAAGGATTTTGACAGGTGTTCCTCCGCTGTTTGACCAAGACCTGAAAAATCTCTTGGTACATATCAGGCTACACGAGCAGGTGTTTCCTGCAATCCCTCGCAATTAGCATCCTCACCGACAGCCTCAATAATCATTTTTACAGCCGTTTCAATCTTTTGTGTATCCATTCTCGTTCTTCCTCTCCATCAGATAGGCTCTCACTTGGCTCAAGAAATACAAGGAGCCCGTAACAATCCTAACTGTCTCTTCTTTCTATCTGTCAATTTCTGCTCTAGAAAATCCTGCCAACTTTGATAGTTGAGTTTTCTAGACTCATTTGCCTCTTTCAATACTCTTTCATCCGTCGCCCGACTATCGTCAAAACAGGTTAAAGTCAGTTGACTATCTGGCATAGTTTCTAGCAAATCCAGCATATCCTCCAAAGCCTTGGTTTTGATACAAGTAAAGAATTTCCTTATGATAATCATCAAAACGTTCTTGCAAAGTATTCAACAAAGCTTTGATAGCATGCGGATTGTGAGCCCCATCCAAAAGCAGCAAAGGGGCACTAGACACGACCTCCAAACGCCCTGGCCATCTGGTTTCCTCCATGGCTTGAGCAACCAAGTCATTGCTAGCTAATTCTCGTCCAACCTCCTGACAATAAGTGTCTAAGAGGCAAGCGCCATCCCGCATTTTCTATCTGGTGCAAAGCCAAGCAGACCTGTTTGAAAGCGACCTTGTCTGACAGAACTGGTATAATCAAAGATTTCACCCGCTACCACGCTTTCTTGATGACGAACCTGATAATCTTTTCCATAGGCAAGTCTAGGCGCATCTTTCCCTTCCGCAATGCGGTCAATAACAGTCAAGGCTTCAGGAACAATATGACCTGTCACTAATGGAATACCTTTGTTTGATAATACCAGCCTTCTGCTCTGCTATGGCTTCCAAGGTGTCACCAAGTAGGGCTACATGATCCAGTCCAATGGTCGTAATTCCTGTTAAAATCGGCTTGCAGACATTGGTACTATCACAAAAGACCACCCATGCCCACTTCCATGATGGCCACATCTACTTTCTCTGAGGCAAAGTAATCATAAGCTAGAGCTGTGATAATCTCAAACTCAGTCGTTCCTTGTAAAAGCGACGACCTTCTCCCCCTCAAGCAAAGACTGATAGTCTGCCATGAGGGCTCAGCCTAGCCTCGGGAATGGATTCCCCATTGATGCTAATCTGGTCTGTGTAATGAATGAGATAAGGCGAGCTAAAACTCAACTTTCAACCCCATCTTTTTCCAGCATACTTTTCAAAAAGCAATGGTCGAACCCTTTCCATTGGTTACCGATATGGATAACCCTGAGCTTGAGATGGGGATTGCCACTCAAAAGCTAATAGTTCACCATTTTCGTTCCAAACCAAAATGCGGTTGGTCCCAGTCCGGTAGTGAGCAATCCACTGATTGTTTTGAATTTCTTTCATCTTATTTATATTGTTTTAAATCTAGATTTTCTGCATCATCTGCCAAACGAATGGCTGACGCAATTTCAACTGCCATCTTATGACTGGCTACATCGTGCAGCGCACCACTTCGCACACCCTGTCTCGCAGTGATACTAGTCACATGAGTCAGAAGCGGTGTCCCGATTTCGGAAACCGACTTCCGTTTCAGGATTGACTTCAAAGCCATTTCCTCCAAGATATTGAGGACAAATCGCTTGCACGAACTCCAAGAAAGATTGGATAGCCTTTCTGATGCAGTTTTATCCAGATCACGTAGAAGGAGTAGATTTTTCTTTCTTAGTCAGACCAAAGCCAATTCCTGGATCCAGCAGAATATTTTCTTGTGCAATCCCAGCTTCTTCTGCTCTTGCTAAGGCTCGTTCGAAGAAAGACTTCATCAAATCTTCGATTGGCATTTTTTCAAAGTCAGCTAACTCTTCCTCTGTAAAAGCTTGTCCAAAAGCCAAAATGAGGAAATATGAGCGAACTAGGGTGCTGAGGTCGAGTCATGACTGGATTAAACATGATAACTACTTGCGATCCCGCTTTGGCAACCACATGAGACATTTTCTCATCACCCATGAGACCAGTGATATCATTTACCAGATTGGCACCAGCTTCCAAAGCAGCTTCTGCCACCTGACTTTTCCAAGTATCGATGGAAATAAGGACATCACTTTCTTACGGATAGCTTTGATTACTGGAACAACACGCTGGATTTCCTCTTCTATCTCATCTAGTGCCATTTCCCGGCCGAGTTGATTCTCCACCAATATCTAGCATGCTAGCTCCTTCAGCTATCAATTTACGGGCTTGCTGAAGAGCCTGGTCAACAACAAAAACCGCCCACCATCCGAAAAGGAATCTAGGGTTACATTGATAATTCCGCAGATGGCTTGTTTTTGCCTGACTAGCTTTATTGGACATACGGTCACTCCTCAAGGTTTTTCACCACATTATTTCTCTATTTTACCATAAAAAGAAAAAGATGGATACGCTAGC